>Ga0308159_1000014_pt1 | contig 865734 bp, 703 predicted proteins | sample PhyCR1_FD_201040 | JGI IMG/M metagenome (GOLD analysis project Ga0308159, IMG submission 201040) | Phyllosphere microbial communities from UC Gill Tract Community Farm, Albany, California, United States - DLSLC.R1 | ecosystem: Host-associated > Plants > Phyllosphere > Unclassified | place... | reverse complement strand
TTGATTAGAAAACGGTATTTACTTAAATAATTCCGCTTTAAGGTAAGGTCGTTAGTGTTTATTCGCATAAATTATAATTAGCTATTTACAAAGCTAATTCTGTTACCGAATTACTAAACCTTTACAAATGCGACATCGAAGTGGGGTTTGGAAACATCGATCCCGATAAAAAATTTTGCAGTAACAGTCATTATATTATTTTTTTACCTTTGTAATGCTTACCTAATTTTTACCCCATCGATCCTAGTCCTTAATAATGGGTATTGCCCTAATTGTTATCTGGTCACTAAGGGAAAAAACGGTAGCGGATTGCATCATTTCTTAGGCATAAAAACCTTGACGACTTTTTAATGTGCCGCTACCGCTTTAGGTAATCTGATTAATAATTAAGCAAATTAGATATTTGTTATCCTAAAATTAAATATCAAAACAAATCTAAAGGACGACCATTCTCTAAATGTGAGCTTCAGTGAACTTATATGTCTTATATGGTAAACATGATAGTTTTTTTTAAAAAAACCATATAAGACATATGAGAAAATATAAGCTCGGGGCGGTTATTTTTGAGCGACCGGAAATGACTTATATTTTCCGTGTTTTCAGTGCTTCCGTGGCAATTGTTAATTAACCCGGTGGTCTGTAAAGATACAGATCATGGGTTTACGGTCGAAAGCCTATTCTCTAAATATGAGCTTCAATGAACTTATATGTCTTATATGGTAAACATGATAATTTTTTTAAAAACCATATAAGACATATGAGAAAATATAAGCTCCTTGCCACTAATTTTAATATCCCAAAAGAATTACATTTAAGGTAATAGATTGATAAACAAATCATTAGAAAGCTTCTGAAATTAGAGTGATAGCTCAGTTGATTGGATTAATAAGGTTAAATAAAACTGTCATTTCGACTGTGTCGCGAAACGCCAGCCTGATACGGGCAGGAAGAAATCTATGCTATATAATTGTAAATAGATTTCTCCGCTACGGTCGAAATGACGACCATTCTCTAAATATGAGCTTCAATGAACTTATATGTCTTATATGGTAAACATGATAGTTTTTTTAAAACCATATAAGACATATGAGAAAATATAAGCTCGGGGCAGTTATTTTTGAGCGACCGGAAATGACTTATATTTTCCGTGTTTTCAGTGCCTCCGTGGCAATCGTTAATTAACGCTGTGGTCTGTAAAGATACAGATTATGAGTTTACGGTCGAAAGCCTATTCTCTAAATATGAGCTTCAATGAACTCATATGTCTTATATGGTAAACATGATAGTTTTTTTTAAAAAAACCATATAAGACATATGAGAAAATATAAGCTCCTTGCCACTAATTTTAATATCCCAAAAGAATTACATTTAAGGTAATAGATTGATAAACAAATCATTAGAAAGCTTCTGAAATTAGAGTGATAGCTCAGTTGATTGGATTAATAAGGTTAAATAAAATTTGTCATTTCGACTGTGTCGCGAAACTTCCGCCTGATACGGGCAGGAAGAAATCTATAAGATGTAATTGTAAATAGATTTCTCCGCTACGGTCGAAATGACGACCATTCTCTAAATATGAGCTTCAATGAACTTATATGTCTTATATGGTAAACATGATAGTTTTTTTTTAAAAAACCATTAGAAAGCTTCTGAAATTAAAGTGAAAGTTTTAGTTGATCGGATTAATAAGGTTTAATAAAATTTGTCATTTCGATAGATTTCTCCACTACGGTCGAAATGACGACCATTCTCTAATGTAAACTTCAATGAACTCATATGTCTTATATGGTAAGATAATAGTTGCTTTTTGAACCATATAAGAAAATATAACTAAAAGTGCTTATTAACAAATGGAAAATGAATTAAGTCTGCCGTGTTTCTGTGTATCAGTGGCAAATATGTCATAATCTAACCCAATGTTTCCTTCATCAAACGCGTATAGAACTCTTTAAGCGATATGCCCATCGCAGCTACCTGTTGTGGAATAAAACTTGTTGCGGTTTGCCCCGGGATGGTATTGATTTCGATAAAATAAAACTTGCCAGTTTCGTGCTCCAGGAAATAATCAACACGCACCACTCCCCTGCAGTTTAGCTTTTTATATACATCCGTAACCACTTGTTGCACACGTTGCAATTCTTCCTCATTCATCCGGCCGGGGGTGATTTCTTCTGTGGCCCCTGGCGTATATTTCGCTTCGAAATCGAAAAATTCATTCTGCGGAATTACTTCTGTGGTCGGTAAAACAATAATGTTGCCTTCCGCGCCAAAAACGCCAATCGAAAATTCCCTTCCACTTACAAACTCCTCAATCAAAACCTGGGTATCTTCCTTAAAAGCCTTTTCTATGGCTTCATCAAGGTCATCAGCATGTTTAACCTTGCTCATGCCAATGCTGCTTCCGCCACTATTCGGTTTTACAAAATATGGCAGTCTTAAATCTTGTTTAATCTGACTTAAACTGTAATTTCCGCCTTTAAATATCTGGACAGATTTAGCTGTATATAAATTTTCAATTCCTTCTACAATTGCTTTGGTATATCCCTTGTTCATTGTGATAGATGAGGTTAAAGCATCACAGGTAGTATATGGAATCCCCAGCATATCAAAATAACCCTGTAATTTTCCATCTTCTCCGGGAGAACCATGGATGGCAATAAAAACGCCATCAAACTTTATCCTTCGGCCATCAAGTGTGAGGGAAAAATCATTTTTATCAATTTCAATCTTAACAGAATCAGCAGGTTCATAAAACCATCCCTTTTCGTTAAGCATAATTTTATACACATCATATAAATCAGGGTCGATGTTCTGGGCAATTGTTGCTGCACTTTTTACCGAAACAACCCATTCGCCTGTGGTACCGCCTGTTAACAACGCAATAGTTTTCTTCATGTCAGAAATCCTTTTATAAATAGAAATTGAATATAAATATATCCCCAAAAATATAAATATCTTTGTGCTTTGATCACATTAACGGAACAATTATTGAAGGTTGGATAAGAGAATTAGTGAAGGAGTGAATGATTGAAGATTGAATGAAGAATTGATTGAGTGAGTGAGTGAGTGATTGAATGACTGGCGCCGATTTAGATTCTATAATTCAATCAATAATTAAAATAGTTACATTTGAGCTTATACGCATAAACCCCATTTAAGATACATGTCTAAATTTATAGATTACTTAAAAACCAAATCGTTTAGAAACAACATTTTAGCAGCCATAGGCACCGTTTTTGCCCTGCTCCTGATTGCATTTTTTAGTTTAAGGTATTACACCAAACATGGCGAAGGCTTAAATGTGCCGATGGTAAAGGGGCTTTCTTTTGAGCAGGCAGTAAAAAAACTGGAAGATGCGGGACTAAAATATGAGGTGGATTCTGTTTTCATTATGGACCAGCCGGCCGGCATTGTAATTGACCAGGATCCTGACCCAAACACATTTGTAAAAGATAACCGTACCATTTATTTAACCATTAATGCCGGTAAAACACCAAATACAAAATTCCCGGATATTGCGTTTAAAACCTTACGCGAGGCACAGGCGATTATTGAAAGTTCGAGGTTAAAACTGGGTGATACCACTTACAAACCGGATGTGAGCCGTGATGTAGTGCTCGAAGCCTCTTTTGGCGGTCAGCCGATTGCCGCCGGGCAGATTGTTCCGGTAGGTTCGAGGATTAACCTGGTACTGGGCGATGGCCGTGGAAACGAAGAAGTAGACATTCCGCAGTTAATGGGTTTAACCATGGATGAAGCAAAATTTAGTTTGCGGGGCTCGAACCTGAGCTTAGGTAATATTATTTACGAAGGTCCGGTAACGGACAGCGCTGCTGCAATTATTATTAAACAAGACCCGATGCTGGTTGATTCGCTAACAAAAGTGCCTTTGGGTACAAAAATCAACATTACGCTATCCAATAAACAACAATAATATACGCATACGATACAGATGACTGAAGTAGAAAAAAAGACCATGAGTACCGGCAAAAAAGCAGCAATTGTAATTGCGCTGATTGTAATTTTAATTGCCGGTTATTTTGCGCTGAACCTTTACAGGCTTTATTTTGCCCCCAACATTACCGAGAACCAAAAATACTTATACATTAAAACAGGTAGCAGCTATGATGATCTGCTGGCCGAAATGAAAAAGAAAGACCTGGTAAAAAGCATTGGTACTTTTACAGCTGCTGCCGGAAAAATGAACCTGGCAACCAGTGTAAAACCTGGCCGTTACCGTTTGAAGAAAGGCATGACTAACCGCACCTTGATCAACCTGATTAAAGCCGGAAACCAGGATCCTGTTAAACTGAAATTCCAGAATATCCGTAAGAAAGAGAATTTTGCAGCTTACCTGGCCAGCAACCTCGAAGCCGATTCTTTAAGTTTTATCCATGTACTGGATTCGACAGCACTGATCAGCAAATACGGTTTCAACCAGGATAATGTGTATGCCATGTTTATTCCGAATACTTATGAAATGTACTGGAACATTTCGCCGGTTGATTTTTTTGAACGCATGCACAAAGAATATGATAAATTCTGGAATGCCGACCGCAAACAAAAAGCGGCAAGCTTAAACCTTACACCTGCACAGGTATATACTTTAGCCTCTATTGTGGATGGCGAAGCGCTTTACGATAAAGAAATGCCGATTATTGCAGGCTTGTATTTAAACCGACTGAACAAGGGCATCTTGCTACAGGCGGATCCGACGGTAATTTTCGCTAATAATGATTTTACTGTGAAAAGGGTAACCGGAAAATTATTGCAGGTGCAATCGCTTTACAATACCTACAAGTATGCGGGTTTGCCTCCCGGTCCGATTATGATGCCAAGTATCAATGCGATTGATGCAGTGTTAAACCGCGACAAAAACAATTATATTTACATGTGTGCCAAAGAAGATTTTTCGGGTTACCATAACTTTGCCGAAACGAAAGCAGAACACGAAATCAATGCAAAAAAATATCGTGAGGCTTTAAACAAAAGAAATATCTTTAAATAATGTATAGCCACAGTACAAAAATCAGGGTGCGCTATGGCGAAACCGATCAGATGGGTTATATGTATTACGGCAATTATGCGCAGTATTACGAAGTGGGCCGTGTAGAGATGTTGCGGAGTTTAGGTATGAGCTACAGTTCTATGGAAGCCGATGGCATTATGATGCCTGTGCTGGAGCTGAAATGCAAATACATTAAACCTGCATTATACGATCAGGAAATTACTGTTAAAACGATTATTAAAACCTTGCCCGGCATCCGCATTTTCTTCGAGTACGAACTGTATAATGAAAAAGAAGAATTGATAAACATTGGAGCCACTACGCTTGTTTTTGTCGACATGAAGAAGAACAAGCCTACCAACCCGCCCGAAAACTTTATGGAAAAGTTATCGGTATTTTTTAATTAACAGCTGCAATGGAATGGTTACACCGGCAATTATTACATCTTAAGCTCTATTCTCGGTTTATAGAATGGACTAAGGAATGTATTTTGCCCGGATTTAGCCCGCTCCCCTTATATACTGTCGCTACGTTTTTTTTCCGCGAGATTGGCAAAGATTCACTGGTTAACAAATCTTCATCGCTGGCCTATAGTTTTATGCTGGCCATTTTCCCGGGGATTATTTTCTTGTTCACACTGATTCCTTTTATCCCGATAAAGGGTTTCCAGGATCAGCTTTTAAATTTAATCCAGCTGGTATTGCCGCATAACGCTTTTGATGCTTTCGAAACGACATTAAAAGACATCATCAAAAAGCAGAATACCGGTTTGTTGTCTTTCGGTTTTTTATCGGCACTGTTTTTTGCCACCAACGGGGTTAAAAACCTGATGAAAGCATTTAACAAATCATCGCTGATTATCGAAACCAGGGGCTGGTTAAAACAACGCTTAATTGCCCTGATCTTAACGGTAATCATTTGTTTTTCCATTATCATCTGTATTAGTGCCATGGCATTGGGTGAGGTTCTGCTGAACAAAATCAACGATGAACTCCATTTAAAAGATAGTTTTCTGGTTTACACCATTAAATTTACGCGTTGGGCATTACTGGCCATTCTGTATTTCATTACCATTTCTATTTTATACCGCTACGGACCTTCGCACACTAAAAAATGGCGCTTGTTTAGTGCGGGTTCATGGCTGGCTACTATACTGGCTTTTCTCACCATCTGGGGATTTTCCTTCTACATCAATCATTTTGCCTCTTACAATAAGGTTTACGGCTCTATCGGGACGCTGATTGTGGTGATGATCTGGCTTTACCTCAACTCACTCATTTTATTGATTGGTTTTGAGCTTAATGCCAGTGTTGATGTAAGCAAACGAAGTGTTAAAATCATCCGCCCCACCTTCAACCTGTTCAAAAAATCAGAGCCGATTGAAGAAAACATCCGAAAGAAATAATTTTTTTCTCCCTCTGTGTTAAGTAATTATCAAGTTTATATAAAAAAAACGCATTCTGAGTTTGCAGATTTAAGCTGAGTTTGTACTTTTGCAGCGGAGAGCTGGCAGAGTGGTCGAATGCGGCAGTCTTGAAAACTGTTGACTGTAACAGGTCCGGGGGTTCGAATCCCTCGCTCTCCGCATAAAAACTAAAGCCTGAAATCATAAGATTTCAGGCTTTTTTGTTTTCTTATTGGTAACTGAAATTGGGTTAATTGTTCAATTGGTTAGCTGTGAATTGCAAACTGCAAACTGTCAACTGAAAACTATTAACTGATAACTGAAAACCGATTTCTTCTCATTTATCGTTCAAATCTGTAGGAGGCCATTTATATAGGGTTTCCTGCAAATTTGGTGAGATATGCCCGGATGAATGAAAAAGCAGAAATCGAGGCCATGCCACGTTATATTAACCCGTTAATAGCTTTATCAGCAAATTTGTAAATCCAGATATTTATTACGTATAGTTTATGATAAGGTAATATCTACAGCTACAAGACCAGAGGCACCCATACTAATATCAAATAACACTTCATCACTAACATTCACGTTTACCTGTAAATTCGCTAAACTAAATGTAATCTCCTGCTGGTTCTCGTCTTCTATAGTTCCATGTCCGTGAATTTCACTCACACTCAGTATTTTTCCCTTTCTCATTATTTTATCATATCGTTTAAACGGTAAGCTGCACTCTTAAAATTCTTTATCTTTAATACCAGCCCCACCCCATTTATCCGTTCGTTGCTATAGAGGTTTCCGGCAGGAAACACCTGCGACCTTGGCAGGTGCTGTTTGTTAAGGAAAGTGCTAAAGGTTTTCATGTAATCTTTAAGGTGGATGTCGGTATCAATCATCGACCATAAATCGGAGATGTTTTTTAAAGCCACCGATTTATTTTTCACCGCGTAGCTGATTACTGCTTTAGTAATGTTTTTCTGTCGCTCTACCCTTGCATGGTCATCATAACAGGTTCCGGCAACCCTTACCCTGGCATAAGCCAAAGCCTGATCGCCAGTTACCTTAATTACTCCCGTTCGTGTGAGCGGCAGTAAAGGCACACCTTTTAAGTACGACTGCTCTGCTATATACCGGTTTACATATTGGTGTATGCCTTTATCTATATTAATGGTAATTCCTCCAAAAGAGTCGATTACTCTTGCTGTATTGTTAAAGTCAGTTACGATAGAAGATACCAGTTTGGTTTTAAAATTTGCATTAATGGTACTGATCAATAATTCCCTTCCGCCCAGGCGATACGCCGCATTAAGTTTCTGATTGCCATATCCCTTAATGTAAACATAAGTATCGCGCAAAATGGAAGTTAGCTTTACCTCTTTATTTTTTACGGTAATCACCATAATCAGATCTGCATTGCCCCTCGTATTATTCTCCCTCGAATCAGATCCGATCAAAAGTATCTGCTGGGCGTAAAGTGTAGCCATGCCAGATAGGCTTAGTAACACCATTAAAAGTAAGGTCTTGATTTTCATAATCAGTGTATTAAAACGGCAGATCTGAACATACATATCCACCTAATAATCAAACACAAAGCTATCGTTAGCTGCTCCTTTTACCTATAGCCTTATTTCACTAAATCCCTGTCGTAAGTGTTTTTAAACGGGCAGATAAACCACCCAAAAAGACTATAGACCAGTAGCCGGGCTTTGCATAAGTTTGCAGAAATGGCATTAACATCTATCATCACAGTAAACTACAACCAGCCCGGGGCTACGCTGGATCTTCTGGAATCAATTAAAAAAAACTGCCAGACAGATGACATTGAGGTAATTTTGGTTGATAATGCGAGCGATGTTGACAACAAAAGCCTTTTTGCAGACTACTATCCTTCATTAAGGTATATCCGTTCGGAAGTTAACCTGGGTTTTGCCGGCGGGAACAACCTCGGTATCAGGCAGGCTAAAGGTGAATATATTTTGATGATCAATAACGACACCGAAATAATTCCCGGTTTTGTGGGGCAGCTTGTAGCAGAAATGATTGCCCGGCCGGAAATCGGGATCCTCTCGCCGTTAATACTTTTTTATGATGATCCAAGCGTTATCCAATATGCCGGTTTTACCCCGTTAAATTTAATTACGGGCAGAAATCGCACCATTGGCCTGGGCACGCAGAATAATAACCAATACGACAATACCAGTTACCAAACCGCTTTTTGCCATGGAGCAGCCATGATGTGCAGGAAAAGCGACATTACCCATATTGGGCTGATACCTGAACAGTATTTTTTGTATTATGAAGAGCTGGATTGGTGCGAGATGTTTAAACGGGCAGGCAAACAGATCTGGTTTACCGGTAAAACACACATCTTTCATAAAGAATCGATGAGTGTAGGGAAAGAAAGTGCTGTAAAAACCTATTTCGTTACCAGAAACCGGCTGCTTTTTATGCGGCGGAATACCAACTGGCTAAATGTTACGCTGTTTAGCGCTTATTACCTGCTTCTGGCGGTGCCAAAACAACTCATTACTTACGTGGTAAAAGGCAGGACAGATCTGATCCCTTTTGTAGCAAAGGGACTTTCGTGGCACCTGTTCCGTTCCAAAAATCATGTCGAACAGCATTCCCCTCTCGTTTTACAAGCCAAACGTATTAAATAAGCATTATAATGGTAGTAAAGGACTATTGAGATACAGTTTTAAGCATCCTAACTTCGTGCCGCTGGTAAGCCAGGGCTTAATGATCCACCACCAATTTATACATATCCAATAAACAATGATTATTTTCTTTTGGGCCTGCCTTTTCATCGTGATGTACACCTTTGTGGGTTACGGATTATTGCTTTATATCCTCATCAGGATTAAACGCTTTTTCACCCGTCCAAAAAAGTTCCTCACTGATGCTGCCCTGCCTACTGTTACCTTACTGGTGGCTGCCTGGAATGAAGAACTGATTATTGGCGATAAAATTAAAAACACCCTATTACTGGATTACCCAAAAGAGCTGTTGCAGATTATTTTTATTACTGATGGCTCTACAGACCTCACCCCCGATCTGATTTACCCCTATAAAGAAATTGTGCTGATGCATAATGGTGCCCGCCACGGCAAAATGGCGGCAATAAAAAGAGCAATGCCAGGCGTAACGGGCGAAATTATTGTATTTTCGGATGCGAACACTTTTTTAAATCAACAGGCCCTGCGCGAGCTGGTGAAACATTACCAGAACGAAAAAGTGGGCGCTGTTGCAGGCGAAAAACGGATTTTGGTTAACCAGCATGCCGATGCCAGTTCGGCCGGAGAAGGTTTTTACTGGAAATACGAATCGCGGCTTAAAAAGTGGGATTATGAGCTCTATTCTAATGTAGGTGCTGCAGGAGAACTTTTCAGCATCAGGGCATCGTTATACGAACCGGTAGAAAGCGATACCATTATTGATGACCATATGATTGCCATGCGGATTGCGGAAAAAGGCTATTTAATCGCTTACGAACCTGCAGCTTACGCCAGCGAAACGGCTTCGGCAAATACCGCTGAAGAGCTTAAACGTAAAATAAGGATTGCAGCTGGTGGTATCCAGTCTATTTTCAGGCTAAAAGTGGCAGCAAATCCTTTCCGTTACCCCCTATTAACTTTTCAGTACCTGTCGCATCGCGTACTCCGCTGGACGATTACCCCGTTCCTGCTTGTTCTGGCCCTTTTGGCCAACATCATCATTGTTTCGCAGTATAACGAAAGGTTTTACCTGTTCCTGCTGATGGCACAGTTTGCTTTTTATGGCCTGGCCCTGCTCGGCATGTTGATGGAACGGAGAAACATCAGGCTCAAACCGCTTTTCATCCCCTATTATTTCTGCATGATGAATTATGCCGTGGCAGCGGGGATTTTAAGATACATTAACCAGAACCAGAGTGCAGCCTGGGAGCGCTCGCTACGCAAATAGCCAAACCGGCAGGCTAAACTTTCCATTGATAAATTAAACGCTATTAACAATAAAATACATGAAAATTGCAGTTATCGGCACCGGCTACGTGGGCCTAGTAACAGGAACCTGCCTGGCAGAAACAGGAAATGATGTAATCTGTGTGGACATTAATGCCAGCAAGATAGAAAAAATGCAACAGGGTGAACTCCCTATTTATGAACCCGGATTAGAATTGCTTTTTCACCGCAACATTCAGCAGGGACGTATCCGCTTTACCATGGATCTGCAATCGGCGGTAGAACATGCCGAAATTATATTTATGGCCCTGCCTACCCCTCCGGGCGAAGATGGTGCGGCCGATCTTTCGTATATACTTGGTGCGGCAAAAGATATTGCAGCGCTCCTCACCGGCTATAAGGTAATTGTAAACAAATCAACCGTGCCGGTAGGAACCGCAGATAAAGTAAAAGCTGTTTTTGAAAGCCATACTTCTATCGCTGTTGATGTGATTTCGAACCCTGAATTTTTAAGGGAAGGCGTTGCGGTAGAAGATTTTATGAAACCAGACCGCGTGGTAATTGGCACAAGCAGCGAAAGGGCAAAAAAATTAATGTCGGAGCTTTATGCACCCTATGTACGCCAGGGCAATCCGGTTATTTTTATGGATGAGCGCTCAGCCGAACTAACCAAATATGCGGCAAATTCATTTTTAGCCACAAAGATTACTTTTATGAACGAAATTGCCAACCTGTGCGAGCTGGTAGGTGCCGATGTTGACGCCGTACGTAAAGGGATTGGAACTGATGAGCGCATAGGCAAACGCTTTCTATTCCCCGGTATTGGTTATGGTGGTTCCTGCTTTCCTAAAGATGTGCAGGCCCTGGTTAAATCGGCAGATGAGCACGAATACAATTTTGAGATCCTGAAATCAGTAATCACCGTAAATGAAAAGCAAAAAGTAATCCTTGCAGATAAACTGCTTCAATACTATGATAATGAAATCAGTGGTAAACATTTTGCCCTTTGGGGACTTTCCTTTAAACCGGAAACAGATGATATCAGGGAAGCACCAGCACTTTACCTGATCGAAACCCTGCTTAAAAATGGTGCCAGCGTTAGCGTTTTTGATCCCGAAGGACAGGAAAATGTAAAATCGATATTTAACAACCGGATTTCTTATGCCGAAAACCAGTACGCAGCACTTGAGGGGGCAGATGCATTGTTAATTGCAACCGAATGGTCGTTATTTAGAAACCCTGACTTTGAAAAAATGGCTGAATTGCTTAAGGAAAAAGTAATTTTTGATGGCAGAAATCTGTTTGAGCTCGAAAAAATGACCGAGCTTGGCTATTACTATAATAGTATAGGAAGGAAATTGATTGCACCGGATGAAACCTTGTATCAATCTCTGAAAAGTAAAACAGATGCTGTTCAAAATGCTTGATCAGAATAATTTATACAACTATACATCAATACACAAAACCATAAAATGTCATGACGCATCAAGCTGAAAGTATAACGATAGTAACCATTTGCGACAATCAGTTTGTGGCGCTGATGGCTGCAATGCTGAGGTCGTTAGAAGATAACCACCATTCGGGAGAAGAAATTAACCTCTATATCGTTTCTGACCACATTACGGAGAAAAACAGGCTCAAAGTGGTTTCGAGCCTGGCTACCACTAAACTTCGTTTACACTGGATCCCGATTGAAGAAGCTTTACCGAAACAGTTTAAGCTACCCAGGGATAAATCTTCATTTCCGGCGAATGTTTACATGCGCTTGTGCATCCCTTATTTTATCCCTCAGGAGGCTACAAAAGCAATTTACCTGGATGTGGATATGATTGTGCTTGATGATATTTCTAAGTTATGGCATACCGATATTGGCGATTACGACCTGGGTGCTGTACCCGATCTTTCGGGTGTGGTGAGTTCGCCATGGGGAGGAATCAGTAATTATAAAGCGTTGGGGCTCGATCCTGACAGCAAATACCTTAATGCCGGCATGATGTTGTTAAAACCGCAGCGTTGGCGCGAACGGAATATTACTGCCCGAGCTTTTGCCTGTGCCGCAGAAAATGCAGCGTATCTCAACTTTGCAGAGCAATACACACTCAACGTGGTTTTTAATAATGACTGGTTTGAGCTGGATCCTTTATGGAACTGGTTTGCCAAAAAAGATACGGCCAGCCCCTACCTCATCCACTTTACGGGGATGAAACCAATTTACAATGGTTATTCGGGACAGGAACATTTTAAAACTACGTTTTTCCATTACCTAAATAAAACCCAATGGGCAAATTACCGCATTAAAAGTGATGCGGTGAGCAAACTAAAAAAGATTTATAATAAGATAGAGAAAAAGCTGGTGATGGCTTTCAGGTAATCACTGGGTTGCTGCGGAGAATCCTTGCAGGGTTTCCTGCGGCTACAGCACCATCAGGTATTGATTTTACCACTACTGAACCCGCCCCGATGGTTACGTTGCTGCCGATGGTAATGTCACCAATAATTACTGTATTGCAGCCAATGTCTACAGCATCGCCAATAACCGGGGCTTTAACGATTCCCGATGCTGTAAAATCCTGTTTAACACCAATGGTGGTACACTGGCGCACCGAGCAGTTTTTACCGATTATGGTATCAGGATGGATAACCAGGCCGCTGCCGTGCCAAAGCTGAAAGCCGCTCCCTATAGAAGTTTTCCAGTTGAGCTCTACACACATCATCCATTCTATAAAAACCCTGTAAAACAACAGGTACCAAAAGAACAGAATCTTAGTAATTTTATACCTCGATATCAGCTGTGCTACCCTAAAAAACACCACGATATACTTTCCCTTGGTGGGATTGGCCAGATTGGCCTTCCGGTCCTGAAGGATATATTTGATTATCCTCATATTAAAACTTCCGGTCTGTAAGGCCAGTAAACGGTATTGTTTGTGTATTCATATAAAAACCAGCCCAGGAGCATTAACGCACAATGTATTGATGAGGCTGGGAATTACCCAAAATTAACACCTTAAAGCTTTGCTTTCATTAGTATTTAAGGGCTATTTATAGAGCAGTACGGGATGAGTAATTTTGATCAACCTTGTTAACCGCCCCTGCATGGAGCTTTGGCCAGAAATCATGGAAAAACCCTGTTTTATTGAATGAAATTAATTTCTAAACTAAAAAACATCCATTTCCTTTCCCTTATGGGTACCGGTGGAATGTCGTTGCTCACTTTCCTTTTTACCGCCATTTTATACCGGTCGTTAAGCATTAAAGAAATTGGTATCTGGTTTTTCTTTCAGGCACTTCTTTCCTTTTTGGATACTTTCAGACAGGGATTTTTAACCACGGCATTTGTAAAATTTTATGCAGGCGCTACCGAAGAAAAAGGCCGGCAGGTAATTGGTTCTACCTGGTATATCGCTGCCGGAATTACGTTGTTATTAGTAGCCTTTAATATACCGTTACTATTTTTCAGTCACTTCAGTAATGATGAAAGCCTTGCATTTTTCATCAAATATTACGCAATAAACCTGATCTGCTCCTTACCGATGATTGTAGCCATGTGCATTGCCCAGGGTGAGCTCCGGTTTGATACGCTTTTATACATCAGGATGTGCCAGGTAATTTTACTCATTAGCTTTCTGGTTATCCTCAACATTTTAAAAATCAACTCGTTGCAATACCTCATGTTTGCCAACATTGCCGCAACGCTGCTAACCAGTATGTTAACGCTGGTAATGGGCTGGTCGGGCATTGGTTATTTTTTCAAAAAACAGAAAGACTGCATCAGGGAGATTTTCAATTTCGGAAAATATACGGTGGGCACTTCCATCAGCAGCAGCCTTTTTGGGGTAACAGATACTTTTGTCATCAATTTTATGCTCGGGCCATCCTCACTGGCCGTGTATAACCTGGGCAAACGCCTGATGGAAGTGGTAGAAATTCCGCTAAGAAGTTTCGTGGCCACCGCAATGCCTTCTTTATCTAAAGCTTACAACAGCGGAAATAAGAAAGAGGTAATTGATATTATGAAAAAATATATCGGAACCATTACCATCTGCCTGTTTCCGGTGTTGGTGGTGGCCTATATTGCCGCCGGACTGGCCATGAGCATTATTGGCGGGGGGCAATACCACAATACGCCCGCAGGTGATACAGCGATAAACATCTTCAGGATTTTTACCACGTTTGCGTTGCTTTACCCGGCAGATCGTTTTATGAGCGTAGCACTTGATGCGATCCACAGGCCACAAATCAATTTCATTAAAGTAATTGTAATGCTGGTGGTTAACCTTTCGGCCGATTTTTTGGGTGTGTACCTGCTTGGGAATGTTTATGGCATTGTAATCGGCACATTTTTCCCCACCATTACCGCAATAGCCATCTCTTATTATTACATCAATAAAGATTTTAAAAAATTCTCTCTCGTAAACAGTTACCTCAGCGGCTACCGCGAACTGATGAGGTTTGTAACGCTGGGATTAAAACAGGCAAAAAATTTACGCTGATTACGGTCCATTTAACTCAATGATACAACGCATACCATGAATAATATTTTCACTACTCCGGACTGGATCAACAAATATGATTTTTCTTTTAAACAAGTAACGGAAGTACCCGAATCGCTTTTTGAAGAAATAAACGCCCGGCTGGATGTGCTGCAAACCGGAACTCCCATGGTGAGTATTGTAATTGCGGCCTGGAATGAAGAAGTTAATATTATCCGCAATATTGCGAGCCTCGCCAACCTGGCCACTAAAATACCGCTTGAAATTATTGTAGTTAACAACAACTCTACCGACGCAACACAGCTGACTCTGGATAAACTGCACCTTAAAAGTTATTTTCAGCAGATACAGGGCTGTGGACCTGCGCGACAGATGGGGATGGAAAAAGCCAGGGGAAAATATATTCTGCTGGCTGATGCGGATTGCATTTACCCGGAGTGCTGGCTTGATGATATGCTGGCCATTTTAAGCAGCCCCGGTACCGTTTGTGTGTATGGCCGCTATTCTTTTATTCCCGAACCCGGTTTCCCCCGGTGGAAACTGGCCATCTTAGAGAAAATGAAGGATGCTGTTGCTGCCTTAAGACATGTAAAACGCCCCTATCTTAATGCATTTGGCATCAGCATGGGTTATATCCGCGAGTATGGAATGAAGGTGGGCTACGTGATGGTAAATGTGCGGGGCGAAGACGGGCGCCTGTGTTTCGATCTGATGCAGTTTGGCAAAGTACGCCAGCTTAAGCGCAACCGTTCCCGAGCATGGACAGCACCACGAACCTTGCAGCGGGATGGTTCTTTTACCCAGGCATTATTCTCTAGGATTTCGATTGAATCAAAAAAAATATTCTCGCTCTTTACGCCACACAAGCCACACGATACCAAGAAAATTTAAACCTTAAAATCAATTAACAATGTACACCTTTTTTCAGGTTTCCCTTTTAATTACGCACTACAACAGAAGTTCATCCTTAGCCAACTTGTTATATACGCTTAAAGACCTAAAATGCGGTTTTGGCGAAATCATTGTTTCGGATGACGGAAGCAATGAAGAACACCAGGGCAAACTCCACCTGCTCCAAAAAGCTTTCGGTTTTAAACTGATTACCACACCCGTAAACCGTGGCCTGGGCCATAACATTAATAAAGGCCAGGATGCAGTAACCAAGCCTTACACCCTATACATTCAGGAAGATTTTGAACCTTCTGCCCAGTTTCCGCACCTGTTTTTACAGGGACTGGAGCACATGAAGGCAAAGAAGGCATTGGATATTGTGCGGTTTTATGCATACTCGCCTTACGCCTACCTAAAGCCCTTTGATGAACACTTTTCGCAGATGTTCCACCCTACCTTTGGGACAGATTACACCAAAATATACCTTTATTCGGACCATCCACATTTGAGAAGATCAGATTTTTTTCAAAAATTCGGCCGTTATCCTGAAGGATTAAAGGGAGACCTTACCGAATACAAAATGTGTATTTCCTTTTTACAGAACAAAGCACAGGGGCTGTTCTATAACGATTTTAGCAAGCTGCTGATCCAGAAAAATTCGCAGCAGGAACCGAGCACCATGACCAGGATCAGCTGGCGTGAAAGTAAAGCCGTATGGATTAAACTGTTAAGAGATACTTACCGCCAGCTTAAGTATAATTTCGACATTATTGCGCAGCCACCCCTCCGAAAGCTTTAATAGCTAGGGTGGCTGTAATATTATGGCTTTTTCTGCAGCTGAAGTTTTTTCTGAAAGCGCATTTCGATGTTCCTGTAAGTCCAGCCAGCAATCAGATAAATTACGAGGTAATTAATGATAAACAAATAGCCGTATGCCGCGGGAGGAAATTTCAGGATCCTGATAAAAAGGACATTAAAAATACTGATAAACAGGGTGTGCACCATGTAAATGGAATAAGAATATTTCCCCATCTTCTCCAGTAAGACTGATTTGCTAAGCATAAGGGATAAATAACCTTTCTGGAAAGCAAAAATAAAGACAGAAACGAAGAAAACCGGTTCGAAAAGAATGCCCAGCTGACGGAATTCTTTTCCGTTAACCACCATAAAACCGACAATGATTACTGCAGATATTTCTAAAAAGGTAAACAAAACTGCAGACCATTTACTCAGGCGGTTATGGGAAAAATCGAAAAGGTAAAAACATAAAGTACCGCTAAAAAAGCCGATAATGCCTCTTAAGAAACCATAATTGTAAGTATAATCTAAACGTGCGCTACCGGTAAAGTTATAAATTAATGTGCCTGCCAGGGCTGCCAGTAAAAAATAAGCTATGGGTTTAAACCGGTCGAGTTTGAGATGGCTGAGTGAAAAACAACTAAGTGCGAAAACCACATAACTGATAAATTCTGCGCTAATAGACCAGCTCACCATGTTCCAGCTGATATCGCGTACGCCAGGGAAATCAATGGAGTTGAGCAGAAAAAAAGAAGTGATAAAAGTAAGTGTAGAATTATCAAGCGAATTATTGATCTGCACCCGGCCCGCCAGAAAATATTTAATTCCCTCTATCCCCAAAAACAACAATAACATTAAAAGATGCAAAGGGTAAAGCCTGATCAGCCTTTTGTAAAGGAAGCCTGAAATGTTTTTAACAGCGTTAATGGAGCGGTAGGAATAACAGATTACAAAGCCACTTAACACAAAGAAAAAATCGACAAAAAGATCTGCATTTTCGATAAAAGCATTATTGAGTATGGGTGTATCAGAAAAAGCGCTCATGTGGTAAAACACCACCAGGGCGGCAAAAATCCCCCTGAAAACATCGAGTACTACAAATCTGTGTTTCATCTCTCAGCAATTAGAGCGTTTAGTTTCCACTAATCCGGCCAGGGCATCGTATATTCCCTTTACCGATTTTTCCCAGCTGTGCGAGCGTGCGAAAGTTGCCCTCTGAAAAGCTTTTTCGGGAGTATTATGGTTAAGCAAGGTTTCAATCCCTTTAATATAACCGTTTATGCCTTTGGCCAGGTACACCTGCTCTTTAAAGGCTTCCATAGATGGCGTAGCAGTAGCAATGGTGGGTTTGCCCAATACCAGGTATTCATCAATTTTACGCGGATAGTTACCAATGGTGAGGTCGTTGATCAACTGGGGATTGAAGCACACATCAAATGCCTGAATGTGCATCGGGAGTTCATCAGTTGGCCTGGCACCTAAAAAGTGTACATTGTTAAGCTGATGCAATCCGCTGGCCATAAAATCGGCATCTTCTGGTCCTACCAGCACAATGTTCCAGTCGGGGCGCGCTTTGGCTATGCCTGCTATCAAAGCAATATCCAGCCTGGCCGAGGTGAGTACCCCCACATAACCAATAACCGGACCTGTAAAAGTATTTGGTTGTTTCTGCTCAGGCTGCTCCAGAAAATGGTCGAAAAGGCTAAAATCGCAGCCCTGCCCAATATAGCTGGAGTTGGGATTATAATGCCTGCAATAATCTGCCAGAAATTCAGAATTGGCTACACAGAGGTCATTTTTTGCAATCAATTGCGGTTCGAGGGCCAATCCGTGTTTTTTATAATAGGATGTGGCAATCAGGTTATCACGCGAGTAATAAACAGCAGCGAGGGGCTGCAACAGTTCGATGAGGTAAAAACTCCTGAACATGTCGCCATCGTTAAACAATACAGCATCGTTAAAGCCCAGGCTCTCGATTACAGGTTTTATGGCACGGTAAAATTTATGGTTATTAAACCGGTTAATGCTGGTAAAAATAAATCCGCGGGGCAACCAGTTTACCGATTCGATAAGGCAATCGGGATAGAGCGTAAAAAGGCCCGGACTGATTTCTTCGAGACCGCTTTGTTTGCCTTTAATAATGGCCAGGCGTTTCTGCACTTTTTTATCGGCCGCATGCCGCATTTTGCTGATGCGATCTAATGGCGGATTGATATAAAGCACACGGTTCTGTTTGGAAAATTCAAGTGCAATATTTTTACAGTTGCTCCCGATTTCTGTATCCCAGGGCTGCTGACCTACAATGATGATATTTCGATTTTTCAAATCTTTTTGATTAGCGTTTAGCATTATTTGATAACATGCCTGGTGGCTACCGAGCGTTTATTGGCCTGCCTGATGCGCATGAGAGAGCAGAGCTGTACGTAAATAAATGATGGGATGCCCACCAGGGCCTTGTAAATATTACGATCGGCTTTGCCATGCCTTAGTGCAATAAAAAAACTTAAACCAAAAGCCATAAAGGCTGCACACCATAGCCATGATAATGTGCTTCCTAAAAAAATATTGAGCAGCAAACACGACATTGAAAGCAAAATGAACAGAAAAAGTGGCGGACGTAACAGTATGACTCCAAAAAGCAGCTGGTTCCAACTGCAGTTGGCCAAACCACGGCCAATAACTGAAAAACCCAGGCTAAAATATTTAAACCAGGTATTGATCCAGCGTGAGCGCTGGTTAACCAACTGTACACGGTTTGCTGTTTTTTCGTCGTAAACTATTGCACGCGGTGCAAATGCAATGCGAAGATCCTGAGAAACGATTTTTGCCTGTAAAACTTTGTCAAACCCTGCACCCAGAAGGTCATGATCCCTGAAAGCATTAATATACAATTTGGTGCTAAAAGCCATCCCCGATCCGGCCAGTGTTGCCGAAGAGCCTAAGGCGAACATCACTTCGCCATCAAAAAAATGATAATATAAGTCTCTTGCCGCATCTAACGAGGCAATGGTGGTTTCCAGTCGTTTTGATTTACGCAAACCCTGAACGGCTTCAAAGCCATGATCAAAAAACACATTAAGTTCGTTTAAATATTGCCTGTCGACCAGGTTATCGCTATCGATAATGGTAAGGAGCTTGTGTTCACGTTTAAAATGAGCTATGGCATAAAGGTGCGAACGGGTGTTACTGGCCAATACTTTTTCGGGCCGGAGCAAAATTACCCGCTCATCATCAAAGTGCAGGCCGGAGATATCGCAGTTATCGCACACCAGATAGATCAGGTAATTGGAATAATCCATTTTCAGCAGTGAATCCACTACTGCGGGCAATAATTCTGTCTGTTCATAAGCCGTAACAATAATGGCATAATCGTGCTCAACGCTTTCTATTTTAAGGGATTTGCGTTTGCCAGTCAGCAGATATCCCCCATAGAGCAGCAATGGCAATATGAGGTTGTAACCGATCAGGAGCTGTATAACCAGCCAAACAACATTTAAAATCATATTTCAGGGCTTTTTGGAGAGGTAAATATTTTTGGCTTTAAACAGGCCTGTAATAAAGCAGATTATTCCCGGGATGATAAAATATTCGAACGGCATAACTTAAATTAAAATTTCTTTACCGGGTTTTAACTCCGGAGATCTGTAAATAAATACCCAGGAAAGATAGACCACAATTGAAGTCGGCATGAGGTTAATTACCTCATTACCATAACTACAAAACAGGATACCTGCACAACCTGCTGTAAGGGCAATTATTTTTACCTTTAGCACCCTGTCTGTTATTCGCCATGTAATACCGCAGCAGCTTCCCAAAATGTACATCATGATGCCAAACCAGATGGTAAGCCCTACAACACCGTACATCATCCAGATTTTTACAAAATAGCTATCGGGTTCAACTCTTGAGAGATACTTATCTCCGTTATAAAGTTTTCCATAATATCCGGTCACTCCGGGTCCGCCCCCAAATGGATAATCTTTCATGTAGAGTGCCAGGTTTCTTTGGTTGGCCAACCGCAAGTTTAACGACGGATCTTCAGGGTTCATTGCCGTGCGTAATCGGTAAATCTGGTAATTGCTATCGCCTATGGTGGTAAATTTAAGTATGCCAAGCAGGGCGATCACCAGAAAACCGCCAAATAAAAGCGCCCGGTAATTTTTACCAAGAATAATGGCCACAAAGCCACCTATAACAATTAAAAACAAAGCACCACGCGTACCCGAAATCAGCATACCATAAATGTTGATGGCCCCGCATAAAAAAAGTAAAACCCTTTTCCAGGTTTTGATGGTTGCGAGCGAAAGAATAATCGCCATTAAGCCTACGTGGGCCTGCGATGCACCAAACTGCCCGGCATCACTGTAAAAAGAAAAAACACGCAAACGGCCCCATAAAAGATGAGTGCTTGCATTATCAAGCAAAAATACCCGCTCATTGGCACTTGGACCAATATAAAGTTGTTTAATTCCGTTTAATGAGGCCAAAGTGGAACAGATTAATACCAGGATAAGAAAAATATCCAGATCGCGGTGCGTCCGGAAAATTAACAGGCCAAGCAACACCGCTATAAAGGGATAAATGGCGGTACTGCGGATTTCATTGATCCAGCCCAGTTTGTTGGACCCCGGATTAAAGCCTTCAAATAAACTTACGATCAGCCACAACAACAGCAGGTAAAAAAGGCTGATATTTATGGCATCCCATTCTTTTTTTGCCGTGGTAACAATTGTAGTAAGCAAAATGAGCACAAAAAACACATCGATCAACAAACCGTAAGGCAGCAAGCCGATTTCGCGTCCAAAAAGAAACAGGAAAAAGCAGTAGGCAACCAGAAAATAAAGTAAAATCCGCTTCATTAGTAAGGTAATCCGTATTGATGCACCCGTAAATTATTTAACATTGGTTACCTTATTAAATACCCAGCCCATAAAACCGGGTTGCTCCCTGATGTAACGGATTAAAGGCCTGTCGGCTTCGCCAATTTTACCGCCATACTCAAAAAGGGCAATGTTACGCTCAGTGAATAACAACCATTCTTTCGAAATATTAACTTCGCGTAAGCTGTTCACGTCGATAATTACGTAATCAAATTCTTTTTTAAGCACTTCAAAGCCATCTTTCAGGTTGCCCACATTCTGGATCTCCAGCAGCGAATTCCGCTCAACGCTTTTGTTCATCACCGTAATCAGATCTTCGGTATGAAATTCTTTTTTGATCAGGAATGACTGAAAGCTCAGGTTAGAGATCAGTCCTGTTTCATTTGATAGCGGCTGTTGTTGTTCATCAGCAATGAGCAGCACCTTTTTACCGGTTAATGCAAAGGCATAAGCGAGGCTATGGCTTAAAAAAGTTTTTCCTGCGCCACCTCCCAAACTGGTAATACCCAAAATTTTGCTGCCACTGCTTTCCATTTGCGAGGCAATTTCGAACCTCAGCGATCTGATCTGTTCTTTAAATACCAGGTATTTTCCATCTGCAGATTTATCGCCCCAGATATTTCTGGCGGTGCGTTCTTTACCAGCTATCTCGTTTATGTTTCCAATTACCGGACTTTCGGTAATGGCCTCAAGGGTTTGCTGGTTGCGTACGGCAGAATCTACCACCACCAGCAGCAGCACAAAACTAATGCAAAGCGCAAAAGTGCCTGTGCCGGCTCCTGCAATATACAGTGCCTTTTTTGTAGGTTTTGGATTGCCTGGCAACCCCAGTTGTTCAATTTCGAGGTTAAGGCCTAACTTCTGATCGGTTTTTGCAGCATTAAAACGATCAAGCGCCAGCATGTAATCTTTGGTGGCCAGTTCCGCATCGCGCTGATAGTTTTGTATATCGGCATCAAACGGAACCATACTGCTGTAGCGGGCCCGTAAAATACGCAACTGCCCGTCGAGCGTTCTGATACTGCTCCGGGCTTGTTGTAAAGATACTTCGAGACCAACTTTTTGCTGAACAAGATCCTGCTTTGATACACGTGTATCTACTATATTTTCATCCATATTCGCCGAGCTTTTATTACTGATCAGGCGGTTTAATGAATCAATTTTCTTTTGCATGGCAGGTTTAAATCCACCATCTATATAAAGGTTATTGGCAACCTGCAACTGCCTTTTAAGATCAACAATCTCGCGGTTGCTGGCCCTGCTGCTTCCATTAATATAACGATCGCTCCCGCCGAGTTTACTTTCAATGGTGGCAACACCGCCTGCATTAGACTGGATTACCCGCATGGCTTCGGCACGTTGCGCTTCGTACTGCGAAATCTGGTTGTAAACCGTTGCCGATTGTTCGTCGAGGTTAAGCACGCCTTTGGTCCGTTTAAAATTTGATAGCAGGTTATTTTTGGCATCCATTGCATTTTTTTTGCTCAGGAGCATCGAATCGAGAATTTTGGCCGAAGAGTTCTGATTGTTTGACACATCATTGCTGTAACTGCTGATGAACTCGGTAGAAAGCGTGTTTACCGTAAAGGCAGATAATGCAGGATTTCCGGAAGTAAAAATTACGGAGAGCAGATCGCTGTTGGCCGCATGCGAAACTTCGAGGTCATCTCTTAACTGTTCTTCGCCATAACCCATATCTTCGGCAATGGTAAATAGTTTGTAGCGGCCTTTATCATCATCAAGGGTTAACAGGGCATTACTGTTCAGTTTTTTTTCAAAAAGGGCTGTAATCTCTGCCAGTTCTGTACTACTTTTTGCCGATAATGATTCGGGCAAGCGTTTAAATGCACTTTTCTGATCGGTAAGATCATGAATTACCAGCCTGTAAGTAAGCAGGTTAATCATCCTTTTCATTGTAAATTTTTCTACCAGATTGGCAAACTGCTGGTTTACGGCAAAAAAATCTACCGTTTCATTGCTGATTACCTTTTTAGAAGGATCGAGCAAACCAGTTGAAATCTGTGCAACAGATTCGTATTTCCGGGGGATATTTTTTACCAGCAGGAAAGAAATGATTATCGCCAATACGGGCAATAAGATGATGAGCCATTTAAACCTGAAAATCCGATGTAAAAACAATTTAAAATCCATTACCATATTATTTTCCTGCCGGTATCTGCTGACCGATTATTTCTTCCAATAAATCTTTTGCTTTCAGGTAATTGCCCTCCGCCTCTACTTTTAATGTTTCTGCACTCGATTGTGTAACCCTCGATTGATTGAAAACCTCAAGGGAAACCTCACTCCGTTCAAATTTTCTTCTCAAACTTTCTGCAACTCCTTTACTGTCTGATGCACTTTGCGTGAGCACCTTTAAACGGCTTTTTTCCTGCAGGTAGTTATAATATCTTTTTTTAACTTCAAGCGTAAGCTGGGTATCAAAATCAAGCGCTTCCAGCTGGGCTACCTTGTAATTTGCTTTGGCTTTTTTTACCATAAATGGCTTTTGAAGCAGGGAACCTACATTAATATTGACGCCGAACTGAAATCCGTTTACATTGTATGGATTTACAGGATCCAAAACGGTGTTATTTTGGGGGCGGTAAAAGTAAGAGGCATTTAAAATATCCAGGTAAGAAACTTTAGCCATAGAAACATCGTTTTTCACTGCTTCGGAAGAAATGGTCTGGATTTTCCGTTTTACGTAATTCTGCCTGGCCAGCGCAACATATTGTTCAATATCTGCCTGGTTTACCTGGCCCAGAATGGATTCTTGCGCAGATACCGAACTGCCAACAAGCATAAATAATAAAAGGGTTATAACTGAAATGTTTTTCATATAATTTTTGTGTGATATTAACCGGGCAATCTGTTAAACTTCTTCTTTCTGGATTAGCGCGGGAATGGTTTTTAATATAATTTTGAAATCGAGGAAAATGGAATAATGGTTGGCATAGTAATTATCGAGCTCTTTGCGTTCGCTCTCCGACATTTCTTTGCGGCCTCTTCTGCTGATCTGCCAAAGGCCAGTTAAACCTGCGGGGCCGTTAAAACGCGAAGACCATTTATTGGTGGTAAGCTGTTCTGCCTCGTAAAGTGGAAGCGGCCTGTTGCCTACCAGCGACATATCGCCGATAAATACATTGATCAGTTGCGGAAGTTCATCGATACTGGTTTTACGCAATATTTTGCCCAAACGGGTAATCCTCGGATCGTTGTTGAATTTTACAAAAGCAGATTTTCCATTTTTATTCCCTTCGTTGGCATATTGGTTAAGCGAAGCCAGCTCACCGATCATTTTATCGGCATCCTGGCGCATCGACCTGAACTTATAGAAATCGAATATTTTATAACCCGCACCTACCCGTTTACTCTTGTAAATGATGGCACCTTTAGATTCGAGCCTGATCATGATTCCGATGAGGATAAACAGCGGCGTTAATAATAGCAGGGCTGTTCCTGAAGCAATAATATCAAATAAACGTTTACTTAAGGGTATTTTGTAACGTTCCTGCATCTGCACGGAAAGCTCCATAATATTCGGCTTAATTGCTTTAAACCTAATGAGGAAAGCAATCCTGGAAATAAAATCAGCATGTGGAAAAGGATAAACGTAATAATCGTTTGCCCTTAGCTTTAAGGCCTTTTTCCTCGATTCAGCATTTTCTGTCGTACCAATCAGCACAATAATAAGGTGCTTTAATATCGGATGATCTCTGATAAAAGAAACCTGGTTAAACCACTCGGGGTTTTCATCCACTTCGATCAGTACCAGATCGGGAAGGCTTAAAAAAGTTTGTTGCTGGATGTAAGATTGAAAGTCATCGATAAAAATAACTTCTTTGGTATGTTTATCCAGGCATTCAAAAATAGCATCCCTCAATAATTTACCAAAGTAAACCGACCTTACATTGGCAACAGCAGTATCATTATTATGGCCGTTCATTATGCAATTAACCTGCTAATCTGGTTTTTCAAAATTGCCGGATCGAAGGGTTTTTCCATGTAACTGTCAATCCTCACCGACATATTTTTTATTTTATCTTCCAGGTTTTCTTCTCCCGAAAGCAGCATTACCGGTGTATTGCGGTAAAAACCACTGCATTTCAGGCTCTGGATAAATACGCTTCCGTCAAAAAACGGCATCCTTAAGCTCGAAATTACCAGATCAGGATCATTGCCTTCTTCGAGCCAGCTCAGTGCATCAATTCCATTGGTTTTAATGGTAAGCTTGTATTCGGGTGCAAGGATAAAGTTCAGTAATTTGCCAAGGTCCAATCCCCCGTCTACCAGGAGTATATGTTTTTTAACATATTTTTTGACGTTGTTCTTTAAAATAAGATTTTTCATTAACGTTAATTATGATATGGTATTCGTCATCTTCTACACATACCGGTTACTGATATATTTTTAAGATGCTGTAAAGGTCTAATTTCGCCTGCCGCCCATCAATAGCCCAATAGGGCTAATCCCTTCTGGCCGGGTTTTAAAACAACAAAAGCAGTTTTTTTTGTACGGAGGCATTCGCCAAATTGCGGGGTATTAAATTGATATGTTAGCTATGTTCCTTCAACAGAGATGATGTATTTTTTCTTTAATACGGTGGCGGTGCTGCCCACCATTACGCAGTTGTCTTCTACATCTTTGGTAATTAACGAGCCGGCACCAATGGTTACATTGTTTCCGATATTTACATCGCCAAGTATTACCACGCTGATGCCAATATCTACGTTATCACCAATCCGGGGTGCGCGGCCATAACTGCCGTTTTCTTTCATTTTGGCGCTGATGTTGGTAAGCTGCCTGATGTTACAGTTTTTACCGATTACTGTATTGCTGCCGATTACTGTTCCGAAACCATACTGGATCCTTAAACCCTTGCCAATTACAGCGCTTGAGTTGATTCCGATATTCATCAGCCAGCCTAAAGCAAACTTGTAAAGCAACAGGTACCAGAAAAAAATAAACCGTAAAATTCTGTAGCGGTAAATTAACGAGGAGATTCGGTAAAGGAGCATGATAATCCTGGACTTAAAATTCCCTTTATTGTTCTTCCAGTCCTGAAACACATAAAGTGATTGTTCCCGGCCTTCAGAAACCATTATTATCCGTTTTTATATTCATATACATTAAGGCGCATGGAAAAAAAACCGGGCACGCAATATCGCGTACCGATCCTTAGCCTTAGCTTGTACAAAGCTATTGCATACCATCAGCGTCCCAAATAGCCCTTAAGTACCAATAAACAGGAGCAAATGCATGCCCTTGCCATAGTGGAAATTATGGTGTTTTTTATTTAGGTTGAATAAACACGGGAGTTTCTGTTACCAGAACCTGTAAAATGCCATTTTTAGTGGTTACGGTTTTACCGGCCATTTCATCTTTACCAATGGCAGGTGTATAAATAATAGCCTCTTTGCTCTGGCCAAGGTCAAGATCGTATGATTTTGTTCTACCAACCTGATCGGGTATGGTCAGTACAAAGGTTTTTTTTCCGTTGAGCATGTACACATCAACCAGCGGATCTTTACTAAGGGTAGATTGATAGTGGTACTCTCCCATTAACCGGTTTGTTTGGAGTACGTAATCGGCTGAGGGCCTTTTAGAGTAATCCGGATTAATAAAACCCGATGAGGTATATTGCGTCCAGCTGTTTACATCCACATTCTCCAGCATGTAAAATATACATTTCGATATGCCTGATCTGGCATATAGCAAAGCTGTGCGCAGGTTCCAGTCGGCCTGTGTTACCATAGCGCTTTTATCGCCTATTTTTAAGGCTCTTTGTGGAGTATGCTCGCCTACATCGAAACCGGTTTCAGTCACCCACACTGGGATCCCGCCGTTTACCGATTTTGAAAAATCCTTAAATAATGCTGCCACCTTGCCCAGTTCAGAAAGCTCGGGTGCCATGCCTGCTGTTGCGTTGCCATAATTCTGGAAACCATCGTTAGAATACTGGTGGTAATTAATTACATCAAAACACAGATCAATCTGTCCGTTTGCTTTCATTCCCCTGTTGATTTTGCACCATGCCACCATTCTGCGTACAAAATCAGGATTTGGATCAGCCAGGCCGCCCATTACCACAATCATATCCGGATCTGCTGTTTTTACCCCAATGCCTTTACCCAGGGTACCTTTATGGCCATCGTAAAAAGCCGAAAGGTTTGCGGCATATTCTTCAGGAGATTGCTGTGCCAAAGGGCCTTTCCACCATTTATCACGCTCATTATCGCACTCCATATAAGTAATAAGGCCTAAACCTGCTTTGGGTGAATTTGGTGGATCATCCCGCCAGCGCACCGTAGGATCGGCCAGTAACAAACTTTTATCAACCAGTTTGTTAGCACCATAGCGCGCCGCCAGCTGAAAGCCAACACGTGCCTGTTTAATATAAGTGGCAGGTAAAGCGCGGTCTAAACCATAGGGCGCAGGAACGTTTTCGGCATCCCTTTTGCCTAAAGGATAGGTTTCCAAAAGCCAGTCCGGACAGCCCTTTAAATCCAGCAATACGTATTTACCGGCTTCTTTCATTCTCCGGTAAATCTGGTCATAATCCCAATCGCCCCAGTGTGAAGGGCTATAGGTAAATAACCCCTCCTTATTCTCAATTCTTTGCCAATCGAGGTAGTGCCTGATGCCTGTAAAAGATTTTATCGTCTGAAATCTGGATTCTTCAATCTGGCCGTGGTTAACATCCGAAGTAAAATTCCATTCGAAGGCATTTACGCCAAGAAAATCTTTAAATGGTGCTTCACTTACTGAAGTGTTGACCACATTATTTTCGGGCCCGGTGATGATGGCCTTATGGCAGTTGGGAAAAATGAAAATGATACAAACAGCGGCAGCAAAAATTACTCTCGTAAAACGGCTTTTCTTCATGAGCAGGGGATTGGACTACAAGGTAGCAATTTTATATTCCCGCAGCCCATAAACTGCATTATGTGCATAACTTAAGCATTTAACAGGGCAATTTACCCGGCTAAACGCTTATACAGATTCGCATATGATAAAAATGGTCTGTTTACTATCCAGTAAAAATATAAATTCGGTAAACTCATCGCTGATGTTCTTCTTAATCATGGTAACCTTTCCGCTGGATTGGTACTCATCCATTACCTCATCACCAATCTTAATTTTTTCCAACCTGGAAATGGGAGTACTATACGCTAATTTAATCATATCGGGGAAACTTAAATCTTATTAATATCGCCAGCTAAACCAGTGCATCACAAAACACCCGGAACAGAACTAATCGTCCGGCAGTGTGTAAAGGGGGATGACAACAAGGGGACAACAGGTTGCCGGCATTAAAGTTTTACGCTTATTGATTATGATTGATTTGTATGTGTTTAAACATACCTGGATGCATGATGCAGAGAAATAAAAGATTTTTTATGCCCAGCCATTTAACATAACCCGGGGTAATGGTAATGCACGAAGATTAGTTATAACTGTAATCTTTAAATTTATTAAGCGCCTCGATCTTGTTTTGAACATGCAGCCGCTTGTAGATGTTTTTACAGTGGTTCTTAACGGTATTCGGGCTGATAAAAAGCATTTCAGAAATTTCCTTGTACAATAAACCCTTACTCAGTAACGACAGCACTTCGAGTTCGCGTTCGCTGAGGCCTAAATCGATTTTTGGCCGGGCGGGCTGTCCACCGCGAACCAGGTTAATCACTTTTCTGGCAATATACGGACTCATGGGCGCGCCACCGTTGTAAAGTTCTATCAGCGCTTCATGGATCTCTGCCGAAGTACAACCTTTAACAATATAGCCCGATGCGCCGGCCTGCAGTGCGCTAAAGATTTTTTCATCGTTCTGAAAACCGGTACACATCAGAAATAGCGTTTTATCAAGCCCTTCCCTGCTCTGCATTACCAGGTCGATCCCTGACATATTAGACAGTTTAATATCTACAATGGCAATATCCGGACTTTCGTTCGGCAACTTTTCCAATGCTTCTTCAGCAGAGGAATAAACCCCTTTAAGTTCGAAAGATTTGTTTTCGAGAATGGTACTGGCCAGACTGTTCCTGTAAAGGCTGTGATCTTCAACAATGGAAACTGATATCATAATAATGCGTTTTTTTAAGTAATATTGTCAGATGCCTGTTCCCATCATTTCAACATATATCTTTTAACCCGCCATACCGGATTTATGCCGCTGATGATCAGATGATTTTTTTTTGAAGGGGAGACGATCTTTTTATCCTGCTTAAGCCGGACATGACAAACCTATAAAAAAGAATTGTTTTAGCTATGCCCTTTGATATCACTCAGTTAACAAGATTAATTATGACGAAATGAATAGATCGGGCATACAGTTTATGCATATTTCAGTATTACACAACTATGATAACAAAGCATTAATAAGTAGTATTAACAATACAAAATGCCCTTTAACTGCTCACTTTCGAACTTTGATCCAAAACCCCTATAAAAAATATGCAGCTAAATTATTACCAAGAACCGTTTGGAATTCCACCTATTTTGTTGGGGATATTAATTTTATTTCTGTTGTTCTTTTTGATCAGATATTATAAAAGAGCAAAAAAGTTCAAAAAGAAATACAAAAATCAGGCAGTTTTGATCAGAACTGAGAGAGACAGGATTAGTGGTGAACTGCATGACGAAATCGGATCCGGCCTCACCGCCATAAAATTATATGCCGAACATGCAGCCCGGACGAGACCCGATATTCCTGAACTGGGCGAAATGGAAGAAATGGTGAATGAGACAGCGATAAAAATCAGGGAAATCATATGGAGTTCAAATACAGACAGCGATAACCTGGAAAGCCTGATCTATTTTATCGATGAACAGATCAGAAAACTTTTTGAACACACCGATATTATTTTTTCTTCCGAGCTTCCTGAACATATTCCCCTTATTGAACTGGAAAGCCAGAGCAGAAGGGATTGCTACCTGATTATCAAGGAAATCGGGCACAATATCCTTAAACATGCCAACGCCACTACAGCAAAACTTCTGATTGAGATAGAAAAAAATCAGCTGATACTTTCTTTAAAGGATAATGGTATTGGTTTTGATCCCGCAGTTCAGAAATCTTCAGGGGTAGGAATGGAAAATATCAGGGTAAGGGCAGAACGGCTAAGGGCTGGCCTGATTATCGAAAATTACAGGGGCACCAGGGTCAGGATTAATATTCCAATGAAACACAATATTGCACACTAGGCAACAGATTTACACGCTTGAGCAATACCTTTAAATATTATAAACACCGCCTTTTATCCAAAAGGCAGTGTAAAAAATCATCCCTGATCATATGAAGAATACAAATGTAAGTGCGTTGTGTACGGCAAAAAATAGCCCTTTTCAGCTATCTTACTATAATGATATGAAGTTCTCCGCTTGTGAACAGAATTTTATCTGGTCTCTCACTTTATAGGCGGTATTATATGGTATTGATTCAGGTTATCGTTTTTAAAAATATATACCGGGTGGGTATAATCCCCATGTCCAGATTATTTCCCCTGTAACTCGGAGATACCGGGTGCAATGCTCGAAGGGATAATGCTCCTGTTTACCACCCTTACCACATCCCAGAAATAGCTGCCATTTTGATCAAGACCACCCATGATGCGTACTTCGTAAGGTTTTCCCAGGTAGCTTGTAGAAACCTCAAGAAAGTCGTTTTCTATATCCAAGGGTTTTAGTGCAGGTTTAAAACGTTTTAATATTATTTTTTTGAAACTGTCGAATTCGGTATGATTAAGCATAGGTTGATGTAGCTTGATGATTTAAAGTTCTGATAGTTCCAACTTTTATGCCAGTTAGCCATTTACTCATAATTAGTTGACCAAAATAGTGTTTCAGGGGATTAACGGCAGCTTTCATAGAGTTAAAACCGAAATTTTATTTATTTTAAATGAAAAAGCCGCTTGATAAAAATACAGCATTTCATGATATAGTATCATTTAAACTACAGATTTCTGACTACCCGGATTTAGTTTACCGGCCATCTGTGTAAAGTTTAAGTAAAAAATTTACCAACAGATTTTAGTTCATTGCCTTTAAACAAAAGGATTATCAAATCATGTGGTAAAAATCTGAAAGTTACTTTGAAACCTTCCCAACATCGGCGGCAACAAATCATTAAAAATTGTTCAAACTGGTTAACTGTCATAGCCGAATCCATTATTACAAGATCAGGTAAGCAGTAGCGTAATCGATTCAGCACTATGAACTTAAAACGAAACCTTTCTACCTGCACTCTACCGAATGGCCATATCCACCCGTATTTTTAGGCGACAAAAACGGAATACCAAGACCGGCTGATCGCATAATAAGTAAAGCTCCCATGAAAAGCATCATCCAGGGGATAAGCTTGCTGGTATTAAAACGGATATATTTTTTCAGAAAAATCCCACCAAGCGAAATCATCAGCATTAAGGGCGTAGTACCCAGGCCGAAAAGAAACATAAAAGCCGCACCAGCCTGAATATTACCGGCATTTAATGCTGTTGCAAGGGCAAGGTAAACCATTCCGCAGGGAATAATGCCGTTAAGCATGCCCGCAAACAACCCCCATAATTTTAAGTTAAACACCTTCCCCATTAATTTACTCAGCGGGTTCATGGCCTTTAACTGGATGGTTGTAAACCGGTTTTTATAGTTTCTATTAAACTGTAATAATGTAAATAGAATCAAGAGGAAGCCAATAAGCATACTCAACGTTTTCTGATCGCTGAATAAGCGGATGCTGTTTCCTAAAATGCCCACCAGCATACCCAGCACAGTATATACCATCACCCTACCCAACTGATAGAACAATAGTTGCAGGGCACTTTGAAAAAAATCCGCTTTTCTGAATGGCATGCCAAGCATAATTGGTCCGCACATTACTGCACAGTGGAGGCTTCCGAACAGTCCCATTAAAAATGCCAGTGGCAAATAATCTGTCATAAGGTGATGTTATTTTTAAACAGATATGCTTTGCCCCCTGTATGCCACGAAAGGTTGATAAACCACATCCCCTTCGCCATTTTAGTTTTATCTACCAGGATAAGGTGCGAAGTACCTGCAGTAATCCCTTTCAGTTTAACATCATCGTCGCTGTTGGCAGGGCGCATCAGCACGAGTTCGTATTGCGCGCTGTCTTTTAATTGTATTACTACCTGCGTATTGGTGATGGTAATTTCAGGCTTCGCATTATCATTTAATACATTTTGTTTGGCATCGTATTCTGCATTATAATTGATTCCCTTTTCGTAATAATTTTCTTCAATTAAGGCATCCCTACCGTGCACATGGAACATGTAAATTACCATCCCCACAATAAATGCCATAAATGCAAGCATGCCCATTACTATTTTTGTTCCCCAGTTCATAGTTATAACTTTTTAATGATAGAATGAGTGAGTTACCAATGAGTGAATGAGTGCGTTACCAATGAGTAAATGACTGAGTTTTGAATGAGAGAATTATTAATGAGTGAGTTTTAAATGAGAGAATGTTTAAGGCAAATCGCAGATTCAATCATTAATATTTTAATCATTTCATAATTATTTCACTCTACCATTCATTTTAAAATTCTCTCAATCTATCATTTCTTCATTCACTAATTCAATCATTATTTCAATCTATCATTCTCTAATTCAATCATTCTCTCACTCCATCACTCTATTATTCACTTTCCGGTTGTGCGAAAAAACTTGTGCTTGCCGTACTCAAAATCTCGCCATTGGCAACAACTTCGAACACTGCATCTGTTTTATATTTTTTAACCGAATTATTTTTCCTGACCAAAAAGAACGTGAGGTGCACGGTACCTTCTTTTGGTAAAACACTGGCATGCTGAATAAAATCGATCTGATCATTACTATCCTGCGACCTGAAAGTAAATTTTACCGCTTTATTGGTTTTATTTACCAGCTCTGCATTGTACAGGTTAGTCGTTTTATCAGTCCCTCTGCTTTGGTATAAAGTACCGCTGGCCCTTAAAACGGTGGTCTGGATGTTTTCTCTTTTATAAATAAGCGAAGAGAAAACCATTAATACCACGAATAAAACCGCAGCATAACCGTAAGATTTTAAACCAATTTTATATGGTTTACGCTCTGCAATAAAATCCTGGTTAAAGAAACCGATCAGGTTTTTGGGTTTGCCTGTTTTAAGCATCACTTCGTTGCAAGAATCGATGCAGGCGGTACAATTTACACATTCAAGCTGTGTTCCCTGGCGGATATCGATACCTGTAGGGCAAACCTGTACGCAAAGTCCGCAATCAATACAATCGCCTGTTTTTTGGACTGATGCATTTCGCTGTAAGCGGCCACGGGGTTCGCCCCTGGTAAAATCGTAAGCTACCACCAGGCTCTGGTTATCGAGCAGCACGCCCTGAAGCCTTCCGTACGGACAGATTACAGTACACACCACCTCGCGCGCATAAGCAAAAACACCATAAAATATAAGCGTGAACAGCCAGATGGAGATAAAACCAGAAACATGACCTGCAATAGGTTCGGTGATGATTTTCAGCAGTGCATCTGAGCCGATTATATAAGCCAGAAAGGTGTTGGCGATGGCAAAAGAGATGAGCAGGAAAATAAAATGCTTGCTTCCTTTTTTCCATATCTTTTCGGTGTTCCAGGGCCCCTCATCCAGTTTCTTTTGCTTATTGGCGTCGCCCTCTATCCAGTATTCTATCCTGCGGAACACCATTTCCATAAATATAGTCTGCGGACAGGCCCATCCGCACCACAACCTGCCCAATACCACTGTAAAACAAACAATAAAGATGATGAAGATGAGCATGGCGAGTGCGAAGAGGTAAAAATCCTGCGGAGTGAAAATTAACCCAAAGAAAACAAATTTTCTTTCGATGAAATTCAGCAGCACCAATTGCTCGCCGTTAAGTTTTAGAAACGGACAAGAGAACAGTAATAACAGCAGTACGTAACTTACCCATTTCCGGTAATTGTACAATCTACCCGACGGTTTTTTAGGGTAAATGAAATTTCTGCCCCTGCCCTTACTTTCCGGTTTATTTTTTGGTAACATCGGCTTGGTTTACACTATCTTTCGCAACTTTCATCTCGTTGTCTTTTAAGTCTTTCTCTTCGTATTTTTCACCCTGAGGGGATTTGGCACCGGCAGGATTGCGGCCTTTTAACGACAGGATGAAATTTGCCACTGCACTGATCTGTTTAGGATTCAGGTTTTTCTCCCAACTGATCATCCCCTTTTCCGGTACACCATATTTAATCGTTTTAAACACATTGTTGATGCCTCCGCCATGCAACCAGTAATCGTCAGTTAAGTTTGGGCCAATCACACCCTGGCCTTTATCGCCATGGCAAACCACACAGTTGGTGTTAAAAATAGTTTTTCCATCTGCCAGTACCATTGGTGTATTATCAAACTTCACAGAGTTTTCGTCTATCGTATTGGCCGATTTTTCGAGATATGCAGCTTTTTCTACCTGGGCTTTGGCCATTTCATTTTCGTATTCTTTATCCTGCAGATCGCCATAACCACCAATGTGGTAGTAAAAAAGATAACCTGCAGCGAAAATCATCGTACCGAAAAACAAGAAGTTGAACCAGGCCGGCACCGGGTTGTTCAATTCTTTAATGCCATCATAAGCATGATCGATAACCAGGTTCTTTTCCTCTTCAATGGGCTTTAAACCCAATAATTTTGCCCAGACAGAAGGTTTTACGGGTTTCTGTTTTAACCAGCTATCGTAATCGAGAACCTCCTCTTTTACAGGTTTACTGTATGGAGTCGGGTTCAACTGTTCCTGATACATAACCTTAAAGGCATTAAGCAATGTTACCGAAACAAAAAGCAGTACCAGTGCAAAAAGCAGAAGCAGGATAATGAGTATTTCAGATTGGCTGAGTCCTAATCCGGGCTGAGAAGGTGCTATGGCTTCTGCTGTTTTTTCTTCAGCAGCATAAGTTGCCACGGATAAAAACAGTGATAATAACAATAGTTTAATCTTCTTCATATTGATTGGTTTTATTGTCTTGAAAAGGGATTTCGCTCATGGTTTTGATATGGCCTTTGCTTAATTTGAAGAGGTAAACCCCAACAATTACAAAAAACACCATGAACATAAGCAGAGAGGTTACGAGGTATATTTCGCCACCAGCTAAATTTTTGATCTGATTAAACATATTTTATTGATTTGAAGGAATCGTTTCTTTATTGGCTTTGATATCGGTACCCAATCGTTGCAGGTAAGCGATAATCGCCACAATTTCGCGGTCGCTTTTAACTTTAATGTTGTTCTGTTTCAGGTCCAGCGCAATTTTTTCGGCCTGTGCTTTTAAATCCTCATTGGCATGTTTGTCATAACCTTCGGGATAGGGAACGCCAAGGGTTTGCATGGCCCTGATTTTACTTGCTGTGGTGGTGATATCGAGTTGTTGTTCGATAAGCCAGGCATATGGCGGCATAATACTTCCCGGCGACATAGACGTAGGATCAACCAGGTGGTTGTAATGCCAGGCATCAGAATATTTTCCACCTACGCGGTGAAGATCAGGACCGGTACGTTTGCTGCCCCATAAAAACGGATGATCGTAAACAAATTCTCCGGCTTTGCTGTATTCGCCATAACGTTCGGTTTCTGAGCGGAAAGGCCGTACGGTTTGCGAATGGCAGTTTACACAACCTTCTCTGATGTACAGGTCCCTGCCCTGCAACTCGAGCGCGGTATATGGTTTTACACTTGCAATGGTGGGCACGTTAGATTGAATGGTAAAAGTCGGCATCATTTCTACCATCCCTCCAATAAGGATAATGATCAGCGAAAGCACCATAAATTTCATCGGTTTACGCTCCAATACCCTGTGCCAGGCCTTATCGTCTGGGCTACTGTCGACTACAATTTTGCTTAAAGGCATAGCTTCGGCAGCTTCATTGGCTACAAGTTTAGCCCCAAGCATGGTTTTGGCCAGGTTATATGTCATTGCAATTACCCCGGTTAAATAGAGTGCACCTCCAATTGAACGCAGCACATGCATCGGGATAATCTGCAACGTGGTTGCCAGGAAATTAGGGTACTTCAATAAACCTTCAGGGGTAAATTCTTTCCACATCAAACCTTGCGTAAAACCTGCCCAATACATAGGGATGGCATAAAAAAGGATTCCCAGTGTACCGATCCAAAAGTGGAAACCTGCCAGTTTTTTAGAGTAGAGTTCGGTTTTATAAATACGCGGGATTAACCAGTACAATACTCCGAAGGTTAAAAAGCCATTCCAGCCTAAAGCGCCAACGTGTACATGGGCTACAATCCAATCAGTAAAATGTGCTACCCCGTTAATCTGTTTTAACGATAATAAAGGACCTTCAAAAGTGGCCATACCATAAGCGGTAAGGGCAACCACCATAAATTTAAGGGTAACATCTTCCCTTACTTTATCCCAGGCACCACGGAGGGTTAATAAACCGTTAATCATACCGCCCCAGCTTGGCGCGATGAGCATGATGGAAAAAGCAACGCCTAATGATTGTGCCCAACCGGGTAATGAAGTGTATAATAAGTGATGGGGACCAGCCCAGATGTAAATAAAAATGAGCGACCAGAAGTGCAGGATACTCAGTTTATAAGAGTAAACAGGCCGGCCGGCCATTTTTGGAAGGAAGTAATACATCATGCCCAGGTAAGGCGTAGTAAGGAAAAATGCCACGGCATTGTGCCCGTACCACCATTGCACCAAAGCATCCTGAACGCCTGCATACACATAGTAGCTTTTCATAAAAGAAATGGGAAGCTCAAAAGAGTTTACAATGTGCAATACTGCAATGGTAACAAAAGTAGCAATGTAAAACCAGATGGCCACGTAGAGGTGACGCTCTCTTCTTTTAATAATGGTACCAAACATATTGATGCCGAAAACCACCCAGATGATGGTAATGGCAATATCGATTGGCCATTCAAGCTCAGCATATTCGTGTGAGGTGGTAAAACCCAGCGGAAGGGTAATTACAGCCGATAAAATGATGAGCTGCCAGCCCCAGAAGTGGATCTTGCTCAGCACATCACTAAACATTCTGGACTTTAGTAAACGCTGAAGCGAATAATAAACACCCATAAAAATGGCGTTCCCGACAAAGGCGAAAATTACGGCATTGGTGTGCAAAGGCCTGATCCTTCCAAAAGTGGTGTACTGGCTGCCCATATTCATTGCAGGTTTAAAGAGCTGCATGGCAACAAGCAGACCAACGGTCATCCCTATAATTCCCCAAACCAGGGTGGCAATGCCAAAGTTTCTGACAATCCTGTTATCGTAAGTAAATTTTTCTAGCTGCATAATAGAAGCGGAATTTTGTATGTTTTGTACACCAAAGGTATCCTGCTGCCCGGAGATAAAGGATGATGGTGGTTAGCTGGAAAAGTGATCTTCTTCACTTTTTTCGGCAATCACCTCATCGTCGAATAATACGCGGATACCAGGGGTATGCACATCATCATTCTGCCCGGTTTTATAAGCCCAGAAGAAGGCACCCAGAAAAATAAGCGCCATTAAAACGCTGCAGCCAACTAAAAAGTAGAGGATGTTCATATCAGGTTATTTTTACGGGCAAACCAACGGGTTGCCAGGGTGGTAAATAAAATAATGGTCACAGTGCTAACAGGCATCAATACCGCGGCCACCAATGGGTAAAGTGTGCCCTGTACGGCGAAGTAGATGCCAATGCAGTTATAGGCAATGGCAATAGCAAAGCTTATCTTAATCACTTTAAGCCCGTCTTTACTAAGCTGGATAAAATGCGGCAGGAGGTTTAATCCGCCGCCCTGCAGAATGGCATCGCAGCCTGGGGTAAAATTATTGATGTTATCGGTTATAGCGATGCCAAAATTGCTTTGTTTTAAGGCTCCGGCATCATTTAAACCGTCACCCAGCATCATTACTTTATTCTCGTTTTCCTGGAGGTTTAAAACAGCATCCAGTTTTTGATGCGGCCGCTGCCCGAACCTGATGGTGGTATTTTCAGGAAAAATGGTGGTAAGCATAGACCGGTCTTTATCGGTATCGCCTGATAAAACCTGCAGGTTAAATTTTGAGAGTTTCGAGATCAGCTGTGCCAATCCTGGCCGCCATTGCTGTTTGATGTCAAAGCAACCTTTATAAATATGATCAATCACAATATGCACACCGGTTTCGCCAGCCGGTTTTACGGTTAGAGGCAACATGGATAAATGCCCCGCATAAATAGTATGATGGTTAATCTGCGCTGATAAACCTCTACCCACCACCTCTTTATAACCGTTAAGTGAATAAAATCTTTCAACATTTAAAGCTTTCAAAATATGCCGGCTTAAGGGATGGGTAGAGTTGCGCAAAAGCGAAGCCACAACCCGTTTTTCCTCGTTTGTCAGGGATCCGCTAAAAGCGATTTCAGCATTTTCATTACTGGTCAAGGTGCCCGTTTTATCAAAAATCAGTGTATCACATTTGGCGAGTTCTTCAACGGCATCTGTATTTTTCACATAAAATCCTTTTTTATCAAAAACAGATAAGATGGCCGATAAAGTGAAAGGCGTGCTTAAAGCCAGTACACATGGACAGGCCACAATAATGACCGCGGTAAATGCCGACCAGGCCTTATGGCTATCGTTTTGAAACAACCAGTAAGCTGTAGCCGAAAATGCGATCAGAAAAACTCCAAGGCTGAAATATTTTGCCACAGCATCGTTAAAATTCTGCTTTTCGATGTTGTTTTTATAATGTTCATTGTTCCAGAGTCCGGTAAGGTAGCTCTGCGAAACCGGCTTGATTACTTCAAGTTCTATGGCTTCGGTGGTTTGCCTCCCTCCTGCGTAAATGATTTCGCCCAATACTTTATGTATCGGCTCCGATTCACCCGTAACAAAACTCATATCTACCCAGGCATCGCCTTTCATTAAAATGGCATCTGCAGGCACTAATTCACCATTTCTGATCCACAACCTGTCGCCTGTTTTTACATCGCTGATGGATACAGGTTTTTCTTTGCCGTTTTGTAAGGTGGTAACGGCAATCGGGAAATAAGACCGGTAATCGCGGTCGAAAGAAATGTGGTGATAAGTTCTTTGTTTGAGCCATTTACCCATTAAAAGCAGAAACACCAAACCGGTTAAGGTATCGGCAAAACCTGGTCCGGTGGTAAAAATGACTTCGAAAGCGGTACGCAAAAATAAAACGGCAATAATTAGCGCCAATGGGGTATCTAAGTTGATGTGTTTGTGTTTAATGCTGGTAATGGCAGAGGTAAAATAATCGCAGCCGCAATAAAAAGCAGCAGGAATGGAAAATGTAAGGTTCAGCCAGCCAAACAGCGACTGAAATTGCTTTTCAAAACCTGATAATCCAAAGTATTCGGGAAAACTAAAGAGCATAACATTGCCCGTTAAAAAGCCGGCGACCGCAATTTTCAGCACTAAAGCTTTATCAACCGAAGAACTGTGTTCCTTTACCACATCCTGCAAACTGATCAGGGGTTCGTAACCGATCTGGTTTAAGGTTTCTACGAGCTGCCTCAAAGAGATTTCGTCATGATTGAAGCTTATGGTCACTTGTTTTTTAAGGAAATCGATCCGAGAGCTGAAGATAGCGGGATTGATTTTATAAAGGTGCTCTAACAACCAGATACAGGAGCTGCAGTGGATGGCGGGAATGTAAAATGTAATGATGCACGAACTTTCATGTTTATAATCGAGCAGCTGATCAATAATTTTAGGCTCATCGAGGTAGGCTAAATGGCTTTCATTTTTTAACTGCCGGCCCGGATTATTGTTGTACACATAATAATTGCAAAGGTTGTTTTCGGAAAGGATTTTGAAAACAGCCATACAGCCTGCACAGCAAAAATCTTTATCTTCTGTTTGATATTTTACCTTGGGCAGATCTTCCCCACAGTGGTAGCAAATGGCTTTGGTTGTGGTTTTATTTTGATCTTCCATTGTAATCGTTTTTTAAATTGATGAACTGAATAGTTGCGTTTTAGGCTGCTTAAGCCATAATTTCTCGTCGAATGCCATGCAAACATTCCTCAGGAAGGATTTTCCTCTGGCGGTAATCCTGATTTCTTTTTCGGTTACACATATCAGTTTATCGTGCAATAAAGGCAAAAGCCTGCCATATACAGATTCAGGAATCCCTTCCTTATAAACTGTATTTTCTTTGCACATGATGTTGAGGATGTGTTTTCTTACCTCAAGATCTTCATCTGTAAGAAAATGCCCCTTTTCTACAGGCAATGTGCCCAGGTTCATTTTATCCAGATAGGCCTCTACTGTTTTAGGGTTCTGTGCGAAGGCTGTCCAACAGTCGCTGATGGAAGAAACCCCCAAGCCAATAAGCAAGTGGGTATGCTGACTGGTGTAGCCCATAAAATTCCGGTGAAGTTGCTGTTCGGTCATCGCCTGGAATAAAGAATCAGTTGTGAGTGCAAAATGATCCATCCCTACATCCTTATAGCCCGCACCATCCAGTAATTGCCTTCCTGAATGATAAAGCGCGAACTTTTCATCTCCTATGGGGATATCTTTTTCGGTATAATGCCTTTGGCCGGGCTTTAACCAGGGCACATGTGCGTAACTGTAAAAGGCAATCCGGTCTGGCTGCATCGCAATTACTTCTTTTATGGTATCTGTCAGGCCCCGAATGCTTTGTCCGGGAAGGCCATAAATCAGATCGAAATTAACCGAGGTATAACCGATTTCCCTGGCCTGCGTCGTAATTAACGCAACCTGCTCTGGTGTTTGAAAACGGTTAATCAAAAACTGGACTTTAGGATCAAAATCTTGTATCCCTAAACTTAATCTCCTAAAACCGAGTTTGTAAAGTGTTGTTAAATGTCCGGTGGTGGTATTGGCCGGGTGAGCCTCAAAAGAGAGTTCGGCATCAGGCGCCAGTATGGCGTTTTCAAGTATGCCGTTAATGAGCAATTCGAGGTTTTCTGCACTAAAAAAAGTAGGCGTTCCCCCACCCAGGTGCAATTCTTTTAATTTGGGTTTCTCCCTTAAGGCATCTACATACATGCCCCATTCTGCAAGTACAGCAAGGATATATGGCACCTCTACCGAATGATTTTTGGTAATGCGGGTATTACAGCCACAATAGGTACATAAACTTTCGCAAAATGGAAGGTGGATATATAAACTGATGCCTTCGTTTTTGTAACTTAGATAAGTATTGGCAACACTACCCAGCCAGCCATTTGCACTAAAATTTTCAGTATCCCAGTATGGAACAGTTGGATAACTGGTATATCTGGGCGCGGCAACATTATATTTTTTAAGTAAGGCAGCGGTGTTCATTATTTTAGCGCTTTAATGGTTGCACAATTGTTCTGGCAGCAACAGGCTTTGCCTACACATTTACCCGCTGCCCATTGATCGAGGTTTTTAACCACCTGTTCCATCCTTAATTTTGGATCTGCATCTTTTGATGCGAGAGGCACATTTGCTACTTTCATTCCGGCAAAACCTGCGGCTTTTAAGTCGAGATGATCGGTTTCGGATGATGAGGTTGCAATGTATTTGATGCCCAGCGCCTTTAATCCCAGAATCATAGGTTCACTGAGCTCGTCGTTGTTAAAAACCAAGAGGGCTTCCTTTCCGGTTGCAAATGAAAGCGTATCAGCCGTTAAGCTGTTGGCGATTATGGTAATATCATGTTTTTTATAATTGGCCAGTACCAACCATTCCTTTTCATCGGACTTAATGTTGTAAGCTATTGCTTTCATATACAGTGTTTATGTACACAAAACTATGGATGAAATGTAAGGCAACAGGTGAGGATGCTTAGAGAAAAAAATGATAGTGGTTACTTTTTTGAGTGTGGAGTTGGGCGTTTGTAGGAGGATGGTTATTACCATAGATTTCTCGGCTGCGTTGCACTTTGCTCGAAATGACGGATCTCTGTGGGAATTAATGATCAATTTTCAGTTGGCAATTTGCAGTTACCAATTTACTAATGACCAATGAACCAACCTATTAGATAGATTTAGCTTCGCTGAGCCTTCGGGTTCTCGACTGCGTTGCACTCCGCTCGAAATGACGGATCTCTGTGGGAATTAATGATCAATTTTCAGTTGGCAATTTGCAGTTTACTAATGACCAATTTACTAATGACCAATAATCAATCCTCAGTTAACCCGATAAACTAATAACCCCATAAACCAAACTACTACTGCTTAATATTCTTAAGTTTTTCGATAGATAAAATATTAATGGCATTACCGGTTTTATCAATCAGTTTTTCGTCTTTAAAATCAGCGAGCATCCGGCTTACCGTTTCGCTGGCGGTACCTACCAATGCGGCCAGGTCATCTCTGGAGATGCGGATGGTGCAGCTATCAGTCTTGCCATCGCCAAATTTTATGGCCACCTGCAGCAAGGCTTCGGCCACCCGTTTTCTAACCGAAGAGTAAGCCAGTTGAAGCATCTGTTTTCCTTTATCTCGTACATTGCCTGATAATAAAGCAATAAACGTTTTAGACACTGCCTGATGGTTAAGCAGGTATTCCATAAAATCGGCTTTGGGAATCTGGATAATTTCTGATTCGGTTAAGGTTGCTGCATTTTCGGCATACACCTCCCCATTGCATAAACTTTCGTAGCCAAAAAAATCACCATCATGATAAAGTCCCGATGAAAGTTCCCTGCCGTCCTTAAATCTTTTGTAGGTTTTTACCTGTCCTCTGTTGATATAATACAGGTGGGCCGGCTCATCGCCTTCTACATAAATAATCTGTTTATTTCCTACCGGTCTAGATTTACCTTTTTTACGGAGTTCATCCATTACCGTTTCGCTGTTACCTGCAACGGCGTTGAAACCTGCCGATTGCTGTTTTTTCTTAAACCTGCTTTCTATCGCTTTAAACAATTCGATGTCGTCAAAAGGTTTGGTCAGGTAATCATCCGCACCCATTTCCATCCCTTTCCTCATATCCGCCCGTTCTGTTTTTGCGGTGATGAAAATAAAAGGGATATTGGCGGTTTTTGGGTTTTTGTTTAGCAGGTATAATACGCCGTATCCATCCAGTTCGGGCATCATAATATCGCATAATATTACATCCGGGAGGTGATTTACGGCCATTTCTACCCCTACCTTACCATGTTTAGCGGTAAAAGTTTCGTATCCGGCCAGATCGAGCACTTCGGCAGTGCTTTCCCTGATGTCGTTATTGTCTTCAATAATTAAAACTTTCTTCTTCATCGGATTTGCCTCTAAATTACTTGTTAAACGGGAAGATAAGCGTAAAAACCGCACCCGAATTTTGTTCACTCTGGCAGCTAACCGTTCCATTCATAAGGCCTACGTATCTTTTTACAATGTTAAGACCCAGGCCTGTACCCGGAATATCGCCGGTATTGTGTGCCCTGAAAAAAGGCTCAAACAGGTTATTATGATCAGCCTCCGGAATGCCAATACCGTTGTCTTTTACTTCCAGAATCAGTTCATGATCCTTTAAAATAGAATTAAACTGGATCAGGGTGTCTTCACCAGAATATTTGATCGAATTGGAGATCAGGTTGATCACGCAGTTTTTCAACAGGTTCGGATCGAGGTAAACTTCTGCCGTTGTTCCGGTATGCTCATAAATAATATGCTGGTTCTGTTTAGTCATCATCTGCATCTCTTCGGCTATTTCTTCGGCAAAGCTGATGATGTTAAAAGATTGTGCGGATGCTTCTACTTTCCCTGCCTCTAGTTTTTCAAGTGAGAGGAAATCATTTAAGATCGTAGTGAGGTTATTAATGGAATTTTTGATCTTTAAAGTATGTTTTTCTACACTGGCCACATCCTGTTTGGTGGTGTATTTATCAATCAGGGAAGCCGACAACTGAATGGAGCTCAGCGGAGTCCTGAACTCATGCGAAGCCATGGAAACAAACCTCGTTTTAAGCTGATTAAGCTCTTTTTCCTTTTGAAACAGTGCCCGCATGTTTTCTTTGGCCATCTCCAGTTCCGATACCAGTTTAACCAGATCCTGTGTGCGCTCCTTGATCTTTACTTCGAGTTTTTCAGTATAGCTTTTTATCTGTTCTTCGTTCGCTTTTTCTTTGCTTAGGTCGTGGATAAAACCCGTGTAGATTTTACGGTCGCTAAATTTAATTTCGCTAACGCCCAGCCTGAACGGAAAAACAGAACCATCTTTACGTTTACCCGAAACCTCTCTCCCAACGCCGATAATGTGTTTCTGCCCGGTATGCTCGTACCTCGAAAGGTATTCATCATGCCGCGAATGGTCAGGCTCGGGCATTAAAACCGATACATTTTTACCCACCAGTTCTTCTCTCCCATAACCAAAAAGCTCAAGCGCAGCAGGATTTAAGTGTTCTATAATCCCCATGTCATCAATGGTAATAATCCCATCAATGGCGTTTTCAATAATTGCATCTAAAAATTTCGACCTGTCCATTTAATGCTTCAAGTATATCGTTGTAAATATAGAAAAGTTATTACCGATCTTTTTTCCTTATCCGATAATCAGTGCATCCAGTTTATCTTCCGACTTCGCCAGCTGCTCATACAAACCCTTTAGCTCTCCTGTGGTTTGATCTGCAACTTCATTAAAAAGCTTTTTATAATAATTGATTCCTTCAGCCAGTTGCTGCTTAAATCCATTTAACTGTTTTATTTTTTTATCGCTGAAACTTTGAAGTTGCTTTTTGATATCCTCCTGAAGGTAATTGATATAAAGATTAAGTTCTTTGATAAATACATGAGGCCTTTCTACCTGCGCCAACAGGTTAATTTTTCCGTAAATGTGGCCAACCATCTCGTCAAACGAATATACATCAGAAAAGTAGGCCAGGTTTGGCCCGGGACAAATGGCTACTGCCTTGTTTTCTTTAGGTTTAAGGATGTTGTATTTTAAGTAGGTGGAAGAACAAAGTCCCTCGCAAAGACAAATTTTTTCGGTCACCTCATTAAATTGCTTTTCATATTCTTCTTCAGATAATCCGGCGGCTTTAAGGCTTTTTATTTTTAAGTGCTGGTATTCGCGCGATGCAGTACAAATGGCCTGATCGGTAAATTCGGTATTGTTGCAAAGGTATTTCTTGGTGCATGGACTTCCTGGCCTGCCTTTGTCGATTCTTTCTGTCCGCTGAAGATCTATTGTACTGTTTCTGAAATTATTAAAGTGGATACCCAGCGGAGAGGCACCGCTCAGGTAAAAATCGTCTTCTTTTGCAGCAGCTAACCTGGTTAACGTATTGGCATCTACATTGGTTACTTCGGGTACGAGTAAAAAAGGACTTCCCCAGCCTGTGGCATCAAGATGATAATGTTGCAGCAGAAACCTATGCTCTGCAGCAGTGCCGATTCCACCCTGTACCGTAATCCGTTGTTTAAGCTGTTTGTTTATAACAATTCCCTTTTGCGTTAAGGCAAGCTGATATTGGTTAAAAAGCTCCTGACGCATTTCGATTTTTTTGATTTTAAACTCTTCGAGGATAGGCCCCAGCAAATAGCCTTCTGTGGCAAACGCATGCCCGCCACAATTTAAACCAGATTCGATCCTGAATTCTGACACCCACAGTCCTTTTTTGGCCAAAAATTTAGCCTGGATCAGGGCTGACCTGAAATCGCTCACTTTTAAAATAATCTGCTTGCTCAGCAAACCCTTTTCATCCGGGAAAAAATCTCCGAAATTTTCCATGTAACTGTATAATTTCGGGTTCATCCCCGCAGATAGTACCACAGATGCACTCAATTTACTTTCCGCAAAACCACGCAATGCAGATAATGCATCGGTATTTATATCGCCCGAATATTCGCCGTCAACGTAGTTCATTTTATCAACCTTAGCCATAATATTTACATCTATGGTTCCCATCCGCATGGCATTTTTCAGCACAGATTGAAAGCTTTGTTTCGCTTCTCCTTCGGGATACTCCATCATCAGTTCGTAACCATGTTTTAACCTGGAGGTATCTGGCAAAAGCTCGAAATACCGACAGAGATCGCTTCCCACCATAAAATCCTGTTGTTTTAGAGCTTTAAAATCCTGGTTGATACAATCAGATAAAAAATTAAGGTAGGCCGTAATGCGCCGGCTCCGGCTATCGGTTTCACTTTTGGGAATCGCCTCGAAATCCACAGCCCTGTTTTGCGAGTGATAAGCGCGCATACGCTCTACCAGTTCATCATCAACGATAGAAAGTACAGAAGAAATGCCATACCTGGCAACTTTTAAAGGAGTATCAATGGAGTAACCGAGGCCCAATACGGGAATATGAAATGAATGTAACATGGTGTTTTTTGGTATAAACCGGCTTTTTATAAGGCGAAAAGTCAGCTATTTTATACCGCAAAACTACCCTGCTTTAATTAATCTGGTGGTGATGCGCATCAAGGCAAAAAATGAGCAGGATCACTTTTTTAATCAACTTGCAAACGAGCTTCTGTAAGCTTTAAGGCTCATCCCCTTTTGCGATTTAAAGAATTTATTTAAATGACTTTCATCGGTAAAGCCCAGTTCAAAAGCGATCTCATTGATGCGCATATCGCTAAAACGCAAACGTGCTTCTACCAAGTTAATCCTTAAATTGGCAATATATTGTTGGAGCGTTTCGTTGGTTTGTTTCTTAAAATACTTGCCAAAATAGTTTTCTGAAATGCCAAATTCAATGCTGAGTTTTTCTGCCCTTAGCTTTTCGGGACTATAAATATTGGCTTGAATATAGTTTAAAAGTGCCAATGTTTTTTGTTCCGAATCTTCCTTCACACTGGCTGGCAAATATTTGGCAATATTACGGGCAACCAATACTATCATCGTATCAACCATTTTGCCAATCAATTCTTTATTGTAAAGATCACGTTTTACATACTCTGCAATCATGGCTTCGGTAAGCGACTTAATTAAAGGTTTATCCGAAAAATTTTTAAGGATACAACCGGGCTGGTGACTGGCATTTTGAAGGATGTATTCCAACCTTTTCACATCATCGGTATGGAAATCCTTTGAGCGGAGGTACACATTCCCAAAGCGAAGAAAGAAAAATTCGGTAGTAGTTGCTATTTCAAACGAGTGACAATCATCGGGTGTAATCAGGAACATATGTCCGGGCTGGTAATCGAATTTATTGTTATTGATGCACTGCTTTCCGGTACCGGAGAGAATATAAACCAATTCGAAAAACAGGTGTTTATGGCCATTTTTAGGGCATTCATCTAATTTCTGATAACTAATTTCGAAGGGCTCGTATAATGTTTCGCTATTCATCCTGCACAAAATTAAGGCGCAAATTTACCAATAAAAAGCAAATTTATACCGTAATATAAAACTTTATCAGTTTATATTTGCTATACAAAAAAAATAATTAACCATTAAATAATTGATCAGCCATGAAAGCCATAGGATTTAAAACCTCACTCCCTATAAATGAAAGCGAAAGTTTTATCGCATTTGAAACATCCGTTCCACAACCAGAAGGACGCGATATCCTGGTAAAAATAAATGCCATCAGCGTAAATCCGGTTGATTATAAAATCCGCCAGAACAGTGCAAAAGATACCGTACTGGATACACCAAAGGTTATTGGCTGGGATGCAGCTGGCACCGTTGAAGCCATTGGTGAGGGCGTTACATTTTTTAAACCCGGAGATGAAGTTTATTATGCCGGAGATTTAACCCGTAGTGGCTCAAACGCCGAATATCAATTGATTGATGAACGCATTGTTGGCTTAAAACCAAAAACTTTAAGCAATGCTGAGGCTGCTGCCATGCCATTAACAGCACTTACTGCCTGGGAATCACTTTACGATCGCATCCGCATCAGCGAACAAAAAGATAAAGGCAAAAGCATCCTGATTATTGGTGGGGCTGGTGGTGTGGGCTCTATTGCCATACAGCTGGCAAAAAAAATTAGTGGTTTAAAGGTTATTACCACAGCCTCGAGGCCAGAAACTAAAGAATGGTGCAAAGCCATGGGTGCTGATGTAGTGGTAGACCATAAAAATTTGGTAGAAGAAGTACATGCTGCAGGTTTTAAGGAAGTAGATTTTATACTCGATTTTGTAGACCTGAACAGTTATTGGGATGCTCTTGTAGAGCTGATTAAACCACAGGGCCATATTGTTTCCATAACAGGCTCAGCCACTCCCATTGCCCTGAACAAACTAAAAAATAAAAGTGTTACTTTTTCTTGGGAATTGATGTACACGCGCTCCATGTACCAGACAGACGATATGGAACAACAACATCACATCTTAAACGAACTGGCAGAATTATTTGATAATGGCACGCTCAAAACTACGCTAAACCAAACCTTAAAAGGATTTACTGTAGAAAATTTAAAAGAAGCCCACCAATTGTTAGAAAGTGGTAAAACGATTGGTAAGGTGGTGATTGACTATTAAACAGTTTATCATTTCGGCTATATAGCAATACGCTACTAAACGAAAACCGTCATCTCGACTGGAGCAAAGCGGAACGGAGAGATCTATCCCGAAATAGATTGCTTGATAACATTGTACCCTCTCGAAAGGACGACAATCTGTGAGGGAAATTATACCGCAAAAAAAGAGAGAAGCCATATAACTTCTCTCTTTTTTATATCCTTTTTCAACTAAACTTTAGTGCGGTTTTCGGCACTTCTTTTTAATTGTGCATGAATACGTTCAAGCACATCATCAATATCGAAAGGTTTGCTGATGTAATCATCTGCAAGGGCATCAATTGCTTTTTGCTCGCTATTGTTCTGTGCAGACATTACAATAATCGGAATGTGTTTGGTAAAAATATCGTTTTTTAAATCTTCGCAAATCTCAGCTCCGTTTCCATCTGGCAACATTACATCTAACAAGAAAAGATCTGGCATTGCATCCTGGATATTTTTCTTCAGCTCTGCAAACGATGATGAAAGCTGCAGTTCAAAACCCTCTTCCTTTAACAGGATTTCAATCACGTTTCTGATCTCCTGATCGTCTTCTAAAATGTGTATTCGTTTTTTTTCCATGTTCAAATTATATGTTTGGGATATACCGTTTTGCGTGGAATGCGCTACACGATAGTAACAGTAACACCCAAGCCCTCTAAATGTTTTACAATTTGTTCAGAAATTCCTTTATCAGTGATAATATGGTCAATTTCTTCTAATCCGCATATCTTTCCAAAGCCTCTTTTACCAAATTTAGTAGAGTCGGCCAGTACTATTGTTTTTTGTGAAGCACCGATCATTTTACGGTTTAAATGCGCCTCCATGGCATTTGTAGTGGTTAATCCGAAATCAAGATCAATGCCGTCTACCCCTAAAAAAAGCTTGTTGAAATAAAAATCCTGCAATACCTGTTCTGCATAAGCGCCCATTACGGATGATGAACTTTTTCTCAATAGCCCACCCAGCTGGATCACCTCTATGCTCGGCTCGCGCATTAATTCCAAAGCCACATTTAATGCAGAGGTTACCACGGTTAAGTTTGTTGCCGGTGCAATATTTTTAGCAAAATACAGTACAGTAGTACCCGATGCAATTACAATAGAATCATTATCGTTCAGCAATGCAGCAGCAGCCACACCTATTTTATTCTTTTCGGTCGATTGTATTTTCTCTTTTTCATTAACCGGACGGTCTACCGTGTATGGATTATTTACCGTAGCCCCACCGTGGGTCCTGAACAGCAGGCTTTTATCTTCAAGTAGTTTTAAGTCCTTTCTTATTGTTACCGACGACACTTTCAGTTCCTTACATAAATCAACCACATTGATGTACTGATCACGTTGCAGGCGACTTAAAATAAACTGGTGCCTCTCAGCCAAATTCATCATAGTATATTTAATTTGCAGGCTGCAAATTAGCAATAAAAACATTCTTTAAAATATTTTGAACAAATAATTAATAAATTTTTAACAGAGATATTATATTATTCCGATTATGATTTCGTATAATTGCGTATTGTTTCGTTTTATTACTTTTATCTTAAAAAATGAAAAGATTACATCAGCCGCTCATTTCAGAAAACATAAATTGGGACTTGATTATCATTGGTGGCGGCGCAACCGGCCTGGGTACAGCACTTGATGCCGCCAGCCGGGGTTATAAAACGTTACTGGTGGAGCAGGCTGATTATGCGAAAGGAACATCAAGCCGGAGTACTAAATTAGTGCACGGAGGCGTACGTTACCTGGCCCAGGGAGATATCGGCCTGGTGAGGCATGCACTTAAAGAACGTGGATTATTACAACAAAATGCTAAACACCTGGTACATAAAGAGGCCTTTCTGATTCCCTGTTACGATTGGTTTTCTGTGATTAAATATTTAACCGGACTTACACTTTACGATTGGCTGGCGGGAAAATACAGCTTCGGGAAATCTGAATATTTCTCTAAAAAAGAAACATTGGCCATGATGCCGGGTATTAAGGAAAAAGGCCTAAAAGGAAGCATCAGATATTACGACGGGAAATTTGATGACGCCCGTTTAGCGATCAATATTGCACAAACCGCTATCGAAAAAGGTGCTACTTTATTAAATTATACGAAAGTAACCGGCTTGTTAAAAAATGGCGAAACCGTTACAGGTATTGAAACAGAAGATACGATTACGGGCTTAAAAGCCCAATTTAAGGGTAAAGTGGTAATTAACGCTACTGGCGTTTTTGTAGATGATATTCTGCACATGAACAATCCTGCTTCCAAAAAAATGGTTCGCCCAAGTCAGGGTGTACACGTAGTGTTGGAAAAGAGTTTCTTAAATAGTGAATCGGCTTTAATGATTCCAAAAACGTCGGATGGGCGGGTTTTATTTGCCGTTCCATGGCACGAACATCTGTTGGTAGGAACCACCGATACCCCTTTGGATGAGCATAGCCTCGAGCCTCGTGCTTTAAAAGAAGAAGTAGATTTTATTATGGCCACCGCGGCAAGTTACTTTAACCGTAAACCGGTAGAAAAAGATATATTAAGTGTGTTTTCTGGCTTACGGCCATTGGCAGCCCCAACAAGCGGCGATGAGAACAGCACAAAAGAAATCAGCAGAGACCATAAACTAATTGTTTCAGCCAAAGGATTAATTACCATAACCGGCGGAAAATGGACTACTTACCGCCGTATGGCTGAAGAAACTGTTGATTTGGCCATTATACAAGCTGGTTTGGAACCGAAAGCATGCGTAACCGAAAACCTCAGTATCCATGGCAGCCAAATCATTGAAGAAAATCATCATTTATCTATCTACGGATCGGACCGTGATAAAATTGAAACTTTAATTAAACAGGATCCCAGCCTTGGACAGCAGTTACATCCATCTTTCCCTTTTGTAGAAGCGGAAGTAATTTGGTCTGCAAGGAATGAAATGGCCGAAACCGTAGAAGATATTTTAAGCAGGAGGCTGAGGGTATTATTTATTGATGCACAGGCCGCAAAGGCTATGGCGCCTCGGGTAGCCTTGCTCCTAGCAAGAGAATTATCGGCAGATGAAAACTGGGAGGCCGGCCAAATTGAAACTTTTAATAAATTAGCTGATGGTTACCTTTATCATCAACCTATAAAATAACCGTGAAGGCATAGTCCTCTAACCAATTATTATTATGAGCAAATACATCTTGTCTATCGATCAGGGAACCACAAGTTCGAGAGCCATTATTTTTAACCACGATGGTGAAATTGTTGCCATTGCGCAAAAGGAATTTACGCAGATTTACCCGAAAGCCGGATGGGTGGAACACGATCCGATGGAAATCTGGTCGACACAGCTGGCCGTTGTCACCGAAGTAATTGTTAAAGCGAGCCTTACTGTAAACGATATCTCGGCAATCGGCATTACCAATCAGCGCGAAACCACAGTGGTTTGGGATAGAGAAACCGGCTTACCCATTTACAATGCCATTGTTTGGCAAGACAGGCGAACTTCTGCCTATTGCGACGAAATTAAAGCGAAAGGTTTAGCCAGTAAAATACAGGAAAAGACCGGCCTGATTATCGATTCATATTTCTCTGCCACTAAAGCCAGGTGGATTTTGGAAAACGTGGAAGGTGCGCGCGAAAAGGCTGAAGCAGGAAAACTGGCATTTGGCACGATAGATAGCTGGTTGATCTGGAAATTAACCGCAGGCGAAAAACACGTTACCGATGTAACCAACGCCTCGCGCACCATGCTTTATAATATCCACACTTTAAGCTGGGATGACGAACTGCTCGAATTGTTTTCTATTCCAAAAAAAATGCTTCCAGAAGTAAAATCATCAAGCGAGGTTTATGGCGAAACCGCCGGAAGAATATTAGCCGCAAAAATTCCCATTGCAGGCATAGCCGGCGATCAGCAATCGGCCCTTTTTGGCCAGATGTGCACCGAAATCGGCATGGTAAAAAATACTTATGGCACAGGCTGTTTCATGCTGATGAATATCGGGGAAAGTCCAAAAATATCAGCCAATAACCTGTTAACCACCATCGCCTGGCAAATTAACGGAAAAGTAAATTATGCGCTTGAAGGGAGTATTTTTATTGGCGGTGCAGTGGTACAATGGCTAAGGGACGAAATGGGTTTTATTTCCAGATCGGCAGATGTAGAAACCCTGGCCAAAAAAGTAAAAGATACCGATGGCGTATATGTAGTGCCCGCTTTTGCAGGTTTAGGTGCACCACATTGGGACCAGCATGCCCGCGGAACCATAACCGGATTAACCCGGGGAACCAACAAATCGCACATTGCAAGGGCTGCTTTAGAAAGTATTGCGTACCAAACGATGGATGTTTTAAAAGCCATGGAAGCCGATGCCGGTGTGAACATTGCAGAACTCCGTGTAGATGGCGGTGCTACGGCGAACGATTTACTCATGCAGTTTCAGGCCGATCTTTTAAACTGTGAAGTCATCAGGCCTGAAGTTACCGAGGTAACTGCCATAGGTGCGGCTTATCTGGCTGGTTTGGCTACAGGCTTCTGGCAGAGTATCGATCAGATCCGTAACCAGTGGAAAATAAACAGAACCTTTACTGCTGAAGCAGGCATTGACAATACAGAAAGAATAAAAGGCTGGAACAGAGCAGTAAAGGCAGCAAGGGTTAATGCAGAAGATTAATTAGAAATTTCATCAGATTTAATTGTTATGAACGTATATCTCGCAGAATTTATTGGTACCGCGCTAATGATGCTTTTAGGAAATGGTGTGGTTGCAAATGTAGTACTAAAAGGTACAAAAGGCAATAACAGTGGTTGGATTGTGATCACTACCGCCTGGGCACTTGCCGTTTTTGTTGGCGTGGTGGTGGCCGGACCATACAGCGGCGCACACTTAAACCCCGTTGTAACTTTAGGCCTGGCCATCGGCAAAGGCTTTAGCTGGGCTTTGGTCCCCTATTATATCCTGGCCCAAATGGCTGGCGCAATAACGGGTTCTTTTTTGGTTTGGGTAATGTATAAAGATCATTTCGACGCCACGGATGATGCAGGTTTAAAAGCCGCGCCTTTTGCTACTGCTCCTGCAATCAGAAACAAATCCTCCAACTTAGCCTCAGAAATCATTGGTACTTTTGTACTTATATTTGTGATTTTTTATTTTACAGACGCCAGCATGGGTACCAAAGAAACTGTTACCCCTATCGGATTAGGCTCTATGGGAGCTATCCCCGTAGCTTTTTTAGTATGGGTTATCGGTTTGGCTTTAGGCGGAACAACGGGATACGCCATCAACCCGGCAAGAGATTTAGGCCCGCGGATTGTTCACTCGTTAATCCCGATGAAAGGCAAAGGCAGCAGCGACTGGAGTTATGCATGGATACCGATCGTTGGTCCAATTGTTGGCTCAGTACTGGCTGCTGTGGTATTTTTGTTGATTAGTAAGTAGTTATTTCTTCGGAAAAATGCTCATGAATAAAATTAAAAAAGAAAAGTCGTCATTGCGGGAAGGCTTTTCTGCAGACGAGGCAATCTTTTAATACCTATCTTTTCAGATTGCTTCGTCGTTCCTTCCCACAATAACGATCGAATTATGAATATTTTCTGTTACGCAGCTACCGAATAATAATTATCTTTGAAATAAGATCGTGCTACTGTTTACCTAACCAACCAAAATTGCAGGAATATTTCTTAGTTGTTGATACCGAAACATCTGGTTTGCCCAAAAACTGGTCGGCACCTTACGCTAATGAAAAAAACTGGCCGCATATTTTACAGATTGCGTGGATTATTTACGATCAGCAGCACAATGAAATTAAACGCGCAAATCATTACATCAATAGCTTTGGCGTTAAAATAGACAAAGCAGCAGCAAAAATCCATCACATTACTTCAGAATACCTGGAAATTCACGGAGAGAAAAAAGAAGATGTAATGCTGGAATTTGCCCGCGACATTGAAAAATACCAGCCATTGGTAATCGGGCATTTCATTGAGCTCGATTACCACATGGTGAATGTAGAATTGCTGAGGATCGGTAAAGAAAGTAATTTCGGGAACCTGCCTTTTTTCTGTACCATGAAAGCCAGTTCGCCTTACATTACCAATACGGTGATCAGTCATTTAAAACTTGATAAATTTTACACGGTTTTATTTAACGAAATACCTGAAAATGTGCACAATGCATTGTCGGATGCTTTAAATACAGCCAAAATCTTTTTTCATCTTTTAGAAACAGATAAAATAAGCTTAACTTCAGCTTACCAGCAAAAACACACTTTTAATCAGGAAAAGAAAAAAACATTCTCATTTAAAAGGATTTTTCAGGGATTTTTTAATGGAAGATAAATTAGCAGATCAGATTTATACAGCCCGCATTGGCGACATTGCTTTTAAAAAGATTGTGAGCTGCAGTCCCGATACTCCTATTTTTGAAGCTGCGATAAAAATGGCTGAACACAAAACCAGCTGCCTCTTTATTAAAAATGGTCAGGATACTTACCTTGGTTTTGTAACCGATATTACGCTGAGGGATGATGTGATTGCCCGGCAGCTGGATACCAACCTGCCAATTGATGCGGTGATGGATACCAACATCGTAACCATTTCTCCCGAGGCTTATGTGTACGAAGCCATATTGATGATGTTCAGCAAAAAATCGCGCTATCTGCTGGTAAATGATAATGGAAATTATGTTGGTTTTCTGAGCAGAAACAGGTTATTAAGCGAACAGGCCGAATCTCCCCTTGTTTTTATTCAATCGGTGAAATCAGCTGTGAATACTGCTGATTTAAAATTGAAATGGCAAAAGGTGCCTAATATTGTAGCCCAGTTATTGGCCAGAGGGGTACATGCTAAAATTGTAAACGAGGTGGTAACTACCATTGCCGATACCATTTCTTTTAAAATTATTGAAGAAGTAATTGCTAAACTCGGTCCGCCCCCGGCCAAATTCGTATTTATGGTTTTGGGCAGCGAAGGCAGAAAGGAACTGAGCCTTAAAACCGATCAGGACAACGCCATTATTTACGAAGATACTTCTGAAGACAACAGGGCGGCTGTCCGCTCCTATTTCCTGGATCTCGCAACACAGGTTTCTGACAAATTAAACTTTGTAGGTTTCGTATATTGCGATGGCGATTACATGGCCACCAACCCAAACTGGACGCATTCCCTGTCACACTGGAAATACAATTATAAAAACTGGATTGAAGAAGCTCTGCCAGAAGCAGCAGTTAAATTTGCTGCCTTTTTTGATTGCAGGGCCATATATGGTGATCTGGAGATCATGCAAAGTTTAAGATCTTTCGTGGATGAAGAGCTGCAAAAGCCCATCGAAAAATTTTATGTGTACCTGGCCAAAAATGCTTTGCTTTATGAACCGCCGTTAACTTATTTCAGAAACATCAGAACGCAGAAAATCCATAAGAAAGAAGTATTCGATATTAAAACCGCCATGACCCCTATTGTCGATCTGGCAAGGGTTTATGCGCTCCAGAACAGGATTTTCCAAAAAGAAAACACCGGCGAACGCTTAAAAGCACTGAAAGAGTTAGGCGTTTTTAGCGAAGCACAATATAACGAACTCTCACAATCCTATTATTACCTGATGGGCTTACGTTTAAAGCATCAGGCCAATCTGATTGTCAACGATCAGGCTGCACCGAACAATTTTATTGAAATTGATGCATTAACTAAAATTGAGAAAGTAACACTGATCGAAATTTTCAAGATCATTCAGAACTTTCAAAGCGGCATCAGAATGAAGTTTACGAATACGCTGGGCTAAGCGCAGAGGGCATGGTGTTTGGCGTTTTAAAGACTTACGAGGTCTGATAGGCACAGTGCCGGTAGATCTCGTAAGTCTACGCATCAAAGAGTCGTCATTTCGAGCGAAGTGCAATGCAGTCGAGAACCACGAAGTGCTCAGCGAAGCTAAATCTACCTCAAGATAGATCTCTCTCCCGAATATTCGGGACTGCGTTCCAGTCGAGATGTCGATCAAGTAAACAAAAAAAGTCCCGATTTGCATCGGAACCTTTTCTAAATATGATTATCGCTTAAGCGAAAATTTCTATTTTACTGCATCAATTACAGCTTTGAAAGCTTCTGGGTGATTCATTGCTAAATCAGCCAATACTTTACGGTTTAAACCGATTTCTTTTGAAGCTAGTTTACCGATCAATTGAGAGTAAGAAATACCGTGTTGACGTGCACCAGCGTTGATACGTTGGATCCACAATCCGCGGAATTCTCTTTTCTTAACTTTACGGTCACGGTATGCATATTGCAAACCTTTTTCTACTGTGTTTTTAGCAACAGTATAAACCTTACTTCTTGCTCCCCAATAGCCTTTGGCCAGATTAAGGATTTTTTTTCTTCTTCTTCTCGAAGCTACTGCGTTTACCGAACGTGGCATGTTGTTGTTGTTTTTTGGTAAGCGGCGTCCAAACTAATGGAACTTTAATGCCTGATACCTGGTGAAATTAATAAATTACTTTCCGATGCAAAGCATACGTTTAACGTTACCTGAATCTGCATCAGTTACAATTCCTGCATTTCCAAGAGCACGTTTACGTTTAGTACTCATCTTTGTTAAGATGTGACTTTTGTATGCTTTGTTTCTTTTGATTTTACCTGTTCCAGTAAGCGAAAAACGCTTTTTAGCACTGGAATTGGTTTTCATTTTTGGCATAACCTGTTTTTTAATTTATAAACCTATTTTTATTTTTTTGCTACTTTAGGCGCAACTGTCAGGAACATACGTTTACCCTCTAACTTAGGTAACAACTCTACTTTTCCTACATCTTCCAAAGCCTGGGCAAATTTTAACAATAAAATTTCTCCCTGCTCTTTATACACAATTGCCCTTCCTTTAAAATGCACATAAGCCCTAACCTTCTCACCACTCTCTAAAAAGCTTATTGCATGCTTTAGTTTAAACTGGAAATCGTGATCGTTGGTATTAGGACCAAAACGGATCTCCTTAATTACAGTTTGTTTCGCATTAGATTTAATCTCTTTCTGCTTTTTCTTTTGTTCGTAAACAAACTTACTGTAATCAATAATCCTACAAACTGGCGGTACCGCATTTGGAGAAATTTCTACCAAATCTAATTCCAGTTCATCAGCAAGCGCCAAAGCTTTCGCCAAAGGATAAATCCCCGGTTCAACATTATCGCCAGCTAAACGCACTTCGGGTGATTTTATATACTGATTAATGTTATGCTCTGCTTCTTTTTTCTTAAAAGGTGGACGTGGTCCCCTGTTAAATCCTGGTCTTCCTAATGCCAAATTTGTACTGTTTTAATTTAAACTGTTATTTCTTTTCTTAATAAATTGTTGAATTCTTCCAACGTCATTTCGCCTAAATCTCCCTCACCATGTTTACGAACAGAAACTTTTCCTTCTGCCATTTCCTTATCACCGATAATGAGCATGTATGGGATCTTTTTAACTTCCGAATCGCGTATTTTACGACCGATTTTTTCATCCCGGAAGTCAATCAGCCCGCGAATATCGGAATTATTTAGCTCATCTAAAACTTTTTTTGCATATTCTTCATATTTTTCTGAAATAGGAAGAACAATAAACTGTTCCGGACTTAACCATAACGGGAAATTTCCGGCACAATGTTCAATCAGCACGGCGATAAATCTTTCCAGTGAACCAAATGGTGCACGGTGGATCATTACCGGTCTGTGTTTCTGGTTATCGCTACCAGTATATTCCAGTTCGAAACGCTCCGGCAGGTTATAATCAACCTGAATGGTACCCAACTGCCATTTTCTACCTAAGGCATCCTTCACCATAAAATCGAGCTTAGGACCATAGAAAGCGGCTTCGCCATATTCTACAACAGTATTTAAGCCTTTTTCTGCAGCTGCTTCGATAATTGCATTTTCAGATAACCTCCAGTTCTCGTCAGAACCAATGTATTTCGCTTTGTTATCCGGATCTCTTAACGAAACCTGCGCAGTATAGTTATCAAAACCCAGCGATTTAAATACATAAAGTACTAAATCGATTACTTTTTTAAACTCCTCTTTAACCTGCTCTGGCATACAGAACAAGTGTGCATCATCCTGAGTAAAACCACGCACACGGGTTAAACCATGCAACTCGCCACTTTGTTCGTAACGGTAAACCGTACCAAACTCTGCAAAACGAACCGGAAGATCTTTGTAAGAACGTGGTTTTGTTTTGTAGATTTCGCAGTGGTGCGGGCAGTTCATCGGTTTTAAGAAGAACTCCTCTCCTTCCTGCGGGGTTTTAATCGGCTGGAACGAATCTTTACCGTATTTCTCCCAGTGACCAGAAGTTACATATAAATTTTTATGACCAATATGAGGAGTTACCACCTGCTCGTAACCGGCTTTAGCTTGCGCTTTAGTTAAAAAGTTTACCAAACGTTCACGTAAAGCAGTTCCTTTAGGCAACCATAATGGCAAGCCCATTCCTACTTTTTCAGAGAAAGCGAACAATTCCAGTTCTTTTCCCAATTTACGATGATCGCGTTTTTTAGCTTCCTCAATCATCAAAAGATATTCGGTAAGCTCGCTCGCCTTAGGAAAAGTTACCCCATAAATACGGGTTAACTGTTTTTTGGTCTCATCGCCACGCCAATAAGCACCAGCCACATTCATCAGTTTTACCGCTTTTACAAAACCTGTATTTGGTATGTGTGGACCGCGGCACAAATCAGTAAACGAACCCTGGGTATAGAAAGTAATTTTACCATCTTCCAGGCCATCAATTAAATCTAATTTGTACTCATCGCCTTTCTCAGTAAAATATTTTACAGCATCGGCTTTGCTTACACTTTTGCGCACAAAAGTTTCCTTTTGTTTGGCCAGTTCGATCATTTTGGTTTCGATGGCTTTAAAATCATCCGAAGAAAATTCGCGGTCACCAAAGTCTACATCATAATAAAAACCGGTTTCAATTGCCGGACCGATACCAAATTTGGTACCCGGATAAAGCGCTTCTAAAGCTTCGGCCATTAAGTGGGCTGATGAATGCCAAAAAGTTGATTTGCCGGCAGCATCATTCCAGGTTAATAATTTTACTGATGAATCAGCTTCAATCGGTCTTGTTGAATCCCAAACCTCGCCGTTAACCTCTGCGGCTAACACGTTACGGGCCAGGCCCTCAGAAATTGACAATGCAATTTGATGGGCAGAAGTGCCCTTTTCGTACTGACGAACAGAACCGTCAGGTAAAGTAATGTTAATCATCTACAACTATGATTTAATTTTTAAATAAAAAAGTTTTAAAGATCACTTACAATGTGATTTTATTTTGTGCAAAGATACGATTTTACACCGTAATTAATAGATAAACTTAAAATTCTACTTCGGTTGCAAACCAACTTCATTAAGGTATATTTTCTGAATTGCTAATAAACGGTCAGGATAAGTATTCAGTTTTTCGTACTTTAACATCAGCTGTTCATGCAGTTTTTTCTTTTCGCCAATGGTTTTTGCCTGCAACATTTGTTGTGCTGTTTTTCCATAATCATTTATGGCTGTGAGGTAGGCAACTATCCCAGCATTAAATTTTTCGGCCTCTTTACCTGGCTTCAGATCTGCAATATCGGCAAGCTCCATTTTTGAATTGTTGACCAGGTTTTCGGCTTTCTGCCCAAGTGAAACAGAATCAGAAAATTCCTTTGCATAAACCTTCGAAGTATCTTTAAAAACACTGTCTGTTTCGTCGATCTGCCTCATCTGGCGCAAAAATATGGAAGTTACTTTTTCGTTGTAGGCATAATCGCTGGTTGATGATGTGCAGCTGAGCAGCAGCATTAACGAAAGCGAAAGCAAGACAGGTTTTAAAGATTTCATACGCTGTTATTTTTTATTTTTTTAATATTACTACCGTCATGTTGTACTCCCTACGCCATGGTTCGTGTCTTATACACCATGTTTACATCCCCTAGCGGTGGTCGTGTCGCCACGAACCATTCATAATACTACATCAAAAATCTGGCCTTCAAATATTTACGCAATGGGATATCTACAAATTTCATAATTATATAAGCTAAAACAATTAAAACCGACACCGAAACAGGAATAACTATCCATAAGGTCGACATTGCAGGTTTAACCACTGCCACATAAGTTAAAAACACCCAAACAAATGGATAATGAGTCATATACATAGGATAGGATATTTCACCAGACAGCCTACAGATGTTTTTTGAAGCCGGATTTAATGCAGCACCTGCGCCTAAGGCAACCAAAAACGGAAAGTAAAACAATACAATTATCGGTTCGGTAATCCAGTTGTAACGATCGGCATAAGGGAATAAAAATGCTGCAAGCAAAAGCAGGCTCACACCCAAAAAGCCTAGTTTATTTTTAATAATCCAGTTGAAACGGTACACCAGCATCCCTGCAGAAAAAGAATAAAGCACACGTGCTCCACCATCCCAAAAATTTTGTCCGCCCCAGCCGCCGCCTAAATTTCCATTGGGAACCTTTACACCGATATAAACAAGCCATGCTGCCCCAACAAATGCTAAAACAATCAATACTTTTTTATTCAGTTTATAAAGCACAAGGATATAAAAGATATTGGCAATGTATTCCCAAAATAACGACCAGGCTGGTGCATTTAGGCAAAAAAGGTTGGTGTAGCGTTCAGGCATTACCGGATAAGGAATCAAAAATGCAGATGCCAAAAACAACAGCGCTGTTTTGCCAAAACCATAAATGGTGTAAAAATCGCTATACGGGTCGAACAAAAAGGTTAGCAGTCCTAAAACTGAGCCTATCACAACTAAAGGATGCAGCCGGATTAACCTCAATTTAAAAAACTGGATCAAACCGATATGCGGTGCGCGGTTATCGTAGGCATAAGCAATTACAAATCCCGATAAACAGAAAAAGAAATCGACGGCGAGGAAACCATGCGACAAAAAATTCTTGTTATAATCGGTAATGGCGATTTCCATAAAATGATAAATCACCACAATGATGGCCGCTACGCCCCTTAATCCATCTAAAATTTCGAAATGCTGCTTGGTTGCTAAAAGGTTAGTCTTATTTTCTGCTGTAATCACTTTGGTTAGGTTATTAATTTGTTTCAATAATAACCATTCTCATTTTATATGGCAAATTCCCGCAGACAATGAAGCGTAATCTTCAAAAATAATACAAAAAAAGCCCCGGTTTTTAATCGGGGCTGATAGAATTATTATGGTGGTTTTAAATTAATTCATTCCAAATGCTCTTCCCTGACCGCCACCTGGCCTGTTCTGTCTAAAACGTTTCATCATGTTCTCCATTTTAGTTTTATATTCTTCAGCGGTAATCAGTTTCGCTTTTTTAGGTGCTGTTACATCTTTCGAGCTTACATTTCTGTATTCTATACTTTTAGCAATAGAGCTGTTACCCCTTCCTTCAATGGCTAAAACAGCGCCTTCTGTCCACATATTTGGATTTGGAGAAAAATCGAATCCTAAATCTTTGGTGTACCAGATTTTGGTTTCTTCCACAACATTTTTATCCATATCCAGGATTTTAATTGCCCTTGTAGATCTCACAATCGCCTGGTGACAGGTAAAGCCTAAAATCTGTTTGGTAGAATCTGTTTTAACCACTTCAATGGTTGGCGCCGGAGCAGGTTTTGCCTTGGTGGTATCATTTGGATTTCCACCGCCCATTCTCATCGAACCAATCGGACCAGAAGTAGATAAGGTTAATTTGCTTGGCATGTAATAAGTGGTATCGTTCAGGTCGAATACCTCGGTAAGGCCTTTATCTGCAAAAGTGTAATAATATTCGCGGTTACCGCCGCCGCCACCAAAACGCATCATCATGCGGCCCATTCCGCCGCCACCACCGCCTGCACCGTTGCTGTCTTCCGTTTCTTCAACAGGCATGTAACTCGCATTTGTCGCTGTAAATAATAATTCAAAATTGGTTTTGCTCGATGAAGGCATCCGGGCTTTCATCTGGTCGGTTAATTGGATGCCACTGGCTGATGCCATTGCGGCAGGATCGATGGTATTTTCGAATTGTATTGCTCCCGAAGTCTTTTTTTGTGCATTTGCAACACCTGCAATCGACATTACTCCTAATAAAGCGATGAATATTTTTTTCATTTTGATGATTTTGTTTTGTTGTTTAGATACGAAAGCCTGTAAAAGGTTTAACAAAGGTATTGTTGATTGTAACATAAAGCTTGTTAAATTGTGTTAAAATCAATAGCTGGATTGGCTCAATCGGATCTTTAAAGGCAGATGTAATTTATTTTTTACAATAAAGATTATTTTTTTTGAAAAGCAATTGCAGTTGTTCTTCGGTTGCGGTAGTCCTGCCCTCTGCTTAATCCCGATTGAAAATACGCTTTAATTTAAAATTGATCTTTAAATCGGGATAACGCTGACGGTCAGGTTTATTTTACACAAAATTGTGGTTCTTTTTGACCGAAAAACCTCGCAGGTTTAGTTGCTCGTTATCCTAAATTTACTTGAAGACCGGTATTTTCCTCGGTCTGTGTCCTCACAGGCCGAAATCTTTTATAAATATGATGGTCTGTGGGGACACAGACCATGGAAAGGGGTTTGAAATAGAAAAACGCTTGCGCTCGTTTCCAAACGAGTGCATAAATAGTTAAACGATTCTATCGTTTGTAAACGATAAATTATTCAACGCTCATTAGAAACGAGCGTTAGCGCTAAAAAATAAATATCCCGAATTAAACCTTCGGTCTGTGTCCTCACAGACCGAAATCTTTGATTATAACTATGAAGGTCTGTGGGGACACAGACCATGAAAAAGGATTGGTCGCTCCCCTTTAGGGGTTGGCGGTTAATATTCAGTACTTTCCAGCCAACCATTACAAAGCACATCAGCAATATGCATGGTTTTGATTGGCAGGTTATTTTTATCAATATAACCCTGAAGATGCAAAAGGCATGATAAATCGGTAGAAATAATATAATCGGCTTGTTGTGCCAATGCGTGGTTAACTTTCTGCTCGGCCATGGCCGATGAAATGGCATCAAACTTAACGGCAAAAGTACCGCCGAAACCACAGCAAATATCGGTATCTTCCATTTCGATCATTTCTAAACCGTGTACTTTCGAAAGCAATTGACGGGGTTCATCTTTAATTTTGCATTCGCGTAAAGCACTGCAGGAATCGTGATAAACGGCCTTTCCTTCCAGTTCGGCACCGAAATAATCTTTTTTGGCTACGTTCACGAGGAAATCAGAAAGTTCCCATATGTTTGATTGCAGGCTTCGGCATTTGTTGTGCACAATCGTATTGGTAAACAGATCATTAAACCCACCTTTTACCATCCCTACACACGATGCTGATGGCGCCACCACATAAGTATTTTCGGTAAAATCATTCAAAAACTTTGTGCCCACTTCTTTAGCTTCATCCCAATAACCCGCATTGTATGCCGGTTGCCCGCAACAGGTTTGCTTCGAGTTATAGGTCACATCACATCCCGATTTTTCTAATAACCTTAAGGTATTAAAAGCAGTTTCGGGGTACAACTGATCTACAAAACAAGGCACAAATAATTCTACTTTCATCATATTCTAAACGACTGCAAACTTACAATTTTAGCGATTCTTTACGCTCGATTTTTCTTAAAAGCACTAAAAAGACTAATCCAACAATAAAAAATGATGCCAAAGCGATAATTGAGTAGCGAATATTTCCGGTTAAATCTTCAATATATGCAAAACTAAATAAACCAATAACAATGGCCAGTTTTTCGGTTACATCGTAAAAACTAAAAAATGATGTGGTATCTTTTGTATCAACAGGCAAATATTTAGAATAAGTAGAACGCGATAAAGATTGAATTCCGCCCATAATTAAGCCTACAATCGCTGCCAACGAATAAAACTGATATTCGTTAGTGATGTAATAGCCATAAACACAGCATCCTATCCACACTAAAACAACCATAATCAGCACGTTTACGTTGCCGATTTTTTTGGCCAGGAACGACATCAGCATCGCACCGGGAATGGCCACCAACTGAATAATTAAGATTACGGCAATCAGTTTAGCTGTGCCTAATTTTAAGGTTTTTTCGGCAAAACCAGCAGCTGCAAGCATAATGGTTTGTACCCCCATCGAGTAGAAAAAGAAAGAAAATAGAAACCCCTTCAGTTTATTGATCTGTTTTAGCTGTCCCCATACTTTAGATAGCTCACTAAAGCCATCTTTAAAAATATTGGTTTTTACTCTATCATTTTGCGGGGTTCCGTTTGGAAGCACTTTAAATGGAATCTGCGAGAAACCGATCCACCATACACCCACCAGTAAAAAGGACAGTCGTGGCGGAAAAGAAGCATCGGTAATACCAAACCATTCCGGTTTTAACACAAACAGAAAGCAGATTAACTGTAATATAACCGAACCAATGTAGCCATAAGAAAAACCTTGTGCACTTACGCGGTCCTGATGCTCTTCTGTTGCAATTTCCGGCAAGTATGAATTACTGAACAGTACGCCTCCAATATAGCCCATAGCAGCCAGTGCAAATAAAATAATACTCATTTCGAGTGTATCCAGTTTAAAGAAATACAACCCGATACAGGCTAAACCGCCCATATAGGTAAAGAATTTCATAAAGGATTTTTTATTACCTCTTCTATCGGCAATCGACGAAAGCATTGGCAAGGCAAAAGCCATAATTAAATAGGCGAATGACAAGGCATAATTAGAAAGTGAGGTATTGATGTATGTCCTTCCGAAAAACTGCACTTTATCACCATGTTCTTTGGTAGTGGTAATAATGGTGTAATAGGCAGGAAAAATAGTTGAAGTAATGACTAAGTTATAGGCTGAGTTTGCCCAATCGAAGAATGCCCACGAACGGATGGTTTTCTTATTGTTTTTTGTTATCATTTAGTTTTAAGGAGGTTAACTGTTGTAATTGGTTAACTGGTTAATTGTAGGCGGCTAAATAGTTCAATACAAAACTAATATTTTATTGGTAACTTGTTGGGTCATTTTTCTCACATCTAACATCTAACATCTCACATCTCACATCTCACATCTCATATCTATATATAATACTTCTTCCCATCAGTTTTAATCTTCCCGGCATCTAATAATTCTCTTATCGCATCAATTCTTTCGGCATCAGCACCATTTTTAATATTGGTAACCAGATCATCAAGGCTAAGCGGCTGTTGTTGCAGTAAAGAAACAATTTCGAATTCGATTTCCTCCCCCACCTGACTTTGGTTTTCGGCTCTTTTCTCTGCCAAACAAACATCGCAAACCCCACATTTTGTAGCGTGGTGTTCATCAAAATAGTTCAGTAATTGAATACTCCGGCACAAATTAGACGAAGCATAAGCCACCACCGCATTAATCTGTTTATGTAAAATCTCTTTTCTCAGTCCAAGGTATTTTACATCCAGGTCGAAATGATCCATATCTACCCTCGGCCGAACATATTGCAACTGCGGCTGATCGGTTTGTTGAATATAGGTAAGCAATTCAATACTTTGCAGTTTGTTGAGCAGTGCGATAATATCTTTGTAGGAAAGTCCGGTTCTTTTTGCTAAATCAGCTTCATTGATTTTTACAAAACCATCAAAAGCACCGCCATGTGAACGCAGAATGGTTTTGATAATGCCATCATACGCTTTGTTTTCGATCTGGAACCGGTAAACATCTTCATGACTGGCGATAAACATCATTCTTGAAGGTAAAAAAACACTTTCGGATAAGGTAAGATAGCCATCGTGCTCTAAAAATTTAAGTGCAGAAATGGTTTTTAATACACTGATATTAAAACGCTTACAAAAATCAGGAATATCAAAATTAAAGGTTAAACCTTCGCCGGCGCCAAATGCCAGTTGAAAGTAATTGCCCAGGTAGTGGTAAGTTTTTCTGATTTCATCTGGTGAAGGAAAGCTATCGAGATACCGGGATTCTAAACCCAGAATATCAGATTGGTTGGCCAACAGCACCGCGTAACTCCTTTTTTCGTCGCGCCCGGCCCTTCCCGCTTCCTGGTAATAAGCTTCCAGACTTTCGGGCAGATCCAAATGCACCACGAAACGCACATCGGCTTTATCAATTCCCATTCCAAAGGCATTGGTGGCCACCATAATGCGCGTTTTATTACTTTTCCATTCTTCCTGTTTTAAAAAACGAACATCGCGTTCTAAGCCTGCATGGTAAAAATCGGCTTTTATCTGGTTTCTGTTAATGAAATTGGCTACTTCTGCAGTTTCCCTGCGGTTACGTACATAAACCAATCCGGTACCTTTTACATTTTTACAGATATCAATCAGCTTTTTATATTTATCTTCATTTCCGAAAACAACATAACTTAAATTGTCTCTGGCGAAACTTTTAACGAAAATCTGTGGATTTTTCATTTCCAGTTTCTCAATGATATCTTTCCTTACAAAATCGGTTGCTGTGGCGGTAAGCGCCAATACGGGAACATCAGGCAAAATTTCGCGCAGTTTGGCAATCTGCTGGTATGGCGGACGGAAATCGTAGCCCCATTGCGATATACAATGTGCTTCATCAACGGCAATCAGGTTTACATTCATGTATGAAATGCGAACCCGTACCAAATCAGCCAATAAACGCTCAGGTGAAAGATATAGGAATTTTATTTTGCCATAAATACAGTTATCAAGCAGAATATCGATTTCACGTTTTCCCATTCCGGCATAAATGGCAATGGCTTCAATCCCTTTCGATTTCAGGTTTTCTACCTGATCTTTCATCAGGGCAATTAATGGAGAAACTACAATACAGATGCCCTCCTTAACCAATGCCGGCACCTGAAAACAGATCGATTTCCCCCCTCCGGTTGGCAACAGGGCCAAACTGTCGTTCCCTTCTATAACCGAAATAATAATATCCTGCTGTAATGGCCTGAAAGCCTGGTGTCCCCAATATTTTTGTAAAATCTCTATTGCTGTCATAAATCGGCAGTATCAAAACTATACATTTAATCCAAAATCGCCACTTATTATTGTTAGAAATTGAAAAAATCATCTTCAGAAAAGATTATTAACTTTGCTAATTAAGAAGAATTAAATGTTAGAAACGCCGTTTGAAAGTCGAATTCATAAAAAAAATCGTCATCTCGACTGGAACGCAGTGGAATGGAGAGATCTATCTCGAGATAGATTTAACTCCGCTGAGCCTACCGGTTCCCGGCTTCATTGCACTCCGCCCGAAATGACGGATTTGATTGAAATAAATCATCAAAACGCTCAACGGTGTTGAGACAAATACATTTCAATAAAAAACTAATCAAAGAAAAATACACGAATTATTCAAATAACCATCCAGCATATAATGAAACACCTCTATTTTCTATCCGCTCTTTCGCTATTATTTTTCAGTTCTTACGCCCAGGAAAAAAAATGGGACATTGAAAAATACCAGGGCACCACGAAAAACTTCACACTAAATACTGATGAAGGTACCTGGATGAACCTGGATGTAAGTGCTGACGGACAGGAGATTGTTTTTGATTTACTGGGCGATATTTACGTGATGCCCATTACCGGCGGCGGTGCGAAACTGATTAGCGGAGGCGCGGCCTGGGATGTGCAACCAAGGTTTAGCCCGAACGGAAAATACATTTCTTACACGAGCGATAAAAGCGGGGGCGATAATATCTGGATCATGAAACGTGATGGTTCGGGCAAAAAACAAATTACCAAAGAGAGTTTCAGGTTATTGAACAATGCTACCTGGATGCCGAACAGTGAATATATTGTGGCCAGAAAACACTTTACTGCCAGCCGGTCGTTAGGTGCAGGCGAAATGTGGATGTACAGTATCAACGGTGGTGAGGGTGTACAATTAACCAAACGCAAAAACGATCAGCAAGATGCAGGCGAGCCAAACGTATCACCTGATGGCCGGTACGTTTATTTTAGCGAAGATGTAAGCCCGGGGCCAAATTTCGAATATAGTAAAGATCCCAACGGGACCATTTATGCCATCCGTCAGCTGGATTTAACCACAGGTAAATTAACGACTTTGATCAATGAGCAGGGAGGCGCTTGCCGTCCGCAGGTTTCGCCTGATGGAAATATGATTGCATTTGTAAAACGCGTAAGGTTAAAATCTACTTTATATGTTCAAAATATAAAAACCGGCGAAGAATGGCCTGTAAATGAAGATTTATCGCACGATCAGCAGGAAACCTGGGCCATTTTTGGCGTTTATCCTAATTTCGCCTGGACACCAGACAGCAAAAGCATCGTTTTTTATGCAAAAGGAAAAATCAGGAAAACCGAAATTGGTACATTGATCAACACAACTATTCCTTTTCAAGCCAATACCATTCAAACCGTACAACAGGCTTTACATTTTGAACAGCAGGTTTTCAGTAATGAATTTTCGGCCAAAATGTTGAGGCAACTTACCACCTCCCCTGATGGAAAAACCATCGTTTTTAATGCTGCAGGGTTTTTGTATAAACAGGAATTATCCACAGGAACACCCGAAAGGTTAACGAATGGTTTGGATTTCGAATTTGAACCTGCTTTTAGTCCGGATGGAAAATATGTGGTTTACACTACCTGGAGCGACGAATTACGCGGAGCAATAAAAAGAACCGATTTAAAATCGGGAAAAACCATCACCTTAAGCGACGAAAAAGGGTTTTACTATTCTCCTCAATATTCGACCAAAGGCGATAGAATTGTTTTTAGAAAAGGAAGTGGAAATGACGTTTTAGGTTACAATTATGGGCGTGGAACTGGTATTTTTATCATGCCTGCCAATGGCGGTGCAAAAACGCTGGTTTCTGACAATGGCATCCGTCCACAGTTTAACAATAGCGACACCCGGATTTATTTCCAGAGTTATGCAGATGGGAAAAAAGCCTTAAAAAGTATCGATTTAAATGGTGCAAACGAAAGAACGCATTTTACTTCACAATACGCCAATCAGTTCGTCATCAGTCCTGATAATAAATGGGTGGCATTTAACGAGTTGTTTAATGTGTACATCACCCCGATGATCAATATTGGGACTGCCCAGGATGCCTCTGCAGGAAACAAAGCCATTCCGGTTACCAAAGTAACTACCGATGGTGGAACTTACATTCAATGGAGTGCTGATAGTAAAAACCTGCACTGGACACTGGGACCAAAATATTTTACCATTGATGTAAACAGTGCGTTCAATTTTGACGGAACTACGCCTAAAACTGCAGCATCATCAATTGATATTAACCTCGTTTTAAAATCTGATGTTCCTACGGGAATCGTGGCCTTAAAAGGCGCCAGGATTATTTCAATGAAAGGCGATGAGGTAATTGAAAACGGAACCATCCTTACCGATGGAAATAAAATTACTGCAATCGGGAAATCGGATGCGGTAAACATTCCGGCCAATGCTAAAGTAATTGATGTAAACGGCAAAACCATTATGCCGGGGATTGTTGATGTGCACGCACATTTACGCACCAGTCCGGATGGGATAACGCCACAAAGCGACTGGAGTTATATGGCCAATCTGGCTTTTGGCGTAACTACGTCTCACGATCCATCGAGTAATACTGAAATGGTTTTTAGTCAGAGTGAAATGCTTAAGGCTGGCCGAATGGTTGGACCAAGGGTTTATTCAACCGGATCAATTTTATATGGTGCAGATGGCGATTTTAAGGTTGTAATTAACAGTTTGGATGATGCTTTGGCCAATTTGCGCAGGTTAAAAGCGGTTGGTGCTTTTTCAGTTAAATCGTACAATCAACCGCGTAGAGAACAACGCCAACAGATTTTAGAAGCTGCCCGTCAGTTAAAAATGGAAGTGGTGCCTGAAGGTGGTTCAACATTTTTTACTAATATGAATATGGTTGCCGATGGCCATACCGGAATTGAACACAGCATACCTGTTTTACCGGTTTACAAAGATGTAACCACGCTTTGGAACAATACGGAAGTGGGTTACACTCCTACTTTAATTGTGGCTTATGGTGGTCAGTGGGGCGAAAATTACTGGTATGACAGAACCAACGTTTGGGAAAACGAAAAGCTGATGACTTATACGCCACGCACGATTATTGATGCAAGGGCCAGACGCAGAACCACTTCCGAATACAGTGATTACAACCATATCGACATTGCAAAAGCGACCAAACAGATTGCAGATGGGGGTACAAAAGTGAACCTTGGTGCGCACGGACAAATTCAGGGATTAGGTGCACACTGGGAATTATGGATGCTGGTACAAGGTGGTTTTAGTCCGCTGCAGGCCATCCGGGCTGCAACATTAAATGGCGCTGGCTATTTGGGTATGAATAAGGAAATCGGTTCGCTTGAAGTAGGTAAACTGGCAGATTTGGTGATTATGGATGCCAACCCGTTAGATGATATCCGCAATTCGGAGAAAATCAAATATGTGATGATTAATGGTCGTCTTTACGATAGCGCAACCTTAAATGAAGTAGGTACAAGAGAAAAATTAAGAGGTAAACTCTGGTTTGAAAACGCGAGGGGAAATGGTTATATTATTCCAAACGGCGAATCAGAAACCTGGACTTTTACTGTTCCACATTGTGATTAAACCTAGCAAGTATTTCAGAAACATTTTTTGACCATATAAGACATATGAGGTACATATAAGCTTAAATGATCTTACATCCCTTCTATGGTCAAAAATATAGCACTAATATTTTCTTATTGGTTAATGTTTCGAACGTACAATACCTGAACCATCAATCAAAATAGAAATGAACCATATTTAGCTGGTTATCTCACAAGCCAAAGTGAATTGGAGTATTAAAAGATTTGATAAACAGTTAATTTAGAATATACAATATGAAACCAAATAAACTTTACACTACCGCCTCAGTTATATTCTTAATATTAAGCATACTTGTTTTCTCTTATAGCGGATATTACATTTTAGGTATCCAGACTGTAAACTTATTTCTTGCACTTATTGCCATGGCTTATATCACTTCATTTATAGCGTTGATGAAAGACCGGAAATCCATAATATCGTGGTTATTGCTCATTATAAATTCGATTATACTCATTTGTATCATCTATTTCCTTACACATTTTAAAATGAAGATGTAGAGCTAAGCGCTTTTAAGGCATATTCGTCTCGATTGAAACTCCCATTTCTGTCATTCTGAACGCAGTGAAGAATTTTTTGATATTAAAGTTAACTGTAGAGATCCTTCGACTCCGCTCAAGATGATAGTATCCAATAAACGGCCGTCATCTCGACTGGAGCATAGCGGAATGGAGAGATCTAAATCAAAAACTATTTTTAATAGATTTCTCCGCTACGGTCGAAATGACGCCGCTCTGTGAAGTTTTGGTGACGGTTTCTGTTTACAAAACCAGCAAACCGTATTCCCTTAAGGTATTAATGGGTTTTGAATACCAGAACAGTTCGAAGTTTTCCAGTTCCTGTTCAAAATCGGCTTTAACATCCTGAAAAGTAAATACTTTCTCGTTCGAGATCGAAATTTGATTTAAAATGGCAGCTAACCATTCACCTTCTTTTTTATTGGTTTGAATGGTAAAAGTTTCCTTTTTATCGTGGAAAGTGAGCGAGGCCATTTCCCAGGTATTGCCCTTTTTTGATTTGGTGAAATAATCGGCAGAGGGCTTTCCTCCTATCCATACTACTTTTGCAGTAGGTTTGGTATTAAAATGATCGCCATCAGTTAAAGCCTTTTCAATAAAATCAGCAGGGATTTTCGTCCTTGGGATTTTAAAGTCAAACCAATCCTGCAGCTCATAATCAAAACAGATCCCGTGCATAAAATTGAAAAGTGATTTCTTTAAGCCAAAGCTGAATTTATTATGATCAATACCTGTTTTATCAGTGTAATTGATATCATTATTGGCAAAAGTTCCAATCACTTCTGTATCCTTTACTACACCAAATTTTTCAGGGTACATGCCCACCGGACTATGCGCCGTCATGGCAAATTGATGCCAAAAACCCGATTGTAATATCCCGACCTCAAACAACTGACGCACCATTTCTAAACTGTCAACTGTTTCCTGTACGGTTTGGGTTGGATAGCCGTACATTAAATAAGCGTGCACCATGATCCCAGCTTCGGTAAAATTGCGGGTTACCCTGGCCACTTGTTCTACCGTTACGCCTTTATCAATCAGTTTCAGCAACCGATCAGACGCTACTTCCAATCCTCCTGAAACCGCAATACAGCCAGAAGCCTTAAGCAATAAACATAAATCCTGACTAAAGCTTTTTTCAAAACGAATATTTGTCCACCAGGTAACCGCTAATCTCCTTCTGATAATTTCCAAGGCTACTTCACGCATTAGCGCTGGCGGTGCAGCCTCATCAACGAAATGGAAACCATTCTGTCCTGTTTTGGCATATAAATCTTCTATCCGGTCTACAATCAATTTAGCCGCAACCGGTTCATAAACCTTAATATAATCAAGCGAAATATCGCAAAAAGTACATTTCCCCCAATAACAGCCATGCGCCATGGTGAGTTTGTTCCAGCGCCCATCGCTCCACATGCGGTGCATCGGGTTAACAATTTCGATTACCGAAATATATTTATCTAAAAGTAGTCCTGTATAATCCGGCGTACCTACATCAGCTTGCTTATAATCGTTTCTGAAAGCATCGTTACGGTAAACTACTTTGCCATTTTCGAGCAGAAAAGTTCTTTTATAAAAATGGGCTTCCACCGGGATGGGATGCGTAATATTTTGGTATAAAAGTTCGATCGGCAATTCACCATCATCTAAAGTGATGTAATCGAAAAACTCAAAAACCCGTGCATCAGATAACGATCTTAGTTCCGTATTCGGAAAACCCCCACCCATCGAAATTATAATTTCAGGATGATTGGTTTTTATCCATTGCGCACAACGGAAAGCACTGTAAAGATTACCCGGAAAAGGAACCGAAATCAGAAACAATTTAGGTTGAACAGTTTCAATTTTTTCTTTTAAAACCGAAATCAGGATATGATCAATATAGGTAGGCTCTTGCAATAAGGCATTATATAATTCATCAAAAGAATTTGCACTTCTGCCCAAACGCTCTGCATAACGGCTAAAACCGAAATTCTCGTCGATACATTCTACAATATAATCGGAGATATCTTCAAGGTACAGCGTGGCTAAATGCTTCGCTTTATCCTGTGTGCCCATGGCTCCGAAAGCCCAGTCGAGCTCTTCTAACTGCGAAAAACGAGAAGCCTGGGGTAAAAAATCATCGCTACAGATCTGCAAAGCTAAAGTTGGATTTTTCCCTTGCAGAAATGCGATTACCGCGTCGATGGTTTTTAAATATTCATCCTGCAAAGCTAAAATACGTTTGGCATTATCGCTTTTAGGTTTTCTATTATCTACACTCCGACTCCGCTCAGTGTGACTGAATAAATTTTGTAATCCTTTTTTAGAGAACAGTTCCAAAATTACTTCTATGCCTAAGTCTGCTTGTGTTGTACTGATATTTTTGGTATTCAGAAAACCTTTTATATACGCGGTTGCCGGATATGGAGTATTCAGTTGGGTAAATGGCGGCGTAATGGCAAATATTTCGGTTTTCAAAAGGAATTGTTTTTTTTTGCAAAAGTACGGGAATTTTTATACAGTCGTCACCCTGAATTTATTTCAGGGTCCATTTTGCGGGAAAGATACTGATCCAGATGTAAATATCGGGACAGCGTGACGAGTCGCGAGATACGATTCAGTTAAACTAAAAACCCAAACCAAACGTTTTATATCTACATCAACACCTTTTTTCTACCTGAATGAAAGTTTTTTGTTTTTACCTCCTGATGCTGTGCGCGCAAATTTGCTTTGCGCAAAAAACATTTATATTTCCTAAAATTAAACCACAAGGCACTTCTTCTGAGCAGCTTACCCCTCCTAATTGGACAGCGATAGATCAGGTTTATGGTGATTTAAACAATGATGCCATAGAAGATTTGGCAGTAGTTTTCGAATACAATAGAACAATTGATGAAACCAGGGTTTATGGCGACAATAGCAGCGCGATTATAAAAGAAACTCAGAAACCAAGGATACTGGCCATATTTTTTAAAGATAAATCGACAGGGACTTTTAATTTATCTACGCAAAATAACGATTTCATTTTACGTTCAGCAGAAGGTGGTAAACTGGGCGATCCGCTACAGCAAGTGGCCATTAAAGACCAACAACTCTATCTGCGCTTTCAGGGAGGTGCAGAGTGGCGCTGGGAACTGGGTTATACTTTTAAATACGAAAATAAAGACTGGTTTTTAACAAGCGCCATTAATCTTTATTTTAACCAGAACAGCGGCGATATGACCGAAAGGGTTTACGACTTTAAAACACGTGAATTATTTACTACCGTTGGTAACTTACACAGAAGGGACATTGCCAACAGGAGAACGAGTGAGGTTTTGTATTTTTCGCAACTGAGAACATTTAAGACCTTTAAAAAACCATGGGCATGGGAAATTATGCCAGATGTTTATTTGTAGGTACCGTATTAGCTTTTATTGCTGGTTTTTAATATCATTGTGGTATGATTACCAGTTTAAGTTACCGCCTCTTTCTTTCTTTCTTTTTACTATCTCCCCTCTTGTGTATGGCACAGTTAAATTTAACCTCAGGAGAGAAATATCTGGAAAATGAATCGTTTAAACAGATTTTTGTTTCAGTAGAAGATCATACTGTTTGGGCGCTCAATAATTCAGGAACAGTTTTTTACAAACCAGATACCGAAGCTGCTTTTAAACCTTATCTGCCTACAAACGGCCTCGTGATTAATGAAATTACCGGCTTTAATGAATCAGAAATGTATTTTCTGATTAAGCCAAATGTTATTGTACATTTTAAGGGCGGCGTAAAACATGAAATAAAGATTGAGGAACCGGGCGTTACAAGGGTTAATAATATTTCAGTAATAAATACAAAAAGAAATATTGATTATGAACCTGCTAATGCTTATAACCCTGCTAATGATTACTTAGCAGTGGCTACCAACAAACATGCTTATAAAATTTTTCGGGGAAACCTCACCATTACCAATCAGTTTATTTACCCTAACCAGCCCTTGGTTAATGAACCAGATTGGAGAATTACCAATGCAGGGTACAAGTCAGTCGACTTCCAGTACATTTACACGATGGCACGGTGCTTTGTTAATGACCATGCTGCAGTTAACTATCAGGCTTATACCACATACGTTTCGGCTATTCCCGACAGAGCACCCTATCCTTCAAAAATAAACTGCACACTCTTTGCACATCACTGGCAATTTGGATTGCCCGCAGGGTCTGGCTGGCAGATATGGTATAGCCTATGGGGTACAGATGAGGGACTATACGCCTATAACAATGTTTCATGTACTGGCTTAGAAATTAAAAAATTAATTGAAAATGAGAAGATTAATGATCTGGAAGAAGTTTATGCTTTAACACCTGTTTTTAAGCAAAACTTTGCATTTGCAGCAACCGACAGGGGGTTATACTATACGCCTGCTTCAATATTTAATGAATTAACCTCAAGTCCAGAGCGGCTTGATCGGCTTAAATTCATTAAATTTCCAGCATCTAATAACATAAAAATTAATTCTGTATGTGTAGATACCGACATTAAAATTTTAAAAGAGGCCAACTATAATTATTGGAGGGAAACCATGTGCGAGAAAGTATTATGGGTGGCCAAGGATCAAGGTATTTCAAAGATATATTTGAGCCTGGATCAGGATTATTATCAGAATCTGAAATATACTGATTTCATCTATAGCAAAACCCCTTCAAACGGCTATAATCAGGACGAGGTCATATTTGAAACCTGCGGTAACCAAAGCATCAATGTAAAAACAAGGGTACCTGTTAGTTTACAAAATCAGTTATTATTTCAGTGGTTTAAAGATGATGTAGAAATAAGCGAATGGATAGGAAAAGCGTCTGCAGACTTAAAAGAATCTGGAAAATACACTTTCAAAGTTACTGCATTATGTGAGAATCTTACACTGACATCCTTACCCATCATTATTAAAAATAATACAACTCCTGAAATAACGTTTAACTATCCTGCCGAGATAAATTTATGTTCAGGACAAACTTATCTCCTTGAAACAAAACGCATAGAAGACTACAAATACCAATGGATAAAAAATGGCACTGACATTCCAAATGCTACACAAAACACCTATAATGCAACCTTACCTGGCATATATGAGGTAAAAGTAAGTAACTGTGAAAACTATTATGAACTCTCAAAGCAAGTGAAAATTAATCAGATTGTTATACCAACGGTTCAACTCACAACAGCAAAAACAGCTTACTGCATTGGTGAAACCACAGAAATTAAAGTTGATAATCCGAATAATTACCTTGTAAAATGGTACCGAAACGGGTTGGAACTACCTGAGTTTAAAAACCAGAATATCATTTCAATTGCATTGACGGGAGCTTACACGGCATCTTTAACTAATGACAATGGCTGTGCAAATACATCAGTTGCAACTAACATCAGCTTTAACGCAATTCCGGATGTAACCATAAGCAGGAGTTCGGATAAAATACTCTGCAGTGGAGAAGAAGTAATACTCACTGCTGTAACCAACCAAGCTGGTACTGATTTCTTTTGGAGTACAGGTGAAACTACTAAAACCATAAAAATTAACAAAAGCGGGATTTATTCTGTCAGCTTTACCAGCACCTCGGGCTGTAAAAGGGAAAGCGAAACAGTTGAGGTAAATGTAAACGAACCGCTTTTGTTATTTCAGCCCGAACAGCTTCGGATTTGTGTGATTGCTAAAGAAAAAGTAACACTTGAAGCGCCCGCAGGGTTTGCCTTTTACATATGGGAAGGCCAAAAGACTTCAAGCCCGTTCTATCAGGTAAACAAGCCAGGGTATTATTCCCTAACTGTTGAAGATATTTATGGCTGCACGAAATCAGTAAATTACTCCGTTATTCAGTATTGTAAAGATATTCTCATTCCAACCGCATTTAGTCCGAACGATGACAATGTGAACGACCTTTGGCAGGTAAGCGGACTTGAAAGCGATCCTCAGAGTAGTATTCAGATTTTTAACCAATATGGAAATATCATTCATACTACTACAGGCAAGGCACCGTTCTGGGATGGAAAAGTAAAGGGAAATCCTGCTAATGTTGGCGTTTATTATTATTTAATAAAATCGAAAAACACTAGTCAAGCTTTAACAGGCACGATTACCTTAATTAGATAAGAAGCCTGTAAATTACTGTTAGGATTGAGGCCAAATCTCGCGGGTTTAAAAAAATGTGAGCTTTAATTTAGTTTGCCCCAAAAGAACCACTGTTTTATGTTAATAAACCTGATAGAACGGAAAGCCCGGAGCGCAGCGAGGACTTGCAGTGATAGCAGGGCTGAACTCCCCGATGAAAACTGAACTGTTCATTTTCAAAAAAACATCAATCACCTTAGCCAACTGAGGGAATCTAAGTGTTTATCAAGTTAAAACCTCGCAGGTTTATTGACTAAATATTCTGCGCGATCACAAAACCACTGGCCCAGGCCCACTGAAAATTATAGCCGCCCAGCCAACCGGTAACATCCAAACATTCGCCGCCAAAAAACAGATTTGGGATTTTTTTACACTCCAGGGTTTTAGAAGAAATTTCATTCGTATCTATCCCGCCGCGCATTACCTCGGCCTTATCGTAGCCTTTATCGCCTGCCGGCTTCACTTTAAAATGATGAATGGTTTGTTCAATTAAATCAATTTCAACCTTTGTTAATGCAGCCACAGGCTTATTTAAAGGTAAAAACTTGCCCAAAGCATCGGTGAACTTTTTCGTATAAATCCGGTTTAACAAGGTAGACAATAAAGTTTTACCGTTTGTTTTCCTTTCCTCATTCAATAAGTCAAACACATTTTGGTGTGGTAGCAGATTCAGGTTGATGGTTTTACCCCTCCTCCAGAAAGAAGAAATCTGCAAAATAGCCGGACCGCTCAATCCCCAATGGGTAAAAAGGATATTTTCTTCGAAAGAAATTTCATCATTGCTTACTTCGCAAAAAACAGCATTGCCAGAAAGTTGTGCAAACCATTCTTCGTCTTTCCCGGTAATGGTTAAAGGCACTAAAGCCGGGGCAGTTTCAACAATTTTCAGATCGTGTTTCCTGGCAAAACGCAAGGCAAAATCAGTTGCGCCCATTTTTGAAATCGGTAAACCTCCGGTAGCAATTACCAGTTTTTCGGCCGTTAAAACAACTGTTTTGCCATTTTTCTCATAACTTACTTTAAAAGAAGCGTCGGGCAGTATTTCAATGTCCTTAACATCAGCATTACACCTGATTTCCTGTCCAAAATCTTCGCAGATGGAAGTAAAAACCTGCACTACATCTTTTGCATTTTTATCATCAGGAAATAATTGTCCCAAAGTTTTTTCTTTGCCTTCAATACCATAAGTTTCAAAAAAACTGATGGTATCGTCGACTGTCCACTGTGTAAAGGCGGATTTAATAAAATGCGGATTCGCTGATATAAACTGCTCAGCAGTTGCAAATTGGTTAGTATAATTACAGCGACCGCCGCCGGAAATCAGAATTTTAGCGCCAGGTTTTTCATTTTTTTCGAGCACAATTACTTTTTTACCCAGATAGCCTGCCTGCACCGCACACATCAATCCACAAGCACCTGCACCAATAATTATTGCATCAGCATTCATCAATAAAATTTATTATGGTTACTTTTGTGCAAAAATAGCATTATTTTCAAGCGCATGGCAAAACAGATTAGCGAATTAAAATTAGGTATTTTAGGTGGCGGACAATTGGGCAGAATGCTCATCCAACAGGCAATTAACTACAACGTAACCACATTGGTTTTAGATCCTGATCCTGATGCTCCCTGTAAACATATCTCAAATTATTTCGAAAATGGCTCTATTACCGATTTTGATACCGTTTATAACTTCGGAAAGAAAGCAGATATTATTACCATTGAAATTGAAAAGGTAAATATTGATGCGCTTGAGCAGCTCGAAAAAGAAGGTAAAAAGGTATTCCCACAATCGAGGGTAATCCGTTTAATCCAGGATAAAGGCGTACAAAAACAGTTTTTTAAAGAAAACGATATCCCTACCTCTCCTTTCCAGATTGTAAATACCAGGGAAGATATGGAGAACAGTCCTTTCCATTTCCCATACATTTTGAAATTGAGAAAAGATGGTTACGACGGTAAAGGGGTGATGAAAATTAATAGTGCTTCCGATTTAGACAAAGCTTTTGATGCACCTTGTATTATTGAAAAACTGGTCGATTTTGATAAAGAAGTTGCGGTAATCGTGGCCCGTAACGCCAATGGCGACATGAAAACCTTTCCGATGGTAGAAATGGAATTTAATCCTGAAGCCAACCTGGTAGAATTTTTGATTTCCCCTTCCACTTTTGCCGAAAGTTTACAGCAAAAGGCAGAAAATATTGCTAAAAATATTGCTTCTGCAATGAACATTACCGGAATTTTAGCGGTTGAGATGTTTGTGTGTAAAGATGGCGAGTTATTGGTTAATGAGGTGGCCCCTCGTCCGCACAATAGTGGCCACCAAACCATTGAAGGCAATTATGTTTCGCAATTTGAGCAACATTTACGCTCCATTTATAATTTGCCGCTTGGCGATACCAGTAGCATTACCAACGCCATTATGATTAACCTGCTTGGCGAAAAAGGTCATGAAGGTGTAGCTAAATATGAAAATTTAGAGAAAATATTAGCTATAGATGGTGTTTATGTTCACCTGTATGGTAAAAAATATACCAAACCTTTCCGCAAAATGGGCCACGTTACCATTGTAGATATAGACAGGGAAAAAGCGATAGAAAAAGCACGTTTCGTACAAAAAACATTGAAAGTAATCGCATAGCCCCCTGGCCCCCTGAAGGGGGAACTAATAGCAGGGTGGAAATGCAAAATGCTTAAAAGAGCACTACAAAATATAAATAAAGATTAAACGATATATATGAACGCTGGAAATTCAAAGTCCCCTTCAGGGGATTTAGGGGCATTAGTAGGAATTATCATGGGCAGCAAATCAGACCTGCCTGTGATGCAAGATGCAGCTGATGTATTAAAAGAATTTGGAATCAATTACGAAATTACAGTCGTTTCTGCGCACAGAACGCCAGAACGCATGTTCAATTATGCTAAAGAAGCACAAGGCCGTGGCTTAAAAGTAATTATTGCAGGTGCCGGCGGCGCTGCCCATTTACCAGGCATGGTGGCTTCTATCACTACCCTACCTGTAATCGGTGTACCGGTTAAATCATCAAATTCTATTGATGGCTGGGACAGTATTTTATCGATTTTACAAATGCCAAATGGTATTCCGGTTGCAACAGTAGCTTTAAATGCGGCTAAAAATGCAGGTTTACTGGCTACTCAGATCTTAGCTACGGCTGATGAATCTTTAACCGTTAAAATGCAGGCTTATAAAGATGAACTGAGGAGGAAAGTAGAAGAGTCTGCAGATAATCTTTAAAATTAATAATCAACACTTAACATGGCGCTCTTAGTTTTTCTCTTTGCTGGATTTATAATCCTCTACAATTTAATTATTAATTTAACCAATTTGTCTAATATCGTCGAATATTGTTTCGAAACCGGATCATTAGATGATTATTGGGATCTTTTTTACAAGGCCTGTATCAGCAGAAGGGCAATTTACAGCAGCATTATTGCTGCAGTTATCGGTTTTTTAACCTTTATTATCATTGCACCCTTTGTAATCATAAAAGGAATCGTTTTAGGCAAAAAAGTAGCTTATGATATCAGTTCCGGTGCCATTTTTAAATATGAAAATTATAACCTGCTCAATACCAAATTTGCCTATACCAATATAGCGCAATTGGGAATTGACCGTTTTGAAAGTACTGCAACCGGAAATCTGGCGGTAGACCTGCCCCTTATTATGGCCTATATAGAGCAAGCTTGCGATACCAATGGCATCAAAATCAAACAGCAACTGATGCAGTATTATGACTTAGTTAACGAGATGCAGGTGCAGGTACCACTTATTATTGAAACGGGCGAAAAAGTGTTTCCTGTGTATTTAATTTACACTGAACAGCATAAAGAATCATTTCAAAAAATTGGACCTTTATTGAAAGAAAATCACTTTGAAAACGCGATATATTTTTCAATTTTAGACATTAATGCTTAGTTTTTAGTCTGTGATATAAATAATGTATATATTAAAGAAAATAATTTTAAGTTAGCATTGATTATATCGATTGTTTCTTTAGTATTTTCTTCTTTATTTTTGATCATTTATGGTGAAATTAATGAATTAATCATCAATAATTTTACCTAAATATTCATTTGGTATTCACTTTTATATACCATGTGGGCAATATCTATATGTACACCCATTTTAATTATAATTTCTCTATCAAGAAAAATTAATAAAGAACGGCATGGAGTTATGTTAATGCAGAAGCAATTATATTATTAATTGTAGCTGGATTTACGACATTGTTAATTCTTTTTTATTACCAAAGATATTAACTCAACACGCCCATCCAACTCCAAACTAATTCAAACTCGGATCCACCGGAAAATTACTGATATGGGCGTATTTGGGTCCTAAGTTTACGATAACATCCCGCCATAGTTTTTCATCATCATTGCTGAAAATAAGCTCAGGATCAAATTTATCGCTCACCATCCACGCATTTTGCTCTATTTCGCGGTCTAACTGGCCTTTGTCCCAACCAGAATAACCCATAAAAAATTTCACTTCATTCTCGCTGATGGCATTGGTATTTAAAAGGATTTTAAGTGTTTCAAAATTTCCACCCCAGTACAAACCATTTCCAATATCTTCTCCACTTTGCAATTTATCATAACACCTATGTATAAAGTGTAAGGTATCCGCAGCAACCGGTCCACCAAAATAAATGTAGTTTTTCGCATCCCATAAATCCTGTATTACATCGTTCAGGATTAAATTTCCTACCTGGTTCAGGATGTAGCCCACCGTGCCATCATCGCCATGTTCGGTTAATAATACCACAGATCTTTTAAAATTGGGATCAGCCATAAAAGGTTCTGAAATGAGCAAGCGGCCGGTTTTTGGTTTTATATTGTTCAGCATGATGATAATCATTTGTTACACCGTAAAAGATGCCTATTTTTGTTGTATGCAAGTTACAAATGAATTTCTACAAAACCTGCGCCAAGATTACAAAAGCGCTTCGCTGGATGAATCTGACGTTGATGAAGATCCGGTTGTCCAGTTTCAAAAGTGGTTTCAGCACGCAGTAGATGCCCAGATATACGAACCCAATGTTATGACCCTGGCTACAGCTGATAAAGCAGGAAGGCCTGATGCGCGTATTGTACTGTTAAAAGGCGTTGATGCAGACGGATTTAGGTTTTTCACCAATTACCTGAGTGCCAAAGGGAAAGAACTTAAACGCAATCCTTATGCCGCTTTGGTGTTTTTCTGGCCGGAACTGGAAAGACAGGTGAGAATTGAAGGAACGGTAGAAAAATTAGATAAAGAAACTTCTGAAGCATATTTTAATACCAGACCAATTGCCAGTCAGATTGGAGCAGTGGTTTCGCCACAAAGCCAAGTAATTCCCGACAGGACATTTTTAGAAGAAAAAGTTGAAGAACTTAAAGCTAAAAGTGCCGATAAGGGTGTTGCTAAACCAGCGCATTGGGGTGGTTATATTGTAAAACCGACAAGGATAGAATTTTGGCAAGGAAGAAGAAGCAGGCTGCACGACAGGATAAACTTCGAACTGATAAAAGGCATCTGGACCAAAACCAGGTTAGCGCCATAAATTGCTTAAAAAAATAAATAGAGATCGGCTATCCAGCAAGATCTCTATTTTAACTAATCATTAACTAACCTAAATTTACTAGGAAGTACCTTTATTAAAACGTCTGCATTTTTACAAATGCTAACGGTAATTTTCTTTATTGTATTAAGCAATCTTATTGCTTTTTTGTTTTTCCTGATGAATCAAAAATCCTCAAAAAAGACATTAAAATGAAGCAGGTATCGATGAATAATTGCTTTGTATCGATAAATAAAACACATCCTAACTTTTACATTTTATTTAACAAAATTTAACTTTATAATTTTGTTAATCAGCATTTTAAAGCATAAACAAAAAGTAAAAATTTAGTTGTAACGGGATACTATTTCGTTGTAATAAGATGCGAAGAATCGTCATTGCGAGAAGGCTTTTTCAGCCGACTAAGCAATCTTTCTTGCAAGAATTACTTGCCGGGAAGATTGCTTAGTTTTACCTCCTCGCAATGAGGAGTTTTTTATTGAGTCTGTTAATGGTAGCTTGTTTAAGGCCTTACATAAAATCAATTTATTTAAAGCGTTTTGACAGGCCCAACGTGACAAGCAGAAATAAATTATTTCTATTAAATTAATTTCCAAACGCTTTTACCTGGCGCTTGCGTATTTGATTACCAAACTTACATCTCTGGTCGTCGAAGTTGGGTTCCACCTGAAATTTAAGGTAAATGTTTTGGTAGCCGGATCGTACCTATTATCCTTACCCGCTAAATTAGCTAATGTTGCATTACCTAAAGAAGTCATGGTAACCAGATTGGTAGCAGGATCAACAGTAGCCCTGAGGTTATCGATACCAGAAACACTTGAAGTTCCGCCTGCCCATCTTAAATTGGTAATTTCAACGGTGGTTGCACTTACCGTACTCAAAGTAAGATTAGGATTGCCGGCCAAACTGCCGCTTAACGCATCATTTGCAGGAACTCCGGGTGCAGTGTACCTGATTACACTACTTCCGGTGCCAACAGAATAGATTCCATCGTAGGCATTTTTTGCATTAATTTTAAATAAACCACTACCATAATTACCACTCACCGTACCGGATGAAGTCGATTTCACTACTACGCCCAACGCATAGCTCTTGCTGAAATCGAAAGCACTGGTTTTAAGTTTAACATGGAATATACCCTGTTTCTGTCCTTTTAGAATGGTAACCGTGTAAGATGGCACAGTGTACAGGCTGGCATCCAGGTTTGTGAGCACAGCAGCAGACGTAGACATTGCACTCACTATTGTAGCATCAAAGCCCAGCGTTACCGTTACATCTTCGGGAGCACCATCTACGCCTGTATAGTTGATCAAAATCGGACAATCAACTTCTGTTACGGCTTCAAAGGATTTAGTTACCGATGCATACGCGGTAGAACTTGTTCTCGAAGGCAGATCGGCCAGTTCTACAATACCGGCAGAACCATTTTCGGCATAAATACCATCCTGCTTGGTGCATGATGAAAAGCCCGCTGCCATTGCCAATAAGGCAAAGCCGATTTTTTTATAATTTTTCATATCTATTTTCATTATCTAAAAATTAGTTGGTGTTAACATCCCAGAAAATTTTTGAAGTATATGCACTCAAACCAGTGGGAACATTTGGATTTAAATTATATTCTGTAGTTGGATACAGGTTTCGTACAGGTAAGCGGTCTGCTGTGGTAGCCGACGATTGCAAGGACACAAAAGTAGTAGTGGCCGACGTGCCTGAAACGGCCGGATAACCAGTTCTTTTATATTCCTGCCAGGCCTCGTAACCGTTTACAAAATTCAGGGCAATGTATTTTTGTGTTATAATGGCTTCTAAACGCTGTGCATTGGTAGTCGCCAGATTATAATTAACCAGATAACTACCTGCATTTGCTGCTTTATAAGCCGCTAAATAAGCATCTAAAACAGTACTTGTAGCTGATGTTGTGGTTGTACCTGATTTTTGCAGGTAATTATATGATGCCCTGATGCCATTGTCGAAATTGGTTGCAGCATCTCCTGATAAAGTATGGCCTTTTAATGCTGCTTCGGCAAGTAAAAAGTAGGTTTCAGCAGCTGGCATAATTAACTGACCCATTACCCTGCTTTTTAGTATTCCCTGAGTTGCAGGAGCACTTAAAGCTGTTCCAACACCGATATACCAGGCCGGGTAGCCCGAAATCCACGAAGGTACATTGCTTTCGTTACCCAATTGATTGGTTGGTGTGGTATTGGCAGCATAATTTTTGTAAATCAGTGCACCACGGGTAGCATCGCTTAGTTTTGTGCCATTATAAAAAGAGAAGATCCATTTTGTTGGAATCTGCTGTGCTGCATACGCGCCATTGCTACCGGTGTAGGTAGAATGATAGGTATTCCAAAGCGGATTTTGGCGCGCACTTGTGCTTACAAAGCCCGGATCGATCAGTACATCACTGGTTAAAAAACCTTCAGCAGAAAATGTACCAAAAGCGGTAGCTGCAAAAGAAGCCAGCGGACCATCTTGCGCCCTTGTTAAAATACGCAGTTTAATGTTGTTTGCAAACTGGATCCATTTGGTAACATCGCCACCAAACATCACATCTGCAGAACCTAAAGCTTTTACCACTGTGCTTGATCCATTTGCTTTAAGCTGTGCAATAGCAGCGTCGATTTCTGTCACCAGGGATTTGTAAATCGTTGCCGCATCATCATAATGTGGCGTAAGGTTATCAACACCAGCCAAACCCTCTGTGTAAGGCACATTGCCATATTCATCTACCAGAATCTGATAGTAATAAGATTTCATTACCCTTGCAACTGCATTAAAGAGTACATATTTGCTTACGCCAGAAGTTGAAGTAATGATATACTGATAACTTCTTAAATCAGAAAATGCGCTATTAAACAGGCCGTTATTTGTTCCTGAGTTCCAGTTATAGGTAAAAAAGGTAGACCCGGAAAAAGAATAACCACCTGCATTAGCCTGATAACCAGCCATCCACGCACCATAATTAAAGTAGGTGATAAAATTTGAGGCCGTATTATTTAGGGTAGCCGGCAAAACCAGTTCTGGTGAAGAAGAGGTTGCCGAATTGGTATTTTCGTTGATATCCAGGTAACTCTTTTTACAGCCAGGAGCAGCAAAAATGATGGTTAAAAGGACAGTTAATTTTAAAAATCTTTTCATAATTCTTGTCATTAGAAAGTTAATGATATAGTTCCACCATAATACCTTGTTGGAGGCGTTTGCGATAATGAAGTAATCCCCACCGCGTTACTGTCTGATCCGTTATTACTGTAATCAGGATCGGCATATTCGTTCGATTTTGGTAACCAGATAAACAAGTTTCTACCTTGCGCACTGATGGTGGCCGACTTAATAAATTTCACATTCCGCAATACCGAAGAAGGAAGTTTATAGGCAAGGGCAAGCTCCCTCAGTTTCCAATAATTACCCGAGTACACATAATTGCTGGTTACACCAGAATATAAACTGCTGCTGGTCCAGAAACCTGCACCACCATCTGATACCGTAACACTGTTATTGGCTACATAAGTTCCGCTGGCCGAATCGTAGTACGATGAATTAGGAAAAACAAATTTCTCTCTGTTGTAATAAGCACTTCTGGCCGATGAACCAGAGAAATCGTAAGTAGAACCTGCGGTGCTGTACTGAACATAGTTCGACCTGTATTCAAACAAGCCAGATAGGGTTAAGCTTTTGTAAGAAAGCTGAAAATCAAGCCCCAACCTGTTCTTTGGAATGGTATTACCTAAAATATTACCGGTTGTTGTTCCTACCGGATAACCTGTGTTTTTATCAACCACTACCCTGCCTTCCGAATCGCGGATATAATCAGACCCAATGATTACCGGATATACATTACCAACCTGTCCGAAAATGGTCGAACTGTTACTTACACCAATGCGGGTTAAATCGTTTGATAATGAAACCAGTTTATTATTGTTGTAAGTGTAGTTGCCACCAAGGGTTAATTTCCAGTCGCCTTTTCTTATTGGTGTAAAATGCAGGGCAGTTTCCAGTCCTTCATTGGTTAACTCTCCTGTATTCAACAGATAATAACTATAGCCCGTAGTAACCGGAACACCGGCGGTAATGGCTTGTCCGGTAGAGCTGGTATTGTAATAGGTTACCGTTCCATCAATTAAACCTTTAAATAACCTGAAATCTACACCACCCTCATAACCTGTAGTAATTTCTGGCTTCAGATTATTAGAAACTAAAGTATTATTAGGAGTATAACCTGTACCGTAACCATAACCTGTTTGAGAATCGAAGGTAGATTGCAACGAGTAAGCGCCACCGTTTGTAGTATTACCCACGTTTACGTTACCTACTTTCGAAACCCCTGCCCGGATTTTCAAATAATCAATAACCTTACTGTTTTTCAGGAAGCTAAAAGCATCAGTCGGGATAAACGACACATCTGCTGCAGGATAGAAAAACGACCTGTTCGCTGGTGCCAGTACCGAAACCCAATCGTTCCTGCCTGTTACGTGCAGGTAAAGGTATTTTTTATAACCCACAGTTACATCGGCCCATACCCCGTATTGACGCGTATTGTAATTGGCCTCTCCTGCAGATGGCGTTCCGGTAATGTTACCTAAATTATACAGTTCACTTACCTGCAAACCACTGCCTGAAGCATTCAGATCTTTGTATGTATAACTTTTTAAAGAGGTTCCAAGCAAGGCATTGAAAGAGAAATCTTTCACATCTTTTTTAATATTGGCAAAAAAGTCGGTACTAAAGTTACTCGTATTCAGCATTTCATCACTTACACCACTGCTCTGGTTTGTTTTGGCCGAATGATCTAAAGTGTATTGCGTGTAATTATAACCTGTAGTACTATTTTTGTTCCTGTAGTAACGGTTAGAGATAGCTGCCCTGTAGGTAAAATCCAGCCAGTCAGCCGCTTTATATTTCAACTCCAGTAATCCCGTCAAATAATCGTTGGTGGTATTTTGCCTGTAATTATCTATAGACCAGTAAGGATTTTTATAATAGTCGTTGTAATAACTATCAGGATTGCCCCAACCCGCTGCATCCTGCCAGTTTGAATACGACAGTAAAGGTATCTGTGCAGGTGTATTTAACAGGTTATCATAAACTGTAGAAGTTGCACTGGTAATGTCGTATTTATTCTGGGTATAACTGGCATTATAATTTGCCGAAAACCTTTTGGTAAAATTGCGCGAACCGTTAAACCTTAAAGCCGCTCTTGTGTATTTATCCTTTGGTGTGGTTCCTGATCCATCTAAATACTGGGCAGATAAATAAGTAGATGATTTCTCATCAGCTGATGAAATCGAAAAATCGGTTTGGTTAGATACACCTGTTTTCCAGAAATCGTATTTATCATCAGTAGCCGAATAAGGCGTATATTGTTGCGCACCACTTTCGGTTACACGGCCAATTGCCCTTAAAGTTCCATCAAATGCAGGGCCATACTGCTGGTTTTCAATCGGATCGTACACCTGAGCGCCAGAGGTAGAACCTGATCCGAAGCGGTTCTGCAACAACGGGTAATAGCTCACCTGTTCCAATACCGTGGTGTTAGCTACTTTGATTACCGGCGTTCCGATTTTACCTTTTTTAGTGGTGATGATTAAAGCACCGTTGGATGCATCCGAACCATACAACGCGGCTCCGCTTGCGCCATTTAGTACGGTGATATCATCAATGTCATCGGGATTCAGATTTCCCAGAATAGCATTTGGTACCACAGCACCATCCAACACAATAAGCGCCTGGTTATTACCGGTAATGGAGCGGTTACCCCTTAATACCAAACGGTAACTTGGGTTTACGCCACTACCAACGGCATTAATCTGCAAACCCGGTACTTTACCTACCAAACCTCCGGCAATGGTTGGCGATTTACCAGCCGTTAACGATTCGTTATCTATTCTGGTAGAAGCATATCCCTGCTCCCTGGCTGTTCTTTTAATACCGCCGGCTGCAATTACCACTTCATCCAGACTGTTAACATCAGATTCGAGTGTAACATCAATGTTTTTGGCATTTACATTCTGTTCTCTTGTTTTGTAACCGATAAAAGTAAATACAAGGGTTTGAACACCCGATGATACTTTGATGGAATAAACTCCGTTGGCGCCAGTGGTTACGCCATTACTTGTTCCTTTCACTTTTACACTCACCCCGGGCAGCGGTAAGCCGTCTTCTTTGGCCGATACCACCCCGGTAACGGTTCTTTCCTGCGCCGAAACCCTGGTTACGAGCAAAACAATAAAGAACAACAAACACTTTAGTAGTTTTCTTTTCATTTACGTTTTTAGTTTAATAAGTTAATAATGTGTCTGAAAAATTAATCACAACAAGAATCGCAACAGCAGCCAACGCCCGGCTTTAATTGAAACATGTAAAATGGTTAGTTAAATTTTTCACCATACACGGAAACTGAGAGAAGATCCGGTTCGTTACGAACAAATGCGGTGATTAATAATTCAGCCTCTAATAAAAAAGAATGCCAACAACTAAAATTTTAAGAAACGACGAAATGAGATTTTGTATCGATAAACCATTTTAACAATGTTAAATGACACTTTTTAATAAAAAAATTGAATATTTTTTATTAACAGATAAAAAAAGACACAAAAACCCAATATTTATACCCAAAATCGCAAATAAAAATAAATACAAAACCAAAAACATCAAAAAAAACACAAACAAAACCTAAAACCAGCTTTAAAACTAAAATCAACCCGAAAAAGAGAATAATTCTCGCATCAAAACCTTTAAACCGACTTAATTTTATAATGGGCAAAGATTAACAGAACTCAGATACAAATAAGTAAATTCGCTTTTTTAAATCCGTTAAAAGATGAAACAAATCGCAGTTATAGGATCTGGTACCATGGGAAATGGCATTGCCCATACCTTTGCACAATTTAATTACCAGGTAAACCTGATCGACATTAACCAATCTGCTTTAGATAAAGCCATAGAAACGATTGGAAAAAACCTCGACAGGCAAGTTGCCAAAGGGACTTTAACCGAAGAACAGAAAACAAATACGCTTCAAAACATTAGCACCTGCACTTCTATAAAAGATGGTGTTCAACATGCCGATTTAGTGGTAGAAGCTGCAACCGAAAATGTAGAACTGAAGTTAAAAATCTTTAAAGATTTAGATGAACATGCTCCGGCTCATGCCATTCTCGCCTCCAATACTTCGTCCATTTCCATTACACAGATTGCTGCGGTAACCAGCCGGGGCGATAAAGTAATAGGCATGCATTTTATGAATCCTGTTCCGGTAATGAAACTGGTTGAAGTCATCCGCGGTTATGCCACCAGTGATGAAACCACCAGCACGATCATGTCGCTTTCTCAAAGCCTGGAAAAAGTACCTGTAGAAGTAAACGATTACCCTGGTTTTGTGGCCAACCGCATTTTAATGCCCATGATTAATGAAGCCATTTATACCCTTTATGAAGGCGTAGCCGGTGTGTATGAGATTGATACTGTAATGAAATTAGGCATGGCTCACCCGATGGGGCCTTTACAATTGGCCGATTTTATCGGACTGGATGTTTGTCTGGCCATCCTTAAAGTATTACATGATGGTTTTGGAAACCCGAAGTATGCGCCATGCCCTTTACTGGTAAATATGGTTGCTGCAGGTAAAAAAGGTGCCAAAAGCGGCGAAGGCTTTTATCAATATACCGCAGGATCAAAAGAGCTGGTTGTTTCGGATAAATTTAAAAAATCCTAATTTTTTTAGCATTTAATTTTATATTTGCTGTATGAATGAGCATCTGGATCCTGAAGCAAACAACTTAACCCCTACCGATCGTGATATTGAAAGGGTGTTGAGGCCGCAGGCTTTTGAGGATTTTACGGGACAGGAAAAAGTGATGGAGAACCTGAAAATTTTCGTTCAGGCGGCGAAACTCCGTGGTGAGGCTTTAGATCATGTGCTTTTACATGGCCCTCCGGGATTGGGCAAAACCACCCTATCCCATATCATCGCCAACGAAATGGCTACCGGAATTAAGGTAACTTCTGGTCCTGTTTTAGATAAACCCGGCGATTTGGCGGGGCTGTTAACCGGTCTTGATGAAGGAGATATTCTTTTTATTGATGAGATTCACCGCCTTTCGCCCCTGGTAGAAGAATATCTTTATTCGGCCATGGAAGATTTTAAGATCGATATTATGCTCGAAACCGGTCCGAATGCCCGTTCAGTACAGATATCGCTTAATCCTTTTACCCTTGTTGGTGCAACAACGCGTTCCGGCTTGTTAACCGCTCCTTTGAGGGCACGTTTCGGAATTAATGCCCGCCTGGCGTATTACGACGCTAAACTACTGACTACCATAGTTTTACGTTCATCCGAAATATTAAAAACCCCCATCAGTGATGAGGGTGCTTATGAAATTGCCCGCCGTAGCCGCGGTACACCACGTATTGCCAATGCACTTTTACGCAGAACGAGGGATTTTGCGCAGATTAAAGGAAATGGAAACATCGATACCGAAATTGCCCGTTACGCTTTAGATGCGCTGAATGTAGATGAACACGGTTTAGATGAAATGGATAACAGGATTCTGGTTACCATTATCGATAAGTTTAAAGGTGGCCCGGTGGGTTTAAAAACCATTGCAACGGCCGTTGGAGAAGATGAAGGCACTATCGAAGAGGTTTACGAACCATTTTTGATTCAGGAAGGGTATATTATGCGTACTTCACGCGGCCGTGAGGTTACAGAAGCCGCATATAAACATTTAAAGAAGAACTATCCGGGGCAAACAGGGAAGTTGTTTTAATAACTTTGCAATCCCTGGTTAGGTCGTTATTTCGACTGGAGTGCAACGGAATGGAGAAATCTATTTACCTGAATTTAAAGAAGAATTATCCGGGGCTAAAAGGGAAGTTGTTTTAATAACTTTGCAATCCCTGATTAGGTCGTCATTTCGACTGGAGTGCAATGGAATGGAGAAATCTATTTACATGAATTTTAAGAAATTATCCGGGGCAAACAGAAGTTGTTTTAATAACTTTGCAATCCCTGATTAGGTCGTCATTTCGACTGGAGTGCAACGGCATGGAGAAATCTATTTACTGAATTTTAAGAAAAATTATCCAGGCAAACAGGGAAGTTGTTTTAATAACTTTGCAATCCCTGGTTAGGTCTTCATTTCGACTGGAGTGCAACGGATTGGAGAAATCTATTTAGCTGAATTCAAAGATCTCTCCACTGCGGTCGAAATGACGAAAACACTAAGAAATATCTACTTAGCCCCGCCCTTCAGTTCGATGCATTATACTAAAAATAAAATCCATTTGAACATTTATGCCCTTTCTGTGTTCAATACTATAGAAATCAAACATTATGAATATTGAATTACGTAAGCTAACGCTCGAGGATTACGCAGACTTAAAAGAATCTATGCTTCAGGCATACGACAGTATGGGCGGTTCCATCTGGCCAAAATCAAGCATCGCTAAACTTTTAAATATATTTCCTGAAGGACAGCTTTGTATCGCCGTTGACGATAAAGTAGTCGCCTGCTCATTGGCTATTATTGTAGAATATGATGAATATGGAGACCGCCACACCTACAAACTGATTACAGGTGATTATTCTTTTTCCACACATGATCCGAACGGGGATACGCTGTACGGGATCGAGATTTTCGTTCACCCCGAATTTCGTGGTTTGCGTTTAGGAAGACGGCTATATGAAGCCCGGAAAGAGCTTTGCGAAAGCTTAAACCTTAAAAGTATTATTGCGGGTGGCAGGATTCCCGGATACCATGAATATGCAGATCGACTTAGTCCACGACAATACATTGATAAGGTAAAATCTAAAGAAATTTACGATCCAACGCTTACCTTTCAGATTTCCAATGATTTCCACGTTAGAAAAGTATTGAAGAACTATTTACCCGGCGATAGAGAATCAAAAGAATATGCCACGTTAATTGAGTGGAACAATATTTATTATCAGGGTATTGATGCTTCTGCCCGTTCTGCAATGACCATTCGTTTGGGTTTGGTACAATGGGAAATGCGTTTATTTCCTAATATGGATGCCTTTTATGAACAGGTAGAGTTTTTTGTAGATGCACTGAGTGGTTACAAATCGGATTTTGTGATGTTTCCGGAGTTATTTAATACGCCCTTGCTCCAGCCTTACAATCACCTGCCAGAAATTGAGGCCATGCGCAAGCTTGCCGAAAAAACGGAAGAAATTGTACAGAAAATGCACGAATACTCATTAAGTTATAATACCAATATCATTACCGGCAGCATGCCGCTGATTGAGGACGGTAAACTTTACAACGCCACTTATCTTTGCCATCGCACGGGTAAAATAGATGAATACAGGAAAATCCACATTACCCCTAACGAGCAGAAATACTACGGAATGATTGGCGGAGATAAGGTTCAGGTTTTCGATACCGACTGCGGCAAGGTGGGTATTTTAATCTGTTACGATGTAGAATTTCCTGAATTAAGCCGCATTTATGCCGATCAGGGCATGCAGATTCTTTTTGTCCCGTTTTTAACAGATACCCAAAATGGCTATACCCGTGTTCGTCATTGTGCACAGGCCAGGGCAATAGAAAATGAATGTTATGTAGCCATTGCCGGCTGTGTGGGTAATTTACCAAAGGTGAATAATATGGATATCCAGTTTGCGCAATCGGCAGTTTTCACACCATCTGATTTTGCTTTCCCAACAAATGCCATTAAAGCAGAAGCTACGCCAAATACAGAAATGGTTCTGGTAGTAGATGTTGATTTACATTTACTCGACGAATTGCATCATTACGGAACTGTAAAAGTATTAAAAGACCGGAGGAAAGACCTTTACCAGGTTAAACTCTTAAAATAACAGCCATAAAAAATGCCGGTCAAATTAATGAGCCGGCATTTTCATTTTAATCTAAAGCTAATTACTTTCTCATTATAAACCATATAATCAGGCCAATAATTACGGCGATTGGCAATACCCATTTCAAGGCTTGTCCGGCGCCGTTTTCATCCTTTTCGGTTACCGCTGGTTTAGCTGGTCCCGGGTCTTCTTTATGACTTTCGTAATCTTTTTCAATCGGCTTCGGAGCTTCTCCTGATTCCGTATGTTGTGGATTGATGTTTTCCATATCTTATCTTTAAAAAGCCCTTCCTTTCAGCTGAAATCCAGATCAGGAAGTGCGATAATCAATTAATTTAGTTTCTGTATTTAGAACAAGTGATTAATGAAAATGTTTTAAATCCTAAGCCTTATCTTTGTAGTCCGGTGTATAACAATTCTGCAAAATATAGCCAGTTGATTAAAGATGAAGCCCTTCGTTTGGGTTTTATGGCTTGCGGCATTTCCAAGGCTGAATTTCTGGAAGAAGAGGCGCCAAGGCTCGAAAAATGGCTCAATCAAAATCATCACGGAGAAATGAAATACATGGAAAATTATTTCGATAAACGCCTTGATCCTACACTTCTGGTTGAAGGCGCCAAATCGGTAATTTCCTTATCTTTAAATTATTACACCGAAGAAAAACAGTCAGATCCGGATGCACCAAAAATTTCAAAATATGCTTACGGACAGGATTACCACACGGTAATTAAAGATAAACTGAAAGCCCTCACCCATTTTATTGAGGAGAACATCGGCGAGGTTTCGGGAAGGGCTTTTGTAGATTCTGCTCCTGTTTTAGACCGTGCCTGGGCAAAAAAATCGGGCATTGGCTGGATCGGGAAAAACTCCAACCTGATCAGCAAAACCAATGGTTCTTTTTTCTTCCTTGCAGAACTGATTGTTGACCTCGAACTGGATTACGACCATCCTTACCAGGCCGATTATTGCGGAAGCTGTACGCGTTGTTTAGATGCCTGCCCTACTGATGCGATCATTGCGCCGCAAGTGGTAGATGGAACCAAATGTATCTCTTACCTTACCATTGAGCTCAAAAATGAAATTCCCAATGAGTTTAAAGATAAAATGAGCAACTGGATGTTCGGTTGTGATATCTGCCAGGATGTTTGCCCATGGAACCGATTTTCAAAAGCACATAATGAAGATGCTTTTAAACCTGAAAGCGGACTGCTGGATTTAAGTGCGAAAGATTTAACAGAAATTACGGATGATATATTTAAAAAGATTTTTAAAGGATCGGCCGTAAAACGCACCAAATTTGCAGGACTTAAAAGAAATATTGATTTTCTGAAACCTGAATAGTAGTAGCCTTTTTATCAAACAGAGCGTAGTCAAAAACTTTTATTATTGCGTAAAAATGGTTTTCGACTACGCTATCATTAACAAATTCTAATAGAATGGTCGTCATCTCGACTGTAGTGCAGTCCCGAACGTTCGGGAAAAAGATCTTTGGGTAAAGTTATTTAAATTTAAAAGATTTCTCCACTGCGGTCGAAATGACGATACTTCGGGCAAGTTTTCAAAACCTGACTTCTGTAATTCTACTATAAAGTATCCATATCAATTACGAAACGGTATTTAACATCACTGGCCAATACACGCTCGTAAGCTTCATTCACATAGTTGATATTAATCACTTCCACATCCGAAACTATATCATGTGCGGCACAAAAATCAAGCATTTCCTGTGTTTCTTCAATACCACCGATACTCGAGGCCGTTAAAACCCTGTTTCCGTGCATTAAACCTGAACCCGGAAATTTTATAGGTTCTGCGGGAATTCCTACACAAATGTGTACCCCGTTTACATTTAACAATTTGAAATACATCTCATAATCGTGTGGTGCAGATACCGAATCGATAATGAAATCGAAATGTTTGGCATATTGTTTCAATTGCTCCGGATCTTTGGTGATTACAAAATTATGTGCACCTAAATTTCTGGCATCAGCCTCTTTTGATGGAGAAGTACTTAAAACCGTTACTTCGGCACCAAAGGCAACCGCAAATTTAACGGCCATGTGGCCTAAACCACCCAAACCTAAAACTGCAACTTTATGGCCTTTTGTAATCCCCCAACGCTTAATCGGCGAATAAGTAGTAATACCTGCACACAATAACGGTGCAACACCTGCTAAAGGTAATTTATCTGAAACATGCACTACAAATTCTTCGGTACAAACGATTTTGTTCGAATAACCGCCATAGGTTGGTGTGGTTTTATCGCGTTCAACACTATTGTATGTCCAAACAGTTTCGCCTTTTTCGCAAAACTGCTGCTGACCGCCTTTGCAGGTAGGACATTCTTTACAACTATCTACCATACAGCCAATACCTGCCAATTCGCCCACTTTAAATTTCGTAACCTCCGATCCTACTTCGGTAATGCGGCCAACAATTTCATGTCCCGGAACCATCGGATACCTTGCTGGTCCCCATTCGCTCCTTACCTGATGGATATCAGAATGGCAAATACCACTAAATAAAATTTCTATTAATACATCTTTCGGCCCAACATTCCTTCTATCGAAATTCCATGGAGCCAATTTATCGGTTTGGCTGTGCACAGCATATCCTTTTGCAGCTATCATATCTATTTTAAATTTTGTTCAAAGCTAGAAGATTAAGTATTATCCTTTGTCAGCGCGGGTTCATTTCGGCAGGTGCCATCTAGTTGCAATTACGCTATTACATGCAAATATCGCAGGTTTAAAATTTATAGTGATTTTCTTAATTGTTCAAAAATGGCTAATATTTCCAGAAAATGTAGGGTTCGGTTTTCCATAGAAATCTTTAGTCCCGCTCTATGCTAAGTTCCGATGAAAAATCGGAATACCGCTTTCGATCGGGTTTATATACTATGGATACTGCACAAACCTAAGCCAACACCTTATCTGGCGTAATCGGCAAGGTTCTGATCCTTTTACCAGTGGCATTAAACACTGCATTGGCAACCGCTGCAGAAAAACCGATCAACGCAATTTCGCCCATTCCTTTTGCACCCATCGGGTTGATATATGGATCTGGTTTATTGATAAAATTGACGTCAATTTCCGGCACATCAGCATTTACCGGAACATGATAATCGGCAAAATTGTTATTGATGTATCTTCCATAGCGGTGATCGATAATAGATTCTTCTGTTAAAGCCATACCAATACCGCCTACCGCACCGCCCAGCATCTGGCTCCGCGCTGTTTTCGGACTCACAATCGTACCCGAATCGCCAACGGAAACGATTTTGCTCATTTTTACCACTCCGGTTAAAGCATGAACTTTTACCTGCACAAAGTGGATCGAAAAGGAATACATCGAATAATTATCCTTTTCCTTACCGCTCTGGCTTTCTTTAGTCACCTCTATAGAAGGTAAATTGTTCTTTTTTAATACCTCCACAAAATTAGCAGTGGCATCCATATTCGAATTTGCTGCCAGTTCTGCAATTGCCGATTTCAAAGCCACACAAACATCATTTACAGCAGATCCGACGGTAGATAAGGTAGCTGAACCACCCTGACTAGGTGCAGGAGGTAAAGAAGAATCGCCCAGTTCGAAAGTAATTTTATTCACCGGAATTTTCATCAGTTTATTGGCAATTAACGTCATACCGGTACCAGTTCCCGGACCAATATCGCTTGTTGCACTTTGTAAAAGCAGCGATCCATCTGCCTTTAATATGCCTTTAACGCTGGCCTTACCCCTGTTGGCATTAAATACACCAACACTTACTCCATAACCCGTTTGCCATGGCCCTTCAACCAAACTACCCGGTTTATTTTTACGGTTGCTCCAGCCAATTTTTTCGGCACCGATTTTATAGGCTTCCTTAATATTCTTACTTGAGAAAGGTTTATTTTTTTGTTGGTCGGTTTCTGGATCGTTTTTGATCCTAAAATCCAGCGGATCCATATCTAAAGCATGTGCCATTTCATCGATGGCACTTTCCAAAGCAAAAGCTCCGGTTGCTTCACCAGGACCACGCATCCAGATCGGCACGCCCAAATCAACCGGAACAATGGCGTAAGAAGTATTTACATTATCGCATTGATACATAAATTTCGCCATGTTTACCACGCCTTCGGTAAAGTTCTCGTAAGTAGAAGTTTCGCCATAGGCACGATGGGTGATACCCGTTAATTTACCGTCTTTATCTGCACCCAAACCAATGGTTTGGATCGCTGCCGGCCGGTTACCCACCATGGTAAACATTTGCATCCGCGTAATTACCACCTTTACTGGTTTACCGATATGTTTGGAAGCCATTACCGTTGCAATTTCCAATGGCCAGGTACGCAAAGCCATACCGAAACCACCACCAACAAACTCCGAGTTTACCTGTATATTTTCCATCGGAATTTTAAAAACATTGGCAATAGTACCCTGAGTAGCTTTTACACCCTGGGTTTTGGCATAAACCGTTACCTGGTTATTCGGACGCCAATCGGCAATAATCCCATGCAATTCCATTGGATTATGCGTTTCTATGGGAAGAAAATACCGTTCTTCGAGTTTTACTTCGGCAGTTTTATAAGCATTTTCCACACCCCGTTTATAGTCGGCCTGCCCTTGTAGTTTTTTTGCCTTCGGATCTTTTAAGGCCTTTGCAAAATCCGTATTAAATTCTTCTTTTGCATAAGTTGCTTTCACCAGAGAGGCCGCATAAGTAGCCCTTTCGAAGGTATTGGCCACTACGATAGCAATCGGTTGTCCGTTGTAAAATATCTTATCAGTATAAAATATCTTCATCTGCGGACCACCTTCCTGCTCGTAAGCAGTTGCCGATGGTTTATTTAAATGCGAAACCACAGCAATTACGCCAGGTGCATTTTCTGCAGCTTTTGTATCGAGTCCGGTAATTTTTCCTTTAGTGATTGTACTGGTTACCAATACCCCATAAGTTAAGCCGGGGAGTTCGTATTCTGCAAAATATTTAGCTTTTCCCGTAACTTTTAAAATGCCATCTACGCGGTCGGTATCTTCTTTTAACATGCGCTTTTCCATAATTAAGCTTTCGATTTTGCAAGATTTAACGCCTCGATAATTGTATTGGGTGCCAGTTTAAGCTTGAAATTGTTTTCACCAAAACCTTTAGCACCCGTCATGGCCAGTTCTGCTGCCTTTTCGAAATTCGACGAGGTGGCTTCTTTTCCTTTAAGGAAATTTTCGGATGCCGTTAAACGCCATGGTTTATGCGCCACACCACCCATAGCCAAACGGATGTCGGTAATTTTGTTATTGTTCAATTCAAAAGCAACTGCAACCGAAACGAGTGCAAAAGCATAAGAAGCACGGTCGCGTACTTTTAAGTAATGGTAGTTTTTAGCGAGATTATTCACCGGTATTTCCAGTCGGATAATCATTTCATCTGCTTTGAGGTTATTGTCTAGCTGTGGGGTATCTCCCGCCAGGCGGTGGAAATCTTTAAAAGCTATTTTCCGCTCGCCTTTGCTATTGGCCAGCACCACTTCGGCATCTAAAGCGGTTAAGGCAACACACATATCGCTCGGATGTACGGCAATGCATTTTTCGGAAGTACCAAAAATGGCATGCATACGGTTAAAACCTTCCATTGCGCCACAACCTGTACCCGGCTGACGTTTATTGCAGGGCATTTCGGTATCGTAAAAATAACCACAACGCGTACGCTGCATCATATTTCCTCCTACCGTGGCTACATTCCGCAATTGCGCCGAAGCACCGGCCTGCAAAGCCCACGAAAGCAATGGCAGTTTTTCTTTGATCAAAGCATGATCTGCAACCGCAGTATTGGTAGCCAAAGCCCCAATGTGGATTTTATTTCCAATCTGTTCGATCTGTTTTAAGGGAATGTGATTAATATCAATCAGCTTTTCGGGTGCGGTAACACCTCTTTTCATCAGGTCGATCAGGTTAGTACCGCCAGCTAAAAATTTAGCACTTTTATCTTTTAGCAATAGCGCAATGGCCGATTTGGCCGAGGTTGTTCTTAAATATTGAAAATTGATCATACGTTTGCCCCTCCTTCCTTCACATCCACAATGGCATCAACAATATTCGGGTAGGCACCGCACCTGCAGATGTTGCCACTCATGTATTCGCTGATTTCGGCCCTAGAACTTGTGTGTCCTTCGCGGATGCAGGCCACCGCCGACATAATCTGTCCGGATGTGCAATAACCGCATTGAAAACCATCATGTTTGATGAAAGCGGCCTGCATCGGATGTAAGGTATCTCCATCGGCCAGACCTTCTATCGTGGTAATTTTCTTTCCTTCGTTCATCACCGCTAAGCTTAAACATGAATTTACCCTTTGCCCATCAACGTGTACGGTGCAGGCACCGCACTGACCATGGTCGCAGCCTTTTTTGGTTCCCGTTAAATGGAGTTCTTCGCGCAGGTAATCCAAAAGGGTTACCCTTGGCTCAACTGATGCTTTATATGCTTTATTATTTACAGTCAGATTTAGTGGAATTTTCTCAAAAAGCTCGGCGAAACGTTCATCGGCATTGTTTTCAGCTGCTTTAACCGCGATGCCCGGCGTTAAGGCAATAGCCGTAATTACGGAACTTTTTTTAAGGAAATCGCGTCTGCTATCGCCCTGATTTGGTTTTTGATCAGAAGGTTTCATAATTGAATGAGATTAGCTTTAGGATGTTTTTCTAAGTTCGTAATTCTATAACTCAAATGGTAGTAAATCAGAAATTTAGAATTATTCTATCTAACAATATTTAAGATAACTCACTAGAAATAAATCATTAACAAAATAATTTCCATAATGTTCATCCAATTTATATTTTTATAAAATGGACAATGTAAAACCACTCCCCGATTTAACCGCAGAAGAACAACGCGTTTTAGGCGCTTTAATAGAAAAAAGCCGGACCACGCCCGATTATTATCCGATGACTTTGAACAGTTTAACGGCTGCCTGTAACCAAAAAAGTTCCAGGAATCCTGTAGTAAATTACGATGAAGAAACCATTACATTAACCTTAAACCAGCTTAAAATAAAAGGACTGATTTCAACCGCAACCGGCGGATCAAGTCGTGCAACTAAATACAAGCATAATCTGGCGATAGTTTATCCGTTATTGCCTTCAGAACTGGCTATTATCTGTCTTTTACTTTTGCGCGGGCCTTTAACTCCTGGAGAAATTAACAGCAACTCGGGCCGTTTATACGAATTTGAAAGCATAGAAGAAGTACTGGAGCAGCTTCAGAAACTATCCGATGATGAACCCGCATTTGTAAAACAGCTGGCTAAAAAAGCCGGACAAAAGGAAGCCCGCTTTGTTCACCTTTTAGGCGAGCAGGCAGAAACCACCACCGAAACAGAAACCGAAACCCTTGCAGCACCAACTTTTGATACCACAGCATTGGAAAACCGTATTGAAAAACTGGAATTAGAAGTAGAGGAGTTAAAAGAGCTGGTCAATTTGTTGATGGATAAGTAGGTTCAGTGGTTCATTAGTCATTGGTTTATTGGTTTGCTACCCCTAAACCAACTCCGTCATTCCGAGCGGAGCGCCCCTAAAAGCCGTCATTTCGAGCGGAGTGCAACGTAGTCGAGAACCCGAAGGCTCAGCGAAGCTAAATCTGTCTCGGAATAGATCTCTCTCCCGAACCTTCGGGACTGTGCTCCAGTCGAGATGACGACGCCTTTATTCCGTGTTTTCAGTGTCTCCGTGGCAAAAACAAATGGCAAAAAAGGTCTTAGCGAGACGCTAAGACCAGTAAAGTGCTAAACCATATTATATTCGTCATTTCGAGCGAAGTGCAACACAGTCGAGAAATCTGTCCTGAAATAGATCTCTCCGTTCCGCTTTGCTCCAGTCGAGATGACGACCCGATTTATACTAACGTAAACAAAAAAGGTCTTAGCGAGACGCTAATACCAGTAAATATAGCTCTCTCTCCCGAACCTTCGGGACTTTGCTCCAGTCGAGATGACGACACCTTTATTCCGTGTTTTCGCGCCTCCGTGGCAAAAACAAAACTTAACAAAAAAGGTCTTAGCGGGACGCTAAGACCAGTAAATCACTTTAATCTATAAACCTAAATTAAGCCTCATACTTTTTAAAAATCGTACTCGCAGTATGTCCGCCGAAACCAAAAGTGTTGTTTAAAACATAATTGATTTCTTTTTTAATTGGTTCGCCCAGCACAATATTTAATCCTTTCGGGATATTTTCGTCGAGATTTTTTGTATTAATGGTTGGAGGAATCACATTATCCCTGATTGAAAGAATACTAATCAAACTTTCAACGGCTCCTGCTGCGCCTAATAAATGGCCAGTCATCGATTTAGTAGCTCCAATTACCACAGGTAAGCCATTAAAAACAGTATTAATACCATTTAATTCGCTTAAATCGCCCAATCCGGTTGAAGTAGCATGTGCATTGATATAATCGATTTTATCAGCTGTAATATCGGCGTCTTTTAGTGCACTTCTCATGCCCAAAGCTGCTCCAATTCCATCCGGAGGTGTTCCGGTTAAGTGGTAGGCATCAGCTGCCATTCCACCGCCAACAATTTCAGCATAAATATGAGCACCACGTTGTAAAGCATGCTCCAGCTCTTCCAAAACCAAAGCTCCGGCACCTTCACTCATCACAAAACCGTCCCTGTCCTTATCGAAAGGTTTAGAAGCGCCCTGAGGGTCTTCGTTATTTTTCGACAATGCCTGGGCTGCATTAAATCCACCAACTGATGATTTTGTTAAAGCCGCTTCCGAGCCTCCGGCAATCATTACACTTGCCTTTCCTAAACGGATGGTATCAAACGCATTGATAATTGCTGTGTTTGATGATGCACAAGCCGAAACCGTGCAATAATTTGGTCCGCGAAGTTTATGACGGATGGAAATCGCCCCGGCAGCGATATCCACGATCATTTTCGGAATGAAATAAGGATTGAACCTTGGTGTTCCATCTCCGGCATGAAATTCTTCCAGTTGCGCTTCAAAAGTACCGATACCGCCATTTCCGGTTGCCCAGATTACCCCAACTTCTGCTAGTTGATCGTCGTTCATTGTACTGAAATTCAATCCTGCATCTTTTATCGCCTGATCGCTCGAGCCGATGGCGTACTGCGTAAAAAGATCGTACTTTTTAATTTCTTTTTTCTCCAGGTATTCTTCAGGATTAAAATCCTTTACTTCACCTGCAAATTGTGTTTTAAATTTGCTTGAATCAAATTTTGTAATGGGGCCAATGCCACTTTTACCAGCTAAAATCTGTTGCCAAAATTGCTCAACAGTATTGCCAAGCGGGGTTATAGCACCTAAACCTGTAACTACTACTCTTTTCATTTTATGTTTTTTAGTCACTAAGCCCAAATAATTAGACCATATAATATGCCTGATCATTCGAGTTTTACACTTATTGCCGCGAAAGTAAGCATTCTTGCGGTGAAAAATGTCATAATAAAAGCAAAGGAAAATCCTTGCCGGTCTGTTCTCCGTTAATGTTGGACCGAATCAATATTGGCTTTTCTGCTGGCATTCATTACGTTTAATGCATCAACCGGCGATTGCCTGAACAGTTCGTAAATCTTAGCTGTATCACCCACCCTGATCTCATATTCATCATTGGCCAAAGCAGCCACTAAGTCATCGGCCACCACTGATGGTTTGATACCGTTATGTCCACCAATTTCTTTCGAAAATTCAGTATCCACCAATGGAGGCATCAATTCGAAAACCTTAACAGCTGTATCTTCCAGACTTAATCTTAAAGAAGTGCTGTACGAATGAAGCGCTGCTTTACTGGCCGCATAAGTAGGCAAACTTATACCCGGAACATAAGCCACAATAGAAGATACATTAACAATTGCCGATGATTCCTGCTCCAGTAAAACAGGCAATAATTTTTGATTGATCCTGATGATCGACAGGTAATTGGTCAGCATTTCGTCTTCTGCATTTGCAAAAGCATCCTGACCTTGGTCTGCTAAATTATAAAGAATTGCCCTACCAGCATTGTTGATTACGATATTTAACTGAGGGAAATCTACCTTGATCTTTTCTACCAATTGCTCAACATCGCTAGCTTTGCTTACATCAGAAAGAATAGTCGTTACGTTATTTAGCGACGCAGCAGCAGCATCAAGCCTTTCCTGGTTTCTGCCGGTAATAATCACATGGTTATCTAAAGCGGTTAATTGTTTTGCAATTTCTAAACCGATACCGGCTGTTCCGCCGATTAATAAAACAGTATTTTGTGAAGTTTTCATTTCTATATTTTTTTTAAAATTTTAAGATTAAACAGGTGCTCACAGCATGAGCATAAACGGTATTATTTTCATCAATCAATTGTGCCTCTACCAAAGCGATGCGACCGCCCAGATTAATCACTTTGCCATTGGTTTTTAATTTCCCGGTTTTAATGGTGATGGCCTTTAGGAAATTTACCTTTAATTCTAAAGTGGTATAACCTTTCCCTGCAGGTAAGAGAGAATGCACCGAACAGCCCATGGCCGAATCTAAAATGGCTGTAATTACTCCGCCGTGTACAGTACCGATGGGGTTGTAATGAAATTCCTGTGGTGTAAATTCAAAAACTACATTGCCTGCCTCAATTAATGTAACGCTGAAATCAAGCGTATGTAAAAGTGGCGGCAGAGGAAATTTATTGTCGCTCATGGCCTGTAAATAATCAATTCCGTCTATTTGCATGGCTTCTTTTGCGCCTTTCATGGGGTCATCCCAGGTTATTGTTCTTTTTCTTTCCATATTAAAATACCAATCGGTATATTTTTGGCTAAAAATTTTTAGCCTAGGCCATCTACATATTTTTTTAGGGAGCCCATAATCAGGCTCCAGTATTCTGTTTTCGAGGTTAATTTAGAAATCATGATTCCTCCTTCCACCATTGCAATAATGGTTAAAGCAATTTGTTCCGGATGTTGATCTGCACTGATTTCTTTATTGGCAATTCCTGCTTCAACCAGTTTAGCGATTTTATTTTTCCAGTCTAAAACAGCCTTTAATACCCTGTTCCTCAATTCCGGATGGGTATCATCGGCATCAATTGCCGTATTTAAAACGGGACAGCCTCCTTCAGACACCGAACCATCAATAAATTTCTGATAGATATCGATGTACACCAAAAGCTTATCTTTTATGGTGGTTTGCCTGCTCATTTCAGCTTCTATTCTGCTAGAAACATTATTCAGGTTATAATCAAAAGCGGCCAGCGCAACCTCATCTTTATTGGCAAAATTGCCATAAATGCTACCCTTGGTTAAACCTGTAGCAGCCGTGATATCATTTAAAGAAGTACCCGCATAACCCTTCATATTAAAAATCGGTGCGGTTTTCTCTACAATGAAATTTCTCGTTTTTTCTGCTTTAGTCATGTTATTCTGGATTGACAATGCAAATATATACCAATCGGTATATTAATTACAAATCATTTTATCATTACAATCTCCTTTTCGCAATACCTAAATCAATAGATCATAAGTCGTACAGAAAGCAGATTATTTGTTTTACGTTTGAATTTTGTAACTTTGATTTATGAACAAACCAGAAAGTATAGAAGACTTTTATCAGAACAAATTCAGTTTTTTGCCGGATAATTTACAGAATGGCGTTGGACACTTTAATGTTTTTAAACTGGAAGATTGTTTAAGGGACGACCACAAACCGATGAGCTATAACCGCAGGGACTATTATAAAATATGCCTTACACGCGGCCATAATGTTTATCATTACGCAGATAAAAGTATCGAAATTAACGGAACAGCGCTCATCTTTTTCAATCCGTTAGTACCCTACACGTGGGAACTGGCCACTGGTAATAAAAGTGAAGTAACAGGTTACTTTTGTATTTTTACAGAAGCTTTTTTTAAGGAAAAAATCCGCGGGAATATCGGCGATCTGCCCATGTTTACGCCAGGCGGAAAACCTGCATACATTCTAAACGAACAGCAGGACAAACAAATAGAAGCTATTTTTGCTAAAATGTTTGAGGAAATTAATACGGATTATGTTTATAAATACGACCTCCTGCGAAACTACATTACCGAAATTACCCACTTTGCCTTAAAAACACAACCTTCAGAAAGTTTATTTAAACATACTGACGCCAATACGAGGATTACCTCAGTATTTACAGAACTGCTGGAACGCCAGTTCCCGATTGAAACGACTACGCAAAGACTTACCATGCGCTCAGCGAAAGATTATGCGGCACAACTTTCGGTACACGTAAACCACTTAAACCGGGCCATTAAAGAAACCACCGGCAAAACCACCACAAATTATATCACAGAACGTTTATTGAGTGAAGCAAAAGCTTTATTAAAGCATACAGACTGGAATATATCTGAAATAGGTTATTGCCTGGGCTTCGAAGAACCTACTCATTTTAATAACTTTTTCAAAAAACTGACCAACCATACCCCTACTTCTTACCGAATTGTTTGAATTTCGTAATCATAAGTTTGATTGGCGTAATAGTTAGAAGTCGTTTGCACTGTAATTTTGTACTAAGAAAAAAGAATAAAATTATGGGCATGAAAAAAGTTTGGTTTATTACCGGTGCTTCAAAAGGCTTAGGATTAAGTTTGGTCAATCAATTATTGAAAGCTGGTCAATCTGTTGCGGCCACCTCAAGAAATATTGATGAACTTAAAAAAGCTGTAAATGCTAATACGGGAAAATTCCTTCCACTGGCTGTAAACCTGGCTGATGAAAAAAGTGTGGAAGATGCAATTAAAGCGACCATTTCAAAATTCGAAAGGATTGATGTAGTGATCAATAATGCCGGCTATGGTATAGGAGGCAGTATTGAAGAATTAAGCGATGCCGAAACACGCAATAGTTTTGATGTAAATGTTTTCGGAACTTTAAATGTAATCAGAAAAGCTTCACCTTATTTACGGGCACAACGTTCGGGACATATCATCAACATTGCATCGATTGCAGGTATTGCCGGCGCAACGGGCTGGGCGGTTTATGCTGCAGCAAAATCGGCGGTTATTGCATTATCGGAAGTATCGGCCGAAGACCTTAAAGAATTTGGTGTAAAAGTAACGGTTGTTGCTCCGGGAGCTTTCAGAACGAGCTTCCTTACTCCTGATTCATTAACATTGGCCGCCAATCCAATTGCAGAATACGAAGAAGTGAGGGCGATCCACAACAAATATTTAAAAATGGATGGTCAACAGATTGGTGATCCGGAAAAAGCAGCTGCCGCTATGATTTCGCTGGCCAGTATGCCAAATCCACCAGTGCATCTACTTTTAGGCAACGATGCTTTTCAAAGGGCAAACAGTAAACTAGAGGCTTTAACCAAAGAGTTTAAAGACTGGAAAGCCATTACGATCTCAACAGATTTCGACAACTAATCAAATGCTAAGTACGAATTAGCAATCAAAAAAGAGGCTGTATTATAAATATAGAATTGTCATCCTGAGCTTGTCGAAGGACCTGCGATAAAACTGTCTAAGGCGTTTCGACAGGCTCAACATGACAAATTTTAGAGAAACTAGTTTTATAATCCAACTTCATCAATTCATTTCAACTTAAAAAACAATATCATGGAAAATCAAAAAGTTTGGTTTGTAACAGGCGCGTCCAAAGGTCTGGGCTTAACCTTAGTAAAAACATTATTAAATAACGGCGTTAATGTGGCCGCAACATCGAGAAATCTAAACGATTTAATTAAAGCAGTGGGTGAACACGAAAACTTTTTACCGCTAAGCGTTGATTTGATTAACGAAAACAGTGTAGAAACTGCAGTTAGCCAAACCATCAGTAAATTCGGTCAGGTTGATGTAGTGGTAAACAATGCCGGATATGGTATGTTGGGCTCATTGGAAGAATTAAGCGATAAAGAATCGCGTGAGAATTTTGATGTAAACGTTTTCGGTTCTTTAAACGTGATCAGAAAAGTGCTTCCACAATTAAGGAAACAACAATCTGGTCATATTTTTAATATCTCTTCTATAGGTGGTTTTTCGGGCAATTTTCCTGGCTTCGGAATTTACTGTGCTACAAAATTCGCGGTAGTTGGTTTTACCGAATCGTTGGCTGCAGAAGTAAAATCTTTGGGTATTAAAGCAACCGTTGTTGAGCCAGGTTATTTCAGGACAGCATTTCTTACTGAAGGTTCGTTAGCTGTTCCAGGTTCACCAATTGATGCTTACAAAGAAGTTCGCGAATCGCAGGCAGCGCACCAAAACGATATCAATAATCAACAGCCAGGCGATCCGGCTAAAGCAGTTGAGGTAATTATCGAAGCTTCGAAAAGCGAAAACCCGCCACTTCATTTATTTTTAGGACCCGATGCTTATCAGGTTGCGGATGCAAAAATTGCAGATGTACAAAGAGACATGGCAAACTGGAAATATCTGGCAACAGCGACCAATTTCGAGGAGGTTGGGGCGTAGTACTGACTTAATCGTCATTTCGAGCGAAGTGCAACGCAGTCGGGAACCCGAAGGCTCAGCGAAGCTAAATCTGTCTTGAGATAGATCTCTCTCCCGGACCTTCGGGACTGCGCTTCAGTCGAGATGACGATTTTTATTAAAGCCCGTCAAAACGAAGGTTTTTATCCTTATTGCTGGGTTCTAATTGAAAAAAAGATCTGCCGACACACTAACTTTTTACATTTTCATTCACAAAATCCTGCATATAAGTCTTGATCAGCTCCCTTGTACTTCTGAACTGAGCCATAATTTCGGCTTCGGTGCCAATTGCTTTTGCCGGATCGGGAAAGTTGTGGTGTAATTTTATAGCCTTTGTGGGGAAATACGGACAACTCTCTTTCGCGTGATCACAAACCGTAATCACATAATCGAAGGGCACATTGAAATACTCCGCAATATTGTTCGATGTTTGGCCGGAAATATCGATTCCATCTTCTTCCATTATTTTTATTGCCCTGGGGTTAACACCATGAACCTCAATTCCGGCACTGTAGATTCTGGCATTATTTTGAGCAAAGTATTTTAAATACCCCTCTGCAAGTTGACTACGGCAACTATTTCCGGTGCAAAGCACCAATACATTTTTCATTGATATAAATTTTATTAATTAACAACAACCACTACCTGGTGTGCAGCTGTTCTGATCAGCCGCCAGATTAACCAATTCGATCTTTCTTTTTTCAGTTTGAGCAGGTGCGCAACATTCTTCACCGTTTTCTGTGGTGCCGCAACTTCCGCCGCGACTAATGGCCTTACATTGTGTGGCATCGGGTGTTAAATTTACAACCAGGTTATCACCATCAACTATAAACTCAGCCGGATACATTTGTCTGGTATCAAATTCGGAATTACCAAATTCGATTTTCACCACTCCTTTAGAATTTAAAGAGAGCTTACTTTCTACCAGATCGATAATTGACAATGCTTTTTTCACCTGCATAGCCCTGCCTTCTTCCTCTTCTGTAGGTTCCCATAGCTGCACAATAATTTCTGTCCAGGCGTTCATCACCCCTCCGCAATCAACTGAAGTAATCGGTGCCTGTTTAATTTCTGTGATGTGATAATTGGCTTTTACCCAATTATTTCGGGCATATTGAAACTGTAAAATCAGCTCGGGATGTTGTTGAAGTTCAGCTTTAAAGCTGCTCCATTCGATTGAAAATTTATTAATCATAATATTGCAATTTAACGATTGATTTAGGTAAAAAATTTTAACAGCAATTTTGTTCGCCTTTATAAGAAGCGAAAAAATTGCCCAATTGATTTTGAAGTAATTTCCATGTTTTAGGTTCGATACAATAACAAATACTTACCCCTTCTATGGTGCCCTGTATAATACCGGCATTTTTAAGCTCTTTTAAATGTTGAGAAATGGTTGCCTGTGCCAAGCCCAGTTCCTCAACCAGATTGCCACAAATGCAGGTATTTGATTTAAGAATGCGTTGAAGAATGGCAATACGCGCGGGATGTGCCATCGCTTTTAGCAATGCCGCCATTTGGTTTTGTTCTTCAGAGAAGATTTCGGTTTTGGTAAGTCCCATAATTTTACATCGCAATATTACGATAGATATTTTAGAAATCAAAACTTTATTTTAATTTTCAGTTTCATTAAAAACAGATTATCTACAGAATTGGATAGTTTATTTACTGTATCGTGTTTATCAATAAAAATTAAGCAAAAAGGTTATGTGGAAATTTTATGCCATACTCTCTGCTGTATTTGCAGCGGCAACGGCCATTTTAGCCAAAGTTGGATTAAAAGGTGTTAACGGAAATATAGCAAATGCTGTAAGAACCATTGTGATCTTATTTATTGCATGGGGCATTGTTTTAGCCAGCGGAGAAATTGCAGAGCTTAAAACGCTGAGTAAAAACAACCTGATATTTTTAGGCTTATCAGGTTTGGCAACAGGTTTATCATGGATTTTCTATTTTAAGGCACTCGAAACCGGCAGTGTTTCTAAAGTGGCCCCTATTGATAAATTAAGCGTGGCCATTGCCATGGGCTTAGCCTTTCTGATTTTAAAAGAACCGATTGATACAAAGACATTAATTGGTGGAGGGATGATTGTAGCGGGTAGTTTGGTGATATTACTTTAAGATTTGGTGTTTATTTTTAGCCATGGAGGTACAGAAAGCACGGAATCGACTTAAGCACTAATTTTCATCATTAAGAAGTTAAGAACATTAAGGCGTTATTGGATAAGATGATTAATTAGTCCAAAGTCTTAAGTCGGCAGTCCGTAAGCTATGAACTATCAGACTATTGACTAATGAACCACTAAAATAAAAAACGTCGACTAAAAATAGCCGACGTTTTTTGGTTTACGAAAATTTTAGATATTATTTCTTAGGTTTCGGGCTCATGTAAAAGGTAAGCTTTCCGCCATTGGTGATATCTGCATGTTTGATTTTATGGTCGGTGATTTCCTTTCCATTCAATAAAACTTTTTCAACATATACATTTTTATCACTCTGTTTAATGGCTTCAACAGTAAAGGTTTTGCCATTTTCTAAATTGATTACCGCATTGTTAACCAATGGACTACCTAATGAATAAACATCAGAGCCTGGTGCCACCGGATAAAATCCTAAAGAAGAGAACATGTACCAGGCACTCATTTGTCCGCAATCGTCGTTTCCACCTAAACCATCAGCAGTAGGTTTATACTGCATATTTAAAATGTGGCGAACCTGTGCCTGTGTTTTCCATGGCTGATCGGTCCAGTTGTAAAAATATACAATGTGATGTGCCGGTTCGTTTCCATGAACATACCCACCAATGATACCTTCGCGGGTAATATCTTCAGTATGGGCAAAAAACTCATCAGGTAAATGCATGGTAAATAAAGTATCTAAACGCGTTGCGAATTTCTTTTTACCGCCCATCATTTCTATTAGCGAAGCCGGATCCTGTGGAACAAAGAAGCTATAATTCCAGCTATTTCCTTCAATAAAACCCTGTCCTTCAGTATCTTTCGGGTCAAACTGCTTTTTAAAGGTTCCGTCTGCCAGTTTCGGACGCATAAAACCCGAAGCGCTATCGTAATTGTTCTTCCAGTTGTTAGAACGTTTGATAAACTCGTTGTAAACATCCATGCGGTTCAGTTTCTTGGCCAATTGTGCAATCGACCAGTCATCGTACGAATATTCTAAGTTATTGGAAACAGAAATACCCGATTTTTCGGCAGGGATATAACCTTTATCCATATAATAGCCGATGCCTTCGTAATCGCGGTGTTTAGCTGTTGCAATACAGGCATCCAGTGCTTTATTCGGATCGCCGGTGTAAGTACCTTTTATAATCGCGTCAGAAATTACCGAAACGCTGTGGTAGCCACTCATACACCAGTTATCGTTGGCATAGTGCGACCAAATGGGTAACATGTGCAAGCTGCTCTGATCGTAATGCGCTAACATTGATTTCACCATATCATTACTGCGGGCTGGTTGTGTAATGTTGAAGAATGGGTGTAAAGCCCGGTAAGTATCCCAAAGAGAGAAAGTGGTGTAATTGGTAAAACCATCAGCTTTATGTACGCCCTGATCTAAACCTTTATATTCGCCGTTAACATCGGTATAGGTTGTTGGATTGATGTAGGCATGATATAAAGCGGTATAAAAGTTTATTTTATTATCGTTTGAGGTTTTTACCTGAATTTTATTCAGTTCTTTATTCCAGGTAGCCTGCGCCTGTGCTTTTACTTTTTCGAAATCCCAGCCCGAAATTTCTGCACGCATGTTCTGCAAAGCATTTTCCTGACTAACCGGCGATAAAGCAAATTTAATTTTGATCTTCTCCCCTTCCTGGGTATCAAAATCGAAGAACATTTTTAACTTTTTGCCTGCAATTTCAGGGAAGTTCTGATCCTGGTTAAATTTACCCCAGAAACCTCTGTAAGCCTGTTTAGCATCGTAGCTTTTGCGTCCGTAGCTTTTAAAAGGTTTGGAAAAACTCATGGCAAAATAAACAGTCCTGGTTCTGGCCCATCCATTAGTCTGGCGGTAACCTGTAACCAAGGTGTCATTTACCACGCGAACATAAGTCCAAACGGTTTTTTCTTCGTAATTGTAAATACCAGCCATCAGATCTAAAATAATGTGCGACTGATCTGATTTAGGGAAAGTATATTGATGCATCCCTACCCTTGTGGTTGAGGTAAGTTCTGCGGTAATGTTATCGTCATCCAGTTTTACTTTGTAGTAACCAGCTTCTGCAACCTCGTTGGCATGCGAATATGCAGAACGGTAACCACCCTTAGGATTTGACGCAACACCAGGGTTTAACTGTAATTTTCCCTGTGTTGGCATGATCAGGAAATCGCCCAGATCAGAATGGCCGGTACCGCTGAAATGCGTATGGCTGAAACCGGTGATGGTTTTATCTTCATATTTGTAACCTGCGCAGTATTTATATACATCGCCATTGTATTTTCCGTTTACTTCGTAAGATAAAGTATCCGTTTCGGGACTTAACTGTACCGCGCCAAAGGGAACGGTTGCACCAGGATAGGTATGCCCCATTTTTGAGGTGCCGATAATAGGCTTTACATACTGCACCAGATTCTGCTGTGCCGATGCCACCATGGAGGAAAGCAAAAGACAAGGCAGGATAACTTTTTTAATCATATCTTTTTAAAATTAGCTTGTTTTGTTGAAAATTCTAAGGTATAAATTTATCTTCAAATATGCATAAAACACCAGACTAAAACGTTTAAGTAAAATAAAAAATACATTTCAGACTGTTGAAGATACGATTTATTGCAGTGCTAAACCCCACAGATTTAGAAAACCTGCGGGGTTTATGTTCCTTAGACCAAAGGCGCTGTTAAATAAACCTGATAGAACGGAAAGCCCACAGGCAAGGTACGAGCCGAGGACTTGAAGAGATAGCAGGACTGCCGGCAGCCATTAACACCGAACCACTCCTTTTCAAAAAATATTGATCACCTAAGCCACGTTAACACAACGAAGAGATAAACATAAGCAATTTGACAACCGCTTTTTACAAGTAACTGACTTCGTTTAAATAATTTCAGCTAAATAAACCTTATTTTTGCATCCTTATATTTTTAAGATGAGTAAACACGGTAGAATTCTGGTTGCCATGAGTGGCGGGGTTGATAGTTCTGTAGCGGCTGTAATGTTGCATGAGCAGGGTTATGAGGTGATTGGATTAACCATGAAGACCTGGGATTATGCCAGCTCTGGTGGTAGCAGTAAAGAAACCGGTTGTTGCTCGCTGGATAGCATTAACGATGCCCGTACACTTGCAGTAAACTATGGTTTTCCGCATTATATTCTGGATATCCGCGACGAATTTGGTGATTATGTAATCGACAATTTCGTAGATGAATACCTGGCGGGAAGAACACCAAACCCATGTGTATTGTGTAATACGCACATTAAATGGGAAGCGCTTTTAAAACGTGCCAATAAACTGGATTGCGAATTTATTGCAACGGGGCATTATGCCAATATACGTCAGCAAGATAGCGGCCGTTATGTTATTTCGAAAGGAAAAGACGAAAATAAAGATCAGTCTTATGTACTGTGGGGTGTTTCGCAAGAGAACCTTTCGCGTACTAAATTTCCGTTGGGCAGTTTTGCAAAATCGGAAATCAGGCAGATGGCTTTGGATATGGGACAGGAAGAACTGGCTAAAAAATCGGAGAGTTACGAAATCTGTTTTGTACCGGATAACGATTACAGGGCTTTCTTAAAACACAAAGTAGAAGATTTAGAAGACAGGGTTGCCGGCGGAAATTTCATTTTAAGCAATGGAATGGTGGTTGGACAACATAAGGGTTATCCTTTTTACACCATAGGCCAGCGTAAAGGTTTGGGCGTAGCATTCGGTGAGCCGATGTTTGTAACCCAGATTTTGCCAGAAAGCAATACCGTGGTTTTAGGCAGGGCTGAAGAACTTGAACGTAAAGAAGCCATGGTTCGTAATTTAAACCTGGTTAAATATGCCAGCATTGAGGAACCGATGAATGATGTGATTACGAAAATCCGCTATAAAGATGCGGGTATGTTAAGTACAATTGTTCAGGAGAAAGATAAAATGCGTGTAGTGTTTGATCATAATGTTTCGGCCATTGCACCAGGCCAATCGGCTGTTTTTTATGAAGGAAATGATTTATTGGGTGGCGGATTTTTGATTTAACAGACTATCCATTACAACTTAAATAGCAATCATCATATTGTTCTGATTTTAACGTTGGAATCAGCATCTTAATAATAGCTCAATAGAACGCTAGTCATCTCGACCGAAACGTCCCGAATATTCGGGAGAGAGATCTATCTCGAGACAGATTTCTCGACTGCGTTGCACTCCGCTCGGAATGACGGTATTTATTGGGAGTGTACTTATTAACTACTCCGTCTGTAAAATTGATCTTTATGTAATAAATTCAAACACGAATGACGGTATGAATTGAGCTATCGTGAACAAAGAGGGCTTTGCAAATTAACTACTCAATCCCCTTAAAAACATTAATTGCGGCGGTTTTCCATTGGATGTAACCTAATTTGCCGCAAATCTGCGTTACAAAGTCTTCAATCTCTTCCGGAACATCGTTAACTACGCGCCACCTGATTTTATATTTAGGGTTATAGCTCACATAAACTACCACATCATCGCTCCGCTGACCAATGGCATTTAAATGCTGTAAATGAATATCCTGCAGATCGGCCGCAGCAATCCTGAGCCTTTCATTCATAATTTTGCCTAAAGAAGCATCGGGTCTAAAATCGGTTTCGTATATGGGTAAAACGGTAACAGTCATAGAATGGGCAAATAAAATTAGCTTAAGCTATTCTTAAAAAATCAATTGCATGTGCAGGGAAAACTCAAGTTATCGGGTTTCTCCTTAAACAAATATACTAAAAATATTAGTAATATAAATTATTATCATACTTTTTTTAGTAAAATTAATGATTAGAGAAGAACAGACATCAATTATATAAAAGTTGATAACTCTACAATTGTGCATAACTCATTTAAACATCTGATAATTAGATAGGTTATTCCATTATAAACAATAGAGCTTATGAAAAAGTGCATCTATGTAGTGGAAGATAATCCTAACATTAGGGAGATTATCGAATTCTTATTGATTGAAGAACTTTACGAGGTAAGAACGTGCCCGAACACCAACGACTTCTGGCTTCAAATGAACAAACACATTCCTGATATGGTGATTTTGGATATCATGTTGCCTGATGGAAATGGCCTGGATATCTGTAATAGTTTAAAGCGGAACATTAAAACGCACAATATACCGGTGATGATGATGTCAGCAAATAACCATTTAAATGCTGTAAAGGCAAAATGCGACGCGGAAGATTTTATCAATAAACCTTTTGATCTGAATGATTTTGCCAGCAGGGTGGAGAAATATTTAGCAGCTTAGTTTTAGTTCACAGTCTATAATATAATAGGTCGTCAATTCGACTGAAGCGAAGTGAAATGGCCGCTTGTATGGCCAGGGAGAGATCTATTAGATTTCCCGACTACGCTGCGCGCCGCTCGAAATGACGACCTCGTGTTATGAACTATTGAGTTTAAATCGCTATACTTTCGATCGCTTTATCTAAAGCCACATCTTTTAAATCCGGAATACTTAGGCCTTCTGCACGATATGCTGTAATATCGGTCATGCCCATAAAACCAAGAACCGACCTTAAATAAGATTCAGTAAAATCGTAAGCTTTCATTGGTCCTTCGGAATATACACCACCCGATGAAATAGCCAGATACAGTTTCTTGTTTTTCACTAAACCTTCCGGACCGTTTGCAGTATAGCTGAATGTCTGGCCGGCACGTGCAATATGATCAATCCATGATTTTAAGGTAGACGGAATACCAAAATTATACAATGGCACGCCAATAACCAGTACATCGGCATCTTTAAGTTGAGCAATAGCTTCATCAGAGTGCTTTATCGCTTCTGCGAACTCGGGTGTATGGTTTTCTTTTGGTGTAAAGAAAGAATTAATGTGAACCTCCTCTAAATGTGGAAATGGAGATTCAGCTAAATTCCGGGTAGTTAAAGTGCTGTCAGGATTTGCAGCCTGTAATTTTTCTACTATGGCATTTCCCAATTTAATACTGAAAGATGCTCCGCCCCTTGGGCTTGATATAAGATGTAATATTTTCATTTTTTGCCTTTTTGTGCCCGACAAAATTATGGATACGAAGTATCAAAAAGCTATTACTATACTAAAGGATAGCGCTATCCTTTAGCATAGCAGCTATGCTTTTACACTAAAAAAGGGAGCTGATCCTGTTATGATGCTCCCTTTTTGAAACTATCTTTCCATTATAAAATGAGTTACTGAATGAGCTTCAGCCGCTACCTTTTACCTTCAACCTTTATTTAACCGGTTCAATTACTGCAACAAAACCACCGTCTTTTACCATATTGATATCGATGGTTTCGCCAGCTTTAATCGGTTTTACAATGCGTTTAAAATCCATGGCCTGAAAATCGGCGTTAATCCCATCTTTAATCAAAGTGATCTGATAGCTGGCATTAGGTTTTAAAAAGCCGGTTTCTATCTTTAAATCATGCTTTTGGTCGTTGCCCATAGCACCGATAAACCATTTTTCTCCTTTGCGTTTGGCGGTAACAATATATTCTCCAACGCTGGCATCTAAAATTCTGGTTTCATCCCAGGTTACAGGAACATTTGTGATAAACGAGGTAGTTTCGGGTTCGCGCAAATAATTGAACGGATTATCGGCCAGCATCTGAAAACCACTCTCAAAAACGATGTACATGGCCAGTTGATGCGCCCTGGTGCCGATGCTCATCGTATTTACCCAGCTTGGTTTATAATCCTGCTTGTGTGCAGAGCGCATGGCCCCGGGCGTATAATCCATCGGACCAACTGCATTACGCAGAAAAGGCAAAAATAAATTGTTGTTTGGGGTTGCCAGTCCGCCGCCGATATTTTGCTCCATCCCTACAACTCCTTCATACGAAAGCACATTGGGATAAGCCACTTCGAGTCCCGCAGGTTTAAATGCACCATGAAAATCGACTAAAATATGGTGTTTCGCTGCTTCTTTTGCCACACGGGTATAATAATTTACCATCCACTGGTCGCTCCTGTCCATAAAATCTATTTTCATCCCGGCAATGCCCCATTTCTCCAGGGTTTCGAAAATGTTGAAGTTATTTTCTACCGCCAGCCAGGTAAACCAAAGCACAATTTTCACGTTTTTCTGCTTGCCGTAGGCAATCAGTTCCTGCAGGTTAATGGTAGGATTTGGTTCGAAAGGATTTAAGGTTGTTTTCGCCCAGCCTTCGTCCATAATGATATAAGGAATGCCAAATTTTGAAGCGAAATCGATGTAATATTTATAAGTATCCTGATTATACCCTGATTTAAAATCGACCCCATATATATAGGCATTGTGCCACCATTCCCAGGTAACCTGGCCGGGTTTTATCCATTTGGTATCCTGCAACTGGTTGGGTGTGCTTAATTTATAAACCATCTGATTGGCAGCCAGTTGAGTATCTTTATCGGTAATTACCAAAAACCGCCATGGGAATGATCTTTTTCCGACAGTTTTGGCAATATAATCACCTTCTTTTAAAATTTTCCTGCTCCTGTCGCCATCTTCTCCAAAAGCTAAAGGTACTTTAGGAAAAACAGCATCGATGCTTTTATCGCCGGTTGCTTTTACAAACAAACATGGATAGTCATAAAGATCGGCCTCAGATAGTAATGCTTTATATTTTCCGGTGTTAAATAAAACTGGCAGTACGCTCATTTTATCTTTATTTATTTTTCCAAGTTCATCCTGTCGATAAAGGATTTCGTAAGCAGTTTTAAAACTCCCCGTTTCCAGGTAAGCTGTTTTAACATTATCGCTGAAATTAAAGTGAACATCTTCATTGGTTACAGTGATGGAATCTTTTTTATTGGTAATGAAACGATAAGCAATTCCATCATTATAAGCCCTGAATTCGACACTGAAATCGCCTTTAAAATCGAGTTTTAATAAATTATAATGATTTACAACTGTACTATTTTTAAGTGGTACAATGGGATTTGAACTGGAATTAACTGTTGAAAGGCTTTTTTTGATCAGCTTTGCATTGGCACCTAATTTAACCTGATCTAAATTTAGCTGTAGATAGGAATTGGTTAAAAGCAGATCGCCATTAAAGGTAACGGCATAACTGATCTTATCTTTAATATTAACAGAAACTTTAATGCGTTTATCGGGAGATAAGAGCTCAATTGGTGCGCTAAAGAGTTTTACAGAACAAAACAGCAGTAAAATGAACAGGAATAAGTGTTTTCTCATATTTGATTAAGTTTATTTGTGTCAGAAAGATTGATAAATCGTTTTAGTTAAATAAAGTTAAACAAGTTTTTGTATTCACCAATTGATTTTAAACCAATAATGCTCGTTGTAAACACGGAAAGTCTGAAAAAACCATAAAAAAGCCGGTCTGTTAGATCAAACCGGCTATTGATTAAAGAATGTAGGAAATTATTTTGTAGCTAAAGCATTCACCTGTTTCAAATGTTTTTTTAATATGGGTAAGTATTTGCTGGCATATGCTTTTATGGCCTGGTCACTTGTCATTGAGGCTTTTTCAAATAGTGCGATCGCATTTTGATGATCAGCCACCATCATGTCTACATATGCTTTATCAAAAGCAGTTCCGTTTAAAGCTTTAAGTTTTTCAATTGCATCGGTTACCGTGCTTTCTTCGGCACCGGTTTTTTTCGATAAACCTGTATTGCCTGCTTCGCCAGCCGTATTTTTTGTCCGCGAAGTGTCCCTGAGGTTTTCGGGAGCAGAATCTACCCTCCCATCCGGCCGCTGCCCTCCTTCCGGTGAACTCATAGGCAGATCAATTTTTTTAAGTTTGGCCAAAGCCCTCAGTTCTTCATTGGCTTTGCTGTGGTCATCTACCATCATCTGGCCAAATGCTTTAATCTTTTTATCGGAAGCTTTATCTGCTGCGAGTTTTCCAGTAAGTACTTCTTTCATCCCGGCAATGGCTGCCTGCTGCAAAAACTGAGCATTTGTTAAGCTATCCTGCTGATAAACGATACTAAAAAGATATGCTTCGGCCTTAACGGGATAATTAAGCGAAATCGCTGAAATGGCTATTGCCATTGCGGCGATCTTACGGATGTAGAAATGATTTTTCATGGCTAAATGGTTCTGGTGTACATCCTTACAACCTTAAGAGTGGCTAAAAAGTTTCAAAAACGATAAAAAGCTTACAACAGTAAGGGTTTAAAAACATGCATTTTGTTTAAACTTAATTGGTTTTAAACCTGTTCTATAATAAAAAGAACATACCATGGAAAATCAGGAAAATAATCAACCGGAAGAAGAAATTCAAAACATTGAACAGTTTCAGATCAACAGATCGCAGGGAAATGCAGCAGAAGGACATGCTAGTCCGGAGCCAGGCGATGATGATGAAAATTATACTGAAGATGAAGTGCCATTTGCAGATGGTGAAGGCACCCGGTTAAATGAAGAAATTGAAGGGCCTGAAGATGAAGAGGATGATGATGAAGAAGGTGAAGAAACCGATGACTACAATGAATCGGACATTGAAGAGCTGGACAAAGACCCCAATGCCTATGATGAGGATGACAGCGAAATGCTATAATCCATAACTTACACACAATGAACCGGTGCCAGATTGTTGATCAGTCTGGCATTTTTTATTTAAATAAGGATGACCCGCAATATTTGCAGAACAATGCATCGCTATCATGCCCTTCCCTGCTGCAGCTTGGGCATGATTCTGGTAATTCTTTTTTCTGCCGGGCAGCAACGGCTATGTCATGCGTTATAATACCAGTAGGCACAGCAATAATGGCATAACCGATGAGCATCACTACCGAAGCCACGAACTTACCTAGCGGCGTTATGGGCGAAATATCGCCATAACCTACCGTTGTAATGGTTACAATTGCCCAATAAATACTTTCAGGTATATTAGAGAAACCGTTTTCGCGCCTTTCTACCAGGTACATAATGGAGCCCAGAATTACGGTAATGGTTAAAACCGTAAGCAGGAAAATACTGATTTTGCGGACACTGTTTTTTAAGGCCTGGGTGAGAAAATTGATCTCAGTTAAAAAGTGGCCAAGTTTAAAAATCCTGAACACCCTTAGCAGTCTTAAAGCCCTGAAAACCAATAAAGATTGTGCACCAATAAAAAATATACTTAAATAAGATGGCAATAAGGCAATTAGGTCGATGATACCAAGCGGACTGAATACATACCTGATTGGTTTGCGGATACTCACCAGCCTTAAAATATATTCTATGGTAAAAAGTGCAGCGAAAATCCATTCGGTAATGTTAAATAGCTTACCATATCTTAAATGGATGCTCACTACGCTATCGAGCATAACCACGATAATGCTGGAAAAAATGGCGATTAATAATCCGATATCAAAGGCTTTACCTGCAGGGGTATTCGATTCGTAAATGACTTCGTGAAGTTTAAACCGCCAGTCTTTTGGTTGATCTGATGCCATAGCATTACATTTAGGCTAAAGGTAAGCATTAACCATTTACCACTTCCCCACCGTTTACATGCATCACCTGTCCGGTAATAAAAGAAGCATCAGCAGAAGCGAGGAAAACATAAGCCGGACCTAATTCGGATGGCTGTCCTGCCCTTTCCATTGCCGTTTCAGATCCAAAGGATTTAATTTTTTCTTCATCAAAAGTAGAAACGATTAAGGGCGTCCACACCGGTCCCGGTGCAACGGCATTAACCCGGATACCAGTTTTAGCCAGGTTTGTAGCCAGAGAACGGGTAAAAGAAGTAATTGCGCCTTTGGTTGATGAATAATCGATCAGGTTTGGTGAAGAACGGTAAGCCGTTACCGAAGTGGTGTTAATAATCGTATCGCCTGATTGAAAATGTTCCAGTACCTCGTTTGCGAAATAAAAATAACCGAATATATTGGTGCGGAAAGTATCTTCAAGCTGCTTATCATCAATTTTCTTCGGATCTTTCTGCGGTACCTGCATTCCGGCATTATTCACCAATATATTGATCTTTCCAAATTTTTTAACGGTTGATTCTACTGCTTTTTTGCAAAATGCCGGTTTCTTCACATCGCCTTTAATTAGCAAACACTTCTTACCTTCAGCTTCAACCATTTTTTGGGTTTCCTTTGCGTCTATATCTTCATCCAGGTAAACAATGGCTACATCGGCACCTTCCCTCGCAAAATGAACGGCTACTGAACGGCCAATCCCACTGTCGCCACCGGTAATTAATGCCACTTTTTCATCAAGCTTTCCGGCACCTTTGTAATCAGCTTTAATCACTTCGGGTTTTGGATTCATTTTAGCTTCAATGCCCGGTTGTTTATTTTGTTTGGCTGGTGTTTTCTGAGTTTTCATTGCTTTGGCTTTATCAGGTTAAAATTCTGCTATAGTTCTTTAAACAAAAATTTCAGCAGCAAAGTTTTCCATTACTAAATCCCATACAGCCTTTTTAAACCAATTTAACTTAATATTTTGCTCATATCCCAACATTTTTAAAGTATATAGCTCAGTAAATTAGCACTTTAACCTAACCAAAATAGCTACAAATGAGAAAACCTATTTTATCGGCACTGCTGATGCTGAGTTTAACTTTAACCGGCTTTGCCCAAAAGCGATTAGGCAACGAAACCGCAGCACAAAAAACCAAAAGAATGGAATGGTGGACAGATGCCCGTTTCGGGATGTTTATCCACTGGGGTCTTTATGCCTTACCTGCCCGCCACGAATGGGTAAGAAATATGGAACGTATTACCAACGAAAACTACCAGAAATATTTCGATGAGTTTAATCCGGATTTATTTGACCCTAAAAAATGGGCCAAAGAAGCTAAAGCGGCAGGAATGAAGTACGCCGTATTAACCACCAAACACCACGAGGGTTTTACTTTATTCGACAGCAAATACACAGATTATAAAGCCACCAATACACAGGCTAAAAGAGACCTGGTAAAAGAGTTTCTGGATGCTTTCCGTGCGGAAGGGATAAAAGTAGGCTTTTATTATTCGCTGATTGACTGGCATCACCCCGATTTTCCTGTAGACAAAATCCACCCGTTAAGACCGCAACCTGAAACTGAGGAAGCTTATGCAGCGCTAAACAAAAACAGGGATATGGCTAAATATCGTAAGTATTTATATAACCAGGTTACAGAACTTCTCACCAAATACGGTAAAATTGATATCCTCTGGGCTGATTTCTCTTATCCTGGCAAACATGGTAAAGGCCGCGATGATTGGGGATCGGTAGAATTGCTGAAACAGATCAGAAAGTTACAGCCAGGCATTATTGTTGATAACCGTTTAGACCTGGATGATTACGAAGATGGTACCGATTTTGACACGCCTGAACAGGTGTCTCCGAAGGAACTGGAAAAATACCGTGGAAAAGTTTGGGAAACCTGTCAAACCTTCTCCGGATCGTGGGGCTACCACCGCGATGAAAATACCTGGAAAACGAACAGGAAATTATTGGATTTACTGATCACTTCGGTAGCCAATGGCGGTAACTTATTATTAAATGTTGGTCCTACGGCCCGCGGCGAGTTTGATAACCGTGCCATTACCGCTTTAGATAGTTTAGGGCTCTGGATGCACGCCAATTCAAAATCAATCTATCACTGTACTTTTGCCCCGGCCGAATTTAAAGCGCCTGAAGGTATTAAACTCACCTACAATAAGGATGCAAAAAAATTATATGTTCACCTTTTCGAATATCCTAATACAGGTACCATCAGTTTTGAGGGCTATAAAGACAAAGCAAAATATGCCCAGTTTTTACATGATAATTCAGAAGTACAAATCGACAATGAAAAATCAACAGGCAACACACTGGTATTAAAGCTGCCAAAGAAAAAGCCGGATTTTGAGATCCCTGTAATTGAATTAACGCTAAATTAATCTGCCTACATTAACCATTGAGGGCCTGCAAGTTAAATCTTGCAGGCTTTTTTTTTGCGCATAAAGCTTCACTTACTTAACTAAAGATGAACAAAACATATTTTTGGTTTTTATTGTATTCCAATAAAAAGAAATACCATGAAAGTTAAAGGCACATTTATTTATACCCTTAAAACAGGCGAAAATGCTTTGATTTTGTTAACAGAAAGCAAAACCGATCAGGATAAACTTTACCATCATTTAACGGTAGATGCTTATCAGTTTAAAAAGGAAATTGTAGAAGAAGAGCCTCGTATTGTACTGATATCAGCAGGTTACAAAAATGAAAATGATGAAATTATCTGGAACCAGGATTACATACCAGTGCCTAAATGGTATGATTTGAATTAAATTCGGGTAAACATATTAAGGTTAATTGATGTTAAAACATTTATGAAGTTTTTTTTGCCGCTATTTTTACTCTGCTTGTGTTCTGCTCAATCTTTTGCCCAATATACTGATAGTACCAATTATCATATATTGCTCACCTCAACAGGCTCTATTAACCGCACCAATGAAGACCGTGCCTATCTGTTAAACAATGCGCTAAATTTTGGGTTGAAAAAGAAAAGTTTCGTATTAAACTCTACTTCAGCATGGCTTTATGGCAAACAAAATAACAGCTTAACCAACAACGATTTTTCTACCACATTAAACTTTAACCTATACAAAACCTTTCCTCATTTTTATTATTGGGGACTGGTAAATTATAATACCAGCTATTCGTTAAAATTAAAAAATCAGTTGCTTGCCGGTGGTGGCATTGCTTACAGTGTGCTGGATAAACCGAATGCCTATATAAATTTAAGCGATGGGGTATTATTTGATCAAAGTAGTTTAATTGTAGGCGATAGTTACCATACCTACCGAAATTCGTTAAGGTTACAGTATCACTTTATGATCAAAGAACTGATTACTATTGATGGAAACCATTTTTTACAGAATTCTTTCAGTAGAAAAGGCGATTATATTATACGTTCTTCGGCAACGCTGGGGTTAAAACTCCGCAAATGGATCAGTTTAACAACCGCGCTGAATTATAATAAACTAAATATCACCAATAGCGAAAACTTAAACCTTACTTATGGATTAACGATTGATAAATATTTTTAGTTTAGTCCTTAGTTTCTAGTCCTGAGTCTATAGTCTTAAGTCCATAGTCGATTAGCTAGATTAGTCACCCTGAGCGGAGTCGAAGGGCAGTAGTAGTTTTGGGCAATTAACCAATTTAAATACTTAGCCTAACTTATGACGATTTAGAAGTTAAGTAAGTTAAGATCTTAATGATGGCAACATGCAATCTGCTTCTCATTAACCAATAAATGTGGGTTTGAACATTTGGTATCAATTAACCGGTTAACCAATTTAAACAATTAACCCAACAAATCAACTGGCCCGACTTTTCCTCACTATTGTTGAAAATTTTATAAGAATAAAACCCGCTGAAATAGAACACTTAGCATTTTTTTTGTCACTACTGGCAAAAAGAAGTTTCAAGATATGTCTTCAAATGATAATTTTGTGCTATGGCAAATACGAACGTTAGAAAATCAATCCAGAATAAGATCGAATCATTAGGTAAGGAAATCGAAACCTTACAGGGAGAACTCAAAAGATGGGAAAAAATTGCAGCCGATTATGAAACCAATTCGGAAAGCATTGATTTGATTTTATCGATACAATTACCCGAAAAACCTGAACCAAAAGCTAAAAAGGTAAAATTGTAAAGCATTTAAACAAATAAAACCCGGGCAATTGCCCGGGTTTTTAATTGTCGTCACCCTGAATTTATTTCAGGGTCTTTATAGCATGAAAGATGCTGAAATAAATTGAGCATGAAGATCGAATGAAACAATCAGCGTTATTCCAGTACTTCTTCTACCTTTTTTACCGGAATTTTCGCCCTTGGTTTAACATTAGCCTTATTATTCCCGCCTTCAGTTAAAACAGGTTCTTTTTTAGCCGGTTTTTTCTTAAACTTACGGCCATACCAGATTAAAAAACCAGTAATCGGCAAACTCGCACCAATTAAGGAAGCCAAAAAAGCCATCACTTTACCAGGAAAGCCTAAAATGCTGCCTACATGGATATCATAATTCATTTTCCTGAGCTTTCCTCCAAAACCAGCCTCTTCATAAGGCACTGCATAAACACCCTCGCGTTTAAACTCTTTTAAAGTATGCTGATCGAAGGTATAACCAATGTTATTATAAAACTGCCCTGTATTGGGATAAACCGTAATATTGATGGTGGCCTTAGCTTTTGAGGTATCAGGAAAAGTATAATAAAAACCCTGCGATTTGGGGTGACGGGTAATTACTTTCTGCCAGGCCAGGTCCATTGCCTTTTGTGGGGTATAAAATTTACCCAGTGCTAATGAATCAGATTCCAGACGCTGGAAATCGCCCAGTTTTTCTCCTCCAGACGTTACCCAATATAAGCCTTCGCTATACCATTTAATGCCGTAAACCATTCCGGTTAGGGCAATAAAAAGCAAAAAGATTAAGGAATAAAAACCCAGCACGTTATGTAAATCGAGGTTTACTCTTTTAAATGAGGCGCCCCATTTAATTTTGAAACTTTTATCGCGGGTTGATTTATTCCATTTTTTAGGGTACCACCAAATCAATCCGGTAATTAATAACACCACAAATACCATGGTGCCGTAGTTTACAATTGGCCTGCCGATGGCATATGGCAGCCATAAGAATCGGTGACCATTCAGAATGAACCTGAAAAAATCTACCTCACCCTTTTTATGTACCACTTTACTGATGACCTCGCCCGTGTATGGATTAATTTTTAAACTTGTTCCTCCACCTCTTCTGCCTTCATCTTTTTTACCCCTCAAATTTAAATTAATCGTCCTTCCCTGCTGATACTGTGCATATGAAGGAATTTTTTCGGGATAAAGTTTAAAAGCAATGTCACTCAGTTGCGATGGCGTAATTACAGGCTTATCCTGCTTTTCAATTTTGGTTTCAGGTTCCAGTAAACCTGTAATTTCTTCGTTAAAAACCCAGATACAGCCCGTTACACAAACAATAAGAACAATGACACCCGAAATCAGGCCAAGCCAGAGGTGAAGCCATTTATTGATTCTGTTAAATAACGAATCTTTATTTTTTTTCTTTGCCGGAATAGTTTTATTTAGCGTTGCCATTGTTCTGTTTTGTTGAGGGTGATAGTTTTAAGTTTAATATTGAAGGGCATTTATTGCTGTGATGGTACCACCTTCAACCTTTAAGCCTTTTTTTGCAGCTGCAATTTCTGCATCGAATACATACACATAACTTCCTTCGCTGGCAGTAGTAATTCCTATGTATCCTGTTTTGCCATCTTTTGGCGAATAATTATTAATCGTTGTTGTTCTGGTGATATCTGCAGGAATGCCGGTTACCCATTTAAAACTTTTACTGATGACATCAACCACAGCAAATTTCCTTGCTGTTCCTGCCAATGAGTTAGGCTGTGGATACATCTGAAGGATAAAAATCCCTTTTCCTAAATAAGTCTGCCCAGCGATATGGTAACCTCCGGAAATCTCCTGAACATTAAAGAAATAATTTTTATCAAACTCGGTTGTACCTTTATTAATGCGGATAACGGCCGATGGATTTTTAGAGGTTGGAATACCTCCGTTGGTTGCTGCAGCAAATGAAAAAGCATAAGCATCTCCATTATCTGTTTCAACAAGTCCATCCGTGAAATAAGCCCCAATATAACTCGTGCGGTTATCTCGGATAATTTTCTCTAATTTTAATTCTGGATAAGTATAAACGGCTACCCACGAACTATCCGGATAGGCCGTACCAAATGCATCAGGCGCTGCGCCTTTTATACTCATGTAAGGTGCAAAAAGCTTATCGCCAACCTGCGTTGCCCAGGTAAAGTGTGCCCTTTCGCCATTTCCTGCAAGTTTTACAATGTTTACCTGCTGCTCTCCTACAATCTGGTATTTGCGGGCATCTATCCTGAACATGGTGGCAAATTCGTTTCCTGAACGGGGAACTTTGATGGTCAGTACATCATCTTTTATGGGTGCAAAAAGCTGTACGGTTTCACTTTGGAAGTTGGTCAGCTTAGTCAGTTTGCCTGCCCCATCTAAACGGTATGAAGTTACAGCGCCAGGATTCCCCTGACCATACAACAAACTAAAGAAACGGTTTTTATGGGTAAGATAATAACGGTACGATCCGTCCTGTTCAATTCCGTTACCCTGTGTGGTAATCATGCCCGACTCTAACGAATTGGCCGTAAGCAGGTAATCGGCAATGCCAGAAGTACCAATTGGTGTAGCAGAAATTACAAATTTGGTTGCACCGGTAAGTTCGGTGTCTACATCTATTACTTCTGATGAATCCAGCTCTTTATCGCAGCCAGAAAATACAGTCAGTATCGATAAGCTTAATAAAGGAAGTATAAATTTAGTTTTCATGTTATAATATTTTAGGTTGCGGTTATCTGTTATTGCTAAAAAAGTACCTTACTTTGGCATAAAATGCCCTGCCGGGTTTTTGCAGGGAGAAGTTGTCGTAAATGCGGTTATCCAGCAGGTTTTTACATTCCAGGCCGATATTGTATCTGCCCCCGCCCAAAGTATAAACGGCATTTACATCCTGCATCCATTGTCTGGGAATATCATATTTGGTATCAGATGTGCCCTGGCTTGGCCATGATAAATAATAGGCATGCACATAAAGTACATTATAACCCAGAGTAAGCGTATTGCCTTTTTTGCCAAAATTGTTAAAGAAAAGCGACGCATCGGCATTGCCAAAAAGGTATGGCATGTTAGGAATACGATCTCTGAATAAAGGACTTTGCATCGTTTGTCCCTGTTCAAAACGCGTATTATTTCTTAAATTCTGGTAAGTCACATTTACTCCGGCCGTAAATAGCTGTTTGAAAGAATACCTGATTTCAGATTCGAAACCCAGATTGGTTACATCAGCCAGGTTGCCCATTACCTGCTTGGTTTGGTTATTGTTTAAGGATGGCCTGATAAAATCTTTCGCATCGCGGTACATTAAATTGCCATCAAAACTAAAGCGGTGGATTTTGTTTAACTGCGCCTGGTAACTAAAACCTAAATTATAGTTATTGCTTTGCTCAGGCTTTAAATCGATATTCCCTTCAAGATTTAACAAATCGCCAAAAAGTTCATCGGTTTCCGGCAAACGGTAACTTTTTTCGTATGATGCCTTAATCTGTAAATTTGGAACAATAAAATAGGTAGATGCAATGCCATAACCTGTTTTGCTATAGCTGTTTTTCTGCGTTAAATAAGCAATATCGCCCCAGTTACCACTTGGATTATAACTTTGCGAATATTTATTGGATTGATAAAACTGTTTCACAAATACCGAAGTATTCCACTTTTCTGAAGCGCTGTATTTATAGCCTAATCCCAGTACATTTTTATTATTAATGCGTGGTTGTTCATATTTCTCGGCATCAGGATAAAGCTCATCAGAACCTTTTCTGTTAAAACTGTTAAATACGTTGTTTAATGATAATGATTGGTGCTCATCAACCGTATAACTCAGGTTTGCAGTCGCTAAACCGTTATTATTGCGGAATTTATACATTGAACGTTCGCGTTCGCTACCTGCACCAGGGTATTCTTTATAATCCTGAAACCAGTTATAGCGACGGTAAACCGTATCAATATTCTGCTCGGTACCGAAATTAAAATTTCCGTTCACGCGAAGGTCTAAACCTTTCGTAAACAGGTCTTTTTTGGCATACTTTACTGTTGGCATTAAAATACTGCCCTTTCTGTGCCAGTCACCAAACACGCTGATCATCCTTGCGCCTGTCTGGATTTCCGAATAATTTTGTCCAACTGTTAATCCGAACATTAACTGATCGGCAAACGATTTGTTGACCACACCGGCACCTGCAATTAAAGTTTCGTTATGATAAGTATCGTTGAAACGTTTAACCACCTGGTTTCTAAAATACTGACCGTTAAAAGCCGCCACATCGGTGGTTACTTTATAATCGTTATCAGAATAGTTCTGGAAAGCATTTAGCTGCACTTTAAAACCCGATGGAGCCGTATATCCAACATTTACAGCTGTTTTATGCGTGTTGAAAGAGCCATAGGAATAAGAGGCATCCATATAACTTTTTGTGGTATTATCGGTTACAATATTAACGGCACCCCCCAGTGCATCAGATCCTAACCAAACGGGAACTACACCTTTGTACACTTCTACACGCTGTGCAAGATTAATCGGGATGTTGTTGATCTGAAAGGAAGAACCAAAATTATCCATCGGTACCCCGTCAATAAAAAACTTTACCTGCCTGCCTGTAAAACCGTTCAGTGAGAAATCCATTCTCGAGCCTAATCCTCCGGCTTCTCTTACCCTTACACCCGAAACGCGGTCTAAAGCGTGGGAAATATCGAGCGTACTGTTGTGCAGTTTTTTGGCATCGATTGAAGTAACATTAAAAGCCTGCCTGTTTACCTGCTGGTTGGCCGTGCGACCGATAACGTTCAACGTTTCCATCTGTTCTGACGACTCTTCTAAACTAAAATTAAAAGCGCTAAGCTGTCCGTCTGTTACATTAATTTCTTTTTTCTGTGTTTTAAAACCCATTGCCGATACCTGCAAGGTGTAATTGCCAAAAGGAATGTTGAGGATTTTAAAATTCCCGCTCTGATCGGTGATGGTACCATAACTGGTTTTGTGGATTTTAATGGTAGCACCCGGGATGGCTTCGCCGGAACTGGTTTTGATTTGGCCCGAAATGCTGGAGAGTCGATTTTGGGCAGAAGTAAAAATTACGCAGGCACATAACATGCCGAGTAGCAAAATTTTCTTAATTTGCATGGCTTTTAATTAGAGATTAAAGGTGAGCCGGATTTCCGGTTTTGCCACACGGGTCCGAACCGTGTGGCTTTCTTATCTGCCGCAAATATAGCCTCTATTTAGATCAAGTCCAAATAAGAATTGAACAGGTTTTAAATAAATCCCTGCACCAACTGCTCAAAAAACCATAACTCCCTTGAAATACTGAATATTAGCACCATACCTTTTAATAAAAAAAGGTTAAAACCCTTTTGCCTCTCTGCATGTTATTTAGCTACAACAAAAACAATGTATATGAAAAAGTTAATTTATGTAATGGCCGTTTCAGCCCTAGCCTTTCAGGCCTGTAGTGGTGGAAATAAAGATGCCAAAGAAAGTGCCGATAGTTTAAACATGGCAAAAGATACTACATCGAATGTGGCTGCCACTGGTGGTATTGCAGTAGATGATGCAGATGCTAAATTTACTACCAAGGCGGCTGTTGGTGGCATGGCCGAAGTAGAATTAGGTAAACTTGCGCTCGAAAAAAGCAGCAATGCACAGGTTAAAGAATTTGCAACCATGATGGTTAAAGATCACGGCATGGCAAATGCAGAACTGATGGCCATTGCAAAACAGAAAAACATTACACTGCCAAGTACAGTTGATGATGAGCACAAGAAAAAAATGGATGATCTGAGCAAAAAAACCGGTGCAGATTTCGATAAAGCATATGTTAGCGCCATGGTAGACGGACATAAATCGACCTTAAAACTGATGGAAGATGAATCCAAAGATGGAAAAGATGCAGATTTGAAAGCATTCGCCACTAAAACTGCCCCTACGGTTCAAAGCCACCTGGTAATGATCAATAAGATTAACGACAGCATGAAATAATTCAGTGCAGCGTATTAAATCTCTTGAATTTAAGAGATTTAATACGTTTTTATTATCGGCTGTCTCTCTTAATAATATCTATTATAGCCGAGTTTATTTTTTCGTAAGTAACGGGTTTAACGATAAACTTATCACAATAAACAGCAAAAGCATCTAATGCATATTTTTCGTGGCCGGTAACAAATATAAGATAACGGACATGATCTCGTATTACTTTAGCCACATCAAGGCCTGAAACTTCCATCCCAATATCCAGAAACAGAATATCCAGATCACTTATTTCTCTAATGGCCAAAATACCATCAATAGGATCGGTATAAGTTGCAATGGTAGTTAACTGATTATTACGGGCAATAAAATTTCCTAAAATATCGATGCTGAGCTGATCGTCATCAATAATAACACATTTGAGTTGAGCGGTATTAAATGGTTGCATTATTTAATATTTTTAGATAGTATTGCCAAAAATATGCCTAATAGCAAATTTATTTCTATAAAATAACAGTTATATCATTAATTTGAGTTGGAATAATTTTGATTTATATCAAAAAATACTCAATTTTTTTAAACACATACTCAAATATAGTAGCTGTAATTATTACCCTACAGCGCTGTATGATAAAATTCTACCGCAGATTTGCGTATTTTGAGACTCAAAATTCAGGTGGAGTATGCCAGTTAACAAAAGTTTTCCGGCTAATGATTTTCAGATAAGGATAATTTCCATTTAATTGTTTTCGTTGTTTTAGCTCATATAAAAAATGTCCTCCCAAGTCTACAATTATTTTTGCGGTAGCTAAATACCATACACTATGTGGTTGTTTCCAGCAAAAAGAGTATAGATTAGAGGTCAGTTTGATATCCTTAAGTTCGGGATGGTAAAAATTAAGTATTTTAGGATTGGTTACTCCCCCTGCCACTTCTGCTTTTCGTACCATCGAAAGGTGATCGGAATGACAAAACTCGTAATCTGCCAGTTTTGGATCATCTACATCAGGCAGGTGTTTCAGGATTTTAAAACCTTTAAATTTTTTACCATTCAATACCCAGATGAGGTTGGGGTAAAAGGCTTCCCTGCTTTGGAGTTCTGCAACGGTAATCGGCGAATTCTGAAATTCGATGGTATAACCCGATGGCGTAAATACATCGGCACGATGAATGTCGGTATTTGCGGCATCGTAAAAAGCGACTTCTCTAAAAGAAGGTGGAAAAGCCAGTTTCCAGTCGCGGTGCCAGGCCGTTTCTTTACGGTAATATTCTTTCTTCTGCGCTGCAATATCAGGGATTATCTGAGTAGGGAGAATATCTTTTTTCATTTCACTGTTATCCATTCTATGCGGTTGGCATAAGCAAATCATCAATAGGGAAAGCAAATTTAAGCTAATTATTTTAGTACGGCAAGAGTTTTGGAGCGGAGCAGTTGGCATTAAGTAAGTGGCGAACCACAGAGAACGCGGAGAAATGGCGCAAAGAACACAAAGTTGAATGGCTATTTTTTCAAACTATATCTTCGAACCCCAGACTTCGGACTCCCGACTATAAGACTAAGGACTAAATTACTAACTTTGCAGCATGACCATCCCAGAAATACAACAGTTAGAAGATTTTTTTGCCCAGGCGGGGAAGCAACAAGTTCCTATTTACCTTAATGAAGCTACAGTGATTACCGATTATGAGCATTTTCTGGAAAGTCACTTAACACCTCTAAAAGCTAATCCGGAGGCCAAAGTGAATATTCCAATTATTCACCGGTTAAAAATATTAAAGCTTTTGATCGAATCGAACGCTTAAAATTCTGATTTAATTGCTAAAAAAATTTTCCACATCCGTTTAAAACTTTCCCTCGTTAAAATTTGTTCTCTTGTTGATTTTTGATCCACACAAATTTTAACAACACATGGAAACCATTCTAACTGACGCTGATTACAAATTGGTTATCAACCGCATTGCGCTGCTTTCTGCAAAAAACAGCACTGGTAATGCAGAAAACGAGGAATTAAAACAATTAAGTGCTATGGCAATAGCATACGAATGCAGAAGGTATGATTTTACGATTCAACCTTATCAGAATCGCCAAATTTGTCATCCTGAATAAAATGAAGGCTCTATCAAAAGTAATTTAACTATTGAATTTGATAGTGAAGCGTCTTCATTTATCCTCAGAATGACAAATTAACTGACAGGAAATTATTTCCTTATTTGTTATTTCCGAAATACTGGTCCAAATTATCCAGGCCGGCAGTAAATCCTTCTTTGAAACCCATTTGGAGAATAGCATCCATATCTTCGGCTTTATCGAAAGTTATTTCTACATGTACTATCGTTGCCTGTCCGTCAGCCGAAAATTCTTTTTTCCAGTACATGGTTGGGAAACCGGTATTTTCTTTACCATCTTCATCGCAAAATGAAACCGCATTGGTGATGCGTAACTCCGGCTCAATGGTTTTAAAATTTTCTTTGCACCACGATCCTTCCCCTTCCGGCCCCAGCATTTGGTATAGCCAATAGCCACCTTCTCTAAAATCCATCGTTTTGGTTACTGCACGGTAAGGATGCGGCGCCCACCATTGGTCTAAAATTTTGCTATCCGTCCACGCTTTCCAAACACTGGCCAAAGGTGCATCGAATGCTCTTTTTACAGTCAGTTTTTTGTTTGCAACGTCTTTCGTAAAGACTGCTTCATTTTTACTCATAACTTTGTATTTATTGGTTTTTTAATAGGTTGTCTAACTGGTTAAAACGGCTTTCCCAACTTTTACGGAACTGTTCCATCCAAATATCTACTTCCTGCATTTTTTGTGCATTAAAATGATAATGAATTTCCCTCCCGTTCTGCTCCTGCTTTAAAAGCTGGCATTCGGTTAAAATTTTAATGTGTTTGGATATGGCTTGCCTGCTGCTGTCAAAATGATCTGCAAGTGCATTCGGCGTCATGGCCTGTAATGCCAGCAAACTCAAAATGGCCCTGCGTGTTGGATCGGCAATTGCCTGAAATACATCTCTTCTCATAAAACCTGGTTATTAGCAACCGTTCAGTTGCAAATATAAACGCAACCATTCGGTTTCACAAATTAATATGAAATTATTTTTACTGTCACTAAAAACTTAAGCTCCTTAAATTTTTAAAATAAATATTTCCAACTATATTGGGCCTAATTGGTTTATTGCTATAAATTGCTCCTTATTTATGACTAAAAATATATACATCGCTTCTGCCGAGCCCTATACCGGAAAATCAGTTATTGCCTTCGGGATGATTAATATGCTGCTGGCCAAAACCCAGAAAGTAGGTTATTTTAAACCCATTATTGCGCAGGATGATCCGAACCAGCGGGACGAACATGTTGAAGCCATGCTGGATTATTTTTCGCTTCCGGTTAAATATGAAGATGCCTTTGCTTTTACCAGGCAGGAAATGCTTCACCAATCGGAAGATAGCGGTGCCATCATCAATACCATCATCAGCAAGTATAAAAAACTGGAAGATAATTATGATTTCACCGTAATTGAAGGCAGCGATTTCCTGGGCGAAGGCATGGCTTTCGAATTCGAATCGAACGCTTTAATGGCCAAAAACCTGGGTGCTCCGGTTTTGATTGTGGTATCAGGGAAAAATAAAACCGCCAGTCAGCTTTTTAAAACAGCCATTAATATTTACCGCAATTTCCTGTTGCGCGATGTACAGGTATTGGGCGTAGTGGCCAACATGGTAAATCCTGAAGAAGCAGAGCGTATTAAACAGGCTTTAACCAACCAGTTGCCGGCAGAACTGCTTATTGCGGTAATCCCGACTGAAACAGGATTGCAAAGTCCTACCATGAAAGAAATTACTTTGGCATTGAGTGGTGAAGTGCTTTTTGGCGCAGAACTGATGGATAACCAGGTTGATAATTTCGTAACGGGTGCCATGATGCTGCCCAACTTTTTAAGGCACATTAAAGATAACCTGCTTATTGTTACCCCTGGCGATCGCGGGGATATTATTATTGGGGCATTACAAGCCAATCTATCGGCCAATTACCCCAAAATTGCAGGGATTGTATTAACTGCAGGCAGTTTACCTGATGAGCCGATTATTAAATTAATTGAAGGTTTGCAGACCATTATTCCGATTATTGCGGTACAAAAAGGAACCTTCGAAACTACCACAACTATCGGGGGTATCCACTCAAAAATTACAATTGAGAACAAGAAAAAAATTGCCCTGGCGATTGAGCTTTTTGAGAGATATGTAGACATTAAAGCCCTTGACGATAAGATCATTACCTTTAGCTATCAGGGCATTACGCCGCATATGTTTCAGTACCAATTGGTTAAATGGGCCAAACGGGATAAAAAACACATTGTTTTACCTGAAGGAAATGACGAACGTATTTTAAAAGCAGTTGAAAAACTGATTGCCCAGGATATTGTTGACATTACACTTTTAGGCGACCCTGCCGAAATTACCAACAGCATAAAAAGGCTGGGACTTAATTTAGATTTAAATACGTTAAGAATCCACGATCCCAGACAATCTACTCATTATAACGATTATGTAGATACCCTGCACGAACTGCGTAAAGCCAAAAATGTAAACATGGAAATGGCCAGGGATATGATGACTGATGTTTCCTATTTCGGTACCATGATGGTGTATAAAGGTGATGCAGATGGAATGGTTTCGGGAGCTGTACATACCACTCAACACACCATCAGGCCGGCTTTGCAGTTTGTTAAAACCAAGCCAGGTGTATCGGTGGTATCTTCGATCTTTTTTATGTGCCTGCCAGAGCGTGTGGCCATATTTGGCGATTGCGCGGTTAACCCTAATCCTACTGCCCAGCAACTGGCAGAAATTGCCATTTCTTCGGCAGAAAGCAGTGCTAAATTCGGCATTGAGCCCCGCATTGCCATGCTTTCTTATTCTTCCGGAACATCAGGTGAAGGTGAAGATGTAGAACGCGTAAGGGAAGCTACCGCGATTGTAAAAGCAAGACATCCGGAGTTAAAAATTGAAGGCCCGATACAATATGATGCGGCAGTTGATCCATTAGTAGGCAGGCAAAAATTACCGGGTTCTGAAGTGGCCGGAAGGGCAAGCGTTTTGATCTTTCCCGATTTAAATACCGGAAACAATACTTATAAAGCTGTACAGCGCGAAACCGGTGCATTGGCCATTGGCCCGATGTTACAGGGATTAAACAAACCAATAAACGATTTGAGCCGCGGTTGTACCGTAGATGATATTTTTAATACCGTTGTGATTACAGCAATCCAATGTCAGGACATTTAATATGAATATTTTAGTTATCAATTCAGGAAGCAGTTCCTTAAAATACCAGCTTTTTAAAATGCCCGAAAAAGCACCGGTTTGCAGTGGTTTAGTAGAGCGCATAGGCATTGAAGGTTCGTTTATCAAACATACCGTTTATAGTAATGGTGAAAAGCACAACATTGAAGAATCGGGTTTTATAGCCAACCATGGCGAAGGATTAAAACAAGTGCTGGCCTTGTTAACCGAGGGCGAATATGCCGTAATTAACAGTCCTGATGATATTGCCGCGGTTGGTCACCGAGTGGTGCATGGTGGTGAACATTTTACAGGCGCAACGCTCATCACCGATGAAGTAAAGCAACAGATCAAAAAACTGTTTTCTCTTGCTCCATTGCACAATCCCGTTAATTATAAATGCATTGAAGTTGCAGAGCAGACTTTTAAAAATGCCCGACAGATTGCCGTATTCGACACTGCTTTTCATCAAACCATACCTGAGCAAGCCTACCGTTATGCCATTCCCGAATGGTATTATAAAGAACATGCCATCAGGGTGTACGGATTTCATGGTACCAGCCATAAATATGTGAGCGAACAGGCCATTAAATGGTTAAATAAAGAAAATTCTAAAATCATCAGTATCCATTTGGGTAACGGATGTAGCATGGCGGCAATTAAAGATGGAAAATCTATTGATACCAGTATGGGCTTCGGGCCATTAAGCGGATTGATGATGGGTACCCGCTCGGGAAATATCGATCCATCGGTTATTTTCCATTTAATGGAACATTCAGGTTATACTTTAGAACAATTGAGTACTTTGGTTAACAAACAATCGGGATTATTAGGCGTGGGCGGATCGAGTGATATGCGCGATATCAGAAAACTGGTTAGTGAAGGAAATGCCGCTGCTGCTTTAGCCCTTAAGTTATATGCTTACCGCATTAAGAAATTTATCGGCGCTTATGCTGCCATCCTAAACGGGATAGATGCGATTATATTTACCGCAGGTGTTGGCGAAAATGATAGTAATATGCGCGAAGCGGTATGCACTGAACTGGATTACCTGAGCATTAAACTGGATCCTACACAAAACACAGCCTACAAAGGAGAAATGAAAGAAATTAATAGTGCTGATTCAAAAATTAAGATTTTGGTGATTCCAACCAATGAGGAATATGAAATTGCACACCAGTGTTATGGGCTTTAGCCCAAGACTTCCGAAGTCGGCAACGCGAAAAGGCTAAGGCTAACTTCGGAAGTTTTCAAGGCAATTTATAGATTTCTCCGATATGGTGGAAATGACGTAACTATTTAGGTCGTTTCCAAAATAGATAAAATATTTCCTGACGGATCTCTGAACCAGGCAATATTTGGTCCGCCGTTACCACGGGAAATGCCTTTTTCATCGGTTTTAATCGACTCCTGGTTGTAAATTTCGAACTTTACGCCTTTAGCAATCAGTTCATCAGCAGCCTGATCTATATTGTCAACGGGAAAATTAAGTACCGTAAAGGTAGCGGGAACATGATTTGGTTTGGGGTAAAGCAATATATTTGATGATCCCGAAACTACCACTTCGATTACCCCCATCGGGTTATCTTTAACTTCGAGGCCCAATACGCCCTGGTAAAAATCTTTTGCTTTCTGTACATCATCTACAGAAAATGAGCTGAACGCTTTTGAATTTTCTAACATAACCTTGTTTTTAAATCATTTATGAGAACAATGGTAAATTTAGATTGAATATTCAGTATCAACCGGTTGCAAAAGCGGCAAATAATGCACCTAAACGAGACAATATCCTGGAATACTTAACTACAGATGAAAAGGATGCATACAGATATCATCAGCGTTTAATTGTGATCAATACTTAACTTTTCCAGGCACCCAACAAACGCCTGATTACTACAATTTCTGCAATGTGATAAGCATTATGATCAGCAATCTGCAAAGCTTCACGCAGCACCGTTTGTCCATCTCCATGCGGAATCTGCTCAAATAAATCAACCGAATCCAATAAGGCAATAAATTCTTTCAGGTCACTATCAATCTGTTTAAGCGTATTATTCCATGTTTCCTCATCTTTTGGCGCAACTTCTTTAGGCCAATATTCGTCCGGCCATTTTGGTGACTGGTGTGCGCCATCTTTACTAAATTCGAGCATATCCCACTGGGCAATCTTAATGTGCTCTGTCAATTGCCAAATGCTGTAAGGCAAATGGTGTGGTTTCTCTCCTAAAAGCTCAAAGGGCAGATCGGCAACGGCATCTTTTAGTCCAACATGCGCTCCGCCACCGTTTAATAATTTTTTAAGTTCTGTAATCAGTATTGAAGTTTGATTTTCCATAATCGTTTAAGGATTGTATTAACTTAACAAACGTGATTCTCATAGGTTTGTATAAAATTCAATTTCGGAAGGCGACATATGACTTTAATACATATTTATTTTAATTTTGGATATGAACCTATCCTTTCCGATCCTCAAAAACTACACTTATCTCAATACCGCTAATTCTGGTCTGCTATCAACAAATCTGGCAGCATGGAGAAATAAACACGATGAGGCCTTTATGGCCGGTGGCAGTATTTTCAGAATGGAAAACTTACCGCTAATCGATGAGCTGAGAAACAATATTTCCAGAATTTTCGGTTCAAAGCCAGAAAACACCTTTTTGGTGCAAAATTTTTCGGTAGGTTTTAATACTTTATTAAGCGGATTGGATAAAAATCATCGTTTTCTGCTGCTTGAAGAGGAATATCCATCGGTAAGTTACCCCGTTATCAGTATGGGATTCGATCACCATACAATCAATATAGATGAAAATCTTGAAGATAACATCATTAAAGCCATTGATGCTTTTAAACCCACCATATTTGCTTTTAGTATGGTGCAATACATTAGTGGATTGAGAATGGACGACGATTTTATCCAGAAATTAAAAAGCACTTACCCTAATCTTTTATTAATCGGTGATGGCACACAATTTTTGGGAACTGTTGATTTTAACTTCGAAAAATCTGGTTTAGATGCTTTATTAGGCAGCGGTTACAAATGGCTGTTGGGCGGATATGGAAATGGTTATGTTTTTCTTTCCGACCAGATGAAGGCTGCCATTTACATGAAGAATAAACTTGCAGCATTGCCTGCAGCGCCATTTTTAAAGGGTAAAGATCATTTATCAATGTGTTTCGAACCCGGCCACTTAGACAGCTTAAACTTTGGTACTTTAAATGAAAGCTTAAATTATCTTGATGCCATCGGTTTTGATTGGATTGAAAAAACGAACCAAACACGCTGTGATAAAGCAAGATTGGAACTCAGTTCAAGAGGACTGATCCCAGACTGGATGTTAAACCGGAAATATCAATCAACTATTATGAGCCTGCCATTAGAGCAAAAAACGGTTGATAAACTTGCTGCTGCCAAAATTCTATGCTCTCCCAGGGGAACGGGGACTAGAATTTCGTTTCATTTTTATAATACGGAAGAAGATTTGGATAAACTGCTAGAAGTTCTTGACCAATCATAGTCGTTATGCTGTCCCGAATCTTTGGGATCAGCATCTGTTTAGCATTAAGCCTCTGAAATAATTCAGGGTGACGATCGCTCTTAAATAAAAAGATTAATCTACCTTCCAAATTGCATCTACAAAATACTGGTGCTGATCAAAAAAGCGCTGCAGTGGTTTAAAGCCTGTTTTTTCTGCAAGCTGATCAATGTCACTTAAGGCGTATTTCTGTGAGATTTCCATAAAAATATATTCATTTTCAGCAAAATGAATGGCCTGGCGACCAATATTTACGATCTGGTTTTTTAAACTGATGAGGTAACTTTTGCATGCACCAGATGCAGGGTCGTAGCTGGCATAGTGTTCAAAATTTTCGAGGTTGAAATTGCCATCCAGTTCTTTATTGATGCGTTGTAGCAGATTAAGGTTGAACGACCTGGTTATTCCGCCTTTATCGTTGTAGGCAGCGAGGATTTGTTGGGGATTTTTCTTGAGGTCGAAACCAATAATGAGCAGATCGTTGGGAGAAAGCAGTTGTTTTAAAGATGAACAAAAGTCCTCAGCATCGGCAATTGTCATGTTGCCAATGTTTGCCCCCATAAACAGCACTACTTTTCTGCGATCAGATAATTGAGTGGCTTTTTTAAGCATATCAAAATAATCACCATTTAAGCCTTTTATATCCAATTCAGGAAGTTTTTTAGGTAAATTTTCCTCCAGGTCTGAAATTACATGCTCAGAAATATCAATCGGAACATAACTAAATTCCATTTTATTATCCAACAGGGATTTTAAAAGATGAATGGATTTCGTGGCATCACCAGCACCCAGTTCGATCAGGTCAAAAGCGGTTCCATCTGCAGTTATGGCCTGCGAAAGCTGTGCAGACTGGTACCTGAGAATTTCCATTTCTGCATTGGTAAGGTAATATTCTTCCATTTCCATAATCTGCTGAAATATGCGGTCGCCGGTAGCATCATAAAAATACTTGGAGCGCATAAATTTCGGTTCAGATTGTAATCCTGTTAAGGTTTCCTGAAGAAATTGTGTTTTGTTGTCTGTTGTTGTTTCAATGGTGGTGGTCGTACTCATATTGATCTATTTTACCAGGCGGATGCCTGTATATTGCCATCTTAAATGCGGATGAAAAAAATTACGATAGGTTATTCTTGAATGATTTTCCGGAGTGGCTATTGATGCCCCACGGAGCACCTTCTGGTTGACCATAAACTTGCCATTATATTCGCCAATGGCACCGGGTGCTTTGCTAAAACCGGGATAAGGAAGATAAGCGCTTTCGGTCCACTCCCACCTTTCGCCCCAGTTAAAGCTTTTTGCAGCTATTTCCCATTCAAATTCGGTTGGCAAACGCATGCCTTTCCAGCTGGCAAAAGCATAAGCTTCGTAATAACTGATGTGGCTTACCGGAGCATTCAAATCAATTGGCAAAAGTCCACCCAAAGTATAATTAAACCATGCGCCATCAATTAAATGCCAGTACATAGGCGATGTGATGTGGTTACTGTTTACCCAATCCCAGCCCTCTGCATGCCAGTAGTTAAAGTTTTTGTAGCCTCCTGCATTGATAAACTCTAAAAATTCGGCATTGCTAACCAATGTTTTACTGATAGAAAAATCGTGCAGGTACACTTTATGCCTGTTTAATTCATTATCAAAGCTGAAATCTGATCCTTCATATCCAATTTCATAAATTCCTTCCGGGATATCGATAAAATCAGATGCTGTTTGGTTAACAGTCGCTTCTTTTTTCTCTTTTGAGTACACAGGAAAAAGCGGATTATTGCCTAAAATATATTTAATATCGGTTAATAAAAGTTCCTGATGCTGCTGTTCGTGGTTAAAGCCCAAAATCAATAACTCCTCCACTTCATCCTTTAAAGGAGCAGCTAAAAATTTTACCATGGCTTCATCTACATAACTGCGATATTGATAAATTTCGTTCACACCTGGGCGGCTTAAATTACCCCTGTTAGTACGGATTACGCGGTTGCCCACGGTTTCGTAATAACTATTAAAAACGAAATTATATTCCTCGTTATACACCTGATAGTTAATGGCATACGGTTTTAATATAAAGGTTTCGAAGAACCAGGTGGTGTGGCCTAAATGCCATTTGGGCGGACTCACATCTGCAACAGGCTGTACCACGTAATCTTCGGTTTGTAAGGGTTCACAAATCTGTTCGGAATATTTTCTAATCTGCAAGTATTCTTCTACCAGTGTCATTAGTTTTTATCTAGATAATTTTTGAGATCTGTGATGCTATTAACATCCAGTTCTTTTGATTGTTTTTGCCGCATCATTAAAGCGTAAGAATTATTAAAACCAATGGGTTTTAGCCATTTGATTTTAAACTTTTTTTCAAATTCAGCACTTACATAATTGAAAGTTTTCTCTTTATCGTGGGCCATTTCCTTTGCAATTTTTGGATCTGGCTGCAACAGCACCAATAGTCCTGTTCCGGTATATTCGGGGTAAAAATCGATCTGATCGTTCGTTAGGGCATCAAAACAGATTTTCGTTCCACCCAATCCGGTTTTAGTAGCCACATCGTAATCTGTATTCCCTTTAATTAACATGCTGTACATTTCGGCAAGAATATATTGTTCGCCAAAAATCTTCGAACCAATTTTTACAGTACCATTATGCCCGTTTTTAGGCGCTTTATACAAACCATTGCTGATCAGAAAATCCTTTGCTACCCTTTCAGGTTGCTGGTGCAGGTAATCGGTTTTGTAGTTCAGATCGGTCATGATGGAATCTGTAATCTTCCCTGAAAGTAAATTGAGCGTTTTTTCCAGCTCCGGAAATTTCTTCAAAGCGTCATCACGAACAATTGGTGCGGCGTAATAAGGCGGAAAAATATGCTTGTCATCATTTAAGATTTTGAGGTCGAAAGCTTTTAAACGTCCATCAGTGGAATAACCGCTGATTACATCGAGTTCTTTTGAAAAAGCGGCTTTATACATCACGGCATCGCTGATCACGATGGTATGGATTTTCAGGCCATAGGTCGATTTTAAACCAAGATCGCCATCCTGCCTGCCCATAAATTCAGGAGTAAAACCAGCTGTTAAAGTAGAACCATATGCAGTTGGTAAAGCATAAAAACCACCCAAAACTAAAATCACGACAGGAAAAATGTACAATGCCTTTCTCAGTTTTTTAAAATCCATCTTTTGGATTAGGGAAAGCAGTGCATCTAATATAATCGCCAGCAAAGCTGCAGGAATTGCCCCGGCCAAAATCATATTGGTGTTGTTGAGTGAAATGCCGCCGAAAATAAACTCGCCCAGGCCTCCTGCGGCAATAAATGAGGCCAGCGTAGCCACCCCGACATTAATTACTGTTGCGGTACGAACACCTGCTAAAATAACAGGCATAGCCAGCGGCAATTCTACTTTTAGTAAAATCTGGCTTTTGCTCATACCCATGGCCCTTGCCGCTTCTTTCACGTGCTGATCGATGCCTATAATGCCAGTATAGGTATTTCGGATAATGGGCAATAAGGCGTAAATAAGTAAGGCTACAATGGCTGGTTTGGCGCCAATCCCTAAAACAGGGATCATAAAACCCAGTAAGGCAATGCTTGGTACCGTTTGCAACACACCTGCGATACCCAAAACCGTACCTGAAAGTTTTCTTTTCCTCGCAATCAATATACCTAAAGGTAAGCCAATGGCAATGGCAAGAAGCAAGGAAATAAAGGTTAAACCTACATGCTGCAGGGTTTGACTGAGCAATTTATCAGATTGCCCGGACATAAACTGCCATAAGGTTTGATGTTGCTCATTCATGTACCTGCGCGTTTTGATACTGGTTAAAACCTTTGGTTAGCTGTTCGAAATTGATTGCTTTATTTTCTTTGTTATTACCTGAAATCAGGAGTTCGGAACGGTTATTACTCCTTAATAGTTCCATGGCTTCCCATACACTTAAATCAGCAAAATAACTTTCTCCATCCTGAATAATTTCTTTAGGTAGATAAGGCCATATATCCTGTATATTAACCACTTTAAATTCTAATGCAAGCCTTTGTCCGGCCAGAAATTTTCTGGCAAAATCATTTACCGGTTGGTAAAGTAATTCTTTAGGCGTGCCGATCTGAACCACTTCGCCCTTATCCATTAAACAAATCCGGTCAGCCAGCTCAAAAGCTTCCTGAACGTCATGGGTAACCATTACAATGGTTTTTCTTTTCAATTCTTCAAGCGCTTTAAATTCTTTCTGAATACTGGTACGGGTAACATTATCTAAAGCACCAAAGGGTTCGTCCATTAATAACACTGAAGGATCGGTAACTAAGGCACGGGCCAAGCCCACACGCTGTTGCTGCCCTCCGCTTAATTCATGCGGATACATCGCCAATGTACTTTCAGGAAGGTGAAGCTTCTGAATGAGTTCTTGCGTACGGTTTTTTATTCTTTCTTTATCCCACTTTAAAAGTTTGGGCACCAGCGCAATATTCTCTGCAATGGTATAATGTGGAAATAACCCGATATTCTGCATCACATAACCTATTCCCTTACGCAAAACATCAGGATCCTGACCGGTAATGTTTTCACCGTTAATAAAAATCTGACCTTCATCAGGCTCAATTAAGCGGTTAATCATTTTTAAGGTGGTGGTTTTGCCACAACCACTCGTCCCCAGTAATACCAACGTTTCCTTTTCGGCCACTTTAAAAGAGACTTGATTTACCGCCAGGGTATCTCCAAATTTTTTACTTATCCCTTTTAATTCGATCATGTTATTTATCGAGTTTCATAAACAGGTTATTCAGCGATTCGGTATAAGTAGGATGCGCAAAAACGCAATACCTGATCCTGTCGTAGGTGATATCGCCCTCCATGGCCATTTGGAGTACAGACATGATCTCTCCACCTTCCGATGCCAAAATCGCTGCTCCCAAAATCTTTTTTGTATCTGCATCAACAACGGCCTTCATTAAACCTAAAGTTTCGTTGGTTTCGATGCCACGGGCCACCTGCGACATCGGAATTACAGCAATTTCATAATTCAGTTTCTTTTCTTTTGCCTCTTTTTCTGAAATCCCTATCCGGCCAAGCTGAGGATCGGTAAACATGCAATAAGGTACAGGCCGATCCTGAATGGAATAGTTTGTGCCTTCAATCAGGTTACGGTACACAATGGTATAATCGTTATAAGCGATATGGGTAAAGGCTGGCCCACCTTTAACATCTCCTAATGCATAAATTCCTTTTACGTTGGTTTCCAGCTCTTCATTCACAATAACATGTCCTTTATCATCGAGTTTTACGCCACAATTTTCGAGGCCTAAATCTGCAGTTTGTGGTGTACGTCCGGCTGCAATGAGGATATGGCTTGCGGTAATGCTCTTTTTCGTTTTACCAGATTCAAGTGAAATATGGATCTGTTTTTTATCCTGACTGATGTGATCAATCTTTACATCCGTGATGATTTCGATCTTTTCATCGGTTAAGATTTCGGTAAGTGCAGATGAGATATCCTGATCTTCTTTAGCCAATATGCCTGATGATTTTTCCAAAATGGTTATTTTACTACCAAAGCGATTAAACATTTGCCCGAACTCCAGCCCGATATAATTGCCACCAATTACCACCAGGTGCTCCGGAACGGTTTCTATATCTAAAATTGTTGTCGATGTAAGATAATCAATCTGATCCAGTCCTTCAACATCAGGTATAGCTGTTTTTGCGCCGGTATTGATAAAAATCAAATCAGCAGTAACTTTTTCTTCGCCACCACCATTAAGGGCAATGGTGAGTTCCTTTTCTCCGCTAAATTTAGCCGTACCAAAAATCAGCTGAAGCCCTTTGGTACTGTTAATTCCTTTTTCCGACGACTCCCTGAATTGTTTTACGATATCATCTTTACGTTGTTTAATCTTTTTGAAATCAATTTTAACCGATCCGATCTCAACACCTAGTTCCGATGCTTTTTTAGCCTGATAAACCGCTTTTGCAGAAGCAATCATTGCTTTAGTTGGCGTGCAGCCATCATTGATACAGGTACCACCAACCAGTCTTTTTTCAATAATGGCTGTCTTTTTTCCTGCTTCGGCAAGTTTTTTGGCCAATGGCGTACCTGCCTGCCCCGCTCCGATTATAATGGCGTCGTAATGTTTCATTGATAAGATTTGTTTTGTCATTATTATAACCTGAATAAGAAGCTCAATGTTTGACCGGATATGATTTATTCTTAAACTGATCTATTATTAAAGTTCAAATAAAAAAGTTACAAACCATATTTAAATATCGGCGTTAGATAATTGTAGACATTAAATTGACAAACATAATTCCCTAACTCATGCATACTCAAGCCGCAGACAACACGAACCTTACTGTTTATATCCAGGATGATCTTTCTATTGAAGATAAAAGAGAAATGGTTTTAAGCAGTTTACTGGATGATTTGAACAGCCAGACAGAGTTTATTACACATGATCGTCATCTCGATTGAAGCGTAACGAAATAAAGAGATCTGTCTCGAAATAGATTTCTCGACTGCGTTGCACTCCGCTCGAAATGACGGCACTGCAGAAGTTTAGTCGAGATGTTGGCTAATTAAAAAAGAAAAGGGCAAACAAATTCATGTTTACCCCTTTCCATCTAAATTAACGCTCTCGCAACAAAAGTATAAATTCTCTGTAAGCCTGCATGTAACAAATTCAGCTACAAAGAATAACATCATTAAATTAATGAACAATCTGCTGCGCTCTCCGGAGGTTATCAGTAGCCTGTAAAATCTTATCTTTTAATTTAGGATTATAATCAGGATGCGATTTTAAGAAATCCTGCACAACGGCATAAGCCTTTTTGTCGTTATAACCGGAAAATATTGCTGCCAGCCACGATTGGGGAAAGAATATATCTCCCGTTTTTTGTATTTCTTCCAATAAATCTAAACTTCCCGGAAGATATTTTTCTGATGTAACCTGCCTGATGGGATGATGCAAATAAGCCAGAGCAGTGGTTACCCAGGCTTCTTTCCGGCGGTTTTTACGGTCTTTTAAACTATTGAAAAAGTTATCACGTTCTTTTACGTCTAACGATAGTGCCGGCATTAAATAAACCAACCTGTTTTTACGGTCTTCATTTTTTGTACGCGCCAATTGCTCTTTTAATATATTATTGATCGTATCTGTTTTAAGCGCTATGGTTAAAGCCAGCGAACTATAATCATCTTCCTGAAGTTTGATGCCCTCAGGCGCTGATTGTTTCAACCAGATATCATACAAACGTTTTCCTGCTTCGGGGCTTTGGTAAATGTTTTGGTAAGCGTTAAACAGTATTTTCTTATTGTTGGCCAGTGGCTCTGCTATTAAGGCGTTCCAGATGGTTTTCTCCATCAAAACATTAATAGATTCACGCTTATCTGCAGGGAGGAATGTCCAGTAAATATTAGTCATATAGCCTGTTAGCAAACGCAAATTCATTTCATTTTTTTCTACGGTAATTCCTTTAAGCAGTATCACCATCAGTTCGTAAGGCTTAAAACATTTACCCGAAAGCATGTTTTCATAGCAATTGATGTAGGCTGAGGCCCTTTCTAAGGGATCAGCAATATTATATACATCAGCAACCATGTGCTGATCGACCGGAAAAAGGCCATAGCCCGCCCCATCAGCATTAAACAAGATATATTGAGGTTTTGGAAGACCTTTTGCTTCAGCCACAAGCGTTTTAGCTGTCATGGCATTTACAGTTAAAACCTTGCTATTGGTTGGGTAAAACAGTTTTACAGTAAAAGATTGTGGCCAAACCCTTTGCCCTCCCGTTTCGCCTGTTTGACTAAGGCTTAAATCACTAATTTTATCGCCTTCATACTTAATTTCATAACTAAAAACCGGTCTGCCGGGCTCATTTACCCAAACTTTGTTCCAGCTGTACAGATCGCTTTTAGTGTATTGGCTTAAAATGGTAATCAGATCGTTCCAGGTGGCATTACCATAAGCATATTTTTTAAGGTATTCCCTGATTCCTTTCTGGAAGTTCTCTTTTCCCATCAACAGCTCTAACTGACGCATCATGATGGGCGCTTTATGGTAAATGATATTGCCATACATGGAACCAGCTTCCTGAAGATTCTCCAGTTGCTGTCGGATGGGATTAGCGCCTAATGTCCTGTCTACACCATAAGCCGCCGGGTAATGGTCCTGAAGGAATTTAAGGTCGAAAGTACTTTTACCCATCAGTTTTTCGGTTACTTTATCGGCCATAAAATTGGCAAATACCTCTTTCATCCAAACATCGTTAAACCATTTCATGGTTACCAGATCGCCAAACCACATGTGTGCAGTTTCGTGCGAAATGAGGTTAGAACGCGAAATAAACTGATCTTTGGTTGCGCCCTGGTCCAGAAATAAAGCCGATGCTTTATATTGTACTTCACCCGGGTGTTCCATTCCGCCGAACTGAAAATCAGGAATCCCGGCAAAACCAACCTTCTGAAAAGGATATTTTATTGCTGTCCAGTTTTCTAAAAAATCAATAGCATCGCGATGGGCTACGAAAACAGAATCTACACTAAATTTGATTTTGGCCGAATCGGTTTCGCGGTGCAGAAATTCCATATCGCGGTCTTTCATTTTCCGGTTAACATATGTGTATTTTCCTGCCGTAAATGAGAATAAATAAGTGGGTAATTGGTCTGAATTTTTAAAATGATAAGTGATAGCGTCTGCCAGTTTTAATGAGTCTTTTTTCACCGAATTAGCCATTACCTTCCAGTCAGTTGGAACAGTTAACGAAAGTAAAAAATTAGCTTTAAGATCTGGCTGATCAAAACATGGAAACACCGTTCTGGCATGATCGGGAACAAATAGCGCATATAAAAAATCCTTGTTCCTGTTCAGCGATTCGTTGCCAGCAACAAAACCAATCTCGATGTGGTTATTACCGGACTTTAGATATTGCTGATCTACGAGGATATGTTCATTTTTAAAATCAATATTTATCGCTTTTCCGTTAACGGCAATAGCTTTTAAATGAGCTACATCCTGCTTAAAGTCAATTTGTAACTGATCTGATTTATTTAACTTAAAATCAATACCTTCTGTTGATTGAATCGGAGCGGTTTGTTCAGCAGGAATATTAAAGTGGAGCCGATACTGAATGTTGCTGATGTTGTTGCTTCTGGCAGTTGCCAGTGCAAGCGAGACACCCGGTTCAACAGCAGTTTTCTGCCCGCCCTGTTGTGCAAAGCCGTTTGCACTTAAAAGAGAGAAAAGAAGGAAATATTTTGTGACTTTGTTCATGGTATAATTTTTATTCTCCGTTAATCATTTGTAAAATGGTACCATAACTCATCCATACCATGGTGATTACTACTGCCAGCCCTGTTAACGTTAACCAGAGCGGCTGTTTATAATTTGCAATTATTTTTGTTCTATAAGCTGCAATAAGCATAATCCCCAAGGCTATTGGTAAAATGAAACCATTTATAGCACCTACAGCAAGTAATATTTTAACAGGTTTACCAATCAGTATAAAAATAAAGCATGAAATGGATATAAACGCAATAATGATTTCCCTGTTAAATTTTAAAATTAAAGGGTGGAAGCTTTTGATAAATGAGATGGAAGTATAGGCCGAGCCCACCACCGAAGAGATACCTGCCGCCCAGATCACTACACCAAAAATCTTGTAACCAATTTCGCCACTGGCCAGTTTAAATACCGATGCTGCAGGGTTGGATGGATCTAAAGTAAAACCTTTACTCACCACACCTAAAGCAGCGATAAACAGCAACAAACGCATAACAGAAGCCAACCCTATGGCACTTAAAGCACCTTTATTTACCGCACCCAGGTTGTGGATTCCAGTTTGCCTGGCATCTAATAAACGATGCGCACCCGAAAAGGTAATGTAGCCACCAACAGTCCCGCCAACAATGGTTAATACAGCTGTGAAACTAAACTGGGTAGGATTTACGGCCCGCAAAGCCGCCTCTGCCAGTGGTGGCGAACTGGTATAGGCAATAATTAATGCCAGTACAATTTTAATAAGCCCCATGGTTTTGGCAAAAACATCCATGGCCTTGCCTGCTTCTTTGTAAATAAAAATCCCGATGGCCATAATGGCGCTGATTACCGCACCATGCCCTACACTGATGCCGAACAGCACATTTAAGCCTAAACCAGCACCGGCAATGTTACCGATATTAAAAGCGAGTCCACCCAGAAACACAAGAAAAGAAATAAAGTAACCCAAACCCGGAAAAACTTTATTGGCAATATCCTGTGCGGGTTTATCTGCAACGGCAATAATCCGCCAGATGTTTAATTGCGCAATGGCATCTAAAATAATTGATAGCAGAATCACAAAAGCGAAACTGGCTCCCAATTGCTGGGTAAATACAGCTGTTTGCGTTAAAAACCCCGGACCAATTGCCGATGAAGCCATTAAAAAAGCGGCGCCTAAAAGTACACTCCAGTTGTATTTTGGCTTCATTTACCTGGTGCTTTAATGAAAATACCTTCTTCTTTCAACCTTTCAGAAATGAGCTTAGCAAAAGCTACGGCATGTTCGCCATCGCCATGCAGGCAAACTGTTTCGGCCACCACCGCGATGGGGTTTCCGTTCACACTGCTTACCTCTTGTTTTAAAGCAAAATTGAGCACCTGATTGATGGCCGCTTCCTCATTATCAATTAATGCATTACCGGCAGAACGAGGTGTAAGTGTGCCATCATCCTGATAGCTACGGTCGGCAAAAACCTCTGAGGCGGTTACAATTCCCTTTTCTGTTGCTTCGGTAATCATTTTACTTCCGGCCAGGGCATACAAAATTAAACCCGGGTCGAAATCGTAAACGGCCTGTACAATGGCTTTAGCCAAAGTTACATCTTTTGCTGCCATGTTATAAAGTGCACCATGTGCTTTAACATGATGTAATTTACTGCCCGCGGCTTTTACAAAACCGCTTAAGGCACCGATCTGATACAGGGTAAGTTGATAGGCCTCATTTGCGGTAATCTTCATTTCCCTTCGGCCAAAACCCTGCAAATCAGGTAAACCAGGATGTGCACCAATGGCCACTCCTTTTTTTATGGCCAAAGCAACCGTTTGCTGCATTACTCCGGGATCGCCGGCATGGAAACCACAGGCAATATTTGCAGATGAAATATAATCCATCAGCTGATCATCATTGGGCATGGCATAATTCCCAAATGCTTCACCCATATCGCAATTAAGATCGATCATCTTCATATTTTAATATATTTAAGGCTTATCGCCGTACTAATCAGGGCTAAATCGCGCTCGCGTTCAAGATAGAGCTCTTCGGCTTCTTCTGCTGAAATTTCAGAAAAGCGGATTAGTTCACCTGGTTTCAACTGAGCAAATACAGGTAAATCTACCGAAGCAATACGTGCGATACGCGGATAACCGCCTGTTGTCTGGCAATCGGCCATTAATACCACTAAACCGCCACTTCCCGTTACCTGGATCACTCCCGGTGTTACAGCCGTACTGAGCAATTCTTTTTTAATTTTCCTTACCAAAGGTGTTCCCGTTAAATGATAGCCCATGCGGTTGCTCCGCCTGTCTATCGTATAACTTTTGGTTAAAAAGGCAATAATGGAGGAAGCATCAAACCAATTGATTTCATTGCCCAGCACCACCCTGACTGTATGCCTATCGTGAGGCAGCAAATCCGCTCTCGAAATGCGCCAGTCCGGATAAATGATTCCTTTTTGACGCAGCTGATCGAATATCTGCGCGGAAACCCGGCTTACAGACTGATTATGAATTAAAACATCTCCCTTTCGTAGCGCCCTGCCAGTTAATCCACCAAAACCGGCAGGAAGATAGGTACTTTTGCTTTCCATTACATCGGGCACCTCCCATCCCCCAGCCACAGCCATGTAAGTCCACACGCCCGCAGTGTTGGCAATAAGGTTTACAATAGCGCCTGCGCAAAAAAACAATGGTTTTTCTGCAGGCATTATTTCGTCATTATAAACCAGAAAAGCCCCATCGCCCGAATAGGCAACTAAAATATCAGTTTCTGCTCTAAACGAAGCATCTGCATAGCTTAACTCGATGGTTGCAGCATCATCATCGTTCCCGACTGCTTTATTGGCCAGCCGGTGTGCCAGCTGATCCATTGCCCCTGAAACCGGCACGGCCTGCGAAAGGTACCGGTACCTGCCCGGATCTTGTACGGTGCTTAACATACCAGGTTTAATAATGCTGATTTTCATATTCGTTTTGCAGCATGGTATTAAACTCGTCTGTACCAACAGACTTAAAAGTAACCTGATCTCCCCCTTTTAATAACGAAGGTTGTGAACGGCTTACATCGAACATTTTTAGCGGTGTTCTTCCTATAATCTGCCATCCGCCAGGGGTTTCCATTGGATAGATACCGGTTTGCCCTCCTGCTATACCTACTGCACCTGCAGGTATTTTTGCATCAGGAACAGCCTTTCTTGGCGTAGTCAAACGAGTATCCATCCCACCCATGTAAGCAAAACCGGGCACAAAACCGATCATAAATACGGTGTAAAGTCCCGAAGCATGTATATCAATTACTTCTTTTGTGCTGAGGTGATTAGTTTGTGCAACAGCCGAAATATCAGGGCCAAAATCTCCGCCATAACAAACGGGTATTACAATCGTATCACTTCTCGTGTAGGATTCTTCTCTTTTAGCACAACCAATTTTTTTAAGGTATTGCGATACTTTATCGAAAGAAAATTTACCGGGAAGATCGGATGCAATAACCACCAAGGGATCAAAAAAAACGGTTAAGCTAGCGTACGCCGGCACAGTGGTAATTAATCCTGGAAAAGGATTCTGCACCAAAAACTGATTAAAACCGGTTATTAAGTTCAATAATTCTTCGCTTATTATGGTACCGAACTCCACAGTAACAGATTGTTCGCTTAATGCATAAATATTTACCGGATAATCTGCAGAAAAATACGCGCACTGTTCAGCCATATCAATAAACCTGGTCATATTTTAGCCTAAATCATCTTTATTAATGGTATAGAGACTAATGTTTAGCCATAAAAATGATTATATAATATCAAAATCGCAAAGGTTTATGCATTTTATCTTTAAAAGCCAGATAAATTAACCCTGAGTAATGACAGATGCCATAATAAAAAGATCAATTAGGAATACATATAAGTGCAGGGACAGCACATTAAGACCATTTTAATTTATACATTTGTCTGATTTCAAAAAAATAATATTCAATACCTCTCCATGAGCGTCTTTCCAGAACCTAAAAATGAGCCTTTACGCTTAAAAGCCTTACAATCTTATGGGGTTTTGGATACGCTTCCGGATATTGATTTTGATGAGCTCACCGTGCTGGCTTCCGAAATCTGTCAGTCGCCAATTGCCCTGATCAGTTTATTGGATGATAAAAGACAATGGTTTAAAAGTCACTTTGGCCTAAATGCCACCGAAACACCTAAAGAACAGGCTTTTTGTTCGCATGCCATTATGCAGCCAAGAGAGCTGATGATAATAAATGATGCCCGTGCCGACCGCCGTTTTGCTAATAATCCATTGGTAACCGGAAGCCCGAATATTGTATTTTATGCTGGTGTGCCCCTGGTTAACAGCGAAGGCTTCCCTTTAGGAACACTTTGTGTAATAGACCGCAAACCACGCGAACTGAGTGAACAGCAGCAAAATTCGCTAAGGATCCTGGCTAAACAGGTAATGACGCAATTAGAACTTAAAAGGAAAGTTATTGAACTGGAAAAAGCGAACAATGTGCTGGAAGAAACAAATGCATTTATCAGGCAGTTTGCCCTTTCTGCGGCTCATGACATCAAAAACCCGCTGAGTTCGATAAAAATGACTTCACAGATGCTGCAGAAACGCCTGCTTACATCGGGTGATACAGATAACCTGAAACTGGTTGACATGAGTCTTGCTTCGGCACAGAAATTACTGAACCTGGTAGACGACATGCTTGATTATTCTTTTAAACCGGAATTACTCACCTCTGCACAAGCCGAAATAGACCTGAATGAACTACTGGAAAGGATTTCGACAATGATTAAAGTTGATACCGGGGTAAACATCACCTTCCCTGCTTTAACACAGCCCATTTATTGCTCTGTTATTGCTGTTGAACAGATTTTCTTAAACCTGTTAACCAACGCGATCAGATATAACGACAAAGCAGCGGTTGAAATAAAAATAGTTTTTAAGGAAAGTGATCAGCAATATCATTTTGAAGTGCACGACAATGGCATGGGTATAGATAACAACCATTTAGCAAAGATATTTGATAAACACGTTACACTGAATAAAACCGATCGTTTTGACCAAAAAGGGACAGGCATCGGGTTGGCCAGTGTAAAAAGCCTGGTAGAAAAACTTAACGGACAGATCGCGGTAGAATCGGAACCCGGCTTAGGAAGTATCTTTAAATTTAGCTTAGGTAAGGTTAAACTGTAGCGGTTTAATTAATCGTGGCCCTTTTCAACCTAACCTTTTTTCCGTACCGGAAGCAATGTTAAAAAAATACTTTCCCGCATATTTTATTTAAATGAAATAATTCTAACTTTAGCCAATACGATTCTATCCACCTACTTTTAAAAGCAGCAGAAATCGTAATTCCGCAAGCCAATATGCATCCCGATCTACTGGCAGGCGATTTAACATTTACATAAGAAAATCAAAGCTGAAAATGCCCTATGAGCAACAGTTTTATAACCTTAACAATTTAACCGTTGCCATAGGGCAAAAAGGTATTTAACAGAATTTGGCTTTAAAATATAGCCAGTTAAAAGAGCATTCCTGTTTAATACTTACACGGGATGGTGGATGATTTTGGGATATGGAAACAGCAGGAAACCTGCCCTGATTAAAGGCAAACGGATTGTGAATTACGTTTGTTTCCTGTAACATCTGATATATGATAATGACGCAACAAATAAAAGCGAATGAACAAAATTTTATAACGAAATCAGACATAACATGTTAAATATACTTAAGTTATAATCCCCCATTAAGGTAAAGGCCTTACTAGCTTAAACCCGTATTGATACTTTGTTATTCAATCAAATATAAAAAATTAATTTAAAATACGGTAATAAATAACCGCAAATATTTTGAATAAGTTGGAGACTTTGGGCTCAGAACTATTTAACCCCAATGATTAAAAAGGAAGGCTCAGCTATTCAGAATAATTTCGGTTTCAATTTGAAGAAAATCAGGAACAGCAAGGGCTTGAGTTTGCGAGCAATGGCAAGAAACTGCGACATTGACGATAGCAATATTTCTAAAATCGAGAATGGTAAATTTGATGTTCAGTTATCTACCATTTTTGAACTGGCCAAAGGGCTTGATATCCATCCGAAAGATTTACTTGATTTTTAGCTTCCGGTAGTGTACCCTACCATATCTTTATCCAAAAGCAACGAAGCCAGCTCGTCGTATTCTTCAGTTTCCAGTTCCATCAATCCATTAAACAATTCGAATAATTGTACACGTTGATCTGAGTGCAGTAAAAGATCGATCAAATGCATTAAAGTTTTTTTCTGGTCGGTATTTAAGCTGCTAAATAACTTAGGTTCTATCTCGTACAAAGCTTTCAATAAATTTACGAGCTTTGGTTTCTTTAATTGCTTATCACGTTCATTGGCGTAAATGGGAAATATTTCATCCTGCTCGTAAGAATCAATCAGCCGGTTTGCATATTCTTTTAAAAAGGGTTTACGTTTTTCTTTAAGGTATGCAGTAAGTTCTTTAATTAAAAAGCGGTATTCAGGCGAAGATTTAGCTGCACCAAATATGGCCACCTGTCCTTCGTTTTCGAAACTCTTAAAATCAAAATCCCTGAAGAAATCGCTGTCTATATAAATGCTGTGGAAATAATCGTCGCTCTTTTTATTCAGCGTGGTATAATCCTTATAAATTTCTTCCCCTCCTGTCAGGAAATAATATTTAGACAGTTCTTTATGCAGGTTTTCTTTCCAATGCACATATTTAATTTTGAAGGTAACAGCCGTATCCGGATAAAAAAGATTAAACTCTTCAAGAGTTTTTACGTTAGTGCTAAAATCCAATGCTTCGCCATTTACTACAATAGAATAGTTTTTATGTTTGTTCAGTTCAATAAACCAGCAAAACTCATTGATCAGATAAGGCAAAACCAATTCTTTCATTTCCTGTTCGCCTATGCGCAGGTTAGTAAAAGAAACAGTAGTGCCTGTATTGTCCATAGCGGTTGGACTGGTGTTAAAATCGTGACTATAACTATTTAAGCCGCCGGTACTAATGTGTATTTCACCAGAACGAAAGCCTTTTTCGGCCTGGTAAGTGGTTTGCCAGGTGGCATCATGCGCAAAGGTAAAAAAGGTAAGCCGGCCTACCCCGTTACGTCCATGCATTTTTGAAGTGTGTTTTGGTGCTACAATCTGCAGTGATTTTTCTGATTCGTAAAAGGGATCGAATTTTTGCTTTAAACGTTCAAAATTAATTCCGTACCCATTATCGGCAATGGTTAAACTTTCCAAAAGCCCCAGGGCGTTGGCAGTATAATCTATCTCAATAGTATCTGCATTGGCATCAAAACCATTCCAGATGTACTCGGCAATGGCCTGTTTTTCGTTATAGTTTTTGAGTACCTTTTGTATTCCCTTTGAAGTGATGTTAACCTTTACCGACATATACTTACTAAATTAATTAGCAAATATATTATTTAATCTGATGATTGGAAGTGCCGGCAGCCATAAGTTTTAAACATCTTTAATTCCGTTCAGAATTAAACTGAAAATTATTCATCACGCTGACTAAAATGCCTGCGCAGTTTTTCTTCTTCTAAATCGAGCAATTCTAATTGTTCTTTAATCAGCTGATCGTTAATCTGTTCCTTTTTATTCAATCCTTTTAGCAAGGTGCGCTGTTCATTCATGATATCTTCGAGCGCCAAACGATAATCGTGGTAAAAGTCTTCGGCCCTCTGTGTATTCTCTTCCTTTTCCCAATCACTGAGCAATTCCATTTCGGCTTCGATACGGATTTTTATCGATCTGATCATATCATTATGTTCAAGGGCATCGTGATATTTTTCATCGAGGATTTTGAGTGACAGCATGGATAATTTCTTCCTCACCATCTGTTTTTGCTGTTCAAAAGAAATGGTATAATCGGGATCGGGCATATCCACCCACTTAATCAGCCAGGGCAATGTTAAACCCTGCAATACCAATGTAACCAATATTACGCTGAAGGTAATAAATAGGATCAGGTTGCGCTGAGGAAAAGCTTCTCCTGATTTTAAGGCTATCGGGATAGAAAGAGCCGCCGCCAGAGAAACCACTCCACGCATACCTGCCCATCCGAAAAGCAATGGTGCCTTCCAATCTGGATTTGGATCTGCAGTGGTAATGTAACGGCTAATAAAGCGGGTAAAAAATAAGGCACCGTAATTGCTGGCCAGTCGCCCGAGGATTAAAACCATACAAATAATGGCGCTATAGCGGATGGCCGGCAAAAGACCATCGCTGCCCAAACCATGTATAATAACCGGAAATTCTAATCCAATTAGCAGGAAAACAAAACCATTAAGCACAAAGGCAACCGCTTCCCAAACGTTAATTCCCTGCAAACGGCTCCGGTGGGTAAGAATACGGTCTCTGCGGGCAGAAAGAAATAGTCCTCCGCTTACAACTGCCAGTACCCCCGAAAAGTGAAACTCCTCAGCCGCCATGTACATTACATAAGGCGTTAAAAAGGTAAGAATGATATCAATATTAGTTGTAGTGGGCAACCACCGGTGCAGCGCATAAAAAACAAGGGCTACTGCAATGCCGATTAAGATGCCCATTGCAATGACCATAACAAAATTGCCTGCGGCTTTTGTGAGCACAAAACTCCCCGTCATTACTGCAGCCAGAGCAAAACGGAACACCACTAAACTGGATGCATCGTTAAGCAAGCTTTCTCCTTCTAAAATGGTGGTAAGCCTTTTGGGCACTTTTATATTTCGAAGGATGGCCGTTGCAGAAACTGCATCAGGTGGAGAAATGATTCCACCCAATAAAAACCCCAGGGCTAAAGTAAAACCAGGAATTAAACTCCGGGAAATTAGGGCAACAATTGTGGAGGTGAAAATAACAATAGGAAAGGCAAAACTGCTGATTACCCTCCGCCATTTCCAAAAATCTTTCCATGAGGTATTCCAGGCTGCTTCGTATAATAAAGGCGGTAAAAAAATCACAAAAATAAGATCGGGTTCTATTTCAATATCCTGAAGGATGGGCAAAAAGCTTAATGCCAGACCTGCAATTACCAGTAAAATAGGATATGCCACGCGGATTTTTTGTGCCAGCATAACAACGAAAAGAATTACCGCGAGTAAAAAAGCATACTGTATAATGAGTTGGTGCATAAAATTTCTGGCTTGGTTCTAAAATACAACTTTTGTACCGAACCGCAAACGCTGGCAGATTGTTCTTTTTTTTAAGATTAAATTTGGTTTTTCTATTATAAAGCCATAATTTCTGCCCTGTAATAGGTCATCCCAACTCTTTTACATTGGTTTAATTAATGAAGACCATTTTTTTTCTTCTTGTTTTCATTATCGGAAACAGCCTATGCATTGCTCAGCCTGTTATTCAGGTAGAGAAACAATCTTTTGTTAATGTAGGCAAATCAGGATATTATTGGCAGGACAGTCTCGGGAAAGCCTCATTCGGGGAGGTAGAGCAATTTAAGGCAACGCGGTTTTTAAAAGGAACTTCCTCAATTTTTAATGGTGGTACCAGCGGAAAAGTATGGTGGATGAAGCTCAGGTTTAAACGGAACAGCCAAACCATCCCCTACCTTTTTATCGGTTACGCCAACATCGATTCTATCAGTTTATATTATCGGGATACAAAAGGAAACATCAAGATGATCAGTTCCGGCATGTACAATCTCAAAGAAAGCGATGCTTTACTGGGTACAGGTTATGTATTTCCGTTACAGCAGGTAAAAGCACCGGTTGGCGATATCTACATTAAAATGCAGGCTATGAATACCCTCCTGGTCCCCGTTAAACTGGTTACCGAATCGGTATTAAACCACGCACTTATTAAGGCCTACAGCATACAACTGATTTATGTGGGTATAGCGCTGATGATCCTTATTTTTCACATTTTTATGTACATCATTACGCGGAGTAAACTTTTCGCACTTTACATTGCAAGGGTTATACTGCTTTATTATATTGTAATGGTTTGTTACCTGCAGGGATATGGTTTACTGTTAGGCCCCCTGGTTGCTAAATTTATCCTGGTGCATGCTCATTTTTTTATCGCATTGGGCTACATCTGTACCATTTTGTTTAACAGTCATTTCTTAAAACTTAAACGGCAGTTACCACAGCTTAACAAAATATTTACCGCACTGATGATTGGCTGGAGCATCGTACTGATCTGTTCTTTATGGGATGCACGGAGCCTGACCAATATACTTACGCAGGCTTTATTTTTATTAACCTCCGTGCTTTTTCTTTTTAGCAGCGTTCAGGTAATTATTATACGCGGATATGCAAAAAACAACCTGCTCATCTGGTGTTATGTTTTGGGCTGGATTCCGGTAGCGCTGGTTTCCATTTACCTGGTTTTTAGCCTGATGGCCATTATCCCTTTTCAATCTTATAGTTTCAACCTGCTCACCTTAGCCGGGATAGTGGAGGGAATCCTGATCAGTTTGGGGCTTTTTGGTCAGCGCTTAAAATTGTTGTCCCGTCATAATGCCCATTTCCGCAGGCAACGCATTCTTTTACATGAGCAAATGCTAGGTTACCGCGAACAGCTCAATCAGAAAAATGAACAACCGGCAGAGCAGCTATCGCTGAAAGACCTTACCGCACTTGCGCAATCACAGGATCCTTCATTTATGAAAAAGTTTAGAGAAACCGAGGGACAGTTTATTGCTGAATTGCTCCGTATTTCTCCGCAGCTGCTGTTATCGGAACTGGAACTTTGCGCTTACATCAGGCTGAATTTCGACACGAAAGAAATAGCCCGCACCTGCAGGCTAAGTGTACGTGCAGTAGAAAGCCGGAAATACAGGGTGCGCAAAAAACTGGGGATCGATGGCGAAACAAATATGCAGGCCTGGATGCTGAATCTCACCAAATCGTCCTAAATAATATACAAAAATAACCAGAAAATATCTTTCACGTCAATTTAACGTTTAACTCAGCTCCGATAGCTAAAACGCTTTACTACAATCCTTTGAGTGAGCTTGCGTAGAAATGCGTATGGCGTAAAACCAGCTACCGCACCCTCTTTGCATATACATACAGGAGTGCAAACGGTGCGATGCCGTATAAATTAAACAGACAAATCATTTGTCTGAATTGTACTCAAATTTTAGCCATGTCGACAGAAACGGTCTTATCCGGGATGATTTGTTACACGACTGACGGCATGGCTTATTAAAAACGTTAAATCACCCGAATCCATATCCCATGAAAGTTAACAATAATGCTGTTTTAATTTTACAACTGTAAACCAGGCACTTAAAAACGCTGCGTAATACTGCGTAGATAAAAATTTTGATTAGCCTTAAACACGCTATTCCTTTGTCCTATCTCTATAATGTAACATTTAAAGTATTGCTGTGCTGCCGGAGGAGTAAATACGGGACAGTTTATCCTTCTGCATAACAACATATTAAACAGACTATGAAACCGAATAACACACCTGCCCAGATTATTGGTAGTATTCAGGAATTTTACAATGGCCGGGAGCCAGAAGAAATCTGCGCTGAACTGGCTATCGACAAACCTTTATTTGATGCCTGGATAAGAGAGTTTGGTAGCATAGCCAATGAGCTTTTAGAGCTGAGAGATGAAAATGAAGCACTGCGGACGATGTTTACCAACCTGAGCCTTGTTAACCAAAGCCTGCGCAACTCACTTGACAGTCTTACCAAATCGGATTCGAAAATATTTGAATTATTACTTAAAAAGCGGGGAACCGGCAACCTCACCTTTCCTTAAACACCTTAAATGCGCTCCCTAAGCAAACCTAAAATATTAATTATCGAAGATCATCATGCAACGCTTGATGCAATCAGGATGATCTTCGAATTTGAAGGTTATGAAGTTCTCGGCCTTTCCAATGCAGTAGCTTTGCATCAGGAAGTAACCACTTTTGCACCGGATGTGATTTTAATCGATGTGCTGTTAGGCACTACCGATGGACGGTCGATATGCACCGAATTAAAATTATCGGTGCATGCACACATTCCTATTTTATTGATGTCGTCCAGAAGTGGTTTTCAGAACAGTTCTTATTATAAAGCCCATTGGGATGACTACATTGATAAACCCTTTGAAATGGAAGCCATAACCGAAAGGATAAAAAACCTCATCTTAAATAAAAAACAGTAATGATTTTATCCAAAAAGATCGCTGCTGAGGTAACGGTCGCCACGATCGCAGGTAATGAATACGATGGCACCGTGATCCAGCTCCGAAGCCAGTTTCAGAGCAGCTGCACAGGCACCGCCCGAGCTCATGCCGGCAAATAAACCTTCTTCTTTAGCCATCCTCCTTGCCATGATTGTGGCTTCTTCCTGCGCAATGTCCATCACGCGGTCAACACGCTCCGGTTCAAATATTTTTGGCAGGTATTCTGTCGGCCATCTTCTGATACCGGGTATAGATGAACCTTCAGTAGGCTGGCAGCCAACAATCTGAATATCCTGATTCTTTTCTTTAAAAAACCTGGAGCAGCCCATAATGGTACCTGTAGTACCCATCGAACTTACAAAATGGGTTATCTGTCCTTCGGTATCTTTCCAAATTTCAGGTCCGGTGGTTTTATAATGTGCCATGTAATTATCGGGGTTGGCAAACTGGTTGAGCAGGAAATAACCTGTGCTACTGCCCTTTTCTTCGGCATAATCGCGGCAGTCTTCAATGCTTTCGAGCAAAGTTACTTTTGCCCCAAAAGCTTCCATGGTTACTTTACGCTCGCGGGTAGAATTGGCTGGCATCACCAGTTCGATATCTAAATTGTATAAACTGGCAATCATGGCCAGTGCAATACCCGTGTTACCGCTTGTTGCTTCAACCAGTTTTGTGCCTTTTGCTATTTCGCCGCGTTCAATTGCGCTTCTGATCATGTTGAGCGATGCCCTGTCTTTAACACTCCCGCCCGGATTATTGCCTTCTAATTTTGCAAAAACCTTTACAGCCGGATTGATATTCATTTTTTGAAGCTCGGCCATTGGCGTATTTCCGATCAGATCGATTATTCCTGCCATTATAATATATATTAATTGGTTTCTTTATGATTTCTTATGGTGATGATTGGAGAGTGATATGCAGTTGAAAAAGCTGGAATACTTTCAGTAAGCCATACGTTACCCCCAATGATGCTATCGTGCCCGATAACGGTTTCGCCGCCTAAAATGGTGGCTCCGGAATAAATCACTACCCGGTCTTCTACGGTTGGATGGCGTTTGCTGCCGGCCAACGTTTTTTTAACACTCAAAGCCCCCAATGTTACGCCCTGGTACAGTTTTACATAACGGCCAATGGTACTGGTTTCGCCGATTACGATTCCGGTGCCATGATCGATATGAAAATATTCGCCAATACTGGCAGCCGGATGGATATCGATCCCTGTTTTAGAGTGGGCATATTCTGTAAGTATTCTTGGAACCAGCGGTATGCCAAAATTATACAGTAAATGTGCTATGCGGTAAAAACAGATGGCATAAAAACCGGGGTAAGTTCTAATCACTTCGAACCTGCTTTGTGCCGCCGGGTCGCCTTCGTAAATGGCCACAATATCGGTATTTAATACGCGGTACAGTTCCGGAAGTTCTGTAAAGAACTGCCCTGCTGCGTTTTTACACTCGTTGTTTTTTAATTTACAACTTGCCGAAATAATGTCGTAAAGCTCGAGCTCCAAAGCCGACACCTGTGCTTTAACTTCCTCAACCGTAGAAAATACTTTTGCTGTATTTTCCGGAAAAAGTACCTGGATCAGCCTCTCCGCCCAACGGGATATTATTTCATTCGGTGGTATATTGTGCTGCTCAAGCGGGTTCTTAAATATTTGTTCAAAAAAATGGTTATCCATAATTGGTGGTCAAACCTGGCCGATCTGCTCATCGACTAGATATATAGATTTAATCGCTAATGTAGGTTTTGTTTTTTTAAACCAAAACAACTCCTTAAGTTTTATTATAAAAATTGCGGGGAAATAACAGAAAAAGCCGGGAGTCTGCAGTCCATAGCCGGAAGTTGATTAGCCTGGAGTTTGGAGTGGATTGAGATAACCTGAAGGCTCAGCCAGGCTAAATCTGTCTGGATAGATCTCTCCACTTCGCGTTGCTCCGGTCGAGATGACGATGCGGCTAACAAACTAATGATCAATGAACCAATGACAAATGAACCAATGACCAATAAACTAATCACCAATGACCAATGACCAATCCTCACTCCTTTTAGGAATAAGAATAACATCTTTTGTCAAAACAAGACTTACATGGCAATGTTAGCAATATATGGTGATTACTGTGGAAACGACTATAAAAGAATTAGATAAGATTTATATCGGTGAGGAGATCACTTTTGAGAAGAAGTCGGGCCTGGTGTACCGCATTGCGATTTTTAAGTCGGTAAGCATCTGCAGTTACATCTTTCAGTTGGTGAACGGAGAAATTATTATTATCCGCAGGAATTAATATAAAAGCATTTCCGATCGTCATATCGACCGGAAATGCGATTAATTGTTATTTTTTCTGTTCTGATAAGAAGGTAACCAAAGAGGCAAGTTCTTCATAAGATAAAGAATTGGCCAAACCCTCTGGCATCATGGAATTTTCCATTTCTTTGCGCGATAAAATATCACCTGCTTTAATGGTAAAAACCTCGCCTGCAATATTACGCATCACTACCTTAGCTGCAGTTTCTTCGGTAATAAAGCCCATATAGGTGCGATCGCCTTTTGCTATGATCATTACGGTAGCAAAGCCTTGTGAAATAGAAGCGCTAGGTTTTAAAATCGATTCAGCAATCTGTTCACGGTTCATAATCGAGCCGATCTGTCCCATAAACGGACCTTTCATTTTCTCGGTTTTGCTTAAACTGTGGCAGGCGATACAGCCCTGATTGTTAAAAATGTTTCTACCTTTTAAAGGGTCGCCCTGTAATTCATTAATGGCCAACAATACATCTTCAATAGATGATTTGCCAACCTGACCTTTTTTGTTTTTGATTTTTTCGAGATCGATTTTAGGCTCTTCCGTTGCAGCCACTTTTTCTTCTTCGGCAAATTCAGGGATATCCATCCTTTGGCGCGAATTTAAATCAACATAAAACTGTTTGCCTTGTGCACCGGCTTTAGTGGCTTCCTCTTTTAAAAATTTCTCAATCACAGGCGAACCTTCCCAACTTACGGCCTTAAAATAAGGACCATGAGAATCAGGACGGGTACCCCACCACCATGAGGCATCGTAAGCAATTTCTTTTTTATACAAACGCCCCAGGGTAACCAGAATCTGTTGTTTTAGTTTTTCATCTGTTGATTGTTTGTAAGAATCAATTAAACCGTTTACCACTTTTTCATTATGCATATAACGTAGTGCCCAAAGCGCAAGGGTTGAGTTTTCAGTTTTCACAGCTGCCAGTAGAGCATCAACGGCATTAAGCTGAACCAATGCACGTACGGCAAGGTGTGGCAATATAATGGCAGCGTTTGGTGTGGCATGCGGACCTTCAGTACCTTTTGCCGGCGCTACAAATGAAGCCGGAACTTTGGTTTGTAAAAGCACATTGGCAACTTCTGGTCTGCCCAAACGGTTTAAGCCAATAATCGAAGCTGCCTGCACACGTGGCGAAGCATCTTTTAATCCTTCCAAAAATGGTTCAACAGGTACTTTACTGATATACGTTTTACGATCGGCAAGTGCTTTTAAAGCAAATTCCTTTAAGGCAGCATCTTTGGTAAACCCTGCTAAAGTTTCAATGCCGTTTTCTTTTGCCAGTTGCGCATAGGTAAATAAACCGGCCACCCGTACATCAAGTGCTAAACTTTGATCGGATGCTGTTTTTAAAGCGGTTTCTGCTGCCTGTTTATTGTTGCGGGAAACGAGTTCCTGCGAAGCATTTAAACGTGCAACGGCACTATTCGACTTTAACAATTCGGTTAATTTTTTAATGGAAAGTTTTTTTACATCCGGAAAAGCTTTATAAGTCCAGTTGTTTGGCACCGCACGGACAATATATCCTTTATCAGGGCTGCCAGAATAACCTGCTCCATCCCAGGCCGAAAGGTAAAGCCTTCCTGATCCATCAACATCCAGATCGGTAATCTGTGCAAGTTTAATAAACTCTTCGTCTTTTTGGGTAAAAGTTGGTCCATCAGGGCTAACCCTGTGAATATACAGCATACTTCTGCCCCAATCGGCCATCATTGGTACGTGGTTGTATTTTTCGGGCCAGTTGGGCTCATCCATAAATAATGCTCCCGTACCCGAGCCACCGCCTAAATCGGCCAGTGCGGGAATAATTTCATCTGTAAAATTCTGAAATAAAACCGGATAACCGTATTCTCCTGATTGGATGTGGTGCGAAAAACGCACGTTCCATCCACCCCCATCATTGGTGTTTTCGCGGGTAAAAACATTCATGTATGGATCAATGGCTACATCATACACATTTCGGGTTCCGTGTGTATAAACTTCCATTTCGGTTCCATCGGGGCGAACACGCAAAATACCACCGCCTAACATGGTCAGTTTTTTACCTGAACGGTCTACCGCATCATGAAAGCCAAAATCGCCAACAGAGATATAAATCCAGCCGTCGATACCCATTCTGATGCCATTTGTAGCATGATCGGTACCACGCTCGCGGATATATTTTTCATTGCTGATGTGTTCAATCAGTGGTTTTTCAGGTCCGTCGGCTTTTCCATCGCCGTCTTTATCTTCAAAAACAACCAGGTTCATTCCTGTAGCCTGTTTTGTTTCTTTTGAAAATGTGGTATGCAATACAAATACCTGGCTACCCTGCACAATGATTCCCCTGGGGTTATCAACTTCAGCAAAATCAATATGCTGATCCATTTTGCCATCGTTGTCTTTATCAATCAGTTTAAGGATATGGCCTTTGCCCGGATCTTTACCGAGGGAGCCGATCATATCAACACCAACATATACCTCACCTGTTGGGGCAACGGCTAAGCAAGCCGGACTAGGCGTAACATCGGGGCCAGCGAAGTTGGTTATGGTTAATTCTGACGGTGGTACAGATTGTACCTTTGGTTCGTGAAAAAAGCTTTTTATTCCAAAAAAGAACAAAGCGAAGGAAATTAAGCTAAGAGAAAATTTAATCATTTGTGTGTATTATTGTTTTTTTGGTTAGTTGTGTGGTAAACATACAAAAAAATCTAAATTACCTATTGCCACAATTTTGTGTTATTTATCCTGAATATTAACCATGTTTTTCAAAATCTCCGGCATTAGCAGGTATTACTCATTTAAAACATCAAAATCTCTAAATAAACAGGTCAAACAATAATATTGTACAGAAATTAAGGGTAAAACAGCAGGAAAAATCTGAGATAATAAGAAATATTAGATTTATCTCTTTTTATATTTGGTAAACAGCAGATATTTTATTATATTTACTAAATCCAACATTCATTAAATCAGTACGTTATGAAAAATATTTTTTATTTCTTCCTGACTGCCCTGATCTCCTCCATTGCGTTGTTGCTTACAAAGGATTCATTTGATCCTGAACTGGTTTACAGCACGGTGGTGTTAATATGGATTCTGTACATCTGGTACCATATTTATGCTGCTGATAAGAGGAATTACAGCGAGTAGCCTGTATCTTCGATAGCTTTTATATCCCGCAAAAATGGTGTGGGCCAAACGCATACGGCCATATATTTTCAACAGCAGCGCCTACCCTAGGTTTGTCATCATATTAGGGTTTTACCACAATGAAACATTTTTTAACTAAACAGAGCTTTTATTTAACGTTTGTTGTAGGTAAATCAATAACTAAAGTTATTACCTTCGTAGAAAACTAAAACAAGCTGGTTTACGTTTGTATTAGAAGCAGGGCGAATTGCCCTTAGAAACAAAAAAGCTTAATGAACTTGGAGTATCGACCTTGTACATGGGGTAGATAAGAGTACAAGATCATGAAATTAAAAGCAAAATTCCCGTGTTTGCCGGGAAACTCCTTTTACGCTGAGGTGCGCCGCAGGGTAAACAACGACTTTAAAGAAAACAACAGAAGCACCAATGCCAATAAACTGATGTGGTTTAAGGCTTGCCTTTTCCTTACGGTATTTCTGTCCCTCTATTTAATAATATTGCTTTTACCGTTACATACCCTCATTCTTACAGGCTTAACCATTTTGCTGGGCGCAACCTGTGCATTTATTGGGTTTAACATCTGTCATGATGCCATTCACGGCTCTTTTTCAAGTTCTAAACGGATCAATTCATTTTTCAGTTTCTTGTTTAACATGGTTGGCGCCAATCCGTACGTTTGGAACATAACGCACAATGTGGTGCACCATACTTATACCAATATTCCAGGGCACGATGAAGATATTGAAGTGGCTCCCGGATTGATCCGCATTTGTAGCGAGGATGAATTAAAACCGCACCAGCGTTTTCAGCAATGGTATGCTTTTCCCTTATATAGCCTGGCTTCGCTATCGTGGGTATTTCGTAAGGATTATAAAAAGTTTTTTCAAAAAAGTGTTGGTGCTCACCAGAGTAAACACCCGAAAGTTGAATATTTCAACCTGTTTTTCTATAAATTCTTATATTATTTTGTTTTTATCGGATTGCCAATGCTGGTGATGCCGCTTTTGTGGTGGCAGGTTGTAATTGGTTTTGTGATATTACATATGGCCCAGGGCTTAACAATGGGTTTGGTTTTCCAGCTGGCCCACGTAGTGGAAGGCACTACTTTCCCGGTAACCAATAACGAAGGCAATATGGAAGAAGCCTGGGCAGAGCACCAGATGCGTACTACGGCCAATTTTGCTACAGAATGCCCTGTTTCAGCCTTTTTTCTGGGTGGTTTAAACCGACAGATCGAACATCACCTTTTTCCTAAAATCTGCCATGTGCATTACGGGAGGATATCAGGGATTGTAAAACAAACGGCTCTTGAATTCGGGCTGCCCTATCATGAGAATACAACTTTCTTATCGGCGCTGCAATCGCATTACCGGATATTAAAGAAAATGGGACGCGTTGTTTAGTCCGGAGTCTTAATTCCAAGTCGATTATACGAATAATAAAATATCGGATCTCGAGATTGGGGTGAACTAACCGATATTAATATTCTGACCATTAAGAAGTTAAGAACATTAAGGTAGTTAACTTATAAAATAATATTAGTGAAACTCACCGGCTTTTTCATCGGTAGCGTAAAGGTGGAGAAAAATCTTTAATCTTTCGGTAACATCTTTCAAAGCTCTCACCGCTCCGCGTTGCTCAGGTCGGAATGATGACGAGACTATTGTTTAGTTAGGCGTTTGAAGTTTGGAGTCAGTTAACTACTTACAACAATTAACCGATTAACCAATTTAGAAATTCAGAGTTCGGTGCTTTTGCTCAGTTAACCAATTTCAACAATTAACCCATTCACCAACCCCTCCCCACTTTACACAAACTTAACACATCCTCCACTCCTATAAAAGGCAGATCTTTTTATCTTTAGCAATATGTATTGGTACGAAGAAGAGGTTAAACAATTAGAAAAAAGATACCGTTTAGACCGCGAGCATCCGGGGATTATTTTTTACGGGAGTTCTTCTATACGTTTATGGAATAGTATTGAAGATGATTTCGACTTTACCAAAGTAACCAATCTGGGTTTTGGAGGATCTACCTTAGCAGCCTGTGTTTGGTTTTTTGAGAGGATTATGACCGGTTATAAGCCAAAAGCACTTGTAGTGTATGCGGGCGATAATGACCTTGGCGATGGCAGGAACCCTGAGGAGATCTTTATCTTTTTCCAGCAGTTGATGGTTAAAGTTAACCTCAGGTTTGGAACAATCCCCTGTTATTTTATTTCTTTGAAACCGAGTATTCACCGCTGGCATATTGCAGATCAGTTCAGATACACTAACAACTTGATAGAGAGCGAGATTATTAAACTTAATGGTAACTGGAAGTTTATTGATGTATTTAAAAAAATGCTCGATAAATCAGGTCACCCTAATCCGGCACTTTACGATCACGACGGACTGCATTTAAGTGAGGAAGGTTATCGGTTATGGGCAGAAACCGTTAAAGAAAAAATAGGTTAATCATTACCGTGAATTAATATCCCGGTAACATCTGAGCACTATTTTTCCATCAAGATATTTTATAGATGAACAGGGAATACCACAAATGGTTCAGCCATAACCTGCAAAGGGATATGGAGCTGCTGGTTTTTGGGCACAGTGGACGGGCAGTCCTCTTTTTCCCTACCCGTATGGCCAGGTTTTATGATTATGAAAACTGGGGGATCATTGCTTCGCTCAGTCATCAGCTCGAAAATGGCGAACTCCAGGTTTTTTGTGTGGATAGCATTGATGGCGAAAGTTTTTATAACGACGATGTTTTTCCTTCAGTTAGAATTGAGCGGCACCTGCAATACGAAAAATATCTTTTAGAGGAAGTAATGCCTCTGATTTATCAAAAAAACGATGGTAATTATGTAGAAACGGCTGGCTGTAGCATGGGTGCTTACCACGCCATTAATCTGGCTATGAAATATCCCTGGTTATTTAGAAAAGCGGTAGGCATCAGCGGAAGGTATGATCTTACAGATAATATAGGCGATTTTAGGGATCTGTTAAACGGATTTCATAACGATAAGGTATATTTTAATATGCCCGCACAATACCTGGCCAACCTCAATGATGATAAATTGCTTTCAGAAGTGAGAAATATGGAAATTATTTTGGCCGTAGGCGAAACAGATCCGTTTCTGAACGGAAACCAGCACTTCAGTAGTTTGCTATGGGAAAAAGGTATTCCCAATCAGTTTCATACCTGGGAAAGCAATGCCCACCGTGCCCGTTACTGGCGGAAAATGGTACCCATTTATATTTAGATTATTATAGGCAACCAAAACTATTATACCACTTCCTTAACGTTGATTGAACAAGAAAATATTAAATTTGTTTACAAACAAATTAAATCTACAAGAAACATGAAACAAGGATTATTAATAGATATGGACGGGGTGATTTACAGCGGGGAGGAACTGATATTTGGTGCTGATAAATTCATAAAAAACTTAATTGACGAAGACATCCCTTTCGCTTTTATGACCAATAACAGTCAAAGAACAGCTCTGGAAGTTATACGTAAATTAAAAGGATTAGGGATAAAGGTTGAAGAAAAACATGTGTACACCAGCGCCATGGCTACAGGAAAATTTCTTTCAGATCAAAGCCCCAATGGTACGGCTTATGTATTGGGAGAAGGTGGTTTATTAAGCAGTTTACACGACCATGGCATTACACTGGTAAATACCGATCCTGAATTTGTGGTGTTGGGCGAAGGAAGGAATTTTACACTCGAAATGGTTCAGCGGGCAGTAGATATGATTCTGGCCGGAGCCAAATTTATAACCACTAACAGAGACCCCTCACCAAAAAAACCAGGGTGGAATAATTTGGGGATTGCCGCTACTACAGCGATGATTGAAGAAGCAACCGGCAGAAAAGCATTTGTAACGGGCAAACCGAGCCCCGTAATGATGCGCTCGGCACGTAAATTTTTAGGCCTTGAAACCAGCGAAACAACTGTAATTGGCGATACGATGGAAACGGATATACAGGGTGGCGTACAAATGGGCTATAAAACTATTCTGGTACTTTCTGGCATCTCGAGCAAAGATACATTAGGCCATTACGCTTTTAAACCCGATATGATCGCCAGTTCTGTTGATGAGATTAAATTTCCTTTAACCTGGTGGGAGGAGAAATAGTTTGGAGCCGGGAGTTTTGAGTTCGGAGTCTTGAGTCCTTAGTCCAGAGCCTAAAAATAAGAGTCGGTAAAATATGCTGTCAGATGTTACCTCTGACAGCACGACGATTCGATGTTTTGGCAAGTCCTTCAATAAGCTACCATTGATAGATTTAGAAAGGTCGTCATTGCGAGGAGGAACGACGAAGCAATCTTTCCTGCTAGCGATCATTGTTAGAAAGATTGCTTCGTCGGCTGAAAAAGCCTTCTCGCAATGACGAACTTAGCGGCTTATCATTGCGCGAAGATTCTTCTATCATTCATATTGATTTTTATAAAATTAATTATCCCTCAGAATGACAATTAGCAATCTGACCATTGAACAAATGACCAATGAACTATTGAACCAATAAACTATTGAACTACTTCCCTACAGATACCAAAAAATGTTCAGGCATTTCGGCGGCCTTTAACATGAAGTTGTGCAGTTCGTAATTTTTAACAAAAGGTTTTAATTGTTCCGAACCAGGACCGAACATTGTAAGTTCAACATAGTCGCCTGTATGGTTCATACCTGCCCATTGCACGTCGGTATATTTACCTAAAATTTTGCCATACTCATAAAAAGGAAGGTTGGCTTCGTTATACAGCTGACCGGGAACAATATCCTTGAAATGGCTTAACAACGATTTTATATCTTCACCCTTCATTTCAATACCCTGGTTTTCTTTAATCATTTCCCTAATTTTCTGCTCACTGAACGATTGATTCAATTGTGCAAGCAGCCAGGTATTGCTATGCTTAAAACGTTGCAGGCTATCGAACTTTTTGTTGGCCTCATCTGCATAAAACAAACCCGGATTTGAATTTCCGTGGTCGGTTGTAATAATGACCAAAGTTTCGCCATCTTTTTCGGCAAATTCGATCACTTTACCAACCGCCTCATCAAAAGCCAACTGATCGAAAATCAATCCGCCCAAGTCGTTAGAATGCGCGGCCCAATCTACCTTGCCACCCTCAACCTGTAAGGCAAAACCATCTTTATGGTCTTTCATTAGCTCGATGGCTTTCATTGTCATTTCAGCCAGCGTTGGTACGGTTTTCTGCAATCCGGCATCGTGCATACGGTCTACTTCATAAGGTAGTCCATCTTCTGCAAAAAGGCCTAAAACTGGTTTCGATTTATCTAAGGCCAGCATTTCATTCCTGTTTTCGGCAACTTTATAACCCTGAGTTAAAAACTTCGGCAACAGGTTACCACCAGTCCTGTGTTCTCCGAAATATTTGCTGCCACCACCCATCATTACATCGAATTTTAAACCGAGGTAAATTTCTGCAATAATATCCTGTCCGCCACGGTTATCAATATTTACACAAAAACCCGCTGGTGTAGCATGTGTAATGGGAACGGTAGTTACGCAACCTACCTTCTTCCCTTTTTCTTTAAATTTCTGAAGGATAGGCTGAGGTTTTTCGCCATTCATCCCTACATTTAGCGAGCCATTTTTAACCCGCATCCCACCGCCCCATGATGAGCTTGCTGCTGCAGAATCGGTAACCATCGAGCTGGCCGAAGCTGTATCCATTAAAGCGCGAACGGCTTTATTATCGCGGTATAAACCCAACCATTTACTACTTCTGCCATAGGTGCGGTTAGCATAAAGATCGGCCATATTTAAGGTACCTGTACTCATTCCGTCGCTCACCATCATGATGATGTTTTTTACTTTTTTGGTCCCCCCAACCGGAGCGGCCATTACATCTTTTAGCCCCACAAGTGGAACACTTAAGCCAGCCAGCAGGCCACCTTTTAATAACGATCTTCTATTCATATTCTGGTAAAGCGATAATGCTTTTATTTATTATCTGTAATTTCGGGATTGGGTTTAACAGCCCTTTTCGCTGTAAAATCCAGTGGCTTTTGAGCAGGTAAATGGTTTACTTTAGAAAGCAGTACAGAATCAGGATGCATGGCTTTTTCATGCACATTAGCGCTGGCTTTATCCTGTTGATGTGTTTCAGTAGCAGCATGAGGCTCATTACTATGGGTAAGCAATGCAATTGCCGGTATAACCATTAAAAGACCTACGCATGAAACCAATCTCATATTATTTAACCTCTGATTCTTTTATTACAAAAATGATTTATAACTATTAGCAGTATAAACAGAAAGTGTTATGATATTATTAATATTGACGATTTGATTTTAAGTAAATATTAAGGGGAAGCAGGAAGTAAAACATTACACTGGTTGGAAGGGCAAAAAATAATGCTACTGGTTCGTGAGAACACGAACCACGGAATACAGGGAAGCAGGAAGTAAAGCATTGCACCGGTTGGAAGGGCAAAAAATAATGCTACTGGTTCGTGAGGATACGAACCACGGAATACAGGGAAGCAGGAAGTAAAGCATTGAACCGGTTGGAAGGGCAAAAAATAATGCTACTGGTTCGTGAGGACACGAACCACGGAATACACACATAAAAAAACCTGAAAAAACAAAGGTCTTAGCGGGACGCTAAGACCAGTAGAAAACGCTAAGACCAGTAAGTATTCAGTTTATCGTATTAATGCTGATTTCCACTTCCATCGGTTTGGAAAGCACCGATATCATTTCCCGGAGGAGTAATAATTGCCCCAAAATTACCCGTTGTTTTTACAACTGCCATCGGCGTAAAATCTGTTTTGGCTTTATTGTGCCCTGGTGAGTTTGCCTGTAAGCTGAAGTTAGCCGTGCCAACCGTAGTAATATATGCCGGCATTAACGACGCGGTTATCGGACCCGGGTTTGCGGTATAATCGTACTGATCGGCATTGTAATTAAAAAATAACGGATTTTTATCTTTTGCTGTTGCACTTTTAACATCGGCTGATTGGTTTTTTGCTACACCATCGCTGGCTAAAAACTGGGCCAGTATCCCGGAAGTACTTCCGTAATAATATTGGTTGTTGTATTTTATATTTACCTGATCAGCATCAGTGGTAATTCTTAATCCAAAACGGCAGTTCGAAATGAGGTTGTTGTAAATTAAACCCCTTGCCCCCTGTTCGTAATTGATTGATCCGCCACGGCCGGTTTTGGTTTGGCGGAATCCACAATTGGTCATGGTATTATTGTACATATTTACGTTACACTGGATGGTGGTTGCCCCTGAGTTTGATGCTTTAAGGGCATTGGTTGCCGAACCGATTAACATGTTATAAGCTAAATCGCCAACCGTTCCGCTTTTCATGTTAAAACACTCCCCACCTGCTTTTCCACAAAGCTCGAAGGTGTTCCGCATGATTGCTATCTTACCCCCAACAGTTCTGATTCCATCATCTGCACTGCCAAAAATCCAGCTGTCTTCTAAAATAAAATCCTTTTCGATGTTGGCGAAATATATCGCATAACGGGCATCACCATCTTTGTATATCGATGCGTCGTTACCATAAGATGCCGCACCTGCAAATTCGATGTGCGTCCACTTGATAATCACATCGCCACCTTTAGGATTTGGCTTTGCTGCTGTAACTGGCGCCGGACTAGCCAGAATGCCACCCCACGAGCCTTTAAATACATTATCATATTTTGCTGCACTGGCTTCTGTATGGTAAGTTGCTGCATTTTGAATGGTAATATAATTCGGCTTTTCTTTAGTGCCCAAACTGATAAACGTACCGTGAACAGTAAGCTGAGGAGCTTTATCTTTAGTACCATCACCCACAGCGATGAGCGTAACTCCGCTTTGCATCAATAAAGTATCGCCATCATTTACGGTAATGTCTTTATCAAAATAATAGGTTTTTCCGGCTTGCATAGTCCCTTTAACATTCCCAACAAGGTTTTCAGAACTGATTAATGAACCGGCCTGAACTACCGGCATAGAAAGGATCAAATCCTCCTCTTTATGGCATGCATTTAATAAAATGGCCAAAACCAGAATAAACAACGACTTTAAAATATTTTTCATCTGTTTAAATTTTGTATCTGTTTGTGGTGAAGCGATCATGATCTTATAATTTATAGCGTAGGCCTAACAAATAGAATTGCTGATATTCATCTTTGCGGATAAAAACATTTTCTCCGATGGTTTGACTGGCTACATCCTGATTTACTGTTGCTGTAGTTATTTTATATGGTCTTCTGATTTCCAGTTCGGACGGCGTGTTTAACAAATTGTTTATTTTAATGTAAACCGAGAAGCTTTTAGTTATTTTTTGCTCTGCTGAAAGATCTAAAGTAACGGTTCCTTTTTGCCAAACATCGTTATCCAGAAATGGTGATACGGTATAAATCCTCGCGCCGGTATATACTGCTGCCAACTGTGCGTCTAAACCCGAAACGGCATTTTTAAACAATAATGATAAGTTACCAATATGTTTAGACTGGCCCTGTAGAGGACGCGTTTGCTCTTCGGTACGCTGCGTATAAGAGGTTGTTACCGGATCTCTGTACAAGACCGTTTTTGGTGTGGTAATTTTGGAATCGGTGAAGGTATAATTGGCACGGAAACCAAATTTGCTGATGTATTTAGTAAAATCCATTTCGAAGCCGTAGTTGGAAGCATTACCGAAATTACCTGCCGTGTAAAATATACTCGTAGCCTGGTTGACCAATGCATACTCAATCGGGTTTTTAATGTCTTTATAAAACACCCCCACCAATAACTGATCTAACTGTTTTGGAAAAAATTCGTATCTCAAATCATAGTTATCAGAGGTAATGCGCTTTAATTTAGGATTACCCAATTCCTGATAATCGGCATCAGGATTGCCACCTGTATGTGGAATTAATTCGTAAAATCCAGGACGACTGATTGCGGAATAATAAGATAAACGAAGATTTTGTTTATCGCCAAGTGCATATTTGAAGTTTAAACTTGGTAATAAATCAGCGTACTTATTTGAACCGATTGCACCCACGGTTTGATCTCCTTTGGCCGAGGTTACCCAATCTTGCCGGGTATTTTCGTAACGCACACCACCCAATGTTTGCAATTTGCCAAGGGTAAATTTAAACTGCGCATAACCTGCGGCAATTTTTTCATTAAAAGTATAGTTTAAAGGATCATTGAGCGAACCACCAACGGTTTGTACCATAAAGGTATTATTGTTGATGTTACCATCGTAAACCTGCGTGGTACTACCTGATAATTTCAGCGAATAATCATCATAGTTGCTGGTTCTTCTTTTATCGCGGTACATTCCACCAACGCTAAATTCTACCTTTGTATCCCCGATTTTTGGTTTATAAATAAAATTCAGGAAGCCGGTTTTATCTTCATCTGCATTTTTTGCCCAGATGTGCGATTGTGCTGCACCTGTTGAATTAAACAAAGCAGGATTTTGTGCCGAACCGATTTTATTTCCGGCAGCATCCAATATAGCTGTCCGCCCGGTTACAATCGTCAATATTGCCTGATCCGGCTGATTTGCTGTTGCTTTTGCATATACTGCAGACCAGTTCATTTCCAGTTTATCGGCCAGTTTATGCTCTCCATGTAAATTGGCACTAAAAATCTGCTGTACGGTACGGGTGCTTCTGTAGGTATTGGTTACACGTCCGGTTCCTACGCCAACACGGCCTAAATTCAGGGTAGTATCGCTCTGGAAACGGAATTCGTTCTGCGCCAGGTTCATGTACGAAGCATAAAGATCAATTTTATTTTCTTTATTAAATTTATAATCCAGCCTGGTATGTAAACCGGTACGTTCCTGCTGAATGCTATATCTTCTGCTCTGCACGCTTTTTAATGCCGGTTCGTTTGTATCCCTGTCTACATCGGTATCGTAAAAGATGGTGCTGGTACCACGGAAAGTATTCTGATAGCTGGCCGCTGCCAATGCACCGAATTTTTTATTGGCTGAGCGGCCACCGATGCTAAATCCAAACACGGTTGATACAGGTGTATGCCTGGTTTGGTAATTAAAACCACCATTAGAGAAATCGGAAATATTAGCAGTGTAATTGCTTCCATTTGAAATGCGTGGCGATAAACCTGCACTTCCCGCATGATCGAAAGCAGTAAAGTTGTTTTTAACGGCAAAAGTACCTGCCAAACCAACGGCCGCATTGGCACGGATGGTTAAACGGTCAGGGGCATCCTTTAAAACCAGGTTAATTCCGCCGCCAATGGCATCGCCTTCTAAATTTGGGGTTAAAGATTTATAAACCTCCATCCTATCCACAATATCAGCAGGAAAGATATCCAGTGGCACATAACGGTTTTTATTATCCGGACTTGGAATTTTTACACCATTAACCAAAGTATAGTTATAACGTTTATCCATACCGCGGATAATGGCATACTGACCTTCGCCGTTGTTGCTTCTTTCGATTGATACGCCTGAAACCCTTTGAGTAACATTGGCAATGGTTAAATCGGGAGAAATTTCGATGGCCCTGGCCGATACTGCATTTAATACCTGATCGGATTTACGTTCAATGGAACGCGATTTATAATCACTTCCTTCATCAGATTTGCCAGAAATTTTCACTTCATCCAGACTGCTCGATTTGCTTTCGATCTGAAGCGAAATAATTTTAGTTTCTCCGGCTTTAAGGTCAAAATCTTTGTCTTCATCCTTGTAGGCTACAAACTTGGCTTCTACCTCATATTTGCCGGCAGGAACATTTTTAAAAACATAACTCCCGTCGAGGCCGGTGCTTACGGCAAGTTTAAAGGTTTTCTTTTCATTTTTTAGCGTTACGGTAGCGCCTATTAATGTTTCTTTTGAATCTTTATCGGTTACAATTCCCCGCACGGTACCATTGTTCTGGGCAAGTGCAACGAGGCATAAAATCACATTAAAAAGTGTTAGTAAGAGTTTCTTCATACAGGGTTTTATTTACCCGCAAAGGAACTCTCCGAACTTTAACACTAACACCTAAACAGATTAAGTTTATGTTAATTTTTTATGGTGATTTCATTAAGGAATTTGCAACCTGATTACGATTATTTTAACTTGAGTAAATATTCGTGCATATTATCCTGAAGACCTAAGTTTAAGGCCTTCAACCGTTTGATATAATGGTTTCTTACCGCTGTCCAGCTGTAATATGGAAAGGTTTTGGTGCTTAAACCATTAATGGCAACTTCTTTTTCGTTCAATAAAAACTTCACTAAATGGTCTCCTCCTGACTGGTTTTGATAAACAATCCACTGGATGTTGGCACTAAACGGGATTATATTTTCGGCTTTCCAAACCTGCTCAAAAGTTAAAATATTATTGGTGGCTTCGGCTGCGCCATGTACCCCCATTAGGGCGGCAAAAGGTGCAATGGTTTCAGCATGGGCAAAACGCAGGTCGGCTATTACAGGCTTGTTTTTTAGATAAGCATCAGTCGTATTGATAAAATCGGCCAGTAAAGGTGCTGCTACCCTTACCTGAATGCCATTACTGTTTAAACCCGGGGCTTTCTTTAAAAAATCTTCGGCATTGCCCAAAGTATTTAATGCGGCTAAATCGGCCGGGGTAAAATAGGCTTTGAAGTTGAGGTCTTTTTTGGTTAAACCAACGGCTTTAATTTCGGCACTTACGGCATTCAGGATGGTATAAAAACCATAAACATCTTCTAAAAAATTAATTTTATCGGTTTGGCTTAATTTTGCCAGGTAATTAGGTTTTAAGAATTTTTGAGCAAAACGGCTGGCAATATCATTTAGTTTTTTAGCCCTGGCGAGTTTTTGATAGGCAATTTTCCAGTTGCCATTTTCTTTAAACTCATCGTAGGTTTTAGAAAAATCGTAAAAACGCAGGTGGTCATCATCGGCATAATTAAAAGTGATGTTCTGGCTTAACGGGGCCGATTTGGCTTTAAGTCCGGCCAGAAATGCCTCTGCACTCTCTTTAGTACGTCCTTTTTTAGTGGTCGAAACCAAAACCTGGTTACCCGAAGTAAAAACATTTTTCTGGTTTGTAAACATCCGCTCAGCTATTCCCTTTAACTCGTTTGCACCGCTTTGGGAAATAGAAGCCACATGGTTTTCTTCTTCTTTGCCCAGGTTTAAAATGAGCTGCTTTAAAGTTTTTCCTGCTGTGGTTAACACATTTAAACTATCGGCTTTTGAGATAACAGCATAGGCATAAGAAAGTTTAACATCCTTGGTTAAATGCCTTGCCCCATGCCTGCCTACAAAATTGATGTAAACAGCCTTATAGCCGTTAGGTACCGGCGTAAACTTGGTTTGTTTTGGTATATATAACGTTTTTGTTCCCAGTAATGCGGTTGATGGTGTTTGCGCAAACCCAAAATAAGGTACCCATAAAAGCAAGCAAAGTAGTTTTTTTCTCATAACAATTGAGCGCAAATTTAGCTTTCCAATATTAAGATTAAGTTAAGTAACAGGGTTTGTTAATTCAAAACAAAAAAACTGTAGAAATACTTTCCCACTAAAATTATACGGGGAAAAATATCTACACCCCCTCTTTCCTAATTCCCCACATTACAGGTATAGTTAAAAAAACTTACACTCAAAAATATGGCTTAATGATCCAAATTATAAGGTTTGCTGAATAGAAACGCCTGTAAGAAATAATACATTAAATAATCAGTTCCAATACAAAATCTGTGGTTTAAATTTTGCCTGATGTTCTTTAAGAAATTACCTGATCTAATTTTTTAAGATTAACCATCAATTAAATTTAACCAAAATGGATTGGAGCACAGATCCTGAGCCAGTTAATGCTAAAGATAATATCACAGCTATTGATGCTGCCGATACCCTAAAGGGAGCAGGCCAGCCTGCCGTGCAGGAACCTGACCGTTCCACACCGAATACAGAAATTACCGAGATTTTGGCCTGCCATGGTGCAAAATGCACCTGCGATCAGGCTTTCGATCCTTCTTACAAACCATTAAAAGTACTCAGCCATAATAAATACATAATCAACGATAACGGTGAAACCAAACTGATCGCCACCACTTTAGAAAATAAACTGCTCAACCTCAACTTTGGCCAGTGTAAAGTACCAGATCCGGGAAAACCCGTGCCCTGTACGGCCAAACTGCAATGGAAAGATTATTACGAAAAAGTAGAACTCCCCAACGGGGCTTATGTGCTAACCGATAAAAGCACCGCAATATGTACAGCAAAAGGCGGAAACATAAAAATTGTTCAGCATGGCCAACAGCTTGATATCACTCCCCGCGAACTCGAAAATACCAGTGCAGGCAGCTGGGTAGCTGATGGACCCTTGCTTACCGAGGAGTTTATGTACACCAGTGCGGTGGCAAAAAACAACGACGAAGACGGTGCGGCCGTAAAGTCAATCGCCCCGCTAACTTATGGCAAACTGCAACCGCTCAATAGCCCTGTTACTTTCAGGGCAGAATTTTACGGACAGCCCGGCGATGCCGAAAAGCAGGGCGTAAACTGGGTAATTTACGATATAAACGGCGAGCCCATGCAATTGCGCAGCGATGCCGGCGAAACCATCACCATTACCTTCAAAAAAGCAGGAATATACCTCATTGAGGCCTATGGAAAGGCAAATGGCGATAAAAAAGTAACCAGGGCTTATACCATCAAGGAAAACACGATCGAAACGGTAACCACGGTAGACGGAAAAACCAAAGTCAGGGTACAGGTACCTGTGACATTCAGGTTGAAAAGCCTTTTCCCTGGCCTGGCCGTACCCGGCGATATCAGTACCATTAGCTGGGAAGTAACCAAAACAGGTGGTACCGGGGTGCCTGCCCTTTTAACCCCAACAGGGAACATTACCCAGGTCATCTGTAATGATGAATGCACTTATGTGGTATCGGCCTGTTTTAACGGTGTCCCAAAACAATCAGAGCAGATCCATGCCCTGAGGAATGGGATTACATCAGTGATTGCCTCTGTTGAAAGTACGAGGATAAAAGAACAGATCATATTTAGCGTAAAAGACCATTTTAAGGTTTTACCTGCCCTGCCCGAAGAAAGTGCTGCGGTAAAATGGATTTGTAAAAACGATGAAGGAAAGCCTGTTGAAGCATTTGAAACCAAAACTGGTGAGACGGTAAGCCATCAATTTGAAGAACCAGGCGAATACACCGTACAGGCCTATCTGGTACAGCCAGGCGCAAAGGTAGCGGTTAAGATAACCGTCGCCCAGCCCGCGCTTATCCTCGCACAATGGGAATACCCCGAAGGTGGCAGAAAAATTAAAACGGGCTGGGGAGAAAAAAACCACGCTTACCTTAAATTCAAAGCGGCAGAGGGCATTACCGTTAACCTGGAGTACGGCTATATCGATGGTAATGGTAATGCCAGGGCCATGCACGTCATCAATGGTTTCAAGGTGCCCCAAAACCAGATACCCGATACCGCAAAATATCCTTTTGTACCACACGCAGCCCAATATTCAAAACTGTTAAAAGCAGGAACAGAATTTTATTTTAAGGTACATGTTGCCGATAAAAAATATGAAATTTTAAACGGGGATATCCCCCAGCCGCTGCAAAAACTAAAACTGGTTACAGGTGAAGAAATTGTAAGCATTGAATTTTTAACCAATGGTAAAGCAGTTATACAGGCCTTATATGGCAGTAAAATGCAATGCCGAATCCGCACCCGGAACCTGAGCGCAAAAAACATCTCGGTAAAAATATACCGTAAAGAAAGCCGCCTGGGACTGGATAACCTCAGAAACGATACCCTTGTACACCATAAAGAATATCCATTAAACCCTGACGGTACAGTTGAATTTGATTTCACACTGGACAAAAGCTGGGAAAAAAGTTACAGCGAAAAGCTACACCGCTTTTATGCCGTGATCGGAGAAATGGAGTTTTTTGGCATCAGCAACACCCTGATGGCCTTTAAGAATGATGTGCCCGCAAATGATGGCAAGGCACTGGTGGGGATTGGAAGACAGGAAGGGCACAATACTGGCAGCTGCCCGAGGTGCAATAAGGATATTACCCCGGCAGAACTGAAGCAGATATTCGGGGACGCAGATAATGAAACACTCACAACAGTTGCCAATACCTACAACAAATATATGGCAGAACTTGGCATGAACACCTGCTGGGTAAAAGCACATTTCTTTGCCCAGATCAGAGTCGAATCTAGCACTAAACTGCATTTAAAAAGTGGCGAAAGCTTCAACTATTATTATGAAAGCTTAATAGATACGTTTGCAACATTTAAATCTGCAGAAGGGAGAGAAAAAGCAAAAGAATGGGGACGTGCCAAGTTGAAACCAACCTTGCCTGGTGTAGATTTAGAAAACCAGAAAAAAATTGCAAACTGGGCATATTCAAGAAATGGCGAAACGGGCAAACAATTAGGGAATAAAGAACCGAATGATGGTTGGAACTTTAGAGGAAAGGGACTAATTCAGTTAACCGGGAGAGATGCCTATGTTTATGCAAATGCATATACAAAAAAAGAAAATTTCGACATTATAGCCAATCCAGATCTAGTTTTGACAAACATTACTGCAGCAACATTATCATCAATGGCATTTTTCAAATGGAAAGGTCTAATTGCTATTAGTAATGGTTTTTCCATAAACATACTTGTTTCTAAAGGAGTAGGAAATGAAGTTAAAAAAAGTTACTCCGAAAAACAGAAAGCATTTGATGACTATACTTCAAGGATATTTAGAACAAAGGATTGTGATTGGAATAAGATTAGTATTAAAATTCTAGGTAATCGTGCACCTTGGATGGAAATTGCCTTAAATGAGGCAAAAGCAATGAAAGGATGCCTAGAAAAAGATAATCCAATGTATGCAAGGGCCAAGGCATACTTAAAATATTGCGACAACTATGAGGAGCCCACTCATCCTAAAAAAGGACCATGGTGCGCTGCGTATATGAATTGGTGTATTGGTAAAACGAAGAATTCGAAAACTAACCAGGCTTATAGTCATTCAAATTCAGCATCTTCTTTAGTGCCTATAGGTAATCCTAAATATAAGAAGATACCAGTCCCCATTTATGGATGCCTGGTTGTTTATAAAGCGACAAATGCATCAGGCGGCCATACAGGCTTTCTTTATGGAAAAACAAAGAACGGGCGATTTATCCTTATAGGGGGAAATCAAGGAGATTCTATTCGTTTTAGTGATTATGGATCTTCATTTACATATAATGGGATTATTAAAAAATTCGAAGGTTTTTATATCCCTGCCGATTATCAACCTAAAGATGCAGATAAATTAAATGATAAGGATATATATGCTGATGTAGCAGAAATAAATAAAAAATATGGCATTAAATCAAAAGTAAAAACGAACAAATCAAATTAGTCAAAATGAAGACAATTCAAATTATTGCTTTTTGCATCATCTTAACCGCTTGCAGAAATGAAAACAGAGAAAATAGTTTGCTAACAAATCAAAAAACACAAATTTCAACCATGCCGATAAAAGAGATTAAGGAAATAAAAGAGCATATTGAATTACAGAAAAGAGTAAATACTGAAGAAGAAGGGTTTGAAAATCCTTATTCAATGACTAGTAAAGATTTAGAACTGGCTTCAACAGTTATTTTTGAAGGATTGAAAAATAACGGCTTTAAGAAAACAACAGAGGAAGATTTTCTAAAACGGATTAAATTAATATTCGGAATAGAAAACAAGAAAAGCTCTAATTATAAAATTCATTCAACGAATATGTATATTTCCTTATATGGAAATCAAAATCTTCCTTATGAAGACTTGATAAAAAACGAATTTTATAATTCTATTGATACTCGAAATTATTATTTGATGCTAAAAAATCATATAATTATAGAACTTGAGTACTTAGAAGATATTATTAAAATAAGTAAAGATAATACTTATAAAATTATTGTTAAGCCCAATCTTGTACACAGGAATAAATATCTATTTAATAGTGACAAAGCAAGTTTGGCCTGGCTACTAAATAATGATAAACCTTTTTTAATAGCACTACTCGAAAAGTATGGATATGATAAAGATCCCAAAATAAATAAAATGGTGCTAGATTCTATCTATAAAGAATATACTCAAACAGGTCCAGTAAGAGGCCAATATATTGCTACGTTATTTTTCATTAAAGACAGCTATAATCAATTACAGATTAGAGAGGGTTTATTGAGATATGTTGAAGAAACCACAAGCTCAACAGATAATCGACTATTATATGCTTTAAGTGCCTTTATGGACTCTTTATATTCAGAAGATCGTGATCATATCTATAATGAAGACCCCTCTAAAAAATTTACAGAGCTAGAGAAAGCAAAAATAATAGCATACTTTACAAATATAGAAATTCCTCTTATTGAAAAGTATAAACAAGATCAGGTTATCTGGAACAATGCTACATCAACGTTCTATTACCTTGCACAAGAACAACCCCAAATGGTAGAATTGATTAAAAAAAATAATTATTTCGGTTTGCCTAAACTGAAAATCATGATTGATGAAACATTAAAACAAATTGAGGTTTACAACGAGCATTATCACGAAAGTAATCCATAAGCTTAATAATAATATTCCTTAAGCATATAATTTTGGGGTTCCTATGTTTTATAATGACGATGAATCATTACTAACGTGTAGCTCCTCAGTAATACGTAGCGTGACACTTTGATTAATGGCAACTTAAATAAAAAAACTGGTAAGCGAGACAGTCCCCCGTTTTCGTATTTCAGCAAACACCATGATGATGCTTATAAATATGGCCGGACCAAAGACCATGCGGCGAATCAAAAGATGATCGCCAACTTAGCCTACGCCGATAAAAACAGAAGTGTAGATAATAGGGTCGGAAATACCCAGGAAGGTGATGGCTGGAATTTTAGGGGCAAAGGCCTCATACAGCTTACCGGTAGAGAAAATTATACCAAAGCAAATGCCTATACTTTAAAATATGAAAAAACAGATATCCTTAAAAATCCTGATATCGTATCGAAAGATATTAAAATAGCAGTACTAACCTCTATGGCCTTTTTTAAATGGAAGGGGTTGATTGCAGAAAGTAATGGTACGCCAAAAACCAAAAAAATCTCTGAAAAGGTAGGCAACAATGTTGTAGACAGTCATATTCAAAAACAAAAGGCTTTCAGTGAATATACCTCAAAGATATTTAAAACAAGCGAGTGTGACTGGAAGGAAATTGAAATCAAAACAATTGGAAACAGGGCTCCTTGGATGGAAATAGCACTGAACGAAGCCAGAGCAATGAAAGGCTGCTATGAGGGAGATGAACCCATGTACACAAAAGCTAAATCCTATTTGGTTTATTGTAAAAATAACGCAGACCCAACTGATGGAGAGAATGGTCCTTGGTGTGCTTCTTATATGAACTGGTGCATTGGTAAAACTAAAAATGCTAAGAACAAAAATCAACCATATAGTCATCTTAAATCGGCGGGATCCCTTGCTCCTATCAATCACGATGAATACAAAAACATACCTGAACCCATTTACGGTTGTTTGGTAGTTTATAAGGCCACTAACGGATCAGGTAAAGGACATACCGGTTTTTTATATGGCAAAACAAAAGATGGGCAGTATATTCTGCTTGGCGGTAACCAGGGCGATTCAATTCGCTTTAGTAGTTATGGAAAATCATTTACTTACAATGGAGTTACTAAAGTACTTAAAGGGTTCTATATTCCTACTGATTATGAAAATAAAGATGCGGACAAATTGAGAGATGGTGATATTTATGAAAGCTCTGCAGTAGTAAACAAAAAATATGGCATTAAGCCAGCACCAAAAAAAGAGAATAAATCAAACTAAATTTTTAAATACAAAATATGAAAATAAATAAGAGATTGTTTTTTTGCATTATGTTATTAGCATTAAACAGCTGTAAAAACAAACCGACACAAAATGATTCTATTCTAAAAGAAGAAATACAAAAGCAAGATATGCCACTAACAATAATAGAAGAAATAAAGCAACATTTGGAATATCAAAAAAGATCAAGCAACGAAAATGAGGATATTGAAAATCCTTATGAAAGAAACTCAAGAGATTTAGAACTGGCCTCAATTGTAATTTTTGAAGGTTTAAAAAACAATGGATTTAAAGCTGTAAGTGACGAGGTATTTAATGAAAAAATTAAGGAAATATTTGGAATTGAGAATTTGAAAAATCTCCATTACAAAATACATGTTACAGATAGTTACATTACACTTTTTGGACAACAAAAAGAAGATTATAATTTCTTGATAAAAAATGAATTTGAGGGATTTGCTGATACTGAAAATTATTATCTCCTAAGAAAAGAACATTTATTTATGGAGCCTCATTCATTAAGGTACATAATAAAGATTAATAAAGATAATAGTTATAAAATTATTATAGAACCTTATCTTATTCATAGAAACAAATATTTATTTAATAACGATAAAGCAAGTTTGGCCTGGCTTTTAAATAATGATAAATCTTTTTTAGGTACCCTACTAGAAAACTTTGGCTATGACAAAGAGCCAAAAATAAATAAAATGATGTTGGATTCCATATACAATCGAAACCCTCAACGTGGAGAGTTAATTGCAAATTTGATTTTTATTAAAGATAGTTACAATAAATTTCAGATGAGAGAGGGCTTATTAAAATACATAGAAGATAATACTAGAGCAAAAGATAACCGTTATATTTATGCTTTAGGAGATTTTGCATATGTATTATATGATGGCGATGTGAAAGACGATGCTTATAAAGTTTTTACTGAAGATCCCTCCAAAAAATTCACTGATGTAGAAAAAGCGGAAATTGTAGCCAACATAGCCAATATCGAAAACCCTGCTATAGAAAAATATAAATCCCTAGCATCATCAGATGTATGGAATAAGTCAGGCTCTTCACTATATAATATTTCGGTTTCGCATCCTGAAGTAATTAAAATAATAGAACAGCATAATTATTTCGGCCTGCCTAAAATGAAAGAGATCATAGCTAAGTTACAGGAAGAGGCTCCACCAACTGGTGCAGATCCGGAATAAGCCGTAAGGTTAGCCAATTTTAAACCCATAAGCAAGTAGTTGTTTATGGGTTTACATTTAAAAAGCATTCCAGAACCTATTTATGGCTGCTTCGCAGTTTATAAACATAAAGATGGAATACATGGCCATACCGGTCTATTATGCAGCAAAACGCCTGAAGGAAAATATATATTATTTGGTGGAAATCAAAACAAACAATATGATTAAAGTATCAAAATATGATTGTTCAGGAAATGTTTTCTTTAGTTATCAAAAGAAAAATGGAACTAAAATATATAAAAAATTCAGAGGCTTTTTCAAACCGAAAGGATATATAATCAAAGAAATTGATAAACTAGTCGACTCAGGCTATTACAATAACATTGATGATGCAAATAAAAAAATTGGATTATCATCAATAAAAACTATTGCCGGAGAAAGAGATAATTAAAAAACTACAAAATGAAAAAGAAAATTACAATATCTACAATAATTACAATATTTTTTTTAAGTTTTTCCTGTAAAGAAAAGGAGAACAGCAATAAAATAAACAGTATGATAGACTTAAATATTAGGCCAATTTTAATTGAGCAAATGAAATCTGGTAATGATCAATCTTATGGAGGGTTTGATGATTACGGAGAGAAAGACCTAAACGCACTCGTTTTAATAGAGGCTAAGATACTAAATAACAATGGTTATAAAAAAATAGACACAGAACTATTTAATCAGAAAGTTGAAGAAATTTTTGATAGGAATATTGTTCAAAACTCAAAAAATAAATATATAAAAATTGAGACATATAGTGATAACAAATGTAACAAAAAATTAATTTATGCCCCATACACTGCTGATGCACAATACCTTTACATCACAAAAAAACAACAATTCATAACCGATTTCCATGCTCTTCCGCAGGTTTTGGATTATTTAAAACTCTATCCCGAACTATCTGAATATGAGAAGAAAGATATTGAGATTTATGATGCAGTGGCAAATACAAAAGTCAGAGCATCACAATGGAAAGACAATTTAAAAGAACTTACTCAAGAAAGAGAGAAAAACATTTTAACAATAGTCAATCGTAATAAGTATCTATTCAACGACGATAAAGCCAGTTTCGCATGGTTAAAATTTAACGACGATAAATTTTTAAACGATCTTGTAAAAATTTTCGGATATGTTAAAGATGAAAAATTATTATCATTTGCATTATCCAAAAACATAAATGATAAACAAGAGTTTTGTAAAATATTATGGAATCATAAATGTGATGGGAAAGCAATTTTCCATCAAGAAGTATTTAATCTTGTTAAAACTTACGATGAGAAAAAAAGACATGATTTTTTAGATAATTTATCACTTAAGATTATTAACCTAAAAAAAATTATAACCGAAAATCCAGAAATTACCTTTTCTCAAAAAGCGGAACTTTTAGGGAAAATAGCATATAATGCAGAAAAACTGGCTCAGCTCGATAATTATCAAACTTACCAATTTTTCAAAACTTTGAATGAAGATGTTTTTCAAAGAGAATTTGAAAAACAAAATTATTACAATATCCAAGATTTTAAAGAAGTTTATGACGAAGCTAAAACAGGTGGGATTAATTTTGCAGAATAAGTGCATTATAAATTAATCAAATATTTGGTTGATGTAAATAAAACTGGCGGCCATTCTAAATAAATAACTATTTCGAGAACCTGTACCTAACTGCATTTAAAAAGTGGGGAGAGCATGAACTATAGTGCCGACACTTTGATTAATGGCAACTTAAATAAAAAAACCGGTAAGCGCGACAGTCCACCATTTCTTATTTCACCAAACATCATGATGATGCTTATAAATATAGCCGGACCAAAGACCATGCGGCGAACCAAAAGATGATCGCCAACTTAGCCTACGCAGATAAAAACAGAAATGTAAATAACAGGGGCCGAAATACCGGGGGAAATGAACTCATATACATCAAAACTAATCCTATTTGGTTTATTGTAAAAATTAGCGCAGACCTATAATTGAAACTAAAATTGCGCAGCAACATCCATCGCTACGCAATCATTAACTAATCAAATAAATGTAATTGCCGCAAAATATCAGGTAACCAATCTGATTATTTAAACGGCGTATGGTAAATTTTAGACATTCTAATCAAACGAGAATACTATGGGCTTACATTTAAATCTTTATTTAAAATCCCAGCTGATGCTGTCTTTTATGGTTTTGCCATCTTTTATTGCAGTGGTTTCAATTGTATTTTTACCCTTTTTAAGGGTTATATTTTCGAATTTATACAATACATTACCATCTACCAGTTTAGGTTCGGCATTTACTTTCTTTCCGTTTAACAATAGTTTTGGGGCGCCGATATTCGAGTACACCACCACTCCGGTAAGCTGGTGCTTGCGGATCGTTGCCCTCCTTTCGGTTAGGTACAAAACAGGTTCTTTGCTCCAGTTGGCCTTATACCAGTAAAAAGCATCTTTCTTTATTTTACGGTCGAAGGTAACCAGGCCTTTCATATTACGGGCGGGCATACTGCCACGATTCCACATGGGGGTGGCAAAATCGAACATATTCCACACATATGAAGCCAGTATATAGGGGTGTTTGGCTATTATAGGCCATTGGATTTCGTGGGTTTTTGTTTCGTAGGTTTCCGGATAATCGGGCAGGGTATAATTGTAGGTATCCTTTAAATCTCCCTGCTCCTGCTGGTGCAAAATATTGCCATCGGCACCGTACTCTGATAAAATAACTTTATTGTTTGGGTATCTGGTTTCCAGATCTGTAGCCCATTTTTCTAAGGCATCAATTTTCCCTTCGTACCAGCCATAATACCGGTTCATGCCCTGCACATCGGCATTGAGGTTGGTTGGGCGATCCATTTCGCCGTAGCCACTTACGGTGACGGTATAACGGTATGGATCGAGTTGTTTGGCCAGGTCGTTTAAATCGCGGGTAAGTGCCGCAGGGAAATCGGCTGGCGTTTTGCCATACACTTCGTTATGCAAACCCCATAGGTAAATAGAGGGGTGATTGTAATTCTGTTTAATCAGTTCCATTAACTGCTGCCTCGCATTCTCGCCTTCCTCACCCGTGTACACATTTACGAATGGAATTTCGGCTGAAATGATAAAGCCCATACTGTCGCATTGCGAATAAAGGTATTCGGCCTGCTGATAGTGTGCCAAACGGATGGTAGTTGCCCCCATTTCTTTAATGATACCAAGATCTTCCTTATGCTGTGCATTACTTAACGCGTTACCATATTGCCACCGGTCCTGATGCCTCGAAACGCCGTACATGTTATAACGCTTTCCATTAAGCATCATGCCTTTTCCGGCTACCAGTTCGAACTTACGGATACCAAGGGGCTGGGTAACCTCATCAATTACCTGGTTATCTTTAATAAGCTGCGTAACTACTTTGTAGAGATATGGATGGTTAAAACCATCCCAAAGTATTGGATTTTGAACAGCCATTTGCTGAATATAATCTTGCCTGCCCTGGGTATTTACATTATAATTATCGGTTTGGTGTACCACACTTTTTCCTGCCTGATCGTAAATGGTGGTTTTGATTGATACACCGGTTGCGGCGATTAATTTGTTTTCTACTTTAATTTCGACCCCAATATCGGCCGATTTCTCAGAAACATTTTTCTGTGAGATGTAAATCCCCGGCGAAGCATAATCGGTAGTGGTAATGTTGAGTTTATTTGTTGCAATGAGTTCAACCGGACGATAAATGCCTCCGTAAATTCCGAACAGGAAATGATTTACGGGAATAATATCACGTTTCGCCGTATTATTCGCCTTTACCATAATGGTATTATTTTTGCCGATGTTTACCGCATAGCTGATATCTAAACAAAAAGCACTGTAAGATCCTTTGTGTTTGCCCACCAGTTTATTATTTACATAAACCTCGGCGGTTTGCCCTACACCTTCGAACTTTAAAAAGAGACGTTTATCTTTGTACTCGTTTCCAAAAACGAAATCTTTTTTATAGATGCCTTCGCCTTCGTAAAAGTTTTTGGAAGTTTGCATATCAACCGCATTCCAGGTGTGCGGAAGGGTTACTTTTTCCCACTTTGTTGCGGCACTGTCTTTTGTTTTTTTAAACGACCAATCAGCATTAAAAGGTAAGGTAATCCTGGCCTGTTGTTGGGCTGATGCAAAGCCAGCTGTAAGGGCAAATAACGCGGTTAAAAGTGTTTTTCTAAATCTGGAAGTATCTATCTTCATTCTAATGTATAATTGAGGTTGGTTTAACCTCTACTTGTTTTAATAATTTATATAAGTATCGTTATTGCTGAGGCACGAAGCAATCTTAATGCGCTCGCTAGTTTGCCTAACCTTTAGTTGCAGGATTGCTTTGTACCTCTACATCTTCGCATCCATCAGCTTCGCCGATTTTGCTTTAGGTGCAATCAGTTTCATTTTGATTACAAATGCCCTGTTAGGTTGAAAATCATTTGGAAGTATCACGTCGTAATAAGTATTCTTATCCAGATCCAAACCGATATCAGACTGTTTAAGCATTAAATTTTTAGCCCCAGTTAAAAGTTCGGCTGTGCCCGGAACCTGCCTGGCATTTTTAGGTACCGCAATACGGACTATACCATTTACAGGACGGTTAAAAACGGTTAAATATAAATTATCCTCCTTTTGTGTAAAATAACCCAGTTTTGAAGGGGTTAACGCGGCATGACGGACGCCATAAACCGCTTCGGCGTTCTGCTTAACCCATTCCCCGATTTCTTTTGCCAGTTTATCTTCTTCGGGATGCATGTTTCCATTTCCATCAGGACCAAAGTTTAACACAAAATTGCCATTCATTGATACCGAATGCATCAGCATATCCAATAAATCATCGGTGGTTTTGGTGTAAATGCCCGACCAATCTTTCATGTAACCCCAGCCATTTGGCGGAATGGTCATTACTGCATCCCAATCGTTACCGTTTAGCCATTCAAATTCTGCAGGCAACTTACGCTCCCAACCCTGCTCATAATCGCCAAGAATATTTCCGTTTGAATCAAAATGGCGTGATCCATGCTCATCGTTACGGAAACGGGAACCGATAATTAAACCCGGGTGTTTCTCACGAAGTTCTTTTTCCAGATTATAGGTAAACCCGTAAGCGCTTTTCCATGAGGCATCCCAGGTGCCATCGAACCAGAAACCTTTAATTTTTGGATAGTTATTAAGCAGTTCTACAAGCTGGTTGCGGGTATATTGCAGAAATTTATCAAACTTTGCTTTCTCTTCATCGGTTTTTGGTGCTTTGCCCATGTAATTCGGGTTATTCCATTCCAGAACAGAAAAATAGAGGTACACATCAATGCCTTCGGCGGTGTAAGCATCTACAATCTGTTTTACGATATCTTTTTTATATGGAGATGCGGAGATATTGTAATCAGAATATTTTGTTGGCCAAAGTGCAAAACCATCATGATGTTTAGTGGTAAAAATGACATACTTGGCGCCCATCTCTTTTGCCTGTTTGGCCCAGCGTCTGGCATCGAAATTTTTCGGGTTAAACTGTTTGTACAGGTTATCGTAGGTATTGGTCCAATCTTTTGGTGCAGTTGGTCCACCCCATAAACGGATCCATTCTGAAGCCGCCGCGCCTCCCCTTGCACTTACTCCATCCCACTCGTTACCGGCGATGGAATAAATTCCCCAATGGATAAACTGCCCCAGACCATAACTGCGAAAGGCCTGCATATCGGCATCGGTACGATGAGGCGGCGTTAAAGTGCCATATTTTACCTCCACTTTTTCTGCAGCCTGTTTTTTTGGTCCCGTCCACTGTGCATCTGCATGGTTTACAGCAACCAGAGCAGCAATAAGCAATGCAGGCTTAAGTATATTTTTCATATTTAAATTTTGTGTGTATTAATCTTCTTTATAGTTCAATGGTTTCTATCCACCGGAATATCTGGATGCAGCAATGCTTTTGATTTTGCAGGTATAAGAACAATGACATCTGTTGTTGTATCCCCGCATCTATATAAATAAACCATAGAAGTGCTATATATAAAAGCCTCTTTAATTGGTTGTTATTTTTAACACATAAACCGGGATCTGATTCTCTTTCTTAAAATCATCAGGCAGGTTTAACTTTAATTCATGATCACTTAGCGCCCACCGAACTTTGTTTTTATTGCCCAATAGTTCAATCTTTTTAATGCTTAATTTATTTTTACTGATCTGTTGGAGCGTTACATTTGCGGATGACCAGGTTCTTAAAAAAACATATACAGCTTTATCTTTTGCTGTATAATACACATCAGGTGTAATGTTTTTAGGCGTACCATCAAAAACAGCGTCTTTAATGGCATTTTTACTTTCTTCTATAGAGAGATTTTCTTTAGCAGCACTAACATTTTCTTTTACTGCGATCCAGGGATGACTATTGTAAATGGCTTCGTGATTAACATCCATCCATTTGCCCAGTGCTTTTAACCTTTCGGTTGCCCAATCAGGAAAAGTCCCATCGCCTTTTGGCCCAACATTTAACAAGAGGTTACCGCCATTGGCAACAACTTCTACCAGGTGACGTACTAATACTTCGGGTGATTTCCAAAGGCTATCGTGACGGTTATAAGCCCAGTTTTGTCCGATGGTCAGGCATGATTCCCATGCTTGTTTTGATGAAGGGGTTAAGGATTGTTCTGAAATGGAAAAATCGCCATATCCATTTCCAATTCTATTGTTTACCAAACAGTTTGGCTGTAGTTTATGCACTAAAGCTTTAAGTTCGGCGCTTTCTTTTTTACTGATCAGTTCAGGTGTATCGAACCATAGTACCCCAATGGGACCATAGTTGGTTAATAGTTCTGTAATCTGCGGCTTAACCTTTCTTTCGAAATAACGGTTAAACACCTTTGCATCTTCATCAGGATAATCCCAGGTATTGCTCCTACCCGCTTTTACCGGCCAGTTCGTAGGTACATCAGGATCCTGCCAATCTCTGCCTAATGAATAATAAAGGCAGAGCGTGAGTTTGTATTTTTTACAGGCTTTGGCGAGTTCGGCTACCGGATCGCGCTTAAACGGACTCCTTTTTACGATATTGTAATCGCTGCAGGCCGAATTGTACATAGCAAAACCATCGTGATGTTTGGCCGTAAAAACTATATATTTCATGCCGGTTTCTTTCGCTTGTTTTACCCAGGCATCGGCATCAAATTTTATCGGGTTAAATTGATTGGCGATTGTTCCATATTCCTGTACGGGAATACGCTCATAAAGCATAAAATGTTCGCCCCCTTTTACTTTGTGGCCTTTCCAGTCGCCAGCAGTTTGGGCATACAAGCCCCAATGCAGAAAGAGCCCGAATTTTTCTGTCCTGAATTTTTCCAATGCATTATTTTGTATTGTCTGCCCAAACAATAGCTGAACAAACAATACAAATAACAGACTTACGAAAAGTGATTTTCTCATTTTTATTTAAGGTTTGAAACGTTTAGCATAAGCCTGATTAAAAATAATAATTAAAGGGCAATTACTTTTATAGACGATGCCTTATCATTAAAAGTAGAAACATAGGTGCTTGATGAGGTTAGCTCGATGCTGCTTCCGGTAAAGTTATCTCCATCATACATAATCACTTTCACTCCTAAACCTACATTAACAGATGAGACATCGTTATTGCTGATGCCAAGGCTGATCAGATCGGCAGTTGTATATTGGCCAACGGGTAATGATATGCCATAACCTCCGTAACTGGCATTCTGGTAAAATTTAGCTGAACCATTTGCGCCTACCTGCGGCACCCCATTTAAAAAAGAGAAAGAATAGGTTTTGCTTACATTACCGCCATTCTTTAACATCAGCTTTACCCTGATGTTGTAAGACTCGTTGTTTTTGTAATAAAGCTCGCTAAAAGGAATAGTTGCAGAAATGGTGTTAGCAGTTGCAGGTGTTGACCTCCAGGCTACAGCGTTGTAATCAGCATCGCTGCTACCTAAATCAGGATCCATGTAAATCAGGATATCGCTCACCTCTTTATTACTGGTAAATGAACCTGAAACATTGAAAGCTTGTGTTGCTGAATTATAGGCAAACAAAGCGTTGATAGAAGTTGTGGCTGCCTCGTAAGGGATTTCGGTTGGCAAGGGATTTTGAAAAACCTCATTTCTGTTAAGGATAGCTGCGTCAACCTCAGTTAAAAAGGTTGGCTGACCTTTACTAAATGTTACGTTCCCGGATCCCATTAACGAAGTACCTAAAGTTGGTTGTTCTGAAGCATATTTGGCATGATCGTGTGGTAAATTTAAGCCATGACCAAGTTCGTGTAACATGCCGCCCAATAAATTGGAGCTTGCATTCGGGATCTTATCAACGGCCATGTTTACATTATCTACGGCAAAACAGTTTTTGCCATAGCCATAAAAAGGTTGGTCGCCGCCATCTGTCCTATTAGGCAAGAGGATAAGGGTGTGGCTCGAATTTGAAAACTCTGAGGCATGTGTTGCTTTATAGGCAGTAATTTCGTTCAGGATTTTAGTTGCCGAAACACCTGAATCGTATGGATAAGCAGATTGTCCGAATTGTGCGGGGATTTCGATAAAACGTACCAATCCGGTTGAGTCTACTTTAGGTAAGCCCATGTATTTATCATATCCATATCTTAACATTTCGGTATGGAACCAGCCCTGAAAATGTGCAAAAAGAGTAGTTAGCCTGGTTTTGTAATCAGAAAGGGCCGGATTATCAGTTGGCACAAACATTACGATGTTCAGGTTTTTGGTGTTGCTTACAAAACCGGGCGGTGTGGTTCCGGAGCCCAGTGCTAAAGTTTTTAATTTTGCCGATGTGGTTTCTGGTTCTGAAACCTGCGCTTTTTTACAGCTACTCATTAAAATGCCGCTCGAAATGGTTAAAAGCAGGGCAAAGCAAAGTTGTTTTTTGTTTTTCATTGTTTAGTGGTTTAAGGTTTTATTGGTTAATTAGTTGATTGATAGTTTATTGTTCATTGGTCATTAGTCATTGGTTCATTAGTGATATCGATCGTTTAAATCTTAATTTCTTAACTTCTTAATGGTCATGAATGTGGAATTAGTTATTTGTTCATTTATCATTAGTTCATTAGTCATTGGTTTATTGCTAATTCAATCCATCATCCATCTTACATTTTCCATCCTTAAAGATCCTTCGATTCCGCTCAGGATGACAAAACGAGTTAAATATTCCGTGTTTCCGCACCTCCGTGGCTAGCTCCTGAAACACCTGCTAATTGGTCATTGATTATTGATCATTGGAGATTCATTTCCATCATCCATCTTACATTTTCCATCCTTAAAGATCCTTCGACTACGCTCAGGGAGGGCATTTTTCAATAATCAACTCCATACTAACGACTTAGAACTTCCGACTAAAACGTAACCTTTAACACACGCCCCATACTGCTTCCGCTAATTTCTAATCCTTCGGGCACCGAAATTCGAAGTCCTTTATAATCCTGTTTCCACTCCAGTTTTTCGTTCGTTTCCTGGAGGAATACTTCTTTTACCTTTAGCTGGTTATCAGAAAGTGATTTTATGATCAGCTCCCCATATTCTTTTTCATTCAAAAAAATCTGTAGCTCATCATCCTTACCGGAATAAAATATAATGGGCTCTAATGTCCTGATTTTGGTTGTTGATGGGTTCATTAGTTCATTCGTCATTGATTCACTTGTCATTTATTTATTCGTAGATAATTCATCGTTGATCGCCTGGAGGCAAACTGAGTGCGGGCTTCGGAATTCAGGCGTTAACTACCATCCCGGGTTCTGCACCAATAATCCTTTTGATTTTAGCACCTCGGCATTCGGAATCGGAACAAAATACATTTGTGGCGAGATGAATATGGTTGTTAAAGCGGTAAAGCTGGTGTATGTAAAAGATCCATTGCTTTCTCTGTAAACCTTTGTGCCGTTTACACCTTCTTTTTCGGTTTGTTCGGCAGTTCTCCATCTTCTGGTATCGTAAAACCAGTGTCCTTCCTGGTAAAATTCTACCCTGTATTCGTTTCTGATGATTGTTCTGAGGTTTTCTTTTGTAATCCCTGCAGGTATGCCATATCTGCCATCGCTACCCGGTATGATGCCTGCCCTGTCTCTGATTTTATTTAGCCAGGTTACTGCCAGTTCGGTTTGACCTAGTTCGTTCAGTGCTTCGGCATAGCCCAGATAAACCTCGGCCAACCTAATGATCGGGTAAGCACGGTCAACATTAAGCGTACTGAAAGGAAGCCTGTCGTTACACATTTTACGGCTGTAGTAACCGGTTTTTGTGTAATACTGAGTAATGCCATCTGCGGAGGTAGTTCCTGTTGCCCGATCGGTAAAAATGCTGATGGGTTTTAAAACGGTAGTGGTTTTATCAGAAACCATGGCCTGGTTATAAATAATAGAATAGTAAAACCTGGGGTCTCTGTTGTTGTAGGGATTGGTGTCAACATAGCCGGAGGAAGGATCGGTTATTGCTTTACCATTGTTCATACCAAAAGCTTTTACAATATTCTCCGTAGGGTTACTCAGCGTTGTACCACTAAATGGCGAGGTACCCAAACTTCTTGGAAACCAATAACTTTCGAGCGTTTTTCCCTTTGCAATATTATAAACATAAATATATTCGGAGTTTTTACGGCTTTCGGTAAACATTTTCCAAAAACCGTTTCCAGGGTAAGCGGCCAAAGTGTTATCAATTACCAGCGCATATTCGGGCAAATCGATTACGGCTTTACAGGCGTCAGCTGCCTTTTGCCATAAACTGACATCGTAAGTGGTAGAATAGGTCACTAAAGGAGCTTGTTCAGTTGTTGCGGCAACAGGTGTTCCATTAAACAAAGGACTGGCAGCCGTGATAAATAACCGTGCTTTTAAAGCCTTGCAAGCGCCTGATGTAGCTCTTCCATAATCTACAGCATCTAAGTTAAGGGAGCCGGGTAAATCCAGCGCGGCTTTATCATATTCAGCAGCGATGTAATCCACACATTGTTTATAGGTACTTCTTTTGTACTCATAAGTAGGGAAATCATCGCTGGCGTCATCACCCATTAACTGTACTGCCCCGTATAGCCTTACCAGTGCCTGATAATAAAAGGCCCTTAAAAAACGCGCTTCGGCTGCCAAACGTTTCTTTTTAGCCGATGATAGTGGCGTTTTTGGTAAGTTGTTCAGCAGTTTGTTTGTGGCCCTTATTTTCTGATAATAAGCTGCGTAAGTAGCCTGAAAAGGTCCGCTTGAAGGACTGCTTCCCCCGGTAAGAAAAACATTCTGCCCGCTTAAACCACTTCCGTTGTTGGTACTGAGGTCGTCTAAATTTCCATTGTTATCGCTGGCGCCGCCGTTGCTTACCAGATTATTCCTTAGCGGAACAACATCCATACCGGTGGTGGCATAAATATTATTTAAAAAGTTATTGGTTAAGGCACTGTCGGCAAAAACCTTATCTTCTGATAATGGCTCGGTTTTGGGATCCAGTAATCCGTTTTTCTTGCAGGAAACCATAGCAATTATGGTGATCAGCATTCCGATGATAAAAAATCTGTTTTTCATTTCAAAAAAATTAAAGGCCAAATTGAATTCCAAAATTAATTACGCGTTGTTGCGGGTATTCGCCAACCGTAGTAGAGGCTACCGATTCAGGATCTATCGCAGCAGGCAGGTTGGTATAGAGCAGCCCCATGTTATAACCGTTGGCATACAATCTTAAACTGTTCAATCTTAGTTTCTTGTAGATTGCAGACGGGAACCTGTAACCAATTTCTACATTCTTCCACCGGATATAATCGCCTTTTTTGTACCAGAAAGTAGACTGATAAGTGGAAGAAGGATCGTTGGCATTAGACGCGCTTCCTGAAAGTTCAGGAAAAATGGCATCAGTGCCGGTAACAGGTGTCCACCTGCCCAGGTTTAAGGGCACCGAAACACGGTCTGGCCGGGCATAACTTACCGACCCCCTGTTCATGCTCAGCACATTCCCAAACGCCCCCTGAAACAAGGTAGATACATCAAATCCTTTGTATGAGAAACCAAAGCTAAAACCTGCGGTATAAAACGGATAATTGGTACCGATATAGCCTTTATCGTTAGCATCAATAATCCCGTCACCATTTAAATCTTTAAACTTTACCGAACCTAAGAACAGATTGCTTAACGGCACGGATGTGGTTAATTTTGGTGCGGTGTACAATTCTTCAAGGGTCTGGTAAAAACCGTCAAAAGTATAGGCAAATATCGGATTCGCCGTTTGTCCGGTTTGTGCCAGCCATGGGTATGGATAATCGGGTTCGTTTCTGTAGGTAACTTTATTTTTTGCAAAACTTAAGTTCAGGTTGGTAAAAACCGAAAAATCGGAGGTTATTCTATCGTTATAGGTCAAGTTAACCTCAAACCCTTTATTTTCCTGTGTACCTAAATTATATGGCGGAAGGCTGGCACCAAAGGTACTCGGAACAGAGCCGGGTGTAGTGAATATATTCTTCGTTTTTTTCTTGAAAAAATCCAGTTCCACAGCAAACCTTCCTTTAAACATTTTCAGCTCCATGCCGATGTTAGCATCGCGTGTTTCCATCCAGGTGATGTTATTATTGCCTAGTGTAGGTTCTGCCAAACCACCATAACTAACCGGATTTTCGCCGAATACATAAGAGGCACCTGAAGATGTGGTATAACTTTTAACATACACATAGGTACTCGTACCAATATTGTCGTTACCTGTTAAGCCATAAGATCCCCTTATTTTTAGCAGGTCGATAAACTTGATGTTATTTTTAAAAAACGGCTCTTCGCTAATGTTCCAGCCCGCACCTACCGCCGGAAAAAGCTGGTACTTTTTATCTGACACAAACCTGTCGGAACCGTTATACCCTCCGCTAAAATCGATCAGGTACTTTTGTTTATAATCATAGGTAACCTTTCCTGTTAACCCGCGGATATTATAAGGTTCGGTAACAATCGCCCCGGTATTCGGGTCTTTATTATACCTTGATTGTGTGGCCAGAACCAAAGCCGTAACATTATGGTTGCCAAAACTCCGGGTATAGTTAAGGTTAAACCTTAAACTTAAATTTTTAGACATGGGCGAGTTTGAAGAACTCCTGGTTAGCGGCCCCATTCTATACAAGCCCGTAACCACCGGATCGTAAGCTTTTGTAAAGGTGTTGTAGGTATAAGCTAAAATCTCATTGGAATTCCGTGTTAAACTTCTGCCAAAATTGTAATCGGTAGCAAAAGAAACCAATCCATTAATGGCCAGACCTTTTGTAATAAAATCAAGCTGTTGATTGGCTTCGGTAACCATATTGAGGTTATTGGTGTAGTTTCTGTTATAACCCGAATACATGAGGTTAGCCACCGGATTTGGTTTGATACCCGCCGGGTTTGTAGAACTTGCAATTAAACCGTTCGGCCAGTAAACGGGATATGAAAAAGCATTCAGTTCACCATTCCACAGGTATTGAAAAGTGCTTCCTCCGCCATTCCAGGCCGCATCGTTTGGTTCGTTGGTAATGCCAAACCTGCCCGACATGTCAATCCTGATTTTTAAGGTTTTAGTCGGTTTTAAATCTACGTTTGACCTGAAAGTATAACGGTTATAGGTGTAATTAGATTCGTATCCCTGATCTTTCGAAAATTCTTTAAATAATCCCCCCTGAGACAGGTATCCTAAACTAATAAAGTATTTCGCATTGTTTGTGCCGCCGTTTACATCAAAGTTGATGCGGTTCTGAACACTCACTTTACGCATTACCTCATCCCACCACTGTACATTCGGGTAATTGTATGGATCGTCGTTTAAACGGTAATGTTCTAAGGCATTATTGGCGTAGAATTTAGAGAAATCGCCAGTTTCCGGTGTTCTGTTTGTACCCACATACTGCTCAACCAAACGCTCACGTAATAAGTTCAATGTGGTAAAACCATCATTAACTACAGGTTTTTGTGTTGGCAACTGTAAACCTGATTCGTATTTAAAGCTGAGTTCGGGTTTACCCGGATTACCTCTTCTTGTTCTGATAATCAACACACCGTTTGAGCCGCGAACGCCATAAACTGCAGTGGTAGAAGCATCTTTCAAGATGGTAACGCTTTCTACCTCATTCGGATCGAGCTGGTTAACCTGATCGAGTGTGTATTCTACATCATCAACTATAATTAAAGGGCTGCTTCCTCCGGCGTAAGAATTAATTCCCCTGATCTGGAAAGCAGCACCATCTTTTCCGGGCTGGCCGCTACGTTGCTGGGAGAAAAATCCCGGCAACCTGCCTGCCAGTGAATTTTGCAGACTCGCCGAAGGACTCTGCCTGATCTGCGCCCCGCTTATTGTGCTGGTTGCCCCTGTATTGGTTACCTTTTTCCCCATTTGTCCTACCCCTAACACCACAACTTCTTCTAAACCCTTGGCATCTTCTTCTAAGGTTACCGAAACGTTCTTTTTACCTTTTACGTTAATTTCTTTAGGTAGATAACCTACTGATTTTACAACAATGATGTAATTGGAACCCCTTAATTTTAAGGTAAACCTTCCCTGTTCATCTGTTTTGGCTCCATTGGAAGTAAAATCCTTCTCAAATATGGTAGCGCCGGGGATTGCCCCTATTTTATCTGCTATTGTTCCTGATATGGTTTGTTCAGATTGACAGAAAGCCTGATTAAAACTTGTCGTAAAAATCAAAAACAATAAACTATATATAATTTTTTTCATTTGATTTGCCTTAAATGTTACCAGTTTGGATTCTGTGTCATTGATGGATTTGAAATCAGCTCGTTAAACGGAACCGGATACCAGTACATTTTGCCGGCATCAAATTTTACCGGCGTTACCTCAACAACCTGATAATTTACAGTTGTACCCGTTAACTTTGCCTGGATGCCATGTAATGTGCCGTTTAAAACATTTTGCGCTATTTTCCACCTTCTGATGTCCCAGAAACGCTGTTCCTCAAAGGCCATTTCTACCCTGCGCTCGTGCCTGATTCTGGTTCTCATATCTGCCTGGTTTAACCCTGAGGGAAGATTGGGCATGCCTACCCTTGCCCTTATCGCATTTACAGCAGCATACACCGAATTATCTGGCCCAACAGCTTCATTTTGAGCCTCTGCATAGTTCAAAAGAATTTCGGCATACCTGAAAATTGGAAAAACATGGTTTGTAGCCGTAAAATCTGTTGTAGAAGAGTTACTCGTCATAAATTTTCTCATGTAATAACCGGTTCTGGTTTCGCCACTGTTGCGCACCCCGAATCCAAAGGGTCTGTCCAGCCCGCCATCATAAGTTTGCACGGGCCTGTTTAACCAGTAAAGGCCATTATAGGTTACTGTAGAAGGAAAGCGTGGATCGCGGTTATAATAAGGATTGGCAGCAACATAGCCTGATCCACTTTCCAGAATCATTTTACCATTGGTCATTTCATATTCATCTACCAGTTCCTGCGTAGGGTTTGTTTTACCCGCCCCGGCCCTGGTGTAGCCTACCGGATCGTTATTTGTTTCTACACTATTATTTGTGGTAGCCATGTAAGGCAAAATAATTTCGTTGTTTGATGCGGTAGAAAAAATGCTTAGAAATTTATTCACCGAAGTAACATAAGCCGATAAATTGGCCGCAGTGGTTATTCCTGCCAGCGTTGTGGTACTATAATGCGAAGTAGTAGCAGCATTATGAAGGGCATAGGTAAATTTAGCTGCACTTACACTGTCCATAATGGCTTTAGAAGCTGCAGCAGCCAGTGCCCATTTAGTGATATCGTTACCCGGATTATTTAAGGGACTTGCGGCGTACAAAAGCAACCGCGATTTAAGCGCCATGGCTGCTCCCCTGCCAAAGCGGCCATAATAGTTGGCGGCAAAAGTTCCGTTGGCACCGGCGTTGGCTGTTAGTAAAAAGGGCATGGCCGAATCCAGTTCAGACAGGATATAATTTTGAACCTCACCGTAACTATTTCTGGGCACATTAATCTGTTCGGCAGCATCAAATACCTTGTTGCCAATTAAGGGTACCCCGCCCCAGCGTTTAAGCAGCTCGAAATAAAACATCGCCCTTAAACTTCTGGCTTCTGCTTTCCAACGGTCTTTCAGCCCTTTTGTAAACAGTGGAACACGGTCTATTTTGCTTAAAAAGATATTTACTTTTCTAATTGCGGCATAATTTGCAGACCAGGTATTATCTGGGTTTACGCTTGAACTAATCCCACCGGTAGAAAAATACTGGATTAAGTCGGTATTGCCATTGGGTACAGCATCATCTGATCCCGCATCCAGGATATTACCCACACTTGCCGTTATTGAGAACAGTGTCTGAGAAGAAACACCGATTCTGTTGAAACCCCTTGGAAGGTCTGCATAGATATTGTTCAGGAATTTTTCTGCATTTACGCCTAACGAATCTTTGGTATCGAAAACCAGGTCGTCGCCAATCAGTTCTGCAGGAGGCGTATCGTCGGCAAGTTTTTTACAGCTCACCACTGCAAGGGCGATTACCATCACCAAAATGGCAAACGATACTTGTTTATATAGTTCAATATGTTTCATCATTATAATTTTAGAGTAACACCACCATTAATTATCCTGTTGTTGCCAAAACCTGTAGTTAGGGATTCAGGATCGAAGTAATCGAGCTGGGTAACCGTAAATAAATTATAGCTATTTATAAAGAAGCGCAGCTTGCTGATTTTCGCTTTGCTGATCAGCCTTGCGGGAATACTATATCCGATCTCCAGATTCTTTAACCTGAGGTAATTTGCCTTTCGTAACCAAAAATTTGATGTTTGTGTGTTATTGGTATTGCTGCCCAAAGTAAGGCGTGGCAAAGTAGCCGTTTCAGTATTTTGAGGGGTCCAGCGGTTTTCGGTTGTATAATTCAGAACGTATCCGGTACTGTTGTTAAATGCCGACATGGAAAGTGAATTTAGCTGCACTTCTCTGTTCAGGATGCCCTGAAATAACCCGCTTAAATCGAAATTCCTGTAGCTGAAGCCGAAATTCAGTCCGAAAAATATCCTTGGCTTATCTGTCCCGATTTGTTTTGCATCTAAAAAGTTAATCAGGCCATCACCATTTAAATCTTTGTATTTAATATCACCAGGCTGTGGGGTATAACCCTGCAGCGTAGCCGTATTGGCAGCGTTTTCGCCAGTTTTGTAAAAACCGATGGCTTCGTAACCCCTGCCGGCTGTTACCGGACTCCCCTGATTGTATAGCCAGCTGTAGGGTAAATTCTGCTCATCGTAGGAGAGTATTTTGCTTTTTTCGAGCGAAACGTTTAGACCAACATTGTAATTAAACGGACTTGTTTTCTCATTGGCAAAATTGATGGTGGTTTCTATTCCGGTGTACCGCGTTCTGCCAATATTTTCTGTCGGATAGGTTTGTCCGAATATGCCCGAATTATATCCGTTACCTGCAGCCCTGATTAAATCGCTATACCGGTTTTTGTAATAATTAACACTTACATTGAGTTTATTCTGCAGAAAAGCAGCTTCGGCACCAAGCTCGTATTTCAAAGCTTTTTCGGCCTGCAGGTTACTCGCCACGCCAGATTCTGATGCACCGCCAACACTGCCTAAACTTGTTCCGAAAACATAACCAGCGGCTCCTAAAGAATACCGCTGGATGTAGCTATAATAGCTTGACGGATCTGCCCAGGCCGTTTGCCCAACAGTTCCTTTTAATTTTAAATAGTTAACCACGCCCGGTTTAAACCACGATTCGTTGCTAAGTAACCAGCCTAAACCCAGGGAGGGTAAGAAATTCCACCTGTTTTCGGGTGCATAACGGTTGTAACCTGCAAATACACCAGCCAGTTCTGCCAGGTAAGTTTTACCATAATTATAACTGGCTGTTAAACCAATATTCTGATAAATTTGATTCAGCTGTATATAACTCACCAAACTGTTATCGTTATTATAAGTGGCAAGAAAATTCATTTCATGCTTACCTATCTGCTTATCATAACCCAGTAAAAAGTTAACATAGGTTTGCTTTAACTGCCCGTTGTACGAATATGTAGCCGTACCTGCCTGCAAAGTACCATCAGCTCCTGATTTTGTGTAAGTAGTTGTTCCTGCAACCGTTGTTGGATAATAAATGGCGAATGTTTTGGTTCTGCCAGAATACTGCTGATAATAATTATTGATAGACAATACGCCTTTTGCCCACAGTCCTTTTGTAATGTCGTCTAATTTATAGTTCAGGCTTACATCGGCACTCAGGGTACGGGTATCAACCGGGATATAACCTGTGCTGATGGTGTTAGCCAAAATGTTATTGGTAATCTGCGCCGTTCCGCCATACGTACCATCGGGGTTTCTCGGGGCATAGGCCAGTGGAGAAGTGGCAAATATTGCCCCCATAATGGCAGATGCACCTAAATTTGGTGTGGGCGAAGCTATACTGCCCGGCCCGTTGTTGTTTTCGATGGCACCAAAAATATTCAGGCTTACTGTAATATCCTCATTAAAATCCATCTGGGCATTGGTTCTTACGCTGTACCTCTTGTAAAAATTATTGGTATTGTAGGCGTTATTGTCGTCCGTAATAAAATTACCATCCTGATTAAAATGTTCCAGGCTTACGTAATAACGATAGGTTTTCGAATTTCCGGCTACATCCACATTATAGCGTTGCTGTGCGCTTTTCTTTTTATACACCAAATCGTACCAATTGGTATTGGGCTGTAAAAATGGATTATTGGTTCCGTTTTGATAGGCAGCAATGGTAGCGGCATCATAAAAAGGTGCAGAACCAGGATTAGTGTTTTGCTGGGCTTCGTTATATAACCTTGCATAAGCTGCGCCAGTAATAAAATCAGGCGTTTTCAAATTGTTTAGAAAACCATACTGGCTGCTAAAGCTGATTTCGAAAGGTTTGCGCTCTGCCCTGTCTTTCGTGGTAATGTACACTACGCCATTTGACGACCGCAAACCAAACATTGCAGTAGAAAGTGCATCTTTCATCACTGTAATCGTTTTAACATCATTCGGGTTAAAGGAAGTAAACGATCTGATTACGCCATCAACAACAATTAATGGCGTTTGTCCTCTCAGCCCAAGCGTTGCATTATCGTAACCGGAAGCGCCCGACGATTGAATGGTATATAATCCGGCTAGTCTGCCAGCCATCACATTAGAAATATCTGCTACGGGCGTTGTATTTACATCGGCACCGTAAATGGTGGAACTCCCTGCCAGTTGAAATTTTCTGCTTTTAACACTGTTCCAGTTATCTATAATGGTGTTTAAGTAAGCTTTATTGGTATCAACCCGTACGCTATCTTTATTTTGGGCGAATGATACAGTTGGAAACCCCAGCGCGCAAATACCCGTAATCATCAGCATCCGGCTGCATGCTTTAGGCATAAGTTCAGATCCAAATAATTTAATTTTTATGTATTTTTTTATCATATCAATTTATCTTTAAATGGTCTGATCACATCTGGCCCCTTACCAGTCCATTGGGCTGTTGAGATGAGGATACCTGCAGGTAAAGCGCTGTTTGCGAAACTAACGAAGCGGCTGCCTCTGCACTTAAGGTTACTGCACCGTCATTTTCCCTTTTATCGTTAAAAGAAGAAGCATCAAGCTTAATCAGCGCAGTTCCGTTTGCTCCTGCCGCACCCAGGTTAATTACGGCACCTGCAGGGCTATCGCCGTTGTTTAATGGTTTATCGAAATAGATATAATAGTGCAGTTCATTATTATCCATTAAATAAACTGTAGCTACCGCATGGTCTGTTCTCCCTGTAATGGCGGGTATGATATTGGATGCGGATAAATCTGCCTTCCATTGTTTTCTGATGTAGATATCGGAAGTATATACCTCTTTCTTACAGGAAGAAAAAAACAGCAGCGCAAGCGCAGGCATCAGGCAATGCCTTTTCAGTGTAAATAGGTTCATAAATATTCAGGAGTTGATGGTTAAGGATGCGGGTTAGCTAAGCATCCGTTCTAATTGGTTACCTAAATGCGGCATGCACTGGTGCATAACCATCAAGCTCCTGAATTTTAAAAGCACTGCTTTTGGTGAAAGTAATTTTTGTTTCATGGTTGGTTTGGTTAACATGTACTGCTGGTTTTCTAACGGGTTAACATTAGCTTTACCTGCAGCGTTGGTTGTTAGTTAAATTTGGTTAGGCCAAAAACAGAAATGGTTAATTCCTGCCTGGTGATGCACTTTTATCACCCCCGTATTAGCTTTACCAAAACTAGCCGGGCAGAAAATGAAAAAGGTCGAAAATTGTAAATGAAAGGGTAGAAAAACGGCAATTCTTCCATATTTTAATCAATTCGCATTATATTTAAGGTGAAATACAACCATCCCTAAAAAATCTAAACCAAATGATGAAGCTGCGTTTTAGCGCGATAGGATTTTTCCTGCTGCTTTTGACATGCACATCGCTGTACGCACAAAAGCCTGTTGTTTTTAACCACCTCACCATGGAGAATGGCTTATCACAAAATTCGGTGATGGCCATTACGCAGGATAAAAACCAGTTTATCTGGATGGGCACCCGGCACGGACTAAACCGTTATGATGGTTACCGTTTTAAAATTTACAACAGCAGCCCGGATAACCAGAACAGCATTTCGGACCATGTAATTACTACCCTGCTAAGCGATAGCAAAGGACGGTTATGGGTGGGTACGGAAAACGGGCTGAACCTTTACAATGAAAAGACCGACCATTTCATCCGCATCAACAAAAAAAGTTCAGCTCACTCTTTCAGCTGCGATTCGGTTGAATGTGTTTACGAGGACCCTCAAAAAAATGTATGGATCGGCACCTATAATGGACTCAACTTGGTTATAAATGCAGAAAAACAGGTATTCAGGAAGTTTCTTTTCGACAAACCTGAACGTAAAACGGGTACGAACCTAATCCTCTCGGTTTTTAAAGATGACCAGCAAAACCTTTGGGCGGGTACATTTAATGGTTTAGTAAGAATTTATCAGGTAAAAGGCAAATACAGGTTCGAAATTTTCAGGCACAAGGCTAATGATCCGGAAAGCATCAGTTCCAATGCCATAAAAAGCATCGTCATCGATAAACAAAAGCGGCTCTGGCTGGGCACCTATAATGGTTTAAACCTGTTCGATTATAAACACAAAACTTTTACCCGTTATCAAACCAGTGCTACAGACCCTAACTCGATTGTAAATAACGACATCCGGAAACTTACCTGCGATAAAGCCGGCAACATCTGGATTGGTACGCAGGAAGGACTGAGTATCCTCGATCCCAACACGCGTAAATTCAGCAATTACCGTTACGATCCGGAACAAAACAGCGGATTAAGTCAAAATTCGATTCATAGTATCTTTCAGGATTTAAACGGTTTGATGTATGTAGGTACCTTTTATAAGGGTGTTAATGTGGTTTATCCTTCATCAAACCCGTTTACCGTGTACCGGAATTCGAAAAAACAACAGGGCCTCAGCAGCAATATTGTGAGTGCCATGGCCGAAGATCAATACCATAACCTCTGGATTGGTACCGAAGGTGGCGGCTTAAATTATGTAAACCGCAGCAATCATACTTTTACCTATTACAAATCGGAACCGAACAACAGCAACGGACTCAATTCCAACCTTATCAAAACCTTATGCCTCGATAAAAACGGGCAGTTACTGGTGGGTACGCACCGTGGCGGCCTCTATGTATTTAATCCATCTGCCCATAACTTCAGAAAAATAACGAATGTAAAGGATGCAAAAAATACACCTGGTGGTGCAGAAATAATTGCGATAACGGAAGACAGTAACGGAACGGTTTGGGTGGGTTCAAGAGATGGTTTATCTACCCTGAAAAAAACCGATGGACTTTATGCCGGCACCACTGTTAAAAGCATTGTAGAAAAAAGCATAAGGAACAAATACATTGAGGTGATTTTTGAGGACCGGGCTAAAAACCTCTGGATTGGCACCCGGGCAGGATTATATGCCTACAATCCGGCATCAAAAAGAATTACCGCTTATTCCCAGAATAAAACCAAAGGTTTAAAGTCAGAATACATCAATTGTATCATACAGCTGCAAAATGGAAATATCTGTATCGGTACAGCTTTGGGTGGCTTGAGCATTTTCGATAATAAAAGCAGAAAGTTCAGGAATTATAATGAAAAAGATGGCCTGCCCAATAGCAACGTATTTGGCTTAATTGAAGATGATGAAAATAATTTGTGGATCAGTACCGATAAAGGTTTATCCAAACTGGTTACCGGTACTGGAAAGTTTATCAATTATACCAAAAGCGACGGACTTGCGGGAAACGATTTTAACCTCCGGTCGTTTCTAAAAGATAGCCATGGCAAGTTGTTTTTTGGCGGTTATGATGGTTTAACGGCTTTTTATCCCGGTCAGATCAACATCAACAAAAACATAGCGCCGGTTACTTTTACTGGGCTCAAACTCTTTAACCAGCCTGTTGCGGTAAACGGCACTGACGGCCTATTAAAGGAAGACATTAAAAATGCCAGGCAAATCACTTTTAATCACGATCAGAATAATTTCACCCTTGATTTCGCGCTGCTTAACTATATTAAACCCGACAAAAACAGCTACAGTTATATCCTTAAAGGCCATAGTAAAAACTGGACGAAAACGAATATTCCGAGCGTAAGTTATGCCGACCTGCCTTCGGGAAATTACACTTTTACGGTTACGGGAAATAATAACGACGGAAATCCGGGCGGTAAAGCAGCCTCGATAAAGATTACCATACGTCCACCCTTTTGGGCAACCTGGTGGGCCTACCTCATTTATCTGGCTTTCTTTTCTGGCTTATTGTTCCTTATTGTGCGCTATCTTTTTGTACGTGCGCTGTTAAAACGTACCGAAGATATCCAGAAAATGAAACTGAATTTCTTCACCTATGTAGCCCATGAGATCAGAACGCCGCTTACCCTGATCCTTGGCCCACTCGAAAACCTTTCCAATGAATACCAAACCGATGCAGAGCTGAACCGGCAGCTCGTTCCTATAAAAAACAACGCCAACAGACTGATGCGATTGATTACGGAACTGATGGATTTCAGAAAAGCCGAAACCGGGCACCTTACGCTGCACGTTACAGAAGATAACATTATCGGATTTATTAACGAGATTTTTATTTCCTTCTCCCACCTGGCACAAACCAATGGCATTCAATATGAATTTATACATGATAAAGAAAACATCAGCCTGTTTTTTGACAAACGCCAACTCGAAAAGGTATTGTTCAACCTGTTGTCCAATGCCTTTAAATTTTGCGGAAAGGGTGGTAAAATTTCGGTTTCTGTAACCGAATCGGATGAGGAAGTAACCATCAGCATTTCGGATAACGGTGTGGGTATCCCTGCCGAAAGCCTGAAAGGTTTGTTTAGCGATTATTTCCAGGTTGATGAACAGCAGAGCCAGATTGGTTCGGGTATCGGACTTGCTTTATCAAAAGCGATTGTTGAGGAACATCAGGGAAATATTGCTGTAGAGAGTACCCCGGCGGAGAATGGTTCGAGGGGTTTCACCAGATTCACGGTAAAGTTAAAAAAGGGCAGGTCGCATTTCAAAACAGCACTTTTTGACGGGATAAAAGATTATCCTGCACATCCCGATCTGTACACACAACAAGTTAAGGAAATAATTACGGTTATAAATCCTGAAAAAGAAATTGATCCTGCTGCTGAAACCATTCTGGTGGTGGAAGATAACAGCGAGATCAGGTCGTTGATTACCGCTTTGGTGGGCAACAACTACCAGGTTGCCGAAGGTGAAAACGGATTACTGGGCTGGGAAATGGCTGTAGAAACCCTCCCCGACCTGATTATCTGCGATATTATGATGCCGGTAATGGATGGTATTGAACTTTGTCGCCGCCTTAAACAGGATGAACGCACCAGTCATATTCCGGTAATCATTCTTACTGCCCGTTCTTCGCACATCCATCAGGTAAGCGGTTTAGAAACCGGTGCCGATGCCTACATCACCAAACCTTTTAGTCCGGAGTTGCTTTTACTGAATGTGCGCAATTTACTGATGTCGCGACAGGTCATGCGCCAGAAGTTTGTGAAACACATCCACCTGGCTCCTAAAGACCTTACCATTAATGCCATCGACGAAGCTTTTATGCAGAAACTGCTGGGCTACATCGATAAGCATATTGCCGACGAAGATTTTGGGGTATCGGAACTGGCCTCGATGATCGGCATGAGCAAACCGGTACTCTATAAAAAAATCAGACAGCTCACTAACCTTTCGGTAAATGACTTTGTGAAATCGATCCGCTTAAAAAAAGCAATGGAGCTGGTTAAACTGAACAGGTTTACCATTTACGAAGTGGCTTATCAGGTGGGTTTTAACGATCCGAAATATTTCAGCAGAGAGTTTAAAAAACAGTTCGGGAAGAGCCCGAGGGCATTTATGAATGGGGAAGATGGATGATGTAAAATGGAAGATGGATAATGGAGAAAGTTAATTCTGAGTCCTTAGTCTTAAGTCTCCAGTCTTAGTCGATTTGTCGCGGTTTATCCCCTCGTTATGTCATCCTGAGCGGTGTCGAAGGGCTTAATCGCCTGGTGGAGTCAATTTGTACCCCGCCAGTATCAATTGCGAAGCGTACAGTAGGCTTTGCGTTCCTGCCAATATCAGTTGCGACGCATAAAGTAGGCTTTGCGTCCCTGCCAGTATCAATTGCGAGGCGTACAGTAAGCTTTGCGTTCCTGCCAGTATCAATTGCGAAGCGTACAGTATGCGTTGCGTCCCTGCCAGTATCAATTGCGAAGCGTACAGTATGCGTTGCGTTCCTGCCAGTATCAATTGCGAAGCGTACAGTAGGCTTTGCGTCCCCGCTAGTATCAGTTGCGAGGCGTACAGTATGCGTTGCGTTCCTGCCAGTATCAATTGCGAAGCGTACAGTAGGCTTTGCGTCCCCGCTAGTATCAGTTGCGAGGCGTACAGTATGCGTTGCGTTCCTGCCAGTATCAGTTGCGAGGCGTACAGTAGGCTTTGCGTTCCTGCCAGTATCAATTGCGAAGCGTATAGAACAGTTTTCTTTCATACCAGCAGTCGAGAAATCTATCGAGGCAGATATCTTGCAAGTGGTTCATGAGGACACGAACCACGGAATTTACGGATTATTTTATGCGATGTATCACCCGTCGCGCCACCTATTATAAGTCCCCGTCATCTCGAGCGGAGTGCAACGAAGCCGAGAGATCTACCTCGAGACAGATGTCTTGCAAGTGGTTCGTGAGGACACGAACCACGGAATTTACGGATTATTTTACGCGATGTATTACCCGTTGTGCCACCTATTATAAGTCCCCGTCATCTCGTGCGGAGTGCAACGAAGCCGAGAGATCTACCTCGAGACAGATCTCTCCACTCCGCGATGCTCCGGTCGAGATGACGTTCTTTTTATAAAGTTTTGCAAGTGGTTCGTGAGGACAAGAACCACGGAATTTACGGATTATTTTACGCGATGTATCACCCGTTGCGCCACTTATTATAAGTCCCCGTCATCTCGAGCGGAGTGCAACGAAGCTGAGAGATCTACCTCGAGACAGATCTTTGCAAGTAGTTCGTGAGGACACGAACCACGGAATTTACGGATTATTACGCGATGTATCACCCGTTGCACCACCTATTATAAGTCCCAGTCATCTCGAGCGGAGTGCAACGAAGCCGAGAGATCTACCTCGAGACAGATCTTTCCACTCCGCGATGCTCCGGTCGAGGTGACGTTCTTTTTATAAAGTTTTGCAAGTGGTTCGTTAGGACACGAACCACGGAATTTACGGATTATTTTACGCGATGTATCACCCGTTGCGCCACTTATTATAAGTCCCCGTCATCTCGAGCGGAGTGCAACGAAGCCGAGAGATCTACCTCGAGACAGATGTCTCCACTCCGCGATGCTCCGCTCGAGATGACGTTCTTTTTATAAAGTTTTGCAAGTGGTTCGTGAGGACACAAACCACGGAATTACGGATTATTTTACACGATGTATCACCCGTTGCGCCACCTATTATAAGTCCCCGTCATCTCGAGCGGAGTGCAACGAAGCCGAGAGATCTACCTCGAGACAGATGTCTCCACTCCACGATTGAACTCACTTTGACCAATCTTTTGGTATTATGCCCATAAGATTGTCAAAGTTAGTTTTATAAAGTTTTGCGAGTGGGAACAAATTTTATTTACTTTAGCTCTTCAAATTTCAGCACCACACTTGTTCTATCGGTAGTTAAAACCGGGTTGAAACCCACCTTCATTAAAAAATCTCCTGTATAGGTTTTGCTGCCATCAATTGGCGATTTTGTGCCCGGGAACAGGTTAATCTCTTTGATCCTGTATTTTTTCGATGCATCCAGTCCATTTAATTTAACGGGATATTTGCTGCCCTCGCCATAACGGTAATTTACCAGGTAGTTAAAAATTACACCTTCAGTTTTCTGTTCGTTTACATACAACATCGAGGCTACACTGCCTGTACGCGGATCGGCTAAACGATACTGTTCGCCCTGCCAGATAATTCCTTTCACTTCATTATAATTTTTGATCGCATCCTGGCAGAACTGAAGTTCTTTTTCGGGCAGTTTACTTACCACAATATCAAAACCCAGTTTGCCCATCATGGCTACATCGGTACGGAATTTTATCGGTTGTTTGCCCCAATCGGTTACGTGGTTGGAGCTGCTAATGGCCGGATAGAAGTAAGAATATTCCCACTGCATAAATATCCTTTCCAGCGGATCAGTATTATCACTCGGCCAAAACTCCGTAAAATATTGTAAGGCCGCATAATCTACCCTGCCGCCACCACCGGAACATAACATCATCGGTACAGTTGGATACTTGGCACGGATGCGTTGCAGCACACTGTACAAGCCCTTTACATAATCGATGTAAAAGTGCGACTGATTTTTCTGGTGCGCCGAGTAAGCATTATAAATTACGGCATTGCAATCCCATTTAATGTAGGCCAGTTTGGGGTTTTTGGTAAACAGATCGTCAACCACTCCAAAAACAAAATCCTGAACCTTTGGGTTCGAAAGATCAAGTTCCAGCTGGTTCCTGAAATAATATTCCGGCCGGTTGGGTTGTTTAACCACCCAATCGGGATGTTTTTCGTACAGTTCACTTTTCGGGCTCACCATTTCAGGTTCAATCCAGATCCCGAACCTCGTTCCCACTTTATCGGCTTCCTTTACCAGCGAAGCAATGCCATTGGGCAGTTTCTTTTTGTTTTCCTGCCAGTCGCCCAGTGCTGCGTGATCATCATTCCGCGGATATTTATTCCCAAACCAGCCATCATCCAGCAGAAAGAAATCGACACCGAGTTTTTTGGTATCTTTTAATAATTCGGCCAGTTTTTGTTCGTTGAAGTCGAAATAAGTGGCTTCCCAGTTGTTCAAAAGGGTTAAACGACTGCCTTTACCATCCAATATCTTGTAATTTCGAGCCCAGTTCTGCAATTTCCTGCTGGCATCGCCTTTTCCCTGATCAGAAAAAGTATATAAAAACGCAGGAGTTGCAAAAACTTCGCCCGGTTTTAAACTGTAAGGTGAAGCATAATTGTTCATCCCGGCAATGATGCGCAGGTTATTCTGATAATCAAGCTCCAGATCGATCTTAAAATTACCACTCCACTCCAACGCACCGTACAAAACATTTCCTTCGTTCTCTTCCGCAGGTTTATCCATGGATATCATGAAAACCGAGGGTTGAAAAAGGTTGGCCCTTGTGCCCAGTTTGCTATCTAGAGTTTTAATACCGTGGGTAATTTCACTTTGCTCGGGCTGCATTTCTTTAGCCCAATCGCCATGGTACTGGTTAAGCCAAAAATGTGGCGATTTTAGATGAAGGTTTGCCGAAGCATATTTATTTAAGGTAACCGTACCTTTTTCGCTGTGTTTAATTTCCGTCCACTGTTCTATAACGTCCTGTTTGTAAAATGATTTATAAAACAACGTTACTTCAAAATTGTAAACCGGATCTTTTAACCTGATTTTGAGCAGGCTTACATTATCATCAACTTTGGTAACCGTGTGATCAACATATTTCAGATCAAGAGAATTATTGCCATCTGCGTGCGTAACATTAATGGCCGGTTCAACCAGGTTTCTTGATCCTGAAGGCGTATAGGCCGAATTTAACTGTCCGGTATAATCTTCCGTTTGTTTATACTGTCCACTAACCTGCTCGTATTCTTGGTTATTGGCTAATTTCTTTCCAAAAAATATGGTGTTTATATCTTTCTTCGCGTCGGCCTGCAAAACCAGTGCATTATGGGCGGTTTCGATAGGTATAAGGGTTTGGGCACTAAGCTGAGTTATGGCAAAAAGGGAAAAGGCTACGGCCAATGCACCATGCCTGATGTATCCTGTAAGTTGATCTGATCTGTTCATTTGTGTTTTCAATAGTAATCGCTAATGTTTTTTATAGATAGAGGTTGATTGAATGAGGGAATTATTGAATGATTGAGTTGTTGAATGAATTATTGAATGAGTGAGTGAATGAATGATGGAATGAATGATTGAGTGAATGAATGTATATCTATTTTTGATCTGAGGTTAACTTAAAAATCTGCGCATCTTTTGCAGGTAATTTAAGCGCCTGGTTATCTTTTAACATGGTTTTGGTTTGATCGATGAGATTTTCACAGCCATATTTTTTATCTTTCTCCAGGCCCAGGCGTGCAAAATCGAGATTAAAGTGCTGCTCTGCATCGCTATAATTAAATACGGCCAGATATTTTACATTGCCTACCTGTTTAACAAAAAGTTGCGAGGCTGATTTGCCCCTGTTGCCTTCTACCGGAACAAATGCCTTTCCATCTTCCAGAATTTTCAGGATTCCGGTATTGTTTAATAAACGTTGTGCGGTGCCTGTCCATTTACCCTGGCGCGAAAAATCATCGCCGGTGATGCAGGTGCCCGTTACAATGGCCGATAAAAACCTTGCAGTATTTTCGCCGTCTGATTGATCAGAAAAAACCACATGGTCGGCATCGATATAATCGTAAAGGTAAGTTTGCCACCAGCCATTACTTACACTGTTTAAGGTATATTCGGTATCTTTTATTGATTTAAAGGCATCGCAGGCAATGCGGCGTACATGCACATACCTGCCCGAAGCGAGGTTTGGTGAGATGGCGGCATACACCAGCATTTTACCATCGAGTTGTTTTAACAAAAACTCCATTCCGGTTTTATAGGCCTGCATACCTGTAGTAATTTTAGGATCGAAAAAATGATCAGATTCTATGGCCGCATGACCTAAAAAGTCAATTTTGATCATTTCGAAACCACATTCTTTAAATTTGTTGATTACAGTGGCAATGCGTTGTTGCGTACCCGGATGCGTTGGATCTAACGCCCGTGCACCATCAATATCGTGATAACCAGCGCCAACTTTTGTCCACATCTCGCCAAAAGTATAATTAGTTCCTTCGGCCTTACGGTTGCCACCGCTTGCAAAACCCCAGTCAACAAAAGGTGCCCAGTAGATGCCCGGTTTTAACCCTTTCGATCTGGCGTGATCGGCAAAGGCTTTTAGTTTGGCGTAATTGCCGGTTAAGCCACCCTTTAACAGGTTATCCCAGTACGAATCGAGGTCGATATAAGCAACGCCCCCGCTTCTGAAACTTTTTAAGCTATCGGCAAAAAAATCGCTTACCTGGTTGGCTTTTTCGAGGGTGATTTTCTCCTGCATGGCACCCCAGCTGTTCCAGCCTACTGGTGTTGCCTTATCCCATTTAAAAACGATGGGCGGTTCCGAAATCCTGTTCAGTTTGGCATAAGTTTCCATTCCTAAACGCCAGTCGTTAAAAGCACCGAAAAATACTTTCGCCGAACTCACCGAATTGCCACTTAAATAACCATGCGGAATTTTATCGCGGGTAATGCTTTCTTCGGTATAACCACAAATGACCTGTATGTTGATTTTTTTGTCGTTGTCCATTGCAGTGATCACACCTGTCTTCCAGTTGCTGTGTTCGATAGAACCCATTACAAAACCTTTCCGCGATTGATCGTGGTATAAAGCGCCAACCTCAGCACTGGGGTTACTTATATTAGCCTTTAAAGGCACTGTGTTGTAAGATATAAAGGTATCATTATCGAATGGTACAAATAAATTTGTTGGTGCATCTGAGGGTTGTTGATCGATCAGGTTTCCATTTAAGGGAACAACATGGTTAATGGATAAATCAGCACCCTGTAAGGTGATTCCGATCATGAAATAATCTTTACCGCTGTAGGTATAAAACACCTGTTGCATCACCGGCAAACCAACCTGTTTTAACAAAAAAATGTGCTTAAAACCATTACCAAAAGCATCATGAACAGCTGTTTTACTGTAAGTGATTTGTTTATAGTCTTTAGAACTGAACAGCTTTTTCTGGTATTCGGCCTGTGAAAAACCATTTAACAGCAGTTGAGCTGCTCCCTCCGAAACATTAAAGGTACCGGTTTTAAGACTGTAATCTATTTTTCCGCTTTTACCATAATTGATGATGATTGCCGATGCCGATTTGCCGGCAAAGAACAGCACCAATAAGATTAACAGTGCCCGATGTTTGTATAAAAATTTAAAAATCATGTATTGTGCTAAAGTTTGACCGAAGTGATAGTGCTTAGTTTTCCGTTTATTTTAACTTTTACCTTTTGTGGCGTTGCCGAAGCGATTTTATAAGAAGTAATTTTACCATCCTTCCAGTTCATATCAACTGTAAAATTGCCCCTTGCTTTTAGTCCTTTTATTTCGCCAAATGCTTTCCAGGCATCCGGAATGGCAGGCAGCAGTTCGATAAAACCATCATGACTCTGGATCAGCATTTCGGCCATGGCTGCCGTGGCACCAAAGTTACCATCAATCTGGAACGGTGGTCCGGCCGATAACATATTCGGATAAACTCCTCCCCCTGCGCCATAGTTGATATCGGTACGCAAAGTGGGTTTTAAAATCTCCCTGAACAATTTAAATGCCCGGTTTCCGTCCTGTAACCTTGCCCAAAATATCTGTTTATAAGCGATAGACCAACTCGGCCCGTCATCGCCTCTTACTTCGAGTGTTTTTTTAGCGGCTTCGGCCAGCTCAGGTGTTGAAACTGGTGTAATTAAACCTGCCGGATAAACGCCGTATAAATGCGAAATGTGGCGATGCTGTGGGTCGGTCTCCTTATAATCTTCCAGCCATTCCTGTATGCGCCCGTCTTTGCTGATTACGCCCACCGGTGGGATCGATTTTAATTTTTCCTGCAACGAAGCGCTAAAGGCAGCATCAACTTTAAGCAGTTTGGCCGCAGTGATTACGTTATTAAAAAGTTCCCTTACAATCTGGTTATCGATGGTTGGCCCCATCGAAATGCTTGCGGTTTTCCCATTAGGCAGATAAAAAGTATTCTCTGGCGATACCGACGGAGAAGTAACCAGCCAGCCTGTTTTAGGGTCTTTGATCAAGGCACTCTGGTAAAATGCGGCTGATCCCTTTAAGATTGGGTAAATACTTTTCAGGTATTTTAAATCGCGACTGTAGGCAAAGTGATCCCAAAGGTTACTGCATAACCAGCCCGAACCGGCATTTGAAGCACCCCATGAGGCACTTTCACCGGGTTCGGTAAAACCCCAGACATTGGTAATCACATGTGCAATCCACCCATCGGCATTGTAATAGGCTTTGGCCGTTTTGGCACCATGCGTGGTTAAATTCCTCACCAGTTCTGCCAAAGGAAGGTTCAGTTCGGATAAATTGGTCGGTTCGATGGCAAAATGGTTCATCTGTACGTTAACATCCAGGTGGTAATCGCCATTCCACGGCGTATTGATCTCTTTTGCCCACAAGCCCTGAAGGTTTGGCGGCAATAAACCTACCCTTGTACTGCTGATGCTTAAATAGCGGCCAAATTGAAAGAATAATGCACTTAGCGAAACATCGTTTTTGTAATCTTTATAGAAATGATCGAGCCTTACATCAGTTGGCAGTTTAGCTGCTTCGCCTTCGCCCAGATTAATTTTTAAACGGTTAAACAGTTTGCCAAAGTTTGCGCTGTGTTTGGCCAGTTCTACCGCATAGGCTTTCTTTTTTGCTTCCTGAAGCATATTTTTTACCCTTGCTTCGAAATCTTTATGTTTAAAATCGGTTTCGGCGGCAACATAAACGATGATTTCAGTAGCATCTTTTATTTTAAGGATATTGCCATCTGTGCTAACTGAGCCATCCTTTATTTTGGTGCTTACACGGCTCATGTACTTCATGCCTTTTCCATCGGTTCCGTTATCCAGCTGACCGAACATTAACAGGTCGTTGCCCTGGGTTGCCAGAGTTGCCTTTTCAGGCCGGCTGATGGAAATGTTGCAGTTCAGTTTTTTAGGCAGATCGGCAGTGATACGGATGATATCTACATCGTCATCAAAACTGCAGAAATATTCCCTTTTATATTTTACGCCGTTGAGGGTAAATTCGGTTGTGGCCACCGCTTTATCCAGCGATAAGGTTCTTTTGTAAACCTCAGGTTTTATTGCTTTAACACCGGGATATTCATAATCGAGTTGTAAATTACCCAATGTTTGGTATTTGCCCCAGGTTGCCCCTCCCGAGCCCTGTCCCTTGCAAACAAAATCGCGGTTTACTAGTTCCTGCGCTTCATCATTTTTACCTTCCAATATCAGTTGTCTGATTTTCGGCAGGCTTTTATAGGCTTCGTAATTATTGGCATCCTGTTTTCCGCCGCTCCATAAGGTAATGTCGTTCAGGACGATATTTTCTTTGGTAATACCTCCATCGGGCGTCATACCGAGTTTACCATTGCCCAAAGGGAGGGTTTCTTCCCAGATTTTGGCAGGTTTATCGTACCAGAGCAGCAAAGGCTTTTGTTGGGCAAAAACATTTTTTCCGATAAAAAACGAGCATAGTGTAATAATAATGAGTTGCTTTTTATACATATTTCATTGTGTGTGTTTTTTATTAATCATCTCGAACGAAGCAAAGTCCAGAATATTTATTCGCTACCATAAACATAATCAATAGAAAACTCGTCATTGCGAGGAGTTACGACGAAGCAATCTTTTCTGCTTGTGATTACTGCAAGATAGATTGCTTCGTCGGCTGAAAAAGCCTTCTCGCAATGACGACCATTGTATTGAAATGCTCCAGTCGAGATGACGAAACTAAATTATTAATCGAACCCAATTACATTTACTGCTTATTCCAGAACCTGATTTCGCTCATATTACTATAGTTGCCATCGCCGGTGGTTACATGTTTAATCCTGATGCGAATATAACGAATCGGTTTGCCACCGTTATCCAGTTCGGCCGTTATTGCATTTTTGCCGTCATCGGTTCTCGTTACGTCTTTTAAAAGTGTCCAGCCCTTACTGGTAGCTTCAGCGGGCCATCCGTTATCACTGGCTGATAAATTGGTGGTTGCATTGGTTAAATCTGCAGTACCCCAAACCTCAAAACGATCGGGATTGTTACAGCAATCGCGACCGGTTTCTTCAATTCGGGCTAAATTGGTATAAACCTTACCTAAATCGAAAGTAATTACATGCGGCATACCGCTGTTGCCGGCGCTGTGGAAAATATTCGGATAGCCCTGCGGACCAATGCTTCCATCCCACAGTTTGCTGATGCTGGTACCCGATTCGTATGTAGGGGCATCGCCCGGTAAATGCACTTCATTAAACAGCGACCTATCGCAAAGCACATAAGTAAAAATCTGAGGAAAAGTCGAAAAATCGCTCACGGTAAATACATCCAGTGAACCTTTGCCCGGAATATAAGATGATTTATATAAGATACTGGTTCCTAATTTGTAATCAGGCAGTGTAATGGCCGTATCTGCCGGTAAAAGGGTTTTATCTATTGTTGCACCTGTTGTGTTGGTGTACCTTACAATAGTATTTACGTTGATGGTATCAGGCGTATTAAAATTTAATTGTACCGATCCATTGCTGTTTACCACGTAAGGGTTTGTAGCATTATAAGGCCTGTTTAACAAACCCGATTGGTATAGCGGACCAAAAACCCTCACATTTCTGGCTTCTATCGGGATTGATTTATGGCCCTGTGCATCGTAAGAATAAACCGTAAAAGTATAAGTGTATTCCTTAAGGTTCGGGATGGTTACTTTAATCGTATCCAGTGGATTATGAGTGGTTGGTGTAACCACAACCGAATCGGCATTGTTGTTCCAATACACCACATATTTTGTTATACTCGGATCGGGGCTTGGATTCCACCACAAGCCTGTCCGTAAATTGCCGGGTTTGGTTACAATATTGGCTACGCGCCCCGGATACACAATCTCGCCATCTTTTAAATATTCTTTAAAGGCAAGATCATCTTTGGTACAACTGATCATCACTGTTACGAACAGCAAAAGCAGACCGCTAATTTTATATATACTTTTCATATCTGAAAATTTATCTTTTTATATGATCATTAACTAACGTGGATCGCCGTAAATGGCCATTTCCATTGCATGCGCAAAGGTACCGTTAGACCATGTTGTACTAACTGAAAGCCGCACATAACGCACTTTAGGATTGGTTAACGGAAAATTGAAACTCACGCCTGCCTTCACAAAATCATTATCGGCAGTGGTATGCGCTACAGGGGCTAAACCAGACGGCGGATTTGGATAATTATAATTGCCCATATTGATCCAATCGCCGATAATGGTACCTTCTGGTGCAGATAAAGGAAGCTGTGCATCACGTGGAGCAGTTGCATCAGAACCCCATACCGAAAATACTTTCGGGTTTCCATGTCCATAAGCATATTTATCACCTCCATCTGGTCTTTCCCATAAAATAAAGCGGCTTAATTTTGCGCTTAGCCCTAAACCAAATGTAGCTATAGCAGGCATTGCACCACCCGGGGCCGTGTGCCAGCCGTTCGAGTTGCCATCTGTTTTGCCATCCCATAAATAAGGAAGGTCCCAGCCATAAGCAATTACGCCATCTGTAGGGAGCCTGTACTGGAAAAATTTATTTCTATCCAGTAAGGTTTCAAAGAAAGGTGTTACGGTTTTATAAGTAGTATCAGAAATGTTTCCAAAATTATCGGTTACGTAATAACCGATTTTCTTCGCCACCGGAGCATAACCCCTTACCGAATAATTAATCACTTCAGTTTTGCCGTAGTGCTGATCGATAACATCAGAAACATTGTTATCGCTAACGCCTAAAAGGATAACGCCCAGGTTGTTTTTTAATGGGTTTGTTCCGGTAATTTTAATCCCGCCAAAATCAGCCTCTGCGTTAATGGTTGGTTTAGCCAGTAAGTAAGGCGGGGTATCTGGATTAACCTTAACCACAACCGGGTCTGATTTAACCTCTGCCCTGCTTACGGCATACAAAGTAACATCGTAACCCTGTTTTTTGGCAAAACCATCTACCATAACCGAATCAGAATAATAGCTGGATTTGGTTTCGCGGGTAGTTACGCCATTTATTTTATACTGCGCCAATACATATAACAGGTTTTTTGAGTTTGGTAAAGTATAGGTAATGTATGCACCCCCATTAAAATTATCTACTTTAACATTGGTAACCACCCCAGGCTTTGTCATATCTGAAGAAGCCGGATCGTTATAAGTTTCCATCTTTTTACAGGCAGCAATACCTGCCAAAACGGAAACGATAAGGGCCAGATAAATACTATTTTTAATATTTTTCATGTCTTTTAATATTTTAAACTACCAATAAGGATTTTGTACCAGGTTTGGATTGACCACCAGATCGTAACTTCTGATCGGCCATAAATAATCTTTTAAACCAAAAACAGGAATAAACTGGGTAGTTGGACGGTAATAATTAATGGCTTCGGCGTTATTGATGCTCCAGCCTTGTATTGGTGCGGTTAAAACCGCCTGGAGTTCTTTCCATCTTCTTAAATCCCAACCGCTCTGGCCTTCAAAACACAGCTCGATCCTTCTTTCCTGGTGGATTATCTGCCTTAAACCGTCTTTGTTATTAAATTTATTCGGATTTTTTGAAAAGTTTGTCCACGATGCCTGTACGCCCTGTAAACCTGCTCTCTGTCTTACTTTATCAAGATAGTTGAACACCTCTGTTGTAGGACCATTTACCTCATTTAGTGCCTCGGCATAAAGTAAATATAAACCAGCGAGCCTGATTAACGGTAAACGGAATGCCGAAGGCTGAAAACCATCATCATACACAGAGGCGTAACTTACCAGTTTTTTTGGCCAGTAACCGGTAATGTTCAACCTGATGTTATCACTCGGAGCCGCAAGTCCGGTTCCCCTGGCCGAAACATAATATAAAGGATTGGCCGGATCATCCTGGTTATTTCTTCCATTTCCAAACCAGATTCCTCCATCAAAAGCAATATCGGCGTAAAAACGGCTTTCGCGGGCAAAGTGACCTTTTATGGTTTCGTAACCCTGCTGAATGTAATATCTGCTGGCATTATCGCCCACTTTAATGGTATTCCTGCCTGCATAATCCCAGGTTTTATCCTCGCTGATTGGCACACCATTTACAGTATAAAAAAGTTCCTGTGTGCTTATCGGTGCAGAAAAAGTAGAAGGATTGGAGAAGTTATTTACTGCTGATTTTGGCGTAAGCCTTGGTGTGGCAAAACCCTGGTAATTAAACTCCGGATTGGAAGCCCAGATGATTTCCGAATTCAGCTCCCATTTTTCGGTAACGGCATTCTGTACATCCAGTTCTCTTTTTAGCGAATCAGAAAGTTTCCCTACCGTAGTTGGCGCACTAAAAGTGTACAATTTAATTCCCTGCGCTTCTGCAGCAGTTATGGCTGCTTTTGCCGCGTCGGCTGCTTTTTTCCATTTTTGTGCATCAAAAGCCGCAGGAAAAAGGCTTACACCATCTTTATCTTTAAAACTCACATAATCAGGATTGCCATTAAAAAGCGGACTTGCTGCTGTAGCCAAAACATCAGCTTTAACCGATAAGGCAATTACACTGGTTACCCTGCCCAATTCTGTTGCCTGACTGCTGATTACAGCTGGTAAACCAGGAATCGCTTCATCTAATAAGGATACAATATAATCAACCGTTTCGTCAACCGGTGCCCTTTTCACACGCACTTCATCGGTACTGCTGTTAATGGCCAGGTTGGTTTTTATCAATGGAATGGGCCCATACATTTTAAACAGCACATAGTGATAATAGGCTTTTAAAAATTTTGTTTCGGCAATCCAGCGTTGTTTTTCAGTTGCGCCCAAATCAATCGGTTTATCGATATTTTCGAGCATAATGTTACAGATCCTGATGGAACGCCACAGGCTATAACTGCCTTCACTGCCATCCCATGCGTTTAAACCGGGGTTTGCCGATGTTTGCGTGCCCCTTAACAGATTGAAACCTGTGCGGTTAAAATTCAGGTAATTATCAAGCGTGTTCGAATAAATCAGCTCCGATGAGGTAGTAAAACCCGGGTTCGAAGCGGCATCGTTCATGCGCTGCAGGTAAGCATAACAAGAGTATAAATAATTTTCGGCCTCATTTCTGTTCCTGAAAGCATAATCAAGTGTGCCCAGGTTATCGGGTGTGATATCGAGGTACTTTTTACAGGATACAAAAGTGCTTAACACCATCATGATGCAGCAGAATGTAAAATATGTTTTTATCGTTTTCATTATAAGGTTACGTTAAGACCAACATTGAATACCTTTTGGATTGGATAGGCAAAACCGTTTCCGCCCTGCTCCGGATCCCACATTTTAAAGGGACTCCAGGTAATCAGGTTTAAACCATTGAAATAAATACGGCAAGAATTTAGCTTGATTTTACTTGAAATACGCTGTGGAAGTGTGTAGCCCAATTCAACCGATTTAAGCCTTAATAAACGGCCGTTTCTCATCCACCAGGTGCTGGTTTGTGCATTGTTTTCGAGATCTGCTGCATTTACCGCCAACCTTGGGTATAGCGCATACAAATTCTGATTTTCCGGCGACCAGTGGTTATCGGCGAAATCTTTTAACAATTGAGTGTTTCCGTAAATATACTGCTGATTGCTCGGTACAAAAGGACTTACCTTGGTTGGATCGATAAAGAAAGTCATTCTGTCCTGTCCGGTAAAAAACGCAGAAAGATCGAAACCTTTGTACGAAGAACTGAAACCAAAACCATACACCACTTCCGGCGATTGCGGAAAACCAATGTAAGCTTTATCAGCATCATCAATTTTACCATCATTATTTAAATCGCGGTATTTAATATCTCCTGCCCTTGGTGGTTTGCCACCTGTTGAGAAAATTTGGGTTGGTGAATTTGCCACCTCCTTATCATCTACAAATAAACGCTCGGCAATGTAGCCGTAATTTCTGCTAATCGGCTGTCCGGTGGTATAACGGTAAGCTTCTGCCCACTGTGGCTCTTCATAATTGATGTATTTATTTTTGGCAAAAGTTAAGTTAGAGCGTACCGCAAAAGAAAATGCATTTATGTTAAACTTATAATCGAGCGATAAATCGATCCCTCTCGATCTCGCCTTACCAATATTTGCGCCAATATCGGGTGCGCCGGTATTGGGATCAATAGCCTCCAAACCCAATGTACTCGGCACGTTTTTACGGATCATATAAATATTGTAGCGATCGTTATTGTACACCTCCGCAATAATATTCATGTTTTTGAAAAGCGTAGCTTCTAAGGCTAAATTGGTTTGGCGTGAGGTTTCCCAGGTAATATCAGTATTTTCATAGCTGTTGATGTACACCCCGGGACGTGTAACGCCACCATTATAACCAAACTGGGCATAGTTACCTCCACCATTTAAGTTTACATCCGACTGGTAGAAAAAGCGTTGCGATCCGATGGCATCGTTACCCACCAAACCAAAGCTTCCCCTCAGTTTTAAACGGTTAACCACATTGGCGATTCCACCTGTCCAGAATTTTTCGTTCGAAACAATCCATCCTGCACCAATGGTTGGGAAAAAACCAAAACGATGGTTTTCCGAAAATCTTTCCGATCCGTTGTAACCGAAGTTGGTTTCTAAAAAGTAACGACTTTTGTATGAGTAAGTTAATCGACCTGCCAAACCTAAATTCCGGTAAGGTAGCGAATACTGTAAAGTCCGGGTATTGGTTTTCGGATCTTTGGCATTGTTGTAAAGATTTTGCTGAGCGGTACCGATTAATGCACCACTAACCGTATGGTTCTGGCCAAAAGTATGGTCGTAATTTACAGAAGCCTGCCCGTAAAGAAAAGTGCTGATGTTCGGATCGCCCGGATAATAACTTAAATATTCCTGTGCAATATTCGGAACCTGAGACGGATCTCCGGTAGCAGAATTTAACCAGTTTAACACGTAAGTATTGCTTGCTTTATCGTAAGAGCCTACATTATAATAAAACGGAGAATAGGCCATTGACGAATCGAAGTAAGAATACCTGTTGGTGCTGAAAATCGATTTAAACGAAAGTCCTTCTGTAAAGAAATCCAGTTTTTGGTTCAGCTCCAGTTGTGCCGACATCCGCGATTCTGTCGAATTTTTATGTCCGCGCAGCAACGCCGCATAAGGGTTATTGTATAAAATACTGTTTACGCCTGTGCCCCCTGTGTTTCCGAACAAAATGTGCTGTGCATTTTGATTGGCGGCATCAGCAGGGAAATAAGCCGGAAAAACAACCGGACTGGTATGTACCGCAATATTATAAAGATCGGTAGAAAAGCCACCATCGGTAGCCAACGGACCATTATATTCACTAAAATTACCTGATAAACGCACCACCAGTTCGGTAGTTTTACCTAAATCGATATTGATGTTAGAACGCAACTGATAATTGCGGAATTTCACATTGTTATCGTTATTATTTTTTTCGTCCTGATTAAGTACGCCATTATCAAGGTTATACGAACCCGCAATGTAATACCTAGCCACACCGCCACCACCGCTCACACTCATGTTGGCACGTTGTGTACTCGTTCTCTTTTTAAACAATAAACCCAGCCAGTCAACCGCCGGGTAAACATATTCGTTATAACCCGGACTTTTATTTACCGTTGCCTGTGTATTGATGATCTGGTTCGGTGTAAACATCGGGTCCATTCCCCTGCCGATAGTTGCTTCATTAAAAAGCCTCATGTAGGTAATCGGATCGGCCAGTTCTAAGTTTTGGGTAGATTGTGAAGAAGAATTTTCCAGGCGGAAACTGATTTTAGCTTTTCCCTCTTTACCCGATTTAGTGGCCACTAAAATTACGCCGTTTGCTCCCCTGGCACCATATAATGCGGTTGCACTTGCATCTTTCAGGATCGAAAAACTTTCGATATCATCAACCTGTAAACGTGCCAGATCTGAACTGGTTAACTCTACGTTATCGATCAAAATCAATGGATCCTGTTTGTAACCGAAAGTAGTTACCCCGCGGATAAAAAACTGTGAATTATCCTGCCCGGGTTGTCCGCTGCGCTGATAACCAATTACTCCGGCAATCTGCCCAGAAAGTGCATTGGTTAAATTACTCGAAGGAATTTTGAGGTTGCCTACCTTTACCGTGGTAACCGAACCTACTAAAGCCTCTTTTCGTTGCTTTTGCCCCAAAGCGGTAATCACCACCTCTTCCGAAAGCATATTTTCTTCGGTTAATTTAATGTTGATGATGTTACCTGCACCAACTGTTGCCCTTTGTTCCCGGTAACCTACATAAGAAAAGCGGAGGATCTCGCCAGGCGCAACATCAAGTACAAACTTTCCGTTGTTATCGCTCTGCGTACCCACATTAACCTTATTCACTACAGCTACAGTTACGCCGGGCAGCCCTACCCCAAGCGTATCGGTAACCTTACCCGTAATGGTTTTCTTGCCCGTTTGGGAGAAACCTTTTACAGGCATAAAAATCAGGAAAAATACAAGCATCGAACCTGTCAATACCAGTGCATTTTTTAGCCTGCCAGACACCGGTTGGTGCCTACAAAACAAAAATAATTGCTTCATTTGCTAATAAGCTTTTAAATGATGAATTAAAAAATTGTAGATAGATGTTACCCGACAGAAATTAATGTCGTTGAAGATTTTGAAGATTTGCCGGCCATCCTGTAGCAATTGAAGGTAAGATTTGCATTACTGCACAATAAGTTGTAAAATTTCTCATATTTTGGGATTATTTGGTTAATGAAAACACCATCAGGCAGAATAAGTATTGCAATCATTTTATTGCTTGTTATGCCTTTTTTAAAAGGAAATAAAACGTCGAAACGTAAGCAAATTGAAATTTATCCTATCCTATCCTATCCTATTATTTTCAATTACAATGATAAACAAAATATTTAATATTCCAAGCGCTTAAATAAAATATATAAACAACTGAATTACAGGACTAAGCAAGTATATAGGAAGAGAAAATAAAAAAGACAAGTGCCATTAGTGAAATCAATACAAGGTGATAATAATGTCTATTCCGCCAGGGAATAATTGCAATTTTATTATCAAGTACCAAAGTGTATGGAGTTTGTTTGGGGTACAGCTTAGAAATGGACAGCATCAATAAAACGGTGATGATAAAGATAGTGGCCAGCGTGTGGAGGTAATGTAAATGGATGGAAAATACCCACTCGCTTAACACATAGCAGGAAATAAAGAAAAGCATCCCGATTTTAGCAGCAAAGGGCGGCATTTTTTTGGTGATAAATCCTAAAAAGATAATGGTAAAGATTGGCAGACTGAAAATTGCACTGATTTTCTGCAAATACTCGTAAAAACCATGTTTCGAAAAAATAATAAATGGTGCAAAAGCCATGGCAAAAAGCGAAACCGAAATCTGGAAAAGCCGCCCGGTCCTGAGCAAACTCCTGTCAGATAGTTCTTTGCCTTTTTTCTCCATAAATGGTTTGTATAAATTAAGGAGAAATAACGTGCTCGAGCTGTTTAAGCCGGCATTAAAGGTAGTAATGGCTGCCCCAAAAAGCACACAGGCCGATAATCCCATTAAAAGCGGTGGCAATACATCTTTAATCAGCAAGGGAAATACCTGGTTCGTATTGGTTAAAACCGGATAAAGGTGCACCGCGATTAGGCCAGGAATATTAATTAATAATGGACAAAGCAATTTTGCGAAGCAGGTTAAAGCAATACCTTTCTGACCTTCTTCTAAACTTTTGGCCGCCAGTACCTGCTGGATAATATACTGCTCCATGCCCCAGTAATAAAGGTTAACAATGAGCATGCCTGTAAATAAGGTAGAAAAAGGAACGGCATCTTTGCTGCTTCCTATCGAATTGAGGTGTTCTTTTTTAGTGGAAAGTACAGTAGAAAGTCCGCTGAAAAAATCACCCTGCCCTAAATAGCGTAATCCGTAATATGGTAGCGCGATAATTAAAATCAACATACCTGCGCTTAATACAGTATCGGAAATGGTGATGGCTTTAAAGCCGCCTAAAATGGTATAAACAGAACCAATCAGCCCCATAATCCACACAAAAACCCAGATACTTTCCCAATAAGAAAGGTGAAACCCTGAAAGATCGATCAGGTTACTGAAAGCTACCGCCCCACCATAAAGTACGGATGGAAGCAGGTTAATGATATAACTAAACAGAAAAACCACCGAAACGAGTGTTTTGGTCTGTTTATCATACCTTTTCTCCAAAAAATCGGGAATGGTGCGGATGCCGGTTTTAAAATAAATGGGAATGAAAAATTCGGAAACGATAATCATGGCAAAAATGGAGGAAATCCCCCAGCCGATTACCGACATATTATTGATGTAAACCGATTCGTTTTCGCCGATAAACTGGTTGGCGCTAATGTTGCTAAAAAACAGTGAAGCACCGATAATGATAAAACCGTTGGTTCGGTTGGCAAAGAAAAACCCGGTGATTGTGGAGCGCTGTGTTTTCCTCGTTTTGAAATAAGAAATAACCGCGGCCAAAACCGTGAACAGGATAAAACTGATGATGGCCGTTGTTCCCACAAGATGGTGTTAAAGTGAATTTCTTCTGATCAGTTTATTTTCCATAACCTGTTTAATGGGCTTCAGGCTGAGCACAAATTCGGCAGCTAAGCGGCCCATGTGCGCAAAATCGATTGAAAAGGTGGTAATCCCGTCAAATATGATTTCTTTAACATTATCATCGTTATGCGAAAGGATACCGAGATCTTTGCCCACTTTTAAACCTTTAACCTTGGTATCTTTCAGCATTTCCCAAAGTTCGAGGTTATGTATGGTAAAATAAACTTTATCTGGTGCAATACTCCCCGCTTCGTAACTGTTTTTGATTACCCCGTTAATGTTAAATTCTTTAATAAACCGTTTAAAGGAAATTAATACCTCATTTGGTTCGGCAGAAGAAGGTTTAAAGAAGAAAACGAATTCAGAAAATTCTTTGATCCTCGGCGCCAGTTGTAAAAAGGCATTATACGAAGCTTTTTCAAACTCCTGAACAATGTAGGAATAATCGCCTTTCAGTTTTACATACCGGTCTACGATTAAGAGTTTTTCTTTGGGCAACTGCTCTAATACTTCTTTGGCTTCTTTACTTTCTATGGGTGCAATTACATACAAACCATACTGACCTTTATTGCTGTTGATGATGGATTCGAAAACACTAAAATTGTTGTGGTGGAAATATACATCAACCTGGATATTCTCACCCAAATGATCGCGGAAATTCTGGTAAAATGTTTCCTGGAAGGTATCGAAAGCGTAAATCAGTAAACAAACTTTCAGGTGCTGTTCGGTATCATCAGTGGCTACAAAATAGCCCATCCTGTTTTTCGATTCCAAAATACCCCTGCTGATCAGTTCTTTATAGGCCTTACCAATGGTTTCTTTGGCAAAACCGGTTTCCCGCATCATTTCATTAACGGAAGGCAACATATCGCCTTTGGCAATTAATTTATGATTCAGGCCATTGATGATTCCCTGTACAAGCTGTTCGTGTTTCGAGAAAGAATTGATGATGCTCAAATTTTTGATTTCATTGAACAGCTTTTCCTTATTCATACAGCAATATTTGGTTTAATCGATTTACTAGAGGTTAATTTGCCCGAAATATATAAATTTAATAGAGATTATCGGTAAAAATTTTATCGTTGTGCCTGCTGATGCCACAGATAAAGATTACGCTAATCATTGGGTATATTAATAACGCACATGAGTTTGCCACGGAGACAAAGATGATCACGGAATACCCTTAGAACAATTCTTTTACTCGTTGTGTCATCCTGAGCGTAGCCGAAGGATTTATTGCATAGTTAAATATTAGTCGCCACGGAGACGCAGATAATCACAAACTCTTAGAACAATTCTTTTTACTCGTTGCGTCATCCTGAGGGATAATTAATTTTATAAAAATCAATATGAATAACAGAAGAATCTTCGCGCAATGATAAGTCGCTAAGTTCGTCATTGCGAGAAGGCTTTTTCAGCCGACGAAGCAATCTTTCTAACAATGATCGCTAGCAGGAAAGATTGCTTCGTCGTTCCTCCTCGCAATGACGACCTTTCTAAATCTGTCAATGGTAGCGTAGCCGAAGGATCTGTTATCATAAAAATATTTAATTCATCCTGTTTCTTTGGAGACAAAATGTAACAACAGCTATCGTAAAATGTCTAAAACTTTTAACGGTCTCATAATGTTTAATTAAAAAAAGAAAAGAACATGGGAATTTTAAAAACAGCAATTATTGGCGCTGCAGTATATGCAGGCGTGAAATATATCACTAAGAAAGATCCGGTTACCGGACAATCAATCGTTGACGAATTATTGGACCGTGCACCGCAATGGGCCGATAAAGCAAAAGGTTATGCAGAGGACCTTACCTCAAGAGCAAGCAATGCCGCTGAGGATTTAGCCAGATGAATAGCTTGTAGAAATAAGGAGCCCGAAGAGGCGAAATATTTATTTCTCTGATCAAAAAAAAAACGTCCCGATGCAAAATCGGGACGTTTTTTTGTTTTTAAATGTCAGGTGGTAACACCCGACATCACCTTGAGAATCATCGTCTTTCCCGCGCAGGCGGGAATCTTAAAGCCTGTTGCTTTTAAGACCAATTTTTCTTACAGATTAAAACTAAAAAACATCAAACCAAAGTTTGGTGGTGAGTAAATCCGCTCCCTGGCTGCTTACCGCATTTTTATAATTTTGTCCGTTTAACGATTGCTCGGTACCAGGATATATAAAACGTACCGGGATTTTACCGTTCAGCACTGTATTTACCGAAGCCTTTAGCTGTGGATAATCCAGCCTGCGTTGCTCAGCCCAGGCTTCTAAACCCTGACCGAATAAAGCAATCCATTTTTGCTCACCAATTGATTTTTTATAATTGGTGGCATCATACTGCACTGCGGTGCTATTCAGATACGTTTCGATATTACTATTAAGATTATTCAAACCATATTGTGCATAAGACGCCGTAATGGCCTGTTTGTATAAATCCTGCGCATTTTCTGTAGTAAAACCGCGGGCCGCTGCTTCTGCCCTATCAAAAAGTACTTCGGCGTAACTTAAAATCACTGCGGGTGCTTTAGGATCAAGGAAATAAGCGCCGGGTTTTGAAGAGTTTGCCAAACCAATAGCACTTGCTTCAGAGTTAGTAGAACCATTCGGGATCCCCACATAACCTTGTGGTTCCTTTTCGGTTTTACTGGCATAAACAGGTAATCTTGCGTCACCTAATGCCGTAAGCCTATCTACAATCGTCTTACTGATCCGGTAATCATTTCTCGTTTCAAATGAAGCCGCCACCGGATTTTGCTGAGGTGAAACATCATAATCGAGTTTGGCATTTTCTGAATTAGCAGAAATGTACAGGCCACCTTCTGCCTTTATTTCGTCTATCACCTGTTTAGCTTTGGCAGGATCTTTATCCGCGATACGCAGAGCGATGCGAAGGCGTAAAGAATTGGCAAATTTTTTCCAGTTTTCGGTATTTCCCTTGTAAATAATATCGCCGGCAATACCATTGCCCGATTTTAAATTTAATGCCGTCAGCGCTGATTTCAAATCTTCCAAAACACCATAGTACACATCCTTTTGCTTATCGTAAACTGGCGTAATAAATTGTTTAATTTTTCCTGCCTGCGTATAAGGGATGTCGCCATAAGCATCGGTAAGCAGTAAAAATGTCCACGATCTTAACACGAGTGCAACTCCCCTGTAAACAGAATTACCTTGTGCATCGCCCAGTTCGATAATTTTATTATAACCTGGAATACTCTGTGCGTAACCGGTAGACCATAAGGAAGTAAAACTACTGTTCGAATAAATAAAACGATCTTCTTCTGTGTATTGTACTTTAGCCCAGTGCTGTGCAAAAAGCAGGCTCGAGTTCATATTATTGGTTACGCCCCAATAGGCATCTACAGTAGCTTTAGTGGTGCCTGTAAGCAAATAATCGGGTACGGGAATTTCGGGCGCATTCGGGTTGATATTCACCTCATCCAGTTCTTTGTTACATGATGAAAAGGCAATTGCCAAAATGGCCAGTATATATAGTTTCTTATTTTTCATGATGATGATAATTAAAATTTAACATTCAGGTTGATGCCATAACTGCGTGTACTTGGATTGGAAAGACTTTCTAAACCTTGTCCGTTACCCGTATTAAAAGCTACTTCAGGATCGATATCAACAGTATTGCGGTGGATAATCCAAAGGTTACGGCCAACAAGCGATACAGAAACACCCTGTAAACTTAACGGACGAAGCCATTTTGCAGGTAAGTTATAGCTTAATTTCACTTCGCGAAGCTTAACATAGGAAGCATCAAAAATATTGGCTTCGTCTATATTTCTGAAGGTTTTATAATACTGTTGAGCCGGTAATATTTTCTCATTGCGTTTGCCATCGGCGGTTATGCCATCAAAAATAATCCCGTCATCATAAACCGTTACACCTGCAGGAGCAGTTCCATTTACCCTCACGGTTCCGTTTGCCTTATCATTGCCGGGATAGTAATAAGAAATCCCCCCATATTCAGCCGCCCTTCCAGGAAGTGTAGAAGCTAAAACCCCTGTATAGGTTCCTGTAGCATAAGTTCCGTTATAAATAGAGCCACCAATGCTGGCATCAACCAATACACCTAAACTAATGCCTTTGTAGCTAAAAGTATTGTACACCCCACCAATCCAGTCAGGCGTATATTTTCCCAATACCTGTTTGGTAGGATTTGTAGCCGGTGCTCCGGTGGAATTAACAATAATATTTCCACTGGCATCTCTTAAAAAAGCAGTTCCGAACAATGAACCATAAGGCTGGCCAACCGTTGCAATTACCTGTGCAGAGTTTGAAGCCACAACATAATTCGTTAAGAATTTCTCGGCATCTAACTCAATTACCCTGCTCCTGTTTGCTGCAAAATTGAAATCAACATCCCAGGTAAAGGCTTTTTTAATTGGCGTGATGCCTAATTGTGCTTCTATCCCTTTGTTGTTGATTTTGCCTGCATTAAGCAGTTTAGAGCTAAAACCTGTACTCTGACTTACATCGGCAGCTAAAATCTGGTTGTAACTGTTAGTATTGTAAGCACTTAAATCTAAACGTAACCTTTTATTAAAAAATACAGCCTCAGCCCCAAGTTCTGTAGAGGTAGTGGTTTCAGGCTTAAGATCAGGTTTTAAATCGATAGAACCAGTGGTGAGCTGTGGATTGCCCGCAAATGGCGCACCAAATGCGTAAGTGTTGATCAAGCGGTAAGGATCGGCGTCTTTACCTACTTTAGACCAGCCTCCACGGATTTTTAAGTAATCAAGTACCTCACTTTTAATGTCGAAAGCTTCGGTAGCAACAAAACTTCCGTTAAACGACGGATAAAAATAAGACCTGTTTTGCGCCGGCAAGGTTGATGACCAATCGTTACGAGCGGTAATATTGGCAAAAAGATAATTTCTGAAACCGATTTGCCCCGAAGCATAAACACTATACGACTTCAACCTAGATAAATTGTTTGAAGAGATAAGCGGATCGCGGGAGTTTTTAAGCGTATAAAGTCCGGCGATGGCCAGTTTTGGTGCACTCTGATCGTTCTGTTCGATGTATTGCCTGCGGATATTACCACCACCCAATAATTCTAAGCTAAAATCATCGTTTAATTGTTTGTTAAAATTCAGTGTTGCATCGGTATTATTTTCGCTTACGGTAAAGGCACTTTCAGTATAAGAACCAAAAGGCGTTCCGTTGGTTCCATAAGCAATCCTCACTTTACGCCTGTCGTTATAATAATCTGTTCCCGATCTGAAATTAAAATTAAGTCCGTCAATAATCTTATAATTAAGGGCTAAACTACCGATAATCCGGCTACGGTTTTGCGAAACGGTATTTTCATAAGCTACCCAATACGGATTGCTATAATAGCTGTTGTTCCAGTTAAACGTTTTTCCATTTTCATCTAAATAATTTTTTAACTGGTTGATATCAACCTGACGGCCAAACCAGGTAAACTGCAACATGGTACTGGTTGAGCGTGAGCCGCCTGTACCAGGTAAATTATCTGAGTTAAGTTTACTGTAATTCGCATTAGCAGTTAAAGTTAATTTCGGAGTTATCTTTAATGAGGTATTTAACACAAATGAATTTTTCCCCTGACCAGAGTTCGGCACAATGCCAACCTGTTTCAAATTGTTGTAAGAAATCCGGTAATCGTATTTTTCGCCTGCATCTGCAACCGATACCCCATTGTTTAATGAATAACCGGTTTGGAAGAAATCGCGTACATTATCCGGATGCGCAATAAACGGAACAGCAACGCCTTTCGAATAAAATTGAGGGATTAATCTTCCATCCAGTTTTGGTCCCCAGCTTTCATCTACACCATCATTTAAACCTTTACCGGCACCATCTACATAACTAAACTGCCCTTCTGAGCCTTGTCCGAATGCATTTTGATATACTGGTAGCGTAAGTAAAGTTTCTAAAACCGCGTTTGAATTGATGGCAATGCCAAGTCCTTTTTTCGATTTACCGGTTTTGGTTTTGATCAGGATCACCCCTGCTGCAGCCCTGGAGCCATATAATGCCGCAGCATTTGGTCCTTTTAGCACACTCATCGATTCGATGTCTTCCGGATTGATATCTGAAATTGTATTTGCATAATCTCTGGCACCCGCTGAATTCAATTGTGAGTTATCCACCGGGATCCCATCTACCACAAACAAGGGCTGGTTATTACCTGCTATCGAAGTTTCTCCCCTGATCACCACCCGAGATGAACCCATGCTTCCCTGGCTGTTGGTTACCCTTACACCGGCAATTTTTCCGGCCAGCGCATTTACCAGGTTCGATTCTTTTGCCTCGGCTACACGATCGCCTTTTAATTCCTGAACGGCATAACCCAGCGATTTTTTCTCCCTCGATATGCCTAAAGCCGTAACTACCACCTCATCTAAGGCATTATCGCTCGATTGAAGGATGACCGAAATTGGTCCGTTTTTGCTAATTTGAATCTCCTGGGTTTTAAAACCGATATACGAAAATACCAGGGTACCTTTTTCCGGTGCATTGATTGAAAAAGCACCTTTGCCATCCGTAATGGTAGTTTGTTTGGTTTCTTTTATAAGGATGGATACCCCTGGGAGTGTTTCACCATCTGCCGACTTCACCGTTCCGGTTATGGTGGCATTTTGAGCGAATAATTGCTGCGTAATAAAAAGCAGCAAAACAAACGCTATTGATTTAAAATTTGTGAACATGTGTGTGTGTAATTAATGATTAGATTAAGGATAAAAATTTGGCAAAAACGATTCCTGCACAGTTAAAACCGTGTTTTTATTAAAGAATAAGAAGGAATGGTCAGATCAGAAAGCCTGTTAAAATAAGGTTACCCTAACAGGACATACGCATTCGGGAATACGTACAAAGGTTTGCATTAAGGGATTTTAGCTCGTCTGTTTTTTTCATTTGAATGATTTTCTATAAAACATAATTTACTTATCAAAAGCAGCATCCGGGCAAAAAAAAAGCACCCCTTAAATCAGAAGTGCTCCATATATTTTTATAAGGATAACGCAAACAACTGACTTAACTACCCCAGATTCATCCGGGATGGAATTAGCACCATTTCTACTTAAAGATGGTTGCTAAGGCTTCACAGGGCCATTCCCTCCGCCTTTCTTGATAAGTATTTTAAAATAACTGGGGCAAAGGTATAACTTATTCGATTTATCCTATAGTTTTTATAGATTTTTTTTGAAATATTTTTTCTTTGGCTATATCGTCCGTATATTTGTCGACTAATTTAGTCGATTAACACACATCCCAATGAACATAAAATTCTTATTAACTACCGCACTGGCCATATCAACTTCCATAACTTTTGCTCAGGATCAGGCTGTTTTAGCCAATAACCAACAAGTAAAGGCCAATGAAAAAAAATTAAAAGCATTTGTTGCGCTGGGTACCTGGCGTGGAATTGCCAAAGTAAAGGAAGGTTTGGATATCCCTTTCAATTTCGAAATCAACGAAAAAAGTGGTCAACAGAAATTATATTTTCGAAATGCGGAAGAAAGATTTGAAGGTGGTTTGGTAAAACAGACCGCGGATTCGCTTTTTGTAAAACTTGATCAGTTTGATAACGAACTGGCTTTTGCACTTGTAGATGGTGATCATTTATCAGGTACGTTAAGAAAGCAGGATAAAGCAGGCAAACCTTTAACCATTGTTGCAGAACGTAAAAATTACCGTTTTGAAACGCTTAATAAGCCAGCCACCGCTGATTACTCGGGAAGTTACGATGTTGTTTTTAAATCGCCCAATGGTAAAGACGAAAAAACAGTTGGTTTATTTAAGCAAACCGGTAACAAACTTACCGGAACTTTTTTACGCGTAACCGGAGATTCGCGTTATCTTGAAGGTGTAGTAGAAGGCAATGAATTTCAGCTTTCGAGTTTCATCGGCTCCTCTCCTGCTTATTACAAAGGTACTTTTCAGCCGGATGGCACTTTAACAGGCGAAATTTTAGGTGCCAGGGGAAGTCAGGCTTTTACCGGAACCAAAAATAAAGATGCAGCCCTTCCTGATCCTTACAAACTTACCTACCTCAAATCGGGATATAAAACGCTTGATTTCAGTTTCCCTGATGTAAACGGTAAAAAGATTTCGTTGAAAGACGAAAAATATAAAAATAAGGTCGTGATTTTAACCATTACCGGAAGCTGGTGCCCCAACTGTGTTGATGAAGCCACTTTTATTGCACCATGGTACAAGGCAAACAAAAAACGCGGTGTAGAAATTATTGCTTTACATTACGAACGTTCAACCGAACCTGAATATGCAAAAAAAGTAATGACGCGTTTCCGTGAGCGTTTTGGTATCGAATACGATCAGGTACTTGCAGGCACTGCCGATAAACAAGTGGTATCTCAATCATTACCGGCGCTTGATTCGTTTTTATCTTTCCCAACCACCATCATCATTGATAAACAAGGTAATGTGGCACAAATCCACACCGGTTTTAATGGCCCGGCAACCGGAAAGTTTTATGATGAATTTGTAAAGGAATTTAATGGAGAGATTGATTCACTGTTGAAGAAGTAGTGAATTTTCGTAGAATTTCGGTCGGTGAAATGCCGACCGATAGATAAAAATCTTTGCTCCAATTCCTCTTTTTACCCCGGATATGACGCAGATTAAGGCCCTTAAACCTTGAAACAAATATGTCCGTTTCCGGACTAAAACCGTTCATTTACGAACAGCTTTTCAGATTATTTTTAACAGAACCCATTATAGCACACCTGGAGGGCTATATAATTACCTTGGCACAGTCTTGGCCTTTAGCGATGGTAAATTAAAAATAATGAAGAAGATACTTTTATTTGCACTTATACTGAGCTGCATATTATCTCAAAATATTGATGCCTGCACCGTGATCTCCTATGCGCTAAAAGGTGAGGTATATGCAGCAGCAAATGAGGATGATTACATGGGCTTTGCACGGGTATGGTTTAATCCAAAAACAACCGGCCGATATGGATCGGTATGTTTTGGCCTCCCCGACCTGCAGGCACAGGCAGCAATGAATGAGCATGGATTGTTCTACGATTTTACCGCACAAAACATCGATCCTGCGCAATTCCGTCCAAAAAATGTTTATCAGGGAGATCTTTTCTTCGAGATATTGGGAAAATGTAAAACGGTGCCGGAAGCAATGATTTTTCTGGAGAAGTATGATTATGCAATAAGTGCCCAGGTATTAATTGCGGATGCCCTCGGAAATTCGGTCATCATCAATGCCGGTACAAAATTAACTAAATCAGGCGCTTACCAGATCAATACTAATTTTGACATCAGCAAACTTAAAACCAAAAACTACGTGTGCAGAAGATACGATATTTCGGACGAAGCATTGAAAAAAGCCCACACCTTAAATGTTCCTTTTTTCAGGGATATTTTAAGCCAAACCCGCCAGGAAGGAAAATTATCGACCATCTATTCCAATATCTACGATCTTAAACGTAAAATAATTACTGTGTACAATTTCCACGATTTCGAACATCCATGGGTAATCGATTTAAAGAAAGAGCTGAACAAAGGCTACAAACTGGAGAAGTTAAGTAACCGGTTTCCTGCAAGTTTTGCATACGAACAATTTTCGATGAGCGATAAAGCCATGTACCGTAAAGAAATGATTCTGGATGAGATTTATACCAAAGGATTACAACCCACGCTAAACCATTATTTTGATTTGGGTAAAAACAATGCTAAAAAAGACAGCACCATTAACAGCATACTTTTGGAAGTAGGCATCCAACTGATTAAAGAAAGCTACAACCAACATGCCCAGGGCGCACTTTGGGAATATTGGTTCGAAATGCCGGGTGGTTTTAAAATAGAAAGCATCAACGATAAACGTGTACACGCAGCCGGAGAAATTTTCGATTATTTAAAAACAGAAAAAGGAATAGATGTCAAGCTGAAAAATTTTATTTCCGAATTAAGCGCTTACACTAATTTAGTTCAGGGCGACCGGAATAAAGCAAAAGAATATTACCATATAGCCGCTGGCAATAGCGCCGATACCTGGCCGATATCTTTTAACCGTTCAAAAAAAATGCTGGCTATTTTATAAGATGAACAATGGTTTAGCAAAAAAATGAACAGGAAAGAACGCCGCCCAACAAAGAAAACTTTCTACATTAGTCATCGAGAGCGTTAATAGATCCGGAGTCTGAACAGTTGTTCAGCTCCGTTTCCATAGGTTCGTTTTTAGTATAAATAAATTGTCGCTACGCATTTCTGCTCAATATTGCCGCATAAGCTGTTAGTACGATACAAATAAATGAAACAATCGTCCTGATTCTATGGAACAGGTTCCAGCCTGGTTCAAATTTATTACGCAAAGCCGTTAATTCTTCAGCATTTAATTTGGCTAAGTCTGTGCCATCCAGCAAATCATTAAGCGGTACGTTTCCGATTACGGTTACTAAAAAAACACCACTAAAATAAAGCAAGGCAGCTGCAAGAAGTAAATAAAACACAGTCCCCTGTTCCTTAAAAAACCAAACGCTGATGGGCAACAGTATCAGTGTACCCATAAAAGAAGCAAAAAACAGAGGATTTAAAATAGCCCTGTTAATAGATTGCATGGCCTGAAGAAATGAAAGATCAGAGAGGCGTGTTAGCCCGGGTAAAACTGAACAGGAATAAGCATAAAACAGTCCGCCAATAAGTGCTGTAGATACTGTACTGAGCAAAAGAATCAGGTTTTTAAAAGTCATATATTGCGATTTAGAGGATACCGGAAGAACTAATTTAATCAAATCGGCAGGAACTACCAAGTTTAATAAAGCAGTTAAATCGCAAAAAAATCCGGATAATATCCTATCTAAAATGAGAGCGTCATTTTAGATAGGAAAGAGATTTAATTTAAATATGAATTTGACAGGTAGATGTAGATATGAGCGTATTTATATTAATCTTTTTAACAACAGCCATTAAAAATCTTATTAGCCATTTATATAAATTCAAACGAATATCGCTCTTAAATATCTACTTTGGAACCAGATTACACAGATCGGTTTGTTTTCGTTATAAATAGCTAAAATTACAGGTTAATTACCCCTCAGGCTAATCCCAATGTTGGTATAAAAGAATTAAAATCCATTAATTTAATGCGTAAACGCATTTTTCAGGAGGAATAATAGCTTTTTAAAGCCATCACATAGTTATTGATTATTAGCATAAACAATTTTAACTTTAAATTATTTAATCATTCCTGTATGTTTCATAATACACATTTTTACATTAATTTAGCCAAGAAAATGAAACCCATATACAAAGACGTATAAACCGTTCTATTTTCGTTACGAAAAGGCGTAATTTCGTTATGTATGCAAAAGATTAGGAGATGATTAAGTGTATAGCCATAGATGACCAGCAGAGTTCGATAACAGGACTGGAAAAATATATTGAAGATACGCCGAATATGCGGTTGGTGGCGAGCTATACAGATCCGTTAACGGCATTGATGGAACTTAAAAAGATAGATACAGTTGATGTAATTTTTATGGATGTGCAAATGCCACAGATTTCTGGTTTAGAGCTTGCAAAAGCTGTACGTTCGAAAACCAGGAAGCTGATATTTACAACATCACACCAGGAATATGCATTTGAGGCATTTGAAGCTGATGCTGATGCCTATTTATTAAAACCTTATGGTTATGCAAAATTTGCACTTACCCTGAACCGGCTTTTTGGAGAAGAACTGGAAAGCGGAGATGATGAGACCTTTTTTTTGGTAAAAAATAAATCGGAGGAACATAAAGCTGTTTTGGTACGCTATGCTGATATTATTGCTTTCGAAAGTTTTCATAATTACATTAAAATACATACCAAAGACAAGGTAATTATTGCCTACCTGAGTTTAAAAGATGTAAAAGAACAGTTGAGCATTAAAAAGGGGTTTATACAGCTGCACAGGGCCTACATTATCGCAATTGAACATATACTGCACATCGACGGAACGAGGATTACACTTTCGAACCAGACGAGTTTTACGGTAGGTGATATTTATAATAACGATTTCCGTGAGTTTATTACGGATAAACTGATAATCAGCAGCCGCAAGAAATAGCGGCTGCCGGCTTGATATTTATTTATAATTTATTAAACAGCAAATGCCGGTGAGTGAGGTACCCGTAACAGTAGTAGGATCAGATTTAATATTATGGCAGGTATCTTTTTTGAATATAAACAGGGTCCTTTTTTCGATCTTCTTCGTTTTCATAATTATATTTTTTTCGAAAACTAGAAGCCTAATGGCCCTATAACACCAATAATTACATATATAGCAATTAAGTCTTTATGGATAGTTTAAACTGGAGTAAAAGCTCATTCAGAAACTGGATAGTTAATTATAAAACCCATATTATTTGCTGGTCTGCATTTATATCCTGGGAAACCATAATGGTTTTGGTATTTGGCAGCTCGGTAGGAAAGTTCAGTAATTTTGCAATTCACTATTCGATAAATATTTTTTTATTTTATTTACACGTCTGGTTGCTAGATAAAGCTACAGCAATTCCAAGAAGCGCAATATGGAAAATTGTGTTATTTGTATCTCTCGAGATCAGTATATACACTTCTATGGTGATTGCCTTAGATAATTTTCTTTATGCTTACACCGATATATTAGGACATGATGCAATACCTACAATAACAATAAGGGTATTTAAACTTCTTTATCGGTGTTCCTATTTCATGCTTTTTTCTACCGGATATTTTTTCTTAAGAAGATATTTAAGTGAAAAGACTGAAAAAGAGCGTATCGAAAAACAGCGGTTCCAAATGCTTTTGGATAAAGAAAGAACCGATAAAGAACTTTTAATGTCGAAAAATGCCTTTTTGAAAGCGCAGATCAATCCGCATTTACTTTTTAATACATTTGAGTTTATCCACCAAAAAATCAGGCAACACTCGCCCGAAGATGCGCAGGTAATGGTGTACTTATCCGATATCATGCGTTTTGCAGCAACTACCGAACATCAGGAAGGTTATATAAAGGTAAATGAAGAAATTACCCAGTGCCAAAACCTCATCAAACTCCATCAGCTTACGCAGGGACAGGTTTTTATCGAGCTGGCATTTTCGCCGGATGTGCTTGGTATCAGGCTCATTCCGTTGGTATTATTAACCATTCTGGAGAATATGTTTAAACATGGTAATCTTTTCGACAGGGATAACAAAGCCACTATCGATATTTATATGGATGGTGAAGCATTAAAAATAGAAAGCCGGAATTTACCGGGTTTGGTAAAAAATGAAGTTGGCTTTGGCTCCGGACTTGACAATATCAGAACCAGACTGGATTATACTTACGGCAGAGCGGCAGAAATGAATGCTTTTATTGATGAAGAAGGTTTTTATACTTTAAGCATAGCAATAAAGGAAAAGGCTTTAGAAGCAGCCTTTCCGGATCAGTTACAGGAAATAATTCATTAATAGCATTTTTTATTAAACATACCGGTCGATAGCTGGCTGCTTGGTTACTTCGTAAGAACTAGAGGTATTAAAAGAAGATACTTTAAAAACGATTTCTTCTTCCCTTTTGGCAAGGGCATGGATACCTGGCGTAAACCGCTGCCTGAACAATTTAATGCATGCTTCAGCATGGCAGATGACCTCATAGCGGTTTTTACTTTTTACAATTACTTCCATAACATAATCCGGCCATTGTTTACTGATCAGGCGGGGCAACCAGCTAAATTGCTGTTTCTTAATCAACTCGCCCATTTCCTCCACTGCGGCCTGGGGTATCCCCTCGCCTACAATCTGAAGCCATTCTCCTTCAACTTCATCTATAATGCCCATCACATCACTGCCTGATAATACCAGCCAGGGATCTTCCATGCTGGCCTGCATAAGCTGATAAGATTGATCTTTAGTATATTCCTGTTTAAAAAGGTAAGTGAGTTCTATCATGAGGCGTTAAGATATATCAGTTTTTTATAGGAAGGTTATTTAGCCTAACCAATGTTTCGATGGTATTGGTAAAACGTTTCATCGATATTGGTTTTCCAAGGTAACATTCAAAGCTGGGGTCTATCGTTCTAACTTCATGCTCCAGATTGGAAGAAGCATAAATTACAAATCTTGCCTTTTCTCTTAAATGTTTAGAAAGCTCGGTTCCAGCCATTCCATCCATATCGATATCTAAAAACAGAAAATCTATTTTATCCCCATTTCCGATAATGTTTAAGGCATCGAGGGGATTATTAAAGGTACTGGACACTTTCAGAAAATCAATTTCATTGATGTAATCATTCAGCGCATCGATGGCATGCTGTTCATCATCAACTATCGAACAGTTGTAATACATATTTGTAGGTTAAAGTAGACTATACAAATGTTGGTAAAATCTATATGATTTCCAATAGCTGAAGATAAAAAAGGTAAAAGTACGGTAGCAGATGTATTTGTAATACGAATAGGCAATTCTTAATTGCTTTGTAAATGAATACACTCCATTATCCAAGACATATTACCAAGAAAACTGCAAAAAAAAGCCGTCCGGACTTTACAATCCGGACGGCTTAATTATTATTTTATTTATTAATTCTTACAATGATGCGTGCGCATCTCTTAATGCCTTAATGGCATCGTGACTGGTGTTAATACCTGCCTGTTGTTTCAATAATACCTCTCTGATGTTTTCTCCTAATTCATTTTCCTGAAGGGCATCACGGTAAGCTTTTTTAATGGCATCTTCTCCACGTTCGCATTCTGCTAAAATACTGTGACGGTCATCACCACCAAAGCTTGCTTTAATATCGATCCAGGCGCGGTGTAAACTGCCTAAAATGGTATTTCCAGTATCCGGATTTTCACCATTTCTGCCTACCAATCCGGCAAGTTCGGTTACATTAGCCCTGCTGTCTGATGAAAATTTATCAAAAGTTGCTTTCAAGTCGATGTTTTCATCTTTTAAATCTGCACTTGCTTTATCAAAGCCATCTGCTCTATCGTTGTTGATCTGAATCAGGTCGTTTAATACTTCCACTGTTTTTTCTTGATTTTCCATAATGTATATTGTAGATATTTTAACTAACAACAATATTTGGGACAGAATAGTTTAGATTATCTTACAACATTTGTTAAAAAGTAAAAGAGACTGATATTTTGGTTACGCAAAGCTTGAAACTAAAAAAAGATGAAAAAGAGAAAGCCCCATATTACTATGAGGCTATATAATGATGTTTTATGGGCATCCACCGATAAAACTAACCAAACAAACTATAGACTAAACGCGGAGCAATTAAATTTGTTTTAAAAAAATAATAAAATTTTAAAACAGATTAAATCCTGTTCTTAAAACTTTAAACCACAACTTTTGGTTATAGCAACATGGAGAATATAAATGAACTGATTATACCTGCTGCCCGACTTGGCGAAGTGGAAGTTATAAAAGAACTGATTAGCCGAGGTGTGGATTTAAACCACCGCGATGATAAAGGTTATACGCCTTTAATTATAGCCTGTTATAATAACCAGCCTGAAGCTGCCAAAATATTAATTGATGCCGGTGCAGCTATTGATGCTGCAGATTTTGGCGGAAACACCGCTTTAATGGGTGCGAGTTTTAAAGGTTACACCCCTATTGCTAAATTACTGATCGAAAACGGGGCCAGTTTAAATCTTCAGCATGGAAATGGCGGAACGGCTTTGATGTTTGCAGCGATGTTTGGCAGGAACGATGTGTTAAGGTTATTGCTCGAACATGGTGCTGACCCAACACTTGCAGATAAAACAGGTAAGCGCGCCGTTGAATTAGCTGCGCTGCAGGGAAATGAAGTTGGTATTGAAATGCTGCAAGCACATATAGAAGATACTTAATCTTCTAACAAGCCTTTAACGAGGCTTTTCCATTGAGGGTATGACAGACCAAGTTTTGCTGCCATACCCACAACAAAGTTTCTACCTTTATCGTATAAACTTCCTGTTTCGGTATTGGGTAACTCGTTCCGTCCGTGTTCCTCAGCGGTAATGCGTAAGCCGTATCTTTTAACAACAAAGGTAGATGTTGCGGTATCTTTAAGAAAATGTGCCGTTTTACCTTCAATTTCAAGCGGGTGAGCACAGGGCCTGACGGTAATGGCCAAAATCTGTAATTCGCTTTCCTCAATATTTTTTATTTCCTGGATCCGTACCCAGTCGTAACCCTTGCCTACGCTGGTACCAGGCCCGGGGATATCAATCCGGATATAATCGCCTTCTTCAGCATTTCTTTCAGCCTTAATGCCGTGTGGGTCCATGAGCTGAAAGTTAGACATTCCTGCATATTTGCCCCAGTCGTTAACCGATAGAAGTTTTGCAGATGCCTGTTTAAAAAGTGCTATGGCCTCTTCTGTTGAAGAACTAATCTGCTCCTCCAGGGCATCCATACTGGTACCTGTATATTGTTTGGGAATGATATTTTGGTCAGGTTGATTTTCCATAATACATTTGAGGTTAAACCAGCGGAGGTTTGGCCCCCCGCCGATTATTTTATAAGTTGAACTACAATTAAGCAGGGATTTTCCTTGGATTTTCCCGATCCCAAAAACGGTGTTGTGCAATCATTTTAATAAACGTTGCTGTAAGCTTTTTTAAATCTTTGCCTACCAATACACCTTCACGCAATACGGTTTCTTCTGAGTATTCTGCAGGTAATTTTTTGAAAAAATACGTCGATTCTAATACTTGCAATGCTTCTTCATCTGCGGCAATGGCTTTACAGTGTTTAAAAGCTTCATTTAAAAAATGAACTGCGTTGGCTTCGGCCTCTAATGTAGCTACCGAATTGCCGCCACCTGGTACATATACGGCATCGTAAAGTACCGATGCAGCTGTTAAAAAGCTTTCGTCGGGTACAATCTGCTGATCTTCTTTCGAAATGATCTGTCCCAATTTAGGCGCTATAATGTGCACCACTGCTCCTTCGGCAACCAAAGCATCTTTAACTTTGCTCAGCGAAGCTCCATCTACCCCATCGGCAGCAAGTATGGCTACTTTTCTGGTTTTAATGGTATCTTTTATGGTTCCGGCCATGCTCAGGGCCTCAGATTTTGCCAAACTACCTTCTGGATTTAAAGAAGCATAATCAGCACGGTCAGCATCTGCCGGAATACTGTTATTCAAATCTTCCAACGCAATTTTTGGAATGTGCAGGCCAAGTGCAAAAGCCACTTCGGCAGCAAGTTTATTATCTATCTGCACCAAAACAGCAAGCATACGCTCTCTGATGGCTACTGTTTTAACTTTGCCAAGCTCAAAACTTAAAGCATCAACAATGTGGTTTTTTTCGGCTTCGCTCTGGCTGTTAAAAAACAACCTGGCTTGCGAAAAATGGTCGAAAAAGCTTCTGCTTCTCGCCCTTATTTTCTTCGCGTCGATGCGTTCGTTATAGCTGGTAAAACCACCATCGGCAGCTTTAACCTGTTGCGGATCGTTATTGGCAATGCCATTTGGACCATAACTGGTTTTGCCCCTGTTTATGGTTTGGCGCATGTAACCATCGCGCTGGTTATTGTGTACAGGAACTACCGGACGGTTAATTGGAATTTCGTGAAAATTAGGTCCGCCTAAACGGATTAGCTGGGTATCGGTATAAGAAAACAACCTGCCCTGCAATAAAGGATCGTTGGTAAAATCGATACCCGGAACTACGTGCCCCACATGGAAAGCCACCTGCTCCGTCTCGGCAAAAAAGTTATCGGTGTTGCGGTTTAAGGTCATTTTACCAATGCGCTGCACCGGAACCAGTTCTTCAGGAATCAGTTTAGTCGGATCCAAAAGATCGAAATCGAATTTAAACTCATCTGCTTCGGGAACAATCTGCACGCCAAGTTCCCATTCAGGGAAAGCGCCGGCCTCAATGGCATCCCATAAATCGCGACGGTGAAAATCAGGATCTTTACCTGAAATATTCTGAGCTTCATCCCAGGCTACGGCATGCACACCTAGAAGGGGTTTCCAATGGAATTTAACAAAGTTTGATTCCCCTTTAGCATTTACAAGCCTAAAGGTATGTACACCAAAACCTTCCATCATGCGGTAACTTCGGGGTAAGGCCCTATCGCTCATGGCCCACATAATCATGTGAGATGATTCCGGCAACTGAGAAATAAAATCCCAAAAGGTATCGTGCGCAGATGCTGCCTGTGGCATTTCGTTATCTGGTTCGGGTTTTACGGCATGGATCAGGTCTGGAAATTTAAGTGCATCCTGAATAAAGAATACAGGCATATTGTTGCCCACCAGATCGAAATTGCCTTCCTGCGTGTAAAATTTTACAGCGAAACCACGTACATCACGGGCTAAATCGGTTGATCCTCGTGAACCCGCAACGGTAGAGAAACGCACAAAAACAGGGGTTTCTGCACCGGGATCGCAAAGAAATGCAGCACGCGTTAGTTCAGACATGTCTTCGTACACTTTAAAAACGCCATGTGCGGCAGAGCCCCTGGCATGCACAACTCTTTCGGGTATGCGTTCGTGATCGAAATGGGTAATTTTTTCGCGGAGAATAAAATCTTCCAGTAAAGATGCTCCTCTTTCGCCTGCTTTTAATGAGTTTTGATCGTCGTTAATTTTTAGCCCATGGTTGGTAGTCATCGACTCACCGCTGGCATCGGCTACAAACGATTCGAGTTTTCTGGTCTTATCGTTTTCCTGCTGTGGCAGTGCATTTTTTTGATCTGATGTTTTCTTAGCCATTTTTATTCTTTTATGCTTCGTCAGCTGCTTTGTAATTAATTTCGTTTTCTGCTATATCGGTTAGTTTACTGTCGGCGAGTTTTTCTTCGGAAAGCGTTTGCTCTAAAATATCGGCGATATCGGTTAAACCAAGTGTGGTTGCCAATTGATAAAGGCCGCCATAACTGGCAATTTCGTAATGTTCTACTTTTTGCGAAGCAAGGATAATACCTACATCGCGGGTGGCGGTACCAGGTTCGGTTTCTTCTACAATGCCTTCGGCTTCTTTGGTTAAACCTTCCATGGCATCGCATTTTTTAGCAATAGCTTTCTCCCCTAAAAGTTCGAATACCTGCTCCAGCCGGGTAACGTGGACTTTAGTTTCTTCGAGATGGGATTCTATTGCGTTTTTAAGTTCGGGGGCAGTAGCGGCCGAAATCATTTTGGGTAATGCTTTAACCAGGTGATTTTCTGCCCAATAAAGATCGGCGATAGCATCTTTAAATAATCCGTTTAAAGCAGGTGCATCCTGAACCGTTGTTTTAGTTGCGAATTTTGGATCGCCACCAGTTTCATTTTTTTTCATGTTATAAGCTGTTAAGGTATATATCTACAACCTTTTATTTCAGCTTAAGTTTTGCATTTTTTTGCTTAGTTTTAATAAGCGTTTGGGGAGAGGTAGTTCGGAGTCTTGAGTCCGGAGTCTTGAGTCTGTAGTTCGGAGTCGAGTAACCGATAGATTAGTTGGGAGATTGGAGCTGGGAGTTTAGAGTCGATTAATCCAAAAACCTATCCTTCTTTTAATTTTTGTCTGTGTTGTTTTCCCCATTTGATCATTTCAAGTATGATATCGCCAAAAGATCTGCAATAGTCAGTTGAAGTATATTCTATGGTTACCGGTGTATCATCAATTACTGTTCTTTTAATGAGTTGATTGGCTGTCATCTCTTTTAATTCTTTTGAAAGCATTCTTGTGGTAATGCCCGGGATACTTCTTTCTATATCCCTGAATCTCTTATTTCCATTGCAGATGGAATTGATAATCGGAAGTTTCCATTTGCCTCCAAGTACATAAAGCGTATCCTGTAAAGCCTGTATTTCTTCTTGCTGGTTGCGGGGATTTGATAATACCTCGGCTGCGATCTGATTTCTTTTTTCTGTTTCCATAATTGGTATACTCTGTGATACTACTTACAAAAGTATACCAATATTGTGGTATTTTTGCATCATTAATTTATTTTTTTTTAATCATGAATAATTTAGAAGGAAAAAAAGCGCTGGTAACCGGCGGAAATAGCGGTATTGGTTATGCAACCGCAAGCGAATTAAAAAAACAAGGTGCAGATGTAATTATTACAGGAAGACGGAAAGACGCAGTTGAAAAAGCAGCTGCAGAACTTGGTGTTAAAGGTTTAATAGCAGATCAAAGTGAGGTTAACGCAATCGAAGGGTTAGCAACAGAAGTTGAAAAAACCTTTGGTAAAATTGATATCCTGTTTATCAATGCTGGTGTGGTAGAGCAGAGCAGTATAGCAGATGCTACAGAAAAAACCTTTGATACGATTATGGATATTAACTTTAAAGGTGCCTACTTTACCCTGAGCAAGTTTATTCCATTGTTAAATGATGGAGGATCTGTTGTATTCCTGTCATCAAATACTGCAAGTATGGATTTACCCAATAGTTCGATCTACTCATCTAGTAAAGCTGCATTAAATTCGGTTATGCGCATTGCAGCATTAGAATTAGCACCACGCCAGATCCGTGTAAACAGCGTTAGCCCGGGGCCAACAGCTACAGAAATTATGAATAAAAAAGGCCTTAATGAAGAACAGTTAGCTGCACTTAACCAATGGATGATTGACCGCATTCCACTTAAAAAAATCGGCAAGGCAGAAGATGTAGCCAAAATGGTTACTTTTTTCTGTGGTGATGCTGCTAACTTTATTACAGGGGCAGAAATTGTAATGGACGGCGGAATGAGCCTTAAGGTTTAGTCTGGAGTCCGAAATCGATAGTGTGAAGTCTATAGTTGATTACTTCGCAGGTGAAAGCCTGCAAAATAATCACCATACTTTATAGCAATTAACCACGAGCTGTGAAACTATTAACTAATAAAGGCTATTCTCCATTTGCATCGCCGCTTAACACACTGCTCATGTAATCGAAAAATGGTCGCATATCTTTAAAAGCCTGTCCCATTTGCTGAAGAAGATTTTCACCCAACAGGGTTTCGTCATCAAATCTTTTAATCAATAAAAACTGTTTAAAACGTAAAAGATCGATATCGGGATGCCCTGCGTCGAAGCCTTTTGGTGTGGTTTTAAGTTGTTCTCCTGCTAAGCTGCCAAAGGATGTTACAAAATTTTTATCGTTCATAATATCACGCAGCGGTTTTGCATCAAAGGCGATATCATCCCTGATCAGTTTCAGGTCGGCTGGCGAAGGTCCCCAGAATCCACCACCTACAAAAGTGTTTCCTTTTTCAATGTGAAAATAATAACCACCACGCCTGCTTTTGCCTGCCCGTTTGAAACTTCCGCTCCAATGCGTTTTATAGGGTGTTTTATCTGTCGAAAAGCGGGTATCGCGATAAATGCGATAAAGGCTTTTTTTACCAGAGGGGGTTTCGATTACATCGTGGAGATTTAATCCGGTCAACAATGCAGAAGCAAAATTTTCAATATTGGCCTGCTCAGTAAGAAATTCGTTTTTACGCTCATTAAACCAATCGCGGTTGTTGTTCTTTTTTAACTGTACCAGAAAATCGATGTTGGAACGCTGTATTTTTATAGGTTTTGCAGACATGTAATTATGGGGTGTTTCTTTTTCAAATATAATGGCAGGATAAAATATATTTTACATGGTAGCGTAATAAATTAAAGTATTTTTTTACCGTTTGAGAAATATAAGAACATATAAGGCCATAACCATTTAGCTACAATCATGCCTTTTACCCTCATAAATCATCCTTATATAAACGCTAAACCTTATAGCCTCTCCAACTTTATAACCCTGCAACAATCCAACAATTAAATCTCCTCATTTCTGCTTACCCGCATCTTTTTGTAAATTTGCAGCAATGATTTTATACAAAACTAATGAAGAGGTAGAGTTGATGCAGATCAGCGCACTACTGGTAAGCGATACACTGGCAGAAGTAGCTAAAATAATCAAACCGGGAATTACAACACTACAAATTGATAAACTGGCCAATGAGTTTATACTCGATAATGGTGCAGTTCCATCTTTTTATAACTATAACGGCTTTCCATTCCATATCATCACTTCGGTAAATGATGTGGTGGTACACGGTTTCCCCAGCGAGTATGAACTGGTAGACGGCGATATCATTTCGGTAGACGTGGGTACCATCAAAAACGGCTTTCACGGCGACCACGCTTATACTTTTATCATCGGTGAAGTATCACCTGAAATATTAAATCTTGTTAAAACCACCAAGGAATCGCTTTTTGTAGGGATTAAGGAAGCTGTTGTGGGCAAACGCCTCGGCGATATCGGTTATGCCATCCAAAACTACAACGAGAAGCAAGGTTACGGAGTGGTGAGGGATCTGGTTGGTCATGGTTTAGGTAAAGATATGCACGAAGATCCGCAGGTGCCAAACTATGGCCGTAAGGGCACGGGCATGCTGTTAAGAGAAAACCTGGTAATGGCGATTGAACCGATGATTAATATGGGCAAAAAAGATGTCTTTTTAGATCATGATGGCTGGACGATCAGAACTGCAGACGGTAGTCCTTCAGTACATTTCGAGCATGATGTATGCGTTAAAAAGGGCGAAGCATTAATCCTTTCTAACTATGCGCCAATAGAGGATGCAGAAAAGAAGAACATCAACCTGAATACTTCATATTACGCTTAACAGCAAAAAGGAAAGTGCTAAGGGCAAAGGGCCAAATGCAATTTACAATATCTGATGGTTCATAATTGATCATGATAATCTATGAACCATCAACCAAAAATCATTAATGAGGCTGCTCTACGCTTAACGCCAATCACTTACACCAATACCGCAGCCTCATCTACCCCATCCCCTGTTAACAAAGCCTTAACAGTAGCCAGCGTTGATTCGGCAATTTCAGTTAATGCTTCTTGTGTAAAAAAAGCCTGATGCCCGGTAACCAATACATTCGGGAAGCTGATTAACCGCTGAATATCATCATCACCAATAATACTGGTAGAAAGATCCTTAAAAAACAATTTTTCTTCCTGTTCATACACATCAATGCCCAATGCAGCAACCTGCCCCGTTTTTAATGCATCAATTACTTCACGTGTATGAATCAATCCCCCTCTGCTCGTATTGATCAGCGTAACACCCTTTTTCATCGATGATAAACTGGCAGCACTGATTAAATGATGGTTGTCTGGTGTTAGCGGACAGTGCAGTGAAACGATATCCGCATCTTTAATTACTTCATGAAAAGGAAGGTATTTAACACCGAAATTTCGGACCTGTTCATTCTCAAAAGGATCGTAGGCCAGCACCTTGCAACCAAAGCCCAGCATAATTTTACAAAAGGCAGCGCCTATTTTTCCGGTTCCGATTACCCCTACTGTTTTGCCAAAAAGATTGAAACCCATTAAACCTGAAAGCGAAAAATTCTGTTCGCGTATCCGGTTATAGGCCTTATGTGTTTTACGGTTTAGCGTAAGCAACATTGCCACTGCATGTTCGGCAACAGCCTGAGGCGAATAAGCCGGCACCCTGCAAACGCGGATTCCATATTGCTTTGCGGCCTCCAGATCTACATTATTAAAGCCAGCACAACGTAATGCGATGATTTTGACTCCCTTTTCTGCCAGTACAGCAATCACCTCAGCAGTTAATTTATCATTTACGAATACACAAACGGCATCTGTTCCCGGTTTTATTGCATCGGCGATATGGGGGCCCAAATGGGTTTCCCAAAATTCGAGTTCGAAATCATAATGTTCGTTACAACTTTCAAAAAAATCACGGTCGTAAGGCTTGGCAGAAAAAAATACAATCTTCATTATGGTAAAAATACGGATTAGTTTGGTGGGTAGTGAGGTTAATTGGTAATAGTTGAAATTGGTTAATCGGTTAATTGTATAAATTGGTTAATTGATGCAAAATGCAGAACTTGTTAATTGTTTAAATCGGTTAACTGACACCAAACTCAAAACGCCAAACTCAAAACCGGTTATTGTCCATCTTCCATTATCCATCTTCCATTATCTCTCAGATATCCCTCTTCCATTATTCCTCAGATATCCCTCTTCCATTATCCCTCCGTTACTCTTCAATCACCTCATTGGTAACATGTTGATTACGCTCCATGCGTTTAGCCTGCTGCGCCGTATTTTTATGGCACACACAAATAATTGATGAGGGTATTTACTAAAACGATTTGGTTACTCCTGCTCTTTGCGGGTATTTTTACAAACAGTTACGCACAGAATTATACCGTAAAAGGTATTGTTTTGGATACTGCAGGCTTGCCGCTACCTGGTGCAGTAGTACGGATTAAATCTGGAAACGATAGCGCAGGCACTTCAGCCAATCCCGATGGAACCTTCATTTTGAGCAAAGTCAAATCTAAACAGTTTACCCTTTCCGCTGCATTTATTGGCTACGATACTTTTAGTAAACAATATCTGATCGATAAAGGTGCACTGCTGAACATTACCGATATTAAACTCAGGCCCTCTTCAAATACCCTTGAAGGTGTGGTGATCTCCGGCGTGCCGCCCGTAAAAGTAACCGAAGATACAGTGAGTTTTAGCGCCAGGGCTTTTCCGGTAAGGGATGGTGATGCAGTAGACGAAGTGCTGAAAAAACTGCCGGGCATAAAGGTAGATAAAGATGGCAATGTAACCAGTCAGGGCGCGCCTGTTACCAAAATTCGGGTTAACGGAAAGGATTTTTTTGGAACTGATGTAGCCACCGCTATCAAAAACTTACCTGCAGATATCATCAAGAACCTGCAATTTATCGACGATTATGGCGATCAGGCAAAACTGACCGGAATTAAAACGGGCGAGCCAGAAAAGATATTGAACTTAACCATCGAAGAAGATAAAAAGAAGGGATATTTTGCCCGTGCATCGGCCGGGGTTGGCAATTCTGACCGCTACAATACCAGCATCAGGGGAAACAGCATGAAAGGCGAACGGCAGATTTCTTTCGATGGAACATCGGCCAATGCCAATATGCGTGGCGGCGGAGGTGATGGAATCAATACCAGAAATGCCTTAGGTTTAAATTACAGAAATGAGTTCAGCACCAGACTTTCGGCTGATGCATCATATAACTTTAACAACAACAAGAATAACACCATCAGCTCAACCTATACTCAAAGCGTTTTACAGGATGCCGGTCAGAATCCAATTAACAGGCTCGAAAATGCGGGTAATAATAGTCAGAGCAACAATAATAACCATTCGTTTGGCGGCAGCTTAGAGTATAAAATTGATACGATGAACTACCTTAAAATTTCGCCAAATTTTTCTTACAGCAACAATAACGGCAACAGTACCGGAGGTTCCGATATCACTCAGGATACCCTCTCCACAAACAGGCAAAGTACAAACTTTAACACCTCTAAAAACCTCAATGCACGCACCAATTTCTTTTTTAACCATAAATTTGAGAAAAAGGGCCGTAATATTACTTCATGGGGAAACATTAATTATTCAGATGGAGAAAGTTATAAAGATGTGTATAACAATTACATCAATACGCACAACAAAGCGGCAGATACTGTTTTACAAAACCAGCTGAACAACCAGAATAGCCGTAATTTAGGATTAAATGCAGGTGTTTCGTACATGGAACCAATCTGGAAAAAGACCTTTCTGGAGGTAAATTATAACTGGAACCGCTCGTCTACAAATAATTCGCGTGATGCTTATGATGTGGTTGATGGTAATGAAGTATTTAATCCAAACCTCAGCAACATTTATGATTATCAGTTTATTACCAACAAAGTTGGACTAAATTACCGGTATATAGGCGAGAAGTTAAACTATACAATTGGTGTAAATGCACAGCCGGCAATATTGCGCGGAGAGAACCTGAGCAACAACATTCAAACGGTTAACCGTTCGTTTAACTTCATCCCTTCAGGCCGTTTTTCTTATAAATTTTCGAACCAGGAATCTTTCGACATCAACTACTGGGGCAGGAATAATCAACCGGGCTTTTTACAGTTACAGCCTATATCTGATAATTCGAACCTCCAGAATGTGGTTACCGGAAATCCAAACCTGAAACCCGAATTTATCCAAAGTGTTAATGCACATTATAAGCGGGCCGATTGGAATGCAGGGAAAATAATACAGGCAAACTTTAAATACGAACGCACAAACGACAGGATTGTAACCACCAAGCAACGTGTACCAGGAACGGTTAACCAGCTAACAAGCTATATCAATGCGGATGGTTATTATACCCTTCAGGGCGATTATAACATCAGTAAACCACTTTCTGCAGAGCGGAAATTTACCATTGGCTACTCAGGTTCGGGACAATTGAACAACAACATTACTTTTACAGATGATAGCCGGATTGAAGCGCAGAACTTATCCTGGCGCCAGGAACTGGAGTTTCGGGTAGATTTAAAGGATATTGTTAATTTCCAGTTAGAAACTTCTTATTCACAAAACCTTACCAATTACTCGAGTGATAGTTTTGCCGATCGTCAATCTAACCGTTTTGAATGCGGTATAGAGGGACGCAATTACTTTTTTAAAGACCTTACTGTAGGTTACGATTTTACTAAACAGATTAACTCCGGCTTCGATAACGGAGCGGTACGTAATCCAACGTTGCTTCGCCTTTCAATGGAATATAAGTTTATGAAAAACGATATGGCCGCCATCCGTGTAGAAGGATTTGATCTTTTTGATCAGAATTCGGGTATCTCGAGGGATGTGTTCGACAACGTAATTGTAGACAGGCAGGTAAACCGTTTGGGCCGCTATTTTATGTTATCGCTGATTTACCGGGTACGCAAGTTTGGCGGATAAGCTAGCTATTTTTTACCACAGAGCACATGGAGAGAAATAATAAAGAAATCTTTAAGCTTATTTAGCGCACAGATCTCTCCACTGCGGTAGAGATGACGCAACGAGGGGTTTTTACTTACAATTTCCACTTAATGACCTAAAGCTCTTAATAACCTAACTAACAATATATTAACTATAAATATCCTTATACTTGACTTAGTGTGGTCGTCATTGCGAGGAGGAACGACGAAGTAATCTTTCCGGCTAACGATTCTTTCTGTAGATTGCTTCGTCGGCTGAAAAAGCCTTCTCGCAATGACGAACCACTTAATGGCCTTAACTTCTTAATAATTTGACTAAAAAAATATTGACTGAATATTCGAAATCAATGTTCTCCGTGTTTTCTGTGAATCCGTGGCTAAAAAAATAACGGAGAAATCTTTAAGCTTATTTAACTTGCAGATCTCTCCACTGCGGTCGAGATGACGCAACAAGGGATTGTGAATCCGTGGCTAAAAAAAAATAATGGAGAAATCTTTAAGCTATTTAACTTACAGATCTCTCCACTGCGGTCGAGATGACGTAACGAGGGATTATGAATCTGTGGCTAAAAAAATAATGGAGAAATCTTTAAGCTATTTAACTTAAAGATCTCTCCACTGCGGTCGAGATGACGCAACGAGGGGTTATAGCCAACTCACCGCTTATCACCAAACGCTAACCGCTTCCCCTCCCTACTGGTTTCTCAGGTAAATATTCCCGTACGATGAGCTCAAATCATAACTCGGGCCAACACCTGGTGCTGCCGTTAAAGAAGTAAAGAAATTTTCTTCTTTCATTTCTGTCGGTTTAAGCACCATATCGGTATATATTTTCCCATAACGGTTGGTGAGTTTTATTTTGCCAATTGCACTCTGGTTGATACTGGCATCAATGCCGCCATACCTTGCATCAACCTTTACAGGGCCCTTAAAATCTTTAATCTCTACAATACCATAAACAGAACTTATTTCAGTGTTTATATCTGCCGGAAGTTTAATGTTAATGGTGATTTCAATATCCTTTGTTTGATAGGTCGATATTTTTGCGCCACCTTTCTCCTTGATGTAGGCATCAAGATCGGCTTTTGAGTTTAAGCGTGTTTTAATGCCATTTTCCTTTACATAATAAGCTTCCGGAATTTTATCCATATCAAGTTTATTTTGAATGGTAATGGTTCCGTCAGCACTGCTTTCCTGGAGGGTAAATGCCGAGTCGCTTTCACCATTGTTGATCTTTACCGTAGCTTCTATCGCAATTTCATTTTTATCCCAGCTGGAAACATGTATAACCTTTGGATAATCGAAGCGAAGTACTACCGCATCACCCTTTTTAACCGGATAAGATTTATTAATTTTGGTTTGCGAAAGGGCAATACCCGGCACCATGGCCATTAAAAGCCAAAATAATACTGTTTTCATAAAAGAATGCTTTGTTGCCTTTATTGCCAAGAACAGGCTTTCAGACAGATGAAAGGGGAAACCTGAGAGACCGTTATTTTTCTCTCAGATATACATTTTTGTAACGTGAATTTAAGATCAGATCAGCACCGCCACCATTAATCTTGCCTCTGATGTTTTCAGAACTCCGGCCACTGCTACTGTATCCAAAAACAGATCCATCTCCATTTACAGTAGTTAAACCACTTATCGACTGACCTGTACGTACCGAAGTTACCTGTCCGCCAACATTTTCGCTTCCACTTATAGAAGTAAAGCCATTGCGCTCTGCTCTCTCGGTTTTATCAATTGCTATTTTTAAGCCCTCTGCAGCGTAAAGTTTACCATAACCGGTACTTAATTCTACGTTCGCTTTTGTATTGGCAGGAAGCGATACATCTACATAACCATATACCGAAACAATAGATACAGGACCTTTAATGGCTTCAGTAAAAATAGCATCTACAGAACCATACAGTGTTTTAATATTCATAGGGCCACTGTTGTTTTCGAGCTTGATTTTGTTGTAGCTGGTAGAAACCTCTATTTCACTTTTAAGGTTTTTCAGAATAATCTCATTCTGGTACACATTGCTTTTGTTGGTAAAAACTATTTTAATGTTTTGAGGCACCTTAATCGTTAATATACCTTTAATATCCCTGTTTACTGCATTAACATTAATTTCTCCCCCTTTTTCAGTAACATCTAAACCTAAGCCGGTATTATCAGTAAAACCCGACCCACTGATGGCACGTAATCCTTTTGCACGTTCATCTACCTCTTCGGTTTCTCCTTTGGGTATAGAAAAAACAATTTCGTTTCCACTGTAACCTTCTACTATTGCGCCCGATATATTGAGGTTGAGCTGCCCTGAGTTTTTGTTTAATTTGTATTCTTTCTGTGCTGATGCCGATACTGCAATGGCCAGTAGAGAAAAAAGAACGATGAATCGCTTTTTCATAATTTTATTGTTGTTTGTTTTATAATTTATCCTGATTTAATAATATACTATACGCTTCATCACGCACTGCAGCAAATGTTTCGGGGTTATTGGCCAGCGCATAAAGTTTGTCGCCAATTTCTGCATTCTTCATTTTTCCTAAAAAGCTTACCAGGCCAAGCTGTACCATCGGGTCGTCCTGCTTGCTTAACGAGCTTACCAGCAATTTAGACGCATATTTATCGGCACTGTATTTTTGCAATACATTGAGGGCAGCCAGGCGCACGTTGGTATTTCCATCATGGTTGAGCGTTTTCGATAACATATCCAGTGTTTTGTTATTGATTTTCTTGTTTTTTTCAATTTTTAATATCGCAAGCAACCTTACACTTGCCGAACTGCTATCTTTTAAAGCTGCATATTCTTCATTGCTGCCCATATATTGTGGTTTTTTCTTAACCATTTCCGGCTCATTTACCTTAACCTTCGCGGTTTGAACAGGTGTGTTTTTTTCAACCAAAACCTGATTTGCTTTTCCAACCGGCCTGCGCAGCAAAGTAGCCGTAGCATCTTTCGGAACTAAAAATGCTTCTTTTTGTGTCCACGGGTAAAAAAAAAGCCATGCGGTTGCCGCTACCAGCACCAATGATGCCGCAACCAGCCATTTGCTGTTGTTAAAAAACTTCAGATTTTTAACCCTTGTTTGCTCTGGCTGAACCTGCATCCGCTTAAAGCGGTCCATATCAAAGGCCGGTGCTTCGAGATGATCGAATTCCTCCCGGTGCTGTTCCACAAAATCCTTTATCTGATCATTCATAATAACATTTGTCTTTTAGTGATAATAAAACACGTTTTTTTGCCCTGTGGTACTGCGTCCTCACGGTACTGGCCGAAAGTCCGAGCATTACCGCAATTTCTTCATGCGTCATCTTTTCAAATACATACAGGTTTAAAATTGTCTTGTAACCTGCTGACAGGTCTTCGATACTTTTTTTCACGTCTTCTACCCTGCAGTCGAAAATTTCCACATCATCATTGTCATTTCCTCCTTCGTCTTCAACATCCATATCGCCCAGATCAGAGAAAGCTATTTTTCTTTTTCTTAGGTGAGAAATGGAACGGTTGATGGCCATCCGCCGTACCCATGCTTCGAAACTGAGTACCCCTTTTAACTTGCTCACATCACTAAACACTGTACAAAAAATATCCTGCAGAATATCTTCTGCTTCACCTGTATGGCTCACAATCCGGCTAATCGAATTATAGATCTTTCTGGCATAACGGTTGTAAAGTCCCGTGTAGCCTGCTTCCCTGCCCTCAAGGCAGAGTACAATTAATTCCTGATCGGTTATCTGTTCAGCAGTGCGCAATGTTGAGCTTTTAATTTATCTGTTATAATACGTTTCTACTCTCTAGTCGCAGCATATACAATAGTGTTGCATCTTTTTTTCAAAAAAAACCAAAAAAATATAAATTAAGGTAAATCTAATCAAACAATCGGGCAAAATCAGCCTGTTTAAACCTGTTAAACAGCATATTATGAATTTGTTTTATTTCTAATAGAATTTAGGTAAACATTCGTTTCAGGAGTACTCCTTTTTATCAATTGAAAATTTCTGTTATTCGCGATTGAGTTTTTTTGAAAATCAGCTTTTAAAACTAATTTAGTGTTACGATTAAATTTCCTGCTGATAATATGAACAGTGTAAATGACGATAAACATCCCAATAAAAAAGCCATTGCCGCAAACGAAGAGCGTTTTAGAGCCCTCGTAAATGCTACTTCTGATATTGTGTACATTATGAGTGCCGATTGGCGGGAAATGAAACAACTGGAGGGAAGGAACTTTTTAGCTGACACAAACGAACCCCTTACAGACTGGATATCTAAATACATCCATCCGCTTGATCAGGATCAGGTGAGAACGGCCATTGATGATGCGAAAAGAGAAAATAAGGTTTTTCAGCTGGAGCACCGTGTACTCAGGGCGGATGGAAGCATTGGATGGATCTTATCGCGCGCCGTGCCCATTTTTGATGATAATGGAAATGTACGCGAATGGTTTGGTGCAGCGAGCGACATTACTGAAACCAAACGTGCTGAAGAAGCACTTAAACTGGCGAAGGAAATTACCGAGCAGCAAAAACGGGTGTATGAAACCATTGCTAACAGTACGCCCGACCTGATGTACGTTTTTGATCTTCAGTACAATTTTATTTATGCCAACGAAGCCCTCCTTACGATGTGGGGTAAAAGCTGGGATAATGCCATTGGGAAAGGCCTGCTCGAAAACGGATACGAACCCTGGCATGCTGAAATGCACCAACGGGAAATAGACCATGTGCGTACCACTAAAACCGCTATCCGTGGCGAAGTTTCTTTCCCGCATGCCCTACTTGGAAAACGTGTTTACGATTATATTTTCACACCTGTGCTTAACGATGCCGGCGAAGTTGAAGCGGTAGCCGGTACCACCCGCGATATTACCGATATTAAACAAAATGAGCAGCGTAAAAATGATTTTATCGGCATGGTAAGTCATGAACTTAAAACACCGCTTACCTCATTAACTGCCTATCTCCAGTTGATGGAAAAGAGTGAACCGGCAAAGCACGACCCAATGACTAAAAGGATATTGGAGCAATCGATTAAACAGAGCCGACGGATGACGAACATGATTAATGGTTTTTTAAACCTTGCCCGTTTGGAATCAGGAAAAATGTTTATCGAAAAAGGACCTTTTGATTTTGCCACATTTTTACAGGAAATTGCAGAAGAAACCCGGATGCTATACACGCAGCACCGCTTTATATTTCCCGATATAGCACCTGTAATTATTAATGGCGATATGGGCAAACTGGCACAGGTAATTAATAACCTGCTTGGTAATGCCGTAAAGTATTCGAACATTGGCAGCCAGATTACCACTTCAGCAACAATTGAAGGCGACCAGCTAAAAATAAGTGTCAGCGATGAGGGAACGGGCATTCCACAGGAAGAAATTTCAAAACTTTTCGACCGTTTTTACCGCGGGCAAAACAATAACCTCATAGCAGGCTTTGGTATAGGACTTTATGTATGCCGTGAAATTATTGAAGGGCACGGCGGAAAAATCTGGGTGGAGCAGAGCACAGATCAGGGAAGTACATTTTGTTTTACACTGCCGGTTTAGTCTGGAGTTTTGAGTCCAGAGTCCTTAGTCTTAAGTCCCTAGTCTTAATTCAATTATTAATTCAACTGCAGGAATAAGATAAATTAAACCCGATCCTGGTGCTGGCTTAAGCACACGAATGAACTAAAATAATCAACAATTGATTTGCATATTTGGACAGTCGTCTATAACTTTGTACCATGGATCAAAAAGAAAGAATTCTGGCAGCTGGCATCGATCTGTTTTCTACCCGCTCGTATCATCAAACCGGAATCAGGGAGATTACAAAACAGGTAGAAATGCCCACAGGATCCTTTCATTACTATTTTAAGAATAAAGAAGATTTTTCTGCAGAAGTATTAAATCATTTTTTTAAAACAGAAATCCTCCCCTCCTTTTCCGAGATCACCCGCAATCCGGCGCTCAATCCGAAGCAAAAGATTATGGCTTACTTTTCTTTACGGATTAACAGGTACACGAAATCCAGTACCAATAGTGGCACCATGTGGAGCTGTATAATGGGCAATTTAGGTCAGGATGTTGCTGCCCAAAGCGAAATCATTGCTGTACAACTGCAAAAACTCACCACCGATCACCTTGTCCCGGGTTTACAAAAATTAGTTGAACAAGGTCAGAAAGAAGCCAGCATAAAATGTACTATTGATGCAAAAGTGCTTGCTTCAATGATTTTCAACACATACGAAGGCAGTATGATCCAGCGTAAAATAGAACGCAACGATCAACCGCTCCGGCAATTTTTAAATTTTATTGAAAATTTACTTTAAAAAAATTTCACCTGATATAGACAGTCGTCCAAATAAAATTTTAACATTAAAAATATGGATCATCAATATGATATTATCGTAATCGGCTCCGGACCAGGGGGCTATGTATCTGCTATCCGTGCCGCTCAATTGGGTAAAAAAGTTGCGCTTGTAGAAAAATATGCCGGACTTGGCGGTACCTGCACCAACGTTGGCTGTATCCCGGCGAAAGCACTACTGGATAGCTCTGAACATTTTCACCAGGCAAAAACAGAGTTTACAGTCCACGGGATAGAAACCGGCGATCTGAAACTTAATTTTAACCAGTTTATTGCCCGCAAAAAAGAAGTAATTGCACAAAATAATGCGGGATTAAACTTCCTGATGCGAAAAAACAAAATTACTTTGTATCAGGGCCATGGAAGTTTCAAAGATTCACATACATTAAATGTTGGCACAGAAAAAGGCGATCAACTGACACTTAAGGCCACCGATTTTATTATTGCTACCGGTTCTAAACCTGCAAGCTTAGCCGGGATAGCTATTGATAAAAAGCGCATCATTACCTCTACCGAAGCCATGGATTTACCTGCATTACCAAAATCAATGATTATTATCGGTGGTGGAGTTATCGGGATCGAACTCGCATCAATGTTTGCGAGACTTGGCACACAGATTACCATCATTGAATATGCCGATTCCATCCTGCCAACCATGGACAGAGAACTGGGAAAAACGCTTCAAAAGAGTTTAAGCAAGCTGAACATTGTTTTCAAACTTAACCACCGGGTGCAACAGGTTGTAAATCAAGGCGATTCGGTTTCTGTTTCTTTCCTTGATGAAAAACAGCAGCTTCGAACTGAAACAGCAGCATACTGCCTGATGGCTGTTGGTCGCAAGCCCTATACTGCAGGATTAAACCTCGAAAAGGCTGGCATTAATACTGATCAGGCCGGAAGGATTATTGTAAATGATCAACTTCAAACTAACCAGCCGAACATTTATGCGGTTGGTGATGTGATTGCAGGCCCAATGTTAGCACATAAAGCAGAAGAAGATGGAAAATATGTTGCCGAACGCATTTGCGGTGAAGCCGGCCACCTGGATTATAGTTTGATTCCCGGCGTGGTATATACCTGGCCTGAAGTAGCTTCGGTAGGTAAAACGGAAGAACAGCTTAAAAGCGAAGGAAAGCAATACAATGTTGGAAAGTTTCCTTTTCTTGCCAGCGGAAGGGCGAGGGCTTCGAGAGATCTGGATGGTTTTGCAAAAGTTCTGGTTGATCCTACTTACGGCGAAATATTGGGTGTACATATAATTGGTGCTCGTGCTGCCGACCTGATTGCCCATGCCACACTCGGTATAAGGCATGAAATTACCGCCGCAGCCATGAATGAAATGGTGTACCCTCACCCAACATTTTCGGAAGTATTAAAAGAGGCTTATCTTTTAGCTACCGGACAGCCATCTATTAATTATTAGGAATAAAAAGCTGTCTCAAATTTTATTGGTTAATAGTGCTATCATCCTCAACTAATTGAGGGTCTTAATACCTAAATAAACGAATTAAGTTTATGTACAACACAATATTTTGAGACAACTTTTATTTATAAAACTCCGGGAAATCCATTTCTTCAAACTGCTGGCCGCCATATTCACCTTCGATGGCGTAATCGTATTCGAGTTCAAACGAAACAATCTGGATGTCGTCGGGATCGTAAACGATTGGGAAAAACGGTCCGCCAGGTTCATCGTGCAATTCAAAATCGCCCTGTAATATCCCGCAATGTTTACAGGTATTTACCCAGTAGGAAAACTGAATGGCTTTTGAAAAACTATACTTAAACTGCGGATGGACTTTTTTTAAATATTCCATGGCAGGAAGATCTGCACTCTGGAGATAACTGAACAATGTTGGGTTTTCGCCTTTAACCCAGGCAACCTCACCACCATTGGGATCATCCTCATCAACCTGTTCTAAATGATAATAATTTACGGCAGCCGGAGCCATTACAGGTGTTTTTTGTCCGCATTTCCAGCAGATTCTCGTGGCTTTAGCCAATAAATAAGGTTTCCTTACTATGCAATCTAAACGGCTTGCCGGAATCCACTTTGCAAAACGGTTAATATCTTCAATGTGATCAGGAATAACCCACTTCCTGATATCAATGAGCCAATAAGCCCCGAGTGCTTTGGCCTCGTCTTTATCGGCAAAAGGAACGTTTAAGATATAAGGCATTGTTAGATTAAGCTTGCAGGACGAAAATAATTAAAATCTGGTAAAAGCAGAATTTTAACCGCAAAGATGAATACGCAGAGCATATTTTGTTAGGCGCTTAACGTTTCGATCATCCATCTTACATCATCCATCTTACATTTTGCCATCTTCCATCTGCTATTTATAGCTGATCAGATTTGATATCATTTATTTAATTAAGATATTAGTGCACATAACTGCAAGCTTACCGATCAGCAATAAACAATGAGCACCTATTACAGTGAGCTTTCCGTTCCGAAACGTTATTATGGGTATATCCAAAAATTCTGGACACTCAACAATATGCAGCATCCGTTTTACACACCGTACTGGAAATCATCCTTACACGCCATGCTATCTGCTACCTGTCTGGGATATGATAGAAGAAGATTTTTTGACTATGCTCAAACGTTAAAGCTTTAGCACCTGCCTCCCCCTTAACCACTACCTTATAGGCAGCACGCCCTTCCCTATCCATCTATGGCACCTTTCCTATGGAAGGGAAAAGCTCGAAAAAATCACTTTGCGGCCTATCATCTGATATTGCAATTTTTTGATGCTTAAAGTGATCTGTCAGGTGTATCTTGCAAGTTTTTATTTTTGCTACTGCAATATTACAATTTGTGTTAATATTGCTGATTTACAGATTGCTTGATAAGCTTTACAAATGCAATGTTAAATTATAAATGTTCTTTCTTTTACAAACGTTCTTAGCTTTTCCTGGTGACTTTCGCCAATAGGGATAACTAATTTGTTTATCATAACTAAAGTATTTAACTCTACTCTGCAAATATGGCTGCTATTGACAATAAAAGATTTATGCACCTTCAAGAAATCAGGAAATTTATGTAATGACTCTGCCATTTCTTTCATAGAATGATAACCATTTAATATTTCACTTAACGTATAAATATTAATCTTGTTTTTTGATGCCTCTATGGCTACAATTGATTCGATGGCAACCTGACTAAATGAATGCTTTGCCGCCCCCTTAACATATAGCAATTTAACCTGATCCTTTTTGTTCTCTAATATTCTTATCACATAATTTAAAGCTATGAAAAATTTAAGCTTGTTAAATGGCTTTAATAAAAACTGATCTACATTAAGTTCGAAAGCATTAACAGCATATTTGGAATCCTCTGTAATAATGATAATATGTTTAACCATTTTTTGAATAACTGGAACAACCTGTAGTTCTGACACCTCTTTAAACTGGATATCCATAAATAAAATATCAATATCCTGTTCTTTATTCATTGCCCCCATCGCCTCAAATGGATCATGATAGGTATTTATCAGTTGCAGGTTCGCCGATAATGTAATCAGTTTTTGTAAATTTAAAATGCTTTTGTAATCCTCATCAATAATTGCACAATTATATTTCATTGTAAATAAAATTTTGTAAAGTTTCTTTCAAGGAAACCCAATTAAAATTATTTTTCTCTGGAACGAGATGGGATATCGGCAAACGTATAATAAATTTTACTAATTGCCAAATATTATACTGCAATAACACAGACAAATTTAAACTACACACCGATAAGGTTTTATCACGCACAATTTACTGTGATAAATGACGGATTCAATCTTTATTTTCTTTTTAGATTTTGATCATCAAAAGCAGGCAGTACGTCCTGTAAACCTGGAGTTACGTCCTAACCTCTTTTCAAATCATTGTTTACCAATAAAATACTTCGAATATTCGTCACCGTCATTAAACGTATTCTAGTTACGTCATTTTGGCTTATAAAATTAATCGAACAAAAAAATGAAGAAAAAATTAATGCTTTCAAAGGGCAAAATTTTGTTTTGCCTTATTCTCTCATCCCTTATGATACAGTCTTGTAAGAAGGATCTTCTAATTCCCGGTCAGGGAAGTTTAGATCGAAATCTAAAAAGTATTAATGAGGCCAGGCAACATTTCGACCGGAACCTGGCAAAAAGCAAAGGCAATGACGATCTGAATCCCTATCTAAAAACAAAAGTACCTGTATGGAAAAATGCCTATTTCGCTTCTGTTGATGGCAACATCGTGCTTAAAGTGCCTTTAAAATTTGACAATATTTATTGGGTGTTAAACGAGAAGACCCGCGCAACAATGCCGTATGACAATTTGAATTACCTTTATTTTTATAAGGATTCTGCTGCCAATATCAAAACAGAATGGGTCAGTCTGTTCCCAGATTCAGCCTGGGCATATGGAAATAGGCAAACCTATACAGGCCGGGCAGTAATCAGAGATTGGGATGGGAATTTGTTAAAGGCCTATTCTTATCAAAATGGCGAACGGCCCGTTTCTTATAGTGTTAAACCAGCAGCAAAGGCGAATTGGATCAATAAAGCATCTTTCGGAAAGGGAAAAATAATGTCTGCAGAAACAGAACAGCCATTAACCGGACTTACTTGCTGGTCGCAACCTATAACCAGATGTACTACCTGTCCAGTGGTACAAACGGCGCCTTCTAACGGTAACACCTGCGCTCCACCAGGGCAAACAACCACCGTATGTAATGTTATTGGCTATGATGTAAATTGTGTTTCAAGCCCGTTTTATCCTACACCAGAAAGCTCACTTCCATCCGGCGGAAATAATTCAGGCAATGGAGGTGCACCTCCTAGTGGAGGCGCTGGTGATAGCGGAAATGCTTACCCACCACATGCCCCTTGCAGCCCTACAGCTACCAAGGCATATCAAGGCCCCAACGGTCTTATAATACCCTGTTTTGTGACCATGCCTGCAAAACCATTTATTCCGGTAGATGACAATCCAGACGATCCAGCTGAAGGAAATACATCCTACCAGCTTACCGCGGAAGATGTAGAAATAATAAATACGGTTAGGACAGAAAATGCCGAAGCAGATGCCTTTATCAACAATCCAACTGATTGTTATGGGACAAACCGGATGGGCAATGTAAAATTTAGAGGGACAATTGAGCATTGGATGATCCAGTATGAGTATTTAGTGGAGCACCCTTTTGATGGGAAACGGGAATATTCAATTCCCGGTAGTGGACCAACTGGTGGCCGCGGCTTTGCCGATATTGTAAATACCGGTTCTAGCGAAATGTTTGAAATTAAACCTAATTCAATATCAACAACTGTTGCTCAGACTGAAGTTGACAATTACATTGACCACGCAGAACGCAGCTGCCCTCCTCTTACAGGAAAGTGGCAAAGAGGATATAACTATCCAACAAAAGTTTGGCCTCACCCTACACAAATAGGTAAATTTTTGAAAGTCGAACTGGCTGCAGAGGGAGTGATTAAGTACGAACCTATTGAAGCATATGAGTCTCCATATACCTTGCCGGTATTTATGCCTGAAACCTATGCAAAAAAGCTGATGAATTTCGTGCAGTCACTCGCGCAAAACACGGCCAACTTAGAAGCGAAAATAGTGATGTATTTAAGGCAGCATCCCGAAATGGTGACTTATATTAAAGCCGCGGCCATTGGTGTGGTAATAGCAACAATTGTTGAAGATATTGCTACATTAGGAGCGGGTATTGCAGACGATTGGGCAAGTTTTATTATTGCAAGAACCATGTGGCGTTTGGCTGCTGCCATATAGAACTAACTCAAAGATATTAAACCGAACTAAAAATGGGATTGATAGAAATCGATATGTGGGCTAATTTATTAAAAAGGTATTTTAGCCTGGAAACATCAACAGAATTTTTAAATCTTGCCGATACGCAACTCTCTTCAATTTTTGAAAGAGAAACCGGCATAAAAATACAGCATAAAAACCGCTTAAGGTGGGCTAGTGATGAAGGCATTGTTTTGCAGAGTGCAATTCTCATGCGATCTAAGGAAACCAGCGAGATTCTAAGGTTTGCTGGAGGAAGACCTCAACTTTTTTCCAGAATCTCTTCTAAATTAGTCCTTCAGCATAGATATTTGGATGTAAACATCTGCTGGACCACTAAAAGCGGAATAATTTATACACTGGGTTCAACCAGTATTGACCCAGCGGATATAGAATTTTGGTTTGAAGGACTTGATATAGAGAAATGCCAGCGTTACAACAATCCCGATTTAGCTAACCTGATTGTATGGCCTGATCTTTTTGTTGAAGAGTTACAAAATAAGCTTGACGTAAACATGAGTGTTCCGTTTGCAACCTGCATGAACGCTCAGTTGACGCCTATTTTCGAAAATACATCGGGTTTAAAAGTGAAAAACCTTGTTGTACTACTTATTGATAAAGACCGTCCATTTCAACACGAAAAAGCCGAAACAAGTAAAATATCTATCGCGCTGGGTGTATATGACCACGTTAATAGCATTGATATTCTATGGAAATCAAAATCGGGAAGAATTTATGATATAGCAGATGAAGACATCAATTGCAATGATATTGAATTTTCGTTTGGAAACCTAAATATTGTCGAATATCATAAACAAGCTAATCCTTATGGCAACCAATTACCTTTTAAGCTAAAAGACTTAAGCTATAAACTTACCGTTAACCGGATTCAGCTTGAATGCTACATTACTTTAACAGTAAAAGCTAGTGAAGCAAAGAATGCAGATCAATACGCTTCAGGCATGGAAAATTTTATTGCAGCGTATAACGAGAAAGCATTAAAAAGTAAAAACAGTGGCGTTATACACAATTGTAACTATAGCATTAAAGAAAATACAATCGATTTCCATATTGATTTAGGAAGCGTTGGTGCCGATTTTTTCAAAAAACTATTCAAATATCTCTCCGAGTTAAATGTCTTTGAAGAGGTTACGGTTGATTAGAAGGATCACTCAGGTCTTTTAAATGCCAACACAACAAACTAGGCTTAATAAACAGGGCGTTCAGTAAATCGAAAGCCCTGTTATTTTATAAGATTTCCCTACCACCCTAAATAATACTTAGGATCTAACCACACCGGCCTGTCGAGCCCAAAATAATCCTGCAGCATTTTTTCTGCCACACAGAAAGCACCTTCTACCCATCCCTGCTGATCAGAATATGCCTCGCCTATAATATGGATCTGCTCATCTTCCACCGGCTTACGCATGTATGGCATCACGCTTTCTACCGAATAACCTGCTTTCCAGGCATGGTACCCGGCACCAAAAGGTTCGTCCGTCCAATCTCTGAAATAGGTTACATAAGGTTCGGGGATGGTTACCTCCGGCCCGTGCAGTTCGCGCAGCTGGGTCATTAATTCATCTACCATTAATTTAGTGGCCTGCACGCTATCCAGTTGATGCAGTTCTTTTAAAGAGGCCGATTTAGCAGGTTTCACTTCGAAAAGCAATTTGTCATCGGTAAGCGCTTTCCAGAAGGTTTCTGTTTCCATATCACCATAACTGCCCAGTAACATGGAGTTATTGGTTTCAGGATCGGTACCGAAATAATAACATTGCCTCATCGGTAAATCGGTAATCGAGTGACCTGAATCGATGCCTAAATCTTTCCACCATGGGTATTGGAAACCCATTAATATTTTAAAAGCAGGCTCCATAATTACCGAACGGATATTATAATTGAGGTATGAATTTTCGTTTACATTGAAAAAGAAATTCTCCTGATCCAGCAGCTCAAGCGATTTCCTCGGCATGGCCAGTATGAGCGTATTCGCATATACATTCCAGGTGGTATTGGTTTCGAGATTTAAAAAAGTAAGCTGGTATTTATGGGTACTTACCAAAGGATGTGTTTTGGTAAAAGTAAGCAGCTTATTTTTCGACCAGATGCAGGCACCCTCATGATCGGTATAGGCATTGGCTACTGCATAAGCAATGCTGTCGTAACCTTCTTCGATGGTTTTGTAAATTGTTCCGGCAGTAAAATCGCCCACCATGTAAGGAAAAGCTTCAGCGGAGTTCCAGTTAATGGTATTCGAATAATAACCGCCTGCATTGGCTAAAAATTCATAACCTTCCTGCGAAACCTGGTCTTTAATTAAATTCCAGAAACCCAGGTCGTTTACTTTACGTTTGTCGTACGGCGAGTTAGGAAAATTGTAAACCAGTTTAGGTTTAATATCATCCCAATCTACACTTGTTAATTCAAAAGAGTAATCGTACACCGAGGCTCCCTTGATGATTTTTTTTCCATAAGTTTCGGCCACGTAAGGATCTGCCATTAAAACTTCGTAAATAATTTTGTTGAAAAGCTGATCAGAGCTGAATCCGAAATCATCATCATTCAGGTAATAGCGGGTGCTGAGTTTTTCACCTGCTGCCTGTGCAACCGTCCAGGCATCTTGTTTAAAATGCTCTTTCCGAAGGTACATGATCAGTTCTGCCGGACTGCCCATCGGGAATGGAACAGGTGTCATTTTATCTTTCAAAACCGGGATGCGTTTATTCAGATCGGGCTCCGAAAGCGGGTAACCTTCAATCAGGGTAGTTACAATTTCCTGCGAGGTAAGGTAACGCATTCCTCCCAGTTCGCCCCAGAAATTCATCCCCGGCATAATTACTGATTCTAACCTTCCGCCCAGCTTATCGTTCATATCGAAGATTTGTACTTCGCTGGCGGTATATTTTTTATCCGTTACCAAACGGTAAGCGGTATATAAACCGGATGTTCCGGCGCCGATAACGGCTACTTCTAATTTTAAATCAGGCTGCTTTCCTGTATTTAAAGGCGTGTTTTTATTCATTTTAGATGTTTTTTTAAAATGCTTTAAAGTATTTATATCCTAACTGGAATGGTTTAATGTCGAAATCGGTGTGCCCGTCTAATACCAGATCGGCCATAATTTTACCTAAGAAAGGTGTAAATTTTGCCGCCCAGCCTGTAGCGTATAACACAATATTTTTATGGTTGGGCACATAGTTTGGTGCAAAATCAATCAGCAGTTCCTTATTCGGGATTTTGCTCAGGGCAATTAAACAGGTCGAAGTGTATTCAGGTTCAGCTGCCAGGCCTGTCATGTGTTCTTTTACCCAATCAGCCGTATAACCCAATTCCTGCGGATTAGGAATTAATGTCCGGTCAGCTGGCTCTTCAATGGGTTCAATTACAAAGTCTGGTGCCACACGGATGTATTCAGGATGGTCCCAGTCTACCGAAGGAAAACCATAAAACTGATTGCTGTTTTCGCCTATGGCATTCTGGAATACAAACCAGGTTGGATACTGGATATTGGGATCGGTTTTTTTAAAATAAGCCGACGACATGTTCCAATAAGTAGCTTCAATTTTGAAATCGAGCAGATTAATGACACTGTTAATGTAGGGACCGGGAATAATGGACAGTTTTTTGGTGATGTAAATGCCGTTTGGCGTTTCAATTTCAAAAAGTTCACCAATCTGATTTATCTTTAGTACCGGCGAATTTTCTTCCAGCTGCACGGTTTCTTCTTTTTTACAAAGGTTTAAAAGCGTTTCGATGGTGGCTTTAAAATTAATGCTCGCACCATCCGGTTGAAACAATCCGGTATAGGTTTCGGGTAAGTTTTTAAAATGGTATTTTTCTTCAATTTCTTTTGCTGTTAGCGTAGTATAAGGAACATTTAGTGCTTTTAGTGCAGCCTCCGCTTCGGCAATATTCCCTTCAGTTGAGTGTACTGCCGGATCTCCGAACCATAGCGTTCCTACTTTATCGAGCAACGAAGTACCGGTCTCTTTTTCCAGCTCGTCCCAATAAGGTTGCGCATCCAAAGCCATCTGCACCATATATTCATCCGGGTACGGGATGCGGAACTGGCGCGATACGCCGGCAGAACTGCCCAACTGGTTTACAAAAGTAAATTGCTCGAGTACCAGGGTGCTGGCCTTTCGTTTGCCGAGCTGAAAGGCCGTAGCTAAGCCTATGGCGCCTCCGCCAATAACGATTACATCGTAGTTTTCTGTTTTCATAAATTCTGTTTGTTTGGTATGGTTGTTTGGAACAGGTAAGAAGGATATAATTACCCGGGCCAGCCGGATATCTGTTTTTCCTCCTGTGAGGTATATCATTAAAGCAGCAGGAATGTTGGTGGGATGAGCGTGTACATGGGAGATTAATTTAACGTATAGAGAGCTGAAAAATATTCCTGATTGGTTTGGATTACACCAAAACTAAACAATTAAGCCCCCATTTTTTATACTCAGATTTAAGTATTTTAAGGATCAGATTATACCGGTATCAACCTCTTCCGGATTAAAATGATAATATAAAAAAATAATCCAAATAAAAAACAGTATTAAAACGGTTTTTTCTACCTCTTCAAGGCGCTATCTTTAGGTTACGCATTACAAATCAACGCAATAGAAAATTACCGCTCCATCGTGAACCATACTATTTGTACCAGCTATACCCCTGTTTACTACCGGCACAAGCCCGGTTGGTATGGCGGCATCCTGCTTTGCCCTATATCAGAAAATGGTTAACCAAACAAGAAAAAACATCCCACATGAACCATCTAAATCCCACTCCCAAATGCTGCTGCAATGCTCCTGCAGTGCAACAGGCAGTTGTACCGCCTCCGGTACCTGCTAAAACCAAAACCATGCTTCAATCGTTCTTTTCTACCTTGCTGAGCATACTTATTGCCTTTTTTCCAAAATGCCCCATGTGCTGGGCAGCATACATGAGTATGTTCGGCTCTCTCAGTATTGCCAGACTACCGTATATGGGCTGGCTGCTTCCGGTATTATTTATGATGCTGGGCGTACATATGTTCCTGTTGTTGCGCAGGGCTGCGCGGGTAGGCTATCTTCCGTTTTTCATCAGTCTTTTGGGCGCGCTTTCGCTCATTGCTGCCCGGGTGCTTTTTCCTTCAGAGCAAAGCCTGCTAATGGTAGGCATGGCCTTTATTATCGGTGGCTCATTGCTTAACAGCCTTGCAGCAGGCCGGTTACGCTTTGCATTTGGCAAACAACAAATTACCCAATCATAAACATATCCATTCAAATAAAAAAACCTAACCAATGAAACCAACACTAAAAGTACGTAGGTCGATTCAAAACATTTACAACGATTTTAATAATGGCAAACCCGAGGAACTGGAAAAACTCATGGTGGCCTGGCAGTTTATCAAGGCCTTGCCAGCCGATAATCCCAATTCATTTATGACCCTGGGCGGTTTCCACGGTGAGCCTTTTGTAGGCCGCGGTGCTTACGATGGCAGCTATTGGGGAGGTTATTGCAACCATGGCAATATCCTTTTTCCTACCTGGCACCGAGCGTACCTGCATAAACTCGAAAAAGCACTGCAAAGTGTTCCCGGCTGCGAAAGCGTAATGCTTCCTTACTGGGACCAAACCTACAAAATAACCAAACCTGATGGCAGCAAGGTGTTTTTAGGTGTACCGCCCATCCTTACCGATGAGTATTTTACTTTTTCGAATAATGTAACCATCCCAAATCCATTAAAATCTTTTGTATTGCCGGTGGCATTGCACGATTATGTAGAGGTAAGTTCTTATTCCAAGCCGCAGGGTTACGAAACGGTGCGTTACCCTCTATCGGGTCTGGTGGGCCGGCCTACCGACCGGGCAGCAGCAGAACTCAACAATAGTGCTTACTATATTCCGGGCACCAATACCATCAATGTAAAGCTGACTACTCAATTACTGAATGATAATGTGATAGGCTGGCTGGGCGGTACGGTAGAAATACCAGATCAATTTAATCCCGACAATCCGTTTACGCCTGTCGGCAAATTCAGGGGTGGTGTGTACGACAGTTATAAAAAAAGCTTAGATGCGCCTTGCTATACAGTATTCTCTAACAATACTTCCCGTAGTGAGTGGAACGATCCTAAATACAATAATGTTAATGCGCAATCGCTCGAATCGCCTCATGGCAGTATCCACCTTTCGGTAGGCGGTGTTAATATGCCCGGACAGGATGCCAACCCTAATTCTCCAAATCCCAATGTGCCGTCAAATGCAAACGGCGATATGGGTGAGAATGAAACTGCAGGCCTCGACCCGATTTTCTTCTTCCACCACTGCAATGTAGACCGGATTTTCTGGATGTGGCAGAAAAAACACAACTCGACCACTAATCTAGACCTATCGGTACCGGGCTTCCCTGCCGATCAGCAATATCCGGGAACCAATAATGAAGGCCAGCAACCACCTGTGGGTTACGAACCAGGTGAGCAGCTAACTATGGATTCGCCACTTTTCCCTTTCAAACTCGTGGAAAACGGACAAGAACGTTATTACCGCTCAAGCGATGTTTTCGACATAGAAAACCAGCTGGGTTTTACTTACGAAAGTTTGTCGCTAGATGATACCGATCAGGCAAGTGAACTGAAACTGCAGGCATCTGCACCTCAGGAAGAACACAAAAGCGATAAAGTGCTCACCATAAATGGCATCAACAGGGCCAAAATTAATGGTTCATTTGTGCTTTCTGCTTATGCTACCATAGATGGCGTCAGACATTTCCTTGGCGCTGAACCGGTGCTGAGCAGGTGGCGCGTTGTAGCCTGTAAAAACTGTTTAACACACCTCGAAGTCTCTGCATCTTTCACGCTCTACCAGTTTACGGAGGATGAAATTGCCAGGGCTATTTTTGATGTTCAGATTAACGGCAGATCTGGCAATGAAGCAGAATTTGCCAAGTTCACCGTTGCCAACCAGGCAAACGCCAACAAATTGCTCACCGCCCGTGCACCGGGTAATATGATGCTGATGGCAGATAGCCTTGGAAAGGGACTGGCAGCAGAGGCACCAATGTTAATGAACAGCTCTGCCTTTAACATGCAGGTATCATAAAGCAGATAAATAGAACGGGCTGCCTCCATTGGGGCAGCTTTTTTATTATAGATTTAACATCATAAATATCACCACAATGGATAAAAAAATAAATGTGGCTGTATTGATTTACCCGGGGGTTGAACTGATTGATATGAATGGTCCGCTGGATGTATTTGTAAAAGCGAACCGCTATAACCAGGATAAGTACCATGTATTTACCGTTGCAGAATCTCCCCGAAAAATCAAAAGTGAGCGTTTGGTTGTAAATATTACACCCGACTTTACACTAAAAAATTGTCCGCAACCCGATATCATTGTTATTCCCGGGCAGATCATGCCCGAAGGTAGTGCCTTATCTTTTGGCAGTGGCTCGCCTAAACTGATTAACTGGATTATCGGACAAGCCAAACATCCGGAGGTTGTAATCATGTCGGTTTGTGTTGGTGTTTACATTCTTGCAAAAACGGGATTACTCAGCAAAAAGAATGCAACTACACACTGGGCTGCAATTGAAGATATCCAAAAGGAATATCCTGATATCAGTTTCATTAAAAACGAACGGTATGTAGCAGATGGCAATTTTGTAACAACAGGAGGCGTTACTTCGGGTATTGATGGCGCACTCTACCTTGTCGGCAAACTGGATGGTCTTAAAATTGCACAGGAAGTAGCCGATATTATGGTTTACAACCGGGATGCACCATTACCACCCGACACTATTTTACCTTAAAACATTAACAATAACCAATTGAAAATCAACAATAAATAAAATAACAAAGCCCATTCCCAAAATCGGATGGGCTTTGTTATTTTTATGATCAGGTATCAGTTAAAGAAACGTTTTACCTGGCAACACTGACCATCATTGCTTAGCTGTTGTATTGTTCATCACTTACCGGTTCCATCCAGTTTACCATGCCCTTGTCTGTATTGATATTGATGGCGATGTGAACCATCGATTCGTCAGGAGAAGCACCATGCCAGTGCTTTATACCGGGCAGGATGTTAATTACCTCTCCTGCTGCAAACTTTTGAACGGGTTTCCCTTCCTCCTGATAATAACACACTCCTTCTTTAACTATGAGGATCTGATTGGAGGGATGGGTATGCCAGTTATTGCGGCAACCTTTTTCAAAAGCGACATCGCTGATGTTACAATTGGTTACCTCGTCTGCTGCAACTAAAGTTTTCAAAAAAGCTTTTCCCGAAAAATATTCAGCAGGTACTGCTTTAAAACCTTTATGTTCTAAATCTTCCATTTTTTAATGTTAATTATATTAAATTTCCCTTATTCCAGGTTTCGCCAATGTAGGCACCGGGATTTGTTTACCGTCATTTTAACCTTCTGTGATTCATTCTCGTCCAGAATATTTTCGGGCTGATTATTTGCCTACCCTATTTTGAAGATGCTGAGGATACCTTTCACCCTGAATCGTGATTTTTGATGCCGCAAGCTCAATTTTTTCCAAATCTGCATTTGTTAATATTACTGCCGCTCCACCTACATTTTCCTGTAGACGATGTAATTTGGTGGTACCCGGAATAGGCGCAATAAAAGTTTTTTGGGCAAGCAACCAGGCCAGCGCAATTTGTGCCGGGGTGGCTTCCTTCTCAGCAGCAATAGCCTTTAACAAATCAACCAAAGTTTGATTGGCTTTCCTGTTTTCTTCCGAAAAACGCGGAACAATATTCCTGAAATCGTTTTTATCAAAAGTTGTACTTTCGTTAATGGCTCCGGTTAAAAATCCTTTTCCCAACGGACTAAAAGGTACAAAACCAATGCCCAGTTCTTCCAAAGCCGGAAGGATCACCTGTTCAGGTTCGCGGAAGAACAAAGAATATTCACTTTGCAAAGCCGTTACAGGTTGTACAGCGTGTGCCTTACCTATACTTTCTACACCGGCTTCAGAAAGGCCGAAATGTTTCACCTTACCTTCAGCAATTAAATCTCTTACTGTTCCGGCAACCTCTTCAATCGGTACATTTGGATCAACCCTGTGCTGGTAAAACAGATCGATATAATCGGTTTGCAAAAATTTTAGCGAATTTTCTACCACTTTCCGGATTCTTGCCGGACTACTGTCTAAACCTTTAGTAGAATCGCCATCCAGAAAGCCAAATTTGGTAGCAATCACTACTTTATCCCTGAAAGATTTTACAGCTTTTCCCACTAAGGTTTCATTTCCACCCTGGCTGTAAGCTTAGGCAGTATCAAAAAATGTAATACCCAAATCGTAGGCATTTCTGATCAATTCAATGGCTTCTTTTTCATCCGTTGCAGGGCCATAACCAAAAGTTAAACCCATGCAACCTAAACCTAATGCGGAAACTTCTAAGCCGCTATTTCCTAATATTCTTTTTTCCATGTCGATTCTGATTAATTTCCTAATATAAATTATTTCCTGCCGGCGATAACAAAGTTCGGCATCGTAGCTATTAAAACACTTACACAGATTACTGAAAGAGATACCATTATTACTGAATACGTTCCCGAATTAAACATGTAACCACTATCCGGTAAATATCAATTTCACCATAGCCCTGCAAAAAGCCGGTACCTCACATATTATGCACAGAACGGTCACGGTTTTTCAGCCCGTTTCTAATAATGAAGACCAGCAAAATCAGCATAACGATGTAGCAGGCATAAACTATCAGTTTCTGATCTGGCTGGTGTTGGTTGGCTACAGAAATGGCAAACAATGCCCAGATTCCTACTGTGGCAAACTCGCGGAGATTTCTGGTCAGCACCATAACTACATTAACAAGGCCTGCCACCCCGATCATTGCAACTGCCCAGTAATCCTCCCTGATCCCCCAGCCATCCCAACCGATTTTGGTGAGGTATGCAGAAACATTTGCAATCAGCGCAACTGTTACCCAGCCTGCATAAATGGCAAAAGGCCAGTATATTAAAAGATATTCTTTTAGCGGATGCGCATCAAGTTCCATTCTTGTACCCGTAATAATTGCAAGCAGGCTGATGAGCAGAATGACCATAATAACAACAGACAGGCCTAAATAATCGTTTAGCCAGGCTATAACCCAAAATGAATTTGCCAGACAGGAGAGCACAAACCACCAGCTGATTTTACTTACAATTGCTATGATTTTAGCCTCTTTTCTGTTGATTATCGAGTAGCATACAAAGCCAAGCAATCCCAAATAAATCAGCCCCCATATCGAAAAGGCAAAACCGGCTGGTGTAAAATAACTGGCATACCGGTCAGAGATCACCTTCATTGTATTTCCGTTCAGTTCTCCTGCGTTGGAAAAATAATTTATCCCTATGGTAAGGATAAGTGCAGTTGCATTTGCTATTGGCAAATATTTAGTAAGCTGTTTCATCAGGGGTCAAATCGGTGGCTGAAATATCATAGTTAAATGATAAGTCTTAAAAATGGAAATTGTTTGGTTTGGTGTCAAGACTTTTTATTTAAAACAGATTAAAGGAAAACACTACAAATACCTGATTGATAAAATTGGCAGATTCTTTTTTCAGCCTGTGCCTGATGAGGCCATTTTATGTCAATCGCGTTTATTATATTTGGAAATCATAAAACGCAACTCATTTAAAAACGACTGTATCCATATCCAGGAAAGAGGTATAATTTTTCAGGATACAGCTAAAATTCCGAAACAATGATATCTGTGGACGAATACGATTTTTTCTGGTGAGCGTTAGAATTCACTATAATCAGCATTAAACCTTATGAGCCACAATCTAAAAAAGTTTCTCTTAAAATCTGTTATTGTACTTGCGCTAATACACCTGGCTTACTTTATATATGGTTATTTTAAGTTTGCGGGTATAGGGAAGATTAATATTTACACAGAATTTTACCGTTTCAAGTTTTACGACGATGTGTCTATTTCCCATTTCTTCGTAACCGGTATATTTTTACTGACCATTCTTATTTTACTGATCCGTAATTATTCCAGGCAACAGTACAACATCCCCAATCTGATTAAAATCGGCGCTGTGCTGCTTCCGGTAGTCTTTTTATCGTTAACCTTCTTTATAAGTTACAGTTTCGGGCTGAATGCTAAACTCAGACAGGAATTACCAGAAAAAAACTTCAATGCTGATAAAAGGTTGTTAAATGTTTTAAATCCTTTTTTATACCCAGGCTCTGCCTACAATTCGGAAACATTATTTAATGTGACCAACATCCTGTATCCGAAGCCCTATCCTGTAATTAAGGTAATGGATACTGTTTTTTACGACCCGGCAGATAAGGAATCTTTTAGCCTGCAATCTGCATATTACAGTATTGATACCTTAAAAATGCTTACTTCAGGTTACGAAAAGTTAAAAAGCGCAACCAACACTGCCGATGAATTGTTCGGCTTTGACCAGAAAGAATTACAGAAAAGAATCATAACAAAAACGTTAAGAAAAGACAGCACCGAAATAATATTTAAAGGAGCTGAAGTTAACCCGCAATACGACGATAGCATTTGCATTTTTCTCGAAAACAAGACGCTGATCAGTCCGGTTAATGACGAAAGTGTAGCAAAACAACAGCGTCAAAATGCGATAGACCGATATAAGCTGCTTTATAAATTAAATAAAGATTCTTTACTTCAATCGTTTAAAAAGCTGGATACGTTGTTGAAAAAATACAACATAGAATCGTCTGTTAATCCTGTAGCCCTTAACCAGGATGTTTTTCGTTTTCGGGATAAAGATCAGGACCAGCTAGACCAGATGAGGAATAACTTCGACCGGAATGCATTAACCGAAAAAATTAACACCCTGAACCGTTTATTCTACCAGCCCGGATACTTTCATTCCTCCATCAGGGAGATTTTCTTTATCGTACTGTTCTCGACCTGGCTTTTCGGGTTCGTAATTTTTGTGATTTCAACATATATCCGTAAACCGAAACAATCAATGCCAGAGCCGATAAGTTAATAGAAATTTCAGCGGTTAAACTGGTAGAAAAAACGGGACAACCTTTTCATTTGGTAGCGCAAGTAGTGTACTTACAGCACACATACTTCAAATGCGCCATAGCTCACCATTTCTGCATTGTGTGAAACGCGTAGATTCAGTTTCAGTTTTTCAATAATACCCTTTGCGGTTTCAATCGCATCGTGGATATTGCTTACTCCCCTTACTTCTATACCCCTGCCCATTACTTTGAACTTGTTCGGTTCAAACTTATCAATGAATTTCTGAAGGTCTTTTGACAATGTATTAATCGTGCTCATTATTTATATTTTCCATAACAATGCCTTTTATCCATCATTTGTTTTACCTTTTTTTAAAATTCTCACTCCTAAAAAAACTGTTCTGCCATTTTATGCAGCCCTGCCACTCTTTCTGATCTGGTAAAGCATATACGGCAGAAATGAAAAAGCACGACAGCGTGACCGCTACCGTGCCTGGATAAATACGATATCGAATAAATAATTAAAACTGCGGCAGTTTAGGTTTTGTGCCCATAATTTCTTCAACCTGCTCTAAAACCTTAGCGGTAAGCAGCGGAACCACCTCGAGGGCAGTTAAATTTTCTTTCAGCTGTGTTCCTTTTGAAGCTCCAAGGATAACAGAACTTACATTCGGATTTTTCAGGCACCAGGCAAGCGAAAATTTGGCCAGCGAAACATTAAGCTGATCAGCAACTTCCTGCAGTTTCTCCACTTTTTTAAGTCTGTCTGCCTGCAGCACATTATCTTTCAGCCAACCCAGTTTTGCATCTGCCAAACGGGTATCCTTTACATCTCCTTTTGTGTACTTGCCTGATAGTAAGCCTGATGCTAAAGGCGACCATATGGTTGTACCCAGGCCATGATCCCTAAAAAGCAGCAGAAAGTCATCTTCAAGTTTTTTTCTTTCGAAAAGGTTATATTGTGGCTGTTCCATTGTCGGACCAACTAAACGATAATCTTTCGCAATGCCAATGGCCTCCGTAATTTCAGCCGCACTCCATTCTGAGGTTCCCCAATACAGAATTTTACCCTGTTGAATTAAGGTATTCATTGCCAGTACGGTTTCCTCAATGGGTGTATTTTTATCCGGCCGGTGGCAAAAGTATAAATCCAGGTAATCAACCTGAAGCCTCTTTAATGCGCCATGGCAGGCTTCCGTTACATGTTTACGCGAAAGCCCCGTCTGATTTGGGCCTTTGTTCTCGGTACCAAAGAATACCTTACTCGATACGACGAACGATTCGCGCTCCCAACCCTGAGATTTAAGGATTTTCCCCATTACGAGTTCCGATTTCCCTTCGGCATAACCTTCAGCATTGTCGAAAAAGTTGACGCCTGCATCGTAAGCAATCCCCATTAACTCATCTGCAACCTTATCGCTGATCTGGGCACCAAAAGTTAGCCAACTGCCCAGCCCCAGGGCACTCACCTGTAAGCCCGATTTACCTAATCTTCTATATTCCATATGGATGTTTTTAATTCAAATTTATTTTACCATAAACCAGAAAAGAGATCACAATGTTTCATTCTGATTCTATTTTACATGGATCTGAAGAAATTCAGTATGAGCTTGTTTTACTGCTTTCTCCGGATTTTGAAAAGCATTTTTCTAAGTATCGCGAAACCATTGGTGAGCCTGTGTTTTTTGGTTACGATAGGAATACTTAAAATGGCCAGCAGTGAGATACAGGCAGAAATACCCAGGGCGCCCCCATAGCCAGTAAAAAAACGGCTTGTATTGAGAAATATAATACAGAACACAGTGCCTGCCAGCCCAATAAGCCAGTAATTAGATACCAGGCGACTGGAAACCATGCCGATAAAGGATGAACCGATAAAAACCAGCGGTATGTTTTTTACGATATAAGGATCAGTGATGTGTGGGAAGAAGTGAAAGAAAAGTGCTACGCCAAGGGATAACATGGCCGATGAACGGACCGGCCCCTGCCCTAACCCCTCATTGAGGTAAAAGGTAAGCATGGCGCCAAAAAAGCCTACCAGTAACAATATTGCGCCATTAAGCATAGGCAGAAATCAGATAATAAATAAAGGAAGTAATTACCACACCTGCAAAAGCCAGTGTTCCAAGCTTGCCCCCAACCCCCGAAAAAAGGCTTTTGGAAACAATAATGAGTATTGCCGTAAAGAAACTGGCAGTGAGCACAAATACGATATTTGGCGCAACTGCTGTGCTCGACATCCCGATAAATGCACCGCAGTAAACTGCTGCCGGGAGCTGCCGGAGATACTCAGAACTTTTTTTGAATACCGGAAGGAAAGAAGCTGTAAAACCAACGGCCGAAGCAGAGATAACCGGCCCGAGAGACAGGTAATGGTTGAGGTAAAAAGAGGAAACTGCACCGATGGGGATCCAGCATACCACTAAAACGTGTTCGTACTGGTGTTCGTGGTGGTGCAGCTGCCCGCGTAAATAAGCCACCAGGATCAACGGGCAGATGACCAGTATTGAAATAACAGACCACCACGACTGCAGATGTTCACGAAAAATGGCAAACAAAAAAATAACCTGGATGGCTAAAAGGAATATAATCGAAATTTTCCTGCTCAACTTTCTGGTGTTCATGTAGCAAAACGGCGTAACTTTTTTTTTTGCAAATTTACTAAAAAAGGATGATGCAGTTAAAAGCAAAGCGCCTCTCCAAATTTTTTGGTAGCATATGCTTTATAAATGTTATTAGCCCGCTGGATCTGTTCCTGAGATATATTTTCATCCTTCATCACTTTGCTTCCTTCCAGTACGCGGTATGCCCGGCCATCTTCGATATAAATGCGGTATTCTGTTTTAATTGTTTCGCCCGCTGCCGGCCCGCCTTCAATCATTTCAAAACAGAATACAGGTTTTCCTGCACGGTAGAAATAACTGGTTGTCCACGATCCGTCACCAATAAAACCCGATTCAGTTATTTTAACAATGGTTTTACCCTCAAAAAAATAATCTACCCTTCCCTCTTCCACACAACCGGCCTTTTCATATTTATAATGCTGCTGGCTCAGTTTAAGCGCGTTTATCCGGTTATACTCTTTACGTATGGCTGCAATTGTCGGATCATTTTGCGCAAAGGCCTGTCCGCACAGCAAAAAAGAAAAAATGAACAATAAGTTTTTGTAAAATTTCATAGGGTTGAAATGAGCTGATGTTTAATTTCCGAAATTGTTATCGTTGCAAATTTAACATCCTCCGGTTCTTTTTCTAACTAAAATAATTGCAGATTTTTTAAATTCGTGAAGATATTTCTCCAACCAATCACGATTGGCTAGTCTGATTCTTTAAATTTAACCAGGTTTTCATGAAGGTGTTTTTCACCTTCTATTGTACCGGCAGATACATTCTTAAGCACAACATTCTCAACGGGCAATGTTTTTTCTCCTTTAACATGTGATATAAATTTCACGTGCCCTGCTTTAACATTTTCGAGAAAAATATTTTTGATTGGTGTAAGTTTTACCTGCACAGTTGGCACAAGGTTTTTCCATTGATATAACACGTCTGTCTCAATTCCCAGGATGCCCTGGTCAATGTTTCCAGCTGTAATGTTTTTCGCATAGATATTTTTCACATATCCGCCCATGCGTTCATTGGTTTTTATGAAAACCAGATGGTTAAGTTTAGCCCCGTCCAGCACCTTACAGTTCTCTACCAGCACGTTTTCTATCCCACCCGAAAGCTCACTTCCTATGGCCACCAGCTGGTGGCCATTCTTCACTGTGCAGTTTCTGATGATGATGTTTTTTGATGGTGTTTTCAGCCGCCAGCCCTCCGGATTCCGGCCAGACTTTATTGCAATCGCATCATCGCCCTGATCAAAGAAACAATCTTCTATCAGTACATTCTGGCTCATTTCCGGATCCACCCCGTCATTATTGTGGCCGTGGGCATAAACATTAATCTTTCTGATTACAACGTTCCTGCATAAATAAGGATGGATGGTCCAAAACGGACTATTGGTGATCTTTATTCCTTCTAACAGTACATTTTCGCAACGATTAAACTGAACAAACTGGGGCCGGAGATTTGCAGAATCGTTAACCATCTGCCTTGCAGAAATGGGTTCATATGCCGAGGCGAGATTATAAAGGCGCCTGATACTTTCCATATGAGCCTTTGGCCTGGCAAACCACTTTGACCATGTTTCCATCTGCGCTTTAATTTCGCCCTCACCACTGATCCCTACATTTTTACATTCATAAGCATAAATCAGCGGTGAGTAATTAAGACATTCCATACCTTCCCACGAGCTATTTACTGCGGGAAGATAATCTTTTGGGTTAGCAGAAAAAAGTAATGTTGCCCCCTTATCTAAATGGAGATTTACGTTGCTTTTGAGATGGATTTTCCCGGTAAGCCATTCGCCCTGTGGGATCACAACAGTTCCCCCGTTAACACTGTTTGCTTTATTTATTGCATCAGCAATCGCCTGGGTAGTCTGCGCCATATCTCCTTTAACGGCCCCGAATGTTACAATGTTAAACTTTTCGCAACTGCTAAAGTCCGGAACCGTAATTGGCGGCATCTTAAAAGGTACTTTTAACTCTATTGTACGGAGTTTTACCGTTGTTTTTTGAATGAATGATACCAGGATAACGGACACCAGCATCAGGCAGATTGTTTGTCTTTTCACTTTTCTCTTAAATTAGTGTAATCGATCGGCATTGTATAGTGGATTAATCCTTTAAAAAATATCACAATTAATTTACAACGTGTTTACCAGCCTGGATTTTGCAAAGCCTGCTTTTGGGCAGATGTTAGAGGTTCTCCCCCAACTTTAAGTACATCAAGAAAACTTTGAGGTATCGGCCGCAGATAATGTTTAGTTGCAACCGGTTTGGCCTCCAGGTTAAATGCTGCCGTACGCGCCACCAGTGTTTTGGTACGTGCGAGGTCTTCCCACCTCATTAACTCGCCCATAAGTTCTCTTGAACGTTCATCAAGGATAAAGGCTTTGAATTTATCTTCATTGGAACTTGCCCCAACTTTATCATAAAAATCCCTGCTGGAATTAAAAATATCAGCTTCGCTGTTGAGATGCATTGATGATAATGTGTTTGCAGTGGTTACAGGAATGTTGTTCGATTCAAAATAGGTATTTCTATCAGAATATGAAACAATTGCTGAGGTTACCGCAGGATTAGTTTTATAAGCAATTCCACCGTCAACATAAGAAGAGCGGTCTTCACCTTCTTTATAGGCTGCACGGTCTCTCACGCTATTCAGATAAGGTATGGCCTGTGCATACTGGCCCAATCGTCCGTACGCTTCTGCAGCAATCAGATAAGTTTCAGCAAGTCTGGCCAGAATTCCGTCACGCTGCCCAAACTGTGAGGCAACAAGGTTTCTGGAGCCATCCATAAATTTAGATAAAGCCACATATTGGTTAACAGTATAATTACCATGGGCATTTAAATAACTCTGCGGTTGCCCTGCAAAATACCTTACAAACATGGTAGGTTTACGGCGGGCAAGATCTGTTGGCAGTGCCGGATCTGCACCGGGAACTATTGGGGTGTACCTGGTATCGCCGGCGTTGTTAACTATATATAAAACGGCTTCCTCACCAACTGCAAATTTTGCTTGTCCTTCCTGTGCCGGAGTTGGTGCACTGCCTTTAACCCATTTCGGGATGCTGGCCGCATTATTGGCAATATAACGTGTTTTGAAACTCTTCCAGAACCTCGAATCGTTAACACGGTCAAAAACATCCAGAGCATAATCGGTTGACCGCATGCGCTGAAATTCCCGGCCGCCAGCAATATCACGGATCATTCCGGGAAGGGTTTGATAAATTGAGGGATAGTACAGGTGGATCTGGTTGCCATATCTGCCCTGTGTTGCAGTGTTGTTGGAGAACTGGGCCGCCAGGATAATTTCCTTGTTGGTTTCATTTGCACCATCAACCGTGGTGAAGTTCCAGAGATCACTATAATTTGTTGCCAGGCTATGCTGGCCACTGCCAATTACCAGATCTGCATATTTAATGGCATTCTGCAGGTCAGCCGTTTTGGTATCACTATTCCATTCGTTGTTCATTTCGCTTGCACGGAAGAGGTATGCTTTTGCCAGAAAGTGCGCGGCAGCCCATTTGGTAATTCTCCCTCTTTCTGCAGCAACAGAAGGAAGCAGGTTATAAGCCTGTGTAAAATCCTGAATCACCTGCTCGTAAACTTCTTTGGCCGAGTTGCGTGTAAATTCATCCTTGATGGTTTCTAATGATTCCAGTTGTAAAGGCACCCCTCCATACTGTTTTACCAGTTTAAAATAATCGAAAGCACGCATAAAGTAACCCTCGCCCAGGCGGATGTCTTTGTTGGCACCAGTGTAGTAAATGGGTACGTTTTTAATCACAATATTTGCAGAGTTAATATTGGTGTACATGTTATCAAACACGGCCTGTACATCCGAGTTAAAAGAATTTAAGGTTCCGTCGTAAGAATTCCACATCTGCTCTGTTCTGTCTCCGCCAACCGTAAACTCATCTACCCCATAATTGGTACTGGTATAGGCCCATGTATAATTAAAATGGAATTTTAAACTTTGGTACATTCCGATAACCAGGCCGTCCAGCCCTTCTGTTTTCTGAAAATCGGATGTATTACGTGAGTTGATCACTTCCTCATCCAGGAAACTTTTTTTACAGGAAGTGGGAAGCACCATTAAGCCTCCTAACAAAAACACGCCTGATATTAAATTTATAATCTTTTTCATAATCAATATTTTTTTAAAAACTTGCGTTAACCCCAAATACAACACCTCTGTTAAAAGTAGAACCACCCAGATCCGGATCGATCCATTTTACTTTCGAATAAATCAGTCCCGGGTTAATCATCTGTGCATAAATCCTCAATCTGGAAAGCGTTAATTTTTTGGTGATATTTTCTGCAAAATTATAGCCTAGTGAAATGTTTCTGACTTTTATAAAAGAGCCGTCCTGATAGTTCATGGCACTTTTATACTGATCGCCGGCAGCACTGCCATAGTTAGGGGCCGGATAATCGTTGGTAGGGTTGGTTGGTGTCCAGTAATCCAGTACACGCTGAGCAAAACGGCCCTGCAAAGATTCTGCACCTGTAGCGATCAGGAAATTATAGCGGGCAATGATGAACACTGAAAGATCAAAACCTTTGTAATTGAAGGTGTTGGTGATACCGCCACTCCAGCTCGGGGTATAACGGCCCAGTACCTGACGGTCGTTATTGGGATCAATTATATGGTCTCCGTTTAAATCCCTTATTTTAATACTGCCCGGTAAAAATATTTGGCCGTTATCTTTAAATTTATCAAGCTCTATTTTGTCTTCAGGGGTATTCTGCCAGATGCCATCCTTTACGAAATCGTAAGCAACATTAATTCCGTTTCCAATAAAGAAAAGGTCAGCAACCATATCCCCGCCATTCAGCTTAACAATTTCATCTCTATTGGTCGAGAAATTAAGGGTCGATTCCCAGCTGAAATCTTTCGTTCTTACATTAACGGTGTTTACGGTTAAATCGAGTCCTTTGTTTTTAGTTGAGCCAATGTTATCATAAGAGGTAGGATAACCATTGATGATGTTGATTTTTTTCAGCAGAATCAAATCTGTTGTGTTGGATTTATATAAATCCAGTGAACCGCTGATCCTTCCTTTCAGGAGATCAAAATCCAGACCGAGGTTATATTGCCGGGTTTTTTCCCAGCTTAACAGTTTATTCGGAAATGAGATCGGATTTGCCAGGGATGCATCGGAGGCAACATAACCTATCTGTGCAGCGCTCCCAAAAGTATAGGTTAACGGCTGCAAAAGCCCCAAAGTGCTGCCAATATCAACAGCAGAGTTACCGGTACTGCCAACACCCAGTCTTAATTTCAGCTGACTTACCCACTTAATATTTTTCATAAATTCTTCCTGATCCATACGCCATGCCAAAGCTGCTGAGGGGAAAAAATCCCATTTGTTGCCCTCAGCCAGTTGCGAGGCCCCATCCGAACGCAATGATGCCGTTAGCAGGTATTTATTATCAAAACTGTAATTGATCCTGGCCATGTAAGATTCGAGGGTAGATTTTCTAAAATCGGTATCAAATCCATCCAGAGCGGTAATGCTTCCTGCCCTTAATCCATACCAAAGTGGCGCGATGAGGTTTATTTTACTCCCCGTTAGTGATGACGATTCATCCTGAAACAGCGATGAACTCTGCAATAAGGTTACGCCGAAACTGTGCTTGTTAATGGTTTTATCATAATACAATAAATGATCGAGGGTATAAGCGAATTTATTGCTTTGGTTTAACTGTGCATAGTTGTTAACTGATCCCGGAATACCCGCATCGCGGTTTACAGATTTTGCATCCTGGTATTTTCCGTTGTAAAAATTAGAAAAATCGGGACCGAAATTGATGCGGTATTTCAATCCTTTTAAAATATTTACCTCAGCAAATGCCGAACCTAAGGTTCTTAATGTTTTACGTAAATTGATGTTATAATCGGCTTCCAGAATTGGGTTCTGGATGTTGATATCGCCACCAGGGAGATTAATCCTGTTTCCATTTGCATCGTAAGGGATAGCCATTGGAAGCATGCCACGTGCCGCTGCATAAATATTACCTGCACCCGAAGCACTGGCTGCAACGAAACCATAATTTTGTAAACTGTAAGTTGCAGTAACGTTTAAGCCCATTTTAAACCATTTTACCGGATTAATTTCTACACTTAACTTACCACTGTATCGTTCAAAATCCTGGCCCAGCTGTGTACCGGTCTGGTTCAGATAACCGAATGATCCGTAAGCTTTCATTTTATCTGTTCCGCCACTTACACTCAGTACGTGGTCCTGCGTAATGCCCGTCCTCGTTACCAGATCGCCCCAATCGGTAGTGGGTACCAAACTTCCATCATAAATACCGTTTACCCAGCCCTTTTCGATGTTTGCAAGCACATTGGGATCTCCTGCAAAAATTTCCCTGTCTTTCGCCAGCGTTGGAACGGTTGGATATTTTCTGCTGTCTGTAGCAGGTAATGCCCTGAATGCGTCTCGGCGGAAATCGATATACTGTGCCGAGTTCATCATCTCCATCCTGTCATTTAATGTTTCGATGGTTGCAGTACCCACATAATCGAGTGTTAACCGCCCTGCTTTGCCTTTTTTTGTGGTTACCAGCACCACTCCGTTTGCACCGCGCGAACCATAAACAGCAGTTGCAGAGGCATCTTTCAAAACGTCGATATTTTCAATGTCGTTGGGGTTAATAGCATCAATTCCACCAGCCTGCAGTGGGATACCATCTACCACGAACAACGGTGAATTACTGGCTTTTAACGACCTGAGGCCACGGATTTTAATGTCTCCTACCTGTCCCGGCCGCTCATTCGAGGTAATGTCTACACCAGCAGCTTTACCCTGCATGGCCTGCAGTGCATTGGTTACAGGCCTCGATCTGATTTCTTTTGCGCCGATACTTACTACCGCACCGGTTAAATCACTTTTCTTAACCGTATTGTAACCAACAACTACAACTTCATCCAAATCGTTTGCAGAACTTTTAAGTTGAACCGTTATGGTGGTTTTTCCTGTTACAGGTATTTCCTGTGTGGTATAACCCACGTACGAAACCACCAAAACCGGGTTGCTCACCGTTGATGGAATAGTAACCGAAAAAGCACCGTTAACATCAGTTGATGCTACAATCGTGGTACCCTTAATTTTAACACTCACACCAACCAGCGTTTCGCCCTTTTCATCCACAATTTTTCCTTTAAGGCTCACATCCCGTTTGCTCAGAACGGTGTTTGGAGCTGTTTTAGCAAGTAATGTTTCGCGGATAAATGAATCTGCACGGGCTGTGTTTACCACACATAGTAGGCTCAATGCCGAAATTCCGGTGACCAGGATTTTTTTGTACGAAAAGACTTTACGCCGGTTGAGGTTTTCAGGATAAAAATTAAGATCCATAGTATTATTTTTTATGTAAATATTTGGTTATTAGAAAGGTATATTGCAGAATCTGCTAAATTTTAGAGCGAACGTGTTACCGGGCAATCAACATCATGTGATATGGATGAATACCCTTTTCAGAAAATAATGGGTTTAATAAGCCTGTTTTTTGATGCCCTGTGTTTCCGACGCACAACTTATGCCGTATCGGTTTGGCACATTATAAAATAGCTATCCCTGCAGACTTTGGTATTTAATGCTCATATAGAAAGATTTAATTAGTATTTATATTTGGTTATACGAGGTTAGGGCTTTTAATTTATTAATCCGTCCTGTTCTATCCTGCAATGGGTTGCATTGTTTAAATATGGTGCAGCGTCAATCACCCTTGCAACCCTGAAAGGGATTTTCCTGCCCGGTTATTTTTATTTAACGGATAAAGATTAAGGAAACAGGAGAAACCAGAAGAATTAGATTTTCTTAATCATTTTCAATCGTTTGAATTTCATTTAAAACCACCTGCGGGATAATTAATTCAATTTATACAGGATAGCACAGGATGGCTTTTTTAATTTTAAATGTTAACCTCGTTTAACATTTAACCAAATATTTCTCCTTTAAAAATGGCGTTCCGTCCGGTGGTATGGATACGATGCCATGATGATCATTTTTACGATGAAGAAAATCCTGCTTGCCTGTTTAATGCTGTTTTCAACATATACTTTTGCCCAAAAAATCACAAAGGCGCAGCTTGTTCCAAAACCCTTGTACAGCGACCCTGTTTACGATGGGGCTGCCGATCCGGTGGTGATCTGGAACAAAGGGGAAAAGAAGTGGTTTATGTTTTACACCAACCGCAAGGCCAATGTTAAAAACCTCGATGGCGTAAGCTGGGTGCATGGTACACGCATCGGTATTGCAGAATCTAAAGATGGGGTAAAATGGAAATACCGCGATACCTGCGACATCCAGTACCGGTTAACTGATTACACACACTGGGCACCGGAAGTAATCGAAAATAAAGGAATTTACCACATGTACTTAACCTATGTGCCCGGCGTTTTTAAAGACTGGCACCACCCCCGGTATATTGTTCATCTCACCAGCAAAAACCTCCTCAACTGGAAATTTGAATCGAAACTGAACCTTGCCTCCGATCGCTGCATTGATGCCTCCATATTTAAACTACCTGATAATAAAGGCTGGCGCATGTATTACAACAACGAAATGGCAGGCAAATCGATCTATTACGCCGATAGTAAAGATCTCTATAACTGGGAAGATAAAAACACCAAACTGATCGGCGATAAAGGCTGCGAAGGCCCAAAAGTTTTCTATTGGAAAAACACCTATTGGATGGTTGTAGATAATTGGAAAGGCCTTGGTATATATTCTTCAAAGGATCTGTTAACCTGGAAACGCCAACCCAAAAACATTTTACAGGAGCCTGGTAAAGGAGCTGATGACGGGGTAATGGGCGGACATGCAGATGTGGTGGTAAATGGCGATAAAGCCTACATTTATTATTTTACCCACCCTGGCCGAACACCTGAAAATAAAGGAACCGATAATGCAATCACCAGAAGAAGTGTAATCCAGCTGGCAGAACTTGAATATCAGGATGGCGAAATTACCTGCAACCGCGATAAACCGTTATCCATCAGCTTAAAACCCTAACCAAACATATGAAGCTTATTTACGTCATGTTAATAGCTGCGCTCCTGCCCTTTTTCGGGATGGCGCAACAAACTGCCGCCACCCGGCAAACCTATAACTTTAATCCTGGCTGGAAACTTCATGTTGGTGATTTATCGGCAGCAGAAAACCCCGGTTTTGATGACCACACATGGAAGCCAGTTACCCTGCCCTATGCCTGGAATGAGGATGAAGCCTTCAAAAAATCGATAGAAGATTTATCAACCGGCATTGCCTGGTACCGGAAACATTTTACCCTTCCGGCAAACAGCCAGAGCAGCAAGGTATTTCTTGAATTTGAAGGCATCAGGCAGGCTGGAGAATTCTACCTGAACGGCAAATTTATCGGCCGGCATGAGAATGGTGTAATGGCCTTTGGTTTTGATATCAGTGCATTAATTATTCCAAACCAGGAAAACGTACTTGCCGTAAAGATTGATAACGCCTGGAACTACAAAGAAAAAGCCACCAACTCCGGCTATCAATGGAACGACAAAAATTTTAATGCCAATTATGGTGGTATCTCTAAAAATGTTCGTTTGCATATAACAGGTAATGTATATCAAACCCTTCCGCTTTATTCTACCTTAAACACCACGGGAAATTACTGCTACGCCAAAGATTTCAACATTATAGGCAAATCAGCCGTCGTGGTTTCCGAATCGCAGGTTAAAAATGAAAGTAGTACAGATCAGAAACTGGTTTATGAAGTGGAGTTAAAAGATCTTGATGGAAAAACCGTAAAAACATTTACATCTGCAGAAACCACGATTAAAGCTGGCGATACTTTAACCCTAAAAGCAGAAGCACTGGTAACCGGTTTAAACTTTTGGAGCTGGGGTTACGGTTACCTGTACACGGTTACTTCAAGGTTAAAATCAGCAGGAAAAATCATCGATGAACTGAGCACCAAAACCGGTTTTCGAAAAACCGGTTTTAAAAACGGTATGGTGTATTTAAACGACCGCGTATTGATGATGAAGGGTTACGCACAGCGCAGCAGCAACGAATGGCCTGCAATAGGCCTGTCGGTACCACCCTGGTTAAGCGATTACAGCAACCGCCTCATGGTAGAAAGCAATGCCAATCTGGTACGCTGGATGCACATTACCCCATGGAAACAGGATATAGAATCCTGCGATCGGGTGGGTTTAATCCAGGCAATGCCTGCCGGAGATTCAGAAAAAGATGTAACCGGTACCAGATGGGACCAACGCAAAGCAGTAATGACGGATGCCATCATCTACAACCGCAATAACCCGAGCATAATCTTTTACGAATGTGGAAATGAATCGATCAGTGCAGCGCACATGCAGGAAATGAAAGACATTAGAAATCTTTACGATCCAAATGGCGGCCGGGCCATCGGATCGAGAGAAATGCTCGATATTCCTGAAGCCGAATATGGTGGTGAGATGCTGTACATCAATAAAAGTGCAACGAAACCCCTATGGTCTATGGAATATGCCAGAGATGAAGCCCTGCGAAAATACTGGGACGAGTTTTCCCCTCCTTTTCACGTAAATGGCGCTGGCCCTAAGTATAAGGATGCCGATGCAAGCGATTATAACCGCAACCAGGATTCGTTTGCCATTGAAGACGTAACCCGCTGGAACGAATATTACCAGGAACGCCCTGGTACAGGAACCCGCGTAAGTTCGGGCGGCGTAAACATTATATTTTCCGATTCGAACACCCACCACCGTGGCGAAGAAAATTACCGCAGAAGTGGCGAAGTAGATGCCATGCGCATTACGAAAGACGCCTATTTTGCACACCAGGTCATGTGGGATGGCTGGGTTGATGCAAAAAAGACTGGTCTTCATTTAATCGGGCATTGGAACTACAAAGCTGGCATAAAAAAGAATGTGTATGTGGTGGCCGCCGGCGATAAGGTTGAACTAATTTTAAACCATAAATCGCTTGGTTTTGGCGAGAAAAGCAATGGCTTTCTGTTCACTTTTAGAAATATTGCTTACCAGGACGGAACCATCAGGGCCATCTCCTATTCTTCAGCAGGAAAAAAACTGGCCGAAACACAATTAAAAACGGCGGGCAGGCCAGCAGGATTGAAACTTACCGCAATAAAAAACCCTAACGGTTTTAAGGCAGATGGCGATGATGTGGTGCTTGTTCAGGTTGAAGTAGTAGATCAGGATGGGAATCGCTGCCCCACGGCTTCAAATATGATCAGTTTTAGTTTAAATGGCCCTGCTGAATGGCGCGGAGGCCTTGCCCAGGGACCTGATAATTACATTTTAGCCAAAGATCTTCCTGTGGAAAGTGGCGTAAACTGCGTTTTGATCCGCTCGACAACCACTGCCGGACAAATCAATTTAACGGCAAAGGCTGAAGGCCTGCAAACCGCAAACCTCTCTTTTGAAACTTTAGCAGTTAAAACTAAGAACGGATTATCTGCTCAACTGCCGTCCGACGGTTTGAAACCTAACTTAAGCAAAGGTGCAACCCCGCCCGGTCCCTCGTACACGGTAACGAGAAAATCGGTTAAAATTGCATCTGCCGAAGCAGGAGCCAATAACGACAAAGCCATTTTAAGTTTTGATGACAATGAACTGAGCGATTGGGTAAATGATGGCAGAGTTGCAACGGCCTGGATAAAATACACGCTGGCAAAGGAAAGCAGTGTATCGGCAGTTGCTTTAAAATTGAATGGCTTCAGGACAAAAATTTATCCATTAAGAATTTTAGTGGATGGAAAAGTTGCATTTGAGGGTAATAGTACACCAAGCCTGGGTTATTTTACTGCAAACTTCAAAGCAATAAAAGGAAAAACAGTAACCATACAACTGGCCGGTTCGGGAAAAGAAAAGGAGAACAGCAATATTGGTGTAGAAGTGAACGGCAAAAAGTTGGATGATGGTGTTGAACGTGCCGAAACCAAATTAAAAGGGGGCTTAAGCATTATTGAGGCAGAAATTTACGAGCAGCCTCAAGGCTGAGCCACGCTTAAACCATCACGGAGAAAAGAAAAATGTACATACTTTTTTATACGGAAACACGGAAGGCAAGAAAACAGAGAAATGTTTATAATGATGTAAAAAGATTAAGGATAAGAACCCGACATATTCTTTCTGTTCCGGAAGTATATTTTTGTACCGCTTTCCTCAATCATTTAACCTAAAACCTTAATCAATTAACCTCAACGCTTAATCATTTGGCCTACGCCCTTAAATGATTAACCCCGAAACCTGTTTCTTTTACTTCAGATCAGTATGGTGGAAGATTAAGGTTTCACTACTAAAGGCGCTCCGTTTACCATTACATGATCGATCTGAACATCCTGGTATTTATTTTTTAGAAAAGGTGTTTTAGTACTCACTTCTAAGTTTTCAAAAAGGAAACCGGATACCTTATCATCAGGATTGCCATCCATTTCACCAAATTTTGTTGCTTCTACTTTAATGTTCGAAAGCCTGATATTTCTGATGGTACCAAAGGGTTTTGCGGTACTGCCCGCCAGATCGAAAAATTGCTTCCAGGGGTTTAAGTCGATGATTGAGCCACATTTACCGGTAATGTTTTCTACCGTAATGTTTTCGTAAAGCTGAAAGGTATCTCCACGCATTTTCATCTTTAAAATGGGGCAGTTATTATCTACCTTACAGTTGCGCATGGTAATGTTGCGGGCATGGATGCATTCGCTACCCATGGTTAGGGTTGCATGGGCTTCGCCAATGGTGCAGTTTTCAATCAATATGTCTTCCACAATTCCGTTTTCAGGAAGTTTCTGAGCATCTACCCCTTTGCCCCCTTTGATGCAGATGGCATCGTCGTTTACAGAAATATAACAGCCTCTGATGGTTACTTTTTTACAAACATCAATGTCTATCCCATCAGTACTGGGTGCTTTTACCGGTCTGAATGGCGAACGGATATCGCAATTTTCGATCAGCACATTGTTGCACTGATACAAATGAGTGGTCCAGAATCCTGAATTACGCAGTTTTACTCCTCTGATATTGACGTTATTGCATCCCCATATAAATAATAAGCGCGGACGACTTACTTCGAGGTTTGTAGATTCTCTGCCCAGTTTGTTTAAAGAATCGCGGTGCGACCAGAATGTTTTCCAGAATTTAAGTCCGTTGCCATCTATGGTGCCCGGTCCTGTAATGCTAAAACCATCTACCTTGGAGGCATTAATTAAGGCAGCAAAATATTTCAGGCTCCTGCCTTCCATACGCGAAGGGATAAAAGGATAATCTTTAATGTTATCTGATCCTTTAAGTACGGCGCCCTCCTGCAACAGCAAATTGGTTTTGGGTTTAAAAAATAATGCCCCGGTTAGGTAAGTACCTTTCGGAACCACAATTGTTCCCCCACCTTTTTGGAAGGCTTTATCAATTACACTTTGAATGGCTTTGGTATTCAGTTTTGTACTATCGGCGTTTACGCCAAATTTGGTGATGACGTATTCCTGGGCACCTCCATTGAAGCCCATAAAAGCAAAAAAAGTGAGTAAGGTTAATCTTTTCATAGTAAGCAGGGGCAGATATTTGGTTAAGTAGATTGACAGCACAATCTGATCAAAGATCAATAAAGCTTTTCTATTTTGCATCCTGCGGTATCCTGCTTAAAAAGTTAATTTTGTAATTATCGGCAATATTTAGCCAACAGTGCGTCAGCTAAGCTGCTGTTAAGAGATTGCACCTTCTTCCAGTCACTACAGGCCCCTTCGAGGTTTCCAAGCTGCTGCCTGCAAACACCTCTGCGATAAAAATTCTCTTTGTCATCTGGTCTATCCTTTAAGCTCAGGTCGTAATAATAAAGTGCTACTTCATAGTTTTTTTCTTCATAAGCAGCATTAGCTTTTTGTGCATTAAAAAAACTGGGTATAACTTCATCTGTTTTAAAATATTTCTTTTCCTGATGCATTAATACATTAACAGGTTTCCCATTATGTGTTGCAGCTTCCCATTTATATTGTGCCGCATAAAATATCTTGGTGTAGGCCTTGTCGTAATTGGCATTAATACCCTGAATAATCTTTAAACTATCGGCTTTACCTGAGGCATTTACAATAAAAGTTGCCTGTAGAGCTCCTGTTTTAACATAGATCCCCATTTTGCTAAGCTCATAAGAAATATAATTACTAAAATCCGGGCCCTTAAATAATGCATATATTTTTTGGCTGGAATTAAATACGGTATCAGTGCCCTTAATTTTATAGATATCATCTGGACTAAGTGCAAGGCTGCGCTGCACTAGCGGTTCTGGATAAAAAGTATATCTGATGGCCGTTGGACTTTCTAAAGAACCATTTGCATCAGCCATAACCAAAACCAATTTGGTTTTGCTCAGTTCCATTATCTTTAACGTATTCATTACAAACCCGACACTCGATTTTACCAAAAGTTTATTTCCGCGAAGTTCAAAAAGCAATTCAGAGCCTAAAGTATGATATACTGAAGAAAAGTACATTTTGTCTGGCATTGTAAATGTGTATTTTACATAAGTGTATTTCAGCACATTTTCATCCGGAAGATCATCACCACTAAGATAATTCACCTTACCGGCAACCCACGAGCCTGAAAGATCACCCGATTTTATCTGTGCTTTGCACAATACAGAAGTTAAACAAAGTAGAAGGACAATTAAGAAGCGCATGATAGATTATTTTGTTTGCGAATATAAAAAAAGCTTTCACCTATTTTAACAGATGAAAGCTTACAACCAATTTTTCAGATTTTATTTCCAGTCAAACGGTAAATACCAGTTTGCCGGATCCATTAATTTCGCCCTGGTTGCGGTGGCATTGGGATCTCCGGCTTTTAATAACTTCTGATAAACCTTTTCAGCTAAAAAAGCAGGATTGTTCTGCCTGCGGGCTACACGTACCAGATCTGGCCAGCGGCTGCCTTCAAAGGCCAATTCTAAAGCATCCTCATCAATAATTTTTCCTTCTAAACCCAACATATCAGTTTGAAAGCTTACATCAATAGGGCGCACGTTTGCCCTGTTTCTGATTCCTGTGTTTCTGTACCAGGGCGATTTATAATCAGAATTACTTCTTGCATCAAAATAATATGGCGATGAGGTAGGATAAGGTGTTTGCATGGTGTTAATTTCGGCTGTTGATACCGGCGATTTAGCCCCGTTCACGAAAGTACCTGTATAATAAGTGTCCTGAATTCCGGTATTTAAAAAGGCCCATCCCAATTTGCTCTGGCCATCGCGGTTTGCTGCTTCAGAAAAACGCAGATGCAAAAGACCTGCACGATAAATGCCCCATTTACCACCTTTATTAAAACTACTCAATACAGTATTGTTATCTGTTAATTTGGTAATTACCGGACCAGCGGCAGAATTTTCGTAAGATAATCTTCCGCGTGCATCATAAGGAATGCCACTGTATTGCCTTTGTGCATTCCAGTTATCGATTGCTACCTGCGATGGTTTGATCAAATATTTACCATACAGGGAAGAGCAAACATCAACCATTGGATTACCAGGTTTATAACCCGGGTTATAAGGTATGCCCCAAAAGAACTCCGAATTCCAAGTGATGTTATTAGTAGGCTGTATAAACATATTGCGCCAGCCACCATCGGTAATTAAAGCACCTTCATCCTGGGCCCTGGTATAACGAACCACCAGATCGTTGTAGGCAGAACTTAAATAACCAACTACTTTATACGCATCAAACTGAACATTGATGTTGGTATTGGTATTTTCTACATTCATCACCTTTGCATAATTCTCTGCAGCCTTTAAATAATTACCCTTCCATAAATATAAATCGCCCAGAATAAAAGGTTTACAGATGAATATTTTTTGGGTGTTCTGCCCGTCGATGGCCACATTTAACGCATTGCCTGCCGGATAAGAATAAACCTCTTTATAAGGCAGCTTTTCGGTAAAATCAATTAGTCGGGTTAACAGCTCATCGAAAGATATGCGGGGATAAAGGCTTAAATTTTTAACATCTTCTACCTTTTCTACCGGTTCGGTGATATAGGGAATGCTACCGTATTGCGCCCCCAGCTGCAAATAAATAAAACTGCGTAAAGCACCCAAATCGGAATAATGTTTATTGTAATCATCAACACTCATCCGATGGTCGGCAAGCATCAAATTAAAATTTTTAAGTGCGTCGTTAATATTTAAGATCACTGTGTAATAAGGCCGCGGGTCGACATAAGGGTTATCTTTGCTGGTGGTATGGTTTGATAGTTGCTTTAAATATGCATCGGCATTACCCGTAACATCTACCAGATCGCCACGTAGTTCATTTTGCAAAATATATAATTTTTCGAGCCCCAAAAACTGACCATAAGCACCAATAACCGCTGCATCTGCATCACCCACGTTCCGATAAGCGTTGGTAATATCCAATTTATCTTCGGGTACTTCATCTGTAATTTTTTTGCACGACCATGAACCTGTTGCAAGCAGGGCTACCGCTAAAAGGGCAATAACTTTTTTATTAAAATCCATCTTCATCTTTTTAAACATTATCAATTATAAACCAATTCTAACGCCCAGCTGGAACGACCTGAACTGAGGTTCCAAAGTGGTATCTACACCTTGAGTGAAGATACTGCCCGAGGCACTAAACTCAGGATCGTAACCTAAGTAATTGGTTAAGGTGAATACATTGCTGGCTGTTGCATAAAGCCTGGCATATTTAATTGCCTTTGCTTTTAGCGGTACATTATAGGTTAAATTCACCGTGCGCAAACGTAAGTAAGAGCCATCTTCGATCCAGCGGTCAGAAAACTGTGCGTTGCCCATCGGGTCGCCATAACTTGCTTTAGGCACATTGGTTACCTGGCCCTCTCCGCGCCAGCGGTTACGCACAATATCAGTCTGGTTATAATAACTGTTTCCCGATTCCAATACCGAACGGGTATAGTTGTAAATGTCGTTGCCCGCCACAAAAGAGAAGAGCACATCTAAACTCCAGTTTTTATAGCTGAACGTATTGTTAACACTACCATATACATCAGGGTTAGGGTCGCCGATAACCACACGATCTGCGTCATTAATAATTTTATCGCCATTGGTATCAATAAACCTGGTATCTCCGCCTGTAAATGGCACTAAAGCACCTGAACTATTCCTGATGGATAGCCCTGCTTCAGTAGCCTCGGCAGTGGTAGCATATACACCATTGGTACGCTGCCCGTAAAATAAATTAGCCGTTTGGCCCACCCTGGTTAAATAAGTGCCATTGGCGTAACTGGTTAAAATATCGGTACCGCCGGGCAAGCTATTTATTTTATTCTTATAGGTACCCAGGGTAATGCCTAAATCCCATTTTAAGGTTTTATTTAAAATGCGGCTGTTTAAACCAAAATCCAAACCCGAGGTACGCATACCGCCCTGGTTATCGATATAAGAATTGATCCCTCCTACTGATGCAACAGGCACATAAGCCAGCATTTTGCTGGTGGTATGGATGTAATAATCAAGGCTCAGGCTTAAACGTTCATTAAAAAACGAAGCATCTACACCGGTGTTAAATTTGGCTACCTGCTCCCACTGGATGCCAGGATTAGCAATGTTGCCACGAACAAGGCCCTGTAAACCCAGCAGGTTTTGGGAAACATAGTATTGCCTGTTGTTATAGTTGCCAATATCATCGTTACCAACCAAACCGTAACTTAACCTGAATTTCAATAAATCGATGTATTTATAATCGCGCATAAAGTTCTCTGAAGAGATTAACCACGCAGCACTTAAGGCAGGCAGAATAGCCGATTTATTACCGAGGATATCTAAACCATAACCGCCAATATAGCGAACTGAAGAAGAAATATCTTTGCGGCCAAACCTCGACGACTGATCTACAGCAGCATTAAGACTTAAATAATATTTGTCCTTATAGTTATAATTGGCTGTGAAGTAACTATTCAAATTGCTCCATTTGCCAATATCACCCCCAAAATAGCGCAGCGCGGCATTACTGTTGCCAATACTGATTAATACATCGGTTGCGGAGTTGTAACCAATGGCATAATCCTGCTCGCTCTGGCTCGAAGTATAACGTGTACCCAATGCCGCATGTAAAGTATGGTTGTTACCAAACTTACGATCGAAGCTTAAATGCAGATCGTCGAAAACACTGAAATAACGGATCACCTGCGTTCCCAGTTTACTATCGCCAATGGTGGTTGGCAAAATTTCGTTAGTTACGCCCTTCCGCGGAATAAATAACGTTTCCTGAGTTTTATCGTAGGTTATCCCTGTAAGATTAGAAAGTTTGAAGGTTTTGTTAAAAGCATAATCAAAATTAATGTTACCAAAAAAGCGGTAGGCTTTTTTCTGATTTAGTCCTTTTTCTATTAATGCCCTTGGATTACTTACGCCCAATGTATCGGCTTCGGCCAGGTTTGGTGAAACCGCCCCGCTTGCGCTAATCTCATTTACAGCCAAAAACGGTGCCTTAACCAGCGACAGGAAGATCGGGTTTGAACGGGCCGATAAACCCTGGTCTTTTAACCGTTGCTCGGCATAGGTAAACGATAAATTGGTGTTTCCTGTAAGTTTCTTGGTCAGATTTAAATCACTGTTGAAACGCATGGAATACCTGTTGTTGCTTGTTGAATCGATAATGCCTTTATCTGATGAATAACCTGCAGAAAGCGCGTATTTGGCAATGTTATCGCCGCCACTAACTTTCAGGTAATAACTCTGATCGATGCTGTTTTTAAAAACCTCGTTCTGCCAATCGGTATTTTGGTGGTACATCTGGTAGGTTGGATTGGTTACCGGATTTGGATCATCGTTCATATAAGGTTTAGCGGCAATTTCACCGGCACTTAAACCCTGGCTTTTCAAAATATCAGATAAATAACTGCGGTAATCGTCTACCCCCATTACGTTGATTTTTTTAGGTTTCAGGTTAATCCCTGTATATGCCGAAAAATCGATCAGTGTGGCTAAATCTTTGGCATGGCTGGTGGTAATAATCATTACGCCGTTTGCAGCTTTGGTGCCATAAACCGCAGCGGCCGATGCATCTTTAATGAGCGTAATGTTTTCGATATCGCGTACATCAATAAATTGTAAAGGATTATTTTTATGCCCGGTGGTGAGCGATGTACCATAAGAATTGGCATCGTAAACCATACCATCCACCACATATAAGGGCTGGTTTGTGGCATACAGGGAAGTGAAACCGCGTACAAATACATCGGCACCAATCCCCGGGGTTCCCGATCTTCTGATTGCATTAACCCCGGCCATACGGCCTTGTATATAACTGTCTGGCGTTTCGGAATTAGCGCTCCAGCCGCCCTGAGGGTTTAGGTAGCTTAAGGCCGACTGAGACCGTGCCAGGTTTTGCATACCTGTAGGCAAAGTTACTTCGGTAAATAATGAATTGTAGCCATTTGGATAAATTTTGATGGTAGCCAGCTTACCTTTATGTACCGGTAATAATTTAGTGTGGTAATTGGTAAAACTGACTAAAATGGTTGCGTTAAAATCGGGGACAATGATGCTAAACTTCCCGTTGTTATCTGTTAAAGCACCCGAAAAATCGGTTACAGTTAGTTTGGCTCCGGTAATGGGCTTATTGGTGTACCCATCTACCACAACGCCGGTTATTCTCTGGCCTGCCAGTTTTTTCTGCCGCACCTTTACGGTAGTGGTATCGGTACTGTACTGGCTCGAATCTGTTTTGCCGGTATCGGTTTGCTGAGCAAAAGCCATAGCCGAGCACATCAGCCCAAACAGCACAAGTAAAATTCCTTTTTTTATGATGGTAAAATTATGCATAGTCTTTTTTTGAGTCAGATTACTTATTTAAGGAAGAATGGGTTCAAATCGCAGGTAATCTAAAATGAGCGTATTTTGGTCTTTAGATGTGGTATTCGCTGCCGTTAAGCGTAACTGTAATTGCCCGTATTGTTGTGGCGTGTAATCGCCAAGGTAAACCTCTGCGTAATTTAAAGGCGTTACCGTTTGTGTGGCAAATAAGTCGAAAACCAAAGTGGCTGGGTTGTAAATAAAATACCGTTGGGTAAAATTGGCTACCTGGGCATCACCTTGCCCGCCTGATATGGCCCTTGCATATACTTTGTATTTAACCGAAGCAACGGTTGAGAGGTACTGAACATAATATTCGGCTACGCCATGGTTATACACCTCAATATCTCTATAAGGAATGCCCTTATCATCCAGCTTTAACCGGTACAGTATATTGCCTGTTCTATCCGATCTAAAGCTAAAGGGTAGTTCACCTTCTATTTTAAAGGCTGGTACTTTATCTTTTGTTCTGAATGGTAATGCATTCATGACGTAGACTATTCCATTACTGGCACGGTACGATTTTACAATAGCCGATTTTTTGATGGGAATTTTAACACCCCTTGTCGAAATCAGGGTATCAGGTAATTTATCCAGCGTGTATAAACCTCTTGCCACCAGATCGCGCACCAGAATAAACGCTCCGCCATTTGGATAAAAAGGCTCTAAACGGTTGCGTTCGGTAGTGAATGTGGCATCCTGCAACATAAAAAAGGTGTACTGCTGATTTTCTGTCCTTAAATCGGCAACACTGTTCCAATAGGCATTTCTTGATACCATTGGTGGATTGGGTGCAAATATCGGATTGCCCAAAGCATTGTAACCAATAATGGTTGCATTGGCGGTATCGATAACCTGTACAGATAAATTGGCAATGTAATTGGTTTGGATGGATGCATCGGTACTGCCAAGCATAAAATCCCAAACATTCAGCTTGGTTGGAATCGCTTTATCGATTACATACAAAGCACCGTTCTTTACAAAAGCAGGTTTGCCTACAATAGCCGCTTCTTCGAAGGTAGAACCTACCATGGTAGCGTATTTTTTATTTTGAAGCAATACTTTAACAGTATCAGTAGGCCCCTTAGGTGCAGCGGTAGCAGTTAAGCCTATATGGTTGGCCACAAAATCTTTTAGTTTAACAGGATCGCTAATAATGGCAGCATCAAGCGTTGCCAATGCATCGTTTGTAGGCGCCCATACCGTATAGGTTTGCGATGAGGTAAGCAGTTTATCGTAACCGGTACTCCTCACGTATCCGGCAAACTTACTTAAGTCGGGCTGAGCAGCAATTTTTTGCAACAGATCGGTGGTATTGTCCACATTTACTATTTCTGCATGTTCTTCCAACGCATTTTTACATCCTCCCAGCCAAAGCACTGCTCCCAGTAATAATATGGCATGTAGTATATTTTTTTTCATTTCTATTCTTTTATTCCCCTTTTACAGGTGTATTTTTTTACTGTAAAATGAGGTTGCACCACTGTTTGTGGCACAGCCTCCTATTTAATGATTAGGGTTTTTGAAAAATCAGGCCGTCTTTACCCGGCGAAAACCTTGGATAGTTCTGGTCGTCGTTTTCCGGTATAAACTGGATCATATCCAGCCAGGTACCTCCTGACCCTGTACCGGAGGCCTCGGTACCACCTACCATGGTTAACCTGATCCAGTGTCTGTCAGTTGTGGTAATATTTACTGTTCCTGCCAAACGGGCTACGGCACTTCCCCAGTTATTTTTAACCGCAGGCTGGATTAAACCTAGATTGCCGTTTTTATCTTTATCGTTAGTTGTGGCCAGATAGCGTTTAAAGCCCTGGGCTAACATTAATGGATCAGAACTTGGTAAGGCTGCACCTGCATCAGTCATTCCGGAAGAAGTAAGCGATTGCCTGAAATCTACCAGATTGGGCAGTATCTGCGCATCGGGGGTGCCAATATCCATCCCCACCTGGCAAAGTGGTGATGAACCATTGTAGCTGTAACAAACCCAAACTTTATACTTACCTTTTACCAGCATGGGCGTTTTTAACTCCACCCATATTGCCCGGTTTGCATTGGTTAAGCCTAACGACAATACCAATTTATCATCGTAAGCCACTCTTCTGGTCTGCCCGAAAACAGATACTGCGTAATCATAGTATTGAGGTAAGGTGGCTTTAGCAGGGTTATTTACCCTTAATCCGGCTAATGTACTGGCACCATTGGCAAATAAGGGTATTGTGCCGCTTGTTGCGCCGTTACGGCCGCGCCAGATCGGATTAGCTTTGAGTTCTGGCTGGTCGCACACGTCGAAAAATACCGCCGTAGGGTAACGCACCTTAATGGCATATAAGTTTTTAGTTTCATGGAGTACACCGTTAGCGGTTGTGATGTTGCTAAAGGTTCTGTTTACTTCTACCCCAGGTTCTAACACACCGTTAAACTCATCGTCGTTAAGTAAAATTTTCTGATTAATGTATTTGGTTGTAACTACTTCTTTTGGGGCTAAAGTATTAATGGTGGTTGATGAAATGATATCTGGTGTATAGGTGGCCCCGGCCGAAAGGTGATAAGCAATGTATAACCATAAACTATCGTTATGGTTTTTCGGATCTCCCGTTTTAGAAAACTTAGCCTTAAACGCCTCATAACTGGAGTAACCCGCTTTTACCAGAGCAGAATCGGATTCGATAATGGCGGTTTGAAGGCGACGGGTGGTATCTTTTACGGCCGATGAAGCCACATTTAACGAATCGTAGAAACCAGTTTCTTTTAAAGCCTGCGTAAAATATTTATACCGGCCGCTTGCCTCAATGGTTTGAGCGGTTGTTAATGTTGCCGGAATCAAAACATGATCAATTACATGAACAATTCCATTACCCAGCCTTACATTGGATTGGCTTATTTTGGCCTGTTTGTTTACAATATAGCTACTTACACCGCCATCGTTTATGGCACCTGTTTGCAGGTACTGGCCATATAAGGTAATTTGTGGCAATTTCCCATCTGTAAAACGATTGGTTGCAACTGTATCTGGCAGTAAATGGAATTTAACCATATCCTTCGATTGCTCAACAGTTAAATCGGATACATTTGCTTTGCCAATGCCTTTAAGCCAGGCGGTAACCGCATCATTGGTGGGGGTAAACAAAGTGTACCTGCCATAAGCACCCAAATATCCCGCCGTGCCCGAGCGTTCTACAATCTGCCTCATCATCGAGAACTTATCGGGGTATTTATCCAGATAGCCGGTAATGTTTACATCATCTGTGGTGGCTAAGGTGTACGATTCTCTTTTACATGCATTTACAAATATGAAAGCAATAACGCCTATCACCATCAATATGGCGAAGCTGCGTAAATTTGGATTATTTTTCATCATGCTAAAATTTATTTGGTGTAAAATGGATTTTGGACAAGTTTTGAATCGGCAAAAAGCTCGTTTTCGTTGATGGGTAAATAATGGCTGTTTACATCCCTGAATTTGGTTATAGCCGATTGTTGTACGGCAGGTGATACCGTTCTGGCAACCATTTCAAGCAATACGTTAATGCGTCTGTAATTTTCATGTTTGGCAATCCGAAGTAAATCGTACCAGCGTTTGCCTTCAAAAGCAAATTCGCGCGATCGCTCAGCTAAAATGTAATCGCATATGGCATCCTTGTCATTTTCGTCGGGGCTTTGTTCGGTTATTTTAACGGCGTTTCTCTTTAACCTTAAATCTTTAATGAGGTTAATGGCCTGTGCACCAGCTCCAGTATAAGCCAGGGCCTCGGCTTTTAGCATCCAGATATCGGATAAGCGGTAAGCCTGCCAGTTTACATAAGAAGGGTTTTCGGTACCATATTTAACAATGCTGTTATCGCCACTGTAAAATGCCGAAGCGCGGATATCATAAATGCGGTCGGGATCTACATCATCCGGAGTAAATATATCGGAGGTTAAAATGCCCGAAGCAATAAAGCGTTTTTTAGATTGTATGAGTAAATTATAGAATACGTTATTTACGGCGTTTTTATTCGAGAATTCGAAAATGGTTTCGGTTGAACTGCCATTGTAAAACACATTGTTGTACCAGCCGGAAGCCGCCCCCTGAACGGCAAATTTCTGCGAATCGATAATTTTGTTGCATTCGGTAATGCAGCCGTTAAAGTTATCCATCCACAAATACACATCGGCCAATAAGGCATTAACCGTAAATTTTGTAATTCTTCCTTTATCTGATACGGTATTGCCATAAGTGTTTACCGCTCCGGCTTCAGCCTTTTTTAAATCGGCTACGATCTGGTTCAGAATATCGGCAGCAGGCGTTTTAGTAAGCTCCTGCAAATCGGTATCTTTTGATGAAGAAGTTAATTTTAAGGGTACATCCCTAAAATTCCTGACCAGATAGAAATACATCATGCTCCTGAGCGCAAGTGCCTCACTGATATAGGCATTTAATTGTATGTCGGTTAAAGTTGGATCGGTTTCCTTTACCGCAGGCGCAAAATCCAGTACGGTATTGCAGAAGTTAATGGTACGGTAAAAAGCGGCCCAGCTGGTTAAGGTATTGCCCGGAACAATATTGTTATCAAAAACATCCTTCTCTTCAATGGTTCCATTTGGTCCGGCATCGATCATATCGGCCCGTATTTCGCCGTATATAAATATATACTCGGTTAATGCTTTATCTGTAATATTTGGCGGAGAGGCCAGTAAAGATGCATAACAACCTGCAACCGCAGCCTGAATATCTTCTTTGGTTTTCCAAAAGCCCTGCCGCGTAATGCCATCCCGGGGTTGTAAATCCAACCATTTTTTACACGAGCTGCTCATGATCAGCATCACGATTATGCCTGTACTATATAAAATCTTTTTCATGGTGTTGCTGATTAAAAATTTGCGGTTAAACCAAGGGTGATTGTTTTGATCGGAGGCGTGGTAGAATTATCAACCACGGTAGAAAATGCTGTTAGTTTTACCGGGACTTCCGGATCCTGACCTGTGTATCTGGTAAAGGTTAAAATGTTCTCTACCATTAAATTGGCACTTAAACTTTTCATCCCCAGTCTTTTCATAAAGTTTTTACTGAAATCGTATTTCAGGGTTACACTACGCAAACGCAGGTAAGAACCATCTTCTACGTACCGGTCTGATCCTAAAAAGTTATATCCGGTAGCATATACAGCCCTGGGCATATCAGTTACATCGCCCTCAGCCCTCCAGCGTCTTAACACGGCTGTACTTTGGTTACTAAAACCATTCATATTGGTGGTGGTGATTTTGGTTCCGTTGATGATCTGATAACCGGTGCGGTAACTAAAGTTGGCACCAAAGCGGATGTTGCCGTTGATGGTAATTCCGGTGCCAAAGCCTCCGGTTAAGTTGGGATTACTGTTACCCAAATACACAATATCCTTATAGTCGATATTTCCGTCGTGGTTAATATCTTCGTACATGGCATCACCAGGCTGGAATACGTAATCGATAGACGGATATGCAAAACGCATATACACTTTTTGCCCATTGGGACCAACGATCTGGTTTCCGCTTTCATCCACTGCAATCGTTGAGTTCAGATCCTTGTAAACACCTTTGAACTTAAATCCGTAAAAAGAGCCAAACGGGTTGTTTTCCTGAATATAAACCTTAAACACATTGTTTGTGGTGATTTTTCCTTTGTTTTCGCGGGGATAAAGCGGGTCGATTTCGCGGATGATATTCTCATTGTGCGAGATATTGAAGCTAAAGTCCCATCTAAAATTTTTCTTTCTGATCAGTGTGGCATTCAGGTTAAATTCCCAGCCCTGGTTATCCATCGTACCCACATTCAGGTCTACCCCCGAATAACCATTATAGGTTGGGATGGCAATACCGGGGTAAAATAAATCGGTTGTGCGCTTGCGGTAGATGTCGAAATCCATATTGATGGCATTTTTAAACATGTTTAGCGTAAGCCCAAGGTTAGACTGGGCTACTTTTTCCCATCTTAAATCTGATAATTCGAGATTGCTGGAATATACGCCAGACATGCCCAGGTAACTGAAACCATAATTCTGATAGGTATTTAAATAAGTATAATCACCACGGGGTGCATTACCTACAATACCGTAACTGGCCCTGAAACTGAAATCATCAATGTATTTTTCAGTTCTTTTCATAAACGGCTCCCCTGAAATCCTCCAGCGAAGTGATGCTGAAGGAAATACGCCATAACGGTTATTCGGGCCAAACTTAGAGTTACCATCGCCCCTTATACCGGCATTAAAAATATAGCGGTCTAAAAATTTGTACTGCGCACTCAATAGCAAACCAACAGAGCGGCTTTGTGCATAAGATGAATAGGCTGATCCGGTGGCATTTGTACGTCCGTCAATAGATGGATCGGCGAGGTAAGATGATGCCGTGTTGGTGGCAAACATGCCCTGCCCTGTTCTACGGCTATCGTTACTATCGAACCTTGCAAAAGCGATCAGATCGTGTTTTTTGCCAAGTTCGGGCGTGTAAGCCAGGGTAATGTTAGAAGCCATGGTAAACCCGTCGCCATCCACATCGCCCGTCGAATTTACAACGGCATCGGTAAATAGTTTACCTGTTGCAATTTGTGGCAAAAAGGTTTTGGTTTTAGAATTGTTAATGTCGACCTGAAAATTTGCATTTAACCTTAAACGCTCGGGAACAATCTGGTACTGTAAGGAGAATTTCGGAATTACCCTTTCGCCAAGCTGGTGGTTACTGGCTGCATTTGCCATAGCTAGGGGATTGTAAGTGCCCGGATAATTGCCCTGAGCGGTAGCCAGCGGACTGAAATAATTGGAGGTTAAATTACCGTATTCATCATACTCGTAAACCGATTGATTTGGCATTTTTTGATAGGCAATATCCCTAACCTTTGTGCTGTACAGATTTTCGTTATCGATGTGCGTGTACACAATATCGGCACTAAACCTGATTTTATTGGATACCTGGTAATCTAAATTTACACGGGCGCTTAAACGGCCTAAACTTGTACCACGGGTAGTACCCTCCTGGTTAAAATAATTTAGCGATGCCCTGTATTTGGCCTTTTCGCCCCCACCCGAAATGGAGAGGTTATGATCCTGAAGGTAGCCGATCCTGGTAATGGCTTTTAACCAATCGGTATTGTTGCTGTAATTAAAATAATTGTATGGATCGTTCGGGTCGTACTGAAATTCTTTGGCAAACTCTGAAGTAGAAAACTGTCGGCCGGCATTGTAAAACTCTTCTAAAACCAACGATGAATATTGGTTACCGTTAAGCATTGGTATAGGACTTGGCTGTTTTGAATAAGAGCCTTTAAAGTTATAAGAAATAGTAGGCGGCCCCATTGTTCCCCTTTTGGTATTGATCACCAAAACACCATTTGCTGCCCTCGAACCCCAAATAGCCGTAGCCGCAGCATCTTTTAACACACTGATGTCTTTAATATCTGAAGGAGCAATATTTAATAACTGTCCGTAATTGGTTTCATCAGAAGTTGCAAAGTTAAAATCAGATGGAATGGAAATATCGTAAGGCATACCATCCACTACGATCAAGGGATCTACCGCACCATTAATGGAAGAGGTACCACGGATCCGGATCTGCATCGGGGCACCGGGATCGCCACTGCTCGCTGCAATATCCAAACCTGCCAACCGGCCCTGCAAAGCCTGATCGATAGAGGCGGCCTGCATATCTTCCAGTTCTTTGGCATTGATGGTTCCTATAGCAGAAGTTTGATCCCGCTTATCGATATTCATCCCGCTGCCATTATCAGCCCTTGCTTTCGAAACAATCTGAACCTCATCCATCTGGTTATCTGAAGCTTCTAATTGAAAGTTAATGGTGGCCTTATCAATTGCAACAGGCGCAGTTGATTTATAGCCAATGTAAGAAACTGAAATCCGGTAGGTTTTATCGGCAACAGGCAAGGTATAGTTACCATCAATATCAGATGATACCCCTTTGATTACCCTGCGGTCTTTATCAACAATTACTACCGAAGCACCGATAATGGGCTGTTTATCTTTTTTATCAATAATCTTACCCCGCACGTAGTTAATTTGCTGTGCACCAGCAATAGCAGACGCAAATAAAAGGCACAGCAAGGCAAATAAACGTAAAGTATATTTTTTAGTCATATCGGTTTAGAATTGATATTTTAAGTAATTATTGATCTGATGAATTACTGTACGGTTTGATAATACATTGCTCCTGTCTGCCGGGTTTAAAAGCACGTTAGCTGTTCTGCCGACCACATCTCTAAGCGTTAAAGAAGAGGTGGTATTAATGGCAACGCTTATCTTGGCGGCATCACCGCCATCGTTTTTCATTAGGGTTTCAAACTGCCCGGTTTTTTGCCCATCGCTTGCAATGGTGTTTTTATTGATTATGTGGTAGAGGAGGAATTTACTCACCCTGGTTACATCCGAACCATCGGTTGGAGCAGTAGCTGGAATGCCTGTGGTTACGTTACCAGGTAAAATGCCATCTTTTACAGCCTGCATGATGGCCGCATTGGTAGGGATAAAAACGGTATAGTTTACGCCCTCAACGGTTCCCTGTATTACACCAGTGGCTTTAGTATAAATGATGTTATTGTTTAACAACTGAAAAAAGTAATAATATGGATCGGTAGTGAGTGTACCATATTTTTCGATGTGTTTGCCAATGTTCAGCACGGTATAGGTAAGTGCTTCTTTTCCGTAAACGGCTGCACCATTAACCGGTGAGGTGCTGATAGAATCGACAGGGATACTTTGTTTGGCAACGGCAACACTATCCTGTGTACCTGCCGAAATCAGTTTCCCGGCAGCATATTTAATATATTCGCCGTTCGAGGCTTCTAAAATTCCGGATCCGGTGCTAAAGTTGGGGATATCCCTATCGCCCAAAGCAATAATGTGGGTTTGCAAAATGCGTTTCAGTGCGACTAAATCGCCTCTAATCGGGGCTGATGCATAAAACGGATCATAATTAAAACCCATTCTCCTAAGCGTTACGTCAGGAATCATCACCACCACATAACGCAATGTTGGTGTTTTTAAGGCAGGTATCAGCCCGAAATAAATTAAAGCCTGTTTCATCACACTGTAATCGGGATCAAGGTTTACGTTGCCATAAACTGTAGAGAATACATTCGCGTTCTGGGCCTTATTTATACCATATAAAAAGCCATTGCTCAGAGCCTGTTTATCTACCACATCGGCTACTACACGGGTTGTAAAATCGTTTAGGGCATTGGGTGTAGTGGCAAATTTGCTTGGCCAAACGGTAGTGGTAAACAAATGTGAATTCACAAAATCCTTAATTACATCGGGTGCCACTACATAAAGGTCGTTCAGGTTGTTTACGCCTTTTTTCTTCCAATATTTAAGCAATACATTTTGGGCATAAGTATTTACTGCAGCATTGGTAGGGGCAAAAATGCTGTACGAACCCTGTTGCGCATCATTTGCATCTACTTTTAAATAATTTTCGTTGTTTGGCGAGAAAGCCAGTAAAGTACTGTAGGTTTTGGCATAAACATTGGCCGCTTTACCACTCAGCACCTCGTAACGGTGAGAGATATCGGCGTTTAAAGAATAGGTAACAAACTTATCCAGTAAGCCTTTAAAAACACTGTAATCGGGCTTTTCGTTAATATACTGATCAATACTTTGAGGCGGGGTTAATACCTTGTCGATTACATGGATTACACCATTTTCGGCTACAATATTCTGTTGTCCGTCAATTAATCTTGCTGCACCTATATTGTTGCCATTGTAAGCAGTGTTTGGATAGAAGAAATTATAATCGGCAGCCGACAGACCATTGAATGTCATGTAAGGCGATAAAAAATAGGTAATATTCTTATTGTTAAAATCGGTTGCCAGATAAGAACCATTACGGTTTGCTGCAATAACCTTAATTGCATTTCCATTATTGTCTTTTCCGTCATAAACGAAATCGTAGTACACGCTTCTTCTTCTAAAGGCGCTGTTTTTGATAAATCCCTTAACAGAGAAAAAATCGCTCAAACGCTCCACCTTTTCCCCATCATAAATCATGGCGTAACGAACAATTCTGGAAGCAAGATCTACCGAAACTTCAGTTAAATTATTGTCTTTCAGATAAGTGACAAATGCTTCGTCGGTGGGTGCAAAAACCGTCCACGAGCCTGCCGTACTCAGGGTTTCTTTGTAACCGGCTTTATCAATACAATCCAGAAATTTGGCAAAGTTCCCTTTTGCCTGAAGTTGCTGGTAAATTGGATCTCCCAAATTCTCCGGGCGACCATAAAAATCATCGAATTCTTTTTTCCGGCAACTGCTCAGGAAAAAAATAACTGTTAAAAAAACGATTAAAAATTTGGGTAAAATTTTACTCATAGCAATTCTATTGGGTGCGAACGCCCATTAGCTAAACTGCGATAACAATAGAAATCAGTAGCGGGATTGGTTAGAAAAGAATGGAGGAAAACGTAGATTTTTTATTGCATAGCGTTAGTTTAACGAAACGTTGTAGGTGTTGGTTTATTAGTTATTTGGTTAGTGAATTATTTCTTAAATATAAACAGGAGGTATAAAATTCCCATCCTGTACTATCCTGTCTTTTTCTTATAAAATATTATCATGAATGCAAAACAGAAGCCCAACGCATACTAAATCGATTAACGATGGTTAAAATTTATTTGTTAAATCTTTTTCGACTGATTACTCATACACATTTTAAAAAACAGATGTGATTTGTGCTATACATTTATGTTAGCGAAAATTTATTGATAAGGCATAATGGTAACCGGACCGATTAATCCTGAAGACATTACATTCCAGCTTGAAGCATCAAAATCCTTATAATTAATATTGACGAAATTAATTTCGTGGTAATTCCGCCATTGTATTTTTTTGATGTCCATATCACGGATGCGGTTCGCCATCAAATTAACCACTTCAATTTTAATGGTATTATGACCTGCTTTTAAATATTTACCCACACGGGCCTGAAAAGGAATGCTCCATAAAATACCTACTTCCTGTCCATTGATCCACACCCTGGCACTTTCATCAACCTGGTTCAGGTTCAAAACATATTCTTTAGCGGTTTTTGAGCTTAAGTTAAAACCTGAAGTATAAACACCAGTACCCGAAAAGGCCTGTAGTTTAGGATCACTCAAAGTTGTCCAGCTAACCAGTTTAGCTAACTGCTGATCTGCAGGAAGCTCGGGTCCACCTTCTGTAAAATGTAAATTCCAGGCTTGGTTAAGGTTTATAACACCCGCAGCTTTATTTAAATAAACCCACGGCGTATTGATTGTTCCATTATGCTCCACTTTTAAAAACAAACTCTCCCCCGATTTAAGTTGTACGTGAACCTTTTTATCGCGTATTGCCGCTACACCCACATTCGAGCTTTGCGGGTCCATAATTAAAACCTTGCCTTCTTCATTTAAGGAAAGTTCGGTATCGATATCTTTAGCGGTGTGGTTAACCAGATAATAGTATTTGCCGGTTGTTGTTTTTCTCCTGATAAACTGAAGGCCGGTATCGGTTAAAGTTTCTCTGTTAATGGCTATCGAACTTAATGCTTTTTGTATATCGCTGGCTAGTAAAATTACTCCTGCACCAACTTTAAACTGTTTAATACCATCTGCGCCATCCGTAAAAATTAATTTCGCCAGGCTGGCTTTGAGCTGCGTTCTCCTTGCTTCCAGGTTATTTAAACCCGGAACATCTTTAGGCAATGCCTGAAAAATAACTTTTGCGCCGTTGCTGGCCAGTTTGATCATCTGATCTAAAGTTTCCGGACTGATCATTTCGCACTGCGGAACAATTAACACCTGATATGGCGCAGCTGCCGCGTTAGTACTGATCAATGTTTTGTTCACCGTTGATTGCTTTAATAACCGATCAGATGCAAAATCAAAAGAATAACCTGACTTAGAAAGTTCTTTCGACAATTTATAAAAGGCTGTTGGGTGTAACCACTCATCAACATCATGTACTTTTAAGGCCATATCCAAACCTTTGGCTTTGTTCCATACATCATATATGGGCCAGTAGATTAAAAGTTCGTTATCTGGCTTTCCTGATTGAAGAATAGACTGGCAACGAGTGATATAATTGTTTAAACCCTGTGCATGTGGCCATAAACTGTTGTTCGGGTTCATTTCTACGGAGGCGTAAAACAGCCATCCCGGCCAGGGTGCATTTGTGGGCGAATTGGTAGTACCGTGATAAAAGATATGGTTGATGCCTGCCAGAAACAATTGTTCTGCTTCCGGTTTACATTGCGAAAATGAAGTTTTAAAATGTTCTGTTAACCAGGTAAAGGTTTCAGAAGAAGCCAGTTTTTTACCACCGGTATGTGCTGCAGATGAGGCAAACTTACACATCATCGGGTCTGGATCTACATTGCGGATATCTGCTGCATCACGCCTAAGCCCTGGGATAGGAAAATAACTTGAACCAAAAGTTTCGGTTTCGGGGATATCTACCGCACCGTAAAGATCGAGCAGATTACCGGGCGAACCATGCGACTGGTTTTTGGTAGCCGATTTAAGCCGATGTGCCCAACCGGTCCAGTTTTGCGTAAAATTATGCAGTAAAAGTTCATCCATGGTTTCGCGGTAATCAGATTTTAAACGGGCAATATTTGCATTTGTAGAATCTTTACCGGTTAATTCTTTAATATGACTGGCCAGATCATAACCCCTGTTTTTCTTAAATTCCTGAAAGAAGGTGGGCGTCCAGGTTGCGCCGTAAACTTCATAACTGTCATTAAAAAATGAGCGAATACCTTGTGGTTTGCCACCAAAAGCATCCGAAAATCTTTTCAGGTAAACATCAACTGCATTTTTATCGAGGTGATCTAAAGTAAAACCTTCGCCTCCAGGTGCAGCACGTTTGACCATTTGCCTCGTTTTACCGGAAAATGTGGCATAAATATCCCAGTCTCCACTACTTGGCGACCAATTTAAAAATCCATCAGCCTGAACTTTAGAAAGCAAATTGAGTACCTCACCATTGTTACCGTAAGCGGTTAAAGCCTGTAACTGCGCGAAATCTTGTTTGGCTTCTTTAACCTTAATCGCTTCCGTCAACTTTTCGCCGGCTTTGAGCGTGTATTGCTGGGTAATTAGTTTTGTTGCAGCATTTTCGGGTTTAATCTGCGGACCACCGAACGGCCAGCCCGTGCCTGTGTTCATATCAACCCCCAGGCCTAAAGTATTGGCTTTATTTACCGTATGGTGTAATATATTCATCCACTCTGGAGACAAAAACTGGAGGTATTGTTTTTCAAATCCTTTGGCTCCATAAATTGGTGTAATTTCTACACCACCGAGGCCAGCATCGGCATATTTCTTTAACACAAGGTCTAAATTCTGTTCATCTACAGCATTCCCCATCCACCACCAGCGGGTCCAGGGTTTCATCTGCTTTTCGATAACCGGCCAGCTACCGGTACTTTTTACAGGCTTTTGTGCTTTGGCCAGACCAAAAGTTAGCGTACTAAACAGCAGAACAGAACAGAATCGATGTAATTGCATATTGTTAATCTAAATGGAATACCATTTCTAAAGGGAATGTTTTTGGAGAATTATCGGCATTGGTCTCCATAATATCGGCCATGTATGCCCACCATTTCTGCACAATCCGCGTGCTGCCTAAATCTTGCGAAGAGCTGCCGTTTTGTTGTTGCACAGCGAAAAGGGTATTGGTTTCTTCATCTAAAAAAATAGAATAATCGCTGATCCCGTTTTCTTTTAACAAAGTTGATAGCTCTGGCCAGATCTCATTGTGGCGCCTTTTATATTCTGTTTCAAAACCGGGTTTAAGTTTCATCTTAAATGCAATTTTCATGTGATCCATTTTATTATTTAAGGATTTTATTTCTTCCGTGGTTCGTGTCCCCACGAACCACCTGACAATTAATCTTTTAGTTTCGGTCTGTGGGGACACAGACCGAGGGAATTGACCCTGAGATTCTTCACTGCGTTCAGAATGACAAAGCTTATTGACGTGTTTCATGTCCGTACAAACCACTATCTGTCATTCTGAGGCACGAAGAATCTCTAACCCATTGGCACTCAAACTGAGTCCTTCATCAGCCTTTAGTTTCTTCCAAGGTTCGGATACCCTCGAACCATTAATACTATTTTATACCCAAGAAGTAAGCCTCATCCGTCGTGGTTCGTGTCCCCACGAACCACCAATTATTATTCTCTGCCAAAAAAAATCGCTCAGTTTCGATCTGTGAGGACACAGACCGAGGAACCAGAGATCGTCATTGCAAAGCCGATTTTTCATCGGCTGAGGCAATCTTAACATTAACAAAAAGATTGCTTCGTCGTACCTCGTCGCAATGACGCCAGATTTTGATATCTCATCCGCTGTGGTTCGTGTCCCCACGAACCATTAGTTAAATTTATTGTTCCGTTTCGGTCTGTGAGGACACAGACCGAGGAACTCCCCCATTAATTCACGACAAAGCTCAAATCAGTACTGTTATCTCCGGCCGATTTAATCCATAGTATTTTATTCCTGGTATCATAAAACCATCCCTCTGTTTTATCCAATCTATCTGGTGTTTTTAAAACTTTTAATTTTATACCATTTTCGGAAACTATCGAAGGCACAATTTTGCTATTCCAGTGTACCTTTGCCGAATATTTATGCTTATCCGTTTTAAAATTTCCAATCGGCTTTGCCACTTTCAGCGTAAAATTTGAAGCACCTAACAAAGAGGTGATTTTGGTTAAAGCATAATTTCCTGTCTTATATGCCGCGCTTAAATTATCATCTTCATAAAGGTCATATTTAGATTCGCCATAAGGGAAAACATCCAGGGTAATCACATCAACGGGTTTTTCGCCACTGTAGGTCATTTCTGGCTGCATCGGAATAATGCTACCCGCTTTAACAAAAAGCGGAATCGTATCTAAAGGCGCCACCACATGGTGATAACTTTTGCCTTCGTATTTTTGGTTTGTCCAGTAATTAAACCAGGTGCCTTCTGGCAGATAAACCGAACGCGTAATGGCCCCTTTAGTGGTTACCGGGGCGACCATTAAATGATCGCCAAACATATACTGATCGCCAATTTCGTACACATTTTCGTCATCCTGATGGTTTAATACCAAAGCCCTCATCATCGGCAAACCCGCTTCATATTGTTGGTGCATGCTCGTGTATAGGTAAGGAAATAAACGGTAACGCAACAAATCATATTTTTTAAAATTACGCAAAGCATCTTCACCATATTTCCAGGGCTCTTTATAACCAGGGTGATCCATCCCGAAAACCAATGCAATCGGACTGAACATCCCAAACTGCACCCAACGGATATACAGCTCGGGATCAGCCTGATGCTCGAAACCGCCCATACAATGCGCCCACGAACCTACGCCTGAAAGACCAACATTTAAACCCGCTTTAATTACCGGAGCGAAATATTGCCATTCGCTAGGCCAATCGCCTGCGAAAATATAAGGATAACGTTGTATGCCTGAATAACCTTCACGGGTTTGGTTCAATCCCCTAAAACCATTAAATCGTTCAAACTCCAAAAACGGCGCTTTAGCATAAGCGATAGGGAAAAGATTATGTAAACGTTCGGCATCTTTTCCGGTTGGCCCTACTTTCTCACTTTCGTTGGCCAGTGATCCAAATGCACTGCCTTCGTCTGTTTTGAGAAATTTTGCCCCCAATTTTGCTACCCGCATTACGCCGTTATCCCACCACCATTGTGTTGCCTTTTCATCGAAAAAGTTTACAAATTCGCCGGGTTTACCATTTTCAGGGTAGGTATAACCTTTTTCCCTCGCCTGATCTAATAGGTTTAATGTTTTAGCATTATCAAACCGCGGACGAAGATGTAAGCCCACCATTTTATAATTCATAGCGTAAATGCTATCGAACATCGATTTTGGATCTTTAAAGGTTTCTCTCCATTCGAAAGAAGTGGCACCTTTACCGCCATTTTCGCCAAACAAGCGCCAGGTAGAATCTAACCAAAGCAGATCAACCGGAATACCCAATGACCTGTATTTTCTTGCCAGCTCAACCACATAATGATCAGACGATTGTGCCTCATGCCCCCATGTACCTCCGCTATACGTACCAGCGTGTAAACCTAAAGCGAACTGTGGCAACATCGGCGATTTGCCGGTAATACTGGTATAGTGATCTAAAATGGCCGGAAAAGTTGGCCCATACATGAAATAATAATCCAATTCTCCATCAGCAGCTTTAAAACTGTACTGATCTTTTTTCGTAGCGCCCATATCCCATTCGGTGGCAAAGGAATTATGGAAGAAGATACCGTAGCCTTTTGTGCTCATAAAAAACGGAACCGGACAATAATTGGCCTCTAATATATTGTAAGCACCAATAGCATGCGGCAAACCTTTACCACGGCCTACATTTAAGGTTAGTTTTTTAAAACGGCGATCCATAAAATCCATGCGTTCGCCAAAACCAAAAAAATGTTCATCGGCCTGCAGTTTTTTGCTTACCCCAACCTGCGTATTTTCTTTACTTACCGCTCCCTTTACTTCGCTACTCAGTAATTTACCTTTGGCATCAAAAACATCAATCCTGAAAGGGGCCTTGTATAATTTAACCACCAATTTTGCTGTGGTAAGCAAGAAATGATCTTTTTTATCCGAAACTTTAACCGCAACATTGGGCCAGTTGTAATTGATTACCATCAGGTTTTCGTTGGCTTCGAATTTACCGCTCCAGCTGCTTCTGATCCTGAATATTTCCGGTGTACAGAATTCGAATTTCACTTCTCCCCTTGTGGTTGAAAATAAAATGGTATTTCCCGTTTTCTTAAAACCATATTTATAATCGCCAATGCTTTGTGCCCTGGCAATAGAAAATATAAAAATTAAGGTTAGCGCAAAAGCTAAAAGTTTCTTCATCATATTTATTGTATTTCCAACTGGTTAATTACTAAGCCCGGATCGAGCATATAAATTTTTACCGTCGATTTACCTGTTTTATTAATCTCGTGTTTGGTTAAACCTGAAGCGTAACCTTGTAATACATTCTGTTTCCAGATGTTATTTTCTGAAGCCGGAGAAATATTAATGACCTGCGGCTGATCGTTATTTACCGATATGGCATAACGCACTTTAATACCATTATTAACCCCTTGGGTAGGCAGGCATTTCACTTCGATCTGGTGCTCACCCTGTGTTTTAAAATCGACATTGTAAATGGCATAGGCAGCATTTTTAATCTCTTTTTCATCAATTGGTTTAAAAGTAAAAGGATAAACCGAAATACCATCGCCACCTAAACCCAATCCTTTTAAAGTTTGTAATGTTACTCCTTTTGGAACAGATTTCTCGGTATATTTAGCGGCCTGAAGAATAATTTTATTTTCAGTTTTCGCTACTGCACCTGATGGTTTCGCAGCAATAGAATCGGCCACTTTTGGCATTTTAAAAACCGCTAAATCGCGAGGTTTCCAGCTCATCATGCCGTTCCACTTGCCACCTGCAATTTCTTCATTGTATTTTTTGGTGATCAACTGGATCTGTTCAAAAGCAGCTTTCGATTTTTTCGAATAAGTCAAAGCGGACTGATCTCCGTTTGCCGCTAAGGCCAAACTTTTTTTAGCGTATAAAATCTTTTGGTTCATCAGCAGGGCACCTTCAACAGGATACAAAATCAATTCAAAATAAGCATCTTTTAACCGTGCAGGGATCTGGTCATTTAAACTTTTAGCCTGATTGTAAATCTTTTCATAAGCGGCCAATCTTTCTTCGGCCTGCTCATCAGTGAAAGTAACACTGGCCATATGCTCTGGTTTAGCAGCATGTGCCAAACGGTAATAAACGGCTTTTATCTCGGCAATGGGTTTTGCAAACTCAGCGCCAAAGGTTTCAGCAGCCCAGCTTTCGGCATATCGATCTGCATTTTCGAGTTTCCATTGCTTTACATTCCAAGCCAGGTCCATCGCAAACTGTGTTTCCATCTCAGCAGGTTTAATATCGCCCACATTTATGACCCAAAGTCGATCGGCTTTGTACTGGTAGGCTTTGGTTAACTCATAAGAAATTAAAGATGGAGAAATAGAAGAAAGCCACAGGTAGTCTTGCGGGGCACCCCAGTACGAAATATGGTAATACACCCCACTTCCGCCCGATCGTTTTTGTTCTTCAGGGTTCGAAAGCTGGCGGATATAACCATGATTATCATCCGCCCAGACAATGGTTACATCATCAGGAAGTTCCAATCCTGCCTGATATAAAGATAAAACCTCTTTATAAGGGCAAAAAATCTGTGGGATAGTGCTTACAGGTTTAGTAATATTCTTGCTTAAAATTGTTCTTTGATCAGTTATGATTTCACCCAGCAACTTTACTTTTGCATTTTTATCTTTCGGTCCGGGCATACTGCCGTCGTGAATACCACGCATCCCAACGGTATAAACCGATTCGTAATTTTTAGCTTGTTTTACACGGTCGGTCCAGTAATTGGCCATTTCATTTTTATTCAGATCGTAACGCCATTCGCCAGGTTTTTTACCGTATTCGTGCTCAAAATTCTCTGCCCATTCGAAAACATTATTCCGCAACATCGGTTCGCAGTGACTGGAACCTAAAACAATGGCATATTTATCGGCCATGACCGGATTGTTGGCATAATAATAAAACGCTTTGGTTGAAGGATGCATACCTGGCCAGATGTAATTGGCTTTTAACCGCAGCAACAATTCGAATATTTTGGTATAGGTTTTCGGACCAATATCTTTCACATCGGTATCCATCATTTTAGCAGCCCAGGGTTGGATGCCCCAATCTTCATCATTGATAAAAACACCGCGGTATTTAACCGATGGAGATTCCACCAAAGGCTGACCAGCTTTAATGTATAACGATTTTTTTGTTGCAGGTTTCACATCAGCCCACCAACAAAGCGGAGATACCCCAAGCATCCTTGACAATTGAAATACACCATAGGCTGTTCCTCTCCTGTCACTTCCGGCTATCACCAATGCTCTTTTTACGCCTTTTACAGGATTTTCGATTACTGAAACAGAAAAAGTTTCCCATTTACCGGATAAAGTAGTACGGTCGATTTTCCCGGCTTTAGCCAGTTGATCGATATAAAATGATTGACCTATTGTACCGATAATGATCGGATAGGCACTTAAAGTTGTATTATTTTTAAAAACCGGCGAAGTAAGGCCAGTTAATAATTGAATGTCATCTTTAAAAGCAGTGGCCGCAATTCCTACCACTTCGGCATCCTTTGCATCGATATAAATGGATGATGCTTTTCCTCCGTCAACAATCGGGAACGATGAAACACTGCTAATTTCAGAAACAGCAATGCCTGCCCTTTGTGCCATACTTTGTTTAGGCAGCAAGAACAACCACATTAATACCGATAAAGCAGCCAGCTTTCTGACATTCATTTTTATTACTTTTTAAGTTTATAAACTTCAGTTCCGGCCAATAAAAAACAGCCCAAACCATAATCTTCAAAATCAGGTACACTGGTATAGGTTACCGGTTGCCCATCTTTTGGCTCTTTACCTGTTCCCTGCATAAAACCGATGGATCCGTTTTTCTGAACGGCATCTTTGGTCATGGCATTCCAGGCTTTGGTAATGATAGGCAAATAAGTTGCCTTATCTAAAATACCCTGGTTTACCCCCCAGGCCATACCATATACAAACAAGGCAGTACCCGAAGTTTCTTTACCACCAAAATGCGTGGCATCGTGTAAACTTACATTCCAAAAACCATCAGTACGCTGGATCGGCACCAAAGCTTTGATCATTTCATGATAGGTTTTTAAATATTCGTTGCGATGTGGCTCATTTTCGGGGATAATTTCTAACACACGTACCAGTGCAGCCACAACCCATCCATTCCCTCTGGCCCAATAACAATCCTCGCCGTTAGGTTCTTTGTAAGGCGGCACAAAATCCTTATCGCGCCACCAAAGACCATCTTTGGCATTGTACAAACCACCACCTTCAGTATTTTTGGAGTGCAGGTACATTTTGTACATGTAATTGTAATAGGTTGTATCCTTATATAATTTGCCCAATTTGGCGAAAACAGGCATCCCCATTTGTATCGCATCGATCCAGGTCCAATCGTTTACCTTACCCGATTTAATCACCAGATCGATCGAGGCTTTAATATCTTTAATGCGTTCGGGCTGTTGATCAATCCGGTAAAGATCGATATAGGTTTGTCCACAGGCCTGATCATCAGCATTTTTGGTGCTAATACCATTTCTTAAACCCCAGTTATGTTTTTGCCCCCATTGAACGGCATAATCGTAATATGCTTTTTCAGGATGGATTTGATAAAGATTCATTAATCCTTCGTAATAAACGGCCCTTGTCCAGATGTTGCTTGGCCTTTCCCGGTTGGTTATGATCGATTTCCCGGCATCAGGCCACTTATTCATGAAATAAGCATTTGTAGATTTTAATACTTTTAGAACTTCCCTTTTATTTGGGATTTTCTGTGCCAAAAGTAACTGGACAGATATGCTGAATAGTATAGCGGAGCTGAATATAAATTTCTTCATGGTGGTTTCGCTTATCTTAATTGGTTTTCGGTTTTGGTTTTAATTCGTCCGGACTATCTTTTGTAAAGGTATCGAACTGGATTTTCGACGGACTTTCGAAGATATCTTTTACGGTATTAAAAGCCACTTCGTATTTTGGATTAAACTGATCAGATATCATGTATTGCTGTAAACTGAAATAAAGTTGCTGAGCCGCCGGGCTATCTTTTAAATCAGGTGAAAGATTGGCACTCGAAACTACTAATTTCCCCTTGCCCACTTTTGCCTCAAAAACCAGCGCCAAACGGCGGTTCAAAAACCAGGTATCAATCGGTTGAATAATTGGTTTAAATCCAGATGGAAAATCTTCGAGGTTCATCACCTGCGATTTGTTCACAATCTCCCACCATTGCATATCGCTGTGGAAATCGGTCGGGAAATTTTTAAAAGCAGCGTGTTTTGGGTCGCATAAAATACCCAGTGTATGTGGCGGACGCATTTTGAACCAAGAGGTATTCCAAAACACCGGTAAAAAAGTCTGCACCACTTCTTTTCCTTTTACCACTTTGCCTGCTGCATTGAGGAAAACATTGCCCCCTCCGGCCAAAACCGACTGGGCTTTGTCATCTAAACTGGTGCAATAGTACACATCGGTTTTAACTGCAGGCAATTGTGCAGGATAAACCCAGAAACTCCAGTCGTTGGCAAATTCAGTTCCATCAATGGTAACTTCTAATTTCAGTTTGGTTGCTTTTGTAATGCTATTTAGGGGAAATTTAATCTCTCCAATCGTTATACAATTGGTTATGGCTAAGGTTTTAGGATCGAAACTACCTTTCGCCACATTTGTGCCGCTTTCATCTTTGAGCGTCCAGGAGAGTTTTGCATTTTCAATCGGTGCTTTCCCAAAATGAGCCACTTCTACCGCAGCTGCTAAAATTTCATTATTGGTAAAAACAAACTTCGAAACTTTTAATAAGGGTACCGTGCTGTTAGAAAAACGTTTGAATGCTTTGGCATTGATATAACCTTTTTCATCCCAGAAGGCATCCAATACACCAACAAGCGCTGTTCCCTGCCCGGGATAATCATTTAAGGATAAAAGCTGGTAACCATTATAATTTGGTGTCCGTAATGCCTTCTCAATTTCGTTTTTATAACAAAGGGCTTGTAATTTGCCCGAAGCCATTAACAAGTTATGCCCCTGATCAGCCATATCGTGATCTTTAAGATCTTCCTGAAACATTTCGAAGTTCTTTGCGCGATAAACACCGGTGTATTTTTTGATTTCATCGAAATTAGGAAAGGCACAATACTGTCCCATTTCGTGTGCCACAAAAGGTACCGTAAACTGTTCGATCTGCTTGGCATAAGTGGAAATGCTTTCTGGTTTTCTGCCCCAATCTAAACCCCTGGCACCTGCACGTACCATAAATTCGTTGTTTGGAATAACCGGCCAGCTTCCACCAACCGATGCGCCGGTGTACAGTCGTCTCGAATCTTTGGCTTTCCAGTAATTATTAAATTTGGTCAGGTATTCAACCTGCCTGCCACGTGGTTCATTTCCATAGGCCATCATACAAAAAGATGCATAATTGCCATAGCTTTTAGCCATGCGGTTGGTTTCATCATAAATAAACTGATCGATCGGTTTTCCATCTCCGATTGATGAACCATGATTGGCCCAGCTCGGTCCTTCTGGCTGCAGGTAAAAACCAATCTGATCTGCGGCAATAAAGGCAGCTTCAGGAGGACAAAATGAATGAAAACGCATGTGATTTAAGCCATGGGCCTTCGAAATTTTAAAAATACGTAGCCATGCCGCAACATCCATTGATGGGTAACCGGTTAGCGGAAATTCGCAATTATTAACCGTACCGCGTAAAAAAACCGGACGGCCATTGATTTCAAAAGTTCTGCCTACCGCTTTAAATTCGCGCATGCCGAACTGTATTTTTTTCTCATCTTTTTTACCGTCTTTCGAATTCAGTGTGGCGGTTAAACGGTACAAAGCCGGATCGAACTCATCCCAGGTGGCTATTTTATTGCCCATTGGCAAATTGATTTCCAGGCTGCCCTCACCATTTCTGATCTGATAAACAGCTGTTACTGGTTTGACCTGCAGGATATTTTTGGTATTGAAACTGCTGGCAGAAAGCGTAATTTTTCCTGTAGAAGATTGATTGGCATTAGCTTTCAACTGGATTTTAACTCTGGCAGACTTATTTTTCAGATCAGGGTAAACCTGGATATCATCAAAATAAACAGGCGAACCGGCCAGCAGTTCCATTTTGCCAACTACCCCGTTCCAGTTGCCCTGGGTATGATCGGTTAAACTATGCGAATCCTGCCCTACATTGATTGCCTTGATGCGGTTATCAATCAGTAAAGTGATGGTATGTTTTCCGGCTTTCAAATTTGGCGGGAGTTCAAAATTCTGAGCGACTACAAAGGTAAATTGCGTACCGATTTCGATATCGTCTATCCAAACCCTTGTTTCGGAATGTGGGTATTCTAAAGATAATACCAGCCGCTTACCCTTCCAATTGGTTGGGATTTCGATAGCTTTCTGATACCAGGCAGCACCGGTATAATGTTTGGCAGGGGTTAACCAGAAAGGTATTTTTAAGTTACCGGGTTTACGGTATTTTTCTAAACGAGGGTGGAAAAAATAAGAACTATCATAAATGCTTCCGGTCCACTTTGTTTTTAAAGTAATATCATCGCCTTTTAAATTTTCGGCCATCGAACCTGGTAGATTAACGGATTCAGGAAGAACGGATGAATACCATTTTCCTTTTATGCCTTCATCTTTAGCATCTATTTTGAAACGCCATTTGCCTGCCAGTGAAATACTTTGGGCATGTGTTTTCGGAATGCTTAAAAATATTAAAGCAATGCTTATCAGCACTATGAAAACCCGGTTTATCTGTATCTGCATAAAATTGAGCGGCTTATCACCGCTGGTATTTGGTTAGGCTGTTAAAATAAAACAATATCGGCAGGAAAGCATCCTGTAGTATCCTGCCCGATGACTTATTTCAGGTAACTATTCAGTTTATTGGTTTTTAATTTCTTTAGACCTTCTACCACAGTTGTTGCATTTAACTTTGCACCGGCTTCGTTGGTATGGGTGTGGTCTTTCTCGGTAAAAAATGCCTTTACCTCAGCCGCACTTAAAGCGGCATATTGATCTTTAAGGAGCTGATTTAATGGAATAAAATCGACTTTTTCGGCTTTTGCCACCGCTTCGGCCCAACCTGCATAACTATCGTTGGCTAAAACCACCGCGTTATCTTTAACGGGATTGCGTGGAATTGGTGAGCAAACAATCGGTATTGCGCCTTTAGCTTTAATATCGCTGATGAATTTGCGTAAGTACCAGCCGTAAGTATATACCACTTCCTGCTTTTTCTTAATCGGGTTGTAAATTTCTTTACTTTCCGTTCCGATGCCTTTTATGGTGCCACGGGCACGGGCGGTATCATCCAGCGGGCTGCTATCATTATGGCCAAACTGCATCATCACAAAATCTCCTTTTTTTACTTTTGCCAAAACTGCATCCCACAAACCGTTGGTTTGAAAAGTACGACTGCTGGTGCCTCCAAGTGCATCATTTTCGACATTGATTTTTTCGGTATTAAATAGATTACCGATAAAACTTCCCCAGCCCCATAATGAACCATCGCCTTTGCCTTTTCCATTTTTAACCGTCGAATCGCCAATGAGAAATAAAGTGGGTTTCGCCTGCTGTTTCAAGATGATGCAGGAAGAAAAGATAATAAAAGCGGTTAAGAGAATGAGATGCAGGTATGATTTAGTTGGTTTCATGGTTATTACCTTGGGATGATTACACAGATTATTAGATTACTTAGATTAATTTTCGGATGATTGGCTATGCTCCTTAGTCTTAGGACATCGGACTTTCGTATCTCCGTCTTCTAGTCTCTCAGATACTTTTTCAAATTACAATCTTTCAATTCTTTAATCCCTTCTACAACAGATTCCGCGTTAACTTTTGCACCTTCCAAATTGGTATGGGTATGGTCGCCAGGGAAATAGCGTTTTACTTTATCCGGACCGAGTGCATCATATTTATCGGCCGTAATTTTATTCAGGTCGACGAAATAAGCGTTTTCTTCTTTCGCAACCTCAGCAGCCCATTTTCCGAAATCATTATTGGCCCGAAGTACTTTACCATCTTTAAAAATGTTCCTGGGGATCATCGACAGTACAATCGGTGTAGCGCCTTTGGCTTTGGTTTCGCGTACAAATTTGCGGATATACCAGCCATAGGTATGTATCGTTTCTACATTTCCATCAGGCCAGGTTAGTACTTTGGTTTCTTCACCGGTGCCTCTTAACACACCTCTTCTACCGGCTTTGGTGGTATCAGGTGCACTTCCGTCATTGTGCCCGAACTGCATCGTAACGAAATCGCCGGGTTTTAATGTTTCCAGGACCTTATCCCACCGGCCTTCTGATAAAAAAGTGCGTGTACTTCTCCCCGCCATGGCATTATTTTCTACATGGATTTTTGTGGTATCAAACAGGGACGCAATTGGTGTTCCCCAGCCCCAGGTTTCTTTGTTCGAATTGCGAACGGTAGAATCGCCAATGGTATGAAGAGCGGGTTTATCGCCTTTTATAAATGCCGAAGCCAAAAAGATGATGGCTACTGCGGTAAGTAGTTTTATGGGTGTAAACTTCATTGTATTATTATTTATTCACTTCTAATTTTATTGATGCACCTTCCAATCCATCTGCAGTGGCCTTAACCTCAACATTTCCAGTTGCATTACCTTTTATATTAGCCATGCAAACACCCTGATAGGCATGCCGTTGCGTGTCTCTGTACATTTCGTGACTGGCTATATTTCCATTATCAACAGCATCAATAACTCCACTGCCTGAAATGGTAAATTTGATCAGTTGGTCAGCATTTGGACAGAGATTTCCGTTTACATCATAAATTTTTGCGGTTACAAAAGCCACATCCTCCCAACTATTCTTGATTTTGTTTTTATCAACCGATAATACAATTTTAGCGGGAGGTCCGGCAGTTTTAAGTTCTTCTGATGAAACCACTTTGCCTTTATTTTTACCAACTGCTTTAATACTGCCTTTTTCGAAAGTGACATCCCATAAACGGGGTGAATCATCGGCTGGTTTAGGTTTGCTGCCCAGCGATTTACCATTTAAAAAGAGTTCTACCTCTTCGCAATTGCTGTAAACGGCAACTTTTGCATCATCGTAAGTATCAAAATCGGTGGGTGTCCAGTTATTGATCCAGGCACCAGCACCGGCATTATCTTCTTTACGGACAATATGTACCACAGGTTTATCCGACCACCAGCTCTGGCGTTGTAAACTTTGCTGTTTCCAGCTTCCAATCCTGTCGAACAAGCCTTGCCCGTTGGTAATTTGCGGCCAATCTGCTTCTCCAAGATAGTCAAAACCTGTCCACAGGAACTGACCTGCCATAAAAGGATTATCGCGAAGTGCCAGATATTGCTGAATGACATGCGTATTCTCTGTGCCGGTTACTTTTAAATTTGGTTTCTGATTGTGCAGGGCTACCAATTCATTCTCTCGGTAATTCTGCCCGACAACATCCATGGTTTCGGCTAATCCATTGGTGTAAACTTTCGAATTGGCCGGACGGAAAAGCGCCATGGTTACCGGGCGGCCTGGGTCGAGCTGATGAATGAGGTCTTGCTGATCCTTATATTTTTTAAATCCTTCAGGACTGTTTAAATCATCATAGATTTCGTTTCCAACACTATAAATTATGATGGACGGATGATTACGGTCGCGCATTACCATATCACGCGTATCGCGTTCCCACCATTCGGTAAAAAATCTGTTGTATCCTTTTTCACCATTGTTTTTAGCTGAATTCCAGGTATCAAAGGTTTCATCCATTACTAAGAAGCCCATCCGGTCGCACAGATCCAAAAACTCTGGTGCAACCGGATTATGCGCTGTTCTGATGGCGTTTACCCCTACCTCTTTTAAACGTCCTAACCGAAACTTCCATACGCTTAAAGGCACGGCTGCGCCAACAGCACCGCCATCATGGTGCAAACATGCCCCTTTCAACTTAAAGTTTTTGCCATTTAACCAGAAACCGGTTGCAGCATCAAATTTGAAAGCCCTGATCCCAAAAGTATTCAGCTGATCGTCAATTACCTTCCCGTTCAGTGTTATTTTTGTTAAGGTTTGGTATAAATCCGGACTTTCCAGATTCCAAAGTTTTGGGTTTGTTACCAAGAGCTCCTGATCTACACTACCATTTTTTCCACCTGCGATGGTTTGTTTACTTTGCACAGTTTTAACAATTTTTCCGGCAGGATCTAAAACTGATGTTTCTATGGTAACCTGTGCACTTTGACCAGATTCATTCAATACTTCCGTTTTCACCTTTACTGCAGCTTTTTGAGCAGTAGCATCAGGAGTAGTGATGTACACACCCCAAGCGGCAATATGAACTGCATCAGTGGCAACAAGGCGCACATGCCTGTAAATTCCGGCACCGGTATAATAACGCGAAGCAGGTTGTATGGTATTATCGGCTTTTACTGCAATTGTATTGATTTTGCCTTTCCCAAAATTTAAATATTTACTTAAATCGTAGCTGAAGCTGATGTAACCATAAGGGCGTTTACCTAAATAAAATCCATTAATCCAAACCTCACTGTTGGCCATTATGCCATCAAATTCTATCGTTACTTTCTTTTTGGAAAAGCTTTCGTCAAGATTGAAAGTTTTACGGTACCAGCCGATGCCCGAAGGTAAATAACCGCCTCCGCGGGCAGTTAAATTTGTTTTATCATATGCCCCTTCAATGCTCCAATCGTGCGGAACATTCAATTTCCGCCATTTGGTTTGGTCGAAACCGGTTTTTTCTGCACCCTGTACATCACCAGGATTAAAGGCCCAGTCTTCATCAAAAGGAGTAATTACCCTCACCTGCTCTTTTAGAGTCTGTGCAAACACCACGGGGCAACAAAATACAAAAATGAAAGAGAGGATATATAATCTGTTGTATTTCATAATATCTACCGGATTCGTTTATTTCTTAGGTTCTACCAATGTTATGTGCGGTTTTGGTGCCTTTTTCATGCCGAAACCAAAATAAAAACCAGTATGTGGCGGCTGATTATAACCATCATTTTGCCAGGCAATGCTTAAACGGTATTGAGGATCGTGCATTAAGGTATAATTGCGGTGCTCAGTTGGTATGGTTGTGGTATAAATCCTTAAACTTTGATTATCATAAGATCTTAAGATCAGTTCTTCGCGCCAATCGCCAAAAATATCAGCACTTAAAACAGGGGTTGATTTGGTTCCGTTATTCGATACCGATCCTTCAGCTGTAAAAAGCCGCCCTCCATTATACTTATCAATGTGGTTTCCATCTAAAAGTTCCCTTGATAAATCACCGTCCCAATAAATCAAAAAATTAGTTGATCGTGGCTGATTTCCTATCCGGTTACCTTTGATATCGTATAATCCGTTCGAACCTGACCACCACATCTGTGCACCGAAACGGGTATTATCAATATTATCGGCCACTCCCCTGCCCACATCCTCATCCTGCGAGCCTTTCCATAATATTTCGCCGGTTTTTGCATCATAAACCGCAACACCAGGGCCTTTTGTACCTTCTTCTATTTCGTGCACCCCAAAAACTTCTATTCCCGGACGATCAGGATCAAGATCCGAAACATGAATGGCATCGCCGTGTCTTAAGCCTGTGGTGTACAATCCCTTTCCGTTATCATCCACGCACATTGAACCATAAATAATTTCATCCTTTCCGTCGCCATCAACATCGGCCACCGTGAGGTTATGATTTCCCTGCCCTGAAAATGGATTTTTCGCATCTTTGGTATCAAACACCCATCTGGACATTAATTTACCATTACGCCAGTCCCACGCAGCCAAAACCGTTCTGCCGTAGTAGCCCCTGCACATCACCACACTTGGATGAATGCCGTCTAAATAGGCCACGCAGGCATTAAATCGATCTACACGGTTGCCTGTATTGTCATTTTTTCCATTTCCGCCTCTGCCACCCCATCCACCAATATCGCCACGTGCAGGAATATAATCTGTAGTAGCCAAGACTTCGCCTGTTTTACCGCTGAATACGGTTAAAAATTCAGGGCCATTTAATATTTTACCATTCTGGTTTCGCCAATCTTTAGTCGAATCGCCAATTACCTTTCCTTTGCCATCTATCGTTCCATCGGCAGTTTTGCACACCATTTCGGCTATGCCATCACCATCCAGATCGTAAACCATAAATTGCGTGTAATGTGCCCCTTCCCGTATGTTCTTGCCCAGGTTAATTTCCCACAAAAAAGTTCCATCCAGTTTATAAGCCTGAAAAATTGGCGGATCGGTAATCCCGTTAGATGAATTATCTCTACCACGCCCTGTTTGGTGCAATATAATTTCATATTCACCATCTCCGTCTAAATCGCCAACAGAAGCATCATTAGGCGAGTAACCTGCAGGTGTTTTTAAAGGAATGGTTAAATATTGCTGAACCGGCTGCTTAGCTACAAGGGTAAACGGTTTGCTGGCCTCAAGTTCATGATTTTTAAAAACGGGTTTAACGAAATAACTATTTGCGAGATCAAAATTAACCCCCGCATCTACAAAATTTGTACTCTTTACAACGGGATCCTGGTTGAGTTTTACAGCTTTGCCATTCCCGGTTTTACGGTATAAATTAAAAGCAATATCATCCGGGTCGGTACCCAACATGCGCCAGCCTATATAGACTGAATCGCTATTTTGTCGTACCGCAATCAGGCCGCGGCCAAGCTTTTCCATTTGCCTTTGGGCAAAAAGCTGAGCCGAAAAAAATATGCTGAAAATTAGGCATGAAATCGTTATGGTTCTGATCTTCATTACTTAATTATCCTGATTGTTGAAGAATGGATTATTCATGGTTATTGAACTTTATATGTTGCTTTAGCTGATACTGCAATGCCTTTATCGGTAATTCCTTCGGCTTTAATGAAAATACCGGCTTTATTATCACCATTGAAATACATGATGGTAGCTTCTCCTTTTTCGTTGGTTTTAACAGATGGCGACCAGAAAATAGTTGTGCGTAAATCTTTATTTTGGCTTGCCGGACCAGCGTAATCAGGTGAATAAAAGGTCCTGGCCGTATAGTAACCGTTTAAATTAATATTGAGTAAATCTAAATTAGATCCGCGCAAGGCTTCGTCCTTTAAATTAAGGCTGATGACATAAACATCTTTAGCTTCATTATTAACCAAATGCCGCACCGTAACCTGATTGATCTGATCCATGGTCAGGCTATAATAATCCAGGCGCTCGAAAAGATCTTCCCGGTTATTGATTAAAATACGCGGCCGCACTTTTTTTCCATTTGACAGAAAGGTAACCCCTTCTCCTCCTGTGCTATCCGAATCATCAATCGTTTGCGCCCCATTGGCTTTTGTTAATAAAAAATGTTCCAACCCTTTGTAAGAATAATCGGCGGCAGTGATGTTAAACACCTGATCAGGGTAGCCAAAGGTTGATAAGCTCTCGTTAAACAACATTAGCCTTTTACCCGCATTCGCCTTAATTTCAATATCGTTTAAAGAGATTGAATCGCCAAATTTATACTTACGGTTGTAATCCATGCGTTTCCCAATTTCCGCATTCAGTGTATTCGGAATCCCAGCATCAATTACCTTTAACGGTAGCAGATTTAAGGGTTTGATCAGCGTATCAATCTGTAACCAACCACCTTTTTTCCCTTTATCATCTTTTGATGAAATTTTTATTGCCTGATTGCCGTTCCAGTTTAATCCATCCAGGAAATAATGCCCATCCTGATCAGTTTTCGTGGTGTACAGTTTATCCCCTTTAAAATTGCTTCCAAATAAAGTAATATTCATATCCGGAAGTGGTTTATTGGCCAATTTTTCACGTACCAGGCCTTTAATCGTAATACCTGGCTCGGGCAGGTAACTGATTTTTATTGCGGAATCGGCCAGTTTTCTCCAGATATAATCTCTCCAGCCCTGGGTAAGCAACAATAGGTCGAGTTGTTTTAAACGTGCTGGATTTTTAACATCGAAATACTGCGCTGCATTTTTAATTTCTCCTTTAACTTCCGATTGCAGCATTAAATAAGAAACGATGTCATTTCCATCATCCGGAACCAGCCCGTCAACCGCAGCAAGTGAAAATGAAGTTTTAGCAGGCTGGCCAAGAAAATCTGTTGCTTTTAGCTGAAGAACCACTTTTTCACGCGGTTTATAGCTGTTCTTGCCTGGTATAATGGATAGTTTGACTTTATTTTCGTTTTGTATGTAAACCAATCGCTCACAATTGGGCCTGTTTGCATCATCCAGTAAGGTAATGATCGAAATACCATTGGGAAAACCTTTTGTTGAGACAGATACCGAAGAAGTAGCTTTACTCAGTTTAACCGATCCCGAATAAATTAAATCACCTGCATGTTTAATTACCAGCGAAACGGATTTGTCTTTCAATTCGTTAAACATGGGTTCGTTGGCGCTGATGGTTGCCTTAATATTTAAAGAATCGGTGGTAACATGTAATGAAAGTCCTTTCTTAAGAATTGCGGGCATTTCAGAAGCAAATTTTTCTTTGCCATAAAATCCTTCAACCCTGTACTTTTCGCTGGCTTTTGGCGCAAAGGCAAAAATGCCCATACCCGCTTCGGTGCTTTGAAAAGTGGTTACGGTATCTCCTTTCGATGAAATAATGCTGCCTGAGGCTTTTATACCGTTTCCTTCATTATCATTGGTTTTAAAAGCAACAATACCGGTTAATCCTTCAACCAGTGCCCCCCCTTCCGGGAAAAAGGCAATAGATTTTTTCAGGTTAGCGGCATCTGTTTGACTGCCTGGATTTCGGGTAAAATAAGAAGCATTTTCGATAATGTTATTGCTGATGTGGATCCGTTTCTGAAACACAAAATCATCGCCAAAATTCCGCATCCAATTGGTGTATGCCCTTATGGCATACCAGCCTGAAGGGATAGAATCTTTCAGTTTAAAATCCCCCCTGCCAAGCCCGCCATCTATCCGGATCATTTTCCTGTCCAGAATTTCAGATTTGGGCGAAAGCAGCTCCACATATAAACTATTACTCGTAGCAGTCAGGCTGCTGCTTTTTCCGTTTACCAGATAGGCACTAAACCAAATATCTTCGCCGGTACTATAATAACTCCGGTCTAACTGTAAGTATGATTTCTCAAAAAAGAGTTTAACCGATTTTTGATCAGAAGCAACAGGTGCAGTTTTTTGTTGCGCCAAACAACAAATTGCTGATCCACTTAAAAGGCAAAACAACGTATATTTTTTGAGGTTCATATTCCTTTGTTAATCATGTGAAACAGATATCCGCGCCACATATACTGACCCACAAAAAATATCATCAATAACAGAATATTGAAAAAAAAGAGGCTCATCATGCGTATTTGGTTAGCGAATCTTAACTTAAGCCGGGTGGCTTCCATTAATTGATTCATGTCGAATGTAAATAGTATATTTTTAACCTGCATCCTGTAGTATCCTGCTTTTTTAGGATGACAATATATTATAAGAAAGATTTTAAGGTTTTCCTCAGAATAAATTTTAAACATCAAGTAAAAAGTTACTTTACTAAACCCTTTTAGTAACTTAACTATAATTTGGGAAGATTAAAAGCCATCTGTTAATGCTAAGATTGTAGAATGACTCCTAAAATGAATTATGAATAAAATAAATGTTTAAATAACGTTTATTATTTTAAATATTTTACTTTTATCACGAGATAATCAACTACTATTTTTCAAAAATAAATGCAAAACCGGCAACGGAACGGTGCATTTAAACAAAAATAAAATAAATGAAAAAACTGTTATACCTGGCCATCTTACTGTTATCAGCGTTTTATAATGCACATGCACAGTCTGAAAAAGAAATTTATCTTTTTGCTTATTTTAAAGGCAATGGCGAAGATGGCCTCCACCTGGCTTACAGTACCGATGCTTATAAATGGACCGCGCTTAAAAACGATCAATCATTCCTGACACCTATGGTAAGTAAAGATAAGTTGATGCGGGATCCGTGTATTATCCGTGGAGCTGATGGTTTATTTCACATGGTGTGGACGGTGAGCTGGAAAGATAGAGGAATCGGCTATGCCAGTTCGAAGGATTTAATCCACTGGAGTGAGCAACAATTTTTACCCGTGATGATAAAAGAAGGTGGTGCAAGAAACACCTGGGCGCCAGAAATTACTTATGATAACCGCACTAAAACCTACATGATTTACTGGGCCACAACGATAAAAGATAAATTTAACGAAACGGCTTCAACTGAAGAAAGTGGTTACAACCACAGAATATATTATGTTACCACTAAAGATTTTAAAACTTATTCGGAAACGAAACTGCTTTACGATCCGGGGTTTAATGTAATTGATGCGACCATTATAAAAGAAGGCTCAGGCTTTGTAATGTTCTTAAAAGATGAAACCCGGGAACCCGCTCAAAAAAACATCAAGATGGCCTACGCCGGTCAATTGATTGGTCCGTACAGCAAGGCTGGAAGTGCAATAACCGGAAATTACTGGGCCGAAGGCCCTACTACCCTAAAAAAAGATCATACCTGGATGGTCTTTTTTGATAAGTACCGCGATCATCAATATGGTGCTATTCAGTCTGTCGATTTAAAAAACTGGACAGATGTTTCAGAAAAAATCAGCTTACCAAAGGGCTTACGACACGGAACCATAGTAACCATCAAAGCAAAAGAACTTAAAGAACTGTTAAATCAATAAGTGTAAACAATACCGGTTTTAATGCTTTCGTTTTTGCTATAAAACTTAATTACCATCTGGTTTGAGTACACTACTTTTCGGACTTTCCGGCCAATGCCAATTTGCCGGGTTATCTGGTTTAGCAGGATCAAATTCCGGCAGATCATCAATCAGATATTTGGCAATACCTAATTTCTGTTCTTTAATGCCCAGAATGATACATTGTGCAATTTCATAAGCTCCGTAAGGATTAAAGTGTGTATTATCAGCCAATGCTTTATCCTGCCCGGGATAACTGTTGGCCGGATAATGAACAAATGCCTTTGTTGATGGCCCCTCGCCTAAAGCATTAAACAGCGTCGTTGTCATGGTGTTCAGATCAATTAAAGCTACTTTTTCTTCAGCTGCCACTTTACGTGCAGCATCGGGAAAATCGCCCAGAGAGTTTACAATTTTTCCTTCCGGTCCGAAAGATCTCCTGCTGGTTGAAGTAACAACAACCGGAATTCCACCCTTTTTCTTTACTTCCGAAATAAAAGTTTTCAATCTTTCGGTATATGACTTATAGGCACCATCATTCGGCCCTTTATCTTTTTGATCGTTATGCCCGAATTCGATAAACAGGTAATCGCCGGGTTTCATCACACTTAAAATCTTTGCTAAACGTTTGCTTCCTAAAAATGAACCTAATGTTAAACCAGATTCGGCATGATTGGAAATGGAAACACCTGGTTTAAAAAAACGCGGAATCATTTGCCCCCAGGATGCCCAGGGTTCGTCATCCTGATTAACTACTGTAGAGTTTCCTGCCAAGAAAACAGTAACCTGATCATCAACTTTCGTAATTTCGAGTGCCTGCAATGCAGTCTGGTGATCAAATTCTAAAGTCAGCTTATCATCCCAATCGAGTTTAGTGAGCTCGCGTGGCTTTAATGCAACAAGCTGTCCACCTGCAATGTGTTTATTTTTAACATTTACGATAAAAGTTTTGGTAACCGATTGTCCAGAAGCAGTTTTCACATCTTCGAGCATCAGTCTCCTCGATTCTGCTTTTATTGTACTTAATGCCGGTGCTTTCGGATCGCCGAGTGTAACTGTGATTTTGTAATTGCCTTCGGGAACGGCTACCGAAAAATAAAACGGCCGATCACTTTTAACCAGATCTGAAGTTAAAAAATTCTTACCTCCATAATCGAGGCCTTCAACTTTTAAACCGAAATCAAAACCATAACCTTTTTCCTGGCTGTAAACATCAGCTGGTAAAACTGCGGTATAACCTTTAGCGACTTTTCCTGTGCCGAAATCAAATTTGTAATTGGTTTTTTCCTGTGCCTGCAACTGGCTGGCCGTTAAGCAAAGAGAAAAAAACAGGTTAGTACACTTTAGTGCGCTCATATAGATCAGGTTTAGTCTGCGTATCCTAAGGATTCAGCTCCTTAAATACACATGCTCATAAAATTCGAAATCTGGTTAAATTAAATGTCGTAAAGACGATTATAAAACGAATATATAAAATAATTTTTAATGGGTGTAGATGGTTTAAGAAGTAGCAGTCAACGCATTCCGCTCTGAAGTGTATTTGTAGGTTTGATTCCGGTAAGGATTTTTATTTCGTACACGCAGTTATCCTTCAACCAGGTATTTCTTTTCTATTTTTTGTTTTAGCGAAAAGATATGGCAGGACCGGGCAGCTGATAGGTGAAGTAATTATATATTACTAAAAATCAATGCATTAAATTAAGCGATTGAAATAGTTATAGGGATTACTTGCATGTGCAGCAATTAAAACATATTGATAATCAGCTTATTATTAAAATAACATCCAAATAAGCAGCAATAAAAATTACACCTACTGAAAATCAATACCTTATCTGTCTGGAAATAGAGACAAAAAACATTTCAAAATCAGCATATTTCATTGAAATTAAAAAGTTTAATTACTGCAATAAACGAGTTATAGAACAAAAAAATGTTGCATGTTTTCATTTTTCCGTGCGACAAAATAAAATTTATTTATAAATCTTTCCGAACTTGTTTGCTACAATTATCAAAAAGCCGGAGTTAATGATTGAACTAAAAGATTTTTAAACGATTTTTTCGAACCAAATTGCTGGCCATGCATACATAAACACTACCATTGGCAAGATATACTTATAAGTGAACTGTACAACAAAATCATTGTTTGATAGGACTACCTGAATCAGTAGAAAAAGCGAGTGCGCCTTCATATTTAAATGTTGCGAAAGCGTTGCCCCCCGGGATACGTATAAAGCCCGTAAAGCTTGAAGGATAATCTCCAAGGGATTCCCATACTGCCTTTGCCGCCTTGGCGAATTTCAACAAATCTGTCCCCTCTTTTACAATGAAGGTCATGCTGTGATCCCCTTTAAGATGACTTCGGTGTGAATCCAGAAACTGTGCACGGTAATAATCATTTTCTTTCTTTATTGTATTTACGCTGCTATCCATAATCTCAGTTATTTCTTATTTGACGGAATCTGTCTATTTGAAACATCGTTTACCGGATAAAGTTTTGTCTGAAATATCAAAACCACCGATCTTATTATTTTCCATTTCCCCACAACCGTAAGGCTTATCCCTATAGCTATTTAGCCCTAGCACAGTAACCTATGCTGGAGAGTTGGGCGTTAATACTGTTAAATAAAAAGTCTAATAATTGGTAGAATTACAATCTTCAGGAAATGAATAGAAAGCTGGTAATATTTCACCATTTTTAAGCTTTCCAGCACTTCCTTTCCCGATACTATGCCGATCTAGATCTATACGAGCCGGTAAACTGATTTTTCCATATTATTTTGATTTAATTATGATGCAGTCACTGGTTTGCTAACCGCTAAAGCAAAATAAGCAACGGAATAAATGAAAAAGTGCGAAAAAGCAATAGGTGGGTTTATGCCAAAATTTCTTTCTGCATGCCGGACATCCAACCTAAATTTTTACCTGTTTAAATGAAGTTACTCATTTTGATTGTTCTTAGCTTGCAATTCGACAATCCTCTAGTAAACCGTATGTTTACAAAAGGTTATCTATCCACCTTGAATTTATTCGGTTAATCGGATGGATGTTAATCTCGTCAATAACCTTTTTCACTATGCATGCAGGTGATTGACCAATACCAATTCTTTCATGCTAGTCGGATGTGACTGCACCAGGTTAAAATCGTATTATTTAAATACCGGTGTCGTCCATAACTTAAAACACACAATAAAAAGAAGCCATCCTTTGAGACATCCTCTTTCTCATATCTGCCATTTTGCACCAAAACCTTAATAACATTCATAGCAGATTATGTAGGTAAATAATACGTTAATGTCTTCTTATTTTTATAATTTAATATTTTTTTTTAAAGCGTGCTATTTTGAGATTGACAGGTAAATAATGATAAATTTCATCCTAATACTATTTTAACAACCAAACAGAGGATTTTTTACTCTTATTAGTTGTTTTTTAGACTTTTTAAATATACTAATAAATAAGTATTGGAAAGTATTTATAAACTGCCTAATTTGTCTTTTGATCAAACAGTACAATGAAGGGCGAAACCTGCAGGATAGTTCTTCGAAAAAATATTTAAAATCATCTTTTACATTCTCAAATCCCAAATTATGAAAAATGAGACGGAAACATCCGCAGGTCAAAATATAGTGCCTACCAGCGCTAACGACTTCCTTAATGGTTTGATACAGCAAGGGAATACTGCTGTATTGCAGGAAACATATTATAGCGCCCTCGCAAGTGGCGGAACTGCTGCCCAGGCCGATGCAGCTGTGCAGGCCTACATTACAAAATCTGGCTATACAGGAGTTACCACTGATCAGGTAAGCAGTGCCATCAATACTGTTGTTGGAGGCAGCTATACCGATGTAAGCAGTGGGAAAAGTTCAACCCCGTCATACCCACCTTTTGGAAATCTACCCTCTATCCTTTACGGAACTTATCAAACATTCGATGCTCAGGGTAATTCAAGTATTCTGATTATGATATATGATAATGGCAAGGGAAGTTGGAAGCTGCAGGTTGCTACAGCGGCAACAGGTGCGCTGGTTGATATTTCCTCATCTTCGGCTTTTCAAAACAATTCCGGTGAATTTTTGGTGATGACATCTTCTTCCTTTGCGTTTAACGGTACAATAACCTTCTCCTCTTGCGTGGTCACCTATAATAACACCCCTACAACAGACTTTAATGTTGTAGTGTCCCTTAATCCGACCAATGGAGGTAGTGCCATTACCTCAAGCGGGCGCAGAAGTGTTTATTCCTCAGTGGCAGCACTTGCACCAGCAACAGTAGATCTTCCCAGTATCTGGGCAGGCAATTACTCCTGCATGCTCAATACTTCAACGAGTGCAACCTTAAACATTTCCTCAGATGGCTCAACGGTAACCTTCCAGGGAACAGCAGCATCAACAACCGTATTTGGTCCTTTTACCAGTTACTTCAACTGCATCCTCGGAAACAATACCTTATTAATCTACATGCAGTGGACGTATTTCCCCATAATGGCAGGTAGTACGTTCAAAGGGCCAAACTTCTTTGGTTATTTTTACCAAACTGGTTCAACCAGGCCAAGCAGCCCAAATGTTTACGGTAATTTAGGGCAAACCCCTCCGCCGCCGCCTACGCCCCCACAGAAAGAAACAAATGAGTGGGCACAAGTTGGTATTATGATCGGTGTTGGTGTGGCCGGCATGGTAGCTTTTGAGATTATTAAAAAATTGGCTACAGCTGGTTATAACTATCTTAGTGAACTGATTCAGAATGCAAGGGCTCAGGGCCAGCAGGTTGCTGATGATCCGGGAAACAGGCCTGTTGAAGATCCTCAGGAATTTAACCCTGAAGATAACCCAGGGGGAGAAGCCGTAGGTGCAGAAGCCGAAGCAGAGGTGGAACCAGAACAGGAACCGGAGGCAGAACCGGAACCGGAGCCAGAGCCAGAGCCTGAAGCAGAACCAGAGGCAGAACCGGAAGCTGAGCCAGAAGCTGCAGGTCCATGCTTTTTGACAACAGCAGTAGTAAATACCCTCGGAATGGCCGATGACAGCGAACCATTAACACTGGCCAGGTATCTGCGCGATAACAAAATGACCTCAGGTAAGGACAATGCCTCGGTACAGCTTTACTATAAGGTTGCACCTTTGATTGTTCAACGCTCAACTGCACCCGAGTGGCAACAGTTCTGGACAGAACATCTCCGCCCGATTACCGTTCTGATCAAAATGGGTGAGTTTGATCTCGCTAAGGATCTTTACCGGATCGCAACCGCAGAATTAGTGAACCAGAAAGCCACTACATTTAAAGATGTAGATATGGTGAATGAAGTATATGCTTACGGCCTTGGCGCCTTTGCTAAGATCCGGCTTCCTTATGCCATCCGTTTCGCGATATTAAAAGTAGCTTTCATGGTTGGCCTTTCTTATCACTCGGCTAGACTGTGGTGGTTAAAACGACGCTTCAACGAAAAGATCAATTTGTAAGATGCGTAATCCATTAAAATGGCAGGGAAGTAGCAAAGTCTATTCCCTGCCATGGCTTAAAAACCGCATTGAGTATTCGTCAGATCCCGACAGGATAGCCGCGTATGCAAAAACGCAATTTACGCGTTCGCGTTTTGTAATGGCCCTGCTTAGTGAGTTTCATTTAAGCCATCATTCCATTGTGGTAAGCGACGATGAGCACGCCATGTGGTTAAAGCGTGTTGCAAAGCCACACATGCCAATTGATGAAGATGTACCCGCTATTGCCAAACAGATTACTGAAAAGTTATTTGATGTGAATGGACTTGGAAATGAGCAAAAAAGCATCCAGATTTCAGACAACTTGATCCCCGAGCTCTACCGCATCATGCTCAAAAATATGCTGGAAGTAGAAGTTTTGAAGCCATTAGAAGATTATATCACACAGACCAAATTTCCGCACGGATCACGTCCACTGGTTTTAGAGGGACTGATGTATTCTTTTAGGCTACATTTACCATTATTGCGACCTGTGCGTTGGCTCTTCGATAATTTGTTTTTCAAGAGAGTATTGTATATGAAGCGTATTTCGGTAAAACTGGAACAAATGGTACTGGATTTTACATTGCCCAAGCCAGATTCATGGTTCGCAACGCTGAAAGAACTAAGATTATCTGGAAAGATCACAAAGGCACAGTTCAGGGGAGAGATTACGAGTATGCTAGTTTCTTCCTTTAGCCTGGCGTCGGCAATGGGATCTGCCCTACTCTGCTTGGCCGCACGCCCCAGTTATCAGAAAAAGATCCAAAGCGACCCTGCATTTACCCGCTATTTTGTAATGGAGGTGTTAAGGCTCTATCCACCTTTCCGCCAGTTTGGTTACGAACAGACTAATAAAAATAGTGATAAACAGCATCCTAATGGTTTTGCGACCGAATTTATGATACCTGTGGTTGATCTGCACCGCAATGGCAGCATCTGGAAAAACCCCCATAAGTTTTATCCAGAACGTTTTTTAGAGCCCGATGCATCAAAAGGCTTCAAATACATGCCCTTTGGTATGGGCAAACGAAGTTGTCCGGGCCGGAGTTTCTCCATGTCACTCATCTCTCAAACTATAAAATTTGTCTGTTCTGATGCATGCAGGTTTAGGCTGGTAAAAAGTAAAGAGATGCCGAAAGGGGGAAGAGGTCGCCTCGTATCGTTTGTATCCAACGATACCATCACCTATGAAGTTAAGGGCTGATCTGCCGGCAGCAACAATATAAATATTTTATACATAATCATTAAATTAAATGATCAGCATACAGAATATAATCGATTACGGTTTTGCTTTACTACTGTTAATTTGGTGGGTATGTTCCTGCATTTCCCAGTACAATGAAAAAATCAGAAAAATCTTTGGGCAGGGAATCCTCCACCTGATTCCAAACTACCGTTTTTTTGCGCCAGTACCCATCCGGCGAGACTTTCATTTGGAGTACAGGCTCATCAAACCGTCATTAAAGACTACTGAATGGAAAAGGATATCGTTTTTTTCCGAGCGCACAGTCTTATCTGTGTTATGGTATCCTGATAAGCGGACCAGAAAATCATTCAATACTTACGTAAGAAGGATTATTAAGTTGCAGCATTCCCAGAGCCCAAGGGCTATACCAAGGAGTATTTCGTACCGTCACCTCCTAAATTACCTCCAGGACAAAAACAACGATGTTAACAGCAGAGGTATGCAGTTTAAAATCGTATCTGAACAAACATTTGATACGGCCTCAAAACCCCGTTTGGTTTTAATTTCAGATTGGCATTTTCAAATAAAAAAAGAGAACCATGAAGTATAACGCTTTTATTTTAATTTACGCGGTAGAAATCATCCTGGCGATACAGACAATTATTGCAACTGGGGAACTACTGAGGTATTATAGAATTTATAGAAAAGATGGCTTAATGGCTTGGGATTTACAGCGTTCAGGCCCAAAGTTAGCTGTTTATGTCAGAAAATTAAAGCTTGATTTCGTTTGTAAGTACCCCAATGTACTATTTGTGCTCATCCTCCGGCTTTTGAGCGCTATAGCCTTGATACCGATTGTCTGGTTACACCAATCGGCAGTGATACCCTTATTGCTGATTACAGTCATAAACCTCCTGATGCAGATCAGAAATTCTCAGAGCAACGATGGTTCGGATCAAATGGCCACAGTTTGTTATATCGTACTATTGTTTGCAAATGTTATCAATACCGTAACCAGCATGTCTTGCGCACTCTTTTTTATAGCTGCCCAGGCCGCATTAGCTTATGGCACTTCTGGTTTTCTGAAAATGCAGAAGATAGGATGGTACAATGGGGAATACGTAACCGATATTTTAAAAACATCATCTTATGGCAATAAAAAAGTACTGGCAATTACACAAAAAAGCCGATCAGTAGCAAAGGTTTTGGGCATAATGGTTGTATATGGAGATTGTTTATTATCCGTTTCGTTTCTCTTCCCCCCACATATTTGCATGTTTATCCTGGTTTTTGGCGTTTGTCTACATGTTGGTATTGGACGGATAATGGGGCTCAATACTTTTTTATGGTCATATATTGCAACTTATCCAGCTACCTATTACGTGTCATATATCCTGTATTTCCTTATCTTGAATTAAGGTAAAAATAAAGGAGACTGTTTCATAAGTAATTGCGAGGCGGTTTTTCATTAATTCAGTTCTGCAGGTATGTTTTACTTTGTCAGACCCATGCCCTATTGTCTAAATAAATGGCCCTACTGCCACTTAAAAAAACAAGTGCTAACAAAAGCAAACCACATTAATAATCAGAAAAAAAATTTCAGGGTATTTTCAGACTTTCTTCCTGAATTATAAAATACTCAGAACAATTTGCCAATGTAAGCAATGAAATGAAAGCCTGTAAAAATAAAAACCTTGTTTATGATCTCATAAGCAAGATTTTACATACTAAAACAAAAACGTTATTGGCCAATACATAAAACACAAACACCTCAAAGTCAATTATTTACACCTAAAAAATTACAACATAAGAATTGAATTGATATCTGTAATTATTCCCCCATGTTGTTGATAATTTACCGATTATCAATACCGTTAAAGGCAATCACAATCTCGAATAAAAACCAATTAGTAGACGAATTAGTCGAAACAGGCGGTTTTAGAAAATTCTCAAACGTGTGTGAATTCCAGTATGTGTTTTTGATTAAAAGGCAAGATGGATAGACATTAAAGTTTAAATAACTGACTATTATTTGGCGATTTTTTTCGCTATTCAAATTTATAACTTTAGCTATTTAACTTTTTCTACCTGAGATCAAAAGCAATCCCAGACCGAGTGCGATCCCGAGCCCCAATACTAATTTTGTTTTCTTCGATGGCATTGGAATCAACGTCTCTCCGTAGATCTGATGCGGTGGGCCTGATGGGACAAGCACATTTCCGCTTGTCGATTCACCCTGCTTAATTTCCATTAATAAACGCATACCCGATGAGGCCGTATTAACCATTGCCCTTGGCAAAATGCCGTGCATGGCCTTGAGTGCCCAAGAAGTAAAATCTGGGAATTTATCTTTCCTGGGGTGGATAGCAAGCTTGAGCAGCTGATCTGCCGTATCGCGGGGATCAGCAGCAAACGGCGGAATCTTGAAGTCCAGTCCCGAATATTTCGCCGAATGCATGTTGCCGGTAGAACGCTGAATCTGTGGATAAAGGTTACAGATATGTATCTTGGCCTCGCCGGAGAGCTCTCCCTGCAGACATTCCATCATTCCTTTGATTCCAAATTTTGTTGCAGAATATACCGCACTGTATGGTGCAGGCATAAACCCACCTATGGATACATTGTTAATCAGCACACCATGCCCCTGTTGTTTGAAAATTTTAATGATGGTGTGCGCACTGTTGAGATAGCCTAATAAATTCGTTTTCACTACCTGGTGGCTTACCTCAATCGGGATTTCTTCAAATTTACCGCTGGCCATCACCCCGGCATTGTTCACCCAAAAATCAATATGCCCGGTTAGGGAAAGTGCACGATCCGCTAGCGCTGAGACTTGTGACTCGTCTGAAACGTCGGTAGGCACTCCAATTACATTCGCGCCTAGGCTTTGGCACAAATCAACAGCATGGTTAAGCGCATCTACTCCCCTGGATGCCAGTACGACATTGCATCCTGCCCTGGCAAAAGCCTCAGCTGTAGCCAGTCCAACCCCACTTGATGCTCCGGTGATTACAACTGTTTTATTGATCAGGCTGGCTATTGATGTATCTTTTTGCATGTCGGTGATTGATAAAGGTGATATTCCTTGCAACAGCAGATTTACTAAAATGTTTGCGGTTTTGGGTATTATCCATTTAGTTGATTAAATACCAAGGTTAGCTGCAAGCTTACCCTTCGTTTCCAGGCATATATCCGTTGGCAGATCCACACTATTAAAAATCTGTAATTGCTTTAAAAACTTTTGATGGATTTTATAAGTTAGGTTGGTATGGATATTAAAAGAAGCAACAACCTTTTCCGAACGGCAACCTCCATTGTGCTGTATGTCGCCGGGCTGATCATTTTACTCTGGTTTTTATATAAAATACTCAGTGTGCTTTTACTCGGTATTTTTGCGGTTGTACTGGGCATTATCATCAATGCTCCGGTTAGTCGCTTGGAAAGAAAAGGGATAAAGCGCTGGCTTGCTTCGATGATTGTTTTTGTGCTGATCTTTGCCACAATGGGTTTACTTGGCTGGATGGTTGTGCCGCATTTAAGTGATCAGTTAGATGTGCTGATTGGGAATATCCCTAAATATTACGCATCTGTTAGTGGCTACCTTGATAAGGTTTTAGCTAAATTTCCTGAATTGCAGAAGGAAATCAGAGAAGGCGGCATGTCGGTATCTTCTGCTATTCCTTCCATAGGTAATACTGTAATGGGTATTGGGAATTTTTCATTTTCAGTGCTTGGAAATGTATTCGTGTTTATTGTTTTTATTTGCATGGTGGTGTTTTTTGTGGGTAATCCCAGGCCTATTGTGGAATTGTATGTCACGGTTTTTCCAATTCATCAGCGCCAAAAGGCTGAAGATGCACTTAAACACACTTCGGTAATGCTTATTGGCTGGATGAAGTCGAATCTGATTGGTGGCGCGATCGAAGCAGTAGTAGTATATGGCTTTCTCACACTGATGAATGTACCCGGAGCTTTGGTTTGGGCTGCATTGGCGTTTTTTTCGGAATTAATCCCTAAAATTGGTTTTTATATTATGGCTATTCCGCCCACATTAGTGGCACTCTCGGTAAGCCCCGGCACAGCTTTTTGGTGCCTGGTCTTTTTTCTTTTGCTTAACGAACTGGTTTCGGATTTTTTGATGCCCAAACTCCGCTCATCCACAATGAACATCCATCCGATGTCTTCCCTGTTCTTATTACTTGCGATGGGTACGGCTTTTGGTTTAACAGGGGCTTTACTCGCAACACCAATGGCAGCTGTGATCAAAGCTTATTATGAAGAATTTTATACCAACTGCAGGTTAAAGGATGAATTGGTAGAAAAACGTATTGATGCGGTAGTTTATCCTTAAGAAGTCAAAACCTGTTCCAAAAAGCAGGTTATTGAGTATGGAAGGGAATTTACCGGCGATTACATATTTAAAGGAAAAACCTAAAGGTTAATATTTAAAGAGGAATGAAAGTAGCCTGGGGACAATGCCCCAGGATCACCAGCGTGTGCATTTACCAGCTGTATGAGAGCAGCCAGCGCATGACCAAATGTTTAAGCACACCAAAGGATTATTTTTCTAACAGGGCAAAAGTGCACCATAAATATGGAGATTGCCCATGAGAATCGCCCACATTCCGTGGCCGGTCGTAGTAATATTGTTTATCATTTTTCTTGTTTGTACCCACACATACCTCGGCAACATCACCTTTCTCATTTATATAAGGTACCATGGCCAGCCAGGCTTTGCGCGCAACCGGAGCGTACTCCTGCTTATCCAGCCAGCCTTGCTTAACCCCGCTAATGAGGGCATAGGCAAACATGGCCGATCCCGAGGTTTCTGCCCAACAATCTGGCTCATCAATCAATTGGTTCCACATGCCGCCAGGTCTCTGAAAATCTTTCAGGCTTTTCATCATGGTTTCATAACCTTTTAAAATACGCGGACGGTCTTTGTTATCTTTGGGCAGCAAACGTAAGAGTTCTGTCATGCCCGCAGCCATCCAGCCATTGCCACGCCCCCAGTAAAACGGCACATCGGGCGCATGGTAAAAAAGGCCGTTCGGGCGTTGTAATTCATCCAGGTAAAGCACCATTTCACTGGCGGCACGTTCTATATATTTCCTGTCTCCGGTTGCTTTATAAGCCTGTGCCTGTACAATGGTAATCATGTACATATCATCAATCCATAAACGGGTTTGCCAGGAAAAGCCTTTACCGGCCCACTCTTTTTGTTTTTTATCAGCATTTTGAGGAACGGCCCATTGGGTATCTGCGTAGGGAATGCCGAGGTCAAAATAACGCTTGTCTTTAGTGATCTGATAGAGTTCTAAAGGCAGGCTGCCAAACATGTTCAGGTCAACGTGGTTCATGATCGGTAGCAACTGCTTCTCCTGCGAAGTGAGTTTCTCAAACCTTTCTTCCAAAAGTGATAAGAGTTTTTTATCTTTTGTTAATTTGGCATACCGAAGCGCCCCCGTCCAGTTAAAAGTTTCAGGATAGCTGATCCATTTGCCCGCATGGAGCATGTGTTTTCTATCCAGAAAGCGGTAGGCCAGGCGTTTTCCCACTTCCTTTGGACCAAATCCTTCCGGAAAATCTTTAAGCAGATTATTTTGGGCATAAAGGAACTGACAAGAGATTAAGAGTAATAATAAGGCAATTAATTTTCTACACATATTTGATTTATAATTTGGTTTAAAGCATCATCAGAGGAAAAATTTTTCCTTTAAAAAAATGTAATCAGACACTACATTCAGCATGGTTTGATAATAAACATTCCTGTTCAGTCCTGCACCACTAAAGCAGACAATATGTCCCACACCATTTTCTATTTCGGAAAAAACCAGTTTAAAATCAGGTGCATAAAGCCATGAATGCAGGTTAGCATCAATCTGCCCGATGTGGCAATCAATATTATAGGCCCTGGAGGGTAAAGCAGAAAATTTCAGGCTATACGCTACCGATAGTTCCACAATTCCATAACCCAAAAGATCGATCAGAACTTCAACTTTTTTTACCATTTTATCGATCATATTTTCCATACTATTCTCCGCCATTTTTCTGAAAGGATCTGCAAAAATTAATAGCCCGGATTCTGTTCCAATCTTGCACCATTGTTTCGTTCAATTTCAGAAGCAGGAATTGGCCACAGGTTATAAGTGGTTAACACATCATTGTAATAAGGATTGCATTTTTTTACGCGATCGTAAACCAGTCCCAATCTCATTAATGTAATTCTTCTTTTTTCTTCCGATCCCAGTTCGCGCATCCGCTCATCTAGAATGTAATCGATATTTACATTGGCGGGCAGCACAGGAGATGCATTAGACCTGCCGCGTACCACGTTAATATCGGCTGCAGCTTTATCGAGTTGACTTAAACCTAAATAGGCTTCAGCCCTTAGCAAATAGGTTTCTGCCAGCCTGAACATATATTGATCGGCATAGGTTCCGCCTGCACTTGCCTTAAGCAGCAGTTGCGATTTATCCTGAAACATGCCATCAGGGTGATCTCCAGGGGTAGTAACTTTGGATTGAAAAGCATAAAAATCCCTGCGAGGCACCGAAATGCCTGCAGGCGGATTAATGGTGGATATGGTTTGACCAAAACGCGGATGTGCAGGATTGGTTACTTTAAACTCGCGCACAAAGTTAAATGGTGCGTTACGGAGGTCGTTGTTAAAATCGCTCTGCCAGATCACATCCGAAAAATATTTGGTAGGTATTGCCCAGCCAATCCCACGGCCACCGGTATAATCGCTTATCGGGTATAAAAATGGCTGTACACTGCTGCCTGCAAGCCTGAAAGTGAGAAACTGCGGTGCAAAATGCCTTTCCATCTGGTATGAGCCACCGATGCCAGTAGAGACAGCGCCACCGCCCGGAACATCGGTTTCGAACTGAATTACCCAAAGGGCTTCCCTGTTGGTTCCGTTTTTCCGGTTCTGGTTTCCTCTCTGGAAAAGATCCCAATATACATTTTTGGTAGCGTCTGATGCTTTCACGCCAAACCTATTGGTCATGAGCCCCACATTCGGGTTGCTGATTACACTTGTTGCAGCATCCGCAGCATTCTGAAACTGTCCGGCTGCCAGGTAAACTTCTGATAAAAGGTGATAGGCGGCAAGGTTGTTAACCTCTCCATCCTGCACCACATTGATGGCAGGCAGGTTTAAAGCTGCAAATTTCAGGTCGTTAATGGCCTGCTCCAATACCGCACTTTTCGGCGCTCTTACATAATCTGTTTTTGGCGATACCACCTCGGTTGTATTCAAAGGCACACCACCATATAAATAAGCGAGGGTTCGGAAAGCCATTCCCCTGAAAAATTTAGCCCTGGCCTCCATTAAAGTTTTATCTGCAGGAGATAACGCCGAAGCGGGAATGCGATCGATAATGGTATTAGATTCCGCAATAATTTTATAGAGCGATGTCCAGTGGATTAAAGGAATTTCGGTACTGAGCGGAGAATAAGCCGCAACCATGTTGGTGTGCCTGGTAGTAGCCGGCTGGCCATCGAAAACAAGGTCGCAGCCAAAAACATAATCGAAGGGCCGTTGCTCGCCGCTGTTATAAAATTCGCTTCTTACCCGGCTATATAAATTATTTACTGCAGCATCAAAATCTTTAACATTGTTGTAGGCATTTGTGGTGCTTAAAAAATCTAGCGGTTCTTCATCCAGAAAAGCTTTTTTGCAGGAGAAAAACGTAAGGGTTATGGCAGCTATAATTGTAAAGGTTATCTTTTTCATCACTTTTGGTTTAAAATGTAACATTAAGACCTACTGAATAGCCTTTAAATACAGGCCTTCCGTCGTTGGTTAATCCCTGATTTGTTTCCGGGTCCCAACCGTCCCAGCTGGTCCAGGTAGCCAGGTTTCTTCCGCTTACAAATACATTCAGGTTTTGCAGTTTCATACGCTCTATTAGTTTTCCGCTGAATTTATAGGAGAGCGATACATCCTGCAAACGCACGAAACTGCGGTTCTGAAAGAGTGGTGGATTTAAGGTTGCAGAAACAATAGAACGGGGATATTTGCCATTGGGATTATCGGGCGACCAGAAATCTATGCCGCTGAGGTAATTGTTCCGGATGGAATTATCATCCCTGATCAGCCTGGGGGTATTGCCTGCGAGGTAAGATTTATCTCCGCCCTGCACAGAATTTAAAAATATACTCAGGGTAAAGTTTTTGTACTGAAAGTTGTTGAGCAAACTGATCCTGTAAGCCGGAGCTGATGATCCCAATACCGCTCTATCGCTGGCATTGATTACCCCATCGCCATTCTGATCCACAATACGGTAAGTGCCGGGAGAATATCCGGTGGGAATTTTTTCGCCTACCTGCCAGATGCCGTTTACCTGATAATCGTAAATCACCGCAGTAGGCTGACCGATGAAAAGGCCACTCTGCGGAAGATCATCTTCCACACCATCGCCATTAAGATCCCCTAAAAGTTTAACCACTTTATTTACGTTCCTCGCAAAATTTAAGGAAGATGTCCACTTAAATTGACCGCTGTTGATGTTTTTTGAATTTAAAGAAACCTCCAGTCCCTTATTATTTAATTGCCCTATGTTGGTGAGGATATTGCTGAAACCGGTAATTACCGGGATGTTTACCGAATAAAGAAGATCGGTTGTTTTAGTATCATAATATTCGATTACCCCCGACAACCTGTTTTTGAACAGGGTAAATTCGAGGCCTAAATTGGCGCCGGTAGTACGTTCCCATTTTAAATCGGGATTGGATAAGGAGTTTACCTGCTGACCAAACTGTGTAGAACCGCCATCACCAAAAACATACGAGGCGCTTACGCCCACATTTGCGAGCGATGAATACCTTGTAGTCTGATTCCCGGCAACGCCATACCCTACCCTCAGTTTCAGGTTATCTACCCAGTTAACCTTGAAAAATGATTCTTTAGAAATATCCCAACCCGCTGATACCGAAGGGAAAATACCGTATTTGTTATTTTCTGCAAAGCCTGAAAAGCCATCTCTCCTGATGGTTCCGGTAAACAGGTATTTACTGTCGAAATTATAATTTAAACGGAACATCTGGTAATTCAGGGTTTCTTTCCATGCATTGGATATTGCAAAGCGGTTGGTACCCTGCTGCAGGTTATCATAGCCAAGGGTTAACCTCGAAAAACCTGTTGAATAAGCCCTTGTATAACTGTTATCGCGTTCTATGGCACCATACAGCAAAGTGCCCGTAAAATTGTGTTTACCGATTACCTTGTTATAAGTTAACAGGTTATCAAAGGTATAATCGTAATAAGTGGTATTTTCTTTCGAAGCTTGCCCGGTGAGGTTGGCATCGTACATGTTCGAAATGTTTTTAAAATCGAGGCGGTAATTGTTGCCGAAACTTATTTTGTAACTCAGGCCTTTAACAGGCAGTTGTACATTACCATAAACATTGGCAAAAAAGTAGTTGTGGCGGTCGTAATCCCTGGCCTGGTAATTCAATAAGGGGTTTACCACATTGGTGTTAAAAGGATTGATTTTAAGGTTTCCATTATTGTCCCAGGGCAAAATTAGTGGCGACATGAGGTTAATATCTACAAAATTCGGCTCAACCCCATCCTCATTTACAAAAGTACCGAACGATTGCAAACCAATGGTCAGCCAATCTGTTGCTTTGGTTTCAATGTTGGCCCTGATGGTTTTCCTTTTAAAAACATCATTATTGATAAAACCTGAATTCCGCGTTAAACTGCCCGATAAAAGGTAATTTATTTTATCCGTTCCGCCTGATACACTGAGCTGGTTATCAATTATTGAACCTGTTTTAGTGGCATCATCATACCAGCTAAAATCGTTGGGCAACAGGTTACCCTGTGCGTCTTTCATAGAGGCATCTACCTTGCTTACCAGATCGAATGCCGGGTTAGGCTTTGTAAAATCGGGGGCGAGAAAGGCCTCATCATAATATAAATATTTAATGTGATCTAAATATTCATCCCTCGCCATTGGCTTTAAATCGATATTGGGTTTCTGGGTTGCGTATTGAGTGGAAAAAGAGATTCTGGTCCGGCCGATGGCACCTTTTCTGCTCGTAATGAGGATTACACCATTTGCCGCCTGTGCACCATAAACCGCTGTGGCACTTGCATCTTTTAAGATATCTATGGAGGCAATATCATCCGGATTGATAGAAGTTAAAGAGCCATTATACTGTACCCCGTCTAAAATGATCAGCACGTTCTGGTTGCCACCCAAAGTATTCTGCCCACGTATGCTGATAGATGGTGTGGCTCCTGCCCTGTTTACCTGGCCCACATTTAAACCCGGCACCGTTCCCTGTAAAAGATTGGCCACATTAGTGGTAGGTGCATTTCTGAAATCATCGAGATTTGCCCGCACTACCGATCCGGTAACATCTGCTTTTTTCTGTGTTCCATAACCCACCACCACCACTTCGTCCAGGTTGGCCTGCGAAGATTTTAACACTACATTGATGTTTTTAAGATTGCCTACCGTTACTTCCTGTACATCGTAACCGATATAAGAAAATAAAAGAACCGTTTGCTCATTGGCTACATTGATTTTGTACACACCGTTTTCGTCGGTTACCGCAGTGGTGGTACCATTTTTAACCTTAACCGAAACCCCCGGAATCGGCGACTTCGTTTTCTCGTCGGTTACTTTACCGGTAATGATGATGTCGGCCTGGCTGATAACCGCAATCCCGGGTTTAATATTCAGCACCAGGGTGGCATTACCACTGTTGCCTGCATTTGCTGAGGTTGAAATGGCCAATATCACAACCGGCAAAAAAGTTATGGCTATAATTCTTTTGGGTAGACTTCTATATTTCATATTTGGTTAAATTACAGGATACGCGAAACCTTATTGTAAACCGCGTTATTGGCCATGCAGAATTTGCAAGCGGTGATGCAGGGTTTTATATTTGGTTTCTTGCTATCAAAGTAAAAAAATGCTGTTTACAAAAACTGTTCATTCCTTTGTCGTTTTATCTCAAATTGACAGGGATAATTAACACAGCAGGCGTAGTAAACAGCCGCAATCGCTATTCGCCTACAGGTACCGGAATGTTCAGTCCTGTGGCCATGGCTGTTCCAAAATTTGGCGAGCCATCCGCATTCCAGGTCAGCTTTTGCATCCTTGGCGTTCTCGATCCATTGCCCGTACCAGCCACACTACGGGCATGGTAAATAAACCAGTTTTCGCTATGCAATACGCCATTCGGATCAGTATAACTACTGGTAAAAAAACCATTATGGCCGGGACCATAAACCCCGTTTGCATCGCTTTTAACAAACACCTGTTTTTTATTGATCCAATCGGCCGCAACCATCGGGTTGCCTCCATCTTTTAACTGGATCTGCGCCAAACAATAATTATCGCTGCTATAACGGCTGGCAGAATAAATAATAAATACCGGACTGCCCGCATCTTTTCTAAGCATAATTGGTCCTTCGTTAACACCCGCCCCCAAAGAACCGCTCGGTTCATATTTTTCCCAGTTGTTGGTGGGCGATGATATTTTCACCCTGTCGCTGCTTATTGTCCAGGGGTTAGACATTTGAGCGATGTAGATATACTGTTTGTATTTGGTGGCCACGTTCTCCCATCCCGACCAGATAAAATAATTTGCGGTGCCGATGGTCAATACCGATCCGTCAATAGCCCATTGATCGCTGGGATCGCTGATTTTTCCCTTAAAAGTCCATGTGCCTGTAGTAGGGTCGGCATTCGGATTTTCGAGTACAAACATGCGGTGGGTAACATCGCCACCATCATTTGCGGCGAAGTAGAGGTACCATTTTCCAGAAAGGAAATGTAATTCTGGCGCCCAGATATTCGAAGAATAAGGCGTACCTGCAGGGGGCGTCCACACCACGGTTTCTACTGCTGTAGAAAGCAAAGACATTGATTTGGTTTTTCTCAGCCCGATATTGTTCCCGCGGGTGTACATAAAATAATAATAACCATCTTTTTGGGCGACATAAGGATCGGCCCTGCTGGCATTGATAAGTGGATTCTGGAAATTCGTATCATGAAAGTTGAACATCCCCTGCGTACCTGTCAGCGTAGTTTTCTGCCTGATTTTAGTGCCAGGGGTATTGCTTTCAGGGTCGACGGCCATTTTCATCCCGGTGGCCTTGTTGGTAAGGGTAAATACGTTGTTGCTGCCCGTATAGCCAATAGCCCATTGTTGTGCATCGCTGCCATCATCGGTACCCTGCTGCAAAATATCGCCCGATGTTGCTGATGGTGATTTAAGGCATTTATTACTCGTAATATTAATCAGTTTGTAATAAGTGGCGTCGGTTTTTACGAGTTTCCATTTTTGGCCATTGTTGGGGAACCACGACCATTGCTGGATGGCGGCATTTTCTGCCGTGGAGTTACCCGTAACTTCTACCACCGGCCCGTCAGGTAAAGATGAAATCCCACGGATCCGGTAAATTGCCCCATCAATTAAGGTGCCCAAAGTTGGTGCCGCAGCAATTACATTTAAGGTGGCCAGTTTTACAGTTTTGCCTGCTTCCATACTTTCGCCTGATGGCCCTTTCTGACAAGAACCTGTTAAAACCACCAAAGCGGTTGCCAGGTGAATCAATAATTTGTTTCTCATAAAAAATTACTAAAACTGCAAAGGCCTGGTAAAGCCGGTAGAAGAATTTGCAGCAAGGTTATTAATTTGGTTAAATTCAAATCAAAGTAAAGGAATGATGCCTGTAAAATCTGTTCATCTTTTTGTCGATATGTCTCAAATCATCATTCCAAAACCACACAAATAACTGATAATCAACACCTAAACACCAACCCGGTTAAAACCTGATTAAAAGGTGCCAAAACATAGATTACACAACAATGCGATTTATATATATTTGATATTAACTAGAATATGCGTTTTGTATTATTTTTCCTGTTACTGAGCCAGTTTTTTGCAGTTTATACCTGCGAAGGGCAATCTCATTATTTTAAGCAGTACCAGGCCGATGATGGTTTGGCGCATAATTCGGTAAATACGGTGATACAGGATAAAAAAGGGATGATCTGGGTGGGCACCCGTGGCGGTTTAAACCGTTTCGACGGTTATACTTTTAAAACCTTTAAAGACGAAAAAAGCAGGTTCGGAAACATTGGTAACAACATCATTGTTAGCCTAGCCGAAGATAAAAAGGGCATATTGTGGGTGGGTACAGGCCGTGGTATTTTTAAATATGATCCTGTTAAAGAGGTATTTACCCCGCTGGGGCCTAACCTCAAAAAATACATCAATTCTATTCTGGTAGATCATGAAAACAACCTCTTCTTTTTAGCAAACCGGGCTCTTTTTAAATATGTGCAGCAAGAAAATAAGGTAACAGACCTCAAAATAAGTGCGGCATGTATTGCCATTGATGAACATAGAAACATTCTGGTGGGGAATGATGATGGAGAACTGGTTACCTACAACCCGAAGGATGGATCTAAAACGGGTGTGAAAATAATCGGTAAAAATGTACCCGCAAACCTGCGGTCGATTAGTAAGATATTTCCAACGGGGAATGATAATATCCTGGTAGGCTGCTTTAAACGGGGTTTAAAAAGTTATAACACCAGAACCGGCCAGATTAAATCGCTGATCCTTAAAAACAGCGACAATACTGATATTTATGTACGCGACATTACTGCGGGCGAAAACCACGAGTACTGGATTGCCACAGAATCGGGCATTTATATCTACAATTTGGCCACTAATGCCAAAATAAACCTGCGTAAACGGTCTGGCGATCCTTATTCTATACCCGATAATGCGGTTTATACAGTTTGTAAAGACAATGAAGGCGGCATGTGGGCCGGTACTTATTTTGGCGGACTGAGTTATTTCTCTAAAAACAATGCGAGGTTCGAAAAATATTACCCGCTGCTGGGTACCAACTCCATTTCCGGAAATGCGGTACGGGAAATCTGCCCTGATGATAAAGGCAATTTATGGATCGGTACTGAAGATGCTGGCGTAAATAAATTCAACCCTAAAACCGGCCTTTTTACCAATTATACGGCCAATGGCAAAGCCGGAAATGTATCCTACCCTAATATTCATGGCTTGCTTGCTCTGGGCAATCAATTACTGGTTGGGCCATTTTTACACGGCATGGAAATTATGGATATCAGCAAAGGCAAAGTGACAAACCGTTTTAAAACCATTGGCGAAGAAAATGAAGAAACGAGCGATTTTGTGCTTTCCATCCATCGCGCTAAAGACAGTACCATTTATGTGGGTACGGGCTATAATATGGGTTCGGGACTGTTTGTTTTCGACCAAAAGAAAAGAACTTTTAAGCGGATTAAAGCGATTCCGGTAAACTCCTATGTTTACGATATCTGGGAAGATAGGTTTGGCAATATCTGGACAGGAAGTGTATCCCGTGGAGCGTTTTACTTCAACCCCAAAACAGGTAAACACGGCAACATTACCTTTGGCGATAAGGTTAACAACAAAAGCATCCACGAATTTCCGGTATGCGGCATTATTGAAGACAGCAACAAAGCCATGTGGTTTACTACGGAAGGTGGCGGACTGATCAGGCTTAGTGCAGACAGGAAAGTGCTGAAAAAATTTACCACCGAAAACGGATTGCCGACCAATATCCTGTTCCGTGTGCTCGAAGATAACTCAAAACATTTGTGGATAAGCTCACTTAAGGGGCTGATCTGTTTTGACATGCAGACCGAAAAGTTTAAAATCTACACCAAATCAAACGGATTGATTACCGATCAGTTTAATTTCAGTTCGGCATATAAAGCGCCAAACGGCAGGATGTATTTTGGATCGGTAAGGGGGATGATTTCTTTTGACCCGAAAGATTTTGAGCAGAAAGATACCGCACCGCCCACTTTTATTACGGGTTTCCAGATCAATAATATGGAAGTTCTTCCCAATATTAAAAACAGTCCGCTTAGCAAATCCATTTCTTATACCGATACCATTGTGCTAACCCATAATCAGAATAATTTCAGTATCGAATTTGCTGCGCTCAATTATTCTTCACCAGAGGTAACCAGGTACGAATATGTGATGAAAGGTGTAGATCAGGCCACCACCTACCTTAACAATAACAGAAAAGCTTATTTCACCGATTTATCGCCCGGCAATTACACTTTTTTGGTCAGGGCAAAAAGCAATGTGGAAAGCTGGACGGGTAAAGAGCGCCGCCTTTTTATTAAAATCCTTCCTCCCTTTTGGAAAAGCATTACAGCTTATATTTGTTACCTGCTGATGATTGTAACAGGACTTTTTCTGGCAATCCGCTATTACCACCGCTACATTGAGCGCAAAAACCTTAATAAATTACAGTTATTTGAGCACGAAAAGGAAAAAGAGATTTATCAGGCCAAGATTGAATTTTTTACCAATATTGCCCATGAAATACAGACGCCACTTACGCTTATTTTAGGTCCGGTGGAAATGATGCTCGAAGAAGCACCGGAACAGCCGCTGAAAAGCAGTTTGCTCATGGTAGAAAAGAATGCGAACCGCCTGGCCAAACTCACCAATCAGCTGCTTGATTTCCGCAAGACGGAGATGCACCAGTTTGGTTTAAATTTCGTGAATACAGATATCAACAATCTTTTAAAAGAACAGGTGGATGCTTTTAAACAGGAAGCCCTGAAAAGTAATATCGCGCTTGATCTTGAATTGCCCAAAACCCATGTTATTGCCTTTGCCGATCGGGAAGCGCTGATTAAGATTTGCAATAACTTAATTTCTAATGCCATAAAATACGGAACAAGCCGGGTAACCGTACGCCTCAGCACTGCTGAAGAAACCGACAGCCGGTTTACGGTTACTTTTACCAATGATGGAAAAGGGATCCCCCAGCAATACCGTTCGCAGATTTTCGAACCTTTTTTCAGGTTATATGGCAAAGATAAACCGGGTACGGGCATCGGGCTTTCGCTGGCAAAATCGTTGGCAGAACTGCATAATGGTTCATTAAGCTTATTGGAAAGCGATACGGACAAAGTGGTTTTTGAGTTAATTTTACCTATACATCAAAAGTTTGAATTTAAACTGAGCAGTTGGAAAAAGATAAAATAAATATGACGGAAAGTATTTTAATTATTGACGACAATGAAGATATCCTGGAGTTTTTAACGCAGGTATTTGGTAACACCTACAAATTGTATCTGGCAATTAACGGAGGGGTTGCTCAGGAAATTTTAGGCAATGAAATCGTAGACCTGATTATTTCGGATATTATGATGCCCGGCATTGATGGTTTTGAACTTTGCAGGCTCATTAAATCGAACGTAGAATATTGCCACATTCCCATTATTTTATTAACCTCTAAAAACACCTATAAAGCACATATTGAAGGCCTTGAAGTGGGTGCAGATCTATACATTAAAAAACCATTTTCGCCACAGTTATTACGTGTTCAGGTGGCTAACCTGCTACAGAACCGCTTAAAAATAAAGGCTCATTTTGCAAGTTCTCCCTTTGAGGATGTGCGTGTAGTGGCCAACTCTAAAATTGAAGAGGCGTTTTTAAAAAGGCTGGATGAATATGTACGTAAAAATATTCAGGACCCCTATCTTGATATCGATCAGCTGGCAGAACATATGCACATGAGTCGCCCGACACTTTACCGCAAGATAAAAGCGATTTCTGCCCTATCACCAAAGGAACTTATTGATGTAACCCGGCTAAAAAAAGCAACCAGGCTGATTGCCCAAAATGAATTTACGTTTTTCGAGATCGCAAAAATGGTGGGTTACAGTTCTCAGAGTTTATTTAATAAAAATTTTCTGAGGTATTTTAAAGTATCACCACAGGAATATATGAATTCGCTGAGTAAGGATACCAACCGGTGATACATGCTTATTATGCATAAGGTCTGTGAGGACACAGACCTTGGAAAGATAGTCGTTATTGCAGGGAGGCTTTTTCAGCCGACAGCCTGCCCAGGTTCGGGCAAGCAATCTTTCAACGATCGCTACCAGCATTCTCTTTAGAATTGCTTTTTACCGCGCAATGACGACTTTTTAAGAAAATAAGTAAGCTTCTATGCCCCTCAAATGCCTTATATGGTGAAAAAATAAACTAATGAATTTATGCGAAAGGTCTAGAAGGCCACAGACCTTGGAAAGATAGTCATCATTGCGGGGAGGCTTTTTCAGCCGACAGCCTGCGCAGGTATTCGGTCAAGCAATCTTCCAACGATCGCTTAGTATTGAATCTCTGAAAATTCGTTGCAAGCTGTACCCCTCACTTTACGATATCTTTTAAAGCGATTGAACTTATATGCCCCTCAAATGCCTTATATGGTAAAAATTAAACCAATGAATTTATGCGAAAGGTCTATAAGGACACAGACCTTGGAAAGATAGTCATCATTGCGGGGAGGCTTTTTCAGCCGACAGCCTGCCCAGGTATTCGGGCAAGCAATCTTCCATTGCTACCAGCGCTTGCTTTAAGATTGCTTTTTACCGCGCAGTGACGACTTTTTTAAGAAAATAATTAAACTTATATGCCCCTTAAATACCTTACATGGTAAAAAATAAACTAATGAATTTATGCGAAAGGTCTGTGCGGTCACAGACCTTGGGAAGAAAGTCGTCATGTGCGGTCACAGACCTTTGCACTTTGTTGTGTAATGCGCTAATATTTAAATACTTTTCCTTCTGCCATTACTTCTTGCCGTGTAACATCAAAGGTTGCTTTTCCGCCGGTGCGCACTGCGGCGTTGGTCATAATGTTTGCAATAGAGTGCTGATACCCTGCTTCTACAGGAGCGTTAGGTTCTTTTCTGCTGCGAATACATTCCATCCAGTTGCGCATATGGTTAGCGCTTAATATATCGGCACCCGTATTAGCCGATGCCGCAGCAGCAGATGGCGCAGCAAGTTTAATTTCGGGCAAAAGGTTTGGCTTCATTTTCATGGCTGCCGCTGCCCTTTCCGTTAAACCGCCATGCGGAGAGATGGTATTGGTAATCAGGTTCAGTTCCCCTCCGTTCGAATAATAAATCTCTGCAGGTTTTTCATCACCATTGTGCATCCTCGAGGTAAATACTACCTGAAAACCTTTCGTAAGGTCGTCCAATGGCCCGTAATCAAAAACAGCTGTGGTGGTGTCCCAGTTCCTGCGACCATCTTTCCACTGATAAATACCACCATTGGCGGTTACACTGCGTGGGTGCGATAAACCGGTAAACCAGTGCACGGTATCAATCTGGTGGCTCATCCATTGCCCGGGCATACCCGAAGAATAGGGCCAGAAAAGGCGGTATTCCAGGTAAATCCTCGGATCAAAAGCTTCATACGGGCGGTTGAGTAAAAAGCGTTTCCAGTCGGTATCTTCTTCTTTTAGTTTGGCCACCAGATCAGGACGGCGCCAGCGGCCGGGCTGGTTTACATTCCAGCTTAACTCCACCATCGTAATATCTCCAAATTTACCCTCTTTAATAAAATCGGCAGCGGCTTTATAATTTTGTCCACTGCGGCGTTGTGAGCCGATCTGCAGAATCTGTTTAGAAGACCTTACCGCTTTTAATGCAGCGCGGGCATCTTCCATGGTTTCGGCGAAAGGTTTTTCGCAATACACATCCTTTTTATTTTTAACCGCTTCTATGGCATGCGAGGCATGTGCAAAATCCGGCGTACTGATGATTACTGCATCAAGATCTTTCAGGGCGTAAAGCTCATCGTTGTTTTTACAAGAGGTTATGCCATGGCCAATTTTGTTTTTAATATGCTCAGCACCTAAATTGCGCCGGTAATTCCAAAGGTCGGAAAGGGCAACAATATCAAAATTCAGTTCCTTATTGTGGTTCAGAAAGCATGGAAAAAGTGTATCCTTAAAACGGTCTGAAAATCCCACTACCCCAACCCTAACCCGGTCGTTGGCACCGATAATATTGGCATAACTTTTTGCCGACATCCCAAAAGTACCCACATAAGTACCCGCAGCAGCAATTGCTGCCTTTTTTATAAAATCTCTTCTCGATTCTTCCATGATGCCGGTTATTTGAGTGTTTTTATTTTAAGGTTCCGGTACGAAACACTATTACCATGATCCTGTATCAGGATATGGCCTTTTTTAGCTTCGCCAAAGTTTTTCCAGGTTTTATATTTACTTCCGGCCACCAGTTTTCTAAAATCTTCCGATCCACGCTCGTACTCCACCACTTTTACGCCGTTTAACCAGTGCTCTACATGGTTATTGGGATAAACACGCACTTCGCCACTGTTCCATTCGCCAATTGGTTTAATTACCGAAGCGGGTTTATTTGAAGGAATCAGATCGTACAAAGAGGCCAGTTTACGATTACCGTTTTTGCCCAGTTTGGCATCAGGGTGTTTTTCATCATCCAATACCTGAAATTCGAGCCCAATGCCCGATAGGTTGGTTTTTTCTTCTTCGGTTACAAAGTATTTAATACCGCTGTTGGCACCTGGAGTAAGTTTAAAATCGAACTTTAAAATAAAGGCCGAAAATTCATCCCGGGTCACAATATCGCCGCCAGAACCTTGCTCCTGTCCGTTCGATGCCAGTACCGTTAAAATCCCGTCTTTCATTTCCCAGCCTTTGGCCGGAAACTGCTCTTTAAATATGGCACGCCAGCCGGTAGCATCCTTGCCGTTCCAAAGCAGTTTAAAGCCTTCCTTTTTTTCGCTTTTGCTGAGTGTATTTTGAGCGTAAGTTAGGTTTACGGCAAAAATGCCTAATAATAGCATGTAAATTAACCTGTGGTTTTTCATTGAATTTAATTTGTAATTTTTTATGTGTTTAAAGATTTAGTTTTAAGGATGCATCAGGTGCTTAAGCCATATAGTGAAAATCGGATTTGATAAATATCTCCATGCTGATGGGCCATAGCATTTGTATTTGATTTGCTTAACAAGTTTATAATTGGTTGTTATGCCAAAGTAAGCCAATGGACCTTGTAAAATATGTTCAATTTATTGTTGATTTGTCTCATTTTACCCGATCATAAAGCAGATAAGCAGCCGAATATCCGGTTTGAAAAATGGTATTTTAAAGATAGCAACGGATGTAGAAACCAGAAAACAACACCCTAAAAATCAATAATTTACATCAAACCAAATTCCTTAGATGGAAGCTAAAAGTGAGCAGATTATGTCGCCGTAAAGCGTGATAAATCTTGCCTTTTAATGTAGTCGCTCTACTTGAGCAACCCTCCCTCCCTATATATAATTGTTTATTTTCGGACAAATAACCAAATAGCAAAAAGACAATTATACCTTGGAATACATGATCAATTTTCGATTATCTGCATTTTTTAACCAATCTTTAAATGGCGTTAGGCTTACAAAAAATCATAAAGATTCTGCTTCACAAAAGCCCTTAACAGCACCTGAAAAACCTTTTAACATTTGCTTATTTGCATTGCTGATCTGCTTTTGCCTTTTTTCCTGCGGGTTAAAAAAAACGCAGTCTGTAAATTCCAACGCGGAAAATAGCGCCCCTTTATTGGTAAACCCTGCCTTGCCCGGCGATAATCCGGATCCCTCCATTATCAGGGTTGGAAAGGTATATTACGCCACTTCCACCACAAACGAATGGGCACCTTATTTTACCATTTATAAATCAACAGACCTTAAAAACTGGAAACTGATCAATCATGTTTTCCCGGATGGGTTTAAGGATATGAAAAACCAGTGGGGCGAGAATAATTTTTGGGCATCGGAACTGGTTTATGATCAAAAACAGAACCGGATTTATGCCTATTATACGGCGCATAACCGGGAAACAAAAGGTAACCCGGGTTTACAGTGCGGCACGGCCTGGATTGATGCAGATAAAATTGAAAGCGGTAAATTTACCGACAATGGCCCTGTAATTATCGAAGATGAATGCGGAGCGATAGATGCGTTTGAATTGCAGCAAAACGGCAAAATTTATGCTTTCTGGAAAAACGACGGCAATGGTTGTGGCAAAGAAAGCTGGATCTGGAAACAGGAAATTAACGACAGCCGTACTAAATTGCTCGGGCAAAAAAGTAAGTTATTTACCAATAGTCAGCCGTGGGAAACGGGACTCGTAGAAGGAGCCTGTTTTTTTACTTTAGGCGAATATGTGTACAGCCTTTACTCGGTTGGGGGTTGCTGCGATGCCAGGTGCAATTACAAAACCGGAATTGCGAGAACAAAAAACCTGGACAGCGGCGTATGGGAAAAATACGGCAACAACCCGATTATGGTGAGCAATGATAAGTGGAACTGCCCGGGCCATGGTACGGTGGTAAAAACTGCCAGTGACAGAATGTTTATGCTTTACCATGCCTTTAATAAAAACTATGATGTTTTTGTAGGCCGTGAAGGTATTATTGAGGAATTGATTGTGGGCGCTGATGGCTGGCCGGTATTGCATAATGCAACCCTCCCTAACCGGCCAAAAGCCGATCTTAACTTTACCGATAATTTTGAGCAGGATCAAAAACCGGATCTTGCCTGGCAATGGCCATCTAAATCGCAAAGGCCATTAATGGTTTTCGATCGGGGCTTAAAACTGTCAGCATCTGATGAAAATCATGAACTTGGTACTTTTTTAGGTCAGTACATAAAAACCGTAAATTTTAGCATCAGTGCAACGATAAATCCTGGTACAGCTAAAACAGGCATCTGCCTTGGGGGTGCCATTTTTAAAAGTAAATGGCCTGGTGAGCTTGGCGGTATAGGCATTACGGCTTCGAAAAATGGTTTAACTGTTTTTGATAATTTCGAAGGCACCTATAAGGTTCATAAAACATCTGCAGAAAGTTTATCGGCACCGGTACAGCTGAAAATGCTGATCAGCGACAATTGCAAACAGATTGAATTTTTTTATAAAAAACAGGGGGCAGAATGGCTCAGTTTTTATCGCACAGATTTTTTAGCAGCTAAATATGTGCCCTGGGGAATGGGATATAGGGCTGGCATTGTGGTAAAGGGATATCCCTCAGAAACAGGAAGTTTTAGCAGTTTTAAGTTGATAAATAACTAAATAATGGTCGGCGGGATAGCAACAGTTGATTTAACTTAATAAAATAGTGACCATCGCAAATAACTACGATGGTCATCATTCATTTACCACTGAATTTGCTGATCTTCATCCGGTATCAGCGTGTTCAGATCGCGCTGCATGGACAATGTGCCTTCAACTTTATATTTTAGTCTCTGCCCGGGTACGGTGGTATAATCTTCAAACTCGTACGAGAGGTAAAGGGTGGTGTAAACATGTTTTAAATAAGGAAGTTTCGGATCCATGGCCTCATCCCTGGTGTAATAGGATTGCGTTGTACCCACCTTAAATTTGTTATTAGCCGTATTATCGCTCCAGATTTCCAGCTTTTTCTTCTGCACGTCAATTTTCTCGTCGGTAAATTTTATAAACACCTTATAGTTCTTGCGGTCCAGGTAATCGATGTCCCTGATGCCCGCATAAAGAAAAATGGTTTTGTCATCCACCACAAAAGTTCTGTGGGTATTTAAGGTTAAAGGTTCGGTATCCCCTTCTAAAAATATCTTATAAAGGGTACCGCCGTATTCGCCAGAGTAATCGTTAAACGGAGTAATGCGCAGCATGGTCCGGCGGTAATATTTGTTTGGGTTCGCCTGGTAATCATAAGATGGATCGCTTAAAATCTGCAGGGGCAATACCCATTTATCCGCCTGGTCCAGGTCGCCCAGGGTAAAATCAACCGGTATGGTAACCGTACTCACGCCCGCAGGAGCCTCTATACTTGAGGGCATGGTATAATACTTTTTATCCAGCTGCCTGAAATACAGTTCCTGCCTGTGCCCATATTGTTCCTGGTTTAATTTTGCCAGGGTATCGGGATCTAAACCGATGTGGATGGTGCGGTTTTTAACATTCGGGGTAGAACCGCTGATGATAACAGGCAGGTTAAACCGTAATTTCCCCTGGGCATTATAACGGATGTAACACCAGGTTACGCCCTGCGCTGTCGGGTTTGATTTAAATGATGCCATCTGGACAAACTGCTCTTTTTCCCATTCATCATTACAGGATACAAAGCATATTGCTGTTGTAACCACTAAAAATAGAAGATATATACGTTTTTTCATTGTTGTAAATGTTAATCTTATTCAGGATTTGTCCAGCCAGGGTTTTGGGTGAGGTATTTGTTGCGCTTTAATTCGTCATAGTGTATAGGCCAGAACCACATTTTAAGGGTAAAAATAGAAGGCAAAGAAGGTGTTTCTACCACGGTATGAAAAAGATCGGCCTGTGCTTTGGTGGCATAGGCATTATATCCATAAACCGGAGCCGATTCTTCCGATGGCGCATCCGTCCAGCGGCGCAGATCAAAATAACGCTGTCCCTCTGCAAAAAGTTCAATCTGCCTTTCTCTTTTTAATTTTATGCGGAACCTGTTCGGATCAGCATATACATCGCCCGGATAATCGGCCAGTCCCGCACGGATGCGGATGGGCTGGATCCCCCTTTTCATTTCCGGAATATTGCGTGATATGGCATGTGTCCTGCTCCCATCCCACGATGGGATATTGTAAGAACCATTCAGTTCGTTTAAGGCCTCTGCATAAATGAGCAATACCTCAGCATAGCGGATGGCAGGATCTACTTTTTGTTTCATCCGGGTTTGATCGTATGCCGTAACGGCCACATTGCTAATATCATCCGGGTGCACATATTTTTTAATACCTACCCCTGTACGTGGCCAGTAAGAGGTATTTTTATAGCCATTCGGGTCGCCACGGTAATAAAATATCTGCACATTGCTTTTTTCATCCCTCACCGTTTCGGCATTCAATAAATTCCAGGTAGAGCCGTTGTACGAAACTGAAGCATAAAACCGGGGTTCGCGGCGTGCAAACTGTTTATTTACCCCCACGCCCATCGGTCCCAGTTCCGGATAGCCGGCCAATTCTTCCTGTTTGACATAGCCTGTTGCCCGGGGCGCCGAATTGAAACGGCCTTCGTAACCCTGCCTCCCGGCATACATGCTGTTCATACCGGGTGCATCGCTCCCGTTGTTCATGTAATAGGCATCTACCTGTTTCTGGGTCATCCCGTGCGAGTTATATCCTTTACCTTCGAGCCGCGGCAGCTGATGCAATACCAGTACATTAATCCCTTCCCCGCCCTGGTTTTGGCCATGGGTAAAAATCAGTTCCGGATTTTGATAAGCAGGCACCGTACCGTTAAACAAAGCCCGGTAAGATTCGAACGGATCAATATCGCTCCAGCCGGAAGGCCAGGCACTGTTAGAAAAATTACTGTCGAAAGGCGGGGTTACCGTGGCCGGATAAGCGGCGTCGCCGGTTGCTTTTTTATAGGCCACATACAAGCGGTACTGCCCCAAATCCATTACATCTTTTGCTGCCGCAGCTGCCCGCGCCCATTTCGATTCATCGTAAGTACGCGAAAGTAAGGGCTTTCCGTCTTTGGTTACCAGGGCTGCAGCAACATCTGCAGGTGCTTTTCCGTTAGCCAGCGGACTTGCTGCATATAACAAAATCCTGGCCCGTAATGCCAATGCTGCACCGCGTGTTGGCCTTGCAATCTGTTGTATGCCCTGTTGGGTAGATAAACCTTTGGCCGCTTCTGCAAGCTCGTTGGCAAGGTAAACGGCACATTCTTCATACGAACTGCGCGGCTGGGCAATGTCGTCATATTCTTTGGTATAATCTATCCCCTCGTTGGGCACAATAGGTACAGGACCATAGGTGCGCAACAATATCCAATAAAAATATGCTCTTAAAAAGCGGGCCTGTCCTTTTAAATCAGCAATTTCTTTTGCTGTAAATTTGGTATTGATATCGATGTTATTGATAAAAACAGAAGCCTGCCTGATCCCCTTGTAAGCCGTATTCCAGATTTCTTTGCTTTCGCCATTCAGGCCATTTTCGGTGTACTGCCCGTTTTTCCATCTTTTGTATCCGTCACTTTCGTCACCATAATACATATCATCTGCAAAATTAAAGGGCACCGATTTTTTGCTGCTCACCTCCTGCATGTAATTACTGCCTAAAAAAGAGTAGGCCTGTGCCAGCCACCTGTTTGCATAATCGGGATTGGTAAAAACCTCTTCTGTGGTTAACCTCTCATCAAAAAGATAATCGGAATCGAGAAATTTCTTACACCCATTGATGATTATAATTGTGCTTAAGAAGCTTAAAACCACCACTGTTTTTTTCAAATTCTTCATTGTTTATAAATTAACTGATACGCCTAATGATAATGTTTTGCTAAGCGGATATACCTTTCCTGTTGAGCTTCCCAACTCCGGATCCCACAGTTTAAACTTGCTGAAAGTAAGCAGGTTGGTACCGATTAAAAAGAAACGGACGTTGTTTAAATGCGCCCTGTTTACCAGGCTTTTGGGTAAAGAATAACCGATATCCAAGGTTTTTAAACGCAGGTAAGAACCATCCCTGAGCCAAAAGGTTGATGCCCTGTAGTTATTGTCATTCGGGCCATAGGTTAAACGTGGGTAATCAGCATCAGGGTCTTCATTCACACCCAGCGTCCAGCGGTTACTGTTGGCAATATCAGTTAAGATATTTCCCCAGTTCTGCCCCAAACTGAACATGTAAACCGAAGAGCCGTTGATGAAATAGGTTGATTTGCCTACACCCTGAAAATGCACGTTAATATCAAGGCCTTTCCAGCTTGCAGACATCCCGAAACCATAAGTAAAATTTGGACGGGTGGTAGCACCAATGGCCACAATGTCGTTATCATCAATAACCCCATCTCCGTTAATATCTTTGTATTTGATATCGCCCGGCATTACCGCACCAAAACTTTGCCTCGGACTGTTCCGGATATCGTCATAATCTTTAAACAATCCTAAATCTATCAGTCCCCTGGCCTGGTCTACCCGGTGCCCTTCCTGCAGTTTATAGTTATAAATGGTATTTTCTTCATCGCGTTCTATAATTTCATTCTTGCTATAAGTGGCATTGCCCCGAAGGGTAAAATCGACATTATTGATTTTCTGTTTGAAGGTAAAACTCCCGTCAAAGCCATGCGCTTTTACTTCACCCACATTGGCTGAAGGATTGTTTTCAAGACCTACAAATCCGGGCAGAAAATTCCGGCTCATGTAAATGCCTTCCCGCCTTTCTTTAAAGTAATCTACCGAACCGCTGATTTTATCGTGAAATAAGGAATAATCAATCCCTAAATCCTGTTTGGTGGCTACCTCCCAGGTTACGTTTGGCGAGGCTACCGAAGAATAACGGATCCCTGTCCATGGGTTTGATGAATCGAAATCCCCGAAATTATAACCCCCTGCCGCCATCTGTTCTAAACTGTAGAGGTAAGGAAACCTGATGTTGCCCAAATTATCGTTACCGGTTTTTCCATAAGAATAGCGCACTTTAAACATATCTACCCAGCCCAGTTTTTTCACCAGCGGTTCTTCGCCCACATTCCATGCACCCGAAATGGCCGGAAAAAAGCCGAAACGATAATCTTTATGGAAATTCTCTGAACCGGTGTAGCCGAAATTAAAATCGACATAGTAGCGTGAGTTCCAGTTGTAATTAACACGCCCGGCCAGTCCCTGGTTGCGGCGGGCAATTCCGTTTTTTAGATCGGTGCCAATGTTCTGCGTAAAAACTTTTGAAGCCTGGCTGTATTTAATCACCGCGCCGAAATTATGTGCGGCAATACTGCGGTTATAATGGGTTTCCCATTCGAAAAACTCATTTTTATTACCGTCCGAACCAGATGATTGCGTCATTTTTTGTTCTTCCTTTATGCGTTTAAACACCAGTTCGCCCGCGGTGTTGCGGTATCGGTTAGCACTCCATAATTCAGGAAATTTATAACGCCTGATGTAATTGTTGTTATAGGTATCGTAACCAAAACGGCCTACAAACCGAAGTCCCCGCGTAATAAAATCTAGCCCCTGGTTCAGGTTTAACGTGGTTTGGATATTGTTGCTCCAGCTTTCGTTATAACCCGTCATGGTGCCCTGCACCCATGGATTGAAACGGTCCATATCATTATCCGGATTAGTGTCCCCATCATCACTCGCCGGGATTTTTCCATCCGAATACCTTAACGGTGAAGTAATGGCATTATAGCCCATCAGGGCAGTCCAGATGGCATCACTGCCTACGCCGGGATCATTTTGTTTACGCAACGAGCCCGATACCCCAACGGTTAACAGGGTTGATTTGGTAATGTCCATATCCACACTTAAACGGTAAGTATATTTATTAAAACTGGCATTGGTATTATAATCTTTTAAGGCATCATCTACTTTGTACATGCCCTGCTGGTTCTGATAACTGCCTGACAGATAATAGCGGGCCGTTTTTCCGCCCCCGCTCAGGTTAAGCATGCTGCGCTGGCTTTTTGCTGCATCGCGCAACACTACATCCATCCAGTTTACATTGGGAAACAGATCCGGATCAAGCCCGAGGCGCAGTATTTCAAGCTCAGGGCGGGAGAAAAGCGGTTCCTGGTTGCGGACAATCTTTGCCTCATTGGCCATAGAGGCATAGGTATAGCCGTCTACAAACTGCGGCAATTTGGTAAGCGTGTTGTAAAATCCTTCTACCTTGGCGTTAATATTTACCTTTCCTTCTTTACCTCTTTTGGTTTTGATCAGGATTACGCCGTTGGCTCCCCTGCTGCCGTACATGGCAGTGGCAGAAGCATCTTTTAATACCGAAAAGGATTCTACATCTTCTACATTGATTTCGTTCATATCGCGTTCAAAACCATCAATCAGTACCAAAGCTGCATTACTGGCACCAAAAGTAGAAATACTGCGCACCCAGAATTCGGAAATACTGCCGGGCCGGCCCGAGGTTTGCATGGCCTGTATGCCCGGTACCACGCCGGCAAGGGCATCGGCCATGGAGGTAGATGGATTGGATTTAAGCTGATCAACATTTACCGTGGTGATGGCTCCTGTAATGGCTATCTTTTTTTCGGCGCCGGTGGCAGTTACCACCACCTCATTAAGTACGCTGGCATCCGATTCTTTTAAGGTTACATTAACCACGCGCTGCTCTTTTACCAAAACTTCTTTCTTTTCGTAACCCACATAAGAAAATACAAGGGTTTGGTAGGCGGGCATTTTTATACTGTACCTACCTTCTCCATCGGTAATGGCGCCCAAACCCGGCAAATTGCTCACCGAGATGCTTACACCCGGTATGGGCAGCTTTTTGTCGTCGGTTACCGTCCCTTTAACAGTTACCTCCTGTGCCCGGGTGGTAAAGGAAATTCCAAGCAGCATGAGGCAGGTTAGTAAAATAAATCTCATCATTATATTTTGCGTGTTTATAAATTATTCTTCTTTAGCTATTTTGCGGATCAGCCAGTTGCCGGTATCGCCAACGTAAAAACATTTCCGGGTTTCATCATAGGTAATGGCCTGTGGATTATTGAAACGGGCTTCGGTACGTAAATCACCATCGGCGTAACCGCTTGTACCATTATTGCCCCGCCCGGCAAAGGTGCTTACCCTGCCCTGCGGCGTCAATGTGCGGATGGCATGGTTGGCCTTATCGCAGAAATAAAAATCGTACTGATCTCCTCCCGCAGCTTCATAATCGGGGTTTTTAACAAAAACGCCTTGTACCGGGCTATTTAACCTGGCATTGGTACCAATGCCATCGGCATAACCTGCCGTACCCGCAGCCCCGCAAATGGTATAAGGCGTTTTAAAGGTTTTTGTGGCACGGTCATAATCGGTGCGCATAATAAAATGCTTTTCATATTCAACCAGGTAGGCATAATCGCCCGAAGGGTGCATCACCATGTAAACGGCAACAGCACTGTAAGGGTTAGAAAATACCAGTTTATCTTCTTTGGTATTAAAATCGTACCTGCGGATATCGCCTGCCCGGTACCTTGAATAATACAGTTCGCCGTTTTGCGGGTGCACCATGGTGCCGTTTACTCCACGGGCATAAACTTCTATCGCTTTCTTTTGCAGAAAGTTAGATTCACGGGTAAAAATGTAATTGCCGTTTTTGGTATCGCTGGAGTGGTTGTGCGACACAATCATATCCTGGTTGCCGTCAATCCTCCAGTTAATTATGGAAACCCTGTCCAGGTCTGTCCTGAAATAACTCACATATTTTTTTTCGAAATCGATTAACCGGCAACTGTTCACATCTGCTGAAAAATAGAGGTGGTTTGGATTTTTCGGATCGAGGGTAAGCCAGGTAATCCCTTTAAAGGCACCACAATCATTAAACGGACCTTCTTTTTCTTCGAAGTTGGAAGCCACCTGGTAATATTTTCCTAAAAAAGTAGACACGAGCAGTTTCCGCGTGTAAGAAAAAGCCTCTTTTGATATGGCATGGGCAAGTTGCTGGTTGTTGCCATCAACTATGGTGATTTTAATATCGCCATCATAAGCTTCTTCCGGAATAATGCAATAAAGGCTATTGTTTTTTACGCCGATCACTTTCGCTGCTTTGCCGCCAATGGTGACTTTTATTTTAGAGATATCATTCCCGAAGTTATCGCCATAAATAATCAGGTTATTGCCTACTCCGCCTTGTTTGGGGTAAAAATCAGTGATCAACACTTCTTTAGAGGGATCGTAAGCATCCTCTTGCTGCAATTTTTCCTGTTTACACTGTGTTAAAGAAAGTGCAATCAGCGCAAGCAATATCCGGTGGATGTGCCGGCGCATGGTTTTAACATTGTTTTTTGTTTTCATATACACATATGTTTTTTCCCCGGCCCTGGCCGGGATTACATGATTTTAAATTGTTAACCACTGGTTATGCGGTATTAACCGACAATGATATTCCTGAAAAACAGGGATTTAACGGGCCGTTATAGGTATTACAGGAAGCAAGGCAAGACAATATTTTTAAATTTTTGGGCAAAACAATTCCCTTTCGGCTTTGTAAATGCAATGCCGGTTGCCGGTATTGGCCAAACCATACCCTATTGCCTTAAAATGATTGCTAACCTTAACCCGGAATACCCAAAAGCACTAAAACGTTTTTACGATAACCACTATTTACTGAAAATCAAAACATTAATCACCTGTTACATTGCTGTAAAAAGCTTTACTTGATGTTGCACCGGAATTAGCGGTGATTTCAGGAAAATATTGGTAAACCTAACGCCCCCCTTTTTATTCTTTAGCGATTAATAGGATTCTGATACGGTTGGTGGTACAAGGAAGGTATTCAGAACAGATAAGTAATTATTGAGCATCATATAAATTTAGTTTTAATTTCCCTGGTTAGTTGATTTTTTAATACGGTACTGATGATCAGCTGTCTGAAATAAATATTTGTTTTCTCATAATAAAATCTGGCACTGCAAAAAGCATGGTGTTGCCTGTTGAAGAAATTGCAGTAAGGTTTGTTATTTGGTTAATTGAAATCAAAGTAAAGGAATACTGATTTTATTATCTGTTCAATATTTTGTCGATTTGTATCAACTTTACGCCCAGTATGATGACAATACGCCGCTTTAAATGCAGATGGTATGTAAAAACAGCCCTTAGAATATCTTTTTCCTTTAGAACCTGGAATACATAATTATGCTGAGCAACCCGGGAATACCGGGCAAAATGTTTTCTTATAAAAAGCTTTCAAAACCGGCATTTCCGGCTTAGACGGGAGATTAACCTTGCACCTTAACACTCCGCTTCATTCCTTACCAGTGAATATTTCCTGGCAAAACCTGCCTTTTTTTTAAAAATACTTGAGGAAAATAAAAAACTATTTCGACGATCATTTCGTTGATTGATTATATGAGCACTTACACTATTCAAGAACAATTTAACCAGTATCTAGACCTGTTAAATAAGATACACAACCTTGGCCACGATATTGACGCTGCGATTAATGAAGTAGAAATATTGGATATGGAAGCTAAAAGAACAGGATATAAACAACGGCTAAATATGGTTACAAAAAGCCTGATATCATCCCTGAAAAACATGAATGGCAAATATCCCATACATAATTATCTTGGCAATCAGACAACCTATCTATTTATTGAAAACGATAAACTGGCCTTCGAATATCATTAGCATTCTGGCTAATCACATTTATGTACACCGCGGAAACAATCATTAACTTTTCCCTATCCTAAATAATTTTAGCTGCCGCTACCAGTTCTTTTCGCTTGATCTTGAGTCCGTTCATAGGCAGGCAGAGCCTGGAGGGCTTTCGGCCAAAAAATGAGCGATCCTTAAATCTCTATCACTTGTAATCCAATTCAGCAATAAGATTCCGTAGCATCGGCGCATCTATTTGGATTTATTCTTAATAAACTTAACTTTGCAAAAAAATGCCACACGGATCCGACCCCGTGTGGCGATATGGGCGTTAAGCCCTGATACCTTTAACATCAAATTAAAAGTAAATGCAATTTAAGAAAATTTTACGTTTAAGTGTGTGCTGCACCGGAATATTTGCAGCCCATGCCAGCTCTGCTAATGACCTGACAGGAAACTGTATAAATCCTACAGATAGCCTTGTCCAAAGCCGGAATGACGAACAGACCGGACTAGTAAGAGGCAGGATTACCACTGCTGATGGTAGTGTAGCTGCTAATGTAACCGTAGTGCTGAAAGGCACCCGCTTTGGCTCGGTTACCGACGAGGATGGATTATACCAAATCCGCCGTGTTCCGGTTGGCGATTATACGCTTGTAGTTTCGGCAGTTGGCCTTTATCCAAAGGAAAAACAGATACATGTTTCATTCCGTGGTACTGTAATTGCTGACTTTTCTCTAAAAGAAAATCGTTCAGAGTTAGACGAGGTACAGATAAGCACGAATAAGAAAAAATATAAAGTGGATAAAGTGTCTTCTTCGTTACGCTTACAATCTCCCCTGATCGAAGTACCGCAGAACATACAGGTGGTAACCAGTAAGATACTGGCTGATCAACAGGTGTTTGATATTGTTGACGGGGTAACCAGGAATGTGAGCGGAACGGTACGCGTAGGCCATTGGGACGCACAATATGCCAATATTTTTATGCGCGGCACGAGTATTCCCGCCTTCCGGAACGGCATGAACCAAAAAATGCCATGGGGACCACTAGCCGACGATGCGGCAACTATTGATCGTATTGAGTTTGTAAAAGGTCCTTCGGGCTTTATGATGGCCAACGGTGAACCCGGCGGTATTTATAACGTGGTAACCAAAAAGCCTACGGGGCAGAACAACAGTTCGGTAAGTGTAGCCGCCGGAGGTTATAACCTGGGCCGCGCCGCTGTTGACTTAGATGGTAAATTAAGTCGCGACGGCAAATTGTTGTTTCGCCTCAATGTAGCTGCACAAACTAAAGACAGCTATAACAAATACAATTACACGGATAAATACGTTATTGCGCCAGTAATTAGCTACCAGGTAGACAGCAATACATTAATCACCGCCGAATATACTACCCAGCATGTAGAGGCGCAGGCACTGGGCTCTTATGGCTTCTCGCCAAAAGGCTTCGGAGATACAGATCCCAGTTTCTTTCTGGGCGATCCGGCACTTGACCCGGCAAAGCTGTATGACCACAATGCCACGCTTTATGTGAGCCACCGTTTAAATAATAACTGGAAGATTAATGCCCAGGCTGCTTATCTCCGTTATGGTTTAGATGGGGGTACACCGTGGCCTTCAACCATTGCACCAAATGGCGATATGAAACGTTACCTCAATATCAGTGAGGAATTGGCCATTAACAAAAACATACAGGTTAGCCTGATGGGCGATGTTGCTACAGGATCGGTTGTACACCGTATTTTAGGTGGACTTGATATGGGTAACCTGAAAACATGGGGTGATTTTTCGAGCGTGCAACAGCCTGACCTTAAGCTGGCAAACAATGCTGTATTTAATATCTACAATCCGGTTTATGGTATTCCTTTTGCCAATATTCCTGTCTTCGACCGGTCGCGAAGCATTCAGAACCGTTCAGGATCAAATGTATATGCCACCAACCTGACCTATACCGGCGCTTACCTGCAGGATGAACTTCGCATGCTGGATGGACGTGTGCGTTTAACTTTAGCCGGTCGTTTCACACATGCGGTAACGGTGGGCAAAACCAATCTTACACAAATATCTGACAATGTTTTCAGTCCGAGGGCTGGTTTGAGTGTAACCCTGGCGAAAGACTTCAGCGCCTATACACTTTACGATCAGAGCTTTCTTCCTGTTGCGGGTCAGGACTATGCAGGAGAACCTTTCAAGCCGATCCGCGGAAATAACATCGAGCTGGGTTTGAAAAAGGATTTCTTTGACGGAAGATGGAACGTTACGGCTGCCGCTTTCCGCATCAAGAAGAAAAATGTATTAACCGCCGACCTGGATCCGGCTCACCTGGCTGCAAATCCAAATGCCCAGATCCAGTTGGGTGGGGTTATCTCAAAAGGTATTGAACTGGATATAAACGGTGAAATTACACGTGGATTGAACCTGGTCTTAAATTATGCGCTTACGGATGCTACAGTAAGTGAGGATGCCAAACCAGAATTGGTAGGCAGGCACACCCCTAACTCTGCTAAGCACATTACCAATGGCTGGTTATCTTACCGCTACCAGAAACAAGGTGCCTTATTTAATGGTTTTGGATTGAGTGCGGGTTACCAGATTCAACTGGACCGCTATGCGGGATCAACTTCCGTTCCATTGATGTTACCTTCATACTACCGTTTTGACGCAGGCGTTTCTTATGAAAAAGGTAAAATAACCGTCGCAGCAGTAGTTAACAACCTATTGGACCGCAGGTTGCTGACGCAGGGATCATATACCAAGCTGGCAACTGAAACTGCAACGTCTGTTTCGTACTATACTTATATCTATGAGGTTCCGCGCAATGCACGGTTGAGCATTACCTACAGGTTTAAATAAACATAGCTGAACGGTAAAACAGATACAATGACGAAGAATTAAAATCCAGGCCATGATAAGAGTTTAAAGATGAAATGGGAAATGAGATGCATCTTTTAAACGGATAAACCTCAGCATTCAGAACGTATTTGGTTTTTATGCCCTTTTGTTCCTGGCGGCTATAGTCCTGACGCGAATGGTATAAATGCAATGGACATGGCTTGTGAGGGATATATTTAGATTAGCTGCTAGAAGATCAAGATTCCCCAAACACTTGATACCTTTTAGTGGTTATCTAAACAAATTTACTTTACATAACAAGCAACGACAGGGAAATGGAAAATTTTAGAATCAATACAGAAGAAGGGGATTTCGTGGTCGAGCCTCAGGAAAATGGCACGTACAGGATACTTCGGGACGAAGAAAAAATCGGGGTGGTTTATGCAGAACCAAACGATGATATGGTACAATGGAGAACAATGGACGAGCTGGACGATCAGCTTGTTTTGATAATCGGAGAGGCAATTACAGCCCATAATAAAAATGACGAATCATAAATGTAAGTCTTCGCTGGCTTACTGCTGATCATAGTCCCATAAAGATGCCGCTAATTGCGGCATCTTTTTTTTATTCGATACAAAACTTCGGATGAAGAGACCGGGCTATATTGGCGGCAAATGGAAACCGATAGTACTGAGCCGGATATTGACCGGGGTAAAGGTTCGTTTCGGAAAGCTGGCTGTTCATCAATATATTATTTATTTGCAGCAGTGGATACGAAAATGCTTGGCGGGAATATCTTTCTTAAAAAAAATAAAAACCGAGCAACGTTTTTGATGGTTGTTTTAATAAATGATTACCTATGAACATTGGCATAATTGCACATCTTAAACATCCTATCAAAAAACCCTTCATGGGCGGCCTCGAAGCTTTTACCTATGAAATTACCCGCCGGCTGATAGACAAAGGCCATCAGGTAACACTATATGCAAGCGAACAATCTGACCCGGGGCTTAATGTCCACGTAATTCTAAGTGATATAGATTACGACCGGGAAACCTTTAGCAGGTTCCGCTCACATGAACTGAGCGAAGATTTTATCTCTACACACCATGCCTACCTGGAGCTCATGCAGGATATTGATGGCAAGGGGCACGATGTGCTGTTCAATAACAGCCTGAACTATGTTCCGGTAACAATGGCTACACTAATCGGAACACCAATGGTAACCGTTCTGCATACCCCTCCGATCTTTGAGATGAAAAGGGCAATGTCACATGAACGCAAAAGTGGCAAAATTCGGTACGTTAGTGTTTCAAATTCCAATGCAGTTGCCTGGCAGCCTTACCTTAACTCCTGCGAAGTTGTAACCAACGGTGTTGATATGGATGCCTGGAAATACATCGGGCAGCCATCTGGGAGGTATGTTATCTGGTTCGGGCGTATCCATCCTGACAAAGGTACCCATCTGGCCATACAGGCAGCGAGAATTGCAGGTTTCAGGATCAAAATTGCCGGCAGCATTGCAGATCATCACTATTTTCAGACCTATGTTGAACCTCTGCTGGAGGGTGATGTCGATCTTTTGGGAAACTGTCAGCATGAAGAGCTGAATGACTTGATCGGCAATGCATTATGTTCTGTTATCACCCCCTGTTGGGAAGAACCCTTCGGTTTGGTAGTCGCCGAAAGCCTGGCCTGCGGAACCCCGGTTGCCGGAATAGCAAAAGGTGCGCTTCCTTACATTATCAACAGCAAAACCGGATGCCTTACCAGTAGCTGCAACCCCGCAGAACTGGCAGATTGTATTACTGGTGCGATAAAGCTAAACAGGGAAGATTGCAGGCAACATGCCGAGAAAACACTCAATATCAAACGCATGGCAGATGCATATGAGCGGATATTGATGGATACTATTGAACAGCCCGGAAATGTCCCAGCCTTATAATATAGCTTTTTATGTCCATCATCACGGATCAGGACACATCATGCGCACCCTGGCCATAGCAAAGTCGTTGTCGGATACTTCCATTACCCTCATCGGAAGTAACCTGGGATCTTATACCCAAATAATCCCAGAGGATTACAGCATAATCACCCTGCCGATGGATACCCCTGAAAAGGCTGACCTTTACTTTAGCGACAGGAAACCAAATGGCATTCATTATTCTCCTTTAAATATTGAGGGACAACGCAAAAGGGTGGAAGTAATGACCCGATTTTTTGTTTCAGCATTTCCTTTACTACTGGTAGTGGATGTATCTGCTGAGGCTGCAATGCTCGCCAGCCTGTGCGGGATCCCTTATATCGCTGTTAAACAACATGGCAAACGTGATGACCTTCCACATCTGCACGCCTATGGTAATGCATCAGGAATACTGGCTCCCTATCCGGAAATAATGAAGAGCAATGATCCTGACTGGGTTTTAGAAAAAACTTTTCACGCTGGTGGCATTGCCCGCTTTGAGCCTCAAAAAGACCATTGCGACCGCGAAGGGAAAAAAGTCGCGGTTATTATCGGGAAGGGCGGTACGAGCCTCACTGCGCAGGTTATCGCACATCTGGCAGAACAATGCCCGCAATGGCATTTTCAGGTACTTGGAGAAACTGGTACTATGGTTAGCAACTATCCGAACATCAGCTTTATGGGCAACCTCTCCAAACCCGGACTTATAATGGAAAACTGCAATATCATCATCGGCAATGCAGGGCACAATACGGTAATGGAGGTAGCAGCACTGGGCAAAAGATTTATTGTGGTACCCGAAGAACGCCCTTTTGATGAGCAGGTGGAAAAAGCCCGCATTTTAGCAGCACTAAACCTAGCATCCATAGTACATCCCGAAGAGCTGTTTGAGGTACGCTGGAACACACTTCTTGAGAATATTTTAGCACAGGAACCCGACTGGACAGGGATAGTGTCAGACACTGCCACAGCTAAAGCCGCAGATTACCTGAAAAAGATCTATGATAACAATTTCAGCAGGTCAACTACGTTTTAAAACCGCAGAAATTTCATCCTTGCCTGGTAACCTCAAAATCTGCAGTTGTCCTCCCTGCCAGGCCGTATAACCCATTGCGCAGAATTTCTCCAGCCAGCCTTCCATGGGCCATACCCCCCATTTCTCATTAAAAATGGCTGCATTTTTAACAATTGCCTCAAGGTGATTGATCGGAGGGTCATAACTTTGATGGTATTGGTGGTAGGCCATAGCATCAATGGTAACAAGGTCTACCCCTTTCTGCCTGGCTGAAAAACTGAAATCGGTATCCTCTGCCCCATATCCGCAGAAAGTTTCATCGAAGCCGCCGATTTGTGCATAGACTGACTTTGAACAGCCAAAATTTAAAGACCAGAACAAATGATACGGGTATTGGTCTACGCTCGCTCTTACAGGGTCGGCAGTACCAGACAGGGCCATTAACTGCAATAAATCGGGCTTATCCATAACCCAATGCGGGAGATAGCTCACCCTTCCAGAATAAAGACAGTTCTTTTGATAAAGTGCTTCTTGATAAACCTCCAAAAAATCCTCCGCCGGGATACAGTCTGCGTCAAGGAATACCAGCTGATCAGATAAAGCTTTTTGCGCTGCACAATTACGCGCATGGGCTAATGGCAACGCTTCGACAGAAGAAAGCACATATTCCCTGACCGGGAAAGGATAGCCTGATAAACCATAAATCTGTTCATTCATGTGGATAATCACCACTTCAGAAGGAAACCTGTTGCCTTTACACAATCCGGCCAACATATTAATTATAGCAGGTTTCCGATTCTTTACCAGGGTGAGAAGGGATATGTTCATAATCAGCTAACCGTTAAATGAAAAGATTGTTTGGCTACCGTGCACATCTAAGCCTTTTTCCGCGGTAATGCCGGGCCATCAACGTCCGGGGTTGGCTAGGTGGAGGTGCTTCATTACTATTGAAGATGAATCGGGCGTAGCAATCTGGTGGTTTTTCAGCAGCTTTTTAACAATATAGAAAAGAAATTTTAGTTATAAGGCTACTGATGTAAAAGCTTAACTGTTCCATTACCGGTTCACCTCTTCCCAGCCAAATGTTTCTCTCTTATCTACCAGCGGACTGGCTTCCAGCAAAAAGTCATCAGAAAAATCATGGTTAAACACTTGAAATTTTACTGCCCACTCATCTTTAAGCAAGCCTGGTACAAACCTTGAAAATATCCGCTCAAAACTTTTAAAGCTGATTCCCTCTTTGCAGATAACCAAATATGCTTCATCAGATTTTAATACGACTTTTTCGACCAGGTTTGGCCAACGCGAACAGATTTGCTCAGGCAGGCTATTGAAATATTGATTATTAATGTGACATATAAGACCGTTAAAAAGTTCTGTCCTGAGTTCATCGCCGCTCAGTTGCCTCCAGGTGCCCTGTAGCTTTTCCAAACTACCGAGCAGTTCTCCATCCAGCACAATCCTCCAGGGCTCTCCTGATCCAAACTGGATTAGCTGATAAACCTCCACTGCCCCATTTTCCCCATCAAAAAAATATTCCAGCTCAATCATAATAAGGATGTTGTATCAATTTCAAAAATCAAAGGTAATCATTTTTACTAAATAAATTAGCATTTTCAGCATTAACTCATGATATACATGATGCCAAAGGCGCTTTAAAAACCCATTCAGTTTCCCTCATAAATAGCGATTTCAACCTTAGTTCCACACCTAACCGGCGGCTTAAAGGGTATAGCAGCTTAAAATTGGAAAATCCAGTTCTCAACAATGAAACTCAGTAAACTTATTAGTGGCTTATTTTTTACTAATCTGTTTCCGATGGGTCTGTCCCCATTCCGAAAGCACGGTGATTATAGGCTGCACAGACATGCCATAATCGGTTAGGGAGTAGCTCACAGTGATGGGCCGGTTACTGATTACGCTCCTGCTGATAAGCAGGTTGGTCTCCATCTCTTTGAGCTCCCTGCTGAGTACCTTTCCAGAAATACCTTTCACATCGCGCATAATATCTGAATACCTTCTTGGGCCAAACAATAAACAGGTGATAATGGTGATCTTCCATTTGCCATTTAACACATCAATCGCATCATGTACAGCCATAATGGCCATTTTACAATCGTGGCTTGGTTCTTTCGTAATCTTCTTCATGGTTACCTGTTTGTCACCGTTACTTTTTGTCATATAGTGACAAAAATAAACTAATTATTGCAATTTTGCTGCACAGATTAAAAACGACAATAATGAATACAATAGAAAGCTTAAAGTGGCGCTATGCCACCAAAAAATTCAGAGACCGCAAGGTTCCGGCTGAAGCCATAGACAAAATCCTGGAATCTATCAATCTATCTGCATCGTCCACCGGATTGCAGCCTTACCGGATTATAGTAGTTGAAAATCCTTCCCTTAAGGATGCCCTGGCTGAGGGATCCTTTAATACGCAAATTGCTACATGTTCCCACCTGCTTGTTTTTGCTGCATTTACAAAAATCACGATTGAACAGCTCGATGCTTATATGCAGCAGATTGCATTGCAAAGAGAAATTCCAGTGGAAGCCCTTGCGGAATTCAAGACCGCACTCATTGGCGGGATTCTTTCCAGACGGGATGAGGAAAATGCGGCCTGGGCAGCAAGACAGGCTTACATCGCCTTGGGGACAGCGTTAATCTCCGCAGCAGAGCTGAAGATTGATTCTACACCAATGGAAGGGTTTGATGCAGAAAAATTTGATTCATTGCTTAACCTGAAGTCTCAAGGGCTGACCAGTGTAGTTACCTTAGCACTTGGATACCGGGATGAGGAACACGATGTCTATGCTGCCTTAAAAAAGGTGAGATTGCCGATAAACGAACTGGTTAGTTTTGTTAAATAGCGCACTTCGCCCAAAAAAAACCAAATCCGGCTTTAGTTAATGATATCGAGTATTAAAAAGTCAAATTTAATTCAGATGTCTTCACTTTTGCTTTAGATCTAAGATTTCACTTAGCAATAGAAAAATTAAAACATAGGTTGGGTATTCGCCACAACCTATGTTTTCACCAAACTAAAATCAGCTTATAGAGAATCTCATTAAAGCTGGTTATGACCGGTCCTCACCGGGTATTTTTTCCGCTTATGATAAGCGGAAATATTTTAATCATCGAATGTGATTTTACCTGCTATCACTTTCAGTTTTATATAGAAGTTCCGGAAACACAAAGAGCAGTAGTTAATTCCCACTTATATCTGGCAACAAGAGCGGTTCATAAATTAGCCGGCCAAAACTGATCCGGCTAATCCGTCTTATTTTCTTTCGTTAAATACGCCTAGTTCAGCAATCGCTGGTGGGCTGTCGAAGTCGGTAATGGTTACTTTTATTTTTTCGCACCAGATGCGTCCGAACCTAAAAATATTCACCCTTTTCTCACCCTCATGTTTTGCAGTTAAAGCATTCCATTTACCATTCGCATAGTATTGTAAGCTGTATGTGGCTTTTTTGTTATTTCCTGCCGTTAGCACCACCATATTACAAGGAACAGCTTTTTCGAAGTTTAACTCATACCATGGCGATTTTACAGTAGGATTAGACGACCAGCTGGAACCAAAATCATCATCATTGGCAAAATCCATGATATTCATATCATCACTCCAGCTACTGTTGCTTTTTACATGCTTGGCGATGTTACTCGAAATAATTGGTGCAGCGTAAGCCGGAATACGTGGAAGATTTGCAGGTTTTTTATAGATCTTCCCCATTTCTTTAAGTGCTGCTAACGCGTTATCATCAATCAGGCCATTTTTGCCCGGTGCCACATTCAATATAAAATTGCAGTAGGCACTATTATAAGGAATGATGAACTTATTCACCAATTCGGGTACATTTTTTACAGGTGTAGTAGGGAAAGACGTTTTCCAGAACCAGTTGGCCTGCAAAGGCAAACAGGCAAGCGCCGGAAGTTTGTTGTTTTCTTTAGAAATAAACTGGCCGGCGCCTTGTTCATATGATTTGATGTCGGTATAAAAAAGTGCTTGTGTAGGGTATTTGGCCGCATTCAGATCCATTACCAAACAGTTAGGCTGTAATGATTTGATTAAATAGTAAATATCTTCAAAAGGTACCTGATCGTAAGAAATCCTAGACCATGGTGCATCCCATCCATCAATAATCAGGGCGGTGATTTCGCCATAATTGGTGAGGAGCTCAGTAATCTGATCTTTGATCATTTTAACATTCGCCGGGGTAATCTGGTTCGGGCGGATGCCGTGATGGGTATCTAATATAGAATAATACAACATGACTTTTAATCCGTTTTTACGGAAGGCATCTGCATATTCCTTTACCACATCGCGTTTCAGCGGGGTATTCATTACATTATAGGCTGTGGTTTTGGTGTTCCAGATCGGAAATCCACTGTGGTGTTTCGTGGTCAAACAGCCATAAGTCATATTTGCAGATTTTGCAGCTTTCGCCCATTGATCAGCATCGAGTTTAGGCGACTGGAAAAGGGAAAGATCGGCATCAGGATCAGACCAGTCCTGATCCATAAAAGTAGGCATCCCATAGTGGATAAACATGCCCAATCCAAGGTCAACAAAATCTTGCTGAAGTTCAGGTAAAGGTTTATTGGCCGATTTCTGCTGGGCCATTGCCGGGTAAATGAATGTCGATCCCGAAACGATAAGTAATAATGATAAAATCCTTTTAAAGGTCATTTCTCTTTTTTTTGGTTTTTGTATTTGTGTTAGCTGTATTTAAAAATGAATTGATGTACAGATATTTAGCTATTCCAATTGATCGGCTAAAATCTGGTTAATGAATACGATCACGCTTTCATTATCCAAAGCTACGCTTCACACCAACGAAATTTGTCGAACGAAACCGTAACAGAAACCTAACGAAAGCTTAACGTTATGGTATTTATGGAATAATACGTCTATTTTTAAGGGATAAAATGAAAGATCGTATATATAAGTCCGTTGTGCTGGTCAGTTTTCTGATTTTACTCCTGGTACAGCTCAGATTAACCTATAATTCGTATGTGCTCAGAGACAGGGATTATAGTTTAAAGGAAAAAACACTGATCAACGATGAATATGGACGCAGTATATCAGAAGATAAAGTGTACAGTGGCGGTGGAAAAATCATCGATTCGATCCTCTCCAGTAATATGCCGGCGCTTAAACAGGCTTACCTGAGCAACCGGAAAGAATTTGTTAGATTGTCGGAAAGGGTGAGCGACACTCTGTTAAAAGATCTCCAAAAGAAAAGCACCATGGACAGTGTTTTCCGGTCGATTGTAAAAAGAAATGGTTTGGATAGCAATTTGCAGTACCTCCTCACTTTCCAGCAGATCGAAATCAACTTTGATACCAAAATCGGGAATATCACTATATTCGATAACCATAGTCATACCGGTTTTAAATCTAACCAAATAACCCCTTACGGTGTGATTATTGATGGTACCCTTGCCGATCCAAGCCTTCAGAACCGTGTAACCAATCTTTCGGTTAGTGGCAAACTGGTTTACGATTATAGAATTACCTTCAATCTTTTTGTTGATCCTCCCGGACGTACCTTGAAAGTGGCCTATCAAATGCTGCCAACATTTTCGCTGGTTGCGCTGTGCATTATCATTATCGTGGGCATTAATTATTATACCTACATCAGCTGGATGCGACAGAAAAAGGAAACGGATGTTAAATCTGACTTCCTGAATAGCATCAAACACGAATTTAACACCCCCATTACCACCATATTGGTGGCCAGTAAAAGCCTGCATGAGGAGGAGGTACTTAATGACAGGATGCGTGTAAATGCACTCGTCAACATTGTAGAACGACAGGCCCGAAGACTTCATTCCCATATTAACCAGATGCTGGAGATTTCTGAAATCAATAACAACATCAATTTAGAGGAAACCGACCTCAATTATGAAGTGCTTACCCTGGTTAACGATTATAAAATAAAACTTCAGGCACCCGACAGCCTTACCTTTGATCCTCATGGTTCGGAAATCCTGATCATGATGGATCCTTTTGTATTTACTACCATGTTGCAAAATATGCTGGATAACGCCTTTAAACATAACCATAGCGATGTAAAAATGACCGTGCTTTTTATTACAGCACATAATAGCGGTTACATCCTCCACATTAAAGACAATGGAAAGGGAATTGATGATACCGTAAAAGAAAAAATATTTGATAAATTCTTCCGTGCGGGCAAGGATAGTACCATTTCGGGCCTGGGACTTGGGCTTTATTATGTTAAACAATGCCTGGATATTCACGGCTGGGAAATCAGCGTGAGAACAGAACCGGGAAAAGGAACCGAATTTCTGGTACATATCCCTTCAGGGCAAACAGTGAACAGTGCAAATCATTAATCTACAGCATTATGCTTTATGATATCGTAATCATTGAAGATGAACTCGACCTGGGCAACGTCATTTCAGAATACCTGAAATTGAGGGGCTTTAGCGTATTGTGGTTTAAAACGGCCACAGAGGCACTGGATTATTATGGCGCAAACCAACTCGATAACAAACTGGTTATTGTTGATGTACAGCTGCCAGACAGGAATGGTTTCGAGCTGGCTGCGGAAATGGTAAAAATAAACGCAAACCAGCCATTTTTCTTTCTTACCGCACACAATGAAAAACAGGACCGGCTTCGGGGCCTTAAGCTTGGTGCGATAGATTATATATCCAAACCATTCGAAATCGAAGAACTGGTTTTACGGATCGGGAATATCATTAATAAGTTTTCCGGTAAACCCAAAATGGAATCACTTCCGAAGCCAGACCATATCTCTATTGGCGACATCAGTTATCAAAAAGACCAGTTATTGGTGCTAATGCCCGAGGGTAAAGAAATTTCGCTCACGGTACGGGAATCGGAAGTGTTAGACTGTTTGGCTGGCAATATCAATCAGGTGGTTAAAAAGAAAGATATTCTTTTAGCGCTTTGGGGAAACGACGATTATTTCAACGGAAAAAGCCTTGAAGTTTTTATTTCAAGGCTTCGCAGGCTTTTTAAAGCCTCTGAGCGGGTAAGTATCGAAAATGTTTATGGTTTGGGCTATATTTTAAAGGTAAAATAAGTAGTAATTATTAAACAGGCATTAATGGTCAGTTTGCACATGATCCTGATCGATATAATCCTGTAAAGAGGCCACTTACTTATTTTCTACTCTGCTGTGCGCAAAAACATCCAAGGTCCTGAAGCATAAAAACGATTGTAAATTTCTGTAAAGGCCAGTTCATCACCTTTAGTTAACAAAAATGCCAATTCGCTGTCAGAATATGAACTGTAAATACACATAGAGATAACACAAAGATAATATAAATACAATCGGTTTCATTGACATAATTGGCTATAGGTAAATACACTACAGCAATATCAATAAAAATCCTCTACATTATTTTCTTTGAAATCCTGCGGGCTGCGGCAAGAATAATTTCAGCTAGTCATCAGCACCGGAATAATTAGGATCGCCTGATTTGAGTACCAATATTGCTGAAATTGAAATAACCTGTAACGCCCCTCAATTTTATACCGGGCAGATATTATTTTGAATTTATTCGGTTCAAACTTTTCAATGAACTTCTAAAGATCTACTGGGAATTGTTTTTTCTTGCTCATATATATGATCCATTTTACAGCCTGATTGTTTTATTTTATACAACTTAAGCCCATAAACTGATCTGTTTTATTTTTTTTAAACTTTTATGTTCAATATTTTTTGATCAGCAAGTGTTTTTCAGCAAATTTGATAAATCGTTTTACTAATTAAATAATGGTTGATTATCAATACCAGAAACCATCAGGCTTAACCTGTCCTGCGAAAATCCCGATCATGAAAAAATACATTTACATTTTAATCTGCCTAATTTTTACACTTGCATTTGACCGCAATTTTGGGTTTGCACAGATCAATAAAAAACCTGTAGACTACGTTAATCCCTACATTGGCAACATCAGCCATTTGCTGGTGCCAACCTACCCCACCGTTCACCTGCCAAACAGTTTGCTGAGGGTTTACCCGGAGCGTGATAATTTTACGGCAAATACCATAAGCGGCCTGCCTGTGGTGGTTACCAGTCACCGCGGAAGTTCGGCTTTTAACCTCAGTCCTTTTCAGGGCGACCTGAAGAAAATAAAAAGTACCCTACGTTATGGCTACGACAATGAAGTGGTTAAACCCTATTATTATGAGGTAGACCTGGATGATTATGGTATAAACGTGCAGTTTGCCCCGTCGCACCAATCGGGCATTTATGCGCTAAATTTTTCAGCTACAAACCTTCCTGCCTATCTTGTTATAAATACCGGTGATGGAGAGCTCAAAGCAGATCGGAATGTGGTAAGTGGATTTCAGAAACTGGATAATAACACCAAAGTGTACCTCTACCTGGAAACTGACCTTGCACCAACCGGATCGGGCACCCATAAGGGTGATAAAATTGATTTTAAGGAGCAATATACCAATGGACGCAATGCTTATCTGGTTTTAAAATATCCTGAAAAAACCAAACAGATCAAAGCCCGCTACGGGATATCTTTCATCAGTGTAGAACAGGCCAAAAAGAATCTTAGCCGGGAAATTAAAGATTATAACCTTGATCAGGTAGCGCAAACGGGAAAAAACATCTGGAATGCAACGCTCGGAAAAATTGCGGTGGAGGGAACAGATGAAACGGCCAAGACCATTTTTTACACCTCGCTATACCGCACCTACGAACGTATGATCTGTTTATCTGAAGATGGAAAATATTTTAGTGCATTTGATGGAAAGGTGCATGATGATAGCGGTGTGCCGTTTTTTACTGACGACTGGATTTGGGACACCTACAGGGCAACACATCCGCTGCGCGTGATTATCGAACCAAAAATGGAAGGCGATATGATTAATTCTTACCTCCGCATGGCGCAACAGATGGACGATCACTGGATGCCAACTTTCCCCGAAGTTACCGGAGACAGCCGCAGGATGAACAGTAACCATGGAGTTGCAACCATCATTGACGCCTATAATAAAGGGCTGCGAACTTTTAACCTGGCGGATGCTTATCAATATTGTAAAGCAGGTATTACCGAAAAAACCCTTTCACCATGGTCATCAAAAAAAGCCGGGGTACTGGATCAGTTTTTTAAAGATAAGGGATATTTTCCCGCCCTGCCTGCAGGCGAAAAAGAAACCGCACCCGAAGTACATGGCTTTGAAAAGCGGCAGCCTATAGCGGTAACATTGGGTACAGTGTACGATGAATGGTGTTTGGGTAATATTGCAAAGCAACTGGGAAAAACCGGGGATGCAGATTATTTTTTAGATAAAAGCAAGAGTTATCATACTGTTTTTAACCCCGATACCCGTTTTTTTCATCCAAAAGATGCAAATGGTAAATTTATTGAAAATTTAGATTACCGGTTTTCAGGCGGACTTGGTGCCCGTGAAACTTACGATGAAAACAACGGCTGGCTTTACCGCTGGGATGTGCTGCACAACCTGGGTGATTTGGTAGAAATGATGGGAGGCAAACAGGCTTTTGTTGATGAACTGGAAAAAATGTATAATACCCCGCTCGGAAAAAGCAGATTCGATTTTTATTATCAGCTACCAGATCATACGGGTAATGTTGGTCAGTTTTCTATGGGAAATGAACCGGCAATGCATATTCCGTACCTGTACAATTATGCGGGCCAGCCCTGGCGCACACAAAAAAGAGTACGCAGTTTATTAACCCAGTGGTTCCGGAATGATTTAATGGGCATTCCCGGAGATGAAGATGGTGGTGGCTTAACCTCTTTCGTCGTATTTTCTCAAATGGGTTTTTATCCCATCACACCTGGCCTGCCAATGTATGTAATCGGGAGTCCAGCATTTGCCAAGGTAAAACTCGATCTGGGCAATGGTAAAAAATTCGAAGTGGCCTGTGCAAATTATTCTCCGGAAAACAAATACATTCAGTCGGCAAAATTAAATGGAGTGGTATGGAACAAATCCTGGTTTAGCCATGCAGATTTAATAAAAGGTGGAAAACTGGAACTGGTAATGGGAAAACGCCCTAATAAACTTTGGGCCTCTGATGACAGCGCTATTCCCCCTTCATTTAACATGCCCGCAAAATAGGTTGTTCATTTGAAAGGCTTCGTTTTCTGAGCAATACTTAAACTGACACAAATGAAAAGCTTAAGGTATAACATGCTTACTGCGAAATTCATCGAAAAGATCGTAGAACATCGTTTCAGTATTAATAAATTCATGAAAGCCAAGTAGCCTTGCTTTGGTTCCATCAGCAAAAAAGTCATAATCCCAGGAGAACACAAAATCACCGAATGCCCAGCCCGAAAGCTGATCATAACTATGTTTTTCTAAGTTATATTTTTGCTGAACTGTTTGCCAAAAACCGGATTTGTCTGCCATAACGCTTTGCAATGGCATTTGCAGTGGTGGTGCAACTTCCATTTTAAAATAGGCTGCTATCTTCGGCCACATTTCATTCCACCGGAACAAATCGCCATTGGTTATATTAAAAGCCTGGTTTGCACACTCAGGCGATGTTGCTGCCCAAACAGTAGCCTTTGCCAGTAAGCCGGCATCCGTAATTTCCAACAGCGTATCGTATGCTCCGGCTTTGCCCGGAAAACGTAAGGGCAATCCAAGTTCTTTAGATATCGAAGCATACATTGCAATAACAAGCGCAAGGTTCATAGGATTGCCTATAGCTGTTCCCCCGACAACAGATGGTCTGATAGCAGACCAAGTCCACGGTTTGCCTATTTGTTTTTTTTCAAGATATTGCTGCTGGTCCACATTAAATTCCGGGGGCATGTGACCTGCATCACTTTCTTTTGCGGGTGTTTTAAATGGTCCTAAATGCGCACCATAAACTTTATATCCCTGCATCAGGCTAATGTGCCGAAGTCCCGCTGCCACAGGTTCGATAGCTTCTAAAACATTAACAAGCATGGCCAGGTTAGGCGGCACTAACTCCGCCCATGTTGGCCTGTCCTGATAAGCAGCATAAAAAATATGGGTTATGTCTTTCAGACCAGATAATTTGGAGTGGCAACTGTCAATATCCAATAAATCTACCGAAATATGCTTAAGATTAGTGGCATCAATACCACCTTTTCGCGAAAGCCCGGTTACATTCCAGTTACCAAGCGACAGTAAATGATTGATAAGGTTAGTTCCTATAACTCCGTTTGCACCTACTACGAGTGCCTTATATGTTGTATTCATTTTTTATTTTTATTTAGTACACTAATAGTTTTTAATCAATAAGCAGCATTTTTGCTTTAACAGGAAGAACGCAGTATTAATGAATTTTTTGAAGCATTGCTCTTCCAGAGGAGCGCGATATTGGCTTTCCACTGGCCTCAAATTGTAGGGAGACAGAGATGGCTGAGCATGCATTACCAGGCCAAAATTTGGTATTGTCTGATCATCTTTATATGGTTTAATGCCCTTAGACAATCCTGAAAAAGGATTCAAAGCCATTGCCACGCCTGCTAAAGAATCTGTTGCTATAAATTTTCTCCTATTCATGCTTTTAATTGTTAATACTATGCAAAATTGGGATAAACTAAGGCTAAGAATTGGTAAAAATCCGATACAATTTTGTATCTTTCCGTTATGAAGCGTTACCGTCAATTCCAACCAATAGCGATTTCTGACTTTGAAACAGACCGTTGGGAACACCCTGCGCATAATCACAACCATTACGAACTTATATACATTAAGAAAGGCAACGGCAAGCATTATATTCACGATTGTGCAAATGACTACAGCCAAGGAACGCTCTATCTTTTAGGCCCCGAGGATGACCATTATTTTGAAATAGAAAAATGTACAAGATTTGTTTATATAAAATTTACTGACCCCTATATATACGCCGCTTCAATTGGCAGTGCTTCCCATTTGCAAAATCTGGAATATCTTATTAAAAGCAGGGATACTCATTTATCTGGATTTGCTTTAAAACCTGGGGATCTGCATACGGTAGATAAAATTATTGATGTTATCGTGTCGCTAAAGGATGAGATTTTTAGCAATGAAGAACTGCTTTGGCTTCAAATATTATCTATTGCGTCTATAATGCAGCGCAATATGCCTGAGCTTAAAAACACAGGTGGGCAGAGTAAGGATATGCAGGCCATGTTCTGCTATATACATAAGTATATTTATACACCCGACAAACTAAAAGCGACCTTAATGGCTGCTCATTTTAATATCTCAACTGATTATATAGGTCCGTACTTTAAAAGGAATGCCGGTATAACGTTAAGGGATTATATTAAATTATACCGAAAAAGTGTTGTGGAGCAACGAATGGCGAGCGGTCGTTACAGCCTAAAAGAGATCGCTGCTGAATTTGGGCTGACAGACGAAAGTCATGTTGCTAAAGTTCTCAAATAGAATGGATGCCGTTTAATTCTATATCAGCTAAACAGGCTAATAAATCTATCTATGTTATTATACGTATTATCAGCGAATAACAATAATTCTTATATTATTTTTGATTTAAGTGTCTGGGGGGTTACTCTTATAATTCTTTTTACCAGGTATGGTAAATTCCCTTGTGAATTTGCCCTCACGAGCAACAAAAACGCGAAAAATAGTATCAAACCTCCAAGAGATTGGAAGAAAACATCGACACAATTCATTAAAAATTAATTAATTAATTAACTGTCTTTACTTTTCGAAAATTGTGGTAAGTTTAGGGGATTACTTGCCGATACAGAAAATAGAAATAATTGATAATCAGTAATTTAAACCAAAAAAGTATCAAACAAAAACAGGGTGATTTTCTTGTTGCCGAATTGTACAACAATGGTAAAAATTTCCTTTGAGAAAACAAAATTTAAGGGACAAAAACCTTATCTTTTTTGAAACCATAATTTTTCAGTTACGTTATTGTCCGGTCATAAATTAGGTACTGGGATCAAGAATCCGCCTAAAGGTCAGGTTGATTCTGGCATTCATATGGGTTTTGGATTTGGCGAAATTTATGAACTGTTTTTGGATTATCTGGAGAAGGGGGGATTTGTCAGGGCAGATATGAGCCAGAAAGACCTACAGATGGGTTACACCCGGGCAAGGCGATATGCCAACTATAAAGGAGGCAAAAAATATGATAAGGATAAGGATTACTAGGTTCTGGAACATGGGACGGGAAGTGAGGAAAAGGCAGCCGCCGCACAGGTATTTTATGGCTACTGGAAGAAAGCGGAAGCCCTTGCAGCATATGCAAGGGCTAAAAAGGCTTGGAAACTCAAGTATGGATAGCGAATCAATCCGAATTACACTCCTTCAGCTTCGCCATCAATCTGGTCTGCTTCTTCGCTCAGCGCTATGATTTCATGGAGCATAAAGGCGCCTACGAGAGAGAGTGCATAATCGCGGTCGATCGGAAGTTTATCTATGGTCAAAACGGCCTCACTGAGGTATTTTTCCGGGTTCCATAGCTTGCGCATGAGTTCAGGCTTTTCGACTTCTAACCAGTCCAGATCATATTCAAAAGCGGCGTTGGCAGTTTTGATAAATTCCTGCTGATCAGCTTCGCTCAAAGGCAAGGATGTTATTTGGACGCCGGCTTTCTTTTTCTTTAATCTTTTCTTTGGATTAGGGGCAACCGCTTCATCAGATACGATTTTTATCCCTTTTATGCGGTAGTCGTAGCCATAACTTTGATGGCCTTCCTCGTTGGCATAAACCAGATTAAACACTTCCAGTCTACCTTCGTCAGTGAACTCTATATCGTGCTCATTTTCGATATCCAACAGGTAATATTCCCATTCCTCAATGCAGAGTTTGTGCATGTTGTCAAAGAGGAGTCTGGCGAGTTCGAGTTCCGCTGTGGAAGCATGGATAAGCTCATCCCATTTTTTAAATCCCCCTAGCCTGGTAATGATATGTAGGGCGTTCATTCGGCTGAAAGACTCTTCATTGATGTCGAAGTCGTTCAATAATGCCTCTACATCGAAAAATCTCGGCGAATAATTGTAGGTGTCACATTCCAGCTCGGGATCGAAATAGGGTTTTTGGGTTTTGAAATCTTTGTGCAGGTTTTTTGCCTGGCTTTTGAAATACTCAATAGTTGTCATAAAACATAACCTTTAGGCCTGTCTCATTATCCTGAAAGTTTTTTTTTGCATCCGTAAGCTGGGTCGGATAATAAGCAAGGCGGGTTTGCTTTATTAATTCGTTGGCTGATTATCTCTTTACACGGATGGGCTAGCTTGCCAATAAGCATAAGCGAATATAAGAACTTTTTTTTATTCCAATGCAAATTTTTGACAATTCTGGATTGAACTCCAAAATCGGTTACAAATGTATTTGTTCGTCCTCTGGCACTGTAATGAACTTTTTAGGTCTCATCCCCAGCAGCTCGATGGCTCTCTGGGCGTAGTTGAAGGCTTCGCACCATTTACGGCACTGGATGAGCCGCTTGAGATCAACTTTTCTTTTTTTTAGTTCATCGGCCAGCGCTTTGATGTCGGTCCGGTTGTAATAGTAGCTCCTGCCCTGTTTAAAGTAACTGCTAAAAGCAAACTCTTCGCGGATAAACTCTCCGGCGCCAAAGTAGACTTCCTTAAAGTATCTGCGCAGGTCATGGTCACTTAGCCATTCCTCGCGTTCGCTGAGCAGTTTTGAAAATTCTTTTGCGGTTTTTTCCAGTGCCAATTTAGTGAAGCGCTCTTTTTTTGGCAGGTTCTCACTGCCGCTGATCCTGGCGAGGATGTCCTTTATCGTGCTGATCTCTTTGAGTATTTTATCTGTGGTATCCATGCTTTTTTTTAGCTTAAGCTTCAGGCGAATAGTTTCTACTGCGTCTTTTGACCGGGATTCGCAGGACTTCGGATTCCAGGTACATCGCTTGTTTGCGTCCCTTGATGAGCTGGGGCTTGACAATACCCTCCTGAATCGCGCGCAAAAATACGGCATTGCTCGCACCTGTGATTTTCTGGGCGCCCTGTTTGGTGAGGAGCTGGTCGTGCCGCAGGAGAACTTTTAATTCTTCGCGGATGAGCTCGCGCAGGGTTTTCAGAAAGTCCTCCATGGGGATGGACTGTAATAGGATGGTTTCCATGTTTTTAGTTTAAGCTGGTTTATCTCACCATCAGGCTGAACGGAATGGTTATCGGGCCCATAACGTTATCGCCCTTACTGGCGGTAAAGCTGATCTGGCCGCGGAAAAAAGTCAGGGCAGTTTTGGTGCGGATGCGCTGCTGGAAAACGACATGGTCTTTGAAGTAGTTGACCTGCAGGCCCGTGGTTTCATCGGTACTGTTTAGCGGAAGAGGTTCAGTGGTACTGTCCAGGGCCGATGATCCTGTGGAACTGGGATAGGAAAATTCCAGTTTCATTGGTCCTATATTGTTCTGGGCATAGAGCCGCCATCCGGGCTTGATGTCCGCGGTAATGATGATTAGGGCTTCTTTGAGCGAGATCCGGCTGGAGGAATAGCTGAAGTTTACAGGCTGGTAATCCTGGGCGCTAAGCAAATTGCCAATTAAGCAAAATGTTGATAGAATGAGGTATCGTTTCATTTGGGCTGAGCCGGTACCGACCGACATGAGCAAAGATGAAAAACGCGCAGCACTGAGGGAAACATTGTTTGCTTTTAGACCATAGGGCTAAAAACGTGTAGTCCGGACAAATAATATTGGCCGAGCTTAGTTTTCGGTTTGTACTATATCAACTTCGTTTCAAATTTTATTTTTTTTGGCTTCGCCATGGGGGTTATTGGAACTTTAAAGCCTCTAATCTAAATGTATGCAGATCAATGTTGAAGTGAGCAGACCACTGAAAAGCCTGCAGTCCAATGTACCGCCAAGACAGATTTTTTTTACCCCTAGGGAACTGGAGATCCTGCAGCTGATGGCCGATGGGCTGGATAGCCAGAAGATAGCAGACAGACTTTTTTTGAGCATCAATACCGTGCGTACGCACAGAAAGAACATGCAGGAAAGGCATAAATGCCTCAATGCAGCGGGACTGGTAAGTCTTGCGTTCCGAAAGGGCATTATACAATAAAGATCTTGCTCGAAAAACTGAAATTATCAGTAGCAATCCTTTACGAAGAGTATTTTCATTATTCTATAGTTTATACTAATTTGTGGGCTTAATTGCGCTTTTTATGGAATCTATCTTAATCCCTCAATATTACCAGCGTTACAATACCTTCGATGATCTATCGAAGAATAAGCCAACGGAGATGAATGTTTTTGGTTCCGCAAGGCAACTGGAAGCCAAAGATGTACTCGAGTTTGACCAGCTTTTCATTATCGCTGAACCGGGGTATGGCAAAACCACGCTCCTCACACAGGTCGTTGAACTTCTAGAAAAAGAGCAGCTCTCTTTTTATTATGAGAACGGTATCCGGAACGATCTTGAAAAAAACGAAATGCCGAAGGACCGCGCGTATTTCATATTTGACGCGCTGGATGAAAACAAGGATATCGTAGCGACCTTTCTCAGGGTCTTTTACCATTGTAGGGAGCACGGGATCAAGCTCATCATCACTAACCGTACGCATTATTTACCGCTGATCCAGCATTTGCTAATGGAGGCAAATTTTAGCTTCATCAGGCTGCTGGAGTTTGAGGATTTCCAGATATCAGCGTTCATGGAACTTCGTTTGAAAACATTGGACTTTAGCCGGGAGGATATTGAAAAAATCGTTCAGAACTCCAAGGCTGACAGCAGAAAATCAATATTATCGGTCCCCAGGTACTTAAGTGAATTCTGCAAGTATATCTTGCACCATAAGAAGCAGCCCAGTGAGATTAGTGACCTACGCAAGTCAGAACTTTTTGAAAGGGTCATTTATTATAAACTGGAGTATGAGGATAAAGCTGAAAAATCAAACTCCAACCAAAAGTACCTGACCAAGCGTGTGCTGGAAAGGCTCTCGCTGGTGATGGAGATTCATGGACTTAACCAGATTTCCAAAGAGGATTTTATTACATTGCTTGACCTCACCGATTCTAACATCAGCCTGATTTTTCTTAATTCCATTGATCTGGATGTCTTGCTGGAAAGGGTGATGAAAACAACTGGTGATATGCTGCAGTTTGAAAACTCAGAGTTTCAGGAATATCTGGCCGCAAAGGAACTGACCCGTTTGGGTTACCGGTTTCAGACCATTTATGACCTGATGATCGACCCAGAACTTCAGATCCTGAGGCAGAACTGGATTGATGTGCTAAGCTTCGCGGTGGACATGGAACCCGAATTTGCGCGTCCGATCATAACCTTTATCCAGACCAGGAGACATGAGGGTATTGATGAAAAGTTGATTGCAATTCTAATGAATATTCCGCCCAACCTCTTTGATATCCATTTTCAGGATTTATTTTTCCAGACTGTTTTTGATTATTATGCAGCCAAAGGGAAGATGTTCTACCAGATTTATGACCAGCTATCTAAGTTTATCAGCCGGGACAACACGGCCATCCTTTTGCCGCTGTATGCTGAAAATGACCTTACTGATCCGGTAAGACACATCCAAGCCAATCAGATCCTGTTGATCGAGGCGCTCGCGAAAGCAGGGCGCTTAAATGACGGGGAGGTTGAGTTGTGGGTAGGTTACCTGATCAGACTGGTCCAGAAAGATGAACTGTATTCGATCCATACAACTATATTTTATGCGCTGATTGCCTTAAACCGACCAGAACCCTTACTGAAGCTTATCCATAAGTTTGAAAACAAGGAGGATTATCTGCTCAATAACCTTTTGCATGCGCTGACCAAGATGGCTCCCGATGAACCGAGGCTTATTGCACTCATCAAAAGGATCATTTTACTAGGCAGAAACATCAACAATCTGGACAGCGCAATAAACAACATCACGAGTGCAAAAAATATTATTGCTGTTTTTGATACCCTTGGCAGGGTAAGCGATGGACTTAGGAATGATACTTTCCAGTATGGTCATGGTTTCTATCGGCTCTTTGAAAGCATAGAAGCATTGAATAACAACAAAGTGGACCGTGCTGTGCAGAAGTTTGTGCTGGCCAGTTATGCCCAGGACCGGTACGCGCATTACCTGCCCAAGATCTGTGAGCAATCACTGATCTATCTGATCAAAAAGGACCGGATGGTCCTTAAAAAGATCATGCAGCTAAAAACTTTCCTTTCTTCAGTAGATGAGCTGGTAAGATCACTGGCGATCCATATCGATGTTCCGACCTTTCAGCTGATTGAAGTTTTTCTGATCAAAAACAATGCAGCATGGCGACTGGAGCGGGTGGTGCGGATGGCTCAGAACCAGCTTGAACGGGTAAACGATCATCCCTTATATATCTATCTGGATAAAAAATATATTCAGGTCTGGAGCAAAACAAAAAAACAGTATGTCGGAAAAAAGGAAAAAACCAGTCTGGAGCAGCTCAGGGATTATTATCTGGAGGATAAAAAGTTCTTCAACCCTGCCCTAATCCCCTTTTTGGTCAATAAATTTGATGAGCTCGAAGCCCAGCTCAGTAGCGATGATAGAACGGAACTCATCGAGGTGATTGCCATGATCCTTGAATCCTACAAGCCGGATGTTTTTAAGATCGAAATCCAGCAAGTAAAAGAAAATCAGACCAGTTTTAGCCATAACCAGGATACCTGGTTTCATATCGAACTGTATTTCAAAGCGGCTTACCTATTGGGCGAAAAAAAGCTGATCATTACCTATCGCGAAAAATTGCTCAAGACCCTGCCCAGGATCGATATTTTTGAACACCAGCGTAAGAATATGCTGCAAAACCTGGTTAAAACGATCAGCCCCATTAGCGCTAAGGATGTGAAATTGCTGTATGATTTCTGCATGTCCAGGACAGACGATATGCTGGCTTTAAGTGCCCGCTCACTGGCAGAAGTAGCAAAAACATTTAAATTGGACGCACTCAATCCCGTGCTTTTTAAGCTGGTGCAGGATCCCAAAGTCAAATCCTGGGAAAAGGAAGAGACACTTGCAGCTTTGGGTGAACTGGCCCGGGATAAGCAGGACTTCGCTAATCTTAAGCTATTTTTTGATGCCCCTTCAAGCAGCCTAAAGCTGAAGGATATCGCAAATGCGGCAATGATTACCAGGTTCAAAGACCGGGATTCCATTTTATGGCGTTTCAAGGAACTGCGGGAACGGCTTCGCGAATTTGACACCGATCACAAATATAACGGAGCAAGGGGTGTCAGCAGTTTTGAGAGCGAGATGGACAGACCGGAATTCCCCGTGTGCTTTTATGGCATTGAAGATCCACTGATCTATGCCCAGATGCTTGAGCTTCTGACTTATTCATTTTCGTTGAGAAATAAAAAACTGCATTTCCGTTACAGCGTTTACCTGCAACAGATCATTTATTCTTATTTTAAGACCTTTATCACTGCGCAGGTCATTTCAGATCTCAGAAAAGTTGCAGCTAAATTTCCGGTCACCGAACAGACCTTTTCCTTTAGCCTCCAACTGGACGAACTGATCAAAGACCTGCACCAGAAAAAGAAAAACCCTGAGCCTTTTATTTCGGCCATTCAGGGGCTTAACCACATTCTTTCCAAAGTCTATTTACCAGTCAACAGCCACAGTGAGCTCCGTGAACTGATTCTCAAGGTGATCAACACCGAAATCAAAAACCTGATCGAAAACGAAGGGTTTTACCGGGTTTCCGATCAGCTTAAATCCAGCTCGGCAGTATCTGAGCCCAAACTCGGAGAAGTACTCATCCAGAAAACGTTGAAAATAGCACTGGAAAAAGCGCTGATGGAAAACGGCCTTCGAAAATCTGATATCTACAGGGAAGTGGAAAGCTATGATGGGTTAAAATATGATTATCTGATTTCTTATGGGCTTTATGGCCCCATTATGGTCGAGCTAAAACTGTTGCAAAATCCCGAGATCCAGAATGAAAAGCAGCGCAGGGGATATCGCATCAAGATGACCAAATATCTCAATGCCAATTACAGGCAGGGCATTTATCTGATCTTTCAGACCCATGATAACCCCAAGCAGTTACTCGCCTACGAGAAGCTCCTGACGGAATATAGGGATCTGCCCGCTCTGGATATCCCTTTACTTAAATGTTATCAGGAGCTGGAAAGCAGTGCTCAACCCGTAAAACGCTAAAAGACTGTTAGGAAACAAACACTGGCAAGAAAAACCGCAACTAAATCCGTGAAATAAATTGTAGTTTATTTTGTTAGCCACTTTGGGCAATCGCAAACGAATTTGCAGCAATAACATCACCGTAAATCCGGTCGAGCTTTTTCATCAGGTTGCAGGTGGCAATTACGGCAGCCAGATAGCTGTTGCTTTTCCATTTTTTATTGTAGGACTCATAGCCGCCATGGATCATTTCATTGCGGTCATCCTTGAACCTGCGGACCAAAAACTGCAGCTCAACTTTAATGGAAACGTAAACAGGCTGTTTTTCAAAACCCACCCATGGCGCAATATCCTCAAGGGCCGCATTGGTAATTTTCATCGCGCGGTCCTGTTTGTCTTCATCGGTCAAAGTTGGATCTGCTAGTACCTCAGCTACACGCGCCGAGCGGCTGAGGATTTCCTTTTGAAACTTTTCTGCCACTCTGAGCTTTTCTTTGGCCTGGTCCAGTTGCGGATCGTCAATATGTTTGGCAAGATTGACCGCAGCAAAAAAATCGTATTGGATATCGTTTTTCCAGTCCGGTTTGATGATGAGGGATTCCATGGACTGGTATTTCCTGACAAATTTTGTGGCCTCCTGTTGAGTAACTGCTGGATTCTGGCGGAGGTAAAGCTTAGTGCACATGGCTCGCAGCATGCCCTCGATGACCACCATAAGCAGGATATTGCTGTTTGCAGGCTGCTGCTGCTCAAAGTTGATCACAACGCTATTCAGCAAATCTACATTGTAGTCCATGTAATCTTTTAGGTATGGAAGGACAGTTTCCTTGATAACGGCGATCTTTTCGCCACAATACACCCCAAAGGTTTCGGGATCCCGAATACCCAGGGCAACTTCGTAGTGATCCCCTATTGTGCCGTCTTTAGTCCAATAAAAATCGTTTTCAATGGAATAGTTCAGTGAATATCTGGCGATTTCATAGGGCACCATATTTTCAGTGAAATTTTTGAGCAGCTTAGCACCCATGGATTTCTTTTTGGCCTTTTTGTGGGACATCAGCTCAATCAGGGATTCTTGAACGTGATCCTTGATGGCCTTCTCGCCGAGTTCTTTATTTAGGCCGGCAATAATTTCCTTTAAGTGGGCGATGTTGCTTTCCACCCGCTCCTGCTCCCATTTGGCGGTCAATTTGGTTTTAATGGATATATTTTCCTCGAGAAAACCGTTGGCCATTGCCCTTATTTTCCTGAGCTTGTTTTTCCTTTCGTTGAAGAGTGTTGCATTTAGATCCATAGGAACTAAAATACCAAGTTAAATCCATAGATGAAAACTGGATATGGTATTTGCAGGCTTTTCAGCAGTTTACTGCCCGAAGTGTTTTTTCGGTTGCAAAGTTAAGCGTTACCGTCCTTGACCATTCAAGGGTATATAAACGTCGCTTGCGCTCCGCCCTTGACTGCTTGGACGGTTCCACTTGATTGTTCTGGCATAAAAAAACTAAATCTTAAGGTTATGGAAAATGTCATTGAATTATTTAAAAAAGAGAGCTTGGTGGAGTTTGCCGCCGATTATAATTTTTGCTGGCACGAACGGGAGACTTTTGGGGAGCTGGTGAAGGCCTCGGATGAAAATAACGTGAAGCAACTGGACTGGTTTTTCCAGTTCGGCGATCGTTTAAGGCAGATTCTGTTAAACGTCTATGCCTACCGAAAAGGTCTAGACTTTGGATTTACCGAGATCAGTTTTGATGAGTACGGCTGGTTCAAAAGACCGGTTTTTCTGGAACAGGAAGAACTTAAGTTCGGCATGGCAGACAAAAGCCGCTATGGGAATTACAGTTCGGTCATTCTGGGACATGGGCCCAATGGATTATGGACTTATGGAATGAACATGAGCTATGGAACTGCGGGATCTGCCAGCGGGCTCTCGGTACATGCAAAGATTTTTCCTTCCAGAATAGAGGCTCTAAACCAAGCTTTGGCAATCTTAAGGTCTGCTATGGAAGAAAAGGTGGGTGATCCAGACACCACCAATTACAATCAAAAGGTGATTTCGGCAACCCTGATGTCAATTGATGAATTACGGTTTGCCAAAGTCCAGTTGAGCTTATTTTAAACCTTATCAAGTAAGATGGCTTTTAAAATCTTTACTGATAGTAAGGCTGAGTAAAGAGCAGCTCATTGACTGTACCTTCTCCGATGGCCTGCTTGAGGTCTTTTAATAGTGTTTCGTAATCGATCTGATAGGATTTCTGTTGGATCTTTTCAAGCCAGCTGCGTTTTTCAGTGCTCCAGACTTCGGAAAGAATAGCGGGAACGGACTGTGCAAAAATGGTTTTATTGGGTAAAGGCGTGGATTTATGGTAGATAAAATTTTTGTCCTCTTGCTGCGCCTCTTCTATTTGGAGGCAGAATAGCAGTGCAAAAACGCCGACATTGCCCATTTCGACACGTTTGTTATCCCGCCCGTTAAAATAAACCGAATCCAGAAAGGTCTTCCATTTCATTTCACCGTTTTCGCCGACGCATTTTTCCAGCTTTTTGTTTTTGGTTACCAGTGAAAACTCTTCGGGCAGGGCAATAAAGTAATCACCGAACAGTGAGGACATGAGATTGCGTTTGTAGGCATCCCCGAGCTCCATTTTGAAATTCCCACCCTTCTGGAACTGGATAAAGTCTTCAAGTTTAAAAAGTGTCCAGGTATTGAATTTTTTCATTTTCCAGGCAATGAGCATGGGTACGCCCAGCCGCTCACTGTAGTTCTTAAGCCCGTTATAGTATTTCGGTGTCCAGCTTAACCTGATGTCCTGTGAGGTCTTTACCTCAATGAGGTAATTGGACTTTTCACCGTCTTTTTCATGGAGCACGAGCAAATCCGGTACACGAAGGGTTTCTGTTGTGCTTTCCGGAATCTGGAACTGGTCGAGTTTGTGGATCAGGGTCGTGTTTTTGAGCCAGTTGAGGATGTAGATGAATTCATCTTCATGTGCCAGCCCATTGTTCAGTTCCTGAATGCGCTTAGATACGGCGGCCGGATCGGTCTTGATGCCCAGTTCGTTAAAAATTTTCTGAAGGGCTCTGGCCTGATCGTCTATGGAATTAAAAAGCATATTTTTTTTTGAGTGTTTTTAGATGCCTGAAAATACGATATTTTTTGAGGAACAAAAGCCCTCAGATGCGGGATCTCTGTGGGCAATTCTTGGAGCCTGGGTTTGGTAAAGCTGCCGATAAATTGGAAAAAGGATAAAAAAGGAAAGCGAAGCTATATGGCTCTTCTGCCCTGCGCGGGCATAATGGCTGCGCCACCCTCCGGGACTTATACCGCTCCGGTTGTGGAGCCATGCTTCCAGGGCTTTCTTTTTTCCCTTTTTCTCTTATCAATATAGCGGAGCACATAGGGAATTAAAGAAATACATGGTTTAATCTAACTCAAATATGATGAAAGCAGTTGTTCAAGAATCCCTGTTTAGCGTTTCGGAAATCAAAGTAAGTTATCAGCCAGGTTTTAAAGTGTCGGATAGACCGAAAGTGACCTCATCCAACCCCGCCTATCAAATTTTTAATGCACACTGGGATCATGACGTCATCGAAATGACCGAGCAGTTTTATGTTTTAATGCTGAACAATGCAGGACATGTGCTGGGTATCCAGCAGATTTCTTCGGGCAGTTCCAATGGGACGCTGGTGGATCCAAAACTGGTTTTTGCCGTAGCGTTGAAAACCTTTTGTGCCAGCCTGATTCTGGCACACAACCATCCTTCGCAGCTCCTGGTACCCAGTGAGCAAGATCTGATGTTGACCAAAAAACTGGTGGAAGCCGGTAAACTGCTGGACGTGCAGGTTTTGGATCATCTGATTGTTGGGAAGTATGGCTATTATTCCTTTAAGGATGAGGGCATCATGTAATTGGAGTGGCAAGTTAGTTTAACAGCTAAAATTATCCTGGATATTTTGTTTAAATTGTCCTGCCAAATCTGATCGCTTATGCCCGACTATTCGTTCCTGAACCTTTCGCCAGCTGAATTTGAAGTACTTACCAGAGATCTGCTGCAAAAGGAACTTGGCCTCCACCTGGAATCTTTTACTAGTGGCCGCGATGGCGGGATTGACCTTCGGCATAGCCGTTCGAGAAAAAGGGAAGTGATTGTTCAGTGCAAAAGATACACGGGCTTCGCGAGCTTAAAAGCCAACTTGGAACAGGAAGTGGAAAAGGTTAAAAAGCTAAAGCCTGAACGTTACATCATCTGCACTTCTGTTGGGTTGACGCCTGGACAGAAAAATCAGCTATTGACGCTATTTAATCCGTTTATACTTGCTCCTGGGGACATCTTTGGCAGGGATGACCTGAACAACCTGTTATCAAAATTCCCGGAAGTGGAAAGGTCGCATTTCAAATTGTGGCTGTCCAGTACCGAGATCCTGCAGCGGATTCTGCACAGCAAGATATACAACCAAAGCGCTTTTGAAGAGGAAAAAATAAAGGAAACCGTCAGGCTATTTGTCAGCAATGACAGCTTTGGTGATGGCCTGAAACTGATCGAACGACACCGTTACCTGCTCATCTCGGGATCCCCTGGAATCGGCAAGACTACCCTCGCAAGGGTCATCTCTTATCATTATCTGGCGAATGGTTACGAGGATTTTATTTTTCTGTCCGGTTCGATTGACGAGGCCTACTCGCTGTACAATGCGGACCGAAAACAGCTGTTTTTGTTCGACGATTTTTTGGGTAAGACTTTTCTGCACCTGAAGCTGGGACGGAACGAAGACGAACGGATTATCCGCTTTATCGAGCGCATCGCGAAATCCGATAATAAGCTTTTGATCCTGACCACCAGGGAATATATATTGGCTCAGGCCAGGCTGAGTTATGAGGTGTTTGAAAAACCGGCCATCCGTCTGGCCAACTGTATCCTTGATCTGGAGGGCTATACCAAGCAGGTCCGTTCGAAAATACTCTACAACCATATTTTCTTTTCCAATCTCGATCAGGCGTATATCGAAAACTTACTGGAAAAAAGCAGTTACCAAAGAATTATCGCCCATAAGAATTATAGTCCGAGGATCATTGAAACGGTTCTGGAAAACATCAGCACCATTCGGCCAGAGGAGTTTGTTTCGAAGTTCATTGGCTATCTGGACTACCAGGACAGCATCTGGAAACACGTTTATGAAAGCCAGATCACGCCATTCTCACAGCTCATCCTGGCCAACCTGCTCACCGCGGGAACACCGATTGCGATGAATGACCTGGAACTGCTCATCCGTGCTTTCGCCGAAAGGTTTGCCTCCAAGTACGGGATTGTATATAGTCAGATTGCTTTTAACAAGGCCATTACGGAGCTTGAGAACACCTTTATCCGGTCTTCCAGAGACAGCAAGGATAAGCTGGTGATCGATTATGCCAACCCATCCATTCAGGATTTTCTGGTCACCTATCTGAACGATCTGCAGGATATGATGGGAGATGTTATTGATACCGCTTGCTTTTTTAACCAACTGGTTAGCTTTTTTGCTTACGAGGGGCCGGGAACACCGTCACAGAGGCCTCGAAGGACACATCTTGCTGTTACACCTTACCTAGCCACAAAACTGGTCAATAGATTAACTCAGAATTTTGTTGAGCTGCCCAGTTCAACATTAAAAAAAAGATTAAACTCGAACACAGAACCTTATTATTATCAGGTACGCAGGTCTGTTTACAATAAGCTGAATTTTTTGAGACATTCAAATCTGTACACTAATAATATTGCAATGAGAAACTTTACTTTGGAGTTTTTCAAACTGATCATGATCCCAAATCATGTACAAAGCGAGGATATTGGGCATTATGTATCTCTGGTCATTTATTTTCATAATGAAATACCCTTTGAAGAGGAAAAGATCCTGGCTGCCCTTGCCCCAAACATTGAGACGCTCTCCGACTATCATGATTTTAAGCAACTGGAAGCCCTCTATACAGAAACTTATGCCAAGTTTATTTCGAAAAGCGCTGCATATAAGGAGGCGGTCAGGCAGATGGTTGATTGGGAGGCCGAAAATGTAGACACGCTTGATATCCGGGATTTTGTTGATGATATCCACGCCATTGTGGACCATACCAAAATTGACCTTGCCAATGTTATTATCGATCTGGAAGAAAAATTTCAGGAAAGAGACCGGGATTATGATCCCGATGAAATTTATGATCATGATGAGGATGTGCGGAGCGAATACCGAGCGGAAGAGGAAAATATCTCCGATATGTTCGACAGTCTGAAGTAGTTTTTTTGGGCCCTCAGCTAAACTTTTAGGCTAAATTACCCTAGTAGGGTAATTGCGGTTTTTTCGGGATGCAATTTTGTAGCAGATAATATGCTAGCGATGAAAACAGATCAACTCGACATGCTTGATACCGGCAAACCCACAGAACCAAAATTCAAAACGCCAAAAGTCCATGGACGCAGATTCCATGGCGCTCCACACCTGAGGTTAAAAAAGGTCAGGACTTCGCCCAGGCAGAAAATCCGTCAGCTGCTGCGCGATTCCATTTCGATGGAAGAAGTTAGATCCTTATCCAAATCCCTTTCTCGTCCGGAAAATCCGACAATTTAAACCTCTTTATTTCAAATCTTTAAACCAGGCTTCCTGATCCGTTGCTTTGGCCAGTTTCTGGTCCGCGTGGACGTCCAGCAAGATGTATAATTGTAGACAATTACATCTTGCAAAACTTGAGTTTTGGGCCTCACTCGCAACTCGTGAGGCCTTATTATTCAACAGATGTCCAGACCAAAGCTGCCTGAAAACGATAAGTTAAACCGCCTGATCCGGGTGCGGGTTAATGCGCAGGTATATCAGCGGTTGACGGCTTTGCAAAAGCAGACCGACTGCCGGAGCATCTGTGAGCTGGCGAGAAAAATACTGTCCAGGGAACAGATTACGCTGCTCCACAAGGATGCGAGCATGAACGGAACGATGGAAGAGCTCGCGCTGATCCGAAAGGAGCTCAAGGCCATCGGGATCAATATCAATCAGCAGACCCATCGTTTTCATACCAGCCAGAGTGCCGCTGAAAGGGCTTTTTATGTAGCCAAAACTGCAAAGTGTTACGGAGAAGTTGATGAAAGGGTTACGACGCTTTTAAAACTGGTGCATCAGCTAACGATGGTATGGTTGCAAAAATCATAAGCGGCAAATCCATACGCGGTATTTTGCACTACAACGAAAATAAGGTGAACCAGGGCGAGGCCTATCTCCTGCTGGCCAGCGGTTTTGCGGGCGAAACCGACAAAATGGATTTTAGCCAGAAACTCAACCGATTTAAACACCTGACAGACCTGAACGCCAAAGTCAAGACCAATGCGCTGCACATCAGCCTGAACTTTCATCTGGATGATCAGCCGGGCGATGAAAAACTGCAACAGATTTCATTGGACTATATGGAGCAGATCGGTATTGGCGATCAGCCCTTTCTGGTTTACCGCCACCTGGACAGCGCGCACCCGCACATCCATATCGTGACAACCAATATCCAGCGGGACGGCACGCGCCTGGATCTGCACGATATTGGAAAGAAACGATCCGAGCCTGCCCGAAAGGCCCTGGAAATAAAATATGGGCTGATAAGGGCTGAAGGACAGCAGTCACAAATCAGGGAAAAACTGGAGCGGCTAACTTATGGGGAAAGACCGACTAAATCGGCGATTGCGAACATCGTTACCCGGGTGCTTCAGGAATACGCTTACAGTTCTTTTGCGGACTATAAGACCCTGCTGGAACATTTTGGGGTACTCGCTGACCGGGGAAATCCGGAAAGCGAAATGTTCAAAAAAAACGGTCTGCAGTATTTTGCGCTGGATGTAGCAGGAAAGCCTAAAGGGGTACCCATCAAGGCCAGCAGCATTTACCGGAAACCTACTATGGCCAGTCTGGAAAAGCGGTATGAAAAGAATGCAGTTAAAAAAAAGGCAAGCAGACAGGAGTTCAAAAAGATTCTGGACAGCGTGCTGGTTAAACCCCGCGCCTGCTCTATGGAAAGTTTTAGTAAAACGTTGAATAAACAGCAGATCAGTACGATATTCCGGAAAAGCGAAGCGGGTAATCTGTATGGAATTACCTATATCGATCACCGGCAAAAAATAATATTCAATGGCAGCGAGCTCGGCAAAGCTTACAGCGCTAAGGCTATAACGGAAAGACTGGAGCAAAACGCGGTTTTCTCGCAGGGCAAAAAACAACTTCAAAAACAATATACTCCGTTGCAATCAATTTCTGGAACGCCAGAAAATACAGCTCTAAATCCAGGGCATATACTGGATATCCTGACCAAAGCCGATCACGAGGCAAACTTAACACTGCCCAGAAGAAAAAAGAAATGCCGCAAGGGCAAAAAACAGGTACAGGAAATTACTTTATAAATTGAGATATGAATACAGGCGAAGACACGCAGGGCCTGCGCAAAATCATGGATTTCAGCAGGCTGATCAGCATATTTATTTTAGTGGTCCATTTTTACCTCTGCTGTTATGCGGCCTTTGTGCACTGGGGATTTACCGCTGGCATCACCGACCGGATCATGGCGCACCTATCCAGGCTGAGCTGGCTGAATGGGATTTTATGGCCAAAGCTTTGTGCCCTGCTATTTTTAGCGGTGTCGCTTTTGGGGGTCAGGGGAAAAAAGGATGAAAAGGCAGTGGCGGAGAACATCAGCGTCTATCTGGTTTCGGGACTATTGGTCTATGGACTATCTTATCTGGCACTTTATCTGAATATGGCTATGGAGCGAATGGCCATATTGTATATATCCTTGAGCCTGATGGGTTACCTGCTTATCCTGACCGGTGGCTCCAGGCTGAGCCGATTGTTAAAAGACCGCCTGAACCCGGACGTTTTCAATGCCGAAAACGAGACTTTTCCCCAGGAAGAACGTTTGCTGGACAATGAGTTTTCGGTCAACCTGCCCACGGTATACCAGTTGAAAAATGAACACCGGAAAGGCTGGATCAACATCATCAATCCCTTTCGCTCGATCCTGGTGGCGGGCAGTGCGGGCGCTGGAAAGACCTATTTTGTCATCCGGCACATCATCGACCAGCAGATCAAAAAGGGTTATTCGATGTTTATTTATGACTTTAAGTTTGATGACTTAACCCGCATGGCCTACAACAAGTTATTGCTTTATCAGGATCAGTATACAATCAGGCCATCTTTTTACATCATCAACTTTGAGGACCTGGAGCGCACCCACCGTTGCAATCCGCTGGCGCCCGAGGGCATAGAAGATATTACGGATGCCAGCGAGGCCAGTCGTACCATCCTGATGGGACTCAACAGGGACTGGCTGAAAAAGCAGGGGGATTTTTTTGTGGAGTCACCGATCAACTTTCTGACTGCGGTGATCTGGTTCCTTAGGAAATATGAAAACGGCAAATATTGCACCCTGCCCCATGCGATCGAGTTGATGCAGCTGGGTTATGCCGAACTCTTTGCGCTGCTTGAAATTGAAGGCGAAGTTGGCGTACTGATCAATCCCTTTGTCTCGGCCATGCGCAACAATGCGCAGGCGCAGCTGGAAGGACAGATTGCGTCGGCAAAGATCGGCATGGCCAGGCTGGCTTCTCCCCAGCTCTATTATGTGCTCTCGGGGAACGACTTCACTTTGGACATCAATGATCCGCAAAACCCGAAACTGGTCTGCATGGGAAACAATCCGCAGAAGATCGAGACTTATGGGGCGGTGCTGTCGCTTTATGTGAACCGGATGCTCAAGCTGATCAACAAAAAAGGGAAGCAGAAATGCAGCCTGATCTTTGATGAATACCCGACTCTGGTGGCCAACCTGATCACGACAATTTCGACGGGCAGATCCAATCTGATTTCCTGTACGCTGGGTATCCAGTCGATCGAGCAGGTGAAAAAAGAATATGGATCAGAGCAGGCGGAAATCATTATGGGCATCTGCGCGAATATGTTATGCGGCCAGGTCAGTGGCGACAGCGCGAAAAAACTCTCGGAGACTTTTGGCAAAATCATGCAGGACAGGCAGTCTTTAAGCATCAACAGTTCAGACACTTCGATATCCAGATCTACACAGATGGATTACGCAATTCCTGCATCCAAGATCGCGACCTTATCCTCTGGAGAATTTGTGGGACTGGTGGCGGACAGCCCAGATGAAAAGATTCCGCAGAAAATGTTCCATGCCGAACTGCAGAACGATCATGAGGGCATCAAAAAAGAAGAAGAAAATTATATACCTATTCCCCAGATACGAAAAGTCACCCGGGAGGATGTCCAGGTCAATTACCTTCGGATCAAAAAAGAGGTAGCCGAACTGGTTTGGAGGGAACTGGATAAATTGCCCAAAGGGGAAAAAGAGGAAAACAAGAAAGGCAAACGGAAAGAAAAACTGAAAAAGGAAATGTCAATGCAGAGATCCAAGAACAAAAGACAGAATCTTTCCATGTAAAAGCAATCCCCACTGATTTGAATTAGGCTTTTCGTTGATGAATTTCTACCATGAAGGAATTCGTTAGGACATTTAGGAGCGTATCCTTAACTTAGGGGATAAAGAAATTCAAATGCAACGGAAATTAAACCAGGCTATGCAAAATTATTTTGATGAAGACGTGAGCAGGGGCTTTCACTGGTTTCGGAATTTTATGTCCGACGAGGAATGGAACAAACGCAGAGCGCGCGTCGAAGAGCATATTGAGCACGCGATCATGAGTGGGCACGGGCTGTCCAGCCTCCCGGAAGAAGAATTTTTGCGGGTGAATTTTGACAGGGACAAAATCGTCTGGTATCTGTATCTGATGGACACCTGTCTGCATGATGCAAATTCTTACGAACCTGTCGCCGGAGCGAGAGTGATTGCAATTTTTAAGCGTATCGGAGAGCATCTGGAGGAACTGAAGGCCATAACAGATGTCAACAAAAAAGTCAGGAGACTTATCAAAAATGACCCATCTGAAGCAGACGCGGTTCTTTTTGAATTACTGACAGCCCTTCTGTGGGCAAGAAACGGTTATCAGGTATCGTTCTTACCTGAGCTAAAATCTGAAAAGCAGCCTGATCTGAAGGCGGTGAAAGACGGAAAAGAATTTTTTATAGAGTGTAAAAGACTGTCCAAGGCATCGGTATATGCCGATAAGGAAAAAGAGAAATGGCTTAAGATGTCCAGGCATGTTGTCCATTTACTGGCTGCTATGGATTTAGTGCTCGAGGTCATCTTCCACGAAGAATTATCCGAACTTAAGGAAACCTTTCTATTGGACGTATTGAAAAATAAGCTGAAGAAAAAGCCCAAACCCGGTTTGTTGCTTACCAATTCAAAAGTGACCGTAAGGGTTTCAGGGGTTAATTATAACCAGATACACGCGCACTTACTAAATTTCTCGGTCCGGAACCCCTCTCCGCAACTGGCCGAGCTTGTTGGTGGACGCCGTGACGACAGTTTTGGCTTTACCCATGGTGTTGCGGCGGATCATTTCAGATTGGGGAGCGGATTGGGCAATAATGTATTCATTGACCGCATTCGCAAAGCCTATGGTATTTATTGGAAATGCACAGCTCCTGCGTCTGTAGAAAAAAAAGCACGGGACATCTTTGCTCACCTGAAGGCAGCTTTGCAGCAGCTTCCAACAGTACCCAATTCAGTGATCCACATTGGAATAGAAACTTACGATGGCCCCGAGGTTGAACAGGAAAGGTTCAAAAAAATTAACAGCACGATGAACAGGTTTGACATTAAGGGACAAAACCTGACATGGGTCTATTGCCATTTTTTTCAGTCTTATGCACCGCCGGATCAGATGTATGTTTTCGATGAATCCTCATTCCGTTTCCATAATGTAGCGCTGAATGTCCCTGAGCCACTGGAAATAACTTCTATGATTGTACCCTGGGAAAATACAGAGGAAAATAACCTGCACTGGCTAAAACCCCAGCCCTGATTTTCATGCTTTAATTAATGTGCAGTCCTTTCTCACCGGATAAAAGGTTTTAAGCGAAATGCAGTATTTTCTTGTAATCGTATTTATCAAACTGGTGTCCCTTGTCGGCTTCATGCAGGGCTATAAGGTCATTTTTAAGCTGAACCTTTAACCAGACATCTACAGGCGTGTGAAAAAACCTGGAAAATTTCATGGCCAGTTCGGTGTTGAAGGCGCGCTGTCCCTTTAGGTATTTGTTGAGATTGGAAACATCCGTATCCAGATGTCCCGCAAACTGGCTTTTGTTCAAGCCCAGCACCTTGCAAAATTCCACTACGAAATATTCAATGGTGTATACCTCTTTTGTTTTGAGGTCTTCCTGTTGGAGGTATTCTTCCAAGCGGTACAGCACCGAAAGCATTTCATTCCTGATCAGACGCTCGGGCGAACGGCCGGCCTGAATCTGGCTGGCGTAGGTTTCGACAAGCGTTTTTTTATCTTTGTTCAGCTGATGACCATCACTTGGCGCGATGGTCATGCTGAAATCTTTTTTGTTATCTTTTACGATACTCATAGCAATATTCTATTCTTAGCTTCCATTAGTTAAGATAGCGTTCAATCAGTAGTTCCCCATTCTCATCGAAGATCACCATCATATTGGTAGTCCCCAATCGCATGGCTCTGTACCTGGAGGAATAAAGGTGCATTAACTTAACTTCATCTTCCTTCCGCTCCTCGCCAACTTCAAAATAAAGCATCCCCTTGTAATCGCCAACACCGCGCATCAAACTGAGCTTGAAGGCATAAGCAATCAGGCAGCCTGCAACATGATCATGTTTCTTTTCATCTCCCTTGTTGTGCGGTGCCACTTCCAAAAAGGCCATATAGGGCTTTTTTTTATCCAGCAGCTGGAATATCATGCATCCTTCAATCACATCGGGAGTATCCTCCCGGACCAGGACATAAGCGGTTGCATCCTTTAGGTATTTAAGCTGCTTATGGAAATCAAATCTCCAGCCATCTTGCAGAGATGGCATCTGGGCAAGACTTCCTTCTTTAATTAAGGCATCCGCCTGTTCATTTGTCGCGAGGACAATAATTTTTATTGTCATTTTTCGTATTAATCATCATTAGTAGGTTAACTTTTTACGATCTGTGAATTAAATCAAATATACAAAATTAATTTTAATTTTGGTACAGATTGTACCAAAATTATTTCAACTCTAATCTCCTTAAGCCGAAAGATATTTAATTCCGGTTTTTAAAACATTAATCATACGCATAGTCTAAAGCTTAACTCGATTTAGCGAAGTATATCGCTGATGACCTGGATAAAAAGATTGATTTCTCCTTCCGTATTGTAATAGTGAATCGAGGCACGCACGAGACTCTCCTGCCCTGTATTCTCCATGTAGATCGGTGTAGCCTGCTGTACTCCGATGGAAACATTTATCCCCTGTTGAGTCAGTCTGGTTTTGATATCGGCGCTGCTCAGGCTATCGGCCGAAAACGTGACAATGCCACTGAGCTGCAGTCCATGATCCCTCAGTGTGATTCCAGTAATAGCAACCAGCTTAGCTCGGAGCAGTCGGCTCAGGCTTTCGATCCTCTGCCAGATCCTTTCCATACCTATGCTGGAGGCATAATCGATCGCAGCGACAAGGCCCAGGGTAAGCGCACGGTTTTTCTCGTAAAGCTCATACCGGCGGGCATCCTCACGAAGGGTATAGCCGTCGAGCGAAACATTCCCTGCGGACAAAAAATCCTTTAGTGCGGGTCTGATTTTGTCCTGAACGGCTTTTTTGACGAACAGGAAACCCGTTCCGCGCGGTGCGCGCAGGTATTTCCGTCCCGTGGCCGAAAGCATATCGCACTTGATCTTTTTCACATCGAGCGGGATCTGTCCCGCGCTCTGGCAGGCATCGAGCAGATATAAAATGTCATGTTTTTCGGCCAGTTCGCCGATGGCCTCGACCGGCAGGATGCTGCCGCCGGAAGAGGAAACATGGGTAAAGATAAACAGTTTGGTTTTTGCATTGATGCTTTCCTCCAGCAGTTTAAGCGAAAAGTCCCCGTTTTCATCGTTCGGGATCACCGTTACCTTGATTTGGGCAGCCTTTTGCGCATCGACCAGACCGATCAGATTGGTGACATATTCCATTTCGCTGATGATGATCTCATCACCGTCCTCGAACTGAAGGCCCTTAAAGGCCGTGCCCCAGGCCGCGCTGGCATTTTCAAAAAGCGCGATCTCTTCTGTTTCGGCGTTGATAAAACCTGCAATCTTTCCATAGACCGCATTGATTCGGTCCAGGTACTTGGCTTCGGTCTCATACCCCCCTTTTTGGGCTTCTTCTTTTAAATAATCAATAACGGTATCGACCACTATATCCGGTGGCAGCGATGCACCGGCATTGTTAAAATGGATCATTTAGCTGCAGCCTCTGGTCTGCAGGCGGATTGCCTGGATTTCTTCGCTTGTGATGGGATTTTCCATAGGGACTAAATTATCGATTTGTTTTAATTTCCGTTTGCATTTGGCCGTTGATGTAACGTCATTTTTAAGCTTCTGCCTGATCTGCGGGGCGCTTGAGCGATTTTGCGCTCGACAGCTGCTCAATCATTTCGCGGGTCATAGCGGCCAGATCGTACCGGGGAATCCCTCCCCAGTCCATCATTGCACGTGTATCGTTCACCGAGCAGGGCCAGCTATCGGCGATCTGCTGGCGCGCGTCGGGCTTATAGCGGATTTTGAACCTGGGAAAATGTTCGCGGATCTCTGAATAAAGCTGCTCAGGCGAAAAGCTCATGGCTGAAAGGTTATAGGAAGTGCGGATCCTGATCTCTTCGGCCGGGGCATCCATGATTTCCAATGTAGCCCGGATGGCATCCTCCATGAACATCATGGGCAAAAAAGTGTCCGCCTTTAAAAAACAGTCAAAGGTCTCTCCCGCTACGGCGCTGTGGAAGATATCCACGGCATAATCCGTAGTACCCCCGCCAGGCAATGCCTTGTAGGAGATCAGTCCTGGAAAGCGCAGCGAGCGGATATCCAGTCCGTAGGTCTGGTGATAATACTGGCACCAGTGTTCGCCGGCCGCCTTGCTGATGCCGTAAACGGTTGAGGGAATGCTGGAATTGACCTGGGGACAGTTGATCTTCTGGGCATCGGGCCCGAATACGGCGATGCTGCTCGGCCAGAAGATTTTTTTAATGCCGCATTCCACGCTGGCATCCAGTACATGGAGCAAACCGTCCATGTTCAGTGTCCAGGCCTGCTGGGGATTCTTTTCTCCCTTTGCCGAGAGCATGGCCGCCAGGTGGTAGATCTGGGTAATGCCATAGTTGCGCAGGATGGAGCCGAGCTGGATCCTGTCGAGTACGTTGAACTGCAGATAGGGCTGGAAATCCTGCCCGATGTCTTCCGCGCGGCGCATGTCCGAGGCGATGATGTTTTCCCGGCCGTGTATTTTTCTTAAGGTCTCGGTGAGTTCCCTGCCGATCTGGCCGCAGGCGCCGATGATGAGTATTTTTTCCATTTGGCTATGCGTATTTGTCTATCCTTTTTTTGCTGTGCTTGAGTGATCCGCGTCATTCATTTGTTTTGTTTTTTGCCCATGTTTTAGGGGAAACTATTGGTTTACGGTTCTCTTTAATTTCTGCGCTCAGGTAATCAGCGTTTTGCTTGAAGGGGGTTGACTTTTTGATCTGCAGACATTTACCCAGTTTGCCTATTTTCCTGGCTAAAAAAACGGCGGGGGTATGAAGAACCCCGCCGTATAATTAACAAGGTCAAGGCATCCGCCTTTTCCGTCTTGAGTTTCTCCCCCCTAACTGGAGAGTGTTGTAGCTTATTCGTCCCATGGAACCCATGAGGCTTTAAACAGGCCGGAGGAATGGGCTTCGCGTCCGGGACTGCAAAACTAGATCAGGCCATTCCCATTTCCGAAAAATACCTGACTTTGAAACTTTGGACTACATGGATTTGATTATGCCAAATCTTATGCTGTACAGGGTTTCTTTCGAGCCGTAAAATGGGTTACCGGTTCATGAGATGAAATAAGGCGGAATTTTGGGCATGCGGCAAGAGGGCAAAAAAGAGAAAGCGAAGTACATGGCCGCCCTGCCCTTCGCGGGCATAATGGCTATCGCCACCCTTCGGGACTTATACCGCTTCGGTGGGTCCGGGCCATGCTTCTGACGCTTTCTTTTTTGTCCTTTTTTCTTTTGAAAAGATTTCCCGGGTTTGGGAATCTGCATAAAGGATCGGGCATTAAAGGGAAACAATTTCAATAAGGTTTTATCAAAAAAGGTCGGTGCAGCCGCAAATGCATGAAAGCGTATGAAAAATGATTTTGAGCAGCGCAGGGAACGCAGCAGCAGGCTCAACTGGCTTTCTTTCAAAATTTTTTGCTCCCATTTGCTCATTAAAAAGCGAAAGAAAATCTGTTCGCAGAATTACCGTTTTCCGGAAATGAATTTTCGCAGCCTTTAGCTCACCTATGTTTATCATGCCATATACCGTTCCCTTATGTGAGCGCAAAAGGTTTGCAACATCAGCTACCGATAAGACTTCATTTTCCAGCCGAGATACCTGGTATGAAAAATCCTTAGTTACTGTTTCAATTTCAGATGCCTGGATTTTACTGTCCCTCGCTTTAGCCTTATAATACTTTGAGTTACACCCTTTGCTACAAAATCTGGTGACCGTTTTTTTAGCGATAAAGGTGTGATTACAAAACTCGCAATTTCTTAAAATTTTTAGATTACTACTCATAAGTTAAGTCTCCCTTTTATGTGCTTCATAGTGCTTACACGTACTTCTATGACTAGTTAATACCTAACACCGAACATACAATGTATAACGTCTTTGACTGGTCAAAAAAAAGCTACAAATTCACAACAAAATAATGCATAACAATGGCAAATTACGAAAATCTAGGAAATAAAAAAATCGCTAACTACTTAGTAATTAGCGATTTGTTATTCCTTATTATTCAGTAATCTACAAATTCTATAGGATTACTTGCCGATACAAAACTTTGTAAAAATATTTTCCAGCAAATCATCGGTAGTAACCGTTCCAGTTATCTCTCCGAGGTAATGTAAAGCCTGCTTGATATCCATAGCCAAAAAATCGGAAGTAACCGGATTATCTACATTAGCCAATACCCTTTGCAAGGCATGTTCAGTTTGTTTAAGAGCTTCTACATGACGGATGTTCGTAACCAAAGTTTCGCTGGTATTAATATGGTGAAGGTTTACCTGTTCCAGCAAGGTTGTTTTTAACTCATCAATACCCTGTTTCTCTTTGGCAGAAATGAAAACAGCATTTAACCCCTCAAAAGCTTTGCGTTGATCGGTAGAAATCAAATCAGCTTTATTCACCAGAATAAGGTAAGGAATAGCCAGTTGCTCAAGACCCCTCACCTGCTCTTCAATCTCAGGGATGCTTTGTGAAGCATCGGCCATATAAATGATCAGTTTGGCCTGTTTCATTTTCTCTAAGGTACGTTCTACACCTAAAGCTTCGATGATATCGGCTGTATCACGGATCCCGGCGGTGTCGATAAAACGGAAAACAATGCCACCAATGGTCAGTTCATCTTCAATGGTATCTCGGGTGGTACCGGCAATGTCAGATACAATGGCCCGTTCCTCGTTTAATAGTGCATTTAACAGGGTCGATTTTCCCACATTAGGTTTACCCGCAATAACAATCGGCACACCATTTTTGATCACATTCCCCATTTCGAATGAGGAAATCAATCTTTGCAGTACATAATTGATTTTGTTTACCAGGTTTTTCAACTGTTCACGGTTAGCAAACTCTACATCTTCTTCGGCGAAATCGAGTTCAAGCTCAATCATCGAGGCAAAATGGATCAGCTGTTCACGCAAGCCTTTTAATTCATTAGCAAAACCACCACGCATCTGCTGCATGGCCACATCGTGCGAAGCTTTCGAATTTGAAGCGATTAAATCTGCCACGGCTTCTGCCTGACTTAAATCGAAAGCACCGTTTAAAAAGGCTCGTAAGGTAAATTCGCCCGGTTTCGCCGCACGCGCTCCCTTACTGATCAAGAGGTTAATAATCTGCTGGATAATGTAATTAGAACCATGACAGGAAATCTCCACCACATTTTCTTTGGTGTACGATTTAGGCGCAACAAACAAACCTGCAACCACTTCATCAACAATATGATCGCCATCTTTAACCAAGCCAAAATGTAAAGTATGGGTGTCCTGCTTTTCTAAATCCTTTCCGGCAAAAACGGTATTGGTAAGCGAAATTGCATCCGGACCGGACAAACGGATTACGCCAATAGCCCCCGAACCTGAAGGAGTGGACAAAGCAATAATGGTATCTTGATCGTTGTTCATGTGTTGTATTAAAGCTGCAAAAATAAGTCTAATCTATCGGTATATCGTGTAAGGGAAGTAATTTTTTTCATGATGGTTCAGTTGTCATTCGTTTATTCGTCAATAGTTTGATCGTTCATGGTTAATGGCATAACTCCTCACCAAACTCCAACCCTGGCGATCAGTCTACTTCGGACTCCGGACTGCCGACTTCGGACTAAAAAACAAAACTTTTTCACAACAACTGTGTTTAAATCCTAATCAGATAAACTTTTTTATGACTAACAATTTACCCCTAACCGTTAAACGATCTATTGAGTTATTGGGCCTTATGGCTGTTGTAGCGGTAATGGTAATCGGACGCGACATCATTATGCCGATGCTGATGGCATTTTTCATTAGTATTATGCTGTTGCCTGTTTACCGCTTTTTAAAAAGGAAAAAATTTCCGGAGACGCTCGCCATTATCCTGCCTATATTATTGGTTGCATTATTTGTGGCATTAATTATCTGGTTCTTTTCCAATCAGATTGGTGTTCTGGTGAAAGATTTTCCGCAGATCAAAGCTAATGTAACACAGCATATCAATTCGTTAAGCGATTGGATCAGTCGCATTACACATTACGATGATAAACAACAAAAAGCCTTCATCCAGGATAAAAGTGACGACCTGATGAACATGGGAACTTCCCTTGCAGGCAGTACAGCGGTAACACTGAGCGGTATTTTTGTATTTATAGGCCTGTTACCGATCTACATTTACCTGATGCTGTTTTATAAAGATATTTTATTACGTTTCATTTTTATGTGGTTTAAAACCGACGATCATCCAAAAGTGAAAGAGGCCATTTACGAAACCGAATCGATCATTAAAAGTTACCTCATCGGTTTATTGATCCAGATTACTTATATGACCATTTTATTGGGTGGAATATTGATGCTGATCGGCATTAAACATGCTTTGTTAATCGGCGTAATTTTCGCTATTTTAAACCTGATTCCTTATGTTGGCGCCTTAATAGGCAATGTAATCGGTGTTTTGCTTACCCTAACCTCTTCTCAGGAATTATGGCCTGTACTTACCGTTTTAGGTGTAATTGCATTCGTTCAGTTTCTGGACAACAACATATTGATGCCGCGTATTGTAGGCTCTAAAGTAAAAATCAATGCTTTGTTTGCCATTCTGGGAGTATTTATAGGCGGAAGTATTGCGGGCGTCTCCGGAATGTTCCTTGCCCTGCCGATTGTAGCCGTGCTTAAAATCGTGTTCGACCGTACCGAATCATTTAAACAATGGGGTGTACTATTGGGCGATGAGCGTCCGGCAAAAAGCCCGATGATGTTTCCAAACTTTAGAAAAAAGAAACCTGTTGCAACGAAATCAGGGATTGAAGGAAAGTAGTACTTAGTCTTTAGTCTTTAGTCTTTAGTCTTTAAATAGAAAAGAAAAAGCATCGTTAGGTTTAATCCAGCGATGCTTTTTTATGCTTTTGTCATTCTGAACGCAACTTGTCCCGAATATTCGGGAGTGAAGAATCTTTAAAATGAAGAGCCGTAGATTTCTCCATTTCACTGCGTTTCAGTCGAAATGACGAACCGGTGGGGATCGCTAATCGCTCGCCATCATCCATCTCACCTCTTCCATCCCCCATCTTTCTTACATCCGTTCAGGCGACGTAATTCCCAAAATAAGCATTCCCGAATAGATAATATCCGCAGTTTTTTTGCTTAAATTTAAACGGAACTGTTTTACTTCACCTTCTTCGGTTTTAACGATTGGCGGCACTTCATGGTAGAATTTGTTAAACAATTTCGCCAATTCATATAAATAGTTGGCCAAACTCGCCGGACTATAAGCCTTCGCGGCAATTTCTATTTCTGCAGGATATTTAGCCAGTTGCAAAATCATTTCCAACTCTACATCACTAATCCCGCTAAACTCCAAACTCCCAACGCCAAACTTATAATCAGATTTGCTCAAAAGCGATTTAATCCTCGCGTGCGTGTATTGAATAAAAGGACCTGTATTTCCCTGAAAATCGATACTTTCGGCAGGATTAAACAATAAACGTTTCTTTGGTTCTACTTTTAAAAGGAAATATTTTAAAGCGCCTAAACCAATGTTTTTATACAATTCTTCTTTGTCTGCTTCGCTAAAATCGTTGGTTTTACCTAATTCTTCCGTTTTTTCACGGGCGGTAGTTACCATGCTTTCAATTAGCTCGTCGGCATCAACAACTGTTCCTTCACGACTTTTCATTTTACCGTTCGGTAAATCAACCATTCCGTACGATAAGTGGTATAAACCTTTCGCCCAGCTTTTACCCAGTTTCTCCAAAATCAGGAACAATACCTTAAAGTGATAATCCTGCTCATTTCCCACCACATAAATCGACTCATCCATATTAAAATCGTCATGTTTCATTTCGGCGGTACCCAAATCCTGTGTAATGTAAACCGAGGTTCCATCTGCACGTAAAACCAGTTTCTGGTCTAAACCATCAGCCGTTAAATCGATCCACACCGAACCATCTTCCTTTTTAAAGAAAACACCTTTGGCCAAACCTTCTTCAACCGTACCTTTTCCTAACAGATAAGTATTGCTTTCGTAGTAGAATTTATCAAAATCAACCCCAAGATTTTTATAAGTGATATTGAAACCCGCATAAACCCATTCGTTCATCGTTTTCCAAAGCGAAACCACTTCTTCGTCGCCCTGCTCCCATTTCAAAAGCATTTGTTGTGCTTCTTTGATTAATGGTGCATTTTTCTTTGCTTCATCTTCCGTTTGTCCTTCGGCTTTTAAAGCGTCTATTTCTTTTTTGTATTCCTTATCAAAAATTACATAGTATTTCCCAACCAGGTGATCGCCTTTTAAACCTGTACTTTCAGGAGTTTCGCCATTGCCCCATTTTTGCCAGGCCAGCATCGATTTACAGATGTGGATTCCACGATCATTAACCAGGTTTACCTTCACTACATCGTAACCATAAGCCTTTAACAGCTCAGAAACCGAATAGCCCAATAAATTATTACGCACATGGCCCAGGTGAAGCGGTTTATTGGTATTTGGCGATGAATATTCTACCATTACCTTTTTACCGTTCGGCGCATAAACACCAAAATCGGGCTTTAAAATTTCTTCGTTAAACTGTTTAAGGAAATAACTTTCGGCAATACTCAGGTTCAAAAAGCCTTTAACCACATTAAATTTGGTTACCTCAGCTACATTAGCGACTAAATATTCACCAATTTCATTTGCAGTTTGCTCAGGCGATTTTTTCGAGATTTTGGTGATCGGGAAAACAACAATAGTTGCCTGTCCTTCAAATTCTTTACGGGTTTCTTGTATGTTGATCACACTTTCGGCAACTTCTTCCTGATAAAGTTCGGAGATGGCTTTCTGTGTTGCGGCAATAATAAAATTCATGTGCCAAAAATAGAGAAAAAAGTCCGAAGTCGGGAGTCCGGAGTCCGAAGATTTTTTAGCTAAAATTCATTCATAACGTTTTTAAAAAGGTTTGGAAAGGTGCTGTAGTGCTTGTCGGATCGGATAGTCCTTCTTTCCGCTGTAGTCCCGATTTTTCAAATCGGGAGCTGCCGCTTCAATAAGGTTTATAATGTTCGTTCTGTGCAAATAGAAAAAATCAGAGGTCCGAGGTCGGAAGATAGGATGCTTATAGCCTTAACTCCATTGGCATTATAATTATCCAGCACTTATTTTCAAACTATATCTTCCGACTTTCAGACCCCGGACTTTCGGACTCTCAAAATTTCTAATAGATTTGTAACAACTAACTTATTTATGAGCGAGCAAAATCAAAACTTTAAAGTGAGCGTAAACACCGAAATTGGCAGGTTGCGTAAATTATTAATACATAGTCCGGATAGTGGTTTAGGCAAAGTAGTACCTTCCAAAGCACAGGATTGGCTTTTCGAAGATATTGTACATTTAGATACCATCCGTAAGGGCGAATACGATTATTATATTAAACTATTGATGTATTTTCTTGATCCCGATAAGATCAAGGGAAAACTGGCCGAAATAGATTCGGAAGCATCAGACCGTAATTTTTACAAACCCAATCATCCTGATTTTCATAATTCCAAATCGGTCATCGAGATACAAAACCTGTTGAGCGAAATGCTCGAAAACGAATCGATCAGAAAAAAACTGGTTGCAGCGGTTTGCGCTATTGAGGGTTGTACCTATAAAGTACAGTTAGAACTCACCAATACCGATCCGAAACAACTGGCTGAGATTTTTATCTCCGGAACACTGGCCAACGATACGATGATTTTTGCGCCTATCCCCAACCTCATTTTCACCAGGGATGTGGGCACCACCATCAATAACCACATTTTATTAAACAAACCGGCTAAAAAAGCACGTGTGCGCGAAACGCTATTAATGCGTTATATTTTCTTTAACCATCCTTTGTTCGAAGCCTACCGAAACAATATTCTGGAAATTCCTGATGTAACCATGCACTTTTTACGTCCCGGCGACGAACCTGCTTTCAGCACCACTTTAGAAGGTGGCGATGTGATGATGGTAAGCCCGAACCATGTACTGATTGGTTGCAGCGAGAGAACTTCGGAGCATGGCGCCAACGAAGCCATTAAATTATTGTTCGACCAGGATGTGGTGGAAAAAGTTACCGTGGTAAAAATCCCGAGTAAACGTGATTATATGCACCTGGATACTGTTTTTACGCAGGTTAAACGCAATACCTGGGTAATTTTGAATTCTATTGCACATTCTCCGAAATACAATCCTTACGAGCCAATTAATTTTTTAAAAGAACCTGAAAAATTGGAGGCAACAACGGCCATTCAGTTTACAAAAGCCAATCCGCAGGAGCCCAAACACTTCGAACATGTAGAAGCTTTGCTGAATGATATTAGTCAGAACGACTTAAAAAGTACAGAACCGACTAAAATTATTTATAGCGGAAATAATCAGTTCCCTTACGATTCGCGCGAGCAATGGACAGATTCTTGCAACCTTTTAGCCATTAAAGAAGGTGTGGTGTTAGGCTACGACAGGAACGACAAAACCGTTGAGGCCTTTAAAGCTGCCGGCTTTGATGTGGTAGATGTGAAAGATCTGGTACAGGATTTAGAAAGTGGCAAAGTAAGTGCCGAAACCATAACCGATACCTTGATTTTAATGCCTTCCGCAGAATTATCACGTGCACGTGGTGGTTTCCACTGTATGAGTTTACCGATTTTAAGAGACAATTTATAGAATGTAAAACGTAAGATGGTTAATGGATGATGGGCAACCGCCCGGAACAGTTAACCAATTAGCCGTTTTAAACAATTAATTAAAAATGCATACGACCAACCATATCCTCATGATCCGCCCTGTTGATTTTAAGTTCAACGAGCAAACGGCAGGAAATAATAAGTTTCAGGTTGCTTCTACCGAGAGCGATGTACAGGCACAAGCCTTAAAAGAGTTTGATGCTTTTGTCGACCTTTTGCGTAAAAACGATGTGGATGTAACCGTAGTAGACGATACTTTGGAACCTGAAACGCCTGATTCTATCTTCCCGAACAACTGGGTTTCCTTTCACGAAGATGGCTCGGCGTACCTTTACCCCATGTTTTCTGAAAACCGAAGGTTAGAGCGTCGCAGGGAAATATTAGATGGACTGAAAGATAAATTCGAAGTAAACCACATTAGCGATTTAAGTTTTTATGAACATCAGCACGCCTTTTTAGAAGGAACGGGAAGCATGGTTTTAGACCGAACCAATAAAATTGCATATGCCTGCTTAAGCGTGCGTACTGATGAAGAAATACTGAATAATTTCTGCATGCTTACCGGTTACGAGCCAGTGGCTTTCCAGGCAGTGGATGCCACAAATTTCCCGATTTACCACACTAATGTAATGATGTGCATCGGCGATCGTTTTGCGGTAATCTGCCTCGATTCTATTAAAGATCCTGAAGAAAGATTGAACGTAACCATCAGTTTAAAAGGCACTGAAAAAGAAGTTATAGAGATTAGTTTAGATCAGATGAATAAATTTGCAGGTAATATGCTGCAGGTTGCCAATGCAGCTGGTGAAAACTTACTGGTCATGTCTGAACAGGCTTATTTATCATTAAATGCAGAGCAGATCATATCACTTGAAAAATACAGCAGGATTATTTACGCACCGCTTTACACCATCGAAAAAAATGGCGGTGGCAGTGCACGGTGCATGATGGCTGAGATACATTTGCCGGGTAAAGATTAATTTCCTCCGTGGTTCGTGTCCTCACGAACCGCTTTATTAGTTTTTTTGCCACGGATGCACTGAAAACACGCAAAACTTACTTCACCGTGGTTCGTGGAGCCACGAACTATTTTTATAAGATAACTAGTCTTGCAAAGCCGTCATTTCGAGCGAGGTGCAACGCAGTCGAGAACCACGTAAGTGCTCAGCGAAGCTAAATCTAACTCGAGATAGATCTCTCCCCGCCTGTACGGGCAGGCATTCCACTGCGTTTCAGTCGAGATGACGGCGCTTTTTATTGCCCCCCCTCGTCATGGTTCCTGTTCCGTGTTTCGTGTCCTCACGAACCGCCTTATTGGTTTTTATTTGCCACAGATGCACTGAAAACACGGAAAACCCTTTTCATTAAATGCACTCGCTATTAAACCGTAAATAGCAGCACCAGCCTAATTTCAATAAACCTGATCGGAACGACATCCCGAATTAAGCATTGTTGTTTATTATTTTTTGGTATGTTTGCTTGTTGCACAGGTTTCTTCGGGATAAAGTGGAGAGCAGGAATAAGCCTAACCTATAAAAAACAGGAACCTGTTTTCCAAATCCTTAAATCACACAAAAAACTGTAATACAATACATTACTAAATCATCATACTGCTTTTTGCTCTGTTCCGTGGTTCGTGTCCTCACGAACCGCTTTATTAGTTTTTATTTGCCACGGATGCACTGAAAACACGCAAAACTCATTTTCATTAAATGCACTCGCTATTAAACCGTAAATAGCAGCACCAGCCTAATTTCAATAAACCTGATCGGAACGAACATCCCGAATTAAGCATTGTTGTTTATTATTTTTGGTATGCTTGCTTGTTGCACAGGTTTCTTCGGGATAAAGTGGAGAGCAGGACAAAGCCTAACCTATAAAAAACAGGAACCTGCTTTCCAAACCCTTAAGTTACACAACAAATTGTAATACATTACTAAATCATCATATTGCTTTTTGCTCTGTTCCGTGGTTCGTGTCCTCACGAACCGCTTTATTAGCTTTTATTTGCCACGGATGCACTGAAAACACGGAAAACTCATTTTCATTAAATGCACTCGCTATTAAACCGTAAATAGCAGCACCAGCCTAATTTCAATAAACCTGATCGGAACGAACATCCCGAATTAAGCATTGTTGTTTATTATTTTTGGTATGCTTGCTTGTTGCACAGGTTTCTTCGGGATAAAGTGGAGAGCAGGACAAAGCCTAACCTATAAAAAACAGGAACCTGCTTTCCAAACCCTTAAGTTACACAACAAATTGTAATACATTACTAAATCATCATATTGCTTTTTGCTCTGTTCCGTGGTTCGTGTCCTCACGAACCGCTTTATTAGCTTTTATTTGCCACGGATGCACTGAAAACACGGAAAACTCATTTTCATTAAATGCACTCGCTATTAAACCGTAAATAGCAGCACCAGCCTAATTTCAATAAACCTGATCGGAACGAACATCCCGAATTAAGCATTGTTGTTTATTATTTTTGGTATGCTTGCTTGTTGCACAGGTTTCTTCGGGATAAAGTGGAGAGCAGGACAAAGCCTAACCTATAAAAAACAGGAACCTGCTTTACAAACCCTTAAGTTACACAACAAATTGTAATACAACACATTACTAAATCATCATACTGCTTTTTGCTCTGTTCCGTGGTTCGTGTCCTCACGAACCGCTTTATTAGTTTTTATTTGCCACGTATGCACTGAAAACACGCAAAACTCATTTTCATTAAATGCACTTGCTATTAAACCGTAAATAGCAGCACCAGCCTAATTTCAATAAACCTGATCGGAACGAACATCCCGAATTAAGCATTGTTTATTATTTTTTGGTATGCTTGCTTGTTGCACAGGTTTCTTCGGGATAAAGTGGAGAGCAGGACAAAGCCTAACCTATAAAAAACAGGAACCTGCTTTACAAACCCTTAAGTTACACAACAAATTGTAATACAACACATTACTAAATCATCATACTGCTTTTTGCTCTGTTCCGTGGTTCGTGTCCTCACGAACCGCTTTATTAGTTTTTATTTGCCACGTATGCACTGAAAACACGCAAAACTCATTTTCATTAAATGCACTTGCTATTAAACCGTAAATAGCAGCACCAGCCTAATTTCAATAAACCTGATCGGAACGAACATCCCGAATTAAGCATTGTTTATTATTTTTTGGTATGCTTGCTTGTTGCACAGGTTTCTTCGGGATAAAGTGGAGAGCAGGACTAAGCCTAACCTATAAAAAACAGGAACCTGCTTTCCAAACCCTTAAGTTACACAACAAACTGTAATACAATACATTACCAAATCATCATACTGCTTTTTTCTATCAAAACAATTTATGTTCAACTTTTGTAGTTAGGCTAAGCGTTTCCCTACAGTAAAAATATTTTTATTAAAGATTAATTCTCGATTTAAAATTACATTTTTGCAAAAATTATTTAAAAGTAAATGCAGAGTTACTCAGAATTTCTTGATCTAAGTGTTGGTTTCCCTCAGGAGGGGTTCGATGTTATAGATGATGAATTATATTTTCAGGATTTAAACCTGATGGAAATGATCGAAACTTACGGTACTCCCCTACGTTTCACATACTTACCAATGGTAAGTAAGAAGATTCAGCAGGCGAAGATTCTTTTCCAGACCGCTATTTTAAAGAACAATTACCGCGGTGATTATAAGTACTGCTATTGTACCAAAAGCTCGCATTTTAAACATATTGTAGAAGAGGCTTTAAAAAATAACATCCACCTGGAAACTTCTTCGGCTTTTGATATGCCGATGGTTGATGCTTTAGAGAAAAAAGGGGTATTAACGAAAGATACCACCATTATCTGCAACGGTTTTAAAACCTACCAGTACAAACAGTATATCATTGATATGCTGCACGATGGTTATACCAATATTATCCCGGTTTTAGATAACAAAGAAGAATTTAATCTTTTTGATGATGAGGTTGATATTGATACACCTTGTAACCTGGGTATCCGTATCGCAGCAGAGGAACAGCCAGATTCGCAGTTCTACACTTCGCGTTTGGGTGTACGTATGGAAGATATTATTGATTTTTACAACAATAAAATCGTTCACAACCCTAATTTCAGGGTTAAATTATTGCACTTCTTTATTAATTCAGGGATTACCGATTCGCCATATTACTGGAACGAGCTGGAGAAATATGTAACACTTTATTGCAAATTCAAAAAAATCAACCCTGATTTAGATACCCTTGATATTGGTGGCGGTATGCCATTTAAAGATTCGCTGGTTTTCGATTTCGATTACGAATACATGGTTAACGAGATTGTAAAAAGGATCAAGGAAATCTGTGCCATCCACGAGGTCATGGAACCAGATATTATTACTGAATTTGGTAAATATACCGTTGCCGAAGCATCAGGTATCCTTTATAAAGTATTGGGACGTAAACAGCAAAATGATCGCGAGCGCTGGTTGATGCTTGATGGTTCGTTCATCACCAACTTGCCTGATGTTTGGGCATTGAACCAAAAATATATCTTATTGCCAATTAACAATTGGGATGCTGAATACGAGCGGGTTAACCTTGGCGGCATTACCTGCGACGGACAGGATTATTATAACCAGGAAGCGCACATGAACAGTGTATTTATGCCGAAAACACGTAAAGTACAGTATTTAGGTTTCTTCCATACAGGTGCTTATCAGGAAGTATTAAGCGGTTACGGTGGTATCCACCATTGTTTATTGCCTAGTCCAAAACACGTTTTAATCCGCAGAAACCGTGATGAAAGTTTCAACTTCGAGGTTTTTGGAGAGGAACAGAACAGTAAACAAGTGTTGAAGATACTGGGCTACTAATTCAGTTTTTAGCTAGGAGTTTGCTGTTTGCAAATACCTGAAAATGTAAAATTTTATATCACATGATACAGATACCTCAGTTTTTTAAACTGGGGTATTTTTTTATATTTGAGTATGGCACAAGAACAGATTAAATTATTCGATCGGATCACTTCTACAGATGGTTTGATGGGTGGAAGACCCACAATACGTAGATTAAGGTTTCCAGTTTCTGATATACTTGAACTATTGGCAGCCGGCATGAATGAAAAACAAATCCTAGAGGAACATCCGGTATTAGAAAAAGAGGATATTAAGTCAGCCCTGTTATACTCCGCTCAAAAAGTTAATGAGGATTTCCTATCGGAATAATTGAGTGTTTTCAGTACAAACTTTCCACAATAGCTAAAGCAAAGAACAAGTTTCTTATTTTTACAATATGTAAATACCTTAGTTGAATAAGCTAAGGTATTTTCTTGCCTTTAACCTTTTACCTTACACCTAAAACCTCAAATAATGCAATTCGGTAAAGTAGACGACCCTTCGATTATAGATTATACCCTTCCTGCGGATGCACCTGAAACAGCAGCAATTTTGGCAGCTAATAAACCTAAACAGGATTTTAAAGCTTTTGTGGGCTGTGCAAAATGGAATAAAGCCGACTTAAAAGGTTTTTATCCAAAAGGAACTAAGGATGAATTAACTTATTATTCTACCCAGTTTAATTCGATCGAATTGAATGCCACTTTTTATGGCATGCCAACCAGCGAGCAGGTAATTACCTGGACGCAAAAAACACCTGCAGATTTTAAGTTTTTCCCCAAGCTCACCAATACCATCAGTCACTTTAAAAGGTTGATCAACGTTAAAGAACCTGTTGAGCAATACTGCGATGCGATTAGTAATTTTGAGGATAAACTGGGCATGGCTTTTCTACAGCTTCATGATAATTTTAAACCAAAAGATTTCGAAAGGTTAAAAATCGTAATCAACGAATTTCCAAAGGTAATTCCGTTGGGTGTTGAGGTGAGAAATACAGAATGGTTTACCAACCCGGCCATTTCAAATGAATTTGCCAAGCTTTTCGAAAACAATGGCATCACAAACATCATCGTTGATACTTCTGGCAGAAGAGACATGCTGCACATGCGCTTAACCACTCCAACTGCTTTTATACGCTTCGTAGGCGCTAATGATGATGAAATCGACAAAAAACGTCTGGACGATTGGATCGAAAGAATTGTGACATGGAAAGAACAGGGCTTGCAGAACCTTTACTTTTTTGTACACCAGAATGTAGAGCTTTCATCCCCTCTATTTTCTGCTTATTTTACCGAGAAACTGAATAAAGCAGTTGGAACCGATTTAAAAATACCAGTAATGGCTAATCAGGCTTCGCCTTCTTTATTTTAATAGGTTCAAAACCCTTAGTCGAGATTTGCAATCTTATCTGAATGAGCTGTGGATTTGCAATCCACCTTAAAAGATTATAAATCCTTAATTCAAAAGTCGGGATTACAAATCCTGACCAACAATTTGTCATGGTTCGTGTCGCCACGAACCATTTTCTAAAACCTAGATTTTTCTATAAACCGTTTCCGTCGCTTTTGCCTCTTCCCCTCCAGGCGAAACATTATAGGCAGTTAATATAAACTCATTATCGCCAACAATTTCCAGCGTTGTGCGCCAGCCCCAAAGCTGTTCCCCATACTCAGGACTACCATATTCGCCAAAAACCGAGAAACCATTTACAGTGGCTTCTCCGCTTGATAACATGATCTGCGTGCCCATATGAAAACTATCCACCCAGCTTGTGGTAAACCTTTGGTACGGAATATCGAAACCGATGATCATTTTGCCTTCAAAAGGCTTTCCCTCCAAACTGCCATGATAATCAACCGAAATAAAACGGCTGCCTAAAATGGAAGTAATTTGAGCTTCAGATGGAGATTCGTCAGCCAGAACATCCTTTTCGAACCAGGTTTTGGTTGTTCCCTGCCAGTTCCCAATTAACTGTTGAAGTTGCAGATGAGCGCCATCTGTTAAAGATTCCTCGAATTTACTTTTCGCCATAAATCAAAGCTATAGAATATTATTGTGATGTTAAATCTTTTATCTACAGGATTATGAAATGAAAATTGTAAATTGTTTTACAGAAAAGAATTCATATATGCTAAAAACGTTAGATCTCAATCAGGTAATGGTTATCGATATCGAAACTGTTCCGCAATACCCTTCATTTCAGGATGTCCCCCCCCATTTTCAGGAACTTTGGGAGCAAAAAACACATTATCAGCGAAGTGCTGACCAAAGTCCTGAAGATTTTTACGAAAAAGCAGGCATTATGGCCGAATTCGGTAAAATAATCTGTATCAGCCTGGGAATTTTTAATGTACAGGATCAATCTTATTCTTTGCGGATCAAATCTATTTTTGGTCATGATGAAAAAGAAATGCTTTTGCAGTTTTCGACACTGTTGAGCAAACAAGCACCTACTTTAATGTTCTGTGCGCATAATGGAAAAGAATTTGATTTCCCCTATTTATGTCGCAGGTTATTGGTTAACGGCATTGAAATTCCGGTTCAGCTGCAGCTTTCGGGCAAAAAACCATGGGAAGTAAACCATATCGATACCATGGAGCTCTGGAAATTCGGCGATTACAAGCATTTCACCTCCTTAAACCTTTTGGCCGCAATTTTGAATATCCCTACCCCAAAAGATGATATTAACGGATCTCAGGTAAGGCAGGTTTACTACGAAGAGAAAAATCTCGATCGGATTGTGACCTATTGCCAGAAAGATGTAATTACTACTGCGCAGGTGTTGTTAAAATTTAAAGGAATGGATATAATTTCAGCAGAAAATGTTACCATTGTAACCTGATGCTAAACGTTGAAAACCTAAATATTGATTTTTATAACCAGGAAGAAAAAACCTGGTTTAAAGCCGTTAAACAAATCAGTTTTAATGTAAAAGAAGGAACGGTTTTAGGTATTGTAGGCGAATCGGGTTCCGGAAAATCGGTCACTTCTTTTTCCATTATGCGTTTGCACGATGAAAAGACTGCAAAAATTACGGGTGAAATCGATTTTGAAAACGTAAGTCTGCTTAACCTTGGCACCAATGAAATCCGTCAGATCAGGGGAAACCAGATCTCGATGATTTTTCAGGAACCGATGACTTCCCTCAACCCTGTTTTTACCTGCGGCGATCAGGTGGCTGAAGCGATTATACTCCATAGAAAAGTAAATAAAACAGAAGCAAAAAAACATACCATTGCCCTTTTTAACGAGGTACAATTACCCCGCCCCGAAAAAATATTCGACAGTTATCCGCACCAGATTTCCGGCGGACAAAAACAGCGGGTCATGATTGCGATGGCCTTAAGCTGTGACCCCAAATTATTAATCGCCGATGAGCCCACCACCGCATTGGATGTAACCGTTCAGAAAACAATTCTTCAGTTGCTTTTAAAGCTGAAAACGGAACGAAACATGGCCATGATCTTTATTTCACACGATTTAGGTGTGGTAAACGAAATTGCCGATGAAGTTGCGGTAATGTACAAGGGCGAAATTGTAGAACAGGGACCTGCAAAATCCATTTTTGAGAACCCTCAGCATCCTTATACCAAAGGTTTACTTGCCTGCCGCCCTTCCCCTTCCCTGCAGTTAAAAAAATTACCTGTTGTGGGCGATTTCCTTACCGGAAAAATTGACGATGCCTCCGCGCATTTACAGGCTTCGAACCAGTTAACCGCTACAGAAATTGCAGTAAGAAGAGAAAAATTATATGCACAAAAACCGCTTCTCCAGATAAAAGACCTCTGCACCTGGTATCCAATCAGTAACGGCCTGTTTAGCAAAACCACTGATTATGTAAAAGCTGTTGATCAATTGAATTTCGAGGTTTTCCCGGGAGAAACATTAGGATTAGTGGGCGAATCAGGTTGTGGCAAAACCACATTAGGCCGCACCATTTTAAGATTAATCCAGCCTACTTCTGGTCAGATTATCTTTAACGGAGAAGATATTACACATATTAATAAAACTGATCTGCGGAAATTAAGAAAAGATATCCAGATCATTTTTCAGGATCCTTATGCTTCTTTAAATCCGCGTTTAAGTATCGGGCAATCTATTTTAGAACCTTTACAGGTACATAAGCTACACCGCAATGATGCCGAACGCAAACAAAAGGTATTAGAACTCCTCAATAAAGTAGGCTTAAAAGAAGAACACTATAACCGCTATCCGCACGAATTCAGCGGCGGACAAAGGCAACGTGTAGTTATTGCCAGGGCCTTGGCTTTAGAACCTAAATTTATCATCTGCGATGAATCGGTATCCGCTTTAGATGTTTCTGTTCAGGCACAGGTTTTAAACCTCATCAGAGACCTCCAGCAAGAATTCGGACTCACCTACATTTTCATCTCACACGATTTAGCTGTAGTAAAACATATTTCTGATCGAATTCTCGTAATGAATAAAGGCAAAATCGAAGAAGAAGGTTTCCCTGAACAGATATTTAATGCGCCTAAAGCTGAATATACAAGGAAATTAATTGAGGCCATTCCCGGGAGTTGAGGTAAGATGGATAATGGTGTCCATAGTCCATAGAATGGAAAGCATCTTGAATAAGGGTTTAATATTCCAAAAATATTTAATCAATTTACAGTTTACATCCAACAATCTAGCCATCTAAGAATTAAACAATTCGATTTACAATAACCGATTTAAACAATTAACCAATATTCAGATAACAATCTAGCCATCTAACAATTAAACAATCCGATTTACAATAACCGATTTAAACAATTAACCAATATTCAGATAACAATCTAGCCATCTAACAATTAAGCAATTTGATTTACAATTAACCAATTTATACATTTAACCGATTAACCATCTAGCCGGTAACAATCTAGCCATCTAACAATTAAACGATCCGATTTACGATTAACCGATTTAAACAATTAACCGATTAACCAATACTAAGATAACAATCTAGCCATCTAACAATTAAGCAATCTGATTTACAATTACCCACAACTCTACCAATAAACGAATGGCAAAATGAACAAATGAACCATTGAACGACCTCCATTATCCATTTTCCATCCCCCATCTTACATAATTTCCGTATCTTCGGTAAATTCAGTATTAGCGTATGGCAAAGAAAAAATCGGCAAATATAAAATTGGTTCTGAATCAATTGGTTAGTGATGTTTTTGAAAAGAACAGTAATCAGCTGCTCAATTATAAGCAGGTTTCAGCCAAATTAAATTTGAACGATCAGGAATCAAGGGAGACCATTCTCGAGATCTTAAAAGAGGGGAAAAATGCAGGAATTTTTATAGAACCCCAAAAAGGTAAATTTAAACTTAAAGAACTTCAAAATTTTATTATTGGTACGGTAGATATGACCGCCGATGGTTCGGCTTATATTGTTCCGGAAGATGAATTTGAAAAAGATGTTTTCGTAGCGCCGAAGAAACTCAAAAATGCCTTACATGGCGACACGGTTAAGGCTTATGTTTTTGCCAAGAAAAGCGGTCGTAAAAACGATGGCGAAGTTGTCGAAATTATTAAAAGGGCAAAATCGGATTTTACAGGTGTAATTAAAATATCCGATCGTTTTGCTTTCGTAATTGCGGATGATAAGAAAATGATGCACGATATTTTTGTGCCATTGGCAGATACTCACGACGCCAAAAATGGCCAGCGGGTATTGGTAACCCTATCTGACTGGCCCGAAAGTGCTAAAAATCCGATTGGTATTGTTAAACACGTGTTGGGTAATCAGGGTGAGAACAACACCGAAATGAATGCGATTTTAGCGCAATATGGTTTCCCACTAGAGTTTCCGCCTCAGGTAGAACGCGAAGCAAACGCCATCCCTGAAGAAATCCCTGCCGAAGAAATTGCCAAAAGAAAAGATTTTAGAAATATATTAACCTTTACCATCGATCCGGCTGATGCAAAAGATTTTGATGATGCCATTTCTTACCAAAAACTTCCTAACGGAAACCACGAAATCGGTGTACACATTGCCGATGTTTCGCATTATGTAATCCAGGGAACAGATTTGGATAAAGAAGCGTATAGCCGTGCAACTTCCGTTTATTTAGTCGACAGGGTAATCCCCATGCTTCCTGAGCGATTAAGCAATGGCGTTTGTTCATTACGTCCGCATGAAGATAAATTGTGTTTTGCAGCGGTTTTCGAGCTGGATGAACAGGCCAATATCCAAAATGAATGGTATGGCCGTACCGTAATCCACTCTGACAGAAGGTTTAGCTACGAAGAAGCACAGGAAGTGATCGAGAACAAAGCAGGTGATTATGCTACAGAAATTCTGAAGTTGAATGAGCTGGCTTACATTCTCCGCGACCGTAAATTTAAGAACGGAGCCATCAGTTTCGAAAGTACCGAGGTTAAATTTAAACTTGATGAAACAGGAAAACCGATCGGTGTTTATGTTAAAGAACGTAAAGATGCCCATAAACTTATCGAAGATTACATGTTATTGGCCAACCGGAAAGTGGCCGAATTTGTAGCCAAAAAAGTAAAGGGTAAAAATAAACTCACCTTTGTTTACCGGGTGCACGATTCGCCGAACATGGAAACCCTTACAACGTTTGCCACATTTGCTTCCCGTTTCGGTTATAAAATCAATACCAAATCGGATAAGGAAATTGCCAAATCATTAAATAGTTTAATGGCTGATGTTGAAGGTAAAAAAGAACAAAATATTCTTACTTCACTGGCCATCAGATCAATGGCTAAGGCGATTTATTCAACTAAAAAAACCAGCCATTACGGCCTGGCTTTCGAATATTATACCCACTTTACATCCCCTATCCGCCGTTATCCCGACGTAATGGCGCACAGGCTTTTACAAACTTATCTGGATGGCGGTAAATCAGCAGATGCCGAATTTTACGAAGTAGCCTGCGTACATTCTTCGGCCATGGAAAAACGGGCTGCCGATGCCGAGCGCGCATCTGTTAAATACAAACAGGCCGAATATCTTGAAAATAACATCGGTACAGAGTACAAAGGTATTATTTCGGGCGTTACCGAATGGGGCATGTATGTAGAAATTGAAGAGAACAAATGTGAAGGTATGATCCGTTTACGCGATATATCCGACGATTTTTATGTGCTCGACGAGAAAAACTACTGCATAATAGGTCAACGCAAAAAAAGAAAGTACCAGTTGGGGGATGAAGTGATGATCAGGGTTAAAAAAGTAGATCTTTCTAAACGTCAAATCGATTTTACGCTGATTCCTGATTAAAAATTAAGACATTTGTGCCCGAAAACACAATGTTCAAAGCAAAGCATGCATACTACAGAACAATTACAGCAAATTTTAGATACTGCAATACAAAATTTAAAATTTCCGGATCACCCTAAACAACTTTACGATCCGATTACCTATATCATTAACCTTGGTGGAAAACGCGTAAGGCCTTTATTGGTTTTAATGGCCACCGAACTGTTCGGCGGAGATCCAAATCAATCCATTCATGCCGCTATGGCCATAGAGGTTTTTCATAATTTTACGCTTGTTCATGATGATATTATGGATAATGCACCACTCCGCAGGGGGCAGTCCACCGTACACGAAAAATGGAGTACCAATGTTGCCATTTTAAGTGGCGATGTGATGATGGTAGAGGCCAATAAAAACCTCGCAAAAGTAAATCCTATCTTCCTGAAAGACGTTTTAGATACATTTAACGCAACGGCTCAGGGCGTTTGCGAAGGTCAGCAGCTGGATATGGAATTTGAAGGCCGTAATGACGTAAGCATCGATGAGTACATCAATATGATCCGGCTAAAAACAGCCGTATTGCTTGGTGGTGCATTAAAACTGGGTGCAATTATTGCCGGTGCTTCAGAAAAAGATGCTGATCTGATTTATCAGTTTGGCGAAAATATCGGAATTGCTTTCCAGTTGCAGGATGATATTCTGGATGTTTATGCCGATCCGGAAAAATTCGGAAAACAGGTTGGAGGAGATATTATTGCCAATAAAAAAACTTTCTTACTCTTAAAAGCTTTCGAACTGGCCGAAGGAGAAACCCGTGCTTCATTAGATACCTGGACGGGATACAAAGAATTTAACGCACAAGAAAAGGTAGAAACCGTTCGTCAGGTTTACGACACGCTGGATATCCAGGATATTGCTAAAGAAAGCATGAATTACTACCGCAATAAAGCTTTAGCGGTATTTACACAGATTAATGTGAGTGATGAAAAGAAAGCGAATCTTTTAACGCTTACCGAGCAATTAATGGCCAGGGAATATTAAATCAATACACTCGGCTACCATTGACAGACTCTAAATAAAAACCGTCATCTCGACTGGAACGCAGTGGAATGGAGAGATCTATCTCGGGATAGATTTCTCGACTTCGCTACACTCCGCTCGAAATGACGGTAATTTTATTTAAGCCTTCACCAGCTTATATTTAATCCAAAAATCTGATGATTTAGAAGATTCGCCACCCTGCATTGGTCGCTGACCTCCTCCTCCGCCCATTCCACCTCTTCCGCCACCGCCCATACCGCCACGGCCACCTCCGCCCATACCTCCGCCACCTCTACCTCCAGACCGACCTCTTCCACCACTGTTTCCTCCTTCAGGAGCACCTTCTCTTTTAAAGCCAGATTTACCTGGCTCGTTAATTTTTATATTGTAAACAAGCGGCTTTTTAAGATCCAAACCCACCTGTAGCTGCGCTAATGGAATACTAAGTTCGTAAATCAGGTCTCTGTTTGGATGTATGCTCATACCTGTTTCAATACCATCCTGATTAATGGCAGGTAATTCTCCATCAGGAATATTTTTAAAGCCAGAAACCCGGATGCTTTTATTCATTGCCGCAGGATCGTGCATTTCATTTTCTCTTTCTGCTGGTAAAGCAGCATGCTCTCGGTGCTCTTCCCCCTCTTTTGGCATCGGCGGTTTTTCCATTAAAGGAAAAGTTAATTTCATACCCTCTTTTTTCTTGCCTGCGGTATTGATATTTAAAGTAATGCCCCCTCTTAACACACTAAAAGTAGTTTGGGGATCCAGCGATTCGATAATGATGTATAGGTTTTTATCATCATTGGCCAGCGCAAAGGCTAACTTGGTAGCATCGTTATATTGATTAAGTGGTTCGTTCCATTCGTTTGATATGCCATCGGCTTTAAATGGTTTTATCATGCGGATATTTTCTTCCACATCCTGTGCATGTAATAAACGGCCAGAAATCAATAATAGGATTAATAAGGATATTCTTTTCAGATTCATTTGGATTGTTTTTATATCAATACTCAAATCTAAATCTGAAAAATGTTAATTTTTGTTATTTAACAGGATTTAACATTAGCTGGGAGTTCAGAGTTGGGAGTTAATAGCCAATTGGGATTAGTCCTAAGTCCATAGTCTTTAGTCCATAGTCAATTCTCTACTGATAATAGATCTTAGAGAAAATCGTTATCTCGACTCGAACAAAGAGATTTAAAATAGATTTCTCGACTGCGTTGCACTTCGCTCGAAATGACGATAACTTAAGGAAGTTTGCGACAATCGACTGAGGCTGATAAGCAATTTGATTTCTTGATAGTGGTCAATTAACCAGTTTAAACATTTAACCGATTAACCAAAAAACATTAAAACAAAAAAAAGTCCCGATTTGCATCGGGACTTTTCTTTTATAACTTGAATACCAATTATTCTGCAGGAGCAGCTTCTTCAGTAGATTCTTCTTTTTTAGTTGCTTTTTTAACAGGTGCTTTTTTTGCCGGTGCTGCTTCAACAACTTCTTCTGCTACAACTTCTTTCTTTGCAACCGCTTCTTTAGCAACTGGTGCTTTAGCTACTGCTGCTTCGATTTCAGCGTCGGTGATAGGAAGGATAGAAACATAAGATTTGTTATCTTGTTTCTTTCTGAACACTACTGTACCGTCAACTAAAGCAAATAAAGTATGATCTTTACCGATACCAACACCTTTATCAGGGTGGTGTTTTGTTCCACGTTGACGTACTAAAATGTTTCCGGCGATAGCTAATTGCCCACCGAAAATTTTAATACCTAAACGCTTACTATGCGATTCACGTCCGTTTTTCGAACTACCGGCTCCTTTTTTGTGTGCCATGATTTTATATTTTGTAACTCGCCAAAAAAGCGAATTATTGGGTTAACAATTAATTATAGAGTGATGTCAGAGATCTGAATCTTAGTGAAAAACTGGCGGTGACCATTTTTCTTTTTGTAACCTTTTCTACGTTTTTTGTGGAATACGATTACTTTATCACCTTTTAAATGAGATACGATCTTAGCTGAAACTTTAGCACCTTTAACTGCAGGAGCACCTACAGTAATTGCACCACCGTTGTCAACCAACAATACATTATCAAATTCAATACTAGCGCCTTCATCTCCTTGTAATCTGTGTACAAAAAGGTGCTGGTCTTTAGCAACTTTAAATTGCTGCCCTGCTATATTTACTATTGCGTACATTGTTTAAATATTTGTTTTTATAATTTTTATTTAACGAGGTGCAAATATAGAACAAATTCAATTAACACACAAACACATATCGAAAATATTTTTCACTAAAATCATGTAGGATCAGGATTTATAGGATTTCGTGATTTTAAGATGCATTCGTCGATAAGTATTACGAGCTTTCTGAAAGGCAATTTAGGTAATTCTTTGGGTATTTCGATTTTATAAAAACCACACAACCATTGTTACTAAACCCGATTGCAGTGATCCCGATGTAAAGTCGAGAGGAACGGAAAGCGGGACAAAACCCTGCCAAGAACTACCACCCGTTCATTTCAAAATAACAATTAGATTTCGGTCGGTGAGACACCACCGATAGATTCTCCGTGTTTATCCGTGCATCCGTGGCTAAAGCAAATGGTACTTCACTGTTAAAAAATGTTAAACCAATTTTTTATTACGAATATTTCGTAGTTTTACGAAAATTAAATAGATAAATTTTAAACCAATCATCATGAAAAAAATCCTAACCATCTGTTTAGCAACTGCCCTAACCATTTCGGCAAAAGCCCAAAACCCCGATAAAGCCCTGGCCAGGGTACGTTATACTTTTACCCACATCCAGGATACTACGCAGCGCGATAAACCAAGAACGGAAAATATGTTGCTTGTTACCGGTAAAAATGCTTCTGTGTACACAAGCTACGATAAACTGAATCAATCGTTAAACATGCAGAAACAGATACAGGAGCAGATCAAGAACCAGAGCGGCAATGGCAATATGCAAATTCAGGTTAAAAGTGAAACGAAAACCCCTTTAACCCAGGCCGATTATTTTTTCTTCGCCAATGAGCACAAAATGATTACCAAGGAGCGCCTTTTCAATAATTATCTGATTGAAGAAACCGCACCACAAATTGACTGGAAAATTTTAAAAGATACCATGAGTTTTTCGGGTATCCCCTGCCAGAAAGCAACTACCAGGTTTAAAGGCCGGAACTGGATTGCATGGTTTGCTACTGAAATCCCTTTCCAAAGCGGTCCGTGGAAATTAAACGGCTTACCAGGATTAATTGTAGAGGCTTACGACGATAAAAAAGAAGTAAAATTTGAATTTGCCGGTCTTGAAAACGTAAAAGACGATGCCAGTGAAGCTAATGCTGGCGACGATGTTAAAATTGCGGCTCCAAATGGCGGTGTTGGTGTGGTAAAAATGGTAGGCATTGATACTGGTACTCCTTATCTGGGATCAGAAATCAAATTACCGGCCGATGCCATTAAAACCACCAGAAAAGAACTGGATAAACTTAAAGAAGCAAGAGATAAAGATCCACAGGGCTTTATGCAGGCGCAAATGACTGCTAGTGGCATTCAGGGTTCATTTAAGAGCAATACTGCCCCACGTCCTTCCGGGGGTTCTGCAGCAACAAAACCCGAAATCAACAACCCCATCGAAATCCCTGAGAAAAAATGAAGAATTACGCTATAACATTAATATTCCTGATCTTTTCTTTTTCCGGCTGGGCTCAAAAACCGATAAAAGGTTTGGTTAAAGATGCCAATGGAAAAGCAATAGAATCTGTTAATGTAAGTCTGAAGGATCCTGAAGGGAACATCGTTAATTTCAGCAGAACCAACCGCAACGGTGAATTTAGCATTGCTATAAAAAACGATCAGGTTACCGGTTATAAAATCGAAGCTTCGAGCATTGGATTTAAAAAGTTAAGCACAATTGTTACCGATGTGACTAAAAGTTACGACCTCGTGATGCAGAGCAGCGAAACAAACCTGGAAACCGTAACCGTAAAAAACCGTCCATCTTTAACTTCGAGGGGCGATACCTTAAATTACAGACCATCCGATTTTGCCGATAAACAGGACAGAAGTATCGGCGACGTGCTCAAAAAAATGCCCGGAATAGAAGTGGCCGAGGATGGAAAAATCAGTTACAACGGAAAATCCATTTCGAACCTTTATGTAGACGGCGACAATCTTTTGGATGATAAGTATAACATTGGCACCAAAAGTATCCCACAGGGTGCCGTAGATAAGGTACAGGTGATCCAGAATGATCAACCGGTTAAAATGATGCGTAAAAACAACATGAGCGATGATGTGGCACTGAACCTGGTACTTAAAGATGAAGCCAAACTGAAGCTAATGGGCGATGCCACAGCCGGAGCTGGAATGCCGAACCGTTTTGACGAGAACCTGACGGCGATGCTGTTCAATAAAAAGCTGAAGTTCATCAATAACATTAAAGGCAATAATATTGGAAATGATCCCGGTATTGATCTTACTTCTCATAACTTTTCTGATTATTTAAAGAAACTGGATAACGACAAACCGGGCAGTCTCCTTTCAACTGGTGCTGCCGGCGTGCCATCTTTACCACAAAGCAGGTATCTGTTTAATAAAGCAGGATTAATCAATTTAAACAACTTATACAAGTTTAACCAGGATTTGCAGTTAAGGGCAAATCTTTCTTACCTGTATGATGAGCGCAGTCAGCAGTACAATAAATTTTCGCAAACTTATCTTTCCGGTCAAACGATCAGTTATGCCGAGTCGCAGAACAATGCCATTAATCCGCAAAAATTAAGGGCACAATTTAACCTGAACGGAAATGCAGACAAATATTACCTGAACAATAATTTTGTGCTTGATTATGCACCTTTTAAAACTTCATCGGGCTTTGTGATCAATAATGTAGCAGCAAATCAGGTATTAAAGCAGGAAACACTCGATATTTCCAACGAGTTTAATTACCGGAAAAAATTGAAATCGGAAGATGTAATTAACTTCTACTCTTATTTAAACCGTACCACTCAGCCAGAAAATTTAATCATTACGCCAGGACTTAATGCCGATATTTTAAATAATGGCAACAGTTATCTTGGCTTAAGCCAGTACATTAAAATACCAACCTGGTACACCAATAATTATGCATCATTTGCTTTTGTAAACAACCATTTTATGCAGACCTACAAGGCAGGTTTTAATGTGCAGCAACAACAACTTAACTCAGAACTTTACCGCACGCAGAGCAATCAGCAAACCGAACTGGTTTCGGGCAATACGGTAAATAACCTTAACTGGCTTAAAAGCAAACTTTATGCAGATGCTACCTATGAATTTACTAACGATAAGTTAAAAGCCGGCTTAAGTGTACCTTTAAGTTACAACCTGATTAATTACAGCGATGATGTAAACCAATTGGATAAACATTTGCATAAATTGTTTTTAAACCCTTCTATTAACATTAAATACCAAACCAGTACAGAAAACTACCTTACAGCAAACTATAGCTTTCGTAACGACTTAGGCGGAATTGACGATATTTACCAGGGAACAATTTTAAAAAACTACCGCTCGCTTTTTGCGAACAATGCACCAATTTCGGAATCGAAAACGCACAACGCCGGCGCAGGATTTAATTTCAGAAAAGCGATGCAGATGTTATTTATCAATCTAACGGCCAATTATAGCGATGCCGAACTGAATACGATTTCTTCCTACAGTTTAAGCAATAATATTCAGCAAAGGGTTGTTTTGCCGTTGAGCAACCACATCCGTACACTTTCTTTAAATGCGAATGCGAGTAAATACCTTTTCGCACTGAAAAGTACGGTAAATGGTGGCATCAACTTTTCGCAGAGCAGGTATGATCAGTTACAGAACAACGAATTGTTTGCATTTAATGCACAAACCATTACCTATAGAGTGGGTATAGAAGCAAAACTCAACAATTTCATCAACTGGTCTTACCTCGCAAATTTTTCGGTAACAGATAATAAGGCAAAAGTTGCCGATGCCATAAAAACCAATTTTCAGCAGTTAAGGCAGCAATCTACACTGGCCATCACAACGGTTACAAATGTGTATTTAAACTTATCGGCAGAGCACTTATTTACGCATCAATCTACGCAGCCAAATCTTAAATATCTGTTCGCAGATATGAATATTAAATACAAATACCTGAAAATGAAAACAGATTTTGAATTTGGCATCACCAATCTGGCGAATATAAAAAGCTTTGACGCGGTTTACCTCTCAGCCAATTCGCTTACCACAGGAACTTATTATATTCCTGGAAGGGTAGCAATGTTGAAGGCAACTTTTAGTTTTTAATTACCGACAACGTCCTCTCGACTGGAGCAGGGCGGAACGGAGAGATCTAATTTTGCATGAAAGACCCTGAAACAAGTTCAGGGTGACAACTCTCCAGGAACGGCCGTCATCTCGACTGGAACGCAGTCCCGAATATTCGAGAGAGAGATCTCTCGAAATAGATTTCTCGACTGCGCTGCGCTCCGCTCGAAATGACGGCAACTATAGAAATGACGACAACTTTGGAGAATTACGGCTTTATAGTAATCTGAATAGCCTGATTATTTCGGTCAATTTTCATATCAGAAACTTTATTAAGGTTCAGTTTGTCCAAATCTTCTTTCGTGATTTTATTTCCGTTGAGAAAGTATGAGGTATTTTCTGCAGCTATGATTGCCTTATCATTTGAATGCTGTTTTCCATCTTTTGCATCGGAGATTGTAGCAGTTGATTTTACAATATACACAAAGCCAATTCCCTTTTTATTTGGTAATGGCAATTCTTCCAGATCCCCTCCACTTTTAGCCAAAACTTTTACATCGATATTTTTATGATCCGATTTTATTGAATCGTTAAAGCTAAAATGCTGCACAAAGGTTTTGCCTTTAAAATCGCCATCTGTTTTAAAGCTCAGGATTTTCACTTTTTTACCCAAACCTTTAAATACATCTTCTACCGATTTCCGCGAAGAATCTACCCCATTGGTTATGCTTTTAATAATAAAAGTCATTTTTGTTACCGTATCCGGTGTTTTAAGGGTATCGATTGAGATTTGCTTTTTTGCTTTCGGTTTTGAAACAGTTTTCGGCAGTACCCGTACCTGAGTTACTTCTGCGGGTAAAATATTACCGACTATTTTAGCTAAAGGTTTCAGGCTTTTTTTAACTTCCTTTTTATCGATGGTAAATGCTAGCGTAACGCAAAGCAATACGGGCAGCACAAATAAATAACGCGTTAAATTCACCCTTGATGAACGTTTGGCATTCATCATTTTAATCCGTTTTTTAAGGTCCGACAGGTTAAAATTATTCACAATGGCGATCGATGGCTGCAGCGTACCTACATCCAGCAAACTGTATTGGTAAGCTTTTTTATCGATACCTTTTTTCAGGATCCTGGCGTCGGTAATAAACTCAATATTTTCACGAACAGCTTTTTTCATCATCCAGACACCCGGATTGAACCAATAAAAAACCACACAGATTTCGGCCAGGATGATATCCAGCGTATGCCATTCTTCTACATGCACTTTTTCGTGTTCGAGGATATTGTTCAGATCCTGCTTTTTATGCAACCGCGGATTGATATAAATCGTCTGCCAGAAACTAAAAGGACTCACTTCTTCGTTTAAAATCCTCACCTTATAATCGGCCAAACGATCCGGCAAAGAATTTTTGTGCATCCTGTAAAGCGAAATAAACTGCACCAATAACCTTAGAGCCATCAATAATACGCCCACATAAAAAAGCAAGGTTAATGCCTGCCAAAAAATAGAAACAGCATCTTGTTGTACAAACTGGCTTACCTGCTGGTTAAATTGTGGCACAAAGGTAGGAATAGCCTTTTGATCAGCAAAAAAACCGGTAAGGTTGATAAAAGGATAAACAGATGAAAAGAGGATTCCAAACAGCAGAAACATTCTGTTGATGGAATAAAATGTCAACCTGCGCAATACCAGGTAATAAGTTGCCGAAAACAAAATCAGCACCAGGTTAATTTTTAAAAGAATGATAAATAAATGTGGCATGGCATTTACTTTTCAGGGTTCTCGATTAGGTTTATAATTTCTTTTAGTTCTTCTGCACTGATTTTTTTATCCTTTGCGAAAAAGGCAACCAGTTCCTTATAAGAACTTTGAAAATAATTATTGACGAAACCGCTCATAAAGCGTTTTTTATATTCCGTTTCTTTAACCTTGGCACTATAACGGTTGGCATTGGCAAAACGTTCGCTTACCAGATAACCTTTGCGCTCTAAATTTTTAACGGTTGATGCCAGCGTAGTATATGGCGGCTTTGGCTCCGGAAGCACGTCCATAAAATCCTTTATAAACCCCTTCCCGATCTGCCAAACTGCCAGCATCGCCTCTTCTTCCTGTAATGTTAACTTTTCCATTATTACGAATATATCGTAAATATACGAAAATATCCTAAAAACAAAAGAACTAATGAGTTATGGTTTATCGGGTGGTAAAAGGTTAATTGGTTAAATCGGTTAATTGTTTCGTGCGATTGCTAAATTGTTTGATTGCGCTATTGTTACTGCAAATTGCCAACTGAAAACTGTTAAAGAGGGTTAATCGGTTAATTGTTTAAACTGGTTAACTGATACAAGACTACTAATTCAATAAAAAAAACCGTCATCCCGACCGAGACGCAGTGAAGCGCCCGCCTGCTTCGGGCAGGGAGAGATCTATCCCGGGACAGATTTCTCGACTGCGTTGCACTTCGCTCGAAATGACGGTATTTTGAGGATATATACGCATTAACTCAGCTGTCGCCCCTATCGATTTTACACCATAAAACCCGGACTCGAAATGACGACTGTGTATATTGTGTTTTCCTTTCTCAACTTCGTACTCCCGACTCCGGACTTAAACCCTATTTCCCGCTTCTCCGCTCTGCCTGATTTAAGGTTTCCATGATCACCTTTCTCATCTGTACGGCAGCATCCAGCAATTTTGGGTTACCATCGAAATCTCCGTAAACGATTACATGTTTCGATTTCTTTTTATAATTGAACAGCATATCGTAACGGGGCACTGCCATTGATTTTGGACTTTTCTTCCCAATGGTATCCGGAAAATTCCAAAGTCCGATTTCGTTGGCCTTGGCATGCATGTAAAGAATATCATCACTCTTTAAAAACACTTTTTTTCTAATGGTAGAATCTGCACTGGTAACATATTGGTATTCGCCTGTGGCCGAATTGTAGCTATTTTCTAAGGTATCTTTTAAACCCCATTTATATTCCATGGATACAAAATCAGCCTTTCTGAACGGTGCATTCTGGATGATTGGTTTATAATAGATATAGCAATAAATAATCATCGGAACAATGATGGTTAGGGCTAAGAATATTTTTTTTCCTTTACTTGACACTTTTATATTGAATTATTGAATGAATGAATTTTGAATGAGAGAATTATTAAATGAGTGAATGATTGAATGAGAGAATGGTTGAATGAATGAATTTTGAATGATTGAATATTAAATACGACTCCGGACTGAAGACTCTAGACTTCGGACTCTTTAAGCTCCCCTTCCCATTTACTTACCACTGCGGTAGCGATACTGTTTCCCACTACATTGGTTGCGGAACGGCCCATATCCAACAGCGGATCGATACCGATCAGTAAAGCTAAACCTGCTTCAGGAATATTGAAACTGGCGATGGTGCCGGCAATTACCACCAACGATGCTCTAGGTACACCGGCAATCCCTTTACTGGTTAACATCAGGATCAACAACATCGAAATTTGCTGTTCAAAGCCCAAATGAATACCATAAGCCTGTGCTATAAATAAGGAAGCAAAAGTCATATACATCATCGAACCGTCAAGGTTAAACGAATAACCCAATGGAAGCACGAAGCTTACAATTTTATCTTTGCAGCCAAAACGCTCCAAAAGCATCATTGTTTTTGGATAGGCAGCTTCGCTACTTGCAGTACTAAAAGCCAGAATGGCTGGTTCTTTCATATCGTTTACCAAACGGAAAATGCGTTTTTTCAATACCAGAAAGCCTAAAAAGATCAATACGCACCATAAAATACCCAATCCGAGGTAAAACTCGCCGATAAATATGGCATAAGTATTCAAAACGTTAAGTCCTTGCTTGGCAATGATAGCAGTCATGGCTCCAAAAACAGCTAATGGTGCAAAATTCATCACATAACCGGTCATTTTTAAGATAACATGGGCAATGGCATCAAAGGCTTTGATTACCACCTGACCCAAATCGCCAATGGCGGCTGTTGCCACACCAAAAAACAACGAAAATACCACAATCTGTAGAATTTCATTATTTGCCATCGATTCGGCTATACTTTTCGGAAAAACATGGGCAATAAAATCTTTAACGCTCATGGCGGCTTTCTGGATACCTGTATTCACTAAATGATCGGGCAACGATAATTTCATATGTCTGCCCGGCTCGAACAGGTTCACCAGGATCATTCCCAATACCAGCGACATTAACGACATGGCCAGAAACCAACCCAATGTTTTACCACCAATACGGCCCACCGCTTTAATATCGCCAACTTTTGCTACACCAACCACCAGTGTAGTAAATACCAGGGGAGCAACAATCATTTTAATCAGGCGGAGAAAAATATCGCTCAACAGTGTAAAATATTCTAACTTTTTCTCCCTGATGTCTTCGTTCTCTTTTTTGATTTTGGAGTTGGCCTTTTTTTCGGCCTTTAACTGCGTGTAAGCAATGCTTGTGGTATCGGTTGATTTAGCAATGCTTACCTCTATACTTTTAACTTTTGCATCAGCATTGAGTATTTTCTGGTTATAAACATCGATTGAGTTTACATTTAAAATGTAGCCCAGTGCAATACCCGCAATCAGCGCTATGAAAATAAAAAGCGTGAGTTTGTTTTTCTTCATGAATATAAAAAGTTTGTGGTACTCTTAATTTGGTAAAACTACGATATTTACGCCGTGTAACAAATTTTGATATGGGCTGACGTTAAAAAATATCTCAATAGAGCTGAGTTAAGCCCTTTTGGCAAAAGAAAATAATTTAACCACAGGTAAAAAGAATGCACATAGATGTGAAAATCCCTGTTTATCTGCGGGCATCCGTGGTTAAAAATTTTTAACCGAATCACATCAAAAAATATATTATTTTTGGGCCTCAGGTGTAACAAAAAGTGTACATCACTATCTAAAACGCAACTATAAACCCCTAAATGGAACAAAAAGACAAGTTATTTAAAGAGATCTTCGATTCAAATTCCAAAAAGATATTCCATTTATGTTATGGTTATACTGGCGATACCGACGCTGCAAATGATCTTTTACAGGAAACGTTTTTAAAGGTTTGGCAAAATCTGGACAAATTCAGAAACAAATCTTTAATTTCTACATGGATTTACAGAATTGCGGTAAACACCTGTTTAACGTATTTGAGGTCGGAAAAGAGGCAGGCTAAAGATGAATTGACCGATAACATTATCGAAAATAAAGTAGAAGAATTTTCAGAAAAGAATGAACAGGTTGCCCTGCTTTATAAATGTATATCGAAGCTTGAAGAAAACGACCGTTTGATTATTACCATGGTGCTTGATGAGTTGCCATACCACGAAATTGCCGATATCTCTGGGATAAGCGAAGGCAATTTAAGGGTAAAAATTCACCGAATTAAACAAAAATTAACAGAATTATATAGCCAGTATGCAAGCGTTTGATCAATTACAGGAGTTGTGGCAAAAGCACGAGGTAGAAGTTAAAGTTTCTGCCGATGAAATGCTACAGCAAGCGAAGAAAGAAGTAAATGGATTAAAGCTAAAATCTGCTTTGAACATTTTCGGGATGCTGGCATCTTTTATTGCCATTGCAGCGTTATGGATATTTTTCCACTTCGAATCGTGGACCACGCATGTGGGCATCAGCATTACCATTATTGCCATTGGGGTATATACTTTAATTCTTTACCGGGATTACAGGCTGATTTCTAAAACCGATTTTACTGCCCACCCACACGAATACCTGAACAACCTAAAAACCTATCAGTTAAACCGTTATAAGTTATACAATTCATTGTACTGGTTTTACATGATTGCGCTTTCATTAGGTATCATTTTTTATTTCGTAGAAATATTGGCTCATTTTAATACCGTACAAAAAGTGCTGGCTGTGGGCTTAACCGCAATGTGGATATTATTTTGCTCAACCATTTTACGTAAAGCGGTAATGCGCAGAGAAAAAGAACGGATTGCCTTATTGATCGAGAAATTTGAGCGCATCAGCGGACAGATTTCCACCCCGGAATAATTTTAGGCACGGTTTTTTCATTGTAAAAATCAACACATGAAGAGACTGATTATACCCTTATTATTTTTGCTGGCCTTGCCCTGCACTTTCGCGTTTAAACAGGATTTAAGCCAACCGGTACAACTGGATTGGGAAACTCATTTTAAAGGAAAAGCGGATATGAACTCGCCATTTTTTGCTTTAACGGCCATGACCTGGAAGTACAGTTACGAAAGTACAGTTTACCGTAATCGTGTGGTAATTAAGCTTAAAAACGATGTAAGTATTGACAAAACGCGGTCGTGGGTAAAGTGGGATAAAATTAAAGATCCGGAAATCAGGGCAAGTCTTTTACACCATGAACAAGGACATGCCAATATCCAGTATGTTTTGCTTTTAGAAGCCGAGAGGGTGTTAAAAAACCGGAATTATTCTGTCAGCAATTACAAAGCACAAATTTCGGAACTCGCTAACCAGATCAGCAGTTTTTTTGACACCATGCAGCGAAATTATGATGAGGAAACCGAACACGGCAGCAATCATAAAATGCAGGGGCGCTGGGATGATATTATTCAGGATAAAATTGAGGAATCAAGAGCAGCAATGGCTGAATTACAAAAATAGTTTCGGGATAAATACAATCACCCCAACCGCTACCGCTAAAAATGCCGTAACCAAAACCGCAGCGGCAGCTAAGTCTTTAACTATTTTAATTTTCGGATGATAATCAGGCGAAACTACATCAGCCAGTTTTTCGACAGCTGAATTAAGGATCTCAGCCACAAAAACCGCAGATATTACAGATAAGATGGCAATCCATTCCATACCCGATATTTTCAGGTAAAAAGAAAGTCCAATGGCAACTATTGCAGCAAATAAATGAACACGACCATTATGTTCGGTCATAAAAAAGAGTTTTAAACCATTAAATGCATATTTAAAGCTCTTTATACGATCGGTAATTGAAAATTTCTGGTTGTTCATTGTTTTAAATTTAAACTATAAAGAGCTTCGACTACGCTCAGGATGACACAGAGCCCAAATAGTCGTCATCTCGACCGGAGCAAAGCGAAGTGGAGAGATCTTTGTAACAAGTTATTTAAATCAAATTTAAAAGATTTCTCCATTACGCTACCGATGAAAAATCGGTGAGCTTCAGTCGAAAGGACGATATTATTATTTTAAATTCTTTATTGAGCGTAGTCCCGAACTTTCGGGAGAGATCTACAATAGATTTAGCTTCGCTGAGCCTTCGGATTCTCGACTTCGTTGCACTCCGCTCGAAATGACGATTTCCAAGGAATGCCTACTTCACTTCACTCGCAGAAAAACTATTGCCGCTTAATTTATATTGCAGCGTTCTGTTAATCGTTTTAGTGCTATCTGCTGCATCTTTTACAGGAAAAGAGCGGAATAATTCACCGTTTTTGATAAAAAATTTATCGTTGCCGGTATAGCCTTTTTTCTGGTTTGTACTTAAAGAGGGAAAACTGATTTTATTAAAATCTCCGCCTGCATATTCAAATACATTTAAATCTAAAACATTTTTTTTGCTTAACAGCTGGATGTAAAGTTCAGGGTTACCATCGTTATCCAGGTCCATGTTCCAGGCATCGGTAATAATTCCTTTGCGATCTACCGCAGCCGATCTGTAATTATTGCGGATCGAATCAGACATTAAAATCTGATAGCCACCAATAGAATCCACACCTTTTCCCCAGCTAAGGATTTCAAAATTCAATCCGGGTTTTACTTCTATATCCTTATAAAACCGGAACGGATTTTTTTCTACTTTAACCGTTTCTGTTTTGGTTTCTTTAGGTTTTTCTTCGGTGCATGCAAAACAAAACAGCACCCCTGTTATTAACAAAAGGTGCTGTAATGTATATTTCTGTAGTTTCATTCTATTTGGGTTCATTTTTGGTTGCCCCAAATTAATTATTTTAGCTTATCAAAGCAATAATTTATTTCTTTGCTTCGGTTTTAGCTTCAGGTGCGCCATTGTTTAAAACGGTTTCGGTAACTACACTTCTTCTGCCGCTTGGTGCAATTACGATGGTTTTTAACACCCTTTTTTCTCCCTGTGGAACAGTGATTTTAACTGGACCGGTATATAAAAATGCATTTTCTGACGGACGTGCCAAATCAATGGTATAATAAATTTTCGCTCCTGTTACGGGTGCTTTCAAATCGATGGTGAAATCGCCACCAGTTAAAGGTTTATCGCTCTGACCGATTGGTGTAGGCACCCAAAAATTAATTCCTGCTTTATCTAAACGCGCCAAATGTACCGGTAAACGTTGCTCCGAAAAATTCTTTAAATCTTTACGTTCAACCGGCGACCAGGCAATTTCAGATAGCGCTAATAAGCGTGGAAAAGCATGATTTTCAACTTTAGCGGTGGTTTTAATGTATTCTGTCCACATATTGGCCTGCACCCCTTTAATGTATTTGCGTTCATCAGCAGCCAGTACTTTCGGAATCGGATCGTAAGCATAGATTTTTTGATAAGGCGCAAATCCACCAATGGTTACGGGCTCATCAGGAGAGTTAGATTGTTTATGATCAATATACAAACCCATTGATCCCGGGGTCATAATTACATCGTGTTTTTGCTGTGCAGCCGCAATACCACCATCTTCTCCCCTCCAGCTCATTACCGTTGCATTTGGAGCCAAACCACCTTCTAAAATCTCGTCCCAGCCAATAATCGAACGTCCTTTGCCATTTACATGTTTTTCAATCGTCTGGATAAAATAACTTTGTAATTCGTGTTCATCCTTCAGGCCTTTTTCCTTCATCAGGTTCTGGCAGAAAGTAGATTCTTTCCAATAAGTTTTTGGGGCTTCATCGCCACCAATGTGGATATATTTTGACGGGAAAATTGCGATTACTTCATCCAGAACATTTTCTAAAAAGGCAAAAGTATTGGTTGATGGCACAAAAATATCATCAAAAACACCCCAGGTTTGTTGTACCTGTTTGCCTTTTTTGCTGCCAGCCCATGGTGTTTTATCGCTTACAAAAGTATCACGATCCGGGAAACAGCTCAATTCAGGATAAGCAGCAATGGCAGCAGAAGCATGACCCGGCAATTCAATCTCCGGAATTACGGTAATGTATTTCTCAGCCGCATACTTTACAACTTCTTTGGCTTCATCCTGGGTGTAAAAACCTTTAACCGGAGTAAGGTAATTGCCGTTTCCAGGGTAATTGCCAATAATACTACCATTACGTGATGAACCTATTTCGGTTAATTTAGGATATTTTTTAATCTCCAATCTCCATCCCTGATCATCACTTAAATGCCAGTGAAAGGTATTGATTTTGTAATAGGCCAGCTGATCGATATATTTTTTAATAAAAGAAACCGGGAAGAAATGACGGCAAACATCCAGCATGGTTCCACGGTAGCTAAAACGCGGATAATCGTTAATGTTAACCGCAGGGATGGTAATTTTATCGGCAACTTTATCAGGCATCATCTGCATGGCCGATTGTACCGCATAAAAAAGTCCTGCGCCTTTTCCTGTTAAAACAATTTGTGTAGGCGTAACTTTAATGGTATAACCTTCGGCAGGTAATTTATCTGCTCCAACAGATGTTAATACAATTGCCTTTTGGTTAGCCTGCGGGGTTTTGGTTTCCCTTAAGGCGAAACCTGCTTTGGTTACGATAAAAGCGTTCAGTAAATCAGTCATTTTTGCGCCGTCGATGCTCTGATTTACCAAAACGGTTGTTTTATCCAAAATGAAATTTCCGTTCGCCCTTGTAATGGCTACGGGTGCAGGTATGATTCCCAGATTGGGATCGCTCTGCGCAAATGCACTCGTACTGATTAATACTCCAATAAAAATCGATAATGCTTTGTTCATGTTTACTGTGTGGTTTAAATAGATTTATCTGATTAATTAAACCAAGATAGAGATTATGGGCAGATTCCAAATCCCACATTTTTGTTACAATCCTAATCAACCGTTTGACTGCACTATGTAAGGCCTATAAATCTTAATCTTAAGAGGTTGTCATTTCGAGCGAACCCGATAACTATCGGGTGCAACGCAGCCGAGAACCCGAAGGCTCAGCGAAGCTAAATTTATATTGTGAAGTTTCTTGCGAGTAGATCTCTCCATTCCACTGCGTTTCAGTCGAGATGACGACTTTTTTTTTGAAAGTCAGGTACAGCAGCGTTTGGGTTGCGATAGTCCCGCCATCCGTTATAGTCCCGATGAAAAATCGGGAGCTGCCACTACTGTCGGGTTTGGGAAGCAGGACCAGTTGAACAATTTGGGGTTGCATAGTGCAAAATAATTGTAGACACCCATGCTATAATTACTTGAACAGCAGCACAAAACTTATATACAAACCTGATTGAAATGAAAAGCCCGCAAGCGAGGTACGAGTGCGGACTTGTAATAAAAAGCAGGACGAACAATAAAAAGCACCACTGTAACTGCTTTCCAAAAGAGAGAAAACAGGAAGTTTTGTAAAATAAGATCTGTCTTGGTAGATCTCTCGACTGCGTTGCACTTCGCTCGAGATGACGATATCAAATAAAAAAGAGAAACCATCAACGATTTCTCTTTTTCAAAATATTTTAAAATTATCCTTATGCTTCTACCGCGTGTTCTTTAGCGGCGAGGTACCTTTCGGCATCTAGCGCGGCCATACAGCCAGAACCCGCAGCAGTAACCGCCTGACGATAGTACATATCCTGCACATCGCCACAGGCAAAAACGCCTTCGATATTGGTTAAAGTAGAACCTGGTTTGGTGGTTAAATAACCGGTTTCATCCATATCCAACTGACCTTTAAAGATATCAGTATTTGGTTTGTGACCAATCGCAACGAAGAAACCTTCAACCGCGATATCAGACTCCACTCCTGTTTTATTATTTAAAACTTTTACTGCAGTTACATTTTTACCATTACCTAAAATCTCCTGGGTTTCGGTATTGTAGTGCACCACAATGTTCGGAGTAGCCAGTACGCGGCTCACCATTGCTTTTGATGCCCTAAACTCATCCCTGCGTACCAATAAATGCACGGTTTTACAAAGTTTAGCTAAATAAGTTGCTTCTTCGGCAGCGGTATCACCAGCACCAACGATGGCTACATCCTGTCCTTTAAAGAAGAAACCATCACAAACGGCACATGCCGAAACACCAAAACCATTGTATTGCTGCTCGCTTGGTAAACCCAGCCATTTGGCGGTTGCACCGGTAGCAATAATTACAGTATCGGCGGTAATGGTTTTAATTTCATCAACCACTACCCTGTGCGGAGTTGAAGAAAAATCAACCGAACTTACGTAACCAAAACGGATATCGGTGCCAAAACGCTCTGCCTGTTTACGGAAATCTTCCATCATTTCTGGTCCCATAATACCTTGTGGGTACCCCGGAAAGTTTTCTACATCGGTAGTTTGCGTAAGCTGTCCGCCGGCCTGCATACCAGTGTACATAATTGGTTTTAAATCAGCCCTGGCTGCATAAATTGCAGCAGTATAACCTGCCGGACCAGAACCTATAATTAAACACTGAACGTGCTCGTTTTCTTGTGACATTATATTGTGTGTTTGAAATTCATTAATCGTAGCGCAAATTTAATGCTTTAAACAATTGTTAACAAGCGTACATTGTCAACATAGTTTACTTATTAACAGCATAGAGCAGGGAGCACGGTGCAAAGCGCTAAGCGGATTGCGTTTGGCGCATGGCACTAAACTTAGGTATTCAAGTGGCTTAAGCGGTAAACAGAAATAACTTTATCAGATGGCAACATCTAAAAAACAATTATTACCGGCTAATCAATCGATATGAATACCAAGAGTCAACAGGCTTCTTATCTTTTCCTATTGTTGCCGGTTTCCAACCTTTAGACTGTTGAAAATAGTCTTTTATTTTTTCTCTCATGATGTAATCACTAATACCCGTTACTGATGGTGTAGATATAGTCCCATCAATATTAACCGTAAACGTAACCACAAAAGTTTCTGGAGTGAAATCACTTGAACGGGCATTATTTACGAATTTAGATATTGCGAAGTTGAAATCAACTGGCATCCTTGGAGGAACATCATATTTATGCTTTTCTTTTTCAAGTAATAGCTCCTCTTTTTGTTTTCTTTCTTTCGCTGCTATAACTTCTTTATTCTTGGTTGTTTTTATTACTTTACCATTTTTATAAATATCATCCCGTATTCCACTCAGCATTGTCCACCTTCCTTCTCGAAAATTATTTACATATTCTCCGTTAGTGATAACATTACCAATAGTATCATAATCAGTATATGTTCCATTTAATACATCATCGATGTAGGTAACAATTTTGGTTACTTTACCATTTGTACCATACTCTCTCCAGATGCCATTCTTCTTGTTGAGAAAATAACTACCTTTAATTTGTAAATAATTCTGCCAGTGCGTGGTTTGTGGGGCATCATTAATAGAAGCTGGAGGAGGATTTTCTATCATTTTGTAATACTCAAAGTCTCCGTGCGAAATAGATAGATTTGCATCCTTAAAGCTGGCAATTGTTAATAATATACCCTCTTTAGAAAATTGATTCATCCTAAAAACAGAATCAGAAAGTTTTTTTTCGAATACAATCATATAGGTAGAAGCTTTTGCCGAATCACAGATTTCACTCTCATCATTGAGAAAGTATTTTACGTTTTGGCCAAAGGAATAACAGCACAAAAATGTGAAGAATAATAGAGCGTTAAGAAATTTCATGACTCAAAAATATTATTAAGTATGTGTAATTCCAATATTAATAAATCATAATATTTTAAATAAATTCACTTCAATTGCTGTGGAGCGGTTAGATTTAATATACTTTAAAAGTTAAATTTATACGCCAAAATCAGATATATTAGGGTGGCAAAAAACTAAATAATACTCACCATCGGATGATAAAATCTGACGTCACATTATACCTAAGTCTGTATTAGGCCCACATTAAACTTCCTGGTAATCGGCGATTGATTAGCCGCTTCAATTCCCATCGAAATTACCTTCCTGGTTTCCAATGGATCGATGATTCCATCTACCCAAAGCCTGGATGCCGCATAATATGGGGTGGTTTGGCTATTGTACTTATCGGTAATTTCTTTTAATAACTCAGCTTCTTTTTCTGGAGTAATCACCTCACCTGTCGCTTTTAAAGAAGCTTGTTGAATTTGTAATAATGTTTTTGCTGCCTGCGAACCACCCATTACGGCAATTTTTGCTGTTGGCCAGGCATAAATTAACCGTGGATCGTAAGCCTTACCGCACATGGCATAATTACCGGCACCGTAAGAATTACCCAAAACAATGGTGAATTTTGGCACTACAGAGTTAGCCACTGCATTTACCATTTTTGCACCGTCTTTTATAATGCCTCCATGCTCTGAACGGCTACCCACCATAAAACCGGTAACATCCTGTAAAAATACTAACGGAATTTTCTTTTGGTTACAGTTCATGATAAAACGTGAGGCTTTATCAGCGCTATCAGAATAAATTACGCCACCGAACTGCATCTCCCCTTTTTTCGATTTGACCACTTTACGTTGGTTAGCTACAATGCCAACCGCCCAGCCATCAATCCGGCCCAAACCGCAGATAATACTTTGCCCATAGCCCTGCTTATATTCTTCGAACTCAGATCCATCAACCAAACGGTTGATTACATCCATCATTTCGTAAGGTTTATCCCTGTTTTCGGGAAAAATACCATACAGTTCTTCTTCTTTTTCCTTTGGTTTAACAGCGGCAATGCGATCGAAACCCGCATTTTCCGGCGCACCCAGCATGCTCATGATATTTCTGATGCTATCTAAACAGGCCTGATCGTTAGGGTGTTTATAATCGGTAACACCCGATATTTCGCAATGTGTGGTTGCCCCGCCCAGGGTTTCGTTATCAACTTCTTCGCCAATGGCCGATTTTACGAGATAAGAACCTGCTAAAAATACGGAACCGGTTTTATCGACAATCATGGCTTCGTCGCTCATAATCGGCAAATAAGCACCACCAGCCACACATGCCCCCATAATGGCCGAAATCTGCACGATGCCTTCTGACGACATGATGGCGTTGTTACGAAACATCCGTCCAAAATGTTCTTTATCAGGAAAAATTTCATCCTGCATTGGTAAATATACCCCTGCACTATCTACCAAATAAATTACGGGTAAACGGTTTTCCATGGCAATTTCCTGTGCGCGGAGATTTTTCTTTGCCGTCATCGGGAACCAGGCACCGGCTTTAACGGTAGCATCGTTGGCCACAATCATACATTGCCTGCCACTTACATACCCGATTCCACATACTACGCCGGCAGAAGGACATCCGCCCTGTTCTTTGTACATGCCGTCGGCAGTGAAGGCTCCGACTTCTAAAAAGTCAGAGTCTTTATCGATTAAATAAGCAATACGCTCGCGGGCCAAAAGTTTTCCCTTTTCTTTTTGCTTGGCGGCATTTTTTTCACCCCCACCGAGGTATATTTTTTTGAGTTTGGTTTTCAGTTCGTAAACCAACTGTTTGTTCACATCCTCGTTTTTGTTGAATTCGATATTCATGGAGGCAATTTAAATTTAATTTTAGAAAAACAGCATTGACCAAATCGGTTTCTGGTCTACGGGGAAAGGTAACAGCAAAGCGCGTAAAGAAGGGTCCGCAGAGATCGCAAAGTTTTTATTAATTGCTTTTCTTTTTAACCACAGAGATCACAGAGAAAAAAGTACAGAGCACATTGAGAAGTTTAAGTATGAGATGTACTAATTGCAAAATGCTTAACGCTAACCGCCGAACGCCAAACACTGAACTAATCTTGATAAACTACCCCGTCAATCTTTACTTTTTGATATTTTTCTGCCCAACCTTTGCCTTTAATGTATTTGACTTCGGATGGATGTCCTTTTAAGTTGGGGTGATAAACCGGATCGAAAAAAAAAGTCATTTCGTTATCCGATTTCTGAACAACAGTTACCTGGTTATCGTTTTCATCCTTTTCGCCCGTGGTAAAAAACTTCTCTCCTATTTTGGCATTAAAATCAGCGCGGATATAGGTTTTGGTAGGATCGTCGGGATAACTTTCGATGAGTTTGTTATTTTCATCTATGCGCAGGTAAAATGTGCTGCTGGCATCACCTCCAACCAGGGAATAAAATTTATAAAAAAGCTTTTTATTAATCCGTACGGTATCCTTGATTTCGGTATAAGACATATTGTTCATATACCACAAATTACCGATCTGCATGGGTAAAAATGAATCGGCAGCAAGATCCTGCTTTTTGCTTTCCTGACAGGAGAACAAAAACAAACCTGCTAAAATTAAACTAAGCGATGTGCTGATTTTTTTCATAAGTATAATTACATTTATTATTAGCGCTAAAAATCAGCCATACGCTACAGCATATTAACTAATTGATAAAGTGGTATAAGAAAACTACTTCGCCATTGAATGCAGGTTTCTTTTGATCTTCAATTTCCATTTCGATAGCCATATTTACCTTGGTTACGCCACGCAGGTTAATAATTGAAGCCAGTTTAGCTTTTAATCTTACCTTGCTGTTTACAGTAACCGCCTGTGCAAATCTTAAACTTTCGATCCCATAATTGATCTCCATTTTTAGATTCTGAATATCGACTATTTCTTTCCATAAATACGGAATTAAAGATAGGGTTAAATAACCGTGTGCAATAGTTGCTTTAAAGGGTCCTTCGTTTTGTGCCCGTTCTTCGTCAACATGAATCCATTGATGGTCTAAGGTAGCGTCGGCAAATTTATTGATCTGTTCTTGTGTAATGGTGTGCCATGAAGAAACGCCTAATTCCTTGCCAAGGTATTGTTCAAATTCTGCGTGGGAGGTAATGATTTGCATTGTTGTATGTATTTAGCGCCAGGCGTTTTGCGGATGGCGGGTTTATATTTTTTATTTTGGTTGATGGTTTTATGGTCAATAGATCATTGTTTTATAGGCGATTATCATAGATCGTATCTAAACTTTCCATTTAACCATAAAGTGGTAGTATAATTAACTCAAATTCCTTTCTTTAAACCAAACTTCATCAGAAATGGCTGAGAAATTGTCCATCTTGTCGATTAAAATTTCTGCATCTGCTTCGTTAAAAACGAGGTCGCGGTTGGCAGGTTTTAAGAATCTGCTCTGTACCATCATTTCCATTTGGGCAAAAAGCGGATCGTAAAAACCATTTACATTTAATACACCAATGGGTTTATTGTGCAGGCCGAGCTGTAGCCAGGTAAGCACTTCAAAAAATTCTTCGAGTGTACCAAAACCGCCGGGCAGAATCACAAATCCATCACTTAAATCGGCCATTTTTTGTTTTCTCTGGTGCATATTGTCAGTTACGATCATTTCGGTTACCCCTTTATGCCCAACTTCCTTATCCATTAAAAATTGCGGAATAATGCCGGTAACCAAACCACCTAATTCCAATACGTCGTTGGCCAAAACCCCCATTACACCTACACTGCCACCACCGTAAACCAACTTAATTTGTTGCTTTACCAATGTTTCTGCCAACTGTTTTATTGCATTGCGCAACTGCACATCGCCGTTAAAGTTTGAGCCACAATACACACAAACCGAATTAAGCTTATTCATTATTTTAAAATTTACCGAAGTTAAGATTTTATCGGCTTTCTGTAAATTTTTATTCTGCACAAAGCTGTTACAGGACTTATTACGGGTAAATGACCAGAATATTTTTCTTGCCAAGAACCACCGGCTTTGCTAAATAAACCTGATTGCAGAGGAAAGCCCGCAGCGCAGCGAGGACTTGAAACGGAAAGCAGGGCTGTATCTCCCGATTAATATCAGCAAACTCGTTTTCTAAAAATATTGACCACCTTAGTCACTTGAGGAATTTAAGTTTTTTCCTGTATAAACAAAAAAAGGAGCGGCATTACACCACTCCTTTTTAACCAAATATAAGAGAGAAAAGATTTACTTTTTAATCTACAACTTTAGAAAGTATAACGGATTGTAGCACCATAAGTTCGAGGATCGCCAAGCACACCAGCGTATAAACCGGAGTTACCTGCCGCAGCTTGCAATTGCTCATAGTAGTTTTTATTGGCAATATTTCTGCTCCAAACAAATAATGAGAATTTATCCGATTTAAAACCTAACCTGGCATTGAATAAGGCGTAACCTTTAACATTTAAAACACTGGATGGCGTAGGGTTCGAAGAGTATTCTGAACGATAACTGGCATCACCAGCAATAAAATACCTGCCTTCTTTAGTAGCCAGGTTGCCTGCTGTGCTTAACTCTGTACCACCAGAAATGTTCCATTTAGATACGCCTGGTAACCTGCCGCCCGAAGCATCTTTAAATGCAACCTGTGTGGCAACGCCATTTACCAGTTCGGTATGGCCGGTTTCTTCTAAAGGAAGTGGTGCATTGGTAAATTTAACATATTTCCCATCAAGATAAGCTAAAGCAGCATTTAAGGTTAAGAACTTTTCGAGCTGGTAGCTTCCGTCAATTTCCAATCCTTTTACCCTAACTTTTTCGGCATTAGCCAGATACCCCCTGTTTACACCTAATTGAGGTGACTGCACATTGGTTTGGTAATCTTTGATATCGGTATTGAATAAACTAAGATTTACAATAGCACCTTTAAACGGCTTTGTTTTAGCACCAAATTCGTAATGTTGAACATATTCCGGTTTAACCACTGCTACCGATAAATCGGCTGCTCCGGTTGAAGTAGTTGGCAAACCACCTACGTTAACACCAACCGGTTTGTAAGCGGTAGAGAAAGTTCCGTAAACATTTAAGTTGTGTGTTGGCCGGTATGACACGGTAAAGTTTCCTGATAAATTGTTATTATCTACCTTTGTTGTAAACTGCTGATTAGCATATACAGCTGCTTTGAGCGCTAATAAAGCTGCATCATTAGTTTGCAAACCACCATAAGTTACCCGATCATAATCAACATCTTTTTTATCATAAGTATATCTTAAACCAGGTAAAACGTGCAGGTTCTTTAAAACTTCCCAATCTACCTGCGCAAAAACAGCGGCACTTAATGATTTGATGGTAGAGTTGGTTTTAATCCCGAAGCCATCCAGTAAACCAGGGGTTGAATATAAAGCCTGGCTACCTGTGTTGCTGGTTTGTACAAATCTCCATTGATCTTTACCTACTTCTTCTGTTTGTGCCAATCCTTTTAAATTCTGACCTAACAAATACACCCCGACTACACCACTTAATTTATCGGTGATGTTACCTGCATATCTTATTTCCTGAGAATATTGATCGTGGCGCGAAGTACCCTGCGATTTGGTTAAAGCCGCTAACTCTGAGAAATCCCTGTCGTTTGTAGGGTCCCAGTTCCAGAATCTCCAGGCGGTAGTTGAGGTAAGTGTTCCGTTACCGATTTTATAATCTACGTTTAAAGATATACCACCGATAGACTGATTATGCCTCCAGGGGGTATTGGTATTGATTTCCCTTGAAAAAGGATCGATTTTAGGCTGCTGATACCCTAAATCGGAAACAATTTTAGCGTACTGGCGGTATGCACTTCTTTCTGTAGTAGCAACACCCGCAATTACCAATGGATAACCTGCCGGATGCTGAATGCTCACATCACCGCTTAACAATACCTGTAATTTCTCTGAAGGGGTGTAATACAACTGGCCTTTAAAACCAAGGTTATTTTGTCCGCTGTATTTACGTTCTTCCCTGGTGTTCCAGATGGTACCATCACGTTGTGTACCCGAAATAGAAATTTTTGCAGCAAGATCTTTCGCAAGCGCACCAGAAACAGAGGTTTTAGCCTGAATGAAATTATAATTTCCAGCGCTTAGCTCTACTTTTGCACTTGGCGTTAAAGTTGGTTTACTTGTTGTGATGTTAAATGCACCTGCAGTGGTGTTTTTACCAAATAAGGTACCTTGCGGACCGCGAAGAATTTCAATCTGCTCGATATCAAGAAAATCGGTTGAGGTTGCAGCCGGACGGGCATGGTACACACCATCTACATAAAAACCTACACCCGGATCGATACCATCGTTAGTTAAACCGAAGGTTGAACCTAATCCCCTGATGTTAAGCGTTGTATTTCTGGCGTTTGATGCATATAACTGCACCGAAGGAACCAATTCTTTTAAACGGTTAACGTTAAAAGCACCGGCATTTTCTGCTGCACGGCCACCAATTACGGTAATCGGAATAGGCACATCCTGTAAAACTTCTGAACGGCGGCGTGAGGTTACCACGATTTCATCTAAAAGGGCACTTTCTACCAGAACCAGTTCAATCGGTGTATCCTGATACCTTAAAATCTGAAAATCCTGAGGTTTATAACCTACCGAACTTACCTGAAGATAAAATGGAGGTTCCTGCTTTGCATCGATTTTGAAAGCACCGGTATCATCGGCACTTACGGTAATATTGGTGCCCCTAACTTTAATGGTTGCACGTGGTACCGGCTCGCCGTTAGATTTTTTTATAATACCTGTTATTGGACTTTGGGCAAAAGCAATGCCTGCCGAAAGTAAAAATGAAAAGAAAAAGAGTAAACTTTTGTTCATGATTTGTTGATAGTTTGTTTTATATATTGTTGATTAGCGACCCGTTCGAAAGTATTCGATCACTGTTTTAGCATGGCCACAACAACAATAGAAGCGTGATTTTTGATTAGTTTTCATAATTATTATATAAATCCTATAGATTTAGTCGACAAATATATTAAAAAATTCTATCTGCCAAATTTTATTTTGTGAATTTTTATATTACTTATGGTTTTTAGAATTACTTTGATATTAAGTTTTGGTTCGTGGCGACACGAACCGAGGCGGAGGCGAAGAAGTTTAAAGACTCTTTCTAAACCCAGCAGGTTTTTAAAGCCTACGAGGTCTGGCATAAAACAAAACGGGGCTATCGTAAACCGATGCCCCATTCATTTAGTCTTTAAAATTATCAGGCATTTTCATTTACCCTATACTTTAGCCTTACACCATACACCTAAGTTTCGTTTCGTGGCGACACGAAACGAAACGAGGCGAGGGCGAGGAGTTTATAAATCTAACCTGCTCCCAAGATCCTCTGTTTTAGGTTAAATAAACCTGATAGAACGGAAAGCCCGCAAGCGAGGAACGAGTGCGGACTTGGAGGGATAGCAGGGCTGCACGCCCCGAAGTGTTACAGCAGGTTATTTTCAAAATACAAACGAGGATGATGGTAGACAAAAAACGGGGCTGTCATAAACCGATGCCCCGCTCATTTATTCCTTAAAATTATCAGGTATTTTCATTTACCCTATACCTTAAGCCTTATACCCTATCTCGTATAATTAGGTGCTTCTTTGGTAATGGTGATATCGTGCGGATGGCTTTCGCGCATGCCCGCAGCGGTAATCTGTACAAACTGTGCTTCTTGTAATGCTTCAATATTTGCTGCTCCACAGTAGCCCATACTTGCACGTAAGCCACCGATATACTGGTACATCACTTCGGCCAAAGTACCTTTAAACGGCACACGACCAACAATACCTTCGGGAACCAGTTTTTTAATATCATCTTCTACATCCTGGAAATAGCGGTCTTTAGAACCCTGTTCCATGGCTTCTATTGATCCCATACCACGGTATGATTTAAATTTACGGCCTTCGTAGATAATGGTTTCACCCGGAGATTCTTCAACCCCTGCAAATAACGAACCTGCCATTACAGTGCTTGCACCAGATGCGATTGCCTTTGCAATATCACCAGTATGCTTAATACCGCCATCGGCAATAACCGGTACGCCTGTACCTTTTAATGCTTTAGCACATTCGTAAACGGCATATAACTGAGGAACACCAACACCGGCAATAATTCTGGTGGTACAGATAGAACCCGGACCAATACCAACTTTAACGGCATCAGCACCAGCATCGGCCAAAAATTTAGCCGCGGCACCTGTAGCAATATTACCCACAATAACCTGTAAATCAGGATATTTCGCTTTTACTTCTTTTAATTTATCAACTACACCTTTAGAGTGACCGTGAGCCGTATCGATGGTAATTACATCAACTCCTGCTGCAACCAAAGCATCAACCCTTTCAATGGTATCGGCAGTTACGCCAACCGCAGCACCTACGCGTAAACGACCACGTTCATCTTTACAGGCAACAGGATAATTTTTAACTTTTGATATATCTTTAAAAGTAATTAAACCGCTTAGATAACCATCTTTACTTACAACGGGAAGTTTCTCGATTTTGTGGTTCTGCAAAATTTCTTCTGCCTGTACCAAAGTAGTTCCCTCTGGTGCAATGATTAAATTATCTTTAGTCATTACCTCAGAAACTGGCCTTTTCATATCCTTTTGAAAACGAAGATCCCTGTTTGTAATAATACCAACCAATTTATTATCGCTGCTTACCACCGGAATACCACCAATTTTGTGCTCTTTCATAATTTTGAAAGCATCAGCAACTACAGCTGTTTCCAGTAAAGTTACCGGATCCTGGATCATACCACTTTCAGAACGTTTTACTTTACGCACTTCAGCAGCTTGTCTGTCTATAGTCATGTTTTTGTGCAACATCCCGATCCCACCATTTTGTGCAATGGCAATGGCAAGTTCGGCCTCTGTTACAGTATCCATTGCGGCAGAAATCAACGGAACATTAAGTTTGATTTTTTTAGTTAAAAAAGTGGATGTATTTACTTCACGGGGCAGAATTTCTGAATATGCGGGTACTAATAGTACGTCGTCGTACGTTAAACCTGTGGCAATAAATTTTGTGGAATCGAGTTGCATAGCAAATAAATTAGGATTTATTATTTGCCAGGCAAAGATACGGAAATAACGCGAAAATAAAAGCATAAAGATAAAAATGCTTAAATATTGAGCTTGGCTGACAATTGACGGTATGAATAAATGTTATTATAATTGTGCCGATCGAACAGACAAACATTTGAGAAGTAAAAGTAAGCTCAAAAAAATCCTCACCTTATAATTATGATTACTGAAAACCAATATTTTGATGGCAATGTAAAATCGCTGGGCTATGAAACCACCGAAGGCAAATCGACAATAGGCATTATAAATCCGGGAGAATACACATTCGGAACCGCCCAAAAAGAAATTATGCACGTTATAGACGGCGAATTGGAAGCCTTGCTTCCTGAAACTACCGACAGGCAAACCTTTAAAGCCGGCAGTAATTTTGAAGTACCTGCCAATTCATCATTTAAGGTAAAAGCGACGGTACAAACGGCATATTTATGTCAGTATAGGTAGTAAAAAGATTTTATATCATCAATGCAGGATTGTCATTCTGAGCCTGTCGAAGGTCGCTTTAAAGTATGTTTTAGGCGTTTCGACAGGCTCAGCGTGACAGTACTCGTTTTAATTGATTTAGCTAGATTTATTTCTTTCCAATTACCACTTCGGTAAAGTTCTCTGTTGTAAGGTATTTATTAGCCAGTGCCAGTAATTCTTCAGCTGTAATGGTTTTTACTTTTTCGATATATTTAGTGTAATAATCGTAATCCAATCCTGAAAAATAAATATTCTTGAATTTATCGGCATGCGAGAAAACATTTTCCAGACTGCCCAACATAGAACCTAGCATATAATTACGAACCAGGCTCAACTCCTCCTCCCCGATCAGTTCAGTTTTTAAAAGCGCTATTTCTTTGTAAATTTCTGTCAGAGCCGCAGCGCAAACATCAGCACCTACCTCAGTAGAAATAAACAGATAACCTGCTTGTTGTAATGAAGAAATGCCAGATCCAATGCCATAGGTGTAACCCTTATCTTCACGGATGTTATTCATCAAACGCGAGCCAAAATAACCACCTAATACAGTATTTAAAATCTGAAGCCCGGAAAAATCTTCATGTTTACGGTTAATGGCCAGTTGGCCAATTCTGATGGCAGACTGCAATGCTTCTGGTTTTTCAGTATAAATAACCTGTTTTTCTGTAGCAGTAAAATCGAAGCTATTTTTTACGGCATTACTTTTTTCCCAATTTTTACCAAAAGCATCATTCAATAAATTAAAACTTGCTTCATCAAATTTTCCTGAAACAATAATCGTACAGTTATTTGGCGCATAAGCTGCTTTAAAATATTCGATCAGGTCTTCCCGTTTTAAGGCATCATAATGCTCAGCCTGTATATTTACGCCATAAGCGGTATCGCCAAATAAAGCATGTGCAAATTCTTTTCTTGCCAGAATATCGTTTTTCTTTAAGTTTACCTGCAGCTTTTGTTTCTGGTTTTGAATATAAATATCAAGCTCGTGCTGAGGGAACTGACTTTCTGATAAAACATCTTTCACAATCGGCAGTACCGAATGTAAATGTTTATTCAGCGTGTAAAGGGTAACAGACGATTGATCCTGAAGATATTCCGTTTGAAAAAACGCCCCATAAAAATCGATCTGCTCGGCTATTTCCTTTGAAGTTAACTTATTGGTTCCATTATTAATCAGCGAGCTTACCGCAATGGCCTGTAATGGCTTATCAAGTTTCCAGTTTACGTTTTCGAAAATAAATTCGATACGCACTAAATCCTGCTCACCCGAGTAAATGGTAAAAACAGGAACACCGTTATCCAGCGCTTTTTTTTCCGGCTGGATAAAATTTATAGTCGATACCTGCTTAAAATCAGGCGCCTGTTGTCTGTTAAGCATGTTCTTCAGTTAAATAATATAAAGTTGATGATGAATTTGGGCTAAAAGTTTCGTTAGAAATCCGTTTAATGTCTTCGGCTGTAACTTTTAAAAACGCCTCTGTTTCCTGGTTTAATAAAGCAGCATCGCCTAGTAGCTCATAATATGCCAGGTTCATGGCTTTATCCAAAAGGCTCATTTCAGAAAAAACCAGTACCGATTCTACCTTGTTTTTTACTTTAGTTAATTCAGCATCTGCAACTAACTCAGCCTTAAGTTTATCCAGTTCTGCCCAAATGGCTTTTTCGGCAGCTTCTATTGTGATTCCTTCTACCAGTTTACCTTCAACGATAAATAAACCGGGATCCAAACTGCTTGAAATATAGGCATTGATATCGCTGAAAAGCTGTTGCTCCTTTAATAAACTGTTGTATAAACGGGAAGATTGTCCACGCGATAAAATATCCGATAACAAATCAAAAGCATAATAATCCTGGTTTAAACGTCCGGGCATTTTAAAAGCCATGTAAATTGCATTTAATGGCACATTTGCTTTAACCGTTTCTTGTCTGGCTTCTGTTTGCGGTTCTTCCTGAACTAAATCCCGAACATATTTCTCACCGGCAGGGATAGGCTCGAACCATTTTTCGGCCAGTTTTTTTACTTCTTCAGTTTTCACATTTCCGCCCACAACCAAAATGGCGTTCTGCGGTGTATAATGTTTTTTAAAGAATGCTTTTACATCCTCCATGGTTGCATTTTCGATGTGCGAAAGTTCTTTTCCAATGGTTGCCCAACGGTAAGAATGCTTTTTGTAAGTAAGGGGACGCAATTTTAGCCAAACATCGCCATAAGGCTGGTTGAGGTAACGTTGCTTAAATTCTTCACTCACCACATTCCGCTGCGTGTCTAAACTTTTTTCAGAAAAAGCCAGGCTCAGCATGCGGTCGCTTTCCAGCCAAAACGCGGTTTCTATATTTTCTGAAGGTAGCGTAATGTAATAGTTGGTAATATCATTACTCGTAAAAGCGTTGTTTTCGCCCCCTACCCTTTGCAAAGGCTCATCGTAACTTGGAATGTTTACCGATCCACCGAACATTAAATGCTCAAATAAGTGTGCAAAACCGGTTTTTTCGGGATCCTCGTCGCGGGCACCCACATCATATAAAATATTTAAAACTGCCATCGGGGTTGTAGCATCTTCATGTACTAAAACCTTTAACCCATTGGCTAGTGTAAAACGATTAAAATCTACCATATCTAATTTTAGAACCGTAAAGATATTATTTTAGGTTAGAATCGGATATGTAAAATGTAAGAAGCGAGACATAATTAAAATGATAAGAATAAACGCAATGTTTAAAGCGGCAAGATGCGAACCCGCTCTTTTTGCTCATCAATAATAATTAGCGCGCCTTTTTTCAAAACCTCACCATATTTTTTGAATATTGGAATAATTAAAGTTTCGAGGTGAATAACAGTTACATTCTGCGTACGAACCTGAATTACACTCGGAGATTCGGCTCTAGAAAGTGCCAGTGCAGTACCAAAATCTAAATCGTGCGTAAAAACGATATAACCATTTTCTCTGGCCCAGTTCATTAAGTCTACATCCGGCGCATTAAAAGCACCAACTTTTGTCCAATGTACAGCTTGTATATGATGTTTATCAAAAACCTGTTCCCATTCCGGTGACAGATTCATATCAATCAATATTTTCAAACCGCAACAGGGACTTCGATTTCTTCTGAACGCCAGGAAGCATAAGATAGCGCCTGCAAGAGATCTTCCTCTTCAAGATAAGGATATTGTTTTATAATTTCTACAGCTGACAAACCCGAAGCGTATAAACCTATAATGGTACCAACTGTTACCCTTAATCCGCGGATACAAGGTTTTCCGCCCATTTGATCAGGATTTAAAGTAATTCTATCTAAATGTTTCATAATTGTTTACGCTTATTTCAAATATAATTATAATGTATCAACTTATATACAAATTAATTGTTGGCCGATTGTTAAATTAAAGTTTTGTTGCAGCTTTTAACATCCAACAGCCCAGTTTTATTTACATTTGTATATGCAAACTGCAGAATTATTAAAACGTGCCTTAAACTTTGAGTTTCTTTCTCAGGAAGAAGGCGTATATCTATATCACAATGCCGATACTGCATCTTTGATGTTTGTGGCCAATGAACTAAGAAAAATTCAGGTGCCAAGTGGTAAAGTAACCTGGCAAATCGACCGCAATGTAAACACGACCAATGTTTGCATCGCGAACTGTAAATTTTGTAATTTCTTCCGCAGGCCTGGCCATGAGGAGAGTTATATTACCGATATCGAAACCTATAAGGTAAAAATTGAAGAAACTTTCCGTTTAGGCGGCGATCAGTTGTTATTACAAGGTGGTCACCACCCTGATTTGGGCCTAGCCTTTTATGCCGATCTGTTCAAAAAACTAAAAGAATTATATCCGGATTTAAAACTTCATGCCTTAGGTCCGCCGGAAATTGCACACGTAGCAAAACTGGAAGGCATGACACATACAGAGGTGTTAAAAGTGCTTAAAGAAGCAGGAATGGACTCGTTGCCTGGTGCTGGTGCCGAAATTTTAAATGACCGTGTAAGACGTTTAATTTCTAAAGGAAAATGTGGCGGACAAGAGTGGCTGGATGTAATGCGTGCCTGCCATCAATTAGATATTACCACATCGGCAACCATGATGTTCGGCCATGTAGAGACCATCGAAGAACGTTTTGAGCATCTGGTATGGATCCGTCAGGTACAGAGCGAAAAACCTGCCGATGCAAATGGATTTTTGGCCTTTATTCCATGGCCTTTCCAGGACGATGGTACTTTATTAAAGAGGCTCCGCGGAATCAGTAACAATGTAACCGCTGATGAATATATCCGAATGATTGCCTTAAGCCGTATCATGTTACCAAACATTAAAAACATTCAGGCCAGCTGGTTAACCGTTGGAAAAACCACTGCACAATTGTGTTTACATGCAGGTGCAAACGATTTTGGATCGATCATGATTGAAGAAAACGTGGTATCGGCCGCTGGTGCACCACATCGCTTCACCGCAAATGGTATCCAGCAATCAATTAAAGCTGCAGGTTTCGAACCACAGTTACGTGGACAGAAATATAATTACAGGGATTTACCAGAGCATTTGGAAGAGCAGGTGATAACCTACTAAATGATGTAAAAGGGAAAATGGAAGACGGGAAATGGAAGAAAATATTGATTTTTAATGAGCATTGGCAAGCTTGCCTAAAGCAATATAGTTAAGTTCTTCGAAATCTTTAATGATCAAATAACGGATCAATTTAAATTTCAACTGATCAATCTTGAAAATCATGTACAAAAAAGGGAAGTAAAACCAAGTTCTACCTCCCTACCTTAAACTAAACATTACCTAATCAATAATGTAAATATTTTATTGTATTACAATTTTTTACCTGGTTGTAAAAATAAATTTGCGATTGAAACAACGCTCGCTTTATCTAATGGCTCATCAAAACTTTCTACTGCTGCTGCCTTGGTTATACCTGCATTTCCACCAATACCTACAATATTAGCACCTGCCTGTACCGTTAAATCTTCACCAGCATAAACAGCATCAACCTGTGGAACGCCAGAATCATTTGCCTGTCCGGAAGCACCTAAGCTTACCCAAGGTTTATATACTGGACTTCCTCCTGAAGCTGCTGTACGCATCTGGCGAATATGTGATGCGTGACGTGCTTCTACTGAGTGGATTTGTAATGCAACCTGTAGTATACCCGGACTCACTAATAAATTCCCTGCCTGACCTTTGTACGCTCTAACGCCAGTATCTTCAAAACCTTGTGCAACAGCTAAAAATGTATTATAATCACTATAAACAGTTGAAAATGTTCCACCAGCCCTAAAATCAGTATCAGCATAAGCAATTGGTGCACGAGCTGCACTTCCCAAAGTTGTTACCAATAAATCAACGTGCGCTTTCTCGTGATCGCGAATAGTGGTAATCGCTGCCTGGCTCGCTGCGTTAGGAAAATTAAAAGTAACATCAGTAACTGCTGATCCCGGAGTTTTGCCTACAATACAGTGATTATAAAAATGGTATTCTAAATACTCTAACGACAATGCAAAATTTAATACATCTACAACTGCAGCAGGTAGAGTAGTTTGACCATAAGCTTTTTGGAACATTGAACTAAGGGCAAGTGGTACAGCTGCTAAAGATATCTTTTTACCTACGTTAAAAAAGCTTTTCATAGCGGCTCTTCTCGGATTTAATCTTTCATAGATTTCGCCGTCAACTTTTTCAATTTCTTCTAATATATTTACGATATTCATGATTTCTTGTTTTAAAAATTAAAGATTAATTACGTTAATTTTGGTTTTGATATATTTACCGGCAACAGCTAAAACCTTATCCGGAGTTAGTGCAGCATCTAGTCCTTTCGCATTATCAGCGCCTAAACTAGTAAGGCTGTTTAAATCTGCAAATGTTCCATTTGAGATCAAATCACGAACATATGCTGCGTGACGAGCTTCTACAGAAACAATCTTGCCTGCTAACAATAAATAAGTTGCATTTTTTATTCTTGATCCGGCACCATTATAAGCAGATACACCTAAATCTTCAAAAGCCATTGCTGTAGCTAAAACACTCGATGCACTTGTAAAATCAATTGAAGAGAAATCAACTTCTAAACTACCTATTGCAGCAGTACTTAAAGCGGCTTTAAAAAACTCTCTGTGCGCAATTTCATGGAACTGAATATCCTGGAAATAGGCTTTTTGAGCAGCAGTAAAACTTGATGGTGGTGCTGAAGCAACTTTAACATAAAATGCAGCTTCTAACTGTTCCAAAGCATAAGCATAGTTTAATACACCGAAATCATCCTTAAAATCCAATGTTGCCCCCCCGTTCATTGTTGGATTTTCATAACCGCGGTCTTTTTTACAACCAGCAGCTACTAAAGCAATACCCGCTGCACCCGCGCCTGCATACTGAAGAAAAGATCTTCTTCCTACAGTTTTGTCAAATAAACTTTTTTCCTGAAGCTCATTTTTTGTTTCTAGTTCATTGTTTTTCATAGTCATCTATGTTTAGTGGTTTTGAATTCGTTTGATGATACATACGTGACAATCAGAACACTGGTTTTTTCTTTTTGCATTTTTTTTTGTAAGCGCATTTTAATACATTCACCAACCTATAATTATGACTACACTTAAAGCCATTATTGTTGATGATGAGGAGTTTGCCCGATCGTCGCTATTTTTTTTACTGCAACAGAATTGTGCACAGGTAGAAATTACCGGTATTGCAAGGTCTGTAGCCGAAGCAAAAGATATTTTAGCGCACCATCCCATCGATTTAATCTTTCTCGATATTGCCATGCCGGGAGGCAATGGTTTCGAACTCATCCCCGATGCACAAAAACACAAGGCAGCTGTTATATTTACTACCGCTTACGATCAGTATGCACTAAAGGCAATTAAAGCCAATGCGCTCGATTACCTGCTAAAGCCAATCGATATAGATGAGCTTAAAACAGCCGTAGAGAAGGTTTTTCAGCATATAAAATTGTTTAAAGGCCAAAATGAAAACGACGAAAGAATCAATAATCTCGCCTCCAGCTTAAGCTCCAGAACGGAAATCAGGAAACTTACACTGCCTTACGGACAAGGTTTTAAAATGATCGATATTGATGACATTATTTACATTGAGGCAGATAGTAATTATTCTATCGTACACTTAAATAATCACGATAAAATAACCGTTTCTAAAGTATTACGCGAGTTTGAAGAGCTTTTACCAACCGACCAATTTGTAAGGATTCACAAGTCGAGCATCATCAATTTAAACCACTTAAAGGAATACAATTCTAAAAACGGACTCCAGGTTTTCCTGAAAAACGGTGAAAGCATCAACATTTCGAGAAGAAGGGCGAGCGATTTTTTCGAAAAAATAAAATTATTTACAAAAGCCAACAGTGATCATTAAACCAAAGATAAAAGTTCAATTTTTAGCTAAAAAAGCTATCCTGAAGCCAAACTTCAGCAGAATTTTTATTGCTTTTTTATTTTTAGCAACCGGTTTTATCACTCCTGAAAGTCTTTTTGCCCAAACCACCTATCTTCCGCATTACAATTCGAAAAACGGATTGGCCAGCAACAACTGTTATTATATTTTACAGGACAAAAAAGGCTTTATCTGGATTGCTACAGACAATGGACTGAGCCGTTTTGACGGTACAAATTTCCAGAATTTCACCATTGAAGATGGATTGCCTGATACACAGATCCTCCAGATGAAAGAGGATAAAGAGGGCCGTTTATGGTTTTTCGCGCTTAATGGTCAGCTGAGTTACCTTAAAGAAGGTAAATTTTATAACCAGGATAACGATGAACTGCTTAAAAAATTAAACTTTAATACCGTAATTGTTTCATTTTTGGTCGATAAATCCGGAAGAATCTGGCTCGGCACCAACGCTAATCTTATTGTTTGCTGGGATGGAAAAACGATCAAAAAATACATTTCTCCTAACCAGAATGATAAATTTATCAATGCCTTTATCCATGAGGATGAACAGGGAAACATAATTGCCTACAGCGATTTAAGCGTTCAGCAATTTAATGGAAAAACTTTTTCCATGATTAAATCTAAGGTTCAGCCACTTTCTTACATGACCGCGACCAATAGTCCCCACCGGTCTTTGTTCTATCTGGATAGTGGTGGTTTGAAACAATACAGACACGGAACCATCAATAACCTGATCCCAATCCCGCAGAACCTGATCAAAAACATGTCGGGCTATTTTTATTACGACGTTGCCGCTAAAGAAGTCTGGCTATCAAATGCAAACGGCGCTTTTGCCCTTGATAAAAATGGGAAAACCGTTCAGTATTTACAGGATATTGCTGTTAACCAGGTAATTAAAGATAATAACCAAAACATATGGTTTGCTACCAATCAGGGCATTTATATGCTGCCGAATGCGAACAACAGACTTTCTATTATCGATGCAGAGTCGGGTTTGAGCAGCAATGTAATCAAAAGCATCACTAAAGATGGTAAAAACCGCCTTTGGCTGGGTACTGATGATGCCGTAATTGATGTTTTAAGCATCAACAATTATCAGGTTAACGAAATCGGTCTGGATGATTTTAAAAAGTACAAAACCATTAAACAGATTACATTCGATCCCAAAGATCAATCGATATATTTCGCTTCTGATTATGGAATGGGCGTTTTTAAAAATATTTATCAAGGCAATGATGAAGTAAGTTATTTAAAGGAATCAAACAATTCCATGTTTGTAATCAAACACTTCAGCATTGGCGAAAACAACAACCATTTAGCCCTGGCGCTATCATCAGGGGTGGTTTTCTTATCCGACAGGACCAACAAATTCGAATTTAACGCCGCAAAATACCGCGAAAAAGAAGATTTTTTTAAAGACCGCTCCTATCACGTTTTTTACGACCGCGAAGGCAGTTTGTGGTTTTCCAACGTTAGCGGTTTATCACAGTTTTCTAAAGGAAAATTAATCAAACATTACGAAAATCATCCTTTGCTTACCAAGAGGATAAACGACATTCAGCAGCTTGCGGATGGTACGCTGATTTTAGCTACTGATGGCTATGGATTAATTTTTTACAAAAATAATCAGATTACCAGGCAGATTACTCAAAAAGATGGTTTAACCAATAACATCTGTACCAAAATATTTGTAAAAAACAGCGAGATATGGGTCCTCACGAACAAAGGTGTTAACAAAATTGCAGATTACCCGAATCAGCCCAGTGTGGCCAATTTCGACTATGGCAAAGATTTGTTGAGCGATGATATCAACAGTTTATTTATTGATGATAGCACGGCTTATTTTGCTACAAACAAAGGGTTAATTTTATTCAAGTACAACAATAAAAATATCATTAAAAACCTGCCCAAGGTGTACGTTACCTCCATTATTAAAGATAACGAACGTTTACCGGTAGATCAGGGAAATTTCACCTTCGAAACGGGCAATAACACTATTTTATTCACTTTTAGCGCGGTAGATTTTACCACGAGTGATATTACCTACCGCTACCGTTTAAACGAAAATTCGCCCTGGATAGAAACGCGCACCAGACGACTGGATTTCTCCTCGCTACAATCGGGCGATTACGTGTTTGAAGTAAGCGCCAAAAGTCAGAACGGAAACTGGGGCGAACCGGCAAAAATCTCCTTTACTATTAAAAAACATTTTTGGCAAAGTCTATGGTTTTTGTCCATTTTAATCCTGTTAGTAGCCTATATTTTCTATAAAGTAGCGGTTTACATCACCCGCAAACAAAAAGATAAAGAGCAAGAGCAGTTATTATTAAAAAATAAGGTATTAATGCTTGAGCAGCAGGCTTTACAGGCCATGATGAATCCGCATTTTGTATTTAACGTGATGAATTCTATCCAGCATTACATTAATACGCAAAATACGGCCTCTGCCAATAAAGTTTTAACCGGTTTTGCCCGCCTGATCAGAAAAAACCTCGAAATTTGTACAAAAAGTTACATTTCTTTAGAAGAAGAGCTGGAATACCTTAATCTTTATCTAAAACTGGAAAAAAATCGTTTCGGCGATAAACTCGAATATGTTTTTAATATCGACGAAGATATAGACAAGGAAGAAACCTTTATTCCTTCCATGTTGTTACAACCCTATGTAGAAAATGCAATATGGCATGGCATTATGCCAAAAGAAACCGGTGGCGAAATCCAGATCAACATTAAACTGCAGGACGAATTTTATTTAAACATCGAAATAATAGATGACGGGATTGGTATTGATAATTCATTGAAAGATAAAAAGGAAACGCATATCAGTAAAGGCATGCAGCTTACCAAAGAAAGATTACACCTTTTAGGGCAGATTGGAGCAAAACCTATACACTTAAATGTGAAACAAAATGCTACAAATGGCACAACAGTATCCATTTCTATACCGTTAAAATAGAAATTTTACCGTTTACTCAATTATTAATACCACTCACTAAATAGAACCTTGATCGAACCTTCTTTAGCCTTAAACTTGTGTTAGAAATAAACGATAGTGTTTATCAAAGACGTTCTTATAGAATTGATATAGATATTTAATAACCTAACCTAAAACTATATCTTAATTCAGGTTTCATTTGTGTGTTGAAAGCGGTCTTGTTTTTAAAAGCGAGACCGCTTTTTTTTATGCCCAAAAATTCTATTTTTGCATATGCCCAATCACAACATCGCCAGGCACATCGAAGCCCTTATATTTTCTTCCAGCCAAAGTTTAGGCACACAGGAGATTATGCTTGCACTTAACGCCGTTTTTAATGAAGAGTTTATTGAAACACAGGTATTCGAATGTATCGAGCAGATTAAGGAAAAATATAGTCATGATGATTTTGCAATCGAACTGGTATTCTTAAACAATGGCTATCAGTTTCTTACCAAAAAAGATTATCACGAAACCGTTAACCAGCTCCAGTTACACCGGTCGAAGAAAAAATTAAGTCAGGCTGCCATGGAAACCCTGGCCATTATTGCTTATCGCCAGCCCATTACCAAATTGGAAATCGAACAGATCAGGGGTGTAAATTCTGATTATTCGGTACAGCGCCTGCTAGAAAAAGAACTGATCAGCATCGATGGAAAGGCTGAAACCCCTGGCAGGCCAATCCTTTACAGTACAAGCCCGTTATTTATGGATTATTTTGGACTAAATAACCTGAGTCAGCTCCCGCAATTAAAAGACATCGTAAAAGAGGAAAATACTGTTGGCGAAAATGTTGAATAAATAATTTAATTTCTTTGCTTCCAGGTTGTTATTAAAAAAAGTTTTTTTGTATTTTTAAACTATAAAAGCAATTTTTATTTTTGTGTTATGAAAGCGCCAAAGAAACTCCCAACAAAGCCGACTACAAAGAAACAGGTAGACGAAGACGATGATCTTGAAGATGATGACGATATTCAAACAACGAAAAAGAAGCCTCAGGATGACGATGATGATGACGATTTTGACTTGCCGTTAGATGATCTTGACAACTTCGAGAATTTCGATGATGACGACGACGATTATTAATATTTAAAAAACATATATTTGAAAAAGCATCCGCCCGCTTGGTAGGATGCTTTTTAATTTTAAAATGTGCCCATGCAAGTAATACAGGTAAGCAATCCATCATTAAAAAAAGATTTTCTAAATACGCCTAAACTCTTATATAAAAACGATAAAAACTGGATCTGTCCGTTGGATAGCGAAGTAGAAAATGTCTTTAATCCTGAAAAAAATACCTTTTTTGCGCATGGGAAATGTACACGCTGGGTTTTGAAAGACGATGCGGGCAAACTTATCGGCCGTGTAGCAGCCTTTATTAATGAGAAAAAAGCGTATCATTACGATCAGCCAACGGGCGGAATGGGTTTTTTTGAATGCATTGATGATGAAAAAGCAGCATTTCTTTTGTTTGACACTGCTAAAGCATGGCTGACTGAAAACGGCATGAAAGCCATGGACGGACCGATAAATTTTGGAGAGAACGATACCTTTTGGGGCCTGCTGGTGGATGGCTTTACCCCTCCTTCTTTCGGGATGAATTATAATTTCCCTTACTATCAAAAGTTTTTCGAAAAGTATGGCTTTGTTACCGAATATGAACAGTTAACCAATCATATTAACCTTACCATTCCTTTTCCTGAACGTTTTACCAAAATTGCCAATTGGGTAAGAAACAAACCGGGTTATACTTTCGAATATTTCAGTAAGGCCAATGCCAGCAAATACATTAACGATTTAATGGAAATCTATAATGATGGCTGGCAGGATTTTGAAAACTTTGTTCCGATCAAAAAAGAAACCCTCGAAGAAAGCTTTAAAAGCATGGAGCCGATTATGGACGAACATTTGATCCAGTTTGCCTATTTTAATGGTGAGCCGGCATCTTTTGTGGTGTTAATCCCTGATGCTAACCAGATGATTAAAGGTTTTGATGGCAAATTGGGTTTAATTGAAAAATTAAAATTTGCTTACCGTCGCTGGGTGGGCGTTACCCGCATGAGGGCCATTGTAATGGGTACAAAGCCAAAATTCCAGAAACATGGCCTGGAATCAGTCCTTTTTATTCGTTTAGGTGAATATGTATTACCTAAAAATCAATACAAGGAGCTTGAATTAAGCTGGGTGGGCGATTTTAATGAGCAGATGATCGCGATACACAAGGCTACGGGTGCTACCTTCGGTAAAAAGCATTTAACGATGCGCAAAATATTTTAATCGCCAAGGTTCGTGTCGCCACGAACCTTTTTTTATTTTCCTGCCACGGATTCACTGAAAACAAGAAAAAATTCAATTTCATTTTTTTGTTTTATGCAGCAGATTTCTCTCCCGAACGTTCGGGACTGCACTTCAGTCGAAATGACGATTTAGCTATAACCTTATGCTGTGGTTCGTGTCGCCACGAACCTTTTTTATTTTGCCTACGCACTTTTATACTTTGGTAAATTAATCAACAGCACACTACCTAAAATAATGACCAAACCTATTACTTGTGTAATTCCAATTACCTCGTTGGTAAAAGTTAAACTCAACAGCACTGCCACAACCGGATTTACATAAGCATAAGTACTCACCTGTGTAGCCGGACGCACTTTTAGCAACCATACATAAGCACTAAATGCTGCAATTGAACCAAACAGGATCAGGTATATGATCGATAACCATGCATCAAGTGATATACCGCTCCAATCCAGTAATTTAAATTCTGATTTCAATACGGCACCCGGCAAGAATGCTAAACTTGCCATCAACATTTGCCAGCCTGTGTTTACAGAAACTGAACTTTCTGTGGTGGGGTGATATTTCGAATAAAGCGAGCCGCCAGCCCAGGCAATTGGTCCGAAAACCAACAGTACCATGCCGATGATTTGCAGGTTACTTTGTGGTTTATCAAGCGCCTGCATAATCTGATCGCCGAACAACAGCACAACCCCTAAAAAACCGATAATCAAACCCGAAACAATATATTTATTACTCAAATTCTCTTTCCAGTGAGATTTATCCAGGATTACAAACCATATTGCTGCCGAAGCCACCATGATGGCCACCAAACCGCTTGGAATAAATTGTTCTACCCAAATTACAATCCCATTTCCTAAACCCAGCATCAGGATACCGCTTATCGCTGCAATTTTAATCGTTTTCAGGTTAAAAATCTCTTCGCCTTTTATCTTACACCAACCCAATAACAAAATGCCTGCAACGGTGAACCGCACTACACCTAAAATAAAAGGAGGAAAACCAGCCAGTGCTTTCTGGATAAAAAAGTAGGTAGAGCCCCATACAATATACACGATAGCAAATGCCAAATAAACCATTACCGGAGATGCTGTTTTATTTAAATTTGTCATGATTTTATTTTTGAGGGATTACCAGTTGTTGTTGTTCTTTTACCGTTTCTAACACAATAGTTGTTTTCACCGATAAAATGTTGGGCACCTTGCTAAACTCATCGCGCAGCAAAGCCATTAAAGATGCAGAATCAGTTGTTCTCACCTTAACAAGGAAACAATCATCGCCCGCAATTACATGCACTTCCTGCACATCGGGAATTTTAGCCAGCTCGCTTGCGGTATCGTTACAGCTGAAACTTTGCGCTGATTTCATTGAAATAAATGCCAGTAATTTTAAATCGACCGCAACAGGATTTACCTTGGCATTATAGCCGGTAATTACGTTCTTCTTCTCAAGTTTTTTTACGCGCTCCAGCACAGCTGATGGAACAAGATCCAATGCCTTAGCCAAATCTACGTTTGAGATCCGGGCATTATCCTGCATAAGTCTGAGTATAGCCAGATCGATATGATCAAGGCTAAAATTGTTTTCGATTACCATTCTGTAAAACTATAAATATTAAGAACATAATTCAAAATATTTTAAATAAAAATGAATTTTATTCTATGATATAGTTTTATTATGATAATTAGTCGGCATATTAAATCGAAATCCGAATTTTATATTCCTAATTTATCGTACAGGTCGATTACTTTTTTTCGGAGTTTATTAATTTCTTCTTCTTTTTCGATCAGTTCTTTTTTAAGCACTGCTAATTCGGCTGATGGCTCGGCCCCTACTGTTTTACCATCAATTAATTGCGAAATGGAAACTTTAAAAGTTTTAGAAATCTGGAGTAAGCGGGAAATGTTGAGATCGGTTTGACCTGTTTCTATTTTGCAGAAAGCCGGAGTAGAAATATTTAATTTTTTGGCAGCATCAGCCTGACTTAAACCTAAGGCCAATCTGCTTTGTTTAATGCGGTCTCCGATGCTTTTCATTTATAAATATGAGATTTGAGATACTAGATGTGAGATATGAGACTTGAGATGCTAGATATGAGATGGGGTGATCTCCTGTCTCAAATCTCACGTCTCATATCTATTTATCTAACGAAGCCGCCAGTTCAGGAAGATCGAAACCTGCGTAATTGCCAGAGCTCATCATTAAAAGATTGGTATCCTTATAATTGAGGCTTAACAAGTAACTTTTCAGTTTGGCAGCATCGTTAAAAAATTTCAGTTTTGGGTTTGCAAATGCCTGTTGTACATCATCTTCAGAAAAAGGCTCCATGCGTTTTTGTTCAAAAGATTTAATGTCAATGAATACAATGGCCTCATCGGCTTTATCCATCGCACCGGTATATTCTTTCAGGAAATCTTTGTTCAAACTACTGAAAGTATGCAATTCAATACAAGCCACCAGTTTACGGTTTGTAAACTGTACTTTAACTGCATCAATCGTGGCTTTTAATTTTGATGGCGAATGTGCAAAATCTTTGTACACATTTGTCGAATCATCGGCAGAAATTACTTCTAAACGTTTGGCTGCGCCTGTAAATGAAGCAATTGCGGCATCAAAATCCAATTCACTGATATTTAACTGCTTACAGACTAATTTAGCCGCATTGAGGTTCATCAGGTTATGATCGCCAAAAATCTTTAGCGCTGTTTCTTCCGGAAGCAGGTAAGTTATCCCGTTTCTGATTTCATGTTCAGGAATGGCATAACCGATTTTAGTTACATTAGCTTTTGAATTGGATACAATCTCGTTCAGATCTGCATCTGCTTTACAGTAAATCAAAGTACCTTTAGTTTCGATGGTATCGATAAATTTATCAAACTGCAACGTATAATCAGCGTAAGTCGGAAAAACATTGATGTGATCCCAGGCAATACCACTGATTACCGCAACATTTGCTTTATAGAGGTGAAATTTAGGTCTTCTATCAATCGGCGACGATAAATATTCATCACCTTCAATAATCATTATGGGAGCTTCTTCGGTTACTTTAACCATGGTTTCGAAACCGGCCAGCTGTGCACCAACGAGGTAATCGAAATCGCGTTTATAATAATTTAATACATGCAAAATCATGCTGGTAATGGTTGTTTTACCATGACTGCCACCAATTACTACACGCAGTTTATTTTTGCTTTGTTCGTAAATATATTCGGGATAAGAATAGATTTTAACACCCAGTTCCTGCGCTTTCAATAATTCAGGATTATCGATCCGGGCATGCATGCCTAAAATTACCGCGTCTAAATCTTTCGAAATACGGTTTTCATCCCAACCCATTTCGGCAGGTAAAAGGCCATATTTATCTAATCTCGATTTTGCAGGTTCAAAAATCACATCATCAGAACCCGAAATCTGATATCCTTTTTTATGTAAGGCAATGGCCAGATTGTGCATGGCACTTCCACCAATTGCTATAAATTGTATGCGCATATTTTTAATTATTGAATGGAAGAATTAGAGAATGATTGAATGGTAATGCATCGTAAACTAAAACATTCTGTCACTCATTCATTCAAAATTCAATCATTATTTTTTCTCAAACTGAGCCGCAACCCAATCGCCGTTTTGCTTATGATCAACGTATTTGATGCAATATTTAGCACATTCCGCCGTAATCATACCCAGATCGGGATCCAGATAAAAACCACTGAAGAAAATTTTGCCTTCTGGTTTTAAAACCTCCGCATAACGGTGAATCTGATCTAAAAGGATGTTTCTATTGATATTAGCAAAAATAACATCATATTCGTCATCAGGAATAACATCTTTACTGCCGCAAAGTGCCTGTAAATTATCTACCTGGTTAAGTGCAGCATTTTCTATTGTACTTTCGTAACAGATATCATCATAATCAATGGCCATTAAACTTTTAGCACCTAATTTTGCAGCCAAAATGGCTAAAATTCCGGTTCCGCAGCCCATATCCAGGATGTTTTTATCTTTAAGATCGGCAGCTAAGATGTACTGCATCATCATGGTAGTGGTTTGGTGGTGACCGGTACCAAAAGCCATTTTTGGATCAATTACGATTTCGTAAGGATATGATGGCTGAGGCTCGTGAAAGGTTGCCCTTACATAACACACATCATCGATAATCAGCGGACTAAAATTCTTCTCCCATTCGGCATTCCAGTTTTCGTCGGCAACATCTTCTAAAGTGTAATCTGTTGCAAATTCTTCACTATAATTGCCCAACAGATCTTTTAACTCCTGTTCGTCAAAATTATCCTTAATTACGAAAGCCGTAAACCCACCCTCACTATCTTCGAAAGTATCGAAGCCTAAATCGGCAAGATCGCTGATGAGCAGATCCTGTTGATAATCTTCGATACCTTTGAATGTAAATATTGCTTTAATGTATTGCATTTAGCTGTTTAATGCTTTAATAATATCTGTAAAATCGCGTGATTTTAATGAGGCACCACCAATCAGGCCACCATCAATATCTTTTTGCGAGAATAAACTTGCTGCGTTGCCAGGGTTACAGCTACCGCCATATAAAATGGTAGTATCATCAGCCACATTGAAACCATAATTTGCTTCAATTTCACTGCGGATAAAAGCGTGAATATCCTGTGCCTGCTCTGGTGAAGCGGTTAAACCTGTACCAATAGCCCAAACCGGCTCATAAGCGATCACAATCTTTTTGAAATCTTCTTCGGTCAGGCTGAAAAGACCTTCAACCAATTGTTTTTTCAACACTTCGTAATAGCTACCATTATTGCGTTCATCCAAAGTTTCGCCGATACAAAAAATAGGTGTTAAACCATGTGCCAGAGCTGTTTTGGTTTTAGTAGCCAATAATTCATCGCTTTCAGCAAAATATTGTCTGCGCTCTGAGTGACCTAAAATAACATATTCTGCACCAACAGATTTTACCATTTTAGCAGAAGTTTCGCCTGTATATGCACCACTTTCTTTATCGCTGATGTTCTGAGCGCCAATTTTAACATCGTTACCACCCAATTTTGCCAAACTGTTTAAATGAATAAATGGCGAGCAAATAATAGCCAGCTGATCGCCTTTGCGCTCATCTTTAACCATATTTACAATTTCGCTAAACAACGAAACACCTTCATTATAATCTAAGTTCATTTTCCAGTTACCGGCAACAATCTTTTTTCTCATTTTGTATTTTTTTAATGTTAGAATGTTTTAAAGTTGGAATGTTTAAATGTTGAAATATCCCAACCCTTCATCTTATTTAAAATCGTCTGTACGATTCGGTTAATTCAAATATTTTTGCAATAATGTTTTTGTCAACTTCCCCTAAAGGTAGGTTCTTCCGGGCGAAAACCTTTTCAGTAGTTTCTAACATTTTATCCAGTTTATAAGCTTCAAAGCTATTGCCTCCTCCCCAGCTAAAATCAGATATATGGTTTGGTGGAAGTCCGCCGCCGAAAACATTGGCGCTAACCCCTACCACAGTACCTGTATTAAACATGGTATTAATGCCGGATTTAGCATGATCGGCCATAATTAAGCCACAAAACTGCAGATTGGTATTTCGCATTTTTCGGCTTTCGTAATCGTAAAGCTTAACTTCTGCATAGTTATTTTTTAAATTCGAATTATTGGTATCGGCACCAATATTGCACCATTCGCCCATTACCGAATTACCTAAATAACCTTCGTGCCCTTTAGCCGAATTGCCCCAGATTACAGCATTGTTAATTTCGCCACCTGCACGGCTATTCGGGCCAATTGTAGTACCCGAATATATTTTAGCACCCATTTTTATGGATGAATTATCACAAAGTGCAAAAGATCCCCTGATTAGAGAACCTTCCCAAACTTCAGCATTTTTACCGATATAAATTGGTCCGTAAGTAGTATTAAATACACTACATTCTGCTTTAGCACCTTCTTCCAGAAAAATATCATCTCCTAACAGCTGATTGGTACCGCTTAACTTTGCCGAACTACGTCCTTCAGTTAACAATTTAAAATCTTTTCTGATTTCGGCCGGATTATGACCAAAAATATGCTCGGGATAAACAATATGTATAAAATCGCCGGCATATTCAATTTGCTTTAGCGATTTAACAGTTTCAGAATCGTGTCTGTCGGCAATATAAGCCACAATTACATCTTTTTTACAGAGTACCTCACCTGCTTTAAGGTTGACAACAGCATTAAGCAAAGCTTCATCGGGACAAACCGAACCGTTTATAAATAAATTAGCATCAGGTTTTGGTGCATATTTTATAGAGAGGTAATCCTGGGTATGAAAGCCAAAATCGGCTTTTAAATGTTTGGCCCATTTTTCAGCAATGGTTAAAATACCTATGCGCAGATCGGCCACTGGCCTGGTAAAAGTAAGCGGACGCAGGGACATCCAGCTGGCATCATCAAAAAGATTGATTGTCATAAGCTGCAAAAATAAAAAAAGTCCCGATGCTTTTGGCAAAGGGACTTCAAAAAATGCTTTTTACAGCTAAAATTATTTCTTAGCGTAACGGTTTTTGAATTTATCGATACGTCCTGCAGTATCAACCAATTTCATTTTACCAGTATAAAAAGGGTGTGAAGTGTGAGAAATCTCTAATTTATAAAGAGGATACTCGTTACCATCTTCCCATTTAATTGTTTCTTTAGTATCTACGCAAGATTTTGTTAAGAAAGCATATTCGTTAGACATATCTTTAAAAACAACTGGTCTGTAGCTTGTTGGGTGCAAATCTTTTTTCATTTGAATATTATTTTTAGTTATTTGTGTGAAAGCATCAAGAACATTTTTGCAATTTGCTGGCAACAACGCTTATGACATTTCCTATTAGTCTTTCTACCTCTATTTTAGAGGATGCAAATATCTTAATTTTATTTTTGATTTACAAGCCTAATTAAAGAATTTTAAATTATATGGCTTTTCTACTTCTGGTTTAATCAAAAGGGCATAAACAGATCGCGGCAAAGCTAAACTTTTTTGAGCTGAATATTGTTTTTCAGATATTTAAAAAATATGTGTAAATTTGGTATATGAGAAAAGAAAGCGAATTTGACGGCATTATCCATGCCGATAGCAGCGGAAAGCTCTACATTAAAAGTCCTGATTTTTTTGCGCAGCCAAGGGTTATCGAAATGGTGGGTGCATTAATGCAATCGAATATTTTCAAAAAGATAGAAAAGGACAAAAACAAAAAATAACCATATAAATGCCATTTAACCTACTCTTGTTCCCTCTTGTAGGCGGCTATTATATATTAATCAGGTTCAGGTACCTGCGGTATGTGCAATACCGGCTCGAAAGCCAGCGCATACTATTAAATTCTGCTTTTGCCGGAATCCTATTACTCGGCGCGTGTTTTATATTAAGGGGAATTTTTATTGCCATCTGGCCAGAAACCGTTGAACAACTTAGCAGATTACTTCCTATTCATGCGCCTTATTTTGGCACCACAAGTTTATCTTTATTAGTAGCCGTTGCGGCAACTGAGATCGCGAATCTTTTTATCAACCGCCTAAAAGCGATTAAAAGGGCAATAGCTACATCGGGAAATGAATTTGAACTGTTATTAAGCTCCTCTTTTTTTGATGCACACCTTTTACAGTTTACCATGGACAGCGGCAAATTTTACATCGGCTGGGTGAAAGAACTGCCAAAACCTTTTACCACAAGTTACATCCGCATTACCCCTGCTTTTAGTGGTTACCGCAAGGCCGACGATAAGGAACTGGTTTTTACCACCCAGTATTTAACGGTTTATGCCAGTTATATTGAAGATGGCTCTGTTGCCAATACTGATGAATTAAAAACCGACCTTGTGTTAAAAGCAGATAAGATTAATTCCATTTCGTTTTTTGATATGGATATGTACAACAGGTTCAATCCTTCGCAGGAAGAAACTACCGATTAATCCTTTTTCGGACTGTATTTTTTCCAGGTTTCTATTTTAGCTTTCTGACGGGCAATGTATGCATCGGCAACTACTTCGGCAGAGCTAAGCCCTTCTACGGTTTCTAACAATTCTTTTAATTTATACTGATCTACATCTGCCTTATATAAGATCTGGATTAGTTTCGGGAAATCGTTGTCAATGAGGTAGGCAAAAGCAGTAACCATTGCTTCACGTAACTGATTCTCTGAAAGGGTATCCGGTATATCGAAATCTTTGCTGATGATACTGGTTAATGACACGGAATTAGGATTTTTGAGATTATAGGATTTTAAGATCAAGTTTTATTAGGCAATTTGCTAAAGCCAAGCACCACAGGCCAAAGTTAAATAAACCTGATGGAAACGGCAGCTCCCGATTGAAAAGAGGGACTATAGTCTACAGCAGGACTGAAAGGGCTATGGAATACGGAACCATTCGTTTTCTAAAAAATAAATACGTTTATATTGACACCCCGCCTTGCAGGCACCCCTTTAAAGAGAGAATGAACTAGCGAGTTAAGCCATTTCTCATCTTACTTCTTCCATCTTCCATCCTTATACCCATTTAATCTCCTGGCAGATCTCGATCAGCACACCATTGGTATCTTTTGGATGAACAAAACAAACCATCTTGTTATCCGCCCCTTTTTTTGGAGATTCATTGAGCAGCACGAAACCTTCCCGGTGCAAACGTTCCATTTCAGCCAGGATATCATCAACCAAAAAGGCGATATGATGAATCCCCTCTCCTTTTTTTTCGATAAATTTAGCGATTGCACTATCTGGAGCGGTAGCCTGCAGCAGCTCTACCTTATTTTCGCCTGTTTTAAAAAAAGCTGTATTTACAAATTCGGAGGCAACCTGCTCTGTTTTATAGCAATCGGTATTGAGCAGTTTCTCGTAAATGGCGATGGAACGGTTGAGGTCTTTTACCGCGATACCGATGTGTTCTATCTTTTTCATAGATTATAAGGTTATGTGAATGTAAAAATGCGGCTTTTCTCTATAAGCTCATAGCTATTATTTATAATTGTTAAATAAGTTTTTTTGTATCTTTGTGATATAATTAACAGAATAGAGATGAAACAGCCGATATATTTAGATAATAATGCTACAACACCGTTAGATCCACGTGTGCTGGAAGCAATGCTACCTTACTTTACTGAGAAATTTGGAAATGCCGCAAGTCGTAATCACGCGTTCGGCTGGGTGGCCGAAGAGGGTGTAGATTATGCCCGTGAGCAGGTAGCCAAATTAATCGGCTGTACTGAAAAAGAAATTATTTTTACATCAGGTGCAACCGAAGCCGATAACCTGGCAATTAAAGGTGTATTTGAGATGTACAAAGAAAAAGGTAACCACATTATTACTGCGGTTACTGAACATAAAGCGGTTTTAGATACCTGCAAACACTTAGAGAAAAATGGCGCACGCGTTACCTATTTAGGTGTTAAAGAAGACGGTTTAATTGATTTAGCTGAACTGGAAGCTGCCATGACACCTCAAACTATCTTAGTTTCGATTATGTATGGCAACAACGAAATCGGTGTAATACAACCGGTTAAAGAAATTGCTGCCATTGCACACAAACACGGCGCTTTATTTATGACTGATGCTACGCAGGCAGTTGGTAAAATTCCGGTTGATGTAAATGCGGATGGTATCGATTTAATGGCTTTCTCTGCACATAAAATGTACGGTCCGAAAGGTGTTGGTGTACTTTATGTACGTCGTAAAAACCCAAGGGTTAAAGTAACCGCACAAATGGATGGTGGTGGCCACGAGCGTGGTATGCGTTCGGGTACATTAAACGTTCCTGGTATTGTTGGTTTAGGAAAAGCCTGCGAACTTTGCCGTTTAGAAATGGAAAGTGAATCAGCACGTTTATCTGCTTTGCGTGATAAGCTGGAAACTACTTTGAACAAAATGGAAGAAAGTTATGTTAATGGTAATACACAACACCGTTTACCACATGTAGCTAATATTTCTTTCAAATATGTTGAAGGTGAAGGTTTAATGATGGCGATGAGTGATTTAGCAGTATCTTCCGGATCGGCTTGTACTTCAGCATCTTTAGAACCATCTTATGTATTAAAAAGCTTAGGTTTATCTGATGATTTAGCACACTCTTCTATCCGTTACGGCTTAGGAAGGTTTACTACGGAAGAAGAAATTGACCAGGCCATTGAAGTAACTCAAAAAGCGGTTAACCACTTAAGAGAACTTTCTCCACTTTGGGAAATGTTTAAAGAAGGAATCGATTTGAGTAAAATCGAGTGGGCGGAACACTAGGCCAGTTTGGAGTTGGCAGTTACCAGTTTTGAGTAGGTAAACTGGTAATTGAAAATTGGTAACTGATAATTAATAAATAAAATTATCTCCGAAAGGAGACTTAAGAAATAGAAATCATGGCATATTCAGAAAAAGTAATTGACCATTACAATAACCCACGTAACGTAGGTACTTTAAATAAAGACAGCAAATTTGTAGGAACAGGATTAGTTGGTGCACCTGAGTGTGGCGACGTAATGCGTTTACAGATTGAAGTTGGCGAAGATAACGTAATCACTGATGCTAAATTTAAAACATTTGGCTGTGGTTCTGCAATCGCTTCTTCTTCTTTAGCTACAGAATGGTTAAAAGGAAAAACAATTGATGAAGCTTTATCTATCGATAACATGGATATTGTTGAAGAATTGGCTTTACCTCCGGTAAAAATCCACTGCTCAGTTTTGGCAGAAGATGCAATTAAATCTGCGATTAACGATTACCGCGTTAAAAATGGCTTGGAAGCTATTGTATTAGAAAAATCGCACCACTAGAATAGATGTAAGATAATAGATTTGAGATGTGAGAGCACCTAACTTAGGGCGCTCAAATATATCTCAAATCTAACATCTCAAATCACAAATCTCTATCACAATGATTACGATAACAGATAAAGCAAAAGAAAAAATCACTCACTTAATGCAGGATTCGGAAATGGGTTCTGATTACTTTTTACGCGTATCAGTAAAAGGTGGTGGCTGTTCGGGTTTATCATACAATCTGGATTTTGATAACGAAGAGCAAAAAGGCGATCAGTTTTTTGAAGACAGAGGAATCAAAATTGCGTTAGACATGAAATCATTCCTTTATCTGGCCGGAACTGAACTGGATTTTACAGATGGCTTAAACGGAAAAGGTTTTAATTTCATCAACCCGAATGCAAGCCGTAGCTGTGGCTGTGGTGAGAGTTTTTCTGTTTAATCAGATCAATACTTATAGAAAAAGGTTTCATTTTATGGAACCTTTTTTGCGTTTTAAAAGGTTTGTTTTTAACAAGATACGTCCTCTCGACCGAAACGCAGTGTAGCGGAGAGATCTATCTCGATAGATTTCTCGACTTTGTTGCAGTCCGTTCGAAATGACGACATCGAAGTTGAACCTATTGAAACCAGTACAGCCTTAAAACTACTTAAACAACCAAACTCTTACCCCAATTTGTATTTTTAAACCAAAAAGCCTTATAATTGTTAATTATAAATCAGCGAACCAATTACGAGCAATGCCATTAATAAACGAATTTTCAACGGTCCCTACCCTGTTGCGGAATGTTGTAAAAAATATACATCAACCACAAGAAACCTTTTTGATCCATAAACAGGGTGCAGAATGGGCTGAAATTTCTTATGAAGATACCCTGAAAAGAGCTGATGCAGTTTCTGCATTCTTTTTAGAGAAAGGAATAAAAAAAGGCGACCGCTTAGGTTTAATGATCGAAAATTCTCCAGAATATGTTTATTACGATCAGGGAATCCAGCAGATTGGCGTAATCAACGTTTCCATTTATCCTACGCTTTCTGAGCAGGAGGTGTCTTATATCATCAACGATTCCGGCATAAAAGCCATTCTTGTTGGGAATAATTTTTTATACCGTAAAGTATTAAAGGTTGCGGCCAATTGCAGGGAACTAAAATATATTATTCCCGCGTTTAAAGATTTTGAGAAAGTTACCATCCCAGCAGATGTAAATGTAGAAGTAATTGCTTTTTCTGATATCCTGGCACTTAAACATCAGGTTACAGCTGCTGAAAGGGCCGAAATAGACCAGTGCAGAAGTTTAGTGTTGCCACAAGATGTTTCCTCACTAATTTATACTTCAGGAACAACAGGAACGCCAAAAGGAGTAATGCTTACCCATTATAATTTTGTAAAAAATGTGGAGGTGTGTTTGCAGCAAATCCCGGTGATTGACCAAACAGAAACTTTCCTGTCATTTTTACCATTATCTCACGTTTTCGAGCGTACCGCCACTTATCACGTTTGCTGTGCACAGGGTTGTAAAATCGCCTTTGCACAAAGTTTAGAACTCTTAGCCAAAAACATGGGCGAAGTGCGTCCAACCGTAATGAGTTGCGTACCACGTTTGCTGGAGCGCATTCACGATAAAGCGATAAAAGGCGGAACTGCAGGCGGAGGTAAAAAAGCAAAAATATTTACCTGGGCCTTAGAAACCGGAAATAAATACCGTGTAGCCAAAGAAGCAGGCAAAAATCCGGGGTTGATCTTATCGGCAAAAAAAGGAATCGCAGAGAAACTGGTTTTTAGCAAGATCAAGGAAAAAACCGGTGGACGTTTAAAATTCATGATTTCGGGCGGAGCGGCCTTACCTAAAAATGTAGGTGAGTTTTTTGGCGATCTGGGCATTAAAATTCTGGAAGGTTTTGGTTTAACAGAAACTTCGCCGGTAATGTCGGTTACGGAATACCACCGGCAGGTTTATGGTACGGTTGGACGTGTAATCCCCGGCATTGAGGTTGGCATACAGGATGTAGAAAGCAAAGCAATGCTAAGCATCCAGACACACCATACTTTTGAAGAAAATTACGAATGTGCTGAGGGTGAAGTAATTGTGCGTGGTCACTGTGTAATGAAAGGTTATTTTAACAAACCTGCAGAAACTGCCGAGGCAATTGATAAAGATATGTGGTTCCACACCGGCGATATTGGCCGGTTTTATAAAGGGAACCTGCAGATTACCGATCGTTTAAAAAACATGATCGTAAATGCTTACGGCAAAAACGTATATCCTACCCCGGTAGAAAATATTTATTTAAAAAGTCCTAAAATTGACCAATTGTTCTTAATTGGCGATAAACGCGAATTTATCACGGCTATCATTATCCCGAACAGGGAAACACTGGAAGAAACTTTTAAACTTCAGCCATCGTTTTTCGAAGAAGCTGATCCTTTTATCCGTAACCAGGAAATTATCGACTGGATGGAACAGGACATTAAGAAAATCTCTAACGAACTGGCAAAATTTGAACGCATTAAAAACTTCAAGATCAAACGTAATCCTTTCAATATCGATGAAGGCGAAATTACCCCGACCATGAAAGTTAAACGCCGTATTGTGGAAAAGAAATATGCAGATGCGATTAACGAAATGTATGAAGAAGGTGTAGAAGCGGAATCATAACAATTAAAAATTTCCCAATTAGGGAACTTTTCTTATATTTGTACAATATTTATCTAAGTGAGAATAATCGCAAAAAAAATACTGCGTGATTTTTGGGAAAAACATCGGGATTGTGAAGAACAACTGAAATCGTGGTACCAGGAAACAAGCAATAGCATTTGGGAAAAGCCTAATGATGTAAAAAACGATTATCCCAGTGCAAGTATCTTGGCTGATAATAGAATTGTTTTTAATATTAAAGGCAATAACTATCGGTTGATTATCAAAATCAATTATGATTATCAGATGATCTGGATACGTTTTATTGGTACTCATGCTGAATATGATAAAATAGATGCTACTAAAATCTAAACACATGAATATTAAGCCGATCAAAAATCAAAATGATTACACACAAGCCTTAGAAAGGCTCGAAGTTATTTTCGATGCTAAAAAAGGCTCGGTCGAAGGTGATGAATTAGAGGTATTAGCGATCCTCATCGAAAATTACGAGGACAAACATTTCCCTATTGGTTTTCCTGACCCAATTGAGGCCATCAAGTTTAGAATGGAACAAATGGGCTATAAACAAAGTGATTTAGCCAAAGTTGTTGGTTTAAAAAGCCGGGCTAGTGAAATATTAAACCGAAAGCGGAAATTATCACTCGATATGATCAGACAATTACACGAAAGTTTCAATATACCTACAGATGTGCTTATCCAGGCATATTAAAATTATACATTAAGACAAAAATAAAACCCTGCAAAATCATTACTTTTGCAAAAAATACCCGAAATGAGTATAGGATTATCAGAACAAGAAGTATTACGACGTGAGTCGTTAAAACAATTACGCCAGTTAGGCATTGAGCCTTATCCGGCAGAAGCTTATGAAGTTAACGTTACTGCTGCCGACATCTTAGCAAACTACGAAAAAGATAAAACCGCCTATAAGACCGTTAGTTTAGCGGGTCGTATTATGGGACGTAATATAATGGGTGCCGCATCTTTTGCTGAATTACAGGATTCTACAGGCCGTATCCAGATTTATTTGAAGAGAGATGAGCTTTGTCCTGGCGATGATAAAACCTTATACAACACGGTATTTAAAAAGCTTTTGGATATCGGCGATTTTATCGGGATTACCGGTTACGTTTTTACTACCCAAACAGGAGAAATTTCTATCCACGTTACCGGTTTTACTGTTTTAGCTAAATCATTACGTCCGCTACCCATCGTAAAACGTGATGATGAAGGAAACGTATATGATGGTTTTACCAATCCAGAACTGCGTTACCGCATGCGTTATGTAGATTTAACAGTAAATCCTGATTACAAACAGATTTTCATCAAACGCAGCAAGGTAATTAACAGCATGCGCAATTACTTTGATGAGCAAGGCTGGATGGAGGTAGAAACCCCTATCCTGCAGCCTATACATGGTGGTGCTGCCGCACGTCCTTTTGCTACGCACCACAATACTTTGGATATGCCACTTTACCTTCGTATTGCAAATGAGCTGTATCTGAAAAGGCTGATCGTTGCAGGTTTCGACGGCGTTTATGAGTTCGGTAAGATGTTCCGCAACGAAGGAATGGACCGTACGCATAATCCGGAATATACCTCAATGGAAATTTATGTGGCCTATAAAGATTATATCTGGATGATGGCCATGGTTGAAGAATGTTTAGAAAAAGTGGCTATTGCAACCAATGGTTCGGCTGTGGTAAAAGTTGGTGAAAACGAAATCAATTTCGAAGGGCCATACGAAAAACTGACCATGTACGAATCGATCCAAAAATATACCGGAATTGATGTTTCGAAAATGACTGAAGAGGAGCTTTTACAAACCTGCGCATCATTAGGCATCGAAACCGATTCTACCATGGGTCGTGGTAAATTAGTAGACGAAATTTTCAGTGATAAAGTAGAAGCTAATTTAATCCAGCCTACATTTATTACGGATTATCCAATCGAGATGACGCCGCTTGCTAAAAAACACCGCAGCGCAGAAGGATTGGTGGAGCGTTTCGAAATATTTGTGAATGGTAAAGAAATCGGAAATGCGTATTCTGAATTAAACGATCCGATTGACCAGAAAGAACGTTTTGAAGATCAGTTAAAACTTGCCGATCGTGGTGATGCCGAAGCGATGGCCATGGACGACGATTTTGTTCGTGCTTTAGAGTACGGTATGCCTCCTACTTCAGGCTTAGGTTTTGGCATCGATCGTATCGTAATGTTAATGACTAACCAAAGTACCATCCAGGAAGTGTTATTCTTCCCGCAGATGCGACCGGAGAAAAAGAAAATAGAGTTAACACCAGAAGAAACAGAATTATTTGCATTGATTTCGGAAGGCGAGCAATATCTGTTAACAGATATTAAAGCAAAACTAGCCGATTGGAGCAATAAAAAGTGGGATACAACATTAAAAGCATTAACCGGTAAAGGCATTTTAAAGGTAGCCAAAACCGATGAAGGCTTGTTTTTATCACATAAATAATCGAAAAAAGGCTTTCGTAACGGTGAAAACACATCTTTAGTGTTAACACAAACATAACAAAAACTTAAAAGGCTTGCTAACAATTGTTTAGCAAGCCTTTTCTATATTTACAGCAATCGATAAATAAATCATTGCCTTATGAATACGTCAAGTTTAGAAATTAACGAAAGAGAATACTGCATTAAATTAAGCAAAGATGCTTTTGATTTAACTTTAGTTCGCCAGTTAATAAAAAGAATCCAGGCCGAAGCCTTATTTTTCTCAAGAGCCCAGGCTGAAGATGAAGGTATCTTAAGCAAAAGAGCCCAAAGAGAAGAATATGAAGGATTCGATTATTTAGGAGACAAGTAGTCTGTTTCAGTTGGCAATTTCCCGTCAGCAGTTAATTTAACAATTAACCGGCTAACCGCTTTAAACAATTAACCAGTTAAGCAATTTAAACAGTTAACCAAAATTTAGTCAACCTCCAACGTTCCTTCTACCGAATCATCCATTGTTTTCCCGGTAATTACGGATGCTGCCATTTTCAAAAATGCAACTGCAGTTCCGTGTTTGGTATCCCAATAGTACCCTTCTGACGGAATTACTTTAATCAGTGTAATATTCGGATCATCTTTTCCTCCCTGAAACCAGGTTTTAATAAATGGACTCCAAAGTTCATCAATTTTAGCCTGATCCCTGCTGATTTCTGAAATGCCATAAATGTTGACAAAGCCTGAATGTGCGCCTGCCTGAAATAATAAATGGGTAAAAGGATCAGTAGAAATCTCTTCATTTTTATGACTGTCTTTCATGCTCATAAACCAGATATTTCCTTCATCATCAACCTGTTGGATGGCCATTGGCCTGACAGATAATGGAATACCCGTTTTAATATTGGTACAGAAAAAACAACTTTCTGCTTTTTCTGCCAGTTCTCTAAGTTTTTCGATGGCTGCTTTGCCGTCCAAATCTTTAATATTATTTTCTTCCTGAGTATTGTTTGTACTTCCTTCTTGTGATGTTGCCATAGGTATAAGATTTTATATTAACTACAAAGGAAAGTAGAATTTAGTTTTGAGTTTTTGCGGAAAACGGACGGCGGATAGCGGTTAGCTATGAGTGTTTAACGCAGCCAAATAGAATAGATTTATTAATCTATTGCTATGGATTTTTAATGAAAGGCAATACCTTTAATTAATGGAGATTAAAAAACCGCAACCGTTTAAAGCTGAAATTAAAATTATCGGCATTAATCCTTTTGTATTTGTACCGGAAGAAACTTTGGCTTATATTTTTAAACAGGCTGGCGAAACTAAAGGACAGCTCCCAATTGTTATGAAAATTGATGGTTATGAATTTAAACAAACCTTAGTAAAATATGCCGGTGGTTGGCGTTTGTATCTGAACACTCCCATGCGAAAGGCGGCCGGAAAAGATCTTGGCGATATTGCAACTTTTGAAATTGAATTTGATACTGAAGAACGTACACTAATTATAAATCATAAGTTGGAGCAGGCCTTAGCAGAAAATAAACAGGCCAGGGATGTATTTGATGGCCTCGCCCCCTATTTACAGAAAGAAATTATACGTTATATTGCGAATCTTAAAACGGAAGAATCAGTAGAGAAAAATGTTAAAAAGGCAATCGGTTTTCTGTTGGGTAAAGAAAGATTTATTGGAAGGGATCCTTTGTAACTATCACATCTCGATTTGCATCGACAAATTCATAAGAAAAGTCGTCATTGCACGAAGCAATCTTACGATCGCTAATTGCATCCGCATTAGGATTGCTTTGTGCCCCGTAATGACGGAATTTTTTACATCATACATTTTATACACTTGCCTTTCATTATAAACCCGATGGGAGCGGCAGCCCCGAAGTATGAGGGCTAAAGCGTACAGCGGGATTGCAGCCCCCGATAAAACACAGCCCTTTCATTTCCTCAAAAAATACAACCCAACAAAAAAGCCATCTCAATTATGAAATGGCTCCAAACTACAAAGTTTAATATTATCTGTAACGAACCTGCTGCTGCTTGTCCATCATGCCCATCTGATCTTTCATCTGTTTAATCTGATCGGCCAGTAATTTATTTTTATCTGCTTTTTTTGCTTCGGCAAGGTACATGGTTGCTTCGCGTTTGTTGCGTTTAGCCATTGCAATACCGGCCAGGCTTAGTTTTGCCAATGCAACGTTATGATCCATCTGCATCCCTAAAGCAAGCGATTTTTTGAAATATTTCTCGCTTTGCATTGGTGCTGTTCTGCTTTCAATTAAACCGATCAATAAATTATAGTAACCATGCTGAACTTTAATTAACTGGGTTTCGTAGTTGGTAATGCGATCTAAAAACATTTTTGCTTTAGGCATGTTATCTTTTCTAAGAAACCATTGCGCTAAAAGCATGTTCTCATTAAAGAAATAAGTTACCAGTACAATTATTCCTAATAAAATGGCAATAATGCCCCATGGCCAGAAGCCAAAGATAAATAAAGCTACTGCGCCACCCAGTAAAGCAAACCCCGCAATTAATCTGATAATATTTGGCATAAATTTTATTCTAATTATTTTTTTTTGCAAATATCGTGTTTAAATGGCAGAATTTAGATTTTAAAACAATAATTTCATTAAAAATTTACAGGCACTAAAAACCCACACAATACATATGAAAATCTTTTTATCTATAACCCTAATTATACTAGCAATGAACGTTTCTGCACAGGAAATGAATAAAAAAATCCACGATCAGGTCCATAATAAAGATATCCTGATTAACGCCTGCACCCGCGAAGGAATTACCACTTTTCCTGAGTTTAAAGAAATGTACGATCCGCTTTACGCCGCTTATGTTCCGGATGCAGCAACCATGATCGAACTGAAAAAACTAATTAAAAACGAAAAAATTAAAATTGTTTTAGGTACATGGTGTGGTGATAGTAAGGCAAATGTGCCAAACTTCTTTAAGATTTTAGATGCACTGCACTTTAAAGAAAAAAACGTAGAAATTATTGCAGTTGATGGCAACAAAAAAGCTGAAAACGGCATTTTGGATGGCTTAGACATTTCGAGGGTACCTACTTTTATTGTTTTCGATAAAAAAGGGAAAGAACTGGGAAGGATTATCGAAGGCCCAAAAACATCATTAGAAGGTGATTTATTAGCGATTTACAAGAAAAAATCTTAGCATTATCGCTCATGGTTCATAGTATGATGATTGATTATAGTCTATCGGCCAGTATGGGCATTTGTACCATTGACCATGAACTATAAAACCATCGACCAATAACATTGTTTACCTCCATATACATCTTACATTATTACATTTTACATCAATACTATGTCTGCAGCATTAGAACCAGGTTGGTTGGCCGTTTTAGAACAAGAATTTGAAAAGGACTACATGAAAAGCCTGAAGTCTTTTTTACAGGAAGAGAAACAGAACGGCGCAACGGTTTATCCTAAAAGCGCTGATATTTTTAATGCGTTAAATACCACTCCTTTTGACCAGGTTAAGGTGGTGATATTAGGTCAGGATCCTTATCATGGTGCTGGTCAGGCACATGGCTTATCTTTTTCAGTACAACGAGGCGTAGCTGTTCCGCCATCGTTAAAAAATATTTACAAGGAATTAGAAACGGATATTGAAGGTTTTAAAACGCCAAATCACGGGCACTTAACACATTGGGCAGAGCAGGGAGTGTTATTATTAAACGCAACGTTAACCGTCCGAGCTTCAGATGCTGGTTCTCATCAAAACCGTGGCTGGGAAACTTTTACAGATGAAATTATTAAGGCTTTGTCTCAAAAACGCGAACATATCGTGTTCCTGTTGTGGGGTAAATATGCACAGCAAAAAGCAGCTTTAATTGATCAAAAGAAACATTATGTACTTACAGCAGCGCATCCTTCGCCATTCTCGGCGTATAATGGCTTTTTCGGATCAAAACATTTTTCTAAAGCAAATCAGTTGTTAGTGCAAAATAACCTGAAACCAATCGACTGGAACCTGCCAGCTTAATGAATACGTATTTTATTAGTGGTTTAGGGGCTGATAAAAGGATTTTTTCGAAGTTGAGACTGAATCAAAAAATCAATATTATTCACGTTGATTGGATTAAACCGGTTAAAAATGAATCACTTGCAGCTTATGCCGGGAGGTTGAGCAGAGTTATCGATCAATCGCAGCCTTTTGCCTTAGTTGGGGTTTCGTTTGGTGGAATGATTGCAGTGGAAATAGCGAAGATTTTAAACCCGGTAAAAACCATCATCATTTCAAGTACGATGTTAAGCAGTCATTTGCCGTTGCTTTATCGTTTTGCTGGTAAGCTGGGTTTGTTGAAATATATTCCGGCCAGACTGTTAAAATCTTCAAACAAACTCACCCAGAACTATTATTTTGGTACAAAATCAGGCACCGAAAAAACGTTGCTCAGCAACATTATTAAAGATACCGATCCTTATTTTCTGAAATGGGCAATCGGGAGTATATTAAACTGGAAAAATAAAACAGTACCTGAAAGGATTTACCACATCCATGGCACAAAAGATAAAATCCTTTATTCTAAAACAGCTGAGCCCGATTTTGTGATCTACAACGGAACGCATTTTATGGTTTATCAAAACGCAAAGGAAATTTCGGGAATTATTGATAAAATAATATTGAATATAGGAATAGACTAATTTTAAGCGATACATCATCACTAAACTGATCGTCATTTCGAGCGAAGTGCAACGCAGTCGGGAAATCTATAACAGATCTCTCCATTCCACTGCGTTCCAGTCGAGATGACGACCGCCTTATTTAGCTTACCCCCATAAATACATTCCGATGAAAATCGAAATCCAAATAACAATATTGGTATATGCTAGTACTCTAAAGGTACAATCGGTTCTTTCTTGGTCGTCGACATGATCATCATCGTCTGAAAAGTTTTCACTACAGAAATTTTACTGATTTTATCCATAATCAAACGTTCATAAGCTTTAATGTCTTTCACATAAACCTTTAACAGAAAATCGGCCTGACCAGTAACGTGGTGGCATTCGGTAATTTCCTTAATTTGGTTAACTTCATCCAAAAAGATCTGGATGGTATTGTTTTTATGAAAATCGAGTTGGATCTGTATAAAAGTTTTGATCCCTAAACCCAGTTTTTCTTCATCCACCAATGCATGATAACTTTTAATATATCCTGCCATTTCGAGTTTACGCACACGCTCTAAAGTTGGTGCAGGTGATAAACCAATTTCCTGTGATAAAAGCAAATTGGTAATTCTTCCATTCTCTTGAAGAATCCTTAAAATTTTAAAATCAATTTTATCTAATTCAGATGCCATATGGTGTTAAAGGTATTTGAGAATACAAACATAACCAAATTATATTCTAAATTTTAACATAATTTATCATATATATTTTAAATAAAAATTTTTAGATTTACCTAAAAATAAACTTAGATAAACATAAATGCAAAGTTATACTGAAGAGAATTATCTAAAGACGATTTATCACCTGGCAGAGCAGACAACCAACGTTCAAACCAATGCCATTGCAGAGCAGATGCAAACTAAACCGGCATCGGTAACCGATATGATTAAGAAGCTGGCCGATAAAGGTTTGGTTGATTATATCAAATACCAGGGCGTAACCTTAACAGAAACCGGAAGAAATACAGCGATTGATATTGTACGTAAACATCGCCTTTGGGAAGTATTCCTGGTAGATAAATTAAACTTTAAGTGGGACGAAGTGCATGATGTTGCAGAAGAGTTAGAACACATTAAATCGGTAGAACTGATTGAGCGGCTTGATGAATTTCTGGGCTTCCCAAAAGCAGATCCCCATGGCGACCCAATCCCGGATAAAAACGGACGCTTTGCCAAAACACAGTTTATTAAACTGATTGAATTAAAAATTGGCGATTCGGGCACCATTACCGGCGTTAGTCAGCACAGCTCTGCTTTTTTAAAGCATTTAGAAAAATTAGGACTTACATTGGGCAAACAAATTGAGGTAAGCGATGTTACCGATTTCGATGGTTCGGTAGAAATTATGCTATCCGGGAAACAAATTAATATTAGCAGAGAAGTTGCAAAACATATTTTAATCAGCAGTAATGGCAAAAACTGAATCGTTAAGTGAAGTACATCAAAGCGTAAATACAGATAAAAGAAAAGGCTGGAAAAGAATTTTGGCTTTTATTGGTCCTGCCTATTTAATCAGTGTAGGTTACATGGATCCCGGCAACTGGGCAACCGATTTGGCTGGCGGCAGTAAATTTGGCTACCAACTGATCTGGGTTCTACTCATGTCGAACCTCATCGCCTTACTTCTGCAATCGTTAAGTGCCCGTTTAGGTATTGTACGCGGATTGGATTTAGCACAAGCTTCTAAACAGGCTTACCCCCGCTGGGCCAACATTCCTTTGTTTGGTTTAGCACAAACCGCTATTATTGCCTGCGATCTGGCCGAAATTATCGGCATGGCCATAGGTTTACAACTCCTTTTTGGCTTACCACTCATTTGGGGCATCTCCATTACCATTTTCGACACTATTTTATTGCTATTTCTTTTAAATAAGGGAATGCGGGCCATGGAAGGATTTATTGTTTCGATGGTTTTTATTGTTGGAATTTCCTTTTTAGTTGAAATGTTTATTGTAGAACCATCCATTAAAGAAATAGCAAAAGGTTTTGAACCTTCGATCTTAAATGGTGATGCACTTTATATTGCTATAGGGATTATTGGTGCTACCGTGATGCCCCACAACCTTTATCTGCACTCATCTTTAGTGCAGACCAGAAAAATTGAACGGAACAATAAAGGCATAAAAGAAGCCTTGAAATTCAATCTGATTGATACCACCGTAGCGCTAAACCTCGCTTTTTTTGTTAATGCTGCAATATTAATCCTTGCTGCTGCAGCTTTTTATAAAAACGGCTTACACGAGGTGGCCGAAATACAGGATGCACATAAATTACTTTCGAACATTTTTGGAAGTGTTGCCCCAACCCTATTCGCCATTGCATTAATTGCTGCAGGACAAAGCTCTACGGTTACCGGAACCTTAGCGGGACAGATTATTATGGAAGGGCATATCAATTTAAGGATCCAGCCCTGGTTGCGTCGCTTAATTACCCGCTTATTGGCAATCATTCCTGCATTCTTTACCATTTTGCACTATGGCGACGATGCCCTTGGAGGATTATTGGTGCTTAGCCAGGTGGTTTTAAGTTTACAGTTGGGCTTTGCTATAATTCCTTTGATCCACTTCACCTCAGATAAAAAACTGATGAAAGATTTTGCGATCAAGCCATGGGTTAAGGTACTGGCCTGGGCAAGTGCCATAGCTATTATTGCGTTGAATGTAAAACTGGTAATTGAAGAAATAAGCGGCTGGGCCAAACAAGCCAACAACTGGTGGATTTATGTAATTGTAATCCCAGCTTTGGTCCTGATCGTGCTGTTATTGCTTTATGTTTTTTTCCACCCTTTATTAGAAAAGAAAAAGAATGCTTCCCGATCGCTTATTCCCCATGGAAATGCTTTGGATATTGGTAAAATTGATAAGATTAGTTACAAACGTATTGGTATTGCCGTCGATTTTTCTAAAAATGATAAAAATACCATTCGCCATGCTTTAATTCAGGGTGGTAAAGATGCACATTACTACCTCATCCACGTAGTAGAAACTGCTGCTGCACGTTACCATGGCAACAATGTTATGGATCACGAAACCATGAGCGATGCTGAAAACCTGGAGAAATACCGTAACAATCTCGAAGATTTAGGTTACGCCTCTACACCCTTTATCGGTTTTGGTAATACAGGTAAAGCCATTGCCGACATCAGTAACCGGAACGAAATGGAGCTCCTGGTGATGGGTGCACATGGCCATAAGGGCTTAAAAGATCTTATTTTTGGAACAACGGTTGATTCCGTAAGGCACAAGGTTAATATTCCTGTATTGATAATCAGGTAAGATTATTGAGCCCTAAATTATAATTAACCACAGATAAAAAGGATAGACACAGCTATAAAAATCCGTAATAATCTGTGGCTAAAAAATAAGATTATTTACTGACTACAGTCATCATTTTTTTGATGCCGCCATCGCCTGATTGATACATTAATAATTTACCTGCTGGCGAATATAAATACATAGCTGGGTATTGCTTTGGTAAAAAAGTTGGGATAAATATGCGTTTTTTATCCTGCAGCACCAATACATTAGGTTTTGCATTTAAACCTTTAGCATAAGAATCGAAAAACTGCGGAATAATATATCCTTCATCCATGGTAATCATGTAGATGTTTACATCCTTAAATTTGGCATAATTGGTATTCAGGATTTTACTTTCGCGCTGGCAATGCTCGCAGGTACAATCGAATAAAATAAAAAGGTTCTTTTTACCTTGTTTAATATCGGTATTAGAAAAAGCTTTCCCATCCAAACGGTAAAAAGTAAACTGTGGCAACAAAGTTGGCTGCTGTGCTTTTACCTGGAAAGTAACGGCTAATAATAAGATTAAAAGTAGGTTCCTGAATTTCATTTTAGATATTTTTACGTTCAAACTTAATTGAATAAATACGAACATAATAATATATCCTTAGCTTTTACAAACTGATGAAGATTTTATTTGGTTGTAGTAATTGACTAAGATTACAATTAATTTTTTTTTGAAAACGATCGTTAGTTTTTCATAGCAGTTGTAGCCCCGCCATCCGTTATAGCTCCGATAGAAAAAATCGGAGGCTGCCACTTTTGTCGGGTTTAGGAACAAGGGTATTTTTGGCGTATGAAAGGTTGAAGTGTGTTGCACCAGCCTGTGTTAAATAAACCCGATTGACGCGGAAACCAAAAGCTTTTTCTGCTTTTGTTGTAGCAAAAGCGGGATTAAAACTGCCAAAAGCGATATCCGTACATTTCTAAATCATTATAACAGTGAAAAACATCGCTGATTAATTATACGCGGCCATGCACCTACCCTAACTTAATGTGATTAAAACTAAATTATCACATCAATTTTTAGGATATTTGCAACCTAGCACTTATATTTTCATTAATTGCCGGATATTACAATACCATATACTTTAATAAATTTTGAAAAACGACATCAACATAAAAAATAAAAGAGCTTATTTCGACTACAATCTTTTAGATAAATACGTAGCCGGTATAGCCCTTTTAGGAACTGAAATAAAAGCCATCAGACAAGGTAAAGCGAATATGACAGATGCTTTCTGCACTTTTATTGGCGGAAATCTTTATGTGCGCAACCTTCATGTTTCAGAATATAGTCACAGTTCTTTTTATCACCATGATATTAAGCGCGACCGCGCCCTGTTATTACAGAAAAAAGAAATCAGGAAACTAAAGCTTAAAGGCGAAGAAAAAGGTTATACCATAGTTCCCCTACGCATTTTTATTAACGAAAGGGGTTTCGCCAAAATGGAAATTGCCCTTGCTCAGGGTAAAAAAGAATTCGACAAACGCGACAGCATTAAAGATAGAGATACGAAGCGTGAATTGGATAGAGCGATGAAAAGATAATTTAGTTTGGAGTTTGGGGTTTAGAGTTGGGAGGTATTTAACTTTAAATTGGGATCTTAGTCAAAACTGCGATCTCCAAACTCCTAACTAACATCACCATGCCTGGTCGCCTACTAAAGGCACAAACCTAAAGGTATCCAGTACAATTTTTTCGTAATCAGTTTCGCTTACACGGATAACAGTTACCATTTTCTGGGTTTTCTCATCTCCAACCGGGATTACCAGGATACCACCAATTTTTAACTGTTTTAATAAAATTTCGGGCACTAAAGGTGCACCAGCCGTTACGATAATTTTATCGTATGGTGCATGCTTGGCAATTCCTTTTGATCCGTCGCCGCAATAAAAAGTAGGTCGGTAACCCATTCCCGGTAAAACCTGAATGGTTCTGTTGTAAATGTTCTCCTGCCTTTCTATAGTAAAAACACTGGCGCCCAGTTCCATTAAAATGCAGGTTTGATAACCTGAACCGGTTCCGATTTCGAGTACTTTATCACCTTTTTTGATATGCAGCAGCTCGCTTTGGTAGGCAACGGTATATGGCTGGGATATGGTTTGTCCATCGCCTATCGGGAAAGCAATATCCTTATAGGCCTGGTTCCAGAAAGTTTCGTCAAAAAAGAAATGCCGCGGAACTTTGCCAATTGCTGTCAATACATTTTCATCTTCAATCCCACGAGACCTTAACAGTTCTACCAGTTTTTTTCTTGCCCCACGTTCCCGGTAATTATCAACAAATTTATATGCCATGAGCTTCAAAATTAGCGTTTCTTAAACGGTGATACAAACACTAAATGAGAGAATAACAGAATTTTTCAATGATTGAATATTGATTAGCTGAATTAGAGAATGATACATTATCCACAACGGCTAAGGATTGAATGAGAGAATATTGAATGATTGAATTTTGACTTATTGAATGAATGAATTATTGAATGAATGAATTTTGACTTAGGGTAGTTACTCCATTCTATCATTCATTCATTGAATCATTCATTTTAGTACGGATCTACATCTATTTGAGTGAAAATCCCTTTAAATTCTTTTGTTGCATTAAATTCTGTCAAGGTTTCCCTTAAGGCATCTTTAACTTTTTGGATTGCTGTATGTTTGTCGGCCTTGATGATGATCTGCTTGATATAAAGGTTCCTTACGCGGCTTACCAATGGCTGTTCGGGGCCTAAAACCCTTTTACCAAACTTTGCCTTAAGGATATTGGCTAATGTAAGCGCTGCATGATCTAAAACGTGCGAATCTTTATGTTTGATGTACAGAAAAATCATCCTCGAAAAAGGCGGATACAGAAATTTCTCCCGCTCCACAATTTCGTCGTTGTACATGCCTTCGTAATCGTTGTTCACCACCTGTTTAATGATCCGGTTTTCGGCATCGTAAGTCTGGATGCAAACATTCCCCTGGTCGGCCCTGCGCCCTGCCCTGCCGGCAACCTGCGCAAGCAACTGAAAACTGCGCTCGTAAGCCCGGAAATCGGGGTAACCCAATAAAGTATCGGCATTAATTACGCCAATCAGGTTCAGGTTATCGAAATCCAAACCTTTGGCCACCATTTGTGTACCAATTAAAATATCGGTTTTCTTTTCCTGAAAATCATTTAAAATCTGTTGCAGGCCATTTTTAGTCCGGGTGCTATCCATATCCAAACGGGCAATGGTAACCTCGGGGTAAAGTAAACGGAGTTCTTCTTCAATACGTTCCGTACCGAATCCTTTTTGTTCAACATGTACCGAGCCGCATGCGGGACAGATATTTACACTGCTTTGCTGATAGCCGCAATAATGGCAATGCAGCTTGCCGCTGCTTTTATGATAGGTTAAACTTACATCGCAGTTTACACATTTCGGCGTATAACCACAGGTAGCGCAAATCAAAATAGTAGCATAGCCCCTCCTGTTCTGAAATAAAACAATCTGTTCCTTTTTAGAAAGTGCCAGATCAATATCTTTAATGAGTACACTCGAAAAATAAGAACTCATCGTTTTTTTCTTCGTTTCTTCAGAAATGCTAACAACTTGCTGATTAGGTAACTGAACGCCACCAAAACGTTCCTTCATCTCCACCAGTCCGTATTTACCCTGCAAGGCATTGTAATAACTTTCCAAAGAGGGCGTAGCTGAACCTAAAATCACTTTGGCCTGGTGCAGGTAACCTAAATAAATAGCAGCATCCCTGGCCTGGTAGCGGGGCGCCGGATCGTATTGTTTATAAGAGGGTTCATGTTCTTCATCAACCACGATTAATTTTAAATGCTGGAAGGGAAGAAAAACAGCTGAACGTGCACCTAAAATCACTTTATAAGCACCTGTTCTCACTTTATTCCAGATTTCTACCCTTTCGCTGTTATTAAATTTAGAATGGTACACACCAATGGCATTCCCAAAATAACGTTTAATCCGTTCTACAATCTGTGTGGTTAGGGCAATTTCGGGCAGCAGGAACAATACCTGTCCATCTGTATTCTGGATGATTTCTTCGATGAGTTTAATATACACCTGCGTTTTGCCCGATGCGGTAACCCCATGCAGCAAAACCACTTCCTTTTCTTCAAAATACTGATTAATCTGTCCTAAAGCCTTTTGCTGACCTTCATTGAGCTCGAAATTTACACTAAATTCTTCGTCGTGGGTAGCCAGGCGACTTACCGGCCTTTTCATCACCACAAAAATATCCTTATCGGTTAAGGCTTTTAACGCAGCCGGACCACAGTTGCTTTCTTCCAAAAGTTGCTCTTTTGAAATCGGCAGGTTCGATTTTTGTAATTTTAAATATCCAAGCAGCGCATCCAATTGTTTCGGAGCTCTTTCCAGTACATTAAATAACTGCTTTAAATTCTCTTCCTCAGTATAAAAATCGTTCAACATCACGAACGATTTAAGCAAAGGTTTATACTTCTGCACCACCTCTTCGGCCACCAGAATCAGTTCTTTATCCAATAAATGATTAATGATGGGATATACCGTTTTCTGCCCTAACAGCTTAGAAACATCATTAACGGTGAGTTTTTCTTGCTGTTTTAATGCATTAACAATGATTTCTTCTTTGTCACTAAGTTCTGTCTCTTCATTATAATCTTCACGAAGGATCAGGATGGTCTCGCTGGCCAGTTTTAAACTTGCAGGTAAAGCGGTAGCCATTACATCGCCTTCATTACACATGTAATAGTTGGTCATCCAGCTCCAGAATTTGAGCTGCATGGGCGTAATTACAGGCTCGGCATCTACTATATCGATGATATATTTCGCTTCGTAAACTGTTGGCGGTACGGTAGTAATGCCACTGATTAATGCGGTATAAATGCGGTGTTTCCCGAACTGCACCACCACACGTTTACCAATGGCAATCTGATCGTTCAGATCAAAAGGCACACGATATGTGTAGTTTTTCGCCAAAGATAACGGCAAAATAACTTCAACAAAAAGTGTTTCTCTTTCTGCAAAAATATCGTTTTCGAAACTGTTCATTATTTATCTTTAAATGCTGCAAAAAAGAGCATTATCCACCCCAATACTAATAAAAGTCCGCCTATTGGAGTTAAGGGGCCAATAAACTCCGTAAAACCCAAATGCGATATGCTTCGCGTAGCCAACAAATACAGCGAACCTGAAAAAAGAATAATGCCGAATGTAAAGCAGAAATAAGCAATATTGATCAGCTTGTTTCTGTAACGGGCAAATGTAGAAAGGTACAATAATGCAAAGGTATGATAGAACTGATAATCAACACCTTTTTGCCAGATTTCCAATGATGGTGCATCAATTAAAGCTTTTAAGCCATGGGCACCAAAAGCGCCCAGTAAAACAGCAACAGCACCAAAAAAAGAAGCAGTAAGGATTATTCGTTTATTCATAATGATTTGCTAGTAGCAATCGCTAAATTAATAAATTGACAAAGAACTTCTCACTAATCAATGTAATAAATTAAATTTGTTGCACAGCAGATGAAAAAAATCGTAATTCTAACAAGTGCATTATTTTTGGGCGTGGCCTTTATGGCTTATCTCTATTTTTCGAAATTGGGTACCGATAATGATGCGAAAGACCTGGCGCTGCAATCGGCAACCAATAATGCCGCCCTGGTGTTTTCTTTTCAGAATGATAAAGGTTTTTACGATATTATAGAAGGTCAGCAACTGATTCAGCAGGTTTTAGGGAAAGATAAAATGAATCTGTTAAGGCAGCTAAAAACAGGTATTATTGACGATAACGGACTTAATAAGTACCTGAAAGATCAGCAGGTGTATATCAGCGTACTCCCCGACTCGAACAAAACTTTAAATTTCCTGATTACCTTACAAATCCAGCCGGATAACGATATTAAAAAATTTTACGGGGCTTTAAAAACCAAAAAGTCGATCACCGAAAATTCTAAAGAGCTCTATACCGTTAAATTAAATGATAGTGTATCGGTTTATCTGGGTGTTCACGATCAGGTATTAACCGTTTCTACCTCATTAAAACTGATTAATGATGCCAACGTACGTTTAACTGAAAATCCATTTACAGAATACATTAAAGAAAACAACAGGCAGATTAAAAATGTGCTGGCAAATGTGTATATCAATTTTAACCAGGCACCTTTGCTATTAAAGAATATTATTGCAGGAAATATAAACGGAGAAATTACCTTTTTGAACAAACAGAATAGTTTTGCGGTACTCAATTACAATTTCAGTAAAGAAAAAATCCTATTTAGTGGAAATACGGAGTTAAAAGACCAGCAAAACTACCTTAAGCTGTTCGAAAGTATGGAACCTCAGAATACTTCGATACAGAATATCTTGCCCGATAATACCGCAAATTATGCGCTCTTTGCCTATGATGATTACAGCAAATGGTTAAAAAAGCTAAATATTTGGCAGGAGCAAACAAAAGCAATAGATAAAACCAGCGGAGTAATCAAAAAAATAAAGGATGAATACAGAATAGACCTGAATACTATATTTCCGGTTTATACGAAAAATCAATTTATACTTTTTCAATTGAGCACGACAGAAAAACTCGGGGCAATTTCATTATCCAACGGCGAAAAAGTGAAACAACTGTTGCTTGATGTGAGTGCTGATTATAATGAAGACATTAAGCTTTTTAAATCGGCAGATATATTATACAGTTATTTTGGAGAACCTTTTAAAAAATTTGGCCGGCCTTATTATACCATTGTAGATAACAATTTAGTGGTGGCCAATAATGCGAGTACGGTACAATCGTTTTTAAACGACTACAAAAACAACAGGCTTTTGATCCAAACACCGCAGTATTTAGATGCGGTTAACCAGATTTCGACCACTTCTAACGTGAGTTATTACATCAATACTAAAAATTCAGCTGATATTTTCAGAAACAATATTCAATTGGGTTTTTACAAACATTTAAGGGCCGATAGTGGTTTAAAAAGTTTCGATACTTTTTATTACCAGATGAGTGCAGACCGGAACAAGTTCATTACTAACTTGCTTTTAAACAAATATTTAAAACCAGAAATACCAGATTCGTTAAGTAACCGTTAATAAGAAATTATTCCAGACAAAACTACCTACATGAAGAAACTTTTACTTGCGTTACTGGCTTTGACCAGCTTCGGGGTTGCAAATGCACAACAATATGCACTTTTCGGGACGAAAACGATGTTCGACGCTTTCGAAAACCCTTCTCAAAAATCTTTTACACTGGATTCGTCGCGAAAATTTTCTTCGAATTTTTTCCTGCCATATTTTGGGGTTAATGCCATCAACAAGGGCAGTTCTAAATATATTGTTCGAAGATTAACGCAAGAGGGCCAGTATAATACCACTGGTTTACCTATCGGAACAGGAGAAATTAACCATTTCTTTGAAAACAGCAATATTTATGTAGCCACTTTCCGTCTTTTTAAATCATATAAATACCAAAAGGAAATGGGGTTTTCATGGCAGATCAGATCGGATGCAAATGTAGATTACACCAATGAAACTTTAGCCATTTTCGACTCTTTTGAACGTTTTAACAAAGGGCAGCAATATACAGGAATATTCGATACTAAAGGATACGAACAAAGTTACCACCAGTTCAGCTTTACTTACCGTGAAAACTGGAACAAAAGACTTGCCTTTGGTTTGAAAGCCAGTTTATTAAGTGGTATTTTATATAACAAGCTAGATATCTCCAATTCTTATCTTTATATCGATCCTGAAGCTTCTGCCCTGTTGATTGGTTTGGATGGAACATATTCAGCCAACTTCTCTGATTTTAATGAGATTAATAAGAAAAATTTCTTTCCTAATTTTAAGAATCCTGGTTTGTCATTGGGTTTTGGAACAAATTATACCACCAGGAAAGGCCTCTTCATGATGGCCAATGTTAAAGATTTAGGTTTTATATGGTGGCGCAGCAATACACAGCGTACTACGATCAATCAATCGAAATTGATTGAGAACCTGGAACATAATCAATCGAATACCAACCAGGAAATAAAAGACATTTTCTTGCTTGCAGAGCAACCTAAAAAGTTTTTGGCCCCTACCAATGCTAAACTGGATGTTTATATGTCTAAACGGTATGGTTTTTACAAACCGGCGTTAGCTGTTTCGAAAAACCTGTTTTATAAAGGTGGGGACATTGCCTTCGTGAATACTTTTATTGCCAATGATTTTTCGGGAAGTGTAACCCCTTTATATAACCTGAATGGTGTTTTTATGGTAGGATTGCAGGCCAAATACCAGACACCTAATTTCGAACTGTTTTTAGGAACCGATAATCTGGTTGCCACCAGCTTCCAAACGATTGGAACCATTAAACATGATGCTACTGTAGGCAGCGGACCTAACGGTGCTTCTTTTTATATGGGTGTAGGCATTAAATTTGGAAACGTGGTTAACCATCCCCAATTTGCCGATGTTATACCGGGCATCAATGATAACAGTGAAGGTGGAAGTTTCTTTAAAAGCCTGTTTTCGATCTTTAAAAGAAAATAAGTTAGCCTTGCGACTGTTGTTTTTTAGATTGGGTAACTACAAAATCTTTCAGGTAGAAAGGTTCGAAGTAAGCTACATCTTCAAAATTGCCTTTATTAAAAGCCTGATTAGCTAATTTAGACATGTATGGTGCGGCATTAAAATTGGCAGCATCAAACCTGGCATTTGGATGCGTTAAAACATCAGCGCATTTGGCTGCTCCGTCTCCCAAAAAGGTAATGGTTTGTTGGTTAAGCAAATCTGCAAAGCTGGTTTCGTCAATAATTTTAGCTTCAGTTGGTAATAATATATTCAACTGATCATCAAAAACCGTCGTGTAAACTTCCATTCTGCGGGCATCAATCATCGGACAGATTAAACCTGAATAATCGGAATTTTCAGACAAGAAGCCAGCAGCCATCATTTCCAATGTTTCGATGGCAATTAAGGGTTTATCTAAGGCATAACAGAGTCCTTTTGCGGTAGAAACACCGATCCGCAGACCAGTATAAGATCCCGGGCCTTTACTTACTGAGATGGCATCTAATTCCTGATAACTTATCCCGGCAGTTTTAACCACTTCATCAATAAACAGTGTTAGATTAGCTGCATGCAGATTTTGTCCCTGCTCTTCTTTAAATGAAATAGTTTCGCCGTTAACAGATAACGCCACAGAACAAATTGCCGTAGCGGTTTCTATTTGAAGTATTTTAGCCATAGGGCAAAGATAAGTAAAAATGGAAAATGTAAGAGGGATTATGGAAGATGGTTTAGATGAGTTCGTAGTCAGTCTGAAGTCTCAAGTCAAATCCCTTTTTTGTCTGTCATCCTGAATGCAATGAAGGATCTTTTAAGTAGATTTCTCCATTTCGCTATGCTACAGTCGAAATGACGATCGAGAGTGAATAAACTAATGACCAATAATGTGAAGTCTCAAGTCAAGTCTCTTTCTTATCTGTCATCCTGAATGCAATGAAGGATCTTTTAAGTAGATTTCTCCATTTCGCTATGCTACAGTCGAAATGACAATCGAGAGTGAATTAGCTAATGACCAATAATGTGAAGTCTCAAGTCAAGTCTCTTTCTTATCTGTCATCCTGAATGCAATGAAGGATCTTTTAAGTAGATTTCTCCATTTCGCTATCCTACAGTCGAAATGACGATCGAGAGTGAAAGAACTAATGACCAATAATGTGAAGTCTCAAGTCAAATCCCTTTTTTGTCTGTCATGCTGAATGCAATGAAGGACCTTTTAAGTAGATTTCTCCATTTCGCTATGCTTCAGTCGAAATGACGATCGAGAGTGAATAAACTAATGACCAATAAACCACTATGGAACCGGATCGTGCCCGTGCGCACCCCAGGGATGACACCTCCCAATGCGTTTTAGCGCCAGCCAGCCTCCTTTAAATGGTCCGTACTTTTTAATGGCTTCTATGCCATATTGGGAACAAGTTGGAGTAAAGCGGCAATTTGCGCCGAGCATAGGCGAAATGGCGTATTGATAAATTTTAATCAAGCCTAAAAAAAACCAGCCGAAAATTTTATTGATCAACTTCATTGGGCTGAATTAAATTTTGGAAACGCTTAAAGGTAGCGATCAGTTTTTTCTCAATAAAGGCAAATTCATATTTATCCTTACCCACAAACTGGATGGAAAACAAAAGCAATCCCCTGTTGGATGGCAATGGAAAATATAATTTATCCTGTTTATTTAAGCGGTAAGCTTCGCGGATGCGGCGTTTAAGCAGATTGCGGTCGACTGCCCGTTTGTAACGTTTTTTAGGCACATTGATTACCACCTGCGCCTGTACATCAGCGGCTTCATCAATAAAGAGGTAAGAAACCCGGAATGGGTATAATAAAAAAGAAGAACCGTTTTTAAACAACAGGTCTAAATGTTTCCTGCTGCATAACCGTTCTTCTTTCCTGAATGTGTACATATATTTTTGATTGATAACTGCAGATTTTGATCTGCCAATTCCGGGTTAGCGGAAAAGCAATCAAAAATTATGCTTTATGCTTGCGTTCGTCAGAAACTGTTAATCTTTTTCTTCCTTTAGCACGACGTGATGCTAATACTCGTCTGCCGTTAGCTGTTGCCATTCTTTCGCGGAAGCCGTGTTTGTTTCTTCTCTTTCTTTGCGAAGGTTGGTATGTTCTTTTCATGACTGTATATTATCTATTGTAAAATTAAGAGGTGCAAATATAAAGTGATTTCTCTACAAATGCAAGAGTGATTAATTATTATTTTTTCTATTTAATGCAAATTTAAAAAATCTTTTGAAAAACCGGGGCTCATGCTGCTATTTTAAATGATTACTTGCTTTATTTATTTCATCAAACGTTCCTACGGAACGAAAAAATGCACACTGCATATTTTTCTACCTATGATTCGTTCCTATGGAACGAAATAAGGAAATCGTGAAGATATCCCCCTGTTATTAGCATCAGGCGTTAGCAGGGAACAGGCCAATAATAAAAGCAGAGGCCGCCGCAAAATAAACCTCCTATGAATAAAACTCTTTTTCAAGTGGCTTTGGAATCTTTTTCTTTTTTTATGGGCAAAAGAGGTTCCCTGTCCTGAGAATTTGCGGTTTTTGTTTAGTTAAATTAACGCCTCTCAGAAGCTTTTTTTATAAAGGTATAAAACTTAGCTATATCCTCCTATTAGCGGTCTTAAATTTGCCGCAAGTATTTATTAATAATTCAGTTAAAAGATAGCCGCACACTGATTAAAGCAGGTTTACCCCCTGCAAGGTTTAGAAAGCAGTTTATCATATCTTTACAGCTAGTTTTGTTATTTATTTCACAAGCCCGGTCACATATGGTGCCCGGTCATTCCAGACATGCCTTACCCTGGAAAGCAGTTTTCTCGCTATCTTGATTATGGCCCGTCTGGAACCAACCCTTGCTGTCCATCTGCTATAGCATATTGTAAGGGCCGGATCTGTTCTTACCGCTACCCAGGCAGCCTCGACAAGCATATACCTCAGGCGGCGGTGCTGTCTTGTGGTTATGCTTCCCTTTCTGTCGTTCTCGCCGGTGGAATGCTGCATTGGGCATAACCCTACAAATGAATTGAGCCTGTCGAATTTTTCAAAACGGGAGATATCACCGATTTCAACAATCAGCACAGCTGCTGTTACGGGGCCTATCCCCGGAATAGAGCAGAGTAGCCTTGAGATAGTATGGTAGCGTGCTTTACCCATTAGCTTCCGCATCTCTCTTAGTGTATCCAGTTTTTGGGTCCTGATGGCTTCCATTATAGAAAGCTGCCTGTCCAGCACGATGCGGATGCTCGGCTCTCCACAGCTGGCCTCTTTTAGCCATGCCACAAATGCCCTACTCCAATTGGCCTTTGCGAATCTCTGCGGTATCTCAATCCCCATCAGACGAAGAAGGCCCTTTATCCTGTTTTTTGACCTGGTAAGGTCATTACTATATCGCTCGTTGAGCCGCACCAGCTGCCTGTCGGCTTCAAGTTCGGGGTCAGGAATATAAACCCCCTCCAATTGCCCGGCCTGAAGTGCTTCGGCTATCCGCCTGGAATCATTCCTGTCGTTTTTGTTCTTGGTGCCCTTATCCGTCCGGGGAACATCTGCAGCATTCACCGCGATACACTTTACAGACCGGGCAGCAAAAGCACGCTGTATCCAGAATCCACAGAAACCGCTTTCGTAAGCGCATTCATAGTGCGCTTGTGGATAATTAGTTGAAAGAAAATTCCACAGCCCTTCAACAGATGGAGGTGACTGGACGAAGCTTTTCAGGTACTGTTTCCCTAAATAGAGTGAAACAGTCCAGCTTTTCAGGTGCACATCGATGCCACAGCTTATCGTATGACCGCTAAAATCTAATTTTTCTGCTAAATTTGTCATGATCTTAGTTCTCTTGTTTGTTTAAATTTAACAATTGTGGCTGCTAAAGACCACTTGAACTAAGATCACTTTTATTACATAGATACTGATTGTAGTGATCCCGATTCTTCATCGGGAGTAACGGAAAGCAGGGCTGACAATAACCTGAGCAGCTGATTGCTTTCCAAATAAAAATCAGTTTATAATCCCAGCGCTGCTTTCAGTTTTACATAACCTGTTTTGCTTACCGGCAACCAGATATCTGATTTCAACAGCACCACGTAACTATCTTTTTCTTTCAATTCTATTTTCGTTACCTGTGCAAGATTAATGATGTAAGAGCGGTGTATACGGATAAACTGACCTGCATCAAGCGTTAGCTCAAAATAGGCCATCGTTTTATTTTTGTAGAACGAACCGTCAACCGTACTGATTGTAGTGATCCCGATTCTTCATCGGGAGTAACGGAAAGCAGGGCTGACAATAACCTGAGCAGCTGATTGCTTTCCAAATAAAAATCAGTTTATAATCCCAGCGCTGCTTTCAGTTTTACATAACCTGTTTTGCTTACCGGCAACCAGATATCTGATTTCAACAGCACCACGTAACTATCTTTTTCTTTCAATTCTATTTTCGTTACCTGTGCAAGATTAATGATGTAAGAGCGGTGTATACGGATAAACTGACCTGCATCAAGCGTTAGCTCAAAATAGGCCATCGTTTTATTTTTGTAGAACGAACCGTCAACCGTACTTAATTTCACATAATCATCATCTGCTTCCAGGTAATTGATATCGGCCACAGGGATAATTTTAATTACACCATCTTTCTTAACCACTACCCTATTGTTCTGCGCCGGGCTTAGGGCCGCTGCATCTAAAACGGCTTCGGTATTTTCTGTCTGGTTTAATTTGTTTGGCAGCTTTTTAATGGCGGCATCGAAACGCGATTTATCAATCGGTTTAAGCAGGTAATCGACGGCATTTACTTCGAATGCTTTAATGGCAAATTCATCAAAAGCGGTGGTAAAAATAACGGCAGGTTTATCTTCTACGAGTTCGAGCATTTCGAAACCACTGATTTTAGGCATCTGGATATCCAGAAAAATCAAATCGGGTTTATGTAGGGTAATTGCTTTTAAGCCTTCAAATCCATCACCACACTCGGCCACAATCTCTATTTCTGCATGATCTGAAAGGTAATATTTTACAATATCTCTTGCTAAAGGCTCATCGTCAATTAGTATTGTTCTGATCATTTTTTTGGGGAATTTTTAAGGTGGTAATATATAAATTATTTGCTTCAATATCGGTTTGTAATAAATGGGTATTTGCAAATAACAGATATAACCTGCGTTTAATGGCGCTTAAACCAAAGCCGGTTCCGCCGGCAGCTTTCATCTCGGGATCGAAGGGGTTTTGAACGCGCAACTGTAAAATATTGTATTCTACAGTAACATCAATTTTGATGGTAATGCCTGCAGAAGTATTGTAAAGTCCGAATTTTATTGCATTTTCTACAATCGGCTGTAATAAAGTTCCTGGCAGACAAAGATTTAGGGTATCTTCGGCAACGTTTACTTCAATATTTAACCTGTGGCTAAACCTTACCTTTTCGATATCGAGGTACAGCTGAATGTATTCCATTTCTTCTTCAACTGAAACCCATAGTTCATCATCGCGCTTTAAAGTTCCGCGGAGGAAAGAAGCCAGTTTCGTAATCATCACTCCTGCTTCCTTTGGATTAACCATGGTAAGGGCGAATACCGAATTTAAGCTGTTAAAAAGAAAGTGAGGTTGTAACTGGTGCCTTAATTTATTCAGTTCGGCTTCTTTGGCCAGGCTTTTGGCTGCAGAAAGCCTTTCGTGCGTTTCCGACTGTTCTTCAAGCCTATACCATAAAATATTGGCCAGTGCGCACCAGGCCAGGCACATAAAAGAAATTAATCCGCGGAAAGCAAAAGAGAAATTATAAAAATCTTTGTACTCTTTATAATCGGCAAAAATATAGTGCATTGAATATTTAGCCACATAAATAATTACAAATGTAAGGGCAAGGGTAATAATAAGTACATAAAGGATCCGTTCGTTTTTAGGCTGGTAATAACCCAGCATATTGCTGATCCCGATACAGGCCAATGCCAGTAAAAAATTATTGATCAGACTATCTGTCACAGCTATCCACCATGAAAAATTCACCACATAATGCAATCCAACACCACACAATACGGTCCAAACTATTGCCAGTGCAAGCGATGTTTTTTGTATCTGCGGAACGGATAAAGGTCTAGTTGTCAAAACGATTTTGATTAGTTAATGATTTATTGCGGTGGCGGAGTTTTTCGAGGTATTTATCAACCGACTTCGGCTCAATAATCTTCGAACTTACTTCAACACCATCGGCAGGTTCTTCTACTGCCGATATTCCCCCCACTCCTATAAATTTCCATACTACTTTATCGCCGGTACAATTATTAAAAGGCGGATTAAAATGTACGGCATTCAATTTTGCCTTATCTAAGGCCTGGGCAATGCCTTCGGCCTGTATTAAACGCGTTTGCTCATTAAACTGAGGCGTATGCTTTCCTTCACCACAAATTACCTGATAGATACAATTTACTGCAAACCATTTCATAGGCGATGTTTTTATTATATATTTAGAAACTCTTTATCTCGATCCCTCCAAATAATGCTGTACCGTCTAAAATCAATGTTTTCGTCATTTCCGATACGGGCATTAAATGAGATCTTTTATCTTCTACACTGCCAAATAATGCGGTAACGTTCGATTTTATGGCCCAGTTCTGCGGAACAATCAGTTTAATTCCTCCAAAAACAGCAGTAACGTCAAGCGATACTGTTTCTGGAAAATCGGCCTGCGTCATCACGATATCTGCACCACCAAAAATTGCCATAATATCACCCCCCTTAAAGTTTTTAGAATAAACGGTTTGTGTACTTCCGCCAAAAATCGCTGTTACATCAATAATATCGTTAGTATTTGCCGTGTGATCATCAGCTGTTCCTTCGAAATCAAATTTAGCTTTTTTCCGGTCTCTGCGCCTCTTGCCAAATAAGTCAGAATCTTTTGGCCTGAAAATCAAAAACCCACCTATAATCACCAAACCAAAACCTAAAGCATATTTGGAAGGATCAAAATCCAGATTCATGTTATCCAAAGTATTATAAACACCGATCAAAATCAGGATTAACCAGGCTATACCTTTAAAGTTACGACGAACGCCGATAAATACACCAAGTAAGATTAAAAAATTAGACCAGCTTAATATCCATCCTGGGATATCTAAATGCAGGTTATTTAACAAAAGTGCGATCCCGATGATTGCTATGATGAAACCACTTAAAGCCCTCCCGGAGTTTTTAGTGTTGTTATTATCGTTATGATTGAGGTTATCCATGTGTGTAATATTTAATAATCCAAAAGTATTGATAAGTGTTTATGCATTATATATACCCGGCGCAGGGATCAGGTAAAAGACGGTAAATGGCGTGATTTTATCGGTGAAAATTATTTTCTTATTTTGAGCGCATGAAATTTTTTCTATTAATGTTGGGCTTAAGCATTTCTTCGGCAGTGTGTGCGCAGGAAATTAGCAGCCATTATAAAATATTTGATGTAAAAAAACAAAAAACCGTTACAATTGATGATATCGTTTCGGATATGATGGCCAATGATGTACTATTTTTTGGCGAAGATCATAATGATTCCATCGGGCATTACGTGGAGGCCGAAATTTTTAAAAAACTAGGCGCAGCATATCCCCAGAAAATAGCTTTATCATTAGAGATGTTCCATACCGATGTGCAGCCGGAAGTTGATGAATATTTAGCCGGACTGATTTCGGAAAAGAACTTTATTAAAGAAGGAAGAGCCTGGGGAAATTACAAAGATTATAAACCTTTAATAGAATATGCCAAACAGCACCAATTAAAAGTGATTGCGGCCAATGCGGCTACCAGATATAGCAATGCGGTTACCATGGGTGGGTTAAAAGCGCTGGAAAACTTCCCAAAAGCATCATTCAACTTTTTGCCACCGCTACCTGTTGATACGGCTAAAGGAAGGTATTACGAAAAATTTACGGAGACTTTAGGTGGCCATAACATGGGACCAATGAAAATTTACCAGACCCAGAATCTATGGGATGCCACCATGGCCTGGTCGATAAGTAAATTTATCAAAGCAAATAAAGGGACAAAGGTTTTACAGCTGAACGGACGTTTCCACAGCGACGAGAAACTGGGCACTTTGGCCAAACTGGCACAAGCTAATCCAAAGTTGAAAATCCTGAATATTTCATCTTTTTCTGACGAAAGTTTTTCAAAACCCGATTGGGAGAAATTTAAAAACCTGGGCGATTATGTGATTATTACCGATCCAACGGTAAAAAGAAGTTACTAACCAAAAAGCTCCGCAGTTGGGATCATTCTGCGGAGCTTTTTGATTATGCTTTTGCTTTTAATAAATCTCTGATTTCGGTTAAAAGCACTTCTTCTTTAGTAGGTACAGGTGCTGCTGCCGGGGCTGCAACTTCTTTCTTTTTCAGGTTATTTGCACCTTTAATAATTAAGAAAAGAACCAATGCAACTATGATAAATGAAATTACCTGCGAAAGGAAATTACCATATTTAATGGCGGTGCCTGCAATGGTAAGTTTACTAAGGTCTTCTAACCCTGCAGCCTTTAATGCTGGTCCTAAAACCGCTGGAGTAATAATATCTTCAACCAGTGAGCTTACAATCTTCCCGAAAGCTGCTCCAATAATTACACCGACAGCTAAATCGAGCACATTTCCTTTAACTGCAAAATCTTTAAATTCCTTTACAAATCCCATATTTTTTTTAATTTTAGTTTATTTATTCACTAAAATAGCAAACATTAAATTCAATCCAAATGTTTAGCTGATAATTTTAAAAAACCGGACATATCGATAGCATTTAGATCAATTGCAAAGAATATCTGAAATCTATTGTTTATTTTTGCCCCATTCTTTTATATTTAATATGCTAAAGCAACACCTACAACAAAAATTATTACAAAAGTTATCACCACAACAAATACAGTTTATCAAGCTGTTACAGGTGCCAACTGTTGCTTTAGATACACGGGTAAAAGAAGAACTTGAAGAAAATCCGGCGCTGGAAGATCCGAGTTTAATGACCCAGGACGAGCCTAAAAGCGAATACGATGATTTGAATGATGGCCCTGACGATTACGAACAGTCATCAGACGACACCAGTATGGATGAGTTTAATGTAGATGATTATCTGCAGGATGATTCTACCAACGATTATAGCACCAATTACAATAATGGAGATGACGATGAGGAGAAAAAAGAAACCCCAATCGCCATTGAAAGTACATTTTTCGAAAGTTTACAGGAACAATTAGACCTCATTCCCCTATCCGATCAGGATTTCATTATCGGTAAACAGATTATTGGCAGTTTGGATGATGATGGCTATTTGCGTCGTCCGTTAGGTTCTATGATCGATGATCTTGCTTTCTCTCAGAATGTAATGGTGGAGGAAGAAGATGTGCTGGAAATGTTAAAACTGATTCAAAGCTTTGATCCTCCGGGCATTGGCGCAAGGGATTTAAAAGAATGCTTGCTGATCCAGTTAAAAAGGAAAGATCCGGGTAATCCCATCATTATTAAAGCCATGAATGTGGTGGAAAACTACCTGGACGAATTTACGCGTAAACATTACGATAAATTAGAAAAAAGTTTAGGTTTAGATAGCGAAGAACTGAAAGAAGTAGTTAACGAAATTCTGCGTTTGAACCCGAAACCAGGCGATGCCAACCAGGTGACTACTAAACAGATGCAGATTATACCTGATTTTCACATCAGCAATAACGACGGCATACTGATTTTAACCTTAAACTCGAAAAATGCCCCTGAACTTAAAGTAAGCAGGTCTTATCAGGAAATGTTCGAGCATTACGATAAGGCTTCGTCAAAAGATAAAAAGCTGAAAGAAGCCGTTCAGTTTGTAAAACAGAAACTGGATTCAGCCCGCTGGTTTATTGATGCAATTAAACAAAGACAGCAAACGTTGTTAAAAACGATGAATGCCATTATGCATTACCAGTACGAATATTTTTTAACAGCTGACGAGCGTAAAATGCGCCCGATGATTTTAAAAGATATTGCTGATAAAATTGATATGGATATTTCTACTGTATCGAGGGTGGCAAACTCTAAATATGTACAAACTGAATTTGGTACTTTTTTATTAAAATCTTTCTTCTCGGAAGCCATTCAAACCGAAAACGGTGAAGAAGTTTCGAATAAAGAGGTTAAAAAAATCTTGGAAGACTGCATTGGAAACGAAGATAAACGCAAACCTTTAGCTGATGAAAAGTTAACCGAAATCCTGAAAGAAAGAGGTTATAACATTGCCAGAAGAACGGTGGCCAAATACCGCGAGCAGATGAATATTCCTGTGGCAAGATTAAGAAAAGAACTGTAGATCAGTTGTCAGTTCACAGTTAGAAGTTTACAGTTAAATACAATACAAAATTGCTAACTGAAAACGGTTAACCAAAAGATAGAACTGCCAGCTGAAAATTACAAACTGAATTTACCACATTTTAATATACGATGGCACTTTATAAACGTTATTAAGCAATATACCCAACACAATTTCATGACTGCCATTGCTTACCTGATTTAACTGTGAGGTTGTAAAATCATACGAATAAGTCAGGTTTACCATTTTACCGATATTAAAACCAGCCATTGCTGCAAAAGAATCATCTTTACGGTAGCTTCCGCCCAGCCATATTTTATCTTTAAAAGCCAGTTTCATGTTTAAATCAAAGGAAACGGGAGCAGGAGATACATATTTTACCATTACTGATGGTATAGCCGAAATTTCATCATCTACAAAAAACTTATAGCCTGCAGTGGCAAAATAATGTGGTACTTCTTTACCTAAATTATAATTATTATCGCCGGTAAAACTTAATTTTTGAGGCAGAATCTGCTGTACCGATAAACCTGCAAACATCCTTGCGCCATATAACCATAAACCAATACTTAAATCAGGTTTTAGCTGGTTAATCAATGCCCTGTTCATAATCGGATCAATCGGAGTATCAAAAGTCAGTGCATTTACATCTAAAGAGATACTCGAAATTCCTGCCGCTACTCCAGCCGATAAATTAAAATTATTGCTTAACTGTAAATGGTAGGCATAAGTTACATTGGCATCCAATCGCTTTATAGGTCCCGTTTTATCCAATACTGCTGTTACCCCCATTCCGTGGTGCGATGGTGAAGACATGTAATTTTGCATATAGTTCCTATCCATCGGATCGCCTGTTTGCTCTGGAAAAGAGGTTAATGCATTGCTCCACAACTGATTATCGCCTAATGCCCAGTTTGCCGATACAAAAGAAGTTTGAGGAGCATCGGTAATCCCCGACCATTGTTTGCGGTAACCGGCTTTAAAATCGAGGTAGTTTTCAATACCCGAAAGTGCTGGATTTAAAAGATACTGGTTAAAAATATATTGTGTGTATTGCGGCTTTTGCTGCGCAAAGCCGTTAAATGTTATAAAAAATGCAAATATGGTAATGATCTTTTTCAATTTATCTGATTATAGTGAGAGGTCCTGTGATGGTTTTACGTCCGTTTTGTGGATTAATGATGTAATAGTACACCCCAACCGGAAGTGGTTCGTTCTGGTACGTTCCGTCGAACGGAATTTTATATCCTTTGCTTGAAAATACTTTAAGGCCATTTCTGTTAAAAATATCCACAGTAGCCTTAGGATATGATTCTAAATATTTGATAATCCAGGTATCGTTTACGTTGTCGCCATTTGGTGTAAAGGTATTTGGTGGATTTAACATCTGCAATACTTTCACTAAAACTTTAGAAGTAGCCGCACAACCATCGGGCTGCGTGGTTGCCGTTAAGGTATATTCTGTATCCTGTTCGGGTGAGGCGATTGGATTTAGCACATTGGTTTTATTTAATCCGGTTGCCGGCGACCATTCGTATTTTAAATTGGTTCCTTCAGCAGTTGCCGGAATTTCGATTTCTCCTCCGGCCAGGATGTAGATTAATGAACCTGCATCAGCCACAGGAGATGCATACACTTGGATATTTTTGCTAATAGATGAAGAACAGCCATTAGCGCCTTTAAAAGTATAGGTGATAGTGTGTTCCCCAACCCCTGCAATTTTAGGGTTAAAGGTACCGTCGGCCTTCATGCCATCTCCGGCATATTCACCATCACCACCGTCTACTTCTTCTTCAGCTTTCTGCTTCGCCTGCGTAATAAGTACCGTTCCATCAGCTTCGCAAACAGCTGGCATATCATCAAATGTTAATTGCGGCTCTGGTTTTACAGTTACCCTTTCCGCATAATATTTAAAGCAACTTTCACCTGAATAAGCCACGAGCCTGACATTAAAGCTTCGATCTGTAGCCCCTCCGAAAGTATTATATCCGATCTCTATATCGCTGTCATCAGGATAAGGAATGGTTTTATAAATAGAGGTTTCATTCTCTGTATCCCTGTAAATTTCAATTTTGGTAATCTTACCTGCAAAAGTTGTTGAAGCATTTTTTATGATAATTTTATCGCTTACACAAACATTATTTTTAATTACATTAAACTTAGCTTCTTTTACAGCCCCATTAACGGTAAATGTCAGTGTTTTTGACATTTCACAGCCATCGCCATTTTTAACAATTAAGGCCACGGCATAATCACCCGTAACAGCAGGCGAAAAGGAACCATCAAAATCAGTTGAGGTTGCTATAGTATTATTATTAAAGGTAAAAGTCCACTGAGCGGTTAAATCAATAATGCTTCCATCCGCATTTTTAGAGGTGTTTTTAAATTTGGCTACTCCGTCATCAAGGCAAAAATCCGGAAGAATAAAATCAGCTTGCTGAGGATTGATTACAGTTACCGTTTTAGATTTCACCTCGCTCACACAGCCTTTATCACTTACGGTGGTTAAAGTGATGGTATAAGAACCAGGGGCGCCATATTGATGAACAGGAACCTGATTGGTATCATCAGCAGAACCATCGCCAAAATTCCAGGTCCACTTTACAATCGTTCCAGGATTTTCTATAGTTGATTTTTCAATTAACTTAATCGGCTTTCCGGTACATAATCCGCTTACCTCAAAATCGGATATAGGCTGAGGGTTAATCAGGATAGGGTATTCTTCTGATACATCCGAACATTTAGAATCGGTAGTAGCCGTTAAAATTACTTTAAACGATCCGGTTTTTTTAAACATATGAACCGGGTTTTGTTCTGTTGAAGTTTCGCCATCACCAAAATCCCACAACCATTGTGTAATACTCCTTGAATCGGAATTGGATTTACTTTGATCGGTAAACTGGATCCCGCTGGCCTGACAACCTGTTTCAGGCACTACCGCAATAGCAGAAGGTTGATTATCAACCGTAAAATCGGCAGTTAATTCTTCAACATTACCACATTCATCTGCAGTGGGCTTGGTAGAAATTACTTTAAACTGGTAATCTCCCGGCTGATCATATTTAATATCTTTAGGATATAAATAGGTATAATAAACAACCTCATTATTGGTAAATGTACCCTGAGCAGTTGGTGTTGCTTCGGTTATTACACCATCACCATTGTGTACATCCCAAACCAATTGAGTAGGCTGGTAAGGCAGGTTAATTTTCAGCTTAATAATTTCGCCTAAACAACCACTGGTTACATTTTTACCTGTAGCTTCATTTAATGGCTGAAAAGTGAAATTCTGAATGTTTGCACCGGCGAGGTAAGCATACGACTCAACAGAACCATAACCATAAGCAATGGCCGAAAAACCTCCTGCAGCAGATAAACGGTGTTGTGCCTGCTGACTTAAGCTTACATCTACAATCGCATAACTATATTCGCCATTTATTGCAACAAAATTTGAAACAGGACTTCCGTCTAAACGAAATGAAGGGATATCAGCCGTTTTAATAATCACATTAATAAAAAACTTACCAATATTCGTAATCACATTATTCAATCTCGAATAAACAGTGATATTACTCAGGGTCTGCTCAACCGGGTTTAGTACCGTTATTTCAGGATCGCCAACATAGGGATCGTTTGCATTTGGAGTTGTCCGATTGTTTAAATTACACGTTTGAGAAGTTTGATACTGCGCTACCGAAATGGGTTTGCTGGCCGATATAACATTGGCCGAGGTGGAGAAAAAAGTAACGATTGAACCCTTTTGATATGGATTATTCAAAGTGGTACCATTAGCATTCGTAGTGCTGCCATTTACAGTTAAAACCGTATTATCTTCAGAAACGATTACCCTAAAAATATCAGTATTGCCATGTGTTGTATTATAAAAAGGTGCCGTTACGAAGTTTTTCCCCCAGGCTGTAACCGGGAATAACTGTTGATAGAGGTTATCGCCACCACTCGGATTTCTGCTGCTTCCCTGCTCGCAAAATGATGCCCAGGTATTACCTGAATAAACCGCGATAGATTTACAACCCTTAGTAGATTTAATATGGCTGCCGGATAAGTCGTTTGTAGCCTGATATTGATAGATTTCTCCTTTATTTAATGTTTTTGTAAAGGTTTGATTGGCCTGATGAGTTGCATTGCCGCTAGTAGGCGTAATCTCTATTTCGGTATCATCATCTACAGCAATGATGGTAAATTCTGCATAATTCCCGTTAGTATTATTGCTTTGATAGCTATAAGTATAATATTCTTTACCTAAAGTATTGGTTGGAAGCACCATAGTGCCACCTGTACGGGCCTGATAGGCTATTACACTATATAGAGAAATTGGATTATCACTTGTAGTTACATGAATAGCCTTATTACTTTCTATTACATCATTTGTACCAATATAAGCATCGCTGGCAGCAACATTCGGATCAATAATTATGGGCAAACAGGTATTGGCGGGAACTGTACCCGACGAGATTACATTATTACCCACAGCAACCTGGTATTTTGTAGCCCTGTCGGCAGATAAAAATAAGGTTAATCTTGTTTTCTTTCCATCTACATGTCCTGCATAAGTAACATAAAAATCCTTTCCCTTGTTAGAAGTATTCTGGGCAAAAGTTATAGATGCAAAAAGCAAAAATAACAAAACCAATAACCAATGCCTGTTCATTACTTATCAGCTTATTTTGAAAACGTTATACATGTTTATTTGATATAGATATGCAATATACTATTAATCAAATCACATGGAAAAAAATTAACATTTTTTAGGGAAGAAAATCACGTTTCGTGTAAAAAACCCCGGAAGCTGGTGTAAAAATATTGAGGAGCTCAACATTATTCTTATTAAACAAGAGCAGTTAACTATTAAAAATCAAGCCCTTACAGAATAAATATTCAGTTGTTGCTTTCGTCAGACTGATCGCCGCTTCCGTATTTTTCAGAAAAATCTTTTGCTCTTTCGTCGGCAGTGATATTGTTATGATCTTCAGGCTCCAGGTTTTCATCCAAACGATCATTCCAGTTGTTTAATCCTTTCTCAGGATTTTTCGTATTTTCTTCTGTGAAATCAGATTTCGATTTGGCCTGGTCTTGTTTTTGATTTTCCATTTGAGGTTATTTTGAATAAAAACAGCGCCGGTAAGCAAATGTTTTACAAACCTTATTTATTTAACTGGCGGTTCGTTTTTGGCATCTTTAAATTCCTTAACGCTCTTTCCTATCCCCCTCATTAACTCAGGTAGTTTTTTACCACCAAAAATCAACAGGATTACCACTCCGATCAAAATAATTTCTATTGCAGACATACTAATAAATTTTGTACAATATAGGTAGAATAGTTCATTGGTTTATTAGTCATTTGTTCATTGGTCATTGGGTTAATTGTTTAAATTGGTTAACTGGTTAATTGTTGATTAGGTAGAATTGTTTAATTGCTGGATTGTTAAATTGTTAACTGCAAATTGCCAACTGTGAACTGATTATCATTAATTGTTAGTGATGCTGTCATCTCGACTGAAACGTAGTGGAATGCCTGCCCGTACAGGCGGGGAGAGATCTATCTTGAGATAGATTTAGCTTCGCTGAGCCTTCGGGTTCTCGGCTGCGTTACACTCCCGCTCTAAATGACGATAAATTCAGGAATTATTCCATCTATGATCCTTCGACTCCAATCAGGATGACAAAATGCATTTAGAACAAATTTACCTTATGCCAATTTTAATGCTAACCGCTTTACGCCATTCGCCGAACGCCCATCACTACACCAACAGCGCATTCAACTTTCTTGTTTTAATCTTTGGTACGGCACCATGGCGCATAAATTCTGCAAAACCTTTTAATTGTTTTATCGATTTAATGGCTTCGTAACCTTCGTAAGTTGTTCTGATTTTGTTCAATAACATGGTATCTGTTTTAAACATATCACTTTCAACCAGTAAGCCCTTATCCAAAAATTTCTTAATCAGCTCTGCTATTTTCCCGTTGGCATACAGATGGAGTGGCAATTTAAACACTTCGTTGTTCAACTTTTCGAAAACTTCGTTAATCCATGCTACCTTAGCTTCATTGTTCACCGCAATTTTTCCGTCTTTTAAAACTACGGCAGTCAAAAACTCTCGTGCCCGCTGGCGCGAAATAATGCCACCATGAACACCATCACGCAAGGTATAATCTAAACGATCGGCACATAGCGCAGGTAAAGGCTGCTCCAGAATATCAAAGCTTCCATAAAGAATCTGGTTAATATCGTACCCATATTTCAATAAAACATCCGGAATTTCAGATTTACACAAAATCTCCGCAAAAACCTTTTCATGATAATCTTCATCCGTGTTACCAAAAACATAATCGCCCACATGCGAAAATGCCGTATGCGAAATATCGTGTAATAAACCGGCAATCTGCTCAAGCTCCGGGCCACCCAGCATCCTGATCAGCATGGTTACGCCAATGGCATGTTCCAGGCGGGAATGGGAAATATCAGGATTTACCAAAAATATCGCACCACTTTGATGTACTCCTGCCAATCTTTTTAAAGCATCAGTATTTAACAGATCAGAAAAAACATCTGGCAATTCCATTTTGCCATATAAAAAATCATTTAACTGTATCATATTATCTTGCTTTAATCAGGGAATAATCAGCAGCAAAAATACTAATAATTTTAGCTTTAACTAAATTAATTATCAACATTTACACATTATAAAAACTAAATAAAATAGCTAAAAACCAACTTTCAAATATTTTGAAAGCTATTATTACATTTTTATGATCGACAAAAGTGCAGGCATGAAAACAAGCAAATAAATTAAACGTTATACTTGTAAAAAACAGCTATATGGCAACCGCTCAACAAATTAGAACAGCATATTTAGACTATGTTTTAACCAACAATGAAAAACCTAAATCGGTTTATGTTTTTGTTAAAAAACTTAAAATTACCGAGGCGGATTTTTATCAGTTTTTTTCTTCTTTCGAAAGCATAGAGAAAACCATCTGGTTTGAACTTACTTTCGAAACTATCAGCAAAATAAAAGAACAGGAAGTTTGGCTTCAATACACGGCGAGAGAGAAGATGCTCTCTTTCTTTTACAGCTACCTCGAGAACCTGAAAAATGAACGCAGTTTTGTGATTTATAGTTTAAAAAATCACCGTGGAAAATTTTCTACACCCGATGTACTGGCCGGGGTAAAACCGATTTTCGAAAACTTTGCACAGGAAATTATAGATGAAGGTTTGGATAATGGGGAACTTGCTGAACGTCGTTTTTTGACTAAAAGATATAAGGATGCCTTATGGATCCAGTTTGCCTTTATTGTTAACTTCTGGATTAATGATGACAGTGAAGGTTTTGAAAAAAGCGACGAAGCGATTGAAAAAGGCATTAACGTTACTTTTGATCTTTTCCAGCACTCGCCAATTGATAATTTGCTGGAATACGGGAAGTTTTTATCAAGGAACGGGAAGTTTGCAGATAAGATGAGGTTTTAAGCATAAATGAAGACACAAAAAAGTATTCCGACAACCAAGGTAGAACGTTCGGCTAAGTTTGTAAAAACCGGTATCCAGATCGGCGGCAATTACATTAAACATTATTCTAAAAAGCTGTTTAATCCTGAAATGGACCGCGAACAGCTCAACGAGGATAATGCGACAGATATCTATAAATCGTTGAGCGAATTAAAAGGCAGCGCCTTAAAAATTGCACAGATGCTGAGTATGGATAAAAATATCCTGCCAAAATCTTATGTAGATAAATTTACCCAGTCGCAGTACAACGCCCCACCCCTTTCGGGTCCGCTGATTGTACGCACGTTTACCAAAAACTTCGGCAAAACGCCTGAGCAGATTTACGACAATTTTAACCTTACATCAAGTAATGCAGCTTCAATTGGCCAGGTGCATCAGGCCATGCTTAACGGCAAAAAACTTGCTGTTAAAATTCAATATCCTGGCGTGGGAGATAGCATTTCATCTGATTTAAAGCTTGTTAAACCCTTTGCCTTTCGTTTGTTGGGCATGTCGGAAAGGGAACTGAGCATTTATATTAAAGAAGTTGAAGAACGTTTACTGGAAGAAACTGATTATGAGCTGGAAGTAAGGCGTTCGGTCGAATTTTCTGAAGCCTGTAAAAACCTTTCGCATGTGGTATTTCCGAAATATTATCCTGAGTTATCCGGAAAACGGATTATTACCATGGACTGGATTGAGGGGTTACATTTAAAGGAATTTTTGCAAACCAATCCTTCGCAGGAATTAAGAAATAAAATCGGTCAGGCTTTGTGGGATTTTTACAATTTCCAGCAACATGAATTAAGGGCGGTTCATGCCGACCCGCATCCGGGCAACTTTATGATTACGCCGGATGAAAACCTGGGTGTGATAGATTTTGGTTGTATTAAAGAATTGCCGGATGATTTTTATCACCCGTTTTTCTCCCTGATCTCAACCGATGTGATCAACGATAAAAATAAAACAATTGATGCGTTTAGAAAACTGGATATGATCCATGCAGATGATTCGCCTGAACAGATTGAGTTTTATTATAAATCGTACCGTGAAATGATCAGTTTGTTTGCAAAGCCTTATACCAGTTCAACATTTGATTTTAGCAAGCCGGATTTCTTTGAGCAATTGTATATGTATGGCGAAAAAATTTCGAAAATGCCGGAATTTAAGCAGGCACGCGGGGTAAAACATTTTATTTACGTTAACCGCACCAATTTTGGCTTGTACACCATTTTGCATGAGTTAAAAGCAACGGTTAAAACGGATACGTTTAAGCCTCATGTAGGTTTGGAGCAAATATAAAGACTGGATTTTATTGAATTTAATAGTCTGAGGGAAATCGTCACTCCTAACCCGATAGTTATCTTGTTGATTGATAATCTTAAACTTATTGCATTAAGATTCCTGACTTCGCGGAAATGACGAATGGCCGAATGAAATCCGTCATTCCAGGAAATAATTTATTTGCCTGATATTAAGCGTTTTTCTTCACTACTTCAACCATATGATCAATATCAAACGGTTTTTCGATGTAATCATCTGCTTTGCAGTCTTCTGCCTGCTGAGGTAAGTTATTTGATGTGGAAGTTAATACGGCCGATACATCTTCCGTTTCGGGATCAGATTTAAGTTCTTTAATCACTTCTGATCCTTTCTTTTTCCCTTTGATGTGATCATCTACAATTACTACATCAGGTTCAATTTCATCTATCTTCTCAATAGGTTCAGTACTTAACGATGCGGTAACATCGAAACCTTCCTCTTCCAATACCTGGTCCATAATATCTAAGATATCTTTATTATCCTGAACAAGTACAACCTTTTTCTTCATAAATAAGCAGACTAAAATCTCTTTAAAGATAAATAAAAAGAATAACCGAATAACGGTTCTTAAAATATTTTACAATTCAAATGTAAATGTTGCAGGGTTTCGTCTTGAATTAAAGCCTGTTGGTCGAGTATTACCTGTTGATTGTATAAAAGGGTTAAATGTGCTGCAACGTTTTCCTGTTACCGGCGTCTTATCTACAAAACATAAACAAAAAGACTTAAACATTTAAATAACAATTAATTAACATTTAATTTTTAAATAAAAATATTATGAAAACCTCAATCAAAACCCTAATCGCAACATCTTTAACAGCAATCGTTTTATCTTCGGCTGTATTTACAACAAGTGTATCGGCAACCGAAAAAGAGCCTGTAAAAATTTCTAAAATAGCGGCTTTTAAAAGAATTTCTGTAAAGGGAAATGTAGAACTTACCATCGTTCAGAGAAATGCAGCTGGTGTTTCTTACACTGATGATAATACCGGAACAGCAAAAATTATGCAGGATGGTGACAATTTAAAAATTACCTCTACCAGCATTGAGAAAACCAAATTGACCGTTTATGTAAGCGATATCTACAGAATTGAAGCTTCAGAAAATGCAGTTGTTAAAACAGAAGGAAAATTAAGTACAAAATACCTTCAGATCTTTTTAAAAGGAAATGCCCATGCCGAAATTAATACAAATACCGAAGGTTTATATACGGTAATTGCTGATGAAGCTGATTTAAAATTAAGCGGATCTACCGATAACCACACTTTGGTGATGGGTAACTCTCAAAAATTAACAATCGACAAGTTTGCGGCTTTGAAAACCAATATCAGCTCAATAGAAACGGTTGCAATAGAAAAAGAAATCGCAGCAATCAATTAAACATAAACACACAGAAGAAACAAAAAAGGCTTTCTGATTTAGGTCAGGAAGCTTTTTTTTATGGATGATGGAAAAATGTAAGATGGATGATGGAATGATAAATGTTTATTAGTAGGCACGAGCAACAAGTTCGTTATTGCTGAGAAGGCTTTTTTACGTTTGTTATGATTAGTGTAACGAAGAATCTTGATCTGTACAATTGGGCCCTGTATTTCATCGCTTTCGGATTCTTCACTGCGTTCAGAATGACGTTTTTACCGTCAATTTAATTGCTTAACAAAGCTTGATTGAATAACTGCTAAACAGACACGGAACACACGGATTAGCTTTTGCCATTTCTTTCTTTTCTTTATAGGTAAAAAAAATCCCCTGGCATTTACCAGAGGATTTAATTTAGTGACGTCGCCCTGAATTTATTTCAGGGTCTTTATAACAAAACGATCATTATCTTTGCAGCACCTTAGCGATCTCTTTCTCGATAGATTTCAGCTCTTTTGGTTTCAGCTTTTTTGCAACATCAGTTTTGGCAGTTGTTTTATTCTCTAAGTATTTTACACCTACCCTTAAAGCTTTCAAACCAGAAACACCTTGCAGTTCATCCAGTTCCAGTTGCTCTAAATCGTCGTTTAAATACCCCTGCACCTGCATGTACTTGATATACTCCATATATTCTTTGGCTTCTTCAGGATTGAAATACACCATGGCAATTTTATGGGGCTGTGTTAAACGTTCGGTTGTACCTTTAATTAATACTTTATCGATACGTTTTTTCACCACCTCGTAACGGATGTTATAGGCACCTTCTACATCAAAACGGCGTTCATCATTCCTAAAGCTGATATCGATCGCGTTTGAGTGAATGAAAATCAACTGAGTGGTTTCCAATGAACGCGGCATTTCGCTGATTAATCCTTTCGATAAACGTGCAATATCGACCATGGAAGTTAACTGCCACAAACGGATATTTTTTAAATACAACAGATCAAAAGGTTTATCGGGTGCAATTTCCTGACCAATGTAAATGTCGTATTCTACACCATCCGTTCTGAATTTAGCAAAATAACAAGGATATGAAGCCTGTAAATTTGCCTGCGATTTTTCGAGGTATTGGCTCACTTCAGTATTGATCAACTGCATGGAAACCTCCAGCTGCCTGCGGTTGGCAAAGGCAGCACCTGTTTGAGGCACAATTACCTCAAAATAGCGGTCTACAAATTCTGCAGTTGCCGGATAGTTCCCTTTTATAATCGATAAAAACGGATAAACCTCCATCTCCAAAAACTCGTTCAGCTTGTTTTCTTCGTTTGAAGAAGCAAAATTTCCGATCTGTTTGATCCAATCCTTACAGTTGAACAACAATTTATCGGTGAGTTCCAAAGAAACATGCTTACGGATAGATTTCAAAGTGTCAATCAGGCTGTTTAACTGCACCTCCATATCATCCTTTAAAGCCTTATTACGCTCAATAGTTGAATTACGGATATCAATGGCACCAAACAACGGGTACATGTGTTTAAAGGTAATTGTTTCAATTTCCTTTAATTTCTGGTTTCCGTTGTTCTGAAGAAAATGCCAAACGGCTTCGTTAAACTTCCATTGAACTGAAGGTTGCAAAGCGGTAAATTTATCCATCAAAACCTCATCCATTTTGGCATCAAACTCTTCGATACTGTATTGGAAAAGCTGACCAATTAAAGGCATAGCCGGACGTAACCTCGACAACAGTTTATCATCAACCAACACTTCCTCTTCCGAATAAACCTCTAAAACACCAGCCAACTGGTTATTGTAATAAATTGGCAACACCGAATAAGAACAAACGCCAGCCGCTTTTAAAACCCTTAAAAACGGATCTTTGGTAATCTGATCGTCGTTAATGGCGCTTACAAAGATTGCCCGCGGGTTTTCTTTGTATTTTTCTACCAGCGAATAAAAAACTTCCTCTTCGAGATTGGATGATTTTGCTGAATTGATTAACATGCTTTGCGAAAACTCCTGATTATCAAAAACCAGTTTGTTGTTCACGGTTAAAAAAGGCATTAAACCAAATTCAACTTTTCCATTGCCGCTCAGTGTTTTTAAAGCATGAATTACATGTTTATAAGCCTCAGTCTGGTAATTGTGATCAACCAAAGCATCACGGATTCCATCGATAGCATGTTGCAGCGTTACATCTGTAATGGAAATAATGCTAAAGCCCTCGAAATGAAAATTACTTAATGGCAAATGCTCCACCAAATATTCCAGCTCGGTTTCGCCCTGAAAATGCCTGCCCAGTTCTTCGAAATTAAGTTCAGGCAGATCGCCCTTATGCAGAATATCTACAAATTTAGTATCCGTTTGGATATTGTAGTATTGCGTAAGTTTAGTTTCGGGGTTGATATGGGCATAAATGATCTCGTTTTTCAGTACCGGGGTAAAATTATAAAAACGGCCTAAAATAACGTTATAGATAAACTTAAGCTGTTTTTTCTCAACCGGTTCGTTATCTTTTGTTACCTTATTTTTAGGATCATGATCCTTAAAAAATCTATAGAATGCATTGGTACTAAAGAAAATCTGATCCGGAATCGGGGTACTTAACGCCCAAAACAAATCATCTTCGTTATCCATTAAAGGGGTTAGAATCGTAAAAATTAATTCTAAGGTATCTTTATATTTAGATAATTCTTCGGCACTGATGTTGCCAAGCAGCACATCGTCTTTTTCAATTTTTTGAAGTAAAAACCTGTAAAACTCTGATTTTACCGATTTTTCTGTTTTCAACCTGCCTTTTAAATACTCCACAAGGGGGCGGAAAGACAGAGAAGATTCTACCTGGCAATGAATACATTCGTTTTTGTGTATCTGTATTACATTGGTATTCATTGTATAAGTTTTGCTATAGTGTAAAAATTATAGTTATCTGTTTAATTACTAATTCTTTGCAAAGATACACACTCGTTAAAGCAATGTTCGTCTGCTGAACGTAATAGTTGGATATTACATCTATAAATATGTTACACAAATTTAGTACCTAAAATTAAGCGAAACGTATGGATACCAGCCATCTGAAGAATGCCCCATTACAAATCGCACAACCGTGAGTGATGCCGGAGCGAAATAAACGCCCCCTCCTACACCGTGGTGCCATATTGTTGATGCTTCGTCACGTTTCCATACCCTGCCAACATCATAAAAGCCCAGTAAGCCAATTTGTCCGGGTAAAACATAACTTACCAGGTCGCCGAGCTTTGCCCTAAGCTCTAAGTTATTGTAAAACATGTGTTCTCCGGCAAACCTAAACTGACGATAACCGAGCAGATTGCCCTGCCCGCCCAGGTAAAGTGCCTGATAAAAAGCGGGTTTACCAACGGTTACCCCACCGCCAAAACGATCTGCCAAAATGAAGTTTTTTCTGCCATCGAGGTTTTTATACAAGGCAATGCTGGCTGTAAACTGTCCGTAAGAATTAGAATACTGATTTACACCTTTATAACCCAGCAACTTAAAATCAACATAACTTCCCAGCGTTGGCAACAGGTCGTTATCGCGGGTATTGTTGGTAAAATTAACAAATGCTCCTGCAAACATCTTTTCGTTGCGGACAGTTAATGAATCAGCCGAATGTAACAGTGATGGATTTTCAATAAAACGTCCGTCGTTATCTTCTTTATTGTATTTATAATATTGATATGACGGACCAATGCTTAAAGTAGATTTTGGCCTGCGCCACCTGATGGCAGCATCAACCTGATAGAGGTTATAACGTGCACGGTAATACCTGATGTCATCACCATGCTCATCAAAATGGGTTTCATTGCCCAAACCAAAGAAATTCTGGGTATTGTTTGGTGCAAAAGCATCGGCTTTTACCACAATATCGCCTTTACCCAATGCTTTTAACCATTCGCCCTTATAGTTGAACCTAAAAGCTCTTGTAGAAAAGGAATGGAGGAAAGAAACGGTTTGCGAATTGCCATAAGGCTGTTTCCTAAAACCCGGATTGGTTTGTTTGTAGATTAAGCCCAGTAATACCCCATCATCCTGATTGTAACCTGCGTTTAATAACCACGAATTGCGGCGGTACATATCTTTAGGGATATAACTGAAATTTGAAGTATCGTTAGAGATTATTTTTCTGATTTTATCTGCATCATCACCGTTGTAGGTGGCTTTATCTTTTCTTCCGTATAACCTTACCAAGCTGTTGCTGCTGGCGAAATCGTAAACTTTATTGCCCTTGCCACCAATGATTCTGATTTTGATATTAGAATTTTTATTGTTCAGGATCAGGCTATCGTTTCCGTTGTGCATGTACACCCTGATTTCTCTGGTTACTTTAGGATCAAATTTCCTGTCGAAGAGTTCATCTTTGATATTTCCTTCTTTGGATATTTTATTTATTTTCACCCTTAAACCGTTATCATCTGCATCGGTAATCCGGATCAGTTCATTTTTATTGGTTACCTCGATATCCACAACGCGGTTAAAGAAGTGATAATACTGGTTCATTAGTTTTGGCAAAGTGGCAATCCTGTTGCGCATTTGTGCCAGAAAGGCATCATGATGTAAGGAATAACTTGGCTCAGGCAATTTTTTCAATGCTTTTTCGAAAACGGCATCGTTATAATTTGCACAGAAATCTTTTACAATCTGATCAAATTCTTTTTCATCAATATTGGCAGTCCAGCGGCTGCTGATTTCCCTGCCTTCCCATAAAAACCAATTGATGTTCTGGATGCCACGTTCGTAGCCCTGCATCATTGGTAATAAGGAAGATGACTGTGTGTAACGTTGTAAAAAGCCATCCGACCTGAAAAATACCTGGTCGCGGTCTCTCGGAACCGGCGAATAAACGGAACCATCTTTGGTTTTGGTTTCTTTCCACCGCCATTGGTCTTCGTGCCTGTCCCAATCGCCTAATAATACATCAAATGCCCTTGCCCTTACCCAGGCCGGGCCATCCAGTTTATTGTCGTTATCGTCAGTAAGCTTTTTATCCATTTTGGGAGAACTATCTGATTCTCCTGTTGGTTCACGCTCTTCGAATAAACATAGAGTATTGGCAAAAGCGGGTTCAAACTCACCTAAATTATCATCGGGAGAAACCCAGCCGATAATCGGATTGCTGTGTGCAATGCCTCCTGCTTTGGCCAGCTCAGGCACCACAAGCGCCGAAAAGGGGTGCTGTGCCGACATGTTATCTTTAATTACATCTTTGGCAAAAGTTTCGCGTAAGGCAGCAGGCAATAGCACTTCGGGGTATTTTTCTACGCTGCGCAATACATATTCTTTACCGTTTTTATCTTCTAAACGCAATGAACGCGATTGATTGCCTCCACCACGTTGGGTAGCTTTTAAACCACCCATCATCTGGGAAACCCGCAGCACAGGAACCTTTGTTTTTCCGGCATATTCTTTACGGTAATTTTCGCCAAAAACGTAACGGTGGAAACGGCCAACACTATCATATTCCGGCTTGATGCGCACAAAAATGCTATCTGCGGTAATCGGTTTATCCCTGTTGCGCACTTTTTGGGGAATGGTCTCGAACTTTTTAATGTAACTGTAAACGCGTTTAACACTGGTATCTGAATAGATATAGTATTCGTAGCGCATGTCGTTATTTTTCAACTGATCGGCCACAACATACCCTTGCTGCATTTCGTGGAAAAGAGAGGTTTTCCCTTCTTTATTAGGCGATACTTTTGATCCTGAACCGCTGATGATCTGCAATTGTTTTCCTTTGATTAACTGCAGCCCATGCTCATGGCCGGCAACGTAAGTTACATTTGGATAATCGCCAAATACACCTGTTACGGATTTGATCATATCTTTATAAGCCGGGTGATTTAAATCTTCAGGACTTAATAAAGTGGAACGAAGCAAAGGATAAACGGAACCCAAAACCGGTAAAGGAATGTAGAGGTTTTTATTTAACGAGGTTAATGGAAAAAGGTGGTTTCTTAAATTGAAATACCCCCCATGTGGGCCATAACTCTGAAATGGATGGTGCGAAGCTAAAAGGATTACTTTATCTTTATTTTCTTCGAGCAACTGTTCCATCCTCACCAAAACCTCATCCTTGGTACGGCAATCGCATTCGCCATTTGGATTAGCTTTGTTATACGGAAACAACCACCATTCGCTATCGTAGGCAATAATGGTTAGTTTATCGGTTAGTTTTATAGCTACAGGATCGGGACAGCCGTTTTCGGGAATCAGTTTTAATAACGGATCGTTTTGTGCTTTCAGGTAATCATCCTGCGCTTTGATTTTTGCCAGTCCTTTTGGTCCGGATTTATCCCAGTCGTGGTTGCCGGGAACAAAGTAAACCGCAGCGCCCATTTTACGCATCGGTTCGAACTGCGAACGCAGTATTTTTTTTGTTTCTTCTTCTTCTAAACTTCCCGGCAGGCCCATTCCGGTAGGGTAAATGTTATCGCCGAGGTAAACTACAGTTGTTTTTTTAGGGAGGATCTGCTTGGCCGCATTTTTTAAATCCTGCATTTGGGCAGGGTTCATTTCGCCTGCATCACCAAAAAGAATTACTCGGTATTTTACATCATCCTGCGCAAAGACAATGTAATTGATTAAAAATAAGATGGTAAAAAGGGTAAATCTTTTAATCATAGTGTAGCATTTGTATAAAGATAGTTATTTTAAATTATTTTGTTTTCCAAGCATAACGTTAAGTTATCACTCCTCTCTGATTACCGTCATTTCGGGCGGAGTATAACGCAGCCGGGAACCCGAAGGCTCAGCGAAGCTAAATCTACCTCGAGATAGATCTCTCCCCGCCTGTACGGGCAGGCATTTCGCTACGCTTCAGTCGAGATGACGGTTTATCTACAAGATGACGAACATTCAAGAACACCAAACCTTATTTCTTAACTTTAAACAACAAAATATTACCGGCGGCCAGGGTTCCGCCTTCGTTAGAGATGTACAGGTTATTATCACGATCAAAGGCAATGCCTTCGGGCTGGTTGAATAAGCCCGGATCTAATGCCTGAATAGCTTTAACTTTAAAATCAGCATCGGTAATCACCAGCAGTTTATTTACGGATGAAAGTACATACCACTCGTTGGTTTTTGGGTTTTTAGCCAATGCTGAAGGACGGAACCTTGATTTTGAGCTTCCTGATGCTTTTTCGATTTCTTTATGTGAAAGGCTGAATTCTCCGGCAGCGGTTAACGATCCATCATCGCCCACTTTAAAGCCATAAATGCTGGATGCTTTGGCTTTAGAATCGGGTTTACTATCCTTGGTTAACACGTAAATCATGTTGTTTTTCTCATCGGCCGCCAATCCTTCATACTCCGCTTTAGGTACAAGATCTTTGGTTTTGGTTACGTTGGTGGCTTCTGGCTTGCTCAGTTCCGAAATGGGGAAAGTATGCAGTTCGCCATTGCTTTTTAATACAATGAAATAATTTTTGATAATGGTAACATCTTCATAATCGCCTTTGCCGCCAAATTTAGTAAACTTTGATTCTTTATCGCCCAAACCTAAATGGAACAGGTCGCCGTCTTCATCCTGAATGGCAAATACTTCTTTGGGATCGCCGTTATGAAATACAATACCCGAAATTTCGAAAAGATTATGCGGCATATTGTATTTTACGGGGTTGGCCAGATCGTAAGGGAAGTCCGGTTTTGCTGCTGCATTGGTTGAGGTTGCTTCGGTTGTATCGCCTTTTTTATCATCGCGGTTACCGTTTACACAGGATACACTAAAAAAAGCAGTGGCAATTAAAAAGCTGGAGGCAAGAAAAGTTTTATTGTATTTCATAAGGGTAAAATTTAATTGTCTGTCCATGGTCTGTGTCTCACAGACCATCGGTAAAAGTATGTGGTCCGTGGAGACACGGACCACGGCGTTTATTATTATTATTTTTAACCACTCACCCGTCATCTCGACCGTAGCGGAGAGATCTATGAACGATTAGTTATCGCTTGATAGATTTCTCCATTTTGCTTCGCTTCAGAGGCAAGAAAAGTTTTATTGTATTTCATAAGGGTAAAGTTTAATTGTTAAGCCATGGTTGCCATGGTCTGTGTCTTCACAGACCATCAGTAAAAGTAACCTCCTATGGTCAGTGGAGACACTGACCACGGCAACTTAGCCCATGGCGCTTTATTTATTTTTCAAAAACTCATAAATATCATGCTGGGAAGAAACAAGAACCCCGCCAGTTTTAACCGGACTGTTATCCATATGTTCATCTATACAAACGGCCTGAACATTATCCTGTTTCTGGATTTCAATCATTTCTATCATTTCCTGTTTAATCTGCTCATTATAAATGGGAAAACAAACTTCGATCCTGCGGTAAATGTTGCGGTTCATCCAATCGGCAGAACCCATGTACACATCATTTTTACCCAGGTTATGAAAGATAAATACGCGGCCATGTTCTAAATAACGATCAACTATGCGGGTAACCTTGATGTTTTCGCTCATGCCTTTTACCCCCGGAATCAGGCGGCAGATGCTCCTTACAATCATATCAATCTTTACGCCGGCCTGCGAGGCTTCATAAAGTTTATTGATCAGTACTTTTTCTTCAAGGTTGTTCATTTTAATGGTAATGCCCGAAGGTTTTCCTTGTCTGGCATGTTCAATTTCGCGGTCGATCAGCTCCAGAAAAACCGTTTGCAGGTTGAACTGCGCCACGAGTAAATGCCTGAAATTAATCAGATTGGCAGCGCTTGGTTTAACCCTTTTGGCAAGGAAAATAAAAAGCAGTTCTACTTCACGCAGCATTTCCTTATTGGCCGTCATTAAAATATGATCTGTATAAAAGGCAGCTGTGCTTTCGTTAAAGTTTCCGGTGGCAAATAAACCCGAATAATGCATCCGGTCGCCTGTTTTTCGTTTAACCAGGGCCACTTTGGCATGTACTTTTAAAGCGGTAACACTGTAGATGATATCAACGCCAACCTCTTTCATTTTTTTAGCCCATTTGATGTTGTTGGCTTCATCAAAACGAGCTTTAAGCTCTACCAGTACAGTTACTTTTTTACCGTTTTTGGCCGCGCTGATGAGTGCATTTACAATTTTAGAATCGCTGGCCACGCGGTAAAGCGTCACATATATTTCACGTACATCTTCATCAATCGCTGCTTCGTTAAAAAAACGCAGCACACTGTCGTAACTTTGGTAAGGCGTGTGTACAATGATATCGTTTTTATAAATGGCTTCGGTTAAGGAGCCCTCAATCAGGTCGGTATTGCAGAGTTTTGGCCAGTTTTGGTTGGATAGTTTTGGAGAATTAACCGGAAAACCCATAAAATCTTTCAGGTTATGGTACTGCCCACCCTCTATCCTGTTGGCTTTTTTAAGATTGAACAATTTTTTGAGCAGTTCGAAAACATTGGCTGGTATGCCTGGCTGGTGAAGAAAGCGCGTAGCCAGACCTGAATCACGTTTCAGCAATTGTTTCTCCAGCTGATCGGATAAACTACCAGAATATTCATCTTTCAGATCGATTTCGGCATCCCTTGTAATCTTGAAACTGTAACAACCTGTAATTTCTCCTTCGGGGAAAATCCTGTCCAGATGGAAACGAATAATATCATCCAGAAAAACAATGAAGGTTTCTTCGCCTGCTTCTACCTTATAAAAACGCGGCAACTGACTGGAAGGAATATTTAGAATTATCGTTTCGGTTTCCTCGTTCTTTTTTAAGGTAATGAGAAAATAGAGTTCGTTATTGGAAGGAAAAAAATTGGTATCCTGGTTAATGTGAACGGGCTGTAAAAAGGCCATCACCTGACTCAAAAAATACCTGGTAACGCTTTTCCGGATTGCTGTTGGAAATGGTTCACCATATATTAGATTGATTTTATTCTCTTTAAGTCCGGGAATAAGATCCGACTTGAGTACTTTACCGTAACGTTGTTGCTGATCAGAAATAAGCTGATTGGCGGTATTCAATAAATTATCGTCGATTTTAATATCGTTATCTTCTTTATTGCTCAGTTTTTCAAGGGCAAGCAGCACAGGCATCCTCACGCGGTAAAATTCATCGAGGTTGGAAGAAAATATCGATAAAAACCTGATCCTTTCTAAAAGCGGAACGGTTTTACGTTCGGCTTCCATTAAAATACGTTCGTTAAATTTTAGCCAGCTTAAATCCCTGTTGAAAAAAGCGGTTTCGGTTGTTGTTTCCATTAAAGTTTTCCGTACGCTGCGTATGCAATTACAAATGCCAATACTGCTGCAATTAAGCCAAACATGAAGATATTATAAGCCAGGCGGATCAGTTTATATTTGCGGCCCAACACCACCCCTTGCGAGTACACATCGGTAATAAGGGTTCCGTATAAAAAATCTTTATCGTTCATTACCTTAATCATGCCTTCGGTATAACTTGGCAGGCTCATTTTATAAAAGTTACCAAAAAACAAGAGGTTTACTTTTTTCTTGTCCATATCTTCCTGGGTAAATTCTCCTTTTGGAATAGATGGACGGGTGGATAAAATGGAAACCACCACACAGGTTAAACTGACCATCAATAAAATAAAAGTCGGAATAATCAGGTTGCCGTGATCTTCTAAACGCCTCAACAATAAACTCACGATCAACGAAAGCATAATCGAATTTACGGTAATGAGGATATGTGCTTTATTATCGGCCATATCGCTCAGGCGCTGGTTATTGGCCGAAGTAATCCTGAACATGGTTTCGATACCTTTATCAGGCCGGTCGTCTTTATCTTTTTTCTTTTTGTCCTTGATAATTACCGGTGCAAAATTTTTAGGTTCTTCGAGTTCGGTACTGATTTCTTCCTGCGGGGTGAGTTTACTTTTCAGTTTTTCGATATTTTTCTGCTTCTGGTCGCTCAACAACAAATTGGCATAATCGGTATGGTAATGGTGCGATTCCATAAACTGGATATCTTTTTTGCGCCATTCGAGTTTACTGATGTCTTTTTTATAAATCAGTTCGTTTTCCTTGTGCATCAGTTTTCCTTTTGCACGGAAATCGGGCAGGCCTAAGTGAAAAAGGTCGGCATCACAGATGATTTTATCGATTTCGTTCTTAGGTTGCTGTGGAATTTTAGTTGCTAAAATAGCGCTTTTCACGCTATCGCGTACTTCCTGGTGTACCTTATGTTTGGCTAAAAAATCATCGGCTAGTTCGGCACCTTTTGCTTCGTGGTTTAAGGCATCTTCAAAATAGCCGGTATCATGAAAATAAGCTGCAACGGTAACGGTAAAAAAATCCTGCTCGTTGAGCTGATAGTGATTGGCGATCTGCTGAGCCGCGTTTACAACTTCCTGGGTATGCTCAAAATTATGATAAACCAACCGCGGATCGTTATGGGTATGGAAGTAATCGCTAACGTGCTCTTTTACATCTTCCTGCAATTGTTTATAGTTCATGAACGTAAATATGGGGGTAATAATAAGTTATTTTGGGGAAAATGCATTGTTTTAAAATGTTTTTTAACTTAAATTGTTTTGATTTTTATGATTATAAAATTACGTTTATTTTTTGATGATGGAAATAGTTTGGAGTTGGAAGTCTTCAGTCCGGAGTCCGAAGTCTATAGTCTTAAATCAAAAAGTCGTCATCTCAAATGAAGCACAGTCCCGAATATTCAGGAGAGATATCTATCTTGACAGATTTCCCGATTGCGTTGCACTCCGTTCGAAATGACGACCGTATAAAGATCCTGAAATAAATTCAGGATGACGTATTGCATTGAGCAATAGCCAGTTTTCAATGACCAAAACCAATGACTAATGACTAATGACCAATGAAACATAAATCATTTCACACAATACTCTACTCGATGTGCTTCCCATAAAGCCGGCACTTCGAGTTTATAAACTAATCTTTCTAAAACCGCTGCAGGCACAATGGCATCACGGTTTTTATTTTGGCTGTGCAACTGCTGATAAGGCACTTCGATATACTCGATGCGCACTTTTGCTCGGTACGAATTGAATAGTTCTATTAGTTGCATCCGCATCTGGCTGGTGGTATTGGTGGCATTCCAAACAAACGATTGCTGTTTACGGAGGTAAACCCTGGCCTGTTCTTTCGCTTCCTGAATTACCTGTCCGTTGCCTTTTTTATCCGTTGGCGATATCCCTCTTTTAATACGTATGGCATCAAGCGAGATTACCGGCCAATCTTTATAGTGCTGTTTGATAAAGGTATCTTTTCCTGCACCAGGTAATCCACTCATTAATATCACTTCAGCAACCGACTGTTCGAAAGGGATATAATCTACAAAAGCATCATCGTGCTGTAGATAATACATTTTAGCTTCATTAGAGGCAAATTGCCGGGCGTTACCCCAGCAATTGTGCTCTTTACAAAACTCTTCGAAACAATTAATCCGATACAACATCTCTTCCTGATCGCTGCAGATCCGTCCTAACATATCAGCGCGTGCCAACAGCGCCAGCCATTCGGTATTAACCTCCATACTGGCTTTAATGAGTGCTTTAAGCGGATCAGGTTTTTCGAATAACCAAATTGGTAAACCATGGTACCTCACCAGGCCTACTATCTGCTCGCGGATAGCGAAAGGCGTAAATCCGCCCATATAAAGCAATTGTCTGGCAAATTGAGCTCCTTTACGCGCATGTCCGTTAGAGGTGATGCTTCCATCAGTTTCGAAAACAGTGGTGCTGTATTTTTCCACATCGTGCAATAAAGCTGATGCCCATAAAATTTCCTGATCCTGCTCTGACAAAGCCTTATAAGCTTCCTGACTTTCTAAAGCAGCCAAAACCATCTGCGTATGTATGGCCACATTTCCTTCGGCATGGTAGCGCGAATCCTGCGGCACATCGTTCATTCTTTTTACCCAATCGAAACGATCTTCGAGATCATTCCATTGTTTGTTTTTACTAAAGGTCCACATGGTTACCTCCTTCGTTTAATAGCGATGCACGTTTCCAGTTTCTGGTCCAGTGTTCATCTGTTTTAACATGCCCTTTTCTTACGTATTTAAATACGTTTTGAGCAAAATCACCTACTGAGTAACCATCAGCGTTGCGGCTAACAATGCCTTCCATTGTTGTTTTGCTTTTGTCGTATACATCATAGGGATCAAACGTACCCGAACCTGTAACGAAGCTTAACATTTCCTTTTCAAACTCTTTCTGATCCACCGGTGCAGGTTCTGTTTTCAAAACCGGAACGGTAGGCAGATCTAATAAATTTGCATAAAACTGTGTTTCCTCCCAGCTCAACCAACGCTCATTTTCGCGGATACCGAATACATAATAATGATGTTCCAGTTTCTCGTACCTAATGGAATGGATAGCATAAAGGTTCTCTAAAAAGAATTCGAGATCGCCCAGATCGTTTTTGATCAGCTGCCAGAACCGCCTTAGGTTTTCTGTCCAGGGTGAAGTTGTTGGTGCTGCATGCGAGCGGGCGAAAACGCCATATTTGGAGAGACAATTGTTTTCTCCATCCAGTTTTTCGGTATGTATAAGTATTGAGATCTGTTGTATATTGTCCCAATAGTCGTGCTGTATCCTGTCGTCGCTCGTTGTTCCCGGCGAAAACGGATAATGATAAGTACGACCATATTTTTGTGAAATAGCCATATTGTAATCAGTAAAATAAAAGATAAACAGTAATTACTCCCTCCCCGGATGGGAAAGGTCATTTTAACATTGATGTATAAATGAAATTACATGACTCAAAGACTTATATTGTTAATACGGAAGCAAATGTAGGGAAAATTGTTGGGAGTCAATAAAAAAGTCGTCATCTCGACCGAAGCGCAGTCCCGAATATTCGGGATAGATCTCTACTGACTTAACTATTATAATTTGTCATTCTGAGTGCAACGAAGAATCTTTACTATTTCCTTCAAGATTTTCAAAAATCACTCAATTAATAAAAGATTCTTCACTACGTTCAGAATGACAGAAAATAGATCCTGAAACAAGTTCAGGATGACGTATCGCGTTGGATTTGGGCATGCACAGTTAATCCCTGAGCGGAGTAGAAGGGTAAACAATTAACCATAGTCAGTTTACAGTTGGCAATTTGCAGTCACCAGTGAACTAATGAACAAAAGAAAGTAGTCCAAAGTCCTTAGTCGCCAGTCCATAGTCAGTTACCTCCTGAGCGGAGTCGAAGGGTAAACAATTAACCATAGCCAGTTTACAGTTGGCAATTTGCAGTTACCAATAAACAAATGACCAATAAACTAATGACCAATAAACTAATGACTAATGAACTAATGTTCTTCGCCTTCTTCCTCTTCGTTCTTCACTTTACTCAGCAAATCATAAGCGCCTTTTACTACCACTTTAGGTTTGCTTACCTTTTCTGCAAATGATACCTGCGTGTAGCCATTTTCGGCAACATCTGTTTTCACTTCCATCATGCGGTAACGATAAGCCAGTTTTGAGGCCGATTGCTCGATAAATACATATTTTTTGCCTTCAAATTCTACAATAGCGGCATCGGGCAAGGCTTCAACTTTGCTGGCACCGCTTTCTACGTACGCTTTCAGGTACATGCCCGGGAGCAGTTGCGTATCTTCCTGATCGAGGTGGCAATGCACCTGTACAGTGCGTTCTTTACTAATCTCCCTACCAATTAAATGTACGGTTGCCATGCGTTCTTTTTCTTCATTAGCTAAGGTAAAACGCACTTTCTGACCAATTTTAAGTTTGGGCACATCCTTTTCGAATACCGTAAGCTCCGCATGTAAATGTTCGGTATCGGCAATCTTGAAAAGCTCATCTGTAGTACTTGCAAAAGCCCCGATATTCGTATTTACCTGGGTAACATAACCGGCCATTGGTGCATACAGGTTAAAGGTTTTTAAAATCGTCCCTTTTTCCAAAGCTGCGAAATTGATATTGATCAGCGAGAGTTTAGAGCGTTGCCCCAATAACCTGGCACTTACACTCTGGTATTCGCTCCTGGCCTTTTGAAGTGCTTTTCTGGAGTTTACATTTTCTTTGGCCAGTTCTTCCTGCCGGTCCAGCTCCTGTTTTAAAAACTGCAGCTGACTTTTATAATCGAGGTAATCCTGCTGCATCTGGATAAATTCGGGATTTTGCATTACCGCAACCAATTCGCCTTTTTTTACCCGCATTCCCTGCAACATAGAGGTACTCTTTACAATCCCTTCTAATGGTGTGGAGATGGAAACCAAGCTCTGTGGCGGCAAATCGAGCATGCCGTTTACTTTGGTTGTGCCACTCAGTTCTTTTAGTTCGATTTCGCCCAGGGTAATTTCAGCCAGTTTATGCTGTTCAGGAGTTAAAGTAACCACGTCGCTTTCTTCATGGACAGCTTCTTTTTCCGGCGCTTTTTCTGCTTCAGGACTCCCACAGGCGCTGAGGAACAGCGCTAAAGTTAACAGACTTAAATATTGATATATGGATTTCATGTTTCTACTTTTTATAATGAACTGGAATTACCGGTAAGGAATTCGATATGGTTAATGCTTTGGTTAAGCTGCAATAAAGCCATCAGATTACTTTCGTAAATGCTGTTTACCTGTTTTAGGTTGAGCAGGTATTCGGAATAACCGATCTCCCCGTTCTGATAGGCAATGCGGCTGTTCTTTAAAATCAATGCGGCATTGGGCAATGCGGAGCTTTGAAAATAGCCATAGCGATCTTTGTTTTTGATGTATTCGCGGAGTATCTGCTGATATTGTCCGCTTAGCCTGCGCTCCTGCAAATCGAGATCACTCGCGGCAATATCTTTACTGATGGCTGCCGCTTTAGCCTTTGCCGAATACGATTTATAAAACAAGGGAAAGGCCATACCTACCTGAAAGCCCTGAAAACGTTTACTCTGGCCAAAATATATCTCGCTTCCATTTACGTTCTGAAAACCGGTAAGCGACTGGTTAAAATAACCCAGCGTAATATCAGGAAGCGCTTTTGCCAGTTCCACTTTCCGCTGTTTATCGGCAATTACAATCTGTTGCCTGAAATAAGCCAATAATGGATTTTCTTTTACCGAAGTGCTATCCGATACCGGAACAATACTTTTCTCCTGAAGGTACTTTTCAGCAATTTCCACGGTATTGCTTCCCAATAAAGTAAACAGCTGACTTTTATAAATTTCGATATCGGCACTATTCTGCTCCAGCTGACTTTGCACCTCTTTTAACTGGGTTTCGGCTGCTACCTTTTCCAGCAGGTTGCCTTCGCCGGTTTTATATTTCAGCGATGCTGATTTCACAAAACCTTTATAAATACTATCTTGCTGCAAAAGCAGTTTCTCTTTCGAATAAAGGTACTGGAGATTCGTATAAACCGTTTTTACCTGATAAACCAATTCATTTTTGGTCGATGCTACCTGAAACCGGCTGGCTTTAATCCTTTCACCTCCTAAGGCAGCATTTGCCGAAAAAAGTGTAGGAAAAGGAATGGTTTGCGAAATAGTAAAGTTCTGATCGTTTTTAACCAGGCTGTTGTATTGGCCGTACATCATCGAAACATCGGTTTTGGGCATTTCGAAAGTCGTTTTCTTTAACTGTTCCTGCAAACTTACGCCTAAACTGGCGCTGCTAACTGCCTTGTTTTGTTGTAACGCTGATGATATCGCCTGGTTTAAGCTTAAACCCGGTGTTTGTGCTTTTGCAGAAGGAGCAGCAAAAAGAGAAACCATTAAAATCATCAAACCAGCCACCGGTGCAAGTTTGATTTTTTTGCTACCCATTTTTTCTACCCACATGTAAAGGATCGGCAGTACCAAAAGGGTAAGCAAAGTAGCGGAAAGCAAACCACCAATTACCACCGTTGCCAGTGGGCGTTGTACTTCGGCACCGCTTCCGCCCGAAATGGCCATTGGTAAAAAGCCCAGTGAGGCTACCAATGCAGTCATAATTACCGGGCGGAGCCTGATCGAAGTACCTGTTTTGATAATTTCTATTATATCTGTCATTCCTTCTTTTTTTAACCTGTTAAATTCACTGATCAGTACAATCCCGTTGAGTACGGCCACGCCAAACAGCGCAATAAAACCGATACCTGCCGAAATACTGAAAGGCATTCCCCTCGCCCACAGCGCCAGTACCCCACCAATGGCCGATAAAGGAATGGCGGTAAAAATTAACAGGGCATGTTTAATGGACGAAAAGGTAAGGTAGAGCAATAATAAAATGAGCAGCAAGGCCAAAGGAACAGCAATGGCCAGCCTTTTATTCGCGGCCTGCAGGTTTTCAAAAGTACCGCCAAAGGTTGGATAATAACCGGGCGAAAATTTAATATCGCTATCAATTTTCTGCTGAATTTCCTTTACAATGCTCTCTACATCCCTGCCCCTTACGTTAAAACCAACGGTAATCCTGCGTTTGGCATCATCGCGCTGGATCTGGTTGGGGCCTTCTTTATAATCGATATCGGCCAGTTGTTCTAACGGAATCTGGTTACCTTTGGGTGCAGTAACGAAAAGATTTTTCACATCCTCCAACGATTGCCTGTTCTCTTTTTCCAGGCGCACCACCATATCGAAACGTTTTTCGCCTTCAAATACCAAACCTGCCACTTCACCGGCAAAACCCGAACGGATAGCGGTATTTACATCTTCAATATTAAGGCCGAACTGCGCTATTTTATCGCGGTGGAATTTAATGATCACCTGCGGAAGCCCCGAGGCCTGTTCTACATAAACATCCTGCGCACCTTCTATTTTACCTGCAATTGCACCAATTTTCGACGCATAACTGCTTAGTTTGGCAAAATCTTCACCGTAAATTTTAATTACCACGTCCTGCCTTGCACCCGTCATTAGTTCGTTAAAACGCATCTGTATAGGTTGTTGGAATCCAAAGGTTACCCCGGGAATGTATTGCTCCAGCTTTTTCTGCATTTTTTGTGCGAGTTCTTCTCTTGTTGAAGCGCTTGTCCAGTCGCTTTTATCTTTCAGGATGATCATCAGGTCGCAGGCTTCTACCGGCATCGGGTCGGTAGGGATTTCACTCGAACCGATCTTCCCGATTACTTCCTTTACTTCCGGGAAATTGGCTTTCAATACTTTTGCGGCACGTGTTGAGGCCTCAATCGTTTGCGATAAACTACTGCCGGTTAATACACGGGTTTCTACGGCGAAATCGCCTTCTTCTAAAGTGGGGATAAATTCGGCCCCGAGATAATTGAAAATGATTAAACAGATGGCAAATAATGCCAGTGCGATGCCAACCACCAATACCCTTGCCCTGATGGCAAAATTGAGCATCGGGGTATATATCCTTTGGAAGAAAGCCATAATCCTGTCGGAAATGTTTCTTTTTGTGCTAATGGTTTTGTTCAAAATCAGCGCGCTCATCATCGGTACATAAGTAAGCGATAAAATAAAAGCACCCAGGATGGCAAAAGCAACAGTCTGTGCCATTGGCCTGAACATTTTACCCTCAATCCCTACCAATGCAAGGATGGGCAGATAAACAATGAGGATAATTATCTCTCCAAAAGCCGCACTGTTCCGGATTTTTGAGGCCGATTCGAAAATCTCTTCATCCATCTCCTGCTGGCTTAAACGGTTCCGGTTTTTACGGAGGCCGAGGTGATGAAGTGATGCCTCTACAATAATTACAGCACCGTCTACAATCAGTCCGAAATCTATTGCACCCAGGCTCATCAGGTTTCCGCTTACGCCAAAAAGGTTCATTAAACATACGGCAAACAGCATGGCCAGTGGAATTACCGAAGCCACAATTAAGCCGGCACGGAAATTACCTAACAGCAATACCAGTACAAAAATCACAATCAATGCCCCTTCAGCCAGGTTTTTGGCTACAGTGCCAATTGCATTGTTTACCAGTTTTGTGCGATCGATAAAAGGCTCTATTGCTACACCTTCGGGCAGGTTTTTAGCAATCTGTTCCATCCGGGCTTTCACATTGGCAATCACTTTTGATGAATTGGCACCTTTAAGCATCATTACTACTGCACCAACCACTTCACCCTGGTCGTTCCTCGTCATGGCGCCATAACGTGTAGCTGCACCAATCCTCACTTCGGCCACGTTACGGATCAATACGGGGATGCTATTGGCATTGGTGCGCACCACAATGTTTTCGATATCTTCGATGCTGTTAATCAAACCTTCACTCCGGATAAAATAAGCGTTGGGTTTTTTATCAATGTAAGCACCGCCAGTGTTCTGGTTATTCTTTTCGAGGGCGGTAAATATATCGCTGATGGAAATATCCATGCTCCGGAGTTTATCGGGATTGAGCGCGATTTCATACTGTTTGAGGTATCCCCCAAAACTGCTCACGTCGGCGATCCCCTCTACGCCTAACAACTGCCGGCGCACAATCCAATCCTGGATGGAGCGGAGTTCGGTGGCATTATATTTTTTTTCGTATCCTTTTTTAGGATGGATCACATATTGGTAAATCTCGCCCAAACCGGTGGTTAAAGGTGCAACTTCGGGTGTTCCTATTCCTTTGGGGATGTTCCTTTCTACTTCGGCCAGGCGTTCGCTTACCTGCTGACGGGCCCAGTAAATTTCTACATTTTCTTTAAAAACAACGGTAACCACCGAAAGTCCGAAGCGGCTAAACGATCGGATTTCTTCAATTCCGGGGATCGTAGCCATGGTTTGCTCTACCGGGTAGGTTACAAACCTTTCAATATCCTCTGCCCCGTTGCTGGGCGAGTTGGTAATAATCTGCACCTGGTTATTCGTAATATCGGGAAGTGCATCAATTGGCAGTTGCTTTAGGGAATATATGCCCCAGGCAATCAACGCCAGCATCATAATCCCCACCAGCAATTTCTGCCCGATGGAGAACTGTATTATTTTGTTCAGCATTATGGGTATAATCAAAAATTAATAAATAGCACAATTGCCTGCACTTTTAATGTGTAGCACATGCTAAAATTCATGGACGAGACATGTAAGAAAATCTGATTAAACGAGTTTTGGCGGTTGCCAGACATCAACAGACTGTTTTTTCAGATCAGAGCAATAAAAGCCCGGATATACCTGCTGAAAAACAGGAACGATCAATGCAGTTGTTTTTTCAAGAGGAAAATGTTGCGCAACAGAACAGCAGGCACAGCTGCAGAACGGCGGACACATTTCGCCACCGGCATGATCGCCTTTGGCCGCATCGCGGTGAACAACAGTTTCGAACTGAGCGCTTGTAGCCATATCATCCCTATCCTGGCAAGGCGTAACGCCCAGAAGAATCAGGTAAAGGGAAAATAAAAGCACAAAGTATTTCATTGGGAGCAAATGTAATGAATTTTGTGGGAAAATCGGAGAGCGTCGGGCGGAGAACGTTCCCCCATCCGCCTACCGGCACCTTTCTACCTCCCCCAGCCCCTCCTTTAGGAGGGGAGCTCCCCTCAGGGTTTTATACAATGCCAGTGCACGATAATGTATGCATCATGCTATCGGCCCCCTGCCATCCGGCATAGGAGATTTTCGCAGGAAAAAGCACGGAAATCTTTGCACTAGCCACTCATAACCCCACCCCCCAAGGCAGGATCAAGCGGGAGCGGTGGGCAAAAGCAAGGGTAAGAGCCTGGATACTGCCGCAATAAAGATTTCAGTAGCTTTTTACAAGAAAGGATCCAAGCCTTGATCTTTTGTTACTTTTGGATCAAGCCAAAAGTAAGCGCCCTTAGGCGGCGCAGAGCAGATCCAAGCCTGAGCGCAAGGCCCTCCCCGGTTTTCATAGGATTAATCAGGAAATCTTAAGCAAATTACTGTATTGGATCTGGCTCCATACCACTATTACGATTTGCTTTCTTATCACTTCCAATTAAATCGCGTGCGTAGGCATTGGCCCTTTCATATTTTTTAAAAAGGTCGGCTTTAAACCCGTTTGTTACTACACCATCATTTTGAAGATATTCATTTACAAATTCCGCGCGGATTGCCCTGAAATCGAACAATAGTAATTTATAGGTATTTTTTTTGGCATCTACCTGGAACAGTGTATCAACAGATGTAATTATTGTTAATACAGCGCCTAAAATAAGAATAATATCCTCACAAAAATATTGCGGATTCTTTGAGCCTGAAATAACTGTGATTAAGCCTGCAAGAAGGATTTGAGTAATCCTTATCAGGTAAAAAAAGCCAATATAAGTATTTGCTTTACCTTCTATTCTATCTATTTCATTTTGAATTTGCAGGTAAAATTGATCCTGGATGGTTGGGTTTTTCATCGGGTGAGCATTAACTAGTTTAAAAATAAGAAAATAATTTTAACTATACCAATAACTCGCTTGCCTTGTAAAGACTGGCAATTAATTAAAAATTCAAACTAGCATCAAACTAACACCTGCATACATCAAACTGTTAACTGCACATATAAAGTAACCTACCCCTCCGATAAAGTTGCGAACTGCAACAATAGATCTGCCATCGGAAAGTATAATGTTATCAACTGCAAGTTTAAAACTACCGATGGAAAGTTTATAACTTTCGCCTGATCCGATAAACCTACAAGCTGACAGTATAATGTTGTCAATGAAAAGTTTAATGTTTTTAACTGCAAGTTTATAACTATCGATTGCGAAAGAAATGTTACCATACGCAAACCTAAACCTACCGATGGCGGGTATCATGTTGTTAACTGCAAGTATCAAATTGCTTACTGCCAGTATCATGTTGTTAACTGCAAGTATCAAACTGTCTACTGCAAGTATCAAACTAACACAGGTATGCATTTAATGGTAGTTGTACGTCCCTAACAGATCCGTAGTTACGCTCAGGATGACAAGCCTACTCGAACTTTACCCTGATAAACCTCGGCCGGTAAAGATTGGGGTGAGTTTGTAAATCCTTTAAAAAATCGAAAGAATTTACATTATAACTAATGAGCAACTCTCCTTTTTTTGATAAACCCGGATGTGCCTTAGCGTTGTAGGTAAAAAAAGATTTCAGTACAATGGCTTCAGAAGTATCCCAAAGCTTAATTACCCTACCAAAAGGGCCATAAGGTGTTTTGCCAAGCTGCATACAAACGTATTTCCCAATGCCACTTTGCTGAAAAATTAATGCATACCGTCCGTCGGGCAGTTGCGAAAGACTGAGTTCATTAGAAACCTGATCGGTTACCGCAACAGATTTTTTAATATCAGCCTGCCAGTTTTTCCCGTCCCAATAGTTCCATTTATCATAGTTTTCAAATGCTGCAGGTAACACCCTTGCCACCAGCAGTTTTTTAGTTTTCCCGAATGTACCGTACACATAAATGTATCCATCGGCATTAGCCTGGCCCGCCTGTTTTGTGTTTACATAAATGCCTGCACCAAAAGAGCCTGTTTCACCATTTTCGTCGAGGTAAAAAGGCGTATCTTTTTGTTCATAATTTTGAAAAGGTAAAGCCTCGCTGGCCTTAATTTTAATCAGCGTATTTCCCACTTCAGCAAAGCCGAAAGCCCCACTACCAGTACTTTTAATCCGGTAACCGAAAATAAATATAGCATTATCCAGTTCCTGATTTACAAAACCATCGCCGAGCCAGTAATAATCACCTGCATTGGTTAAGGGAGTTTTGGGAGAAAATATAGATTCGGGTTTTTGATCAGCGTTTTTCCAGCTGAAGCTCATTTTCTTAGGGTCAGGTTCATTTCCAGTTAAAACCGCAGCAGCATTATGGATCATTTTAGCACCAGGCTGCATTTTGCCACCGGTTACCTTCCCGATCATGCTATCGCTAAAAATAAACAGTGTCTTTTTTGCCTTTGGCGGAGATGCTTCCTGCCCGTTCAGCGGAATACTGTAAATGCCATCGCCACCAAACCAGCCTTCCGATCTATAAAACAGGTTTGTCCATTCGGGAGCGGCGGTCACGTTAAATTTGATGCTGTCAAGTTGCTGTGCCTGTACCGGTGCGTAAGCAAGTAAGCTAAACAAAAAAATAAATCCAATACTTTTCATTAGGTGCTTTTAATGAACAAAATCGAAGAATAAAGTTCCGCTGAAAGTTTTACCATCTGTTTTGTTCTTCTGACTTTGAGGCCCCATCACTAAAGCCGGTTGAAACTTGGTACCTATGGCACTGATGCCCTTTAAAAAACCTATATTGCCTTCGGGGAATGCAGGTTCTACATTGTTATTGCTTAATGCAGCAGCTTCGCGTGCGGGGCGGTACATTTGCAAATAAGTATCCTGATCGGGAATATAGACAGTAAAGGGCGCTTCCTTATTTTCTACCACTACCCAGTTTACTTCTGCATGATAACCTTTAAATTCAGGATATCCCCATGTTTCGCCAGTGATCGAATTGTTATAATCTTTTTGCCAAACGCCAAATTGCGGGCCTTTTAACCTGTTTTTCCAAACACGGTACGGACCACGGCCAAGGTATTTTATCCCGGTGATTTTCTCTTCCGGGTAATTGAACGTAATGCCCATAAAGTCGGCATCGCCCTGCTGGCTAAATTCATATTCAAGTTTTACCGGTTTTCCGGGTTCAAATGTCCACTTTGCATGTAAATTACCTGCGCCCTGATAATCTGACTCGACAATGTATTTTTGTCCCCCGGCTTTAAAGCTGAAATTTTTCAAGGTGGTATTTACACCTGCCAGCAATGGGCCATTTGATAAAGAAATGGTAGCACTGGGTTTAGCTACTTTCTCCAGATAACCAGTTGCTTTGTTAAAATAATAAGTATTGCCATCCTGTTTAACCAAAAGTGATCCATCGGTTTCTTCCGCTTTTACAACAGCAGCAGGTATAGTATTTTCTTGTTTTGCGACCATCAGTTGAGCCGTTTTTACCGGCCAGCTCCAGGTAAATATTTCTTTCTGATCGGGACCATAAACCGTTAAATACAAAGCATCGCTCTGCGACCATGATTGTGGTAAAGGCAAATCGAGCGTACCTTTTGTGCCAGGTTTAAGGTTTGATGCAGCAGATCCTGTTGCAGTGATAATTGCCTTTGTTGAGGCATCTTTCGCGCCCGGAAAATTTACCAGTTTCCATTTAAAGGTACATTTATCGAGGCCGGTGAAAGCGAACCTGTTGGCAATCGGGATTTTACCCTTAAATTTTTCATCAATTTTTGGAAGATCGACAAAAACCGGCGACCATATTTCTTTTATGGCATAAAAACTGCCTTCTTTTTCGCGGTGAGGGCCAACAATTCCATCCGGTGCATGGTTACCATCGCCATCGTAAATACCGTTTTTGTCTGTCCTGATTACATTTTCATCAACCAGTGCCCAGATAAAACCACCTGCACCGTGTGGATGAATCAACATCTGGTTCCAGAAATCATCTAAAGCCGCACCAGCACCACCATCGTAAAGGGCATGCATAAATTCTGTCGGGAAGAAAACTTCTTTTCCCGATGTGGCTGCTTTTACCATGTAATTGTAATCCGGATAATGTTTGGTATCTGTTCCGTTAAATTTTTCCCAGGGATGGATTACAGTCCGTTTCTGAGGATCGTAAAGGGCATAATCGTTATCGAGATCGGTATTAAATCCACCTTCATTGCCATTGGCCCAAAAAATAATGGAGGGGTGGTTCACATCCCTGATCACCAGTTCTTTTACCAGCCGGTGCCCGGTCGGATTATCGTATTTAGCCTGCCAGCCCGTTAATTCATTAATCACATAAAGCCCTAACGAATCGCAAACATCTAAAAATTCGGCGTCGGGAGGATAATGCGACATCCGCACAGCATTCATATTCATCTCTTTCATTAACCGCACATCCATCAAATGTACTGCAGGACTTAATGTACGTCCGGTTTCGGGCCAGAAACTGTGGCGGTTAACCCCTTTTAAAAGTATTTTAGCACCGTTGACATAAAAACCATCACCGTTGCGTACTTCCAGCGTACGGAAACCAAATTTCTGCTTTACCTGATGAACAAGCTTTTGCTTATTTTTAACCTTAACCACCACCTGGTACAGATTCGGAAACTCCGAACTCCATAATAAGGGGTGCGAAAAGCCGGATTGTAGCTTTTGGGTGCTATCCTGCAGATTAACTTTTACCGAAAACGGTTTACCCAAATTTTCGCCATTCAATTTCTTTACCTGGGCTTCAATTATATCGTTTGCACTTAAATTTTGTCCATACACATCAACCCGAAACGAACCATCTGCTTTTGCATCTATTGCAAGCCTTTCTATAAATTTATCAGGAACGGTTTCCAGGTAAACAGGCCTGAATATGCCACCGAAAACCCAAAAATCGCTTTTCCTTTCCGCATTATTGATAGAGGCATTGGCCGACATCTTATCTACCGTAACTTCCAGCAAATTCTTTCCTTCAGGTTTTAAAAGCTTTGTAATGTCATATTTGAAGCGGTAAAATCCGCCCTGATGCACATCTCCTGCAAGTTTTCCGTTAATGGTAACCTTAGTATCCGTCATAGCACCTTCAAACACGATAAATACTTTCTTCCCGGTTATTTTACCTGTTGCAAACTCGTGGCGGTAAATGCCCTGCTCTTTAGCTTTATCCTTGTCATGCCCATAATTGTAACTTCCAAAACCTTGCAATTCCCAGTTGGAGGGTACCGGGATTTTAGTCCAAACCCCACTTTTACGTCCAGCAGTACAGTAAAAATCCCATTGTTTAGTATGGTCTTTATCCGTTCCGGAAAGGTAAATTCTGGTAGTTTCCTGCGAGAAACCCTTATAAAAAACTAATAATAAAAGTAATGGGAGTAATCTTTTGATCATGGTATATCTGGCATTAGCGTTAAAATTTAACCGCCTTTTCAGGCTTTTAAATATGGCGTTTACAAGATAACGGAATTTATGCTGAGGTAAAGCCAGTTAACTACTTTGATACAATAGCCGGTTCGAAAATCACAAAACTAAAAAGCCTCCAGCTGTAAGGCTGAAGGCTCTCGTTTTCCCAAAACGCAATAATTTAATTATTTCGCGCTATTTTTTTTCTCTGTTACTTCAGCTCTGATATCCTGAGCTAAAACTTTAAGATCCTGCATTGCTTTACGTACACGTGTACCTGCAGCAGCATTTCCACCATCATAAAACTTGGTTACATCTGCCTCAACTGAAGCGATCAGATTTTGTACTTCTTTAAATTTGTCCATAATGTTTTTTTGTTACCAGGATGACAGACCATCCATATTTCAATTTTTATACGCTCTGCTCAACAATAAGCAGGCCGCAAAACTAATCATTTTATTTACAATCAGCTGTTACAGCCCAATAAAGACGTTTTTTTGAGTAATTTATTGCAACTATTGGTCATTTTTGTCCTACCGGATTAAATTTCCCCTGATTTTGCCATAAATAAAGCTTTTATTATATGAATTAATAAAGAGAAATATCTCATGTAAAACGGGATTTGGCTCAATGTATGATTGAAACGCGTAAACGTTTATTTTGTTTGCCCAAATCATTAACTAAAAAGGCCGCAACATCCGTTGGGGCCTCTTCTTATCAACTAACTAAACCTGTAATAATACTAACCAAATATTTTACACCGCAAAAGTAAAAACGGCATGTAAAGCTGGTGTTAAGATTACATTAAAAGCGATGCATTTAACATCGGTTCGGGAAGGATAAATGAGTGAATTTTATATAGAAGAACACTTTTAAGCCATTAATTACTAACTAAAAATACAAGATTAAACCAATTTGTTGATTTATATCATCAAAATAATTTCAAAATTAATCTAAAACTGTAATATTAAACATACAAAAAGTTCAAAAATACATTTTCTTATTTTATCTTTGCGCCATGAAAATTGCCAAACAAACTTCTTTTGCACTTCTTTTAACTGCCTTACTTTCTTCATCATCAATAATGTTGATGGCTCAACAAAATTCCAGCAAACACGTAACTCCTTTTGAAAACGTTGATAAAGTAAATGGTAACGCTGTAATTGAAAGATTAAGCGCACAAAAAAGGAGCCGTAAGAGTGGCAATGCTTCAAAAGCTGAATACATTATCAACAGAAATGATTTAACCATCATTACCTTTAACGGACTGGAATATTTAGTTAAAAATAACCGCGTTATTGGTATCCAGGGTTTAGAACTTTCTGAAGAGGTACTGGATCAGATTACCGATAAACTGGTATTGTTGGATAAAGTTCAGCATGATTACAGCGAGCGTGCAACTACAGAATACGATAACCGTTTATTCTTGTTATCACTTAAAATGTTATCAAGCACCACCAGAGATATTGCTGCACTTGCAAAAGCAGAAAACCCATCTTTAAATGTAGAAAACAACATCGCAAAAATGCGTTTGCCAAATGTAGACAGGACTTTAGAAAACCAGGCTACCCAAACGCTGGTACAACTGAATAAATAATATTTTCCTTTTCAGGATATAAAAAACTCCAATAGCTAAAGCTGTTGGAGTTTTTTGTTTTTAATGGCCTGAACGATTAGGCATTAAATTGTCGACAAGCTGCAAAAGATCTTCATTGCGAAGCCAATTTTTCATTGGATGAAGTAACCTTCCTTCCTTTTACGTCCGATTACAAACAACTTGTTCGATATCGGGCATTTTTAATTTCCTAATAAAATATAAAACGCTGATAAATAAACATTTAACAATGGCATCGCTATTGTAAAACCAGGTGTAAACTATTTTAAATGGACAAACTCATTGAAGAAGAAGTTTCTTCGAAAAGGAAGAAAAAAACCTACCTCCTTATTTTCATTATTATCATTGCTTTTGCAGTCGCCATCTGGTTTGTCAGGTTCTTTTTTAAACCATCTTTAACCCTGGCCGATTTTACCACCGCAAAGGTAGAAACCGGTATTATCGAAAATACAATTAACGCAACCGGCGAAGTACTCCCTGAATTTGAAGAAGTTTTAACCAGTCCGATTAACGCATCGATAAAAAACGTGCTGATGGATGCAGGCAATAAGGTAAAAAAGGGGCAATCGATCTTATCACTCGATAAATCGGTAAGCGAAACAGAATACGGCAAACTCCAGTTCCAGATGGAATCGAAGGAAAATGAGATCCGTAAACTGAAACTCGACCTGGAGAAAAGTTTTTTCGATATCAAATCAAATAACAGCATTAAACAATTGCGGATCAGCAACCTTAATGATGCCGTTTCTTCAGCAAAAAGGTTATTAAAAGCGGGTGGCGGAACCAAAGAAGATGTAGAAGCAGCCGAACTGAACCTGAAAGTTGCCGAACTGGAAAAACTTCAGCTGGAAAATGAAATCAGGAGCAAGCAGCAAACCATGAAAATCGAAATCAGGGAAGCCGAAATCTCGCTGGCCATCCAACGCAAAGACCTTGATGCCTTAAAACGCAAACTCGACCTGGCAGATGTAATTGCTACCCGGCCCGGGGTAATTACCTGGGTAAATAAAAACATTGGTTCCAGTGTGCATGAGGGCGATGCTTTAGTAAGGATTGCCGATTTAAGTGGGTTTAAGGTTGCCGGAAGCATGTCTGATAACCTGCTGGATAAAATCCACAACAATATGACTGCCATTATCCGCATCGGCAATACGCAGTTACGCGGATCAGTGGTAAATATATCTCCGGCGGTAAACAATGCCATTGTTTCTTTCGATATCCAGCTGAACGAAAAAGACAGCAAAGAACTGAGGCCAAACCAAAAAGTTGATGTTTTTTTAGTTACGGCCACCAGAAACGGGGTTTTGCGGCTGGCTAATGGTCCGGCATTTAATGGCTCGAACCTGCAGGAAGTGTTTGTGCTTAAAAACGGAGTTGCCGAACGCCGCTCTGTTAAAACCGGATTGAGCAATTTCGATTACGTAGAAATTCTGAGCGGATTAAAAGCTGGCGATGAGGTAATCACTTCAGACATGGGCGATTATAAAAACACGAAAACCATTACCATCAGTAATTAAGATTATGCGAATGAAATTTTTACTCATGGGTTTATTGGCAACATTTAGTGTTAAAGGTTTCTCCTTTCAAAAGGCAGATACCTTGCAGTTAACCTTACAGCAGGTGGTAGAAATGGCGAAGGCAAATTCTATTGCCGCCAAGCAGGCCATCACCGTTAAAGAAACCAAATACTGGGAATGGCGCACGTTTAAATCCAATTACCAGCCGCAACTGGCTCTACAGGGCGTTTTGCCAGGTTATACCAAAACCTATACGCAAGTGCAACAACCCAACGGAACCATACTTTTTCAGCCGGTACATTATGATAACTCCTCGCTCACGCTAAACTTTAGTCAAAGTATTGCAGCCACCGGCGGAACCATTTATGGCACCACTCAGTTACAGCGCTTTGATGATTTCGACAGGAAAAGCGTGTTATACAACGGTATCCCCTACGGAATCGGCTATACACAGCCCCTGCTCAAGTTTAACAGTTTAAAATGGGACAAGAAAATAGAACCTTTAAAATTTAACGAAAGTAAACAGGTTTTTATAGAAACGCAGGAAAAGATTTCCATTACGGTTACGGAGTATTTTTTCGATTTATTGCTCGCACAGGTAAACCTGAACATTGCCGATGTAAACTACACCAATACCAAACGCATTTTAACCATTGCCGGTACCAAATTCGAGCTGGGTAAGATTTCAAAAAATGAGATTTTACAACTCCAGTTAGAAGTTTTAAATGCACAGAAAGCAGTAGGCACAGCCAAACGCGACGTAGAAATTGCAACCCTGAACTTACGGAGTTACATCGGTATTGAAGGTAACGACAGGATTAAACTGGATATGCCTTCGGTAGTGGCGCAAATGACGGTAGTTGCCGAAAAAGTATTGGCTGAAGCTTTCGAAAACCGATCAGAAGCCATTGCCTTTATCCGCCGCTTGGCCGAAGCAAAAAGAGATGTTGCAAAAGCTAAAGGCGAAAACGGCCTTACGGCCACTTTGAGGGCCAATCTGGGTTTCTCTAACGCGGCAAACAGTGCTTTTGATATTTACCGTTCGCCAAAAAACCAGCAATCAGTAGAGTTACAGCTTTCTATTCCGGTAATGGATTGGGGAAGGTCGAAATCGCGTACCAAAACGGCCCAGGCCAACGAACAGTTTACCACTTATGCCGTTGAGCAGGATAAACAAACTTTTAAGCAACAGATTGTAACACAGGTAACGCTTTTTAATATGATGAAAGAACAAATAAAGTTAACAGATGAAGCCGAAAAAATTGCTGCTGAAAAATACAAAATAGCCAGTGAGCGCTATGTACTGGGCAATTTAAGCATCACCGATCTCAGTATTGCGTTTCAGGAAAACGACAGGGCCAAACGAGATTATGTTTCATCCCTCCGCGATTTCTGGGGCGCCTATTATCAACTCCGTTACCTGTCGCTTTACGATTTCGAAAAAAACAAAAAAATCACTTATTAATAAATCTTAATTACTAATTATACATTATGATACGCTTAAAAAACATTGAAAAAGTTTACCGGACGGATACGGTAGAAACACTTGCCATCAATGGGATCAGCCTGGATGTTGCCAAAGGTGAATTCCTTTCCATTATGGGTCCATCGGGTTGTGGCAAAAGTACGCTCCTTAACATTATGGGTTTGCTGGATGAACCTTCTAAAGGGAATATTAAAATTGATGAGCAGGATATCAGCCGGTTTTCAGATCAGAAACTGGCAAAATTCAGAAACCAGAAACTGGGTTTTATTTTTCAAAGCTATCACCTCATTAACGATTTAAGGGTGCTGGATAATGTAGAACTACCCTTATTATACCGTAACTCATCAGCTAAAGAACGTAAAATACTTGCCACCGCAGCTTTAGAGAAAGTTGGATTGAGTAACCGTTTAAAACATTTTCCTACGCAACTTTCAGGAGGTCAGCGGCAGCGTGTAGCCATTGCAAGGGCCATTGTAGGCAATCCGCAGATTATTTTGGCCGATGAACCTACAGGTAACCTGGATAGTGCCATGGGGAACGAAATTATGGATATCCTTATTAACCTGAATAAAAATGAGGGTACCACCATTGTAATGGTTACACACGATGAAAGTATGGCCCATAAAACCCATCGTTTGGTGCGTTTATTTGATGGTTCACAAGTTCAATAAGCCTGAATTATGTTAAAAAACTACTTTAAAATAGCCATAGCTGTATTGAAGCGGAGAAAGTTCTTCACCTTCATCAGCCTGTTCGGGATTAGCTTTACACTTACCATTTTAATGGTGGCAACTGCTTTTATGGATAAAGTTTTAAGTCCCGATTACCCCGATTATAAAAGAAACCATTCGCTTTATGTAACTACCATGGAATTTAAAAATTCTAAAGAAGGTTGGATGAATAGAAGTGATGTTTCCTATTACTTTTTGGATCATTATGTTTCTAAGCTTAAAACAGTTAATAAAATCGGTATTTCAAGTTCTGCAAAAGCCTCAAACGCTTATGTGAATAATAAAAAACTGGTTATCGAATACAAATACACCAATGCTGATTTCTGGAATATACTGGAGTATAAATTTTTAGCGGGCAAAGCTTTCCAGCAACGTGAAATTGATAATGCCGAACTGGTGGCCGTGATCTCGGAAGAAACCAAAAAAGATTATTTCGGTGATGAAGAAAATGTAATCGGGAAATCCATCTCTGCCGATAATATCAATTACAGAGTAATCGGCGTAGTTGCCAACGTTTCTAAAACATTACAGAATTTTTGTGCCGATATGTATATACCCTATACCCTATCTAAAGATTACAAAAATACCGATTTAATGGGTGGCTTCGGTGCCGTTTTATTGGCTAAAAGCGAAGCAGATTTACCAAAAATGAAAAAGGAATACGATCTGATGATTAAAAAAGTTCCTATCCCTAAAGATTTTGACAGGCTCTACTGCAACGCAGATCCTTATTTTGCCAGCATGACCAGAAGGATTGCGGGAGATGGTACAAACGATGGATTGACCAAAGCCGTTTCGATCATCAGTCTTTTTGTACTGTTGTTTTTGTTGCTACCCACCATCAACCTGGTTAACATTAATATCACCAGGATTATGGAACGCTCATCAGAAATTGGGGTACGCAAAGCATTCGGTGCCTCATCTAAAACACTTGTTTATCAGTTTATTATCGAAAACCTTATCCTCACCTTTTTAGGGGCCATTATAGGTTTAATCCTTTCTGTTATCGTTATTTTTCTAATTAACGATGCCAATATAGTGTCGAATATGCGTTTGAGCATGAATTTTACCGTATTGTGCTATAGCCTGATTGCCTGCGTATTTTTCGGCATGCTTTCCGGAGTTTACCCTGCCTGGCGAATGTCAAAATTAAATATTGTTAAGGCTCTAAAAGCCCAATAACCACTAAAAGATATTATTATGTTTAAACACTTATTTAAATTAATATGGAACAAAAGGAAGCAGAATTTTCTGTTTCTTTCCGAAATCCTGGTCTCTTTCCTGGTGATATTTTCGGTTTTTTCTTTCCTTACCTATTATTATCAGAACTACAGTGAGCCGCTGGGATTTGATTATAAAAAAGTTTGGTCTATTTCCTATGAAAATGGCGAATTGACGAAAAATAGGGATTCTTTGGCCATTTTTTATGAGAACCTTAACAAATCACTAAAATCAATGCCCCAAGTTGAGGAAGTTACCTTTTCGAGTGGAAATTTTCCTTATTCAGATAGTTTTATGAGCACAGGCTTAACCCAAAACGGGGAAAAAATTACGATGGTGAGCCATTTTGTTGTCGGCACGGATTACAAAAAAGTATGGAATGTTTCGTTATTGGAAGGAAGGTGGTTTCTGCCTGAAGACCTTGTTGGCAAAAATAAAAACATCATCATTAACGAAACCCTTAAAAAAGCAATATTTGGGAATACAAAAGCTACGGGTAAATTAATAGGCGATTACGACGACAAAGAAAAAATGAAAGTAATAGGTGTGGTTCAGGATGTTAAATCCAATGGAGATTTTGCGCCTGCCGGTAAGGCGATGTTTGTTCAGCTGGATTCTGGCTATTACAGAAACACCCATAACATTTTGATCAGGGTGAAAGACGGTGCTGATGCAAACTTCGAAAGCCAGTTGTATAAATTTATGGCAACTTCGGTAAAGAATGCTGTCGAAATCAAACATCTCGATCAAATGCGGGATTCTAAAAATGAAGTCACCATTATTCCGATGGTCATTTTTATCATTATCGCTACTTTTTTAATTATTAATGTGGCTTTGGGCTTATTTGGCGTTTTATGGTACAATATCAATAAAAGAAAAGGTGAAATTGGTTTGCGGAGGGCCATTGGTGCAAGCGGTCGCTCGGTATCTTACCAGCTTGTGCTCGAAGCGATGATACTGGCAACCATGTCGTTAATTGCGGGTTGTTTCTTTGCCATTCAGTTTCCGTTGCTAAGCGTTTTCAACATCCCTGCAAGCGTTTATATTATTGCCATGTTGCTCTCTGTATTATTTATCTATCTGCTGGTTTTATTCTGCTCTTTATACCCTGGCAAACAGGCGGCAGGCATCCACCCTGCTATTGCATTGCATGAAGAATAATACTTATCTTAACTTCGCGTATGATATTAATTGTTGATGACGATATAGCGGTAAGAACGTCACTTTCACTTCTTTTAAAAAGCACTGGAAATGAAATCGTTACTGCAGATAGTCCGGTTCAGGCTTTTGAGGTGGTTCAAACCCGGAAGCCTGAGCTTGTTGTACTGGATCTGAACTTTTCTATTGGCACTTCAGGAAAAGAAGGCATGCAGCTGCTCAAAAAAATAAGGGCTTATGATGCCGCCTTACCTGTGGTTTTAATTACAGGCTGGGCCAGTATAGAATTGGCGGTACAGGGCATGAAACTCGGTGCCAACGATTTCATCAACAAACCCTGGAATAATGATTATGTGCTGCAATCGGTTGATACGTTGCTACAACTCAACGGTAAGAAAGCCACATCCGCGAGCAGAAAAGAACTCGATAAAAAGTACCATTTTAAACAGATTATTGGTGAAGCCCCGGGACTGTTATCTATTTTGGAAACCATCGGACGCGTAGCTTCTACCAACGCCTCCGTCCTCATTACAGGCGAAAGCGGCACAGGTAAAGAACTGATTGCTGAAGCCATCCACGAGAATAGTAACCGCCTGAACAAACCATTTGTTAAAGTAAATCTCGGTGGTATTTCGTCGTCGCTTTTTGAGAGCGAAATGTTTGGCCATGTGCGTGGTGCATTTACCGATGCCCGTTTTGATAGAACAGGACGTTTTGAAATGGCCAATAAGGGAACGATATTTTTAGATGAAATCGGCGATCTGGAAGCCTCAAGTCAGGTGAAACTGTTAAGGGTTTTACAAGACCGGACCTATGAGGTTTTAGGCAGCAGCCGAACCAAAACTGTGGATACCCGTGTAGTTTGTGCTACCAATAAAAACCTGAACGAGATGGTGGCGTCGGGCCTGTTCAGGGAAGATTTATTGTACCGGATTAATTTAATTACCATCCATCTGCCAGCCTTAAGAGAACGGGCATCAGATATTCCCCTGCTGGTTAATTTCTTTATTAAAAATATGAAAGAGATTTACAACCGTCCTGATTTATCGATATCGCCACAAGCCATGCGCTGGCTGCAACAACTGCCTTTGCCCGGCAACATCAGGCAGTTAAAAAACCTGGTAGAGCGTACGGTATTAATCAGCAGCAAAAACGAACTGGGCATTGATGATTTCCAGTCGCAGTTAAATTTATCGCCACAAAAAAATGAAAAAGTAAAACTCCCGGGCGTGGGCACCATGACTTTAGATCAAATGGAGGCCGAAATGGTTAAACAAGCCATGAATTTTCATAAAAACCGGATTACCAGAGCCGCAGCATCTTTGGGCATTACCAGAAACGCCTTATACCGCAGGCTGGAAAAATATCAAATTCCTTTTAATGAAACTGAAGACTAAGTATATCCTTTTCTTAGCAATATTACACCTTACCTGCCTGGTGATGAGCTATTTTATTTTTAAAGAAAATAAGCTCATTTTCCTGCTTACAGAAGTTTTTATCATCATTTCGATTATCATTTCGCTTAGTTTATACAAACAGTTAATTGCACCCCTCACCTATTTGAGGCAGGGTATTTCAGCCATAAAGGATAAAGATTTTAATGTTAAATTTCTGCTCACCGGAAAAAAAGAAGTTGACGAACTGGTTGATGTGTACAACCGGATGATCGACGAATTGCGAACAGAACGTACCAAACAGCAGGAACAGCATTTTTTCCTCGAAAAACTGGTGCAAACTTCGCCAACAGGCATCATTATACTGGATTATGACGGACAGATCAAGCAGATTAACCCCAAGGCAACCGAAATACTGGCCGATAATCCTGATTTGCTCGAAAACCAGCTTCAGGGCATGAAAACCGGCAGTTCTAAAACATTACGCACCAATGGATTGCATACTTACAAAATTCAGAAATCAAGGTTTATTGATCGTGGTTTTGAGCGTATTTTTATCATGCTAGAAGAAGTAACTGCAGAGATTTTTGCTGCGGAAAAAGGTGTTTACAGTAAAGTGATCAGGATGATGGCACACGAAGTAAACAATACTGTTGGTCCGGTAAATTCCATTATTAATACAGCACTCTCACAACAACACCTTTGGTTAGATGCGGGTGATTTACCCCTGAAAAACGCGATGAAAGTAGCCATAGACCGTAACCAGAACCTTAATGTTTTTATGCGCAATTTTGCCGACCTCGTTAAACTGCCGGAAGCAAACCGAAAGAAAACAGACCTTATAGCGCTGATCAGATCGGTATCTGAGTTAATGTATTATCCCGCAAATGAAAAAAACATCGCCATTACGACAGAACTGCACAACGCCCCATATTTTATCTTTGCTGATGTAGAACAGATGGAACAGGCACTGATTAATATTGTTAAAAATGCTATTGAAGCTATCGGAGATACAGGCTTGATAACAATTACCTTAGATCAGTCGCAACAAACACTAACCATTTCGGACACCGGGAAAGGCATTTCGCAGCAAGATACCGAACAATTGTTCAGTCCTTTTTTTAGCACCAAAAAAGATGGTCAGGGCATTGGGCTTACCCTTGTGCGTGAGATTTTGTTAAACCATGGTTTTGAATTTTCATTAAAAACGGTAAAACCAAATGATACCCAATTTGAAATTAAACTAATGCCTTGACCAGGGTTTTCTTTTAAAAACTTAAATGGATAATCAGTTTATATTCTGATGATTATTTCATAAATTAACGTGACGGAAAATCAGTTCTTTAGCTCCAAAATTTCTGGTAACTGCATTTACAGATTTCTCCTGCATATTAAAGGAATAGGATATGAATACCGCAAACGTAACATATAGTTGTGTAATCCTGGATGACGAAGCCATTTTTATCAAGATTATGGAGCGTTACATTTCCAATGTGGAAAGCCTGGAACTAAAAGGGAGCTTTACAAGTCCGGTAGATGCAATGGCCGCTTTTAAGCATTATCAAGAGATCGACTTTCTTTTTTTAGATATTGAAATGGATGTTTCCGGATTCGACATTGCCCGGATGCTCAGAAACCGTGTAAAATTTATTGTGTACATCAGTTCGCACAGTACATACGCCATCAGCGATCTGGTAAATGGCGATAAATTATTGGTTAAACCACTTGATTTCAGAACGTTTCATGACGCGGTAAACCAGTTAATTTCCAAAACCCAATAAAAAACTGCGCCTGTCACAATCTGGTTTGTATAGCCCCTGTAGCAAAAAACCAAATCCTTCACCGAAGTATTTTACCCTTTCATGGAGTAAAACTACCTATTTAACTATTGTTCATTTTATCATAATCAACCTTGAAGTAAGTTTGTAGCAGATCATTAAGAGCGTTGATCATCAGGCGTTAGCTGTTGAAATCAAATGAGTAAGGGATGACTCTTTATTTCTACATTATCTTTTTAAGATAGTACCAGTTATTGCAAAAAGAGGGGAAAAGTACAGGGATATACTAAGTACCCTCTTTTTATTTAATTCAGATCTGGTACAGTACCAAACATATTCTTTAAAGCAGTATTGGCAATAAAATATTTTCAAAATATTAAAACGCGATCATTTTCTCTCCTCTTCAAGGAAAAAAGTGGGGAATTTTTTCCTCATTCAGGTTAAAATTCCATACCCCTGCTGATCAGAAACAGTAACATTCCAATAAGATTTTTTTACTATAACGCATAAAAAAGGCCGCATCCGCGGCCTTTTGTCCCTATTAAGCTTATCTTTTTCAAGATAATGTTGAATTGTACCATATTTAATGCAAACTAAATGCCTGTTTAATTTCCGTTGCCTGTTTTTGCCTGTCTTATGCGCTGGTCGCCTGTTAGGTTAAGTGGTACACAAAAGTTAAGTGGTATTTGGCCCGGTTCGAAATGTTTACCTGCGAAATATTAAATCCTGGTGATCGGACATCGGTCTTCCGGACTATTTACCATTAAGAAGTTGAGATCATTAAGAAAAATAGCTTTTGATGGGGCTAATTTTCTTCGGACATCGGTCTTCGGCCTTCTGGAATATTTACCTTTAAGAAGTTGAGATCATTAAGAAAAATTAGCTTTTGATGTGGGCTAATTATCTTCGGACATCGGTCTTCAGACTTCGGGACTATTTACCATTATGAAGTTGAGATCATTAAGAAAAAATTGCCATTGATGTGGGCTAATTATCTTCGGACATCGGTCTTCCGGACTTCCATACCTCTCATACATTTCCCATCTTACATCCTAATTGCCATCTTATTGTAAACATGCCCTATTCGTACATTTTGACTAATTTATAGGAGTTTTTGACCTTTTAAGACACTGCTTAGAAAACGATTTTTGCTCTCGCTTTTACGCTATTCAGATAGGTGTAAACGGTGCGGTCTGATTGCGTTCCAGCAAAGCATAAATTGTATTAAAGATGTTAAAGAAAACTATAAAACCCAGCACAAAAGGCTTCAAAACAGCCATTATCAGATTTATTGTATATGGAGCAATTGTTTACATCGCTGCCGAATTCTTAAAATGGAACGTTAAGCATGAAACAGGACAAAGCAAATTTACGGAAGATTCTATGGTAGAAGCGGTTCAAAGCATGATCCTGTTAACCTGCTCGTTAATTTACCTGCGTGTTTCATTTAAATACAAATCGATGTTTCCGCTGTCCTTTGGTTTGTTTGCCTTTACATTTGCTTCGCTAATCAGAGAACAGGATGCACTTTTAGATGAGCACATTTACGACGGTGCCTGGCAAACAGCTGCCTTTAGTTTATTGATACTGGCCGCAATTTTAATATACAGGAAGAGAGCTGTTTTCCTGTCGAACATGAACGATTTTGTTTCTAAGTTCTCTTTTGGCATACTCCTGTCGGGCATATTTACAACCTATATTTTTGCACGTTTATATGGAAGAAAGGTGTTCTGGATGGCGGTAATGGAAGCGCAATATACCCGTGATGTGAAGAATGTTTCGGAAGAATCTTTAGAACTTTTTGGCTATACCCTGATCCTGATAGCAAGCGTTGAGTTTTATTATTTTGCAAAGGCACATCATACTATGGCCGTTCGTGGTAATGAAGAAACCGTAAATCAACCTAATGTTTATCTGAAAGTGGGCTCGTAGAATTTCGTACATACCTTAATCATGGGGTCTCATCTGTAAATGATCAAAACATGCTTATATCTCCCATTATCCAGCCATGAATGCACAAAGCATAATTGACCATTAAGAAGTTAAGAACATTAAGATTAGACTTAATAATCTAACAGTTTATTGAGAAAAAGTCATCTCGACCGAAACGCAGTGGCCAGCCCGTTTGTACAGGCGGGGAGAGATTTATCTATCTAGAGGCAGATTTAGCTTCGCTGAGCACTTACGTGGTTCTCGGCTTCGCTACACTCCGCTCGAAATGAAGATAGTAAGGATGCTGAATTCGCAATAATAAAAAGTATTATATCTTTTTAACAAAGCGTTCAATAAACACTTTCAGCCTGGTATTTTTAACAAGGTAATTAAAACTGATAATTCCAATCGTTGCGCAACTGATTCCCGCCAATACATCCAGCGTATAGTGGTGACTGGTATAAACTGCCGAAAACCAGATTCCGATCATCACAACCAAAAAGAAAAAATTAATCTTGCCTAACCTGTTTTTCAAACCATAATAGGTAACGATTACCGGATAGGAAGAATGAAGCGAAGGCATCGCAGCAAAAACATTAGAACCTTTGCTATAGATCCCCTGAAAAAGATTAATGTTAAAATAATGATCGAACCTGGCCAGGCCTGCTGTATTACCAGGAGTTTTGGCTATAAATTCAAATCCATGCTGCTGTACATACCAGGGCGGTGCTGCAGGGAATGCATAATAAACCACAAAACCTAATAAATTTACCCAAACAAAAGTGAGGGAAAACCGGACGAATTGTTCCTTGTTTTTAAAGAAAAGATAAGTTGCAAAAGCCAGGGGAACCGGTACCCACATCAGGTAGAAAAGGCCGGTAAGTACATCCAAAAATGAGTGACTATTTAGTTTCCAGTATTCGTTTGGTGTGAGTTTTATTCCGTTATAATTGATGCCGAAAATACTTTTCTCCAGTCCGTACAAATCTTTGATATGAACCTCGGTAAACAGGTAATTCGGGAAAGCCTTCATGTAATCAAAAAGGATCCAATACACGATAAAAATTGAGAAACCCAGAATGAAACGCCTTGTTCCTGCAGAAATATAAAAAAGGCTGTTAAAAATAAAAATCAACACGAGCTGATCGGTTTTAAAACCCACCAGCAAGGCTGACAACAACAGATATCCAAGAGATATAGCAACTGTCAGATAAATATTCCGAATATTATAAAAACTGTTTTTAAGCAAAACTTCCTGCTGCATGTTATTTTTTATCAAAATTCGACCTGAAAATATGGTCCCAGAAAGTCCAGCTTACCCCATAGCCTTTTGTCGAATCGGAATAATGGTGAAGCATGTGGTGCTGTTTTAATTTTTTCCAGAAACCACTTTTAAAATTGGCATGATGAAGGGCATAATGCACCATATCATAAAATAGGTAACCGATCATAAATCCGGAGAAAAACGGATAAACGGTGTTTGCAGGCAATATCCAGTCGAAGAGAAAATAAAATCCTAAAGCCATTGGAATACTGGCCGAAGGCGGCATAACCAGGCGTTTCGCATCATTGGGGTAATCGTGGTGTACGCCATGGAAAATAAAATGGATCTTTTTGCCCCACTCCGCATCTGGCTCGAAATGGAAAACATAACGATGCAGGATGTATTCGGTAATGGTCCAGATGGCCAGGCCAAGCAGAAACCAGCCTGCAAAATTTAGCACTGGCATCTGTATTTCTGCCAGTGCTTTCCAAAAAAGGAAACCAATAACAGGAACATAAACAATTAACGGCACATAAAATTGCACTTTAGATAAGCTCTCTAAAAAGTCATTTTTAAACATCCTGATGGATGCAGTAGAATTTGAAACAAAATTCTTTTTCATCTGGTAAATTATTTTTTTAGTCTTCAACTCCGTTCAGACTGACATTTAACTATCTTCCATTCGTTCGTCATCTCGACTGAAGCTACCGATTTTTCATCGGGAGCGAAACGGAGAGATCTATCTCAAGGTAGATTTCTCGGCTTCGTTGCACTCTGCCCGAAATGACGAATTTGTCATTCTGAATGCAGTGAAGGTCTTCGACTTCGCTCAGACTGACATTTAACTATCTTCCCTTCGTTCGTCATCTCAACTGAAACTACCGATTTTTCATCGGGAGCGAAACGGAGAGATCTATCTCAAGGTAGATTTCTCGGCTTCGTTGCACTCCGCTCGAAATGACGGTTCGAGGGGAACCCGCTTCTCGCAATAACGGATTGAGTGGGAACGCCCAACGCCAACCGCCCCTCCACTAAACCTTAATCCTTTCAATCAACACCTTTGATGGTTCCGCTGCATCAACCCCTCTTATTTCTACATATTTTACATTCGGGAACCAAAACGTTCCGCCTTCAATCCGCAGGAATATCCGTTCCAGCTGCATTTTTTTATTGTTAATCGTCGCAAAAACATGGTATTTCTTGTCTGCGGCAGATTTATTCAAATACATTGGTAATTTTTTGTGCGAAGTAAACCTAAGTTCGAAATTACCATTGCCCAGATCTTTGCTAATAATGCCATAGGCAAACTTCCGCTGAATGTAACTTAAATCTTTTTTTTCGCCATTATCGCCGTAACGCATCCAGAACACATTTACAGGCTGCTCTTTATTTACTACGCCATGTTTATCTACATTTAACTGGCAGATAATGGTATTGGTATTCGGATCTCGTTGCAGGTAAAAAAGCTGATTGCTAATGTCTTTCGGCGTTGGAAAAGTAATCGGCGATGGATCACTTCCCTGTGCATTTGCATTAAAAGGAAGTGCACTACCTAAACTCGTCAGCAAAACCAGTCCGGCGATTAATGCGGCCTTGTTATTGCCTTTCCTTTCGTTAAATTCTTGTGCCTCGAGTCCTTTTTTAGCCTCCTGTAAACGTTTAACCGCGGTAATATTGGTTAATAAAGCCATGATGGTAATGGGCATGGTAAAAACCGACATGGTTTCGAAAACATGGAACGAAATGCCCGGTACGTACACCTTATAATTGCCACCGATAAAATGCCCGGCGATACCACAGGCAATGGCAAAAACACCGATGGTTACCACACGCTCTGGCCGCTGCATTAAACCACCTTTACACTCTACCCCCAAACCTTCGGCCCTTGCACGGGTATAACTCACCATCATCGAACCGATCAGCGCGATAAAGGCAAACAATGAACTCAAGAAATAATGATGTGCTACGAGGTAATAACAGATACCCAAAAACATGATCATTTCGCTATAACGATCGAGTACCGAATCGTACAAAGCACCAAATTTGGAACTCATATTGCCTAAGCGCGCCACCTGACCATCGAGCATATCGAACAACCCTGCAAAAAGTACCAATGCCCCGCCCCAGCCAATGTACGACATATCGCCACGGTTTGATTTTTCAGCACCCAGCACAAAAATTACGGCCACACCGATATTCAGGATTAAACCTATAGTGGTTACGGCATTTGGCGTTAAACCTATTTTAATCAATCCCTTTACAAAAGGATTAATTACTTTATATATGCCCTGCTGAAGGCTGTCCCTTAATTTTCTTTCCATTGCATATTTTTTAAAAATCAAATTTTACCCTTGCCCTGATTCCCCATTCCGAAACCTCCGGATTATTGAGGTAATTGAAACGCCTAACCAGATCGACCCTTAACAGTTTAAATATATTGCCTACCCCAACACTGCCTTCCATGTAAGGTTGATTACCCAAGGCATAAGTCCTTTGCGCACCATTTTCATAAATCGGTAGCTGATATAAACCAGTTTGATAATTTGGATTGTTTTCATTCCGCAAACCCCCGTATAAAGCTTTAAATGATACCACTTCCCTTAATTTTAAGCGCTTAAGCAAAGGCACTTTATTAAAAAAGAAGCCGTTAAAATTATGATCTATGTTAATGCTCACATAATGATCGCTCACAAACTCCAGAAAGTTCATCAGGTTGTATGAGTTGAGCTGATAAGCGTAAGTTTGGTTTGCCCGGTGTATATCCAATAACGGGAAAGGCACTTTTCCGGCAATATAGCTGCCCTCAACAGTTACATCGCTATAGCCGAGCTGCGATAAGTAAAAGCGTTTATCTATGCTTCCCAAAAAGTTATGGTAATTGTATTCGCCGCCCAAAACACCTTTTAAACCCGCAGTATAACGTAAGGTAAATACCGGATAACGATCGGCAATGGGTACACGGTAAATTTTCCCCTGGTAAAATTTCTCATTTGGGGCATATCTTAACTGTAGCGAAACCTCACTGGTGGTAAGTCTGTTAACCAGTTGATTATCCGAATTTAAATAGTTTAATCCGCCAGCCGGCGTTTGACTCCATTTTTTAAAACCCAGATTATAAGAAAAGTGATTTTCGAACTCTTTTACATAATCCAGACGGTAAAAATCGTTATAGAGCAACATATCATTCACCCCTCTTTTAAAGGATAGTAAAAAATTGTCTTCCTGCACAAATTGCAGCTCCTGACCGGGGATTTTGGTATCGCGTTGAAAACTTGCCCTGATGTAATTCTGTGGAAATTCGTAGATCGATTTATTGTTCAGTGAATAGGTACCTGAAAGAAAAAACTTCCATTTTTCATCTTTAATACCATAAGCTACATAATTTTCGAAATAGTAACGTTTGCTCAGCTCCGGCGTAGTTCTTCCGCCCAAACGCAACCTTAAACCTTCTACATTGTTAAAACTGTAAAAAGTATTTACGGGACCAATTTCGTAAGGACCTAAATTCTGATAACCTGCAAATAAAAGGGTCACGATTTTCATCGTGCGTTTAAAAGAAGGCAGATTTTGCAGTGTATCGATATTCCCGTAAATTTTCAGCTGGTTTTTAGAAATGGTATCGAGCCTGTTTTTCTCCCAGAACTGATCGTTTCGTTTAGCAGCATCAGCGAGTACCACGGTACTTTTCCCCTGGAAAATAGTATCAGGCAAAGCCGTATCAAACTGGTAATTTTTAAATGTCACCGTACGTTCGCCGGTAAAGCCTATGCCTTTGGTTTTACCGATACCAAAATCGGCCAGCAAATTACTTTTGCTTAAGCTGTATTTACCTTTATCGTTGGCTTCAAAATCAAGGTCGATTTTAAGTGCGCGTACAAAGTTGAGGTTGATGTTTTTATTTACCCCAAAGGAAGCACCTGTAACGGCATAATGGCTATCGTTGGTAACATAAATCTTTCCTTCGAATAACATGTCGCCGGTATTGCGGGGCGTAAAAGACAGCTCTATAATCTCCGGCTTCTGTGTTTTGATGGTATCGGTGATGAAAAACTTGTAAAAAGCCGGTGCGCCATCGGCAATCGGGCTTAAAAATTCATTACTGATCACCGAAATATTGTTTTTATAAATATCAATATCCTGGTACATCCGGTCGAAATAAGTCTTCAATCCTTTATTATCGATGTAACGGCTGTCAAATTGAACCTGTTTTTCGCCAATTACAATGGTTTTATTCTTTTCGGGGTTTTTACTGAGGTAATTATCAGCCAGTTTCTCCTGAATATACACGGGCAAAAGATTTTTCCCGCCAATTAAGGTAGAATCCTGCTCCTGAAATAAAAACTGGTAATTCCGGAACATTCTTTTGTTCCTGAATTTATCCGAAACATTGCTCAGGCTGAACAACATCTTCTCATATTCCCTGTACGATACGGTATTGTAACTTTTAATGCGGTTTTCATCTTTATGGGCAATTACCTGACGGATGAGTTCTACCGCAGGATTATCTTTATTGCGGTATCTTACTTTTTTACCACCTACAATAACCACTTCATCCAAAGCCCTGGCATCGGGCACCAGTGCTATATCAAATTCCTGCGTAGCAGAAGCTACAATATTTTTGAAAACGGTACGATAACCCACATAATTGAAACTTAATTCACTCTGCGGATTAGGCGAAACGATTGTATATTTTCCATTGATATCGGTTTGGGTACCAATTTGGGTATCCTTAAAAAAAACGGAAACATTGGGCAGTGTTTCTTTGGTTACGGCATCGCGCACGGTTCCGGAAACCACGGTTCTTTGTGCAAAAGCATTTACCTGCACTATAAAAACGAGTAACGGAAATAAAAAAAATGAATAGATAGGTTTCATTTAACTAGTAAAAATAAACTGCCTTTGCATGATATAATTGTAGCTGATGCCGGTTAAAACCGAGCTCACTACTTTAGCGAGTACGTAATTGAGATTGAAAAAGTGGGTGAAAATAAACACACCCGCAGTAACGATGGCCAGGTTGCCTGCCCATACTATAATATACCTGAATACCTGCCACTTAAGCTCCTTAGACCGGCTTTGAAAAACCCATTTACGGTTGACCAAAAAATTAACAACCCCGCCCGAAATGGTTCCGATGATGCTTGCAGCCAGGTACCACAATCCAAAAAGGTTTACTGCAATAATGGTGATACCAAAATCAGTTGCTGATGCCATTAAGGATGATGCCTGTGCTTTTAGGAAGGTGAGCATGTATCTTAAAAAAAATCAAAAACCACCACCAGCTGGAGAATGATATTTGCGTAAATCCCTGCCAGTATATCATCTGCCATTACACCCCAACCGCCCGGAAGTTCTTCCAGTTTGCGGATGTAAAAGGGTTTCAGGATGTCAAAAAACCTGAAAAGAACAAGTCCGATAAGGGTATATTGCCATTTTAAAGGCACAAATAACAGGGTAATGCACATTCCCGCCACTTCATCAATTACTACCCTGTTATGGTCTTTTCCCCAAATCTCTTCTACCCGATCGGCACTCATGATCCCAATCATCACGATTAACATGGTGAAAAGCACCGGCCATAAATATGGGTTAACATAAGGGCCCTGGAAAATGTGCCAGCAAATACAGGTTGCTATTGCAGCATAAGTACCTGCACCTTTGCCGATGTAGCCAATTCCCAGGGCCGTTGAAAGAAATTTGTGGATAATCACTATACCGTTTCTATCAGTTCTTCTTCGTAATCCTGACCTAAATGGGTGATCAATTCTTCGCCCATGATGTAACGCAAGGTATTCTGAAGCTTCATTAATTGTTTAAAAATGTCGTTCTCAGCTGGTACGCCAGGGATTGTTTGCGGCGATTTTAAGTAGAACGATAACCATTCCTGAATGCCTGACAGGTTTGAACGTTTAGCCAGATCGATAAATAAAGCCAGATCCAGTACAATTGGTGCGGCTAAAATAGAGTCGCGGCAAAGGAAATTGATTTTGATCTGCATTTTATAGCCCAACCAACCAAAAATGTCGATGTTATCCCAGCTTTCTTTGTTATCACCGTGAGGCGGATAGTAGTTGATCCTGATTTTGTGGTACATATCGCCATATAAGTCAGGGTTAACTTCTGGTTTGAAAATATCTTCCAATACGCCCAGTTTCGATACTTCTTTGGTTTTGAAGTTATCCGGATCGTCTAATACCAAACCATCGCGGTTACCTAAAATATTATCAGAAAACCAACCGTTTACACCTAACGAACGGGCCGCTAAACCTGGTGCTAAAATGGTTTTCATTAAAGTTTGACCGGTTTTGAAATCTTTACCGGCAATTGGCGTATTGGTTTCTTTAGCCAGCTCGATCAAAGCAGGAATATCAACGGTTAAGTTAGGCGCACCGTTAGCAAAAGGAATGCCTAATTTTAAGGCTGCATAAGCATAAATCATACTTGGCGCAATGCGAAGATCGTTGTCTTTTAAGCCTTGCTCAAATGCAGCAAGCGATTCGTGCACTTCAGATGGTTCGAAATAAATTTCGGTAGAACCACACCAAACCAGTACAATACGATCGCAATTGTTTTCAGCTTTGAAGTTTTTAATATCTTCCATTACGGCTAAAGCCAGTTCGTAACGGTTATCGATGTCTTTTACATATTTACCATCAAGGTTTTTTACGTAGTTTCTATCAAAAGCGGCACGCATTGGTTTAATGGCCTGTAACTCTTCGCGCACATCGCGTAACAGGTTGGCATCCAATACACGGGCATTTAATGCGGCTTCGTACACGTTATCTTCGTACACATCCCAGCCACCAAATACTAAATCTTCAAGATTGGCTAATGGTACAAAATCTTTAATTTTTGGTTCGTTTTTTTCTGTTCTTTTACCCAAACGGATGGTGCCCATTTGCGTTAACGAACCGATTGGTTTTGATAAACCTCTTTTAACTGCAGCAACGCCGGCAATCATGGTAGTAGCTACCGCGCCAAGTCCTGGCATTAATATTCCCAGCTTACCTTCAGCTGCTTTTACTTGTTGTTTCATTCTATTCTTTATTTAAAATCTTATAACCAATTGTTTTTTCGGTACCAGCTGATGGTTTCGTTTATTCCCTGCTCTAACCCGAACTGTGGCACAAAACCAAAATCTTTCTGTATATTTTTAATGTCACAGCCCCAGTTTAAGGCGGTGAGTTCTTTTATTTTATCTACGTTTAAAGCCGGAATTTTATTAAATACGCCATACAAACGTTCCATCCCCCAGGCCAGGCCTTTAATCAGCGGCACCGGCACATTTACCGTTACTGTTTTTTTGCCTAAAGCCTTGCTTACATAATCTGCAAGCGACGAGCGCCTGTACACTGCCCCGTCTGAAATATTGTAAGCCTTACCCACAACATCAGATGTGAGTGCTTTGATGATTACATCAGCCAGATCGGTAGCGTACACAAAGCTCAATTCCTGTTCCTGCTTACCGATGTAAAGCTCCAGCCCGGCTTTAATGGTTTTAATCAGGATGAAGATATCTTTCTCACGTGGTCCGTAAACCGCTGTCGGCCTGAATATGATCAGTGGCAGATCCGGAACCTGAGCCAGGTAAGTTTCTGCTAATGCTTTGCTGATGCCATATTGGGTTACTGGCTTTGAAGCGCTTTTTTCCGTCAGTTTTTCATTTTTCTGCTTTAAAGGACCGAGCGCGGCGAGACTGCTGATGAATATAAATTTCTCTATCGCGTGAGCTGATTTTGAAGAGGCTACGGCTAAATTCCTGGTATATGTTGCGTTAATCTTATTGTAATCGGTTAAACTTTTGGCTTTTGTTACCGCAGCGGCATGCACAATGTAATCGTACTTGTTCGCCTCAATATTTTCTTTTAGCAGGTAAATTGATTCAAAATCCAGGTCAACATAATTGATCTGAAACGCTTTAAGGTGTTCGGCAGCAGCACTATTACGTACGTTGGCATATACTTCCATCCCATTAGCTAAAGCAGATTTGATCAGGTGATACCCCACAAAACCAGTCGCTCCTGTAATCAACACCCGCTTTTTCATATTGCTTTCTCTAAAATCCTGTATTTGCGGTACAGTTTTCCGCCAATATCCTCAATCGGTTTATTGATCAGGTCGTTATGGTCCAGGGTCCAGCTCGCCTCCGCATATTTCATTTTTTTGGCTTCGAAACGTTTAATGATCCGGCCATATAAACAGGCTTCGATCCCCATTTTACGGTAACCATCAACCACACCAAGCAATAAAATACGGATGCCATCGATTTTCTTTTTATTGGTCAAAAGTTTGATTAAACCGGTTGGAAATAACCTGCCACGTTTAATTTTGATCAGAATCTGGTTGATATCCGGAATGGCCAGCGCAAAACCAACGATTTTACCATGTTGCTCGGCCAAAATGCAAAATTCTGGATCTAGGATCATTTTCAGGTCGTTCGCCGTATAATCGAATTCTTTATCTGTCATCGGTACAAAACCCAGGTTTTTATCCCATGCTTTGTTGTACACATCTCTCACCGCGTTGCACTCTTCCTTGAATTTCTTCATGTTGATTTTGCGGAGAATGATGTCGTTCCGTTTCAAACGATCCTCTATCCTGTCCATCAGCTTCACCGAACGGTCGCTATAATTGCCGGCGGTATAACGGTAAGCCCTTAAATCAACATTTTTCTTGAAACCCATTTGCTCCAAAAGCGGCAGGTAATATGGTGCATTATAAGGCATCATGGCTACCGGCGGACCATCATAACCTTCAATCAGCAAGCCACACACTTCGTTGGTAGAAAAATTAACCGGGCCTAAAACTTTCGTTAATCCACGCTCCTTTAACCATTCCTGTGCTGCTTCAAAAAGCTGTTTGGCTGCCGCGGCATCATTGATACAGTCGAAAAAGCCAAAAAAACCATCCTTCGATTCATATACCTTATTGTGGTTGGTATTATTAATCGCAGCAATACGTCCAATTACCTTTCCTTTATCATATAGCAAAAAAAGCTGTATTTCAGAATGTTCGTAAAAAGGATGTTTGCCGGGGGTAAGCAGATCGCGCTGCGCAATAAACAATTCAGGCACGTAATTTACGTCGCCGGCATATAAATCATGCGGAAAATCGACAAATGCGGCCAATGCTTTTTTATCAGAAACCTTGATCAGTTCTCTCATGATTGGCTTCCCACTAATTCTACGTTAACGGCCTTAAAAGCAACACTTAATTGCTCAATCGCTGTTTCAATCTGTTCGAAACTGTGTGTAGCCATCAGCGAAAACCTGATTAAAGATGAATCGGATGGTACTGCCGGAGAAACCACCGGATTAACGAAAACCCCATTTTGCTGGAGGATGTTGGTGATCATAAAGGTTTTGGTATTATCGCGGATGTAAACGGGAATAATCGGACTGTTGCTGTGCCCGATATCAAAACCCGCTTCGGTTAAAAGTTTTTTGGCATAATTGGTATTGTCCCAGAGTTTATCGATGCGCTCGGGTTCTGATTCGATAATATCCAACGCAGCAATTACACTGGCCACAGCAGATGGCGGCATACTGGCGCTAAACATTAACGAGCGTGCACGGTGTTTGATAAATTCGATGGTTTCGGTACTCCCTGCAATAAAACCGCCTAATGAAGCCAGCGATTTGCTAAAGGTGCCCATAATGAGGTCAACTTCATCGTTAAGGTTGAAATGAGAAGCAGTTCCTGAACCGTTAAAACCGATTACACCTAAACTGTGTGCATCGTCCATCATAATATTGGCACCAAACTCATTGGCAATTTCTACCATTTCAGGCAGGTTTACCAGGTCGCCTTCCATGCTAAAAATACCGTCAGAAACAATCAGTTTAGCAGCATCCTCTGGCAAACGGCTTAATTTCCGGCGGAGATCCTGCATATCGTTATGCGCATATTTAATGGTACGGGCAAAAGCTAAACGGCTTCCGTCAATAATAGAAGCATGGTCGTATTCATCCAGCAAGAGGTAATCGTTACGATCAAGCAGGCACGATATCACCCCTAAATTTACCTGAAAACCAGTACTAAAAAGCACCGCAGCCTCTTTGCCCACATATTCGGCCAGGCGGCTTTCCAATTCTAAGTGAATATCTAACGAACCATTTAAAAACCTCGAGCCGGCACAGCCTGTACCATATTTTTCGATGGCAGCTTTTGCCGCTTCCTTTATTTTGGGATGATTGGTTAACCCCAAATAGGAATTGGAACCAAACATGAGTACTTTTTTTCCATCGATCACCACCTCGGTATCCTGGGCAGATTCTATCGACCTGAAATAAGGATACAATCCTTTTTCTTTTATCATAGCTGCATCCTTAAAAGAGGCAATTCTATCTTGTAATTTTTTACGCATACTGAACGCTATTGTTCTTCAGTTTTTTAAACCCTGTTCTGAAAGTCTGGACTGCGCTACGATATTGCTGTTAAAACCGGAACCGACCCTACAGATTAAAGCCGCATTAACCAAACGATTTGATAACACAATTTTAACGCGGAATTGAAGCCTAAAAAAGGTTCAAACGTGGGATATATTGGTCAAAATGTAGGATTGACAAATTGTGACATTCAGATGAATTGACCAATTGACATTCTGACTTTTATTATAAAATAGTAAAAAAGTTAAAAACAGCTTAAAACGCCCTAAAAACCACATAAATAGCTGTTTTTAAACCACATACAAAACATTAACTAATTAATCAAAAACATCAAAATCAATCAGAAATTAGTCATTTTAAAAATTTTAGCTTGCAAAAATGCTCCTGAACGCTACATTTGCCTGTACAAAATCCGACAGATAAAGGGCAAAATCCATCCGAAAAAAGATGGCTGGAACTGGTGCGTAAAAGTGATTATATCTGTTAAGAAATTATTAAAAAATGTTGAACGATTTATGCAACAGACTTTACTTAATAAAACTTTTTCAGAAAAAAATTATGAGGAAGCGCTTTCGTTAAACGACGGACTGATGGCGAAAATCCACAACAGCAATGATCCACATTATTGCAGTTCGGAGCCTTTTCGTACATCGAGTTATGCCTTAATACTGATTACCAAAGGGAAACTTAATATCAGGATCAATTTTGAAGATTATGTACTGAACCAAAGGGATATTTTACTGGTTTTACCACATTCTGTTTATGAGATTACGGACAACAGCAGCGTTGCATTTATCAGTATCCATTTTAATAAGAGTTACCTGAAAAATAAGGGTGTATTTTTTAACAGCGGTGAAACTTACCGGATGTCGCAGGATATTCAATCGCATAAATTTTCGCTTTCTAAAGAGGAATATAACTTCATCTACTACGATATGCTTGCCCTGCATAAGAAGCTAAATGTTTCGAAAGATACGCCTCAGATTAAAAACATTGTGCACAATAGCTTTCTAGAGTTACTGTACGATATTTTTCTACTAAAAAACAAACAGAAAAACCCTACTCCATTCGTTCACAACAGCCGCACAGAATTAACCAACCGTTTTTTAGCACTGGTATCAGAAAATTTTAAAAAGGAAAAACGGGTAATTTATTATGCCAACTGCCTGCGCATTACGCCGAGGCATTTATCGCAGGTGGTGAAACAGGTTACGGATAGAACAGCCGGGGAAATTATCGATGAAATGGTGATCAGGGAGGCAAAGCTATTGTTAACCAGCCATGTAATGAATATTTCTGAAGTAGCAATAGAACTTTGTTTTAGCAATTCTTCGTTTTTCGGAAAATATTTTAAAAAACAGACGGGTGTTACCCCATCTGAGTATAAAATGTCGAATAATATTGCGGTTTAGGCTAACTGATAAGAAGTTAGTGATTCCTTGGCATGCCTGAATTTCGAATTGCCTAGCGAACCAATTACCAAGGCATAAAATCCCCAATCAAGTTGAGGATGACATAACGAGTGAAGAAATCTAATATAAATTCGTCTCTGCCATGCAGGTGGGAATTTTAAGGCGTATTGCTACGCGTTAAGATCTCCAATTGAGTTGGGATGAGATAATGACTGAAGAGTTTTGCTCGATAAAATATCTTATGCTGAATGCTCTTTTTTAAATTGCTCAGGCGTTAAGCCAGTGTATTTTTTAAAGAATTTTGTAAAGTATGAATTGTCATTAAAATTGAGTTCGTTGGCAATCTGAGAAATATTAACCTCACCACTCACTAAAAGACGCTTGGCTTCGAGTAAAACACGCTCCCTGATCACCTCTCCGGCCTGTGCACCAATAAGTTCCTTACAAATGGCGTTTAAATGATTCGGTGTAATGTACAACAATTCTGCATAGTCTTTGGGCAGTCTCTTAAGGAGGTAATGTTCTTCAACGAGATTCTGAAAATTGCGCAGCACCACCATGCTATGTGTTTGATACTGTTGAGCCTGCATGGCTGGCGAATGCTGTTCTACCAGCATCAGAAGTGAGAGCAGCAGCACTTTCTGAAAATCTATATTTTTATGTAAAGGATCGTTTACCTGGGCATACAATTGTTTACAAAGTACCTCCACATCATTCCTGATTTCGATGGGCAACTCTTTTACATTTGAAAGGTCAGCTCCTGTAAAAAAAGAGAAATTTTCAAGATAATCGGGCTTCAACAAAAAGGACTGAAAAAAATCCCGTTCAAAATTTACGATATAACCTTCTGTATTTTCGCCAAATTCCCAGGTATGCACCTGCCCCGGCGACATAAAATAAATTTGCCAGGGTGTTACGCTGTAGGTATTAAAATCGATAGAATGGCTCCCTGTCCCAGAAGTAAAAATAACGAAATGATAAAACTTGTGCCGGTGCGGAAAAACAAGATTTCGGTGTTTATCCAAATAACTCTGCAACCGGTCAACCAGGACATCGGCCCTTTTGTTATCGGTTAAGGTGCAGGAATCTAAAATGGGTATGAGTTTTTTCATTCGCAAATTTATTGCGAATCTACTCATTTAAGAGCCCTGCTCAAACTTACTGGTTTGTTTTTGCTTTATTTTCCACAATGCGTGATGGATCGTAATGTAATCCGGGCGAAAGCCAGTAAAGCAGTACCATTCTAGAATAGCGGTAATTAAATGGTGAAAGTATGGCTACACCGGCAAATATGGCTAAAACGAAATACCATAAATTTTCGTAAACAATATCCAGTCCTAAAACATAGGCCGCAACGCTTATTGAAATAATTTCGGCAACATTCATGGCATAACTCACAAACATGGAAACGTAAAAGTAGCCGGGCTCGCGTTCAAATTTTAAGGCACATACGCTACACACTTCATTCATTCTTTGAATTTTTAAACCATACACTGCTCCGGTAAAAACCGACCCCATTCTGCATCTCGGGCATTTAGAATGAATAAAACCACTCCACTGCGATACAGCGGGTTTCTGCTGGCTTAGTTTCAAATCTGAATATCGGTTATTAGTGCTGTTTTCCATAATAAAAATCCTTAATCAAAGGTAAAAACAAATAAACACATCTAATTGTGTCAATCAACTTATTAATGGTACTATTTACTTCAATTAGTGATTGGAATAAATTTTTATTTGTAATTTTAATTACATACATTGTAGTATTAATACTAAATAGTTACAATACCATCCCGTCATATTTAAAATACTTTAATTCCCATTACAATATTAATTCAGGTCAGATAAAAATTTCAACCAAATATTATATCCCTAAACATTTATTAACCAAATTATGAGAAAACAATCTAATCAATTGAAAAAGATGGCAGGCATAGTGCTGCTGTTAACTGTACTGATCTCGGCCTGCAAAAAAAGCGAGAAAAGCGAAACCCCCAATCCTAAAGATGAGACTGCCACGCCGAGAGCCCTGACATTGGTTTGGCAGGATGAATTTGACGGCAACAGCTTAAATGCTGCCAAGTGGAATTATGAAACGGGAAACTTGGGCGTAAACAACGAAAAACAATATTATCAAACCAGTAATGTGAGCGTAAGCGGAGGCAACCTGATTATCACTGCCCGCAAACAATCGGTTGGTGGTCAGCCTTATACCTCGGGCAGAATAAATACCAACGGCAAATTCTCCATCAAATATGGCCGGATCGAAGCCCGGATGAAACTGCCAATGGTACAAGGTACGTGGCCGGCATTCTGGATGCTGGGCAGCAATATAGGAAGCGTGGGATGGCCAAAATGTGGCGAAATAGACATTATGGAACATGTAAATACGAGTAATTCTATTTTAGGCACCATCCACTGGGACAATAACGGCTATGTATATTACAGCAATAACACAACAACAACTCCGGGAGATTACCATGTTTATGCAGTAGAATGGACTTCGAGCGGCATCAGGTGGTATGTTGATGGTAATTTATACGCAACAGGTAATACAACCAATAACATTAATGGTACAGACGAATTTCATAAACCGTTTTTTATCATTTTTAACATGGCGGTAGGTGGAAACCTGGCCGGACAAACGATTGATGATGCTGCGCTGCCTACGAGCATGAATGTAGATTATGTGAGGGTGTACAATATTAGCTAATGCCCTAAATACTTATTTATAAAAAGAGACTAATCATAAGCATGATACAGTCTCTTTTTTATGAACAGTAAGCTGTGAATATTTATCAGGTCTTTCAGGTTATTTTTGTCCCTCTTTATCTCCGAAGTCGGTAACGGTTTTTCCATCGTAACGATACAGGCCATCAGCGCCAAACCAAATATTACCATCATTGTCTTCTAAAATCCCGAAGATCATTGGTTTATTGGTGATTTCGGTTACAATTGGATTTTTATCAGATAAAGACTTTGAATCATAGCGTGAAAGTGCCCAACCTTTACCGCTGCTGCTTTCTGAACTCGTCCAAATATTGCCTTTTTTATCTTCGGTTATATAACCAACAAACCCCTGTGTGAAATTGGTAAAGGTACTGCCATTATACCGCCAAAGGCCATCAGCTCCGCCAAGCCAGATATTGCCTTGCTTATCTTTGATTATCGAACGAACATTTACAAAAGGTTTTCCATCTTTATTGGTTATTGTGGTAAATTTTTTCCCATCGTAAACGGAAATATAACCCCTTGTAGCGAACCAAAATTTTCCTGTTTTATCTTCAATGATAGCATTAACATCATTATGCATCCAACTGTCTTTTGGAAGCGGTTGCTGGTAAGCTGAAATATGGACAGAATCAGTCTGTGCCGCGGAAGCAGCTTCATTCATTTTAAAATTTTGAAAAGATTTTCCATCATAACGGCTCGCTCCATTTTCAGTACCAAACCAAACATTACCGTTTTTATCTTCATAAATATGCCCAACCCGATCACTGGCCAACCCGTTTTTGGTCGTAAAATTCCGAAACGAACTCCCATCATAATAATAAACACCAGAACCAATGGTAGCGAACCAGAAATTTCCTTTTCTATCTTCTAAAACAGAAAAGAAGCGTGCAGAACTTACTTTACCTGTTATATTGGTAAAAGATTTTCCGTCATATTTAAAAACACCCTCTCCTGAAGTTATCCAAATATTGTCCTTTCGATCTTGTTTAACGGTACGAACCATGCTTTTGGGACCGTGAAAAGTAGATGCGTTTTTGGTTTCAGCGACATCCTGAACTCCGTTTTTCTGCTGGGCCTGTATGGGAAAACAGCTTACTCCTGCCAGCATGATTATCAGGCTGTACAAAACATTTCTTTTATTTTTCATATCTTATCTAATTGATTTAACGAAATTACCTTGATATCTTTCGGACAGAAGAATTTGGATTGTAAATAAAAATGTAAACTTTGTAAATAAAAACCTGACAATATGCATCTTAGTCAAAATCTCCTCAACGGAAAACGCAAATATCTGCCTGCATTGATAGTCCTCTCGTTTATCTCTGTAGTTTGCCTGGCTTTCAGTATGGAGGATGGTGATGACTTTGTTTTCGCCAAACGGGAAGTTTTGCTCCGCAGGATCGGTCATGAATTGCTCTTACAATCGGGCGACAGTACTTCGAGGGTGTTACCGGTAAAAAAGATTGCAGAAAATGAATACCAGATCAGGTTTGAGAACGAGTTTACTTTTCAATCTTCCGCCCTGGTGAATACTACACGGCGTTTGCTGGCCAAGGATCCGATGGCAGATGATTACATTGTTAACGTTATTAATTTTGGCAACTCCACCGTAGCGTATGGATTCGCTATATCCAAAGATAAGAAAGATGATATTGTAGCCTGTATAGGAAGAAAACAACCTAAAGCACGCTACATGATCAACATTAAATTTAAACCGAAAGGCATAAATACAGCAAAGAGCAGATATGTTTTAGGCAGCCTGCCATTTTTAGCATTTGTTGGTTTTATATTTCTGAGATCGGTAAAGCCTGGAAGAGCTTTAAGTCATGATCGGGATACTAATATGTTCAATTTGGGTTCGGCAATGTTTGATGCGAAGAATAGAAAGCTCATCATAAACGAGGAAACAACAGACCTAACCGGAACGGAATCGCGTTTGTTGCTTATTTTTGCACGTACGCCCAATGAAACCATAGAGAGAAGCCGGTTGCAAAAAGAGATTTGGGAAGACGAAGGCGTGATTGTAGGTCGCAGTCTGGATATGTTCATATCAAAACTTAGAAAAAAGCTGGAATCTGATCCTCATATCAAAATTGTTGTGATTCGCGGCAAAGGATATAAGCTTACAATTAGCGTTTGAAGAGCATTCGATTTGGCATTTTAAAATGTAGAAACGATGATCTGGGTTTGTCAACAAATTCCTGAAATTGTAAATTAAGCTTTATCTGCCCTTTTCTAATCCCGTTTTAATCCTAGTATAAAATTTATGTCAGGCTTTTAAAAAAATGGTATAATCCGCCTTTTCAATGGGCTAATCATTGTTTTTCGTCCATATATTTGTATTACAGATGATGAATTACCTGAGAAGAAAATTATGGAGGAACATTTTTGGCCTGTTGGTAATGGGGCTGTTTGTGACGAAATTTTTTACATTTTCTCTGGTTCCATTCTTATCTTCTGATCATAGTTATGCTATAGAAAAAAGCAGCGAAGAAAACAAAGGAAAGGATGAAGAATCTTTCGATAAACTAAAGAAAAAACTGCTGATCTGCGATTCATCACCTTCAGTATGCTTAAATGCCTTTCAGGCAGACCAATTTCCTGCAAATAAATATTCATGGTGCTTCGGCTGCAGCAATTTTCCGGCGAAGAATGTCCCCACGCCGCCTCCCGACGCACTTTCTTAACAATAATGGAGTCAAGCTGCAAACATATCTTAGGATATGTTAATGGAGATATTATAGACTCTTAATTACATCACATTTATCCAGTGGTTAAATTATTACGTACCACTGGTCCATAATTTATATAGCTGAATTAAATATTAATGAAAAATAATCACGCTGCCGGCGCCCGTTCGCCATGGCAAAGATTGGTGCTTATGCTTCACCTCGAACGCAAAACCATCAATTATATTTATGTTTATGCCATCTTAATTGGCTTAATCGGCCTTTCGCTTCCACTTGGAACGAGTGCCGTTTTTAACCTGCTCTCTAACGGAGCGATGTACAGTTCCACCTATATCCTGATTGCAGTAATTTTAGTCGGCATTGTTGTTGGTGGTTTACTGCTTATCGGCCAATTAACCCTGGTCGAATTTCTTGAGCAAAAGATTTTTACCAAAGCTGCCCTCGAATTTGCCTTCCGCCTGCCACGGATTAAAAAGAAAGCACTGGAGGGAGAAAATCCCACCGAGCTTGTCAATCGTTTTTTTGATATCCTCACCATACAAAAAGGCTTGACCAAACTACTGGTTGATATTGTTGCCGCAGCCGTATTAATATTTTTTAGTGTGATACTGCTTTCCTTTTATCACCCTGTTTTTATGGCTTTTGGCACATTTGTACTAATTGTAATTGTCTTGATCCTGGTTTTATATTATCGCCGCGGCGTAGAAACAAGCATTGAAGAATCGGGCCATAAATACGAAGTGGTGGCTTACCTTGAAGAAATTGCTTCAGATCTGGATACGTACAGACAAAGTAATACCAAAAGAAAAGAGATTATAGAACGGACGGATAAAATCACAGCAAACTACATACAGGCCCGAAATGATCATTTTGGTGTGTTAAAAAAATTTTTCATCAGTGCGGTGGCCATGCGTACCATACTGATGGGTGCCCTATTGCTTTTAGGTTCTTATTTCGTAGTGGAACGACAAATGACATTTGGCCAGTTTGTAGCAGCCGAGGTAATTATCGTACAGATTAGCTATGCCATTGAAAAACTGATGACCAACCTGAACACGGTTTTTGACATGATTACAGGTAGCGAAAAGCTTGCTGTAGTAACCGACCTGGAGTTGGAGGAAGGAGAAATTAATCATGGCTAACACAGGAAACAACCTGGCTCAACTCCAAAACTGGGAATCACTTTCGGTACATGCCAACAGTAAAATCATTAATGCAAAAGGCCCGAAAAGACTAGGCAGAATATTGCTGTTTATCATGGCCTTTTTTGTGCTGTTGCTATTCCTGCCCTACCGCCAAACCATACCCGGGCGTGGTACTGTAACTGCACTTAGGCCTGAAGATCGGCCTCAAACGGTACAAAATCAGATTGGTGGCCGTATTGAACATTGGGCGGTGCGTGAAGGACAGGAAGTAAAAAAAGGCGATACTATACTCCTGATTTCGGAAACCAGTCAATCTTATTTTGATCCCGAACTTCCTGCACGCCTGAACGAGCAATTGGATGCCAAACGGGGAAGTGAAACCGCTGCCGGACAGAAAATAGATGCCACCAAAGCCCAAATGAAAGCACTTACCGAGGGCTTGCATTTTCAAATGAAAGCGGCTGAAAACAAAGTATTGCAGGCCAGAAATTATATAAGCATCGATAGCGCGGAACTATTGGCAGTCCAAAAATTTTATGAAACCACCAAAGTTCGTTTAGAAAGGTACGAAACGGGTTACAAAAACGGGCTTTTCTCACTCACTGATATTGAAACACGCCGGCTTAAACTGCAGGAAGATAATGCAAAAGTGATTAGTCAGCGAAACAAACTAAATAATGCCACGCAGAATTTATTAAATGCTTCAATTGAACTCGATAATATCAGGGCCAAATACCAGGAAGCAATATCTAAAGCACAATCCGACATGAGTTCGGCTATATCGGGCAAGGCAAGTGCTCAGGGAGATATTGCAAAATTACGTAACGATATTTCAAACCTCAGCATCAGGCGCGGCCTTTATGTGGTAAGGGCTCCGCAAAGCGGCTTTATTGTTAAAACCTTAAAAGCAGGTATTGGAGAAAACATCAAAGAAGGAGAATCGGTGGCTACACTACAGCCAAAATCGCCAATGGTTGCTGCAGAACTCTATGTAAGCGCAATGGATGTTCCCTTGATATTAGATACGAGTGATGTTCGTTTGCAATTTGAAGGCTGGCCATCGGTACAGTTTTCGGGATGGCCATCGGTAGCGGTAGGTACCTTTGCGGGCAAAGTATTTTCTATCGACCGCACCAGCAGTACAGGAGGAAAATACCGTCTTTTGGTTAGCCAAACCAATCCTGGTCCAACCAAAGATGAACCCTGGCCACCACAATTAAGACAAGGCTCAGGTGTTTACGGACGGATTATCCTCCGATCGGTTCCACTTTGGTATGAGATATGGCGACAATTGAACGGCTTTCCGCCAAGTTTGGAGAAGGAACCTGCAATAAGTACAAAAGACAAAAAATAGCTATGGAGGTTGTAAAATGATAATGGCTTTTAAAAAAATATTAACTGTAGTTGTTTTAATATTGCTCTCGGCGAAGATCTGTTTTGCCCAGGATCCTGTGCCAAGAGAAAACCCCGACAGCGGAAAAGTTTTCAGTCTTGAAGACCTGCAGCAAATGGTTTTCAGGTATCATCCGGTAATTAAACAGGCGGCATTATTAAGCGAATCTGCCAGGGCAAAGGTGTTGCAATCGTTAGGTTATTTCGATCCGGCATTAAAAGCAGGTTTCAGCAGGAAATTATTTGGGGATACCGAATATTACAACAAATGGAACAGTGAACTAAAAATTCCGCTTTGGCTTGCCGGAGCAGATCTTAAACTGGGTTACGACCGCAATGTGGGCAATTACATCAATCCGGAAAACCGAACCGGACAGCAGGGTTTAACTGCCATCGGTTTAAGTATCCCGTTAGGTCAGGGTTTAATTATTGATGCCCGGAGAAGCACGCTCCGCCAATCAAAAATAATGGTCGAATATGCAGAGGCTGATCAGTTGAAACAGATTAATAGCGTTTGGTACGGGATAGCCAAAGATTATTGGAACTGGTATTATGCCCACAAACAATTTGACCTGGTTAATGAAGGGCTGGACCTTGCACAACGAAGATTTAAAGCGCTGAGCGCACAAACCATAATTGGCGATAAACCCGTTATCGATTCTGTTGAAGCTTACATTACCGTACAGGAGCGGATGATACAAAAGGAGAAAACGGCTATTGAACTTCAAAACGCAAGATTAATCCTCTCCAATCACCTTTGGAATAACGAAGGGAATCCATTGGAACTTCCGGTTGAAGCTATTCCGCAAAATACAACTTTAGCCAATGGCCGCCCTGATCCCCTATTACTGGATACACTTCTGGGCCAGGCGGCTAATCAACACCCTGAAATTTTAAAACTGAAAAGCAAAGGTGAACAACTGGCCATCGAGCGAAGTTACCGTCAGGAATTGGTAAAGCCTAAACTAAATGTAATTGGTAACCTGATTTCTAACCGTACCGGTTTCAACAGCAATGTACCAGGATATTACGATTTTAACTGGAGCAATTATAAATTTGGTATAGAGTTCGCTTTTCCGCTTTTCTTGCGCTCAGAACGGGGAAAATTGCGGGAAGTGAAGATCAAACAACTGGAGCTTGATTACGACATCAAACAGTTTGGCAGAGCAATCAGGAACAATGTAATAGCTTCGTATAATGATCTTTCTGCTTATGCTGCACAGCTTAATGTACAGGTAAAAAGCATCGAAAACCAGCAGATCCTGGTAAATGGAGAAAACCAGAAGTTTAGCCTGGGCGAAAGCACACTTTTTTTAATCAACAGCAGGGAAACTAAACTGATAGATATGAAAATTAAACAGGAAAGTATGATAGCAGGTTACCAGAAAACGCTGGCAGAACTATATTACAAGGCTGGAACGAGAGAAATAGTGAATTAAAGAGTTGAAACAGGCTGTCTTAACTAGACAGCCTATTTAATTGTGCAATAAAAAGAATAAGTTCAGCTTAGCTGCTATAATCCGGATCAAACTCTATAATCCATTCAATACCATATTTATCCCTGAACATCCCGGCGTAGGTACCCCATGGGCTTTCGCCGATTGGTCCTTCAACTTCTCCTCCTACCGATAAGCCATTAAATATTTTTTCTGCTTCTTCCCTGTTTTCGGCACTTACGTATATTTTAGACCGGTTTTCATTCTCACTTACCGGCCCTAAAAACCCTGGAACATCATTGGCAATTAACACATTGTTTTTGCCAAGCGGCAGGCCGATATACATTATTTTATTGGCCTCATCGTCGGCCACCTGAAAATCGGGGCCTGATAAATCTTTAAAACGGATAATTTTGGTAAACTCACCGCCAAAAACCGATCTGTAAAAATTGAATGCTTCTTCGGCATTACCATTAAAATTGATCCAGGGATTAATTGCTCTCATGATTTATATTTTTAAAACTAAATTAATCATTGGGAGCCAGATTTTTATATATTTTTTCAGTCCTTTTTAATATCCCTTTAACGCAAAAAAGGAGCAGAAAGACAACGCTTTCTACTCCTTTACATTTTCCAAATCCGGCAACCTGTATTATATCAGGAAGCTTTTTACATTAATACCCGGGATTATTTGGTTTAATATTTGGATTTGCATCCACTTCCCTTTGTGGAATAGGATAAAGTTGTTTATTATCGGTTATTGCAATATTTGAACTGCTGTTATTATTTAACGCTCCGGTTATTTGCGGACGTACAGTAACAATGCCGTTCCTAAAATTATCCTGCCATTGGTGGCCTTCAAAAGCAAATTCGAAGTTTTTCTCGGTTAAAACATCTGCAAGAGCTGGTGTGCCGGTATAGGCTGGTAATCCCCTCATGGTACGTACCGAAGACAGATCCTCAGCCGGCGTAGCACCTGTAGCGGTATTTAGCTTAACATTGGCCTCTGCGCGGATAAAATACATTTCTGATAAACGCAAAATTTTAGGGCTGTATAATCCCGGAATATTATCCTGTCTGTAAAATTTAGTGGTGATGTAATCATCTGTAGTTGCATCTTTTTTAATCACCTGTGTTTTACGGACATCGTTGTCTGCATAACTATCCCTAAAAGCAGGGTTTACACGAATATCTCCGTAACCACCAAGCTCACTAACGTATAACTGGCCATAGTTGTCAGAGCCCAAATCCTGAAACTGGGAAATTTTTGCTGTAAAAATTTCTTCGTTCTGTCCTGGGTTGGCCCAGAAAATAGTACCTGCATAGCTCGATGCGGTGGTCATGGTGTAACCTGCGTTAATTACAGTTGTTGCCTCTGCAATGGCCAATGCATTACTTGCCGCATCACCTTTGTACAAATAAACCCTTGCAAGTAAAGCTGAGGCAGCAAATCTTGAAGCCCTGAATTTATTTACAATATCAGTTGGTAAATTGGGTTTTGCTTCTGTAAGGTCCTTAATTACCTGTGCATATACTTCAGCAACGGTATTGCGTTTTGGCTGGGTAATACCAGGAGTTAATACAATAGGCACACTTAAAGATGCACCACTATTTACAGTATATGGCTGGCCAAAAACACGTGTTAAATCGAAATAGGCTAATGCCCTTACAAATTTTGCTTCTGCAATAAGCTGTGCTTTTTCTTCCGGTGTACCATCAGTTACAATAGCAGATTTGTTAATTACATTATTTGTCCTTGCAATTGCCTTATAAAGCGTATTCCAGGTACTTGCAACATCTGCGTTGGCAACTGTAAAATTATATTGATACGGGGCCGTTAAACGGTTTGAATTTGCTGAGGCAATAAACATATTCGAGCCTCTTAATTCGAGCATGGTAGGGTAATTTCTGCCATACCAGTTTAAATCGATGATGGAATTATAACAGCCAATGGTTGCAGCCTGTAAAGTCTGAAAATCGGTAATGGCCGTTTCATCAAGTAATGCGCCGTCTGGTTGTTGATTAAGCTCTTTCTTGCAAGAGCTCATGAAGGCACTTCCAATAAATAGGAAAAGTGCTATGATATATATTTTTTTCATGATATTCTTAGTTAAAGTGCCTTAAAATGTTGCGTTTAAACCAAAAGTGTAGATTTTTCCTACCGGATATTTAAAGAATTCGTTTCCTGTTGCATCTGTTTCAGGATCCACGCCAGTATATCCTGTCCACGTTACCAGGTTTTCTCCCTGTCCGAAAAATGTTATTTTCTTAATACCGGTTTTGCCTAAAATACCTGATGGCAGTGAGTACGAAAGCCTTACATTTTTTAAACGTAAATAATCTCCTTTTTCTAAGAATCTTGAAGAAGCAGACGACTCATTTTTATTTCCGCCGGCAATTGGTTTTGGTCTTGAAACGTTATCGCCAGGTTTTTGCCAGAAATCTTCACCAGCTTCAACAGAGTGGTTAAAACCACTGTTAATGTAAGCGGTATTTTCTACAAAACTACGGGTCTGGTTATAAATCATGTTGCCTGTAGCACCATAAAACAAGAAAGAAAGTTCTAAATCTTTATAGTTCACAATGTTGGTTAAACCGAAAGTATATTTAGGTAAAGCCTGACCAATAATCCTGCGTTCTGCAAGATTGTAGTTGTTTGTAGTTGTTCCATCAGCTTTAAACCATAGCGGATCGCCATTGGCCGGATCAACACCTGCCCACTCTCTCATGTACCATGAGCCAACAGGAAAACCAACCCTGGTAATATTCTGGCCTGTTACCAGGTCCTGACCATCTTTAGTTTCATTTACCTTATTTTTACTAAAAGAAACGTTAAAATTGGTTTTCCAGTTTACTACGCCTTCAATATTTACCGTGTTAAGCGCAAGTTCGAAACCTCTGTTCTGCACCTGGCCAATATTTACCGGCATGGTCGTAAATCCGCTGGTTGAAGATATTGGCAGGGAGAATAACTGTTGATTTGTTTTTTTGCTGTAATAATCAGCTTCCAGTGAAATGCGGTTGTTTAAAAAACCAAGTTCTAAACCTAAATCAAAACTCTTTGTTTTTTCCCAGCGCAAATCATCATTACCCAGTTGAAAAGGTGCTAAACCCGGGTTATCGTTGTAATTTACAGGCGTCCACAAAGTATAAGAAACGAAATCAAGCAAACCGCTTAAATTACCCGATGTACCATAACTCGCACGTAGTTTTGCATTCGACAAAACCTTCTGATCCTTCATAAAATCCTCGTTAATGATTCTCCATGCACCACCAACAGCATAAAAAGTTTCGGCTTTGTTGTTTTTAAAATTCGAAGCTTCATCACGACGTAAACTCACATTCAGGTTATATTTCGATTGGTATGAATAGGTTGCATTACCAATGTAAGATAAAATGGCCTGTGTTGAAGTACTACCACCCACACTTACCGGCAATATTGCAGCGTTAAGCGAGCGGAAACGATCGTTTGCAATAATTGATTTTCCACTGGCACTAATGCCTGCATTTTCTTTAAAAGAGTACTCCAGCATGGCCAGGTATGTTAAAGAATGATCGCTATTTGGTGCATAACTTCCAGATAGTGAGGTTTGCGTGGTATATAATTTGTTATCGATGGACGAAGCAGCTAATGATCCGTTCTGACCAAAACCATCAGAAGTACGCGCATCCTGATACAATTTTTGTTTTGCATTGATCCAGTCTACAGATAAGTTTTCTGATAATTTCAACCAATCAAAAATCTTCAAATCACCATACAAACGGCCTAGCGTTCTGAAGTTTTTATTGCTGTTAAAATTATATTGTGTATTGTATAAAAAGTTATCTCCTGTTAGTCCATACCAGCCAGATTCTCTACCGTTGTATAACGAACCATCAGGTTTATAAGGCGATTGAATCGGTGCTGTGGCAATATATCCCAAAATAGGGCTGCCATAACGGCTTCCATCTGCAGAAGTTAAACCATCCGAATAAGAAAGGTTTAAATTTAAACCAACTGTAAAGCGGCTGTTTATTTTTTGTTCGATGTTAGATAAAAGGGAATATTTTTTGATCCCCGAACCTATTAGCGTACCGTCCAACTTGCCTATGCCACTCGAGAAATAGTATTTTGTACCTTCATTTCCACCACGGGCCGAGATATCAAAATTTGAAGATGTTCCAGTTCTGAAAGCCGCATCCATCCAGTTAAAGCTGGAGTTTCCACCCGCTGCAGTTAAATAATCAGGTATTTCGGCATCTGTTATCCCCGCATTAATCAAACCTGTTTTTTCATAAGCTAAAAACTGACTGGCATCCATTAGCTTAAAATTGCCAAAATTGGCTTTGGTTTTTCCATACTGCGCTCTTACATTAAATTCAGGTGCGCCAATCTTCCCTTTTTTGGTGGTGATTACAATTACACCGTTAGCACCTCTTGCACCATATAATGCAATGGCAGATGCATCCTTTAAAACGTCAAAACTCTCAATATCATTTGGGTTTAAATTGGAAAGGATATCCGTAGGAGTTACCTGATTGCTGGCCAGTAAATCATTATTGGTATCGGTATTAAAATCGCCCCTGGCCACCACAACACCATCAATAACATATAACGGGTTATTGCCTGATGAAATTGAATTGATACCACGGATACGTACTGATTGTACCGCGCCTGGCTGGCCTGAGCCTGAAGTTACCACAACACCTGTAACACGGCCTTTTAAAAGCTCATTCGGATCGGCAACCGGTGTATCCTTAAACTGATCGGCAGAAACTTTAGAAATGGCGCTCGTTGCATCCTTTTTATTCTGCACGGTATAACCGGTAACTACCACATCGCTAAGTGATTTGGAATCGGGTACGAGTACGATGTTAACCGGACCTGCTCCTGAAATGGCCCTGCTCTGCGTAGTGTAACCGATAAAAGAAAATTCCAAAGTTGATGAAGAAGAAGGAACACTGATAGAAAATTTTCCGTTGGCATCGGTACTTACACCGATCTGCGTTCCTTTTACTTTTACGTTAACTCCGGGGATAGGCGACTTGTCATCCTGTGAAGTAACTGTGCCTGTGATTGTCCTGTCCTGTGCCATTACCGAAAGGGTAAAAAACAGCAGTATGAACAAACTTTGTAAGCGTTTTTTCATAGTTTTTTAAGATTAGATAATTAATTATTATATGGGTACAAATATACTGTCCCCTAATATTCACTATAACTAATTTTAAAGTTTTATGACAAAACTATGTCTTTAGGTTGACAAAACATCTTTTAGCGCAAAAAACTAATTAACCTAAATCATTGATTATCAAAAAGTATAAAACGATTTATTAAAGTTTGATTCAGTGACTTTTCGCAGCACAAGTTATTTTTTGCGTAACCAAATCGTTACCATAAAAGCTTTGGTGCAGTAATTAAGAAATTAACAGTAAAATATCGGGATTGGCTTGCCAGATAAAGCTCAGGCACTATTAATTCCTAAATTTGAGAAAAAAAAATATATTTTAATTTTGTATCTTATTGGAGTAAAAGCTGAATAGCACAGTGCCCACAATCAGCCGCATTAAAATAGTATCAGAAGCATGAAATTTAATTACTTAATCTATATCATCCTTACATTCGTTTGTTTACAGGCGAAGGCTCAACCCTACCTTCTGAAATCTACAGACAGCGAAAAAAGCTTTCAGTTGCACATCTATTATGGATCAGAGGGAAAGGGCGCATTTGTGCAGTATGTTGGTCAAAAAGGGATTATCCCTTTAGAAATAAGAACAGTACACGTTAAAAAGAATGCGGGTAATAATGTTCCCACAGTTTACTATAGCTGGGATGAACTTATGGACGGGAAAATTACCGGAAACTATAGCTTAAACGAAACAACCGGTAAAATTTTTGGAGCGGTTTATAAACGGCTTAAAGATGGAAGAATATTTAAGCTTGAACAAATTACGGGTAATTCTGTTGATAACACTCAAGACAAATTGCTAGTTAACAATGTATTGATAACTTTCAGTCACAATGAAAATACTCAACTTACATTTAATTATGAACCTGGCAAAAGAGAAACCTTACAGCTGGAGGGCTTCGACAACCCGCAGCAATTCAGAAAAAGCCATATAGCCGATTATAATTTTGACGGCCATGATGATGTCGGATTTTCCATACCCGATGCCGGAATGGGCGTTTACAGAACCTATACCATTTTTCTTTATGATCCTGTTTCAAAACGTTTCAAAAAACTGAAAGAACCCACTAATACCAATGCACAATGCCTCGGGTTATGCGACGTAAAACTCGATACAAAAAACAAGCTCTTTTTTACCTCATGCCGTGGCGGGGCAAGGTGGTGGAGCGATGTGTACCGGTTTGATAAAGCAAACAAATTGATATGGCTGCGCTCAAAAGAAGAACAATAACCGAAATTTCCTGCATATATGCTGGTCTTTTATAATCATTTACCAAACCCCAGTTTGGCTGAAGTTTGATAAATGTTATATCGCATCTGCTATTTTTACAAAGCAGGGTTAGCTATATAATTTTGCCACAATTGATCTACAGTTTTACCATTTGCATTTGCCGACCAGAAAGTGTTCACATTGTAGGTACCATCCCGCATTGCTTTATCCAATTTAACGATGATGCCCTGATAACCATGGTTTTCCAGCCAGGCAAAAAAACGTGCCGTAACGCGGTAAGCATCAGTGTAATTCTGATTCGAACTGTAAGCTGGTAACGACCAGTTGGCACCTGGGTTGTCGTAGCCGAAAATATACCTTGCATAATCTGCAATTCCTTCGGTAATCCATCCGGTATTGGGCAGGTTAAACTTATACGACTGTACAACGTGCATCATTTCGTGGGTTACCACATCAATATCTTTCGGATTACCAGCAAAATATCTGGGATCATAACGGATAATAGACCCTCCATAGGTTGCTGCAACACCTTCATATTCAGAATCAATCACAAATACCTGCGTTTTCGGTGCATTGGCGTTAAAAGTATTCGCCATCCGCTGATAGTTGGCTTTAAACACCGTGATGAAACCTGCTTTTGTAGCAGCACTAAAAGTACCCGTCTTATCTGTAAAAATTAAAGTATTTGCGCCTTCAACCACAGTTTCGAGGGTATTATTTGGCGCCAATGCCTGCTGGTTCTGTGGAACATTAAATAATTTTATTTCTGCCAGCTGGAAGATCGGATTGGTTTGACCAAATAAGACTTTCACATTAATGCGGTAAAATTTATAGGAATTATTATTAACAAAATTATACGTCTTGCTCTGTTTGCGTTTTGAGAACATTTCATATTCACGATGGTCTAATTCTGTCCAGTTGTTGCCATCTGTTGAAGCTGTAATGGTCCAGTTAGACGGATCCCTTTCGCTCGCATCATCAGCAGAAGTGAATGTATATGCTGCAACCTGGGTATTGGTGGTAAACTCAAATTGCATATAAAAATTAGACTGATGGCTGAATATCAAAAATTTAGTATCGATATTGTTATCAATAGCTTTTGATGAGCCCTCGGCTGCATCCTTCCCTCCGGTGTTTTCTGTACTAACAGTAAACCGGGCCTGGCCGGTTACCTCTGTCCTGGTAGCCGCAGTGTTGTTTATAACTTCAGGTTCGGGTATTTCTGTGTTTGTTTGCTCTTTTTTGCAGTTTGATAAAAAGACAACCGTGCCTAAAAGAATACATGTAAATGTTTTGCTTTTGTTTGAGAATTTCATAAGATAAATTGGTTAGTAGTAAATATTTTTCTTTACCTCAATAATACTAAAAGGTTTTAGTAAATCAAATAGAGATTATATTAAAAAACAAATCCTTATTCTTACAAAAAATAGTGTAGAATTTATTTTAGTCTGACGTAATTAATATGAGTAATAAACATATGGCAAAGATCTGAATTTCCCGGGATGTTAGGTTCTGTCAGTTCAAAAAGAGGCTGCTGGTTTGCGAAGATTAAACCAACAAAAAACCCCTTCAAGTTATCCTTAAAGGGGTTTAAAGCAGTGGGCCCACCTGGGCTCGAACCAGGGACCAAAAGATTATGAGTCTTCTACTCTAACCAGCTGAGCTATAGGCCCGGAAAAAAGGATATTCCTTTTTTGCGAGTGCAATGTTACAAATTTGAATTGAATTTTCGAAAATGTTTTTGGGAATTTTTCATTAAAATGCGTTATACAAACTCATTTTCAACTGCTTAATCTTATTTTTTATTTTCAACAGGTTTTGCCTCTCCGCTCAAAATGTGGATAAAAGGGCTGTTAATCTCTCTTTAAATGAGTTTTGAATAGGTTAATTTTGTAATTGATATGAATACGCCCGATCCGGACAACCAGCTTCTTTTAGATTTTTTAGCCACAACCAACCAGCCCGTTTTTTTAACCGGTAAAGCTGGAACAGGTAAAACCACCCTCCTTCGCAAGATTAGGGATACCACTAAAAAGAATTTTGCCATTGTTGCACCAACTGCGGTGGCGGCTATAAATGCAGGTGGCGTAACGCTCCATTCGTTTTTTCAAATCCCTTTCGGACCATTAGTTCCGATTGTAGATGAAAATACAGATACCAATTTTAAATATTCGGACGAAAAAACAAGGTTATTACGCTGTCTTGATCTTTTAATTATAGATGAGATCAGTATGGTTAGGGTTGATATTATTGATTTTATTGACCGTACCCTGAAACGTGTTAAAGGATCTAACCGCCCCTTTGGTGGCGTACAGGTTTTAATGATTGGTGATCTTTATCAGCTCTCCCCTATTTTTCACGATGCCTGGCACATTCTGGGCGCATATTATTCCAGTCCGTACTTTTTTGACAGTTTAATTTTCCGCAGCACTCCGATGCTTACTTTCACCCTGGATAAAGTGTACCGCCAATCAGATCCTGTATTTCTGGATATTCTGAATGGCATGCGCGAAAACACTCTCGATGCCGGTTTATTGGAGAAATTAAATGAACGTTATGATCCTTCTTTAGATCAGGAATGGAAGGATGATTACATTACTTTAACCACTCACAATCAATTGGTTAACGAAATTAACCAGGGTTGTTTAGAAAAACTGGAAGGCGATATTTTTGAATTTGATGCCGAAGTAAACGGCGATTTCCCAAAAGATGCCTATCCTACAGATGAAAAACTACAATTAAAGCTTGGCGCTCAGGTTATTTTTATCAAAAATGATTCCTCAGGAAAGCGACAGTATTACAATGGAAAAGCAGCGAAAATCACCGCCATTAATGAGGATTCGATAAAGGTTAGTTTTTCTAGTGATGGGAAAGAAATCGAAGTTGAAAAAGAAATCTGGCAAAATGTTAAATACAGCCTGAGTGCTGAAGAAAATAAAATAGACGAAACCAGCACAGGTTCATTTTCACAATATCCGTTTAAATTAGCCTGGGCCATTACCGTTCATAAAAGTCAGGGATTAACCTTCGATCATGCCATTGTTGATGTAAGTACCGCATTTACCCACGGACAGGCTTATGTGGCCTTAAGCCGCTGCAGAAGCTTGGAAGGATTGATCCTAAAATCGCCTGTGGCTCCCGAAAATATCATTACCGATGCCAAAGTCATCAGTTTTACCAAAAACAGTTATCAGGATAAACCTACTGCCGCATTATTAGAACGTTATAGCCAGCAATATGCCTGGGGCTTGATTAACGAATTACTGGATTTTTCGCTTGTTGCAAAAGACTGGGAGAAACTGGGGCGGTCTAAACTAATCGATAAAGATGAAAAAAATGCCTTTTTATCCATCTACGAGCAGGGAAACCAGATCTTTCAGAACGAAATTTTTAAAGTGGCCCGAAATTTTATCGCAAAGGAATTTTCAAAAATAAGCATGGCCGAAAATCCGGCAAACGAAACGGCCTTTATGGAGCGCCTGCAAAAAGCATCTGATTATTTTATTCCGAAACTGGAGCAACTCATCGCACTAACGGCAAGGATTGTGGCGATCAATTTTTACAATGATACCCATTCTGATAAGCTTCTTACGTTATTGAATGAAGTTAAAGATGCACTTCAAATTAAACTGGCTTTATTTAAAATTTCGTGGAATCCGTTTTCAATTAAAAATTATATCAACACCTTACACGCGGCAAGCAATAAACAACCCGAGAAAAAGACGGTTAAATCGAGTATTAAGCCAAAAGAAATTTCCAATCCGCAGGTTTATAAAAATCTTATAGAATGGCGCAAAACCATTGCCCTGCAAAGAGGAACGCAGGATTATGCCGTACTGTCTGATCTGGCCCTGCTTTCTATCGCCGAACGGATGCCGAGAACAACAGATCAACTGGCTGCGCTTAAAAGCGTTGGCGTTGGTAATGCCAAAGAACTCGGACAGCAGATTACACGCATTGTAAATGCCCATTTGGGCACAAGTGAGTTATTTTAAAAAAATTTAGTTCGGTACACCTTTTTTTAATACTTTCGCAGCCCCATTTCAATCGCTACATTTCACCATACACCAGGCCATGAGTAAGTTTTTATACGGAATCGATTTTGGAACAACCAATTCGGCACTATCCATTTATGATGAAGAAAAGAAAGAAATTATAGATACGATTTCAATTCCCTCGTTAATTTATTTCACAGAAGTTAAAAGCATTATTGATGGCGAAAACCACATTGTTGGCGAAAAAGCAATAGATGCGTATTTAAACGATGGCATGAAAGGCCGCTTTATTAAATCCATTAAGCAGATCCTTTCGAGAACCACTTTTACTGAAACCCGCATCCACAATAAAAGATATACCGCTTCCGATCTGGTTACGCTGATTCTCAAAGATTTAAAAGAAAAAGCTGATAAAATTATTGGCGAAGATTGCCAAAAAGCCATTATTGGACGTCCGGTTTTCTTTGATGACGACAATACCATGAAAGATACCCTGGCACAAACCAGGTTAAAAAAAGCAGCAGAAAGTGCCGGCTTTACCGAAGTTCGCTTTCAGTTTGAGCCTATCGGAGCAGCTTTCGCCTATGAAAAAACCATAAAAAAGAAAGAACGTGTTCTGGTGGCCGATTTAGGTGGGGGTACAACCGATTTTACTTACCTCATCCTCGATCCTGATAAAGTGGGCAGCAAGGACAGAAAAAAAGATATGATTGCCTCCGGAGGCATTTACATTGGTGGAGATAGCCTGGATTCTGCATTTATGTGGGATAAAGGAACACCCTATTTCGGAAAAAACACCATGTACGAGGCTACACCGGGGAAAGTTTTAAATGTGCCCAAATCGCTTTTTGCCAATATCTGTACCTGGGATAAAATGAATTTCTTTAATGGCCTGAAAATCCAGAAAGAGATTGAAGAATACTATTACTACTCTAAAAACGATTCTAAATTTAAAAACCTGATCACCCTGATCGAAAATAACCTGGGTTACTCTTTGTTCAGGTCAATTGAAAAAACAAAGATTGAGCTTTCAGATCAGCCTGTTTCTACATTTGCCTATAACAATATGGAGATAGAAATTGATGAAAATATTTCACTCGAACAATATAACTCGATTATTGAAAAGGATATTAACAGGATTGATGCCTACCTCGATCAGTTTATGGAAACTTACAAAATCAACCCACAGGATATCGACTGTTTGTTTCTAACAGGAGGAACCTCAATGGTGTCGGCTGTGCAAAACCTTTTTAAGAATAAGTTTCCACACATTCCGTTAAACTCCGGCGATAACTTTAAAAGTGTGGCAAAAGGATTGGCCTACAGTGGTTATTTGTTTGAAAACTAGCATAATGCACCACATTTATAACGACAGAAGATAAATTTACGGCGCATACAAAGCCCTGTAATTAATTAATTACAGCTTTGTAACATAATGAAGATTATTTTCTTCTTTGTAGTAAGATTTTTATAATTTAGCAGGTGAAAAATTGGTGCGGCTGATAGCAGATACAGAGAGCAAAGCCTTACGCGTTAGGCGCTAAAGCAATTAATGTTGTGAGGTCCGGAAAGCCTGTTTTCTGGAAGAGGTGAAATCAAATTGATGGTCATTTCTTTGCCAGACGCACCAATTTTCTTTTCTTAAACCAGTCTGCTAAACTGAAGTACCGATATTCCTTTATGTCTTCTAAAACTTGTTAAAAACTTATTAGTTTGCTCAAACCCCAATATTCTTGAAATCTGATCAACAGAAAAATCGCTGTGCAGCAATAATTCCTCAGCTTCTCTCATAATCCGGTCTTTAATCAGTACGGTTAAACTTTTTCCCAGCACGCGGTCTAAAAATTTATTTAATTTCCCCACGCTCATTCCCATCCCTTCAGCATAAAACTGAACGGCTCTTTCTTCGCGGTAATACTGATCTAAAATTGCCCTGAAACGCAAAACCTGTTGCAACTCATCTAACGTTAATGCAGCCAGGTAACCATCTAAACCGGCAGTAAAACCGAGAAACAGGGATAAGTACTGAGCTAAAAACCTTAAATCTTTTTTAGCATCAATTTCTTTTTTAAGCTGATCTAATAAACTATAGGTTTTGATAGATTCCTGAGGGGTTAAATCCCTGTAAGATAAGTTAAGAAAAAGATTTTTTGCCAATGGATCCAAATGCTGCAATAAAAACTCGGCATACAGCATACTGCTGAAATTTAACCAGTAACCAGATTTAATCCGCCCGTCGAGCCTAACTAAACCTTCTTCAGGAATAAAAAATATTCTTTTTTCAAGCAGTTCATGGTCGCCGGAATTCATACATAAAAAACCACTCCCTTCCCTTACAATCAACATCCGCATGGGATATGTTGCCTGCAATGCACGCTCCCTGTTAAAAACCCCGCTAATCGGTTCTAATTGTATCATAATAACCTAAAAGGATAAACATCAGTAAGACTGAAATAGCTCGGCGAGGTTACATCTCCATCAATATTTTATAGAAGCCACGGCCATTTTCAGCGTACAAATATCATAAAAAAGCCTTCTAAAAGATCAGAAGGCATAGATTAATGATTAAAAATGAATTGTTTTTAATCATTTTTGAAATATTTACGCTTATTAAAAATGCGCTCTATTATTTATTACAATACAATTTAAGCGGTTAACTGCACCAGATTTTCCTGTCAGGCAGATAAAACCCTCACCTGAACGGCCTCTACTCCTAACTTCGTAAATTCAATATCAAACTGAACAATGTTGTTCGGTTTAATTTCGCCCACTATTCCATGTGCAAAAACATTCACTTCCATGCCTCCGTTTGATGGGGTTATGCCACCAAAACCTTCTTCGTTATTATAAAACTTTACTGTACCCAGCCTCATATCGCTATTTAATCAATTTTACATTAATGGCATTTGGTCCTTTTTTACCTTGCGCAACCTCAAATTCAACCCTGTCATTCTGACTTACTTTATCGATCAAACCTGTAACATGTACAAAAATTTCATCCCCGTTTTCTGTTACAACAAATCCAAAACCTTTCGATTCATTATAAAATTTTATTGTGCCCTGCATTTTATTCAGATTTTTTAATTATCAAACATACGAATAAGCCAAAATGTTTAGCAGTTAAATAGATTTTCACATGAGATGTGTAGATCGAGTGTACTATTAGCCATTTTTTTAGTTTTTAACTTAAGATTATTCAAAAAAAAACCGCGGGTTAACCCACGGCTTTCCAATTTGCTGATTACAATTAAGCATTTACAAACTGCATTTGGGTGGCATCATATCGTCTTCCGGCGGTAGCGCCTACAGGCACAATAGATTCTAATTTTTCTTTTTCATCTGCACTTAAGGTAATATTGATGGCAGCTGCATTTTCTTCAATATACTTAATCCTTTTGGTACCCGGAATGGCCACTATGCCCTGAGCAAGTACCCAGGCCAAAGCCAGTTGCGAAGGCGTTACGCCCTTTTCTGCTGCAATAAGCCCGATCTCTTTTAACAAATCTATATTTTTATAGAAATTATCTCCCTGAAAACGTGGAATGCTTCTGCGGAAATCATCTTCAGCAAAATCATCAGGACTTTTAATATCGCCCGAAATAAAGCCCCTTCCCAGCGGGGAATAAGCAACAAAACCAATTCCAAGTTCATTTAAGGTATCCAAAACGCCGCTGGTTTCTGCCTCGCGTTCGAAAAGTGAATATTCGCTCTGCACTGCAGTAATGGGATGAATTTTATGCGCCTTTCTAATCGTTTCTGCAGAAACCTCCGATAAACCGATGTATTTTACCTTGCCCGATTTTACCAACCCGGCCATTGCACCTACAGTTTCTTCTATTGGCGTATTCGGGTCAACACGGTGCAGGTAATATAAATCAATGTAATCTGTACCGAGATTTTTCAATGAGCGGTCTACCGCTTTTTGCACATAAGCCGGTGTACCGTTAAATCCCCAGGTTAATTGTTCGTTATCATCAACTTCATAGCCAAATTTTGTGGCAATCATATATTTTTCACGGTTACCTTTTATGGCTTTGGCCACCAAACGTTCGTTTAACAGCGGTCCGTACAAATCAGCGGTATCTAAAAAATTAATTCCAAGTTCCAGTGCACGATGGATGGTTGCAATTGATTCTTCTTCGCTGGCTTTACCATAAATATCTCCCCCGGCAAGGGTAGTCATGCCCATGCAACCTAATCCCTGCACCGGTACCTGTAGTCCTTCACTACCTAAATTTATTTTCTTAATGTCCATGTTTTATGTTTTTAATTTAACATGAACAAAGTTATAGTGAGGGGGAATTAGCCGATTATACAAATCAAAGTGTTTATTAAACAAATCAACTGCTTCAAAAAGAAAGATTTCATGCAGGCAAAGAATTGTTCCTGATTTTCATCGGCGTATAACCCGTATGCTTTTTAAAGAAATTATTAAAGTAGGAGGCATATTCAAAACCAAGACTAAAAGCAATTTCGGCAACGCTCCAATCGGTATGCAACAAAAGAGATTTAGCCTCTGCAATAATGGCTTCGTTAATAATGGTAGTGGTAGATTTGCCGGTTACTTCCTGAATGGCGGCGTTTAAATGATTTACATGCACCGAAAGCCTTTCGGCATAATCGCCGGCCTTTTTTAATTTAAGGGGATCCTGTGGAGAATCGACCGGGAATTGTTTTTCCAGAAGCGTTAAAAAAATATTGGTAATTCTGGAGGCTGCATTTGTAGGATTGAAATAAGCAACCGCAGGCTGCATTTTAACCGCTTCATGGATAATTACATTCACATAATTGCGGATCAGCTCATATTTATAAACGTAATCCCCGTCCATTTCGGCCTGCATGCGCTCAAAAATGCTTTTAAGGTATTTTAATTGCTCATCGTTAAGCAGGTAAACCGGATTTCCGTCTGCTTTAAACAAAGTAGAATCCTGCAGGCTTTCCATACGCGCTCCTGTGTGCAGAAAATCTTCACTAAAAACACAGAAATGCCCGTCGTACTCCATATTCTCTTCCTTTGCATCCCAGGAATACGGAATGAGCGGATTGGTAAAAACCAATGCCGGTTTGCTGATTTCGATATCGCGGTTAGCATACAACAATGTACTACAGCCTTTTGTAATAAGCGAAATTTTATAAAAATCTCTCCTGTTATAAGCTGTCAACTTACATTTATCATCATGCATTCCGGCAACCCTAAACTGAATAGGATCGATATGAATACCAGAAAATGAATTTGTTTTTTTGCCGGATACCGGATTTTGCTGCATATTCAAAATTAAACAATTCAAAGAGAAAACAGCTCAATGAAAGTATTTTGAAAACCGAACTAACTCTTTTTACCGCTAAAAATTACAAAGAAAACACTAAAACCACCTAAAAGGAAAACTATTCCCAGAATCATATTTAATTTATCGCCCATAATGTAATGTACAGTTAATATTCGTAATGACAATAGGCTGACACAAAATTATTACACAATACAACTATAAGTTGTAAGAATTTCCTTTTTTTAGTAAATTCATATTGAAAATCGTAAATCATACGGCACCAAATCTAACCAGGCACAAAACATATAGATATTAGTAATGTTACACAATAGACATTAAACTACCAGATTATGAAACAACTAACCAAAAACAGCAGTAAAGAGGAACTGGAAAGTATTAGAAAAGGTGATACCATTAGGGATGATACGGGAAAACAAGGTGAAGTTGACAAGATTGAAATCTTAACACGCCGCCAGGAAAAACAATATTACTATAAGCTTAAAAACGACGGTACCATATTGGTAATTAAATAAAGAAACAATTTCTGATTACACTTTTACAAGTTATTAACAGTAATTATTTTATTCTATATTTATTTAGTAAAACGATTTATTTAATCACAATGACCAATAGAAGATACCTAATTGCAATAGCTTTTATAACTGCCTTCGCTTTTGTGAGTAGTTTTACATTTAAAAACAATAGCGATGAGACAAGTGTATTTTTTAAAATTGATACCCTGGCCACCAACCTCACTGTGCCCTGGCAAATAACTTTCCTCCCCGACCGTACAATGCTCTTTACCGAACGCCCTGGCCAGGTACGCCTTTACCGCAACGGAAAACTTAATGAAAAGCCTGCATTGCAGGTAAATGATATAAAGGCCGAAACCAAAACAGGCTTGCTGGGAATGGTGATTCACCCTGCTTTTAACCACAACCATTTTATATACATTGCCCATAATTATGGAGAAAATAACCGTTTATGGCTCCGTGTAGTGCGCTATGAATTTAAAAACGATTCGCTTATTAACCCCAGAACATTAATTGAACAGATTCCTGCAGCACGAAACCACACAGGATGCCGGTTAATTTTCGGGCCAGACCAAAAGTTATACATTTCTACCGGAGATGCTGATCAGCCTATATTGGCGCAGGATTTAAAAACTTTTAACGGCAAAATATTAAGGCTTAATGATGACGGATCCATTCCGGCAGATAATCCATTTATTAAGAACGATACGGCACATAAAGAAATCTGGTCTTACGGGCACCGCAATCCTCAGGGCTTAACTTTTGAGCCTGCTACCAAACAATTATATGCCACAGAACATGGCCCTACAGGTGGCGATGAGGTGAATATCATCCAAAAAGGTGGCAATTACGGCTGGCCGGTAATCCACCATCAGGAAGCCAGGGCGGGTATGATTACACCGCTGCTAGAATATACACTATCAATTGGTCCGTCTGAAGCTACATTTTATAACGCAAATGCTTTTCCTCGATTAAAAAACAACCTTCTTATTGCCTGTTTGCGTGGCGAATCTATATTGAGAATTGAAATGGATAAAGGAAAAGTTATTAAGCAGGAAATATTGCTAAAAAAACAATATGGCAGGATCAGGTCAATGGTGGTTGGCCCGGATGGATACCTTTATCTATCAACTTCAAATTTCGACCTGCCCGAGAGTAAAGGTGAAAGACCTTACGATATGATCCTCAGGTTACGCCCTTCAAATACAAAAGAGAACCAGATCGCACAAACCATTTCTTCGAACAATAAAACCGCTAAAACTGAAAATACTCCGGCGATAATGTTTAAACAGCTTTGCGCATCCTGTCACGGTGATAAATTGCAGGGAACAGAAACAGTTTACAGCCTTGTAGGTGGTAAGTTTAAACATGGAGCCGACAAACAGTCTATAATCAACAACATCAATAATGGGATTATAGATAAAGGAATGCCCGCCTGGAATGGTGCAATCAGTAAAAAAGATATCGAGCGCCTGGCAGATTATATGCTGAGCGAAAGTATAAAATGAATGAGTGATGGAATGAATGATTGAATGAATGATTGAATGAGTGATTGAATGAGTGAGTGAGTGTTTAAGACTTCAGTAAATCCAACATTCCATAATTCTATCATTCTTTAACTCTATCATTCACTAATTCTATCATTCTTTAACTCTATCATTCACTAATTCTATCATTCTTTAACTCTATCATTCACTAATTCTATCATTTCTAACTCTCTAATTTTCTAATTCGCATAAATTTTGATACAATACTTCGGTTTTTAAAACATTGCACTATATTTATTAAAAAACCTTCAACCAAATAGATGAAAACAACATTTACCTTAGTGTTATCTGCCATTGCGTTTATATTAATTTCGGCAACTACATTCAACAAAAAAAATTACCAGAACAGAACCTTCGATTTTATTACTAAAAATAGAATTGATACCCCCGATCAGGACCGTTTCGTGAAGGCTACCCTTGCACAGGGCGAATTTACAGAACCAACCGAAATGGCTGTCCTGCCCAACCTTGATATTTTGGTGGCACAACGCCGTGGCGAAATATTGATTTATAAAAACAGTACAAAAAAAATAAAAGAAGCCGGCAAGCTGGATGTTTATTTTAAAACCAGCAATCCTGATGTAAATGCAGAAGAAGGCTTATTGGGCATGGCCGCCGATCCAAAATTTGCGGTAAACAAATACATTTACCTTTTTTACAGCCCATTTGACAAATCAGTAAACCGTTTATCGAGGTTTAAGCTAGTTAACGATCAAATTGTGAAAGAATCAGAAAAAATCGTTTTAGAATTTTATTCGCAACGCGAAATCTGCTGCCATACCGGCGGTTCAATTGCTTTCGGATCGGATAACCTGCTTTACGTTTCTACAGGTGATAACTCTACTCCTTTCGATGTTCCGAAACAACAATATGTAAATAAGGGTTATGCCCCGCTTGATAACAGAAAGGGGCTTGAGCAATATGATGCCAGGAGATCAGCAGGAAATACCAATGATTTACGCGGAAAAATTTTAAGGATCAAAGTGAATGAAGACGGTACTTACAGCATCCCTGATGGTAACCTTTTCCCGAAAAACGATCCAAAAGCCCGTCCAGAAATTTATGTAATGGGTAACCGCAATCCTTACCGCATTTCGGTAGATCAAAAAACCAATTTTTTATATTGGGGAGAAGTAGGTCCCGATGCTTCTAATGATGATGCCTTAAGGGGCCCAAGAGGTTATGATGAGGTAAACCAGGCTAAAAAAGCCGGTAATTTTGGCTGGCCATTATTTATTGGCAATAACTATGCTTATAAGGCTTACGATTTTACAAACGGAGCCAATGGTGATGCCTTTGTTCCTGCCGCGCCCATCAATAATTCGCCGAATAATACGGGTTTACAACAACTTCCACCGGCACAACCGGCATTTATCTGGTATCCTTACGGAGCATCAGCCGAATTTCCACAGGTAGGTGCAGGCGGACGAACAGCCATGGCCGGACCAGTTTATTACGCCAGTGCAAACTCACCCTACCCTGCCTACTATAACGGAAAACTGATTATTTACGAATGGGTACGCGGTTGGGTAAAAGCCGTTACTATGAATGATAAAGGCGATTACCAGAGCATGGAACCCTTTTTATCAAAGGTCTCGCTGGCTGCGCCGATTGATATGGAATTGGGTCCTGATGGAAAGTTGTATATTTTAGAATATGGCAAAGGCTGGTTTAGTAAAAATCCTGATGCCGCCATATCAAGGATTGATTACCTAAAAGGAAACCGTCCGCCAAGTGTAGAAAAACTGAATATTGTAAAAACCAGCGGGTTAATTCCTTACAAAATGACCGCAAATGTTATTGCCAAAGATCCTGATGGTGATGCTCTAACTTATATTTGGAATTTAGGAAAAGGTATCACTAAAACTACCACTAGCCCAACCCTACAATATACTTTTGCCAAAGCAGGCGAATACCCGGTAAGCGTTACCGTGATGGATAAAAGTAATGCCGCTGCAAAAAGCGCCGTTATACCTGTTTTTGCAGGAAACGAACATCCGAACGTAACCATTGATTTAGCCGGAAACAAGAGTTTTTATTTCCCGAATAAACCTGTTGATTATAAAGTTTTAGTGAGTGATAAAGGTTCGAAAGTAAATAACAGCCGCATTTATATTTCAAATACCTATACCGAAGGGACTGATATGGCCGGAGCACAATTGGGTCATCAGCAGGCTGCACAAACGATGATTGGCAAGGCATTGATGTTGAAATCTGATTGCAGCACCTGCCATAAAGAATCTGCGGTTTCCATAGGCCCTGCATTTGATAAAGTGGCAGCGAAGTATAAAAATGATCCCAAAGCAGTTGATTATCTGGCTTCGAAAGTAATTGGTGGAAGTCAGGGTGTTTGGGGCGAAGTTCCTATGCCTGCCCACACCGCCATGAAAGAAGCCGATGTAAAGAAAATTACCGAATGGATTATGACTTTAGGCAATAAAGAAGCCGTTAAAGCATCCTTACCAGCTTCGGGCAAAATTGTTCCGCCAGCAGCAAAAGATAAAAAGAAATCTGTTTTAACCTTAAAAGCAACTTATACTGATGCAGGTGCTGCCGGTTTAAAGCCCTTAACCACCACCAACCTGGTGAACTTAAAAAGCAATGTAATTGAAGCAGATGACCTTAAAGATTTTGGCGGTTTTGAACGAAAAGATGTATTTGGCGGTGAAAAACTGATTTTAAGTAAGGATAATGGCTGGATAGCCATAAAAAATATTGATTTGAATGGTATTTCCGGATTCGGATTTTCTTTCTTAAATCTTGATCCTGTCAGCGATGGCGAAATAGAAATCAGACTGGACGACAGCAAAGGCATGATGATCGGAAAATCTACTTTCAGAAAAAGTGTTCCCATTAATATGATTTCAGATGGGAAATTCCATTCGATCTATTTTGTTTTCAAGGAATTAAAAACAGGCGATAAAAAAAACCGGCCGATTATTCAATCGATAACGGTGGAGCCTAAATAGGTTAATTGAAAAAACTTAGCCCGAAACCTATCACAACAGGTTTCGGGCTTTTTATTGTAAAAATTAATGATTTAATACCTCTCATTAATCCAGCTATAATATCTTTGCAGCAAATTCAAAAGATTCCATGCAAAACATTAAAAACATAATTTTCGACTACGGAAACGTCATATTTGATATCGATTTTAAAATCGCCCAGGCATCTTTTCAAAAACTGGGTATTACCGACATTGAAAATTTCTTTGCCCATAAAGGACATAACCAATTATTTGATGATTTTGAAACCGGTACCATTTCTCCCGCCGAATTTAGGGCAGGAATAAGAAAGGCAGCTAACAAACCCGATTTAACCGACCAGCAGATTGACGATGCATGGAACAGCCTTTTAATTGGCACCATTCAGGAAAACCACGATTTACTGCTTCAGGTGAAAGAAAAATACCGTACTTTTTTATTGAGCAATAACAATGAAATCCACTACAATTGGATTATAGATTACCTGAAAACTACTTTCAAAATCAATAATTACGATGCTTATTTTGAGAAAGCTTATTTCTCGCAACACATGAAACTGCGTAAGCCCAATATCAATATTTTTGAACAGGTACTAAAAGAGAACAACTTAAACCCTGCCGAAACCTTATTTATTGATGACAGTCCGCAACATATTGAAGGTGCAAAAAAAGTAGGTTTACATACTTTACTAATGACAGAAAAACCTGCCCAGTTAGGGGCGTTTTTAAAAGCAAACGGAATTTTGTAAATTAGAACATGACAGAGAAAAAGTTTAAATCGCTTAAAGAATTCTACCCTTTTTACCTCTCAGAACACAGCAATACCATCTCGCGTATCCTGCATTTTATTGGAACAGGATTAGTGGTCTTAGCCTTCTTTACCGGTTTTCTTTTTCATAACTGGCATTTTTTTCTGGCCATGCCTGTTTTAGGCTATGGTTTTGAATGGGTGGGTCACTTTTTCTTCGAAAAAAACAAACCTGCCACTTTTCAATATCCGGGTTATAGTCTGGCAAGTGATTTTATTTTGTTTTACGATCTGTTAACGGGAAGACAGCCTTTTGTTGTAAATAAATAACTTCTGCAAACACTTCCGAAGTTTAATAAAGCCACGAGCGGAAGAAGAACTTCGGAAGTCTGATATAAAAATGGTCGTCATCTCGACTGGAACGCAGTGGAATGGAGAGATCTATCTCGAGATAGTTTTCCCGACTACGTTGCACTCCGCTCGAAATGACGACTCTATTATTAACTTATAACTGCCAACTGAATTACAGTTTCCTTCTTTTCAATTCCCTTTCAATTAAGCCTAATTCACGACCTGTTTGTCCGGCAACAGAGGTATTTTCCTGTGCCCTTCTGAATAAATATGGCATTACCGCTTTAATTGGCCCATAAGGCACATATTTGGCCACATTATAGTTAGCATCAGCCAGGTTAAAGCTTAAATTATCGCTCATTCCCAGCAATTGAGCAAAATATACGTGTGGATGGTTGTGTTTAATATTTTTTTCTTCTAAAAGATAGGTTAATAAGCGGCTGCTATCTTCATTATGCGTACCGGCAACGATCGCAATTTCTTCAATATGATCTACGCAATAACGCAGCGATTCGTTATAATCACGGTCAGAAGCTTCTTTATCCGGCTGAATCGGTGAAGGATAACCCATTTCTGCAGCGCGCTTACGTTCTTTTTCCATATAGGCACCACGTACCATTTTTACGCCCAGAATAAAACCATCTGCTTTGGCAATTAAATGGTCGGCTTTCATATCAGCCAGTTTATCATGGCGGTACATCTGGTAAGTGTTGTACACAATGATGCGCTCGCGGTTAAATTTACGCATCATATCCAAAGCCAGTTCATCAATGGTATTCTGGATCCAGGTTTCTTCTGCATCGATCATAACCGGCACGCCTCTATCAAAAGCGGTTTTGCAAATCATTTCACAACGCAGTTTTACTTTTTCATATTCTGACTCTTCCGTAGCGGTTAGCTTTTCTTTAGCATCAAGCTTCTGTAACAGTGCAAAACGGCCGATCCCTGTTATTTTAAATACGGTAATCGGAATTTTGGTATCGCCATCTGCACGCACAATCGTACGGATAATTTCAGCACAGGTTTCATCAAAAACCTGCTCCTCTTCCTCTCCTTCAACCGAATAATCTAAAATGGTACCCACGCCACCTTTGTCTAATTGCTCAATGGCTTTATTACATTCTGCAATGGTTTCGCCACCACAAAACTGCTGGAAAATAGTGGCTTTAATTGCGCCCTGGATTGGCAGGCCGATATTTAAGAAAAAGTTTGTAATGGCCGGACCAACTTTTGTAAGAAAATTACTGCCGATCATTTTAAAAAGCCAATACGCTTTTTTCAGTTCCTGATTGGTTTTTTGGCGGAAAGCAATTTCCGTGTTGTCGAAATTAGGTTGTTTATTGGGAACTAAATCCATTTTTTATCTATATATAAGTCAGATTGGTGCAAAATTATAAAAAGCATTGGTTGTTAAAACTAAAAACCTCTAAATAATCGTATTTTTGCACAAAATGATACAATTCAAATTAGAAGGCGAATTTATTCCGCTAATCCAGCTGCTTAAAGCAACAGGTTTAGTTGGCACCGGCGGTGATGCACAGGCGGCTGTGATGGATGGTTTGGTAAAATGCAACGGCGAGGTGGAATTCCGCAAACGCTACAAGGTTAGAGTTGGCGATATCATCACATTTGAACAAGATAAAATCGAAGTAATTTAATGGAAACTTTAACGAGCGCAGGCCATTCGCTTTATTTCGAAAGCAATTTAGACGCCTTAAAAACACTTTTAGACAGCAACAAATACAGCAAAGTTTTTGTATTGGCAGATGAGCATACCAGCGAAATCTGTTTACCGCTATTTCAGTCGCTTTTAGACGATTTCTCTGAATTCGACCTGATCGAAACTTCTGCAGGTGAAGAAAACAAAAACATCGATTTCTGCATTGGCATCTGGAAAACCCTTCTGGATTTTGAAGCCGACCGTAAAAGCCTGATGATCAATCTCGGCGGTGGTGTAATCACTGATATGGGTGGTTTTATCGCCTCTACCTATAAAAGAGGGATCGATTTCATCAATGTGCCTACTACCCTGTTATCGCAGGTTGATGCCTCGGTAGGTGGTAAAACCGGAATCGATATTGATAATGTAAAAAATATGGTGGGTACGTTTACTTTACCACAAATGGTTTTTATCGAAACCGCATTTCTAAAAACATTGCCACAGCGTGAGCTTTTATCGGGTTTTGCCGAAATGATTAAACATGGCTTAATTTATGATAAACCTTATTACGAAAAGTTAAAAGCAAGCGATTACCTTAATCCTTCTGCCGAAGACATTTACCGTTCGGTAGAAATTAAAAACGAGGTAGTCACTATCGATCCGCATGAGAAAAATTTAAGGAAGATTTTAAACTTCGGCCATACCATTGGTCATGCTGTTGAGGGCTACTCTTTGGCTAACGACGAAAATCCTTTAACACACGGAGAAGCCATAGCCATCGGTTTTATTTGTGAGGCTGCTTTATCGATTAAAAACAGCACGCTAACAAAAGAAGAATTAAACGATATCAGCAGCTATATTTTGTCTTTATATCCGAAATACCACATCAAAAAAGAAAGTTTCGATACCCTTTTAGAACTGATGCAGAGCGATAAAAAGAACGAAGATGGAAATATTCTCTTCTCGCTTTTAGAAACAACAGGCAAATGCACGTTTAACTGCCGTGTTAGCACAGCCGATATTTTAAGCAGTTTGGATTATTATAACAGTTTATAAAATGAATTTTACCGGAAGTGATATTTCTGTAGTCGGACTTTTTGGTTTCGTAATCGTTTTAACCCTGGTTGAAATGTATTTCAGTTATCAGCACGACAGAAAATTATATACCAAACGCGATACCTGGACGAACATTTATCTGATGACGGCAGCTGTGGTGATCAATTTAGGCACAAAAACATTCACGTTTTTCTTGCTGGCCTATTGCTACCAGTTTCGTTTGTTCCAGATTACTAATGTTTGGGTTTATTGGCTGGTATTAATCTTAGCACAGGATTTTCTGTACTGGTTTTTACATACGGTTGGGCATTACGTGCGCTTTTTCTGGGCCATGCATGTTACACACCACTCATCAGAACACTTTAACCTAACAACAGGTTTCCGTTCTACCGTTTTTGAGCCGATGTACCGCGTTTTCTTTTACCTGCCTTTGGCATTTATGGGCTTTACTGCGGTTGATATCCTTTTTGCTTACCTGGTAACCCAGATTTATGGTAATCTGGTACATACACAATACAATATCAAATTCCCGAAATGGTACGAATATATCTTTGTAACCCCTTCGCACCACCGTGTACACCATGCGAGCAATGTACGTTATTTAGATAAAAACATGGGTATGGTTTTAATTCTTTGGGACAGGTGGTTTGGAACTTTTCAGGCTGAATTACCAGAGGATGTAGTAAAATACGGTTTAACTACCCAACCGAAAGATACCGGCCCTGTAAACATCATTTTCCACGAGTTTATTGCTTTAACCGCTGATGTGAAAAAAGCGCCAACCTTTATGGATAAGGTGAGGTATATTTTCAACCCACCAGGATGGAGCCATGACGGAAGCACTAAAATTGCTAAAATTATGCAACAGGAGTTACGTGATGAAGAAAAGAAAAACTTCGAAGCCTTACAACAAAACAAAGTAAAAGGACTTAACGATCGTGGGGAATTAAGTTCTACAGGATAAAAAATTAATTGTTTAGATTTCTATAAAGGTCTGTGTCTCCACAGACCTTTTTTTGTGATATTATTTATGTTTTTGTTATGTATCTCAGCTATTGTTTTTTGCCACAGAAAACACGGATTAACACAGATGATGCTAAATACAGATAATGTTGTTGTATTCGAAAAATGTTGTCATTCCCACGCAGGCCGGAATCTGAATACTTTAACAACCAAAATTTAGATTGTACAGGTCCTTTTACACATAGCTAGTTACCTATTTAAGATATAATTTGTATTTTTGATATAAACTTTTATACTATGACAACCTTAACTATACAAGTCAAAGATAACGATACTGAATTTCTTCTAGAAGTAATTAAAAGGATTAATGGCAAAGTAATCCAGTCTTCGAAGAAGGAAAATTTGCTTAATGGTATTAAACAAGGAATAAAAGAAGCTAAAGATATTAAAGAAGGTAAAATCGCCCCACTCTCTCTAAGCGATATATAATGGCTGAAATTAAAATAATATATTCTCCCATTTTCATCAAAAAAGCTAAGCAATTAAAAAAGAAACACTTATCATTAATTAGCGACCTATCTCAATTAGAATCGATTTTATTGAAAAATCCTAGTACAGGAACACCTTTGGGTAACAATATCTTCAAAATAAGACTAGCTGTTAAAAGCAAGGGAAAAGGAAAAAGTGGTGGGTGTAGAGTCATCACCTATTTCCAAAATGAAGATGAAATCAATATGATTTATATTTATGATAAATCAGAGGAAGCTACCATTACAAAAAAAGATATTCAGATAATAATTGATAGTTTATAGCACTGCCAAAGACTTAAACCATATAAAAATCGGTTCTTGACACATTTCAAGCCTCAAAAAGACCAATTACAAAACCAGCCCATTTTTAACAAAATTAAATTTTATTAAAAATATTTTCATTTTCCTATTGACAAATTAAATTTTGTTACTACATTTGGCTCAACAAAAAAAGAAATGCTAAATACAAACACATATTACTTTGGTTACTTTTACTATTTTAGTAAGAGCCGGGGCTAATATGCAAAAAGATATATAACAATATTAAAATGTATAAGAAAGTCCCGGCAAACAGCCGGGACTTTTTTGTTTTAACGCAAAAATGGAAACGACAAAACGAGTAGCAATTCAGGGTATTAAAGCATCTTTCCACGAAGAAGCTGCATATAAATTCTTTGGTAGAGAAATTGAAACTGTAGAGTGCAATTCTTTTAAAGAAACCTGCGATAAGCTGGAAAACAGGGAGGCTGATTTCGTGGTAATGGCCATAGAAAACTCTATTGCCGGCAGTTTATTGCCAAACTATACGCTAATCCGCGATTACGGTTTTGCAGTGGTTGGCGAAGTGTATTTACCAATCCAGTTGCACTTAATGGCCTTACCAGGTATAAAGTTTGAGGACATTAAAATCGTTACCTCACACCCTATCGCCATCCGCCAATGCATCGATTTCTTTTACGATTATCCGCACATTAAAATTGTGGAAAGTAACGATACCGCTGCCTGTGCCAAACGTATCCAGGAAGAGAAATTAACCGATACTATGGCCATTGCAAACAGTTTAGCGGCAGAGCTATATGGACTCAACATTTTAGAGCGCCGGGTAGAATCGAACAAAAAAAACTATACCCGTTTCCTGATCCTTAAAAAAGATAAAACCGACGAAGGAAAGAAAATAAATAAAGCGTCAATCTGTTTTCAGGTTGGACATAAAGCAGGCTCGCTGGCTACTGTATTAAATGTATTTGCCGAACAGGATGTAAGCTTAACAAAAATACAATCTATGCCGGTGTTAGGTAAAAGAAATGAATATTACTTTTACGTCGACTTAGAATGGCCAAGCACTGAAAAGTACGATAAAGCCATCAGAAAAGCGTTAAAATATACATCGAACTTTAATATACTCGGCGAATATCAGAAGAACGACAAGGTATAGTTTGGTTAACTGTTGAGCTGGTTAACAGTTAACAATTTTCAGATGGCATTTTAATAAAACTAAAAAAAATTAGGTTACGCATTTCAATAGATAAAAAATGGAAAAGAAGAGAATTTTAATAGTGGGCCTTGAGATACACGAAGTGAATGCTATTAAAGAAAACTTGGGATTTGAGTATCTGATTGTTCATTACGACATGCTGCCTAACATAAAATTAATTGAAGGAGAACTTTTTGTAGAAAGCAGTACTATCCCAGACAAATATTTACTTGTTGACAAAGTAATATTCCATGGAATATTTGAAACTGATTTTGATTTCATAACCTTATTAGCGCTATGGAATGGGCCATGTTTACCCAATGCTACGGGAATGATGGATTTGAGAAACAGAATTCCAGGTTTAGTAAGAGCATTAAATATTTCAAAATTCAGTGGCACAAAAAGAGGTATGCTTATAAATGAGCAGGAATATTTTACAGACAAAGAAGTAGTTGCAAAATGGGGGATTTGGCATTGTGGAGAAGACAAAAACAAGTTCACCGGCGAATGGAAAAGCAATGAAACTTCTGTCATCGAAGAATTCATTGAAGGAGAAGCTGTTCGAATTATGCTAGTTGGAGATAAATACTGGCAAATAAAACTTACAGGAACAAATTGGTTAAAATCAATTCACAATGAAGGTTCGTGGGAGATGGATGTAGATGCTGATTTACTTCAAGATAGCAAGAATCTAGCTAAACATTTCAATTTACAAACAGTTGGTGTAGACTACATGATTGGATTGGATGGACGAAAACATTTATTAGAAGTAAATCACATCCCTAATGTAACGGTTTTTCCATTCATTAATCAAGCATATATCGAATTCACAAAAAACTGGATACAACAATCAGTTAACCAATTTAAACAATTAACCGATTAACCCAAGAACACAACAATTTAAAAACTAAAATATAACTCCGGACTTTCGACTACGGACTCCGGACTTAAAAACAACCCCATCATCATGAAACTTAATTTAAACATTCAACCTTTAAACACCTGGTTAAACGTAAACAACGAGCCTTTAATTATTTCTGGTCCTTGTAGCGCAGAAACTGAAGAACAATTATTAACTACAGCACATTTATTGGCTGCAACCGGTAAAGTATCGGTATTAAGAGCTGGCATCTGGAAACCACGTACCCGTCCGGGAGAGTTCGAAGGTATTGGAAGCATAGGTTTAGAGTGGTTAAAACGCGCTAAAGCAGAAACAGGTTTACCAACTGCAGTAGAGGTTGCAAATGCAAAACACGTTGAAGAGGCTTTGGCAGCTGGTGTAGATATCCTTTGGATTGGTGCACGTTCTACCGTAAATCCATTCACCGTTCAGGAAATTGCAGATGCTTTAAAAGGTCATGATGTTCCTGTATTGATCAAAAACCCGGTTAATCCTGATTTGCAGTTGTGGATTGGTGCTATTGAGCGTATTAATGGTGCAGGTATTACTAAAATCGGTGCTATTCACCGTGGTTTCTCTTCTTTCGAGAAAAGTTCTTTCCGTAACGAACCAATGTGGGAACTTGCTATCCAATTGAAAACTTTATGCCCTGAATTACCGATCATCAACGATCCAAGTCACATCTGCGGTAACCGTGAGCTAATCCCTTACATTTCTCAAAAAGCATTGGATTTGGATATGCAAGGTTTAATGATCGAATCGCACGTAGATCCTTCAGTAGCCTGGACAGATGCTAAACAACAGGTTACTCCAGCGGCCTTAGCAGAATTGGTAGATCGTTTAACCGTTCGTGAGCCGGAAGCACCAAACGAAGCTTTCGCAGATAAATTAGCTGATTTACGTAAATCAATTGATAAAATTGATGATATCTTATTGCAAAAATTAGGTGAGCGTATGGCTATCGTAGAAAAAATCGGTGAATTTAAACGCGATAACCAGGTAACTATTTTACAGGTTAACCGTTGGGATGCCATCATTCAAAAAGGTCATGCTTTTGCAAAAGCTTTGAAATTAGACTTAAACTTTACCGAGAAATTCTTAGAATTGATGCACGGTGAATCAATCCGTAAACAAACCGAAATTATGAATGCCGGCAAAGCTGAAAAAGGTATTGCTGCTGAACAACATAATGAGGTTAAAGCGTAATTAAACCTTAAAGCTGAAAGACCAAAGCAAAAAACAATGTCTCACAGCAGTGTCATCCTGAGCCTGTCGAAGGATATGACGATTAATAATATATAATGTGGTGTCAGGTGTTTCCATCCGACACCACATTTAAGAATAAAACAGAATAAAATGTCGAAAAATGCCTTAGTTTCTTTTAAAGGAACCAAGAATATTAATACGGAAATCCAACTAACAGGCTCTAAAAGCGAATGCAACAGGGCCTTAATTATTAGCGCTTTAAGCAAGAAACTGGTTAAAGTTGAAAACCTTTCCAATGCTGCCGATACAGTAACTTTAAATGGTATCCTGAACAAGTTGGGAGTTGAGGGTAATGAGCCGGGAGGAGACTCCAAACTAAAAACTGCAAACTCCGAACTGGTAGATGTTGGTCCGGCAGGCACGGCAATGCGCTTTCTTTCTGCCTATCTTTCTGCTAAAAACGGTAATTTCCTTTTAACCGGAACCGAGCGGATGAAACAACGCCCTATCGGAATTTTGGCTGAGGCTTTAAAAACTATCGGGGCAGATATTTCCTATGCAGAATCAGAAGGTTTTCCTCCTTTGAATATTGTTGGTCCACTGGATCAAAAAACGGCCCAGGTAAAGATCAAAGGCGATATCAGCAGTCAATACATTTCCGCTTTATTAATGATTGCCCCTATCCTGCCACAAGGTTTAACTTTAGAAATCGAGGGTGAACTTACTTCCAAACCATATGTGGATATGACTTTGGATATGCTTGCAGAAGTTGGCATTAAACATACCTGGAACGGGAACTTAATCACCATTGAACCCCAGGTTTTTAAACCGGGAACCCTGGTTGTTGAGCCTGATTGGAGCGCTGCATCGTACTGGTACAGTATTGCAGCATTAGCTGATGAAGCGGAAATAGCTTTACCTGCTTTAAAGGAAAAAAGTTTACAGGGCGATAGCCAGATCAAAAATATCATGAAGATTTTTGGTATTGCCACAACTAAAACCGATAAAGGGATTGCCATTAGCAACTTAGGACTTACTTTAGACACTAAAGAAGTTTTAGACCTTAAAACCTGTCCTGATTTAGCACAAACCATTGTGGTTATTGCAGCTGCTTTAGGTAAAAACATGGCCTTTACAGGTTTAGAAACCTTAAAAATCAAAGAGACCGACCGTATTGCGGCCCTTCAGAACGAATTGGCTAAAATTGGTGTTACTTTAACTGAAGATAACCTCGTTTACACCTTAAATACTGATAATCTTCATTTCCCCGATAAAGTTACCTTTGCTACTTACGAGGACCACCGTATGGCGATGGCTTTTGCTCCACTTGCATTATTAATCAATGAAGTAGAAATTGAAGAAATGCAGGTAGTAGAAAAATCTTATCCTTTTTACTGGGAAGATTTGAAAAAAGCGGGTTTCGAGATCGGTATCAAGTAATTTGAGTATCAAGGTTAAAGCACTAAGTATCAAGATTTAATTATTAAGACTGAATAGCAACATTCAATCATTAAAAAATCAATCATTCACTCATTAAATATATGGCAGGCAACTCATTCGGGCAACTATTTCGCATTACAACTTTTGGAGAATCTCATGGTGTAGCCATTGGGGTAATTATTGATGGCTGTCCGGCGCAATTGGATATTGATATGGATTTTATTCAGTCAGAACTGGATAAACGCAAACCGGGTCAATCCAAAATTACCACGCAAAGAAAAGAAAGCGATACCGTTCAGATTTTATCGGGCGTTTTTGAAGGAAAAAGCACGGGCACCCCGATTGCACTTTTAATCCCGAATGAAGATCAGCGTTCGAAAGATTACGGACATAATGTTGATGTTTACCGCCCAAGCCATGCAGATTATGTTTACGATGCAAAATACGGTATCCGCGATCACCGAGGTGGCGGACGCTCTTCTGCTCGTGAAACAGCAGCACGTGTAGCTGCAGGAGCCATTGCAAAATTGTTTTTAAAGCAACAAGGCATCGAAATTTTCGCCCATGTAACCTCTGTAGGCACCATCGATGCACCAAATTTAGAAAGCAACGATTTATCTGCTTTGCTGACCATCAGGGAAGAAAATATTGTACGTTGTGCCGATCCGGCAACAGCAAACGAAATGATCGAATTTATTGATTCGGTAAGAAAAGACGGCGATACCGTAGGCGGTAAAATCGGCTGCGTGATAAAAGGCTGTCCGGCTGGTTTAGGCGAGCCTGTTTTCGATAAACTACATGCCGATTTAGGCAAAGCCATGTTAAGCATCAATGCTGTTCATGGTTTCGAATATGGTTCTGGCTTTGCAGGAAGCGAACTACGCGGATCGCAGCACAATGATATCCCGCAGCCAAAAGCTGCAGATTCGAATGTGTTTAAAACTACCACAAATTATGCAGGTGGTATTTTAGGAGGCATTTCTAACGGAATGGACATCACTTTTAAAGTAGCTTTTAAACCTGTAGCCACCATTATGCATAACCAGCAAACCATCAATGCAGCCGGAGAAGTTTCAGAAATTAAAGGAAAAGGCAGGCACGATCCATGTGTGGTACCCAGAGCTGTGGTTATTGTAGAAGCCATGGCTGCCCTGGTTTTGGCCGATCAGTTTTTGAGAAATAAAGCAAGCGTAATTTAATCATGAAAATTCTTACTTTTCTGTTCCTGTTGATCAGCATTAATAGTTTTGCACAAAGCTATGAGGAGCAGATTGCAAAACACCGTGAGGCTTATAAAGAAGATTTTATTAAAGACAGCCGCTCGCCATTAAAGAAAAACGATCTTCAAAATCTTCATTTTTATGAGACTGACAGTACATATAAAGTACTGGCTGAAGTAGAATTATTAAAGAACGAAAAGATTTTTAAAATGCCAACTTTTAATGGCAGCAGCAGCGATTATTATCGTTACGCACGTGTAAACTTGAATTTAGACGGCAAAAAATTGCTAATGACCTTATATCGAAGTGTTGCACTATCAACCAATCCTACATATAAAGATCACCTGTTTTTACCCTTTACCGACGAGACCAACAATAAAGAAACTTATGGTGGCGGCAGGTATATCGATCTTGATGCTAAAGAAATCAAAGATAACCACATAGAAATCGATTTCAACAAAGCCTATAACCCTTATTGCGCTTATAGTGATGGTTACCGCTGTCCGGTTCCGCCAGAAGAGAATGACCTGCAACTGGCTGTTAAAGCCGGCGAGAAATTATATACAGGCGAAAAGAAGCATCAGAAATAGATTTTAAGGCAACATTTAACAAAAAAGTGTTGACTTAATTGTGTTTTAATTCTCATTTTAGCGTATTTTACAAACATTAATTTTTGATCCCTGTTGTTGACAACAATAATCCCATATCCCTAAATGACCTACACCTGCATAATTGTTGATGATAACGAAATTGAAAGAGACGCTATTGAAATGCACCTTAAAAAAATCCCTTCATTAAATATATTAGCGGTCTGTAGTAATGGTATTGAAGCTTCGCAGATTTTAAGCACAACACCTGTTGATATTGTTTTTTCTGACATCGATATGCCTGAGCTTTCCGGAATGGAGCTGCTAAAAAGCCTCAAAAAACAGCCTTTATTCATATTCATTACCTCTTTTACAGAATATGCAGCAGAAAGTTTTAACCTCGATGCTTTGGATTTTATTGTTAAACCGGCAACTTTCGAAAGAATATTAAAGGCGACCAACAAAGCTATAGAATACCTCGAGCTGAAAAAACTGGTTGGCAAAGAACCACAGCTTGCAGATAAATCGACCAATGAACAAGGTGATGATCATTTCTTTTTCAGGGAAACCAAAGGAATTACCAAATTGAGGTATGATGATGTGATCTATATAGAAAGTATGGGGGATTTCTCTAAACTTTTTACCCGTACCGATAAACATATCGTTTTAGTTAGCCTTAAAAATCTGGAAAAACAGTTACCGAACAAAATATTTTCGAGGGTGCACAAACAATACATCATCAATATTAACCATATTTCTACCCTAACCAATCATGAAGTTCATTTAGAACATGACTTTGTTGTTCCAATAAGTGTATCAAACAGACAGGAATTGTTAGAAAAAGCAATTGATAAAAAAATCCTTTCCCGGTTTTTGAAATAATTATTTTTTCAATGTAATGGTAAAGCAACTGCCACCTGCCGGATTATTGCTAACGTTTATATTTCCATCCATCAAGCCTACAAAAGTTCTGCACAGCAATAAACCCAAACCTGTACCCTTTTCTTTATTGGTACCCAGTGTACTTACACCAGCGCCAAGATAACCGGCCTTATTAAAATGGCTTAATTGCACCGGATTTAACCCAACACCTGTATCAGAAATTTTAATCTCCTGCTGATTACCGAGATCAACCGAACTAATTTCTATTGAACCTCCGCCAGGCGTAAATTTAATGGCATTACTCACTAAATTACGGATCACAAGACTGAGCATATTCTCATCGGCTTTGCAATAGGTTTGAAAAGCAATTAAGTTTTTAATACTAATCTCCTTCCGATCTGCACTATCTTGCAAAGAGTGGATTACTTCACCTGTCAGGTATTCCATATCCAACGATTCAAGGTATGGATTAAAACCCTGCATCTGACTTGCGGCCCAGTTTAGCAGGTTTTCCATCATGGTTGAAGTATAAGTAAGGTTATTTTTTAGTGACGAGGCATAACGGTTTAATTTCTCCTGCTCAATGTTACCTCCTTCCAGCAGCTGCATAAATGAAATGAGTGAATTTACAGGCGTACGCATATCGTGGCTCACCACGCTAAAAATACGGTCTTTAACTTTACTCAGCTGTTCTAATTCCTTTTTTTGATTGCTGATGATCTTATTCAGCCTTGTGGTTTTTCTCTGGTTTAAAAAGATGACTACAGCGATAATCAAAATCAAAAATGTAGCAATACTCAGAAATATTTTGATCCGTTCATCAAATTTAATCTGCTGGTTTTGCTTACTGATTTGTTTGTCCTTCACACTAGCCGTAAGTTGCGCCTGATATTTAGCTTTCGCAAATTTACCCTTCTGGGCCAAACGCTGAATATCAAGATCGGCTTTGGCTTTTTGGAAAGTTAACAGATCCAATGCTTTTTCTTTGTCGCTCAAAGCCAGCTGCTGTCTTTTTAAAATCAATTCCTGCTGCTGTCTTTTTAATTCTGCTTCAGTAAGTTTCTGTTTCAATAAATAATCGCGCTCTTTTACATTAAAATCGAGCTGCATTTTTCTTCTGGTAATTTCTTTTTCTTTATCCTCGTTAAAAATCTGGTCCCTTACCTTTATGTATTGCCTGTAATAGGCTAAAGATTTGTTATAATCTTTTTGTTTTTCGTAAACTGTACTCAGTCCCAAACTGGCATCCTTTTCTATCTCCAAAAATTTATTTTCCTCAGCAATTTTTAAACTGCTGCCCAAAAGGGAAATGGCATTTTCAAAATCATTTTCACGCTGATAAAAATTTCCCAGTGCATATAATGTAGAGGCATAAGCCTCTTTATCATCACCATTTTTGCTCAGCTCAATCGATTTTTGATAGGATTTAAGTGCGGCATCCTTTTGCCCGATAGAACTGTACAGTTCCGCCAGATCGCGTTTAGCGGTTGCTATAATGCCAACATCATTAATGGCTTCTGCAACCTTTAACGACTTATTATAATATTCTAAAGCCAGTTTAATCTTCTGACCGGGCAATACATTCATTTGCATCAGTTCATGGCTTGATGCCTCAAAATAATTATTCCCCATCAGGCCATAAACAACAGCTACCCCCCTCGAATTTTCGCCTTCTTTAGAAAAAACCTTTAGAGCCATTTTCATATATACCAAAGCCTGGCTCTGGTCTCCTAAACGCTGATAAATGGTAGAAATATTGGTATAACAACTGGCCATATCAACCTCATTACCCATTTTTTCATATATCGTAATGGCTTTTTGATTAACTTCCAGTGATTTTACATAATCGGGAATAGTACTGTAAAGCGCTCCAAGATTGAGGTAGGTACCGGCCACCATATCCAGATTGCCAATTGAAGAAAACTCGCTTACCGCATTTAAATAGTTTTCTTCTGCCTTTTGATAATTGGATCTGCCATGGTACATCAAAGCCCTTCTGTAATAAGCCATTGCAGAAAACTTTTTGAGGTTTTTTTCATGCGAAAGCTGGATGGTTTTATCCAGGTATTCTTCAGCCTTCTCCACATTCCTCATTCTCATGTACTGGCGGTACACTTCCGTCAGCACTTTAATTTTTGTAGAGTCTGTTTTCTGGTTCTTTTGATTAACCGCTAACAAACTATCGAGTTTCTTTTGGGGCGCACTGGTTTGCGCAGAAACAGTTATACTGAAAAATAAAAGCAACAGAAACGTTGCGCTCATTTTAAAAAACAAGGCACAGGCATTCATCTGTTTATCAACAACGCAACATACCATTATCCTATAAAATCTAATTGTTAATTTTATTGGAATACGGGTACAAAAAAGCTTGAAAATTACAGTGTTTCACAGAGGTGATGATATAAAACATACTGAAATAAAAAATTTGTTTGGATGTATAAATGTATATAAAAATTCCATTACTAAGTAACCGGATTTTTACCGAACACCTGAAAAGGCGATTTTATTTCTTTTGTTTAAGCGAAAAAAGGTTTAAGCACTTATAAAATAAGCATTTAAACCTTTCCATTAAATTCAATATATTTTAACTATTAAAAAAGTGCAGGATATTTAGCCGGATTGGCATCATGCATCATCTGGTAAATGGCTTCAGTTACATCATCAACCGAAGGTTTACTGAAATAATCACCATCCGATCCAAACGGTGGACGATGAGCTTTCGCTGATAATGTTTTCGGCTGTCCATCCAGGTGGAAATAACCTTTCTGTTCTTCCAGTACTTTTTGCAGAATATATGCAGAAGCTCCCCCCGGAACATCTTCATCTACAACCAGTAATTTATTAGTTTTTGAAAGAGAATTAACACAAATATGATCGATATCGAAAGGTAGAAGGGTTTGTGGATCAATAATTTCGACAGAAATGCCTAAAAGTGCCAGTTCTTCTGCCGCTTCCTGAACAATCCTAAGCGATGAGCCATAAGAAACCACCGTAATATCAGTTCCCTCTTCCAAAACTTCAGCTTTCCCTAAAGAAACTGTAAAATCGCCAACATTTGACGGCAACTTTTCTTTCAGGCGATAACCATTTAAACATTCAATTACTACGGCAGGTTCATCTGCCCTGAAAAGCGTATTGTACATTCCTGCAGCCTGTGTCATATTCCTCGGCACGCAGAGGTGCATCCCCCTTAACGAACCTAAAAGCATACTGATCGGAGAACCTGAATGCCAAATCCCTTCTAAACGGTGACCACGCGTGCGAACAATAACCGGTGCTTTTTGAATGCCTTTGGTGCGGTAAGCCAGCGATGCCAGATCGTCGCTCAACACATTCAATGCAAATATCAGATAATCAAGGTATTGAATTTCTGCAATTGGTTTTAAACCACGCATCGCCAAACCGATCCCCTGTCCCATAATGGTCATTTCCCTGATTCCGGTATCGGTAATCCTTAATTCACCATATTTAGCCTGTAAACCTGCAAAACCCTGATTTACATCACCAATATTCCCTAAATCTTCACCAAAAGCAACTAAACGCTGATCGCGGGCAAAATTTTCGTTAAAACAGGCATTCAGCACTTCCCTGCCATCAACCATTTTGGAAAGTTCATCATATTCTGGCTCAATAATGGCAATTTTAGCCGGACTTTCTTTGCCATCCGTATGCAATTTAGAATTGTACCTGTCGTAATTATGTACTTCCTGTTCTTTATACCAGGCTAAAAGTTCATCACGTTCTGCTGAACGCGTATTGGCCGACAAGCGGATGGCCTTACGGACGGCCACAAAAACCTCCCTGCGTTGTGCATCTGCAATTGAAGCCAGGTTTGCTGCAATCTTAGCCAGTTCAGGTTGATGTTTAGCTATACCACTTATCAGGTCTATTGCCTGCTTTTGTTCGGGTTTAATGCTGTCTAAAAACTCATTCCAGGCTTCTTTTTGGGCATTGCGTACAAAAATCTTTGCTTCTTTTTCAATTTCAGCTATTTCTTCTTCTGTGGCAACGGCCGAATCGAGCATCCAGGCACGCATTTTCAGGATACAATCATGTTCAACTTCCCAGCTCAGGCGATCTTTAGATTTATACCTTTCGTGAGAACCTGAAGTTGAATGTCCCTGAGGCTGAGTAAGTTCCGTAACATGAATCAATACAGGCACATGCTCGTCCCTGCAAACATTGATGGCCTTTTCGTACACTTCGCACAAAGAGGGATAATCCCAGCCATTCACTTTATAAATTTCATATCCTGGCTTCCCGGGCTCACGCTGAAAGCCTTTCAAAACTTCAGAAATATCTTCTTTTGTAGTTTGGTACTTAGCCGGAACAGAGATTCCGTAAGCATCATCCCAGATCGAAATGGCCATCGGAATCTGCAGCACTCCTGCCGCATTAATGGCTTCAAAAAATACACCCTCTGAGGTAGAAGCATTGCCGATGGTACCAAAAGCAACTTCATTCCCATTAACAGAGAAATGTTTTAAATAATCGAGTTCCCTGTTTTCCCTGAATAATTTAGAGGCATAAGCCAAACCAACCAAACGGGCCATCTGCCCTCCGGTTGGTGAAATATCTGATGAACAGTTTTTGATCTGCGTTAAATCATTCCAGCTGCCATCTTCATTAACTGATTTTGTAGCAAAGTGACAGTTCATCTGCCTGCCGCCTGAAAAAGGATCGGCCCCATTTGTTGGGTTTGCATACAGTTGAGCAAAAAATTCTTTAATGGTAGAAATGCCTGTTGCAAAGGCAAAAGTCTGATCACGATAGTATCCGGAGCGCCAGTCGCCATTCTTAAAAGCTTTTGCCATGGCAATCTGCGGTACCTCTTTACCATCGCCAAAAATGCCAAATTTAGCCTTCCCTGTTAATACCTCTCTACGGCCTAAAACACTGGCCTGTCTACTCTCACAGGCTATTTTATAGTCGCTTTTAACAATTGATTTGAAATCATTAAAACTCAGTTCGGAAGCATTAATAGCGTTGGTCATCAATTTTTCATTCGGCATAGTAATCAAAGATTGGTTGCGGCAAATATATACAAAATTAAAAGTTTGCCTTTAACCTCGATTGTAAAATTATATATGGAATTGGAAAATAATATTTGGAATAGTTTTTGTTTTACATTGAAAACATTAAATTTGTTTTAGAAATTAAAAAAATAAATTACACCCAAATAACATGAAAAAGATCTTAGTATTATTCGCTTTTGTTTTAGGTTTTGGTATTGCTGCAAATGCACAGGCTAAACCTGCTGAGTTTAAATTCGAAACTGAAACACATGATTTCGGTAAAATTGTTTTAAACAAGCCAGTAACTTACGATTTCAAATACACAAACGTTGGCGAAGAGCCTTTAATTATTACTAAAGCAGAAGCAAGCTGTGGATGTACTGTACCAAAATACACTTCTACCCCATTGAAAAAAGGTGAAACCGGTGTAATTTCAGTAACTTTTAACGCTGCTGCCGGTCCGTCTACTTTCTCTAAAGCGGTTACCATCACTTCAAACGCTAAAACACCAATTAAGGTTCTTTATATTAAAGGTGAAACTGTAGCTGCCGCTTCAAAGTAATTTTTTAACCGATAATATTTAAAAAGTCCCGATTTTCATCGGGACTTTTTTATTTTTGTACCATGCCAAAAATTTCACAAAAAGGTGTGCAGATGCCTGCATCGCCGATCAGAAAATTAACCCCCTTTGCAGATCAAGCTAAAAAAGATGGTAAAAAAGTGTACCACTTAAATATTGGTCAGCCCGATATAGAAACACCTGAAGGAATGTTAAACGCCATCAAAAACATTGATTTTAATGTTTGGGCCTATACACCATCAGAAGGAACGTTAGCCTATCGCTTAAAACTTACCGAATATTACAATAAACTGGGTTATAACATTACGCCAGAAAACATACTGGTAACTGTTGGTGGCTCTGAAGCCATTACCATTGCCATGCAAACCTGTGTGAATGAAGGTGACGAAATCATTATTCCGGAGCCTTTTTATGCAAACTACAATGGTTTTGCCTGTATGAGCAACGTGGTAGTAAAACCAATTCTTTCGTATATCGAAAATGGTTTTGCCCTGCCTCCTATTGCCGAATTTGAAAAACTGATTACCGAAAAAACCAAGGCAATTATTATCTGTAACCCAAATAATCCAACCGGTTATTTATATTCGAGAGAAGAATTAGAAGCTTTAAAAACACTTTGTGTTAAGTACGACCTGTTTTTATTCTCAGATGAAGCTTACCGCGAGTTCTGCTATGATGGCAGGGAATTTATATCGCCAATGCACCTGGATGGCCTGGACGAAAATGTGGTAATTATGGATACAGTGTCTAAACGATATAGTGCTTGTGGTGCACGTTTGGGCTGTTTAATTACTAAAAATAAAGAAGTAATCTCCTCAGGATTAAAATTTGCACAGGCGAGGTTAAGTCCGGGTATGGTAGAGCAGATTGCCGGTGCCGCTGCAGTAGATACGCCAGATAGCTATTTTGAAAAGGTAAATACTGAATATACTTTACGCCGCGATACTTTGGTTGGAAGATTGAACAATATTAATGGTGTTTTCTGTCCGAACCCGGGTGGTGCATTTTATGTGGTTGCTAAATTTCCAATTGATGATGCTGATAAATTCTGTCAGTGGATTTTAGAAGAATTTAGCCACGAAAACCAAACCGTAATGATGGCACCTGCAACAGGCTTCTACTCTACTGCCGGTTCTGGTAAAAACGAAGTGCGTATGGCTTACGTTTTAAATACCGACGATTTAAATGCAGCGATGGACTGTCTGGAAGTAGCGTTAAAGCAATACCCTGGAAGAACGAAATGATTGATGGAAGATGTGAGATGGAAAATGTGAAAGGAATGATCTGAACTATAAATAAAGAAACCTGCAAATGAATAATTTGCAGGTTTCTTTTTGTGGAGCCGAAGGGAGTCGAATTATTTTACTTAACTAACTATAAATCAAAGTATTAAGTATTTTTTTACTCAAAAACTTACCTCTTTTTTTTGATTGCAAATCGTAATATAAAATTACGTATAATCTATTAGTTAGTTATTTTTTCTTCGAAAAATATTCTTGCAAGTTGAACTCTTATGCTCTTTCGCTTTCCATCAACTATCCTTGCCATTTTAGTGGGCATTTCGGCAAATGTGTACGCACGTTTCGTATTTATGCTGACACCTTGTTTCGCTCCAAACTGAACGCTCTGATCTTCAGGTCAGGATTTCTTCACACAGCAGTTCCAATAAAATTTCTAAGTTCAGGTCAAATTAAAGCCCCTGAGATAAATCGATACAGGGTGCGATCTTCATCAGATTTATTTTAAGCGCGTCATAGTGTCTTTTTAATGGATTTACCAGCTTCATCTGGAGGATGATGGAATGGCGATCTAAAGGAAAGGGGGAAATGAGGATACCGAACGGGAAACCGTGGAGTGCCTAGGGGAAGAAGTAAATTGCAGCCAAGCCGCTATGCGTTCAGAGAGAAAGAAACTTTTATGCTACAGCCGGTAATCAAATTGGCGGCCAGTTTGGTCCGAAACGGAGGGTCACTTTCGCCGAAATACGCATCTTATCCGCGGGGCCAAAACAAGACTCACTTTTGGATAACAACTGGCATACAGCAATTCTCCAAGCGCTGGCTGCTGGCACAGTCCCCCATAACCGGTGAGGTATGCCCTGCCGATAGCCTATACAGCAACCCCGAAATCATCAGGTCCTATTCTTTGCCATAACCAACTCGAAGCTATCGCCGAAACAAGAAACCAAAGCTTAGCCTGGAGTGAGTAATAAGATGAATTTCTTTCGGAGCACTTTAACGAAGATATCAAGATTGCCCAACTCGCCAAACTAAATTCTCGTACTTATGAGGCGATAAAAGCAAGACTAATCAGACTTGGACTACCACAAAAATATCAAAGCCAGGCAACTTTAAATTGCTATACTTTGTTATATAACTTACATTTTGGTCTTAGCGAGACGCTGAGACCAGGTGGGTGTACATCTTATTTGTAGTTAACAATTACCTGTTACTTATTCCTTTTATTAGTTTCTTTTTCAATCTCTGAGACATCACTTAAATTCACAACATTTACAAAATTATGTTCTATGCTATCACGCCATTTAATAGAATAGGGATTTTCATATTGTGGAAGATTTAATTTTGAATTATTATTGTGTGAGTTATCAAAATCACCATTACCCTTAACGACTTCAACACTTTTATCATTTCTGAAACATCAAATAACAAATTAATCCATTATTAAAACCACGATAACCAACCTTGATAAAATCATCAGCATAATTTGAGTTCAGACAATCCCCATAGTAGAGGTATGTTGTTGCACCATAGTCCTCTGGTTACTGTTACACCTTCGTAACTATATTTTCTTTTCATATTTTGACAACCAAAGCACAAAAACACCAAAATAATAAAAATATACAAACAACTACCAACCAATAAAATTCAATGAAATTAGACCTTTTTCAGATTGACTCATTTACCGATGAAATATTCCGTGGCAATCCAGCCTGCGTTGTTCCGCTTAAGGAATGGCTTCCGGACGAAATACTCTTCAAAATAACAAAAGAAAATGCCGTTGCAGAAACTGCTTTCTTTGTAGATATGGGCACGCACATACACCTGCGCTGGTTTACGCCTGAAATAGAGATGGATTTATGCGGTCATGCCACCCTGGGTGCTGCCCACGCACTCCATACCATTTTAAATTATGGCAAAGAAGAAATTGTTTTTGCGACAGCAAGCGGAAAACTCACTGTGGCGATAAAAGATGATTTATATTCGCTGGATTTCCCTTCTAGAAAACCTGTACCTACCCAACTTCCCGCAGTAATTGTTAAAGCACTAAATATCCAGCCAAAAAAAGTTTTGAAATCAAGGGATTATATATTGGTATATGAAAACGAGCAGCAAATAAGGGATATCGTGATCGACAGACAGATATTTGATCAGATCAACCTTGACCCAGGTGGTGTAGTGGTTACAGCTAAAGGCAATGAGGTTGATTTTGTCTCCCGGTACTTTACACCGCAATCAACCATCCTTGAAGATCCGGTTACCGGCTCGGCACATTGTTCACTCATTCCTTACTGGAGCGAACAAATGCATAAAAATGATCTGCTTGCGACTCAGGTTTCTGAACGCAGTGGAACGCTATACTGTTCGGATCGTGGCGAAAGGGTTATAATCAGCGGTAAAGCCAGAACATATTCTATTGGCACGTTATGGATAGCATAGGATCAACTGAACTTACCTGATTTTAAGCATTCATCATAGGCTTTATAATTTTAGCGTTGATCTGCCCGTAGCGAACGAAAAGCCTTAGATATTCATCGCTGTTAGATCCATCATCCTATCCCTTGCATGATGGATCTTATTAAATCACCTCATCCAACTCCTGGCTCCGTAAGTGCCTCCCAATAACCTCCACCCCCATTATCAATACCCCACTCAGATCTTCATTTTAATTGATCAAGTTACAATAACATAATCAAGCTTCAACTAGATTCCCCGATACACAACCATTCTCCGGCTGACTAAATATATAGATTATCCCTAGCGCAGTAGCATGCTCAGACAGATGTTGTTTAGGTCCCGAAGTTTCTATGTACATCGGAGGCTTGTGCAATGAACCTTAACTAATAAATTATTTAAGGAAAAATAAAACAAATATTTAATTCTCGTTGTTGCGAAATAAAATATTTATAATTGGGATATGGGATTTCAGCTTGCTTACAGAAATTAGCAATAGCTGATATCGAACAGTCCGGTTTTACCATTGCAAATACTCAATGTTTAACATACACTTAATTTACAATTATGAAAAAAATCATTTTATCAGCAATTTTTGGTTTTTCGGCGATAGCATTTTTGCCATCATCTTCTAAAGCTCAGAATACCCCTAAAGCTCAAAATACGTCAACGAGCCAGAGTACAACGGACAGGGCCATGACTCAACCCGAACCCACTAATGCATTAGCAGCATGGTCGGCAGGTTATCAATATGGTATTTCACATGGTTGGGGACAGGAAGATTCCCTCTATTGGGCCAATGTACAGATGAAGCTTTGGATTTACCATCACGGGTATTAAGTTCTAAACGCTGGCGGGACTAAGTCCCGCCACCTAAACAAAATGCCGTGAATTTTAATTCTCAAAGAAAATGGCGCTTGTTTAACCCGCATCACATAAGATAGCCAGAGGAAGCAGTACTCCCATAATAAGGATCAAACTAAAGTAAAACTGGTAAATGCTGTTAGAGGAATTCTGAAAAATTCGGCTTCAGCAGTTTAACTGTGTGTGTCAGCAACAGTGGTCACTCAATCCCCGTTAGGCTGAAAAAAAATTCCTTCAAAAAATTCATTAACAAAATAATCTTGCGCAAGCCAATGAGGTCCTGCGTGGCATTTCGGAGAATGTGTACGGGCGTGAACCAAAAAGGAACTTCGTATTTCTATCGGGTTGCTTCGATGAAAATCCCGATAAATGGAAGAAACAAATTAAAAAATATAGTCTAAAAGGAGTTATGGGATACGCATCAGCCGGCGATAAGGACGGGTTTAGAAAAATATTAGATTATTTACGGTCCAACATATATACTGATCGACAAGCATGGCAACATGATAACAGCAAGAGGTGATGGGCCAGCTGATTTGGACTTATGGCAATATACTAATCCTTAACATACATCTGTAAGTTTTGTTAAATGAAGCAGTGCGTCAAATTAGCTGTTCTGGATCCGCTTGAAATGATCTTAGAGGTTACAGATTTAACGGTACACACTGAAAAAGATTCCAAAAGACTTCTGAACGCCTGAGGACATAACCCATACCTCGCCTACTGGATCTCCGGATGCCGATCCTATCCGGATAACAGATTGTCTCCAATATCCGTAAGAATAAACTCTTTTCAAAAACGCCGGTAATCATTATATCGGCAAGCCGTGACGGTAAGGAAATAGCCATCGGTGCCGGCATAGATGATTTCATATCAAAACATTTTGATATCGACGAGCTGATCAAAAGGATTGAACTTCAGTTGAACTCATCAGGTGACAAAACCTAAAAACACCATTTGAAATTTCCTCATTCAGAAGGGTTCTTCGCAGATAGGCTTTTTCAATTGCAATCTGCTAAGTTGATGCCCGGAAATTCGTTTTGCGGACCATGTTCAGTCAGGGATATATACTCGAAAGCAGTTCCGCAAAAGCTTTGACAACTTCCGGACAGAATAATCTTCTCAACGGCAGGATTTAATTCCAGGGCAGGAGTGGCGGTTCATCTATATTCAAGGCACACATCAGTGCCCCTATCAATTGTACTGCGTCCTGCCGATCCGGGATACCTTGCCATCAAGATTCGGGCTGGGAAAGTCCGGATAGTAAACCAGAGTAACCGTACAGCCATTCTGGTTATAAAATACCCCCGGGGCGGCTCCGATCTGAAAACTCGGGATCACCACACGTGTCCCGGCAGGAAGCGTCCCGGTAACAGTAATGGTAGCATAGTCATCGTTGACATTACCGCTGGAGTTATCCGCGATCCATAGCTTCTGATCCGAGATAGGGCCTACAAGCGCGACAGAGCTGATCCTGTCATTCGAACCTGGATGGGTACTGGTCAGATTGAGGTTGACATTTGCAAATGCCCCATAGAGCAGATCACAGGTTCCTTGAGCATTATGGCCTTCATAAAATGCGAAATACCCCTCTCCGGTTACAGGTCTTCCGATCTCGGAAGGTTGCCTGGATGGATTGTCCTGGGCAAAAAGGTGCTGGGATGCCATCAACAGTGCTGACATCAGCCAACAGTTTTTAAAAATCTTTTTCATTTAATATTATAGGTATGTGTAGTGCCAATATACCTATTATTACGACAACTACCAAAAATACTACTATGTCAATGTAAATATAACATTACATTTTAACGCAACTTTCACTACAAACGTACCGGATGCGATGTAAGGCAAAGACACTGGAAGTGAACCTTTAGGCCCGGATTAATATGCTTAAACATTTAAAGAATACTTTAGAAAACGGACTTGTCGAGGAAAGAACCATTACCATTTTGAATACCTTAAAGGATCGAGGTAAGAACGGGAAAAAAAATAGACAGACCGACTTGTTATGGCGAACCGTACAGTGTACCATCAGAATTGAAGAATCGAGACTGATCGCTACCCGACCTGACAATCTGGACGAGGTGCTTGAAGATTATGGCGCATATATCTAAAACGACCTTCGTGGAGAGGGCACAGTTTTATTATAAGGCATCCTTCGATGTACTTCAGGATCTGTATGAAAAGGCCTGACGATATTTTTTTATGGCATTTTGAAACTGAACCATCAGGGCCTTTATTTCAGTTTTTTTGTACTGCTTTTAATAGCTAAAAGTGCCTTCTCTCTATTGGTCTGTCTATTGGCTTAACCATTTATGAACTATAAAGAAGGAGGCATAAAACTCCCTCCTTCTTTGGTTACGATAGGCTTCCGACAGCGTGGTAAAAACTAAAAAGTTGAAATGACCGGTTATAAATAAACTGTTATTTCTCAGGTAAAATATTTTGATTGAACATATTAATCCATTCCTGAACAGACTCTTTGGTTGGTGATGCAAAATCTTTTATGCCATCAACAGTTTCCCTGGAAAGCGGTGCAGCTCTTTGAAACATGATTTCTTCAAAGGCTGAAATTGCATCTTTTTGATTGGGATAACTTTTATCGCAGAGGCATTCGCATAGATCCAGGGCGTCCAGCATCGCGAGATTAACACCTTCACCATTGGGAGGCATTAAATGCGCTGCATCACCAATAAGGGTGATATTACTTTTGGTTCTCCACCTTTGCTCCAAAGGAAAATAGTTCAGCGGGCGCCATGTGAAATGTTCACTGGCTTCAAAAAGCGTATAAAATACAGAATTCCAATTTTCAAAATGCTTTAATAAATAGCTTCGTACTTCTACAGGTTTTTTGAAATCGATACCGCTTTGTGTGATCCAGTTTTCCGGATACATTGATGCCGCGTAAAAAGTTAAGCCCCCATCACCACGTGGCTGCACAGCTATAGTAGCGCCGTTCCCCATAGCCATCATATTTCCTTGGTCAACCAACCGGTAGATTTCCGGACATGCAGTGCCGGGATGCTCTATTTCTCCCTGAATGATCGATGCGCCGGAATAAAGCGCTTTCACATCAGTAAGATATGGCCGGACCGGAGAGCGGTACCCGTCTGCGCCGATCACCAGATCAGCAGTTGCAGTGCTGCCGTTATTGAATTGCAGTTTCCATTCATCTCCTACCTGAAGCATACTTACCAGCTGGCTGTCCCATACGACCGTACCTGGAAGGAGCGCTTCTATCAGGAGATCTCTCAGCGCCCCTCTATCGATTTCTGGACGGAAATGCTCATCTCCGAATCCGTTTTTTTCGGTCTGATCACCCTCATCGAGCAGGATATTTCCCTGTGGATCAAGCAGACGGTATTTATCTGCGCCCTGCATATAATTCGCTTTAAATGCATCCATGAGTCCGGCGGCTTCCAGCACTTTCAGTCCTGAGTCAAAATGAAGGTCAACGATAGCTCCCTGTACGCGCGCACCCGGACTGAAATCCCTTTCATAGACTTTGACCTGTGCACCTTTTAACTGTAGAAGCCTTGCCAATGTAAGGCCACCCGGACCGCCGCCGACGATCGCAATATTTTTTCTGTTTAACATCTTTTACCTTAATTAATTGTACAAAGGAACAATGAAATGAAAGGCGGTACAATGACAAAGGCTTGGAAGGTTAGGACTATTCGCGGTAATTATTCAAAAAAGCAATTGGTGACATCCCCACCATTTTTGTAAACAGCCGTGTGAAATACGAAAAATCATCGTAGCCCAATTCATCTGCAATTTCTTTTACAGACTTACCGGAATGGTAGAGCAGCCTTTTTGCTTCCAGGATAATACGCTGCTGAATATGTACAGAAATAGGTTTGCCTGTCGTGGCTTTGACGCACTCGTTAAGGTAAGAAGTGGATATATTCAGAAGGCCGGCATAATCCCTGGGATTTTTAACGGTTTTGTAATGCTGTCCCAGAGCAATTTTAAATTCCCGTGTGATATGATCAGATCGCGTATAATGTTCTGCAGGCTTGGCTAAAGCTAGGTATTGTGAAATGATGAGCGTGATAAGGGTATTACAACTTTCTTTTAAAATTGAATGATAAAAAACCTCTTCTCTTTTCTCCGACAACTTCATGCATAATCCAACAGCCTCTTTCAGAATGGTGAGGGTCTCATGCTTTACGGGCAATACGCCCACCGGCATAAGGTCTTCCAGGACACTCAAATACTCTTCACGGATGTTTTCTTCAGTAATAATCCAGGTACTGATCCGGGCATGTTCAAATGAGATAACCCGATGCACCTGATTGGGATGGATGTAGACAATAGCCGGCGCTGAGATGCAATAAGTTTGAAAATCAATTTGAATATGCGTACTTCCTTTTTCCTGAATGATAAAGGTATAGCCGCCGTCACGATGGGCCCGTTCAACCTCCCTGGAATCCGGCGAGCCGTGGAATGCTTCACGCATCATCATGATCCCTCTGAAAGTTCCTTCGGGAAGCGTATTAACAGGAATATTTTTATTCTTTTTTCTCATTTCTCAATGCCATTGCGATAACAATTTGCTGTACAAAATTGACTTTTTTCCTGAAACACTGCTAAAACCCTCCCATTTAAATCCTTCATAACGCTTTACACTAACCTACTTTATATCAATGGCGCGTAGCGTTGAAATACTTCACATATACAAAAAGTGCGATGTAGAATACCAGCGCAATGGTAAACAAGATGGCCATCACGATGCCGATCATCTTCCAGAATCCCGTTTTTGCAGAAACCATCTGCCCGTTTGCGAACTTTTTTTGGGGCCATAAAAATCCGACAAGTATTAATGCAACTAAGATAGCCGCAATAACCCTTAAACGGTAAATCTGATCTTTGAAATGCAGCCACCTGGCCTTAACCTTTTCCCTTCGGGGAATTTCATCAGTATAAAGGTATTTATTACCCAAAAAAGATTCCGCGGCACTGATCGAGATATTCTCTCTGCCTACAAGATAAAAATAGATATAAGGTCTCCCTTGCAGGGTAAGGGGTCTATCGGCTATTTTCAGCGTTACTGTGGTATGGTCAAAGCCGCTTTTATAAAACACCTTATGCAGATCAATTATCACTGCCCGGTTATGGGTTTTGCTTTTAATAGCAGAACTGATCAACAGATCACCATTGACGATAATATAATTGCTCGTGAGCAGCCATACGGCAGTGTATATAATGAAATAGCCGATAAGACCATACCATTTTTCTTTTATAATGTTGACTGTCCTTGCTGCTGAATAAAAACTCAGCGGCATTATGATTACAAGCGATAATATCCAGACCATCCGGGGAGCATGATCAGTATAAATTTCAAGAGAAAACCTTGACAGCACATATATCGTCATCCATATGGAAATGTACGTGATGAGAAAGGGCTTTTCAAGGCGGCGTATAACTTCTTTCAATTGTATAATGGATTTGAGGGCAAGTACTAAATTTAGTAAAGATAAAAGATATCCTAAAATGACAAGGCGAATGCTGATAAATCACTAAAATAACCCATCACCTCCAATCCCAGCGGTTTCTTCCCCTATCACCAGTCTAATAGTCCCGTGCTTTAATCGGAAAGCAGGTTGAATGGTCACCTTTGACCTTAGTGTTCTGGCGTGCATTTCCATAAAAGCAAGGAAAAGCGTTTCATAGTCCGGGCGGTGAGAGAGAAATATAAGACACGCTTATATCAGGAAAATAAATGACAACTGTGCAACACAAAAAGATTGTCAGAATGTTAACTATTGATGGAGACAAAAGTGCCTGGGTTATACATTTATCCCAATTTCATTTCAGCACCACAGGAAATGGAGCTGTTGCAGGAAATAGACAAGCAGATATGGGTGGTTGACTATTCGAGGCGCTTGCAGTATTACGGATATAGAAATGAACTTGAAGAGCCATATCAATTAATATCTATACCCTTATCCATTCCACAACAGATTCATCGCCTTTCCGAAGAGCTGGTGAACAAGGAACTCCTCGATTTACAGCCTGATCAGGTCATCATAAATGAATATCTTCCTGGCGAGGGAATCCGTCCGCATAAGGACCGCAACTACTATGAGAACCAGATATGCGGTGTCAATCTGGGAAGCGGTTGCATCATGCGTTTTATCAAAGGCAAAAACCTGGAGGTAATAGATATCGAGATGCCGCAGAGATCAATGTACATCATGCAGGATGATGCCAGAAAGAAATGGACTCACGGAATTCCGCCGAGAAAAAAGGATAACATCAATGGGATTTTGGTAAAAAGGGAAAGACGTGTATCGGTGACCTATCGCAAAGTTAAGCCCTCAAAAGTTCACCGGATGAACCCTCGGGGGAAAGTGGCGGAGATTTTAAAAGAAAAGTTCAGTTTATAATTCGATAGAATTAATTAAGCACTTAGTTCCTAAAGGCGTGAATCAGGTAATCATAGCTTTTGACTTTAAGTCTGGATGTTCACTTATTTAAGTGCTTTTTATCTTGATTAATATAGTTTACAGGAGGGATCCATCAGGACTATTGTGTGTACTTTACATCTACTTTCATCTGTGTGTGGTCTGTATTAAAATAAGGCAATGTTCCAAGGGCTGTAGCCTTAAGTACATCATCGACATAAATATTTCCGGTAACCACTGGGTTTTCCCCTTTGAGTACAATATCGGCATACAGGGAAAGTGTAACTGCTTTTTGCTGCGTAAAAGTTATTTCCTTTTTCCATGTTTTGTTGGCAAGCGTATCGAAGCTATAGAATCCATTGTCAGTACCTGTGTACATGATTTTGTTGTTCCCGTAACTATAGAAAGGGTCTGCAACGCTAATTATCTCGTATTTGACCTTTATTTTTTTTGCAGGCACAGGCGGCTCCGGCACAGGCAGCGGATCGTTCGAGTTTTTTTTACAGCTAAATGCCAGTGTACATATTAATACAATAATCATCATAGCTGTTATTGGTTTAATACTTCCCTGCTTGTGTATCGGATTGACCATGTATAGTTTTGACCTGTTTATCATTTCTCAACAATATTTTGTATGATTTGTTTGCCCCGCTATTGATAGACCCATCCTTAGGCCTACATTTTTGTAAAAGCAGGAATCGTTCCCTTACAACTATCCAACGCCTAAGCATTCCCATTAAAAAGAAGCAGCACTTCCAACTCTTTCATCTTTGGAACTACCTTTTTTCGTGGACTTACTGTTTTTTGAATCATGCTTCTTCAAGTTTACGGTAGCATCCCCTTTATGCAGCTTCAGATACACCTGATTCTGCTTTTAATAAATCAGCAACCTGAGTCTTGATACCTGCATAATTTTGCCTGATCTCTTCGTCAGATACCGTTTTTATCATTGGGATCGGCTTATACGACCTCTCCTCCCTCGCGATTGCCTCATGGTCATTCTGGATTTCGCAATGAAACATCTTTAAGGCTATCTTTTCCTCCGGATTGTCCGCAACCATCCCCACGAATTCCCCCGAGGATAGCCCGGCAATTTTAGATGCGGGAACGGCATAATCCAGTTGCGTGCTCTGCGAAATCGAAATATCGCTGCTATTGATACTTCTGGATTGCCGGTCCTGCATAATCTTCCCAAAAGTCTTGCTCAGGGCTTTTGCTGCAAACACGATATTTTGGCAAAAAAGCCATTAAATAACAAAAAAGAAAACCCTGCAAATCAATGATTTGCAGGGTTTTAGTGTTTTTAGTGAATTTTGTTACTAACTCCAGTGGAGCCGAAGGGAGTCGAACCCTTGTCCAGTTGTGAGATAAATTATACCTTCTACATGCTTATTTTTCAATTGATTTTCGGGATATAAACGGGCTGAAAACCGACCTTGTTTATAACCTTAGATACTTTATCTCACTTTAAGTCGCATCTCCTTAAAGCCAGCTTTGTTGTTTCGATGCCCCGGATTCTAACCCAACAATGCAGCAGTTAGAGGGACAAAAGCTAAACTAGTTCTAAACTAGGCAGCTAAGGCGTAAGTATTTTCGCCAACTAAAATGTGATCGTTCACTTTAAGTGCTCTCCGAACAACGCACTGCATGCTAACATAACCTTCGCCACCCCGTCAAATCCAAGAACGGCCCCAGTTTTTAGTTTCAGTTTACAGTTATGAATTGCAAAACCGGACTGCAAATATACAAAATTACTTTGTAAAAGGTTATTCTTTGGATCCAATATCTGATATATACAATTCGGTTACAAGCTAGAACATCATCTCATAAATAATTTTGTGTAAAATTTATTAAGAAAATCATACAAAAAAGCACTAACTACAACTACAAATCTGATTTCGTGTAAAATTTCAGGACATGCACACAACTGACTATCATAATCTTTAACAGTTATATATATTTGCTGCTCATCCCACATAACTAACTATTTAACTATGATGGGAAAAATCTGTATTCGTTTTAATCTTCCAGAACTTAATCGTTCAACAAACCACTTCTTTCATTTCGGTATATCGACTAAAGCTTCTGCTAACAGGCTTTTCGTAATACTCAAAATACCTCAACGGGTGTTTCTCAACACCAGCAGTTTACACGCACTCACACCTATAATAAATTAAAATACTGAATACCAGTAATTTAATATACAGCAAGATCAATTCATTAACTAACTTTTAACTATCAAACTTATGAAAACATCATTTTCAAAATTAAAAGCAGGCTATGTGCTTATTTTATTAACCGGTATAGCCATTGCCATTAGCTGCAAAAAGAACAACACAACTAACGAAAATCAGGACCAGACTCAACTTACTAAAGATGAGGAAATGGCCATAGCAAAAGCGGGTTTTTCTCCTGATAACGCCTTTAAAAAAGACGGAGGCTATGTTGTAGAGGGCGATATTTTCCTTGATGCAAAGAACCTTGCTACCCAACAACAAATCGTTGGAGATTTAAGGCAGAATAAACCTAAAACAGAGCAATATCGTTCTACTAACATTGTAAACGTTGGAACATCAAGGGTGCTAAAAATAAAAATTGACGCAGGTACATCACAAAAAGTGTTTAATGATGCAGCAACTGAAGCCATTAAACGCTATAACGATCTAAATTTAAAATTAAGCTTTAAACTTTTAGATGCCAGCTCTGCAGAAACTGCTGATATTTCGATTATTGGAGCAGATTTAGGAAAAGCACCTAACGGACAAACCATTTTAGGTCAATCTGCTGGCTTTCCAACAAATGGAAATCCCGCCAGTCCGATCAAATTAAGTAATGTGGTTTATGGTCCAACTTATGCTAAAAACAGTTTGCTGGCTACCGTAATTGCACATGAAATTGGCCATGCAATTGGCTTTAGGCATACTGATTATGCTGATAGAAATTTTAGCTGCGATATACAGACATACAATTCATGGCTTGGAAAATACCTCAAACAAAATGAAGGACAGGCTGATGTTGGTGCTGTTCTGATACCAGGAACACCAAAGGCAGAAAATGGCGATCCAGATTCATGGATGCTTGCCTGCTTAGGTGAAAATAGCCGTCCGTTTACAGCTTATGACCTTGTGGCATTAAAAGCCCTTTATCCGGTAAAATAGCGATATAAAACTTATTGATCTTGCGGAATGGTAATCTTACACGGGTTACCATTTTTTATGTTTTGTAAGCCCCATGTAAATAGAAAAATATAAAGCTTATAATTGCGACCGATTGTTCATATTTGTCCTGTCATGAAAAAAGCCGAACGCACCAAGCAATTCATTATCGAAAAATCTGCACCGATTTTCAATACAAAAGGTATTGCAGGTACTTCTATGAACGATATTATGGAGGCGACGCAATTGGCAAAAGGTGGCGTTTACAGACACTTTGCCAGCAAAGAAGCTTTAAGTCTTGAGGTATTTAACTACCTGAGCAACCTCATGCACGATGGCGTTACAGCAGTTGTAAGGGAAATACCAACGGCTAAAGGCAAACTTTATGGCTTGCTTGATTTCTACGATAACCGCATTTTATCAAAATGGGGCGGTTGTGCCATCCTGAATTTTGGGGCAGAAGCCGACGATACCAACCCGGTAATGAAAGAGAAGGTAAGGGCAGCCATCCACCGGTTTAAAAGCCGCATCAGCAAGATCATCATTGATGGACAAGAAAGCGGCGAGTTTTCTAAAGATTTCGACGCCGGAAATTATGCCATAAAAGTTTTCACGATGTATGAAGGTGCCGTGCTGATCAGTAAGATAGAAAATAACCCTGAATACCTCCATAACATCATAGCCATGCTGAAAAAAGAAATCGATCTTTATATCCTCTAAAATTTTTTACCTAAAAAGAGACCGAACGTTCACTTTAATAAATTTATTATGTCCCCTAAGCCTGAATAACTACACTACTAAAGAACCAATCATAATCGACTAATTTTTTTACCTAAAAAGAGACCAATCGTTCACTTTTATTAAATACCAGATGAGCAGTTTAAAACGAACCCTATTGATTATTACAGTATTGATGGCCGCCGTAATGGAACTCATTGATACTACCATCGTAAATGTAGCCCTTTCGCACATGAGCGGAAACCTTGGAGCTACCTTAGAAGACACTACCTGGGTTGTAACGGCGTACGCCATTGCCAATGTGATTATTATTCCAATGACCAGTTTTTTAACGGCTATGTTTGGTCGTAGAAATTATTACATCGGCTCTATTATTATATTTGTTTTTTGTTCTATTATGTGTGGGGGCGCACCGGATATATGGACATTGGTTGCCTTCAGGTTTTTACAAGGATTGGGCGGTGGTGCTTTGCTATCAGTTTCGCAGGCCGTAATATTTGAACTTTTTCCTAAAGAAAAACAGGGTGTAGCCAGTGCTATTTTTGGCATAGGAGTATTTATTGGTCCAACTATAGGCCCTACAATGGGTGGTTTGATTATTGATAATTACAACTGGCCACTTATTTTTTATATTAATATCCCTATAGGCATCGCTGCGGCTGTTTCGTGTTATTTCCTGCTTACAGAGCCGCTCATCAAACCAAAAATAAACAAAGTAGACTGGTTGGGCATCATTTTGCTCGCGGTGGGTATCGGCTCATTACAAACTGTGCTCGAACGTGGTCAAACTGAAGATTGGTTTGCTACGGGCTATATTATCGTACTCACTGTTACCGCCATTGCGGCTTTAATAGCGTTTATCCTATGGGAATTACATGTCGCTCATCCTGTGGTTAACCTAAGGGTATTTAAAAGCAGATCGTTATCTATAGCGGCGATTTTAACCTTTATTACAGGCATTGGCATGTTTACTTCGGTTTTTATTACACCCGTTCTGGCCCAGCGCCTGCTTGGCTTTACGCCTACCGAAACAGGCCTGATGCTACTGCCTAGTGCTGTAATTGCCATATTTGCGCTGATTGCTTCTGGCAAGTTAATGGCCAAAGGAGTATCGCCAATTTTAATTGTTGTTTTAGGCTTTGTATGTTTTATATATTTTAACTGGAGCATGGCAGGAATTAATTTTGGTATTTCGGCCCGGGCCATCAGCATTAACCTGATTTTCCGTGCCACAGCTATGGCTTTTTTAACAGTACCACTTACCATGCTTGCGGTATCTTCACTGCCGCCTGCAGATATTCCCCAGGGTGCATCCCTCAATAATATGATGAGACAGTTGGGCGGTGCATTTGGCATATCAGCAGTAAACACCTACTATGCACAGCGAATAGCGGTACACCGCACAGATCTGTTGAGCCACATTAACATATATAATCCGCAAGCAGTTGAACGATTAAACTCGTTAACCGCTTATTTTCAGCAAAAAGGAATTAATGCAATGGATGCCCGCATGAAAGGAATCGGCGTAATTGAACATACCATTAGTACGCAATCGTCCATGCTCAGCTATATCGATTGTTATTATTTTGTTGGGTTGCTTTTTGTAGTTACCCTGCCCCTTCTGCTATTCGTAAGCAAGAAGCCAAAAAACCCGGCAATTGGTAAAATGGTTATTTCGGATCATTAAGAGCTTGATTTATTATTAAGTCATAAGTCTGTAGTCTTCAGTCTGCAGTCGATTAATTGATTTAAACAATTAACGATAAGTTATAAATCAAACGGCAATAAACCAACAATTTGATTTTCTGCATTTCATTGTATAAATTGAACCGGAATATAATCCTCCATTAATCATTATGAAAAGATATCTTGTTATCATTCTTTTGGCACTCTCTTTTTCTGCGCAGGCTCAACCCAATCTTAATCATTATAAGTATATTATTGTGCCAGAGAAATTCAGTTTTCTTAAGCAGGCTAATCAATATAACTTAAATAACCTTACCAAAGCCCTTTTTGATGATTTGGGCTTCACTACTTACTTTGATAATGCAGATTTACCGACGGAAATTGCAGGCGACAGGTGTAAAGCTTTAACTGCTGATATAGAAGAAAAAAACAGCATGTTTGTAACCAATCTTACAGTGGTGCTCAAAGATTGTAAGGGAACAGTGGTGCTAAAAAGTAAGGAAGGGAAAAGCAGGGAGAAAGAATACAAAACTTCTTTTAATCTGGCCTTAAGGGATGCATTTGCTTCTTTAACTGATTTTCGTTATACCGCAGGCAGCATTCCGGACGCTTCGGCACCAACGCCTGCTGCACAGGTAAAAGAAGCTAAAACTGAACCAACTCCTGCCCCTGCTACCCAGCCAGTAGCTACCGAAGCAAAACAGACAGATGCGGTATTGTATGCCCAGACTACAGCCAATGGTTATCAGCTGGTTGATGCAACGCCTAAAATTGTGATGACTTTATTTAAAACTTCTGTTGAGGATTTTTTTATGGCCGTTAATGGAAATACGAATGGTGTGGTTTTAAAAAAGAATGGTAACTGGTTTTTTGAATATTACAAAAATAATGTATTGGTTTCGGATAAGTTACCGGTTAAGTTTTAAAGCTGAGGGGTTTATTGGTTAATTGGATAAACTGGTTAACTGAGGCAAAATGCCTGATAATCATTTAAACCATAAAGAGCACAGAGCCAACAAAACTTTTGGTAACTCTATGCTCTTTTTGACTAAAGACTTTGCTCGATGCCCATCAGGTTTTGCAGCTGTCATTATTAACTTATTCTTCTTTTACTTTGTTCCAAATGTCCTGGTAAAGTTCTTCGTGTCTTCTAAACTGCAAATGCACATAAGGACAAAGCGGAATAACTTTCAGGTTATTTTCACGAACATAATTTACCATGGCATCGAGCAATAGTTTTGCATAGCCCATTCCCTCTTTTTCAGGCGATACTTCTGTATGGTAAACAGTGAGGTCTTTTCCCTGGATATCAAATACCATTTCGCCAACTTTTCCATCTTCATCGAAAAGATCGAAAGCGCCTGGTCCATTTTCCTGAATATTGATTTTAACTTCTGCCATAGGGGTGTGTAATTTTATGGCAATTTAGTAAGAATTAAGGTTTTTGTACGGAAGATATATGGGTAGAATTTTATCGTAACAAAAAAGTGGCTTCACTTTCAGCCTCCAATTAATTCTGCCACGGATACACAGATTTATACGGAATTACGCTAATGAGGAGTTCTCCTACGGCTACCAATTAAGCAGTTAACCAATTACCAATGATTATTGAACCAATGACCAATGAACCAATGACTAATGACCAACGAACCAATCACCTGTTATCCTTGCTGAGCTGATCTAGATCACGAATGCAATAATCAACACCGGAAAAACGGCTAAAAACTTTGAATTTCTTTTCATTTTTGCAGATTTTAATATGCGTTTAATGTTTGTTGCCAGCCCCCAGCCACAAAAGTGCATTGATTAATAACTTATCCTGATTAGGATTGCCAAACGAAGAAGAAAGTGATTTATTGGTATTGTCGTATTTATGTTCATAATCCATATCGTTATGCCCCATGTTTACATAAACCATTTTAAACTTTTTGTTGCTCCAAACCACAGGATAAAAGCCACTGCGCCAGATTTCACTTTGTTTTGGACCTGTACCAAGCGGAAAACTTGCTGAATCGACCGACAATAAAATTTCGATATCAGGGTTATTGCGAAGGTCGTTTTTCCAGCGGTACCATTCGTTGGGTTGAGCCTTAAAAGTTTGTGGCAGTTTTGCCGTAACGGGATGTTTGACTCCAACTTTCAAAATAGCGCTGGTTGGTCGCCAGGTATTGCTTCCGTATTCTCCTGACCCCAAAAATGTGTTATGGTACCAATCCCAGTTTTGGGGAACGGCCGAATTGTTTAAACCAAAGGCAGCAAAATGGAAACCCATCCAGCCACCTCCTTTTTCCATGTATTTCTGAAAGGCTTCCCGCTGTTCGGGCTTTTCGGGACGGGTATCTAAAAATAATACTACCTGATAATTAGCGAGAAATTTTTCATTTAAATTTTCCCAGTTCGAAGTAGAATCGTATTCAAAATTATATTCTTTAGCCATTTTTGGGAACCATACATTGGCTTCGTGTACAAAACTAATGTGCGCCAGATCGCTCTTGGCAGTATAAAAGGCAATTACTTTAAATTTCTTTTTGGGCAAGGCCATTACAGCGTTAGCACTTAAAAGACCAGCAAACAGGATGATACAGATCAGTAACGTTCTTTTCATAATGGTTTTCTTTAACGCTAAAAATAGCTAAAAACTGTCCTGATTTTACCTTTCAAGAGTTATAAAAAAAACAAAATTAATTTCATCATAATCTGTTAAAGAATATTTTAACTAAAAATGCTTAGATTGAGATGGTATAAAATTACCTGAATCAAAAATGCTCTAATATCGAAATCCTTAAAAATAAGATGATGCTCATTAAAACCTACCTTCCGAACATTTTTTTCCTGATTTTCTTATTCAGCGCCCTTTCTTCTTCCGGACAGATTGTATTAAAGGACAAGAAATACCATGTTGACACTAAAATATTTTCGCAAACGGATTCTGCACCGCTGAAAATGGATATCTATTACCAGGGACAAATCACAGAAAAAAAACCAACACTGCTGTTTGTTTTTGGCGGAGGTTTTGTACTGGGTCGCAGAGATAGCAAACTATACGAACCCTATTTTAATACACTGATTGAGCATGGCTTTAAGGTGGTATCGGTTGATTACAGATTAGGACTTAAGGGCAAGAAATTCCCCACCCCTTTTAACACTTCTAGTTTACGGTCGGCTATTGATACGGCTACAGCAGATGTTTACAAAGCGACAGATTATATAATCAAAAATGCTAAAATCCTGGGTATCGATACAGGTATGATTATCATCTCCGGATCGAGCGCCGGAGCCATTACGGCATTACATGCCGATTACAACAAACGGAATGCTACACCCCTGGCTGCAAAACTTCCGGCAAACTTTCAATATAAAGGGGTAATTTCTTTTGCGGGAGCAATTTTAAGTTATAAAGGTGCTCCAAAATATGCTGTAGCTCCTGCACCAACCATGTTTTTTCATGGCACAGCGGATAAACTGGTTCCGTACAACAAGGTAAGACTACTTAACCGCGGCTTTTTTGGATCGAAATACCTGGCGCACCGGTTTAGAAAGAACAACTACCCCTATTATTTTCAGTATGTACAGGATATGGGCCACGAAATAGCAGGATCGCCAATGGCCGAAAACCTGCCCGATATTTTATGGTTTATTGAGAATTATGTTGTTAAACACAAACGCTATTTTATGGATGTAGATTTTAAAGATGCCGACAAAAAACGCACTTTTAACCTGTCTGCAGCCAAAAAAATTGCTGGAAATTAAAAAATTGAAGATTTTGGAATAATCAATTTTCCTGACCACCTGTCTGTTCGCCGAGAATACGTTCTATCTCAAGCATCATCTGTTCGGCTAAACGTTGCTTGGCCAATGATTTCGACAGGTAAGCATCTGCAAAAGTAGCTTCCAACTCATCCATAATAAAGGCGTATTTGGCCTTAAGTTCTATGAGATCTATCTGAAGCTTCTTCGAAAGGTTTTGCATGCTGCAAAGCTAAAAAAAGCAGAACATAATTCTCCGATATATCCTGTCATTTTTCCCTTTTTAAAAAAATATTGAAGAATTGGTAAATCGTTAAAACAATCTTTGCATCCTTTCGTTTATATCATAATTCCGGCGTGGTTTCCGGAATTCATTTGTTTGGTTAGTTGATTAGGGATCAATCTCAATTGAATCCCTTTTCTTTTTTACATTAAAAAACCAGATGTAAATTAAGTTTATTTGGTCACAGAAACTCAGCGTTTTTATCCTTTTTAATCTGCGGGAAAAATAATAAGCCATCTATCACTTTGTTTCCCGCTGATATTGCAGAAAACGCAGATCTAAAGAGATTTTTTTATCAAAATCCTAAACTTCTAACTTTACCATATAAGGAATATAAGTTCATAGAAGCTTATATCCCCTTAAATGTCTAATATGGTTAAAAAATGCTACGAATAGTTTACATAAATGTTACTATAAGCAGAATAGAGAAATCTTCAAACATAACTATTCAAAGATTTCTCCATTTCAATACCTTAAGTCGAAAAGAATGATATTATTTAGCCATTATAAACTGCAGCGAATTCGGTTGCAAAATCCTCCAGTTTAATTTTACCTGCCGGAACAATCCCTTTTGCTTTAAAATCTTCCCACAATACTTTGTTTCTGATTGCAGTACCCATTTCCACATAATTCCTGGCCATTTCTTCCGATAAACCCGCAGCAACCATACCTTCATAAGCTTGTGTGTCATCAAACTCAACCCAGGGTAAATCTGATTTATCAATTGCAGCACCTAAAGCTAAAGCTACTTCGCTCAATTTGCGTTTATCGCTGGCAACATAAAGGACACTTTTGCCTTCAAAGCCTTCTTCAATCTTACTGGCGGCTACCGCAGCAATATCAGCTGGATGAACCAGTACAATTGATTGATCTGCACCATAATTTGATCCGATAATGCCTGCATTTTTAATCAAACCAATATTCGCATAAAAATTAATGTAGAAAAATGCCGGACGGAGAATAAGCAAATCAAGTTCTTTCAACTGACCAAATATTTGCTCAACATCATGTAAACCTGCAATTGGTCCGGTACCACTATCTAAATGTGCACCAATGCTGCTTAACAAAATTACCTTTTTCGCTCCCGCAGCCTTAACTGCATTGGCATAATGTTGCCCTACACTTTTTATGTAGCCGCGAAGATCAGTTGCGCCAAAATCAGTTGGAACCATTAGATAAATTAAATCCGCACCTGTAAAAGTATTAACTAAAAAACTTTCGTCTGTTACCGAACCTATTGCAGCCTGCGCACCAAGTTTGGTTATTTCTGCCGATTTCTCAGGGTTACTACTTACTACAGTTACTTCCTGTCCTTGGGCAATTAATTGTGATGCTAAGGGTTTGCTAATGTTCCCTAAAGAACCTGTTATTATTATTTTCATGATTGTTATGTTTTAATTTAAGACAAAGTTATATTTGCACTTACTTTTATACAAGTACTTACCCCAAAGTATGTAACATGACAGCCATTAAAGAAAACTCAACATTAAACGCAAACAGAAAAAGTAATCAGGCCAGCTGCCCGGTAAGTTTTGTGATGAATAAAATAGGCGGTCATTGGAAACCCATTATTCTTTACCACCTTTTAAGTGGTACGAAAAGATATAACGAACTGAAAAAGCTTATTCCGGCTATTACTGAAAAGATGCTGATACAGCATTTAAAGCAGATGCAGCAAGATAACCTGGTGATCCGTGAAGCTCAAAATGTGGTGCCGCCGTTTGTAACTTATCGTTTAAGTAAGGAAGGCGAGCAATTAAGACCAGTGCTTGATGCCATGGTTGTTTGGGCTTTCGCGCAGGATTTTAAAATGGATTAAACTATTCAATAGCTGCAGTAGTATCCTTAATTTCAAGTGGTTGTTGTTTACCTTTATCATCAACCACAAATGTTTTATCATTAATAAAAAGAACTGCTTTTCGGTTTCCACTGTGCTCGTTTACATCAATCCCGATCACTTTTCCGCCATAATATCCTGCAATATTTTCTTTGGTAATGGTGTGGCCAACTACAATCTGTTTGCAGGAAAACTTCGCTAATGTAGAATCAACGGTGGCTGGGTTAGTGCGGTCTTTCCCGAAGTAACCCCTGTACCAAAATGGTCCGGCACTTCCCATTAATAGGCGCCCTTCTTCTGGTAATTTTTTAGTAGCAATGCCATAATAGCTCCTGCACTTATCATTAATGGCTTGCAGGGAGAAATCTGTCGCATTAATTTGAGGTGAAATACCAGCATGCATAAAAATCTTATCGCCAATTTTTTCAATTGCATTTTTACTCCTCAGCCATTTTCCGATTTCGCTATCAGCATCTATCAATTTTCCATACTCAAGGTTCATTAATTTAGCCGATGCAGCGTATTTGGGAGAATGATAGCGTAAATCGCCTGCCATATTCATTACATCATGATTACCCAGCAGCACATGCACATAGCCACCTTTTTTGGCAGCATCTTCTTCTAATTTATACAACAGCCATAAATAAGGCATTACCTCTTTGCCACGGTCGAAAAGATCTCCGCAGATTACGAGCTGCCCTTTGCCAAATGTCCAGTTATATTTTTCATCCATCACGCCATTTCCAATCATTAAAGCCCGGAAGGCTTCAAACTCGCCTTCAATATCAGAAAGAACGAACATTTTATTTACGCCTGCATAGCTTGCAGAAGGCACAACAATTTTTTTATGAAGTTTAAAGCTGAAATTCCAGTCGGTATGATTAGCAAAACGCACCGCTATCGGGGCATCTTCTTTTAAAGAATCTACATGCAATACGTTATCCAGGATATAACGGCTAATAACCTGATTACCAGCGTGCCAAATATAAGGTCCATCTTGCTCAACCTGTGCATAAGCACGCGCAGACAGCATTAAAAATAGCGCAAAAATCACCTTTTTATACATTTTCATTTTGGGTTAGGTTGGTCTGTTTAACGAATTTCGGGTCGGCAAATCTAAAAAAAGCACTTGGCAATTTCCAGCCACATTTTAACAGGCTATACAAATTAATTGATATAAATTATACATCCTTCAAAACAATGTAGGTGCCGTTACGTTTATATCATAATTCCGGCGTGGTTTCCGGAATTCATTTGTTTGGTTAGTTGATTAGGGATCAATCTCAATTGAGTCCCTTTTCTTTTTTATAATGGTTTTTCGAAAAATTTCAGCCATATTCTCTAAATTCAGGCCTTTAAAATTCAATTATATAATGGAAGAAATCAGATGGGGCATTATTGGCTGTGGCGATGTAACCGAGGTAAAAAGCGGGCCAGCCTTTAATAAGGTAGGCAACTCTAAATTAGTAGCCGTAATGCGCCGCGATGCTGCCAAAGCTGCAGATTATGCAAAGCGGCACCAGGTACCAAAATGGTACGGCGATGCCTCCCGGTTAATTAACGATCCTGAGGTAAATGCCATTTATATTGCTACACCTCCCCTACAGCATGAGGCCTATACCATTGAAGCCCTGCAAGCTGGCAAACCTGTATATGTAGAAAAACCCATGACTTTAGATGCAGCTGCTGCACAACGTATGACAGATGCGGCAAACCAGCTTAATGTAAAGCTATGTGTGGCCCACTACCGCCGTGCGCAGCCCATGTTTTTAAAAGTTAAGGAGTTGCTGGCCAAAAATACAATTGGCGATATCCGCTTGGTGCGGTTAAAGATGCTCCAGCCGCCAAACCCTGCGTTGATAGCCAAAACAGAGGATAACTGGCGGATTAATCCGGCCATTTCTGGTGGTGGTTTGTTCCACGATCTGGCTCCGCATCAATTGGATCTGATGACCTACTATTTCGGACCGGTTAAACATGCATCTGGCATTGCTGCCAAACAACAGGAAAATACCGCGGTTGATGACCTGGTTACAGGCAATATCCTTTTCGAAAATGGCGTTGTTTTTAGTGGTACCTGGTGTTTTTCGGTTGCTCCGGAAGATGATGCAGATAGCTGTGTGATATATGGCTCGAAAGGTAATATCAGTTTCCCGATGTTTGGTAACAAAATCACGGTTAATACAGATGAACCGAAAGAATATGCATTTGAACCTTTGCAACATGTACAACAGCCGATGATAGAAAAGGTAGTAGATTACTTTTTGGATAAAGGACCAAATCCATGTAGTGGTGAGGATGCGTTGATTACAATGAAGTTGATGGATGATTTTACCTCCAGATAATTCACTGCGTAACCATAATAGTTTTTCTTCCTACCGCTGTTATCCTATTTTAATACCTGAGGATTATTAATAGCTACCCCGACAACTTAAAAGGCAGCATAAATTAATCTTATCGAAACTATTACCAGCCCTTCACGTTTAATAGTAGCCCATATTAACTGTGATCCTGCTGAAATGAAAATACTTTTAAAATACCTCAAACCACATCAAAAACTCATTATCCTCTCACTCTTACTGGCTGCAGCAGCACAGCTTTTAAGCTTGCTTGACCCTATTATTTTTGGAAAGATCATCGATAACTATTCGACCAATAAACACCATTTAAGCGAAAAACAACTCATTAGCGAAGTTTTATATTGGTTGCTGATTGCGCTTGCCATTGCGCTGGTGGCGAGGCTTTGCCGATCGGTACAGGAATTTACTACGCGTAAAGCCGTAGCCCGCTTTGGCATGAATATTTTTAACGACGGATTAAAACAAACCCTCCGCCTCTCTTTTCAGGAATTTGAAGAAAGCCGGAGCGGAACAACACTTTCGGTGCTTCAAAAAGTAAAAACCGATGCCGAACGTTTCATCAATGCCTTTATCAATATCCTTTTTTCATCGCTGGTAGGCATTGGCTTTTTATTGTGGTACAGCCTGAATAAGAACTGGTTGCTGGTGCCGGTATTTTTTATTGGTGTATTGGTACTTGGCTCTTTAACCGGATTGCTTTCAAAAAAAATCAAAGCCATTCAGCGCTCTATTAACCGCCAGGCCGATAAACAGGCAGGTGTAATTACCGAAAGCCTGCGCAATATCGAACTCGTAAAGAGTTTAGGTTTAACCTTTGCCGAAATCAGGAGGTTAAATGTGCAGACCTTAAAAATTTTCGATCTCGAAATGTTAAAGGCCAGAAAAGTAAGCATGTTATCTTTTTTGCAGGGCAATTTGCTCAATTTACTAAAGCAATCAGTTTTGTTTATCCTGCTCTGGCTGATTTTTAGAAAAATATTAAGTACAGGCGAATTAATCGCCATGCAGTTTATTTCTACCGCCATTTTTACGCCTTTGCAGGATTTAGGCAATATGATTATTTTATACAGGGAGGCCGATGCATCACTTAAAACTTTCGATAACCTGATGCAAAAACCCATCGAAACCCGGCCAGAAAACGCAGTAGAACTGGATGCGCTAAACCGGCTTGAATTTAAAAATGTAATTTTCAGACATAAAACAGCCGGTTATAATGCCATTGATGATATCTCTTTCGAAATCCAGAATGGAGAAACCGTGGCGTTTGTGGGCCCATCGGGTTCGGGTAAATCTACTTTAGTAAAGCTTCTGGTAGGCCTTTACCTTCCTGTTGATGGCGAAATACTTTTCAACGAAACCAGTTCTAAACGAATCAGGTACAACCCTTTACGCAGGCAAATCGGTTTTGTTACGCAGGATACGCAGCTTTATGCAGGATCGATCAGGGATAACATGCGTTTTGTAAACCCTACCGCAAGCGAAGAAGATATTGTTGAAGCGCTGCGAAAAGCATCAGCTACTGCACTTATTGCCAAAGCTGCCCAGGGGATCGATACAGTATTGGGTGAAAATGGCATGAAACTATCGGGTGGAGAAAAACAGCGGATTTCGATTGCCAGGGCATTATTGAGAAAACCAAGGTTACTGATTTTTGATGAAGCTACTTCGGCACTCGATTCACTCACTGAAGAAGAAATATCGGCAACCATCCGCGAAATATCCGACAGAAGGGAACAGATGACCATCCTGATTGCCCACCGTTTATCAACCATTATGCATGCCGATAAAATCTACGTACTGGAAAAAGGAAAAGTATCTGAAACGGGCAGCCACAACGAACTGCTCGAAAAGAAAGGCCTATATTACTCCATGTGGCGGCAGCAAATTGGCGAACGCAGATAAATGAAGTAGCCCATTTGCTGACTACAAATTGCAAAACGCTGTTCCTAAACCTGATTGTCAGGGAAAGCTTCCGATCTTTCATCGGAACTTGTACCAAAAGCAGGGCTGCAAACCGCCAGGAACAACTGTCCTTTCATTTCCAAATCATGAAAAGATGCAGCAGCATTCAAAATTTTATCTGGCAAGAATTGCGTTTATGATTGGTTTAAATTATTGCTCTTAAACGGAGATCTAAATACCGACAATATTTAAACAAAAAACACCCGGCTCCATTTATAAGCGCCGGGTGTTCAAAGTTTAATATTTAAAATTCTATTAGGTTTAGAATTATGCTTGCTTCGGAACTTCCGGTTTCTCTTCTTCCTGTCCGGCTTTAAATTCTTTTATTCCCTTACCAAGGCCTTTCATTAATTCAGGGATTTTTTTTCCACCGAACAATAATAAAACAGCAACTCCAACAAGGATCAGTTCAGGCCCTCCAAGCAGGGCGGCAATGGTTGTATTTAACATTTTGTTTTAATTTAAGTGATACCATTACACTTACGCATAAAGCAATGTTTTGGTTCTCAATTGCGAAAATTAAAAAAAATAAAAAAAATGATTTTTATTTAAAGTAATTTCCAAAGTGAAACGTCTACCCCTACAACAAACCTAAAAATCTTCTTTATGATAGCCGTTTTCAAAACAAATGTATCCTCAGATAGCGAGTTAAATGAAATCAGTCCATTACTGAACAGCCGCTTCAAAGAAATCAAATGGAACATTGATCTGTGGGATAGCGATAAAATTCTTCGTGTAGATTCGCCAAGAGACTGGACCAACGAGATCACAGCGCTTTTTAACAGCATTGGATTACGCTGCGTTAACCTCGAAGTTTTTCATTCGGAACCTTTCTGATTTAATTTTATTATCATCAGCGTATAAATTTTTATCGCCCAAACAAGGCAATATCCTTCTCTTTCAACATTTGTAATAGATTATCATTAAATTGCAGCTATTACATTCCCTGATGAAAGAAATTACCGATATCCTTAAGGCATACCAGAAAGCAACAAAGGAAAAGAAGAAAACTGCCTTAGCAACGGTGGTTAAGGTAGAAGGTTCTTCTTACCGCAGGCCGGGTGCCAGGATGCTGATTACCGAAGATGGCCAGTTAACCGGCGCCATTAGCGGAGGCTGTTTAGAGGGCGATGCGTTACGAAAAGCACTCTCGGCAATTGTACAACAGGAAAACAAGCTGATTACATACGATACCACCGACGAAGATGATGCCAAATTTGGCGTTCAGCTGGGTTGTAATGGCATAGTACATATCCTTTTCGAACCCATTAACGAAGAAGACAAATTAAACCCCATTGCCATTTTAACGGCATTGCAGCATAAAAGGGAAGATGCCATTTTAACAACACTTTTTGCCTTAAATGGTAAACTGCAGTTGGGAACCAGTATGCTTTTTAAAAAAGATGCTATCCTATCCAAAATACCAGCGGAAATTGAAGAAGATATCATTAAAGATGCTAAAGAAGTTTGTGCCGGTAAAACGGCAGCATTTAAAGTATATAATTACGGTGATCAGGATACAGATGCTTTTATCGAACTTATCCACCCTCCTGTTTCACTAATTATTGCAGGCGCCGGCAACGATGCACAGCCTTTGTCCGAAATGGCGTACCTTTTAGGCTGGGAAGTAACCATAATTGATGGCAGACCTACCCATGCCACAGCACAGCGTTTTACAAATGCAACCAAAATCCTGGTAAGTAAATCCGAAAATGTACTGAGCCAAATCGATATTGATGAACAAACCGCATTTGTACTGATGACACATAATTACAATTATGATATCGAACTGCTTAAACATTTATTAAGTACCAAAGCATCATACATCGGCACATTGGGTCCAAAGAAAAAGCTCCTCAGAATGCTTGATGAACTGAACCTTGCCACCCCTGAAAATGAAAACCGCGTACACGGACCAATTGGCCTGGATATTGGCGCAGAAACGGCCGAAGAGATCGCCATTTCTATCCTGGCAGAGATAAAATCGGTATTTACAGGTGCTTCAGCAGTTTTTTTAAAGGATAAAAAGACCCCCATCCATGTTTATGGATTAAATAACAGCTAAATGAAACCGGAAATCATCATTTTGGCCGCAGGAAATTCATCCCGTTTGGGCAAACCAAAACAGCTTTTAAATTATAAGGGAAAAACCCTGCTCCAAACCGTGATTGATGAGGCTTTAAAAACAGCTGGCGCAACAGTTACAGTGGTTTTGGGTGCATATGCTGACGAAATATTGGCAAAACATCAAAACGATCAGGTTAATTTCGTGATCAACAAAAACTGGGAAAGCGGAATGGCATCGGGCATTGCTGCAGGAATTTCTGCTGTGATTGAAAAAAACGATAAAACAGAAAGTATCATTATTGCAGTAGCCGACCAGGTTTTTATAAAAATGAGTACCTTTAATCACTTAATCGAAAAGCATCAGGAAACCGGCAAAAATATCATTGCCAGTGCTTATGCCGGAACGATTGGTACCCCTGTTTTGTTCGGGAAACAATATTTTGATGCACTTTTAGCACTAAAAGGGACAGATGGCGCCAAAAAAATATTAAAACAACATCAGCAGGATGTAGAAACCGTAGTTTTTGACGGCGGTGAAACTGACATTGATACAGAAACCGATTACAATAATTTAATCAGCCAGGAATGATAGCAGATTCTTTTGGAAGAATACACGATTACCTGCGGATATCGCTTACCGATAACTGCAATTTTCGCTGCTTTTATTGCATGCCGGAGGAAGAGTATGATTTCACTCCAGCTTCCAGGTTAATGCAAACCGACGAAATTATCAAACTGGCTGAAATTTTTGTGGCCAATGGCGTAAAAAAAATCAGGCTAACAGGCGGAGAGCCACTGGTGAGAAAGGATGCGGCCCGAATTATTGCTGCATTAGGCAAACTTCCGGTAGAACTGGTAATTACCACCAATGGAACCCGAATTGCAGAAATGCTGCCTGTATTAAAAGATGCAGGTGTTAAAACCATCAACATCAGCCTGGATACCCTTCAGCCCGAAAAATTTTTCATGGTTACCCGAAGGGATGTATTTCATCAGGTGCGCAGCAATATCGAACTGCTTTTGCAGCACAAAATCAACGTAAAAATTAACATGGTGGTGATGAAGGGCCTTAACGATAACGAAATTAAGGATTTCATCAGCTGGACTAAACATAACCCCATTCAGGTTCGCTTTATTGAGTTTATGCCCTTTAGCGGCAACAAATGGACGAGTAACCAAATGTTCTCTTTAGAAGAAATCCTTGCCGTAATTGAAAAGAATTTTACAGTTCTGCCAGTTAAAGGTGAGCCTAATGATACAGCCAAACATTTTATGATCCCTGGTCACGAAGGTTCTTTTGCCATTATCAGTACCATGACGCACCCTTTTTGCAGTACCTGTAACCGCATGAGGCTAACTGCAGATGGAAAATTAAAAAACTGCCTTTTTTCTGATAGCGAAACCGATTTGCTTAGCGCCCTGAGGAAAAATGAAGATGTGTTTCCACTAATTCAATCGGCAATCTGGAGCAAAAAACAGGCATTAGGCGGACAATTGGCCAGCGATTTCGAAAAAATAGATGCTGCTACCATTCAGAACAGAAGTATGATTACCATTGGAGGATAAAATTTTCATGATCAGCGTAAAAGAAGCAAAAGACCTCATTTCTCAACATATTAGTCCTTTAAACCCAATCAGTATCGATCTGGCAAAAGCAGCCGGCCATACACTGGCTGTTGATATTTATGCTCAATTCAATATTCCTGCCTTTCGTCAGTCTTCCATGGATGGCTATGCCTTAAAGTTTGAAGATCAGGAAAAAGAACTCCGCATCATTGGCGAAATGGCCGCCGGAACTACTCAAAACATCACCATCCAAAATGGCGAAACGGGTAGGATTTTTACAGGTGCACCATTACCAAACGGAGCCGATACCGTAGTCATGCAGGAGAAAATAACGCGATCAGATGATAAAATTACTTTACAGGATCCCAATTTAAAATTCGGCTTAAACGTGCGTGATAAAGGTTCTGAAATTAAAGCCGGGGCTTTAGCCATGGAAAAAGGCAGTTTGCTTAGCCCGGCTGCCATTGGTTTTCTTGCGGGGATTGGCATTAATGAGGTAAGTATTTATCCTATGCCAATGGTATCGATAATCGTTACAGGCAAAGAACTACAAGAACCCGGTAAGCCTTTAGCATTTGGTCAGGTGTACGAATCAAATTCCTATTCGCTCGCGGCAGCTTTAAAACATGAAGGCATCAGTCAGATCAGCATTTATGAAGCAGATGATGACCTCGAAATCCTGAAAAAAGTATTGCAAACCGCTTTGGAAAGTAGCGACCTGGTATTGCTAACCGGTGGTGTAAGTGTAGGCGATTACGATTTTGTGATCGAAGCGGCAGCCCATTGCAATATTAAACAGGTTTTCCACAAGGTGAAACAGAAACCCGGTAAACCCTTGTTTTTTGGAACCCGTGGTCAGAAACTCGTATTCGGACTTCCGGGTAACCCCTCGTCTGTACTGAGCTGCTATTATAATTATGTACTTCCTTCGCTAAAAATATTATCTCAAAAAAATAATAGTGTAACCGAGGTAGCGGCCGAGCTTACCCACCCTTATAGCAAGCCCCCTGGTTTAACTCATTTTCTGAAAGGAAAATACGAAAACGGAAAAGTTACTCCTTTAAACGCACAGGAATCTTACCGCCTGAGTTCTTTTGCACAGGCAAATTGTTTAATCTGCCTTAACGAGACACAAGCGCATTTCGAAAAAGGCGATATTTTAACTGTAATGATTTTACCAAATTAACCATGCAAGAAAGTTTTATCCTGTTTTACTGTTTACTATTCATTGTTGCCTTTCTTTATGCTTCGGTAGGGCATGGTGGCGCAAGCGGTTACCTGGCATTAATGGCTATTTTTGCCATTTCGCCAGCCATTATGAAACCAACGGCCTTATTGCTCAACCTGTTTGTTTCTTCCACTTCCTTTATCCAGTTTTACCGTGGCGGTCATTTTAAGTGGAAAATATTCTGGCCTTTTGCACTTGCTTCTATCCCACTCTCTTTTGTTGGTGGTACAATGGCCATTGAAAGCTCCATTTATAAAAAGATTTTAGGTGTACTTTTATTAATCCCCGTTATCCGTTTCTTCTTTTTTCAAAATACCGATCCGAAAGATTTTAAGCCTTCAAATATTCCTTTATCATTAGCAATTGGCGGCATTATTGGTTTGCTTTCGGGCATGATCGGCATTGGTGGCGGAATTATTCTTTCGCCGGTTCTCTTGCTCTTAAAATGGACCGATCAAAAACAAACGGCAGCCATTAGTGCCGCTTTTATCTTTGTAAACTCCGTTGCCGGTTTAGGCGGACAACTGATCAAAGGGTTCGAATTTAACAGTCATATGCTCACTTATGTGGGCGTTGCATTTGCTGGTGGCATCTGTGGAGCTTATTTTGGTGCCTTAAAATTTCCTCAAACCGTTTTAAAAAATGTTTTGGCCTGTGTACTCGCATTGGCTGCTTATAAATTACTATTTACGCATGCATAATATGAAATACATCATCATCGTCCTGTTATTTTTAGGTTTTACTGCGAAGGCACAAGAAAGCAAACAATTTACCATCGAAGGAAAGGTTAAAAAACCATTAACAATAACCTTAGACAATTTAAGCGCTTATAAATCCGTTAATTTGGATAGTATGACTATTTTTAACCACCTCATGCAACGTAAAAGCAGCATTAAAAACATTAAAGGCGTTCTTTTAAAAGATATTTTAGCCAAAGTTGAAATTGATGCCGCTTCGCCAAAAACATTGAGCGAATATTACCTCGTTTTTACCGCAACTGATAACTATAAAGTGGTGTACTCATGGAATGAAATTTTTAATTCGCCTACCGGAAATCAAATATTGGTTCTGAGGAGTTATGATACCGACCCTGCTAAGGCCGAAAAAGGAAATATTGCCATGATTACGCCAAGCGATTTCGCTACCGGAAGAAGATTTGTAAAAGGATTAAGCAAAATCAGCATCTTACAGGTAAATTAGCAGCATGGAAATCGAAATCATCAGTTTTGGCAAAATCTCCGAGTTAATCAGCAATCAAAAGATTGATTTTGATGGGATTGCCGATACCGATAACTTTAAAAAACATCTGGAGCACCTGTTTCCTGCTTTAAAAAGCATGAAATATAAACTTGCCCTGAATAAAAATATTGTTCAGGAGAACACCGAAATCATCAACAAGGCTACTATAGCCATTATGCCTCCGTTTTCCGGCGGTTAAATAATATGAGTGCAGAGCGATATAACAGACAGATCATCCTGAAAGGATTTGGGGAGGAAGCACAACAACAGCTTGTAAAAGCTAAAGTGCTGGTAATTGGCGCTGGTGGCCTGGGTTGCCCCGCACTACAGTACCTCGCTGCTGCCGGTATTGGCCACATCGGGATTGTTGATGATGATACCATTTCGCTATCCAACCTGCACAGGCAGATTCTGTTTACCACGGCAGATATCGGTAAGCTGAAAGTAGAGGTAGCAGCAAAACGATTACAGGAAATGAATACCCAGATCGGAATCATCCGGCACCCCATCCGCCTACAAAAAAACAATATCCTCGATATTGTATCCAGGTATGATTATATATTGGATGGTACAGATAATTTTGAATCAAGATACCTGATTAATGATGCCTGTGCCCTGCTTAACAAACCGCTTATATTTGCTGCAGTTTCGGGTTTCGAAGGTCAGCTGGCCATATTTAACACACCCGATCATTTAACGCCCAGTACCAATTACCGTGATCTATTCCCTGTTCCACCCGATAAAGGCGAAATTCCAAACTGTGCCGAAAATGGCATTATAGGCGTATTGCCCGGAATAATAGGCACCATGGCAGCAGCAGAAACTATAAAATTGATTGCTAAAATCGGGCAGCCGCTCACCAATAAAATATTAAATTACAACTTACTTACACAAGAACAATATACCATTAGCATCAGTCACGGAAGCGGTTATACACTGCCCAAAACTGTTGATGAATTTTTAAATATGGATTATCAGGATACGAGCGAAGGACCACAGGGCTACATAGAAATTGACGCCAGCGAACTGGTAAGGCTGCAACAGTCGGAATCTGCTATTTTAATAGACGTTCGCGAAAAGCATGAAGTTCCGGTATTGGATAAGAAGATTTATACGCAGGTACCGATGTCGGAGTTTGGCGCATTTTTAAATAAAGAATTTTATCAAAAACATGTGGTTTTAATCTGCCAGCATGGAATCAGAAGTGTTGCCGCAGCTGAGGCATTACAAGAAAAATATGGCGATGCCAAAAAAATCTATAGTTTAAAAGGCGGGATTGTAAAATGGAGAGATCATTTTTTAAGATCGTAACATGAGCGAAAAAAAGATAAAAAATATATTTGTTAACGGTCCGATAACGCCTGCTTTTATAGCCGACAGCATTGCGAAGCACAGCAGCAAAACGGCAATCGGCGGACATAGCATTTTTATGGGCCAGGTGAGAAAAGATGAAATCGACGGTAAATTTGTTGCTGCGATAGAATACACAGCCTATAATGAGCTCGCGCTCGAAAAAATGCACCAGATCAGGGAAGACATCTTCGAAAAATACCCGCTCAACTGCATGCACATTTACCACAGTTTGGGCACGGTTAAAACAGGCGAAATCTGCCTCTTTGTTTTTACGTCCTCCGCGCACCGCAAACCTGCAATAGAAGCCTGCAGCGAAGTAGTAGATCGTTTAAAAGCCGAATTACCGATCTGGGGCAAAGAAATATTCGAAGACGAAACACATCAGTGGAAAGAAAATACATAACATGGTAAACATCACCAGAAAATCCAACTCTTTAAGGATCGCTATTGCTACCGCTACCGTAAAAGTATCAAAGCAGGAAACCATCGACGCCATTGAGCAACGTAAAATACCCAAAGGTGATGTGTTCGAATTTGCACGTGCCGCGGGATTATTTGGCGTAAAAAAAACCAGTGATGTAATTCCCGATTGCCACCCGCTCCCGATAGAATACACCGCCATTACCTACGAAATTGTGGGTTTAACCATCATTATTACCGTTGAAGTACATACCATTTACAAAACCGGTGTAGAAGTTGAAGCCATGCACGGCGCCTCGGTTACTGCGCTAACAATGTATGATATGTTGAAACCGATTGATAAGGGTGTAGAAATCGAAAACATCAGGTTACTCAAAAAGTCAGGCGGAAAGTCGGATCTTAAAAATGCTAAATTCCCTGAAATTAAAACTGCTGTTGTGGTTTGTTCTGATTCTGTTTTCGAGAATAAAGCACAGGATGCTTCCGGCAAGGCCATTATTGCGCGTTTGGAACAGTGGGGAATTAATACCGCGAAATATGAAATTGTTCCGGATGAGATGGAAACGATTAGAAATAAGGCTATCGAATTAAATAAAGCGGGATTTAAATTGGTCATCTTTACCGGAGGTACAGGCCTTTCGCCACGTGATGTAACTCCTGAGGCCATTGCACCATTAATCGACAGAAATATTGAGGGCATTATGGAAACCGCCAGACGTTACGGGCAGGAGCGTATGCCTTATGCCATGCTTTCGCGTGGCGTAGCCGGTTTTATTGGTGAAACGCTTGCGCTTACCTTCCCGGGCTCAAAAAGTGGTGCAGAAGAAAGCATGGATGCACTATTCCCACAGGTTTTGCATTTGTTTAAGGTAGTAAAAGGAGAGAAACATTAAATCCCCTACTGATCTGTCATTCTGAACGCAACCTATACCAATATTCATCGCTAGTGAAGAATCTTTCAGCTAGTGGGCCTTTATAATTAAACCGGATTACAGATCCGGGTATCAACGGCAGGATCGCAGATCCTCACCAATACAAATGTCAATAATATTATACCAAACAGCAAAAAACTCTTTTGCGATAAAAAATTAAGTCCTATTTTTGCGGCATGTCGTCTAAATACAAGATTTTATACTTTTTCCAAAATTCAGATACCGCTATTCTAGAAATCCAACGCCTTGATTTGCCCGACAATGCAGATGCAGAAGCAACCTACCACTGGCTTTATTACGATAAGCTTACAGGTTCATTAATCAAATTATGGTTCAGATCGTTAGATTCTTCTACCGAAATTGAAGAACGTTATTTTGAGCAGGGTTATCTTAAATTTAATAAAACAGAGGCTACATACATCGAAAAACACAATTCGTCGCAACAAAAACTCAACAATATGGGTAACAGAGCCCCTGGTGATGAGATTAGTGCATTAATAGATAATTACCTGAAATAATTCAGGCCATTTCGGGTAATTCAGATTCAAGTTTAACCTTACTTAAAGGGTATCGTGAAGCGTGAAATGTTTTAAGGGAGCTGCAAAATTCAGGATACCATTTTTCCTTCTGCATCTTTTCTAAAAGTTGCATACAAGATAGTACATCCGCATCAGCCTGGCTAATGGCCTCTGCAACATAACTTACTACCTCCCAGATGCCCTCCATCATCAGGAACCTGAAGGTGGATAGAATGGCTGACCACTGTACTTTTTTGGCCTGTATTAAAAAAAACCTCGAAACCGGGCTGCACAACCGTTTAAAGGCCATGTAATCTTCTTCCGCACCTTCAAGATTTAAAAGTCCGTCGCTGTAAGGAAGGTTTACAATTTCTGCAGCAATTTTATCAAGGCCATGCAGGTAAATGCTTCCTGCACAAATAGAAGAAATTGATATCAACGATAAATGATCATAAATTTCGGGGTGCATTTTCAACTTACCGTTACGTACAAATATAAGTCCGCCCTTTTTTACTGCTCCCACTTGTGTGCTCATGGCCGATAGGCTTAAAAGCTCAAATTCAGCTTCAAAATTTAGCGCAGTTACAAACTGGGCCGCGGCCATAAAAGTGCCCCGATCAAGAGGTTTGTTACTAATAACAGGTTCCTGAATTGAAAAAATAGAAAGTTGCAAAAATCTTTAATTTGTTTGGTTCCGGCCGAATAGATCGACAATAACAAAAATAAAAATCCAATCCACAAAATAACTATGCAGAATGCAGTTAAAATAGTTAAAAACGGTAATCGGCTAGAAATGAGAAAGAAATTTTTTCAGTCTTTTTGTTCAGTAATTAAACCACTGGATTTAAAATCGGCTTACTAAACTCCGGGCAAAAAAAAAGCAGGACTAAATCCTGCTCAAAATCTTTTTGGGGAAGAATTAAACAACTCTTACTTTCACTGCATTAAGGCCTTTTTTGCCTTCTTGAACTTCGTATTCAACTGTATCATTCTCTCTGATTTCATCAATCAGGCCTGATGCATGCACAAAAATCTCAGATCCACTTTCTTCTTTAATGAAGCCAAAGCCTTTTTCTGAGTTAAAAAATTTTACTGTTCCGTTTTTCATTATACTGGATGTTTTTTAAATTAAAACTCAAAAATAGGATTAAAACGCAAAAACCAAAATTACTGGCAAACAAAATTGAGTTTACGGCGAAAAAAGATTTAAAACAGCAAAATCTGAATACACTAAATCGAGTTTCTCTGCGTAACTGGAGAATACCAGTTGATGGGATGCGACCTTAAGTTCATGCCATCACTTTCGATGTGATAAAGGATAATGGGCATGCTAAAATCTACAAAACGTTCTACCTGGCGGGAAAGTTTACCCAGAAAATCCATACTCGATATTCCTTCCTTTAAATGAACGTAAATTACACTGCCTGTTTTAAACTCAAAGCGCTCTACCACGCCCGGCCACTCTGCTTTTATCCTGGTGAGGAAAGCTTTGATTTTGGTTTCTTCTTTTAGATTTTCCATAAGCTTATCAGGTTTTTTGAATATATGCTAATTTAAAAAATTATTCCTGATAAGATTAAAATGTAACAGTTCCTATACATTATTTAATGGAAAATGTAAGATGGACGGTGGAATTGATTATTATGCTTTACTATTTCTAAACGCGTTGAAGCATTAACATTGCCAATTTAGTTGGAAATAACGCCACCTATTAACTCCTGGTTATTTAGCCGAAACAACTTCTATATTTCCATTTTCTAATCCTTTACCTTTAACCTTCAACGCTATTGTACCACCTTTTTTATCAGACTGTACCACCACAACCAGTTTTCCGCTGAATAATTTCATGCTTGGTTTTACAAAAGATTCTATTGAAGTGGCATCACCATTACAAACTGCTTTAAATGTTCCTGCGCCATTTACCTCAAAATTTAAGGCATTGGTGGCTGTAGGACAAGGAACTCCATTTTTATCAACCACCGATACTGTTACAAAAGACAAATCCTTTCCGTCAGCGGTAATTTCTTTTCGATCAGGCGTTAATACAATTTTGTATGGCTTTCCGGCTGTAGTAATCTTTTCTTCTGCTACAGGCTTTCCGTTGCCGTCAAGCGCTACCACTTTTAATATTCCTGGTTCGTATTTAACATCCATCCACATCAATCTGTAGCGGTTTTGCGGAGATGATTTATCTTTTTTCCGCACCCCCAAACTTTTCCCGTTTAAAAAAAGCTCGGCACTATCGTAACTGGTGTACACAAAAACTGGTGTTGTTTCACCTTCTCTTCCCTCCCAGTTCCAGTGCGGTAATAGATGTAAAGTAGGTTTTGTTTTATTCCAGCGACTTCTGTACAGGTAATAACGGTCTTTGGGTAAACCTGCAAGATCAGAAATCCCGAAATAGGAACTTCTTGATGGCCAGCTGGTATCATACGGAGTAGGTTCGCCCAGGTAATCAAAACCGGTCCAGACAAACTCCCCGATTACCCATGGTTTATCATCCTGCATTACAAAATCATCGTCAGGTACATTAGACCAGCTACAATATTCCAGATCATACGAAGAGGACTGAAAATCAGGATATTGTTTATCAAAGCCTTTTACCACCGGAAATTTATAAATCCCCCTTGAGCTTACGGTTGAAGCCGTTTCTGAACCAAGGATAAACCCCTGCGGGAAAACCTTATTGGCTTCTTCGTAAAGGTGTACCCTGTAATTTAAGCCCGGAATATCCATCAATGCGCCAAAACCCGATTGCATCGTCGCCTTCACCTGGTCCATGCCTACGGTAACCGGACGTGTAGGGTCTTCCCGGTGGAAAATTTCCTGCAACCATTTTGCCCTTTTAACTCCTTCGGCCCCGAACTGATCTGGCACTTCGTTTCCTGAACTCCACATCACAATACACGGGTGGTTTTTATTGGCCTGCACCAGGTTAACAATATCTTTTTCGGCATCGGTATTGAAGTATAGGTGGTAACCGTTTTCTACTTTAGCTTTTGCCCATTCATCAAAACTCTCGGCGAGGAACATAAAACCCATTTCGTCGCATAGCTCCAGTTGCTCAGGCGACGGCATATTGTGCGAACTACGGATGGCATCGCAACCCATTTCTTTTAAAATAGTGAGCTGCCTTTTTAAAGCTGCGGTATTAATGGCCGTCCCAAGCGGACCAAGATCGTGGTGTAAACAAACGCCCTTAAACTTTCGTACCTTACCGTTCAGGCTAAAGCCAATGCCTGCGCTGAAACTAATCGTTCTAATCCCTAATCTTGTTTTTACTACATCTTTTAAAGTGTTTCCTTCATACAAACTTGATACTGCTGTGTACAGATATGGGCGCTCGGGGCTCCAAAGAACCGGATTGCTGATTGCTAAATTCTGATCAGCCTCATTGCCAAAAATGCCTTTTGCTGTATCAATAGCCACCTGTTTACCTAAACTATCTAAAATTTGCGTTACCAATCGAATACCACTCCCTGTTAATTTGGTCTTGATGTTTACTTTGGCAAATTCTTTTTTTACGATTGGTGTGGTAACGGTAATCCCCCATTGATCGATACTTTTTTCTTCTTTAATAATCAAATGTACGTTACGGTACAAACCTGCACCCGGGTACCAGCGCGATGATTTTGGCATATTTTTAAGGTGAATGGCCAATAAATTATCATTCACTTTTAAATCATTGGTGATATCAATATAAAAGTAATTGTAGCCATAATTCCACTGCCCAACCTGTTTTCCGTTGAGGTAAACACGGGGCTCGCTCATGGCGCCATCAATTTGTAGCAAAACTTTCTGATTTGGCTTTAGCGTTGGAAGATTGAGTTTTTTCCTGTACCAACCTTCGCCTATATAGGGTAAGGCACCTGTTCTGCCTGTTTTTTCACTGGCCCTGGTTTCGTTGTTTTGGGTGATGGCGGTTACCTGCTTGTCTATTTCCTTATCGAAAGGTCCGCTGATGGCCCAATCGTGTGGAACGGTAACCGTTTCCCAGCGGGTATCATTAAAACCGGCTTCAGCAGCATTTGGAAAATTTCCTTTTGAGAATTTCCAGCCTTCATCGAGTAAGATTTCAGTCCTTTGTGCAGCGACATTTAAATAAGCAAGACTAAGTATAAAAATGGCAAAAAATAGTTTCTTCAATCGGAACATGTAATTGATGGTTATTTTAAATAAATAGATTCGATAGCAATATTGATCGGTTTAGTGCCAGCCCCATAGCCAAAAGTAATTTCGAACTTTTCGGCATTTTTTAAGTCGAATGCAGCTTTGTCTGGTGATTGATAATAAAGTGGCAAAAAGCCAGGATAAGGACGAGGGAGCAATAACTGTGCATCATTTTTAAGCTGATTTAATGGAATTTCAATCAGTTGAAAATCTTTTCCCGCAAGGATTTCAGTAGAGAATAAATGTGCATCAGTATCAATTAAGCCCACTTTAACTTTAGTGTTTTCGGTATTTGCCTTTATTTTGATGACCATTTTTTTCAAATTATTCAATTCCGAAACTCTTCCAGCCATTTTATCAGCAAAAAAACTTTGAAAACCCATCAGTTGGATACTTTTAGGTATATTGATAGATAGTTTCATATTTAAAACGGATGGATTTTCTTCCGAAATGTATTCTACTTTACTATTTCCCCAATCGGGATTATAAATATTGCTGTTTTTTCCATCTAAAGCTGCATTGAAAATTTCTACAATGGCGTCTTTAGCAGCCACATAGGTCTGGTAACTTTCCGTTTCAAGCTTATCCCAGGCATTTGGATTTCCTTTTACATTTACCGGGAAAGTGATGTAATCGCCATTTGCTTTATGAACGATGATCTGATATTTCAACAGGCCATTTTTTACCATTTCAGCAGGCACTGTTGCAGTGTATTGGTATTCCTGAGCTTTTTGCAATGGAATATTTTTCCAGCGGTTGGCAGCATTTAACTGAACAAAGGCAGAATCTTTTAGGCCTAAACCTGTAATTTCTGCGATGATTTGAAAAGCAATGTCTTCTGAAACCGTTTTTAGCGCCTGATGCTTTACAAAAACATCTCCTGCTGAAGCTTTTGGTGCAACAAATTCGCCTAAAATGATATTTTGGTAAATACTTTGAGCATTCAGGTTGGTTTTCAGGTTTTTCTTTACCAATAAATAGGCGCCGGGTGAAACGTTAAACTCATTTTTAACAGCTACCAAATTCAGCGTATTGCCCTGATTTAGGCCCTTAACAGTAAAACTGGAACCTAAATCCGGCAGGTTAATATTCATTGGCAAAGTATTCCATACAATTCTGGTTACCTCTTTTTGGGGCGATGCTTTTTCAAAAGGATCCCTGATCTGGATGGCATCCGGCATTATTTCCAAACGCCATACGCCCGCAGCCACCTGATCGATAAAGTATGCCCCCCTGCCTTCATAGTGAATAATTTTAGAGTTTCCTATCCCTGCAATATGTTTTAGTTTTGTTGCATTTACAATTTTGGATGAGGTGGAATTTGTGTAATAAAATTCTTCGGCAGTATTCATTTCGCTCAGCGAATTTTTGTAATCGATTTTAAAGGGACCAAAAGTATTGCCATTGTTTAAAGTATCTAAACGACCAAGTTGATGAAAAACCTTTGAAGCAATTAACATGCTGATTGCTTTTGATGGCGTATAAGCGAGGTTTAAATAATGAGTTTGATATTCTGTATTGGCATAAGCAGTTGCCATCGGATCGTAGGCGAACTGGGTTGCCCATTGAAAACCTGCAGCCCTGAAACTCCTGGCCATAGCAGGGTACATAACCGGTGCCATTACATCGCCCGCATCGAATTCGTACACTGCTTTAGCACGGTTTTTAAACGCCGGAATGGTATCAAAAGGTATTTTATATTTCGCCACATTCGGGAGGTAATTGCCCTGCAAGGTATGTCCGGCAACTAATCCTGTTGGGTACCATTGAAAAGTATGTCCCTGAACATTTGCTTTTACAATCGCATCGGCATACCAGGGCGATTCGCTAATGTTATAGAAAATGGGTTTAGTCCAGCCGGTACTTTTTATAGCGGCTGTCATGCGGTTAACGTATTCCGTCGCCCTTTCCTTTGGTCCGCTATGGTGAGGTTCGTTATTGATCTCTGTAGCTAAAATATCGGCGTCCTCCTGGTAAGTTAAACCTGTATAAGGATTTTTGTGTTTGAAAAACTGTTTCAGGTAATTTTCCTGTGCTTTAAAGGCTTCTTCGCTTACTACCGATTTATCTTTACCATATTTATTGGCAAAACTACCTGTATTTTCATCTTTCTCAGGATAACCGTTTCCCCAAAAGGCAATTGGCGTAACCAAAGTTTTGATTTTACGTTTTTTAAGTTCTGCAAGCAGAAAATCGAAAAGGCGCAAATGTTCGTTATTGATGAGGTTGCCTTCGGCATCTGCTATTTCCTGATCCCAAACATGTACACGGAAAGCATTTAAACCCAAACGGGAAAAATGATACACATCGTCTTTTATGGCTTGTTGGGCAGTTACGCCCATTCTTAAAATGGCCCGATTGCCATAGGCAAAAGGTGCGGTATAGTTGGTACCGAAAAAAGCAGCTTCCTTATGGTCTTTCTCCCAGCGGATTACGCCCGATACATCTACATAAACACCCTGTTTATTTTGGGCATGCGAAACCATCACCACAAGGGCAAAAGCAAAAAGAGGGAACAGTTTTTTGAGTAAAATCATAAATAAAAAATTGTTTATTAACTGCGGATTTAAAATCCTGTTGGTCGGGATTTGCAATCCCGACGCTCTAATTGCGGATTTAAAATCCGCTTCCCGCCAGGCCCGGATTACAAATCCGGACCAGCTGCCAAGTTAAGGCAGAAATGCATCCATTGCAACTGTTGGCTTACCCGAATCATCGAAGGCGCCCAATTTATAACCACTCCAGCTATTGTAAGATTGCGGCTCCCAATAAAAAACCCCTAAGCCTTTGTTATTGGGCAACGATTTATTCTTCGCGATTAAATCTTTAATAAAAGCTTTGCAGGCTACTGCTTCCGAAACCGGCATTCCCAGTTCGCAAATCATCACTTCCGATCCGTAACGCGAAACCATATCCGTCATATTGGCTAAACACTGGGTATTTTTTGCCGACCAGTCTGTAGCCGCTGGGTACATCGACATGCCGATGACATCCCATTTAGCGCCATTATTTTTTAATCCATCAAATATCCACCTAAACAAACTGTTATCGTAGCCGTTAGAAATATGCACCACCACTTTTGAAGTTGGATTTACTGCTTTTACACCATTATATCCCGAAAGTACCAAATCTGCAAAATTTTTCATGTTAACGGAGGCTTTTCCATCGTTCCACAACATGCCATTATTGGTTTCGTTACCTACCTGCACCCATTCTGGCACAATTTTATTGTTTTTCAGCACTGTTAGCACCTCAACGGTATGGTTATAAACGGAAGTTTTCAAGGTTGCAAAATCCTGTGTTGCCCATGCAGCAGGTTTATTCTGTTGTCCGGGATCTGCCCACGAATCGCTGTAATGAAAATCAATCAGCAAACGCATATTCATGGCTTTTGCTCTTTTTGCCTTCGCCAAAACATCAGCAGTATTGCAATAACCGGCAGCCGGATTTACCCAAACCCTGAGGCGAATGGTATTAATGCCCTTATCTTTTAAAATTTTAAGCAAATCCTGTTGTTCTCCTGCAGCATTGTAAAACTTCTTGCCCGCGGCTTCCATTTCGGTCAGCCAGCTCACATCGGCACCTAAGGCATAAGTTCCAACCGGATCTGGCTCCGGATAAATCTGTGTTTCTCCCTTAACTGATTTTTTACATCCGGTACTTATCATTACCAGTAATAAAGTAAATCCCAGCCATTTCATGCTGTTTATGCTTATATTTTTTAACATCTCTCGCCTATTTAATTGAATACGTATAATTTCCGTCACCAGCACTTAAATCTAAAGTAACGGTGAAAACGCCTGTTTTGGTAACCGGGATATTGATACCACCCCAGGTTGGTGCACCAGCATAAACTAAGGCACCGTTGGCATCTACTTTGTAGCTGATATCGTAACCACCATTACAGGTAAATACAAAAGTTTTGCCTGCCGTTAATGAAACGTTCGCAGCAACCCACTTGCCTGTTGTTGCATTGTAAATCAATGGTGTTGATGAAGTACTCCAGGCATTATCATCGCCAGAGATAAAGAATTTAACAGGTGTATAGGTGATCGTTAATGCATCTACATCGGCATTTACTTTCATATAAGCCGGAGCTGGTGTAAGGTACAAATTACCTCCCGTTAAGCTCATCGTAGTTGAAGTACCTCCCCAACCGTAAACCTTGCTGGCATCTTTTGTAGATACCAATTGAAAAGCATCGCCACCATAACCATCTGCATTTGGCAGATTGAGATAACCTTCGTATTTTGAATTGAATTTAGCAGAGGTTAGTACAAAACCATTAGTCCTTGCGGTTGGTGTTTTCCAGGAGTTACCACCTTTTACCATCAAAGCAGGATATTCTATGGTGGCTTTATACGGATTAACCGTCATGGTTAAACTCGAATAAATCGGTTTAATGGTTGAGGCCGTTCCGGTATTTTGGGTTACTTCTGCTTTCAATCTCACCGCTACGGTACTTACCACACCTGTTGGCAATAACAGCTGATTGGCCAGAAGCGAATTAAAATCAGCACCTGAATAAGTTTTTTCAAAAGTACCTGCAGCAAGTTTAACGATAACAGCGTTTGCCCAGGCATTTGCACCTACAGTATCTGCAGGCACATCAAATTCCAGTGAATAGGTTGGAATAACACTGGCACCAAAGTTTGCGGCTTTAAAACTAAATGTCGCAGCGTTAGCAGCATCATTCGCTGAGGTTAATACCACACTGGCGGCCGAACTTTTAAAAGCAAGGCTACCCGCACCTGGTGGGGTAACGATATTTGTACTATCATCTTTTTTGCAACCCAAAAACAGGCTGATTAAAAGCAAAGTATAGATAAGCTGAATGGATTTTTTCATGATAATTTAGATTAATAACCTGTATTCTGACGAAGATTTGGATTAGCCGAAAGATCGGTTGGCGGCAACGGATAGAGATTATATTTGCTGTTTACAGCCACACCAGCTTTAACGCCACCTTTCCAGGCCCATAAATAGGCTGCTGTGGTAAACTTTCCGAAACGGATTAAATCTGTCCTTCGGGTGGCTTCGTACCAAAGTTCACGACCACGTTCATCTAAAATAAAATCGGTGGTTAAAGCACTCGAAGTAATGTTCCCGGCTGTACTGCCATTATACGCACGGGTACGCAACTGGTTAATGTACGTTAATGCCTGTGTTAAACTACCGCCTGAGCCACCGCGTAAAACAGCTTCGGTATAAGTTAAATAGATTTCACCTAAACGGAAAAGCGGAAAATCGATATCCGAAAAGTCTTTGGCTACATCCTGATGTGGGGCCGGACCACCAGAGCGGGTTTTGTTACGGAATTTAGTGCTCGAGTAACCATCATTTGAGGTGTACAAATCGTTCACCTCCATGTTTTGTCCGGACATGTAAAACTGTGCCCTTGTATCTGTTGCGCCGGTTTTATCGGCAAAAAGATTAACAAACTGTTGGGTAATCCTTAATCCGCCCCAATCGCCGTTCGATCCTGAAACTTCTGCCGGCACGTGTGCCGGACCATGCATCAGGTAAGTGGTACCCCCAAAATTTTGGGTACTGGTGCCATCATAATTAATGGTAAAAATGTTCTCGTCGGTATTCAAGTGGTTATCGGCGATGGTCAGCTCACGGTAGTTGCCATGAAGCGTATAACCCGCAGCGGTAATTTTATTGCAATAGGTAATGGCATCTGTATATCGGGCTGTACCGGTATATACTTCTGCATTTAAATATATCCTTGATAATAAAGCCCATGATGCGGCCCTGTCTGCACGGCCATATTCACCGGCTTTTGGTGCAGCTAAATCATTTTCGATGGTTTTAAGCTCTGATTCTACATAAGCGAATAAATCTTTACGGGTAATCTGTTTGGGTAAATCCTTACCTCCTACCTCAGTGGTTTCGGTAACCAATGGCGGATTTCCATAAAGATCCATCAATACCGCATATTGATAAGCCCTGATAAAACGCGCCTCTGCCCTAAACCTGCGCACCTGATCGGCATCAGCTCCAACAATTCCTCTTTTGCTTAAATTATCATCAGAAGATTGATTGATAAAATCGTTGCAAAGGGTAATTTGAAAAAATGAACGGTAATATAAGCCATTGATGATCGAATTGATAGACGACCAGGTCATTTCGTGCAGGCCCTGGATACCTGCATCGTTTTGCCACGACCAAACGGCCTCATCAGTAGTGAGTTCCTGTAAATTCCAGTATAAACGCAGAAAATCGGAATTACCTTCATCTTTGATAATTTCTACCGGTATATCCGGCTGACCAACAGAAGCATTTCCGGTAAGTGCAAAGGCACCATACACCTTGGCCAACGATTGTTTGTAACCTGCTGCAGAGGTATAAACCTTATCAGCTGTGAGATCATTGGTGGGCACTAAATCCAGTTTGTTGCATGATGTGGTAAAAATTACCGCAGTGCAAATCAGAATAAATAATTGTAAAACACGTGGTTTCATATATTTTTTGTTAAAGCAGTTCATCATCTTAAAAATTAACATTTAAGCCTAAAGAGAAAATACGGGGTCGGGGATAGATATTGTTATCCACTCCAGAGGCAACTTCCGGATCCAAACCTTTATATTTTGTAATTACAAACACATTCTGTACGCTGGCAGTTAAGCCAAGGTTTGCTTTGGTTTTTAAGATCTGACCAAAGGAATAGCCCAGGTTAACATTATCCATTCTCAGGAATGATGCATTCTGAACATAGTAATCGCTCAGTAACTGCTGTGTTTTAAAATTGGTAGTAAGGTAATTTGGCGAGGCATTTAAAATTACGGCCGTACCTAAAATCTGATTTAAATTACCGCTTTGGCTATAGTTATTATTGTACAGGTAATTACCTAAGTTAGCCCTGAGCGTGAAAGACAAATTCCATTTTTTGTAGCTTAAATTGTTGCTAAAACCTAAAAACACTTTAGGATCTGCCTGTTTTCCTTTTTTGAAATCGTTTTGATTAATTACGCCATCCCCGTTCTGATCTACATAAACCCCCTCAATAGGGTTTCCATTCTGGTCGTAGGTCTGTTCGAACAGATTGAAAGTATTTTTAGGTCCGCCAACTGCATTAATAAACGCATTTTGACCGCCAACACCGCCTGCAATGGTTCCGCTGGGGAAACCTGCATAATTTGGATCGTTTGGCACAACCGTTAAATTGGTAATGGTATTTTTATTATAGGTAGCGTTAAAACTAAAATCCCAGTTGAAATCTTTCTCTTTTACCGGGTTAAAGTTCAGGGTTAACTCTACCCCTTTGTTTTCCATATCACCAACGTTTACCACTGCGGTTGCGGCAAAATTTGTTCCGGCAGGCTGAGGAATTAAATTCAATAAATCGCTGGTTTTCTTACGGTAAACTTCCAGTGTACCCGTAATGCGGTTATCTAAGAGTCCAAAATCTAAACCAATATTGGCTGTGGCCGTTTCTTCCCATTTCAAATTAGAAATGTACGCACTTGGACGGTACATCTGGTAAAAGATATTTCCGAACTGATAAGACGCATTTAACGAACTCAGGCCATAAGTAGACATATATCCATAGTTAGGAATTCCATCCTGTTGCCCTGTAATGCCATAACCCAAACGTAATTTCAATGCAGAAACGATTTTGTTATCCTTTAAGAAAGATTCATTTTTAATCGTCCATGCTAAAGCGGCCGATGGGAACACCCCATATTTATAGGCAGGCCCGAAACGAGATGAACCATCTCTGCGGATTGTTCCTGTCAACAGAAACCGGTCGTCATAATTATAGTTTAAGCGCCCAAAATAGGAGATTAAACGGTTTTGTGGTTTGTTAAAAGCAAAAGCCGGCGTAGCATTGGTCTGATTTCCACTGGCGTCAAAATTTGCATAAAAATACTGGGTGGTTAAATAATCATTATAAGAATAACCCGCTGTTGCATCTACCCTGCTTTTGATCGATTTAAATTCTTTAACATAGTTGAGGTAAAAATCGAGAACGGTATTTCTCCTGTTCTGTTTGTATTGATTATTTACACCATTACCAAGGCCATTTAAATTACCAACAAATGCTTCAGCTGCGTTCGGGTCGACAAAAACAGTACCTTTTCCTGAAGCTACATCATAGGCGGCGTTTAAATTAGCGTGCAATTCTGGCAAAAAGTGAAAACTATAATCGAGCTGAACATTACCGATGCTGCGGATTGGTTTAGCACGATCTTCACGTTGTTCTAACAATCCAACCGGATTACGGCCAACCAGATTAACCAATCCTGTTGGTGTAGTAGAATCCAGCCATTCCCAATAACCATTATAGTCTGATCGGTTGGTATAGGTAGCTTGCGTTGGATCGAAACTTACCGCGCCACCAATAGCGGCCGTATTTGCAAATCGCGTTTTCTGCATGCTACCTTTAAGGTTAATATCCAGTTTCAGGTGATTATCAAAAAATCTCGGGTTAAAAACAATTGCTGCTGAAGTTTTCTGCAATTGGTCGGTTCTTAAAACCCCCGTTTGATTTTGGTATCCGATGGATAAGCGGTAAGGCAATTTTTTGATTCCGCCACTAATGCTGATGTTGTTATCGGTAGAAAAACCATCCTGATAAATCAAATCCTGCCAGTTGGTATTAAAAGTACCCAACTGTGCTTTTTGAGCCGAAGTACCTTTAGCGTTTACAATTGTGCGGATCTCGTCAGCACTTAACACATCTAATTGTTTGGTTAAGGTAGAAACAGCGTTTACCGAATTAAAAGTAACTTTTAAGGCATCGCCCAATCCTTTTTTGGTGGTGATGATAATTACCCCATTTGATGCCCTTGCGCCATAAATGGCTGCTGCTGATGCATCTTTTAAAACTGTAAAAGTTTCAACATCATTGGGATTGATGAAACTTAAAGGATTTGATGCGCCCGAAACACCGCCGCTTTCTAAAGGTACCCCATCAATCACTATTAATGGATCGTTACTGGCATTTAACGATGAACCGCCACGGATCCGGATGGTGCTACCACTTCCCGGCTGACCGCTGTTCGAAGTAATCGACACCCCCGACACCTTGCCTGATAACATTTGCTCCGGCGTACTGATGCTTCCTTTTTGAAAATCTTTTACACCAACAACAGCTACAGACCCGGTAAGATCTTGTTTTCGGGTAGTTCCATAGCCTACAACAACTACATCATTTAAAGTAGATGCATCTTCTACTAAGGTGATGTTTAAGGTAGTGGTTTTAGCAACCGAAACTTCCTGAACTTTATAGCCGACTGAAGTAAATTCGAGAATACCGGCCTTTGCTGGTATTTTGATGCTAAAATTTCCATTTGCATCGGTCGAGGTGGCAATCGCTGTTCCCTTTAAGCGAACGCTTACACCTGGCAAACCTAAATTATCAGGCGCTGATTTAACAACTCCGGTAATGGTAGCCTGCTGTGCAAAGAGATATCCATGGGTAAAAATCAGTAGTAAAAGCATTAACATCCGCTTGTTACTTCTGATGAAAGATGTAAAAATGTGCATAGAATATTATGGTTAGAATTAACGATACAAATGAAGGCTTTATGGCTTTATCCGCTTTGTGCTATTGTTCATTTCTTTTGTGCTAATCGACATATTATTGGTTTTAATAGCGTATTAAGCCTTATTTTAATGCAATCGTTCTAAACGCTTTGCGTCATTCCTTAACAGTCCAACCGTTTGGAAATATCTTTTTTTTAGAACATTTTATGCATTTTGCTAACCAACTTTAATAAAGCCCGGATTTTAACCATGCACGCCGTCAATCCCAAGTGGCAGAAAAATCAAAAAAACAGTTCTCCACTGCGGTCGAAATGACGATTTATTGAAATAGATCATTGCGATTATATATTTTTCGAAACTGAATTTAAGTAAAGACGATATTCGTTAACCCTCACCCCATAAAAAAGGTTCACAAAAATCAATTATCTTTATTGCCTCAGAACTATCTCACCAAACAATCAAATGAACGCGTTAACGAGAACCATTCTCCTGCTCCTTCTAATTTTTTCAACCGGGAATATTAGCGCGCAAGGTTTAAAGTTTAAACACGTAAGCGTAGAAGACGGGTTATCGAACAGCACCATCGAATGCATTTTTCAGGATCACCGGGGCTTTATCTGGTTTGGTACACGCGATGGACTGAACAAGTATGACGGCAATCAAATCACCGTTTTCAAACATAGCAAAAACGAAAATAGCATCAGCGATAATTTCATCAGGTGTATTTTCGAAGATCAGCACCACATCTTGTGGATTGGTACATCAGACGGGTTGAACAGGTTTAATGCCGAGAAAAATAATTTTACAGTTTACAAATCTACAGACAAACAAAACCAGACCAATAATATCATTACTTCGGTTAAAGAAACGAAAGATGGAATATGGATTGGCACATACGGCGGCGGACTTAACCTGCTTGACAAAACCACGAATACCTTTAAACGATATCCATATCAGTCTGACCAACTAAAAAACAGCCGGAGAGATTACATTAACGATCTGTACTGCGATGCTGCAGGAAATACCTGGATGGCTACCGATGCCGGCATTCATGTTTTAAACCTTAAATCGGGTAGCGCAACAGCCATAAAAACATTGGAAAATGAATCTTTCAGGGTTATTAAAAAAGATCCGGATGGTTCCTTTTGGTTTGGAACGGAAGAAAACGGTTTAATCCATTACGATCCCAGCAAGAATATCATTAAAACCTATCAACATCAGGAAAAAAACAGCAATAGTATAGGCAGTAACCTCGTAAGGGCTATTGTTTTCGATAAGCAAAAAAAACTATGGATTGGAGGCATTAACGGAGGCCTGAATCTTTTTAATCTCAAAACTAAAACATTTACGCATTACCAGAACGAACCGGGAAACGTCCTTAGTTTATCGCAACGCACTGTTTCAGCACTTTTTGTCGATCAGCAGGAAAATTTATGGATCGGCACGCACCGCGGCGGGGTAAACTTATACAGTCCACAGGCAGAAAAATTTAAACTCGTGCGCCAGGAATCCAATAAAAACAGTTTGAGTTATAATGATGTGCGGGCTTTTCATGAGGATAAAGCCGGTAACATTTACATCGGAACCGATGGCGGCGGACTCGACATCTACAACAAAACAAGTAAAACCTTTACCCACCACCGCTATAATCCCTTTAACCCCAATAGTATCGGTGCAGATGCCATTCTGGATATCACTGAAATAAAAAACGGCATGTTGTTGGTCGGCACGTGGGCTGGCGGATTGAACGTGATGCACAGCGATGGTTCCTTTACCCGTTTTAACCACAACGCCAGCCCTACATCGATTTCTTCAGATTACGTCCAAAAATCCTTCGAAGACAGCAACGGAAATACCTGGGTAGGTACATATTATGGTGGCTTAAACCTTTTCGATACGCAGACTAAACAGTTTAAACGCGTTACCAGTGGGAAAAATGGCAGTAAACTGATTGGAAACAACATAGTTGCCATCAATGAAGATCAATACAAAAACCTTTGGATTGGTACCGATGACGGCGGTTTAAACTGTTATAACCTCAATAGCCAGGTATTTACCCATTATTTTATGGGCGATGGGAAAAGGCCCGATTTAAGGGTAATTTTTACCGACAACAAAGGTAATTTATGGATCGGGCAGGCTGGTCTCTATCGTTTTAACCGTACAAAAAATAAATTTGAGCTTTATACTACTAAAGCGGGCTTATCAACCGAATTTATAAAGGGAATTACGGAGGATAAAAAAGGCAATTTCTGGATTTCTACTGCCCATGGCCTCACCAGATTTAACCCTCAGTACCAAACCTTTAAAAAATACAACACCGGCGATGGTTTGCAGGGACTTGAATTTGAAACCAATGCTTACTTAAAAACAAGGAACGGAGAGATGTTTTTTGGAGGAATAAACGGTTTCAATTCCTTTTTTCCGGATGATATCCATACCAATAAATTTATCCCTCCCGTCCATTTAACGGAGTTTCAGATCTTTAACCAGAAAATACTTCCCAACGCAGAAGGATCTGTATTAGAAAATGATATCAGTTATACCAAAGAAATTAAGCTGGATTATGACCAGGCTTCGATATCGTTCCGTTTTGCCAGTTTAAATTATGTAGCCAACGAAAATAACAACTATGCGTATAGGTTAGAAGGTGAAGATAAAGACTGGATTTTTGCCGGCCATGCCAAGCAGGCCTCTTACACTAATCTCGATCCCGGCACCTACACGTTTAGGGTCAGGGCATCAAACAATGACAACGTTTGGAACACGACAGGCACAGCTGTAAAAATTATCATCTCTCCTCCTTTCTGGGCAACCTGGTGGTTCAGGCTCATCGTTATAGCCACTGCGCTATACTTAACCTATTTAGCACTCAGTTTTAAACGCAGGCTGGAAATCAGAAAAATAGAGGAAGAAAAAAGAGAAGAAATCCACCAGACACAGCTTCAGTTTTTCACCAATATTTCTCATGAGTTCCGTACACCGCTTTCATTAATTTTAGGGCCGATTGAGCGCCTGCTGAAAGAAGACATGCAAGAAAGTTTCCAGAGTTATTACAATACCATTCACCGCAACGCCAACCGCTTATTGAGGCTCATTAACGAACTGATGGATTTCAGGAAAACGGCTTCGGGTGCTTTAAAACTCAATGTAGTAAACGGTAACCTGAATCTTTTTATTGATGAAGTGGCTGAAGAGTTTTCGGAAATGGCAACTGAAAAGGAAATCCGTTTTACCGTAGAAAAAGAGCACCTACCCGATGATGTTTGGTTCGACAGACAGGTGATTGAAAAAATTATCCTTAACCTGATTAATAATTCTATTAAATACACTAAAGCAGGCGGAACGCTTAAACTTCAGGTATTTACCGATCTAAGCCATTATAAACCTGCTTTCGAAAACCAATTGGTGGTTAAAAGTGATTATGAAGCCAGTTCCTACATCTATTTCCGCGTGATTGATAGTGGTATCGGGATTTCGAAAGATTCCATCCAGCATTTATTTGAACGGTATTACCGGATCACCGAAACGCATTTGGGATCAGGCGTAGGCCTTGCTTTCGTAAAAAGTTTAACATTGTTGCATAAAGGATTGATTCAGGTATCGAGCCAGCGGAATGAAGGAACCGAAATTATTATCGGTATCCCGGGCAGCAAAGCAGATTATACGCTAAGCGAACAGTTCAGTCAAAACAGCGAACCCGGAGGCACCCGTTTAGAAAGCATCAGCTATCGCTCAGAAACTGAAATGCCTCAACCAGCAACCGAACAAACACCTGCGGATACCACAACGCATATTCTTTTAGTAGATGACAATGAAGAGCTGAGGGCATTTTTAAAAGATACTTTAAGCCCCTTTTATTCTATTTCTGAAGCTTCGGATGGCCATTCAGGACTTGAACAGGCCCGAAAAGATCTGCCTGATCTCATTATCAGCGATGTGATGATGCCTGGCATGAACGGAACCGAATTTTGCCAGCGCATTAAGGAAGATATTGAAACAAGCCATATTCCATTTTTAATGCTTACCGCTAAAAACAGTGTGGAAGCTGAAATTGAAGGTGCCGAATCGGGTGCTGATCTTTATTTCACCAAACCCATCAACATTAACCTGTTGCTGCTTACCATCAAAAATATTTTTGAGCAAAGGCAAAAATTGAAGGAACATTACCTGAAAAATAAGGATACCGAACCCAAAGCACTTGCCCATTCGGAAAAAGACAAGGCATTTTTAACTAAACTGCTTTCTATCATTGATGCCGAAATGGTTAACCCTGAACTGGATATCGACTATTTATGTAAAGAAATCGGTATGAGCAGAACCAAGCTTTATCAGAAAATAAAATCGATTACAGGACAATCTATTGGAGAATTCGTCAGATCGGCACGGCTCAGGAAGGCCATAGAGATCATGAAAACCGAGGATGTGCTGATGACGGAAGTAATGTACCGGATTGGTATCCAGACACAATCGTATTTTACAAAGGCTTTTAAGAAAGAATTTGGAGTAACGCCTACAGGTTACATGCAGAATTTAAAATCTTAAGATAGGTTATTAGAAATTTGTCAAGCTGAGCGTAGTCGAAATCGACTGTCTGTCCAGTACACTTAAAAGAAACTTTACAGGATCTCAAACCTTATTTTTAGGATTAAATAAAAGTAAAAAAGCCCTTCAATCCTGAGAGGGCTTTTTCATAGTCGTCTATCCCTATAAGTAGGAACCCAAAACTAAATAATGCGTTTAATATTTTTAGAGGTTGAATAAACTGAACAGAAAAAAAATTTGCACTGGTTCATCCTCGGTTTTCTGGCTTTAAATGCATTTAAACCGCTAAAACTATCCGTTACTCTACTCCTTTAGCATTTACCGGAATAACGTAAAGCGATTTTGATGCCGTGATAAAAAGCATATTTCTATCCCTTCCACCGAAACAAATGTTACCACACCACTCTTCGGGCACATCAATATGGCCTATTTTTTCGCCATTTGGTTTGTAGATATTTACTCCTTTTCCGGTTACGTAAATATTCCCGTTGCTATCTAAAGTCATTCCATCAGAGTGCTGGTTAAGGATAAGTTGCCTGTCTGATAATCTGGCATCTGCACCAATGGCATAACGGTAGGTTTTGTTGGCGCCCATATCGGCAATGTACAGGAATTTACCATCAGGTGTACCCACTATACCATTTGGTTTAACCACATCATCGGCCACAACAATGGCTTCTTTTTTACCTTTCGGAAGATAATAAACTTTTTGTCCGGGTATTTCCGGCGATTTCCTGGTCCAGTAATCACGCTGATAATATGGATCGGTAAAATAGATTCCTCCTTTTGCATCTAACCAGATATCGTTCGGCCCGTTTACCTTTTTACCTTCATAATCTGTAAAAAGGATTTTGATCTTTTTGTTTTTATCGATAGACCAGATCTGGTTATTTTCATCGGCACAAACAATCAGATTGCCTTTTTTATCAAAGTAGGTACCGTTTGCCCTGCCCGATTTATCCATATACAGGCTCAGTTTGCCATCAACACTATATTTCCAGATTTTATCGTTCGGCTGGTCGGTAAAAAACACATTCCCCAGTTGATCAACCGATGCACCTTCAGTAAACTTAAACTGTGAAGAAATCAACTTTAAACTATCCTGAACAAAAAGGTTTGAGGCTGTACCCTGCGCAAAAGAAACCAGACATAAGGCAGAAAATGCCAGAGAAAAGAAATATTTTTTCATTTGTGTTTTTATTAATGTTAGTCGGGATTTGTAATCCCGTCTGTCGGACTAAGGATTTTTAATCCTTTTAGTGAATCCAAAACTCATTAAGTTGAGATTCCAAATCTCGACTAATATATTAACTTACCCGTTTCCCTTTAAGTAACATATTTAATGCATCATTCAGCGTACCTGCTTTTTGCACTTCGCCTTCATTTACAAAATAAATTTCGTCGGCGTTTTCGATGGTATTTAAACGGTGGGCAATAATTACCAGCGTAGTTTCTTTCGACAGTTTATTCAAAATACTTCCCAAAAGCTGCTCGGTAATGGTATCGATATTGGCTGTAGCTTCATCCAATATCAACAGCTCAGGATTCCGTAAAACCGCACGCATAAACGCAATCAATTGCTTTTGACCTAAACTGATGCTATCGGAGCCCGAAGTAATTTGTGTATTCAATCCTTCATCAAAAATGGCCAGAAGCGCGTTCAGGTTGGCTTCCTCGATGATTTTTTCCAGTTCGGCATCGCTAACATCTTTATATTGACTATTGCCATAAAGGATATTTTCTTTTACCGACCCAGTAAATAAAAATGGTTCCTGCAAAATAAAGCCAATCTTTTGCGTTCTTTCTTCTGCAGAAAATGACCGGATATCTTTACCATTTAATAAAACAGTTCCTTTAGTAGCATCGTACAAACGCGAGATTAATGAAGCTGTTGTGGTTTTTCCGCCACCGGTTGGACCGATTAATGCATAAGTTTTGCCTTTTTCGAACCTTAAATTGATGTTATGCAGGATTTCTTTACTGTCATCATAAGAAAAGTGAACGTTTTTAAATTCCAGCAAGGCATCAGAAGTAACCGTTTCGTTCACCTCCAATTGTTTTAAATTGCTTTCTAAATTTAAAATCTGCGATATCCTGTCCCAACTCGCCATTGCCACCTGAAAACTCGTCCACAGTGCCGCCAGCTGCCTTAACGGGTTATAAAAATTCGTGGTGTAAGAAATATAACTCACCAGTAAACCCAAGGTAAAATGGCCTGTTGAAATTAAGTAAATACCAAATAACAGCGTGATTAGCTGTGCTACACTGGATAGCAAACCATAAACCGGTACAAAAATATTATTGGCCAAACCTGCACCAATTGCAGTTTTATAATTCTGAACATTGGCCTCATCAAAACGTTTTCTGAAATAATCCCTGCGGTTAAAGGCAATAATCACTTTAAAATTATTCAGGCTTTCCTGAATTTCGGCACTCATGCCACCCACGCTTTTTAAGTTTTTAGCATTTTTTCCTTTTACCCAGGGCGATAAAGCTACGGTAAAAAGCACAATCACCACCGCAGGAGAAAGTGTAGCCGCACCCAACTCGAGATTAATGGAAAGCAGGAAAATACCCGCCCCGATCATGGTGACAATGCTGCCAATAAACTGCATTAAAGACTGCGAGAAAAACTGGTTCAGTTTGTCTGTATCGTTATTTACCCTCGATATCAGATCACCTGCCTTATTCTGGTTAAAAAATGAAACCGGCAATTCCTGTAATTTATTAAATATGGCGTTGCGCAAGGTATAAAGCATCCGCTGGCCTACGCCCCCCATCAGCCTGGTTTGGGTATAACCGGTAACCATGGCAATCATGTACATTACCAGTAAAATCCCCCCAAAAACAAGTACCCCATGGAACTGCCTGGTGCGGATGTAGGTATCAACCGTGTGCCCCACCAATAATGGCCCTAAAAGCAATAAGCCTGAATTAACCAGAATGGCAATTAGTGCCAGCCAAAGGTTTCTGCGTTCGGCCGAGATCAGTTTTAGCAGGCTTTTCAGCGCCTTATAAGTCGACTGCTTTTCCTGCTTTGTGCTAAGCTGGTTAAGATTGTAGTTCATAATTACTGGTGCTCTGTTGTGAATTGTAAATCTGAACATATTCAGGACTGCTTTTTAACAGTTCCTGATGGGTTCCTTCTGCAATAATTTCGCCCTGCATCAGCAAGATTACTTTATCATAATGTTCAACAGAAGCTATTTTTTGAGTAATAGAAAGTAAAGTTAAGCCCGGGTAATGCTGCTGAATATTCTCCAGAATCCTCTTCTCGGTATTGGTATCTACACGGGCAGTAAAATCATCGAGTAACAGGATCTTCGGATTTACAGCCAGGGCTCTGGCCAGCATGATCCGCTGTTTTTGTCCACCTGAAAGGCTGTTTCCACGTTCAGACACGATGGTATTTAATTGATCAGGCAGCGCATCAACAAAATCTTTCAGTTCTGCAGTGGCAATGGCTTTGGCCAACGATTCGTCAGTAACGGTATCGCTAAAAGCAATATTCTCCCTGATGCTCATGTTAAACATAATGCTATCCTGAAAAACAAAACCTACCTGCTGGTGGAAATCTTCCTGTTTGTATTGTTTAATCTCCTGCCCGTCATACAATACCGATCCCGCATCAGCGTCGGTTAAACCTGTTAAAATATAAAGCAACTGTGTTTTTCCCGCAGCAGTTGGCCCGATAATAGCCGTTTTAGACCCTGCTTTTGCAGTAAAAGAAACCGATTTTAAAACGGGTTTTTGCCCGAAATTTAAAGTAATGCCTTTCGCTTCTACCTCTCCTTTTAATGTTGTGGTTAATGTCCCCGGATGATTAATTTGTGGGGCATTCAAAACGCTTTCAATCCTTTGGTAAGAAGCCGTAGCCTGTGCAATTACATTGCTCATAAAGCCGATCACTAAAATCGGGAAGATAATGAGTGTAAGGTAACTGCTAAAAGCGGTAAATTCTCCCAGGCTCATCGAATTGGTAATCACGAAGTGACCGCCCAGTACCAGAATACATAATCCTGCTAAGTTGGAGGTGAAAACAATCACCGGAATCAGCGCCGCAAACATCCGGAGGATAGATATCCCCAGATCCCTTGCTTTGGCATTGGCATCTAAAAATTTATTGTACTCCAGCATCTGCGAATTGATTACGCGGATTAATGCTGAACCCATAATGCTTTCGCTGATTACCTTGTTTAACCAGTCGATTACTTCCCTGCTCTTTTTAAAAAGCACCCTTACCTTGCTCAGCACATAAAAAAACGCCCCCCCTATAATGGGTACAATCGCAATTACGCATAGCGCCAGTTTCCAGTTAATCATCAGCAGCAGGATACTGGCACCCACAATTAAAAAGATAGATGAAGCAATGGAAACAATGGCCTGCGAAACAAACATTTTGATCGAATCGGCATCTGCAGTGAGGTTGGTTAGCAGTTTAGAGGGATTGGCCTTAATAATATAGGCGTGACTTTGCCGCGAAACCTGATCAGAAAGTTTGGTCCTTAAATCTTTTGCTACACGCTCTGAAGCATAGGTTTGCACAATACTTTGTAAATAGGTAAAGATGAAAACCAGTACAATGGCCAGCGAAAACTGGAACATGATGTGTTTTAAATCGAAGGTTTTGTTCGTGTAAGAATCGATACCGCTTGCAATAATTTTTGGTAAGAGCAGATTGATGCCGTTACTGAGCAATGCGAACAGGATGAGCAGAAAAATTAAGCCCCTGTAATTTCCAAGTAAACTGAAAATACCTGGCTTTTTGGCTTCTTTGGTTTTTTTCATATCAATGAAGATACCTTAAATTGTAGGTTCCAAATTTAGCCCAAAGAAATGATTAAATGAGAAAATAATTAATCAGAGAATGATTGAATTTTGAGTAAGTGAATGTTTGAGGATTTAATTAAAATCATTCACTCATTTTATCATTCTGTCATTCACTCATTCTCTCATTTTATCATTCAATCATTCTCTCATTTTATCATTCAATTATTTACTCTCCTTCAAAACCATATAAGATATTTTTAGATAAGCCGCGAAAGTATAGATTTTTTTTCATGCACCGTAATCCTGAAAGGTTTAACCACAGATGCACACAGATAAACACAGATTTTATTTATTTGCTTTACAATGCTCCTATTACACCTGTCATCCCGAGCTTGTTGAAAGAGCCACAGATGCACAGATGTACACAGAAATTTTCTGCAACATGCCTAACCAATGAACCAATGACTAATGATCAATAAACTAATGAACCAATGACTAATGACCAATAAACCAATGACCAATGAACCAATAACCAACGAACCAATAAACATTACTACCTTTGCAAACGAAAAGCCATTGAAGAAAATGGTTAAACCCCAATAAAATGATTGAAATAGGAAAATACAACGAGTTAAGGATTTTAAGCAAAACAGAAGCCGGATTAAACTTAACCGATGGCGATAAACTGGTAATCCTCCCTTACCAATACGTACCAAAAGGTGCCGAAATTGGCGATAACATCAGCGTTTTTGTTTATATACAGAAAGATGGCCGCTTAACCGGAACTACCCAAAAGGCTTACGCAGAAGTGGGCGATTTTGCTTTCTTAAAAGTGGTTTCTGATGGCGATGATGGTGTTTTTATGGATCTTGGTATCGATAAAGACGTTTACGTACCTGCCCGCGAACAGAAAAGGCCAATGCAAAAAGGCTATAAATATGTAGTGTACCTTTATTTGGATGAAAATAGCGACCGCTTACTGGCTTCTTCTAAATTATACGATTTTGTAGAGGAAGAGGGCTTTGATTTTGAGGAAGGCGATGAAGTAAGCTTGCTGATCACAGAAGAAACAGACCTGGGCTACAATGCCATTATCAACAATACTTACATTGGTTTGCTTTATAATAATGAGGTTTTCGATAATGTTCAACCCGGCGAAATGCGTAAGGGCTGGATCAAGAAAATCCGTGTAGAAGGCAAAATTGATTTAACCCTGCAGCCAAGTGGTTACGGTCATATCCTCGATTCGAAAGAGATGGTATTGAAGGAACTTAAAAAGAGTGGTGGTGTAATCGAACTGGGCGATAAAAGTTCTCCAGAAGATATTTACCACCGTTTCCAGATCAGTAAAAGTGCCTTTAAGAAAACAATCGGATCACTGTATAAAGAACGTTTGATTGTACTTTCTGATGATTCGATCAGGTTGGTTACAGATGAAGATGCTGAGTAATATCTCCTAAAGTTCCCGTCATTTCGACTGGAGTGAAACGGAACGGAGAACCACGAAGTGCTCAGCGAAGCTAAATCTGCCTCGGGATAGATCTCTCCGCTCCACTACGTTTCGGCCGGGAGTACGAAACCGGTTTAGCCACAGATGCACAGAAAAACACAGAGAAATTAATTCATCCGTGTAAATCCGTGCATCCGTGGCTAACAAATTAATTTTTTTGTGCATCCGTGGCAAAAAACACACAAACCACGCAGGTGCTCAGCGAAGCTAAATCTGTCAAGATAGATCTCTACATTACGGTCGAGATGACGAAACTCGCTTTTAGCCACAAAAATTCAGATTAACACGGAATAATTTTCTGTAATTTCTGTATCTCCACGGCAAAAAACAATGAAACCTTCCTGCAATATGCAGTGCCTAATCATGAGGGTCATGAAACCTCCCTGCATTATGCAGCGCCAAATCATGAGGGTCATGAAACCTTCCTGCAATACGCAGCGCCTAATTATGAGTATTCAGTAATAACCCGATAAATTGGTTTACAAAGATCGATTCTCAGTTCAGTTCTTTTAATCGATTTATCATCCTGAGCGTAGCGAAAGGATCTCCGTGTTTTCAGTGCCTCAGTGGCTGATAAATTATTGAGAACCTTTCTTCGTGCCTTTGTGGTAAAAATCTAATTCAAATTAAACTTATCACTCTGTATCTTCACCGCATTCGAAGCTGAAATAATCGCCACAATCATAATTCCGATCACAATGGCCAGAATTACCTGCAAGGTAGAGTACACTTTGGTTCCCGAAACAAAAATCTGCGAACCTTTAATCAGGTCATTACCCACCTTTGATTGTATTTTAATTAAAGCAGAAAGCTTGGCCAATGTCTGATCAGCAGCGTTTTTCCCTATCGACTCATAAATAATCCTGCCTTCGGCACCGGCCATATTTAATATTTTAGCCTCCAGCCCCCGCTGAACAATCAATGCTTTTTTTAGATCGTTCAAAAAAGTTTGCTCCTGTTTTACCAATAAAGTAAGTTCGTATTTATTGATTACTGAATCTATTTTACGGTTGTGTTTATTCACTTTCACAAGCGCCGCTGAACCCTGCAAAACATCGTTTCCGAACAACACTTCCTGCAGGATCGCATTTTTATGGTATAAATTTTCAGCAATGAAATATAAATCCGTTGCCGGTACAAGCCTGTCGTTATACATCGAAATAAACGAATCATTAATTTTTTCTACACTTTTATCTTCCAGAAAGCGGATCAGTAGCGTGCAGCACATGATACAGAAAAGCAAGAAAGCAATTTTAAGCTTGTTTTTGAGACTAAAAGCAAATTTCATAGTACAATTTGTTTGGACGATAGCTATTAAAAATAATCCTCTTGTGCTGTCTTCGCAAAAAGCTGTGGCGCAAAATTGACTAAATATAGCTCTTTTTTCGCACGGGTTACCGCAGTATATAACCAGCGGAGGAAATCAAGATCGATCATATCTTCCGTTAGGTAACCCTGATCGGCAAAAACCGCATCCCATTGCCCACCCTGTGCTTTATGGCAGGTAACTGCATAGGCAAACTTAATCTGAAGTGCATTATAAAAAGGATCGGCTTTAATGGCCAGCATCCGCTGACGTTTATTGGCAATATGTTCATAATCCTCGTTCAGCCCGTCAAAAAGCTTCTTATTCTGTTCATAAGGCAAATTGGCGCTTTCTAAATTCAGCGTATCCAGCATAACCTTACAGCTGATTTGTCCTGCCGCCGGGAAATCCATAAACTCCAGAGTCGCATCCGCAAAGCGGAAACCATAACGCTCTTCTTCTCCCCTCACGCGGATCACTTTCGCCATATCGCCATTGGCAATAAAAGCGGTATCCTCATTATCAGGCAACCAGAAATAATTGTTCCGCACCACCATAATCTGATCGCCGCCTGTTAATTCCTCTTCGCGGTAAAGCAACCTCGCCCTGATTTGCTGGTTATACACATTGGCCGATTTATTGGAACGGCACACCACCAGGGTATTTTCCATGCCAAATTTCCGGTATGCATATTCCAGTCCTTCTACCAAACGGGCGCCCGGCATGTTGTAAATATCAGTGTAGTTTTTAGTCAGAAATTTAGGCAGGGGATTTTCAGGATTTTTGGCAATCTGGTTTCTTAGCATGGTTGCATTGGCCAGAATACCGGATTTCTTTCCCTGCCGCACTACTTCTTTCAATTCGACCGACGAAACCGTTAAGGCAAATTTATCTTTCAGGTATTGTTCGTTCAAAGCGGGACTGTCCAAACTGCCCACTGGCGGTAATTGCGCCGTATCGCCTACAAAAAGCAGGAAACAGTTTTTCGTATTATACACAAATTCGAGCAGATCCCTCAATATCGACGAACCGGTTTCATTAAATTCATCGGCAATCATTGATGCCTCATCAATAATAAAAAGCGTATTTTCAGACAGGTTTGGAGCGAGTTGGAACTGCATTTCGGGCGATGCTGCAGAACGTTTACGGTAAATCCGTTTATGTATGGTTAAGGCCTTCCGGTAAGAATACTGGCTCATTACTTTAGCCGCCCTTCCCGTTGGAGCAAGCAACTCGCTACGCAGGTTAAATTTAACCAGAACCTTAACCAAAGCCGCTACAGAAGTGGTTTTACCAGTACCGGCATAACCTTTCAGCACGAAACAGCGGTATTCATCTTCCTGTTGCAAAAATACCGACATGCGCTCGCAAAAAAGCAATTGCTCTTTGGTTGGTGTATGTTCGTATGCAGAGGCGATAAGCTGGCTTTTATCCTGGATCATTAAGGTTAATTGTATAAAATGGTTAATCGGTTAACTGTATTGGAGCGTCATTTGTTCATTGGTCATTAGTTAATTGGTAACTGCAAATTGTCAACTGTAAACTGAAAGTGGGTTAATTGTATAAATTGGTTAATCGGTTAACTGTATTGGAGAGATATTGGTTCATTAGTTCTACTGTCATCCTGAGCGCAGCGAAGGATCCCTAACCTATAAATTACAGAACCCAATATTACAATCCGACAGCTATGGGTTACAATTAAAGGCGCAAAGATATACGCTTTCCAAATAACAATAAAACAATGTAGCGTTAAACATAATTCTTAATTCTCTTAATTTCTCAATACTCAGAAATATACAAATTGATACGTTGGTAACTGTCAACTGCAAACTGAAACCGGGTTAATTATATAAATTGGTTAATAGGGTAACTGTTTTAGCATGCGTGAAATAAACCTAAGTTTTGAGCACCAGACTGAGTTAAATAAACCGTATTGGAGCGGTATCCCCGATTCTTCATCGGAAATTTAGCGAAAAAACGGACTACAGCAACCGACTGGCAGTACAGCATCTTTTCAAATCTTTATAATCGCTCAGCCCTATGCGCTCTGCTCCTTGCCTATTACAAAAGTAGTGTTTCAATACGGTGTGCCATTACCATATTTTGCTTTTTGCTATAACTGAAAATGGTAAAATGCCCATCCTGAGAAGCAACCAAACCAACCGACTGTGGCTGATCATTCACAAACTGTGCAACAGAGAAGTGCCTTGTTCCGCCAAGCTGCCCAGGGTATAAAATCTTATCTTCCCCGCCAACAATCGGCTCAGAAAAGGCAATCTGTTCTACCGTAGGTTTGCCTTTGGCCCGGCCAATTTTAGCGCCAAATGCAATCAGATCAAATTCTTCATTGATAATTGTTGCACCATCAACCGCGGTTAAACCCGCCAGGTGCTCTACCTCGCGACGTACAGCCCCCTGCGAGAAAATTTCACTTTGGTTACCGCTCTGTTTAGCCAGATTGGATAAGCCACAAAATGGAGGCTCAACTAAATATTGTATCGGATGAATAATAGAATCTTCCCATTTTGTATCGCCTTTTGGTACAATTAACAATGCCCCGCCCCGGCCATGTGCACGCATGGAAACTGAAAACTGGATCAGGATATTAATCGGATCGTTCCAGCTGGCCAATACCGTCAAATCCAGCAGGGCCTGCAAAATCGGCGGACAATCTTTATTTGTACAACTCCGGTCATCAACAATACGGATTTGCTCCCCTTTTAGCACCGCAACATTGGTAAACTTGCCTATACCATAAATCCGGCGGTGTTTAATCACAATTAACCCCGGCTCAGAAACATCCACCACAAAGCAAAAATTAGGAATGTTAAGGGTTGTACCCCAGATGTAAAGCTCGCCATCTTCTTCCCAAACACCAAGGTGAATACCAGAACGTTCAATTCCAGGGGCTATTTTAGTTAAAGTATTAGCATTTAGCGGCAGTCTTTTTGCAAAAACCAAAGGTTTAGAAGTTTGCGCAGGAGGTAAAAACGCGATTGAAATTCTGGGCGAATGTCCTTCCTCTTTACGCAGGCTGCTCCAGAACGCAACATCAATAATCGCTTCAATGATTTGCCTGTCTGGTTGAGTAGCCAAATCTATCTCACCCTGTGCAATTGCATTTTTGTGCAGTTTAACAAAATGTTGCTCAATGGTAGCCGAAATCGTGTTTGCAGCTTTATAAGTAGGCTTGTAACTCATGTTCCGAATTTAAGCCGAATATTTTGATTTTTGAACAGACGAAAGGTTTGATTTTGGTAAAAAAACACAGACATTTTAACCACAGATTTCCACAGATAAACACAGATATTTTCGATGTTTTTTAACCGCAAAGCACACAAAGAAGAATATTAACCACAAAGGCGTAAAGAGCACAAAGTTAATTGTGTGTCTTTGACCGAAAATTCATTCTTCAGCTGATAAAATATATGGCTTTATTGGTTTATTAGTCATTGGCGTGATGAACAAAATTATTCCGTGTCAATCGGTGTCTCCGTGGCAAAAATAGATAGTAAAACCAAAAAATTACCGTCGTTTTGCCATTAATTATTAAAAAACTCTATTTTTGTTTCAATGAGTAACAATAGTCTCTTATTGGTTGATCCAAATTTTAACACAGATGCATCTGCAAACTGCCATTTATTGTTAAAAATAACGAACGACAGCTTTTCTTATGCCGTGGTAAGCAAGGATACTGAAGAGATTAATATTATTTTTGATAAACAGGGTTGTGAAGATGTACAAAAGGACTTAAAATCTGCTTTTGAAACAGACAACTACCTTTCTTTAAATTACGCAACCATAAAGGCGGCTATACATACATCAAATTTCATTTTTATTCCTGATGAGTGGTTTGATGATGAAAATTTAGCGGTTTATGCACAATATCTAGGTTCGGAGGCTAAAGTTTACACTAAACACAATAAAGCGCTTGGTTTTAATACCGTTTTTTGTTTAAATGATGAGGTAAAAACACATTTACCTGAAAAAACAGACCTGTTTCCACAATCAGAACCCCTGGTTGCTTTGTTCAGTCATTTAGCTGACGAAGCTTTACTGATCGATTTTACGGCAATATCGTTTAACGTACTATACACCAAGGATAAAAAAGTGGTTTTTCAAAATCACTACGAATCAGAAACTGCCGAAGAATTTAATTACTTCCTGTTGCTGATGATAGAACAACTGGGCTTAAATGATTCCATTCCGGTTTATATCCAGGGTATTATTAACGAAGATGACGAACATTACAATTGTTTGTTAAAATATTTCAATCAACTTTATTTTTTCTTCCCTGCCGGAAAACAGCATAGTGAATTATTGGCCGATATGCCTAAACACTATTTCAGCGGACTGCTTGCTTTAGATTTATGCGAATAATTGGTGGAAAATTAAAGGGCATCCGTTTGCAGCCCCCAGCAAATTTACCGGTGCGCCCTACTACGGATATGGCGAAAGAGGCACTCTTTAACATCCTTAACAACAAATATGATTTCGAAACCTGTACCGTACTCGATTTATTTTGCGGTACCGGAAACCTTACTTTCGAATTTGCTTCACGCGGTGCAGAAAGCATTTTAGCAGTTGATATGGATTATGGCTGCGTAAACTGGGTAAAAAATACCGCTAAACAACACCAGTTTAATCAGGTTGACGTGCGCAAAGGCGATGTTTTTAAATTATTAAAGCAAATGACTGGCAGCTACGACCTGATTTTTGCTGATCCGCCATACAATATGCCCAATATCCCTCAAATTCCGGTGATGGTTAAAGAGCAGCAATTACTTAAACCCGATGGTTTATTGATTGTAGAGCACCAGAGTAATATGAAACTAAATAGCCAGCCAGGGTACACCGAAACAAGGAAATATGGTAATTCTTCTTTTAGTTTTTTCGAGTTTAGTTCGATAGGTTAACTGTTTACCCTTCGGCTACGCTCAGGGGGTTAATCGTTTAACCGTATAAGCTGGATAACTGCAGTCTCTTACATCACATCTTCCTAATCCAGTCGTCATTTCGACTGGAGTGCAGTGGAATGGAGAAATCTATTCCATACATTTTCATTCTAAAAGATCTTCATTATTTTCAGTATAACAAACTAGCTGATTTGTAATCAACTCCAAAAACAGTCGCTCTTGGTAATTTAATATTGGTTATTTGTAATTGATTTATTGCTCATTAAATTAATCCACGCTTATCGCCAAACGCTATCTCCTCTCCCCCAATTCGCCATTGCAAACCGAAGAACAGGATGATGTGCGCGGGCGTGAAGCAATCTTTCTGAGCAGTTTTCGCTAACCGCCAAACGCCTTGCGCTAAAGTATTCCTCCTTTCATCACAAACAGCTATATTTGAAACATGAAGATAGCGCTATTTCCAGGCTCATTTGATCCGATCACCATTGCCCATGTAAACATTCTGCAACGTGCCACACCGCTTTTTGATAAAATTGTAGTCGGTATCGGACTAAACAGTTCTAAACAGAACTTTTTGAGTGCAGAGCAGCGTCTTCAGATCCTGCAAACCGTTTTTAAAGGTTATCAGAACATCGAAATTCAAACCTACGAAGGTTTAACAGTAGATTTTTGCCGTAAAATTGATGCTAAATATATGGTACGTGGCATCCGCTCAGCAGCCGATTTTGAATACGAAAGGGCCATCGCACAAATCAACCAAACGATGATGCCTGAAGTAGAAACAATTTTACTTTTAAGCAAACCCGAATATTCGGCCATCAGCTCAACCATCGTTCGTGATATTTTAAGAAACCACGGCGATGTAAGTCCGTTTGTACCCAAAGAAGCACTTGGTTTTTTATAGTTTTCTTTTAATGTCCACTTACCGTCATCCCGAGCGGTCCCGATAGCTATCGGGAGCAACGTAGTTGAAAGATCTATCAAAACAGATTTCTCCGTTTCGCTTTGCTTCAGTCGAAATGACAGTCGTTTTATTAAATTGTCATCCTGAGCGTAGTCGAAGGATCTCCATTCCGCTACCGATGTAAAATCGGTACAGGTCGCGTTCCAGTTGATAGTTATCGGATCGATATGACGATGTTTTTCTTTCCCCTATCTGTGTCCATCCTTTTTATATGTGGTTAAATATTATTTTTACTAACCTGTAACGTTTTAAAAAATCTGTTACCAATGGGTTATACCTAAAATGAAAGAAACAGAAAACATATTTCTCACATTGATCAACCAGCACAGGGCGATTATACATAAGATCACAAAAATGTATATGAACGGTGCGGAAGAACAGCGTGATCTGTTTCAGGAAATTGTGCTGCAGTTATGGAAAGCCTACCCCACTTTTAAAGGGAACAGCAAATTTACCACATGGATGTACCGCGTGTGCTTAAATACAGCGCTGATCTATTTCAAAAAAGACAGCAGAAAAGTAGATAAAACACCACTGGATGAAAACATCGACATTATTGATGTAAATGAGAGCGAAGTAAAGGAAGAAAAACTGGCTTATTTATACGCTGCCGTTCAGGAATTAAATGTGGTAGAGAAAGCATTGATATTCCTCTTTCTCGAAAACCAGTCGCACCGCGAAATTGCCGAAAACATGGGAATCAGCGAAGTAAATGCCCGCGTTAAACTCAACAGAACAAAAGAAAAATTACAATTCATTATAAAGAAAAACGGTTATGAATTTTGACGATTTAAAAAACGAATGGAATGCTGAAAACCCTGAGGGAAGTAACATTTCTACCGATATGCTTAAAATAAAACAGGCCCATACCCCTATCGATAAAATCAGGGCAAAAATGAAACACGAGTTTTTTTATCAGCTTTTCTTCCTGGTATTTATGGCTTTCGTTCCTTATATAGCCAGGTTTTCAACTGCCTTAAACCAGGCATACCTCATGACTTATGCCATCACCTGTGGATTTACGGCTTACTATTTTTTTAAGTTTTATATCTTCTATAAAAATTCTTACGATATGAGTATGGATAGCCGAAAAAATATCCTCTGGTTTTATTACGAAATGAAACTGAACGTAGAGTTGTATAAAGCTTTAACCTACATTGTGGCTTTTATTGCGGTTGGTTTTCTTTTTGCTTATTTATTTATTGAGCAGGCATCCATGTTTACCAGGCTCATCAGGAAATTATCAACTGTATATATCCTGATTAACTGTTTTGTTACCATTTTAATTATAGGAGCCATTACCGAACTATGGGCCTGGTTTTATTACGGAAAGTACCTTAAACAGGTTAAAAAAGTGGTTGATGAACTGGATTATGAGTAGGAATGCTAGTCGTCGCCCTGAATTTATTTCTGGCCCTATCTAGCAGGAAAGGTGCTGATCCCGAAGATTCGGAACAGCGTAACGATCGCAATATAGGAATCTACAATATCCCGCCAGTCCTCAGCACATCCATAATTGATGGAAATGTATTTTTAACAACCGGTGAAAGGTGGTTTTTATCCAGCCAAACCGCTTCATCAATACCTTCTTCTTTTTGAGGTATCAGTTTCGGTTCGCCTTTAACCTTCATCTTATACCAGTTGGTTTTCTTGATCACCATTTTATTGCCCATCGGGTACACATGGTACGTTTTACAAAGTTTCTCTTCGCGTTTAAAAACCCTGATCCCACATTCCTCCTCTACCTCACGAACGGCAGTTTCTTTCATTTTCTCCCCATCTTCCAGCTTACCTTTTGGTAAATCCCATTTTTTATTCCTGAAAATAAAGAGGTAATTGCCATTTGCACTTTCTACCAGGCCACCTGCTGCTTTAATAATGGTGCAATCTTTTTTTAGCTTCCTAAAAGTTTCCTTTGGATTTTTGGTTAAGAAAATGTAGCTCTTTTTAGATCCGTTTTTTAATTTTTTATAGAATGTTTGCAGATCAAAATCCTGAAATTCAAGCTGCTGGATTTTTTCTTTTTGTTCTGGCAAAAAATCGGAGATAAACAAAGTGTTATCGTTGATGTAGATTCTATAATTTCTTGGCATATTCTTAAAAAATTCCGGTTATTTTATCAGGTATAAAAAAAGGTTACAACAATTAATGTTGTAACCTTATCTAAATTAACGCTCTCAATCAAAGATTGATGCAAGGCTCTCACCCCTTGCTTGGTACAAATATATAATAATTTATATTAACTGATAAAAAAAATCCAAAAATATTTCAGCAATGTAATAGCGCTACCTTTAAACTACTGAATGATAACGGATTGTTTTTATGCAAAAATTATTATTTATCAAAAATCAGATACACTAGATTGTAAAAAAAAATGGTTTAATATTAATAATGGAACATTTGAATGGAAAACAACGCTTATTATTCCTTCAACGATAAATATTTTTCATAATTTTAGCTTTTTAATCTACCATGCCCATACCTTCATTATCAGAAAAAGATCTGGAAGCATACCGAAATGATCTTTCTAACCCGGAAAAATCAACAAGCGAGCTTTTTATCAAATTAAATGGGCTTTACCAACGTTTTGCCGGCAACGAACAGCTCCTGGCAGATTTCGAATATGTTTCGGCACTTAACAGCCTCGAAAACACCTATACCTCAAAAAAAGAGCATTTTAACAAAGAAATTGTTGAACTTAAAAGGCAGTTTAAACAACTGGATAACCGTATTGTAGCGGCAGAACAGAAATTGCGACATGGCATACCGGAAGACCTGATGGTAATGGATAAAATTATTGCCGAGCAGGAATCGATTGTAGAAGACCAAGAAAAACTGAACAATGCCGAATCTCATATTGTAGAGCAGGTGAGGAAAATCGATATTGAACATGGGAAAGACCTGCAAAAATTAGAGCAAGAACAAAATAACAGGGAAATTCCTTTTAAAAGTAAGTTTTCTGCCATTAGCGATCAGATCAAAAGCGCCGAAAAAAGCATTAGTTTTAAAGTAAGTGCTTTTTCGCTGATTGCCATTATTGGCATTCCTTTAATTATCGATTTATTTTTTGGCATAGCAGGCCTCACCGGATTCGCCAAGAATACAAATAACATTATTTTCAATCATTACCTTTTTCTGATCAGCCTGGTTCTGGTAGAATTGTTCCTTGCTGATAAAATCAGAAACAGGATTTCACGGATGTTATCGATATCCTATCTCAAAGATTCGCTGGGTACGTTAGAGAACCAGTTAACTGAAAACGAAAGACAGGTTGCCAGAGTTGAAGCAGAACACCACATCCCTTTAACCGAATTTATAAAAAGAAGCCAGGTGCTTTGAGTAAAACTAAGGTGAACTAAGATTTCTTACACGCTAAAAAATGAATATTAATCATCAGTTATCAATATAAACCAATACTGATCAAAACCTGTCGTAATTAATGCGTCTTAAAAAAAAGGGATTTAGAAACCTTCAGTTCCCAAATCCCTATCACTTTATTGGTTATGCATGAACTACAAAGTAGCCATATCAATTACAAACCTGTAACGTACATCGCCTTTTTGCATCCTGTCGTAAGCAGTGTGAATATCTTTCATATCAATCATTTCGATATCTGAAACAATATTGTTTTCCGCGCAGAAATCCAGCATCTCCTGAGTTTCGGCAATACCGCCAATACCCGATCCGGCAAGGCTTTTTCTGCCACCTAATAAACTGAAAGCCGCAATTTCTGCCGGTTTTGGCGGAACACCTACGCAAATATGGGTACCATCTGTTCTCAATAAAGAAAGGTACATGTTAAAATCGTGCTCTGCAGATACCGTATCTAAGATAAAATCGAATGTACCTCTGGCCGCTTTAACCTGCTCCGGATCGGTGGTTACCACAAAATGGTGCGCACCCAGTTTTTTGGCATCTTCTTCTTTTTTAGGCGACGTACTTAATACGGTTACTTCAGCGCCAAAAGCTACACCAAATTTCACTGCCATGTGGCCTAATCCACCTAAACCCAATACAGCCAGTTTATGACCTTTTCCCACTTTCCAGTGTCTTAACGGCGAATAAGTAGTAATACCAGCGCATAAAAGCGGCGCCACGGCAGCAAGGTTTAATTTATCAGAAACGTGTAATACAAATTCTTCCCGCACCACTATCGTATCAGAATAACCACCATAAGTAGGGGTTTTACCGTCTCTTTCCAAACCGTTATAAGTCTGTGTATTGCCTTCCAAACAGTATTGTTCAAGATCGCGTTTGCAGTTTTCGCACTCCTGGCACGAATCTACCATACAACCTGTACCGGCCAGATCGCCCACCTTAAATTTCTTAACATGGTCGCCAACTTTTACTACCCTGCCCACAATCTCATGACCCGGAACCATCGGGAATATTCCAGGGAACCAATCGTTTTTAATCTGGTGCAGATCTGAGTGGCAAACCCCACAGAAAAGTATTTCGAACTGCACATCATGAGGTCCCACTTCCCGGCGCTCAAAATTCCAGGGTGCAAGATCCGTTTCGGCATTTTGTGCCGCATATCCTTTTGTTGCTATCATAAAAATTTAAATTAATTAGTTACCGTAACAAATGTAAAGCGTGCTTTGTTACGAACGATTACGCAATTCAAATAATTCATTGCAAAATTCAAACAATGAATGCCATCGCAATATAAATTTTACCTGTTAGCAGTAGATTAATGCGCTGTTAAGACAATAAGCCGTGGGTAACTTCTTCAACGGCATCATCCGCATAAAAAAAGATGGTAAAGAAGCTTGGAGCCTGCGTAATGGCTAAAATATCTTCCCGTTTAATGTGGTTTTCGTTAATAAAACGGGTAAGGCGCTCGTGAGAGGAAAAATAATCGGATTTTAAAACAATCATAATTTTTTAGATTTTGATTAAGACGGTTAACGTTAAATATTGTTACGCCAAACGCTGCTTGAAGCTAATCACCAAATATTTACAGCCTGTTTTCAAATGCCACGATTCTTTATCACCCTGATTTACAGGAAGTGGTAAGAAATACCTTTTAGCATCCATCAAAATTTCCGATATTTGTAGTATTGGAATGTCGAAATCAAATCCCGATTCCCACATTTTTCTTCCCCAATGCAAAACAAAGGGGATTAATAAACGTTATGACAAACACAAATAAATCTGTAATTTTGAGCCATGTATAATAAAAGTGATATTGAATTAAAGGTAGCGGAATTTTTATTACAGATAAAAGCAATTAAATTACAGCCAAACAATCCATTCACCTGGGCATCTGGCTGGAAATCGCCAATTTATTGCGATAACAGAATTACCCTTTCCCACCCTCAGGTTAGAACTTATATTCGTCAGAAACTGGCGCAGGCCATACAGGAAGAATTTGGTTCTGTAGATGTAATTGCAGGTGTTGCAACCGCTGGTATCCCGCAGGGCGTATTGGTAGCGCAGGAACTAGGCTTACCTTTTATCTACGTAAGGGCTAAAGCCAAAGAGCATGGCACCGGAAGTTTAATAGAAGGCGAAGTAGTAGAAGGTCAGCGTGTGGTTGTTATCGAAGATTTAATCTCAACCGGAAAGAGCAGTTTACAGGCTGTTGAAGCTTTAAGGGCTGCAGGTTTATCAGTTGCCGGTTTAGCTGCAATATTTACCTATGGTTTTGAAAAAGCGGATGAAAATTTTGCCGCTGCAAAATGCCGTTTCCTTACTTTATCAAACTATGCTGCTTTAATCGATTATGCTGCCGAGCATAGTATTATTGCTAAAAGTGATATGGAATTATTAGGAAAATGGCGTTTAAATCCATCAGAATGGGGACAGGGACAAGTTTTGAGTTCAGAGTCATAAATTTTGAAGTAAGAACAAAAATCTATAAAAATATATAATGACTGTTATTGAAAGCACAGTAGAAGTTAATAAACCCGTTGCTGAGGTTTATACTTTTCTATCCAATATGAACAATCATCAGCAATTGATGCCTGAGAATATTTACAACTGGGAATCAACTGAAGATGATGCACGGTTTACCATCCAGAATATGGCAAAATTAGCCATCAAGATTTCTAACCGTGTAGAAAACCAGGAAATAACAGCAATTCCGAGTGAGAAAGCCCCTTTTGATGTAGAATTAAAATGGACGGTTGCCGATAACGGAAATGGAACTACTACTGCAAAACACATTATTTCTGCAGACCTGAACATGATGATGAAGATGCTGGCATCGGGTCCTTTGCAAAAACTGGCCGATCATCAGACAGAAAAGCTAAAAGAAATATTAGGATAAAAAATGATTTCACCGATTTGAGTGATAACACAGATAAAAAAAGACGAGTTAAAGCTCGTCTTTTTTTGTGCGTAAAAATTCCATTGCGGTTCTTCTATCAGCATATTATTTTAATACCTTAGTTTTTGGATAAGCCCTAAACTATGAACCAAAGATTTTTACAAATTACCACTTTACTTTTTGCCCTTTTTTCACTTTCCAAATCATCTGCCCAATCGGTTACTGCTTTAAAAACCGAATATTTAGTTAATCCTATTGGCCTGGATAGCACAAATCCACGTTTTACCTGGCAAATGGATGATGCCAGCCAGGGCGCCAAACAAAGTACTTACCGTATTCTGGTTGACACCGATTCTGCCTCATTGATAAAAGCTAATGCAAAATTATGGAACACCGGCTGGGTGAAATCAGATCAAAATCTGATTGTTTATTCGGGTCAATTACTAAAACCTTTTACTAAATACTTTTGGCGGGTAGATATCGCCGACGGAAACAATAAAAAATCAAATAAAGCCAACATCGCCAGTTTTGAAACAGGCATGATGAAAATGGAAAACTGGCAGGGCTCATGGATTTCGGATACAGAAAACACCAAACTTAAACCTGCCCCCTATTTCCGCAATACCTTTAACGCCAATAAAAAAATTAAATCGGCAAGGGCCTACATTGCTGCTGCCGGATTGTATGAACTTTCGATCAACGGAAAGAAAATCGGTAACCACCGCATGGATCCGATGTACACGCGTTTCGATCGCCGTACTTTATATGTTACCTATGACGTAACTGATGCCATTAAGCAAGGAAAAAATGCCATTGGCGTGTTATTGGGCAATGGATGGTACAACCATCAATCAACCGCTGTATGGTATTTCGACCGTGCGCCATGGCGTAACAGACCAACTTTTTGTCTCGATGTACGCCTAACTTACGAAGATGGTACTACCGAAACCATTAAATCGGGCAAGGGCTGGAAAACCGCTTTAAGTCCTATTATTTTCAACAGCATTTACACGGCTGAGCACTACGACGCACGACTGGAAAAAACAGACTGGAATACTCCTAACTTTGATGATAAAGGCTGGAAAGACGTGATGTTCCGCTCTGCACCATCCAAAAATATTGTGGCGCAGGCATTGCATCCGATCCGCGATGTAGAAGAAATTGCCAGTAAAAGCATCAGAAAATTTAATGATACCACTTACCTGTTTGATCTGGGCAAGAATATTTCAGGCGTTAGTAAAATTACTGTAAATGGCCCTGCCGGAACAGTTATAAAACTGAAACACGGCGAACGTTTATACCCTAACGGACATGTAGATATCTCGAACATTGATGCCCATTACCGCCCAACAGATAATACTGATCCTTTTCAAACTGATATTTTAATTTTGAATGGAAAAGGTAAGCAAAGTTTTATGCCTCACTTTAATTATAAAGGTTTTCAATACGTAGAAGTAACCAGCTCTGGTCCTATCCAATTGCAAAAAGAAGATCTGGTTGGTTATTTTATGCACAGCGATGTGCCGGTTGTGGGCGAAGTTAAATCGTCACAACCGATTATCAATAAAATCTATTATGCCACTAATAATTCATACTTATCGAATCTTTTTGGCTACCCGACTGATTGTCCGCAAAGGGAGAAAAACGGCTGGACAGGCGATGCACAGATTGCCATAGAAACAGGTTTGTATGGCTTTGATGGTATTACGATTTACGAAAAATGGCTGGCCGATCACCGTGATGAACAACAGCCAAATGGCGTTTTACCTTCTATTATTCCAACCGATGGCTGGGGCTACGAATGGGGCAACGGACCAGACTGGACCAGCACTATTGCCATTATTCCATGGAATGTGTACCTGTTTTATGGTGATCAAAAATTACTTGCAGATTGTTACCCAAACATCAGGAAATACGTAAACCACATCGACGAAACCTACCCTACCGGTTTAACTACCTGGGGCCTGGGCGATTGGATCCCGGTGAAATCAAAATCTCCGGTAGAGCTTACTTCTACCTGTTATTATTATGCTGATGTGGTAATTTTAGCCAAAGCAGCCAAAATTTTAGGTAAAAATGATGATTACCTGAAATATACAGCCCTCGCTAAGAAAATAAAAGATGCTTTTAATGCCAAGTACCTGAACAAAGAAAAAGGGATTTACAACACCGGCATCCAAACCGAAATGAGTGTTCCGCTTTACTGGAAAATTGTTCCTGAAGAATCTGTTGCCCTGGTTGCCAAAAATCTGGCCAAGCGTGTAGAAGCTGATGGTTTCCATTTAGATGTTGGTTTACTGGGCACCAAAGCCATTTTAAATGCACTTAGTGAAAATGGCTACAGCGATGTTGCCTATAAAGTTGCTGCCCAAAAAACATACCCAAGCTGGGGTTGGTGGATGGAAAACGGGGCCACTACTTTATACGAAAACTGGCCGATCGATGCGAAATCAGACATCTCGATGAACCACATTATGTTCGGCGAAATTGGGGCATGGTTGTACAAATCGCCGGGAGGAATTAAACCTGATGAAAAACAGCCTGGCTTTAAACATATCATTCTCGATCCACATATCATGGAAGGTCTGGATAATTTCGAAGCCAGCCACATCGGCCCTTACGGAAAAATTAGCAGTGCGTGGAAAAGAACAAATAATGGGATCAGGTATGACATTACCATTCCGGCCAACTCTACTGCTAGCATTAATTTACCGGTAAATTCCGGCGCAAGTATTTCTGTTAATGGTAAAATTACAAGTAGTAACAAAATAGATTTAGCGGCAGGTAAGTATGTAATTGAGCAAAAAGTTGGGAAATAATTAAGATGCTACTGTCCAGACCTCGCAGGTTTTTGAAACCGGCGAGGTCTGAAATAGAAAATGTTTGCGCTCGTTTCCAAACGAGTGCATAAATAGCGAAACGATTCTATCGTTTGAAACGATAAATTATTCAACGCTCGTTAGAAACGAGTGTTAGCTAAAATCCCGCTTTAACCTTAATAAAAAATCTATCGATATAGATCTCTCCACTACGTTTCGGTAGGGATGACGACACTTTTTATGATTAGCCTAACGCGATAAATACCGCGTTAGGGATTGTAAGGGTTCAGTACCGATCCTTCATTGGTACCGGAGCGAAGCGCAGCCCTGAAAAGCCCGACCCTTTCCCGATTTTTCATCGGGATTGGGTAACGCCCAAATCAGTTAACAGTTACCAATTGTCAATACAAACCTCGCATGTTTAGCACTTACAACAAGACAAATTTTCAGCACAAAACATTATAAATCAGTAATTTAGTCATTAAAAACAAAATCTTACCGACAAAATTTCCGATTCTAAAATCAAAATAACAGTGGCATTTGTTTTGTCTTAAAGCGGATATGAACTTCAACAATTTTACGATAAAAGCCCAGGAAGCAGTTCAACAGGCTTCTGAAATAGCCCAAGGCAATCAGCAACAGGCTATTGAAACGGCACACCTGCTTAAAGGTTTGCTTACTGTTGATGAAAACGTGGTTTCTTATGTTTTAAAGAAACTGAACGTTAACCTGAATACACTAAATCAAAACTTAGATGCAGAGATTGCCAAATTCCCGAAAGTGAGCGGAAGCAATGTCTATCTGTCATCAAATGCCAATAGCGTTTTGCAGAAAGCGCAAACATTTTTAAAAGAATTTAAAGATGAATTTGTATCCGTAGAACACTTGTTATTGGGTATCCTTGCCGTTAACGATAGCACGGCCAAATTACTAAAAGAGCAGGGTGTTAACGAAAAAGACCTTAAAAAAGCCATTACAGAATTGCGTGGTGATAACCGCGTAACCGATCAGAATGCCGAAGCAACTTACCAGGCTTTAAGCAAATATGCCCGTAACCTGAACGAATATGCTGAGAGCGGAAAACTGGATCCGGTAATTGGCCGTGATGAGGAAATTCGTCGCGTGATCCAGATTTTATCGCGTAGAACTAAAAACAACCCGATTTTAATCGGTGAGCCTGGTGTGGGTAAAACCGCCATTGCAGAAGGTATTGCTTTCAGGATTATTAAAGGCGACGTGCCCGAAAACCTGAAAAGTAAAGTGGTGTATTCGCTTGATATGGGTGCATTAATTGCAGGTGCAAAATACAAAGGCGAGTTTGAAGAACGTTTAAAAGCCGTAGTTAAAGAGGTTACACAAAGTGACGGGGATATTATCCTGTTTATTGATGAGATCCACACTTTAGTGGGTGCCGGTGGTGGCGAAGGCGCAATGGATGCCGCAAACATTTTAAAACCTGCCCTTGCCCGTGGAGAATTACGTGCCATAGGCGCAACTACTTTGGATGAATACCAGAAATACCTTGAAAAAGATAAAGCTTTGGAGCGTCGTTTCCAGAAGGTGATGGTTGAAGAACCTGATACCCAGGATGCGATTTCGATCCTCCGCGGATTAAAAGAGCGTTACGAAACCCACCATAAAGTGAGGATTAAAGACGAAGCCATTATTGCAGCTGTAGAAATGAGTCAGCGGTATATTTCTGATCGTTTTTTACCAGATAAAGCCATCGATTTAATGGATGAGGCGGCTTCTAAATTGCGCATGGAAATGGACAGTGTGCCAGAACATGTTGATGCTTTAGACCGCGAGATTATGCGTTTGGAAATTGAACGCGAAGCCATTAAACGCGAAAAAGACGATAGAAAAGTTCAGGAACTTTCGGAAGAAATTGCCAACCTATCGGCAGAGCGCGACGAATTTAAAGCCAAGTGGCAGGGTGAAAAAGACCTGGTAGATGCAGTAAACAACGAATTAGAGCAGATTGAGCATTACAAATTAGAGGCCGAACAGGCTGAACGTGCGGGAGACTATGGCAAAGTTGCCGAAATCCGTTACGGAAAAATTAAAGAGGCTCAGGATAAAGTGGAGAAACTTAAAGCCGATCTGGAAAGTCAGCAGACCGACAGCCGCATGCTTAAAGAGGAAGTTACTGCCGATGATATTGCAGGTGTAGTGGGCCGTTGGACAGGTATTCCGGTTACCAAACTGATTGCCAGTGAGCGCGAAAAACTGCTTCATTTAGAGGAAGAATTACACCAGCGCGTAGCCGGTCAGGATGAAGCAATTGAAGCCATTTCTGATGCCATCCGCCGCTCGCGTGCAGGCTTGCAGGATAAACGCAAACCCATTGGTTCTTTCATCTTTTTAGGTACAACCGGGGTGGGTAAAACCGAATTGGCAAAGGCTCTTGCAGAATTTCTGTTCAACGATGAAAATGCCTTAACCCGTATTGATATGAGTGAATACCAGGAACGCCACGCCGTATCGCGTTTAATTGGAGCGCCTCCGGGATATGTGGGTTACGATGAAGGCGGACAGTTAACGGAAGCGGTTAGGCGCAAACCATATTCTGTGGTATTGCTTGATGAGATTGAAAAAGCACATCCTGATGTATTTAACATCCTGTTGCAGGTGCTGGATGATGGACGTTTAACCGATAATAAAGGCAGGACGGTTAATTTTAAAAACACCATCATCATCATGACATCAAACATCGGAGCGCATTTGATTCAGGATAATTTCAAAAATTTAAGCGATGAAAACCGCGATGAAGTAATTGCCAAAACCAAAAACGAATTGTTCGAGGTGTTGAAACAAACCATCCGTCCGGAGTTTTTAAACAGGATTGATGAGCTGATTATGTTTACCCCGTTAAACCGCAGCGAAATCAGAAACATTGTTGGTTTGCAGTTTAAACATGTACAGCAAACCCTGGCCGAAATGGGTATAGAAATGGAAGCCAGCGACGAAGCTTTAGATTGGCTGGCACAATTGGGTTACGATCCGCAATTTGGTGCCCGACCGCTAAAAAGAGTAATTCAAAAAAGAATCTTAAACGAGCTGTCGAAAGAGATATTGGCGGGTAAGATAGATAAAGACAGCAAAATTAAACTGGATATGTTCGACCACAATTTTGTGTTCCTGAACCAGAAAGCAGATTAATACATAACACTTAAATTAAATCCCATCCCGATTATACCGGGATGGGATTTTTTTTACAAAAAAAATCAGGAGGGAGTGGGCTCATTTTAGCTTTTTTTAACATATAGCCTGTTGTGATAGCAATTTTAGATGCTTAAAATTGTAAACACAACCTCTTGAAAATGAATCTAAAAACCTATCTGCTCTTTATTCTGGTGTGCCTTGCGACCCAAAGTTTCTCACAAAAATTTCAAAAATCAGCCCTTTTAAAAGACATAAATACCTTACCCATGCCCGATACGGGCACATTTGTTTCGGTATTTTATACTACCAATGAAGAGCCCGATGTCATAGCTACTCACCGACTTACTCCTCAGGTTGAAGTTGCAGCTACAATAATCATGGCCAGTAACTTAGGTAAAGGACAGGTTTTTGCCATTGGCTCATCAGCATATTTTGAACATAAATTACTAACCGATCAAAATGTTCAGAAATTATTAAAAAATATACTCGAAAATGCAACCACTCATCCTAAAAAACTCAAAGTAGCCGTAACCAAAACTGCCGATGCTGCTTTGATAAGTCTGTTGAAAGCAAATAAAGCGAAAGTTTATATCGCTGAAGCCAGTAAACTTCAATCCAATACTGATATTTACTTTTTAACAAACGATGTAACAGATACAACAGAACTTCAGACCATTGAAAAATTTGTATCAAATGGGGGTAATCTGGTTTACGGCTCTCCGTATTCTTACATTTTTAAACACAGAGATCCAAATAAATCCTATTTAAACGATCTCGTAAAAATAAATACCGTTTTATGCAAGGCCGGGATATTTAATGCCTATACCTTATTGCTGCCAGAAAATACCAATGATCGTTTGGCACTAACAAGCGAGCCCTTTTATCTTCAGTTGAAAAATATTATGAGGGAACTGGTAAAACCTTTTCAAAAATCAACCACACCAACTGAGTATGCCTATGCAATAGAGCCTACGCTCGAACTCGCTTTTTTAAATAATGCAGATACCAGTAAGGTCATAAAAAAAATAAAATCAATACTTTCTATAGGCGATACGCTTGCTATACCCACTTTAAAAAAACCGCTCGATATTTCAACACCTGCAAAAAAAGCTGGCTATAAATTTTCAAAATATCTTTTCGATAAATCCCACAATGTAGGGAAGTCAACAGATTTTGTTTACCCCGAAAGTAAATCATTTCCCGGCGAAGTACCAAAAACTGCAAAACGTACTACCGAGTTTATCGATATAGCTGTTAAAGTGGGTTCGCAGGGACTAGCTGATCCTTACCCTGATTATTTTAGGTTACACAGTACCGGAGTTTATGTACCAGCAGGTGAAAAAGTGAATATTATAGTCGATCCTAAGTATAAGAATCAACATTTAAAGGCACAAATTGGTATCCATAATGATGATTTACAGCAGATGGATAATTTAGTTAGGGCAGGTTTTGATTTAACAAAATCCTTTGAGCTGGATAAAGATAGCACATCTGTTTTTTCGCCTTACGGAGGTTTGTTATACATTAGAATTCCCGATAGTTCTACACTTAAATCGATAAATATCGTGGCCAATGGTGTGGTAAAAGCCCCTTATTATAAGTTAGAAAAAAATAACCTGACCGAGTGGGCAAACATAAAAAATAATCCTGCCCCATGGACAGAGCTGGCTACCGATAAGATTATACTCACCGTACCAACGTATCGCATTAAAGATCTGGAAAATCCAGAATCATTATTAAAATTTTGGGATCAGGTGATGGATGCAGATGCTGATTTGGCTATTATTAACCATAACAGAACACACCCCGAAAGGATAATTATTGATAACCAAGTTGCTTATGGTTATATGTTTACAGTTTGGGATAAAATTGTGGCACCCGACGATCAAAGCTGTGAATGGATGCTTAATGAAAAAATCCTGAAAGAAAAAGGAAGCTGGGGACATTTTCATGAGCTGGGTCATCGACATCAATTTTGGTATCTGGATATGAATGAGGTTAGTGAAGTAACTACTAATCTTTACACCATGTATGTATATGATAAAGTGCTGAAAAAAGGTCTTTATAACCATGAAGCAATCCAGAGCAAAGAGGAAGTAAAGAAAAAAATTCAAAATTATCTTCAAAACCAACCTACGTTCAAAAAATGGGGAGAAGATCCCTTCCTTGCGTTAAGCATGTACATTCAAATAATCGATAATTTCGGTTGGGAGCCCATTATAAGAGCGAACAGCATTTACCGGGAAATGGATCCAAGAAAATATTATGAAAAGCCATTAAGCAACGAACAACGGATAGACCTCTGGTTTACTTCCATCTGTAAAGCTACTGATTCTAATTTATCATCGTTTTTTGAAATATGGAAAATACCGGTAAGCGAAAAGGCAAAAACAGCGGCACAAAAGTATAAAACATGGCTTCCCCAGGAGCTTGTTACTTACCTGCCTCCTAAAGAATAATTATTGATATTAAATCCTTCGGAATCAATTTCTAAGGGATTTTCTTTACGTAACTAACATGCTAGTTCATTTTCTTGTTTTTTAATTCAATAATGATTATTATTGATTACACACAAAAACACAAATAAAATGAAACCTAAATTAATCATTATGGTGCTTCTATGCGCCGTTAGTTGGCGCAGCTATGCCCAAACTGAAAAAGGCTCCGGCTTTGCAGGCGGAAGCGTAAGTTTTGGAACTTCCAAACAAAACAATTCCTCACCCAGTTTAAACACGTTTACCTTAACACCAAGAGGAGGCTATTTTCTAGCCAACAATTTTGCTATAGGCCTTGAAATTCCTTTAAATCTTTCAAAACTCCGGGGCGAAAGTTATATCGCATGGAACAACGAATACGGATATTACGAAGAACAGCGTGGGGTAAAGGAATTTAGTTTGGGTATCTCCCCTTTCGTGCGTAAATATGTGGATATTAAAGATCGCTTTAAGTTTTTTATGCAGGCTAACCTATTACTGCAGATCAATACTTTTAACAGGATTGATGAAGAAGGTTACCTGATCCGAACAGATGCCAAAATAAAGGGATGGGGTGCAAGTATAAGTCCTGGCTTTAGTTATTTCATATCCAAACATTCGGCTTTAGAGTTTTCACTGCCGGTGGTATCTTTTTTCCATCAAAATTATTATGCAGCAGAATCGCTTTACAATTACGACAAAACCAATAACCTGAGGTTAGCCCTGCAAAACTTTACCCCAACATTTACTTTTAATTATCACTTTTAACAGCTCATAAAATGAAAAATATATTCGCCAAAATATTAAGCTTAACCGGCATAAGCTTAATATTACTTTTAAGTTTACCAAACCAGGTAAATGCTCAGCGCTTTCGTGGCAGAATAGAATATTACAGCAGCGTATTCCCTTCTGAAGATGGAAAAATCAAAACTATAGATGATACTAAAATTGAATATTATAATTCGGTTTTTAAATCAGAAGATGGTAAAGTAAAATCAATTGGCGATACAAGGGTAGAATATTACAACAGTGTATTCCCATCTGAAAATGGAAAGATTAAAGCCATTGGTGATATTAGAATTGAATATTATAATTCCGTTTTTAAATCGGAGGATGGAAAAATTAAGTCGATTGGCAACATCAGGTTCGAATACAATAACACCGGCTCTCAAAAAAGTGATGGCAAAGTAAAATCAATCATTAACGAAAACGATGACCCGGAATCAGAAGATGCGCTGGATACCTATTACTTTATTGAAAAACTGAACCGTCAATAGTTTATCTCCAATAAACCGCATAATCCAGGCTAATATTTAGTCTGGATTTTTTTTCGCACTGACAATCAAATAATTAAGATAAAATAAACTAAGCGCATAGTTTATGTCGTTTTTTTATTTTATCATTGGAAACACAAAAACACAAATGAAAATGAAAAAACAATTATTAACGCTGATAGCGGTATGCGCTATCGCTATGGGAGCCACTGCCCAAACTGAAAAAGGAGACAATTTAATTGGAGGAAGTTTTAGTATTTCTTCGTCAAAAATGGAATCGCCTAATTACGAAAAAAGAAATTCGTACGGCATCAATCCTAGTTATGCTCACTTTTTTTCTAAAAACTTAGCTATCGGATTAATAGCAGGTGCCAATTATAGTAAAAATATCAATAATAATTTCGACTCTTACTATAATATTACCTCAACAAGAACAAGCAAACAAAAAAGTTTTTCAGTTGGTCCTGTAGTGAGGTATTATGTAGATATTGTTGATAAACTTAAAGCTTTTGGGCAGGTTAGCGGAACAATTGGATTTTTAAAAACAGATGAAACCTATACTGGCAATTATAACTATAATCCTACACCCAATACTAAATTTACCCAATACAATGCATCAATCAGACCAGGATTGGCATTTTTCCCAACTAAAAAACTTGGTATAGAGCTTGGCTTTTCTCTGCTCTCATACAATAAAATTGATTATAAAGGTGATGCGCCAGCTAATACCTGGTACGATGCAGAAGCATTTGATTTCGGCTTTAATACCTTTAATCCTTTTTTAGGGTTTAATTTCCACTTTTAAACCTATGAGGCTATCGAAACGCTATCCATAAAATCATAGCGATTCCTTAGACAGGTTATCGTTGATATATTTCTATAGAAGATTCGTCATTCCCGCGCAGGCGGAAATCTTAAAGCGTATTGCATTAAGATTCCCAAATTGAGTTGGAATGACGATTTTTCGTGGCAGTTTAATTAGCTAATCCCCTGTCATTCATATTGATTTCTACTTCTTCTTCGTTTCAATATTAGGCAGAAAACCTGTCAACAAACCAATCAACGGCAGAAACGCACAGATATTAAATACATATTCAATACTGGTAGAATCGGCCAGCTTGCCTAACAAAGCCGAACCAATACCGCCCATACCAAAGGCAAAGCCAAAAAACAAGCCGGCTACCAAACCTACCTTTCCGGGAATCAGCTCCTGTGCATAAACCAGAATGGCCGAAAATGCCGAGGCCAGAATCATCCCGATGGGAACGATAAGCACGCCTATCCAGAACAGGCTGGCGTGCGGCAACAATAATGCAAATGGCGCAGTCCCCAATATCGATGCCCATATTACATATTTCCTTCCGATTTTATCGCCGATAGGACCACCCAATAAAGTACCTGCAGCTACCGAAAATAAAAACACAAATAAATAAATCTGCGAAGTTTGCACCGAAACGTGGAACTTATCAATCAGGTAAAAGGTAAAATAATTGGTTAAACTCGCCATATAGAAATATTTGGAGAAAATTAACAACAATAAAATACATACAGAAAAGATCACTTTGCCCCTCGAAAATTGGTTTACAACTGTTTGAATATTAATCTTTTTACTTCTAGAAAGCATGAAACCTTTGTACCAGTTGCCCACATAGGTTAAAATCATAATGGCCAATAGCGCAATAACCGAAAACCAGATTACGCTGAACTGTCCATACGGTACAATGATCCAGGCGGCGAGTAACGGTCCTAATGAACTTCCGGCATTGCCGCCCAATTGAAATACAGACTGCGCCAGTCCTCTCTTCCCGCCCGATGCAGCATGTGCCATCCTCGAAGCTTCGGGATGAAAAATGGAAGAACCGATACCGATAAAAGCAACAGAAAGCAGCATGGTATAAAAATGGGCCGATTGTGAGAGAGAAATCAAACCGATCAGGGTAAATCCCATCCCTACTGCCAGCGAATATGGCTGAGGTTTTTTATCCGTATATAAACCCACAAATGGCTGTAACAAGGATGCCGCCAACTGAAAAGTAAGCGTAATTAAACCAATCTGCGAAAAACTTAAATGATAACTGGTTTTAATAATCGGGTAAATCGCTGGAATTAAGGATTGTATGGTATCGTTTAAAAGATGCGAAAAACTTAAGGCGAAAAGTATCGGAAAAACGGTTTTTTCAATAATGGAGGTGGTAGATGTATTTTCTGTCATAACGAATAGCTTATAAGCCAAAAATAAGGATAATAAATTTTTAAACTACACCTGATGTCCTTGCAAAAACCAAACATTTTGATAATGTTGCGGTTTTATAGCTATGGAAAAAATTAGAAAAATTGTGGGTTTATGTGGAAGCTTGCGTAAAGGCTCTTATAATGCAATGTTGCTTAAAGTAGCAGGCGGATTGATTCCTGAAGGAATCGAATTTGAAATTGTAACTTATGATGACGTTCCTGTTTATAATGCAGACCATGATTTGCCTGAAACCGAAGAACGCCCGGCAAGCGTTACCAAATTTAGGGAGGCACTGGCTGCCGCCGATGCTTTTATTATCGCCTCACCCGAATATAATTATTCTATTCCTGGAGGATTGAAAAACGCCATCGACTGGGCCAGTCGCGGTAAAGATTCGCCCTTGATGCACAAACCTGTTGCCGTAATGGGTGCTACGCAGGGCATGTGGGGAACAGTTAGGATGCAAACTGCTTTTTTACCCGTTTTTACTTTCTTAAATATGAATCCTGTTTTACAGCCGGAAGTATTGATTGCACAGGCGCAAAATAAATTCGATGCGGATGGAAATTTAACCGACGAAAGAACCATTGGCATCATTCAAAAGAAAGTAGAAAACCTGATTTCAGCTTGTAAAGTTTAATTATAACAGCAAGAAGGTTTCTCTAAAAACCTGCCATTTCTGCTATCATAAAGTCTGACATTTATACAAAAAAAGTCAGATTGTCAATTTGTCATGCCTAAAAAATTAATCAATCGATTGATTTTTCGTCACACCAAAATAATATTGACTTAACATTAAATTTACATTAGTTTGTGGACTAAGGAGTTAGCCAAAAACTGATTTTTTGATGACGCAGGCAATGTTTTTTGGCACAAGTGTTGACTTTTAGGCGAATATAGTCAGACATTAAAATAGTAAAATTGACTATATTTTAATAACAAATAAATAATAAAAAAGATGAAAAAACTATTATTATCTTTAGTAGCAGTAGCAGGTTTAGTTTATGGTGCAAAAGCACAAACTGAAAAAGGAAATTTTATGTTAGGTGGTAATGTAGGTGTAAACTCTACAAAAGTTGATGGCGCTCCAAAAGCAGATTTCAGCTTCACCGTATTACCAAGTGTTGGTTATTTTATCAGCAATAATTTTGCAATCGGTACCGGTGTTGGTTACGAATACAATAAAACAGTAAGCGAAAGAACACAAAACGGCGCTTTTAAAGTTGCTCCTTTTGGTCGTTACTATGTTGGTTTATCAGATCAGTTTAAATTCTTCGGACAATTATCTGTGCCTTTGGCTTTCGGTCAGTTAAAAGTAACTGATGCCAACGGCGATAACGCAGTTAAAGTGGGTACTACAACTAACATCGGTGTAGAAGTTGCTCCGGGTTTTGCTTTCTTCCCAACTAAAAAAATCGGTATCGAACTTTCAGTTAAAGGTTTAAGCTATGATAACTATACCGTTAAGGCTGAAGGAACAGGTGCTAAAGTAAAATCAAACAGCTTTGGCTTAAACGCTGATACTTTTGCACCAAGATTAGGTGTTCAGTTCTACTTTTAATTAAACCTCCTTTCGGGGAATGTTTAATAAATGACTTTTTTCAAGAAGCGTCCCGGTTATAAATCGGGGCGCTTTTTGCTTTTATTTCTTTTCTCTGATGGCTTTAAATTCAGATCCCTCTTTCCATTTCGGATAGGAATCTTCATTACTGATGCGGTAGCCCAAATCAAAAAGCATGCGCACATCTTCGATAATTCCTGATAAATCCCAGGTTTTGGCATCAAAATTATCCTGTGGCGAATGGTAGCGGAACTTCGTAAAATCGGCCACCTGCTTTAAGCCCCACTCCCTGCCATTTTTAATATTATCTACACCCGAGCCGGTAAATAGAGAGGGTACACCAACCTTGGCCAGGTTAAAATGATCAGAACGATAATACAGGCCTGATGAAGGCACAGGATCAGGCACAATTACCCTCCCCTGCTTTTTAGCAGATTCGGCAGCATAATCTTCCAGCTCAGATTGTCCAAAGCCATATACCACAATATCTTTCGTTTTACCGGCAATTCCCATCATATCCATATTAATATTGGCCACAGTTTTGGCTAAAGGAACAGCAGGATGTTTGGCATAAAACTCCGATCCCAGCAAACCCTGTTCTTCTGCCGTGTACGAAATAAATAGAATGGTCCGGCCTGGTGCTTTGGGTAATTTCTTAAATGCAGAGGCTATTTCGAATAATGCAGCAACTCCGGTGGCATTATCAACAGCGCCATTATAAATAGAATCGCCCTTTATCTTCTCTCCCACACCCAAATGATCCCAATGGGCTGAATAAATGATGGCTTCATCTTTACGCTTGTCGCCCGGTATCTTAGCCAACACATTATAGGTAACTGAATTTTTGATGGTATTTTTAACCTTTAACGATGTGGTCATATTCAAATCGACTGCTTTAAAACCTTTTTTACGTGCACTTAAAGCCAGCTGATCGAAAGATTTACCATCCATTGCAAAAAGTTGTTTCGCTTTATCTAAAGTGATCCAGCCTTCTACTACAGCCCGGTTCATGCCATTATCTTCACTTTGCAAAGTAAGTTTCGATTTCGACCAGCCGCTGCGCACCACCGTCCAGGGGTAAGCTGCAGGCTCAGTATCGTGTACAATAATAATCCCTGTAGCACCCTGCCGGGCAGCTTCTTCAAACTTATAAGTCCACCGACCATAATAAGTCATGTTTTTACCCTTAAACAAAGTTGAATCGGCAAAACCCGGATCATTGATCAGTACCACTACTGTTTTTCCTTTTACATCCAGATTGGCATAATCATTCCAGCCGTATTCCGGAGCCACAATACCATAACCGGCAAAAATTAGCTGCGAATTACTAATGCTGACTTCGTTTTGAACCCTTCTGGTACCTGCTACAAAATCGGTTAGATAATTTAAGGTTAATGAAGCAGTTTTCCCTTTAAATACCATTTTATCTTCCGGTATAGATTTAATCTCGACCATAGGCACTTCCTGAAAAAAACTATTGCCATTACCTGGGGCCAAACCCAGTTTTTCGAACTGCACTTTCAGATAATTGATTGTTTTGGTTTCGCCATTGGTAAAGGGTTTTCTTCCTTGCAAGCTATCGGCCGCAATTACAGATAGGTATTGAGTTAAACTGGAATCGTTAATGGCTTTTATCGCTAAAGAATCGGCACCATCAATGCTACTTTGAACACTTTGTTTACAAGCGCCAAAGAAAAGGAGCGCACAGCCTGAAAATAGTAGTATTTTTTTCATTTATAAGGAATTGGTTTTATTTATTGATCGCATTTGCTGAAAAATACGAAGAAAATGCTAAATAGATTAACTGTAACTGAATATTGTTCTAAGTGATCAGGCACATATATTTTATTTATTTGTATATTAGTTTACGTTTTTATCAAAACTATCCCTTAAAACGTATTCATCCCACATTATTTTTTGATTATTTAAAATTTAAACGGATGAAAAACGACCTGCACCTATTGAACCGGTTATTGGTTCAGATTTTACCGACTACTGAAACATCTTTTACAGCTCACCGAAGTATTAATAATTAGCCAAAGTGACGCTCGGTCAATTATTAGTGAAGGTTTCTTTTGCCCAGGGCAGAAAACTTTCTGGCGGCATTACCTGTAATGGATTAAGGATACAGCAATCGCATATGCCCGGCAAAATGCCCGAGCTTTTGGTAACAGGCGATGTAACGATTACCATAAAAGTGTTTGAGTTAACCTCAACTGGGGCGCCTAAACTAAATAGCTTAATGGCATATACCCAGCACAATATTACCAATAAGCTTAGGGGAGAAACGATGGAGTATAACAGATATTTATCGAATTATGATACAAAGGCCAACAAATTTAATATAAACACCATGGCAACATATAACGTTCGGTATAGGATTAATTACATTGTAAAACTTAAAAAAATTAACAGATTAAGCCAATTATCAGGTAATGATTTTGTTTTGGCAGTGGTAGATCGGATTGGTTTCAAAACTGATAATTTAACTACAAGCGGATTAACATTAAGACAAGGAGGGCCAGCTACTGTTGTTTACAACGACTGGTGTAAATATCCGAATATTAGTATGCACGAATTTTTTCATACTTTAGGTTTAGAACATATTAAGGGAGCTTCAAGCAGAAAAAGTCTAATGGCCGAAGTTGCAGGTATAAACAATAACATGATTTCATTGAGTGAATTATCAATAATGAATGCATACTTAATGAGAGGTTTGGTTGATATGTCTGATGGTGCTTATGCCAACCCAACTTTAAATACAGCAGAAAATTTACGGAAATTTTTAAACAACCCCACCAATGGATTTAAATATAACAAAGCTAATTTTAGGTAGTTTCTTAATTATCTTATTTATTATTGGCTGTACAGGTGAAAATAAAGAAGTAACCACTAAAAATCATGCTAAAATGTTAGCCGATACTTGCGGTGCTTTATACCCTGCAAAAGGAAGTGAGCTAGAATTTAGTATCGGCTGCAGAAGTTGTCATGCTCAACAGGAAAAAAGAATTTATTCTCACGTACCTTCTTACTTTGAGCTATCAAAAATAGACAGCCTAAAACTAAGAGACTTTATCTTCATTAGCAAGCATAAAGGATACTTCAAAAAGGAACCATTCTTAAATCATAAAATTAAGACTTTAGATAGTTTATCAGATTGCGATAGAAAAAACCTGATCCATTATATTAAAGAATACAATCGCCCACATGTTTACATATTAAGAACCCCTGAAGATGTTAATGATACCATACCTGAAAAATAAGCGTAAGTTCTAAACTCTCCCACCAATGGATTTTAATATAACAAAGCTAAGTTTAGGTAGTTTATTAATGGTTTTAATTGCTTTAAGTTGCAGAAACAATGATAAAACTGATGTGCTGGTTAAAAACAAAACTGACACCTGTAAAGTAGATACAGAAAAGGCCGAGAAGCTTGGACGAGGTATTAGCTGCACAAGTTGCCACACTTTAGCAGATGAAAGAGTTGGACCTAATGTGTTTACCATGAAAGAGGTTTCTGACATGGATAGTTTAAAATTAAGAGATTTTTTGTTCATCATTAAGCATAAAAAAAATCTTAGTTTATATAAAGATGCTCCAATTGCAAAACAACGGCTTGAAAAAATTGATAGTCTATCGGAATGTGACCGCAAAAACCTAATTCACTATGTAAAAGAATATAATCGCCACATGTGTACATATTAAGAACCCCTGAAGATGTTAAAGATACCATACCTGAAAAATAAGCGTAAGTTCTAAACTCTCCCACCAATGGATTTTAATATAACAAAGCTAAGTTTAGGTATTTCCTTATTATTGGCTATACAAATCATAATAAAAACAGCAACTAAAATCCATATCATTAATTGATACTTGCGGAACATGAGAAATAAGATTATATCTTATCACTTTTCCAACGCTGGTTTAAATTAACCTTCTCCGCTATCTCTTAATCAGCTTAAATTTCTTCAACTGCTGTCCGTTTTTATTGATTACACCAACATAAATACCTGAAGAAAGTGCATTAAGCGCAAATTTATTCGAGCTTGTGGCTTTTTCTTCGAAAACCTTTTGCCCTAAAATATTAAAGATAGAAAGGCTGTAATCTTCGAATGATCCGCTTAAAATGGTTAAATAATCAGTTACCGGATTGGGAAAGAAAGAAAATTGATCTGCCTTGAGGAAAACCACCGAAACGAGCTCGCTCTGCACCTGCCCGCTGGCCGTTTCGAAAGTTACCCGGTAAAACTGAATGCCTTCTTTGGGTTTATCATCAAAAATGGCATAATCGAGTTGGTTTGAAATTGGTTTGGTTTGCTGTAAAACACTAAAAGTATTGGGTCCCGTCTGTTTTTCCCAGATGATGTTCTTCAGGTCCAGCGTACTGCCGATGTTCAGATCAACCCTGATGCGGTTATCATCGGCTACTGTCGCGAATAAATTCTTTACGTAACAGGCAATTCCCTGCTGCGAATAATCGATAGAATAACTTTTTAAACCTGTAAAACCTGCTCCGTTAGCTGCAACAGCAAAATACTTACCTGAAATTTTACTGATATCAATTTTGGTAATGGTATCGGTAAGGGTTAATAATGGGGTAAGCACGTTATCTGTAACATGATAAAGTGTATAATCTTTGGCCCCAGGTTGTGGATTCCAGTTAAGTACAATACCATCTTTACATACATAACCCACCTTTAAAGTGCGTGGACTCGAAATCACAAAAGGCTGGCTTTGTATCGTATTGCCTTCAACCTCCATCCTGATGATCGCTTTCGAAAACTGATCTGGCGCAGTCCAGTTGTAAAAACCTTTGCTAAGGTCAACATTCTGCGCAATTGATTTCCATGTTGCTCCATCATCGTAACTTACCGATAGATTTCCGGTTTTAGCAGAATAGGTATTCTCCCAACGGATATAATTGCCTTCATTAGCAAAAAAATATCCGTTTTGGTCAGGACTGATAAAAGAAAAAGTATTTTTAAGCTTAAATTGATAAGCCAGTGCAACTGTCTGATTGTTTCCTTGTGATATTCGGTTGCCTTTAATATGAATATTGTAAGTGCCTGCATCAGGATTATCCACACTAACCTGTTGTGCCGTATTAATCAGATCTGCTTTACGTACCGCTGGCTTTGCAAGCGAATCTAAATCAGGATAGGTGCTTAAAACCCAGGGAAGGGTTATACTTCCGGACGGATTTTCGAGACTTAAATCCAAACCATTTACCAAACTTTGAGCGGCATTTACCGTAGCGGGGGGATCATTCCAGGTTATGGTTAATTTAACTTCGGCCACATTTGCAGGAACAGTTAAGGGCACCACCAGATCCTGATTTTTAGCTACGTTATATAAAGCAACCCGGTTTTCATCCAAAGTTTTTAACGATTGAGACACATTTAACTTCCCATAGCCATACAAATAATCGACCTGTGGCGCTCCTAAATCGTCTGCAGCGTTAATCAAAGTTGCCCGGATGAGTGCCGCTGAAGCAGCTTTTTTATATTTCTGCTGATAAAACTGCTCCAGTAAAGCGATGGATCCGCTGGTAATCGCTGCCGAACCCGATGTTCCGTCTTCTCCCAGGGCTACAAGCTCCGGTTTTACGCGTCCATCATAAGCCGGGCCTTTACTGCTCAAACTTTCGGAAACATTTTCCCTGTTGATGCCGCCGATGACCAATAAATTTTTGGCCTGTTTAAAATTGCCCGTTAAATTAGCCCTGGCAGTTATGCCCTGATATAAACCAACCGATGGTGTTGATGTTCCTTTATTTCCTGCAGAAAAAACGTGGATCAGCGTATCGGTTTCAAAAATCTGTTTATCGTAGGCCGCAGCCTCCATGCCATAATCGTTATCTATATCAGTACCGTAAGAATGGTTCTGAATACTGATTTTAAGTTTAGCCAGTTCGCTGGCTGCATCGGGCATCAGGTTCGAAAAATCAGCATAGGCCAATTTAGCCTTAGGTGCAGCGCCCAAACCGCGGATAAAGGAATTGCCGCTTCCGAGTGCCAAAGTAGCCATAATGGTGGCGTGGGTAGTGGGCACTGAACCGGTAATTGCACCTGGTACCGTTTTTCCTAATAAATCAAGATCAGTTGCATCATACATCTGTTCTTTAAGTGAAAGGTTAATTCCTGTGCCATCAATACCAGGAAAAAGGCTGTGCGCATTCGAAATCTGATTTAAACCCAGGTCGAGGCCGTTAATAACAACTTCTTCTTTAGCTACGGGCAAAACATCAGCATATAAAATCTCTTCTTTTTCCAATAGCGCCATTAAATCAGCTGGCAACACATTAATAGTGTAAATATTATTGACTTTATCTACTGATTTTATATTTAAGGATCGGGCTACACCGGATAATGTCTCCACATTTTTTACGGCTAACCTCACCAGAACAGAATCGTTCTTTTTACCTGCTTTATCCAGCACTTTCATCAGCCGCTCGCTTACCTTCCAGAGCGCATTAGCCTGTTGCTGATAAACCACACTATTAGAGAGGCTCGAAATGGCAGATTTTTGCACAATAAAATAATCGCCGGAAAGTCTTTTTTTAGGATTTAATGACCTGATTTCTGCAGGACTTAATACATGGTTAAATCTAACCAAAACTGGCTGATCTTCACTTAATTTTAAAGAAGTTGAGGTTTTAGAAATATATTTTTCAATTTTTTTTTCTATTCCTACAGGTTGTATCTGTGCGTTTAAACGAAATGCAGACAGACAAAAACATACAACTAAAAATACAGTGCTGACTTTCAAATATTATTTTATTATAAAATTTTGATTACATCGAATATCTTCCCTAAATTAGGATTTATTAGGTAATCCACAAACATTATTAACTAACTTATTCAATTTAAAAAAATCAAACCTAAATCAAGATGAAAACATCCCAATTTTTATCCATTGCAGCCGCATGTCTTTTATTCACTACTTTATATTCTTGTAAGAGTAATAATACAGAGAATGCAGTAGAAAACAAGACTGACATTTCAGCCGACAAATTATCACAGATCAAATCATTAGGCTTTAGTACAGACAATGTCCGTAAGATAGACGAAGGATATCTGGTAGAAGGCGACATCCTTTTAACAGATGATAATTTAACTGAACCATCTGCAGGCGCAAATTTAAACATTGCCGAAACTGAGCAGTACCGAACCACAAACGTTGTTAAATCTTTACCACGTGTTGTTACAGTATCAGTTACCAATTTACCACAGGTATATAGCGATGCAGTAAACACCATGATTTCGAGATATAACTCATTGGGTTTACGCCTTACTTTCCAAAGGGCTAGTGCCGGTGCAAAAGGAAACATCGATATTGTTGGCTTTAACGAAGGTCCGAGCGGTGGTTTCATTACTTTAGGCTCATCGGGCTTCCCTACTTCATCAGGTGCGCCATATAGTCAGGTAAAAATGAACACCAACGCTGCAGCCTATGGTACAAACCCTAATTTATTGTACCTGGCATCCGTTCTTCAACACGAGGTTGGTCACTGTATTGGTTTCCGCCATACAGATTACATGAACCGTGCTTTTAGCTGTGGTTCAAGCGGTGCAGGAAACGAAGGCGCATCTAATATTGGTGCGGTAAGAATCCCTGGAACTCCTTCTGCTCCGGATGCTGCTTCATTTATGTTAGCCTGTTCTAATGGTGGTAACCGCACCTTTAATGCAAACGACGTAATTGCAATTAATTACCTGTACAAATAAGATCAAAACACCCAAGGATTACCTAAAAACCTAAGAAAAGGCCTCTCTGACGTAAAAGTCGGGAGGCTTTTTTTATGGGGCTGTTTTTTCAGCCACGGATGCACGGATTAACACGGAGGTATTTTTTAATTCGTTATGTCATTCTCAACCTGATTGGGAATCTTAATCCAAATAATTATAAAATTGCGAATTAACTAATGACATTAGCAGCAACTGGCATAGAGCAGACTTTGTAAGTTAGCAGTAGCGGCCCAATCGGGACTATAGGCAATAGCAGGACTACCCTAACCGAAGAACTACAGTACCTTGTTTTTCAAAAAAACATAAACGTTAAGACACTACATAGTTTCCTGGTAGCTAAAACGGTTCGTGGAGACAAGAACCTAGGCTATCGGCATAAAAAATGGCCTGTGTTTCCACAGGCCATTATTAAACTTCTTCAAATGATCTGTGGCAACACAAACCATGGGTATTTTAATTAATTTCTACTTCCCATTCTGCTCAATATCCCTGTCCATTTCAACCAGATCCACATCGCTTGGTTCAGAAAAATCACCGATTAAATATTTATTGAAATGATCGGCCAGTTTCCAGAAAGCATACTCCGTCATATCTCCGAAACCATGGCGCTGACCTGGAATAATCAGAAAATCGAAGCGTTTACCCGCTTTCATCAACGCGTTAGCCACACGGATTGAGTTTGCAGGATGCACGTTATTATCTACATCACCATGCATCAGCAATAAATGTCCTTTCAGGTTTTTAGCCAGATCAGGGTTTTTATCAATGCTGTATTTAAAAGAAGTATCGCCTTTTAAAGAGATCGTTTCTTTTACGCCATGGTGTTTCTCGCTCCACCAACGGTTATAAATGCTGTTATCGTGGTTACCCGCATTTGAAACCGCAGCTTTAAAGAAATCAGGATAAACCAGCATGGCGGCTGTGGACATAAAACCACCACCCGAGTGACCTGTAATGCCCACTTTAGATTCGTCGATATACGAATATTTCGCTGCCAGTTGCTCGATCGCTGTTTTTTTATCTGCCAAACCATAATCGCGGAGATTACCGTAACCATAAGTGTGGTACCATTTAGAACGCGAAGGATTACCACCACGGTTACCTACCGTAATTACGATATAACCAAACTGAGCTAAACGCTCGGTACGGTCCATGCTTTTGCTGAATGCTTTATTTACCGCTTCAGTTTGTGGTCCTGGGTACACATACTCAATAATAGGATATTTTTTGTTCGGATCGAAATCGAAAGGTTTATACATAACCCCATATAAATCGGTAATGCCGTCATCTGCCTTCACTTTAAAGGTTTCAGGGAACTTATATCCCGCAGCCATTAATAAAGAAAGATCTGTCGTTTCAAGATCCATAATCTTTTTACCGCTTCCATCATATAAAGTAGCTTTCGGCGCCGTGTTTACCCTCGAGTAATTATCAACAAAATAAGTATTGTTATCGTTCATGTTGGCCAGATGGTCAAAGTCGCCCGCATTTAACAATTTCATGTTCGAACCGTCAAAATTAATGCTGTACAAATGCAGGTAATAAGGATCTTCTTTTCCCTCACGTCCGTTGGCGGTAAAATAGAGAATGCGTTTTTTCTCATCAATATTTACAATACTCTCGCAGTGAAAAGCACCTTTGGTAATCTGGTTTTTCAATTTACCGTTTCCGTCAAAAAGATAAAAATGTGCCCAGCCATCGCGCTCGCTCCAGTGAATCAGTTCTTTACCATCGTTTACCAAACCCGGACGGTTAACCTCAACATAGGTATTAAAACGTTCGTCGATGATTGGCGTAACCTTACCTGTCGCAATATCAACCGTACCAATATCAATACGCTTTAAATCGCGGCTGGTGCGCGAAAAGTAAAAATGGCTGTTGTTACCCAACCAGATGGATGGGCGGAATTCATTATCGCGGTCTTTATTTAAAGAAGGTTTGCTCCAAACGGAAACACTCTGATCTTTAAAAGCGGCAACACTCAGTTTTTTGTAAGATTTTGCGGCAAAATCGAACAGTAAAACTTCATCCTGTGGTGCTTCGGCCTCTCCCGGCATCTGGTATTTATAGGTTTCCAATGTGGGGCGGCCCGGTGTAACACTGTTAATCACCCACAGATCTTTCACCTTGCGAGAATCGGTCCGGTCCAACACAAAATATTTCGAATTTGGCGACCAAAGTACATAAGCACCACGGCGTTTTTTATTGTTCTTTTCGTTTTCTACGTTGTTTTCGCCATCGCCATCACTTCCGTACGAATAAAACTTAACCCCATCTTTGGTAAGCTGGTGCTCTACAATGGTGCTGTCGTCTTCGTTTTTAACCGCTTTTTTATAATTCTCCTTATCCATCCAGTAAAGGTTGTAGTTACGGGAGAAGATAATGGCCGACGAATCTGGTGCTACCGAGCCCCAGGCTGGTTTAGGTTTTGGTTTGCTGAAATTTGGCAACTCGGTTAATTTAGCGGTAGCCAGTTCATATTTAAAAGAATAGATTTTTTTCTGCATCGAATCTGCAGCTTTTTTGTCTTTACGGTCTTTTTTCAGTTCATCTACACTGCTTTTGATCTCGAAAGAAATGCTTTTTTCATCTGCAGCAAATTTCAGGTTTTCGAGTGGCAGATGCTCCGCATCAAAGGGATCGCGTACAATCAGCGTAATATCTGCTGCCAGCTTCGAATTATCGAACATCACTTTTTTGCTTTTCGAAGCGGGATCTACCAGGTACCAGAATTTCCCTTTCGGACTTTCGAAAGTGTACCAGAAACGGTTACTCAGTTTTAGCCAATGCGGATCAACCGCAGTAGAATAAACCATTTTCTTTAGTTTATTTGGCGAAAAACGCGAGGCCAGCTGATAATTTGCCTTAGGTTGCGGCTGGATATTTTCGGTTATGGTAAATGTTTTGGTTTGTGCCGCTACAGTTAAGGATAAAAACTGCGCACACAACAGGAGTTTATAAAGTTTATTCATCAAAATTTGTTTGAGCTGCTAAATTATTTAATAATAGGATATTAAACATGCTTTAATATGTAATAAAAGCGATAGTTAGCACAATTTCTTTAATGTAAAATAATTATTAACACAATTTATTTTAACACCTAAATAATTAACAGAATTTATAGTTTTGTAGCCATACATCCCTGATAATGAAATATAGCTTTTTAACCATTTTAACAGCCGGTGCAATTTTATTTGCCAGCTGCCAGTCTAAGTCTCAAACCGAAAAATCTGCTGATAAAGATTCTACTGCACAAACCACTAAAACAACAGCAAGCACCGCAACACAGGTTGATGTTTCTAAAATAAAAGTGGCTGACGCCAAAACCATCCTGGCCAGAAAACAGGTACCTATCTTATGTTATCACCAGGTAAGAAACTGGAAACCAACTGATGGAAAAGTAGGAAAGGATTATATTGTAGAAATTCAGAATTTTAAAGACCAGATGAAAATGCTGGCCGATAGCGGTTACCACACCATTTTGCCCGACCAACTTTATGCTTACCTAAACACAGGTGCTGCCTTACCGAGCAAACCCATTATGCTAACTTTTGATGATACCGACATGGACCAGTTTACCGTTGTACGCCCAACTTTAGAAAAACTGGGTTATAAAGCGGTATATTTTATCATGACAGTTTCGATCGGCAAAAAAGGGAAATTTGTTGATTATATGACCAGAGAGCAGATTAAACAGCTTTCTGATGAAGGGAACATCATTGGCAGCCATACTTACGACCATAAAAACTTTAAAAAATATGCAGGTAAAGATTGGGAAGAACAGTTGGATAAACCAACCAAAAAACTGGAAGAAATTACAGGTAAAAAAATGACCGAATTTGCCTATCCTTTTGGTTTATGGAACGCTGAAGGCATCCCTGAACTGAAAAAACGTGGTTTCAGAATGGCATACCAGCTATCAACCAAACGCGACGAAAAGGATCCGTTGTTTACCATCCGAAGAATTATTGCCAGCGGTTACTGGTCGCCAAAAACATTAAGCAACAGCATTAAAAATAGTTTTTAACAAAAAATCCCGGTTTTTGCACCGGGATTTTCTTTTGATACCGAACCACCAATTTATATGAAAAAATTAGCGTTACTCGCCTTCTTATTAGTCCAGTTTTTTAAAATATATGCGCAAACCCCGCACCTAAGCGGAAAAGTTGAGGTGGTAATGGCCACAGGGCAGATTACCTGCGATTTTGTTTTGAGCAATATCCCTAACCTGGGTAAAGACTATCAGCTATTATTAAACAAAGGTTTTAACATTAAAGCCATTAAAGATTCAGTTAACCAAACCCTAAAATACAGCGGTTTTTATGGTGGCGCCATGCGTGGCGAAGGCTTAACCTATGCCCCATTGTATAAAGACAGTACCATGGTAAACCCCGGCAAACTGCACATCACTTATACCGGGGCTTTCCCGATTTATACCGATACACTCAATTTTATTGATTTTAAAGGTTTGATTGCCTTTAACGGAAAAACCATGCGGGCCACTGATCAGTCTAAATGGTACCCTATTATTTACGACATCAAAAACGACAGGCAGATGGAGCAAATGACTTTTGATATTGAGGTGACCAGTAAGGATGCTAAAATGATTTTTATAAACGGCGATCAGCCAAAACCAGGACCTGTGGCCAGGTTTAAATCTGAAGTGCCCATTGCACCTATGATCTTTGCGGGCGATTATGGCGTACAAAAAACCAAAGGAGCACTATTTTTAAACAGCCAGATGGACAATAAACAACTGGAGGTTTTTGAAAATAATATTGCCGAAATGAAAGCCTATTATTTTAAGGTTTTAAAGATCCCATATGATACGAAAAATGTTTTTATAGAGCATTCGCCGGTAGAAAAATTTAACAAAGGCCGAAGCTGGGGTTTTGTGGCTTTCCCAACCATTGCATTTGCAGGTATTAAACTGGGCGATATGATTGATGTAGAACATCATAAACTTAAAGATTCTACCGATTATCCGTTTATTGCACACGAAATTGGCCATTACTATTTCGGAAATGTGCTACAGCCAAATTCAACCTTGTTCTGGTTCTTCTTAGAATCGACCGCCGAATATTTATCGGTTAAAGCAGCCGAAGAAAAATTCGGAAAAACCTTCAGTACCAAATACTTTGCAGAGAGGGGAAAACAATTGAAAAACTTTAAGGCCAAACCTTTAAACGCCGTTAAAGAGATTAATGAAATATCGGGTACTTACCGTTACTCTTATGGTCCTTTTTTGCTCCGTGGCCTTGAGCAGATAATTGGAGAAAAACGCATGTTTAAATTCTTAAATACCTGTTTAACCAATAAAAATGAACTCACCGATTATAATTTCTTTAAAAGAAATGCTTTAAAATCGGGCATCACCCAAAAAGAATGGGATGCTTACGAAAAAGACTTTATCCTTTCCGAAAACGCTGTATCTTTGATTAAATAAATGATAAAAAATTGAATCCACATTTAAAACCAGCTGCCCATACCCTGATCTCAATCCTGTTTCTAGGTTCATTTTCACTGGCTTGTTCGGGCAATAAGCAAAAGGAAAAAACGGTTGTTAGCAGCACCAGCGGACAACAGGTTAAAACAGATTCTACGAATACAAAACCTGCTGATAATAAAACCATTATGGCCCGTAGGGAGGTTCCTGTACTTTGCTACCACCAGATCAGGAACAACATTGCAAGCGATAGTAAAAGGGCACACGATGATATTATCGCCCCGGATAAATTCCGCGAACACATTAAAATGCTGGCCGATAGCGGCTACCATACCATCCAGCCCGATGATTTATACAATTACCTTGTTTATGGGGCTAAATTGCCTGAAAAACCAATCATCATCAGTTTCGATGATACCGATGAAGATCAGTTTACTGTTGGTAACGCCGCATTAAAAAAATATGGCTTCAAAGGGGTTTATTTTATCATGACGGTTTCGATTGGCAAAAAAGGCCGGATTAATTACATGACGAAAGAGCAGATCAAACAATTATCAGACGAAGGAAATACCATTGCCAGCCATACCTACGACCATAAGAACTTTGCTCAATTTACAGATGCCGACTGGACTACCCAAATTGATGAACCCACCAAAAAACTGGAGCAGATTACCGGAAAAAAAGTAGAATACTTTGCATTTCCATACGGCGTTTTCAAATCATCTACCCTGCATAAGTTAAAAGAACATGGTTTTAAGGCAGCTTTTATCCTGTCTACAGCAAGGGATGAAAACTATCCGCTTTACACCATCAGAAGAATTATTGACCCGGGAAGATACACCGCAAAAAACCTTTATTACAGCATTAACAAGAGCTTTAATAAAACAAAATCCAGGTAGAGGGGTTAATTAAGGGAAGTTGAAGGAGAAGTTTGAATGTTGAAAGAGGAGTTTGAATGTTGAAAGGTTTGAAGAGAAGTTTGAATGTTGAATGTTGAATGGTTTGAATGTTGGAAAGGTTAATGCAACCTGCCTTTAAAACATTACAACAACTAAGAAAAATTTTGATGTTAAAGATAATTCAACTTTAAAACCTTCCAACCTTATAGCACTAAACCTCCCAACTTCACCACGCTAAAACCCCTACATACCAGCCCTTATGAAATACTCTTTTTTATTATGCCTTTTCGGAATAGCGATACTCTCAGCCTGCAACAACCCTAAAAACGGGAATAATAATACCGTAAAAACAGATAGTACCGCAAAGGTAAAAACAGAACTTACCAGGCATTTTTATAAGAGATTAGAAGGCACCATTGCGGGTAAAAAAGTAGTAATGCACTTGCAAAAGGTTAATGATGACGTAAGTGGTTCTTATTATTACGATGGCTCATGGCTTAACCTCTCAACCGATACTTTAATCGGGAAAGACAGCATTGTACTTACCGAATACAGTTATTACGAATCGTATTTTACACAAGATTTTAAATCGCCGCATCTGGCCTTAAAGTGGAATGGAAACGGTTTTAACGGTACATGGGAAAGCGGAGATAAAGCCAAAAAATTCCCGATTGTGCTTACAGAAAAATATCCTGATGGAAGTTATCAGTTCAATGCAGGCATTTACGACGATTCGGTTAAGGCTTTTGCCAGCCAGCCTAAATCGCCGGCTGCACAAATCAGTTTTGAATACCTCGAAAGCAAAAATACCGACGAATCCAGCACCTGGTTAAATACCCAGCTTAAAAAAATGTTAGGATTAGGTTCACAGGTGGCCCTTACAACCGGTTTTAAAAATATAGCCGCCGGTTATTTTAAAGATTACAAAGCACAGGCTGCCGAACAATCTAAAAACGGTCGCGATGATGATTTTCAGGCCTGGCTAAATTACACCAACAACAGTCAGCAATCAGTGAGTTATAACGATAATGGTTATGTAGTGATCGATTTCCTGGCCGATGCCTATACTGGCGGTGCCCATGGCAATTACAGCAGTGTAATGTACTGCCTTGATGTAAAGAATAAAAAACAAATGGTGCTTGGCGACATTGTCAAGATAGATTCGAATACTTTACAAGGTATTTTAGAACGCAATCTGCGTAAAGAATATAACATCAAGGCTAAAGATGCTTTAAGCTCGGTACTTTTCGATGATTTTATAAAACCGAATAATAATTTCTACTTCAACAACAATGGAATTGCTTTTATGTACAATCCTTACGAAGTAGCCAGTTACGCCCAGGGACAGATTGTCGTATTTATACCTTACGCAGATTTAAAAACTTATTTAGTCCCTGCTTTCGCAAAACGGATGGGGATAATTTTTTAAGTTAGTTTATTGGTTGATTAGTCATTGGTTAATTGGTTAACTGTTGAAAGGGTTAACCGGTTAATTGTTTGAATTGGTTAACTGTTCAAAACTTCCCGCTAGTTAGGATTTCTAATCCCGACTTATGAACTAAGATTTTTAATCCTTTGATAGATAACTTTAACTGTTGAAATTGGTTAAGCGATTAATTATTTAAACCGGTTAAACTTCTCGCTAGTTGGGATTTCTAATCCCGACTTATGAGCTAAAGATTTTTAATCCTTCGATAGAAAACTTTATCTGTTGAAATTAATTAAGCGATTAATTATTTAAACCGGTTAAACTTCCCGTTAGTTGGGATTTGTAATCCCGACTTATGAGCTAAGATTTTTAATCCTTTGATAGAAAACTTTAACTGTTGAAATTGATTAAGCGATTAATTATTTAACTGGTTAACTGACTCCAAACTTCCCGCTAGTTGGGATTTCTAATCCCGACTTATGAGCTAAGGATTTTTAATTCTTCAATAGATAACTTTAACTGTTGAAATTGATTAAGCGATTTTCTTCAACTGGACTCCAAACTCCAGCCTCCTAACCCGTTAGTTGGGGTTTTGTAATCCCGACTTATGAACTAAGTATTTTTAATCCTTTGATAGATAACTTTAACTGTTGAAATTAATTAAGCGATTAATTATTTAATCGGTTAACTGACTCCAAACTTCCCGTTAGTTGGGATTTCTAATCCCGACTTATGAAATAAGTATTTTTAATCCTTTGATAGATAACTTTAACTGTTGAAATTGATTAAGCGATTTTCTTTTAAAAGCGGTTAAATAGACTCAAAACTCCAGCCTCCTAACTCCCAACTAAATCAACTATTGATCAACTGCTAACTGCCATCATAATCCTACCCACTGCAAACATAAAACTATCTACTGCAAACATAAAACTATCTACTGCAAACATAAACCTACCGACCCCTTTGATAGAGTTGCGAACTGCCGTGATAAACCTACCGATGGAAAGTATATATCTATCAACTGCAAGTTCAAACCTGTCGATGGAAAGTATAAAACTGTCGACTGCAAAGATAAACCTACGACCTGACGCGATAATGTTATCGTTGGAAAGTTTATAACTGTCTACTGCAAGTTCACAACTTTCGATGGCGCCGGTAATATTGCCATGCGCAAACTACATTCTGGCAACTGCAAGTATAAACCTACTCACTGCAAGTATAAACCTGGCCACTGCAAGTATAGATCTGGTTACTGCAAGTATAAATCTGTTAACTGCAAATTGTAAACTACCAGCTGAAAACTTTTATAATATCTCTTTTACAGTATATTCTTTACCATTAAACTTGAAACTTTCGTTTTTGGCCTTTCCGATCAAAATCTTACCTATAGGAGAAGCCTGCGACACGGCAAAAAATTTCTGTCCACCCGTATTTAATTCCCCTGCACTAATGCTGATGTAAAAATTACCTTCGGAGGTTAGCACCACGCTCCCGTTTTTAACAACCTGATCCGATTCTACATTTTCGATCTGCTGTAATGCAATTTTCTGTTGCCCCGCTTCATAAAGCAGTTTATTATTGCGATCCATTTCCTGTTGCATCATTTCCCGCGTGGTTTCATATTTATCGCCCGCACTGCTTTTTGTGTCGTCGTTTGAGGCCTGCCTCGCCTGTTGCAGCGAATATTCGATATTTTCAATCCTGTTTTGGATAAAAGTTAAGCAAAGCTGGTATAGTGTAGATTTTAATGTAGACATAGAGGTGATGGATGATTTAAGATGGACGATGTAAGATGTAAGATGGGTGATGGAAAATGGTTGATGGTCCATAGTATAATAGCCTTGAACTATCAAACTATAACACAATTGATGACTTAGAATTCCGGACTAATGACTAATGACCAATGACTAATGATCAATGACTAATGACTCCAGACTAATGACTATGGACTAATAACTCAAACCTACCCCTCTATCCACTTCACTTTTTCGCTCATTGGCGTACGGTTGGGTTCCCAGGGTTTTTCGTTGTGATAGCCCATATAGAATAAGCCGATGCACTTTTCATGCTCACCCAGACTTAAAAAATCACCCAGGTCGTTAATTAAAGGAGGCGAACTCCAATAAGCGCCAACCTGTAAACTTTCGGCTGTTAAGGCCATGTTCTGTACCGCGCACGATACTGCTGCCAACTCCTCCCACTCTGGTATTTTACCGCTTAAATGCATATTAATGGCAATAATGCAATCAGCCTGACTTGTTTTCTCGGCAAAGCTATCGTACTTTTTCTGCAAAAACTGCTGCGGATTTACCAATGCCTTGTATAACCGGCCCAGTTCTTCGCCCAGTTTAGCCAATCCGGCTTTCCTGATCACCACGAAGCGCCAGGGCTGGGTTAATTTATGTGTTGGGGCATAATTGGCCGTTTCTAAAATCTGATTAATAACCTCAACCGGAATTTCTTTTTTAATATAGCTTGCAGGGAATATACTGCGACGTTCTTTTATAACTTTTGAGATGGTTTCGTATATAGTACTCATTCGGTAAAAATAGCTAAAAGCTGAAAGACTAATGCCGAAAGAGAGATACAAATTCGATATATCCTGAAAGATTTGACGCTATGTTAACTGATAACTGTAAATTGGTCATTAATCATTGGTTTATTAGTAACTGTTAACTGATAACGGCTAACTGCCAACTGAAAACTGTTTCCTGATCTGTTTCACCTTTGAAAAAAAGCCAATGCTTTCCCTATCAACCAGAAAATCCATCGTTTGCAGCAGTTCTTCCTTAATCCAGCTGTGCTTTACATTTAAATTCGCCAGGATATTAAGGCAGTGTGATTTTATGGCCACAGGTATTTTTTCATCGATGAGCCAGGCGAAAACAACCTCTGCCAGATGATCGGTATTGTAATCAGAAATGATCTTTTTAACAGATTCATGAGCATTTTTCTTGGTCATAAAGGCCAGGATTTTAACATAATGCCTCAATGCCGATAAATTATGCTGTTGTGGCAGCTTATCTAGAAAATAAAGCGCATGAGGCAAAAAGCGAAGCTGGTGAGCTGTATATACATTCTCTAAAATCCACGCTGCCCTGAAACCAATCTGTTCATCATGGTAAAAACTTAAATCAATTAATTCTTTTACCGAAAAAGTATCTTCAGAAGCAATTGCAGCCAGTTTTTCTACTTTGCTTTTTTGAAGTGTGGTTTTAATGGTTTCGAGCAAGAGATCGTTTTGCATAGGACTAAAATAAATATTTTACCTTAAAGTACATTGAGATAAATCGTCACGGGGCTGTATCATAAATGTAATTCAATCGAATTTGTCACGTTGAGCCTGTCGAAACGCTTTTTAAGAGATTTAAAACAGATCCTTCAACAAGCTCAGGATGACAATTCTATATTTATGGAGACGGCCTCATCTGATTGGGAACCAAGAAGTGCCCATCTAACATAATCTAAATGTGATATACAGCTTACATTAAGATTCCCAGATGCGTTGGTTTTTAAGCCATTGAACAAAAGCACCAACCACTATCAATAAACCTAATTGAACGGAAATAATTTAAAGTTGCATTAACCCCGATATACTGTCATGCTGAGGCACGAAGCATCTGCAGCTATGAAACAGATGCTTCGTGCCTCAGCATGACAGAAGTTTTTTTTAAAAGATTGAAGTGAAAGCGGGCCTGCATTTGCCACAACGAACTGGATCCTCCGTTTTCAAAAAAAAATTGGTAACTGTTTAAAGCGGTTAACCGATCATTTATTTCCAACAATAGAACAATCAAACAATTGAACATTTTAACCTTAAACTTTCCAACAATGAAACAATCAAACGCCTACTTCTTTCCTACCCTCAACCTTTTTCCCTATCTTTGCGCCTTATTTCAATTACAGCATGATTTCAGTTTCTAATTTATCATTACGATACGGCAAACGCACATTATTTGAAGATGTTAACCTAAAATTTACCCAGGGCAACTGCTATGGCGTAATCGGGGCTAACGGTGCAGGTAAATCTACTTTCCTGAAAATTTTATCGGGAGAAGTTAACCAGACTTCTGGTAGCGTGGCTTTTACTCCAGGCGAAAGAATGGCGGTTTTAAAACAAAACCACTACGAATTTGATGAGTTTTCGGTATTAGAAACCGTAATGATTGGTCATAAAGAGCTTTATGCCATTATGAAAGAGAAAGATGCCATTTACATGAAAGAAGATTTCTCAGAGAAAGACGGCGAACGTGCGGGAGAACTGGAAAATCTTTTTGCAGAAATGGACGGCTGGAACATGGAAAGCAATGCCGCAACCATGTTGAGCAATTTAGGCATTACCGAAGACAACCATTATAAATTGTTAAAGGAATTGGATAACACGCAAAAAGTACGGGTGTTATTGGCGCAGGCCCTTTTCGGTAATCCGGATATTTTGTTACTGGATGAGCCTACCAACGATTTGGACATCGAAACCATTGCCTGGCTGGAAAACTTTTTGGCCGATTACCAGAATATTGTATTGGTGGTAAGTCACGACAGGCACTTTTTAGATGCCGTTTGTACCCACATTGTGGATATCGACTTTGCTAAAATGAGTATTTACACAGGTAACTATACGTTCTGGTATGAATCAAGTCAGCTGGCCTTAAAACAACGCAGTGACCAGAATAAAAAATTGGAAGATAAGGTGAAGGAGCTTCAGGAGTTTATCCGCCGTTTTAGTGCGAATGCTTCGAAATCAAAACAGGCAACTTCACGTAAGAAAGCTTTGGATAAGATCGATATTACCGAAATTAAAGCTTCGAGCAGAAAATATCCTGCAATTATTTTTAACAATACAGGCCGTGAGGCTGGCGACCAGATTTTACAGGTAGAAAACCTGGGTAAAACCGGAAATGACGGAATCTTATTTGATAAAGTTACTTTCATGGTAAATAAAGGCGATAAAATTGCTATTTTATCTCAGAACAGTTTGGCTACCGCAGCGTTTTACGATGTATTAACCGGTAGAGATACTGACCACAAGGGAGAATTTAAATGGGGCGTTACCATCAGTACTGCAGATATTCCGAACGATAACTCTGAATACTTTGCCGGTAAGGATGAAAACCTGGTGGATTGGTTACGCGAATACTCCGGAACGGATGCCGATGAGCAGTTTGTACGCAGTTTCTTAGGTCGTATGTTATTCTCAGGCGAAGAAGTACTTAAAAACGTAAAAGTGCTTTCAGGAGGCGAAAAAATGCGTTGTATGTTCTCCAGAATGATGCTTCAGCAAGCCAACTTATTGATGTTTGATGAGCCAACCAATCACCTGGATCTGGAATCGATCGAGGCATTAAACAATGGCATGAAAGATTTTAAGGGTGCAATATTGTTTACCTCACGAGATCACCAGTTAACAGAAACGGTTGCCAACCGCATTATTGAGATCACACCAAAAGGTACTATTGATAAGTTAATGACGTACGATGAGTATATTAACAGCAGTGATGTAGCCAAACTCCGCGAAGAGATGTATGCTTAACTAACCACATTGCTATGTGAATTATTAAAAGAGTTTTGATATTACGTCAAAACTCTTTTTCTTTATAAACAAAACCTAAAATTGTGAAAAAACTTACGCTGCTCCTCTCCTTGTTTATTCCTTTATTTGCTTCTGCACAAAAAAGCGACTCCACCCATACACATTTTAGAATTATTCGAGGAGGGATGATTGAACATTCAACAGAGTTGAAATCGAAACGCTATGTAAAAAATGGTGAATCTGAAATAAAAATTGGACGGGATCTGTTGGCAGTCGGATTATACAAAGATGACGAACGCTCTGGTAGATGGCGTTTTTTTAATGGTCCTGATTCGTTAGAACAGATTTATAACTATACCACAAAGAAACTGGAATACAACCATACAGCAAAAAATATAGTTTACGAAATAGATTCTACAAAAGAAGGTGATAAAATTATTTATCCAGCAAAAATTGGTGGATATCATACTAGTCTACGCTTTCTAATTAAAAAATTTTCACCATCAAAGGAATTCCGTGCTTATGCAGGAGTTCATACTGTACTTTTAATTTTCCATATAGATGAGCATGGAAAACTTATCAAATATCAAGCAGAAACCGGAGAAGGAGAACTGAAAAGAACAGAAGAAATTTCATTATCAAAATTTCGTCCTGAAGATTTTGACTTTGTACCTGCATACTTAAATGGAAAGCCCGTTGCAAGTCGGTTAATTTTCCAGAGTAAATTAACAGTAGATTAAAATATTCATAAAAAAACAGATATAATGTAGCGTTTTCATTCCATTAATCGTTTTACAAGAAAAAAGCGTTAATGGCCATTAACCAATTTTGTTCATAAAATTGATTTAAACATTAAAATGAAAACGAATTTGAAAAATTTTAGCACTACGGCAAAAATTATACTCTCTCTCTTTGCAATAACCTTAACCATTACGGCATGTAAAAAAGATTTCAATAACGATCCGATAGAAGCAGCAGGTATTGGTTTTGTACATGCATCACCAGGAACAGGTCCACTGGATTTTATCCTCGACAACCAGAAAATCAACTTTTTTAGTTACACCAAAGATTTGGGTTATTATGCAGCCTATCCAGGAACGAGATTGGTTGGAGTGGCTAAAAAAGATTCTTTAAAATATGTAACTACGGCTACTGCAGGTTTAAAATCAGGCTTCTTCTATTCAGTATTTGTGGTTGATACATTAAAATCGACAAAACTTCTGATTCTGGAAGATGATTTAAAAGCTCCTGAAGCAGATAAAGCAAAAGTTCGTTTTGTAAACTTAAGCCCCGGAACTGCAACTTACGATTTAGCTGTTGCCGGAACTGATGCCCCATTGTTTACAGCAAAAGCTTTCAAAGAATTTACAACCTTTACCAACATTGCACCTAACGATAGCTATACTTTTCAGTTAAAACAAAGCGGAACGGTAAAAGTAAGCTTACCGGCCATTAAAATTGAAAAAGGAAAAATTTATACCATTTGGGCCAAAGGTTTAACCAGCAAAACCGATAGTACCGGACTGGGTTTATCTGTGATGACAAATAAATAAAGAATCGCACTACCTGTGATCATGAAAATTGACACCACTCAAAAAATCGGGTGGTGTTATTTTCTTAAATTTGCAAGCAATTAATCATGATAAACCTTTAATAAATAGTCCTTTACAGGGGTGATAAAAAAAATACTCAGTTTTGAGGAAATTTTAAAAGGCTGTGTAAAAAACGACAATAGCTGTAAAGAAATGATGTATAAATCATTTTATGGCTATTTAATGGGCATTATTTTAAGGTACACCAAGAACACTTCAGACAGTGAAGAGCTTGTAAATGATAGCTTTATCAAGATTTTTAAACATGTGGCGGGTTTTAAAGCGCCCAAAAACCCGGAAGAACTGCAGCGGTCGTTTAAAGGCTGGATTGCCCAGATTGCTTCGAGAACAGCAATAGATAAAATACGGAGTTCGAAAGTTCAGTTCTATGTAGACGACCTGGCCGAAAACGAACATCCGGTTACGCAGGTTTCGGTTGCTTCGGAACTTCATGTGAATGATATTTTGAATTTACTAAATCACTTACCAGATACGCAAAGACTGGTATTTAACTTATACGAAATTGAAGGTTTTGCACACGATGAGATATCGAAGATGCTGAATATACCCGAAAGTTCGAGCCGTGTGTATTTAACACGTTCTAAAAATAAGTTACGTACCCTTTATTTAAATACCATGGTTAATTCGTACAAGAAAAATGGATAAGGAATTAATTGAGCATATCACCGCGCAACTCCAAAACCATGAGGAAACATACCCTGATGGTGCCTGGGAGCGCTTTTCGGTAAAAGAAAATAAAAAACGGAGCATTGCATTCTGGCCGTTGTGGGCAGCTGCTGCCCTTATTTTTGTTTTCGGCGGGGTGTTTTTTGCTCTGAACAATACCGGTCAAAAAACTGATCTTGCCTTAACTAAACTTAAAACGCAACAAAAATCAAACACCGATCTTAGTAATAGCGTACCTAAAAAAAATACCCCTACTCCATTAAATGATTCAACCACTGTTTTAAATAACCCTATTGCGGCCAGCCCTGCAAATAAAATTACAGAAAGCACAAACCTAATTGTTGAGGAGCATAAAAATTATCCCTATGTAAATGATACACAAGGTTTATTGCCTTTAAACGGTAATATACTGGATAATAAACTTGCAGGTGCTAATATTTCGACATTTAGCCCTAAGAACTTTGAGCTTTTAACCGAAAAGAAAAAAGACTTACCGGCTAAAAAAACAACATTTGAAGAATTACTTGCAAAGGATAGCCGTGCAAACCAGCAAAAAAATTCATCTAAAACGAACGAAAACTCTAAATGGCAACCTGATGTGTATGTTGCCCCTGCAATGGGTAACGATAATAAGGTGAATATGAACTATGGCTTTTCATTATCGTATGCCATTGCAAATAAACTGTCTATCAGTTCTGGTGTTTCTTATGCTGCCATCAGCACTTCAGAATCGCTGAACGCGGGCGCTCCGCAAACTTTATCGGGTAGAAACCTGGAATCGGTTGACTCTAAAGTGCGTGGAATTAATATTCCTTTAGAACTAAAGTATAAGATCAGCGAAAAATTGTACACCAATATCGGGGTTTCTGCACTAGCGGTTCTAAATAGCTCACAACAGAATAATTACATTGTAAACCAGGTACAAAATTTTTCTTCTGCACCTGTAAATGGCTATGCTGAATCGAAAACATTTATTGTAGCGGAAAAAACCACAGAGCCTCAGCCCGAAGCCAGTATAGATCCTGATAAATACATCGGATTTTACAATTTTTCTTTAGGTTACAAGCAAAAAATATCTAAAAAGAATAATATTGCCATTGAGCCGTTTTTGAGACTGCCGATGAAAACTTTCTCTAAAGAAAACCTGAACCTTACCAACGGCGGACTACGTTTAAAAATCGATTTTTAAAAACTAAGATATTTAGTATATTTGGTTAAATGCCATATGAAAAATATCAAACCATATCCAACTGAAGACGAACTACCTCCCATTAAAACCGTTAATGAGGTAGATTTTTCTGCAAAATACAGTTATGCAGATTATTTGCGCTTTGAATTTGAGGAGCGCTTAGAAATTATTAAAGGGTACATTTTTAGGATGAGCCCTGCTCCTTCGCGGATTCATCAGGGCGTTTTAACCAATATTTTCGGGCCAATATATAATATCTTAAAAGGAAAGCCATGTCATGTTTACACGGCGCCGTTTGATGTCCGTTTAGCAAAGAAAACACAGAAAGATAAAGAAATTTTTACCGTGGTACAACCTGATCTGGTTGTAATTTGCGATCAAAGCAAGTTAGATAAACGCGGTTGTATCGGTGCACCTGATATTGTTGTGGAGATTTTGTCGCCAGGAAACAGCAAAAAAGAACTGATCAGTAAATATGAGGTTTATGAAGAAGCAGGCGTTAAAGAATACTGGATTATAAGCCCTGAAGATAAAACGTTTTTCAGGTATCTGTTGGATGATCAGGGCAAGTTTCAGCCCACTAAACTGCTTACCGAAGGCGAAAAAGTAACCACGCCTATTTTGCCGGGCTTTACGCTCATTTTAGAGGAAGTTTTTCAGGATTAGTCCAGCTATATTCTAACAAAAGAAGTCAGGTTTAAATAGCAAAATTGTTATTTAAAACCTGACTTCTTTAAAATCGTTTATAATCGATTGATTAATGACCTGAATGACCGTCAGCTCCGTGAGCATGGCCATGAGCTAATTCATCTTGTGTAGCTTCACGCACATTTAAAATAACACCGCTGAACAATAAATTTTTACCAGCCATCGGGTGGTTTAAATCAACTGAAATGGTTTCATCATGAACCGCAGTAACACCTGCCCTGAACTGATTGCCATTGTTATCCTGTAAAGGAATTACATCACCAACGTTAGGTAATTCGCCACCAGCTTCAGTAAACATCGTTTTAGGAAGATCAGCGTAAGCACCCGGATCGATATCGCCATAGCCATCTGCAGCAGAAAGCTCGAAGCTATATTCATCACCAGTTTTTAAACCGGTTAAATGCTCTTCAAATTTAGGCAACATCATGCCAACGCCATATAAAAATACTAAAGGATTTTGTTCGTCAGCTTTTTCTACAAAAACTTGTTGTCCTTCTTCGTTAGTAGTATGCAATTCGTAAGTTAACGCTACTACAGAGTTTGGTGAAATATTCATTTAAATTAATTTATTGTAAATACTCTAATGCGTCCTCAACAGTGTTAACCGGCAACTGGCATACTTTATTTCGGCAAATATAAACTTTTGTTTCATTGCTTTGCTTACCTTTTAACAGTGGTAAGTTACTTTTTGTTCCGCCCAGTGTAATTTTGTTTGGAATATAATGACTGCTTAATTCTAATTTAATCACATCGGTTTCCAAACCTGTAATGGCGATTTCATTTATACCATACACTTCATTCAATAACTGAATGGCCCAGTTTGAGTAGGCAGAACCATAAGTTTTAATTTTTGGCTGAACCGCAGCAAGCATTGCTGAGGCTTTTTCTGCATATTCTTCAATATCAAAAAGTACACCCAGTTTCTTTAAGTTCTGTGCCATGACAGAGTTTGAAGCCGGAATTACGTTATCCATAACTTCGTGTTTGCGGGCAATTAAATCCTCACTTTCGGCAGAGGTATAGAAAAACATCGGAGAATCTGGATCAGTAAAATTAGCGATAACATAATCAGTCAGTAATTTTGCTTCTTCCAGCCATTTTTCGTCAAAATCATACTCATACAAAGCAATTAAAGCTTCTGTTAAGAAAGCATAATCATCTAAAAAACCCGTAATCGATGCTTTCCCGTTTTTATAATTGCGATATAAACCTCCCTTTTCCGATTTGAGGTGATTTAAAATAAAAGAGGCTGCAGCTGATGCTTTTTCATAATAACCGCTTTGGCTTAAAATCTGTGCAGCATCTGCAAGGGCCTTGATCATCATGCCATTCCATGCGGTTAAGCATTTATCATCCAAGCCCGGACGAACCCTTTTGCTCCGAACCGCCATTAATTTTGCTTTGGCTGATTTTACCTTATCATAAAGCACTTCTGCTTCAATATTAAACCTGGCAAGCAAATCATCATCACTGATGGTTTTCCGCAGAATATTGGCTTGTTCCTCCTCCCAGTTCCCCTCTTCGGTAACATTATAATATGCACCAATCAGTTGTGCATCTTCACCTAAAACCTCATCAAACTCTGCCTTATCCCAGATGTAAAACTTACCTTCTACACCTTCACTATCTGCATCCAATGCTGAATAAAACAGTCCGTCGGCCGAAGTCATTTCATCAAAAACCCAATTTATGGTTTCTACAGCAGTTTGTTTGAAGGAATCGAATTTGGTACATTGATAAGCTTCTGCGTATAAACTGATCAGTTGTGCATTATCGTAAAGCATCTTTTCAAAATGCGGCACATGCCATTTATCATCAACCGAATAACGGGCAAAACCGCCTCCAATCTGATCGTAAATACCTCCCCTGCTCATTTCTTCGAGTGTATGGCATACAGCGGTAAAAACAGATGAATCGTCTTTTAAAAAACCGTAACGCAATAAAAATACCCAGTTATTAGGTAAAGGAAATTTTGGGGCACGGTTGTAACCTCCGTAACCAATATCAAAATGGCGTTTCCAGGGTTCGATGATTTCGGTGAGGTGTTCGTCTGTATATGCTTCAGTTTCAGGCACGGGGATTATTTTTTCGCTGTCTTTTATACCTGAAGTTAGGCGCTCTGCATATTGAATGGCTTTATCGGGCTCGTTTGCCCAAAGTGCAGCAACATTTTCAAGAATATTGATCCAGTCGTTTTTCCTGAAATACGTTCCGCCATAAATCGGCCGCTGATCGGGCAAACAGATGCAGTTTAGCGGCCAGCCACCACTACCAGTCATCAACTGAATGGCATACATGTAAATCTGGTCAATATCCGGACGCTCCTCACGGTCTACCTTAATACAGATAAAATGCCTGTTCATTACTTCAGCAACCTCGTGGTTTTCGAAGCTTTCGCGTTCCATCACATGGCACCAATGGCAGGCCGAATAGCCTATACTCACCAATATCAGTTTATTTTCTGCTTTAGCCTTTTCTAATGCCTCTTGCCCCCATTCGTACCAGTTAACCGGATTATGGGCATGCTGCAATAAATATGGTGATGAAGCGTGGATTAAATTATTGGTTTCTGACATGACGGGTGATGTAAAATGTAAGCGGGAAAATGGAATTTGATTTGAGGCGTAAATCTATTAATAATCTACAAACCTGTTTCTATTTAGTTTTTGTTTTTATACTTTAGTTGGAAATCTAGCCTTTAAAAAAAATGAAAATCACCCACACCGAAATATACCGCTTTAGCATCCCCATGGAGCCATTTGTTATTGCCACGGGAACCATGCATTTTGCGCAGAATGTACTGATCAGGATTTATACCGATGCGGGTATCCATGGCATTGGAGAATGTTCTGCTTTCCCGATGATTGTAGGAGAAACGCAGGAAACCTGTATTGCCATGGCCAAAGATTTCGCGGCGATTTTAAAAGGCAAAGATCCTTTGGATATTCCGGAGCGCATGAACGATCTTTTAGGTTATGCCGACCATAATAATACAATTAAAAGTGCTTTTGATATGGCGCTGTTCGATATTGCAGCCAAAAATGCGAAACTGCCACTTTATAAATTCCTTGGCGGACAAAAAAGGACCATCGAAACCGATATGACGATTGGCATAGATACGCCCGAAGGGATGGCAGCTACGGCATTGAAATATAAAAGCCAGGGTTGCAGAATCATTAAAATTAAACTGGGCAAAAAGGTACACGATGATATAGAAAGGGTAAAACACATCCGCGAAGCGGTGGGCGAAGAACTAACGCTGCGTTTGGACGCCAACCAGGGCTGGAGTTTTGATGATGCCTTATTTGCCCTAGGCGAACTGGAAAAGTACAATATTGAATTTTGCGAACAACCCATGAGGACCTGGTACGATGATAAACTGCCTGAACTGAATGTAAACTCACCCATTAAACTGATGGCTGATGAGAGCTGTTATAATCACCACGATGCCCGCAAACTGATCAATAGCCAGTCTACAACCTACCTAAATATTAAATTTTCAAAATCGGGCGGCATTTTAGAAGCACAAAAAATCCATGAAGAAGCATTGCAAAGAGGTGTAAAATGCATGATTGGCAGTATGCTTGAAAGTAGGATTGCCTTGAGTGCTAACCTTCATTTCGCATTGGCAAGTCCGAATGTGGAGTTTTTCGACTTAGATACTGCCCTATTGGGCCATCTGGTAGATCCGGTAGTTGGCGGACTTACTTATAATGGCTACTTTCTTGATGTTCCGGAAGAAATTGGCATCGGTGCCGAAGCTGACGAATTTTTCTTAGAGAAATGTGAAAGCTGGATGGTTTAGTTCATTAGTCATTGGTTCATTAGTCATTAGTTTCCGGTATAGTGCCGGTAATAGTTTGCAGTTGGGCGTTTGGAGTTTGGAGTCGATTAACCGATTTAAACAATTCACCCTAGCTTACAATTAACCGATTTAAACAATTAACCAATTAACCATACTTTACAATAACCAACTATCTAACTAACAACCTGTCTAATGCTAAACTATCGCCATTAAAAGCATTAAAATCGACCACATGCCCAATGCCATTAATTTTGGCTTTATCAGAGTGTTGCCAAAATTTCCATCGGCTTTTATCCAATCGTAACTTAGGCTGATAGTAATGGGCAATCCATAAGGGATAATCATCAAAAAAATTCAGCAAATAATCTTCATAAAATTTAAGTCCGGTGTAGATGATCGGCCTGACTTTAGTTTTCAGTTCTACATAATTAAGAAAATCAGACAGTTCGGCCCTCATTTTTAGAGGAGAAACACCATCTAAGGCTTCAATATCCACTACGGGAGGCAAATCGCCTTTTTCTATATTTACTACCTGCAGAAAAAATTTAGCCTGCGTTTTTCCATCCTTTTTTGGTCTGAAAAAATGGTAAGCACCACAGATAATGCCTGATTTTGGAGCTTCGCGCCAATTGCGTTGAAAATAGGGATCAACGAGTAACAATCCTTCAGTTGCTTTGATAAAGGCAAACCTGATGCTCACCTCATCCTCTTTCATCTCTTTTACCTTTGGCCAGTTTATTTTGCCCTGATAATAAGAAACATCAATTCCATGAATGGTATATTTTTTGGGGATTTTAATGTTAAAACTCTCGTAAGTTCTATAATTAGGATCTTGACCCCAATCTTTAACCCATCGCCAAGTAGCCACAAAACTTCTTAAAACGTATCCGTAATAAAATGGGGAGAGTAAAATCAATAATAAACCAGCAAGGAATAATTTAAGCTGAATGGATAAGGCACTCTTCTTTTTTTTATTTGTTGCAGGCTTTCTAACTGCCGGCTTTTTTACGCCAGGTTTTCTGGTAACAGGGGCTTTATTCGGAATTCTTTTCTCTGGCGGCATACTTGTCCGGCAAAGTTGAGGAAAAAGTAGGGAAATAAAAATTTGAGATTGAGAATAACACTAATCCACAGCTGCTACCTCCATAAATCCCTGCCCTACCTATTAAAAATCAAAAGTCCCAAACCACTAATAAACAATAAAGCCGGGTGCTTCCTTTAAAACATATCTGAATTTTAATTTTTCAGGAGCTGGTTTATCGGTCTTAATTCTTTCCAGTATGTTTAGCGAACAATCGTTAAAACCTAAAAAATTATCCTGATATACTTTAATTTCAGTAGAAAAATAGAGCGGTTCATTTTCTTCTATCTCATTTTCTATAATTACCTCATCAAATTGCCAGTTAAAGCCCACGGTATTGCTGACAAGTTTTTGCCTCAAAGATGTGTTAAACTCCATCAAATGCTTTATTAATTTTGGCCTGGCGCCACTTTTTTGCTGCGTACTTATGCCAACATTAATTTCTTCAGGTATAAAAATGGTATCTGAGGGCAATTGCCTTGCAAAATTAAGCATAATGGCAACCTGTGGTTCTTTGATGAGTGCACGACTCATGGTTTCACTTAAAACAATATCGATATTTGCATTTTCAACCTGATAAATTGTGGCATCTGCAATTTCACACTTTGCCACGTAATCTTTTAAATTAAAAGCTGCTAATACTTCTTGTAAAATATCATAGGTTTGCTGATTGATTTCCAACATTGTAAACTGAACTTCAGCCGGACTAAAGTGCATCATTACCGGTAAAGCCAGGGCAGCAAATGGCCCCGTGCCCGCGTACATTACCCGAACCGGCCCTGGTTTTTGACTTAACTTTTCTTTAATTGCCAAATATAAGCTCCTTACAAAACGTTGGGTCCTTAAAATTTCCTTAACACACTGCGCCGCCCAAAATGTCCCAATTGCTTCGCCCATTTCGCTCTGAATGTGTTTTCTATGCTGTTCGTCATTATTATCGATTTTTACGATTGTAGACAGCAGGGCTGCATAATCAGCTATGGCAGGTGCTAGTTGATCGTGAAAATCTCCGGGTTTTAAAATTTCATCACTTATACGACGTAATCTTTCTTTCAGTTGTATTGCTTCCATTTACAGGGGTTTATGGGCAGATTATATTTGATTAAAACTTAGGTATTGAACAAACCTTGGCACATCAGCATAATTAGGTGTAGCCGCATGCGGAATAGATTGCAACCATAAAATAATGTCGCCTTGTTTGCCCGCTACAGGTACAGCCAGGTTTTGCTCCGCCAACTGCTGAATTAGTAATTCGGGGCTATTATGCTGTAATTCTGCTTCAATTTTATGATGATAACCCGGAATAAGGCTAAATGGACCACGGTTTACCGGAACATCATTTAAATAAAGTAAACCTTGAATATAATATTTAGGGCCAATGTTAAAATCAATATCCCAATGAAGCGCACTTCCTTTAAAGTTAAAATTTCCATTTACAGGTGGGTTAAAACTTACCTTTTCGCAGTTGGGTAATAATGCACCAGAGCCATAGAGGCTAGCAAAAACCGATTTTACCTGCTCATCGTTCCGGATAGCATCAAGCGCCTTATGCTGATAAAGCTGGAGCATAAGCCCTTGCAGCAACTGATGATCATTATACCAGGTTTCCGGTTTCTCCATATCCGCACCGAGTGTTTTGATGATCAGTTCGATTACGGCATTACAACGTTCGGCATCAATTACACTATCAATTTTTAAATAGCCGTTTTCTTCCCAAAATTGATGCTGTGCTTCACTTAAAACACGATCAAACGGCCTGTTTATTCCATCTATTACGCCCAAGTACCATTGATTAAATTTTGCACTGGCCTGTTGATAAAAATCAGCTCCTTTTAACCGGATAATCCAGTTTTTAAAATGGTCATCATCCCGGCATTCGCTATATAAAAAATTATAGGTTTCGAAAAGCCCGATCTGAAAAATGCTAAAAAATACTTTCTCCTGATGGTGATATTGTTCCCCTACATCTTTTTTGGTACATTTTAGGCCGTGATATTTCCTCACAATACTTAAAAATGGACAATCCGCAGGTTGCTGAGCGTTTGGGATGAGCATGATCTTGATTTATTAAGGGCAATTCTAACAAAAAATTAATTAAATCCATGATAAAAATTGCTAATCCATTACCAAAAAATTAAGGCGTAATGCTTCTACATTGCTTACTTTTGATACGCTACTACACGATCTATGATTACCGCAATTTACAATACGTATAAAACCTCTTTTAGTGGATTAAGCAAAGAAACCTGGTTATTGAGTTTTGTGATACTCTTTAACAGGTTTGGGAGCATGTCGGTTCCGTTTATGGGCTTGTTTGTAACCCAAAGTTTGCACAGATCGGTAACGGATGCAGGTTTAATCATCATTTTATTTGGGGTTGGTTCTGTTCTGGGCTCTGCAACAGGGGGTAAATTAACCGATATGATCGGTTTTCGTCCGGTACAGGTTTTATCCTCTATCGTTAGCGGGTTATTGTTTATTTTATTTTCTACCCTAACCCATTTTTACAGTCTGTGTATTTTGGCTGTGGTAATCAGTTTTTTCTCTGAAGCTTTCCGGCCTGCCAATTTTACAGCAGTTGCCCATTATGCTGCAGAAGGTACTTTAACAAGATCGTACTCGCTAAACAGGCTGGCCACAAATATGGGCTGGTCTATCGGGATCAGTTTTGCAGGTATAATCGCTTCAATTAATTACAGGTTACTTTTTATTGTTGAAGGCGTGGTAAGTATAATTGTTGGTTTGTTAATCCTGACTTTTTTGCCACAGGTTAAAGGTTTCATTAGAAGGGCAAAGGAAACAGCCAGTAGTATGATTATTATGAAACCATGGGAAGATGCTTTCTACGTAAAATTTATCCTCCTAACCACCATATTTATTACCTGTGCATTTTTAATGTTCAGGATAGTGCCCGTATTTTTTAAACAGGAATGGCACATAGATGAATTTGCCATCGGCATCATAATAGGCATTAACGGAGCAGTAATTGCCTTGTTCGAAATGGTGATGATCAATAAAATTGAAGCCAAACGATCACCCATGTTTTTCATCATGATCGGTGCAGTTTTGTTTGCATGCTCCTATGTTATATTAAGTGCTCCGGTAAGTTTCCACATTGCAATGGCCATATTAACCGTAGTGGTTTTTACCTGTGGCGAGATGCTTACCCTACCTTTCATCAATACAATTGTAATCAGCAGAAGTAATGAGCATAACAGGGGCTTATATGCCGCGGGTTATACCTTAAGCTGGTCTTTTGCACAGCTTGCAGGCCCTTATGTTGGTTTTTTGGTTGCAGAACACCTTGGTTACAATTTTCTTTGGCTGGGACTTGCCTGCATACTTTTAGCATGTACCTGGGGATTTAACACCCTGAATAAAAAACAGGTAAAAAAAGTTCTGGAAGAAAGTGAAATGCTGCCGGAAATGGAATAACATCTCCAGCAGCTTTTAATTATTTTACTTTTTGCGCTTTAACGCCTTTGTTAGTAATTTTTACAGGGAGAATGTTGCCTGCTGCGTCGAATTTCATTTCATCGATACAGGTAACGCGATGATTTCCATCGGTTTCGGTTAATGGCCTGCGGTGGTAAACAATATAATACTGTCCTTTTTTCTCATTGATGATTACGGAGTGATGGCCTGCTCCTGTTGCAATGGCAGCATCTTGTTTTAATATTTTACCTACTCTTTTAAACGGACCAAATGGCGAATCGCCTACGGCATAAGCCACAGAATAATCTGGACCAGTCCAGCCGCCCTCGCTCCACATGAAATAATATTTACCGTTCCTGATGAACATATACGGTCCTTCTACATAATTATCGGGTGTAATTTCTTTAAAGGTAGAACCATCTTCAAAAGGCAGGAAACCGCTAAAATCTTTGTTCAGTTTGGCAATGTTACAGTGTTTCCAGCCACCATAAATTAAATAATACTGGCCATCTTTATCTTTAAATACAAACTGATCGATCGGTTGCGCACCATTATGGAATTTATCTACCAAGGGTTTGCCTAAATGGTCTTTATAAGGTCCTTCCGGTTTATCGGCAACTGCTACTCCGATCCCTCCGATTTCATTATCGCTCTGAATATCATTAGCGCCGAAAAACAGGTAATATTTTTTGTCTTTTTGAACAATTGCAGGAGCCCACATGGCTTTATTGGCCCATTTTACGGCTGCAGTATCTAAAATATGGGGGTGTTTTTTCCATTTCACCAAATCGTCAGACGAGAAGGCATCTAAAAATACCTGTTCTTTGTACTTGGCAGAATAAGTTGGATAAACCCAATATTTGTTGTTAAAAATAGCAGCATCGGGATCTGCATACCAACCTTCAAAAATTGGATTTCCAGACTGGTTAATCGTTTTAGTACCCTGAGCAAAAGAAGTGAGCCCCGATAAAAGTAAAAGAGATGAGATGAGGTGTTTCATGGTACCAATTTAGAAAAAAATCTGTGGTAAAAAAATTAACCACTAAAATCAATTGGTTGAAACCAGTTGATATGAAAACAACAGGATGGTCTTCAACTCCGTTCAGACTGACAACAGGCTCTGAAAATGCAGTTGCATCTGTAGTGCTGCATCCGGGAGCTGTCTGCAGTTAAATAAACCCGACAGAGCGGATAGCCCGCAGTGAAGTGCAACGAAACGAGGACTATAAGTGATGGCGGGACGAAAGCACCTATGAAAAACAGTCCGCACATTTTCAAAAAAGGAAACCAATAAAAAATCCCTGCTTATATAGATAGGCAGGGATAGTCTTTAACTCCGCTCAGACTGACAGTTGGGCTTTAATTTTTTGGAAAGCAGTAACAGTGCTTTTCGGTCTCACCAGTCCCGCCCTTCGTTCCAAATCCTCGCCCTCGTGCCTCAGGCTGTGGGTTTTACATTTCGGTCGGGTTTAGATGGCGCGGCCAATGGTACTATTAAATGATGCAAATTGTCTATGTCGCTATACCGGAACAGACCTTTCTTAATAAACCCAACAGAGCGGATAACCCGCAGTGAAGTGCAACGAAACGAGGACTATAAGCGATGGCGGGACGAAAGCACCTATGAAAAACAGTCTGCACATTTTCAAAAAAAAGAAACCAATAAAAAATCCCTGCTTATAAAAATAGGCAGGGATAGTCTTCAACTTCGCTTAGCACGACAAATAGATTTATTTGCTCAATTCAGCGAAATACTTATGGAATAATGGCAAAGTTTCTATTCCTTTATAATAATTGTAAATATCATATTTCTCATTTGGCGAGTGTAAGGCATCGCTATCTAAACCGAAGCCAAAAAGTACAGATTTAATGCCCAGCACATCTTCAAACAGAGCTACAATCGGGATACTGCCACCACCACGTGTTGGAATTGCTTTTTTACCAAAGCTATCTTCAATAGCCTTTTCTGCAGCCTGGTAAGCAATACTATCAGTCGGGGTTACCACCGGCTCGCCACCATGGTGAGGGGTAACTTTAACTTTTACATTTTTAGGCGCAATGCTTTCGAAATGTTTGGTAAAAATCTCTGCAATTTCTTCTGAACTTTGGTGTGGCACCAAACGCATCGAAATTTTAGCATTGGCTTTACTTGGCAACACCGTTTTTGCACCTTCGCCAATGTAACCGCTCCAGATTCCGTTAACCTCTAAAGTTGGACGCGTACCGGTACGTTCTAAAGTAGAATAACCTTTTTCGCCCCAAACTTCTTCAATATCAAGGTCTTTTTTATATTCTTCCTCATCGTAAGGAGCAGAATTTAATGCTTTTTTCTCCTCATCGGTTAATTCGAGTACTTTATCATAAAAAGCAGGAATAGTGATGTGGTTATTTTCATCGTGCAATGAAGCAATCATTTTGCAAAGAATGGTAGCCGGATTTGCTACTGCACCACCATAAACACCAGAGTGTAAATCGCGGTTTGGACCAACCACTTCTACTTCCATGTAAGCTAAACCACGTAAACCGGTTTCAATTGAAGGATGATCCATACTAATCATCGAAGTATCTGAAATCAGCACTACATCGGCTTTTAAACGCTCAGCATTATCTTTTACAAAAATACCCAGGTTTGCAGAACCTACCTCTTCTTCGCCTTCGATCATAAATTTAACGTTGCAGGCCAGGGTATTGGTTTCCATCATCAATTCGAAAGCTTTAACGTGCATGTAAAACTGGCCTTTATCATCACAGGCACCACGGGCATAAATTTTGCCGTCGCGTACTGTTGGTTCAAAAGGCGGGGTATGCCAAAGCTCTAACGGATCAGCAGGCTGAACATCGTAGTGGCCATATATTAAAACGGTTGGTAAAGAAGCATCTATAATTTTTTCGCCGTACACAATCGGATAACCGGCAGTAGGGCAAATTTCTACGTTATCTGCACCTGCATCCTTTAATTTCTGCGCAACATAATCGGCTGTTTTTAAAACGTCGCCTTTGTATTTCGGATCAGCACTAACCGATGGAAAACGCAATAATTCAAACAGCTCATCTAAAAAACGTTGTTTGTGCGTTTCTACATAATTTTTAATCTCTTGCATAACAAAATGAATTTGGACAAATATAGGCTTTACCAAATAAATGGCCTACTAAGTGGATACAAATTATAACTTTCTATAAGTTAAATTCCTGTATGCCCTGAAACTGGCTTTTTAAATTTCTGGCCGTCTTTTAACAGATACAAAAAATAGTTTATTGTTTGTAAAAAAGAGTAAGGCAAACTATCAATTATATTTACTTTTTTGTAAATTGCGCCTTTAACAGATATCCTTAAATCCTGTACGAAAGAATTTTAACAATGAAGTTTAGCGCAAAAGTTTTTTTATCTCTGCTGCTGCTTCTGTTTGTCTGCATTAATTCTTTTGCACAAGCTCAGAACCCCACACGGGTAAGTTGCCCTGAAGCAGCCCAATACTACTCTAAAGACAGCATCAATATTGTAACATTTGGAGCCAGTACGGTAGAAGGGGTAAATGGCCTTGGCTTCCAAACCATGCTCCAGAATAATTTTTTAAACTGCTATACCAATAAAACAGTTGATATTACGAATCACGGTATCGGCGGACAGACAACTTTTCAAGGTTTGCTGAGAATTGATAATGCGATAGCGAACAGAACAGGCTTTATTGTAATTGATATGGGGATAAACGATGCCCTTGCAATTGCCAATGGTAAAGGCAGTGTGGCAGAAACGGTAGCCAACATGCGGGTATTTATTACTTCTAGTTTAAAGCAAAAATTAGTACCCATTTTGTGTACCCTGCAGTTTGTTGATGACAGAACCAATAAAAGCTACGTTGCTGTTAATACCAATATAAGGAACATTAACGCGGCTTACAGAAAATTAGCAACAGAATATAAAATTTACCTTGCAGATGTAAATGCTGCAATGAGGCGCGATTTTACTTTATATCAGGATGCTTTTCACCCAAATGCACGTGGCTACAGATTAGTAAGTTATGTTATTTTTGATGCGATTAACAAAGCTATTTTCGATAAATTCTTAAAGTTTACCGTTTCGCAGAATTACCCAAACCCTGCAGCCATGCAAACCTTTATTGATGTGGTATTACCGGAATCTGATAAACTTAATATTCAGATTTACGATTTAATGGGCCGGCTGGTTAAAACAGTGGTAAACGAATATTTAAATACGGGTAAACATACCCTCGAAATTAACACCTCTACCTTTGTGCCGGGTATTTATTTTTTTAAGATTTCTTCCGATTCCGGACAGTATAACGCTGCAAAAAAGTTTATTGTAGCGAGGTAACAAAAGCATAAAATATTAGTCAGATATTTGATTAATACGTTTTATAACTTTAATTATGTCCTCCGATACCTCTTTTACCAACGAAACAGTTGATCTTGATCATCTTCCCAAGTATGAAGAAATTTTATTAAAGCAGCCACACCCCGATTATTGGAAAATCATCTGTATTAACTTATCGGTCTTTTTTGGTTTAATGGGAATTGGCCTGGGTTCAATTTTATTCTTTGTTGATGAAGTAAGGCCAAATGCCATTTGGATTGTACCCCTTTATTTTACAGTAGTCATTATCTTTTTCCTGCTTTTCCGGCTAAGTTTTAAAAAACGTGGTTATGCCGTTCGTACACACGACGTAATCTATAAAAGTGGAATTATAGCCGAATCGACCACGATTGTTCCTTTAAACAGGATCCAGCATATCGAATTAAACGAAGGTATTTTTTCAAGAATATACAAACTGGGATCTCTGCAGGTATTTACCGCCGGTGGCCAAAGCGGGCATATCCACATTTCGGGCATAGCAATTGAAGAGGCAAAAAGCATCAGGGACCTGCTTCTGAAAAAATTAGACCTGCTCGAAAATCCGGCCACTGAAACTGAAGCATAATGGAGAACGATTTTAGTAAACCGCAGCGCGAATCGGCCTTTGGCATTATTATAATGGGCGCATACACTACTTTTCAGATCATTAAAGGAACTTTCTTCATATTCGTTATCGCATTTTTAAAAATGCAGATTAATGACATTATTTATGTTTTGCTAGGCGCCTTCGCTATTATCCTGTTCAGTTTCGTTCTTGCTTATTTACGATACCTAAAATTTACTTTCTTCCTGAATAAAGAAAAACAGGAATTTGTGGTAAACAAAGGCATATTTAACCGCGATCAGGTCATTATCCAGCTCGATAAAATTCAGCAGGTTAACATAAACCAGAATATTCTGCAGAAAATTATCGGTGTTTACGGCTTAAAAATTGATACGGCAGGTGCCCATGGAGAGGAAGTAAGTATAAAAGCCATTGATGAAACTGCTGCTTATAATCTTAAGGCGCACTTGCTTAACCGTGATACCGCAATTGATATGCAGCCAGAAATGGAACATGAAAACCATTTGGCAGAAGAAGCACCGTTTTTAAGGATAAGTGGCTTTACGTTGTTTAAAGTTGGTTTAACTTCTAATTACGGGCAAAGTTTAGCCTTACTTGCAGCATTTTTTTATACCGTAATTTATGAAGGCCGCCAATTGCTTGATGCTTTTAAAATTAACAGAGATGAAATTCAGAGCACAGTAACCGGAATGCTGACTATTGTTACGGTTTTCATTTTAATTGCATGCCTTTTAATTGTATTGCTGATTATCAATCTGGTAAGAACTTTTTATAAATATTTTGAGCTCGAAATTAGTCAGCATAAAGATGCCCTGCTCCTCTCTTCCGGATTAATTGCCAAGAAAAATACCCTGATCAGTCCAAATAAAGTACAGATTACCAAATACAGTCAGAATTATTTTCAGAAGAAGATGCACATGCTGAACATGAGTTTACGGCAGGCACATTTTGGCCAGAGTAAAAAAGGGCATGAAATGCAGGGGAATACTTTGGAAATTCCGGGTTGCAACCCTACTGAGCGCGATGAACTATTAAAAATGATATTGGATGAGGCACCTTTAAAAGGAAAAACCTTTATCCCCGACTGGCGTTTTTTAAACCTGCCAATTTTCTTTAAACTGATTTTACCTGTATCGGTTTTTTTGATTCTGGCTTTTAACATTCCCGAAGTGAAACCTTTTATCGGTATCGCAATTGCATACTTTGCTATCGGAATAATGATGATTTACATCAGTTACAGGAGGCACCGCATTTCGGTAAACCAGGATTTTATCATCAAAACCAGTGGCATATGGGATGTTTCGAATGAGATTGTACAGCCCAATAAAATTCAGGCCATTACCACTTTTCAATACCCATGGCATAAGGGTGTTGATGTTGGCCATCTTTCTTTACATACCGCTGCTGGTCAGATTCATTTTAAATATGGCAATTACACAGAAATTAAAAAACTGGTCAATTATTGGCTTTATCAGGTAGAAAGCGGGAATAAAGATTGGATGTAATGAAGATAGAAGGTTTTAAAGTTGAAAGCAGAAGGTGAAAGACATTGATACGGCATAATGCTTCATATCTTCAGAACCATTATGCCATATGATATCAGATCAATAATTTTACACCGGTTAAAACTTAGAGGATCATAATTCCCTTGATGTTTCCGGCCTGTTTATAAACAGCAATTACCTCATCAGCATTTTTCATTTGCTTTTTTACTGTAATGGAAACATATTTCCCTGTTTTTGATGGTTGCTCAATAAACTCATCATCAGGCAAAATAGCTCTTAAATCCTGTATTTTCTCCAGTCCGCCGGTAATAATAAATTTAAAATTGTAAATACCAGGAAATTGCTCTACACTTTCCAGTTTCTCTTTTAAGTTGGCGTAAATATCTGTATTTGCCCCATCCGGGATATCAGTAAACTCAATATCTTTATTTATATTTTTCTCTTCCATAACAAAAACATATCAAATTCTATACCCAAATAATCAGGGTGTAATTCTGACAGCATACTGCATTTATTTAACTCACAGTCCCGCAATTTTGCGCATAAACGGAGGGTTTTAAGCCATTAATAGCAGCACCGCCCATTTTAAATAAACCTTGGCGAAGCGGATACCGGCCCGGAGCATAAGGCCTGCAGCAGTATGAGCGAAGCAAAGGGCTAACGATGCTAATGAAACACAGGTTTGGCTTTTCTCAAAATTAATGAAATAAAAATTCACCTTCCATCCAACTGCTACAAACCTATCAAAATAGATTCTGAATCAAGTTCAGAATGACGATGAGATATAATTACCAACACCTTTGGCAAAAAGCCCCAATTATTGTTATTTTTGAACCTCAAAAAAACAGGAGCAGATTTGGATTATTTAGAAGGATTAAACCCACAACAAAGAGCAGCAGTAGAGAACACAAAAGGACCGGTAATGATTGTTGCGGGTGCAGGTTCGGGCAAAACCAGGGTAATTACGTTTCGTGTGGCCCACCTGATCCAAACCGGTACCGATCCGTTTAACATTCTGGTTTTAACCTTTACCAACAAAGCGAGTAAGGATATGCGCGAGCGTATTAGTAAAGTGGTTGGCGCAGAGGCTAAAAACATCTGGATGGGTACTTTTCACTCCGTTTTTGCGAAAATTTTACGTGTTGAAGCCGAAAAAATCGGTTATCCGAATAATTTCACCATTTACGATACGGATGATAGCAAAAGCGTACTGCGTGCCATTTTGAAAGAAATGCAGCTGGATGATAAGCTTTATGCGGTAAATTTCGTTTTCGGCCGGATTTCATCTGCAAAAAACAACTTAATCTCGTGGGGCGAATATCAATCTAACGATCAGATCCAGGCAGAAGATATCCAAAATAAACGTCCGCTTATTGGCCAGATCTACGAACAATACGCTAAACGTTGTTTCAGGGCCGGCGCAATGGATTTCGACGATTTATTGTTCAAAACCAACATCCTGTTAAAAGAACATCCGGAAGTTTTAAATAAATACCAGCAGAAATTCAGGTACCTGATGGTGGATGAGTACCAGGATACCAACTTTTCGCAATATACTATTGTAAAAAAACTGGCCGCGGCCTATCAGAACATCTGCGTAGTGGGCGATGATGCGCAAAGTATTTACGCTTTCCGTGGGGCCAATATCCAGAACATTCTAAATTTCGAACGCGATTACCCTGATTTAAAGGTTTATAAATTAGAACAGAATTACCGTTCTACCCAGAATATTGTTGATGCAGCCAGCAGTATTATTGCCAACAATAAAAACCAGCTGGAAAAAAATGTATTTTCTGAAAATGTTGAGGGCGACCGGATCAAAGTTGCGCGTGCATTTACCGATAATGAGGAAGGTAAACTGGTTGCCGAATCCATTATCCAGGAGCGCAGCTTAAAAGGTTACACTTACCATGATTTCGCCATTCTTTACCGTACCAATGCGCAAAGCAGGGCAATGGAGGAAGGTTTGCGCAAGCTTAATATCCCCTACAAAATTTACGGCGGTACTTCTTTCTATCAACGTAAGGAGATTAAAGATTTAATTGCTTACTTCCGTTTAACTTTTAACCCTAAAGATGAGGAGGCCATTAAACGCGTAATCAATTACCCAAAACGCGGTATCGGCGATACTTCTATAGATAAAATTATTGTTGCGGCAGATCAAAACAACCTGACCATGTGGGATGTGATTTCGAACGCGCACCAATATGTTGACGGGCGATTGGCCAACCAACTGAACGATTTTTCTATGATGGTGCAGAGTTTTCAGGCGGAAGCAAAAAAACTTGATGCTTACGACTCTGCTTTGTTTATTGCACAGCATACAGGTATTTTAAAGGAGCTTTACACGGACGACAGCGTTGAAGGCCGTGCCCGTTACGAGAATATCCAGGAGTTATTAAATGGTATTAAGGAGTTTGCAGAGCGTGAAGATATTGAGGAAAAAGGCCTTGATATTTTTATGCAGGATGTTGCCCTTTTAACCAATGATGATAAAGACGGCGATAAGAATAAGGATACGGTTTCGTTAATGACGATCCACTCTGCCAAAGGTTTGGAGTTTAAAAACGTATTTATTGTGGGTTTGGAAGAGAATCTTTTCCCTTCTCAAATGTCGGTTAACTCCCGCTCCGATCTGGAAGAGGAACGCCGTTTGTTTTATGTGGCCATTACCCGTGCGGAGATTAAATTAACCATTACCTATGCAACTTCTCGTTACCGCTGGGGAACTTTAACCAACTGTGAACCAAGCCGTTTCATTAACGAAATTAACCCGAAATTTTTAGAACTGGATGTAAAACCAGCTAAATCAAATTCTTTCGACGGCAATTTCGATGATGAGCGCAAAACCTGGACTTCGCAGCCACGCGATTTCTTTAGCAAACCAAAACCGGCTGCAGGAGCAACAACTTCTGCCCCACCGGCGCGACCAAAAACCACAACTTTATTAGCAAAAGCACATATACCTACCCCAGGTTTTACCCCATCGCAACCGCATGAATTTCAAGGTGGTATGGAAGTAGAACACGAAAAATTCGGCTTCGGGAAAATCATCAGCCTAGAAGGAACACTACCAGATGTTAAAGCAACGGTATTTTTCCAGGGATTAGGCAACAAACAGTTACTGCTTAAATTTGCGAAACTAATGATTGTAAAATAAGTTTTTTACCACAAAGGCACCAGGTCACGATTGTGTTTTTGTGCCTTAGTGGTTAATTATGAAAAATGTAATGTGGATGATGGAATAATTTATCTTTTCAACTTTGCGTCCTTTGCCCTTTTCTATCCCCGGCCTTTGCACTTAAACCACTTGAAAAAACACAAAATTATCCTTAATATTGAGGTCGGTTTTCCCGAAAACAAACCATGCAACTTACCAGGTTAGAAATTAAAGGTTTTAAGAGCTTTGGCGATAAAGTGACCATCAATTTTAATGAGGGGGTTACGGCTATTGTTGGGCCTAATGGTTGCGGAAAATCCAATGTAATTGATGCCATGCGCTGGGTTTTGGGCGAACAGAGTACCAAAGCCTTACGTTCTGAAAAGATGGAGAACATCATTTTTAACGGAACAAAAAACCGTAAACAGGCACAACTGGCAGAGGTTTCGCTAAGCTTTGATAATACCAAAAATATTCTTCCTACTGCATATTCACAGGTTACGGTAACCCGCAAACTTTATCGTAATGGCGATAGCGAATATCGCTTAAATGATGTGCAGTGCAGGTTAAAAGATATTACCGACCTGTTTTTGGATACCGGTATCGGCTCGGATAGTTATTCTATTATCGAGCTGAAAATGGTGGATGAGATCATTACCAATAAAGAGCATAGCCGCCGTTCACTGTTTGAAGAAGCTTCTGGGATTTCGAAATACAAATTACGTAAGAAACAGACTTTCAATAAGTTAAAAGATACTGAAGCTGATTTAGAACGTGTAGAAGATTTACTTTTTGAAATCGAAAAAAATCTAAAAACGTTAGAAAATCAGGCGCGTAAGGCCGAACGTTATTATAAATTAAAAGAGCAATACCGTGAGCTGAGTGTTCAGCTGGCTACACACCGCATTGCATTCTTTCGTACCGATTTAAACGCGTTGGAAATCCAGGAGCAAAGCCAGCTGGTAAACCGGACAGAACTTAATACGAAGATAGACACCGGCGAAGCCGAACTGCAAAAACTGAAGTTGGGCAGCATCAGTCAGGAGAAAAACCTTTCGATACAGCAAAAAGCTACCAATGAGTTTGTTTCCAAAATCCGCGCCTACGAAAGCGAGAAAAAAGTAAAGAACGAACAGATGCGTTTCTTACAGGAAAAAGAAACACGGTTATCTGGCGAACTCGAAAAAGATAAAAACCAGGTTAACCACATCAAATACAACATTAAGCGTTTAAATGAAGAGGTTGTAACGGAAACTGAAGTTTTTAACCGTCTTGAATCTGATTTAAAAAGCTTAAAATCTACGCTCGATACTTTACGCGAACAACAGCAAACTGAGAAAAACAGGATTGATAACCTTATAAAATCGGTTAACGAACTGCAGAACACGGTTTATCAATCTCAAAAGGAAATCGATATCCTCAATATCCAGAAAGATGCCCTGATACAGGAAAGCAACCGTAATGTTGACGATACTGAAACCAAAACCCTGGAATTGAAAGCATTTGACCATGCATTGGCCGAATTGGATATTCAGGTAAGGGAAAAACAGGCTAATATTAAAAATTTAACCGAAGCTGAAGAAGTTTTAAAAGAAAAACTCGCTGCCTCAGAAAGCAACTTAAGTTCGAACAAGGAAAAACTAACTGCCGAAAACCGTAAAAAAGATGCCAAGCAGAACGAGTACAACCTGACTAAATCGCTGGTTGATAGCCTGGAAGGTTTCCCGGAATCGATCCGTTTTTTAAAGAAAAATAGTGCCTTTGCCAAAAACGCCCTGCTCCTTTCTGATATTTTATTCTGTAACGAAGATTACCGGATTGCCATAGAAAATTACCTCGAACCGGTAATGAACCACTATGTGGTCGAAAAATATACAGATGCCGTTCAGGCGATAAATCTTTTAACAGATGCGAGCCGTGGAAGGGCGAATTTCTTTATTTTAGAAAATGTTCCGGATAAAAACCCGGTTATTGGTACTCATGAGGGTCTGGTTTCTGCACTTTCAGTAATTGAAGTCGACAAAAAATACCAGCACCTCTGCAACCTGCTTTTACAAAATGTATATATCGCAATAGCCGAGCAGGAAAATCTTTTCAAAGAAACACCAACAGATAGTTTAACCATTTTGGCTAAAAACGGAAAGTATGCGCAAACTAAATTCACTTTGGCCGGTGGCTCGGTAGGTTTATTTGAAGGTAAAAGGATTGGTAGGGCCAAGAATTTAGAAAACCTGGCCAAAGAAATTAAAGCGTCAGAATCACTGATTAATCAGTACAATGCTGCGATAAAAGCCGAAACAGACAATATATTTAACCTGAAAGAAGCTTCAAAAATTAACCAGATCAATAGCCTGCAGCAGGAAATGAATCGTTTAAATAACGAACACATTTCTGTGCAGACGCGCCGTGATCAATACCAGGAGTTTATTACCACCAGCGAAAACCGTAAAACAGACATTGCTCAAAAAATTGTTTCGATAGAAAAAGCTTTATCCGAAAAATTGCCTGCTTTGGTTCAGTTACAAAAAGATCAGCAGGAAGCACATGTTAATTTACAGGAGCAACAACTTAATTACCAGGAAATTGCCGATCAGGTGAACGAAAGTGCAGGTAAATATAACCAGGACAATATCCGTTTTCACCAGCAACAAAATAAATTATCAGGCTTGGAAAAAGACCTCGATTACCGTTTTGTACAGGAAGAAGCTTTAAATAAACGTATAACCCAAAACGACAAAGAACTGCAGGAAGCTTTAATTCAGATTACTGCAACTTTACAGCATACCGATTTGAACGATGATACGCTTTTAGAGATGTATCAACAACGTGAGGAAATGGAAAAAGGACTTGCGGAGGCCGAACAAGCCTATTTTACGAGCAAAGGAAGTATTAACGAGGTAGAGAACGACCTCACCAACATCCGTAAAAACCGCGAAGAAACCGATTTTCTGCTAACGGAAATCAAGGATAAAAAGAACGCCTTAAAGATCGACTTAAATGCCTTAAAAGAGCGTTTAGCTGTCGAATTTAATATTGACATTAATGATCTTTTAGAAACCGAGACTGAAATTGAGACTTTGGAAAGTGAGTTTGAGCTGCGCCAGAAAGTAGAAAAAATGAAACGCCAGCTGGATGAGTTTGGCGCCATTAACTCGATGGCGATGGAGGCTTTTAAAGAAATGGAAGAGCGTTACACTTTTATTCAGAACCAGAAAAAAGACCTTAACGCTGCTAAAACCGATCTTTTACAAACCATTAAAGAAATAGACGATACGGCGAAAGATAAATTTATGCAGGCTTTTACACAGGCCCGCGAACATTTTATTGTGGTTTTTCGCTCCTTATTTAATGAAGAAGATAGCTGCGACCTGATTTTATCAGATATCAACAATCCTTTAGAGGCTGATATCGATATTGTAGCTCGTCCGAAAGGTAAAAGACCGCTGTCTATCAATCAGTTATCAGGTGGAGAAAAAACGTTAACGGCTACTGCCCTGTTATTTTCGCTTTACCTTTTAAAACCTGCTCCTTTCTGTATTTTCGATGAGGTTGATGCCCCTTTGGATGATACGAACATCGACAAATTCAATAATATTATCCGCAAATTCTCCGATCAGTCGCAGTTTATCATTGTATCACATAATAAACGTACCATTGCCAGCACCGATATTATTTATGGCGTAACGATGGTAGAACAGGGCGTTTCGAGGGTTGTAGCGGTGGATTTAAGGGAAGTGGCGGCGTAAAAGTTTAAAGACAAAAGCAAAAAGACCAAAGTAAGACTATCACTTCCATCATCGATAATTTGTGTTTTTTGTCATACTTAGGCACGAAGCATCTACAACCTATGAAACAGATGCTTCGTGCCTCAGCATGACAGCATATTCAGGATTGCTGCAAATAAAAAGAATTTGCATTTCCATCAGGTTTAGCAACGCAATACAGTAAAGTAAACAGCGTTTGAATAGCGTAACGAAAAATGTATATTTGTTAATAACGATAAAGATATGTTAGCTACAGTTAAAGGATATTACGAAAAAGGAAAAATAACGCTCAAAGAAAAAGCGCCTGTACATACAAAAACGGAAGTTATTGTTACTTTTTTAACAGAAGATAAACCGGTTCTTGATAAAAGAATTCCAGGTGCACTTAAAGGCAAGATATCAATTCCAGATGATTTTAACGATCCTTTAGATGATTTAAAAGAGTATATGTAATGGCATCTAATCACTACCTTTTAGATACACATTGTTTAATATGGTTTCAGGAAAATAATCCAAAAATCCCTAAAAAAGTATTAGATATTCTTCAGAATGTAGAAAATATAATCTATTTCAGTCAAATCAGTTTATTTGAAATATCAATTAAGCAGTCTCTTGGTAAACTCCCCAATTTTAGTGTAACTGCTGAAGATATTTACAATCAAGCATTATTAGATGGCTTTACTTTCTTAAACACTGCTATCTGCTGATGAAAAGTTCAAACTTTATCCAAATATCTTAAAATTGCTGTGGCAATAACTATTTATAACCATGAAAATCCTATATATCTTACCCTTAGCCATGATGCTAAGCTGCTGTTCATCAGTAAAAAATCAAACCGGCGCTCCTGATTCTGGCAAATTAGATACCCAGTTACTAAAAGACGTAGAAGTATTATCATCAGATGCTTATCAGGGACGGAAAACAGGTACCAAAGGTGCCGAGATGGCAAGAGCTTACATTATCGAAAGATTTCAAAAATTAGGCTTAAAATCTTACCCTCAACATGTAAACTATGCACAGGAATTCACTTTTAACGGAAGAGGTGGTACAAAAGTAAATGGAACTAACATTATTGGTTATATTCCAGGTAAAAGCACAAATGTAATTGTCGTTTCAGCACATTATGACCATTTAGGAGTAGTAAAGGATGAAGTTTTTAATGGTGCCGACGATAATGCATCCGGAACTGCAGGTTTATTAAAAATTGCCTCCTATTTTGCAAAAAACAAACCCAATAACACCATCATTTTTGCCTCTTTTGATGCTGAGGAAATGGGCTTACAGGGCGCAAAAGCATTTGTTGGCAATCCTCCGGTGAATATCAATACTATTGCGATAGATTTGAATATGGACATGATCAGCCACAGTGATAAAGGTGAACTATACATCTGCGGAACCTATAAATATCCGGATTTAAAGAAATATGTTGATACCACTAAAGCCAATATCAAATTACTTTTTGGTCACGATAATCCTAAACTGGGCCACGATGACTGGACCAACCAAAGTGATCAGGGAGCTTTTAACGCTAAAAATATTCCCTTTTTATACTTCGGTGTTGAAGACCATAAAGATTACCACAAAGCCACCGACGAGTATTCGACCATTACCAAAACGTTTTTCAGCAACGCAGCCAATGCTGTTTTAGATGTGGTTAAAAACATCGACAAGCAAACAGGCCTGCAACTGTTGTTAAAAGATAAAATGAGGATGACGGATAATCCAAGAAAAGCTGAAAGGTTTTAACTACTGCGGTACATAAACCACGAATTTCGTTTCAAAGAAATCTTCCTCAAAATAAGCTGAAAGCGGATATAATTCTGCTTTCAGTTTCGATTCCTTAATTTCATCAGCTAAATCGCCACCTTTTAGATACAGGATTCCATTCGGAATAGCATTTAACGTGTCTTTTTTAAATTTTCCCTGTATCCATGGGTAAAATTCGCCTAAACGTGTTACCGCTCTCGAAACCACAAAATTAAATTTTTCTTTAACCTGTTCAGCCCTTAAATGGTCGGCCCTTAAATTATCCAGTCCAAGTGCCGAAGCCACTTCTTTTACCACCTTGATTTTTTTCCCGATCGAATCTACCAGATAGAATTGCGTTTCAGGGAACAAAATGGCCAGCGGAATACCCGGAAAACCTCCACCAGTACCCACATCTAAAACCGATTCTCCAGCTTTAAATGTACATACTTTGGCTATCCCTAACGAATGCAATACATGGCGTTCATATAATTCTTCGATATCTTTTCTGGAAATTACATTGATCTGGGCATTCCAAAAGCTATATAATTCGAACAGCTGCGAAAATTGAGCAAGCTGTTTTTCGCTTAAATCAGGAAAATATTTTAAAATGATATCAGGCTTTACATCAAGCATATTATAATTACTAAAGGATTATCGAATTATTTCCAGTTCACTTTTTTCTTACCAAATAAGGCTAAAAATCCGTTCAGGGTTAAAAACAGAAACAAAAGTATGTCTAAAATCGGGAACCACCAACGCAAATCGCTATAGTTTAATCGTTTCAGCAATTTTGGATAGATAAAACACCTGATGATGATGCTTAGTGCCAGGATTCCCAAAGCTATATATTGCGCCTCACGGCTAAAAAACATGCATGCCGCGAAGAAGCCATAAAACAGAAACTGAAAAACAATCTGCAGGCTCAAAATAAATTTTTGTTTTGATTTATACAGCTTTCCAGCTCCAAAATGGCGCTTTTTCTGTCTCAGGTAACCACTCCAGGTTTTATTTGGCTCACTCCAAACATGGCTATCGCGGTGTAAACGGATTTCTGTATTGTGTTTATTGGCATGAGCATTTACAAATAAGTCGTCATCACCTGATGGAATATGCATGTGCGCTGCAAAACCTTTATTTTTAAAAAAAAGCGACTTTTTGTAAGCCATGTTGCGTCCAACGCCCATATAAGGCATGCCTTTTAAGGCAAAAGAAAGATAATTTACTGCAGTAAAAAAAGTTTCAAACCGGATCAGTGCATTTAAAAGGCTTCTTCTTTTCATATAAGGAGAATAACCCAATACAATTTCAGTATTTTCATCGGCAGGCTGCTGCATATCCATTAGCCAATTTTCAGAAGCAGGCATACAATCGGCATCAGTAAAAACCAACCAGTCGTATTTGGCAGCCTTTATACCCATGGTTACCGCAAATTTTTTGCCCGCAATAAACTTATCATTATCTAAAATCTTTACTACTTTGAGATTGGAATATTTCTTCTCCAGCTGTTCTAAAAACTCTTCTGTGCCATCCCAGGAGCGATCATTAACCACTACGACTTCAAATTCAGGGTAATTTTGATTAAATAAAGAAGGAAGATACTGCTCCAGATTTACAATTTCATTGCGGGCACATATAATTACACTTATAGGCTTACGCGCAGATACAGGCACTTCTTCAATCCCAACCCTGGCCAGTTTTAAATGAACAAAAAGGACATAATAGAGCTGAACCAAAAGGCAAAAAGCCAATATCGAGAGCAGAATAATTTCAAGCAGGGTTAATATCACGATGGTAAAATAAATAGGCGCAAATTTCTCATTTTTAATCTGTAAATCACTTTTATGTGGATAAAAAATTAAACAAAATAATGCCCTCAATTTTTGCTATTTTTGGCAGATTTTTGACGAGAAAAAACACATTATGAAATTTAGTTTACAGGCTAACGATCCCCTATCAAAAGCCAGGGCCGGGACGGTAACAACTGCCCATGGCGAAATACAAACCCCTATTTTTATGCCTGTGGGCACTGCCGGAACGGTAAAAGCCGTACATCAGCGCGAACTTAAAGATGATATCGACGCAAAAATCATTCTCGGTAATACTTACCACCTTTATTTAAGACCAGGTTTGGATACTCTTGAAAAAGCAGGTGGATTACATAAATTTATTGGCTGGGACCGTCCGATTTTAACCGATAGCGGTGGTTACCAGGTATATTCTTTAAGTAAAGTTCGTAAAATTAAAGAAGAAGGCGTTACTTTTCATTCTCATATTGATGGCTCGAAGCACCTTTTTACGCCAGAATATGCCATGGATATTCAGCGTACCATTGGTGCCGATATTATTATGGCTTTTGATGAATGTACACCGTACCCATGCGATTATACCTATGCGGCACAATCGATCAAAATGACGCATCGTTGGTTGAAACGCTGCTGCGAACGTTTTGATACTACAGAACCGAAATATGGTTTCGACCAAACGCTATTCCCTATTGTTCAGGGATCGGTATATAAAGATTTACGCATAAAATCTGCAGAATTTATCGCCAGCATGGGCCGTGAAGGCAATGCCATAGGAGGTTTATCGGTAGGTGAGCCTGCAGAAGAGATGTATGCCATGACTGAAGTGGTGTGCGACATATTACCGGTAGAAAAACCGCGTTATTTAATGGGTGTAGGTACGCCGATCAATATTTTAGAAAACATTGCCTTAGGTGTGGATATGTTTGATTGTGTAATGCCTACAAGAAATGCCAGAAACGGCATGCTTTTTACCAGAAACGGAATCATCAACATCAGAAATAAGAAATGGGAGAACGATTTTTCTCCATTGGATGCCGAAAGTGACCTGCACGCTGATCAGGTAACCAGCAAGGCTTATTTAAGGCATTTGGTGCATAGCAAAGAGATGCTTGGCGCACAAATTGCTACCTTGCACAACCTGCATTTCTACCTTTGGCTGGTAAAACAGGCAAGAGAAAAGATTATTGCAGGTGAATTTTATGAGTGGAAAAACAAAATGGTTAAAATATTAGGCAATAAGCTATAAAATGAGTCTGTTAAAAGGGAAAATAAAAATCATCGATCAGTACATTATCGGCAAATACCTGGGTACATTTATATATACCCTGGCCATTTTCGTCATCATTATTGTGGTGTTCGACCTTTCTGAAAAGATGGATGATTTTATGAAAAGCGGGCTGAGCTTTTGGGGAATCCTCTCTAAATACTACGCCGGCTCTATTCCCTTTTATGTGAATATGCTTTCGCCGCTGATCAATTTTATTGCGGTGATTTTCTTTACAGCAAAAATGGCCGATCAGACGGAAATCGTGCCGATTTTAAGTGGAGGGGTAAGTTTTAACCGCTTTTTATTCCCTTATCTGGTATCGGCTACGATTATTTTCTCTGCCAACCTGGTTTCAAATCTATACATTTTACCTTATACGAATACGCTAAAAAACAGTTTCGAAAACACCTATGTAAAGCGTAACGACCCTTCAACGAAGTCGAACATCCATATGAAACTGGATGATAAAACTTACATCTACATTGATAATTTCGACAATAAAACGAACTCAGGTTACCGCTTTTCACTCGATAATTTTAACGGTGATATCCTGACCAAAAAAATCGTTGCCGAAAATATTAAGTGGGATTCGCTTAAACGTAAATGGCAATTAACCAATTACTCTATCCGTAAAATTGATGGCATGAAAGAAACCATGATTTACGGCAACGGGAAGCTAAAAGATACCATCCTGGATATGCGCCCGGATGACTTTTCTGCTTACGATAATATCGTGCAAAATTTAACTACAAAGGAATTAACGGATAAAATCAGAAAAGAAAAAATCCGTGGAACAGGCGTAATGAACGATCTTCAGTTTGAAAAATATAAACGCTACTTACACCCACTTTCAGCCTTTGTATTAACGCTTATCGGTGTGGCCCTGTCCTCACGTAAAGTGCGTGGAGGTGTTGGTGTATCATTAGGTATCGGCATCTTTATTAGCTTCGCTTATATCGTGTTTAATCAGTTTACACAGATGTTCTCTACCAAAGGTGGTTTACCTCCATTTGCAGCTGTTATAATGCCTACACTCTTCTTTGGCCTGTTAGGCTTTTACCTGTTGAGGAAGGCGCCAAAATAACCATGGAAGCAACCAAAAAAAACCTGCTCATCCTTCATCTTACTGTATTTGTATGGGGCTTTACAGGCGTGCTCGGGAAAGTAATTTCTATTGATGCCGTACCCATGGTTTGGTATCGCGTACTCATTGCATCGACAACTCTTTTTGCCTGGTTTCTGATTACAAAGAAGGATATCAGGGTTACTAAAAAACAGTTTTTACAATTCTTTTTAACCGGTGGAATTGTAGCCATCCACTGGATATTTTTCTTTCATGCCATTAAAGTTTCTACCGTTTCGGTTACTTTGGTTTGCCTTTCTTCTTTCACTTTATTTACCGCAATTTTAGAACCGCTGATTAAAAAACAGCCGATTCAGATGGGCGATATCCTGATCGGTTTGCTGATTATTTTAGGCATTTATATGATCTTTAAATTCGAAGGTCAATATACTTTAGGGATTATTTTTGGGTTACTGGCAGCGATAGCATCCAGTCTTTTTTCTACAATTAATTCGACCCTGGTACAAAAAAGTGAACCTTCCATAATTGGTTTTTATGAACTTGTTGGCGCTTTCTTTTGGATCACTTTATACCGCCTATACGACGGAACTTTGTTGCACACACACTTTAACCTGAGTGCAAAAAACTGGTTTTATTTAACGCTTTTAGGCACGCTTTGTACATCGGTTGCCTATGTTGCAGGTGTTGCTGTAATGCGTACTTTATCAGCCTTCAGGGTGGCCTTAATTACAAACCTTGAACCTGTTTACGGAATTGTACTGGCCTTCATTTTCTTTCAGAATAAAGAGCAGATGACAGGTGGATTTTATATCGGTGCAACGATCATTCTGGGTTCAATATTCTTGTATCCCATCTATAAAAAAAGGAAAAATAAACTGTAGAAAGTACCGCAAAATCTGCTGTTTCTACGTAAGCTATCTACCAAAAAGGCTCCGCTAAAAAACATTATCATCCCGACTGAAACGCAGTGGAGCGCAAAGATCTATCAAGACATATTTCTCTTAATCGAGCCTTCAAAATTCTAAACAAATTTATACCTGGCCCCCACCTTGAATACTCAACTAAAAACGATTTGTTATTTAGATTTAAGCAAGGTGTAATAAAGAGATTTTTCCCGGGATAGATTTAGCTTCGCTGAGCCTGCGGGTTCTCGGCTCCGTTGCTCTCCGCACGAAATGAAGAAAACTTAAAGGGAATCTATATACAATAATTCCTTTTCCATCATGCTGATTTTTACACAATAAACCATGAATCGAAATGATAGTAACCTAAGTGATCATTACATGAACCAGCCGCTTAAAACAGGTTTAAAATCATTACGCAAAACCATAATACCGACTAATAAAAACAGGAATATAAAAACACAAAATGCTTAACCAGATATCTAAAAAAACAATATTGTATTGTATAAAAAAAAGATCGAAAATAGCCAGCGATTTAATTCTAAAATAACACTTTAAATACCTGTAAAATAAAACAAAAATCAGCTTGATAAACGGACTATAAAAAAGACACGATTACTCTAAATAAAACAATAAAAAAATTCATATAAAACGCGACAGTAAAATCATTAAAACACCAATAATTAATCAATACAATAGCGAATAAAAGTCGGGCAAAAAGCTCCAATAAACTTCCAGAAATAAGGAGCCAATTTCCCTCAAAAATCTACAGATAAGCTATTCATATTGCCAGCAAAAATTACCAGGAATTATGCCTGTTAACTCATAAAAAAAAATAAACTAAAACACCCATTACCACAAACTACATTTCTACATCAGCTTCTTCACCCTGGTAAAAACTGACTCACCCAACCACAAAAGCAGTAATATTTAAAGATCCATTTTTTAAAAAAAGAGAGAAAAAAATAATCCTGATTTTACATTTAAATTTGTCCCCTAAGGATTAAAAACCACCAAATCAGAAGCATTTTACCAACTCAAAAGAAATGCAACAAATAGATAAAAAAACCCTGTTTAAACACTAATAAAGCAAGTTTTTTTAAATAAATATCGAATTTTCAAAAAACTCAGTTAAAAACCCTGCTATCCGGAAATATCGTAAGGAAATCGCATTATCTAAGCCAAAAACTACCGAATTGGATACCAAATTCACTAAAAATATATACGAAATCGAGGCTTTAAGTTGAATTCCAAGCAAGAATTCGCCCTCCAAAATCCTTGCTTAACATTGAAAAAACACAGTATTTGAGAGGTCAAGTAGAAGATTCAGACCCTTTCGAATTTATGAATCCAGCCTTACCAAAGCTATATCCATTACTTAAAGGATCCAATTCAGTTTAAATTTCAAAACAAAAAACAAAGACATTTTGTCACAACAATAGCATCACCCACATAAACTTCAATTTAAAATCATCATCAAAATTCTGAATTTAATGCTAAAGATCTTTAAGATTATCAATTATCAAGACGGTTTTTTTTGCTTTAAAACCATCAATTTTAAGCGAATATTTTAGATTTATTACCACTGCATTTCAAGCTTAGATTCATAACTAAAATCTTCATACAACTATCAAATATATCTTGGGTTAGCCTTTATTAATGAGACTCAAACCTCTTTCTACAAATCATACAGAATAGAAAAAAGCCTCAAAAATTTTCAGGGAAAATCGATTAATAAGTGTAAATTAAATCAATAAATTACTGCTGGTAAAAAATGAGATGAAGCGCTTCAATATGAAAGAAAATTGAATTAAAAATCAAGATAAAATCAACAATTAGTAAATTTACATAAATTTCATTACAAATTATAAATCAGCAATTTATATCATTTAACATAAATTAAAAATTCACAATTTAGAATACCTGTAAAATTTAAAAAACTAAATATTTTAGCAAAGAATATAGATGAATTTAAAAAAAGCGAACAAAAAACTAATTATCAAGTATTTAACTGCAATTACTTTAAGTTTTATTTCACCATCAGTTTTTGGTCAGATTTTCAGCACAGCACAAAACCCACTTAGTGTAAAATGGAACTACATTTCATCAGGCGGCTTTAAAATCATCTATCCTGAAGAATTGGAGAAAGAGGCCCAAAGAATGGCCAATACCCTACCCTATATTTACACCAGGACTGGTTTAGGTTTAAGGCAACAAAAAACCTCAATTCCGCTCCTGTTACAGAACCGCGGAACGGTTGCAAATGGCTTTGTTCAGCTGGGGCCAAAGAAGTCGGAATTCTATGCTACCCCGCCCCAGTTTTTCGACAGTCAGGATTGGCTGAACAACCTCGCTGTACATGAGCTCAGGCACATCGCACAGTTTGACAAATTGACAGGAACACAGGCACACCCCTTCCCCGAGCTGGTATACTTCGCCTACTTTGGAGCGGGCATACCCACCTGGTTTTTCGAAGGTGATGCGGTGGTAAACGAAACAGCTTTGACCTACTCGGGCAGGGGCCGGCAGCCGAATTGGATCATGCCTTACCGGGCCTCGATTTTGGAAGGCAAAAAATTTAGCTACAGCAAAGCCTATTTTGGATCGAACAAAGACGTGACGCCGGGCTACTACCAAACCGGATATTTGATGGTGGCAGACATGAAAGAAAAATACGGCCAGTTCATTTCAGACAGTCTGCTTGGCGACATTAGAAAAAGACCGGTGCGGCCTTACCCCTTTTCGAAGAGCCTGAAAAAATACACCGGAGAAAATACCCGACAGTATTTTCTGGCTACCCAAAATAAGCTGGCTGAAGCGTGGAAAAATCAGGAGGAAAAATCCACCACAGAAAGCTATGAAAGTTTAAATAAAAAATCAGCATTAGCGACCAATTATTTCCTGCCGGTACGGTTAAATAAAAATCAGATTTTAGCACTAAAAGAAAGTAAGACAGATGCCCGTTATTTCGTGATTATTAACGAAGATAAATCGGAGCAAAAATTATTCGGAATCGGCTACCAGGAACAGCCCTGGTTTAGCTTAAAAAATGACCTGTTGGTTTGGGATGAAATCCGTTACGATCCGAGATATAAACAACGCAGTTATAGCGTAATCTGTTCGTACAATTTAAAGACTAAAAAATTCAACAAATTAAGCAGCAAGAGCAAGCTCTTCTCTCCCAGCCTATCTGAAGATGGAAAGAAAATTATTGCTGCAAAAGTTGAACTCAATAATCAGTTCAATCTGGTAGAGATGGATGCCGCTTCGGGAAAAATTTTAAAGACTTATCCAAATCCGGAAAATGAAATTCTGCAAACTCCGTCTTTCGATAAAACCGGAAATAAGATTGCTTATATCGGTGTAACGGAAAAAGGAAAAACTTTATGGCTGATGGATGGAGATCAAAAATCGGCGCTGATTTCGAACAGCAGACAACAGCTCAGTCGCCCGGTTTTTATTAACGATAAAGTTGTCTTCAATGCACACTTCAATGGCATTGATAATATTTACGGAATTGATCCATCTTCGAAAAAAATCACAGCCCTTAGTTCGTCAAAATACGGAGCCTTCAATCCTACCGAAACCGAAGATGGAAAAATCATTTTTAACGATTATAAAATCAACGGCTACGAAATTGCTGAAACCAGCATTACAGAAAAACCGGTAGGTGAAAATAACTTTATCGATTTTTCAGCCGCAGCAGAAAAGCAGGAAAACGTTGGCAATGTTTTCGACAAAATTCCGGACAGCACGTACCAATCCAAACACTACCGCCAGGCGTTAAATCTGTTCAGCATCCACAGCATTATTCCGGTAATTGATAACGAATATGTTTTCGGTTTGGAACTGCAATCGAACAACCTGCTTAACACCATGGACTTTTATTCGGGCGCAAAATACCACCGCGATTTAAAACGTTTCGAGTACACTGCAGACATTAGCTATAAAGCACTTTATCCGGTATTGAGTGTGTTGTATCGCAACCGCCCGAAAAGAACGTTCTACAGAGCTAAAAATGTGGTACAGCAAGGCGACTGGAGAGAACATTACATTAAGCTTAATGCATCGCTTCCGCTATCGTTTAATGCCCGCAACGAGAACTATGCTTTTACCTTAAATGCGGCAACCAGTTTTACGCAAAGGTATATGCCCGAAAACATGCCTACCAATTTTATCCGCGAGCTTAAATTCCCGATGGAATACAATTTTACTTTCAACCACAATGTGCGTACCACCGAAAGAGACATCGCGCCAAAGTGGGCACAGGTGCTCAGGGTAACTTATGATCATCAACCTTTCGATAAAAATTTGGGAGGCGAAATTCTGGCGCTCGAAAGTTTTCTTTATTTTCCGGGGCTGGCCAAAAATCATTCCTTCCTGGCAAGTTTCAATTACCAAAAGGCAAGTGGGGTAAACCAGTATGCAACCGAGATTGCAACCGTATATGGATACAACAACATCTTAGCAAAAAGCAAACTGCAAAACAGTTTACTTTTTAATTATCGTTTTCCTTTTGCCTTTCCCGATTGGGAGTTGGGTCCGCTGGCTTACGTGAGGAATTTCAGGGCGGGTTTATTCTGCCATTACGAGAACATCGGCAAAGGCACAACTTTTAATGATCCGAAAACTTATGGTGTAGAATTGAATACGAGTGTAAACATTTTGCGCTATCAGCCTGTTGTAGATCTAGGAGCGAGATTGGTTTTTGTCAACCAGATTTACAATCAAAATCCGATATTAGAGTTTTCATTTAATTATAGCTTTTAAGCCATGAGCGCAAAAACAATTTCCATCATTATAGTAACCGTATTACTAACCATTTTTTTAATGGTAAACACAGAACCTGTAGATTTCGATTTCCTGGTTGCCACGGTCCCGGTATCTAAACTTCTGGTTATCGGTATCTGTATCATCATCGGTTTTATCATCGGCTTTGTAGTAGGCCGTCCGCGAAAAACAGTTAGCAGTTATGATGATGAGATCGAAAAACATCAACCGGTTTCAAACAAAAAAGAATTGAGCGATGAGGACAGGGATTACATTAGTTAGATCCCTTGGTCTGTGTCTCACAGACCATCAAGTTTTTTTTGAAGCACAGCCTTTGCCTACGGCTAACTTTAGTAAGGTTCAATAAAAATATTTTGAAAAGCAAATCCCGTAATGCTATTAAGGGTTAGCCGGGCTTTTTGCTAAATCTTTTAAAATACAGCTGTCATGCTAAGGCACGAAGCATCTGTATCATCGGTTGCAGATGCTTCGTACCTCAGCATGACAATAAAAACGGAAGCAACTGCTAATTTTAAAAGGATACCGCTGCAATCCCGTTTAGGTAGGATTAGCAACTGCTGCTATTTAAGTTCAAATAGCAAAACGCATAAATATTCAATTAACTAATTCAGTGCGGTCATGATTTCCCCATACAACAAGCCACTACCCCCGCCATAATGCTGGATAATTTTCAATCCGGGTTTAAGTCCGTTCAGTTTTGCTCTCAATGCTTTTTCGCATGTTGCATCAATACCGTTTCCGAGCAGCACCAGATCAATGTGCTGTTCTTTGCAAATCTCAATGGCTTCTTCATCCGTGCATACACAGATCCCCTTCCACTCCGGCCTGGCATTTAACAGGCGGTTCATTACAACCGTAATTTCAGTATCCCTGCCGATATAAAGTATGGTAGTTTGCATATTTTTTTAAATAAATAAACCCCGAGGTTCTAAAACCTTCGGGGTTTGGTTAAATTATTTTAATTCAATTCCATCGGAACATCCATCAATAAAACTTCTGCGCCTGCAGTGTTAGCTTTAAAACTGATGCTATTGGTATCCCACACGCCTAATCCATCTCTTTTACCTAATACTTGTCCGTTAATGGTTACCTCTCCGCTGATTACGAATGCATAAACTCCGTTACCGGCTTTTTTGATTTTGTATTCGGTTTCAAAACCTTCATCAAAATTCCCTAACGAAAACCAGGCATCCTGATGGATCCAAACGCCGGCATCATCTGCATTGGGCGATAAGATCTGCTGAAAGTTGTTGTGACGGGCGGCAACATCCAAAGTTTGCTGATCGTAACGTGGTGTAACGTTTTTCTTGTTCGGGAACAACCAGATCTGCAATAAATTTAACTGCTCACCGGCATTTGCGTTAAACTCGCTGTGGCTTACTCCTGTTCCGGCACTCATTACCTGGATTTCTCCGCTTTTGATCACTGCCGAATTGCCCATACTATCTTTATGCGCAATTGCACCGGCCAACGGAATGGTAATAATTTCCATGTTATCGTGTGGGTGGCTACCAAAGCCCATACCACCATCAATCAAGTCATCATTTAAAACCCTCAAAACCCCGAAGTGCATCCTTTCTGGATTGTAGTAGTTTGCAAAACTGAATGAGTGATGTGCATTTAACCAGCCATGATTGGCATGACCGCGGGTGTTTTCTTTGTGCAAAATGAACTGTGACATAAATTTCCTTTCTTATTTATGATACAAAGTTAATACTGTACAACCTGCTGTGCATTGATGTAAGATAAGAAGTGAGTTGGGCGGAGAACGGGGAGCGCTGAGCGTTCGATGTCGCTAAAACTTAATTTTAGCAAGTACTATATCGCTGTTCAATTCCCTTAAAGCATCTAAAGCTACCCAGTTTGCTTTTTTATTGTTTTGGGCAAGGATATTATTTGCAGTTTGGATGGCGTGCGTATGGAGGAAAGCATTTCGTTTGCCAATCTGCCTCAAAGCCCAGTTGATTGCTTTTTTAACAAAATTACGGTTATCGTAAGCTTCACTTTCAATTACAGGAAGAAAGGCAAGAAAAGTTTCGTTGGGTTCCTTTTTAAGGTGAACGGCTGCCTCGGCCATCAGCACAAAACCGGTACGTTTTACAAATTCTGCTTCCGCTTCGGCAAACTCAAAAGCTTTCGACTTAAAATAAGGCGTTTTAACGAAAAGATTTCCGCAAGCCTGATCACATACATCCCATGAGCTGAAATCTTTTGTCCAGGTGTTTATTTGCATCTCTGTTACTTGTTTATAATCGCCAATTAAGGTGGCCAGTAAATGTGCTTCATGAAATCCGGTTTCCCAGAGCAATAAAGACAACTCCTGATTTTTACCAATCTGCTTACCCAGCTTGCGGATATTGGGCACGCGGATACCAAAAGCCTTAGAAATGTCGATCCCAAAGCGGGCCATTTTCTTTAGGTAATCAGGTTCACTGATGGATTGCAGCTCTGAAAGGATGAAATCGATATCGTTCATAACACGAATTTAGTTTTTTGAGGGAAACTTCCGAAGTTTGGTTCTCAATACGTAAACTTCGGAATATGGTCCGATCCATAGTCCTCACCCTGAATTTATTTCAGGGTTTTTCATATTAAAAGATGCTTAAATTCAGTATCAGTATCTCAAACAGCCACAGGAGTAGATGCACTTTCTACATTAACCGATAATACAATCTTTCAGCAAGCATCAAAAATAACCAATCCTTAACACCTTTGCGGGTTTAAGTTTATATCAACCTTTTAAACTTGTTCCAATTTTACCATAACAATCAACCTGATAAAAAACCATGCAAAAAACCATTATCCCGATGCTAGTCGCGTCATGCCTGTTCGCATTTTCCTGCAAGAAAAACACTTTGCCGGAAAATCAGCTGAGCACCACTCTTCAAAATAAAAATACGTTAATGGCAACTGCAGCCGCAAGTCCCGCAGCAAGCGTAAATGCCTATACCAATACATCAGCCTACATCAACACAGGCTTTGCGTTTTTAAACCCGACACAGATCGACAAAAACCGTCAGGCAATTGGCGGAAGCGCTTATACCGAAGTATATGGCTTCAATGTGCCGGAAGAAAACCGGGTAAGGGGCATCAGATGGAATGAAGACGATGAAACCACCTCTATCTGGCGCCCGCAGGGAATTTCGGGTTTCACGAGGAATGGCGTCCGTTATTTATTGGTAAGCTGGTACGCGAAAGATGCGGCAGAGAGCAAGGGATCGAGGATAACGCTGATTGACATTAGTCCAAGTTCGGCTACTTATTTAACCTACAGGCACATTTTACTGGTACAACCTACCCTGCCTACCGGTAATTTGGATTACACTCAATATGGTTCTTATGCGCCTTTAAATGTTCATGCCGGCGGCATTGCATATTTCAACGGTAAAATCTATCTGAGCAGTACAAGCCTAGGTTTAAGGGTATTCGATTTAGATAAGATTATCGAAGTAAATTCAGGAACCGGTACCGAAAATAAGTGTGGTAAAGATGCCAGCGGCAATCTTTATGCATTTAATTACCGTTACATCCTTCCTCAGGTGGGTTATTATAAAATCAATGATGCCGAGCCCTTTTCAACCGTACAGGTAAATTACGAAAACAATCAGTTGTGGACAGGGCAATATTATGCCGGAAGCGCAGATGCTTCTATTGTGCCTAAAATATTCGGGTTTCCCATTAATGCTGCCGGCGAACTTCAAAACTTGGGTATCCAAACGGTAATCCCTAAAAACAGTTTGTTTACATCGGATCATGCCCATGGCATTCAGGGCGTTTTCAGAAAAGGAAACAGAACCTGGCTTTCCTGCACCGGATCGCCAAGTGAATCGTACGGCTCTACTGCCCGTTTAGCGAGATATACTGATGGAGATACCAATACCACGAGGTACAGATGGCCTTATGGCGCAGAATCTTTATATCTTGAAACGCAATACAATTATTTGTGGAGCTTAACCGAGTTGAACCTAATGCCGGTGCTAAAAACGGCAGCCAGGTTAACCGCTGCATATTTGCTGTTGATTTCTCGAAATACGAATAGTAATATCACTAAAAACAAAAAGGGAGATGTTTAAAAACACCTCCCTTTTTTATATATTCTGATTGCAGGTTTAAGCTAATGCCTGCTCAATATCAGCTAAAATATCGTTAATGTGCTCTAAACCGATTGATAAACGGATAGATCCCTGTTCAATACCTACTTCATTACGTTGTTCTTCAGTAAGTTTGCTGTGCGTGCTGGTTGCCGGATGCGTAGCGATAGAACGTGTATCAGCCAGGTTTGCAGAGATAGAAAACATCTCTAAACGGTCCATAAATTTACGTGCCGCCTCTATGCCGCCATCAACCACGATGGTTACAATACCACCACCCTGTTTCATTTGCTTCTTAGCAATTGCGTACTGCGGGTGTGAAGGCAAAAACGGATATTTAACCAGTTTAATTTTTGGGTGCTTTTCTAAATATTCGGCCACTTTTAAAGCGTTTTCACAATGGCGGTCCATACGGATGGCCAAAGTTTCTAAACTCTTAGATAAAATCCAGGCGTTAAAAGGCGAAAGTGCTGGTCCGCTGTGACGGGCAAACCCCACCACCTCTGCAATTAACTCTTTTGTACCTAAAATAATCCCACCCAACACACGGCCTTGTCCGTCGATATATTTGGTAGCCGAGTGGATCGAAATGTGTGCACCGTATTTAATAGGCTGTTGTAGATAAGGTGTGGCAAAACAGTTATCAACTACCAATAATAAGTTGTGTTTTTTAGCGAGATCGCCCAAAAATTCAAGATCGATAATGTCGATACCCGGGTTTGAGGGCGTTTCGACAAAAATCATTTTGGTATTGGGCTTAATCAGCGCTTCCCAGTCCTGTGGTTTGTCTAAATCTGCATAATCGAAAGTTACACCCCAGTTAGAGAAAACATTGGTTAACAACTGATGTGTAGAACCAAAAACCGAACGGCTCGAAACCAGGTGGTCGCCGCTTTTTAAGAAAGCACCAAAAGTGGTAAAAATAGCCGCCATGCCGGTAGCTGTTGCGAAACCATCTTCAGCACCTTCTAAAAGGCACATTTTATCGATAAACTCTGATGTATTCGGATTGGAATAACGGCTATAAACATTCCCTTCTTTTTCGTTTGCAAATAAGGCACGCATTTCTTCAGCATCCTCAAATTTATAACTCGAAGTTAGATAAATTGGGGATGAATGCTCTTTATGCAAGCTGCGTTCGGTTTGAGTGCGTATAGCTATGGTTTCAAAATTTTCGGATTTCATTTTTTAGTGTCAAGTTATGAGTATTGAGATGTGAGACATCAGATTTGAGATGTTAGAATGAGATTTGAGATGTTAGACATTAGATATGAGTTTAGCCCCTCAACCTTAAACCCTACACCTTAAACCTCCACCTACACCTTAAACCTCCACCTACACCTTATTTATTTTGTAAGTAAAGTTAATTGTTGCTGAGCGGCCTAAAATATTCGACACCGAGCAGTATTTATCGAAAGTCATTTGTAAGGCACGTTCTACCTTTTGCACGCTTAAATCGCCAAAAAGATCAAAATGGATATCGATTACATCAAAAATCGGAGGCATTTCCTCTTCTTTACGCGTAGCATTTATGGCGATTTTAACATCATCAAGGGGCTCCTTCTGCTTCGTTAATACATTTACCATATCAATACCACTGCAGCCACCTAAACCAATAAGTAACATTTCCATTGGCCTGAAACCTTTTCCCTCGCCACCTATCGCAGCTTTTGCATCCAGCTCTACAGTAAAACCGCTTTCGTTCTCTGCTTCAAAATTAAATTTACCGCTCTTGCGGACTAGATTAATGTTCATGTTGTACCGTATTGAGATGTGAGATATGAGATGTTAGATATGAGACCTAAGTCCACTTTAAATCTTACACCTTACGCTCTCTTCCATCCACCTGTATTTAAATTTTATTCTTTATAGTATCGAGATATTAAATTTGAGGCACAAGACATACTAAACGCCTTAAACCTTCCAACCCTCAACCTTTCAACCTTTAATAGTATCGGGATATCAAATTTGATGCGCAAGACATACTTAACGCCCAAAATCGTCCAACCCTCAACCTTCCAACCTTATTCGCTATTCAAACGCCACGCGCCATACGCTTTGCCTAAATACCATAAAATACTAAGTTGTTTTTTTCCAGTTCTGGCAATTTAACCGGATGGCTAAACAGTGCAAAAACCGACGAACCGCTACCACTCATTAAAGCGAATGTTGCGCCTGCATCGTATAAACTGGTTTTTATTTGATGAATTTGGGGATATTTTGCGAAAACGGATATTTCGAAATCGTTAATAACCTTATATTTCCATGTTGTTGGATGCAAATGTATGATTTCTTTTAACGATTGCAAAGGTTTTTGAGGTTTTACATGCGCATACGCATCGGCTGTGCTTACATGTACGGGTGGTTTTACCAAAACTTTAAACCAGGCTGACAAATCTACTTCGCATTTTTCAAATTCATCACCTTTGTTAAAAGCATAAACCGGTTTGTTTTCGATAAAAAATGCACAGTCGGCACCGAGCTGGCGGGCATAATCTTCCATTTTATCAACAGACAATCCCAAACTGAACTTTTCATTCAATAATTTGATCAGAAAAGCACAATCTGCAGATCCACCACCTAAACCCGCACCTACCGGAATGTTTTTTAACAAATCGATGCGTTGTGAAGGAATATCGAAATCTTTTTTGATTAACTGATAGGCTTTAAAGCACAGGTTATCGTTAGGATTTCCCGGAATATCAATACCGTGAGTTTTGCAGGAAGTGATTTCAGCATCCGTAATCTCAACGGCATCCTTAATATTGACCGGATAAAAAACAGTTTCGAGGTTGTGGTAACCATCGGCACGTTTTTCGGTGATATTTAAACCAAGGTTTATTTTTGCGTTGGGGAAAGATAGCATGTTAGTCCTGAGTCTTAAGTCCTGAGTACATTGTGCCGAAACCAGCAAGCGTCTCATTTTGCAAACATACAAATTTTCCGCAGGTCCCGACTTCACCTCGGGATTACATGTAAATGTTAATAAATAGACTCTGTGATGATTTACAACACCTGATAAATTTTAGATATTTGTATTTTATTAATTATTTAAAATTTAAAAGCCCCAAAAGGGGTTTGGGGTGTATGAAACAATATTTAGATTTAATGCAGCATGTGCTTGATCATGGCGCTCAAAAGCACGACCGTACCGGCACCGGAACCATAAGCGTTTTTGGTTATCAGATGCGTTTTAACCTTCAGGAGGGTTTTCCGATGGTAACCACGAAGAAACTGCATTTAAAATCGATTATACACGAACTGATCTGGTTTTTAACCGGTGATACCAATATTAAATACCTTAAAGATAATGGTGTACGCATCTGGGACGAATGGGCTGATGAAAACGGCAACCTTGGACCGGTTTATGGTTCGCAATGGAGAAGCTGGCCAACACCTGACGGACAGCATATTGACCAGATTACAAACATCATCAATACGATCAAAAACAATCCCGATTCGCGCAGGATTATTGTTTCTGCCTGGAATGTTGCCGAAATCGAAAATATGGCCTTACCTCCATGCCATGCCTTTTTTCAGTTTTATGTAGCCGATGGTAAATTAAGCTGCCAGTTATACCAGCGCAGTGCCGATATTTTCCTGGGCGTTCCTTTCAATATTGCCTCTTATGCCTTACTTACCATGATGGTGGCACAGGTTTGCGGTTTACAGGCCGGAGATTTTATCCACACCCTTGGCGATGCGCATTTATACAATAACCATATCGAACAGGCCAACTTACAGTTAAGCCGTGAGCCTAAACCGCTTCCAACTATGAAAATCAATCCTGATGTAAAAAGCATCTTTGATTTTAAGTTTGAAGATTTTACATTGGAGAATTACGAGGCCCATCCGCATATTAAGGGGATAGTGGCAGTATAACAGCTGTTCATTCGTCATTAGCCATTGGTTAATTCGTTTGGGTGCAGAATTAAAACCTTTTTTTAAGATCATCCCTGTAATTTACTTAAATCAAGAGAAATCATGAGTTATAAATTAGAGGATTTAGAAGTTTATATTTTATCAGAATTAATCTCGGATAAAATCTGGAATATTGTTTTGGCCTGGGATTATTTCGCAAAAGACACCCTTGGAAAGCAGCTATGCAGAGCGGCAGATTCTATCAGTGCAAACATTGCAGAAGGGTATGGCAGATATCATTTTAAAGAGAACAAAAATTTCTGTTACTATAGCAGGGGTTCTCTTTTAGAAGTAAAATCATTTCTTAGGAAATCAAAGAATAGAAATTTAATATCTGAAGATTGTTACTCAGAACTTTATGCCGAACTAGAAACTATTCACTTAAAACTGAATGCTTATATTAAGTATATAGGCAAAACTTTAAACAAATTTTAATTTGCCGGTGTAACTGGGATCATATATAGAAAACTATGCCTGATACACCATACCGGCACTAATAAACAAATGACTAATGACTAATGAACCAAAAAATATTTCTATAGCTGTTGCCATTGGCGAAAATTACGCAATAGGCAAAAACAACCAGCTTTTGTGGCACATGCCGGCCGATTTAAAATTCTTTAAGCAAACTACCTCTGGCCATACGGTAATAATGGGCCGTAAAACCTTTGATTCTGTGGGTAAACCATTGCCAAACCGCAGGAACGTTGTAATTACAAGAGATACTGAATTAAAAATTGAAGGTGTTGAAGTAGTAAACAGTTTGGACAAAGCTTTAGAAATTACCCAAGCAGAAGAAAAACCAGTATTTATTGTAGGTGGAGCGGAAATTTACCGTCAGGCCTTACCAAAAACGGACACATTATATTTAACCACCATCCATCATACTTTTGATGCTGATACATTTTTCCCTGAAATTGACAGGAAAGAATGGAAAGTAATCAGTAGCGAAACCCATAAAGCAGACGAAAAGAATAAATACGATTATACATTTGAGGTTTTGGAAAGGATTTAATTTGTTAGGTCGTCATTGCAAGGAGGCTTTTTCAGCCAATGAAGCAATCTTAATGCTTTAGCAAACAGCAATTGTTTTAAGATTGCTTCGTCGTTCCTGCTCCCAATGACGTAATCTCAAAGAAGCACCTCTACCCCTGCCAGCTAAACCCGATATACGTGGATGCCCCTGATTTTTTCTATCGGGGCAGAAACATTAGCGGGACCGAACCAAACCCAAAGCCCACTGAAATTTCTTTCCAAATTAGTTTTAACCTAAAATTAGCCCTTTGAAATAAATCCGGCCTAATGAATTCTGCAGGATTACCACCCGATAAAAATTATTGTTAATAATTTATCAATTAAGGGGTTCTATAATTTAAAAATTTAATTAGATTTGCCGACTTGTTAAAAAACAGCGAAAGACAAATTATTTTAAACAAACAATGCAAGGAAAAGGTTTTATTAAGTTTATAGCGATAGTATTGGCTATCGTTTGTGCGTATGCACTTTCTTTTACTTTGGTAGCATCCAAGGTAGAAAAAGACGCAAAAAACTATGCGAAAGGTGACTTAGCCAAAGAAAAGGCTTACTTAGATTCGATGAGTACCGAGAAAGTTTATCCGGTTGTTGGGTTTACTTATCAAGAAGTAAAAGCCAAAGAAATCAACCTGGGTTTAGACTTAAAAGGCGGAATGAACGTAACGATGGAGATATCGTTAGCTGAACTGGTTAAATCATTAGCGGGCAACCCTACTGATGCCAATTTCAATAAAGCAGTTCAAAACGCACAGATCCAGTTAAACGCTGGCGGTAAAGACTACATCAAAATTTTCGTTAACGAATTCGAGAAATTAAGTCCGGGTGTAAAACTTGCTGATTATTTTTCAAATCAGGACAATGCTTCGCAATTAAAACCAAACGCAAGCAATGGCGAGGTTGAATCTTTCTTAGAAAAAGAAGCAACCAGTGCTATCGATCGTTCGTTTACTGTATTACGTTCGCGTATTGATGGTTTCGGAGTAGTAAGTCCTAACATGCAAAAACAAGAAGGCAGTAACCGTATCCTTATCGAAATGCCAGGTGTGCAGGATAAAGAGCGTATTGCTAAACTTTTACAAGGTTCTGCCGAATTACAGTTCTGGCAGGTATATCAGGTACAGGAAGTTGCACCTTTGTTAGAAAACATTAATAAAACGTTAGCTGCAACCTTAAAAGCTGATGCTCCTGCAACCAAAGATACAACTGCTGCTCCGGCTGCTGGTGGTAAACTTGCCGGTTTAGAAAAAGCTGCTGCTAAAGACAGTACAGCTAAAGGTGGTAAACTCGCCGGTTTAGGTAAAAAAGATTCTACAGCGGTTAGAGCTGAGTTATTAAAATCTAACCCGCTTTACGCAGTGCTTAACCTTCCTATCTATCAGGGACAAAACGGACAGCAACAATTAATGCCGGGTGCAGTTGTTGGTATGTCGTTACAAAAAGATACTGCAAAAGTAAATGCATACTTAAGAATGCCTGAGGTTGCTGCTGCAATTCCATCTACGATGAAATTTATGTGGAGCGTTAAACCAAGAGAAGGTTCTAAAGTTTTCGAATTATATGCTATTAAAGTAGTAAGTGCTGATGGTAAACCAGATTTAGGTGGTGAGGCAATCAGCGATTCTCGTGCTGACTTTGATCAGAAAGGTAAACCAGAAGTAACCATGTACATGACCAGCGAAGGTTCTGCTAAATGGAAAAAAATTACTGCTGAAGCTGCTGCTGATCCAAATAATAAAAAATCAATCGCTATTGTATTAGATAACCAGGTTTATTCTGCGCCAACTGTACAAAACGAAATTGCTGGTGGTGTATCATCAATCACCGGTAACTTTACACAGGCAGATACTAAAGATTTATCAAACATCTTAAAAGCGGGTAAATTACCTGCTCCTGCACGTATTGCCGGTAGTTACATTGTTGGTCCTACTTTAGGTGCACAAGCTATCCACGATGGTTTAATCTCTTTCGTAATTGCGTTTATCGTAATCTTAATCTTCATGGCGTTGTATTATCACCGTGCAGGTTGGGTTGCTAACTTTGCATTGTTAATCAACTTATTCTTCGTAATCGGTATTTTGGTATCGTTAGGCGCTGTATTAACTTTACCTGGTATCGCCGGTATCGTGTTAACCATCGGTTTATCTGTGGATGCGAACATCCTGATCTTCGAACGTGTACGTGAAGAACTTGCACATGGTAAAAGTGTGGCTGCTGCCATTAAAGAAGGTTTCAAACATGCAATGCCATCTATCATCGACTCAAACGTTACCTTATTCATTTTAGGTGCTATCCTTTATGTTTTTGGTAGTGGTCCGGTTCAGGGCTTCGCCACTACATTGTGTATCGGTATCCTTTCTTCGTTATTTGCTGCTGTAGCTATCTCAAGGGTAATTTTCCAATCGTTCTTGGATCGCAAAATCGAAATCAACTTCGATAACAGCTTAACCCGTAATGCATTTAAAAACTTAGCTTTCAATTTTGTTGGCCGTCGTAAAATTTATTACATCATCTCTACCATCATCATCGTTGCCGGTATTGGTATGTACTTCAAAAATGGTGGTTTAAACCTTGGGGTTGATTTTAAAGGTGGCAGAACTTATCTAGTTCACTTCGATAAAGCGGTAAACACTGAAGATTTAAAATCTAAATTAACCCCTGTTTTCGGTAACGAAACACCAGAGGTTAAAACTGCTGGTGAAGACAGTCAGGTTAAAATTACCACTACTTTCCACATCGAAGATCAGGACATTAAAACTGATAAAGTTGTAGAAGATGCTTTAAATAAAGGTTTGGCAGGCTCTAAATATGAAATCGTGAGTTCGCAAAAGGTAACGCCGATTATCGCCAGCGATATCGTAAACGGTGCTTTCTACGCCGTATTGATCTCATGTTTATTCATGTTTATCTATATCGTAGTACGATTTAAAAAATGGCAATATGGTTTAGGTGCGGTAATCGCATTATTCCACGACGTTTTAATGGTATTATCTTTCTACACCATTTTAGATGGTATCATGCCATTCTCGTTAGAAATCGGTCAGGATTTTATCGCAGCAATTTTAACAGTAATGGGTTATACCATGACAGAAACAGTTGTTGTATTCGACCGTATCCGTGAGAAACTAAAAGAAGCTGGTAAAGAAGATTTACATGGCGAAGAGCGTAACAACCTGATCAATTTCGCATTGAACAGTACTCTAAGCCGTACCATTTTAACATCATTAACCGTATTCTTCGTGTTATTGGTAATCTTTATTTTCGGTGGCGATAGCATTCGCGGATTTATCTTCGCCCTGTTAATCGGCCGTATCATTGGTACTTATTCATCATTATGTATCTCTACTCCTATCGTAATCGATTTGGGTAGCTCTGCAGAGAAAAAATAAGATCCAAAATCTTAAAATATGTAAGCGCTCCGATTTATCGGGGCGCTTTTTTTGTGCCAAACCTGCGAGGTTTAAAAGTCAAAAGAAACAAAGCTTTTCATTTATTTTGAAAAGCAAATCCTGTGGTTCTTCGGTTTCGATAGTCCTGCTATACATTTCAATCTTTTTAATTAAGCACTGTCATGCTGAGGTACGAAGCATCTGTTTCATCGGTTGCAGGTGCTTCGTGCCTCAGCATAACAGCATGTTCAGGGTTGCTGCAAATTAAAAAGGATTTCCATTCCTATCAGGTTTAATTCATTTAAGACAATACTAAAAACCTGCAAAATCCCACCTTCGTCATCACAACGTTATATATTGATCATTCATCCGAAATAGCTGCCAAAACCTCAATTTTTAAACCTTTTGGCTACCTTTTTGTTACGTTAGCTATAGATAAACCGATACATAATGGATTTACAACTTCCTAAAAGCGAATACCCTAGAGTAGTGATTGTTGGTGGCGGATTTGGCGGGATAGAATTAGCTAAACGTTTAAAAAACAAACCTTTTCAGGTGGTTATGCTCGATAAACATAACTATCATACTTTTCAACCATTACTTTATCAGGTAGCTACGGGTGGTTTAGAAGCCGATTCTATCGCTTTTCCCCTACGCAAGATTTTTAAAGGACAAAAAAACCTCATTTTCCGGGTAACTAAAGTTACCGAAGTAAATGCAGCAGAAAACTGCTTGCAAACCGATATAGGCAGGATCAATTACGATTATTTGGTTATCGCCACAGGCTCTACCAGTAATTTCTTTGGCAATAAAGAAATCGAGGCCAACTCAATGCCAATGAAATCGATCCCCGAAGCATTGGATTTAAGGAGTTTGATTTTACAGAATTTCGAAAAATCGCTGATCGAAAAAGATGCTGATAAAAAGAGCGCCTTATTAAACTTTGTTGTGGTAGGGGGCGGTCCAACAGGGGTTGAAACTTCCGGAGCCATTGCCGAGCTTAAAAAACATGTTATTCCGAACGATTATCCCGAAATGGATCTCAGCAAAGTAAATATTTATCTTGTAGAGAATTCTCCCGAACTATTGGGTGTAATGTCGCCACAGGCACAGAAAAAAGCAAAAGATTTCCTTACCGATATGGGCGTGCAGGTGATGAACGAAACCCGTGTACTTGGTTATGACGGGCACACCCTTACTTTACAGGATAAACCAGCTATTTTAAGTTCAACAGTAATCTGGAGTGCCGGCGTTAAAGGTGAAGTATTGGCCGGTTTAGACAAAGCCGAGGTAGTTCGCGGAGGAAGATTAAAAACCGATACCCAGAATTTAATTGTCGGTTATCAGAATGTTTATGCCATTGGTGATGTTGCCGCCATTATTGACGAAGAAACACCCAACGGCCACCCGGGGGTTGCGCCTGCAGCCATCCAGCAAGGACATCATCTGGCCAAAAATCTGCTCAATATCAAAAAAAATAAACCTTTAGAGAAATTTAAATATTTCGATAAAGGCTCAATGGCTACCGTGGGCCGTAATAAAGCAGTGGTCGATATTGGTAAAATCCGTTTTCAGGGCGTTTTTGCCTGGTTTACCTGGATGTTTGTACACTTAATGACCTTAGTAGGCTTCCGTAATAAAATTATTGTTTTCGTAAACTGGCTTTGGAGTTATTTCAGCTACGATAGAGGTACGCGTTTAATTATCAGAACCTTTGCAAAAGACAGAAGTGTGGATTACAGGGAGGAAGTGCCGAGTGAGGTTCATTAGTTCATTCGTCATTTGTTTATTGGTACCTAGCGATAGCCTTAATAGATCATAGTTAATGGTTTGTTGGTTCATGGCCTGGCTGCTTATTACGTTTGCCTTATTGATTATAGTTGATAATTAGAATGGATCATAGTGTAACGGTTAAATGAATTAATTTGCATTAAATATATGCTCCATGGCAATGAACAATCTAACTATAAACCAATAAAACCATTGACCATGAACCATAGTTACCAAATCTTTCCTTATTTTGCTAAAAATTCTTCTAGCCAATATGAGCCAAAATAAATTCAGATTAGTAGAATGCCCACGCGATGCCATGCAGGGTTTGCACGATTTTGTACCTACAGCGCTTAAGGCCGAGTATTTAAATCTTTTGCTTCAGGTAGGATTTGATACGCTCGATTTTGGCAGTTTTGTTTCGCCTAAAGCCATTCCACAAATGGCAGATACAGCAGAAGTTTTAGCACAATTGGATTTAAGCAGCACCTCTACCAAGCTTCTGGCCATTGTAGCCAATTTAAGGGGTGTAGAAGATGCAGTAAAGCATCAGGAGATCTATTACCTTGGTTTTCCTTTTTCGATCTCTGAGACTTTCCAGCAGCGTAATACCAATTCGAGCATTACACAATCTTTAGCTACCGTTGAGGAGATGCTTAACTTATGTGATAAGAAGAATAAAAAAGCAGTGGTTTATTTATCAATGGGTTTTGGAAATCCCTATGGCGACGAATGGAATTACGAAATTGTAGAAAAATGGGCTGATGTGCTGGTAAGTAAAGGTGTAGAAATTTTATCACTGGCCGATACCGTGGGCGTTTCTACTCCGGAAAAAATAGAAAGTATATTACCAAAATTAATTTCTAAGTTTAATAATATAGAAGTTGGCATCCATTTACACTCTACTCCTGCCGAACGCTTCGAAAAAATTGAAGCTGCTTATCAGGCAGGCGTAACACGCATTGATTCGGCGTTAAAGGGCTTTGGCGGTTGCCCAATGGCTGATGATGACCTTACGGGCAATATTGCTACCGAAGATGTTATTGGCTTTTTAAATGCAAAAGGAGAAACGTTGAATCTTAATATGGATAAATGGAATGAGGCTATGGCCTTATCGGGGAAGGTGTTTGGGTAGGTTTGTTTTTCTTAAGGTTCGTCATTTCGAGCGGAGTGAAACGAAGCCGAGAACCCGGAGGCTCAGCGAAGCTAAATCTATCTCAAGGATAGATCTCTCCGCTCCACTGCGTTCCGGTCGAGATGACGATAACTAACATATGCATACGTGGTTAAAGTTCCTACACCTTCTTTACCATTTTAAAATGCTGTATGCCAGCTTCCTCAAACTGATCGCCTTCGGCCACGAAACCAAATTTGGCATACAAACTCATGGCATCCAGTTGTGAGTTTAAATAAATATAATGTGCATCTTCAGGCAGATCGGATAAAGCTTCGGCAATTAATGCACGGCCAACCCCCTGTCCTCTAAAATCCTTTAAAACGGCAAAGCGTTCCAGTTTATAACCTAAATCAGTTTTGCGCCAACGGCAGGCACCGCAAGGTTGTCCGTTATTCGTGGCTAAAAAATGTGTTGATTCATCTTCATGCTCCCATTCCAGTTCCGGCGGACAATTCTGTTCGTCTACAAATACAATTTTACGGATAGCAAATACTTTATCTAAATCTTCTGGGTGGTTAACTTTTTGAACGTGCAGACTCATTATCGTGGTGTTTAAAGTGTTTATTCGATTTTAATTTCAATTCATTTAATTCTTTCGCAACGTCGATTGAATGTGAGCAATGAATATCGGCCTCTTTTTTCGCAAGCGTAGCAATCGTAACGTAAAATTTATGTAACTGATCCAATTCTTTCTCGCTCAGGTCTTCAATATCCACCATGCGGTTACTTGCACCCTGCTGCGCAGCAATCAGTTCATTCAATTTTAACTGAATTGCTTTTCCATCCTTATTCTGTGCTTTCTGGATCAGGAAAACCATTAAAAAGGTAATAATCGTGGTGCCGGTGTTAATTACCAGCTGCCAGGTTTCAGAATAATTAAATATTGGCCCGCTCAACGCCCAAATTACAACAATAGCAGTTGCGCTGATAAATGCAGCAGAACTACCGGTAAACTTGGTCGCTGCATTAGCGAATTTCTCAAAAAAATTATTTTTTTTGGTATCGTTTTTAGATTTTGCCATCACATTTTGTTTGCTTAAATATAACCAAAAACAAACAAAAACGCCATAAGTTTTTAACCTTATGGCGCTTTTGTTAATTATTGAATGATTGATTTTTTGGATGATTGAATGTAAATTCAGCCTTCCAAACCAATCAAAACTTATAGTTTATCATTTACGTTGATACAGTTCAGATCTTCGAAAGCAGTAGTTAAACGCTTCACGAAAGTTTCTTCACCTTTACGCAACCATACGCGTGGATCGTAGTATTTTTTATTTGGTTTATCATCGCCATCAGGGTTACCAATCTGGCCCTGAAGATAAGCTTCGTTCTTTTTGTAATATTCTAAAATACCTTCCCAAAATGCCCATTGCATATCAGTATCAATATTCATTTTAATGGCTCCATAAGAAATTGCTTCCCTGATTTCTTCCTGAGAAGAACCAGAACCACCGTGGAAAACGAAATTGATCGGTTTCTCTGCAGTTAAATTGAATTTTTCTTTGATGAAATCCTGAGAATTTTTCAAGATTACCGGTTGCAATTTCACGTTACCTGGTTTATAAACACCATGTACGTTACCAAAAGCAGCAGCTACAGTAAAACGTGGAGAAACTTTACTTAATTCTTCGTAAGCATAAGCTACTTCACTAGGTTGTGTATATAATTTCGAGCTGTCTACATCGCTGTTATCCACGCCATCTTCTTCACCACCGGTTACACCAAGTTCGATTTCGATCGTCATGTTCATTTTAGCCATGCGCTCCAAATATTTTGCAGAAATTTCCATGTTTTCTTCAATCGGCTCTTCCGATAAATCAAGCATGTGTGATGAAAACAAAGGTTTTCCGGTTTCAGCGAAGAATTTTTCACCGTGGTCTAAAAGTCCGTCAATCCATGGCAATAATTTTTTAGCGGCGTGGTCGGTATGTAAAACCACGGCAACGCCATAATGCTCTGCCAATAAATGTACATGTTTAGCAGCCGATACAGCTCCTAAAATACATGCTTGCAATTTCTCATTATCTAACGATTTACCAGCATAAAACTGTGCTCCTCCGTTTGACAACTGAATCATAACAGGCGAATTTACTGCCTTTGCAGTTTCCAATACCGCGTTAACCGTATTGGTACCGGTTACGTTTACTGCTGGTAAAGCAAACTGATGTTTTTTAGCCTGCTCAAACAATTCTTGAACGGCATCTCCGTAAATTACGCCTTTGTAGCCTTTTAAACTCATTTCTTGTTAATTTTATTAAGTCCGAAGTTATAAAAAAAATTAACATTACAAGCTTTTGTAACAACAGAATTATTTGCCTAACAGCAAAATAAGGCCTATTTAGTGTAAAAAACACATTATCCTTAGTGTAAAAAAGACACACTACACTTTTCAATTTACAGCTGGCAACAGGCAAATGCCAGTTTTAAACTACTCCGGCTATTGGTTATCAACGATCAATCAATTAACCATCAACTATTTTTTACATCTAATAAAGGTTCGAGTTTATTTTATTTTTCGTTTCTTTGCAATCCAATTCTTTAAAAAATTATATGGCTTGGTTTAAAAGAGAGAATAAAGGTATCATTACCACAACTGAAGAGAAAAAGGAAGCACCGGATGGTTTGTGGAATAAATGTCCAAATTGTAAGAAACCGCTACATCAGGCAGAACTTCAGGAAAACAAATACGTTTGCCACTACTGCGATTATCACCTGAGAGTAGGTTCAAAAGAATATTTCGAGGTTTTATTTGATAATAACGAGTTTAAAGAGCTGTTCCCGAACCTAACATCAGGCGACCCTTTAAATTTTAACGATAACAAACCTTATACCGACAGGATTAAAGAAAGTCAGGCTAAAACCGGCTTAAAAGATGCTATCCGTGCTGGTGTTGGTAAAATTGAAGGTCAGGATCTGGTTATTGCCTGTATGGATTTCGCTTTCATCGGCGGCTCTATGGGCTCAGTTGTAGGCGAAAAAATCGCAAGATCTATCGATTACAGCATTAAACATAAAGTTCCTTTCCTGATGATTTCCAAATCAGGTGGTGCACGTATGATGGAAGCCGCATTTTCATTGATGCAGATGGCTAAAACATCGGCCAAACTGGCTTTATTGGGGCAGGCTAAAGTACCTTACATTTCTTTATTAACCGATCCGACTACGGGCGGTGTAACGGCATCTTATGCCATGCTTGGCGACATCAATATTGCAGAACCAGGCGCATTGATCGGTTTTGCCGGCCCGAGGGTAATTAAAGAAACTATAAAAAAAGATTTACCGAAAGGTTTCCAAACTTCCGAATTCGTTCTGGAACACGGTTTCCTCGATTTTATTGTAGATAGAAGAGCCATGAAAGCTAAATTAGGCGCTTTTATTAAGATGATGAATAATTAGATTGGTTCTGTAGATCATTAGGCATTGGTTAATTAGTGCAAACGGACCAATAAACAAATGACAAATTAACTGTTAAACTATAATAAGAAAAGCAGGGCTTGAATAACTTAGGTTAGTTCAGTCCTGCTTTTTGCTTCTCCAGATTTTACATCGGGACCGCGGCAATCAGGTTTATATTTTGCAGGCCTGCAATTCTATGGGAAGGCAGTTTTCCTGGCGAGTGCTGCTATCACCCCACCCTGCACTATCATCCTGAGCTCATTTGTGAGGTCAGATGTTCCATCTCACCCTTAAACCTAGTGAATACATTTCAAGACTTCACTTGTGTCAGCTGATCACAGCTAATACCGCAGCTCAACTGCAACATTTCCATTAACATCTCTCAATCCTACCCTTATTTCATAAATTAGCACATCAAATAATCAACCCTAACTAATTATGAATAAAAAACTACTATTTTCTGCACTATTCCTGTGTGCTTCGGCCAGTGTTTTTGCGCAAGACCGGAAAATAATCGACAATATTGTTAAAGAAGTGAACGAAAACTCTCAATTAGAGAAACTTGCTCACGAATTACTTGATGTTGTTGGTCCGCGTTTGGTTGGTTCGCCACAAATGAAACAGGCAAACGATTGGGCCGTAAAAAAATACAGCGACTGGGGCATCTCTGCCAAAAACGAAAAATGGGGCGAATGGGCCGGCTGGGAACGGGGTATTACCCATATCGATCTGGTAAGTCCACGGGTACGTACTCTAGAAGGTACGCAACTGGCCTGGAGTCCATCTACCAATGGAAAAGCCATTAATGCAGAAGCCATTATCCTTCCGGCAATTACTGATTCGGTATCCTTTCAAAAATGGTTACCCAATGTAAAAGGTAAAATCGTACTCATTTCGATGAACCAGCTTTCTGGCCGACCAGAAAAAAACTGGGAAGAATTTGCCACAAAAGATCTTTTCGAAAAATTTAAAAAAGAAAAAGCCGAAGCTGCAAAAGCATGGGCAGCCAGTTTGGCCAAAACCGGTTTAACCGCTAAAACACTTCCTGTAGCATTAGAAAACGCAGGTGCAGTAGCGGTGGTGATCAATAACTGGTCGCAAGGCTTTGGTGTAGATAAAATTTTTGGTGCAAATACCACAAAGGTGCCTACTTTGGATCTATCTGTAGAAGATTATGGCCTGGTTTACCGTTTGGCCTTAAATGGCGATAAGCCTAAGCTTAAAATCGAGGCAGATTCGAAGAAATCAGGTGCTGTACCAACCTTTAATACCATTGCAGAGATAAAAGGAACACAAAAGCCAAATGAATATGTAATGCTTTCGGCTCATTTCGATTCGTGGGATGGGGCAAGTGGTGCTACCGATAATGGTTCTGGTACCATATTAATGATGGAAGCCATGCGCATTTTAAAGAAAATCTATCCTAACCCAAAACGAACCATTTTGGTTGGCCATTGGGGAAGTGAAGAACAGGGCTTAAACGGCTCAAGGGCATTTGTAGAAGATCACCCGGAAATTGTGAACAATCTCCAGGCTTTATTTAACCAGGATAACGGAACAGGTCGCGTGGTTAACATTGGCGGACAGGGTTTTGCCAAATCAAAAGATTACATCACCCGTTGGCTAGCCGCAGTACCTGATACCATTAAAAACCAGATCAAAACCAGTTTCCCGGGAACACCGGGCGCAGGCGGATCAGATTTTGCTTCTTTTGTGGCAGCCGGAGCCTTGGGTTACTCTTTAAGTTCTACCAGCTGGGATTACGGCACTTATACCTGGCATACCAACCGCGACAGTTATGATAAACTGGTTTTCGACGAAATCAGAAGCAATGTAATTTTAGCGGCCATTATGGTTTATATGGCATCAGAAGATCCTGAAAAAACTTCTACCGAAAAAGCAACCGATTTACCAGTTAACGAACGTACCGGCAAGCCAGCAACCTGGCCGGTTCAAACCAAATCGAACAGAAAAGGTGGATTGTAGACAATAATTTTGAATAGTTTTATAAAAGAGCATTTGGAAACAGGTGCTCTTTTTTTATAACTCACGTATCGTCATCTCGAGCGAAGTGCAACGTAGCCGAGAGATCTGTCTCGAGATAGATCTCTCCATTCCGCTGCGCTTCAGTCGAGATGACGATTTTTATTTCGAGCCATCTACAGCTTACAAGAGAATGCTAAAAGACCTATTCCTCTTTCTTCTGAAATTTATAAAACAAATACCCCAAAAAAGGCAATATCAGCACGCTCCCCAATAAAAGGGCTAGGCCCAAACTATAAATGGTTTTCTCTGGTCCAACAGTTTCCAATAGCGAAATCGCGTCTCCACTCTTTAAACGGATAAAATTTGGAAAGTGGGCATAACTAATCGCCAACAGGATCATCGTTACCTGGAAGCCCGCTAAAATGCGTAAAACTTTGGTTTTGCCTTTAATCAACAGATACCATAATAAAACAAGGGATAAACTGGCCAGTATTATGGCAGATAAGCCAACTGTACTTTTAAACACCCAATCGATCAACGGAATTTTATCACGTTGTGCAGCGATAAATACCAGGGCACCAAAAACTACCGCAGCTACATTCATAAATTCGGCCTTTTTAATAAAACGGCGTTTATCATGGTATTCATTTGTTTCGCCGATAAGATAAATGGCCGCAAGGAAACCACAAAGCGCAACCGTAAAGAAGCCTACAGCGATTGAAAACCAGTTTAACCAGCCAGAAATATAGGCCGTATAAAAATCTGTCGCCTGCGTATCGATATGCCCTGAAATCAGGCTTCCGGCGATAATACCCAGAAATAAAGCGGTAACGAAGCTCGAGTACCTGAAAATACGGTTGTACAACCACTGCATATCATCCTTTACAGCATCATAATGGCGGAATACAAAAGCTGTACCGCGGGCGATAATCCCGATAAGCATAATAGCCAATGGAATATGCAGGTAAACCGACATAGTGGTATAAATAAAGGGGAAACCTACAAAAAGGATTACAATGGCAATGATCAGCCACATGTGGTTGGCTTCCCAAACCGGACCAATGGCCTGGTACATGGTTTTCCGGGTTTTACTCCTGTTTTTTGTTGAAGTAAAGAGTTCAATAATCCCGGCGCCAAAATCGGCCCCGCCTAATAAAAAATAGAGCAGGATGGCCATGCATAAAAATGTAATTACAACGTATTCCATAGTCTATATTTTTGCCACAGATTTGCACAGATAAACACAGATCTTGAATAGTTTAGCCACAGCCATTAAATTTTTATCCGCGTTCATCATTTTTATCTGTGGTTAATTAATTATTAGTTGCTGTTTTATTATAAAGCAATGGCACCATTTTAATCTGCCGGTAAAGTAAAAACGTTACGATAATGCTCAGCGACACATAAATAGCCGAGAAAATATAAAATGAATAAGCTATCCCAGGCATCGGTGTAACCGCATCTTTGGTACGCATAATGCCATAAATAATCCATGGCTGCCTGCCAACCTCTGTAACTACCCAGCCGGCCTCTAAAGCGATATAACCAAGGGGAATGGCAAAAACAAATAGTTTTAACAACCAGCGTTTTTCGGTTAAGGGTTTCTTTTTAAAAAGAATGAAGAAATAAGTTAACGATACCAAAAGCAGTAAGGTACCGATACCTACCATGATCTGAAAAGCATAATGCGTTATTGCAACCGGAGGATGTTCGTTTTCAGGAATCTGATCCAGCCCTTTAACTTCCGCTTTGAAATCGCCATGCGCCAGAAAACTTAATGCGCCCGGAATTTTGATCGCTCCTTTCACTGTTTTATCTTTCTCGTTTACAATGCCGCCAATCAATAAAGGTGCAGGTTTTTCGGTTTGATATAAGGCTTCCATTGCCGCCAGTTTTGCAGGCTGACGTTTGGCAACGTCTTTTGCAGATATATCGCCGCTTAATGGCTGTAACAAAGCAGCAATGCAGGCAAAAACAGCTGCTATTTTAAAGGCTTTTAAATGAAATGCGGCATTTCTATTTCGTAAGATCATTAAAGCATGCACGCCTGCCACTGCAAAGCCTGTAGCGGTAAATGCAGCCAGGCACATGTGCAAAGCCTGACTGAACCATGCTTTATTGAACATGGCCTGTATAGGATCGATGTTAAGGTATTTGCCATTTACAAAATCAAAACCCGCCGGGCTGTTCATCCAGGCGTTGGCGGCAACCACCAGTATGCCCGAGGCCAGTCCGCTTACTCCTACTACCATACCTGTAAACCAATGGAACCATTTATTCAATTTATTCCAGCCGTAAAGGAAAAAACCCAGAGCTATTGCTTCGATAAAAAAGGCAGTTCCTTCGAGCGAAAAAGGCATTCCGAATATCGGTCCGGCATGGTCCATAAATTTTGGCCAGAGCAGTCCCAGTTCGAACGACAGCATGGTACCTGATACCGCACCTGTAGCGAAAAATATGGCTACCCCTTTACTCCAGGCCTTTGTCAGGTTTTTATAGACCTCATCGTTTGTTTTAAGCCATTTATAATGCGATACGGCCATAAAGAAAGGCATCACCATGCCGATACAGGAAAAAATAATGTGAAAGCCTAACGATAAGGCCATTTGCGAACGGGCTGCTATAAAATCATCCATGGGCTGTAGATTTTGAATTGTAACAAATATAGTTGTTAAACACTAAAGCCTATGGTAATTCAATGACGTAGAAAGGATTATTTTAAATATAGAACGTTTATAAATTGAAAAAAGATTTGGCAAATGATCCTTAATAGTTACCGTCATTTCGAGCGGAGCGAAGCGCAGTCGAGAACCCGCAGGCTCAGCGAAGCTAAATCTGTCTCGAGATAGATCTCTCCACTCCGCCATGCTCCGGTCGAGATGACGACTTTTATTTTTGAATATGAGAATTAAACCCCTTTCAACTCATCATAAGCAGCGGTTAAGCTCCTCTGGATGCCTTCACCCTGCCATTCGGGTGCATTTGGAATAGTAGTTGCTTTAAGGATATCTTCTTTGCTTTTACCTGCTTTGATTTCGCCACCCACAAAAGTTAGCAGGCTCTGAAGATAATTTTGGTAAGCTTTAACATCGGCTTTGGTTCCGGTTACTTTTTCCGGATCGAGGCTGTGCCCCCATATAAACAGCGTATCGTTATCAAACTGGTTCTGGATTTTATCTAAAGCAGTAATCCAGTTACCAATGTGTGCACCATTTTCTCTATCAATGTATGGAAATTTACGGTTGAAAACCAGATCACCAACATGTACAATATTGGCATGTTCGAAATGATAAACGGCATCGCCATTGGTATGGCCAGAACCATAATAATAAGCTTTGATATTTTCGTTGCCTACTTTTGCGCTCCATTTTGTACCGAAAGTAGTATCGGGCAGTAACTGTTTATCTAAATTATTTGCCTTTTCTGCACCTTTTTTCTGATTAACCAACGAATTTTGATGCGCAACAACTTTTTCTGCCAATCCTTTAAATGATATATTCCCGGCGGTATGATCGCCGTGGTGATGTGTATTGATCAGGTATTTGAAAGGTTTTTCGCCCAATTTTTTTAATTCTTCAATCACGTGTGGTGCTGTTGTCGGGAATTGCGCATCTACCACCACAAAACCATTGCTCGAATTTAACCAGCCAATGGTTCCGCCCTGCTCAATAAATATACCCACATCATTTCGAAGTGGTTTAAAATTATAGGCACGGAATAAGTCTTGCTGTGCAAAAACATTTGTTTTATAAATTGAAAGCAGGGCCATGGCCAATGCCGAATTTTTGATAAAATTTCTTCTTTCCATTTTGGGATTAAGCTAAAAAAACCACAGCAAATGCTGTGGTTTAAATTTAATGATTTTGATCGTGAATTAACAAAATTTATATTCCCGATCCCGGCGTAGTGCCTGGCTCGTGCCCCGGACCAAAACTATTGTTCTTGCGGTCTTTATCTTTGTTGAACAGATTGGTAGTTACTTTCGATGATTTGTTATCATCCAGTGTTCTATCCTCTTTAATATCTTCGGCGGTATTATCCAGTAAATCGTTCTCAACAACTTTACCTTTTTCTTTATTCGTTTCCATAGTAATTGTAAATTGATGTACTATAGCAACAAGCGAAAAATAAGATTGTTTTTAATAGTTGTTTTGAGAATGGGATTTATACCTGCAGACTATTTCCAGTAAAGGAAATATAACTTTACCTTTCCCGATTACAACATTGCCCCGGGCAATTTTCCTAATTCATGGATGCAGCCAAAAGAATGAAACCTCCTTTTGTGGATTTTATTAAAATGGTTCGAAGATTCAAAAGAAAAGGGATTGAAGATAAACTTGTAGATGTGTTTCCTTTCTTCATTTAATTTTTCTTCCAGTTTAGCGTTTTCCAGATTTTGAGTGTTGTGGTTCGTTTCCATGATGATATAAATTATTGAAAACCAGGCTGGCTTTCAGGGTTAACAATTTTAATAATATTAAAGCTATTTTAAAATTTGCTTAACCTTATACCAAGAGGTGTTTGATAAGGTTTCGTTCAGGAACAACAGGTAAAATGGCGTGGATTGCCTTATGTTTAATTAAATATAAGGTTAATTATTGGGTTTTGCAAGTTAATTTTCAGCTGTTTGGTAATTATGTGTTAAAATTTTAAAAGCGTGTTTTTTTTGGAAATCAATTGCAGATGCATTTAGGTAAATGCAGTCCTGCTCTGCACTTTACTTCGTTGCACTCGTGTCCGTTCCGATCAGGTTTAGGTGGCACGGCCGGTAATCCTATTTGGGGTTGCAGGGTGCCTAAAAATCCCACTTTGCATCATGCCATTAAACCGCAAATATCAGCAATAAAGCTGTACCTAAACCTGATTAAAGCGGATACCGGCCAGGCGCCTAAGGCCTGCGGGCGTATGAGCGAAAAGCAGGACTAACATTAAAATGAAAGCTAGACCTGCTTTCCAAAAAATCATTATTGAATTATTTTGCCCATAAAAAAAGTCCCGATCTGCACCGGGACTCTACTATTTGGTTAATGATATTTTATGCTAAAGCATTCTGCTTCACTACCATTTTAACTTTTTCGATTACATAATCCAAGTCTTCTTTAGTGGTATATTTACTAAACGAAAAACGCACCGACGGACGGTTTGGATCGGCATTGATGCCGTTTAACACATGCGAACCGATATTTGAGCCGGATGAACAGGCACTACCGCCCGAAGCGCAGATACCATTGATATCCAGGTTAAATAACAACATATCGGCCATATCCATTTCAGGGAAAGAAACATTGAGCACTGTATATAAACTTTTATCGGCATAGGTTTCACCATTAAAGCCAATACCCGGGATTTCTGCAATTAACTGTTCTTTTAAATAATCTTTTAAGCCCTGAATATGCGCCTGGTGTTCGGCCATTTCTGCATAAGCTATTTCTAAAGCTTTGGCCAGGCCAACAATACCATATACGTTTTCGGTACCGCCACGCATGTTACGCTCCTGCGCACCCCCGTAAATCATCGGTGGGATTTTGATATTACTGTTTACGTATAAAAACCCAACACCTTTTGGTCCGTGGAGTTTATGTGCCGCACAAACAATAAAATGTGCTTTGAGCTCCCTTACATTATGTGGATAATGGCCCATGGTTTGCACCGTATCGGCATGGTAAATGGCATTATATTTTTCGCAGATATCACCCACTTTAACCATATCAGTCAAGGTGCCCAACTCATTGTTGGCATGCATTAACGAAACAAAAGTGCGTTCGTTGTTTTGAAGGAGTTCTTCTAAATGATTGTAGTCAACATTACCTTTTTCATCAATGTTAACGAAACTTAATTTATCGATCTCACCATTTTTAAGCATCGTATTTAGCGTATGTTCAACAGCGTGGTGCTCAATTTTAGAGGTTATAGCATGTTTAATACCGTATGCGGCAATACCGCAACGAATAGCAGTATTATCGGCCTCGGTACCACCAGAAGTAAAAAATATTTCGGAAGGTGATGCGTTTAACAGACCAGAAACGGTTTTACGGGCTTTTTCTACGAGCGTCCGCACCTCGCGACCAAGCGCATGAATGGCAGATGGATTACCGAAATAGTTTTCCATCACATTTGTCATTTCCGCAATTACTGCCGCATCTAAAGGCGTTGTGGCCGCATTATCTAAATAGACCCTTTTCATTTCTACGAATATTTAAAGTTAGTGTGTTGCAGAGGGGTTTTGCTAATCAACTTCTCTGTTTAAAATGATCAGGACTTAATCGTTTTATTAAGTCCTGACCGTTATGCTTAAGCCTAAAATCCTTTTGAGGATTAAAGGTGTAATATTTCTTTAATGTCTGAAATAATCTTATTTGCCAGATTTTCGGCAATGGTTTCATTTTCAGCCTCACTATAAATCCTGATGATCGGCTCGGTATTCGAACGACGTAAATGTACCCAGGTTTTATCAAATTCTATTTTCAAGCCATCAATAGTACTGTATGGCTGGTTTTTGTGTTTTTCTTCTACCTGTTTCAACAAATTATCGATATCCATTTCAGGCGTAAGGGTAATTTTATTTTTAGAAATGTGGTATTGAGGATAACTTGCCCTTAAAACAGAGATTGATTTGCCAAATTTAGCTAAATGTGTTAAAAATAAAGCAATACCTACCAAAGCGTCTCTGCCATAATGCGATTCAGGGTAAATGATACCACCGTTTCCTTCGCCACCAATAATCGCGTTTGTAGCCTTCATTTTGTTTACCACGTTCACCTCGCCCACTGCCGAAGCATTGTATTCTGATCCTGCCCTTTCGGTAACATCGCGTAATGCACGGGTTGATGAAAGGTTAGAAACCGTATTTCCAGGTGTATTTTTTAATACATAATCGGCAACAGCAACCAAAGTATATTCTTCGCCAAACATGCTTCCATCTTCGTTTACAAAACACAAACGGTCTACATCCGGATCAACCACAATACCTAAATCGGCATTTTGTTTTTGAACTTCTTTCGATATTTCGGTTAAATTTTCTGGCAGCGGTTCAGGATTGTGTGGGAAATGTCCGTCTGGCGTACAATATAGTTCAACTACTTTGCTAACACCTAAAGCTTTTAATAATGCTGGGATAAAAATACCTCCTGTAGAATTTACACAGTCGATTACAACTTTAAAATCGGCTTTTTTAATGGCTTCAACATCTACCAAAGGCAATGCTAAAACTTTATCGATGTGTTTTTGAAGGTAAGAATCGTTTTTAATTACTTTCCCTAATTTATCTACATCAGCAAAATCAAAATCAGCACTTTCTGCTAAATCCAGCACCTCTTTACCGTCAGCATCGCTGATGAATTCGCCGCTGGCGTTTAATAATTTTAAAGCATTCCATTGTTTCGGGTTATGGCTGGCTGTTAAAATAATCCCTCCACCTGCATTTTCATCCGGTACTGCAACTTCTACAGTTGGCGTAGTTGATAAACCCAGGTCGATTACTTCAATGCCTAAGCCCTGTAAAGTCCCGATTACGAGGTTATTTACCATTTCTCCCGAAATACGGGCATCGCGACCTAAAACTATCCGTTTATTGCCTGTTTTTTGTACTACCCAGCTACCAAAAGCCGCTGTAAATTTCACAATATCAAATGGCGTTAAGCCGTCGCCAGCCCTTCCGCCTATGGTTCCGCGTATTCCTGAAATCGATTTTATTAAAGTCACCGTGTATAATTTATTTGAGGCTCAAAAATAACAAAAAAAACAAGATAGCCGCTATTCAGCAACGTTTTGCGCTGCAAATTTACATTGTTTTTATATCTAGGTACACGATGTATTTGGTAGAATTAGCAAGGTTATTAAAATCAAACGTGTGTTTTACCTTCAAAAATATTTTTCGTTTTTAGCGTTTATTTTTAGTTGTAAAAAAATCAAATCATAATATTCTTGCAACTTTATTGCATAAAAGCACATTCTGACTTTACTAGCGGTTGTAAAACCTTATATTTGCATCTTTTTAAGATAAAAACGGCTTTTATATGCAGCGCAAGTGGTTTCAATATTGGTTTAATTCGCCATATTATCATATTCTATATCAACAACGAAATGATGCTGAAGCCGAATTTTTCATCGATAAACTTACGGAATACCTCCATCCAAAAACCGATGCAAAAATGCTGGATATTGCCTGTGGCAAAGGCCGGCACTCGATTTATCTGAATAAAAAAGGCTTTGATGTTACCGGGATTGATCTTTCTGAACAAAGCATCAAATACGCCAAACAGTTCGAAAACAACAAACTGCATTTTCTGGTGCACGATATGCGCAGGCTGTTTTACATCAACTATTTTGATGTGGCTTTAAACCTGTTTACCAGTTTTGGCTATTTTGATACCGAGAAAGACCATGTAAATGCCCTTAAAACCTTTAGAAAATGTTTAACAGCCGATGGTATATTGGTGCTGGATTATTTTAACACCGAAAAAATTATCCGCAATTTAAACTCTTGTGAAGTTAAATCTCTCGACGGCATCACTTTCAACATTACCAAAAATGTTGTTGATGGAAAAATTATCAAAAAGATAAATTTTGAAGACAAACATAAGGTATATAATTTCGAAGAACGGGTGCAGGCATTTAGTTTTGAAGATTTTCAACGCATGCTTACCAAAGCAGGAATGCTGATCGAAAAAACATTCGGCAGTTATGCTTTAGACGATTTTGACCAATCTACCTCCGACCGCTTAATTTTAATCTGTAAAAAAGCATGATAGAAAGCATCCAGCAATTTGATGTAGAATTGTTTCTGAAAATCCACCGCGGACTTTCAAACAGCTTTTTTGATTGGCTGATGCCTTTAATGCGTAACCGTTTTTTTTGGTCGCCGCTTTATCTTTTTATCATTGTATTTTGTATTAAACAGTACAAAAAACAAGGTTATTACATTATCGGCATGGTACTTTTCACCTTTGCCATGGGCGATTTAATTGCATCTAGGGTGGTAAAACCATGGGTTTCGAGGGTGAGGCCCTGTAATGATATGAGCCTGGCTAACGATATTATCCACCGGGTACCCTGCGGCAGCGGATTGAGTTTTCCTTCTGCACATGCCACCAACCATTTTGCGATAGCCGTGTTTTTAATATGCGTTTTTTACAGCAGGTGGAAACCTATTTTACCCATTGGTTTATTCTGGGCGTTTATTATCAGTTTCGCGCAGGTTTATGTGGGTGTACATTATCCTGTTGATGTAACCACCGGTGCTTTGCTGGGCATTACAATCGGGTTTATCTGCTCGCGAATATTTAAAAAATTACAACCTGATTTTTAACCTATGGAAATCTGGAAACTCTGTGTGCTCTTTTTCTGTGCCTTTTTAGGTGGAACAGCTATTTTTTTGGTAAAGAGTGATAAATCTAAACTACTGAAACTGATTTTATCTTTCAGCGGGGCTTATTTGTTTGCGATTACCGTTTTACATTTAATTCCGGATGCCTACAGCGGACCGGATAAGTGGCAGATTGGTGTGTTTATCCTGATCGGCTTTTTGTTGCAGATTTTCTTAGAGCAGTTTTCAGAAGGCGTGGAACATGGACACATCCATAAACACCACGACGGACATGTTTTTCCTTTCGGCATTATGATCAGCTTATGTTTACATGCCTTTTTAGAAGGGATGCCATTAGCAAAAGAACAGCATAATGAACTGATTTTTGGCATTGCGCTACACCATATCCCGGCGGCTTTTGCATTGGCCAGTATATTAATGCAAAATCATTTTAAAAAGAGCAGCATCGTACTTTATCTCATTTTATTTGCCGTAATGGCTCCAATTGGTTTTTATGTAAGCGTGGGACTAAGCAATGGTACCATTGGTGGTTTAGATGCTTACTTTAATAAAATCATGGGTATTGTTATCGGTATTTTCCTGCATATCTCTACTACCATCCTATTCGAATCGAGTGCCGATCATAAAATCAACACACGAAAAATGATAGCTGTATTATTGGGGATTGGCGTGGCACTGATTGGTTTCTTTGCGGGACATTAGTTAAGTTTTTAATTAACAGTTGGCAATTTTCAGTTCACCAATTTAAACAGTTACCCGATTAATCATTTCAAAAAGTTAACTTAACTCTGTAGTCGTTTTTAAACGTTTAACCGTTTAATCTTTGCGAACAATACAATTAAATCAGGTAAATTCGTTTATGGATGAGATTGTTAATGAGCCTCTTGTAGCCTGTCAAAAAAGGCGTTATACCGTTGAGGAATACCTAGCGATGGAAAAGGAATCAACAGAAAAGCACGAATATTTTCAGGGTGAGATATTTGCAATGTCTGGTGCGACCTTTAACCATAATCTTATATTTTCAAATGTTTTCGGACTTCTTTTTTCTAAACTAAAAGGTTCAACATGCATTCCTTTCGGAAGCGATATGAGAATGAATATCCCTGAAAACACCTTATTTACTTATCCCGATATTTCCGTCTATTGTAACGAAATCAAACATTTAAGTGAAGATGAAGACACCATACTGCAACCAACAGTAATTATTGAAATTCTTTCGCCTTCAACAAAAAATTACGACAGAGGCAAAAAATTCAAACTGTATAAAGACATTCCTTCATTAAAGGAATATATCATGATCGATTCGGAATCTGTCTCGGTTGAGGCTTATTATGTGAATGATGAAAAGAATTGGTTGCTTACTGAATACAAAGAAATATCTGATACCTTAACTTTGGTATCAATGGGATTTAATATAGCGCTAAGCGATATTTATAAATATGTTAATTTTAAGGCTTAAGCAATATGGATGAGATTGTAAATGAACCGGCTGTTGCCTATCAAAAAAGACGTTACACTGTTGAAGAATACCTGGAGATGGAAAAAGAAGCAACAGTTAAACATGAATATTACCAAGGTGAGATATTTGCCATGTCGGGCGCTGGTAATAATCATAATGAGATTTTCAGCAATGTTTTTATAGAAATAGGCAATAAACTAAAGGGCAAACCCTGCAGACCTTATGGGAGTGATATGCGAATGAACATTCCTGAAAATACGTTATTCACTTATCCTGATATATCCATTTATTGTAATGGATTAACACATAGCGAATTTGATGAAGACACCTCGATTTTACCAACGGTAATCATCGAAATCTTATCTCCTTCAACTAAAAATTATGATAAGGGGAAGAAATTCACACTTTATAAAGATATTCCCTCATTAAAAGAATACATTATGATCGATTCTGAATCGGTTTGTGTTCAGGCCTTTTACATTGACGATGAAAATAACTGGAAACTTAACGAGCACAGGGAAATATCTGATACCCTAAGTTTAATTTCGATGGAATTTGATGTAGCCTTAAATGATATTTACAATCATGTTCGCTTTGATAAAAAGTAATCCAAGCCTGAATTTTGGGTTCAAAGTTAAATACCACTGCAATTACAACTGTAAATTGATTTAAATAATTGCCAACTGAATTACTTCTTCTCCTTTTTCTTCCCAAATCCCCAGGGACAGTGTTTACACTTGTTTTTGCAACAATATCCTCGTTTTAGATGATAGGCTTCGGTAAAAACCATCAGTCCATCTTCATTAAAATAGAAATCTTCGCCTTCTTTCATTGTTAATTTTGAATGATTGAATTAGAGAATGTAGCATGACTGAATTTTGAATGATAGAATGTTTATGCCCAAAGTTTTGAATGAGTGAATTGGTGAATTTTGAATGATAGAATATTTTACCTTTAACCACTCAATCATTCCTTAAATCATTTATTCGGTTATTCCATCCTTCAGTCATTCTCTCATTCATTAAATCATTCATTCGGTTATTCCATCCTTCAGTCATTCATTAATCATTCACTAATTAAGTATTTTAACTTCCAGTTTATCTTTAAAATAGTCTTTAAGTTGCTTACCATCACCGTGCAAAGTCCATACCTGCTTGGGTTTTACTTTTTCGATAGTTTCTAAAATAGCACTCCAATCGGCATGATCGGAAATATACAGCGAAATTCCATTTTGTTGCTGCAGGTTTTTCCAGCCGGACGCAAAGGCCCGTACCACATTAATTGCTTTGTGATAGCTATGAAAAACCATAGGCGGAACTATATATACCTGTTGTTCGTGGTGGTTTTTCATCACTTTCCTATCGTACATTTTATAATTGCCCAAATTTATGCCATAATCATCATATATTTTATTGAAGGGCATAATGCTAAAATGAACCATAATGTTCCTGGTTGGGCAATGTTCGTTCAGCAGTTGAATAATCCGCTGACTTTTACCCAAGGCATAAGCACCAAGCATGATATTCGCATTGGTTGTGTTCAGTTTTTTAATTTCATCAACTGGTGAGGGGTGCTTGGTTTCGGGATCGGCAAAGGTACTCTCTGTGATCAACACATCAGCCTCCATAAATTCAAAAGGCTCACAAGTTGTGTCGGGTTCTATTTTATAATCGCCGGTGTATAGATATTTAACGCCCTTGTATTCCATTAAAACCTGCGCAGAACCTAAAATATGTCCAGCTGCATAGAAAGTAATGGAAACATCTTTTATTTTAAAGGTTTGATGATAGCTTTTGGTAAAAAAATCGACAGCAGCAAATTTGCGGTAACGATGCTTCATGAAGCTTGCCGTTGCCGCTGTGCAATATACATTCTGGCTTCCTCCAATGGCATGATCTCCATGTGCGTGTGAAACAACTGCTTCTTTAACTGGCTGTTGCGGATCGAGGTAAAAATCGCCGTAAATACAATATAAACCCGTTGGGGTAATGGTAATAAAATCTTCTAAAATCATTATTAAGATGAATAGGATTTAAGGATGGTATGATTTAAGGAGATTAAAAATTATCGCTTTTAAATGCTGTAGCCAACTTAAGAAATTGTTGATGTAAAGCTAAAACCTGCTCTATGATAGATTGCTGCTCATCGTTCAAGATAAAATGATCGGCCAGCCTTGACTTTTCCTCATCGCTAAGCTGTTTATCCATGCGGGCTTTCACTTGTTCTTCAGTAACACCATCGCGTTGCATTAAACGTTTTATTTTGATTTCGTAAGGGGCTGTAACCAGAATCGTCGTATCGCACAATTTATAAGAGCCACTTTCGAACAAAATTGCAGCTTCTTTTAAGGTGTAAGGAACTGTAGCGGGAATGGTGGATTCCCATGCGTCAAAAGCCCTGAAAACCGCCGGATGCACCAAAGCATTCAATTGAGCAAGCGCTTTTTCATTATTAAAAACAATGCCGGCAATGTGCTTATTATTGAGTTTTCCGTCTTCAAAATAACTTTCATCACCAAAAGCCGTTTTAACCCCTTCTATCAATAACACATCTTGGGTCATGATTTCTTTAGCCACGGTATCGGCATAAAACACAGGAATCCCTAATACTTCAAAAACCCTGCAGGCCGTTGTTTTTCCACTGCCTATACCACCTGTTATGCCTACTTTATACATTATTTTTCTACTATGAAATCAATTTTGGATGGAACTACATTCACCAGCTTACAATAATCAGGAAACTCGGTGATCTTCACGGTAAACTGCCGGTGTTTTAAAATTTGCCATTCATCTACATCTATAGTGGCGGTAATAAAACTTTCATCAACCTGATCGTAATTACTTAAGGCCACTAAAAAGGAAACTTTTACCTTTTTAGGGTAAAGCCTTATACTGTTATAGTTCTTATTATTGATTACTTTTAAAGGAACTTCGATGGTTTTCTCTGTAAATTCATCAACGGGTAATTTCACCTCTACAGATGAGGGAGAAATACTCACATTTTTATGGATACTGTGCTGTAAAGCTACCCTTGTAGTAATACTGCTCTGTATTTTATCCAATTTCAATGTATCGGTTGGCCAAAAAGTTATTTTAGCAAGTTCCTCTGTCGGGCCAGCCACTTTAACATATTTTGGATTAAGCATCACTTCGCTTGCAATGCCGTATTGTTTTACAAAACCCAGCTTATCAACCAGTTTTACAGGTACTTTTTTCACTACGCGTTTGGTAAAATCGAAATAAAGCGTATCGGGCTTAACAGAAATTACTTTTTGTGTACTTTCCAGCTGCCTGTTAATATTGAACAACTGATCGGAAAAAACAATAAAATCTTTTGAATTAAGCTGGCTTAAATTGACGTTTACAGAAGGCGGACTGATTCTTAATCGGGCAAATAATAGCTGCCAACCTGTTCCCTCCACCTGTAAATCTATCGTATCAGACTGTAAGGGATAAAATGCCCTTTTGGTAGGTTCATTTTTAAAAACCAGAACCGTTTTAGCTACATAAATATACTTGTTGTTAAGTGCCATAAAAAGCCATGCAGCTACGGCAAGCAGCAGGCAGGCCAGTAAACTAAAAACACGTCTTTTTTCAATCTTCGTTAATCTGATGAAGGGCATAACACAATGTAAAAAAATGATGTAAAAAAATTACTTCTTACAGCAATATTGTCAAATGTAACAAAACTAAACAGCCGCTCAAAAACTAATCCATTTATTGAGAAATTAATGCACTAATTGTATTGAAATAACATTAGATAACTATATTCGTAGTAGATATTATACTATCATGAAAAAATATATTTTAACGCTGCTTACAACTACCTTCTTCTTCACTACCTACGCCCAAAAGAGAACAATGGTTACTTATTTTAAAAAAGGCATGGTTACCGAAAATAAAAGCAATTATGATTACCGAAGGGTAATAGAAGAAACGGATACCCCATCGCTGTACCGCCTGTATGAATTTTATCCGGATAATACGGAAAAAACTTTGGCAAGCATTTCGAAATTTGATCCAAATATTGTTTATGGAGGCTTGTTTCAGGGTTATAATAAACAGGGGGTTCTTACTTCAAAAGTTAATTTTAAAAATGGAGTGCTGGTTGGTGAATGTTCTTATTATTACGACAATGGGAAACTTGAAAACGTTTTTCTGTATGATGAACAGGGTAACAATCCTGGCAAGCAACAGCGAAAATGGGTAACCGGAATAGATTCTTTAGGCAATCAGTTTATCAAAGATGGTAACGGACTGTATAAACAAACGGATAAAGGAGGGTTTACGGAGGAAGGAAATTATGTTAATGGTTATAAAGACGGAACCTGGAAAGGAACCGGCATAAAAACCAGTTATGAAGAAGTTTATGAGCATGGCGTTTTTAAATCAGGAACAAGTACATTGGCAGATGGAAACCAGATACAATATGATAAAATGGAGCAACAACCTGAATTTAAGGGCGGAATGTCCGAATTTTATAAATATTTGGGCCGGAATTATAAATACCCTTCCGAAGCGCTCAGAAACAGGGTAAATGGCAGGTTATATATCACTTTTGTAGTAGAGAAAGATGGCAGCCTGACGGATTATGAGTTTAAAAACAGCTTAGGTTATGGTACTCAGGAAGAAGCAGTGAGGGTTTTAAATGAGTGTCCAAAATGGATACCCGGAAAGCAGCATGGTATTCCGGTAAGGGTAAAATATAATATCAACATTAATTTGGCACAGCGCTAAACAAAAAACGCCATCACAAAGGATGGCGTTTTTACTATTTTGTTTTAAATATTAAGCTTTAGGAGCTGCTGCAGGCGTTGTAGTTGCTTTTGTAGCATCCAAAGAAACGGCAGATTTATCAAAACGGATTTTTACACCACCTTCAACCTCGATTAAGAAAGTAGTTTCGTTCATATCGGCAATACGGCCGTGGATACCTGCTGTGGTTACAATTTTGTCTCCTTTTTTCAATTCACTGATTAATTTTTTATGGTCTTTAGCTTTTTTAAGCTGAGGACGGATCATAAAAAAGTAGAATACCAGTGCAATTGCTCCAAACATGATTAATTGTCTTGGATCAAATCCTCCTGCTGCCTGTAAAATTACTGTTGATGTCATTTCTTATTTTTTTGTTTGTGTTTTAAATAGCTGATATTAAAGCTTTAACGCTTATCATCATCAACCAAATTATTTTTTGGCAAGTACCTCTCCTACCAAATGAACAGTAGAAACAGTAGGATTTGCATTTGAAGTAATGGTTATCACTTTATCCTGCATGCCCATTTTGCCCTCACTGTTAAAAACTACGCTAACAATACCTTCTTTACCTGGTAAGATTGGCTGACCTGGCTTTTGAGGAATAGTACAACCACAGGTTGCTGTTGCATTGGTAACAATAAGAGGGGTTTTACCTGTATTTTTAAGCTTGAAATCGTGTAGCACTTTTTCGCCCTGCTCTATTTTACCGAAATCGTAAATATCACGTTCAAAAACAATAACGGGTGCATCTGCAGGGGCCACTTTAGCCGTTTTTGAAGTATCGTTACCTACAGAAACTGTCGATTTAGTTTCTGACGTCTGATTATTTGCATTGCGGCATGCTGCAAATGAAAGTGCAGCTATAGCCAGGATAAATGTTCTTTTCATGTTATTCTTCGATTAATCCGCGGCCAATCTTTTTAATGGTGTTATTTTTCTTAAGATCGCCTAAAATTTTGTCTAAAATACCGTTTATAAATGAATTACTCTTCGGTGTACTGTAATCTTTTGATAACTCTAAATATTCGTTGATGGTTACTTTAACCGGAATAGACGGGAAATTTAACAGCTCACAAATGGCCATTTTCATCAAAATGGTATCCATAAGCGCAATACGTTCTGATTCCCAGTTTTTAGTTCTGTCGGCAATCATTTCCTGATATTTGGCGTCGTTTTGTAAGGTATGTACGAAAAGATCCTGTACAAATTTACTGTCTTCCACCCAATCAGCACTAATTTCGGTCAGTTTGTTTTTAAATGGATCGTCGAAAGTAAAGTTTTTCAGGGTTTTGGCCACCATACCTTTCATTACTTCATGATCTACCTGCCAGTTGATAAATTTCTCTTCAAAAACCTGCAAAATTGCCTGATTTTTTAAGATGATTTTCCTGAAAATGTATTTAATAATGTCTTTTGACGATTCTAAACTTTCGTTTGGATCAGCAAGATAATCGGCATATTCTTTAGATGCTTTTAAAGAATTGTACACCGTTTTACGGATTTCCGGATCGAAACCCCAATCTACCTTGTACTTTTTAATTGCAGAAACATATTCTGGATTCTGCTGCAGTAAAATGCTAAACTTATTGTGTAGCAATTTCATGTTCGGATTGATATCCTCTGCTGTTTTAATGAATTTGTTTGCGCGTTCGGCCGCGTCGTTAGCAGTAAATTCGGTAACTTCTACCATTAAAGAGAGCATCCAGATGTACATTTCGTACACGCTATCGATACTTTGCATTAAGGTTTTTAAATCACCTTTAATGTCTTTTTTGTCTGCCATGTGCCATGCAAAAATGTTTTGCAAAGCTTTGATTCTTAAGTGCCTTCTGTTTAACATGAATGTAAGAACGAGTGTGGTTTTTTAAAACCTGTTTTAATAATTATGATTTAATATGACGATTTAATTTTTTTAACATCTGCAATCCGTTTTTCGGCAATCTGGTTTGCGGCAATATTTGTTGAAATATTTTCAGCTTTGCTTAATTTTATTACGCTACGGGTAGCATCATAAATATTTTCGGTAAGCTGTACGGTACGTTTTTTACCAAAACCAGTTAGTTCAGAATAGCATGAAATTAACCCACCCGCATTAATTAAATAATCCGGTGCGAATAAAATTCCTTTTTTCAAAAGTAATTGGCTATCTAAAAGCTCATCTTTTAACTGATTATTTGCTGAACCTGCAATGATTGCAAATTTCATTTTTTCGATGGTTTTGTTGTTAACCGTAGCACCCATGGCACATGGGGCATAAACATCGGCATCGGTAGTGAAAATTTTATCTGCCTCTATTGGTTTAGCTTTATATTTCCTTGCAACATAGGTTAACTGCTCCTGGTTAATATCACTGATGAGTACTTCGGCATTTTCTTTTCTTAACAAAGCAACCAAATGTTCGCCAACGTTACCAATTCCTTGTACTACAATGGTTCGGCCGGCCAGCATATCGGTACCAAAAACCTCTTTAACGCTGGCTTTAATACCTAAATAAACACCTTGTGCTGTAAAAGGAGCGGGATTACCTGCACCACCGATTGATTCGGGAACACCGGTAACATGGGTGGTTTCCATACGGATATATTCCATATCGCGTGTGTTAGTACCCATTTCTTCAGCTGTAATAAATTCGCCGTTCAGGTTTTTAATAAACCTGCCGTAGCTGCGCATTAAAGTTTCTGTTTTATCTTTTCTCGAATCGCCGATGATAACGCCTTTTCCACCACCAAGATTTAAACCTGTAATGGCGGCTTTATAGGTCATTCCGCGTGATAAACGAAGGGCATCTTCCAGGGCTTCGCTTTCGGTAGAATAACTCCACATCCGTGTTCCGCCTAAAGCAGGGCCTAAAGTGGTATCGTGTATAGCAATAATTGCTTTTAAACCTGTATCGGGATCATTACAGAAAACCAATTTTTTATGCCCATAAGCACTTAATTGATCTAAAATTGATGAATCTGACGGAGAATTTGCTGGCATATTAAACGTTCGGCTAACCTGCTGCAAAATTAAAATAAAAAACCATTATTACACGTATTTAACGAAACTATAACAAAATTAATTCGAACGGGATTAAATAAACAAAGTTATTTGTTCAAAAAAGTATTATTTGGGTAAATTACGTTTGTTTGTAGAGACACGAACCTGGGCTTGGAACAAGAAGATCCTTCGTGCCTCAGGATGACAAAACCTACAGGCTTATTTTAAATAAACCTGATCAAGCGGAAAGCCCGCATCCCGATTCGTTACCGATGAATCGGCACTAAATTAGCATCGGGAGAGGACTTGAAGCGATAGCAGGACTGAAGTACCCCAAAAGCACCGAACCTTGCTTTTCTGAATAATAATGAACCACCTAAGCCACCTGAGCACAGCTGAGTTATCCTACACCTTCCATTTCACATCTTCCCTTTTACATCCCAAACTGTCATTATTTTTTAAAGCTTAAGTCTGAATGTATAAATATGCCGCATGAAATAACAAAATTATCTAAGTTTGTACAACATGAAACATCTGAGCCGATTAAACAAATACTTTCTCAAATACAAATGGTGGATTATCCCCGGAAGTATTTTCGTGGTGATTTCTAATATTTTTGGTGTGGTGCCGGCACAGGTGATTGGTTACGCCGTGGATCTGATTACGGAAAACATCCAGATTTTTAATCTTTTTCATGGTTTTGATCGTCAGGCGATTATTTACGATATTTTTAGCAGCAACCTCTTATATTTCGGCCTTTTGGTTATTGTGCTTTATTTATTGCGTGGACTTTTCTTATTCTTTATGCGGCAAACCATTATTTTAATGTCGCGGCATATCGAATTTGACATGAAAAACGATATTTATCAGCATTACCAGGAGCTTAGCCTGGGCTTTTACCGCAGGAATAATACGGGCGATTTAATGAACCGCGCTACAGAGGATGTTAACCGCGTGAGGATGTACGTTGGTCCGGCAATTATGTACACCATTAATACGTTTGTGCTATCGGTACTCATTATCTGGTCGATGTTTGACGTAAATTCTAAACTGGCTGTGTATTGTTTATTGCCCCTTCCCTTTTTGGTGGTAATTATTTATTACGTAAATACGTTGATTTTTAAAAAGAGCGGAAAAATACAGGAACGCTTATCAGACCTTTCGAGTTTTGTACAGGAACGTTTTTCGGGCATCAGAATCATCAAATCTTACGTGCGTGAAGATTATACGCGTAATATGTTCGAAATCCAGAGCAATGATTACAAAAAGGACTCGATGAGCCTGGTTAAAGTATCGGCGTTGTTTTATCCTACCATGCTATTATTAATTGGCTTAAGTACGATTTTAACCATATATATAGGTGGCATCCAGGTAATGAATGGCAGCATTACGGCAGGAAATATTGCGGAATTTATCATTTACATCAATCAGTTAACCTTTCCGGTAACGATGCTCGGCTGGGTAACCTCATTGATCCAAAGGGCTGCAGCCTCGCAGAAAAGGATTAACGAATTTCTGGATATCCCATCTGATATTCAGTCAAAAGAAACTTCGGAAAGGACTTTATCAGGCAATATCAAATTCGATCAAGTAAGTTTTACCTATCCGGATACAGGCATTGAAGCCCTAAAAGACGTAAGTTTTGAGATTAACTGTGGCGAATTTGTAGCAATTATCGGGAAAACAGGTTCAGGAAAATCGACATTGGCCAACCTGATTATGCGGATGTATGATGTAGAAAATGGAATAATTGACATTGATGGCAAAAATATTAAAGCACTAAATTTGAAAGATTACCGTGGCCAGATTGGTTTTGTACCACAGGAGGTTTTTCTGTTTTCGGACACGATAAAGAACAACATAGCCTTTGGTTTAGATACGGTTACCGATGAAGAAGTGCATACAGCTGCGAAAAATGCGTCGGTTTATACCAATATTATCGGTTTTGAAGAAAAATTTGAAACGATGCTTGGCGAACGTGGCATTACGCTTTCTGGCGGACAAAAACAAAGGGTTTCTATTGCCCGAGCACTGATTAAATCGCCAAAGATTTTAATATTTGACGACTGTCTTTCGGCTGTTGACACCAAAACGGAGGAAGAAATATTGCAAAACCTGGGCAAAATTATGGCCGGAAAAACAAGTATTTTAATTGCCCACCGGATTTCTACCATTAAAAATGCGGATAAGATTTTAGTGCTTGATAATGGAAAAATCATCGAACAAGGCACACACAATGAATTACTTAGTAAAAACGGCAGCTATACGGAGCTTTATAACAACCAGCTTTTGGAGGAGGAAACGCGAACGATTTAAATTGTATTAAAATTGTATTTTGAACTTTAAATATTTGCTTTATATTTACCGAAACCAAAAACCAACATCAATACCAACCATGGGAGAATTCGACAACAAGGAAAGAGAAGAAGTTTTTTCAAAGAAAGTAAGAGCAGGTAAGAGAACTTATTTCTTCGACGTGAAGGCTACTAGATCGGGTGATTATTATTTAACAGTTACCGAGAGCAAGAAAAGATTAGAAGACGGTGTGTTTGTAAAACATAAAATCTTTTTATATAAAGAAGACTTTGAAAAATTTACAGAAGGATTAAACGAAACTGTTGATTATATCAAAACCCACCAGGATGTGGTTGAAAAACGCTATGAATACTCTGAAAATGGAGAACATAGTACCAGATCAAACGACGATTTTACTTTTTAAGTAATATAATTTCAATAAAAAAAGCCTCCTGATTTTAAAAAACAGGGAGGCTTTTTTGTGTGCGTAATATTTTATTTTATGCCTCCGCCTGCGAGCACCGCCAATAGCAGCAGGAAGTAACTTGCAATAAATATGATTGTAAGGATTCCCCAAAATTTAAATAGCGATTTTACATGGGCAATGGCATCGTTTAAATTTTCCTGGTCGCCGAACAAAATTCCCTGTTTACCTTTTGTAGAAAAACGGAACAGCAATAAACTCGGGTAAAAAAAGAACAAAGCCAGTAGCAGGTAAAATATGGTAATCCCTGTAGCGCCGATGCCAGCTAACGGACCTAATTGATTGAGCATTCCTGGATTAGCAGTAACTGCAGCCCCTATACCAAACGAGCCTAAGGTTAGAAATGCCGAGATAACAAAACCCACAACTGATAAAAACCGGGCCCATTTACTCATATCGTAAAAGTAACTCCGCATTTCTTCGGTAACGATTAATTTTACTTCCTGAGGCACTTCTTTTTCAAAATCTTCCATTTATGTATCTGTATTTTCGGCTAAACATAGATAAAATATAGATTTGATACAATAGCAAGGGTTTAAATAAAGGTTTTAAAAGCTTATCTTTGCGCGGTTTTAGCGGAGATGTAATACTGAAAATGTAAGATGGATGATTTGATGGATAAAGCGATTACCGACTAAAGACTGTGTACTAAAGACTTAAAGACTAATAAATAATGGCATTACAATGTGGTATAGTTGGTTTACCAAATGTGGGAAAATCGACTCTTTTTAACTGTTTATCAAATGCAAAGGCGCAGGCAGCAAACTTTCCCTTTTGTACAATTGAGCCCAATGTTGGCGTAATTACAGTACCTGATGATCGTTTAACTAAACTTGCTGAGCTGGTAAAGCCAAATAAGGTGCAACCCAATACCATTGAGATTGTAGATATTGCCGGTTTGGTAAAAGGTGCATCGAAAGGTGAAGGCCTGGGAAACCAGTTTTTAGGGAACATCCGTGCTACAAACGCCATTATCCACGTTTTACGTTGCTTTGATGATGGAAACGTTATCCACGTGGATGGTTCTGTTGATCCGATCCGCGATCGTGAAATTATTGATACGGAGTTACAGCTTAAAGATTTGGATACGGTTGATAAACGGATTCAAAAGGTAGAGAAAATGGCTAAAACCGGCGGTGATAAGGATGCTAAACGTACCTACGAAATTCTAACCGTAGTTAAATCACACCTAGAAAGCGGTAAATCTGTCCGTACTGCACCTTTGGCACAGGAAGATTTCGATTTTATTGAAGATTTAGGTTTACTTACCCAAAAACCGGTGATGTATGTTTGTAATGTTGATGAAGCATCTGTAGTTACAGGCAATAAATATGTTGATTTAGTAAAGGCAAATGTTGCTGATGAGAATGCAGAAGTTCTGGTAATTTCTGCAAAAATTGAATCGGAAATTGCTGAACTGGAAAGCTACGAAGAGCGTCAGGAATTTTTAGCCGATTTAGGTTTAACTGAATCTGGTGTAAATAAACTGATCCGCGCGGCTTATAAATTATTAAACCTTTACACCTACTTCACAGCTGGTGTACAAGAAGTTAGGGCCTGGACGATTACCAAAGGTTTTACGGCACCACAGGCTGCAGGTGTAATCCACACTGATTTTGAAAAGGGTTTTATCCGTGCAGAGGTAATTAAATATAACGATTTTGTAACGCTGGGTTCTGAAAATGCTTGTAAAGATGCTGGTAAGCTTGGTGTAGAAGGAAAAAGTTATGTAGTGGAGGATGGCGACATCATGCACTTCAGGTTTAATGTTTAAAAGCTAAATATAAATTACACAGAGCCACTCTTGCGAGTGGCTTTTTTGTTATAGTGCTTTTTGCCAAGGTTTTTGCCACGGATGCACGGATTTACACGGAACTATGTTTACAGGTAGTAATTTATTCTGTAAAAGTCAATATGAATGAAAGATGGTTAATGCTTACAACCTCAAAAGTTACTGTCATTTCTAGGAATAATTTATTGCATAAATTACAGAGGAATTATAGCACAACAATAAGCCGCCAAATTCGTCATTGCGAGAAGGCTTTTTCAGCCGACGAAGCAATCTTTCTTGAATGTATCACAAGCAGGAAAGATTGCTTCGTCGTTCCTCCTCGCAATGAAGGTACTTTTTATTGATTCTGCGCGAATTAGTGAAATCTGCGGGAATAATTACAAACTTAAACCTCCAACCCGTAAGCGGCTAATTGTGTTTTGGTATCTTCGTAGCTGCTATGATGAATGCCCCTCAAACCCAAACCTTCAGCAACCTGCACAAAAAGCATCCTGTCATCAATGTACAAACTGGTTTCTACATCACTTTGCGAAATATCGATGGCTACTTTAAAAATATCAGCATCTGGCTTGCGGAAATGCACAAAACTTGACGACACAAAAAAATCGACAAATTCATTCAGTTTAAAGGTGTTGATGCGGTATTGATTCAATTCCCTGCCCTCATTACTGATTACGGCTACTTTTAAATTGTATTTCTTTTTAAGTTCGCAGATCAACCGGATCATTTCGGGATAAGGAAGTGATTTTTTGAACATGAATTCCTTAAAGTCATCATAACTAAAGCTACGTTCTTCGAAGAAAACAATCCTTTCTAAATATTCATCAAGCGTTAGTTTACCCACTTCATAAGTGTCGAAAGTAAGGTGATGACGTTCTTCGAGATCAACAGAATCGAGGTTAAAGAGTACGGCTGCTTCTCCCCTTGCCTGCCTGTCCCAGCCATTGGTTAATAAAACGCCGCCGATATCGGTAAAAAGTGTGGTAATTTTCTTCTGCATGATATAAGTTTAAAGTAAAACGCCTTTTAAAATCAATACGGCAACACTAAAGTAGATTACAATCCCGGTTACATCTACCATGGTTGCTACAAATGGCGCTGAAGAAGTGGCCGGATCAAGTTTCAGTTTTTTCAAAATAATAGGCATCATCGAACCGATTAAACTGCCCCACAACACAATGCCAACCAAAGTAAAAAATATGGTTGTGGCAATTAAAAACCAATGTGGACCGTAGTTGTAAAGATGCAATTCCTGCCAGGTTATAATGCGGATAAAACCAATTGTACCTAAAATAATGCCAAGTAAAGCGCCCGATACCAACTCGCGGCGCATAACGCGCCACCATTCGGCTATGGTAACTTCGCCAAGGGCCATGGCCTGAATAATCAAGGTAGAAGCCTGCGAACCACTATTCCCCCCGCTACTCATGATTAATGGAATAAACAACGATAAAACCACTGCTTTTTCGAGTTCGATTTCGAAATGCTGCATAGCGGTTGCGGTTAACATTTCGCCAAGAAACAGCACAATCAGCCAGCCAGCACGTTTTTTTACAAGTTTTAAGATCGGAATATCGAGATAAGGTTCATCAAGGGCTTCGGTACCCCCTATTTTATGCATATCTTCTGTATATTCTTCGTTCGCAATCCACAAAATATCATCAACGGTAACGATTCCCAACAGGATATTACTTTCATCCACAACGGGTAAAGCCACACGGTTATTCATCCTGAAGATGTTGATCGCATCTTCCTGCGGATCGTTAGCTTTTAGTGCAATGAAACGTTTATCGGTAAGTTCGCCTATAATGGCTTCCGGATCGGCCAGTAAAACCTCACGGATACGGATATCATCTAATAATACCCCGTCCTTATCAATGACATATACCACATCGATGGTTTCGGAGTTTTTGCCATAACGCCTGATGTGTGCCAAAACGCGGGTAATGGACCATTCGGGTTTTACAGCGATGTAATCCGGCGTCATTAAACGACCGATACTATCTTCTTTATAACCTAAAAGTGCGAGCGATTCTTTACGTTCTTCGGGGGGTAAAAGGGTAATCATCTTTTTTACCACATCGCCTTTTAACTCACTAAAAAGTGCCGTACGGTCGTCTGGTGGCAGGTCTTTGATGATCTGGTTCAGTTTATTGCCCGAAAGTTTTTTAATAATACGCTCCTGGGTAGGAAAATCCAGGATCCTGAATACGTTTACAGCCCTGTTGAGGGATAGGGTTTCGATAAATTTAGCTGCATATTGTGGAAGTTCATCAATCAGTTCTTCAACATCCGAAATATTCAGTTGATCGAGATATTGCTTTAAAGCTTTATCATTCTCTTTTTCAAGTAGTTCCTGAATTTCTTCCACAACTATTTCTTCCATACACCAAATTTAATTTATTACATGCCTAAACCTCTATTACGGTTCGCAAAGGTGCATTTTTATTTCCTAAAAAGCCAACCCAAGCCCCTAAAATCCGTGTATTAAACAGGCTAATTTAAAAAGACAGGTGCATAAAGCCAACATGCAGGGAATGTTAGGGAAATGATTTAATATTATTTTAACATAAAAAACATCAGGTTGAGTGGAAGCAAATTTAAGATGTGATTATTGATTAAAATTTGCCTTATATTTCGGTAAAATGTATTTGATTTTTCTATATAATTTTCTCCGATCATTTTATTCAGATTTTATACTTGATGTAAACAACCAGGAATTCGTAGAATCATAGTAATACTTGCAATAATTCGATATTTAGATGAGGGTGATATTTGTTAGACTGAAATATGGTTTTCGGTCAAAACCGATGGACTATCAAATTGACTAAAAACACCTATTATAAAAACTTCACTGGGAATGAGTGGTAATTGACAAGACCAAAACCATGATTCCCATAGCCTGAAGGAAATTGATGGATTACCTGTATTTCTTTTTTAAGTATAGGACGATATAGCTTGGACTATGCGCCTTACCAAACTTTCTTTCCCCAAAAATATTTATTTCGAATACAATAACTAACTTTTTAAATAAGGGGTATTAAATGAGGTTTTCTTTCTGCGATATTTATTCAGTTGACTGTTGAACGACAGCTGCTGATATAGTAGTACAACGTTAAATGGAAACTGGCCTGATAAAACCTGAAAGTAGGCCATAAGCATGTTGCATTGATAGTAGGGAAATTCTCAAATTAAACATTATGAAATTTAAAATGCCTGAGTTAGAAAACAGAGTTTTCAGTTCGAACGAATCTGTTGCACCAGCAGAAGCTATTTTGGTTATCGACGGGATCGTAATCATCGTTGTAGCTCTTTAACCAACAAAAATGCAAGAAAACATCAGGATCAAGGCTTATGATACATTGGGACATATAACCAATGAGAAACAATCTATCTGGACTTCACTGATTAATGACCCGGACCGGGTAGTATCAGGCTATGCACGTCAGTTTTTAAACCAGGCCTGAGTTTTGGAAAAAAAATTAAATAAAATTAAAGAGGTTCCGGATCTGTTCAGTAAATTGTGATGACTATTATACGATTATGATCTATGTATTTGCTACAGTATCTTTTTTAGCGCTGCTCCTTTTTTTCCTGGTCAACAATCAAAAAAGATCCAAAGTGAAACTGCTGGCGAATCTGAAGAAAAACTGGGGGAAAGCTAAGGAAGACACCGTGGATATTGTTCAGCTGGGCTGGTACAGTCCCGTAAAAAAGTTAGGTGACTTCCATCAGTTAACTGCTCAAACGCTTTCAGACATAGATTTTTTTCAGCTTTTTGTCCACATCAACCATACCTCCAGTAAAATTGGTGAACAGTTTTTATTCAATAAGCTGCAAAACCCGACAGATAACCTGGATGAATTAAAAAAACTTGATCAACAGGCCGTTTTTTTCTCAGAAAACCCAGCGTTAAGGGAAGAAGTCCAGCTTGAATTGAACAGATTGGAATCGCGGGATGCTTATTCCGTTTCGCTTTTACTAAAAGACGAGCTGATAGAAAAACCCAAATGGTTTCGCTATATAATACTTGATATACTCGCACTGGTAGCCTGCATTCTTATTTCTTTTAAATTTCCCATAGCATTTCTGGTTGCCATTTTTATCGTTGCCTATAATGTTACCTATCTCAACTATTGGAACAAGCGACATATTTTATCCTTCACCAGATCACTTATACAACTGGATATATTGATAAAGGTGGCTCAGAAGTTATCAAAAAAAAACCTTCCTTTTGACCAAAAGCCAATAAAGGGAGCAGCGGTATTCAAAAAAATCCAAAGAAAGATCCGATTACTCTTTGTTCAGACTAATCCAACCGGTACGGCAGATATCAGCCAGATACCCATTTATCTGTTTGAAATCCTGAAAGCAATATTTCTTGTCGACCTCTTTACCATATTCGGTCTTATCAGATCAATAGAAAAAAATCAGCAACAGGTTTCACTCATTTTCGAATATATCGGTGGGATCGACATGGCGATTTCGGTGGCCTCACTGAGAGCTGGTGCTGAAAAGGTATGTAAACCTTTTTTCGTAGCACCGGGAGAGAGATTTTCAATAAAAGATGCCGTTCATCCGCTCGTTCAAGGTTGTGTACCCAATTCCCTGGACGTATCAGAAAAGGGAATACTGATAATGGGTTCTAATATGTCGGGAAAAACAACATTTTTAAGGGCGCTTGCCATCAATTCATTGCTGGCCCAGACCATCTATACCTGTTATGCCGAAAATTACAGCGCCCCATTCCTAAGACTGTTTTCCTCTATCAGAATCGATGACGACATCTTCGAGGGTAAAAGTTATTATCTGCAGGAGGTAAACGTAATGAAGGAACTGATCGATAATGCAACAAGCGGGTACCTGAACATATTTTTGATCGACGAAATCTTCAAAGGCACCAATACCTCTGAAAGAATTTCTTCCGCAAAGGCGATCTTGTCTTACCTTAAAAATTCCGGCAATCTTGTATTTGTTTCTACCCATGATGTAGAACTGTCCGGACTTCTTGGTGAAGAATTCGATCTATACCATTTTACCGAAACAATCCTGAATGATCAGATGAACTTTGATCATCGGCTAAAGAAAGGGTCATTGAAAACCAGAAATGCCATTAAAATACTGGCCATGTCCGGATATCCAAACCAGATCATTAAAGAAGCATCCCAACTGGCTGAAGATTTTAATAACAACAATCCTGTTAACATTCCGAAATAACCTATCCATGTAGAAAAACAGGCTTTCCGTAACGGCAATTAGCTATTTGTGAACGGATTATTACATTTGTGTCTGAACTGACACTATATGTATAAATGCATTATCGTAGATGATGAACTACATTCAATTGAAGGCCTTACCGGATATATCGATAAAATCCCTGAACTTAATCTGATACAGACCTTTACAGATCCTACAAAAGCGCTCTTAGAAATCCGTGAAATGCCGGTATTAGACCTGATACTACTGGATATCGATATGCCCGGAATGTCAGGTCTTGAACTGGCTGTAGAGATCAGAAAAAACACAAAAAAACTTGTTTTCACAACGGCCCATTCAAAATATGGCTATAATGCTTTTGAAGCTGATGCAGATACTTTTTTATTAAAGCCATATTCTGTTGGCAAGTTTATAAGTACTTTTCAAAAACTCTTCCCAAGTCGTAGCAGAACCTCTGAACTTCAGATTGAGGAAGATTTTGTTTTTGTAAAAAGCAAGGATGACCACAGGCTGATCAGGGTAAATGTTAGCGAAATTATTGCTGTAGAGAGTAAACTGAACTATATCCAGTTGCACACAACCTCTGCAAGTATCATGACCTATATGTCCCTTACAGAATTTTCTCAGAAAATAAGACCCAGAAAGGGGCTATTACAATTTCAGAGAAGTTTCATCATAGCTCAGGAATATATCGAGTATATTGATGGAAACATGATCAAAATGGTCAATGGTATTAAAATCTTCATAGGGGATCACTATCGGAAAAGTTTTGATGAATTCATTAATACGAATCTCATCAAACCAAAACGCAGAAATCAATAAAGGTATATATCAAATGACACCAGTAAGGGTCAGTGAGATCGTGGCAATCGTAGGTTCTGTTTCATTTTTATGTCCACTGCCTTTTTTGGAACTGAAGAAAAATATTCTGCGGCGGATAAGTTTAACGGAATTAGCTTTCATATTTTTTTTTGAATGAAACTATCGATTATCCATAATTTATTATAACAGGCTATACAGGAAGCCAAATATTGTATATATAAAAGGAATATTGCATGATTAAGACTGCATTACTTTGGGTCAGAAAAAAATGGATACATATCTTAATCTGGACCTTATTTATCTTCTACGAAACTGTAGTAGTTGGGCTGGTATTTGGAATATATGGCAGGCCGCTCACCTATACTGTTCACTATTTCACCATAATTTGCTATTTCTACATCATTGCAGAAGTCGGACTCCCATGGTGTCTTAAGGAAAAGAAGTTGATACCACTCAAAATCCCTGTTTTTTTTATCCTGGCTATAGGCACATATATATACCTGAATTTTCTAACTGATGTCCTGCTGATCCGGTTCCACTACATTACCCATATTAAAAGTGTTGAACTGGACGAAAAATTCATGCTCAAAGAACTTTACCGCTGTATATATTTTACGGCATTTTCAACAGCATACTATTTTCTGATGAACTATATAAGGGAAAAAAGAAAAAGCACCTTGTTAGAAGAACTGCGTCTTAACAACATTATTAAAGAAGAGCAAATGGGCAGAATTCTTTCCATTGCCCAGAACGACTATTTAAAAGCACAGATCAACCCACATTTTCTATTCAACACGCTGGATTTCGTGTACCATAATGTTGTCAAGTGCAGCAGTGTGGCCGCAGAAGTAATAATTTCCCTTTCAGATATGATGCGATATGCAATTGCATCTTCCGATAGTAATGAATACATTTTATTGGGAGATGAAATTTCTCAGATTGAAAAACTGATTCATATCTATCGGTTAAGATCATCTGAGCAGTTGAATATCAGAACTCGGTTTGACAGAGATGCAATGGAACTCAGATTTTTGCCGTTGGTACTACTTACGATGGTTGAAAATATCTTCAAGCACGGAAATAGCTATGATGAAAACTTCCCCGCAAGGATATCCGTTTTATGTACTAATGATATCCTAACCATAGAAACCTTAAACAAAATAGGGTACAATAAGGGCGAAAATAATGGAAACAACGGACTCACCAACATCATAAAACGTCTAAAATTTGCGTTTGGTGATCAGGTGTCATTTCATCATGGGCCGGAAAGTAACTTCTACAGGGTTTCGATAAATATCCCCATTTCTATTTTACCTGATAAGTAAAATTTAGCTTAGCACACCAAATATTGGTAATTAAAAAATCCTTTGATCACTAAGCACAACAAATATCGTATCAAATTGTGGTTGAGCCCTTGAGATCATTCTAACCTAAAATTAGTTGATATTGAATAATTTTGGCCAATATTATGATAAGCCCAGGCCAGATCGAAATGATCATTCGTTTGAGGTTTCATTAAAAACTTTGCCTAATAAAACCAAAGCGGAAATAAGTGTATTTTTTTATCTAAATGTCAAAAAAATATGTTTTCAAATCCTATATTTGCAGCCTTGCTCCCGTAGTTCAATGGATAGAATTATGGTTTCCGGTACCATCGATATGAGTTCGAATCTCGTCGGGAGCACCTTACGAGGCAAATCAGTTTTCATGCTGTTTGTCTCGTTTTTTGTTTTACATAACTCGTTCGATAACCAATCCTGAAGATATACCAACTCGAATCTAAAACACCCTCGGGCATTTAATCCTGATGTTTGGTTTAATGAATGAATAAGATAGCGAAATTTCGTGCGTTCCGCCGCTGTAGCCCTGCAACGGACCAACGGAGAAATCGTAGCCATAACCGATCCTGATTTTCTCTGATGGAAAAACCTGGATTGCTGCTACCGCTGAATTTCGCGGGGTAAGGTCTTTTTGAAGATAGCTTTTATCGTACAACTTTACACCTGTACGGTAAGATCCGCCCACCCAAAGGAAATCTTTGATCATTAAGAATGCGTTTACATCTAAACTGGTCGGGCCGCCACGGTCGTCTTTTAACAGGAAGGAAGGTTTGATCTGAAAATCTTCGTTAAGTGGGAACAATGCCCCGGCGGTTAAATAATAATGTGGTTTGGGCTGTGGGATAAAGGCATAGCGGTCGATATTGATGTAAGTGGCAATCAGGTTATCTACCGAGAAACCGGCATAATACTTATCGTTGGCGAAGTACACCCCTGCCCTCGCATCGGGCACAATGGTACTCTGCATACCTACAGGCTGGTTAGGCTCCGGATTATTTGGGTTGAGCATGGAGCCGTCGATACCCAATTGCACCATCCCTACCCCAAGGCCTAAAGCTAACCTCGAGCTGCCATCGTCGTTCATCCTGATGCGGTAGGCGTAATTGCCATAAATACTCAGGTTGTTCTGCGCACCCAGTTTATCGCTGGCCACCTGGAGGGCAAGCCCTACGTTACCGCTGTTGGCAATGGCATCTACTGCAAGCGACATGCTCCTTGGTGCTCTGGTAATGCCCGTCCACTGGCTACGGTAAAAGCTGTGCACATTGAGTACTTCTTTATAGCCCGCATAGGCCGGATTAATGTAAATTCCGTTAAACATGTACTGACTGTACTGGGCATCCTGTTGTGCAGATACCGGTCGCGAAAGCAACAAAAACGAACCTGCTATTAACCATATTAATTTCTTCATTATCTTAACATCTTAGTGTTCGGCCTGGTTTTAGAAACCTGGCCGAACTAAGTCTTATCCTATTTTTTAAACGCCCTGATTAATGTGATGTAACCTTTGTACACTTCGAACTCCTCGCTGTTTGCCTTTTTAACACGCAATAAGTAGTAGTAAGTACCTTCGTTTAATCCCTCGCCCGTCCAGTTGTTCTGGTAACCTTTGGCATGGAATACTTCATTACCCCATCTGTTTACGATCTGCAGTTCGCTGGCCTGGTATTGGTTTAGGCCAATGATCTCGAAGGTATCGTTAATGCCATCGCCGTTTGGCGTAAACAGGTTTGGAATGGTAATACCGGTGAAGTTTGCCGTTAAGGTTACGGATGCAACATTGGTGTAATAGCCGTAAGCATCTTTTACACGGTAGGTAAATACATCATCGCCCACATAACCCGGATCCGGGGTGTAAGTTACCGTACCATCGGCATTTACTTTTACGGTACCGTATTTAGGCTGGCTTACAATCTCGACTGTTAATTTATCGAAGGTTGAGTTGCCCGGATCATCATTTGCCAGTACATTGATCACCACCGGTGCATTGGCCACGGTTTGCGCCTTATCATCAACAGCTGCCGGCGATTTAGGGAAAGTTGTAACGGTTGGTGTATTGTTGGTTTCGGCTGTTCCGGAAACGTCTGATACATTTGCACCGCCCAGGGTTTTAGCATTTACGGTTGCGGTATTGGTTACCGTACCTAAATCTTTATCAGCCTGGGTTAAGGTGTACACCTCCACATCGGTTGTGGTTGCACCCGGGGCAAGCCCGCCGGCAACGGTAACCACCTTATTGTTTAAGCCCAGTCTGGCATCCGTTAAGGTAATGGTGTTTAAAGTGATGGTACCTGTATTCTTGATGGTGAAGGTATAGGTTACTTTATTGCCATTGAATACCGACGTTTTAACCAGGGCAATTGATCCGGCATTTGGAACCTGTGTTACCGTTGGGGCATCATTATTCTCGGCTGTACCGGAAACATCGCTTACCGGAAGGTTTGCCGGTGTCCTTGCGCTCACATTAGCAGAGTTGGTTACGCTGCCCGCATCTTTATCGGCCTGGGTTAACTGGTAAACATAAGTATCGGTAATGGTACCGCCCGGAGCAACATTGCCAGAATAGGTTTTGTTCAATCCAAGTTTGGCATCCACTAAGTTTACCACGTGCAGGGTAACATTTCCGCTATTCCTTATAATAAAGTTATAGGTGATGCTGTTTCCATCTGCACTTAGCGTACCCGTTTTAACCAGGGTAATGGCAGATGCCGGAGCAATTACCGTTATGGTTGCATCACCAGCAGCAGGTGTATTCGGATCATCAGATAATTTGCTGATTGTTGTACCACCCGGCGTTTGTGCAGTTGCCGAAGCCTGGTTGGTAAACGAACCTGCGTTCACCTCGGTTAAAGTAACGGTGTGTTTAGCGGTTACGGTTACACTTGCACCTGGTAATAAGCTGACAATGCCTGCAGGAGTGATTGATCCTGCATCGGCACCTGCATCGGTTACCGCAACATTTGTTAAAGTTACATTACCCGTGTTGGTTACTACAATGTTGTAATTGATTACATCGCCAACTTTGCTTACGCTGTTGGTGGCTACTTTGGTAAAGTTTATGGCTGGTGCTGCTACCAGGGTTATATTTACGGGGATAGTTACCGTTGTGGTACCACCTTTGCCATCGCTTACCGTTACAGTGAAGGTATCGTTACCTACGTAACCCGCAGTTGGGGTATAAGTATAGGTACCATCAGGGTTTACGGTTACCGTTCCGTGCGCTGGTAGGGTACTTACAGTAAGGGTAAGTGGATCACCATCTGCATCACTTGCAGTAATTGTTCCGTTAACCGGTATATTCTCCGGAGTAGTAATGGCAGGTGCCGAAACAACTGGCGCCACATTGGTTGGATTAACAGTTACGTTAATGGTTACCGTGGTCGTACCGCCTTTGCCATCGCTCACTGTTACCGTAAATACATCTGTACCGCTGTAATTGTTAGCAGGAGTGTAAGTATAGGTTCCGTCAGGATTCACTACTACAGTACCATGTGCAGGAGGTGTAGTTACCGCGAAGCTAAGCGGATCGCCATCTGCATCGGTTGCGGTAATGGTGCCATTAACCGGTGTGTTTTTGTTGGTGGTGATGGCCGGTGCAGAAGCAACTGGCGCCACATTGGTTGGATTAACGGTTACGTTAATGGTTACCGTGGTAGTACCGCCTTTGCCATCGCTCACTGTTACCGTAAATACATCTGTACCGCTGTAGCTGTTAGCAGGAGTGTAAGTATAGGTTCCGTCAGGATTCACTACTACAGTACCATGTGCAGGAAGCGTGGTTAACGCGAAGCTAAGCGGATCGCCATCTGCATCGGTTGCGGTAATGGTGCCATTAACCGGTGTGTTTTTGTTGGTGGTGATGGCCGGAGAACTGGCTACCGGTACATCGTTTATCGGAGTTATAGTTACCGGAATAGTTATGGTGGTAGTGCCTCCATTGCCATCGCTTACCGTTACAATGAAACTATCCTGACCATTATAATCCGGATTTGGGGTATAGGTATAAGTGCCATCGGCATTTAATGTTACCGTTCCGTGCAATGGCTGGGTAGTTATCGCATAGGTTAAGGCATCGCCATCCACATCAGTTGCAGTTATGATACCTGTTTTAGGGGTATCTTCTGCGGTACTAATGGCTGGAGAACTGACCACAGGGGCATCATTTACCGGAGTTACAGTTACCGGGATGGCTACGGTGGTAGTGCCTCCGTTGCCGTCGCTAACTGTTACGGTGAAACTATCCTGACCATTATAATCCGGATTTGGGGTATAGGTATAAGTACCATCGGTATTTAATGTTACCGTTCCGTGCAATGGCTGGGTAGTTATCGCATAGGTTAAGGCATCGCCATCCACATCAGTTGCAGTTATAGTACCTGTTTTAGGGGTATCTTCTGTGGTACTAATGGCCGGAGAACTGGCCACAGGGGCATCATTTACCGGAGTTATAGTTACCGGAATGGTTACGGTGGTCGTGCCTCCATTGCCATCGCTTACCGTTACAATGAAACTATCCTGACCATTATAATCCGGATTTGGGGTATAGGTATAAGTGCCATCGGCATTTAATGTTACCGTTCCGTGCAATGGCTGAGTAGTTATCGCATAAGTCAAGGCATCGCCATCCACATCGGTTGCGGTAATCGTACCTGTTTTAGGGCTATCCTCTGCCGTGGTAATGGCTGGAGAACTGGCCACAGGGGCATCATTTACCGGAGTTACAGTTACCGAGATGGTTACGGTGGTAGTACCTCCATTGCCGTCGCTTACCGTTACAGTGAAACTATCCTGACCATTATAATCCGGATTTGGGGTATAGGTATAAGTACCATCGGCATTTAATGTTACCGTTCCGTGCAATGGCTGGGTAGTTATCGCATAGGTTAAGGCATCGCCATCCACATCAGTTGCAGTTATGGTACCTGTTTTAGGGGTATCTTCTGTGGTACTAATGGCTGGAGAACTGGCCACAGGGGCATCATTTACCGGAGTTACAGTTACCGGGATGGTTACGGTGGTAGTGCCTCCATTGCCGTCGCTTACCGTTACAGTGAAACTATCCTGACCATTATAATCCGGATTTGGGGTATAGGTATAAGTACCATCGGCATTTAATATTACTGTTCCGTGCAATGGCTGGGTAGTTATCGCATAAGTTAAAGCATCGCCATCCGCATCGGTTGCGGTAATGACACCTGTTTTAGGGCTATCCTCTGCCGTGGTAATGGCTGGAGAACTTGCCACAGGGGCATCGTTTACCGGAGTTACAGTTACCGGAATGGTTACGGTGATAGTGCCTCCATTGCCGTCGCTTACCGTTACAGTGAAACTATCCTGACCATTATAATCTGGTTTTGGAGTGTAAGTATAGGTGCCATCAGCGTTTAATATTACCGTTCCGTGCAGTGGCTGGGTAGAAACTGTATAGTTTAACGTGTTTCCATCCACATCTGTTGCGGTGATTTTTCCTGTTTTAGGTTTATCTTCTGCTGTACTAATGGCTGGCGAGCTGGCCACAGGAGCATCATTAACAGGAGTTACTGTAATCGGGATGGTTACCTTTGCGGATCCGCCCTTGCCATCGCTTACCGTTACGGAGAAGCTATCGTTACCATTATAATCCGGATTTGGCGTATAGGTATAGGTGCCATCAGCATTGAGGATTACCGTTCCGTGTGATGGACGGGTAGTTACCAAATAAGTCAGGGCATCGCCATCCACATCGGTAGCGGTAATGGTGCTGCTCTTAGGGGTGTCCTCAGCTGTGATCATGGCCGGCGAGCTGATCACAGGAACATCGTTTACAGGCGTTACAGTTACCGGAATGGTTTCGTTTACGGTTCCGCCATTGTTATCGCTTACGGTTACAGTAAAGCTATCCGGACCGTTATAATTTGGATCCGGGGTATAGGTATAGGTGCCGTCTGAATTAAAGGTTAACTTCCCGTGCATTGGCTGAGTGCTTACGGTATATGTTAAAATATCGCCATCAGCATCTGTTGCGGTAATTTTTCCGTTTTGAGGGGTATCTTCCGGCGTATTAACAGCTGAGACGGCGCTAATTACAGGCGCATCGTTTACTGAAGTAACTGTTACCGGGATGTTAACCGCTGTAGTTGCTCCATCACTATCTGTAACCGTAACTACAAATGCATCGGCACCATTATAATCAGGTACCGGGGTGTAGGTATAGGTTCCATCGGCATTGATGGTTACTGTACCGTGCGCAGGTTGCGTGGTAACAACATAGCTTAAAGGTTTACCAGCCAGGTTATCTTCCACATCGGTTGCAGTTACCTTATCGATTTTGGGAGTATCCTCCGGGGTGGTGATGGGCAAAGCCGTAGCTACAGGTACATCATTAACCGGATTTACGGTAATCGGAACGGTTATGACCACACTTCCACCATTATTATCTTTTATGGTTACCTCAATTTTTTCTGGTCCGTTATAATCTTTATTTGGTGTATAAACGTAAGTGCCGTCAGCGTTAAATACAATTGTACCATTGGCTGGTGGTAATGATAAGGTATAGGTTAAAGGATCTCCATCAACGTCAGCACCATTAATCCTGCCACTTTGCGGAGTATCTTCATTGGTGATAATTTCTGTAGGAATGGCGGTTCCTGTTGGTGCATCGTTAACCGAATTTACCTTAATGCTTAGTGTTGCGGTGCTCACGCCTCCCTTTCCATCGGTTATGCTGTAAGAAATTAATGGCACATCACCATTATAGTTTGCATTTGGGATAAAAGTATAACTGCCATCGGTATTGATGGTGATAGTACCCACATTTGAAATTGTAAATGGCTGGCCCGGAGTTGGCGTATCGGTTATTCCTGCAACACTAAAACCGGTAACGGTTAAGGCATCTTTCTCTACGTCGGTATCATTTTTCAACAACCCGTTTTCTGCGGTTATGGTTAACGGCACATCTTCATCGGTTACGCCATTATCGTTTTTAGCTACAGGAGCATCGTTTACCGGTGTTATAGTGATGGTTAAGGTTGAGGTAGCTGTACCACCACGGCCATCGCTTAAAGTATAAGTAACTACCGGCAAGGCTCCGCTGTAATTTGGCGCAGGTGTAAAACTGTAACTGCCATCGGTGTTGATGGTAAGGGTGCCAAAGGCAATGGGATTTAACGGATCGGTTAAATCCTGCATTAAATATGCCTGCCCGGTTACCGGCACCACAGTTCCTATGCCGGGATAGGTAAAGCCTGTTACCGTTAATACGTCTCCATCTGCATCGGTATCGTTACTCAACACGCCGTTTGCAGCTGTTTTAGCCAAATTGCCATCCTCTAAAATGGTGGCTACATCCGGATTACCTACAGGAATATCGTTTACTTCTGTAACCCTGATGTTGAGGTTTGCTGTGGCCGTTAATGTTCCATCGGAAATGGTGTACAAAACGGCAGGCACATTGCCCGCATAGTTGGCTACAGGGGCAAAAGTATAACTTCCATCGGCCCTGATGGTAAGGGTACCCACATTTGGAATAATAACGCTGCCCTCTGTAGCCGGCGATACCACTGTTGTAATACCCGATACGGTAAAACCAGTAACCGTAACCGGACCATCCACATCGGTATCATTAGCCAATAAACCAGCCAGCGCATTAACTGTTAAAACCTGGTCTTCGCTGGTTGTGCCATTATCTGCCTGTGCTACCGGTGCATCGTTTACCGCTGTTACATTAATATTTAATGTTCCGTTGGCTGTAGAGTTGGTCTGGCCCTGGCCATCGTTAACAACATAGGTTATTGCCGGCACATTTCCGTTATAATTTGCTAAAGGAACGAAGCTGTAGGCACCGGTGCTTTCGATGGTGATTTTGCCTGCATTGGGAATATCAAATGCGCCTGGTACACCCGGTGTTACAGGATAAGTGCCAAATCCAGCTATGCTGAAAGAAGTAATGGACAAAGGATTTCCATCTACATCGCTATCATTGCTTAACAAGCCTGCAGCAGCTGTTTTGATAATTCCGGGTGAGTCTTCGGGGATGGTTTCCGTTTCGTTATTAACGAGGGGACTATCGTTTTCGGCTTTGATTTCGACGAATACATCCTCTGCGGTAAGGGCATATAACGAGCCATCAGATCCGTTCCATTTAAAGCTGGTTGTACCGTTCCAGTCGGCATCCGGCACAAAGGTGAGCTTGTCTAAGTCTGCAAGCAGAATTACCTGTCCAGCGGTAACATCAGTAACGGTACCTCCGTTGTTAATTTGCAACCTGCCATTTGCCGGCAAAGTTTCAATCCTGATGTTAACCAATGCGTCGCCATCAATATCGGTAAACTTATCGGTAAAATTATTTGTAGTAAATGCCAACGGAGTATCTTCTGCCCCTGCATTTACACCTGTTTTATCAATATCGGCAACTATCGGCGGATCGTTAACGGGACTTACAGTGATGCTTAATGTTCCGTTGGTGGCACCTCCGTTTCCATCAGAAACCGTGTAGGTAATTACAGGAACTGTGCCGTTGTAATTGGCTGATGGTACGAAGGTATAGTTACCATTTGACTGGATATTAAGCGTTGCTGTATTGCCATGAGTATCGGTAAGGGTGATATCTGTACCTAAAGCAAACGGACCTGGAATACCTGCAACAGATATAGAAGTAATAGTCAGGTTGTCACCATCGATATCGCTATCGTTTACCAAAAGGTTTTTGTTCAAGCCGGCAGAGCCCTCTGTTAAGGTTTCCGTTTCAACGTTTACGGTTGGCGCATCGTTAACCGGTGTTACCGTGATGATTAGCGTTGCACTTGCTTCTGCTGATGTAGCTGTATTGTCTGCTCTGGCAGACGGATCATCGGCAATGGTATAATGAATGGCTGGCACGGTACCGTTGTAGTTAAGTACAGGGCTGAACTCGTAATTTCCATTGCTGTACATTTTAATGGTACCTACATTCGGGATGACATGGCTTGCACCAGCAGCGCCTGCAGGCACGTTGTTTTGCCCCGAGATGCCCGCAATGCTAAATCTCACTAAAGTGATTGGATCCTGAGGAGTGTTCTGATCGGTATCGGCTCCCGCTCCTGTAATTACATTGGCCGTTAAAGTTCCGCCATCTTCTGCCATGGTGCCGGTATCATCCTGGGCAACCGGCGGCAGGTTGTTATTTATTACCGTAATGGTTAAGGTACCATTATCGGTACCTCCGTTATTATCGGTAACGACATAATCGATTACAATGCCTGGCAAACCGCCAAGGTAATTTTGATCTGGCGTAAAGGTGTAAGTTCCGTTTGCGTTTAATGTAATTTCCCCCTTGCCTGCTATGGTGAAAGGTGTACCTACCACGCCGGGCGTACCGTTTACACTAAAACTGCTTACAGCTAAGGTACTATTGTCTATATCTTTATCGTTGGTTAAAACATTACCACTCACAGCAGTATTGAGCTGGGTGGTGGCAATATCATCTCCTGCTACAGGAGCATCGTTAACCGGAGCAATGTTGATGGTGATGGTTTTGTCTGAAACAGCGAACAAATTACCGTCGCTGGCATTCCAGTTAAAGGTGTTGGTACCATTCCAATCGGCATTAGGCACAAAGCTGATGTTGCTCAAATCGGCCAGGTTAATGAGCTGACCGACAATAATATCGTTCGCTCCTAGTTTTAGCACACCGTTTGCAGGTAAGTTGACAATTTTAACCTGTGACAGGGCAACTCCTTCTATATCATTATAGTTAGCTGTAAAATCATTCGTTGCGAAAGGCACTGTGGTATCTTCTGATCCTGTTTTAACAAAATCGGTTAATACTGGCGGGTCGTTTACCGGTGTAATGGTTATGGTTAAGGTGCTTGTTGCCGTAAGCGCCGGGGTTGCATTATCGGCTATGGTATAGGTAATTACCGGAACTGCACCGCTATAATTAGCTGAAGGACCGAAGGTGTAACTGCCATCAGCATTAATGGTGATATCGCCTACTCCGGCAATGGTGAATGGCTGGCCAATTACAGGCGTAGCTGATATACCCGGATAGGTAAAGCCTGTAACGGTTAAAGTGGTACCGGCATCAACATCGGTATCGTTCGCCAGCAAACCATTTCTAGCCGTTCTGGTCAATGGTGTATCTTCTAATATCGTTGCTACATCTGCATTTGCCACCGGTGCATCGTTTACCGCTTTTACTACGAGCGTTAATTTTGCGGTTGAAGTTAAGTCGCCATCTGTAACTACATAGGTAATTTCAGGTACGTTTCCGTTAAAATTCAATACCGGGCTAAATGTATAACTGCCATCAGCATTGATGGTAATGGTGCCCACATTAGGGATTAACTTCGAATTGCCTGATACTATTGTACCCGAAATACCTGCGATAGTATAACCTGATATGTTAATGGTACTGCCATCAGGATCGCTATCGTTGGTTAATAAACCTGCGCTGGCAGGCACGGTTAATACCATGTCTTCATTTAGTTCATTGGTATCGTTTACCGCAATTGGTGCATCTGGCGTAGCGGTTATGGTTAGGGTTAAGCTGGCCGTTGTAGTAGCGCCATTGCCATCGCTAAGGGTATAGGTAATTACCGGAACTACATCGCTGTAATTGGCCAGCGGTTTAAACTCATAGCTTCCATCTTCGTTAATTTTAATATCACCTACATTAGGAATAGTAAAAGTTTGCCCGATGACAGGCGTACCTACCATGCCCGGATAAGTAAATCCGGTAATTTTTAGTTCATCGCCATCTACATCGCTGTCGTTTGATAACAAGCCAGAACCTGCCGAAACAACGAGCTGGCCATCCTCAGTTACCGTACCTGCATCATTATTGGCTACCGGGGTATCGTTAACCGGGGAGATGGTAATTTTAACATCAGCTGGATCAGTCGCGTAATCCGTTCCATCAAAACCGTTCCATTTAAAGGTAGCTACGCCATTAAAGTTTTGGGCCGGGGTAAAATTGATGTTTCCTAACTCTGAAACAGGAATCACTTCCCCTACCGCAATTGCCGTTGTACCTAATTTTAAAAGGCCCTGGCTGGCTGTTGGTAATGTGGTGAATTTGATTTGGGTGAGTGCATCGTTATCCGCATCGGTAAATTTATCGGTAAAATCTTTTATGGCAAAAGTAACCGGATGATCTTCCATACCGGTTTTGTCAATTTCTGTCACCACAGGTAAATCATTCTCTGGCGTAACAGTAATGTTTACGTTAGCGGTGGTACTGTAACCCTTACCGTCAGACCCGCTCCATTTAAAGGTAACATTGCCATTAAAGTTAGGTGCAGGATCGAACACTAAATTGGCGATATCAGTTGCACTAACCGGGGTACCTGCGTTTAATAACGTTCCGTTGAGCAACAGTACTCCCTGTGTTGAAGGTGGCAATTCGGTTAATTGTATCTGCGTTAGCGCATCGCCCTCTACATCGGTAAATTTACTGGTAAAATTGGTCAGCGTAAAAGGCAGATCAACATCTTCTCTGGTTGATAAATCAATATCAGAAATGGCTGGAAGATCGTTAACAGGGGCAATTGTGATATTTACATCGCCAGGTGTACCGGCGTAGGCGCTACCATCGCTTCCGTTCCATTTAAAGGTAACATTTCCATTAAAGTTTGATGCCGGCACAAAGGTAAGTCTGGCCAAATCTGCTGTGTTAATTTCGGTCCCGGCAGTAATATCCACCCCATCCAGCCTTAATATTCCTTGTTTTACATCGGGCAAGGTAAGTACCTGTATTTTGGTCATGGCATCGCCATCGGCATCCGTAAACCTGCTGGTAAAGTCGGTTACATCAAAGCCCAGGATAATATCTTCGGTGCCGGATTTTGCTACGGTAGAAACTACCGGAATATCGTTAACCGCAGCAATGCTGATGTTTACATTTGCCGGTGAGCTTGCATAGGCTACGCCATCGCTGCCATTATAACTAAAGCTAACGTTGCCACCAAAGTTTGGCGCCGGTACAAATACCAGACTGGCCAAATCTGCTGTTGCAATTTCCTGGTTAGCAGTTACAGCAACACCTTTAAACATTAAGATGCCCTGTGTTGCAGGTGGCAGGCTCAATATTTGTATTTTAGCCAAAGTACCATCTACATCGCTAAACTGATCAGTGAAATCTTTTGCGCTGAAAACCACATCAGTATCTTCTGTACCGTTTTTGTTTACATCTGCTATGGCAGGGATATCGTTTACAGCCTGGATGGCCAGCGTAACGGTTTTGGTATCGGTTAGTGCCGGGCCTCCGGTATTACCCTGATCGTTAATGTTTACGGTTAAGGTAACATTGCCATTTGCGTTTGCAAAAGGGCTGTAAGTGAGTTTATTACCCGCAATAAATGCGTTAATGGCGGTAGTACTTCCGGTTAAGGTAAGCGCATTGGTGCCTGTTCCGCCAATGGTAACGCCTGTTTCAGCATTGGCAGATAAGCTACCCTGACCTGCCGGAACGCTTAGGGTAACCACCACATCGAGGTTGCCCGCATCGGCATCGGTAAAGCTGATACCAGACAGGGTGCGCGGCGTGTCTTCAATTACGGCAATTGAGGCCGGAACTTTTGCTACCGGCGCAATGTTGTAATCTTCCCGCCAGTCTCTTTCAGGGGTACCCGGCGTATCTAAATTAGGGAATGATGCAGGTGTTTGACCATTGGTTGGATTGTAGGCCAGATTGTTGGCATCAAAAGCATCATCTAAACCATCTTTATCTGCATCGGCACCCGAAGCAACCACATTGGCAATACCATCATTATCGGTATCGTAAGCTTCTATAGTATCACTGTCGTTATCGTTATCTGAGTCTAGATCGAGGTAATCCGGCTGGTCTGTTCCATCGGTATTTACTGGTACGATACCAATTTCATAAGCGTTATCCAAACCATCGCCATCGGCATCGGCACCTGCCGGCGGAATATATCCGGCAGTACTTTGCGCTTCAATATTATCCGGAATGCCATCTCCATCACTATCCAGATCCAGGTAATTGGCTATGGTATCGCTATCGGTATCTGCTGGTTTATAACCTCCGCCGGCTACTATCGGGATACCGTTAACGTCAACTTCGCCGGCCCCAATTGCACCTGTTCCGGGCAACCCGTTATGGTCGGGGTCGGTACCACCTGCCTCAATCGCATCTGCAATACCATCATTATCGCTATCCAAATCAAGGTAGTTAGGGATACCATCCCCATCCGCATCCTTAACAGTCATGGGTATGCCCGACGGTTCGCCAGCCAGAGAGCCGGTGTTATTGTTGTAATTATCAACCAAATCGTCGATACCATCGTTATCAAAATCGTTGCTAAAGCCTCGTCCTACCCGTCCGTCGCCATCAGGGTCTGGTCCGCCGTTTTCAATAATGTCAGTAATACCGTCGTTATCACTATCTAAATCTATGAAATTCGGTATGCCATCACCATCGGTATCCGGCGGGGTATATCCGCCGTTAGCTAACTTTGGTACGCCATTGGCATCAACATCGTTAGGACCAATTAAGCCTATTCCGGGCAAACCGTTGTTATCAGGATCGGAACCACCCGCCTCAATTACATCGGGTATGCCATCCCCATCACTATCCAGGTCGTGGTAATTTGGCAAACCATCTGTATGTGCGGTGTCTGTAAAGCCATCTACCGTATCTAAAATACCGTCATTATCGTCGTCCAGATCTATTCCATCGGGAACGCCATCCTTGTCGTAATCTGATGAGTTTCTCCAGTCTCTGTCGCCACCAGGCGACTGCAAATCGGGCATATCAAGCGGTGTTTGGCCACCGTTGGTTGCATAACCTATAGTATTGGTATTGCCATTATCGTGATCATAAATATCGGCCAGGCCATCCCCGTCTGCATCCGGCAGTACATCCATAATTCCATCAGCACCTGCTGCCCCGGTTTGGTTGTTCTTCAGGTCAACCTCCAGCTCACTGGTTACTGCGTTTTCCAGCCAATCCCTGAAACCATCATTATCGGTATCGGTATCTACATAATCAGGCGCGGTACCTCCATCAATGTTAGAGTAACCTGATACTACACCACGATTGTTTACATCGTAAGCATCGTCAATACCGTCGCCATCGGTATCCAGACCTTTTGGCGCCACATATAGAGAAGTTGGCAAGCCTTCGATATTGTCTGTAATCCCATCGTTATCAGCATCAATATCGAGGTAATTTGACAGTCCGTCAAAATCCCTGTCCTGGTTAAATAAACTGCTGATGGTTACATAATCAGGGTCGTTTAAATCTGATAGTCCGTCTTTATCAGCATCAACAATAGGGCCTGTGCCTATAATACCGTCGTTTTCGTTATCGGGGATGTAAAATGCTGCCTCGTAGGTGTCGGGCAAACCGTCCGCGTCTGAATCGAGATCCAAATAATTTGGTTTGCCATCGCCATCCTTATCCTGAACGGCTAAAGCTATTCCGCCAACAGCAGGGTCTACATCGTCGTGCAGGCCGTTATTATTGGCATCTTTAAAAGCGCCTATGCCGTAATGGCCATCCTTATCGGGATCATTATTTGGATTTCCGTTGCTTTCTATTGCATCTACAATACCATCATTATCGGCATCTACATCAAGGTAGTTCGGGATGCCGTCTTTATCAAAATCGGACGTTCCTTCAATAGTATCTACAATGCCATCGTTATCGTCATCCAAATCAATATTATCAGGCACACCATCACGGTCTGAATCAATGGTGAGGTTTGCTACATTAGAAATTACACTGCTACAGGCGTTATCGCTTTGTGTAACCAGCACCCTGTATTTGTAGCCTTCCATACTACCGTTTACGCCGGTAATGTTCAGGGTTGTTGTACTTGCCCCACTGTAAGTGGTATTGTTGGCAATGTTAGCCCAGGTGGTACCATTATCGGTACTTAATTGCCATTGATACTGACTGGTGCCGGTACCTCCTGTAGTGGCCACGTTCAGGGTAACTGTAGTTAATGCCCTTACATTTTGGCTGACAGGCTGCGTGGTAATGGTACTTGCTGCACCAACCGTAATGATAACCGGACTTGTAGTTGCCGACTGGCAAACCGTTCCGTTAAGGGTTGATATGGTTTTGCGGCGGTATTGTGTGGTTTGGGTTAGAGCGCCCGGCGCATAAGTAGCCGTTGTGGCGTTGGCTACGGTGCTCCATGTGTTGCCATTGGGAGAGCTTTCCCAAACGTAGGTGATGTTTCCGGCACCTGTGCCATTGGCAGTAGAACTGATAGGCGCCGGGGTGGTATTGGTACAGATGGTTTGGTTACCTGCAATGGTACCTGCGGTAACATCCCCCTGTACAGTAACATCAAAAGTAAAGGTATTGCCGCTACATTTATCTAAAACCGGCGTTACGGTGTACCTTACCGTAGCACCTGCTGAAGAACCATTAATCAGTGTCTGGCTAATTGGTGCGTTGGCAGGTGTAGTATTATTGCTAAAGCCCGTAACATTGCTCCCGCTGATTAAGCTGGCTGTCCAGGTATATTTAAGGTTAGTAATATTGGTTGTAGGGCTAACCGAAAAAGTGCCATTGTTACACAATGTTGCAGGATTGGTGGCAGAAGCGTAAACATTTGGTCCAATAACTACCGTGATGGTAAATGTACTGCCATCGCTGCCCGAATTGGTTGGCGTAACCGTATAAACCAGCGTAGCCGTAGTTGTGCCTGTATTGGTTAAATTTTGGCTAACCGACGAAGCACCTGTACCCACAACAGCTCCTGTTACTGTACCTCCGGTGATGGTTGGTGCAGGCCAGCTGTAGGTAGTACCCGCCGGCGCACCTGCAGCAGTAAAACTGAAAGAGCCCGCATTACAGAGATCATAACTTTGGTTAGTAATATTTGGGCTAAAGGTTAGGCTAACGGTTGCGGGTGTACTTGGTACGTTTGCATTATCTACCTGTGCATAGGTAAATGAAACGTTGCCCGGCCCTGCCGGATCGAACACTAAAAGTGCAGGATCGTAATTGGCGATGGTTTGATTGGCAGTAACTGCTACACCATTATAATAAAGTGTTCCGGTGGCCGGTAAGGTACGGATGATAATTTTATTGGTTCTGCTTACACCTGTATAGGCTCCGTCTTCGGGATCGGAACCGGTGAGGGTGGGTATAGTAATGGTATTTGTGCCCGGAGGGGTAAGCCGTGAGGCAGTAACAGCATTTGCGGTGGGATTTTGATCGATACCAAAATTTACGTTGGCCACACTGGCTGTGGTTAAAGAAACCGATACTTTTCCATCTGCTGTACCATCTCCTGTAGCAGTTATACCCTCTGCCGTATTGGTTGCATTAACCAGCGCGGTATTTATGGTACTGCCAACGGCATTTGCACCATTAGAAACGGCAACGATAAAACCAGTACCAGTGGTTACGCCATCGGCTGTGCCAAAAGAATATACCCCTGTTGCTGGCAGGGCTATGCTTTTAATTACCACATTGTTGCTCCCGGCCAGATTGATGAAAAGGTTATTGGTCCCTATCCGGTTGGTTGGGTTACCTGATATGTTACCGCCATCCGCATCAGCATAAACGGTTCCCGATATGGTTAACTCGGTAAAGGGCATGGTCACTGTACTTGCCACATCGCTTGTGCGGAGAGATTCGTCTCTATATTTATAGGTAAAACTTGCCGTTACATTACCGTTTGCCGGATCTAACTGCAGTAAATTCTGTTCGTAGGCCCTGATTACCTGGCCAACAGTTACCGCAATATTATTATAGTACAATACACCCTGGGCACTTGCGGGCAACGAAGTAATTACAATGTCTTTTCCGGCAAGGTCGCTACCCGGGGTGGGCAGGTCTTCAGCATCGCTTCCCTTTAACATGGGTACGGTAACTTTGGTAGTTCCGCCGGGATTGGTTTGCGAAGCAGCCGTAACATCCTGGTTAACAGGCAATCGCTCTACACCAAAATTTACGTTTTCGACATTGCTGTTACTGTTAACAGTAATACCCGTAATAATTCCATCAGGGGTACCATCTCCGCCAGACTGTGTACCTTCACCCGTGAACTGCCAGTTTGCATTAGGCAAACCCGGACCAGCGCCCGAGGGTTGTGTACCAATCCGGATGGAATACGTCCCGTCTGCCAGTTCTGTAGTATTAAAGGTGTATATACCGGTTTGAGGTATCGCTTTTGTAGCTACAACAGAACTCCCCGAAAAAGCAGTAACATACATGGTATTGGAAATATTGGTACCAATACCGTTTATAGCATTGTCTTTTAATCCATCGGCATCATTAAATAATTGTCCTGATAAGACAACGGGGCTATCGAAAATAGTAAAAGAGGCTGTACCAATCCTTACTGAACAGCCGGCACCATAGCCATTGATATTATAAGCCAGGTTAAGGTTAGCATTGCCCCCACCGCCTCCGGTTGTAGCAGTTACGGTGTAGGTTACTGTTTCTCCTCCGTTCTCTGTAATTCCATCATTTAAACTGTTAAAGGGGATTGTAATAATACCGGCATTATCGCCTGTACTTTGTGTATAATCATAATCGCCGGCAGGTAAGGTTAACGTGATGGTACCATCTGCGCCGGTGCTTATGGTTCCTTTACTTGGCGTACCAATGGTATAATCGGTAGTAAATGTTGCTGTACCACTTTTTTGCAATATAACGGTAGCCGAGTTTTTCAGGTTACCGCTAATGTAGAGTTCCAGGTTGCTTCGTCCGTTGGTGCTACTGCCCTCTGTAACCGTTGGTGAAGTAAAACGCCTGATATCGGCCAAAGGCTTTAAATCGATATCTGCATCATCAATTAAGTTTCCTACACTTTGCTCACTACTGGGAGCCGGGCTTCCATCACTGTTTAATACACGGCCAAAAATACCCAGTCTTCTGGCGCCCTGTACGCCATTGTTGGTTACCGTACCTGAATAGATCGTCCATCCACTATTCACAGCATCATGGCTCGTAGTTGCCGTTGCTATAGCCACATTGCTGGAAGGATCAAACAACTGTACCAGCAGGTTTTCACGGAGCGATGAATTATCTGATCTCCTCTTTCTGTGCCAGATAGAAAAGGTTACGGTTTCGTTGGGCAACAGGCATAAATCCTGGTACAGCCCCGTTTCTACCACTGCATTTACCTCAACAAATTGCTGATTATCAGGAGATCTGCTCGGAATGCCTTGAAAGTTACTGGTCCAAAATTCCATGGGATTGGTTATGGTACCTGATACTACATTTCCACAAGTTAACCTGCTAATGGGTGCATTATTTACGGGTATTGCAATCCAGCCAGGAACTTCGCTTTGAGGAATTAAAGAATATGAGGGGGCGTTGGGACACCCCATTACCGGAAATTCAAATCCTGAGTTAACAAGGTAGCGGCGTGACTGGCCATAAACCTTCACAAAAAACGACAAAAATATGATCAGGAGGAGTAGCTTTATTTTCATAGGCTAAGCGTGTGGATTATAGGGGGAAATTATTTTTATATCTGCCGGGCAGATTTAGTTGACAAAATTTTAAAGTATTTTAATCCGGGTATATCATGTAAGGGCCACCGACCATTCAATAATCCGGACATCGCCGGAAACCATCAGGCAGCGGAAACAGCATTATTTTATATGAATTTATTAAGTTAGTAAAGGAGATATTTTTTGTATCTCATAAATTATTATTGCAACTAAATCCTGCCCGGCATATTCTTTACAGCAACGGTAGTTATTGATACTTAAATCTGCATTGTATTTAAACTGCTGAGCCTGCTCCTGCTACCCTGAGGGAAACGGGAAACGGGTTGTTCATCAGTCATACTAATTCAGCATGATTTAAAAAGCACCGGACGAAGCCGGAACCGTATCTCTTTATTATTTTTTATGAAGCTTATAAACCTGATTGAATATGTTAGTATAATGAGTTAGGGATAAAACAAAACCATTATTGTGCATTAAATTTAGAAGAACTACTAACACGGTGAAATACAAAGTCGTTGAATAGGCACAATCACTCCATGAATAAGTAAATTAACCAGATGAACAAATCTGAGTTATTTGTGAATTATCATGATAAACAAAGCAGTTATGATCCTGGCGCCAGAGGCACGAGCTCAAACCAAACCTGTGCATCCCCTTCCGGCGATGATCCGGAAAATTTTCACAAAGCAAATTTATGGTTGACAGCAAGCGCACTCAATGCAAATGAGATATATTGTACAAAAAAAAGAGGCTGATCATTTTTTTATCAATGAAACAACCTCCAGTTAGAAATTATAGAGGAAATGCATCATTCCTCTTTGTGGTAAATATTTAGTTAATTTTTTTCGCTATAATGATCTGCGCGCTATGGGGCAACGTGTTGTTTATTACATATTCTTTTTCAAAAACACCGATTTCTTTGCCCGTCCATTTATTGCTTAAAGTATATTTCCCGGCAGGTAAATTTACTTTACGTAAAACCGGTGCATCGCTTGCGTTAAATACCACGTATTCGATACGATCTTTAAAATTAAGGGTGCCTACTTCAAATTTTTCGTCTTCAAACCTGGCCGATTTTCCTGTTGGAGGAATCATTTTTTTAAGTATGGCCAGTCTTTCGGGTTTAATCATGGTCAGGTCATCGCCACTTAACAACATACCGCCAGAGGCATACACTGTTGTGGCGTGGTATAAAAATTCGTTTTCGGGCAATAAATTTTTCTTTACCACTGATGCGTTGCCTCCCTGGTCCATAACTTCTTCGGCACCTTTATCGGTTAAAAGGATACAATCAGGATCGTTCCACCATAACCGGCCATTTTGCCAGCCTCTAAGCAGGTTTTCTCTTCCAATGTTACGGAACGATTTCCAGTCGCGCCAGGTATCCATAGAGCTTCTGGAGCCATGAATTAAACCCAACGAGCCCCAAATGGGATGATTACAGCCCAGTATAAAGGCATTGCCCGAACCTTTGAGTATGGCTTCCATACCACGGCGGTAGGCCTCAATCCGGGTTGCTTTTTTATCGTAATGTACCCCGCCGTGCATGGCGCCCCAGTAATTGGCATCGAGTTTAAAATAGGTAACGCCCCATTTTTCTCTCATGGTTTTAAAAAGTTCGGTAAAATATTGTTGCACTTTGGGATGGGTACCATCCAGCACATACCATGGGCCCAGGCGCCAGCCACCAAAACCAATTTTATCAGAACGGAGGGGTTTGCCTGTTTCATCTTTAACAAACCAATCGGGATGGTTTTTAAATACTTTAGATTGCGGGCTGGCCACAAATGGCGCCACCCAAATGGCAGGTTCTAAGCCTTTATTTTTAATATCGTGCAGTACTTGTGCCACATCGCCACCAAAAGCATTGCCTTTTTCGAGCCAGTCGCCCATCCAGGGCTGATATCCATCGTCTATTTGTATGTATTTTAGCTGTGGCAGGTTTTTGGCAATCCAGTTGGTATTATCAGCAACATTTTTAGCGGTAACCTTGGGGCCAAAACAATACCACGAACACCAGCCCATGGGTACAGGATCGTGTTTTAAGCGTGGGTGATGTTTAGAAATGGCTTCGGTTAAACGGTCGTAATTTTTTTCCCTGTCGTTACTGCTTGTGGCCAGAAATTCTTCCAGGTTCCAGGTTTCGCCGGGCTGTAAAACCAGGTTTTCGCAATCCATTGATATACGCAGTCGTTTACCATCGAAAGAAAAACGGGATATAAATTTATTGCAGGATGTTGTAGCCAGTAACACCCTGTTATTTTGTGGCAGTTGCAGGGTTAACATGCCATAGGCGGTGCGCATATTTTCGGGCTCGGGAATTTTGTAATGATTTCTGTCGCTGTAAGAGCCCCAATCTTCGGGTTTGCCCAAAGTACCGCCAACCTGGTGTAATTTCTGAAATCCTTCGCCATAAATCTTTGTACTATCGGCCAGCTGATGCTGAAAATCGAAAACGATTACTTCTTTTACCTGCACGGGTTTGGCCGATGTATTTTTAACCGAAAGTGCACATAAATCGCCGTTCCATTTCCGATTGATCACGATGGCATCTGCTGGCACACCATTGGTTAAAATCACTTTGGCTGGTGCATCTTTTAAACGCTTTACAAAGCCATCTGATGGTTCTTTGTCATCAGCAACATTACACGCCATCCCTCCTATGGCCAAAAATGCGAGGAAGATAAGGCCCACTATTCTTTTTTTCATCGAAATATGATTTAAGTTTTTATTCAATTATCATCCATGTACTAGCGTTTGCCGGTATGGTAACTTCAATGGTTGCTACACCGTTTTTATCTACCTGAACAGTTTTTGCCGGCCTGCCTTCTATGCTGATGTTTGCGCTGTCTTTTATCCCGGCGTAATAAAGCGGAAGTTTAATTGGCGTAGTTATGGCCGTATCGAGCGGGTTAAACAATAATGCATAACCTTTTTGTTTTAACCGAGGATCTACGTGGAGCAGTCCGTCCCAATCTCTGCCGGTTGGTCGCTTGAGGTGGATGATATCGGCATTTAAAATATCGCGGTATTTTTTGTAATGTTCAATCTGGCCGGTTACCATTTTTTGGGTTTCTTCGGTATCGTAAAGCCTGTTGCCCCGGTAACAGGCCTGTATGCCTGCACCATAATTTTGCACCATATGGGCTTTATAAGTATCTAAATGCTCAGAAAGTGGTTCAATAGTGGCTGATGCTCCACCGCCCTGATATTCTACCAGGGGTACAAAAGTCCAGTTCATGCTGGGCGTACGGGTCCAGGTGCCATCGTAATTATTTTGCCTGCCCAGCACCAGTTGTTGCTCGCGTGGCAACGACCAGTTGACTTCGCGGTAGCCCACAGATACTTTATTGCTTCCGCTGAGAAAATAAAAATCGGGCAGGTTCATATAAACTCCCTTTTTGGCCAGGCCTTTATAAAATGTAATGCTTTGTGCCCACTGATTCCATTGCGAATCGCCATAGCCTTTATGGCCCGGGTGTGTGGTAGAGGCACAAAAATCGCCCGGATAAGGCCCGTCATGCTCTAAAATATCAAAACCGGTGGCTTCAAAAAAGTGGTTTAATTTTTCGAGGTAGGCAATGCCCCATTTACTGCCTAAGCAAGGTGCATTGTTAAACCGGGTACCACCGGGCTTGCCGGTATTAATGTTAATTACGTCGTTTTCGGCATCGATGCTCCGGCTGGAGAAAAGGGAATATCCGCCCAGTTCTATCCCTTTGCTATGGGCATAATCGGCCAGTTCTTTAAACTTTTTTAAATTTGAAGGAGAGGTATCTTCCATATTTAAGCCACTTCCAAAACTTAAGATTACCATTTCGTAGCCTGTTGTTTTACACTGATCGATGGCTTGTTTTACCTTTTCGGGATCGGTAGTGGTGAGGTGGAGAAATATAGGATTTTCGGTTGCCCAGGGCGCCAAAACACGATACATTTTACGCTGGCTAAGTCCGTTTCTTTCCTTATCGGTACCATCAAGTGCCAGTAAATAAGTATTAAAACTGGCAAAGGTTTCGTTTTTTTGCAACTCCTGCTGTGGGCCTTTGGCAGGCATACTTTTTACGATACAGGGGGTGGTTAATCCGTAATCTGCCTGCGAGGTATAGGTTTTATCGGTTTGCCAGAAAATGGACTGATCAGAACTTTCATAGGTAAATCCGCCGAAGGCATAATCATTTTCGATATGAAAGTTGGGTTTTGGCCATTCATCTTTTCCAACGGGAGAATTATTGGGTTCGTGAAAGGCAATTATTTCGCTTTCGAAATGGTTTAGGGTAATTTTACGCGATCCTTTATTGGTTACTTCGAGCCATTTGCGCATTAATGGCAAACCATCAAATATTTGGTAGTGGATTCTTACTTCAACTCCTTTTAGGGTAGCGTGCTGGTAATGAAAAATAATTTCTTTACCGCTTGCAGGCCATTGGCTGGTGGTTTGCCAACGTTTAACGGGTACGGTAAGTGCGGGTTTAAGGGGGGCGGTTTCGAAGGCGGTTAGTGTAAAGGCATTTGCCAGGGGATACATGTTTTTAAGCCAGCTTTGTAATAAATAGGCTTTATTAACCTGCCCCATAAGGCCACCCACGGGGTAACTTACACTATCAATCAGTAATTTTGCCTCTGGCTCAATGGCGCGCAGGTACTCTTCTCCACTGGCCAGGTTTTTTATACTTGTAGTGGCTAAATTAGCGCCAACATAAAAGGTTCGGCTTAGCAGGCCGTTGCTCATTATAATCTGGTTATTGCCAATGCGTTGTATGTTTGATTTTTCGGCAGGTTTTTGAAGCAACCAATCGGTTTTAGTGGTTTCTTCTTTGTAAACTGGCAATTTAAGTATGGTGGTTGTAAGCTGATTGTTATGGGTTGATGCACTATTTTTTGCCATATAATTTTCATCAACCAGCTGGGGCACAAAATTACCATTGGTGGTTACACTTGCATTTGCCCAGTTGGCCACATCGCCACTAATGCCATCGCCCGCATCGGTTACCGTAAAGTTTAATACCGATATACCGCTGATATCCACGTCTATGTGCCTGGCTTTATCGCCCTGTTTCATCACACCGCTGGTCCATATGGTTTTACCATCGCCGGTAAGGGTAAATACTACGCTACCGGGCGCAATGTTTTGAAGTGAACTGCCTATGCCCACCAGTATTTTTTTATCGTTGGTTTTATCAAGGCGATAGAAAGTTTTGGTGCCATCGGTGCTTACAATGGACTGGATATCGGTTGCGGTTAAATCACGGTTATCCTGATCATCTACACCAACATCGGCCACAAACTTCAGCCCTTTTTTACCTAAATAAATATAGCCCGAAAACGGCGCATAGGTACTGATGCCCTGGCGGTATTTTTGCGAGGCGATTTTAATGGGCTTCCCCGTCATAGATTGGTTTATGGCCGGCGAAAATACGGTTTGCTTGAGCAAACCTGTGTTCATTTTTGCCAAAGGGTAGTTTTGGGCGTAGCCTTTAAAAAATAGAAATCCTATAAGGGAGAGGATTATTGTTGTACGTCTCATTTTATTCATTACCAGTTATAAGTTTAAAAACTGACAGGAAATACCGCATTAATAAGACAGTTTAATCTTTTAACGAGATTTGAAATTTTTGTTCCTGCTGGTTTCTAACCACAACAATTTCTACACGGCCTTTCCACCTTATCGAATTGTACACGTTGATTAAGTCGGTAACCGATTTTATTTCCTCTTTATCTAAAGAAACAATCACATCGCCCCTTTTTAAATCGCTTTTTGCAGCCTGAGAATTTTCGGCAACTTTTACCAGCAAAGCACCATTGTTATTCAGCAGACCAGCTGCAGAGCGCTCGCCAAGGTTATCGATGTTTTTAACCGATGCGCCCAGCCACACCATTTGTTGCGTTGCCAGGCCTGCGCCAGCTATATTCAATTGCGGCATTTTGGGTGCTTTTGCCAAAGCTTTTAAACTGGCAGATGTTACCCCAAAATTCATATCAAAATTTTTAAAGCCAATTTTTAGTGCGGGCGAACCGTCCTTAACCCTGTAATCGCCAATTTTGGCATTTACAAACAAAGCATCGCCAGCCATACTTTTGCTGTCTACATCTAATTTTTGGATTTTTGTGAGTGCATTTTGCGATAAAAAGAAATTCTCGTTGATGTATTTGCCCCAGTTATCCATTAAAATAGGCGCATATGCCGAGGTTACGATATTGTGTTTAAAAACATCGCCACTGTTTTTGAGCCATACATGCGGATGGAAAGTATTATTTAAAATGATGTTATTGCTAACTTCTCTATGGTAGCCCTCTCTCAGTTTTAAACCACCGCTTAAGCATACGTTGTTGTAAATCTGGTAACTTCCGCTTCCGTCGTCTAAATCAATATCCCAGCCATGGTCGCACCTAAACCTGTTATTTCTTAATATGGTTGGCGCAATAATATCTAATAGTTCTATACCTGGCTTTGTGGCTACAATACTATCTATGGTATTTCTTTCTGGTCTCCAAAAACGGTCTCTGCCCCACGAATTAAATGCGCCGTGGTCACCGGTTTCTAAAACGGTTTCAAAAACATCATTAAATTCAATAATATGGCCACTAAATGTTCCTTCACTAATGTTTATACCCGCCCTTGGCGTATGGTAAATGGTGTTGTGGCCAATGGTAAGGCTTGCCGACATGGATATTTCTACCCCTGCAACCTGTTTCTCAATGGTGCCAATATTGTGGATTAAATTATCTGTGGCCTGGCATTGTTGCGGGTAATTGTTGGTTTTCGGCCCCTTAGTGTAATCCATTTTATTCCAGGCTATAAAATCCTCGTACCTGAAAGAAGGCGAGCGAACGGAATTTGGATCGCCAACAAAAGCAATTGCCGAGGCACCAATGTTATAAATGTGGTTACCGCTGATGCTGTTGTTCTTGTTATAATTGCTTAAAAATATGGCATTACCGCCTAAATTGGAGAAAGTGTTGTTTTTAATGCTGATGTTTTCTGTTCCGTCGAGTAAAATGGCGCCACCCCTGTAAACCGTCCAATCGCTTCTAAGCAAGGGCTCTTTGGTTAGCATAAAACTTCGGGCAGTTTCGATAAAATTGATATTGCTAATGGTGATGTTTTTAACTGGTTTTTTGGCCGAACCTGTAAGGTGTATTAAATCGGTGGCTTTGCTAAGTGTTATTTTTGCCGTATTTAAGTTTACGCCAACTGGCGGAATGAGGTAAATGGTTTTATTTTTTTGATCGTAAAACCATTCGCCGGGTGCATCCAATTCTTCGAAAATATTTTCTACAAAGCGATGTTGCGGGTGCATTTTAGCCGGCCTGTTATTTTGCCAGCCACCTTCGTATAATAACTTGCCTTGTGCATCTTTACCTGTTATTTTATAATGAAAACCGCCCCACTCGCCTGCATGCAGGGCGTGTATATAACCCCCGGCCGGGTTGGCCCAGTTTTTCACTCTTTCGTCGGCAATTGCATCGCTGGCTGTTCCGTTAAACACCCTGGCATTGGCATCAAAATTCGGGTACCTGGCCATGTGCATGTTCTCTCCGTTCAGAAATAACTGGTCGGGCTGTACCGCTAAATCAAGCGATGCTGACAGGATATGATCACGATAGGGTTTCCAGGTTAGTTTATAGGTTTCAGCACCCGACAGACTTACTTTTTCGCCTTTTTTTGCTGTAATGGTTAAAGATTTAAGCGCATAATTGGCCGATGAAATTTCTATTGTTTGCAAAACAGGGTAAACGCCTTTGCCAAGCTCGACCACCACATCTTTACCTTTACGGTTTAAAGCAAGGCTGATGCCTTTGGCCAGGGTTTTTACCGGTTTTGCTATGGTACCCGGATTATTATCGTTCCCGGTGGTAGCAACCACAATATTTTGAGCAGTGCAAAAACCAAAAGATATGGCTAATACAAAGGTTAGGCAGGTTTTAATCATCATCTTTATTTAAATTTTTAGCCACTTATTGCTAAGTGGCTAAAAGGTATTACAAATTTATTGGTAAGCCGGGTTTTGCGGAATTTTATTGATATTTAACTCATTATCAGGAATTAACCAGGTATTATTATAGGCACCGATAGGTACAGCTGGTGTTCTTACGGTTTGTATGTTGCTTAATGTATTGGTCCGTTTTAAATCGAACCAGGTACTTCCTTCAAGGTATAATTCTCTTTTTCTTTCCATTAAAATTTCAGTTCTCAACTGCTCTTTGCTTAGCCCGGCTAAATCTGGTACGTGCGCAGGGTTTGTTTTGTCAATCCTGGCGCGCCATCTTATTTTATTTACATACTGGTATGCGCCAGCGGGGCCGTTCATTTCATTTTCGGCCTCTGCGGCAATCAAATACATTTCGGCAATACGCAAAAACGGAATGGTATAGGCCGTACCAGAATTTGATGGCCCTTTTGTTTTATCATTTATAAAATCGAGGTTTACAAACTTGGCAAAAAACGGAGGCAGGGTAACATTATTCACATTATCAGCATAGGCTTGCTGTATGCCCCATTCTTTTCTTTTATCTCCCGCAGGAAAAATATTGATAAACCATGTTGAAGGCGCTAATAACGTGGCAAATCCTTTTTGAGTAAGGCTAAAAGTATGCAAGCCATTTCCTGTGCCTGGGGCGTAAGTTTGTTCCCATATGCTCTCGGTAGTGTAAGCGGTATTGCGAAAAACTTTGCTATAATCATCTAACAATACAAATTTTGGAGAGGCAATAACGGCCAATGCCTTTTCTTTTGCATCTTTATAATAATTTGTCTTTTTTAAGGGGTTGCCAGCCATGGTGAGGTACACTTTGGCCAGTAATGCAGTGGCTACCATTTTGTAAACACGGCCTTGTTGTGCGGCATCTGTAGGCAAATTGGTTTCGGCGAAAGTTAAATCGTCGAGAATCAATTTATAAACCTCCTCTTCGCTAGAACGTGGCAATTGTAAATTATTATAATCTTCTAAGGCTTTGGTGCGTATAGGCACGCCTCCGTAAAACTGAACCAGCTGAAAATAGGCAAATGCCCTTAAAAACCTGGCTTCGGCCGTCAATTCAGTCTTTTTTTGTTCGTTTATTAAGGTTGCCAAAGGCAGATAACCCAAAATAAAATTTGCATTTTTTATAATGGTATAATCGTTACTCCACTCTGTACGTACACAGTAAAAGCTACTGCTATGCTGATTTTGGTATGTAGTTAAAGCCTGCTCAAATGAACTGGATGGTGCGCCACAGATATCGCTGAACATTTCGCGCATCATCATGGTGTTGCCACCATATAAGCCTGGCAAAGTAGAATAAATACCTAAAACTGCCTGCTCGTAGCTGTTTGCATTGGTAAAAAAAGATTTTGGATCAATAATATTCTTAGGGCTTTCTTCTAACGCCTTTTTACAGCCTCCAAAGGTTAAAAGCACAACCAGGATACTGCTTATTGAAAATAAATATTTCATGTTAACTAAGTTTTAAAATTAAAAATTAACCATTGCACCACCAATAACCGATTTTGAAGCAGGATAAACCCCTCTGTCCCATCCATTTACACTTGAGGTAGACCACGAAGCTTCGGGATCATAACCTGAGTATTTGGTAATGGTAAACATGTTTTGTGCACTGATGTATAACCTGATAGATGATACTTTAATGGCCCGCAATGCATTGGCAGAAAAAGTATAACCCAGCGTAATATCCCTGAAACGCAGATAAGAGCCATTTTCTACCCAAAGGCTGTTGGCCAAATCCCTTAATTCGCCTACACTGTTTTTGCCGGGCTTATCAAAACCATTGTCGCCGGGTTTTTGCCAGCGGTTGTCAAAAGCTTCCTGGGTAGGTGTCCAGTTTCCATTCATGGTGAGGTTGTATTTTCTAAACTCATTCACAATATCGTTGCCGTAAGAACCTACAATTAAAACAGATAAATCGAAGTTTTTATAACTTAAATTATTGTTAAAGCCATAGGTAAATTTCGGTTGTAAATGCGTGAGGGTTACCCTATCACTGGCATCAATAATGTGCCCCGGACCACCAAAGTTTTGGCGTTTGTAATTGCCGGCTTTTTTGCCCGGCTCTCCGTTTGCAATGGCTTCGGCATCAGTAGCATATACACCAATAATTTTGTAGCCATATAATTCTGCAATGCCTTGCCCTACAATTGATGGAAACCAGTTGCCACCAGTTACAAATTCTTTGTAGATAATCGGGTTGCCATTAGGATCGTTACCTAAACTTAAAATTTTATTTACGTTACGCGATACGGTTAAAACCGATGTCCAGTTTAATCCATCGCCTTTTATATTTTGGGTAGTTAACTGCAATTCAAATCCTTTATTGCTTAGCGAGCCTACGTTTTGTACTACAGAACCGAAGCCCGAAGATGGCGGAAGCGTTACCGGGAACAACAGGTTTTTAGTGGTTTTATCGTAATAATCAGCTGTTAACTGTATTCTGTTTTTTAAGAAACCGACATCTACGCCTAAATCAAATTGTTTGGTTGTTTCCCATTTTAGCGATGGATTGGATAAAGCTCCCTGGGTATAGCCAATTACCTGTGCACCATTTAAGTTTATGGTTTGGTTATTTACCCTCGCCAATGTTTGGTAAGGACTGATGGCCTGCGTACCTGAAATACCGTAACTGGTACGTAGTTTAAGGTTTGAGACAACCTGGCTTTGTTTTAGAAAATCTTCTTCCGAAATCCTCCAGGCTAGCCCGGCTGAGGGGAAAAACGCATATTTATTGTTTTCGCCAAATTTTGATGAGCCATCGTACCTGCCGGTTAGGGTAGCGTAATATTTACCTGCATAGTTGTAGTTAAAACGCCCAAGGTAAGAGAGCAGGGCAAAATCTGAATAACTTGAACTTGGTGTATTTTTATTAGAGGCAATGGTACCGCCTAAATTGTTGTTTTGGAACAAATCGGTTACAAAACCGTTTGCACTGGCACTAACACCTTCTGATTTACTTTTCTGATAAGATATACCTGCAACCGCATCTATGGTGTGTTTCTCGTTAAATGTTTTGTTGTAAGACAAGGTATTTTCTGTAATAAAGGATGTTGAGTTTCCGTACCCTTTGCTGGCAATTCCCTGTAATGGTTTATTAACCCCGTTAACCGTTTCAGAAGTATTTCCTATTGAGATAACTGATGGCGCATAATAGTCGTTTTTATCAAAACCTGCATCAATACCGGCACCTAAATTTAAATTCAGACCCTCAATAATATTGTAACGCAAGCCCACATTACCGATAATCCGCAAGTTATTGCTGGGGCTATATACTTCTTTTGAAATACCTACGGGGTTGGTTTCTCCCCATTGCACGCCCGTAAACCTGGTGTATGCGCCCTGCGCATCGTAAACTCCTTGCGTGGGTGGCATTACCATGGTGGTAAAAGCAATACCGCCACCGCCATCGGCATTGGCAACGGCCTGCTTATATTTAGAGTTTTGAATGGATAAATTGGTATTTAAGGTAAGTTTTTTATTTAACTCAGAACTTAAGTTTAACCTGAAAGATGCCCTGTTAAATCCGGAATTTTTAATGATGCCATCCTGGCCATAATAGCCAAACGAAGTATAGTACTTTGTACTTTCACTCCCACCAGAAATAGATAAATCGTGATTTTGAACATTGGCCGGCCTGTACACCAAATCCTGCCAATCGGTACCGGCACCAAGCGAATTGATTTGCTCCTGTGTCCACGGTAAAGGCAAGTTAGGTGTGTTAAGGCCTGCTGCATTATCATTGGTAATGGCTTCATTTTGCAATTGTGCATATTCTGATGCAGAAACCAAATCTATCTTTTTCCGCAAGGTTTGCCTGCCATAATAGCCATTATATGCAACTTTTGCTTTGCCTGTTTTACCTTTTTTGGTGGTAATCATTACCACGCCGTTTGCACCACGCGATCCATAAATTGCAATTGACGATGCATCTTTCAAGATTTGCATACTTTCAATATCATCCGGGTTTAATTGTGCACTTAGGGCATCTAACGGTACACCATCAACCACATATAGTGGGTTGCTACTTGCCGTCATAGAGTTGGTACCGCGTATTTTAATAATCATGGCCTGCCCCGGCTGGCCCGAAGCCTGGTTAACCTGTACCCCTGCTGCCTGGCCCTGTAGTGCCTGCGCAACGTTCGATATACCTTTTACCTGCGTAATTTTATCAGATGAAATGGTGGATATGGCGCCCGTTAAATCTGATTTTTTAACTGTGCCGTAGCCAATTACCACTACATCGTTTAAGTTTTTCTTATCCGGAATTAGTTTAACATCGATTTTAGTTCTGCCATTTACAGTAACTTCCTGATCGGTATAACCTATATATTTAAATACCAGTACCGTTTCGTTAGCATTAGCGTTAATGCTGTAATTGCCATTGGCATCACTTAGGGTGCCCTTCTGTGTATTTTTAATTAATACTGTTACGCCTACTAATGCCGCATTGTTTTCATCAACAATTTTGCCTTTAATTACGGCATCAGTTTGTGCCATGGTGGGTAAAGGCATGCCTGCAGACACGGCAAAAAGAAAAGCCATATACAAAACATACTTAAAGGACCATGGTATTAGTCTTGTGTTTTTTTTCATAACATTGATAATTTGGTTATTGGTTGTAAATTTATTGGGTTTATATATTCAAAAATTCAATCATTTTGGCATAACGATTTATCATATTGTCTTAAATGGAATCGATTAACGAGCTTTTCCTAATCCCCATTACCTACTCATTTTCAATATCTTGCAACATTAAAAACATAAGGATTTGCCATATTTTTCCATTCTTTAAGGGTTTTGGGATAAATCCAGAACTTATGATTGTTCCTATAGATATTGAAAGATCTGGATTCTACAGATCGCATCCGCACAACTTTCAGGTGCAAAAGGAAGGAGCATACCTGTGCTTTTAATGATTTCGCTGAGGCCGCACAAAAGATAAAAGGATGGCCGCCATTTTATACACCAATATTTATGAACAAACGAAGCAATGGCCGAACATAAGGCGAGGCAACCCAAATGCCGGATGGCAAAATCGGGCAGGTAACTGAAATTAAAATTTTTACTGATGTTAGCCCGGTGAATACATAACCCCATACGCCTATCACAAACTGGACTGCAGACATTTAGCACACTCCCACCCTGTGCATCAGGTTTGGTAACTATAAGCGTAAAAGATAAATAAAACAGGTATCCGTTTACTTTTTTCATACAATTAATCAATTAATTCAATCCCATGGGATTGTAATTCAATTATCAAAAATTTGGGATGAAATTGTTTGCAAAATTGGTATGGTAACCAAATGCATTACGTTAAAAACGGGATAAAGCAGGCCGAAAGGCAGCTCTGAATAACGTTGGGCTAAATATAGAAGTTAAATCAGATAACTATCACAAAAAAAAACAAAAATATAAAAGAAACCTTTAGCCATCAGAAGGGGCTGATGGGGGAAATACCGGAACTGTATTATTGGTGGATGGGATGATGGCCCCATAGCCGCTCCACTCATGATGAATGATTCTGATAAGGTAATTCTATAAAAAATATCGTTCCGGCATTCTTTTTTCGCTCAAACCAGATTTTACCTCCATGGGCCACCATAATTTGCCTGGAGATTGCCAGTCCGAGGCCAAAAGGCTGCTCGCCTGCGGTGCCCGGCCTCTTGGCTTCTGTAAACATGTCAAAAATTTTATCTTCTATTTCAACCGGGATGCCAATACCTTCATCACTGATCCCTATCCTGACATAATCAGCACCTTCTATCATTTCTATATCGATACTGGATTGGTTAGGACTGAATTTAATTGCGTTTGCAATCAGGTTACTCACCACCCTCCAGAGTTTTTCCCTGTTGGCGGGCAGCGTAATCGGTTTTACATGCAGATTTATCTGTTGCCCTTTTAATTCGGCATCACTTTTTAACAGTGAAACACAATAACGAAGCATTTCGGCTAAATTAACCGGCGACTTGCTCAGTGTATCGGTTTTAAACTGTTGCCGGAGCAAATCACTAACCAGTTCAAGTGAATCTTTGCATGAATTTACAATCAGTTTGAGCATTTCCAGATCATCTTCGGAACGTCCCTTATCTTCTATCATTAAAGATGCAACTGAACATATACCGGCTACAGGGCTGCGAAGATCATGGGCAACAATTTTTAATAAATTTGTGTTTTCGGCCTGACTTTGCTCCAGTGCTTCGAGCGTTGCTTTCATCTGGCTGTTTTGAATTGTTACCTGCTCATTCAGCTTACGTGTTTTTTTTAAGCTTTGCCTGAATATAAAAAGCGCTATAATTACCAATAAACAGATGACAGCGGTTAGCGCGATTAAGATCATCTGATATTTTGACCGTTCGACCAAAGAATTTATCTGTTCTTCCTTTAGCGCATAATCTAAATAATCTATACCGGTTGAATTTTCAATACTATCTTTTTCAGCATAGAGCGAAATTAACTGACGGCTGTAAATTGCCGCAGTAGCAATGTCATTCCGCCTGGTGTAAAAATCATATAATTTCCTGGTGATTGTTTCCCTGTAATACAGCATGCGATTTTCGTTGGCAATGCTTAATCCTTTCTTATAATAAGCTATTGCCAGGCCCGGGTCTGTTTTGGCCAGATGGTCTGCCATATCAATCACGATATCCATCGATAAATAATAAAGTTTTTTATTAATGGCCGTATCTATGGTCTGCCGGAGTAATGCTAATCCTTCTGTTCTTTTACCCCGTGCAATAAGGTCGTCGGCTATTAACTGATCAATAACCAATACCGTAAGCGTGTCATGATAATTTAAAGCAATTTGCCTCGAATTACTGATCAGGTTGTCTTTAGTTTGTCCTTTAAATTTATTGGGATAACTCAGTATATAATTGGAGATAACCAGTGACATAATCGAATCCTGTCGCAAGTTTCTGCCCATTGACATGGCAGCATCAAATTTTTCGATGGCACGTTGATGTTTGTTCTCGCCCCAGTAAACCAGGGCCATATTCATCATTAACTTCACACAATTGACAGAATCATTTAATTTGCTGTATAGTGTATAGGACTGATTATAATAGCGCATGGCCATATTTAAATTTCCTTTAACAACGAAAAAAATTCCGATATTATTTAAGGCGTCTGCTTTACCTTTATCGTAGCCCTGTCGCTCTGCAGCCCTCCTCGCCCAGCTTGCCAGATAAAAAGTGCTGTCGGCATTTCTGTGATAGATTAAAATGGCCTTTTTGTTTATGGCATCAATGTATTTAAGGCTATCAACCATTGTGTCTGTTTTCTTAATTGCAGGCTGATTAAAACCCAGGCAGCTATGAACGATCAGAAAAAACATTGTACAGAGAAATAGGGCGATCTTTCTCATAAATTGTATATTTTAAAGTAATGATAAAGTGAGCAACCAAATAAATCCATACGTTTCAGGCATGTGATATTGGTTTGTTGTTTGGTTATGCTGATGAAACAATAAGTCTGCCAAAATTTACAAAAGTGAAACAGCCACATTACAAAAAACGGAGATTCATCATTACCGGTTAAAATTTCCCGCAACTGGTGACCGGTAAAATAAATATACTTTCTTTCAGACAGGCTGAGCCCATAATCATGTTTTTTCTGTTTTATAATTTCTAGTACCAACGGATGATTTAAATGCTTTATTCATAACTGATTATTGCGGTGGATCTACCCGGTAAGTTACTTTGCCGAAAACACACCAAACTATAAGTAATTAACTGACATTCATAAACTTATTCATTTATTACGTTATTTCACAATAAACTCATCGATTGTTTTTACTCATTCATGGAGTGATAATGCCTTTCTATCTACATGCAGCTTCCAGTCCGGTTTTTATAAGCTATTTTTGGGACAAATAATTTTTGTTTTGCAGTATTAATACTACGAAATCTGCTGGATTTCGTTTATCATCCATGTTGTATTTTAATAAATTTCATTTATAAATAAAGAAATTCAATACCATCTGTTTCTCATGAAAACACTCTACCCGCTTTATTCAGAAAACCCGATAAATAGAATAAACCAAAACAAAACATTAAACACGAATAAAAAAAACAGCCCTGTATTTTGTATAGCCCCGGCTATTTTTTCACTCGCCTTAACAGGTATTAATATTAACCACAGGTTAGCTTCAACCGGGTACAGTAATACCTGTAAACCAGCTGTTAACCATTCTGAAGGATCACTTTTTATTCCGGCTTTTCCGTTTTCAAACTCTAAAAAAGCAAACTAACTTATGAATAACGCTTTTAAAACTAAAGTAATTGTTTTTTTTTCAATTATTATATTATTATTTACAGGTAACAGCCTTTTTGCGCAGAATACGCAAATAGCTGCCTGGTTTTTAGCTCACGAAAGTGCTCCAGGTACAACTCACTATTTAAATAATAATAGTGCGCCAAGTGCAGCTGATTTAAATGGTACTTATGTATCAAATGCAACTGCCATAAGCGTTGCTACAAACGCTGCCAACAATGCTTATATGGATTTTGGTCTCGTTGAATCAGGAGGTGGCGTAGCAACTTTCTACTGGGTGGGCCGGTCTGGTGCCTGCGATTTTGCAACAGCCCGTGCCAATAATAAATATATTAAGGCCCGAATTACTGTTGCCACTACAGCACCGCCTGTAAGGATAAGCCAAACGGGTAGTCTTGGTGTTAATCGGGATGCTGTAGCGCTTGGCTCTTATTCGCTTGGTGTAACCATGCTCGATATAACAGCCGGTACTGCAGAACAGGTGGTAAGCGAAGATAATGTGGTAACCGAACCTGGTGATGACCAAGAAGTGCCGTTTTCTTACCCGGCTAAACCTGGTTTGGTGCTAACCCCAGGCCACGTTTACGAGTTCAGGTGGTATGTGTACAATATTACAAAAACTGCTTGCGTTAAAATGAACGGTAACTGTAATGGTAGCGCTCTGGCGGCCAGTAGAAATGTCGGCTGTAGCGATGCAAGCAGTAGTGTTGGTGTTGATAACCCAATGCTGTCAGTTGCCCCTGTTTATTCAATATCGGGCAAGATATTTAATGATATCAACGGCATGGACGACAATCTGGTGAATGGGCCAGGCATCAACAAACCAGCCGGATCGCAATTATATGTTTATTTGCTGGATGGAAACGGCACTGTAGTAGGTGTTGCAACGGTAGCTGCTGATGGTAGTTACAGCATTAACGGGGTAGCGCAAGGTACTTCGTACACCTTACAAGTAAGCACCGATGTTTTACCCATTGGTACAACGGGCTCGCCTGCGGTTAAACTACCTGCAGGTTGGGTTAATACAGGCGAATCGATAAATGGCACAACATCTGCCGCCAACCCCACGCAAAGTGACGGCCGACTTTCTTTTGATATAAGCAATAGCGGCATTACTGACGCCAATTTTGGCATTAATGTTCCGTTTGCTAAGTTTCCCTGTACTTATGGGGTAGTTTACCAGGTAGGGGCTGCAACTGGAAGTCCTTCAACGCTTTACCAATATAATGTAAACACGGGTAGCATAACCACTGTAGCCACATTAACCAGTAATATAAATGCCATTGGTTACAACACTAAAGATAGCCGCCTTTGGGGCTGGAATAATACTGATAAAAAGATTGCTTCGATAGATGCCGCGGGTACATTAATCAATTATGATATAACGGGTTTGCCTACAACCTTATTCTTTAATGTAGGTACAATTATCCCTTCCGCTACGCCCACGGGCCCCGAGTATTTATTCCTGTATCCGCAAGGCCAGAGCACTTCTTTTTATAAGGTTGATGTGAACCCCAATAGTTCAACTTATTTACAGCTGGCAAACCCGGGCGGTACTGCACTCTCATCAGTTACAGAAGGTAATTTATTAGCCGATATAGTGTACAATAAAAATGGCAAATTATATAGTGTCGTAAATCCCGGAAGAGCCAACGCGTATAAGCTAGCCATTATTGATCCGAATACAGGAACTTTAAATTACAGCAATACAGCGGTTTCAGGCGGTAATTTTCAAAATGAAGGGGGTGGTTATGGGTCGATGTTTACGGATGCTGCAGGTAATTTATACGCATTTGCAAATCTTCGTGGAGAATTTTATAAAATTGACCCTGTAACCCTCAAAGCCACTATGCTGTCTACAACTACCGCCCTTACTTCAAACGATGGGGCCAGTTGCCCTAACGCAGTGCTTTCTTACAACGTTACCGGTACAGTATTTCAGGATAACAATGGATTAACAGATAATACGGTAAATGGAACAGGAACAAATCCGGGAGGTTTAAAGGCTATATTATACAACAATACCACCGGACAGGTAGTTAGTACCACGGATGTAGCGGCAGACGGTACTTATACCCTTTTTGGCACACCCGGTGATACCTACACCGCATACATTAGCACCACCCCTGCCACCATTGGGCAAACAGCTGTACCCACCGTTACCTTACCTACAGGATGGGTAAACAAAGGTGAAAAACTGGGCGGTGGTACAGGCAGTGATGGTACCCCTGATGGTATTTTATCTGTCGGCGCTTTAAATGCCGATGCTACCAATGCCAATTTTGGTATTGGGGATCCGGCGCCAATAGCCACAAACGACGCAACCACTTATACCCCGGCTGTGGCCAAAGTGGTAAATGTGCTGGCCAACGATAATACCGGCGATGCCGTGGTAGCCACTTCTGTAAGCATCGTGGGTGGATCGAACGCTGATGCGCAGAATGAAAACCTGAGCAAAATCGTTCCGGGTGAAGGAACCTGGGCGGTAAACCCAACCACAGGTGCTATTACCTTTACCCCACAGGCAGGCTTTACAGGCAACCCG